>APMI01000103.1_pt1 | contig 895269 bp, 754 predicted proteins | sample 667938 | NCBI WGS metagenome assembly APMI01 (sample SAMN01084076, study PRJNA167559) | wastewater metagenome | biome: Wastewater | place: Denmark: Ejby Moelle, Odense | collected 2011-11-28 | reverse complement strand
CCCTGTGCACCTGTCGCTCCAGTCAATCCTGTATTACCTGTTGGGCCGATTGGGCCTTGTGCTCCGGTTGCTCCGGTTACGCCTTGTGCACCTGTTGCTCCAGTCAAACCGGTCAATCCTGTATTACCTGTTGCACCTATAGGGTATTACCTGTTGCACCTATAGGACCTTGTGCTCCGGTTACACCTTGTGCACCTGTTGCTCCAGTCAAACCGGTGTTACCTGTTGCACCAGCTACACCTTGAGCTCCGGTAGCACCTTGTGCACCCGTTGCCCCAGTAGCACCCTGTGCACCAGTAGGGCCAGTAGCTCCTGTAGGACCAGGCGAACCGTTACATATATAAATGGTTAATGAGATATTGATTTCGGACGCATCCAACACGCCGTTATTGTTTACATCGATACCTACTTCTATTTTAGAGCCGCCTGTTGGACATGAAGCCACAGGTGCAGCAGAAGTCTTGATCAATGAATTTGAACCATTGGCACCTGCTGGCCCCAATGCACCCAGGTATTGCCAGTTAGGTGTGGCAGCGGTTCCCTTATTGAAGTAGAAACCATCTGTTCCATCAGTCTGGTACACCATCAAACCTGTTGCGGGGTTGGCAATGGCTATTCTTTGAGCTGCTGTCATCCTTGGAATCAGCATCCCTTTTGTTGTGCCTTTCACATCCAATAAGGCACTGTTGTCAGGGCTTGACCCATCTGTATTGATACCTACATTTTGTGAAATAGCCGGTATCGCTATCAGAAGCAGGAAGGCCATTAAAAGTCTTTTCATGCTCATCGTTTTGTTTGGTTTATTGTAAAATTGTTATGGTTAGTTCTTGATTATTTTCAGCACTTTTTCGTCTATTCCTTTCAATTGTATATAGTAGCTTCCCTGTGCAAGCCTGCCTAGGTCGTACACGATTTCGTTGAGCCCTTTTTCAGCAGCCAGTTCCTTGCTTGCAATGATCTTTCCTTTGGAATCCGTAAGCATCAATGTTGCCCTTGTAGTATTGGTACTCATAAAACGGATATGTACCGGTCCGTTAGACGGATTTGGATATACTCCTATCAATGAGCCTGCGTAGATGCCTTTGTTCACAAAAATCACTTTGGAGTAAGTATAGCTGCCATCTGTATTTACCTGTTTCAAACGGTAGTATAATATGCCCGATTCCAATGGTTTGATGTCTGTGTAAGTATAGCTATTAGCAATGTTTGAATTGCCTACTGCCGTCAATTTTGCAAAGGCTGTGAAGTTGCGGCCGTCAACAGATTTCTCCAGCTCAAAATATTTGTTGTTTATTTCAAATGCAGTTGACCAATTCAATTGCACATTGTTGGCAATCAATTGTCCTGTAAAACTCAACAGTTGAATGGGCAGGGAATGGTTGATGCTACTTGCAAGTGTGAACCTGTTTAGTTGATTGATGCCATTCTTTGATACATAGTTGGCAGTTGCGTCCTGGGCATCTGCACCCAATAAGGCCCAAGAACTTCCACTGTTTGACGATGACCACAATTTCAGTTCGCTCTCGTTAATGGAAGCAAGCTCTGCATCGAGGTAGTGGAATTTGATTGTTGCGTTTAAAGCAGTATTGTTTGTTGGAGCAATATCGTAGTAACGGTATATACTGTAACCGCTACCACCATTTGTTTGCTGTAGGTGCCCCCTTTTAATTGTTGTAAGCCCCAGGTTGGCAGTGCTGGTTATTTCTATGCCCATGCTGCCTGCATCAACTGCTGTAGGTGCATTCAGGTTCACTGTTTTTAAGATGCCACCATTAGAAGTACTGGTTACATAAGAAACAGCCGTTTCTCCAGTAATGGAGCCTGTGGTCCCTAAGTCAAGTGTGAAGCTGCTTAGATCGAGACTGCCAGCAGACATGATGAGTGAATTGCTGACTGCAATGTTTTTACCAAGCATTGCATTGCCAGCCGATTTGTTGATCTGTAAGTTATAGAATGACAAGGCTGAAGAAATACCGCCCACCAAGGTTGTTGCTGCGTTTGCAGTTCCGGAGAATTGCACCGTTCCGGTTCCTGCAACAAAATTACCTGCATTGCTAAATCCGCCGTCTTTAATAACAATATTGGCACTTCCATTTACAACAATATTGGTACCCGATGTATTGACCAAACCCTGTGCAAAGACTTGTTGTGTTTGTAGCAGGAGCAGCAGTAGGCAACAAAATATGAATTGTGGTCTTGTAACAATTTTGTACATGACGGATGTTTTGGTTAGTGATGTACGTTTACCGTTCGGGAACAATAAATTACGCGGTGAAATTAGTTTACTTGAGAAGTTAGATCATAAGCCTTTCTACTTAAAAAAAGGCGTAGTTCTACGCATTTTTTATATAGATAAAAAAGTTAAATGCTTCATCACTCATTGAAGCCTTGCAGCAAGCATGGTTTCAATAATATTGACTAAAACAGGTAGGGTGCAATAATTTTTTGTGGGATATACGTAGGGGCATACCATGCCATTGTGCAAAAGCATCTTTTACAAAAACTGAAAACCGCAGTAAGCTAAATTGATTTTTTACTACACTGTAGACACTTTGAATATGCCCGTTTTTATGGCATATACAACAATGCCGGCAGTACTTTTTACCCCCATCTTTTGCATGATCTTTGTCCGGTAACCTTCTACTGTTCGGCTGCTCATGAAAAGCTCGTCGCTTATTTCCTTGCTGGTTTTTTCCATGCATACCAGGCGTACCATCATAATTTCCCGTTCGCTGAACTGAAGCTGCGGACGGTTGCGGTAAGGATTGAACCTGCTCTTGGAAATCAGCCCCACCAATTTGGCAGAAGTGGTGCGGCAGTAATAGGGCTGGTTTTTATAAACCGTTTTAATGGCTTCTATGATTTCTTCTTTCTCTGCATTCTTTAATAAATAGCCAAGGGCACCTGCTTCCAGCATTTCCACAATCATCGTCTCTTCATGAAACATGGATAGTGCAATGGCACAGGTGTTGGGGTTTATCTGCATCAGTTCTTTCATGGCTGCAATGCCATCCATTTCGGGCATTACAATATCGGTAATCACGATGTCTGGTTCTGTTTTTTTTACTAGTTGCACCAGTTGCTTGCCGTTGCTTGCTTCTCCAACCACCTCTACCCAATTCTCTTTTTTCAGAACCATTTTTAGCCCGTCGCGGTATATTTCATGATCATCGGCTATTACTATTTTCAGGGCGTTCATAATGCAGTAGTTAGTTATAAGGTATTTCGATTGAATAAGTTGTTCCCTTTGCGGAGGAAGAGTCTATGTACATATCGCCGCCAATCATGTCCACACGGCTCATGATACTTCTCAAGCCCAGGCCATTGCTCCTTTTCATTACTTCCTCTATGTTGAAACCCTTACCCGAATCGCTTATTTTCAGGAATATCTTTTTGTTGTTTGCGGGTTCAAGTATCACTTCGATAGCTGCCCCGCTGGTATGTTTTATAGCATTGTGTATAATTTCCAGAACAATCCTATAAATATGTATCTCCATTTCCTTTTTATGAGGAACTGCTTCGGGATCCATATAACAGGTGACTTTTGCCTGGCCCGATATATTGATCCCTTCAGCAAATTCTTCTATGGCCCTTATCAGCCCGGCACGTACCAGTACTGCCGGGTTGAGGTTGTTGGCAATTTCCCTGATCCGGCCCAGCATATCGTCTATATGCTTGCTTGCAGACTGGATCATTGCAAGGTCTTCTTCGTCACGCGGTTCCACGCTCCTTATCTGGAACTTGACCGTGGAAAGAATAGGCCCTAGCCCGTCGTGCAAATCGGCAGAAACCCGTTTCCGTTCGTTCTCCAAAGTGGTAATCTCTGCCGCAATCTTCTCTTTGTGCAACTTGATACTTCTTTTCTGTTGTTGGGTCAGGGTTACCAAAAAGAATATCAGTATGGTTGCCAGTATTCCTGCAATTATTAAAATGGCAAGGTAAATTTTTGCTTCTTGGGGATCCATATTATAGCAAGTGCATAAACCAGGTTAGTAAAAAGGTTTACAAGCGTCAATATTAAAAAAAGATTGTGGTAAAAGTTATTGCTCATCTGTATCCGCAGCATATAGAACACTTCAAACAATGCCTTGTAGGTAAAGAAGATTACGAATGCCCCATTCAATAAAAACTTGGCGTTCCGTAAAATGTTCTTCCTTTCCGATACAAGCACATGGTTGATCTGTTCGATACTTAGCAGTACAAGTACCAATGATGAAAACACCCTGAAGGCAGAGTTCAACATGGTTATGCGGTGCAGTATCAAATTGTCCACAATCCAAACCCCAATAAAGATCCAGCCTATAACAGCATACTTTCCTGTCTTTTGTCTATAGCTTGCCCATTTTTTGAATTGCCAAAGCAAAATCAAAGATTCTACCAGCACATAAATATTACCTACAAACAAATTGTTCATGTATACCCGAACAATGACCCAGCTAATTACCTCGCAGAAAAGGCCGATCCATAAAAGGTAAATGAATGGGTAAAAGTTCTGCGGTATCTTTTTGAACCGAATAATTGCTATGATGGCAGCAATGGAAATACTTAAAGAGGAAACCAGGTTAAGTAGGTAATTGTACATGCATTACCCCTTATTAAGTGGCGATGGTGGTGGGCATTCCGTAGGACACCTTACCGCATCTTCCAAGATGGATGCTGATGGGTCGTCGCCAACATTTCCATTACCTGGGTCAACTGGAGGCAGGATATCCTCTCCGTCTTCACCTACCGCAACAAGGATGGCGTGCACTTCCAAATTTTCAGACATTCCATAATAAACACGCATTCCCACTGCCTTTTCTACGGAAAGCATCTTTAATATGTAATCCTTATTAAAGGTTTCGTTCAGGGCAAGTATGTCGGAATACTGGTATTCTTCCTTTAAAATGGCATCCCTGTTTTTTCTGTAACGTTCTGTCATTGCTACCGCCTCACTCAGTGGAATGGAATGGGAGGCTTCTGAAAGATTCTCTAGACTGTTTTTGCTCATTGGATTAGTTTTTTCTGGGTTAACGATGATATAAAATTAGCCGAAATAGCCTGTACGATTATTAAGTACGATTACGTAAAAAAAAGCGTATAACTACTTCTTGAAATTCAAGAGAAATAGCGTAAGGAGCTGTTCTTTTATTATGAGGAATGACCGTTTTTTATACACATTTAAAAAACAAGTAATTGTTTTTTAGGTGGTTAAGCGTAGTTATACGTTTAGATGGGTTTTGCGGGGAATGAAAAACAAGCCAAAACCAATTGAAGGGAATCAGTTGCAGTTATGGCTGCACCAGTACCTCGGTGGTATTTTTTTGCTCTTTTGCCGAAACAGGTTCTGCAGGATTTGCCTGCGATATTATTCTATAGATTTCTGCATCTGTTAAATGGGCACTTTTGCGGAGTGCCTTTATTTGTTGGCTGATACAGGATTGTGGGTTTAGATAGTCTTCTATAGGACGCAACGAAAACCTGTTTTTTATTTGTGCAGTAAAACGGTAAAAAAATGAATACATACTTCTCATTGCTTTGGCATTGAATACAAATGCAATGTAAACCTGTTATAGATGCAAATGTTGAGTAGCACTACTCAATTTTGCATCGTAAATGCCGTAGGCTATCGGGAAAAATACGATAACGTATCCTGCCGCACTTGCCGTTGAAACCCTAACGGAATGTGGTACCGGACTGTGATGGATGTTTAGGTATAAACAAGAAGGAACTAGTACTTATTCCTGTTGTTGGTTTGATGGCATTGCAGGGGAAATAGGTACAAATGCCAAGTTGTCTGTGGCTTATCGCTCCGTTTCGTCTCCGCTTGGTCTCCGTTTCGTCTCCGTTTGGAGCTTACCTAATGTTTTGTAGTGATATGACATTTTTGCAGGTGGAATATGGGTGGGGAATTGGGGTTTGTTATTATTTGGTATCAGTAGTTAGCCGTGCTTAAAGCTATGACACAAAACTATGGATAGCAGCTAGCTATTTTTAGTCTGCAGTTAAATATAATATAAACCAGCAAAAGATATTGTTATCCATAGTTAGCCATGCTTGAAGCTATAGCACAAAAATACGGATAGCGACTATTATTTATATTTAGATGTAAACTAAGGAGAGCTAGGGGCTATGATTGATGTTTTAACAAACTAAAAAGAACTCGGGGGCTCCTCAAATTGGAAACCCTTTCCCAAAATCCATTCTCAATAATTCGAGTTCTTTGTATCCTGGATATTCATAATACAACTTTTCAGTAATCTTACCAATATCATTGCCTAATTTACTATGTTCAAGTTCTCTAGCTGCAAATGTTCCGATATCTTTCATGGCACGGATAACACGTATATTAATTGGATAATTTGACTTCTCTATTTCTAGCAAAAAAAGAGATAATACATTTTTTACATCTTCTAAGTCTTTCGTATACTTACCTGCATAATATTTTTCAACATACAACTGCAGTTCATTAATCGCCTCTAATATATATGGCATGTATTCTTTCATAGACAAATTATTTTTTTATTTCTTCTGTTTTGATATTTGGGCTATAATATTGTTGTCCTCCGCCAGCTTTCCCTTTATAGTCCCTAGCTCTTTTTAGCTTGCAGCTAAATGTAATACAAACTAACAAGAGATGTTGCTATCCGTAGTTTTGTGCTGCCGCTTCGTGTTTGGCCAACTACGGATTTACGATAAAAGCCAGTTTGCAACTGGCTAAAAACACTTTATCTTAGAAATAAAAAATGCAAAGTCAAGGCTATAAGATAAGGGATGAAAGTAGTGTTTATTTTGTAACTTTTGCAGTAGTTGAATGGATAGATGTTTTTAGTAGAAAAATGTATGCTGACATTGTATTGAACAGTTTAAGCTATTGCTGTAAAAGCAAAGGATTAAAACTATTTGCCTGGTGTATCATGACCAATCACTTGCACCTTATTGTTCAGGCAGAAAACGGCAAACTATCTGATATACTTAGGGACTTCAAAAAGTTCACTTCCAAATCAATCATCAAAGCTATTGAAGACAATCGACAGGAGAGCCGTCGCAACTGGATGCCTTTGGCTGTTTGAACAAGCAGGCAAACACAATAGCCGTAATGAGCATTATCAATTTTGGCAGCAGGACAATCATCCGATATTGCTGGAAACACCAGCTTTTACGTTGGAGAAGCTGAATTACCTGCACCAGAACCCTGTTAAAGCAGGTATTGTGGATAGGCCAGAAGATTATTTGCTGAGCAGTGCAAGGGATTATGCCGGTGGCAAAGGATTGATTGCTATTGAGCATTTGACGGCTGCTTTTGACTTGCGGGGTTAAGCCAGTTGCAAACTGTCTTTTATAGCAAATCCGTAGTTGGCCATGCTTAAAGCCATAGCACAAAACTACGGATAGCGGCTATTATTTATGTTTGCTACAAACTAAGAATAGCTAGGCAAGGGATTATGCCGGTGGTAAAGGATTGATTGCTATTGAGCATTTGACGGCTGCTTTTGGCTTGCGGGGTTAAGCCAGTTGCAAACTGGCTTTTATGGCAAATCCGTAGTTGGCCATGCTTGAAGCTATAGCACAAAACTACGGATAGCGACTATTATTTATGTTTGCTACAAACTAAGAATAGCTAGGGGAATACGGAGGGCTAATTGGGTAGCTGTAATTGGTATACTTGAAGCTCGAGAACTGGGGAAGTTAGAGGGTTAAGCCAGTTGCAAACTGGCTTTGATCGTAAATCCGTAGTTGGTCATGCTTGAAGCTATAGCACAAAACTACGGATAGCGACTATTATTTATGTTTGCTACAAACTAAGAATAGCTAGGGATTCATTTAAGTCTTTAAGATTTGCAGTTCCTCCTCTTTTGCCATATCTTTTTAGAAATTCAATAGTTGACATACCATTTACACTCATCATAGCCATGTAGTTTGATGTAGTTTAGTATCTACAGATAAAGTTAATGCCTGTTGTCTTAATACTCTTTCTTCTACAGCAGGTTAAGCCAGTTACAAACTGTCTTTTATAGCAAATCCGTAGTTGGCCATGCTCGAAGCTATAGCACAAAACTACGGATAGCGACTATGATTTATGTTTGCTACAAACTAAGAACAGCTAGGGCGTTCTAATATCGAAATAATTTCTCCTAATCTAATATCTACAATTTCACCAAAAAAGACTTTATAACCGCTATTGATTAGTGTTTCAAAAAAAACTTTATTTGATACATTTATATGCACTTTTCCAAAATCACCTAACATGAGTATATCTTTTTCATCTAAAAAAACAAATTCAATTCCTGTTGTTAACAAAGGATCCTTTGCCACCCAAACCTTTACCCTACGTTTATTTTTCAAAGGAAAATTATAAGAAATTGTATTAGAAGAATAATAGTAAACAAGAACTAAATAATCAAAAGATTTTTTCATTTATTTCAATTTTTTAATTTTTATACTTTTGATATATTGATTAAGTGTTTCTAGATCAGCTCTAGTGAGGCTGATCGCTTTTTGGGCTCCATTAGGGAGTTGGTCAACAAAATATGATTCTTTTGAAATAACTTCTAGAATTTTTTTATCTGCTTGGATTGTAGCATTGAAAGCTTTAGAAAAGCCTGTTGCATTCCAACCTTTAAGACCTTCTTCCGTCAACCAAAAATCTTTTCCAATATTTCCTCCATTTTGGAGTGTAAACTTTAAATCGTTAGCAATTAAGGCACTATATTCTCCTTTGCCAAAATTTCTATATAACGTTATAAAATCAGACTCTTTCTTTATTAATCCAAATGCACCACCTCCTGATCCGAAACCTTTAATTCCAACTACTGGAGCAGTCCCACCTATTGGAGCTATTCTACCAGTTAAATACCCTTCTGCGTTGACAACTTCTTTGTAATGAAATTTACCATTAACATCCACACCTGTAAATTGTCTATCACCCAGAAAAAAATTTACTACCTTATTTCTTGGAAAGTCTATTTGGCCATGAACAAAGTCTAACTTTGCATATTCTTTTGCAATTTCATAATTTATCTTATCAGCAAGAATTTGCCCATCTGGATGGCATTTTAAACTTTTTATTACAGTTACTTGTTTTGATAGCTGTTTATTAATTTGAATTAATTTTGCCGCCATTAACTTTTGTGGTAAAAAAGGTTCTTTACCATCAAGATCTATATGTCTTATTACGTCATTGCCTGCAAATTGATAAGGCGTATAAAATGGGTACTTCTTACTTAACGGATCCACACTCAAAAACCTTCCCAATCTCGCATCGTAAATCCTCATACCATAATCCTGTCCACCTTCACTGATGTCCTTGTCGTCCTCCTTCCCATTAAACCCATACCTGTACCAATCTTTATCAGAAGAGCCTATTCCACTGCCACCACCTCCGCTAGGTGCATCTTCCAGTACATAGCCGTTCAGGGAGAAGTTATCCAGCATGAAAATATCTGTACTACCATGCGAGCCGCCACTAAGTGTCAACTCTACCGTAACGGTGCCCGTTAGGTTATTCACCGGGTTCAGTACTGTTGGCGTGCCGGTACTGGTTACCAGTCCGTAGCTGTTTACAAACACGCTGCCGCTGCCTACTACTGTGCCGTTTATGGAGAGGCTCCAGTTGGTGTAGCCACCGCTGGTACTGCCGTGGTTGAAGCTGAAGTTGCGGATGCTGAGGTTGTAGCCGGTAGCTACTGTGAGCACCAATTGCAGCTTGCTGGTAGTTGGTGTGGCCGATGCCAGTGCTATGGCATTGCCGCCCGGTACCGCATAGTTGGTAAAGCTGCCCTGCGTATTTGTCCAACTGCCGTTGCTAAGGTAGCTGCTCAGCAACACATCGGGAGCAGCGGTGTAAGGGTGGCTGTACGGCGTGCCTTCGAAACGCTGCCTGTACACCTGCACGGGAGTTGCCGACGTGCCCCCACCTGCTACTTGCCTGCTGATTTTTACGGCGGGGAACTGCCTGCCAGGCATGACCATACCAAAGGCGTAGTAGTCCTGTGCAGTTTGTATATCGGCATTGTAGTAGTCAACAGTACCATCGTTATCGTAATCAACCTGTACTTTTTTGTCACTTACCGTTACCAGCACATTGCCTAAATGGTTGCTTAGCTCAAATAGCTTTTTGCCACGTACAAAACTGAATACTGTAGCAGTACCCAAATTTGGCATCAGTACCAAAGAATCGGGTGCATAGGTCTGTACATCTTTGTTTGGCCTGTACATACCTAGCCTACTGCTACCGTATAAATGAATTTCCGTTTGGGTAAGCTTGCCATTGTTTAAACTGTCGTTGCCGTATTCATAGGTACTCATTGTATTGCCGCTTGCGTCGCGTACATACCAGATAGTTTTGTCTATACTGCCTGTTACCACATTTTTGCGTATCCTATGCCCTGCAGCATCGTAGCTGTAGGTAATGGTGCTACTTACACCGTTTCTTGTTTTGCTGATGGATTGTATTTTGCCATAAACCGTCCAGCTTATATTGGTAATGCCTTCAGCAGCATCAGTTATAAGGTTGCCAATGGCATCGTAGGTGTAGTTACTGTCGGCCTGGTTGTCTATATCACTTATATAGTTGTTGGCATCTACCGCATCCTTTACGCCTGCCAATTGGTTAGTTGGTTCGCTGAAATCACCGGGCAGGGTTGCAGTGGGGTCGTAAGGCCGCTTGATGCCGCTGGTATTGATGTAATAGTAGCGGTAAGACATATCGTCCATGGCAAGCTGGTTGCCCGTAAATGAATTGTTGCCGTTTCTTTTGTAGGTGCGTATATTACCGTTGGCATCGTAACTGATGTTTTCCTTGAAATCATCAATGGGTGATCCATAAAACAACATCGTATTTGGCTGCACAGCTACCAACCTGTTCAATTGGTCGTATTTGTACATATTGAGCAGGAAGGGCTGGTTGGCAAACTTGGTGATGTAGGTGCCCATGGCAGTTATATTGCCATTGTATAAGGAATTAAGCCCGCTTACTTCCCCGAAAATGCCGAGACCCAAACCCGCAAGATCGTTAACGGGGTAATAGTCCCCGGTGTAATAATAGAGGCCAAAGCCGTAGGCATCGGTTGCCACCTTACTACTAACTACCACACCCATTAATCCATCCTGCCCCATGTCTAAACCAGGGTTACCGGAATCATCGGGGAAAATTGTGGTATTCACCCCCTTTAACCAACCTTGTATGGTGTAGGCATAGTCAATACCCTGTACCTGTTGCTGGCCAATAACAGTGCGTGCCAGCGGGCCATGTTTGTAGTATTGGTAGTAGGCTTCTTTTTCCCAATAGATACTATCGTAACTGGTTTCCACATCGGTTAGCCTGTTTTCTGCATCGTATAGGTAACGGTGGTAGAAGGCGTCGGGTTTATTGGCTTGATAGGCCACATGGTTTACCTTTCCACTAATAAGGTCGTATTGGTATACGAGTTTTTTAAAGCGGTTGCTATGGGCAGCCATATTGCCCAGCTTGTAATCCTGCAATAGTGTATCCACATTGCCATGTATATCGTAACTGTAGAAGCTGCCTGTTTCGTGGCCGCTGGTATCCATGTCGGCCTTGGCTTTGTAGGTAACGGTATAAGCTACCCTGTTACGCAGGTTCTGGGCATTGAGTACATAAGACAGCGGCGGGTAAGCCGTGTCGTACACCGTTTTTGTTATTTCTGCTTTGGTGCTTGCTACATTGCCTATCCATGTGGCCAGACTGGATGCTTTGCGGCTGATGGCCACACTCATGGTATCGGTACTTACCAGTTGACCTACTTCGGTTATTCTTCCAATATCGTCGTAAAGGGTGTAACTGTATTGGTTGTTGGGTGCCTGTTTTGCATTTTGCGAAATGGTGAGCCTTCCCAATCTGTCGTACCAGAACTTGCTGGTACCGGCATCGGGTGTTTTTTGTTTAACTACCTGGTTTAAAGTATTGTACCGGTATTGGGTTACCATGTTGTGGGCAGGAACCTGTGTAGTACCATTAGCCCTTGCCGTTTTTACGCCTACTAGCCAGGTACTGTCCCTATTGGGTTTAACACCTGCAGGCGGCACTGTTTTTAGGAGGTTGCCGGCCTGGTCGTAATAGTATAGGGTGTAGTGGTATTCGCTTACCACATGTTTTACGGTAAAGCTTTCGTATTTGTATGCATTGAGGCATTTGTTGCGGTATTCATTGTCAAATACATTCTTTAACGAGTCCCTGTAATAATTGTACAGCTCGGTTGCTTTGGATATGATGAAGAAGCTGCTGTCGCTACAATTGGTTATGTCGTTGGTAGATACGGGTGGCAATAAAGGTTCTGACTTGCCACAGAGCAATAGGTTGCACCCATTGTTGCCAAAACTACTTCCAGTACTGTTATTACATCCAGTTAGTCCGCAAGCAAAAATAATATCGTCTTTACCAACGATACTTAAACAGGTATCGAGGTAACCAGGATCGGCAGGTACGTTTACATAGGTTGTGGAAACTAATTCATTTGTCAATGTGGTGTATTGACTAAGGGCTACTGATACAGACTGTGTTGGTGAGCAGAATACTTTATCGCGTTTTATGGCAATATGGAAGTTTGCAAAGCCGTTACCACACCCTGTAGTATCAAGACGGTTGTATGTTACCACAAAATCAGAGATACTGCAAGTGTCCACTGTTTCCTTTGACCCATTTGTGGAGCAGAGGCAACTGCTTAACAGTTTTCCGCAACTTTGTTTGTATAGGTAGGCTATTTCGTCAAAACTGTAAGTGGTTCCCAACCGGGTATTAAAGTAGTTTACAAACGTGGTTTTGCAGTCGGGCTTGGGACAAAGGCTGGCTGCCAGTGGTTTAGACATGTGTGCAGCATCGTCAAAATTTTCGGTGTACACAAGCTCGTTGTTGCTGTTGTATAATTTCACCCAATCTATCTGCCTGTTTTGCATACCCCAAGCAGCCCAGTTGATTTCAGCAATATTGGTAATATAGCTATTGCCATCCCTCGGCACCGTTTTCAGCAATTGCCCATTGTAGAATATCTGGTAATTGGCCGGAGTACATATCAATTTTACGATACGGAAGTCTTCAAAATTCCTGCTTGGCCTATCCATTACCGTATCGTAGTAACGTACGTCGCGGTAGTCGTAGAAACCAGCTCCCGGAAGTCCTGGGGTGAAATCAAAATAGATTTTGTCCAGATACATTGCTCCGTTTGTATTGATGGCATCTCCTTCAAAACTAAAGCCCACATCGCCACCACCATCTACATGCAGGCTGTCTGGATTGTATATAGGATTCTTGATCCTGAATTCGGCGGTAAAGGCATTATTGATGCATATTGGCCTTTGCAGTGTATAGTGGATGCCACCTGCAAAATAACCAGTGGCAGGCGAAGGGAAAAGCAATGAGCCACCGGATACAAAATCGTTTACATTGGTAGATGTGTAATGATCGTAGGAAGGCCCAAAACCGTTGCTTGCTTGCACTTGCCAATAGGTTTGGCCACATTGACCAGTGTTGGCAACGGAATCTTCCAATGAACTGGAGTAGCAGTAGAAATCCGTTAACAAACTATCCATTAATGTGCAGGTAGGTATGTTGGTAATGGCAGGGAAACTGTCGGTTGCTATTTTACAGGCCTGCATAAAATCGAGGTATTGCCAAGCTTGTTTACTATAGCCCAGTTTACTGTTCATGTAGTTTACGAACAGGTTATTTTTAAGCACCTGTACACTATCTGTATCTTCTCTGGTAGGTATAACGGTTGGGTATTTTAGCCTGAATGACCGGTATAGTGTATCAACGGTATTGCAGGTTACACATACATCGCCTGAGTAGCATTGCAGTGCGGGTGGCAATGAGATTGGTGTGGCTAAAAAATTACAAGTTGCCCCACTACCGCCATGGCCGCCGCCAGTTGCACATAGACCCATTAAGGTATATAGGTCGGCGTTACTCATACTGGTATGTCTTGTTTGGAACAAGTAAATAGAGAAAGTGGTACTGGTGGTATCTGTATTATTGCCGTATTCTTCGTAAAGCGAATTGATCTTGTCGCATTCGCAGTCGGCAGGTTTTGTCCAAACAGGTTTTGTACTGTAAATAGCTTGGCTGTTATAAGGTTTGGGGGCTGTAATCAAGGTTGCATCGCAGTACACATCGGTTATGCCATGTGCAGCATTGTATGCCACTATCACCGCATCAAAACTATTGTACATATTTGTACTATCTGGACTAATATCGCTTGAGCCATAAGGATGGTTGAGGTTGGAACCTTTTTTGCATACATCAATCAATCTTGGAACAATCCATGCCAGGGCCGTAGAGTCGTAGCATGAGCCAAGCTGTTGTGCCCAGGCTTGTGTATAGGCTTTGCAGTTTGCATCGTAGAAAGAAGCCTTGCTGGTATCTGCTGCATTTTGTGCGGCGGTACCCGTTGTAGTATTTAGCAGATAGCCATACCCATTTTGTTTAATCGCATCTTGTGCGTTGTTGAAGTTGAGCTGGTGCCCGGCAGCTAGCAAATCATTAACGAGGGGTGCCTCACTGCAATCCGAATTTATCCAGTCATACACAATACTTTTTTTGGATTGTAGGTACATGCCCCTGAAGTAACGCCATGCCATATCGAGGTCGCCATCGCACATGGTGGTGGTATCGAATGGGTTGTAGTAGGAATGCACATAACCGGTTGTATCGTTATTACCCAATGATCTTGCGAGTATGGTAGATAGGCTCCACATATTTGCCCAAACAATTGTGTGATTAATTGTTATTCGCCTGTATTGTGCAAGACTATCTTCAAGCCTGTTTTGGTAGGTAGTTGATTCGCTGGCAAATGGATCTTTATTGGCCAATACAGCATGAAAACGGTTAAAAGGTGTTGTAGAAGTGTTGGCTGTAGGATTCAGGTAACCTGCATTCCATGCATCCCTGTATGTATGTGTTGCTTCAAAAAGCCTGTCCCAACTATGACTGGCATTATGGCTTTCGTAACCAATGAGTTTACAGTATTCTGGATGGAACTTCAACAAAGCATTTGCCCAGGATGGTTTGAATTTATTGACGAATTGGGTAGAGTCGAGGAAGTTGGGCTTTACCAATTGCCCTGTATGTTCATCCGTTACATAATCAATGTTGCCCTGTGCATCATAGTAAACAACAGTGTTTCTTTGGTATGCCGCAAGGCTATCTGCGGTTTTATAGAAAATGGAGTATTCATCATTCAGTTGCCCAGCATATTGGCCAGTTGGTGCAGTTACATCCAATAACATTGCCCTTCTTATATCGTCGCCTTCGTTGGTGGTATTGCATAGTACCGCACATGATTCCAGTGCATCGTTGTAAGCAGCAAATGCCAGCCCCCTGTTGGATGCTGTATCGGCAATGGCAATGCCTGCTTTTTCCATGAACTTTGTCCTGAAATTATCCCATGTACCAATACTATCGGTGCAAGCCTGGCAGTTGGGTGTGCATTGCAGGTTGTTGTACAAAGCGGTACGCTGTTCGTTTACAATTTGTTGCAGCGTTTTACAGGTGTTCTTTTTCATGAACACACTGTCTCTGTAATAGTCCATTGCATACCTGCTTACAGACAGTTCCTTGGTAATTTCATAATTGCCAGGAACAAGGCTTAACGTGAAGTTGAAACTGAAACCAGCCGCAGCAGTGCAGGTAGTATCTATTGCATTGAGCGAGAAATTGCGTATGGTGGTATCGAATGCCCTACCATTAGGCAGTTTGCCATTATTGCAATCATCCGAAATGGTGATGCGTAAATCGTATAGGCAGTCGTAGCAGATGGAAGATTGTGTACAGCCATCTTTTACGAGGCTTTCGGGATTCAATTGGTAGTTGAACTCGTAACTGCCTGCCGTAGAGACCAGCAGGCTTTTTTTGTTCTCTATCAACAGGTCTTTAATGATTGCATTGTTGGAGTCAATAAGGTTTTCGGTAATGGTAGCACTGGTATTTGAAGCCAGTTTATCCAATGGAATGGAATCAACAGTACTAGGTGTACCGGCCAATGCAGTAGCAATGGTTCGTCCATGCATGTCTACATAGCTAATGCTGAATTGTCCATTGGCATCCCTTACCATGTTTTTGAAGTAGTGGCTCCTATCCCCCACTTCTGTACCAAACAGTGCATCCAGTTCGTTTTGGTCGGGTGTACCATAAGCATATTTTGTTTCATGGTCGCTGCCTAACTTATGCTTGTCGCCCACACCGCTTTGGCGGCTGATTCTTCCTGTTCCGTCCTGTGTGTATTCCGTTTCTGTAAAGGGGAATTTATTGGCATTAGGGATGAACTGGTTGAAACCGACGAACACCTGGCTATTGGAAGTGGAATAGTAATTGGATGCACCTGTTGCCGTGTTCATAGCACCTGCACCAGCACCACAATAAGCGGAGGGTGATGCCAGTGAGTCGTAGTTGAATTTTTCGTATTCGGATCCATTTAAACCTGTATTGAAAGAAGCTGTGTATTTTATAATAGTGTTTAATGTAGGTGCAGGCAGTACCTGTATTACTGGCCTACCTTGGTAGTCGTAAAAGCTTTCGGCCACTACCACCGTGTTGGTGGTGTTGTCTTTGGTTACGGTTTGCCTGCTTCTTAGGCTGCCGTCATAGTACTGTACTACAACCTTTCTTTTTCCTTCTTCGGCGTAACTGGTTGTTGCCTGCCAGTTGAGTCCCCGTTCATGCCCATGGAACCCATACTCCCCTAACCCACTTGAATTGACACTGCTCCAGTTTGCCTCTATCCTTTTGCCTGTTGCTGAGTAATTGATTGCCCTGACCCTGAAGTACAGTCGTCCGGAGTTATCGTACATTAACGGTATGGCATAGGATAGGCCAGTAATGGTGACCCTTGTGGCATTGTTCTTAAAAATAAAATCACGTTTGGCAATATCCGAAAGGTCGTAAGTTGAGAGGGCACTTGAATCGAGGTATGACCATTCAATATCGTATTCATCCGCACCGAGTATGGATGCCCATGAAACAGCAAGCTCATCGGGATTGGTTATACCTTCTGGTATTGATGAGCTTAAAGAGGAAAGTACTTTAGTGGAGCAGTCGAACTTATAGTTTGCCCCAACCAACATTTCATTTTCTACTACCAAAGCGGGTGACATAGCTGTTGTTATATCTGCACCGGTTGATGAGAGTACCGAAATATTGATTACCTGCACCGTAACTTCCTGTGCCCCTTTAAAAACAAATACGTCCCTGTTTTTGTAGGTTGCAGCTGAATCATAATTGATGATGAAGTCTTTTATTATAGAACTGGTATCACCTGCATTAGTAGTCTTGTTATAGATTATTTTTAAGCTGACGGTAGCCGTGAACTTTTTATTCAAAAAAAGCTGGGATGCTTCGTTCAGTTTGAACGTAACGATATTCTTCACCGAGAACGGCGTGTCGATATTTGCAGCAAGACCAGCGTCAAAGAACTTTGTGTTCCTAACGGTCCTGAAAGAGTCCACTTTCAGTTGCCCATCCTTTCCATCCAATTTCTGGATAATGGGTGGGTCAGTACTGGCAAAACTGTTTGTTGCAAACAGGGTACTTGTAACCAGCAGCAGTAACATAACTGCAATCCTTTTTACAGCATACATATCATCTCTTTTAAAGGTTAGGTGATCCTAAGAATATTTTATAATCTTTGTATTTTTCCGTTACTATGTATTCCTTCTCTTTTTTGCTGAAAAATTCCTTTTCATCAAAGAACAGAGGTGGCAATTCTTCTTTTCTATAAGTGGTGAACCTTGTTTCTACAATTGCGTATTCATCATACCCGTCTTTTTTTAAGGACTGTTCATCTGCAGCAGGTGCCATATATACCGTTTTTACTATCATGGTACTTTTTTGCAAATAGCCTGTAACGGTATCTATAGTGAATGCAACACTTTTATAAGCATTACCAGGGGGGTACAATACGCTAATGGTTCGGTAATGATCTTTATCCGTCATTTTTAGTTCCATGCCTTTGGTTGCAGCAAGCATACTGTCTAACACAATTGCAGGGTTATATGTACCCATGTTCTGGCCGGGTTTGCTTAGGTACATGATTCTGTCATCTTTGAACAGGAATATGCTGTACCGTTCATTGGCCATAGCTTCTGTATTGTCGAGCGATAGCCTGTAACTTTTGCCATTCAAAAAAAGGCTGCCTTTTAAGGAGTCCAAGTATTTGTGCGGGCTGCTTTCATTGGCATAATAATAAGTCAAACCGGTTTGGATGCCTTGTGCAGATCCGTATATATTGCGTAGCTTTTCCAGTTGGGCAATGATTGCACTTTTATTCCCATTTTGTGCCCGCAACTTTCCTATTGATATTGTATATATCAATACTAGCACAACAATATATCCATAGCTTTTTTTCATGTTCTTCTTATTGGTCTTCTTTACGCAATGCACTCCTTGTTTCTTTGATTGTTTTGATACCACGTTCGGTTTCTTTTTTTACCCTTATCAAGGTACCATCATCATCGTATTCATAAAATGTTGCATAGTTGTTTTCATCCAGTTCGGACATCAACCGGAGGTTGATTGGATTGTACACAAAGGATTTCATGTTTGCGTTGAATGGATGTAGGCGTATATCGTCAAAATACACGTCGCTTGTGCCTGTTGCCTTAAGGCTGATACTGATGGAAGTGGCATTGGATGGGAGGTTCACTATATTTTCGTAGCGTTGCCACCCTTCAATAATATTTCCTTTGGGGTAAAAAGTGTAGCTGCTACTTCCTGCGGATGTAGTTATTACCATTACTACACTATTGCCCGTATAGCTTTCGCATTTGCAGTCCCTAATTTCTTTGACCCATGCACTGAACAGCACTTTCTTACCATTCAATGGGGAGAAGATAGGCAGTATTGCAGTTGAATCTGTTTTTATACTTTTTAGCCTGGTGGCCCCACAATTGGTATTGGTGGCAAATACCAGTGAAGGGTCAACAAAGCCTCCAGTACCTGTGTTTGCGGCAATACCTTTATCGGTACCTGCCGGTACTTTCAAGCTGTATTTACCTGTATGGCTCTGTGTAGAATCTATAGAACTGTTGTAGAAACCGAAATCAAAATGCCTGCCCACACTGCAGCCTGTATCGCAGGTGTTGGAATTATAGCTGTAATCTTCAAAACCTTCAAATGCAGCCTCCCTGTATTGGCTGTTTTGTACCACAGCTGTTGGCAGCGTTTGGTTATAGCCATATAATCCGGCATTGTACCTGCCTAATGGGTCTTTGTTTTCCAATTCGAAACCACGTTTGTTGAACAGGGTCATGGTGCTGTTCCATACCCACCTGGTTGTATCTGGCTGGGCTTTTAGTTGACCGCTATTGAAGCTCCAGAAAGGTGTAAAGTCGCTGAATGTACCAAAGCGTCGGATATTGGTTGCCGATGATGGATCTGTTTCTGTTCTTGCCCCATAATAGGTATAAGTAGTATCTGCACGGAAATTACCGAGGATGCCGTAAGTATATGGATTTACTACGGTGTCTGTGATGGCGGAGTAGCAAGTACCTGCTTGAAATGTTGGTACAGAGTCGCTAATCCTACAAGCAAGTACCCCACCATTGTCTATAAGCCCGTAACCACTTGGACAGGAATAGGATGAAGGGAATTTCTGGTCAATTAACTGTTTTGTAGAAAAAAGCAGATTTAAACTACTATAACTTGTTGCTGTATCTAGTTGAGCCTTGGTATTGTTATATATTTCCACACCAAAGCCTGCCACATCTTCCCTATTTAATCCTTCCATTTTAACTTGGTGCACACCAGCACTAAGATACTTAGGATAAATTTGCCATATCTTAAAATTCTCATTGGTATGGCTTATATTGGTATCTAACCTAAACAATACACCATCAATCGTAATCCTTATCAAGTTATCCGCCCCCATACCAAAATAATAAGTGCCTGCCGAAGTAATATTTATTGGTACAGTAAACCCAAACCATTGATTATTGGCTACTGTTGAGTCCGAACATGCCCAAACAGCCGATCGGTTCATTGGACCGGTAGTATATACAGGGGAAGACGTGCCTGACCTGCCCGTTAATAAACTATCAGTATTATTTATTGATGAATCTGTTTCAGCAATTCTGGAATTTGGAGGAGTGTAACCACATTTACTATCATACCCACTTTTCCAAAATGCATTTGAGTAATTTATCTGCTCCCTATTGAATACGCTGTTGTACACATTAAAACTTGAATAGACAAAACTTCCGCAACAGGAATAATCCTGATTGGTTTTTTCAATTAAACAAGTGTGAATTGAGTCGCCTACAATTACGGTAGTATCAGCAACACAAGCATTTAAGGTATTTGAGTACCCATACCCCGTAGGACAATTACTATAAGTATCAGTTGCCATTTTTTTCTTATCCGCCACCTTCCACAACTGTTTGAATTTCGCAACAGATGCATTGACAACTTTTGAATCGGTGTTCAATTGTATGCTATACTGATGGGTGCCACTATTGTAAATAAGTGGGTTGGCCAATGTACTTACTGCACCTACTCCCCCACCCATGTTTTTTCTACCGGAACGGGTAATGGTTAAAGAAATATCGTTGCCAGTAAAGGCCTGCCCATCTTTATCGATAAAATAGATGCTTTTGGTACCACCACTTACCACATTTGCATCAATAGCCCATATTCTTCCCTGAACAGGGAAAGTTGCATAAGCATCGTTACAGGCATCGGCCCCTGTACCGGTTTTGGGTTTAGAATTGATGAATATTTCGTCACCGCTTGCAAAGAAATCGGCTTCTGTTTTACCCGATGGAAGGCCAGAAGTAATTTTACCATTCCTGATAAATACCTTGTCTAATGTTACGCCAATATTTTTATAGGCCATACCCATGCCTTCGTATGCCCAGTGTGCAGGGTAACTGAAGTTGTAGATGGGGTCGTTGAACTCGTTCTGTGTACGTGATAACAGCACATCGCCTGTTTCGCTATCGTATAGCATGTTTTTAGTGGACACTTTGCTTCCTTTGTCTATATGCACCACACTGTCCAATATGCCATACCGCTGTATAATTTTTGTAGCTGCTGCAGACCTGAATTGTGTTTCTTCGCGTTGTGCCAGATTCAAGAATGATAGTAGCAGCAAGAACGGAGGTAGCCCAAATGAAAAGAACTCGGAATTTATGTTTGCATTGATACCGTTTACGACTGTGCGTTGCTCCCGCATGTCTAGCATCAGTTCTGCATCTTTCCCAATCAATGCAGCCGTATCGATACTACCATCTGGGGCCATTGCCATCACGGTGTTGGCCAGTTGTTTTACATCTGCATTCTGGTTCTCTATCCTGTAAAAATTTTCGGTATAGCTAATCGGATGGTCCGGGTCTGTTTCAGGGTAGCTTGCCTGTGACCGCATCTTACCATGCATATCGTTCAGTTCAACTTTAAAGCCTTGGGAAATGGTAAGGTAATGCCTTGCATTGATGCGTAAGAAATTGGACAGTGCTGGTTTGAACCGCTTCTTTGTGTTTTCATCAATCATTGACCTATCCACCAACGTAGGAAAGTCGTAAGCAGTATAAAAACCTGTTTCTTCGTAACCATTGGCCGACCTTGTTTTTTCGGTATTGATGGACCTTACCCTTACCTTGCTGTAACCAACGGAAGCAGATGGGAAAAAAGATTCGCCCAATGGCTCTTCTGTGTAACCCATTGTTACCGGTGCCAATGCAGAAGCCCTTTCTATATACTCAATCGGTAAATGAAAAGGGTTTTCTTCGCCACCCAAACCTGGCTCATAACTGGCCACGCCACTGCTGATCACTGTTTTCTTTCCATCTATTTCTTTGGTTGTTGTGTAAGTATATTCCTGTCCATACTTGGCCTCTTTCTGACCCGTCATTGCATTCCAGTTGTCGTAAACAGATACACGTTTTACCCTTGCACCGCCGCCCATTTTTTTATAAGTAGGGCAGGTAAGTCTTACAAACGATTTGCTCAGATCCACATTTTTCATCCAGCCCTTGCTCCTTGCATTGATGTCGAACGACCGGATGGTGTTGAGGATATTGTCCACTTGCGAGAAGAGTATTTTCACAGCATCTCCCACATTTATATCGTCACCTGTTTCTGAACCAGGATAGGCTTTTGAACCCAGGTTCAATTTCAGGAACTGGGTAGCTGCTTTTGCCAAGGGGCTGTACTTGCCGCCAAGGTTACCATCCAAGTCTATGCCTTTGAGTTTAATCCAAATGGTATTTGCATTCATGTAACCATAGCTTTCCACATCTGCATAGCAAGGTATATTTTCATAACCGCTACCCCATTTATCGCCTGGCACCTGCACATTTAATTTAAAATATAATTTATCAATACCATCCAGGTATTTTTTTAGTACATCTGTATTGGATGCAACGGTTTGGTTTACTTGTACAAATACAAAAAGGTTGTCTGCAACGGGGTTAGTAACATTCCCTTTTGCATACAATGCATTGTTCGTTCCACTAGGCAAAAAGTTAGATGACCCGAAACCTTTTATCTGGAACATCTGCATGGCCCGCCTGTTTTGTACATAGGCATAATCATCGCTTTCATAATCCACTTTGATCCTTCCGCCGGAAGGCAGTTTTATTTCCTGTAAAGTCCATGCAGCTACATTATCGGCAGATATTGTACTGTCTTGCAAAGTGTAGGGATACTCAGCGTTGTTTAAACCAGAGGGGTTGTTTGCAGGGTTCTTGTAATTGCCCCAACGGTCGTATGATTTAATATTATACCTTGGGTTATTTGCATGGTACTTGAACACATAAGGGTTCTGTTGACCCTTGTTGTTACCGTTGTAACTGAACCATATTTTCTTCAATGTAAGTTTGCCCGTATCGTATAATGAAGGATTTACACCTGCATTTACACCTCGGCAGAGTTCATAAGAGTATTCAAAATAAACAGTCTTAACAGGTGTTGCAAAGGTATCTTTCAATAAAAATTCCGCCTTGTTGTAAAGGGCAATTTTACGTAATAGCTTTGTTTTGCCAGAAGCCGTTTTGGCTCCTGTTTCACTTATTTCAAGTACATCCTGGCGGTCTTCTAAAAAGAAGGCTGCTACCATATTTTTTGACTGGATAGAATTGAGGTACCAGAGTTCCTTTTTGCCGTACACATAATTACCCTTATCATCCCTTGAATCGGACTTGAGCCCTTCATTATACGTTACGCTATCGGTTACATAAGGTGCCCTCCATTCGTATGGATTGGCAATACCAGCCGTTCTTGTATAATTGAACTTGACTGCATCCCCCAAGTCATCATCGCTGATACCGTCTCCAGTAAGATCAACATAATCTGGCGACACGATACCTGTAAGCAGGAAAGAGTGTGCATAAGCAGGTATTTCCTCAGAAGAGAAATAGTTATCCTTGCCTTTTGTGTTGCTAGTTGTATTGTCACTTCCGTTTACATAACCTGCTAGGCCTGTTGCAGCATTGCCTTTACTTTTATCAATGGCAAATGTGGTTTCTTTTTGTTTAAGGTTGTACACAGGTATACCGTATTGGTATTTACGCCCATCCGCATTCAGTACATCTATTTCAGAAATATGGTTTGGTTTGCGGAAAGCATTTACCCTCCTCTCTCGTGTAACAATACCCGATGTATTGGAGAATATTTCAGATGATGGCGGGTACATATATTTTTGGGGAATCAATACTTCCGATTGGGATGGATAGGACCAGAATAATCTAATAGCCGCCTCTTCTTCTTGGTCAAAAAACTCAAGACGAACTTTATAGAATTCACCGGCAACTAAATTAACTGTTGCTGTATTGGGTAGTTCAGGATGTAAAGTCCAATCATCAATTAGGAGGGAATCATTTAACCATAATCTTACACCATCATCACTGGATGTTTTAAGTATATATGCACCTGTTACAGGTGCTTTTATTTTGCCTGTCCATCTAATACTAAAATAATCACCATTAATACCTGCTTCCGGTGCATCTAACCAATATCCATTAATAGGGCCTTCTACTTTTGTTACTGTCGGGGCACCAGTAAAGTCTGTATTATTAAAATATTCACCATATAATCCTGTACCGTCTGTTTGTGGGTTGATATTGAATACAGGCAAACAGCTTGCTCTATTGAAACTATTCAGTTGATAGGATTCAATATATTTTGAAGTGCTTACTGTTTCCGCATCTTTTGCTGTGAGGTAAGTAATTACCTGAGTGCGTTTATCACGTTGCTGTTTTACTACACTAGCTTCATTAACAGCGGTCTTGCCTACAAAACTTTTATTCTTGTACCTATTGAGGAAATTGGTTGCAGTAATGGTAGCACTGCTTACCGAAGCCTGGTAAAGGTCTGGGGCCACTACGTCATCGCCACCAATCGCATCGTAAAAGGCTTTTGAATTAATGGATTTCTCCCCAGGGTTCCTAAAATAGGCCGATTCAAAAAGACCTGCGGACTTTCTGAACCTTACTGTTCTACCCAATACATTTTCATCAATCCATGGACTGCTCTGTGTGTATGACCTGTTTACATTCAAATCCACACCTCCATGAAATACGTCACCAAAGCCAAGATCCACACTCAACCTGTCTGATTTGTCTTTTGTTTTCATTAAATGGTCGTACACATATCCTATGTCGCCACGATAGGGACGGAACATGCCTCCTGTTCCTTCACCCGTAATGGAAAAAACATCATAAGTATAAGAAGGCACGCCAATATGTGGCATGGCTGGTTTTTCACGGTAGGCAATTTCTTTTTCACGGTTATAGTCCAACAAAGAACTAGCGTCGTTATTGGTATTTTGAAAATTGAGATAACCGAATGCAGGTAACTTGCTTACCTGATCGCCTGGATCAATGGTCTGCGTAGACACATAGCCACTTACAAAGAAATTTGGATGGGAAGGTTTATTCTCCAGGCCAACTTTTGCTGTAAAAGAAAATTGCCTACTGGTATAGGGCATGCTGATTGTAGGCGTGAATGAAGGGTTTGCAAAGGATATACTGGAAGCATAATCGTTGGCACCGCTATGTGTCTGATTATCTTTGTCTACTTTAGACTGGTTGATACCTGCCGACATTTGTAGTGCCCTTAAACCCGTTCTCGAATTATAAGGGGCGGATATGGAAAAACTTTCCCCAAAACCACTCTTATTATCATTTTCTTTTTGTGAAAGTCTAACCGAGAGAGAAGGTACAATGGTTAACCCATCTTGAGAATTGTTGGTTAGTGAAAGCCCCCCTGTTAACGACCCTGCCCCTTTTGAGCCAGAATTAATGCTTGCATTTAAACCTGTTTCAATACCCCATCCTTTATAATTGTTATTGAAAACGCCAAGGTTGGCACTACCTATTTTGGGCAGGCCTATCAACTCCAAATCGGCACCTGCTGTAACACCTACAGTCTTGTTTTCCTTTATGGATGTTGTTTTGGTAATGGAATCTGCCGTACCGTTGAAATCATCCGGTAACCCACGCATATTGCGGGTAATGGTACCTGGGTTGATGTTCCAGCCAAGGCCCACCCAGCTTGCTTCCTGGTCCATCGTAATGCCTCCACGGTAAGCAATGTTTACGGGATAGCCGCCCACATCAAGCAAGGGTATATTGTAAGAAAAGTCGCCCGAAAAAAGATCCACCATATTAGAAGCATTCACCGAACTGAAAGCCTGCATTTCTGGTTGGGTAGGGCCACCAAAGAATGCCTGGTTGTTGGCAATGGAGAAGGTGGGAGCAGCAGCAGCTTTGTCCTGCTTTACCGTTGTACCCGATACTGCCATCTTGTTGTTATCCATCCCCCCAAATAAGGATGCCTGTTTTCTGGGATTGTATTCCCTATTGCCCATAGCAATTGCATTGCCATGCGGAATGCCTGCCAGCACCGTTTGACAATAGAAAAGCGTGAGCAAAAAGAAGGCGGTTGCTTTTTGGAAACGTGCCGATAACTGCTGTATCATTGAATCGTTTTTTAAAGGTTGTTAGTTGTGTGGGCTTGCCTTATTGGTTCTTGTCGGTATCGATGTATGTAAACGTGATACCCCATTTCTCGTTCCTCGAATTCTCCAGTTGAAGCAGGTACCTTTTACCGTTTACCAGCTCCCTGGCAAGTGAAAGGTCTATGAGGTTTTGCCCATAATTCAATTTGAATGTTCCCTGTTTCACAAGGGGGGATTTTGCATTGCCCAAATCAATGATGCTGTAATTAACAGAAGGGTCGTTTGCATCGTTGGTATATTCCATCTTGAGCATGCCGGTACATATAGCGTATGCCGATTCGTTGCCTTTTTTCAGCTTGTAGTAAGATTCATCTTTCACTGTTGTTTTTATGGCTTTGCCTGCCACCCTGAATGTCCATGTTTCGCTTTGGCCAGCAAATTCACTATTGTCTTTTGCCACTATCCGCCATGCATATAACCTACCGGTATCCAGAGCCTTGTTGGAAGCGGGATAGTTATTGAAAAGGTCCCTTGCATTTACTGAATACACAGGAATATTTTGTTGTATGGCCTGTAAGGGGCTTTGTCCCTTGAGTACTTCCACCAGCTTCAGGTCGTAGTTCAGGTTGCTGAATAGGTTCAGCGGTGCAGGTGGCAGCCAGTTGAATTGCGGGTACACCGTTTCTATCGCTGCCCCATCAGCAGGCATGTTGAGCAAGGGCGGGTTCAGTGGTTCCACTTCAACAGGCACACAGTCTTCTGCCAGTACCACTTTGCCTTCATGCCCCAATACACTAACGGTATAACATGCCGTAAAACTTCCAATAGGCAAAAGACCGTTGGGGTTGCGGTCGGCAACGGCAGACAGGTATGTGTATTTGATGGGTGACACATCTTCTGTCTTTACCTGCCTTGCACCTTTGGTAAGTGTCAATGTCCTTGTTTCGGCAGTCAATACCGGTTGGTTGTTCCTAGTATTGACAAGCGTCAAATCAATGGACACATTGATTGCAGTAGTACTGGACGAAACCATTACCAGGTTCCATAGCTGGTTCTTCTGCAATACGCCATTGGGTGGCACTTGTAATGTGATGCTGACCTGTGCATGGGCAACAATACCAATTGCTGCTGCACAAAAAACCATCCATAATTTCCGTTGCATACCTATTGTTTAAAATGTTTTAAAATAAGTGATCCTGCCCGTTGCATTCCGTACCAATTGTTTGTTGCCGCCGGGTATAAAACCTTCGTCTGCCATCAACTGGAACTCTCCCATTTTGGGCAGCCGTATTATCGCTGTACCTGAGTAGCCCCATAATTCCTTATTGAAAAAAGTCTGCTTATTGTATTTGTAACCGGCACCTATGGAAAGGAAACCATTCAGTTTGTATTGAAATGTGTTCTCCAAAACATATAGATTGTATTCCGTATTGGAAGCAATTGAAACGTTTGCTTGCAAGGTCAGTTTATTAAGGAATATGCTGTGGCTGAGCATGAGGTTGTTGGTATTGAAATACACAAAGCCAGAATCGCTTCCCTTGTTGTAGAACCTTGTGTACACAAGGGATGTGTTCATCGTGTTATGCCCCGCCTTGTAGAAGTGATTAACGGTTGACGTGAATGTATAGAAGAGGTTTTCGATGAAACTATTGTCGCCCAGTTTGGTTAACTGCGAGCTTGGGAAATAACCTATAGAAACTACCGGATACCTTTTTATACGCAAAGTTGCCTGTATGCTTTTGAATACGGTAGTGCTGCTGTAACCAGTAGTGATGAATGGATTTGAAAAATCGTTTGCCCTAACAGATGCAGCAATGGTAAGCTTTCTTTTAAAGAAAGGCTGGTTTACCCTTAGCGACCAGGAGCCTTGTGAGGAACCTGAAGTGAATACACTGAAGGATTGAAAATTTTCGCCTATATGTTTATAGAAACCGTTGATGGATGTTTGTGTATGCGGCAGAAAGGAAACCAGTTTGATAGAATACGCTTCGTTGGAGCGGTCGTTGAATTTGAAGGTAGTGTTGAATGTTTTTTCATTACTTGTCCTGTCTATTGAGTAGAAAGGCAATGAGGATTTTGCAACCTCGGCAGTAACCGTACTGTGTGTACCCAACTTATAATTTGCTTCTACAGTAAAGCCCATCAATCTATAATCGGGGGCATTGTTGCCAGGCTGTTGTACGCCACCATTGGTGGAGTAGTTGTATAGTTGCCTCTTGCCGGTATAGTAAGTTGCAATGATATTGTTGCCATCTTTCATACCCTTACCTACCCTAACCAATGCCATGTATTGCTGTACCTGGTTGGGGTTCTGTACCACAAAATCCCTGAAGCGGTAATTGATGGTGCCAGCTGCCACGGCGTAATACCAGCGGGGATTGTATTCTGCTTGCAACCCGGATATGCTGATGTTTTTTGCCGAGAGTTCGGAGTAGTCCACTAGGCTCCTGCCTACGGATAAGGAGCGGATGGAAACCAGTGTCTTATAACCTTTTGGCATGGCAGTGTCTGGCATATTCAGCTTACCCATCATGGATTTCAACTGGTCATAATTCTTTATCCCATCAATTGCATTTATCAAATCGGTACTGTTGCTATTTACCCATTTTTTGCCTGTTTCATATTTCTTCTGGGCTTCGGCCAGTTGTGCCATCAACGAATCCAGTTGCTGTTTTTTCTCTTTGTATTCCTCTTGTATGCGGTCAATTTTTGCAGTTGTTGAATCAAGCCGCCCTTCAGTTCCTTCGTCCGATTTTTCTGCAAACTTGTAGTTACGTGTTTTGAAAGCGGTCATTGCATTTGCCTTGCTATTCGCCAATAGGTTAGCAGCATCAGGCACCAGCCCCTGCCGATGGCCATACAGTTCACGTTCCTTTTTTTCAACCATGCGTTGCTGGTTGTTGGGATTGTCCAGCTCGTTTTTAAGGGACAGGTATTTCTTGAATTTTTTCTCCAGGGAATCACGGAGAGCATTCAAGGAATCCATACTGATGAATTTGCCTACCCTTGCCTTAAGTCTGTCTTTGATCCGGTTACTGAAATCTGCCGGATTGAATTGCAGGTTGAGGTCGGAGAAATTCTTGAAGAGGTTGGAGTTGCTGAATCTCGTAGTGAAATAGACCCTTACAGGATAGTTGTCTTTATAGGTAACATCCAGATAGGTTTGAACCGTGTGCTGGTAGATATCTTTTTCAGCATAAGGTGTATCCACATTCGAACGATAGTTCATATCGTATAGCACATTGCCATGTATTTGCAATAATGGTTTTGGCTGTGTGACAATATGGTTGAACTGGGGCTTTGGGGTGTCCTGCTGAACAGCTTCTTTTTTATGTAACACTACATCAAGCCCTTTGCAGATATACCTGTTCAGCTCTATAGAAATGGAATCGGTGTATGATTGCTTTCCATAGGAAGTTTTCTGTGGCAGGGTGCTTTTCCTTACATGGTTGCTTTGCCCATACAGGTTTGTAGTAACCGTCACAAGTACCAGGAGCCATATCGTAATATGTAAGCTCACAGTCCTGCTGAAAGTTTGGTGTAAGGTATTTCGCCAAGGGAAATTGCAACCTGTTTGTTATTTAACAGGTACAAAAAAGCAGACATTGTACAATCGCTTGTACCAATAGCAGTTGTTCTGTTGCAGCCCCCCAGGTATAATCGTGGCGTGCACATCAATTGAGCTTGATGCATAAGAGTTTAGTTTTGAACGGCACAAACCTGATCGTGGGGGAATCAGATTTTCTGTTTAGCCTGCAATGTACTTACAATGCCAATATCAGAATTAATATTATGGGATAATATTAAGAAGTATTTTTTGTAAAATGAGTAAAAACAATCTGCTATTTTTAAAGAAACTTAAAGACAACGTATTACTACTCAACAAACATTACCAATTACGTAAATTTACGCAGCCTATCTTTTCCCAAAAACGCCGTCATGCTTTTTAACATCCTAATTTTCACAAATTGATGTGAGTGCGTGAGTTCAATAAAAATCCATTCACAATTGGTTATCAACCGCCCATTTAATCAGTTCACCCATCGATTTCACATTGGTCTTTTTAAAAATGTTTTTCCGATGCGTTTCTACCGTGTATTCGCTTAGGTATAAGACCTTGCTTATTTCCTTACTGCTTTTACCCTCCTTTATCAGTATAATGATTTCCACTTCCCTGGAGCTGAGTTTGTGTTTCATCCTGAATGAATCGTTCGTGCTGTATTGTTGAGGTACACTGTTTTGTGTTGATTTTATTTGATAGACCACGCCGCCATTCATGATACCATCTATCGCATCCAGCAATTGGGCGGCGTCCGTAGTCTTGGAAATATAGCCTTCAATTCCCATGTCAAGTAACTTGTTTTTGATGCCTAGGTCTTCGTACATCGAAATCACCAATATTTTTATGGATGGGTGTCTCCGTTTGATGAAAGCAGCAGTTTCCAGCCCATCCATTTCTGGCATGTTCAGGTCCAAAATAATCAGGTGCGGCACGGTCCTATTAAGTACCTGCAATAACAGTTTCCCATTACCCACTTTTGCAACCACTGTATGGTCTGTATTGCCATGAATTACTTTTTCATAACCATCTGCCATGATGGAATGATCGTCAGCAATAATGATCTGGATACTATTGGACATTTTTTGTGAGTGGGATTTCTATGATTACAGTTGTGCCGAGCTTATTACTGTCAATATTGATTGCACCGTGAAGGTACCTGATGCGGCTGTGGACATTTTTCAACCCAATACCATCAGACTTTGTATTGGCATCCAGACCAATGCCGTCATCTTCCACAATAATCTGGAAACAATCCTCATTACCGTTCAGGTGTATGGTAGATGCCGATGCCTTTGCGTGTTTGATGATATTGGTGACCAACTCAACAATGATCCTGTAACAGGTTATTTGAAGCTGCCTAGGGATGCTATCAATATCGCCGGTATGAATAAGCTCAAAAATAACCTTGCCATTTGCATTGAGGCCATCCACTTTTTCTGAGAGCACAGCAATAATGCCCCTGCTTTCAAAATCCTTGGGCATCAGGTCGTGGGCCACATCCCTTACCTGCACTGCAAGATTGCCCAGTTGACGAATGAGCTGTTCCCTGTACAAAGCATCTTCATTATTTGCAGCAGCATGTTTAAGGAAATAGTTTGTTGCATACAAGTGCAGGCTGCTTACAGTGCCCCCAATATCGTCATGCAGGTCCTCGCCAAGCCGCTTACGCTCATCCTCCTCTATTGCCAGTATCTTTTCCAACAAGGTCTTTTGGTATGCATTTACTTCAAATAGGAGCTTTTCTTTTTCCCGCTTCAATAAGTTGTACCGAACAGTAAGTATAAAAGACAGTATCGCAATTTCTATGGCAAGCCCCACAATCATGGCATTGGGTTCAACCAGGTTAATATTGGTTAGCCCTATATAGTTAAAGTAAATATTGAGGGTGCCTGCCAGCCCGAAAACAATCGCAATAAGATAGTAAACCGCTGGCTTCGACTTTTGGATTATTTTTTCGATAACGCCTGCAAGCAACAACGCACAGCCCATTAAAAAAGCAATGTCGCCAATATTGAAAATCACATGCGTCAACGGCCTGCTAAAAGACACAAGCTTTATTTCTGTTATAAAGGCTATCAATATGCGTAGGCACAGCACGGCCATTACCATTTTTGTAAGCAGGTAAAACCTACTGTTGGCCCTTGTTTGGTTAAGCACCAGTTGCATTACATACAGCCACAGTACCATTAACCCATACCACCAGTACTCTTCATTAAAAAGCCACCGCAACGATGGTGTGTATTTCAATACCAGTTCGTAAGTGATACCGTCTTCCATCATCAGGTACACCAATGACACCAATACGTACAACGCATACCAGATATGCAGCTTGTCCCTAAGCGAGCCATACAGGAAAATATTGAACAGTATAACAAACAGAAAGAAGCCAATATAGATGGAAAGCAATTGGTAGCGGGATGTTTCGTAAGCAAGATAAGTGCCCGCATCTTTCAACACAAAGGGAATGTACATATAGTCGGCACTGTTCTTGGCCAGCAGGTAATAGGTTATGCTGGTATTGGGCGGAATGCTGATACCAAATAAAAAGTTCCTGTTGCCAATGGGCCTTGTTGCATAACTGTATGCAAAGCCAGTAGCAGCAAGCTGTTGCACTTTGCCTTGCTGTTGTTGGTACAACCATAGTGTATCCACTTTTTCGGCTATCCCCAAAACAAGGTTACGTGTTTGCGGTGTTGTGTTTTTAATGGAGAACCTGAACCAGAAAGCAGAAAAGGTAATACCCGCATTGAATGTGACCGGAGCCGTAGTTTTTTGGTACTCGCCTTGTTGGAAACGGTCAACCGCTCCGTCAATTGACAGGCCCCGCCCTGCATCCTCTATGTAATCCATATACGGAAGCAATTGGTAGCTATTGGCAGTGCCCAACAAAAGCGTATCCGGTTGCGTGGCCATTGCATCAAAGCAGGTGCATGTTACCAGTAACAACAAAAGAAATTGGCGTACCTGTTTCAAAATAAAATCCTGTTTGAGCTTCAAATTAAAAATACTAAATTACATTCCCATTATCCTCTTCAAAATACCGGAAAACAGGTACCCTGCCAATCGTCCTATCTTTTTGAAATTTGTTGCACAAAACATCAAAACAACTTTTATGAAGAACGTACTACTTGTTTTTTGTTTTTCCGTCTTTATGCTAGGCAGCAGAAAAGCATTGCAGGCACAAACCGTAACCCAGAACTGGGCAACCCTAAACGCCTCGGGTACCACTCCCTGGAGTGTTGCCACCGATGCTTCGGGCAATGTGTACACGGCCAATGCAAACAACACAATCAGCAAAATAACTTCTTCAGGAACTGTTACGCAAGCATGGGCCACATTGGCAAGTAATGCTTTGCCGCAGGCAATGGCCATTGATGCATCGGGCAATGTGTACACCGCCAATTATAGCAACACGGTAAGTTTGGTTACGCCAACAGGAGTGGTAACATTTAATTATGCAACATTGGCGGGTGATGCATATCCGCATGCAATAGCTGTGGATGCCTCTTTGAACGTTTATACAGGCAATAACAATGGCACCATCAGCAAAAGGATCTATTCATCAAGTACAGTAACGCAGGCATGGGCCACCATAACAAGCCTTCCGCATATTAATGGACTGGCAATAGATGCTTCGGGCAGTAATATCTATACGGCCAACAATAATGGCACTATAAGCAGGACCTCATTGGGTGGCAGTACAGGAACCTGGTGCACATTGCCTGGCGGCACGCCCCAAGCATTGGTGGTGGATGCCTCTTTGAATGTGTATGTTGCCAGCTCGAATTTTAATGTGTACAAAATAAACTCAATTGCAACCATAACACAGAGCTGGGGTACTGGTGCTTTGCCACAAGCAATAACCCTGGATGCATCGGGCAATATTTATACAGCCAATAACAACAACAGTACGGTAAGCAAAATAACCGCTGCGGGAACTGTGACACAGGCATGGGCCAACCTGTCCATACCTGCCAACCCCGCTGCCATAGCCATTGATGCATCGGGCAATGTGTACACGGCCAACTTTGGCACCAATACAGTAAGTCAGGTAACTGCGGGCGGAACTGCGACACAGGCATGGGCCACGTTGGCTAACGGTGCAGGCCCCGATGCAATAGCAATAGATGGTTCAGGCAATATTTACACAGCCAATCGTGGCAACAATACCATCAGCAAAATAACCTCTTCGGGAGCCGTTACGCAGGCTTGGGCTACGTTGGCAAGCGGCACTTCGCCCTGGAGCATAGTAATAGATGCTTCGGGCAATGTATATACCAGCAACTTCAACAGCACCATCAGCAAGATAACGTCTTCGGGAACCGTGACACAAGCATGGGCCACGCTGCCTGTGCCCGCTGAAGCAATGGCAATTGATGCATCAGGGAATATCTATACGGCCAATGATGGGAACAGCACTATCAGTAAGATAAGCCCAGCAGGAACCGTGACGCAGGCTTGGGCTACACTGGCAGGCGGTACTTCGCCCGAAGGAATGGTGATGGATGCATCGGGGAATATCTATACAGCCAATTATGGCAACAATACCATTAGCAAGATAACCCCAGCAGGAACTGTGACGCAAACATGGGCCACATTGGCTAACGGCAACGGATGGCAGTACATGATAGCCATAATGAAGATAGATGCAGCAGGCAATATCTATACTGCCAATTACAGCAACAATACCATTAGTAAGATAACCCCAGCAGGAACCGTGACGCAGGCATGGGCCACACTTGCAGGCGGCACCAACCCTGTGGCCTTGGCCCTGGATGCTTCTTCGGGCAATATCTATACTGCCAACGCTGGCACCAGTACCGTAAGCAAGATAACCGGTGCAGCCCTGCCTGTAAAGTTGCTGTCTTTTAATGCACAGCTACAAAGCAATCACGTTTCGCTTAATTGGCAAACAGCCAATGAGGTAAATACAAGCTATTTCAACATTCAACGCAGTGCCGATGGTATTTCATTTACAGCTATTGGTAGCCTCAATGCAAGAGGCAATGGCAACGGAAACTATAGCTATACAGACAATGCACCAAACACCCATGCGGCTTTTGCCTATTATAGGCTCCAGAGTTTTGATAGGGACGGAAGCAGCACTTTCAGCGAAATTGCAACTGTAACATTGAGCAGCAAACCTGTATTTACAGTGTACCCCAACCCTGCCAGCAACCTGGTTTTCATTAATGGCAGCAATTTGACAATGGTAACAATTATAGACAATATTGGCAGAGCGGTACTTGCAAAGCAATTAAACAATGTAAGCAACGAAAGCATCAATATCTCCAGCCTGCCAAAGGGCTTGTACACATTGCAGATAAGAAACAGTAAAGGCGATGTACAAACAGAAAAGCTTGTGGTAAAATAAATTACCAACAGCAGCCTTTCCCATAGGTTATATTGTAAGCAGGCATCAAGTTTAGACTATCCCTAAAAACTGCAACATACTGTGTCCTTTTTTCACAACAAGCCTATGCAATTGCATAGGCTTGTTGCATGATGATATTGCCCATACAAACAACTGCTTTTAGGTCTTGCTTGATTGCTTTAAAAATCAAAGACCTGCAAGAATACAATCAGTAATTTTTATCGTCTGCTTCAGGAAAACATAAAGTATTTCAATCACTCTTCCTCATCCGATTGTCAATAAAATTCATGTATAGCCACTCCCCTTTCTCTGCATGTAATAATACTAAAAATCATGCTTTTAGATGATGGTCCTCCAAAGCTGTTGCCTATACATTTACACAATCAATATAGGAAGGTTTTTATTGCTGGGTCAATATCGTATGTAATGCATTATGGGTTTTGGCCATCATACTGCCTAGAGCGGTCATCCAGAAACAATCATTGTGTCCATACAATATCCTACAACAAAATCAAGGTCCACTAAAATTTTCTCCATGAAAAAACAGATAACTATCGTTTTGTTGCACCTAAGTTTTGTTACAGGCTTTGCACAGAACAGTAACCCCACCACTGTAAAAGGGGTACAGCAAAAGCAGAAAGCAGCACAGGGGGGCTTGGACAAGCTTACACCGGAGCAACGCAAGATGATGGAACAAATGGGCATCCAAATGCCAGGCTCAGTACCTGCCTTGGCAGCCAGCACTACCGATGCACAGGTAGCCATGGCAACAGGTGGCGATGGCGTGCCAAAACGCAATGCAGTACTTATAGATGCCATCCCTAAAATAGTACTCACGGCATCTACCCTTCCGGCCTATATCAAAACGTTAAACGATTATGTGGAGAAATCCGTTAGCAATGATGCCAAACTGTTTGCACAACAAGTGTACACTTCTTTCAAAACAAATCAGTACAATGCTGAAGCCACAGGCAATGCAGCCCTTGGCTATTGGGTATCCGGCAACCTGGAAATTGCCGTATACATGATTGGGCGGTGCTGTGCAGACAACCCATCGGATGCCGACCTACTCAGCAATTTTGCAGCTATGCTTAGCATGGGGGGTGCACCGCACCGGGCCATTCCTTTGCTGGAATACCTGAACAAACAGTATCCTGACAATACCACCATTCTCAATAACCTTGGGCAAGCCTGGTTCTATCTGGGCGAGGTGGACAAGGCCGACATCAACCTCGAAAAGACAGTCAAGGCTTTTGCCTATCATCCGCAGGCCAACTATACACAATGCCTGATACAGGAAAGCAAGGGCAACATACCCAAAGCCATTGAGAAACTGAAAAACTCCATGCAATACAGCTATTCGCTTGACAAGTTCAACAAGCTACGTAAGTTGGGCTATAAAATAAAAGGCAGTGACATGCGTAAACCCTTCCGGCCCGACCCTGACCCATTGGGCCTGAGGAAATTTGTACGGCCGGATGTACCTACATCTTATGACGAGGAAATAAGGCTCAGCAACGATTGGGATGCCTTTCAAAAACAGGTGAATGAAAAAAGTATGGTGCTTGCCAAACAGCTCATCCCGTATCAACAGGCTGCTGTACAAAAAGCACAACAGGCATATAACCAGTACCAGAATAATGGCATCAATGGAATGTCAACCAATGCATCGCCCACAGAAAATATGTATAGGAAAGTAGCTGAAAAAAACTTGGAAGAGATGAACAAAGATGGTGGTGCAACCTATCGTTTAAAGACGGCCAAGAAACAGGTAGATGATTTAGTAAAAGATTTTATGGCCAAAGATGAAGCACAACGGAAAAGCCTGGAAAAACAGAATAGCCTTATTGCGGACAAAGAAACAGAGCTTGCCAAGAAAGGCGAAAACATGGGCTATGACAATTGCGTAGTGCAGCAGAAATACAGCGTATGGGCATATACCAACTATAATAAGCCATTGGAGGAAGCATACAAAAATTACCTGCACCAACTATACCTGAAAATAAACGAAGAACTGTATTGGCAACAGTTTGTACAGGAGCCCAATGTGTTTGAGGCAACAAAAATTGCTGCCCAAAAAGCATGGCTGGCAGCACTTGGCAACACCAGATACCTTGCCACCAATAAATATGGCCAGTGCACCACCCCTGAGAAACAAGAATCAAGGTACAGGCTGGCCGATTTTGACGATATGCATTGTGCATACAAATCCGCACTGGATTTTAAGGTATGCACCATGGCATTTGAGTGCGGCAAATCATCCATAACATTTGATGCGGGGAAGCTAAGTGGCAATCTCAATTACAAGTTTGACAATGCAGGCAACAACCATTTTGTGAAGGGCACTCTAGAAGCCACTGCGATTGACAAAAGCATTTCGGTAGGCAAAGGCCCGTTACAGGTAAGTGCTTCTGTAAAGGCAGGCATGGGCATCGAATTCAGCAACCGTGGCATAGAAGATGTGTATGCCACAGGCGAAGCAAAAATCACTGCGGGGTCAAATACAGTAAGCGACCCTGCAGGCATGGTGAACGACCCGAGTGTAAGCATTTCTGTTTCAGGCCGCATGAGCCTGGTTTCAGGTAATATGTCTGGAGCCATCAATGGGTTTGGAAAATAAATAAGGAATCAAGCAAGCAATATCAAAAAAAATATACCATGAAACCAGCCTTCGCATTATTGGGTTTATTGATGGCATGGCAGTTTGCCCATGCACAGGATTGTAAGACCAATGCAGAATTGGACACTGTTACAGGCAAGTATCTTACGGCTGCCCAATATCCCTGGCCTGCAGTAAGGGCAGCATATTTCAACAGCATGGCCACAGCAGCAGACAAGGCCATGGCAAAAAAAACATTGGGCGACATAGAAAAGATAGAAGCCCAAAGCCATATCGGTTTTAACCTTACCGGAGGCAATTGGGAAAGCATCTATACCACAGAAGGCTACAAGTATTTGGGCAGTAATAAATTGGGCCAATATAGTTTCCAATCGGCACTATATGAATATTTCTGTGCCAAAGGAAAACTGACAAGGAACAGTGAATACAGCACCATTTTACGGGTATATGTAAATAGCATTCCCATAAATACATTGAGCCGTTTTTTGCATGAGCCGTTTGGCAGCAGTATGGGCGAGTATGATTTTGGCCTACAGTTTTCGGACTGGAAGAACCATAAACCGGCAGATGTGAACGCACAATTGATGAACCTGTTTACTTACATGACCTGTAACAATGAGCAGTTGATTGAATCCATTAATAATGGCAGCAGCTATTTTCAGGATGTGGCAGACAAAGACATTAAACCCAATAACCGGAACAATTATGTATATCGGTATTGGTTCGTGAAGAAAAACAAGTTGCCAGTACTGTTGCCCGTAAGCCGCAAGCAATACCTGCAAAGCCTGTTGGAATATTACGAGCGGGAAAAATTGTATTTTCCAAAACTGATAACAAAACTTACTGAAGAACATAGTAGCAGCAGCTTAAAGCTATACAGCAGTTGGGAAGCAGATGTAGCCGATAAAATTGCTGTTGCAAAAAAGGCATTGACCAATCACAATGAAGAGTGGCTGTTGGCACAGGCAGTCATCAACCGCACTGAAGACAATTCGCAAAACTATAAAGCCAAGCTGGCAGAAAGAACCAATTACAACCGCTTCTGGAAGTTTTATGACAAGGAAAACAAAAGCGAACCACTGTATCAATATAACCCAGCGTATTTTCAGCCAGTGGCAGCAAGCCCTGCAAAGCCGCAGTTGATAACGGTAGCTTTCCGGTACGTTACCATGCCGTCTTCGTTAAGGATGTTCGAGCACTTCAACAAACAATTTGACTTTAAGGCCTTGCAGCAATTGTTGCAGTAAGATGCTATTTACACCAACCTGCATAGCACTTCAAGATCTTCTGTAAGGTAATATGCCGAACAAAGCCGGTGATAGCCATCGGCAATAATCAGTCCCATTTCGTTCCGCACCAACAGTATGGGCGACAGCTTCTGTCCCTTCTTGAATTTTTTGAGGTTCGCATTTACATGAATATTGTCTTTGGGCAACAAAGGCAGTTTACTGGCACGTAAAATATCTTTTGATTTTTTCTTGATGGTTGCAGCTTTCTTTAGCTGTGCTACATACTTCTTCGCATCATCGGGTGCAAACAGCAATTCCAGGTAATCCTGTGCGGCAGGGTAATCATGGTTTTCAGGGTCGCTTAGCCAAATATTCTTTTTCATCTTGTTGCTAATTTTAAAATTGATACGAAAGCACTTTGCTCTCCTGCACCAGTTGCGAAACCAACAAGCCATGATTGTGCAGGGAGCCCGTTACCTGCCAGGTACGTGAAAAACCATTCGTGTTTTTTTGTTCACTCAGCAGCACGGATTTTAAATGGTATTGATTGAATAAAGTAGTACATACATCAAAGTCGGCCATAGTTGCCGTGGCAATCCTGTACTCCCTTATTTTATGACGGTCGTCAATAAACTTTTGCAAGGGTATCAATGATTTCAAAATCAACATCACGATAACAGTGCCCAACAAGGCCAGGTATATATGCCCCGCACCTACACTCATACCTAGTGATGCAGTGGCCCAAATAGTAGTGGCAGTAGTAATGCCTCCTATTTTAGTAGTATCCTTAAAAATAACCCCTGCCCCCAAAAAGCCAATACCTGTAATGATATTGGCCGCAAGCCTGTCGGGGTTGGCAACCCCGATATCAATGGACAATATGGTAAAAACACAGGAGCCGAAAGATACCAGGATAAAAGTCCGCAACCCAGCCGACTTGTTGCCATACTCCCTTTCTGCCCCGATGATTGCACCAATGAGTATGGAGATGCAGATCATAATCATTTGCGAGGAAATGATGTCAAAATCAAAGCCGCTTAAAACATTTTTAATCATGTACCGAAGTTATCAATTTTCAAGGAATTGTATGAACAGGCTATGATTGGTAAAAGCTTAACCTTACAATCATTCAAACAGCGTAACAGCCTGTTTAAATAGCAATCAATACCGCAACTCAAAATTGATGTGCCGATTTGCCTAGTATTATTGCGTAATACTGCGACGGATTGCTTTCATCATCGACCAACAGCTTTTCGTCTCCTTTCTTTCCGCTCATCCCCTTTATGCCTTTGTCTATCGAAGCACTCGCCATACCCGTCTCTTATCAAAATTATTTTTTGTTAATGAAGCCAATTTTACATCATCAAACAAACAACAAACCATTCATCAACAAAAAAATACAACCATGAAAAAGTTCATCGCTACCACCGTAACAGCAACCATCCTTGTTTTTTTTGCCACAGCATCTTTTGCCCAGTCAACACAGGAAGATGCAGCCCTTCAGCCCCAAGCACCAAAATGGGTTCCGGAAAAAGGCTATTGGGTTATTGAAAGCAATATCAAAACCCCTACCGAGCAAACTGTTTATTACTACTCCAACAACAATGTGCTGGTGTACCAACAAACCGTTAGCGGCAAAAAGTTGGACATCAACAAAAGGAAAATCAAAATGCAATTGAAAAAAGATTTGGAAGCCTATATAACAGCATGGCAAGGCAAGCAAAAAGACCGCAAAGAAGACTTAGCAAGCAATCAATAGCCTGTCATCAGCTCTCCAACCCCGGCTCCAATAACGGAACCGGGGTTTGTAGATAAAATGCATTTGTCGCCCAAACAATGCTATATAGCGATTTTATAGAGGGGTTGCATGAAAGCGATGCTTAATTTTATGCAGATGAACCAGGAAAAATACCCTTTCATATTTGCGAACGACTGGCGGCACCGCATTACCAGGCATGTAGCTTTCTGGTTGGTATGGGTGGTATTCCAAGGGTTCCTGTACGCCAGCACACCACATAATTTCCAGGAAGGTTACTGGAAGGGGTTTTCCTTTGCCATGCTCGATTCATGCATCTATGTATTCATCCATATTTTCTTTGCCTACTCTTTAATGTATTTTGTTGTTCCGCAGTTGTTGCTCAGGCAACGCTACTGGTTAACTTTTTCCTGTACCATTATCCTTGTTTTCCTGACAGCGTTCCTTTCCGTCTTGCTTACGCAGCAGGTAGTTACACCTTTACGTGCCCGATTGCTAGGCGAAGCCTATTTATCCGATAAGATAAGGGTGTATAATGAGGACTTTTATAAGTCTTTACTGGCAGGGCTAAGGGGTGGGCTAACGATTGGCGGCATGGCTGCAGCCATCAAGTTGATGAAGCATTGGTACCTAAAGGAACAACGCAACCTGCAATTGCAGAAGGAGAACATTGCTGCACAGCTACAGTTATTGAAAGCACAGGTGCATCCGCATTTCCTCTTCAATACATTGAACAATATCTATTCTTACACACAGAACACTTCGCCTGTTGCTGCCAAAATGGTGACCGGACTTTCGGACATGCTCCGTTTCATTTTATATGAAGCCAACCATGCATTTGTTCCATTGCACAACGAATTGAAGATGGTGCAGGACTATATTTCATTAGAGCAGATAAGGTATGGCAATAAGCTGGAGATACAGCTTGACCTGCCCGACAACTGCAACAATCTTTATATTGCCCCACTGTTATTGCTGCCATTGGTAGAAAATTGTTTTAAGCATGGTGCCAGTAATATGCTGGAGCATCCATGGATCAGCATGAGCATTACCATCAATGGTACGGACATGCAAATGAAACTTATCAATGGCAAACCATTGCAGGAGGAAGTGGAACAGCTTTCTGTGCATCATGGTGGAATAGGCATCAGCAATGTGCAGAAAAGACTTGCATTTATCTATCCCAACAAACACGAGCTGTGCATTACCAACGATGTGGATGTCTTTATCGTGAACCTGAAAATAAGTTTGGAACAAAGAAAGAACAACACAGAAAAAACAATCATCCAGCAAGAAAAACCAGCACCCGCTTATGCATGAAAACAGCACCATCAAATGCCTGATTGTGGATGATGAACCGCCTGCAAGGGAAATCATACGCAGGTATATTGAACAGATGCCCACATTGGAACTGGTGGGGGAATGTGCCAATGCTATACAGGCTTTTACCGTATTGCAGCAGCAACCTGTTGACCTGGTATTTCTCGACATCCGCATGCCACAACTGAATGGCAATGATTTTTTGAAAGCATTGCAAACCCCACCAAAAATCATTTTTACCACGGCTTATTCAGAGTATGCATTGGAGGGGTATGAACTGGATGCCATTGATTACCTAATGAAGCCCATACCCTTTGACCGTTTCCTGAAAGCCGTAAACAAGGCTTTCCGTCAACCTGCCATCAAGGTGGAAGCACCGGTTGCAGCATTACAGGAAGAAAAGAAAGGTGGCTCTTTTGTTTATTTCAGGGCAGACAGGAAGATGGTGAAAGTGATGCTGCAGGACATTTTCTATATAGAGAGCATGAAAGACTATATCAAGGTTATTACCAGCAATGGCACTATCATTACTAAACAGTCCATCAGTTCCGTTGAAGCCATGCTGCCGGAAAAAGATTTTGTAAGGACACACCGCTCGTTCATCGTGTCCACATGCCATATCAAATCCTTTACCTCGGAGTTGATCGAGATACACAATACGGAATTACCTATTGGTAAGTTGTTTAGAAATGAGGTATTGAAGATGATTGGAGGATGATGAAAAAAATTATTGCAGTACGTTTACAATATAGTTATCCTTCATTTAGCATCAAATCTCATAACAAGTCACTTTAGGCAAATCACTAAGTACCTTATCTTGACATTCATTGGTAGCGTTCGCTGCCGCAATTATTTGCTGGCTATGGCCTGGCAGTAGTAAATGACTTGTTTTCAAAACCCGTTTTAAAGCCTGGCGGGTTATCTATAAGCGATGCTCCAGTTTCTCTTAAAATATAATGGTATCCTTCTGTTGGGCTTAATCCACCATCGCGTTGGGTTTCATTTAAAGGAATTATATTGAGGTCATAACTCTTGCTACCAGAAAAGTATTTTATGTTAAAGCGATAGCTTACCTTCTCCAATGCAAAACCAGATGACTTTACCAAGCTGCCCCATTGACTTGTACTGCTGTTTATTTTATTCCAATATTCCCCTTTGCCTTTTAGAGGTGTAATGATTAGCTGGTCGCCACTTATTGTATAGGTTCCGCTTTCATATACCCATAAAATATCTTTAACGGTTGTCCACCATATTTTTGTGCGAAACAGGTAAGTACCGTCACCATAAAATGCATACTCCCTCCTACTATAGCCTGCCGTGTACATGGGCATACCATTCATGTAACCCGATGTTTCAAGAATGTTGTTGCACCATAGGCCCACAATGGAAATATTGTTCACATCAGTGGTGGTTGTGGTATTGGGTTGCGGGGAAGTATTGTTTTCAGTGGTGACTGCTTCGGCATTGTTGGTGGCCACTATGTCCAACGAACCAATTAATTGCTGGTATACTTTCAGGTAAGGCATGGCCGTGGAATTGCACAACAGCGCTATACAAATTTTCTGGTTACTGTACACAGTAAGCATCGTGGCCACATTGGCTCCATTGTATTGCCACACACCGCTACCGCTCATTACTGTCCAGTCGCCCGATTGCTTTGGCTCTGTTTTTTCTGGAGCAGAAATGTTTCTTCCTACTGCTACCAGTTCGTTCCAATCCTTATCAAAATCGGTCTGTATACTGCCTTCGCTGTTGCGGTGATTATAAATGGCAATCTGTGCCCAACTTCCACCATCAATGCGTGAATAGGATATATTTCCATCGGCCTGTTTTTCTGTCCAGTCTTTTGGTGGCGTGTAGGTAACTACATCAAAAGTCTGCTTTTGGGCAATGCCTGTACAGCTCATGATCAATAGCAGGTTGAACAGCAACATATTTTTTAGCAATTTCATATTATCTATGTTTAAAGATTGGCCAATACATCAACATTCATGAACTGTGAAGTGGCACCTGCCCCGGATATCTTGTCTACATAATTTCCGCCAGAGGTTCTAAGCACCAATACACGGTTCTGGTATTTGTTGTTCAAAGCGTCATCTCCAAACCTATACCCCAGTATGCCGGAAGCTCCCGGGAAGTTGATTGTCTTTTTGCCATAAGATGGGCTAAGCGTTCCATTCCTGGTGGTAAATTGTAGTGTTACGGAAACAGCATTCACTTTCCACGCATCTGTTTTAAATATGACATTGTCGTAAATAATATCCAGCCTGATACCATTTTGTTTATAGTACTGCAAGGAATTCTCATAGGAGTAGGGTCCCGGCGGACTGGGTATCACACATTGATTAGGTGTAATGGTAACAGTGGAGTTGGCTTTGATTTCGTCCGAATAACCCAGATACCGGTAAGTCATTGTACCCCTGCCAGTGCGGAAATTGAAATCGACGCTTGAGTTCTTTGCTTCTTTATTGTCGTTACCTGTTTGTATGCTAAAAGTTACACCCGTTAAAAAATAATCTGTTTCGGGATAATCCGAATGCGGTGTAACTGAACGCTCGGCAGTATTGTTGTTTTCATTGGCTTCTGCAATCTTGCCTTGGAAGTCTACCTTTATGACTAGCTTATAGGCAACATTGAAATAAAGGGGTTGCTGAGGATACACTTGCACTATCCTATGCACCGCAGCCCCTGGTTTCATAACCCTGACTTCATTCTGTTCTACTATCGGCCCCGCTAACCCAAAATTGCTGTTGCCTATAATAAAGCTTCCATCTGATTTGTAAAAGTCTGCCCGTAGCCCAATATCCAAACCTGCTATATCTTCTGTACCGGAATTGGTGACGGTGTAATGCACATCGTACCTGGGCGAAATACTTAGCGAAGGCGAGTTCACATCATCTATCTGATCAATTGTTACTGTTAAATCAGTTACCTTAAGCATCGCAACAACTGTCTTGTTGGGTACCTGCGGTATTGTTTTTATCTGTGCCTGTATTGCCATTGCACTAACTATGAACAGCAATAAGAAAAATGTTTTTTTCATTCCTTATTATTTTTATACAGTAAAAGTAGAGTGCTGTAACAGGCAGGGCAATCGTTAAAAAAGATGATTTTTTATATGCCCTGTTGTGCTACGAAACGGGAATGGATGATTGTATAACAAAAGAAACAAAGCAATCCGCCGAACATGATTCCAATTGTTTTTTCATGGATGGTATCATTTATTCCAGCATCTTCCTCAATGCAGCCATGTCATAATTTTTCAAAAAATTATTGAATAGCCTTTCAGAAAACCCTTGGCCTTCGCCAATTTCATAACGGAACTGTAACTCCATCAAAACAGGCTTAGTGGATATTAAAGGTGTCTTAGTTTTAAAGTAGGCCGGGTTCAATACATTCAATGCAACTTTATATTCACCTTCTTTATCATAGAATTTACCAATTTCATTTAGGCGTTCGTAAGCATCGTAAGTAATGTTATTGGTTGCAATTATGGCCTGCATTTGCAACCACTCTTCTTTTTGTGTAGCCAACAGTTGTTTCACTTTTTCTTTCCTGTCATTATATAGTTTGGTGTACGCTGCTTTGTCTACTTCTAAAACCGATGCCCTCTTCTTTGCATTATCGCTTGTATTGCCTGCATTCCTTTTAGTAAGTTCATCCAAGCTATAATAGAAATTGACCTTCTCAATTTCAAAATATTCCAGCAGGTCTTCCAGGTATTGTTTTCGTGTAACCGGCACCAGCAAAGCAATTCCGGGTTTGGTAATGAAATAATGCCTGTCTATCCATTTATATGCTTTTGGATTAGGTTTGCTTTCCCTGGACCCCATCTCCCATCTTTCAACATATCCGTCACCATTGTTCAATTTTAAAAAATCAGCATGTTGGTTTTTATAGTCATCAGCCCTTCCAGTCAACAATGCCCCTTCTGAAAAATATTGTGAGATATGGCTTGGATTTGCCCTCTTGTCTTTTTCATAATTGGCTCCCATCCTTGCATCAGTCGGACATTCATACCGTACAGATTTGTCCGTAAGGTAAAATTCGCCCATGCCCCGAAGCCCATCTGCCATCAAGAAAGGGTTAACATTAACCCTTAATACGGTACGGTATTCATCCACTGTTTTTACAATATGCTGCGTAACATGACAAACATTTTGATAGACACCCAATTGGTAGCCATAGCTGACATACGCATTGTTTCCAAAGGTGTTTTTATCACCTCCGCTAAAACTTACCCTTGCTACACAACCAGTCAAATTAAAATTGCTCCGGCTGGCTTCTTCCAATCTTTCCAAAGCAATCAGCAGTTTGGTCATTGCCGCTTTATCCTGTGCCGTACCATGTACACTGGTTGGGTATTTGGGATTGGTATGGTCTGTATATTTTCCGGGAAGGTCGCTTGCATTGGCCTGGTCTGTACAGGGAACAGGTGCCTCTTTTGCTACTGTTGCTTTTTGTGCAAATGGTACCGTACAACAGCATAACAACAACATGAAAATGATTGTGCGTTTTTTCATTGATGATCTATTTTGGAATTTATTGTGCTTGTTTTGCTATTTCAAAAAGTTGCTGCCAAATGATGGTATGGATGGGCCTGCAGCATTGAAACCACCGCTCACGCTTATTTCAACGGAACCTAAATCAACACCTGCACTACCGCCCATAGGGCCACTCATTCCAGCACCAGCCGTACCTTTCACACTTAGATCAACAGGGTTCATGTTGCCATCAAACTTTACTGTGGTTTCTACTGAAGCTCCTATCGAGGCTTTTATTTTACCTATTTCAAATTCTTTATCCTTGCCCCCCTTTACAGAAATGCTATGCCCGGTTGTTTGCCAGGTTACAGGGTCAACATTGCGGTCGTAGGTAAATGAGCCAGCTTTAAAGTCTGCATAAACAGACCAGCCCCCGCAGTTCATTTTTGCACCGGTTACCATCAGGTCAATTCCAAAATCCACTTCGCAGTGCTCTCTTTCCCAATCATGCATCTTTCCTTTATAATTATTGGCTTTCATATAATCGCCGCAGGGCTTTGACAGACCTCCATCCACATGGGTAGGGAAAAGTGGATAAGCGAGACTCTGAAGATTTTTCAGATAGCCAACATACGCTGCGTAATTAACGGCCGTAGGATCTTGCATGGACTGCATTACAATGGTGTTCCAGAAAAGGTATTCCTGCAGGCGTTGGTTAAGCAGGTCCTCCATGTTGTGGATATATTGGTTGTTTATCAGGGCAATTTTCTCCAGCCATTTATTTTGTCTTGCTACTTTTAGTTCGCAGAGTTCTTTTTCAATTTCCACTGACCTTGCATTTGCTGCATTCTGGCCTTCACCATCTTTCAGCTTGCTTTTTTCTTTTGTCAACGCATTGATCTTATCGTCAAAATCCGTTTTCAAAGCCTGCTTCAACTCAGTCTCACTTTTTAACCTGTTACCAGTTTCCGTTTTCATACGGCTGAAATAGGATTTACTGAATTGTGGATTGTCGATACTGGCCAACATAATAGATGCGTGTGCCATAAAGGGGTTGCTGAATGATGCTTTCATATCCTGCACAGATTTTGAAAAACCGGGTTTGCCTGCGTTGGTCATCATCTGTTGCATTTGTGCCATCCTTTTTGCCTGGTTATCCATCACCTGGCCTTCATATTTTTTTGTCAGTTCCTGCTGCGTTTTATAGGTTGCGTTAATGGTGGCATCAAAGTCCCTGAAATAAACTTCTACCTCATTATCCCTTTGCACTGCTTCTTCGTACGAAGCCGGAACGGGTGGCACAATAAAACGTTTGGTTACACTATGATCTTTATAGAACTGTTTAAAACGTTTGCGGATATACTCCGATATATCTGTTCCCGGAGCCAGCTGGCTAAGCAGGTTAATATTTTCGGTAGTGGCATCGCCATTGGCAATTGCTTTTTCAAGATAGCTGCCACAAAGCGTCTTATCTCCCTGCTTTTGGGCAATGAGTGCCATCGACCGATATGATTCGGCTTTGGTAGAATCTTTTGCAATGGCAGATAAAAACAATGGCTTGGCTTTGTCAACATACCCCAGGCTCAGGTAAGCCTGGCCAATGTTATTAAGCAACGTACTACTTTGGGTCACAAATTTCTGCGTGTATAAAAGCAGCGGCAAAGCTTTGTGTGCATAGCCAGAGAGGGTAAGCAATGCACCGAGATTATTGATGGAAGCATAATCATCGGGATTGGTGATGCAGGCATTCACCAATAGGTACAGGGCTTTGTCCAATTCATTGTGCGACCAAAACACCATTGCATATTTTCCGGTTTCAGAACCTTTGTCCAATAGTGCCTGTACCGCTTTTACATTAGCGGGTTTCATCGCATTTTCTGTTTGCGAAAAAATGGGTTTCAGATACGCTACTAGTTTTGCTTTATCCGTAGGTGTAGCCGGTATAACCAGTGCCGATATTTTTTCGGGAATCTTATTCGGATCGGCCATTGGCATCATGGCTGTTCCTGCACTGCCCGGTTGCATATTGTTCTTGGCATTTTTCATGGTCTGATCAACGCCCATTTTATCCAGCATGGCCCGTTGCTCGGGTGTCATCTTTTTTTTCAGTTCCTCCATTTTTTTCATGGCATCGTCCATGTTCTGCTTTTCTTGTGCCATTGCCATGATGGGCAGCATAAGCAGCATTAGCAATACGTTTTTCATCTCTTTGTTTTTTATTGTTTCTTGATATAAATGTTTCCAAGCAGCATATTGGGATTGCCGCAATACCAGCCAACACGTTTATACATTTGCCCTGTGGGTATGGCGTTAGCATTACTGATTACTTCCTTGCCATTTACCGAAACAGAAACAGCAGTGCCATTTACGGATATACTTACATGTACCACATCTTTTTCTTTGAATGCCGTAAGTTTTACATCCTGATACATCTCCTTATACTGGCCAGTCCTGAATTTGCATTCCGTTGTGGTTTCGCCAGACATGGCTATGCTAAAGTCCATCCCTTTATCAACAGCACTATGTATGTTCATTGGCTGCGGGTATTTTGCTTTGGGGTCATAGGCATCCATCCTGAAATGATGTAGCACCCTTTTGTTGGTAATGCCCGGGCCAAAATATACATCATAACTAACCGTATAATTTTGCGTGAGCGGAATATCCAGATCAGGATAAAAAGTGAACTTTTCAGGAATTGTAACCCATTTGCCTTGTTGTTCATTGATACTTGTTAGGGATGCATTGGCAAAACCATAGTTATACGCTGCATGCCATTTTTTTGTTGACAGTTCTCCGGTTGAGTAACCATCAAAATCTTCATACAAAATGGTATTGGGATCTCTGTTTTTTGCAACTGCGGTTGCCGAAATGGTAACGGGTGCAATAAAGGTATTGGCTGTAGCTGTTGCAGGCAGTTGTACTGGCGTATAGACCATGGTTTTTCTTGCATCGGGCTGTGCCAGCCATTTAGCCACATAATCATAATTGAAATTGTTCAAGAGAGAATATACCATGTGCGATATACCGGTACCGAACTTTGTATCATACTTTGCAAGGCTTCCTTCTACAGTTATATTCGTTGGTGTTAAATTAAAATATACCCAAAGCGGATTATCCGATCTTACCTGATCAATGGTCTGTTGTGTGGTAACAACAAGGATATTGTATTCAGGAAAAGTTTTATCCACCTTATATCCATTCAGCAATGCACTGGGGTCAAGCAGGTAGTGGCCATTGCCATCGTTGATGAAGTTACCGGGGTTTATATTGGCCTTCAATTTCGCCACTTCATCGTAATAGGGCTTCAGTCTTTCCAAAACTTTTTTTACAGGCTCTACCGAATAGGGATTTTTTTGCATGATGCCCGGGAAGGCATCCATTTGTTGTTGAATATATGCCACAGCATCTTTTACCAGCACCTGTTTAAAAGGCCATTCACCATTTTTAGGAACCACCACACCCAGTTTGAACATTTGCTGACCATTGTTATGGTAATGATCCAAATAAGTACGGTAATGATAGAGACTGGATTGAATCTTTTTATCAATGTTTTCTTTAGACAATTGAGCATCGTCATCGCCACTTGTAAAGGGTGCCTGTTCTGCAAAAAAATACAGGCCAGCGGGATTGAAGCCTTTTAGATATGTTCCTGGAAAATCGTTGAAACCTGCTACCAATCTTTGCCCTTGTTCGCAACACCGAAGATCAATTTTGCCATGTGCAAATGTTGCAGCGTAGCCTAGGAAATCAACTCCGTAACTATGCAATGGGCCATTGCCATCCACAGACCAACGTTCATTATTCTTAGCAATGGTTCGCATGACCAAACCACGGGGCAAATAGGATTGCTGTATCCAGTTGATGAGCATGTCTGTAGCCTGTTGCTGCCAAACAGAATATGTAGCACCATTGGCATACTGGTTTTTTACAGGCTTATAAACAGCATTGGCTTTTGGTGCATTGGTTATGTACTGCCAGCCTATTACAGAATCGCGGTTAAGCTCCACATCGCTTTGGCCATGTACAGCGTAAGCAACAAAAACAAATGATACCAGTACAAGATAATTCCTCATCATTATTTTCTATTAAGGTTGCTGTTATAGCCTTTGTCTTTACGGTAATACAAATTGCGGCCAATAAAATAAGCATCGGTTACCGTAGCTGGGTCCTTATCCAGGAACCCCGCAAACCCCAATTGTTTCATACGGCCATCACCATAGCGTAAAAAAATGCTATAGTTCTCCATGCTGTATTTCCCTTTGCCAGGTGCATCATCCGGGGATGCATAAGGGGTTTTCAGATTCGTCACATGAATCCCCCGGTCATCAAAAGTTCCATCTTTAAAAAACCATATCAAATATTGCGGTTCATTTTGGGGAGAAGGAATAAGTTCGGCATATTGGGTATAAGCCCCTTCAATACGCAAACCATCTACAGGTTTTGACTTGTAATAGTTGGGCCTGCTGTCGAACTTGCTTTGCATTTGCGTGGCAGTTTTCCTATCGAAATAATAAACGTTGTTTGATGCATCTGTCACATTCAGCCTGCTACCGTCCCATGACGCTTTGCCCCAATCCTTGTTGTTGGTGTAAAAATTCGCATACCCTTCAGTAGGCATATAGGCGTTGAATTTCCCATCGGGATATATGGCAATCCATTCATATTTAGTTAACGACATCCGTCGCATCATATCATACTCAAACCTGCTCTTCATCCATACTTCTGGTGTAGGGCCCTTACCAGCAAAGGGTTTGGGCTGATTAATTGTGTTATTTGAATGAGCTTTAGCTGTACTTGTTTCTGCATTGGTTGTTACTGCTTCCTTCACCACATCTACCGAAGCGATAAAACTTTCTATATCGGTTTTGTACCTATCCGAATTAGACAACATGCAAATGCTCTGCATATTGTCCTTACTGCTAAAAGTGATGAGCATTGCCAATGTTGCCACGCCATTATCGGTATAATTCGTGGTACCTATTAAAAACTGCCAGCCTTTTAAAACAGCAGCCGGTTGCATATTTGCCGTACCGGTAACCTTAAATGGTTTTTGCATCTGGCTGCTCCATGCAATATCAAAATCCTGTTTTACTTCTCCTTTTCCGGGTAGCAGGTTATAAATAAAAAAGTTGCAGTAAGTATCGTCACTTTTATCTTCTTTGTAGTAAGTAAGTACATTATCATTCTTTATTACTTCGTATCCTGCGGGTAATGTGTAACTGACAATACCGAAACTGTTTTTTTGGGCATTGCAAAGCATAGTGCAGACCAATAGCATTAAAGAAAATAACAACCTATTCATTAGTCAGTATTTTATTGTTGATGGCAGTATTTTTAAGGTAATGGGTACACTTTGCAGCTTGCAGGAATATCCTTTTCATTTTATTTAATGCCTTTCAAAAAATCCTGTGCTTTATTACCCAATACAGGCAACGGCTTTTCTTCACCATTAATAGCATTGATCAGGCCCATGATCCATAGTACCAAAAAACCTAGCATGGAAAGATTAAGGGCAAAGGAAATTATCCAGCCTATATATGGTATAAAAGCAAAGAACATGGAGATGATGCAAATGCCAAATGCACAAAGCATGAGGAACAATGATTGCCTGATATGAAATGCCGCCAACTGGCTTTTGTTATTTCCATATTGAACGTACGCAATCACCCAACCGATAATAGTGAGGTAACTGATGATGGCAATTGTTTTGCCATCCATAGCTTGTGATGGGTCTGTAGTCTGTTGGGTATTCATATAATGGATATTTAATGATGGAAAATTGTAATTGTCGGATATATTTTATTTAAAAGACATTCCATGCCTGCCCAGTTGCAACATTCCAACCTGATTGGGTAGAAGTGCGTGCACCTTGTTTGTCATAGCTGTAATATTTCCATCCAATACGGCTGCCTTTCAATCTTATCCTGCTTTTACCTGTTGCTGCATCATCGGTACAGCTTTCTATAGTCACCTCTTCCAGCACGATTGTCTTTACCAATTGGTTTTTCGGGTATTGATTTGGGTTACTGCTTGCTACCGTGATTTCAGCCCTTATGATTTTTACTTGTTGTGGCTGCTGCATGGTAATAGATGGTTTAGCATCAATATCCCGCTTTACTGTTGTAGCAGGCGTAACTGTTTTTGTTTTGGGAACAGCTACTTGGCTCGAAGTAGTGCCGGCATTCATCATATTGCGGAACTCAGTCACATTGGTGTTTGTAGGGACTTCAAATTCAATTGTTGCACTATTGTCCGAACCTCCAGTAAGGTTGGAAAGGGTTAGCTGGTCGCTAAATTCAATCATAGGGAAAGGATTGGGTGCAGGCGGCTTCATTATATTCCCATCACTTTTTTTGAACCTGCCACCGATTCCCGTAGTCTGCGCAAAAAGGGATACAGTAATGCATGTGGCCAAGAGAAGAAATGTTGCTTTCATGTTGTTGCTATTTACACCGTAAAAGTAGATTGGTATGTAAGGCTGGACAATCATTTAAAAAGATGATTTTTTTGAGAGGATAAAAAAAATCATTAAAAAAGAGGATAACAAGCAACGAGGCTACAGTCTTTCTTTGCACCAGCAGAAAAACTGTATTTTAGAGCATGAAGAAATTATTGCTAATACTATATTCCACGCTGTTCAGCTTGTTGTGCATTGCACAAGATTTACACAAGATAGATAGCCTACAAAGATTACTGAAGCTTGCCAAAGAAGATACCAATAAGGTAAAGCTATTGTACGAGCTCACTTTAGCGTATGAAGACCACGATACAAAAGAAGCAATGACTTATGCAAAGCAAGGGGGACAATTAAGTGAGAAGCTTAAATACACAGTTGGCAGGTTGAAGTACAACAAAAGAATGATGTACATATATGCCACATTGCAACAGCACGACTCTGCAATACAGTATGGCAACCAGATCCTTAAAATTGCGATAGAAATGAATGATTCACTCAGTATAGGCATTGCCTATTTTACATTGGGTGAGCGTTATAATTTCAAATCAGATTATGAAACAGGAATCGCATATAGTTTAAAAGGAATAAGGATCATTGAGCGGATAGATACGTCTTTACGTACAAAAGCCACTATATATAGCGGTATGGCAGCAACTTATTTGATGATCAAAGACTATAAAAAATCAATTGAATTTGGCGAAAAAGCAGAGCAGCTTCAAAGAAAAATGAATAGCACCAAAAGCTTGTCCACTACGCTATTGAACCTTGGCAACGCATATGACGAAACAGGGCAAGAAGAAAAGGCCATTGAAGTATATAAAGAGTCATTATCCATTTGTGAGCAGTATCATTATACCAACTTTATCCCTATGCTATGTCAAGGCCTGGTCAGTATTATGGACAAACAAAACAACATCAGCCAAATAAAATACTATTCAGATAAAGGATTGGCTATGGCCATCCAGATAGCAGACAGCTTCGCTATTATGTCTTCCTACCAGAACATGTCAATATATTACCTGAAAACATCCAACTACGCAAAAGCAAAAGAGTTACTTTTTAATGCATGGAGAATAAGCAACAGCAACGATTACAAGGAGGCAAAAGCAGTTATACTGCAAACGCTCTCCAATGTGTTTTTTGCAGAGCACAATTACGAACAAGCTGCTCAATACCAAAGACAGGCCACTAAAATAAAAGAAGAAATCTTTACCGAATCAATGGCACAAAAACATGCCAATGAAGAAGTAAAATATGAAACGGAAAAAAAGGAAGCCCAGATAGCATTGCAGCAAGTGCAACTCAAGCAGAAATCCATTCTCAATTATTGTTTAATTGCAGGAGCTGTCGCACTACTGCTTATATCCCTGTTGGGTTTACGCAATTACCGCCATCGTCAAAAACTGCAACAGGCCAAGATCGATGAATTGGAAACCGAAAAACAACTAACCGCCACCGAAGCAGTATTGAAAGGAGAAGAACAGGAACGTACCCGCCTTGCAAAAGACCTTCATGATGGATTGGGCGGCATGCTAAGCGGCATAAAATTTTCATTAAGCAATATGAGAGAGAACCTAATTATGACACCTGACAATGCACACGCATTTGAACGCAGCATTGACATGTTGGACAGTTCCATCAAAGAAATGCGTCGTGTGGCCCACAACATGATGCCTGAGATGTTGGTGAAATACGGATTGGACACTGCCCTGAAAGAGTTTTGCAATGAGACTGACCGCAGCGGTGCCATACATACCATTTACCAATCTGTTGGCATGAACAACGTGGATATTGACCAGACCAGCAGTGTGACCATTTACCGCATTGTGCAGGAACTGGTAAACAATGCCATCAAACATGCACAGGCAAAAAACGTACTGGTACAGTTACACCATTCCGCCCAGGAAAAAATACTGGCTGTTACCGTGGAAGATGATGGTACAGGTTTTGACACCGATACTTTAAAAGCCGCTGCAGGCATGGGCTGGCGAAGCATTCAAAACCGGGTAGGTTTTTTAAAAGGAAAGACCGACATTCAATCTTCTCCACAAAATGGCACTTCTGTAATGATAGAAATTACCATCCAATAAAGGCAGGTGATAAATGTAGCCATACCTTCTGCCGTACACTGAAAAAGCTGTAATGATCCATACATGCGTTGCAATTAAAATTGCTATGCATGAAAGTTGATTACAGTATATGCCTTCCCATTGCCGCCAATCAAGGCCCTTGCACTGACACGGCCGTTGAGTTTGGTCAATACCCTATCTGGATTATACAGCACTCATCTGCATTTCACTAATCAAAAACCACTCGTGACAAATTTTCTTTATCCCATTGACTTTTTTGATTGAAATTTAGCCAATGAAGCATTGGCTCTGCTGCCTTATCTTTTTTTTACCTACGACTACAAAACTGTTGGCACAGTTCCCTGTGTTCAATTTTTCAAAAATCAATGTGGAGCAGGGCCTAAGCAATCGTGTAGTGAATACCATTTATCAAGACAAAACGGGCTTTATATGGGCTGGCACCAATGATGGCTTAAATAGATTGGATGGCTATAGGGTAAAACAGTTTTATTACGGGGCAAATGCCAATGGCAGCATTCCCAATAACACCATTCACCAAATTACAGGAAAGGAAAACATGCTGGTCAGCACGGAATCAGGCATTGTTTTTTTACATGGGCAACAACAGTTCTCCCTTATCAAAAACAACATAGGCCTATCCCGGGTATTCAATGCGAAACTGTTTGATGAGGACATGGGCACTTGGATCTGCACCAATGATTCGCTGTTCCTTTACAAGGATGGCCAAGCAGAATGCTGGCCCATCAAATTGCCGGGTAACCTTATCAACTCAAAACAAAAAACAGTCAGCAGCATTGCCGGAATCACAAAAGATGCTGCCGGAAATTACTGGGGCTGGAAAGATGATTTCCTTTTCCAGCTATCCATGAAGGAAAAACGTGTGCTGCATGTGTTCACAATCGGAACACATGCTCATGAAGGCATTAACTTTGTACAACCAGATCCCGGCGACAGGCAGGCACTCTGGATCGGCACATGGGGCAATGGGTTATTCAAATTCAATATCAGCAATCTATCTTCCCAGTTAATTGCTTTGGACAACAATGTGGTGCATGACATTGCCAACTACAAGGATGTGTTTGGGAAAGAATGGCTAGTGGCCGCTACTGACATGGGCATTGCATTAATACACCCAACAAGCTATATCTTAAAACTATACAATATTGGCGAATGCTTAAGTACGTTGGTTGACAAACAAAACAACCTATGGTTGGGCACAGCCAATGGTATTTTTTATGTGGAGCCACAAAAACAATGGTTCAATACTGTCCATTTATCCACCACCATCCCTCTTTTTAAAAGAGCGGCCAAACTGCATATGCCTGGTTCCCTTTCTTTTGTCAATGGCAAATATTATGCAGGCCTGATTTATGGCAAAGGCATGGCTATTTACAATGCAGATTGGCAGTTGGGAAAATATATCTCTACTTTATTGCCAGGCAATAAAAGCAACTTTTTTAAAGACATAAAACAGGCTTTTACTTATAACAATGCTTTTTGGTTCAGTTGCGACAGTGGCTTAGTAAAATGCAACAGCAACTATGCTGTTCAAAAAATTGTAGCACCTGCTTACATACCAGGTGCAACAAGAGCATCCTACTTCAAAATGAAGAAGCTGCTACAGGTAAATGACAGCCTGCTATTAATAAAATCACCTACAGCTATTCATGTATTCAATATTAGGACAGAATGTTTTGAAAAAACATTCACACACTTGAATGGCAACAATCAGTCATTGCCAGACATCTACTTTTCTGATATGGCTTTCATCAACAACAATTGCTTTGTAACTACCGATGATGGCTTGCTGCAACTGGATTGTGCAACAGGCAAATGGCATTGGGTGCATCAATCTTTTGCCAACAACAGAATGCAGTGCATTGCTGCACAGGACAGCCTTTTATGGATTGGCACACAAACAGGATTAAGCTGTTTCAACACAAACAACCAGCAACACAACAACTATTATAGAAGCAATGGTTTAAGCAGTGACAATGTGCTGAACATCTGTACCGACAACAAACAACGTGTTTGGCTTTCAACTACAAACGGACTAACCTGTTTTGAGAAAAGCAGCAACAACTTTACACGCATCTATAAAGAAAACGGACTCCCAGAAAATGCTTTGGAAGGCTTGCTGTATGCTGATGATAAAGGGAAAATATTTGTTGGTTCCATTGATGCCATTACTTGGTTTTATGCAGATAAAGTGCTGCAAAAAAACCAAACAATACAGGCTGTTATCAATGAAGTGTTCAGCAATAACCAACCCGTCAATTGGCAGTTGCAGCAAAAAGAAAAATATATTGAAGCAGGGTACAACAACAACAATATCAGCCTGCATTTTGCCTTGCTCAATTACAACAACACAGCACTGAACAAATACTATTATTTATTGGAAGGTGCAGATACTGCTTGGTATGAAAGCTCCAGTGGTTTTTTGCAGTTCAGCAACCTGAAATCTGGTAAGTACAAGCTCTATGTTTCATCTGCACCAACCAAGAATGATGCAATGGATATGCTGTACATCAACATACAATATCCATTTTACCAAACATGGTGGTTTGTTATTTTGATGTTGTTGATGGCAGTAGCCATATTGTTTGTTATTTATAGGATAAAAGCAAAGGCTTTACAAGAAAAAATATTGCTGCAAAAAAACTATAACCAGCAAATAAAGGAAGCAGAAATGCAAACGCTCCGTTCGCAAATGAATCCGCATTTCATTTTCAATACACTCAACGCCATCAACAGTTATATCGTTGAAAACAAAACAGAACAGGCAAGTGATTACTTGGTTACTTTCTCCAAACTGGTAAGGAATATTTTGGAAAATTCAAGACATGAAAGCATCCCTTTAGACAAAGAACTAACAGCCTTGGAACTCTACCTTCAATTAGAACAGGTAAGGTTGGAACAATCATTCAGCTACAAGATTGAAGTGAACAAAAGCATTGATACCATTAGCCTTCGTGTGCCTCCATTAATCATTCAGCCATTTGTGGAAAATGCCATTTGGCATGGGCTGAGGAACAAAAATGAACATGGCAACGTATGGGTTTCCATCACCCAAAAAAATGAACAGACACTCCTCATTACCATTACAGATGATGGCATTGGCAGGGCTGCTGCCAGCAAGCTAAAAGCCAACCAGATAAACCATAAATCCTACGGCATTGATATAACACAAACAAGGATAAACTTACTGCATCTTGACAACAAAATTGACATTGCTGACAGGATAGTAAACAATGACATAGCAGGAACAATTGTTGAACTGCATTTAAACATACACTAAAAACAACTTGATGATCAAGGTAATGATTATAGACGATGAGAAGCACTGTATAACCACTTTGCAACACCTGCTTAAAGACTATGCAGACGAAATAGAAATAGTGGCTGTTACACAACAAAGCAGCCAGGCAAAAGCATTGATAGAAGAGCACCAACCCAACCTGGTTTTCCTGGATATTGAAATGCCCATCATGAATGGCCTGGAATTGCTGGAACAGTTTACTTCATTGCCATTTGAAACCATTTTTACCACTGCGTATGACCAATATGCCATCAAGGCATTAAGGCTTTCTGCATTGGATTATCTGTTGAAGCCAATTGACAAAGTGGAACTAAAAAATGCCATTGAAAAATACAAGGCTCAAGAACTGGTGACTACGACAGAACAGGTGCAACAGGCAAAAAAATGCACACAGCACAAAATAATGGACACCCTTGCCCTATCCACCATTGAAGGCTTGCTGTTCATTAAGATGAAGGACATTATGTACCTAGAAGCCACCAGCAGCTACACCAATATCTTCATGAATAATGGCACTAAATACCTGGCCAGTAAAACTTTGGCCATTTTTGAGGAAGTAATGGATGGAACCATGTTCTTCAGGGCACATAAATCCTATATCATCAACCTGAAAAGCATCAAGCAATATATCCGTGGCGAGGGAGGAGAAATCATTATGGAGAATAGCACCAGAATAAGCCTTAGCAGGAACAAGAAACAGCAGTTCCTGGAAATGTTCATGAAGGTGTAACAGATCAACCCCACAGTTCACATACCCAATCTTACACTTGGCTTTTTGGCTAATCAACGGATGCGTTTTTGACAAAGATTTGTTGCGTAAAGGCACTACATGCACATAGGTAATGGTGGTGCCTACCAATATTTCTTCTCCAAAAAAAGTTACCATGTACCAAAAAGCATTTTTCACATTACTGCTTGCACCAATTTGCACTGCAGCCATTTGCCAAACAGGCATCAGGAATATTGGGGGAAAGTCCACCAGTATGGGCAATATTGCAAAGCTTCCCCTGCACAGGTTAACCAACATTAATTATGATTTTGTAAGGAAGCCAGCCAACTGGAAACCACCCACAGCCACCAATGTAGTGGTTAGGCCATCCGATAAAGAAACAGTGAGCAGCGATGGCAAAAGCATTTGCAAAACCGTGTACCGCAAGCTGGATGTTACCAGCCTTAGTCAAGATGTGCTTAACCCCAACGATATAAGCAGCCTCACGTTGGGCGGCATTTATGCACTTAGCGAATTCAAGCAAGGCAATATCAACAATATTCCCAATAGCAGGAATGCCATCAGCTTAAGTATAGATGGCATCCCATCCATAAAAGTGAACGAGCCAACCATTACCAATTTGGGCGATGGGCTTACCAACTTACGCAACACTGCATTCAAAAGTCATCCTACCCGTGGTGCCCAATATTATGAATGCAAGATTGCCAATACCGTGCAGGAGCTGAACCTGGCTGCTGGCATATCCTATAGTGGTTTTGGTTTTGACGTGGCAGCCAATTTTGGCTATAACAGCAGCACTAAAACCAACAAGTATTTGGTTACTTATGTAAACCCAATTTACACTGCAAAAATTACCGATATCCAGAACCCATTTACCAATGCAGCAGACAATGCCAATGGCGATTATGTAATACTTGACAAGATTACTTATGGCTGCAAACTGATGATCTATTTTGAATCTACTTTAGATGAGGAAACAGTAAAGGCCAGTTTTAGTGGCAGTGGTTATGGTGTAAAGGCTAACGGAAATGTAGAGACAAAAAAAGCATTGTCCGGCATTGATTATAAAATATTCCTGTACGGTTCGCAAGGCAGCATACAAACTGTAAAAGGCTGGGAACAATTGGCTACCGCTACCCAGCAAATGATAGATGGCATGTACAACAAGAACAGCAACACACCATTTGGCATGGGCGAGCCTATCTCCTACTCGTTAAGGTTCCTGAATGGTGATGTAGCTGCAGCCAATTGCAATGCCAATGAACTGCCCAGCCAAGTATGCAGCAGCAACCCTAACGTGCCACAGGATTTTACCATCAGCCTTACGAGCCTTACCATTAATGGTGGCAACATTTTTGGATGGATTGATTTGGAAATACTGGATGCCAATGGCAACAGAAGGGGTAGCGACATTAAAACTGTTTGGAACGTAAACAGGGACAATGCCACATCGCAATCAGCAGGCAATACATCACAGCCACTTACTTCTGTAACGTTTGTAGGGCTTTCAGCCAATGATAGGAAGAATGGAAAATTAAGAATATGGACAAGGTTACAGAACAGGCAAATTGGCGTTGGTGCCACAGATGCCTTTCTGCTAAAGGCATCATCCAGCAACAAGGATGAAGGAATGAACTTTATGCATGGTGAATACAAGGGGCAATATGAAGATTTTAACCTAAGTGATTTCATGTTAACAGCCATTGAAAACAACAACAAGACCATACAAACTATCAGGTCTTCTGGCAATGACAAAAAAGTGGTGGTTACCGTAACAGGCAGGTTCAACTAAACATGCAGTTCAAAAAAATAATCATACTCATTAGTGGCTTGTTCATGCACAGTATTATACAAGCAATATCTGTAACGCAATCATCCATTAAAACAAAAAAACATGCGTATCAAAAACATATTAACCATATCATTGGTTCTGTTCATCAGCAACCTACAAGCTCAAAAAAACAATACAACAACACATACTATAACCAATGTGCAGCAGCAGGTAAAAACAAGCAATACAGGTACGGTAAAGTTCAGTTTTGCCAATAGGCAATACACGTATGGCACACAATTATTAAAAGGAAAAGAAGGTATTTACCTCTTTACTGTAGGCTTGCAAGACATGGCAGAAAGCAACCTGAATATCATACTGGCTTCCATTGCAGAAGGCAAGCACAGCACCATAGACAGTGACAACAAAAAGAAATCCACTGCTATTATCAATGGCAACGCCTATGAAATAAGGGGTACAGTAACGTTTACCAAAAAGGGCAGCAAGCTGTCAGCAAGTTTTGAGTTCGATGCCTTTCCTGTACCAAAAAACAAATCCAAAGCAGACAAAACAAGTACAGGAAAAATTACTGGTACCATTACCAACGTAACAGCAATCTAACAATGATTAAACGGGGGTTTATATGGCTGCAATTATGCATTGGCTTACATAAAGCCAATGCCCGGCAGCCTATTTTTATTGCTGTTACAAAAGACAGCTGCATATTCTTGGACAGTTTACAGCAGTTGCCACAAAACGTTCAGCAAGTGATCCTAAAAACAGGTCCATCCCAAAAAATGAACGGGCAAATTTTGTATGCAATAAAAGGCTGCTACCTGTACAAGCAACAATTGTTCCTGCCAGTAAGCTCAAAACAGCAAAACAAATTGGCAAAGCCATTGCCAGATGCCTGCTTAGGTAATTTCATATCCTTAACAGGAATTGCCTGTTCCAGCAGTGGCTGTTTTACAGGTTTGGGCTCAGGTGCTTGCAGTGGCATGTTGGTCAGTAAAAAGGCTGTACCAATTACTGTGATTTTTTTGGTAAAACATATCAAGTAGCATATTACTTACCTGCACTTCAACAAGTCAATCCTACCATACACTAAATAGCAAAACGTAAAAGCTACTTGCTGTACAACTTGCAGTAAAGTAGTAGCCATGAATAGATTCTTATTAGCCTTTTGCTTATTGTTTGCATGCTGTGTTTGCCAAGCCCAATGGGCAAATACCAACAATTCTTTTACTGATAATAGCCACCTGCCCGTAAGCATTGCCAACAACGACCAGACCAGCCCCATTACCATTGCCTCGCCCACAGACAGCAGTGTTATTGTTGCCTGGATGGACAGCCGAAATGGCAATAAGGATATTTACGCCCAAAAGTTTGACAAGAATGGCAATCCCGTTTGGGCAGCCAATGGCATTGCTATTGCATCTGGCACAGAAAACCAGTACTACTACACAACTGGCAGCTCCAATTACGAACCACAGTTCTACAGCTTTATGGCTACCGATAGTGCTGGTGGTTTTTTCATAGCTTGGGAAGATGCCAATACGGCTGCTGGAAACAATAAAAACAAGGTTTGTGTACAGCATGTAAAAGCAGATGGAAGCTTGGTATTTGGTGCAGCTGGCTACACTGTTGCAGCACCTTTGGCTGGCGATAATTTTTATTATACCAAACCGCAATTGGTAGCAGATGGAACAGGCGGTTTTTTTGTAAGCTATTTAATGATTGGCAATGGTTACAACAAATTACTCACCTATTGCTATAAAGATAGTAATGGTGTATTGCAATCTTTTGGCGGCGGCCAAATGAATGAGTCTTTACGGGAAACATATTTTAGTACACAATGTGCCAGCATAGCAACATTGGCAGAGGCCGATTTGGGAACAGTTGCAGACTATCAATTATTCAGCAACCAACAAAATGGCTGTGGTGTAATTTTTAGGCACGCAACTTCTTTGTATGGCAAAGAATACATTGGCACCAATCAATTGATTCGTGTAAAGAAAAATTGCACTGTAACAAGAAACCCAGCAAACACGACTACCCAGTACAACAATGCCATACGTTATTACAACAACTATAAAAAAGATTCGGTAGTCAAGTTATATAGCCCGGAAACATTGATACGAACTTACACTTGTACCGCACCAGGAAACAGTACAATCTATACTGTTCAATCTTTTCAAGTAACTAGATATGGTTTTGAAACGCTGGATAACAATGGAGGTTCATCCAGCTATTTATCCAATGCTTTGTCTTATGCAAAAGCAACATCTTTACCTGCCTATGGCAATATTGTGCCTACTGTTTTTACATGGTACAAAAAAGAGGAGGCAACAAATGAAGTGCTATTGAAGCATGTAGATATAGCGTATGAAATGTACGATAGTGTGCCTTATCAATTGGCATCTGATACCAATTTGATACCTGTGATTGTTAGGCCAAGCAACTTACTTAAAATCAATGGAACCATACAAACGCTATTGGCATCAACCACCAATGGAAACATTTACAATTATCATATTGCCGGTGCCGATAAAAACATTTTTGTTACTGCCAAGATTAGGCCATTTGCAACATTGGCAACGGTCAATTCCATTTACTTACAAAAAATGCGTATATACAATGTAACTACAGACTCTATTGAGTTTCGTTTGGAAACGCCCAATAACCTTGGCAGGGAAGTAGGCAAAGATGTAAATGGCGGAAGCCAGGCAACATCCATTTCATTGAGCTATCCAGGCATTGCAATCAACAGCAATGGCGATGCCATGTACTATGTAAGCGAATACTACAGGTACATCAGGGTAAGCCCTGTAGGTGATAGCTGCAAATTATTATGGGGTGCCAATGGCAAGCCTATTGGTACGGGGTATATTGGTACAAGTCCTTACCAGCCGCAATATCCAACAGCAGTGTTCATGCCCAATAACCAACGTGCAGCCATATGCTGGCAAGAAAATTACAGGGCTACCTATAACGGCACCGGTGAAAACATTATGCTCCGCAATATTGATAGCCTGCCCAGCAATGTGCTGCCAGCAAGAAGGCCAGTTAGTTTGTTGACCACTGCTCCTACTACTGCTACATTTACTTTGCTGCCACAAAACCTATTGGGTACAAGCAACAGCTATACCAGTTTTGAAGCAATCAATGGCACTGGCACAGAGCAGCATTCATTGGTAGCAGAAATATTGGACAACACCAACCTTGGGGCTGTAAACATCAATGTATATCAACATGCAGGTGCTGTAAGGCAAACTGGTGGCACGTTTTATTTGAACAGGAACTACAGCATAACACCTGCCACCCAACCCACCAACCCAGTAACAGTAAGGTTGTTCTTTACCGCAGAAGAATTCAATGCCTTAAAAACAGCGGATCCATTAATAACAACCGTTGCAAGCCTTGCAGTAACCAAATTAAATGGCAGTACAGCACCCGCTGCATTTCCTGGTGGGGCAGCACAACTGATTGTTCCAGAAGACTGGCAGGCTGTTACAGGTGGGTATTACATACAGTTTAAAGTAAGCAGTTTCAGCAGCTTCTGGATACATAGAAATACCAATGCTGCATTGCCTGCAACCTTGGGCAATATCAATATTGCTTGCATCAACAATCAACCAACAATCCAGTTCAGCACCTTATCAGAAACAAACTTCTCCCATTTTGAAGTGGAGCTCTATACTAACAACAATTGGCAAAAACAGTTCAGCATTACTGCAAAAAATGCAAGCAATGGTTACAGCTACCAGCAGGTATTAAATACGATTGGTTTATACAGGTTGAAAATGATAGACAAGGATGGCAACTACGTTTATTCAAAAACGGCGGATGTCAATTGCAAGAAACAGAACATCAATTTATCCGTTTATCCTAACCCAACAACCAATCAAATAATCATTAGTGTAGTACAAGTTGGTGGCAGCATAAAGCTGTACAATGCACAAGGCATCATGCTATTGCAGCAAACTGTTTATCAACAAAACAATAATGTTTCATTGGCCAAATATGCTGCTGGCATTTACACCATTGTTTATCAGGATAAAGATGGCAATAGCAGCAAGCAAACCATCATCAAGCAATAAAAGCCATTACCTTACCAGCTATGAAAACAAATAGCCTGATACTGCTTTTGTTGCTGCAGCTTTCGACATTGGCACAAAAGAAACCCTTGCCTGTTATAGACATGCACCTGCATGCTCTGCAAGCCAATGCACAAGGGCCAGCACCTTTAAAAATGGGTGCTCCCTTTACACATTGGGGTCATGCAGATGCCCATACACCTTATGCTGAAACCTTTATGAGAGTAAGCAAAACAGGTGAATGGTCGTCTGTTACACTCACCTCACCATCCACAGACGACTCCTTACAAATGCTTACGCTGAAAGAACTCGACAAGTACAATGTATATGGCGTAACCAGTGGTGCCAATGAAGACAATATTGGCATTGTTCGTACATGGAAAGCTGCCAATCCAAAACGCATTATCAATGCAATTGGTTGGGGTGTTTATGATATTCAGTCACAAAAACTCACAGTGGATTCTTTACGAAAGCTCTTTAAGTCTGGTGAGTTTAAAGTGTTTGGTGAAATATACATCCAGTATGAAGGATACACGTTGAGTGATAGCATCATGGAACCTTATTTAGCTATGGCAGAGGAGCTGGATATCCCTGTTGGTGTGCATGTGGGCACAGGCCCTCCGGGTGTAATTTATTTAGGGGCTAAAGGATACAGGGCAAAAAATCATAGTGCATTAACCTTGGAAGAGGCACTCATTCGCCACCCCAAACTAAGGGTATATGCCATGCACGCAGGCTGGCCAATGCTGGATGATATGATGGCAACACTGTACGCCCACCCGCAACTATATGTTGATTTGGGTATCATCAGTTATGCCCTGCCTTTAAAGGAATACTATTATTATGTGCAACGTTTGGTGAATGCAGGTTTTGGTAAACGCATCATGTTTGGAAGTGACAATATGGTGTGGCCCCAATCCATTGGTATTGGTATAAAGCATATTGAAAATGCACCCTTCCTGACACAGGAACAGAAAAGGGACATCCTCTTCAACAATGCTGCAAGGTTCCTGAACCTCAGCAAAGAAGAAACCAAAGCCATGCAATAATGTGCAATGGTATCAACACGGATATACCAACAGTCATTTTTCTATTTCCCGATTCCATTGCCTTGCTTCTCAAAAGCCTAGGGCATCAATTTTATATTAGCCATTTTTGCAGATGACCGTAGCGTTGGGTACTGACTTCAAAACGCCCATAATAATTAATCTTTGGAATAGTATTCAGGATCCAGTTGGGACTTATACTCCGGATTCTTTTTTATAAAATCCGCAACAAACGGACAATACACCATCACTGGCTTTTTAATTTCTTTTGCATAAGCAAAGGCTTCCTTTGCGAGCATCGTGGCAATACCCTTTCCGCTTAATTGATCCGGCACAAACGTATGCATAAAGGCGATATTATGTTTGTAAAAACGGTAGGTGAGATACGCTTTTAAACCGTCTGATTCAATTTCAAATTGCTGTTCATCCGTATTGTTCCTTACAGGTTTCATATTGTTACAGTTTGTGCGTTTGCTAACGCGAAGAAAAGAACAGCGGCCAATGTTACCATACCGCTTTTGAATGTGCTGACAAAAATCTGCTTTTTCATCTTCTTGTCATTGAAATTTCTGTTTTGATCAACGATATAAGAATGTGCCGAAGTACAGGCGCAGCCAATTAGTTGTGATTATTTCGCGTCTTCAAAGCCAAGTTCAAAAGTGATATGTTTCACAAACCGGTCAGTGTAAAACAAAAACAGCAATTGCTACAAGCAGGGGTTTTGTGGATCCTGCTTTTTTACTCCTAATAGTTTCTGATTTGATTAGGCAATTGGATGAGAACATGCGGCTTTTTAAACAAAACAAATTAGGTCTTTTAAACAAAATGGCCGGTTGCAGGGCATTCTACTTTTGTTTCAACAAAAACAAATTAAAAATGAAACAGAACAACTATCAGGGAGCCATGCAACATCCAATCGGATCGGGCTTCAATGCAAGATCAACTACCAACGATGTTATCAAAGACATTGACCTTACAGGAAAAATTGCTATCGTAACCGGTGGCAATACAGGAATTGGTTTGGAAACTACCCGTACACTTGCGTCTGCAGGTGCAACAGTCATTGTGCCTGCACGGGATATTGATAAAGCAAGAAAAAACCTGCAGGGAATTGCCAATGTGGAAATAGCCGCAATGGACCTGATGCAGCCAGCATCTATAAACGCATTTGCAGACAGTTTTCTCTCTTCTAAAAGACCATTGCACTTACTGATCAACAATGCGGGTATTATGTGGGTGCCGTTACGCAGGGACGAACGTGGCATCGAATCTCAATTGGCTACCAATTATCTTGCACCGGTACAACTTACCGCAAAATTGTGGCCCGCCTTGGAAAAAGCAAAAAGTGCCAGGGTAGTAAATGTATCCTCTCATGGACATCAATTTGCCCCTTTCGATTTTGATGACCCCAACTTCCTGCATAGGGACTATGAAACCCTATTAGGATACGGACAATCAAAAACAGCAGTCAACCTCTTTTCGATGGAACTGGATAATCGATCCCATTCATCCAACATAAGGGTATATGCAGTACATCCAGGCTCTATAGGCGGCACAGAATTGGGAAGGGAAGCCTCATTGGAATTGTTCCAGAAAATGGGATTCGTAGATAGCGAAGGCAATATGCTGCCCGAAGTGGCTGCATCGTTGAAAACGGTTCCACAAGGTGCTGCAACAACCGTTTGGTGTGCAACCAGCCCTTTATTAAATAATATTGGCGGAGTGTATTGTGAGGACGCAGACATAGCAGAACTGGCCACAGAAACTTCTTCAACAGGTGGCGTAAAACCTTATTCGGTAGATAAAAACAACGCAAAAAAATTGTGGGCACTTACTGAAGAAATGATGGGTTTAACGTTTGAACCATAACACCCCACTACAGAAAAAACATTATTAAGCATTTTATTAAAAAGTACAACGATGAACAATTTAAAAGATAAAGTGGCCGTAATTACCGGAGGTAATAGCGGTATCGGATATGCGGCTGCAAGTAAGTTAAAAGAAAATGGTGCTACTGTTATTATTACGGGAAGAAGAAAAGAAGCTGTGGAGAAATCCGCTGCGGAACTTGGTATAACAGGCATGATAGCCGACCAGTCCAGGTTATCGGACATTGAAAAACTTGCTGCTGAGGTCAAGGAACAATTCGGCAGAGTCGATATACTGCTGGTCAATGCAGGCATTACCAAATTTTCTACTATTGAGCAAATCGAAGAGAGCCAGTTTGATGAAATGATGAACGTTAATTTCAAAGGTGCTTATTTTACATTAAGCCGGTTCATTCCTTTGCTCAACGATGGGGCTTCAGTGATTATGCTTTCTTCCACATCGGCAACTATTTCTCCGCAGAGTGCATCTGTTTACGCAGCAAGTAAAGCAGCCATTAACGCTGTTGTAAAAATTGCAGCACTTGAATTGGCATCGCGTAGCATACGTGTCAATGCCGTAAGCCCAGGGCCAGTTGCCACAGAGATCATGAATAAGATTGGATTGAATGAGGCCCTGGAAAATCAATTGCTGCAAAGTGTCCCGATGGGAAGAATGGGAAAAGCCGAAGAAGTTGCCAGCATGATCCATTACCTGGCAAGCGAAGAAGCTTCTTTTTTAACAGGGGCTAATTTTTTAGTAGACGGCGGCCAATCCATTTGATACCCTCGATGCATCAACAGGAATGGAAGTAAATATCCGTCTCAATTTCCCTTCCTGTTGAAATGCATTTTGAACAAAGCAATATCTTATGCTATTTTATGTTTTTACATTAGTGGTTGTTTTCTTAAAAAACAAAATCATGGAATACAAAGCACGGTATATTACAGGGGATATAAAACTCTCCAGTTATGAGGACAAATTTTTCAAATCGGACATTATGTTCGACCAGCACATGTTGGTATGGTTCCTTTCTGGCGAAACCAAGATTGTACAGGCAGATGCGACTTATTTTTTTGAGAAGGGTGATATTTTCCTGATCCCCAGGAATCAGCTAGCTACCATAATTAACTATCCTAAAGATGGTCAACCGCATAAAACAGTAGTGATGCACTTGTCTATAGAAAGACTAAGGGATTACTATGCGGATAGAAATATAAAGTCCAAGCCATTGAAATCTCAGAAGATCTATCATTTCAATAACCATCCATTACTGGAAAGTTGTCTTGCTTCACTAATCCCCTATTTCGACATGAAGGATATTCCAGAGGATATTGCTTCCATTAAGATCACAGAAGCCATCAGTATTCTCAGGACACTGAACAAAGACATTGACCATGTGCTAGCCAACTTCGATGAACCGGGCAAGATCAACCTGGTTGATTACATGGAAAAGAATTTCATGTTCAACCTCCCAATGGAAAAGTTCGGATACCTCACAGGTAGAAGCCTGACAACTTTTAAACGGGATTTCAAAAAGGCTTTCAGCATGACGCCCCAAAGATGGTTAACGCAAAAGCGTTTGGAACTGGCACACTATCAACTTACAGAAAAGAAGAAAAAGCCGCTGGATGTCTGTTATGAAGTTGGCTTTGAAAATCTATCCCATTTTTCTTTTGCCTTTAAAAAGCAATTTGGATTTGCACCCAGCTATCTGGTAGACAAAAATGCAAGCGGTTGATAAATGCGACCGACTTCATTAACTTTTATCGGAACAACATGCTCACTATCTTATCAACATCAAAATGGCTGTCAAAAAACAAATGAAAGCCAGTAGCGAAAGATTATTCCTCCAATCGATGCTAAAATTCCTATTCCGGAAAATCCACACGATTGGTTTCACTAATCATTAAATAAGCTGTGGTTCTTTAAGATTGTCTGTTAGGGAATAACATCAAAACGAAATGACATGATACTGCATACGGATTTAGGCCAAACCGTTGAGGCAAGAAAAAAGGCCATCAGTTCTTTAATCCGCAAAGGAGCAATTACACTTGGCGGTTATAAAAAGGCAAGGATATACGGCCTGCTTACCTGTTCATCGGGCAAGCGAATGAAAGTTGAAAACCGGATTTTCTTCAAAGATGAGACCGAAGCATTAGCCAACGGATACAGGCCTTGTGGCCATTGCATGAAAGAAAAATATGAACAATGGAAAAGAAAAACAAAGCAATGAATAGTAGAAAGGATCACGCAAATCGATATCGGGTGGCGATGGAATATACCTATTCCTTCCCCTCTTCTATCCTGAAGCCGGCCGGGAATTAATTGAATCATTAACCCAAATATTCTTTGGGAACAAGGGCCTGTGGAAACCATGGCCGTGAAATCAGACAGTGTAAGTACCGCAAGATATGGATTGGCTGAAGTTATTGACCAAAGTAGTTTTGTTGTACAAAATAACAAGGCCATGAAGAAGACAGGAAACAACCCACATCATCCCTTCACTCAAACAGCAATGTTTGCAGAAGGGCCTAAGGTAAATGTGCGGGACAGGAATCAAATGCAGCAGCTCCTGATCAGTACGCAACCGGTAAAGCCTTACCTGATACAAATTGAGGAATGGACACCAGAGGACCAGGATGCAGTAATTGCCTTTCAACAGGCAACTTCCATATTTGGGGACATACTTGTTGCAAGTACCCCAAAAGGCCTTTGCTATTTAGGCTTTGATTTCTGTAACCGCATTTCGGCATTTGACGACCTTAAAAGAAGGTTCCCACAAAACGTCCTTGTAAAAAAGGCATCCCCTTTTCATGAAGCTGCAATAGCATTAATGAATGATCCCCCGTTGCAGCTAACACTTCAGCTACATTTGAAGGGGACAGTATTCCAATTAGGTATCTGGAACAAACTTGCCCAAATTCCATTAGGCGGGTTAACGACCTATGCTCAATTAGGTGGCTCAAATAAGATTGCGAGGGCCACCGGTACCGCAGTGGGAAGCAATCCCATAACCTACCTGTTGCCATGCCATCGGGTTATCCAATCAAACGGCAGTTTCAACGGGTATTTTTGGGGTACAGAAATAAAAGAAAAATTATTGGATTGGGAAATGAACAATCAACCTTTAACAGCAGGACCGCAAGTTTTGGATTGAGCAAGCTGTTTAATAAAAATAATTTTGACAGTATCATCAAAAAACAAAATCATGGAAACCCAACAGCAATACGATTATAACAGGGTTGCTTCGGCTATCAACTTTTTCAAAGAAAATTACAAGTCGCAACCTAAACTGGAAGAGGTAGCAGATCATGTACATCTGAGCCCATTTCATTTCCAGAGAATGTTTCAAAATTGGGCGGGTGTTACGCCAAAACAATTCTTACAGTATTTAACTGCTGAGTATGCCAAAGAAATGTTGAAGACAACCAGGATGAGTTTGTTTGATGCAGCTTTTGAAGCCGGGCTGTCAAGCACAAGTCGCCTTCATGATCTTTTTGTAAAAGTGCAAGGAATGTCACCCGGAGAATTCAAAAACGGCGGGGAAACATTAAAAATCAATTATTCATTTGCTGATAGCCCTTTTGGTGAGATACTGGTTGCTGCCACGGCAAAGGGCTTGTGCCACATGGCGTTTGTTGACAATGGACAGCAGGAATCCCTAGATACATTGAAAGCAAACTTCCCGAATGCAACATACGTTCAGATGGTAGATATGATTCAACAAAATGCATTGTTCGTATTTACTCAGGACTGGAGCAGGCTGAACGAAATAAAACTCCACCTGAAGGGAACTGACTTCCAAATCAAGGTATGGGAAACCCTGTTAAAGGTACCAGCTGGCGGTTTCACAACTTATGGCGACTTAGCTGCCAACGCAGGTTACAAAGGTGCTTCCCGTGCAGTAGGAACTGCTATTGGCAATAACCCTATTGCATTTCTTATCCCATGCCATCGCGTGATTAAATCAACTGGTGAAGTTGGTCAGTACCATTGGGGAGCAATCCGCAAAAATGCAATCATAGGATGGGAAGCATCCCGCCAGGCCATCTTCAGCAATACGGAAAAATAAAATGCATTGGGGTTATCTGATGCACCTTTAACTGCCGAAGAGCTATAAATATGATCCCGCATTTTATAATTTCCAAAATCACAAAACGCCAATGGCTTACGGGTCAATGACGTTTTGTAATTTTTTAGGTATAAAAATTTTGTTTGCGATCAAACTAATTTCCTGGCCATTTCATTGGCTTTGTTTCTACGAAAATTACCCTACCTTTTTACCGTTACGTGTAAAAACAAGATCCAGTTCAATTGGTCCATTCTCTTTGTATTGTATTGCTGTTATTGTATATTGATCGCCTACCTGAAACACATTTGGAAGGCCTTCCGCACCTAAGGCTTTAATCTTGAAACTACCGGCGTTCCTTAAAGCATCCTGCCAATACGCTTTGTCTGTGGAAAAATAAAAATATGATTGCGGGCTTCTTTTAGGCCCTTGTGACACCATGAAAATGTTGTAAGTAATTCCGGCCGGGTACTTTTTGAATTGTGTCTGCTTAGGTGCGTATTGGGTTACTTCAATAAGGTCCCCAAATTTTGCTGCATAGGTTGGGCCAGGAGCAATATTCATCATTTCATTGTTCTTACTTACAGTTGTACTGTGCACTGACACTTGACCTGCCAAAACGCAAACCTTTCATTTATGTAAAAGATGGGGAATACAATGTGGAACTGGCTACTGAAATAATCAATTACATAGAGTCCGAAGGCAATTACCTGCTTTTTTATACCGATGAAAAGGTTTACAAAACACGTTCCACTATCAAAAACATATTGATTGAACTTTCCGGTTCGATGTTCATACAAACACACAGGGCCTATGTTGTAAATAAAACTAAGATTGAAAAGTTCAGCAACAAAAACCTCATCATCAGGAATGCAAGCATTCCAATCTCGGAAAATTACCTGGATAAAATAAAACAGGTTCTCTAATTGCCAAGGAACAACAATCAAAGCGTTCGCCATTGATAGTTGCCTTCAGTACTATGCATAAAATAAAAATCATTCATTTGAAGTTGCGGCAATTATATAAGGAGCTTGACAGTCATGTAGTCACGAACTATGTAGTCTTGAGTATGCTCCTATTTTTACCAACTTCTTCCTGTTTATCGCAATAACCGTGTGGACCCTTCAAGTATATCATAAGTGATTTCATGATGGTTAATGGGCCGTGTGGATTGAATGTTTCGTAAACTGTCAGCTTAACTCGATAAGCTTTTCGAGCAGATAGACGGGTACATCATCTGTTGACATAACCGGGCTGCCATGTAAGCTAGATGGGATATTGTTCATTGGTGTTGGATTTATGTCAAAGATAACCAGTCATTGGCTGCCAGGATGGCCCCACTGGCCGTTTCCACAGTCCATTCGGATAATCTGAAAGGGCTATCAATCCTATTGTGTACCTATAACGCATCAATTTTTTTCAGGTTCTTGCGGGTGGCTGCATTATTTTACGCCCAAAAAAATTCCCTGGCATGAAATATTCACTGTTTCTGGTTTTGCTTGTTTTCAGCCTGTCTGCCTACAGCCAGGATACGTACAAGAACGTTGATGTGAAATCTGATTATACCACACTGGGCTACAAACTGTTCTCTAAAAGCCCGCTTACCAAGGACAACACTTACAAGGAATCTTTCCCGTCCAGGCTGCAGTACAGTGCCGCATCCCAAGTGGAAAACCTTGTCAATCCATTTTTGAGCCTGGAAGCCAAAAGGGTGAAGGCAGACCAGCCTGCAACCGTGACCTTTAAATACGTCACCAATGGTATTGCATCGATCAACGATGACGGGGCATATTCCACTGTAATGCCAGGAACAAGGCCCCCTGTGAAACTGTACTATAAAAGGTTAAGCTACAGTTGCCCCTTCAAAGTGGAGATATACGACCAGCAGGGCCAACTTGCCAAGACACTGGTGATCGCCAATGACAGCAAGCCGTCCTACCTCAGTATAGACAGGAATTTCCTGTCCCCACCACCTTCAATGGGACAGGTGCCTCCAGCCCCTTTCGCTTCAAGTGATGAAGCCAATAACTTTTACAGCACCAACAAGCAAAAGATTGGAGAGAAACTGGAATCGCTGTGTCTGAACGCCCTTAAGGATGAGGTCCGAAAAGCTGTTTACAGTATGTATGATTTTTCCAAACTACAGAGAATGGTCATCTGGTATTTCCAGATCGAAAAAAAATCACAGCCTGTATATCCCGACCTCTTTGAAAAAACGGAACAGTTCAAGGACCTGTTGAAAGATGTGGACGACCCCGCAAAAAAGGAACTGGCAACAAAGGGACTGCTGGACCAGTACAACGCGTACACGCAGCAATTGCAGTCAGGCCAGCAGTTACCCGAGGACGTAAAACAATTGTGCAGGTATAACGGGGCAGTGGCTGCACTGTTCATCAACAAGCTGGAGGAGTCCAAGCGGTTGTATACAGATTTTTACAACAAATTCTATTTAAAAGTGCCTTTTGGTATCGGCCTCCTGCCTGATAATTTTTTGACCCTGTATAAATATTATTATATCTACAACCAGATCCAGAATAACCTGTCCGCAGTGGCCATCGACCTGAGCCAGGGCGTGGATGACGTGCATTACAATAGGTTCCTCAAGGACAATAACCTTACGGACAGCAGGATGGCAGAAGCAAAGAAAATAGCCAACCCCGAAAATACCGGTTACGATGAGCACCGGAACAAACAGGTCCTTCAGGCCACTTGGCTATCCTATGCATGCTGGACCACAGGCAATACGGAATACCTTGAACCTGCCGCCTACATTTTCAAGACCGATACCAAAGAGGTCTCTGGCCAGAAATTTTTAAGTGCCAGTGGCCCCCAGAAATATTTTACCATTGCATTGGCGGGTACTACGGGCAATATCCAGAAAGCTGTATTCAGTACCAACAATGGCAATTTCAACGTGGGTTACACCTGGGAGTACAATAGGCTTACGGGTATAAAAATAGATGGGCTCAGTGGTTATGACTACGAGCTTGTCTACAATGAAAGCCAGCCCGAGCCTATTGGTGTAAAGGCCAGGTCATTGATCAATAATGATATACAAGTGGTCGTGAAGGCACAACTGGATGGTGGCAAAATAACCAAGACGACCAAATGGGAAAACAGGCAGGGTATTAAGGAAGAATGGATAAGGGCCATTAAAGACATCAATTACACAGACACTGGTACCGTGGTCTTTTCCCGCACTTACTTTACAGGAAAACCCAATATTGAAAAGAACTCAACGACAGGTACCGCTGTGTACAAAAGGACAAACGGGCAGTCCTACATCATCAGCCAGCCATGGGGCACCACTACGGAGAACAGCTATGATGCCAATGACAATATATTGAAGTCAATCGAAACAACGAAGAACGGGATCAATGAGCATGAATATTTTTACAATGGCAAACAGTTGTATAAAGAGTCATCAATGAGAAAGAACCGTCCGGTGCAACCAGGTTGAAAACCATAAGCATCCTGGATATACCACCAGGCTTACCGGGAAGTGCACCGGAATACGAAAGGAGGAAGGGGCAATACAAGTTCGCACCTACAGGCGAAATGGTCTACGAATCAAATGGTACCAAATACAGGACAAAAACAAATGGTGTATGGAACGATTGGAAAAATTTCACTTATTGATACCGATGGGCCTTACCAACATTCCCACTGCGGCTGTTTGAACCTCTTCTATAAATGGCCGCAGTGTCTTGCAAAGGCATTTCTTTCAGCGTCATGCCACAGATTGGGCTGGCTTCCCACTTCGTTTTCCAGGAACAATCTTAGCGTTTTAAAAGGCCGGACTGTCAAGTCCCACTTTTGAAATTATACATGGTCCAATGTTGCTTTGCCGCAATGTGCAACACGCTCGGGAATATATATTTTGATAGAGTATCGATGCTTTAAGTGATCAGGCCGGATTGCTTGACGAAACAAATCAATACTATGAAAAAATTGTTCTTTGCCTATCTGTTGACCAAGCTAGCTGCGGAAAAAATCGTAACCACAATGGAGAATAACGATAAAGAATTCATTAAAGTCATCATTAAGGTGGTAGACGGTTCGGTACAGGTCACGACAGCTATGCTATCGCTGACAACCAGTTGGCGATGCTGCTAAAGCTTCTTTCTTCGACATCTTGTAACCGAAAAAGGGGTCCTTGTTCAGCCAACCATTTTTGAAACATATGTTGACGATCTTGCGGACATTGCTCATGTACTTGATAGCAGTGTTGTGGTTGCACTTCTTCTCGCTCTTTAAATAAAATTCGAAGTCGCTCAGGAACGCATAATCCAGTTTCGTAATATCAATATCGGTGGCTTTGAATTTCCATTGCAGGAAGTTTACCAAGTGGTCAACAGTTGTGTTGAACTTGCCAATGGTTTCCTTGGCCACTTCGACCCCTTCCAATGCTTTCAATTGTGCATTGTGCTGGCGGAATATCTCTACCAGTTTGTGTGTCCTTTCATCGAGACCGTACCATTTTCTTCGCAGCAGTTCTTTAGTAAAAGGATTCCCTTCGTTCAATGCCGATTGCTGGTAGTCATACACCCGTTGTCTTAGTGTGTCCAAATAAACATTCAGGCTCCTGGCTTCTTCGGTATTGCCTTTTGCTTTGCCTGCCGCAACAGACCATTTGGCAACCTCCACATAACGCATTGTACTGACTTCAAAGCGTTCGCCATTGATGGTTGCCCTTAGATAAATGGAGAGCATTTTATCGCTCCCGTTCAGATTCTTTTTCCCGTGAAAAAGGATGCTCAATCTCGTTTCCATTTGAATACCCGATTTGTTGTTTAAAATTAAGATTTACAACACCCTCATGGGCTGAGGTCCAAATTCTGAACCTCAATACCAGTAAGGGTTTCGGCGGAATTCGGGTATTCTGATTTTGGAAAAGCCAGAATACCCGAATTAATCCCCTTTGGTTTGCGTATGAATGAGGTCTTTTGAGAAGGTACAGAAACGAAAAAGCCCGTAAACATTACGTTTACGGGCTTCTGATTTACTTTGAAACTACAATCTGCGGACCGGACGGGACTCGAACCCGCGACCTCCGCCGTGACAGGGCGGCATTCTAACCAACTGAACTACCGATCCTTTTTTCTTAGTTGGGGTGCAAATATAAGGGCAAGATTTTTTCTAAAACAAATCTTTTTCAAAAAATTATTGAAGTTTTTCCAGATAACTTTTCAAAGCATGGAAACTATTGAGCATGGCAGTACTTTTCTTCTCGCCAGTCAACAATAATTCTTGCTCTTTTTCTGCCAAAATATTGCTGCCCAGTATGGAAATAATGGAATCGTTGAACTTGACAGGATGTGCTGTTTCTAGGAAAAAACCTTTTGCATCTGGATACTTATCCAACTCCCTTTGCAAGGCCAGGTAACCTACTGCACCATGGGGGTCCAATAAATAATGGTGCTGTGCATATACTGCCTTGATGGTTTGCTTTGTTTCTTCATCGGTAATGCTATAACTACTAAGCATATTTTTAAGTGACCCGAATTGATGATGGAATATTTCCAGTATCCTGATAAAATTGCTCGGGTTGCCCACATCCATCGCATTGGATATGGTGGCTATTGCCTGCTTGGGTTCATAGGTTTCCGTAAGCAGGTAATCTGGCACTACTTTATTGGCATTACATGCCGCCACAAAATGTTGTACGGGCAAGCCAGCTTGATGTGCCAGTAAACCTGCACAGATATTTCCAAAGTTGCCGCTGGGTACAGCAATGATTGGTGCTGCACTGTTCTTTTGTTTCCATTGTTTGTATGCAAAGAAATAATAGAACTGTTGCGGCAGCCAACGTGCCACATTGATGGAGTTGGCCGAGGTAAGGAATAGTTGGCTGTTGAGGCCTGCATCGGTGAAAGCCTGCTTTACCATTTGCTGGCAATCATCAAATGTGCCATCTACTTCTAATGCATGTATATTTTTACCGAGTGTTGCTATCTGTGCTTCCTGTACCGCACTTACTTTTTTGCTTGGGTACAGCACTACCACTTCTACCCCATCCACATCGTAGAAACCATTGGCTACTGCACCACCCGTATCGCCCGATGTGGCAACTAGCACCGTAACTTTTTTATCGCTGCCTTTTAAAAAGTAACCGAGACAGCGGCTCATGAACCTTGCACCTACATCTTTAAATGCAAGGGTTGGCCCGTGAAACAGTTCAAGCGATGAAATATGTTCATTAACCTGAACCAAGGGTATATTGAAGCTGACCGTTTCTGCAATGATGCGTTTCAGTTCTTCATCGGGGATGGTATCACCAACATAAGGTTTGATTGCTTTATAGGCAATGTCTTCATTGCTGTATTGTTCTATGTTGTCAATGAATGATTGTTCAAGTTGCGGTATGGTTTCAGGAAAATACAAACCTTTATCCGGTGCCTGGCCGGCAATGGTGGCCTGTTTGAAATCTACGATAGCGGATTGTTTATTTAAACTATAGTATTTCATTTGCTGACGTGATGTGTTGAATAATGTTATGTTGTTGATGGGTGCGACGCCACCGCAGTACAAGTATGTGCCGTTGCCGGTTACATAATTTTTACGCCCCCGCTACCAATGGTGGTTACATAGGTTTTATAGTCTATACCCAATTTGTCATAAATATTTTTCATGATGCCTTCCACTGTTGCTGCCGTGCTTTGTTGTTCGCTTAACATGAAGATGGACGGGCCGCTGCCACTAATGCCGCCGCCCAATGCACCTGCTTCTTTGCATTGCTTTTTCACTTCGTCAAAACCAGGAATGAGTATGCTACGTACGGGTTCTATCAGCACGTCTTCCAATGAACGGCCTATTAAACCGTAATCGTTTTTTAGCAGTCCGCTTACAAGACCAGCAATATTGCCCCATTGTTTAATGGCATCTTTTAACTGTACTTCTTTGCGTAGTATCTGGCGTGCATCACTTGTCTTTACTTCTATTTGTGGATGCACAACTGTAACATATATTGGCGGTGACGAAAGCGGCACAATGTCCAACGGAAAGATGGAACGTATCAAAGTAACACCACCATAGATGCAGGGCGTGATATTATCGGCATGCTTTACGCCGCTTGCCACTTTTTCGCCATTCATGGCAAAGCGTACCAGGTCCTCCTTAGTAAAAATATTTCCCAGCAAATGGTTGGCTGCCACCACGGCACCGGCACTGCTTGCGGCACTGCTGCCCAAACCGCTTCCGGGTTTTATCTGTTTATCGATGTACACATCAAAACCAACAGGCTTACCGTATGCTTCCATCAATGCAAGTAGCGATGCACCTGCAACATTGTCTTCGGGAACCGTTGGCAGGTTATAAGCAGCAGAGCTACGTAAGGTAATGCCCGGCTCATCTTTGAGGCTTACTTCCATAATATCGTAGGGGGCCTGTAAGGCGAGCCCTAAAATATCGAACCCACAAACAATGTTTGCAATGGTAGCAGGTGCGTGGACGGTTACAGAGTTACTCATGATGATGATTCATTGTTTTTTTGTTTTGATAAGTGTCTGACGTTTTTAAAAACGTCTGGCACTAAACAGTTTTACAAGTGCCTGACGCTCTTTAGGCGTCTGACACTTATTATACGGCACGCATGATATCGGCAAACACGCCACTGGCAGTTACTTCGGCCCCGGCTCCGGCACCTTTAACTACCAAAGGCTGCTCTTTGTAACGGTCTGTATAAAAAAGTACAATATTGTCCTTTCCGTATAAATGGTACAGGTTATGTTGTGGGTCTATATGTTGCAAACCAACGGATGCCTTGCCGTTATCGAACTGTGCAACAAATTTCAGGATGCAGCCTTTGGCTTTTGCCTCTTGCAGCAACTGCTTAAAATGGCTTTCATGTTTTTTCATGCTTTCGTAAAAGTCGGCCACAGTGCCTTGCATGCATTCTTCGGGCATGAAGGAGTTGTTGCTGATGTCGGCCATTTCAATTTTATGTCCCGCTTCACGTGCAAGTATCATAATCTTACGCATTACGTCGGTACCACTTAAATCAAGACGTGGATCGGGTTCGGTGTATCCTTCGTCCTGTGCCTGTTTCACTACTTCTGCAAAGGTCCTGGAACCATCGTAGTTGTTGAACACAAAGTTCAAAGTGCCACTTAATACGGCCTGCATCTTATTCACCACATCGCCGGTTTTGGTAAGGTCATTCAATGTGCCAATAATGGGCAAGCCTGCACCTACATTGGTTTCAAACAGGAAAGAGGTGTTGAACTCACCCGCAAGGTTTTTCAGTTTTTTATAGTATTCATATTCAGATGAAGCAGCCACTTTGTTACAGGCCACTACTGCAATACTTTTTGAAAGCAATTGGTCGTACACTTTGGCAACATCGCCGTTTGCGGTAACATCGGCAAATACGGTATTGCGTAGGTTCCTTTGTATGATCTGCTGTACAAAATCGTGGATGGTGGATGAGGGTGCTGTTGAGAGGCTCTCTTTCCAATTGCCCAGATCAATCCCTTCTTCAACGATCAAAGACTGCTTGCTATTGGCCAAACCAACTACATTTACCTGTAACTGTAAATGCTGCTTTAAATATTGCTGCTGCTGTTGCAGTTGGGCAACCAGTTTGCTGCCCACATTGCCTACACCCGCTATAAACAGGTTGAGTTGCTTATAGGTTGTTTCAAAAAATTCTTCGTGCAACACGTTAACCGCTTTGCGTACATCTTTTGTTGCAATAACAGCAGAGATATTCCTTTCGCTGCTACCCTGTGCAATGGCACGTATGTTTACACCGTTACGCCCCAGCACACCAAACATTTTGCCACTGATGCCTTGATGGCTTTTCATGTTCTCTCCTACCAATGCAATAATGGACAGGTCTTTTTCAACAATCAACGGATCCACTTTCTGCAAAGCAATTTCGTTACTGAAAGCTGCATCCACAGCAGCTTTTGCCTTATCAGCAGCGGTAGTGTCAACACCAACGCATATCGAATGTTCGGATGAGCCTTGTGTAATCAGTATAACGTTTACCCCATCGTTGCTCAATGCCTCAAACAGCCTTTTGCTAAAGCCCGGTACGCCTATCATGCCACTACCTTCCAGACTAATAAGGGCAATATTGTTGATGCTGGTTATACCACGTATCAGGTGACTGCTTTTGGCTGCATTGCTTTCTATTACGGTACCATAATCATCCGGTGCAAAGGTATTTTTTACCCATACCGGTATGCCTTTGCTTAGTACGGGTTGTATGGTTGGCGGGTAAATAACTTTTGCACCAAAATGAGAAAGTTCCATGGCTTCCTGATATGAAATGGAAGGTATCACTTTTACATTCTGTACCCAACGTGGGTCGGCCGTCATCATGCCGCTAACGTCTGTCCATATTTCAACGTTGTTTGCATCAATTGCAGCGGCAACAATTGCTGCGGTGTAATCGGAGCCGCCACGGCCCAGTGTAGTGTTTACATTATTTGCGTCAGACGAGATAAAACCGGGCAGCAACACAACATCTGCTGTATTGGCATCAAAATATGCTTTTACCAGTTTATTGGTTGCAACAAAATCAACCTGTGCATTGGTAAAGTTTGAATTGGTTTTAATGAACTCACGGCTGTCTTTCCAAGCCACATGTACATCACTGGCCTTAAAGGCAGCAGCAATAATTTGCGAGCTCATCAACTCGCCATAGCTTACCAGTTTGTCTTTTGTACGTGCAGACAGTTCGCCTAATAAAAAGATGCCGTTGCATAAATCTTCTATATCGTTACAGGTTTTCTTGATCAAACTTAATGCACTACTCTGTGTCTGCACAGGCAGCAGTTCCTTCACTGCTTCCAGGTGCCGTTGCTCTATTTGCTGTACCTGTTCTTTATAGGTTTCGTCGGCATTGGCTGCTGCATTGCCGGCACCCAGCAATTTATCTGTTGTGCCGCCCAAAGCTGAAACCACCACCACCAGTTTTCCGTTTTTTATTTGTTGCTGAACGATGCTAAGTACCTTTTTGATTGCTTCTGCACTGCCTACAGAAGTGCCCCCGAATTTTAAGACTTTCATTGTAGAAAATAATTTGAAATAAATAGATTGATTGCTTGTTGTGTTGTAAACGGCATTTGCCCCAAGGGATGATATAATGATGTATAACCCTTAACGGGTTGTAATGGTAATAATAGTAGTAGTGGTGGCAGGCATTCCACTGGTAAGAGTTGCTACTATGTTACTATACTGTTTCAATGGGATAAAACTATGGGTGTTTATTTTTATAGCCAAATTTTTTAAACTAACGGTTGTTATTAAACAAGAATTGCGACCAATTATAACAGCCTTGCCCAACTGGTATCATCCTAGCAATTATTCTGTATTACCTTTTTCTCAGCCCATACCCCGCTCAAAAAAAACTGTCTTGCCTATATGTTACATCTTAAGGGATTTATCTATACAAATCTATACGGGAACTACGCAATATTATCAGTACTCGCCACCAAAAAACTCAGTACTACCCCTATCGTATATTATTTTTTTGCTTATATTATTGTACATCAAATAAACTAAATCCTTTATGAAACAAAAGAAACAAATTGGCAAAATCAAAACAGCTATTATCAAGGTTGCCCTTGTAGCAATTATTGTTGGAACGGTAGTGTTTGCCTGCCGAAAAGCATCTTCCAGCGAAACAAGATCTGAAAGTTTTGATGTAGCTACCGCAAAAGAATGGTATTATGCCAGTTTCAGGAAATCACCTGAATACACCAATAGCAGAACAGCCGTTGGCCAACGCTTACCCGACTGGAAACATGGAAAGGCTTACAGGGTCGGCAACATGGAACTGGTTGAGTTCCCTTTGGTGCAGCAAAAGAAACAGCGTAACTTACCGGATGGATTATCCGAAGCAGATCGCAAGCGGGTATTCAATGCCACCCTCGATAAAGTTGTCTTTGCAAGGCTTGCCAATGGCAAAGTCGTTACCCGCATTGTGGAGTTTGCCCCTACACTTGCCTATTTGCAAAACAAAGGCTACGACATCAGCAGCAACGACTTCAACAAGATGGACAAAAATTTCAGCGGCAACTTGTATGTTTACAAATGGAACGGTGAAATGGTTAAAGGATTGGTATTCGAGAATGGCAAGAGTACAAGAAAGGTTGCGAAGATCAGCAGGACAAAACCAAATATCAAAAATACAAGCAGCACTGCCCCTAACGATAATAGTGGCATAAATTCAATAGACGACCCAGTTTGTGATTACCATGTAATTTTCCATTATACGCAGACCTGTTACGTTACTATTACAGGGGATGTGATAGATACAGAATGCGATGACCCTGTTCTTGATTATATAGAATATGAAGAATACAATTGCGATTACAGTGACGGTGAAGTTCCATGTACAGGTGAAAATCTTACAGAAGAGTGTATATGCGAAAACTATGGCTTCTGTGAAGGTGATGGAATAGAACATGATGATGAGGATCCTTGCAAAAGTGCAGAACAGGAAGCTCAGAATATCGCACAGGCACAATTCACTAACTATATTAATGATGAATCTAATAGTGCTGACGACGAAGCAAGCCCATCTAATTGGGATCCTTATACAAAAATTGTTAAATGGAATGTAGTTAAGCACGTAAACAATATCTGGAGAGTTTCTGCGAGAACGAAATATACAATATCGTGGGATCATCCGGGTGTAATAGGAAATTATGATAAAAACTTGGTAGTCGAGCATCTTGAATCAAAATATGAGGGGTCAAATGATTTGGTAATATCAGACTGGACTCCCGGAGTGCACAATGAATCCGTTGCCAATAACCACACTCAATACCCAACAGGTAACGCATTTGTTTCAGGTTCGCTACATCACAAGATGAAAGCAGATTTGAAAATTAATATTCCAGGTTGTGGTGAAATTACTATAAATCCAGGTCTCGAAACTACAAAGGACTGTTCGAATACTTTAACTATTTCGTGTCCATAGTCATTTATAGAAAAGTACAAAAACAACATGCAGAAAACTTTTTAACGCATGTTGTTTTTTGTTTGCTAAATTTCGATGATTAAATATTAAAACCATGTATAAGGCTCAGTTTCTTATTTTTTTTGTTTTTATTTTCTGTTCATGCAAATCGCAGCAAAAAAACAACAACTGTGCTTATTCGCTAAGGATTATTTACAATCATGCTGATGAAGTAAGCACCCCCTTTTTTCTTTATAGAGATAGGTTGATTGAGTTAGTTTTAAAAGAGAAAAACAATGTAGAGATTTCATTGAAAGATCATACGGAGAAACAGTCCACGACCTATGATACTACTGCCTTACAAATAATTGACCTTGCAAGTAAGAAATTTGTACAGATAGACAGCTTTAGGCAAACATTTAAAATCCTCAAAAAGGGGAACTATAAGGACTCGCCAATTGGACTTAAAGGGATTGGCGGGGTTGCATCCAAAGATTCTTTGTCAAAAAATGACATACAAGTTTATTATGCTTCGCTAAAAGACACTTCCATTAATGGGCAGTTTTTTAAATTCGGTACGAGCACAATAAAAAACAGTCTTGGCAAAGATTCCATTTTAACCACCCATTATTATATACAACGTAAAGGTGGGCTGCTTTCGCTTTTCAATCAAAATGGTGTAAATAACCCTTCCAATGAAATAAGCATTGCGGGGTTTACGGTATATTTTTATAAGCAGAATTATAGCTTAACTATGCGAATTGAAAACGTAAGGGCTTTAACGAAAAGGGAACAGCTAATCTGCGAAAGCATTTATCACAAAACCAAACAATAGTATATATTAAAGTCATCAATTAAATCCTGTTATAAAATTTTGCCCAAAAAACACAAACCGCAACTAAAGTAAAAACAATTTGTTTACCCAACTTATCCAAAATACAAGCATGGCAGCAATCCTATTTGGTATTGCTGCTGTTTTTTTGTTGTTGCAGATGCGGCTTTATAAATCCAATGCAACAATGAAAGCAATCTGTATTGGCTTACTTACTATAAGTTTCTATTTTATCATAGTATTGAAAAGCAGGATCGTATGGATCGGTATTGTTCTAGTTATTGCTGCAATAAAAATTGCCACAAAACAATGGCGTCTTAACAAAGTCCTATCCGCAATACTTATACTATTGTTTGCTGCCTGTGTAGGCATTGGACTATTTTACAAAACGGATTCCACATTGGGCCGTTTGTTCATTTACAAGATAGACCTTTTGATTATTGGCAATAATTGGTTTGCAGGTATTCACCAACCATTCAATACCGTGTACAACCACACACAGGCCGAATGGTTTTCTTCCAACATGCACCACAACAGCAAAGAGGTGTTGTTGGCATCCAACGGGTTCTTTGTTTTCAACGAATGGCTGCATGCATTTATATTGTTCGGTATTCTTGGCTTTATTACAGCGATACTGGCAACTGCTTTCTTTATAAAAGAATGTTTCAGGCAGTTGCGTACAAATGCCAATAAGTCACCTTTTATAGGTGTTGCATTTTTCATATTGGTTACCGCAATGGTTTCTTATCCATTCAGTTTCGGTATATATACCTGCATATTCCTGTGCTGTTTGCTCTACATTATTTCTGATGCAAGTTGGTATCCTTTCAAAAAAAACAAAAGGTTTATTACAAGCTGCCTTTACGTAAGTATAATAACCTTCTTTACGATAAGGGGTGTTAAAGATTTTCTGATTGAAAAAGATATAGAAAAGCTAAAGCAACAGTTCGGTAATGGGCGTATAGATGAAGCATTGCAGCAGGCTTTATCGTTAGGGAATACCGTTACGGATAACGGACAACTATATGAACTGATTGGCAAAATCTATCTACAGAAAAACAATACAGATGCAGCAATCCATTACATTGAAAAAGCACACCATTGGTTGTGCACGGATGAGTTGCACTGTTTATGGGGCAACTGTCTTACCGAACAAAACAAGCTTTACGAAGCAGGTAGCCATTACCAAATGGCCGTGAACATAGTGCCCTGCCGCTTCCGCAATAGGATGCTACTATTAAACAACCTGATAAGCCTGCAAGAAAGGGACAAAGCACTAGCCTGTGCAAAAACCATGATGGACCTGCCTGAAAAAATACCCTCAGCACAAACAGCCACCTACAAACAACATGCTGGCAAACTATACCTTGACTTAAAAAGTACCCCCTAACTGTTGCAGAAGAATGCAGTTTTAAAAAACATTTAGCAACACTTACTATAGCAACAAACAGAATGTTGCTACCTTAACTGTTGCTAAACCTGTTGCAAGCACCTATTGTAGTATGCCTAAAAATGCAAACATGCGTAAAAAAATGACTACCGGTGCTAACCCCGCAACAACAGTACTTGCTGCAATGGGCATCAGCCTGCGAACACTGGCCCAATACCTACAGGTGGCCCCAAGCCGATTAAGCCGTATGTGCAACAGCAACTACCCCCTACCTGCACATGCCTCCGTTAAATTACTAAGCCTTTACACAGCCATTGTAAAGCTACAGCCCACCAACCAACAATCCAGACTGGCTGCTGTCGCACTACAACTATTGGAAGAAAGGGCCAACTGGTGCCTGGCCCGCTGTCACCCGCTGAAAAAGCAACTACAATCTATGCTACAACAGTACGCACAGGCAGCCACCATGCTGCAACTGATACAGCACATGCACCAACAGCCCGAAAACAATAGTGCAAAAATGAAAAGATGGCTGGCCGAACAGCAATACCAAGCACAAAAAAAGTTGGACAAAAATGGTTTGCTGCCACAAAAAAACCTGGAAATAGCCATTGGGCTTTTACAACACGAAGCAATGCTTTGCGGCCTGGCAATGGAAGGGCAACTATAAAAAAGCCAATACAAAAGCCCTATAGCCAACATTTCCACATACTAACAAACCGGCAATATCGGGTAGCTACAATGGCTATCTTTACGCACTTTTAAAATACGGGTTGTTGGGCTATGTTACACAGTTGATGGGTGCGACGCCACGGAAGCTGAACCATGTACCGCTGCTGGCTACATATATACCCTTGATGCGACCTTCTTATAAAACTGTTTGTTATGCTTAAAGTTGGTGTGTTTGGCGTTGGCCATTTAGGAAAGTTCCATCTGAATAACTGGAAAGAAATTGAAGGGGTAAAACTGGTTGGTTTTTTTGACCCCAATAACGACAATGCCAAAGCCGTTACGGCCGAGTATGGATTGAAGCGTTATATGGACGAGGACAAACTGATGGATGCCTGTGACATTATTGACGTGGTGGTGCCCACCGACTGGCATTTTGAAATATGCATGAAAGCGGTACGCAAGGGCAAACATGTATTTGTGGAGAAGCCTTTGTGCAATACCATTGGTGAGGCAAGGGACCTGGTGGACATGGTGCGTGAAGCCAATGTGAAAGTGCAGGTAGGCCATGTGGAAAGGTTTAACCCGGCCTATCTTGCCGTAAAGGACCTGAACCTGAACCCCATGTTTATTGAAGTGCACCGCCTGGCACAGTTTAACCCGCGTGGCACCGAAGTAAGCGTGATACTGGATTTGATGATCCATGACCTGGACATTATATTGAGCCTGATAAAAAGCGACGTAAAGAACATTACTGCCAGCGGCGTTGCCGTTATGACCGATACACCGGATATTGCCAACGTGCGTATAGAATTCAACAACGGCTGTGTGGCCAACCTGACCAGCAGCCGCATCAGCATGAAGAAGATGCGTAAGATGCGGTTGTTTCAGAAAGATGCCTACATAGGCATTGACTTTCTGGAAAAGAAAACAGAGATCATACAGTTGCAAAAGCAGCCTGACAAAAATTCTTTTTCTTTTGACCTGGAAACACCGAATGGCAAGAAGACCATTTCTGTTTCCAACCCCATCATTCCCGAAGCCAATGCCATTAAGTTGGAACTGCAATCTTTTGTGGATGCAATTGTAAACGACAGGCCTACCGTAGTAAGCGAGATTGATGGCTTTTTGGCAATGGAAATAGCCCATAAGATTCTGGAGAAGATCAATAACACCAGCATACTCGCCTAAGCAACATGAACAATAAGCGGCTGCATATTTTTTGGTATGGCGTTAGTGACTATGTTGCTTCGGTAATTGGTTGGTGCCTCTTTTCCTTATATAGGCGGGTGCTGCTGCATGAAGGTGGTGTTGAATTTGATGGACTGATTTACCAGAACCATTTTTTTATTGACACCGTTATTGCCGTGCCTATTGGCTGGGTAATACTGTACTCACTCTCTGGCAGCTACTCTTTATCGTTGTACGGAAAATCGAGGTTGAATGAATTGACCAACAGTTTTATTGTTTCATTGATTGGCTCGTTGATTATCTTTTTTTTGATGCTTGTTAATGACAGTAAGGACAATTATGTTTATTTCTACAAGGTATTCTTCTCCTTATGGTTCATGCAGTTTGCCCTGGTTTTTATTGGCAGGATATGTTTGTTGTACAAGGCAAAAAACGATTTGCAAAAAGGCAGGATGGTTTTCCATTCATTGATAATAGGCAACGGATCCATAGCTTTAAAAGTGTATAAGGAAGTAAGCAAAAACTTTATTTACCTGGGTTCCAAAACCATTGGTTATATACCTGCAGATGGCAGTACAAAGAATGGGTTGAACAAGTTGCTACCCAACCTTGGTAACCTAAACAACCTAAATAACATTATTGCAGCAAAGCGGATAGAGCAGGTAATTATTGCATTAGACAATGACGAAAAAAACATAACCGAGCAGTTGGTGAACCAGTTAATGGAACAGGATGTGGACATAAAGATTGCACCCAATACATTAGACATACTTTCTGGTTCCGTAAAGACAAGCAATGTGTTTGGTGCCACGTTGATCGACATACAAAACTCGCTGTTGCCGCTTTGGCAACAGAACATTAAACGGGTAATTGATGTGGCTTTTTCCGTAACGGCATTGACAGTGCTGAGCCCCTTATTGGTGTTCATTGCCATCAGGACCTGGCTCTCATCGCCTGGCAATATTTTTTACTCACAGGAAAGGATTGGGTTAAAGGGCAAGCCCTTTGCCATCTATAAATTCAGGAGCATGTTCATTGATGCGGAAAAAGATGGCCCTGCCCTATCTGCCGATGATGATGCAAGGATAACCAAATGGGGAAAATTCATGCGTAAATGGCGACTGGATGAACTGCCCCAATTATGGAACATCATAATAGGCAACATGAGCCTGGTGGGCCCAAGACCTGAAAGAAAATTCTTTATTGATAAGGTTTCGGAACAGACCCCTTATTACCGTTACCTGCTGAAAGTAAAGCCCGGCCTTACTTCCTGGGGCATGGTACAATTTGGCTATGCATCCACTATAGACGAGATGATTGAACGCATGGAATACGATTTAATGTATATAGAAAATGCATCGCTGCTACTCGATTTCAAGATAATGATGCACACATTGCGTATTATTATTTCGGGCAAAGGCAAATAGTTTTTCGTCAGCCACAATTCTTTTATCTTCAATTCAAATTTTTGTTTGTGAAATATCTTATTGCGGGTCTTTTTTCCTTCTTCTTGCTAACTACTGCTTATGGCCAGGTTGGCTATTGGCAACAGCAGGTAAATTACAATATCGATGTTACATTAAACGACCAGGACCATAGCCTGGATGCTTTTGAAAAAATAACCTACATCAACAACTCACCCGATACACTGAAATTTATCTGGTTCCATATATGGCCCAATGCCTACAAGAACGACCGTACTGCTTTTGCGGAACAGAGCTTGAGAAATGGCAGCACCAAATTCTATTTCTCCAACGAAGAAGACAAAGGCTATATCAATAGGTTGGAATTTAAAGTGGACAATGTGACTGCAGTAACGGAAGAGCATCCAAAAGACATAGACATCATCAAACTGGTATTGCCAAAGGCATTGCCACCACAGCAATCCATTGTTATTACTACGCCTTTTCATGTACAGTTGCCCTATAATTTTTCAAGGGGCGGGCATGTTGGCCAATCATACCAAGTAACACAGTGGTACCCCAAGCCTGCCGTGTACGATAGTAAGGGCTGGCACGAAATGCCTTATATAGACCAAGGTGAATTTTACAGTGAGTTTGGCAATTTTGATGTAAAGATCACTTTGCCCGACAATTACCTGGTTGCAGCAACAGGCCAATTGCAGGACAAACAGCAACTGGAAAAACTAAAAGCCCTCGGTAAGCAAGATCCCAAAAAACAAGACAACTATAAGTACTACGATGCACAGATGCACCAATTACTGCCTGGTTCAAAAACCATGTACAAAAAAGTAAAAACAGTATCGAAAAAATCAGCTTCCGAATTAAAGACCTGGCACTACCAGCAAAACAATGTGCACGACTTTGCATGGTTTGCAGATAAACTGTTTCTTGTACAACACGACACAGTTGCATTGGCAACAAAAACAGTGGATGTGTTCTCCTTTTACTATCCCAATATGGTTGCCAATTGGAAACAGAGCATTGCTTACGCAAAAGATGGTCTGAAAAAATATTCCAACTGGATAGGCGATTACCCATACAGCATTGCAACCGTTGTAAGCGGCAGTGCCAATGAAAATAGTGGTGGCATGGAATACCCGACCATTACATTGATTACCACCGAAAGCGGCGGCAAGGGCCTAGATGGCACCATTGTACATGAAATTGGTCACAACTGGTTCTATGGTGCATTGGCAAGCAATGAACGCGACTATGCCTGGATGGACGAAGGCATGAACACCTATTACCAAAACAGGTACGAAAAAGAAAAATACAGTACTGCAAACACGATGAAAGGCATTGCCAACAAACTGCCTGCCGACGAAGAAGCATTACTATTGGAAACTGTAGCAAAGCTGCATAAAGACCAGCCTTTGAACACAACATCCGAAGCATACAGTAAAATGAACTACCCTTTGGTTGTGTATGTAAAAGGAAGCAGGTGGATGCAGCAACTGGAACAGCAATTAGGTACCAGTAAGTTTGATACAAGCATGAAAGCCTATTACAGGCAATGGCAGTTCAAGCATCCCTACCCGGAAGATTTCAGGAAAAGCATGGAAACAGCGAGTGGTCAATCCATTGAAGCAAATTATAAGAAATTAGATACCACAGGCTCCCTTACAACAGCATACAGCCAACCAAGAAAAACCAAACTGGTGGGCTTCTTCTCCTTAAAGGATACGGATAAATACAACTACATTGGCATTGCACCAATGATTGGTGCAAACCATTACGACAAACTGATGATTGGTGCGGTTGTTCACAACTACCAGTTACCATTGAACCGCTTCCAGTTTTTTGTTGCTCCCATGTACGCAACAGGAAGCAAGCAACTGAATGTGTTTGGCAGGGCTTCTTATAACACGTACACAAAGGGGTCATGGTTGGAGATATCGGGTAGCGTGGCAAAATATACCATTGATGATTTCAAACCCAGTAATGCTGCCAAAGTTTACCAGAACCTTACACGCCTTGTACCTTCCATAAAATATACGTTGTACAATAAAGATATACGCTCAACCCAACGTTATGTATTCCAGCTAAGGAGTTTCTTTTTAACAGAAGATGCTTTGAACTTCAATACCGTGGTTACACCAACAGGCACAATGGATATTGTAAGCAAATCGCCTGTGAACACAACCGTTACACAATTGAAGGTCTCCTCTATAGACAACCGTGCCTTATACCCTTACGAGTTCAACTTAACCGTTGATCAAGGTAAATACTTTGTGCGTGCAGGTTTTACGGGCAACTACTTCTTTAATTACGGAAACGGCAAAGGCGGCATTGATGCAAGACTGTTTGCTGGCAAATTTTTTTATACCAGTAGCAAGACCTTTATCAAGCAATATGAAACCGACCGTTACCATTTAAACATGAGTGGGGCAAAGGGTCAAGAAGATTATACCTATAGCGGCTACTTTATTGGCAGGAACGAATTTGAAGGTTGGCAAAGCCAGCAGATTATGCAACGTGACGGCTTCTTTAAAGTAAGGACAGACTTATTGAACAACAAAATTGGTAAGACCGATGACTGGCTGATGGCCATGAATTTTAGTGGCAACATTCCAGATAAAATAAACATACTGAATGTACTGCCGATAAAAATACCGTTGAAGTTTTTTGTGGACATCGGTACCTATGCAGAAGCATGGAAAGACAATCCCGCAAGCGGCAGGTTCCTGTACGATGCAGGCTTACAGCTGCCCATACTGCACTCACTCATCAATATTTACGTGCCCATACTGTACAGCAAAGTATATGGCGATTACTTTAAATCCACTTTAGGTGAAAAGCGTTTCTGGAAAACAGTCTCTTTTTCAATTGACATCCAAAAATTGCAGCTCAATAAAATAAGCAGGGATATACCATTGTAAACATGCCCACTATTGACATTATACCATCGCATCAAATAAACAAAACAAAATGGGACAACTGTGTTGCCAACAGCATCAATGGTTTGGTATATGCCCACAGTTATTACCTGGATGCAATGGCCAACGAATGGCATGGCCTAGTGGTAAACGATTACGAAACCATACTGCCCATTGCCATAAAAAAGAAATTCGGTTTTGCGTATAGCTACATGCCCGCATTTGTGCAGCAGCTAGGTTTTATAGGCAACCAATTACTGCATGATGAAAAAGTGGTAAAAGCAGTTTTCTCTTTCGTGAAATATGGTTCGCCCTACCTGAATTTTGGCAATGCCGAATTTGCTACAAAACACAACTGCCCACGGTTAAACAATTATACCATCAACCTGAACAACAGCTACGAAGCCATTAAAAGCAGTTACAAAAAAACAATTGATTATAGTCTGGTAAAAGCTGCGAAGGCCCAACTGCAATATGTAGCTGACAAGGACATTACCCATGCCGTACAGTTGTACAAAAGTTACAACCAGCACAACATGCAGCATACCACCAATACCGATTACAGCAACTTGCAAAACCTGTTATTGCAACAAAGTCACCAGGTGATGATCAGGAAAGCACTGAATACAAACAACGATTTATTAAGCATTGTATTGCTACTGAAAGACAACAAACGTTATTACAACCTCATCAACTATACAACACCCGAGGGGCGTAAAACGGAAGCGAATTATTTTTTATACGACAATATCCTAAAAGAACTCGCATCGCAACCGATGCTCTTCGATTTTGAAGGCAGCGACCTGCCCGGTGTAAAAGCCTTCTATGAAAAGTTCGGTGCAGCCAACCAACCATATTTCCATTGGCATTTCAATCATTTGCCATTTCCGTTAAAACTATTTAAGCCATAAGAGGAGATAGAATTTAAGAGCTAAGAGTTTAAAGGGCAAAAGAAGCAAAAAGAGAAACTTAAATGCATATCCCTTTTTCTCTTTTCCCTCTTAGCTAGAACTCTTTCAATATCCCTTCAATAAGAGCTATAGAGATAAAGAGTGGAAATGAGTAATTCTCTTTTTCTCCTTTCCACTCTTATTGAAACTCACCAATCAAGTATCTAAGACTATGTAAAAAGAATAAACCTTATTTCTCTCTTTCACCACTTAGCTACAACTCCTCCAATATCTTCTCCGCCATCAACAAATCAACTGGTCTTGTAATTTTGATGTTATTGTAATCGCCTTCGCATAAAAACACTTCTTTACCAAAAGCTTCCACAACAGTTGCCTCATCTGTAAAGGCTTCCGTAAATGCCTGGTCAAATGCTGCCAGCAGTACATCACTTGTAAACGTTTGCGGTGTCTGAATGATACGCACTTTTGTCCTGTCAGCAACCACACTCTTCTCCCCTTCTGCAATCCGTATGCTATCTGTTGCCGCAACGGCGGGTATCGCACTTCCTTTATTTATAGCCTGTTCGTAACAGCGTTTAATCAGTTCCTTCCCAACCAAACAACGTACGCCATCATGCACAAATACAATCGAATCCTGTTCCACCAGTTTCAATCCATTCTGAACGGAATGGTACCTTGTACTGCCGCCTTTGGTAATGGTGATGCGGTGCACATTATCAAACAGGGCCACAATTTCTTCACCACGTTCTATATGTTCTTCCGGCAATACCAATACAATATTCATGTCGTCATATACATCCAAAAAAGTATTCAATGTGTACCACAATAATGGCTTTCCTTTAAGCAGCAAAAATTGTTTCGGAATAAAAGCTCCCATTCTCAACCCATTGCCACCAGCTACAATTACAGCAAATTTTTTCATACAGTTTATTAGTGTCCTAAGCTACGAATATACTTGTTCCAAAAAATTTCTTTTCGTTGCAAAGGTTTGCCCATTACTTTTGCATCCTACTTCAACCATGTTCAAGCAGCTAACAGCATTCATCATTTTGGTGGCCTTTATGGCACAGACCTTTAACAGGGCTGCTGTTGTTGCCAACTATTATACCAACACTGCTGCTTACGCCAAAAACTGCGTAAACAAGGCAAAGCCACAAATGCACTGTAATGGTAAATGCCAAATGATGAAGAAACTAAAGGAAGAAGAAAAGAAAGAACAACAAAACAACGAACGCAAATCTTCACCCGACGAAGTGCTGTCATCCAAATCATTTTTCGCTACTATTCATACCAGCAAGCAAACTACCGTAACAGAATTTTTTAGCCATAATTCAGGTACCCCTATCGACAGGGCCACTCCTTTCTTTCACCCTCCTGGGGCATAATACCAACGCATCTATTATTTTCTTTTGGGTAACTGCTATGCACACTATAGCTGGGCCTGCATGTGAGTGATACAGACCTCCTGTTATGCTTTCTATTGAAAGCCTTTACAGGCCGATGTTTACACGTTTTACACATGTAGCTTATTACCCAACTGCAAAACATTATTTACCACCTCAAATAAGTTTATGTCACGGCATTTCAACAACGATGCCGAGCGTTTGTCTGCAATAAAAAAGGCAAGGGTGCTCACATCCATACTCCTCATACTCATACTGGCAAGCATGGGCACGCTCATGTACCTGCTATCCAACAAAAGATAACTGATCATGAAAAAAATATTGCTATACCTGTTTTTAATAACGGCCATACTGCCTGCTTCGGCACAAACCGCACGTACCATATCGGGCAAGGTATATGATGCCGTTAGCAAAGAACCATTGCAAGGTGCTGCTATCTCAGACAAGCAGCACACAAGCACAACCGATGCTTTAGGAAAATTCGCCATAACTACCAACGACGAAACATTGGCTATCAGCTTTACCGGGTTTGAATCGCAAAGCATCAATACTAAAAACCTATCCATCGTTTCCATAGCATTAACACCTGGCAGCAACACACTGCAACAAATAGTGGTGAGTGCCAACCGTACAGCAGAAAAAAGAAGCGAAGCTCCTGTAGCCATTGCAGTCATCAACAAGCAATTGATAGATGAAACCAAAGCACAACGTATAGACAACCTGTTAAACAAAGTAAGCGGTGTGTTCATGGTAAACCTTGGTGGCAACGAGCAGCATGAAATGAGCATACGCCAGCCCATGACCACCAAAAGCCTTTTCCTGTACATGGAAGACGGCATACCCATACGTACCACGGGCGTTTACAACCACAATGCACTGCTTGAAATGAACATGGCTGCTGCCAAAAGCATAGAAGTGGTAAAGGGTCCTGCATCAGCATTGTACGGTGGCGAAGCCATTGGCGGTTCCGTAAACATTATTACACAGGCTGCACCTGCTTATACCAATGGTTCGGCAAGCTTGCAATTGAACAATGCAGGTTATAAAAGAGTAGATGCCCAAATAGGCTCCACTGCTGGCAAATGGGGTTTCCTTGCCAGTGGTTATTATGCCAACAAAAAAGATGGGCCAATTAACTATAGCGACTTCCATAAAACCGCCATCAGCTTACGAACGGATTATAAACCCACCGATAAAACCACATGGACAAACACATTTGCCTATGTGGATTATTATGCAGACATGACAGGGGCTTTGGACAGTGTAAAATTCTCACAGAAAAATTATAGCACCCCACACACATTTACGTTCAGGGGCGTAAAGGCATTACGCATCAAATCTATGCTTACACAGGTTTGGAATGCCAATAGCCAAAGCAACTTATCGTTTATGTACAGGGACAATTCAGTAAAGCAGAACCCCTCCTACTCCGTTGTTTCCTATGCACCCAACCCAGCGTTGGCCAAAGGCCAAATAAACGACAATGCTTTTAAGACTTACGCATTGTTTGCACAGCATGTACAAAAGTTCAATTGGCTAAAAAGCAAGCTGGTAGCGGGTGCCAGCCTGGATATAAGTCCGCAGACCTACTATGCCAAATTCATCTGGATCAACAGGGACACCATTAGCGGTAACTATACAAGCTATACTTCCCCAACACCAGATTCATTGTTGAGCAACTATAGCACCAATATCAGCAATATTGCTACCTACATAGACTATGAGTTCAGTCCCTTAAAGAATTTTAAAGTGGTAGCTGCCCTGCGGTACGATGCATTCAGGTACAATTTCCGGAACAGCCTGCCTGTAACGGCATCATCCGGCACGCCTTCAACCATTACGAATTTCACCAGGCTCACACCTAAAGTGGGTTTCACATACAACAAAAAAAATATCGGCTTCTATGCCAATTATAGCGAAGGTTATGTACCGCCGCAAATAACAGAACTGTTCAACAGCACCAAAGTGCCTTACCTGTTGCCACAAACTTTTGTGAACTACGAACTGGGAGGCTGGTTATCGTTGGTAAAAAACAGATTATACATAGACTATAGCCTATACCTGCTAAATGGCTCAAACGAAATCATCAATGTAAAGCAGCCAGACAATTCTTTTGTCAATCAAAACGCAGGAAAGACAAGGCATATAGGCATTGAATACGGCATCAGTTACAAACCCAACAGCGAGTGGTTCATCCGCTTTAGCGGCACCAATGCCAAACATACCTACACAGACAATATTGTAAAAGGTGTTGATTTTAGTGGCAAGGAAATAAGTGCTGCCCCACATTTTACCAGCAATGCAGAAATTGTTTACAAACCCAGATACATCAAGGGCTTCCGCATTGGTGCAGAGTGGCAACATCAAGGAAAATATTTCATGGACGACTTCAACAATTTTACCTACAAGGGTTTCGATGTAGTGAACCTTCGCATAGGCTATCAGATAAAGGCAGTGGATATATGGATAAACACATTGAACATCTTTAACCAATACTACTCAACATTTGCCAGCAAGAATGCCACGGCTAGCGGCAATGGCTCCTACTCCTATAACCTTGGCGACCCAAGGGAAATAACCTTTGGTATTGCATACAAATTTGGAAAGCATTAAAGCAATAAGATGAAAAAATATATCTATACATGGCACCGTAACTTATCGCTCATTATTGCTGCACCACTTGTGCTATGGGCTGCCAGTGGTTTCATGCACCCCATTATGACAACCATACGCCCACAGGTAGCAACGCAATGGTTAATGCCCAAAGCCATTGACAGCAACAAGATAAAAGTATCCTTGCAACAGGCATTGCTACAAAACCATATTGATTCATTTACCAATTTCCGTTTGGTACATATTGATACCAACTGGTTTTACCAGGTGCAACAAGGCAGGCAAAAAGAACCATTTTATATAAGTACCCATAATGGCAAACTGTTGCCACAAGGCCAATGGTTGTATGCACAATACCTTGCCAAACAGTTTTTGGAAGGGATGGGCAAACCCGATACGGCACATGCAATTGCACAAGCCCCATCAACAGCATCGGCACATGACTGCTGTGATGCTGCCACAACCTGTGTACTTAATAATACAAAAGGCAGTAAAGTAAGGGACGTATCCACCATTACCGCTTTTAATGAAGAATACAAATCAGTAAACAAACTATTGCCCGTGCAACGGGTAAGCTTTGACCGTGTAGACGGCATAAGGGTGTATGTGGAAACCACACAGGACCGTTTTGCCTTTGCCATGGATAACAAGCGGGCAGTGTTTGATAAAGTATTCACCCTGTTCCATACCTGGAGCTGGCTGAATTTCTTGGGCAAGGGGAAATTGATTGTTGAAATATTGCTTACCGCCCTTGCATTGATTACAAGCCTTATGGGGCTATATATTTTCTTTATTACAAAAAGCAAAAAGGCAAAGGGCAATACCACTGTAAGGGCAAGAAACAACCACCGCTATGTTTCCGTTGCCATTTCGTTGTTTACACTAATGTTCACCTTTAGCGGCTGCTACCATGCTTTTGCCAAATTGAAAGCAGATGACAGGAGCAGCTTTTACGACGAACATTGGTTTACTACTGCCCATACAAATTTTGATATAGAAAAACTGCAAGCTGCTGTACAGGCCCCAATAACCAATACCAGCATGGTAAGCATCAACAACCAAACCTACTGGCAGGTTAATACCAGGCAGCAAAACAAGCAACAGGCAAGCAAAGACCTGATGAAAACAAAAGAAGTGCCCGCCCCCGCTGCCATGTATATAAATGCCAATAATTACAGCATACTGCCACAAGGCCAAACAAGGTATGCCGAATACCTGGCCACCCAATTCAGTAAGCACACAACTGCGGATATACAGCGTGTACAGGCCATTACAAAGTTTGGCGATGAGTATGGCTTTATCAATAAACGCCTGCCCGTATTTAAAGTAAGCTATGCAACCAACAGCAATGAACGTTACTATGTGGAAACAGCTTCGGGCAAACTGGCCTTAAGGGTAAATGATAAGGATGTGTTGGAGGGCTACAGTTTTGCCTTGCTGCACAAGCATGAGTTCATGGCATGGGCAGGCAAGCCCATCAAGGATTTCAGTACCATGTTCTGGGCAATGGCACAAATTGCCATGGTAGCCATAGGTTTGATACTGTACCTAAAAATGCGGAAGAAGAAATTGCAGCACCATCAAAAAAATATTGCCTAATTTGTCCAATATCGTTTGCCCTGTTTGTTATTAAAGTGTACGCATTATTTAATAACAACTAAAACCTACACGAAATGGACGAATTCATTTTGATTTTCAGGCATGAAGATGGCAACAAAGTTGCCTCGCCCGAACAGTTGCAGATTTGGATGAAACAGACAATGGACTGGATTGGAAGCATTGCGGCCCAGAACAAGTTTAGCGGCGGCAATGGCCTGCCTTTTGAAGACAGCAAAGTAGTAAGACCCAACAACATGGTTACCAATGGGCCCTTTGGTGACATTAAAGAAACCATTGGCGGCTACATTATGGTAAAGGCAGACTCTGTTGATGAAGCAGTGGAGTTTGCAAAAGGCTGTCCTGTACTGCAAGGCGAAGGCAACAGCGTTGAAGTAAGAAAGATTGCCAAAGGCGATGGCATCCATTAACAAAATTCCCCAACAAATTAAACACAAGAACCATGAACGATTTCTTATTCATATTCAGGACAGATTACGGTGCAATGCCAACAGGCACACCAGAAGAAGCACAAGCCGCAACAAAGAAGTGGATGGACTGGGTTGCAGGCATTGCAGCACAAAACAAACTGGTAGACAGGGGCAACCGCTTAAAGACAACCGGTGCAGTACTAAGGCCCAATAATATAATAACCAATGGGCCTTACACCGAAATAAAGGAATCCATTGGAGGCTATACAATGGTAAGGGCAAGCTCGTTGGAAGAAGCTACCGAACTTGCAAAAGGCTGCCCCATATTGCAAATGGGCGGCAATGTAGAAATAAGGGAAGTAAACCCATTGTAAGCCCACAACAAACCAAGGCCTTTGTATTGCACAAAGACCTTTATGGCAATGGCCCGGCTGCTTTGGTCTGCAAACCGGGCCACTGCCTTTTTTCGCTTATGGAACAACAGGAACTGATACCGCATTTGTTCAGGACAGAGTTCAGGAAGATAACAGCCGTGTTATGCAAGCTGTTTGGCATGGAGCACATAGAGATTGCTGAGGACATTGCAAGCGATACTTTTTTATCGGCCGTGGAAACATGGAGCTTTAAAGGGCTGCCTGCCAACCCTACCGCATGGCTGTATGCCGTTGCAAAAAACAAGGCCAAGAACTATTGTAGCCATCATGCCGTGTTTACCCAAAAAGTTGCCGGGCAAGTACAGGCTGTTACAACAGTGGAAGAAATACAGGTTGACCTATCAGAAGAGAACATTACAGACAGCCAGTTGCAGATGCTGTTTGCCATTTGCCATCCTGCCATTGCAGTTGAGGCACAGATAGGGCTCTCGCTACGCATACTATGCGGCTTTGGTATTGATGAAATTGCCGGTGCCTTTTTGACCAATAAAGAAACCATCAACAAAAGGCTTTTCAGGGCAAAGGAAAAATTGCGGGCAGAGAGGATACCCATTGAGTTTCCTCCACCAGCAGCCATCAACAAAAGGCTTGAAACTGTTTTAACAACCCTGTACCTGCTTTTCAGTGAGGGTTATTATTCGGAAAGTCAGGATACGGTATTGCGTAAGGACCTTTGCATAGAAGCAATGCGGCTCACGTATCTGCTGATTGAAAACGGACAAACCAATCTTCCCCAAGTAAATGCACTGATGTCTTTAATGTGCTTCCACGCATCCAGGTTTGAAGCAAGGATGAACAAACAGGGCGAAGCCGTATTGTACCATGAGCAAGACGAGCAGTTGTGGAACCATGATTTGATTACACAAGGAACCTATTTCTTCAACCAAGCATCTACGGGAGCAAGCATTTCCAAATACCATATAGAAGCAGGCATTGCCTATTGGCATACCATAAAAGCCGATACCAAAGAAAAATGGGAAAGCATCCTGCAACTGTACAACCAATTGTTGCAGTTAGAATATTCGCCCATTGCCGCATTGAACCGAACCTATGCACTATCCAAGGCAAACAGCAAGCAGGAAGCCATTGCAGAAGCAGAGAAACTGCAACTGACAGACAACCATTTTTACTACACATTATTGGGCGAACTCTACAAGGGCATTGACAACCAGAAAGCAAAAAACAATTACCAAAAGGCTTTGGGCCTTGCCAAAACAAGAACAGACAGGCATACCATTCAAAAACAGATTGACCAGCTTGTTTAACACAGTTTAAGCAACGAAGTCTTGCAAAGCCAACCGGCAACTGCATACATTTGTATGATCATGATGCAGCAATCACTTACCAATAAGCAAATCAAAATCATTATCTGGTTCAACAGGATATTGCGTTGGGTATTGGGTGGTGCATTTGTAACAATCGGTATCATTTATCAATCCTATATTGCCATTGGCTTTGGTATTGCCATGATTGTGACCGGTTTTTTTAGACCCCAAAGGTGCTTGGGTGAAAATTGCGACATGCAAAAACAAGGCAGGGCATAATTCATTCAACCCATTAAAAATTACGGGCAGTTATGTTAGATTTTTTGAAACAGCCTTGGACATGGTATGCAGGCGGGGCGATAATAGGCCTAACCGTACCGGCCTTACTATTATTGGGCAATAAACATTTTGGCATATCATCCAACCTTCGCCATATATGTGCCGCATGCCTGCCAGCAAAAATCCCTTTCTTTCAATACGATTGGAAAAAAGAAATATGGAACCTGTTTTTTGTTGGTGGCATTGTTATAGGAGCATGGATTGCATCAACCTATTTAAGTAATGGGCAGCCTGTACAGGTAAACCCCAAACTGGTGCAGGAATTAAGTAGCTACAACATTCATGACTATGGCAAATTAATGCCTGCGGACCTTTTCAACATACATACACTATTCTCTTTAAAGGGCCTGTTACTGTTTGTTGTTGGCGGTTTTCTAGTAGGCTTCGGAACCCGCTATGCTGGTGGCTGTACAAGTGGACATTCCATTATGGGGCTTAGCAATTTGCAGCTGCCTTCCTTAATTGCTACCATTTGTTTTATGGCAGGTGGTTTTATTATGGCAAACCTTATTTTACCATTTATTCTTAAATTATAAACTGTATGGCCATTGTAAACAGTACGGTGCAGGCCGTTAGCGAAAACGTGGACCTTGAGAAATGTTCCTTGGACACGGAAGGTATCAACGAACCGCACATACAACAACATAAGTGGTACCATAATGTGAAGTACTTATTGGTGGGTATTGTTTTCGGGATTGCATTTGTAAAAACCGAAATCATTTCATGGTTCAGGATACAGGAAATGTTCAGGCTGCAAAGCTTCCATATGTTTGGTGTAATAGGCACGGCCGTGGTAGTTGGCATTATTTCGGTACAGTTGATCAAACGTTTCAACATCAAGACCATTTATGGCGAAGAAGTGGTGTTTCATAAAAAGAAGTTCAATAAGGGGCAGGTGATTGGTGGGCTGCTGTTTGGTTTTGGATGGGCATTAACAGGTGCCTGCCCTGGGCCATTGTTTGCACAGATTAGTGCAGGCTTTTTAATAATTGCCGTACCCCTGTTAAGTGCCATTGCGGGTACCTGGGTGTATGGATTTTTTAGGGACAAACTGCCGCATTGATAGTGGCTTAAAAAAGAGTGGCTCACTTCAAGAAAGTGAGCCACTCTTTTTTAAGCAATACAGGTATGTTATATAGCTTTATTGTAGTAACCGGAAGCTATATGTACCAACCCATGCCAGAATATATTTATAACGGGTTCCTTCTGGAAGGCACCACTGTTTGTTCGTCTTCGCTTAGGTAAACCCAAAAGTCATGCAGTTCATAAATATCGCCGGGTACCCTTGTACTTCCGCTTTCGTCTGCCCTTTCGTAAGAGCCAAGTAGGTTGCCGTTGTGTTTCAGTTCCAATAATTTTTTCTCGAATGCTAATTCCTTAAATTGTTCAATTGTCATTTCAACTAGTTTAAAATTGATGGGCAAAAATATGTAAAAACGTATCTAATAGTTCATTTGGCCCCAATCAAAAAAATAGCCCCGATAAGGGCACACTGACTACTGGTTAAGGAATGGTTTCTTGATTGGCACATGAGATTTTTGCAGATAAAATTTTCTATCGGCCAATAGCCAATACATTTGCGGCTACAATAGAATTACATGCAGTTAAATACAGTGATTTTTGATATGGATGGCCTGCTTGTTGACAGCGAACCTTTATGGGAGCAGGCAACAGACGAGGTTTTTAAACAGTATGGCGTTAGCCTTAGCAATGAGCAGTACCTTACCACTACCGGCCTGCGTACGAGGGAGTTTGTGCAGTGGTGGTTCAGGCATTTCAATATTGGCGATGAGGAATTGGCAAGGGCGGAGAAGAACATTATAGACATTGTGATTGACAAAGTGGAGCATGAAGGCAAAATGATGCCTGGCGTGCATTATATCGTGAACTTTTTTCACGAGAAGCATTTCAAGATAGGGCTGGCTTCTTCATCGCCGCAAAGGCTGATTGATGTGGCAGTAAAGCTTACGGGTATTGGTCCGTACATTTCCGCCACTGCTTCTGCAGAGCATTTGCCCTATGGCAAACCGCACCCGCAGGTGTACCTGAACTGTGCGGAGCAATTGCAGAGCAACCCTTATGAGTGCATCTGTTTTGAGGATTCGTTCAATGGAATGATTGCTGCGAAAGCTGCAAAAATGAAATGTGTAATTGTGCCGCACCATAGCCAGCAGAAGGATGAGCGTTTTGGTGCTGCAGACCTTAAACTGTCTTCTTTACAGAATTTTGGTGCGTTGCATTTTGATTTGTTGAATAGGTAAAAGAAGGTTGATTGGTTTGATTAGTTACTTAGTTTATTAGTTAATTGGTTGATTGATATAAAGCAAAATGCGTAACGGGTGTTACGCATTTTGTTTTATAGGTTATGAAGCGGTTGTTGCGTACGCTTTGGTAAAGGCCCGTATTTGTATATAAGCTGATGGGTGCGACGCCACGGAAGCCGACCAAGGTACTGTTGTTGGCAACATGGTATTATGGCTTCCAGAAATCCTGTGGCATTGGTTTGTTCAATAGATTGTTGTAGTAAAACTGGTAGGCTTCCGTTCTGTTGTGCAAGCCTTTTGCCCCGCTGATACCGTGTCTTTCGCCGGGGTAGAGCATCAATTCAAAATGCTTTTTGAGGTCTTCCAGTTTGTTGATGAGCTGTATGCTGTTTTGCAAATGCACATTGTCGTCGGAAGTGCCATGTACAATCCTAAGCAGTCCCTTGTATTGGTTGGCATAGGTTAGTACGGATGTTTTTTTGTAACCATCGGGGTTTTCGGAAGGCTGGTCCATAAAACGTTCCGTGTAATGTGTATCGTACAGTTGCCAGTCGGTTACCGCTGCGTTTGCAATACCGTAATTGAACACGCCGGCACCGTAAGTAAGTGCCATGCAGGTCATGTAGCCACCAAAGCTGCCGCCTGTTATGCATAGCTTGGAAGTGTCCATCCAGTTTTGTTTTTTAAGCCATTTGCCTACTGCCATAAAATCTTCTATTTCGTATTTGCCCAGTTGGCGGTGAATATAGTTCATGCCTTTTTTGCCAAAGTGGCCACTGCTCCTATTGTCTATTGCAACCTGTATCAGGCCCTCCTGTGCCCACCATGCATCTGTTGGCAGCAATCGCCAGGTGTCGTAGACAGTGCCAGCATTGGGACCGCCATAAATGCTTACCAGTACAGGATATTTTTTATTGGCATCGAAGTTTATGGGATAGGTAATGGATACTGGCAGGTCGAAGAGGCCATCATCGCTCTTTACACGCAGGATTTCTTTTTTGGGCAGGTTGTAGCTTTCGAACTCTGCTCCTTTTGCATTGGCCAGTTCACGTATCACGTTGCCTTTATTGTCGATTACTGCAATAGCAGGTGGTGTGGCAATATTGGAGTAGGTAGCGATATAGTATCTGTTGTTGGGCGATAGCTTGATGTCGGCAAAGGAATAGTTGCCAAACGATAGCCGTACCATTTTTTTACCATCGAGTGTGGCCATGTAAAAATCCCAACGTGCGGAGTTTTCTTTGCGTGCAGTAAAGTAAATGGACTTCTCTTTTTCATCTATCTTAACAATGTCCCCCACTGTGAATTCGCCTTGGGTTATAGGATTGATGAGCTTTCCACTTAAGTCGTGCAGGTAATATTGTGCCCAACCTGTTTTGTCGCTTTTTAGGATGAAGCCTTTGCCACTGGGTAAGAAATCAATCCTTTCATCATCCAGGGTTATCCATGTAGTTTGTTTTTCATCGTATAGTTCTGTCTTGCTGCCATTGTTGAGGTCTATGTTGAATAATTTAAGATTGTCTTGTCCACGGTTCATCCATTGCACCCAGAACTGGTTGTTGCCTGTCCACATGGGCGTACCAAAATACTGGTCGTCCTGTTCGTTAAAATCGGCCCAGGTAATGGTTGGGTTGTCTATACCAACGATGCCGATTTTTACTTGCGGGTTCCTGTCGCCAGCTTTGGGATAGCGTTCGTTTTCAAGATAGCCATGTTGCCCGGTGGACACGTAAATAGGAAACACAGGTACGTTGCTGTCGTTAAAGTGCATGAAGGCAATATGCTTGCTGTCGTTGCTCCACCAAAAGGCTTTGTATTTGCTTGCCCGGCCGAGTATTTCTTCGTAATACACCCATGATGCGTAGCCGTTCATGATGGAGTCGTTGCCATCGAAGGTGAGCTGTGTTGTTTTTTTTGTGTCAAGATCCATTGTGTATAGGTTGTTGCCTAATGTATAGGCCACCAATTTTTCATTGGGTGCATAGGTAAGATTTTTAGCCTCTTTGGGAAAGCTGATATCTTCCCTTACTTTTTGATTAAAGGGCAAGGAGTATTCTGTAGTGTTGCCTGTTTTAACATCAACAGACATATTTTTCGTGCTGCCATCTTTTGCATCTTTCTGTGTTATGTAGTAATGTTCGTCATCTATCCATTTAATTTCTTTGGGCAGTTGTTTGCTGATGTTGGTGTTGCCATTTTTAAATGCCTGATCGTAGGATAGGCTTTTCTTTTGTGCATGGGCAATGGTGTGGGCAAACAGTAGTGCAGTTGTTAGTACAGCGATAGATTTTGTCATGGCAATAAATAATTAGTGGCGGAAGTTACATAAGCCCAGATTATTTTTTGGACAAACTGTGTGAGTGGCAATAAAAAAGGCTTCCGTTTGTACAGAAGCCTTTTTGAAGTCATAGGGATCAATATCTCTATTTTGTAACAATTAATTTTTCGTTGTATAGTACACCGTCAATAACCACTTGTACATTGTATGTACCTGCACTAAAGTTACTGATATTATTGAAAGTAAATGCATTTGTACCAATTTGTACTTTGTTGGTTTGGCTGATGAGTACTTTTCCGATCATGTCCATTACCCTTACGGTAGCTACTGCATCTTTGGTTGCATTTATTTTTAAGGTGAAGTAAGATACGGCAGGGTTTGGATTCACTGCTATACTTTCTTTTATCTTATTGTTGAGCTTAAAGCTAATGACATTGCTGTTTCTGTAAGAACCGCCTTTTTCTGTCATCTTTAAGCGATAGTACACTACTGTGCCAGCCAGGTTGCTTACATCGTCGTTAAAGTTGTAAGTAATGGTTGATGTAGTGGCGTTGGCATTGATAGCATATATGCTTGCCCCTACTTTGGTGAAATTGGTACCATCCAAACTACGTTCCACTTCATAGTAGTTCATGTTTATTTCCTGAGTAACTGCCCAAGTTAGCTTGGTGGTATTGTTGTTTAGATTGCCGGTAAATGACAACAATGACACAGGGAGGATGGTGGTTGTTCTCCAATCCCTTTCACCACCGTTGGAGCAGCCACCCAAACCATCACTTTCTGGCAATTGAGAGATACTGCCTGTACCACCAGTGCCAGTATCCCAAGAACCACCATTACCCATGTTATTGTTAATTACGTTTCTCCAATAGTTGGCTGTAGCCGTGTTCATATTGAAGCCATCGAAATAATCCATTAATCCATCACCATCTGCATCGCCTGTTGCACCTGTCCAGTAATTGTTTGGTGGTATCGTGTGTCCACCTGTACCTGGAATGGTGTGCCCTTCGTAAATATCCGGTGCACCGTCATTATCTGTATCAAGGTCACGATAGTCTGGTGTACCGTCGCCATCTTTGTCATAAGGCGTTAACCCGGCAGAGCTTCTTACGCATGTAACGCATTTGCTGGTAGCATCGTAGGAGTCATCCACACCGTCGCCATCACAATCGGTACCTACAGGAAGTTTGTAAGAGCAGGTAGCCTGTGCTTCTGCATTATCGGTAATACCATCGTTGTCGCTGTCAATATCATAACAATCAGGTATGCCATCGCCATCGGTATCAAGCAGGGTCAAACCTTTTGCACCAAAACCATTGATGTTGTCTGCAGTTGCAGCGGCTGTTGAACCAAAGTTCTCGCTGCGTACACCGTCACCATCGGTATCGGTTCCATCGGCCAAACCATCGGTATCATATACACCCAAGGCTTCTGTTTTGTCAGTAAGGCCATCGCCATCGCTATCCAGGTCAAGGAAGTTAGGAAAACCGTCTTTGTCCAGATCCTGTGGTATCAAACCGTTTGCCATTGGGTTGTTAAAGCCGCTACCGTTATCAACTGCTCCTGTGCCACCACCGCTTAACAAACCATTCTTATCGGCATCGGTACCGGTAATCATACCGTTTACAATCACAATATTTTTTGTGGTACGTGCTTCAACAACATCCAGTATGCCGTCGTTGTCGCTATCCAAATCCACTTGGTTCATCACACCATCCCTATCCCAGTCAAACAGGTCGTTGATGCCGTCGCCGTTACAGTCGGTAAAAGTAAAGGTGCAGCTACCAGTATTGTTCGTATCCAAATAGTTGGGTATGCCATCGCAATCACAATCGCCTAATGGGTCTATACCACCATTTTCATTCAAGTCGGTAATACCATCATTGTCATCGTCAATATCAATGTAGTCAGGTATGCCATCACCATCGGTATCTTTTGCTATTTCAAAGTTTGCATTGGTAATGCTGGTAGCAGCGGTAGCAACAGCCAGTATGCTGTTAGGTGTACCATCGTTACCGGCACCAGTGCCTAAGTATTCCATTACACTTTGGTAGTTAGAAGGTAGTGCCGCTGCAGTTAAAGTGGAGCCGGCAGTTCTTGAACCGGATGTAAGTATAATATTATAGTTGGTGTTGCCAGCAACACTGGAGAAAGTGAATGTACCAGTACTTGTTACAGCTACACTTGCCACTACTTTATTGTCTGTACCTACCAAGTTTGCGTACAATGTGTTGTTGACATTGGTTTTTACACCGCCCACAACTGTAGGCGTACAAGAAATGATGGCATCGTACACGTTACCGCTGATGCTGATAGAAGGCAGGCAGTTTGGCAAACATGCGTTGAATATCTGGCTATGTATCTCGCCACCATTCAATGAAGCACTCTTGGCAATGATTTGCCCTTCTAAGTTATTGCTGCCATTCCATACCACTGTTGCAGAAGGTGCAAACAGGGTACCAATGATTGTGTTGCTTGCATTAACTGTAATTGTACCAGTGTTGTTGTACAAGTTATAGATAATGTATTTACCATCGGTATTGGCAAGGCCAGCAATATTGTGAGAAGTAAGGGTAAAGCTACCAGTTTGGTTAATGTTGAAGATTAACGGGCTGGTAGAAGTAGGTGCCGTAGTATATGTTATTTGTGTTATGGCATTGAATGCGGCACCAGTAATATTTACCACGTTTACTTTATTGGCTGCCAAAGTAATGGTTGGCGTTGTACCGCTTACTGTAATAATGTTTAAAGAAGCAGAGCATGGAGATGATGCAGAGTAACCAGACATGGTTGTTGCATTTGCTACCATGGTAGTAAATGAATTGGTAAAGTCCAGACCGCTTGGAGGCGTAGTTACTGTACTTGCAGCTTGCTGGCCATTTAATTGCAAAGCAGGTGTACTGTTGTATGCCGTAAAGCCAGTGGATGCATTTGATGTAATCCTCAGGTTTACAGAAGCACCATTAGGGTCAGTATCCCATACGGTTGAACCAGTTGTGCTGGCCAATTTGATGTTACCGTTGTTTACATACGTTAACCCGCCAGATGTATAGACCATCCTGCCGCCAATTACAACAGAATAGTTATTGTCGTTATTGTAACCGTTAGGGTATGAACCTGAATTGTTCATTGCCAAAACAGAAGCACCATTTAATGTAAGGTTACCACCTGCCGCAACTGAACCATCGGTATGGCCACCTACCAGTGTCAATCCTTGTTGTATGAAGAGATCGTAACCTTGTGCAGTGTAAGTTGGGTTAAATGCACCGGAACATGGACCAGTAGTGTTTAAGGATAAACCAAAGTCCATTGTAAGGTTACCATTTGTACCATCACCATCTACCGCAGTTGCAGGTTCGCCACCTACAGACAGGGTAATGTAGTTGCTACGGATTTCTTTACCGTCGCTGGTTAAATTAACACCATTGTTGTCGTTGTCGGTATCGTTGTCAGGATTGCTGCTGGTAGTAGTTGTAGCACCTGCAGCATAACCCGCAGGAAGTACCACGCCTACAATGTATTTGCCAGGAGCAAGGCCTTGAAATGCATACACACCGCTAGAATTTGTCATTGTTGTAGCAATGGCGGCACCATCTGGTACGTTGTCACCATTGTCGTCGTTGTACACTTTTACGGTTGCACCAACAATCACAGATTCGCTCGATCCTTTCAAGCCGTTATTATCTGCATCGTACCAAACAATATTACCCAGGTTTAAAGGAGCAGAGCATGAAGTTGATACTTTGATCGCATCCAGGCTGTACACATCGTTGTTGGTAGCAGATTGGTCGGTATATACGGTTAAGCCAGTTGAAGAGGCATTAACATCAGTCAATACAATGTTCTTCAAAGTAATCCTGTCGCCATTGGAACCATTGCCGGTTACATCAACCACTTTGGTTACGCCGCTTCCGGCAGTATTGGTGTAGTCAATTTTTATCCTGGCCAGTTTACCATTGGTAGCAGTAAGCCCGCTTATGCCAACCTGTACGGTAACCACTTTTGTATAAGAGGTAGATGGCAAATCGAACCACCTGTAGTAATCCCAGGTACCATTGCCCGGTGCACCCCAATATTTCAGTTCGCCTTGGTTGTACATACCTGTTACGCTGCTCCTGAATACGGCCAAACCTAAACCATTGGCAATGTAACTAGGATTGGTAGATGATGTTAAGGAACATGCACCACTAATGCTGGCTTCAAAGCTTGCAATGTTGGTTAAGGTGGTAAAAGTTGCTTCGTAAATATTGATGTCGCTCGGATCGTCTTGGTTGTTTACAAGCGTTGCAGTTACCGATTGCAATACGGTACCCGCAGCATTTTTTGCCCTTACGGTAACTGTTTGGCCCGGTGCACCTGTTTCGGACATTGACACATAGGCAACCACTTTAGTGGCGTTGGTCATGTTCAGACCTTCGGCAGAGCCGATATTGGTCCAACCCAGAGAACCGCTGGCACAACTATTTTTCATGCCTTTTGAGTACAAGTCAACATTTTTGTTATCGGTACAGCTATTGGTCCATGAAGTTCTACATGGCTCGGCAAGAATCTGTAAGTCATCAAAATAGATTTCGCAATCGTAAGATGAGTTTGCAGGCGAGCTACCTGTGATCCTGTATTTAAAGTTGCTAACCAAATAATCGCTGGTAATTGCTATGGAGCTGTTGTTGAAGCCAGAACCGGAATAGTTTGCTTTTAATTGGGCAGCAGTTTGTTGCTGAACAGTTGCCCATGTTGTACCACCATCTTTAGAAAATTCTATCTTATACACGGTACCGGTGTTGCTACCGTCCAGTTTGCTTACATCAAAATTCAGGCTCAACCAAACTTTTGGAGAACAAGAATAGCCTGACAAATTAATTGCAGGCGATGTGGCTTGTGCGGTTGAAGCCGAAGTACCCTTGAAGTTCTTAATGAACAGACAGTTTGGAGACGACCAGTTGTAATAGTAGTTGATTACGGCCACAGACGCATATGACCTATTGGAGTAGGATGTCCATGTACCGGTACTACCAGTAAAAGTAGTATTCTGGTTTCCGGTAGCCGAATTGTTGTAGGCATTCGGGAATGTTTCGTTGCTTAAATAATAAACATTCTGTCCGAACGACTTATTAGAAAATGCAGCAATCATGAGCAAACCCATGATTACTTGTGCTACTTTTTTTGAAAGTACACTGGTGGTGGTGGTGGTGGTGGTCATAACTTCTTTAATAAAATTTCCTTTGAAAGGCCCCCGGATTTGACTTTAGTGGTTATCAATCAACCCTTTTTAGGCACTCTCACTCAATCAGACGAGTAAAAATTGTTTTTGGTTGTAAACAATTAGTACTTTTTTTATTTTTTACTAGTAATTATTCTATTCAATCGAATTTTTGCAAAACTAAACTGCGATTACTATGATTTTTAACCAGTTACTAGTAGAATTACTATGCACAACTAGAAAAAGTCCTATTTACTCATTGTAGCTATTGATGACTTACTGAGAAAAAGCAAGTGTTCAATGTCCGCTTTGTTTTTTTTGCCATTTGAAAGGACATCATATAGCGTCATTTCAAAACAACTTGAATTTCAACAAGTTAAATACAATTACCGCTATTTTTCCACACAGCATAATGGCATGCATGGAAAGACAGTTACAATTCGTTTTACTTGATTTTGGATAACCAGGAGATTGGGGGAATGTATTTTAATAATAAATATGCTGAGGGCATATTCGTCCATTAGATACTACCAATGGCTTTTTACATTGAATATTGAGGATGAAATTGGTTGCAAACTTAGTAAAACAGCCTATCTGCTGCAAATGATTTTTTTATGAAGCCACCCGTAACGCAAAAAGGCCCCACAAATTGTGGGGCTTTTTTAGAAAAGGAGCGTTTTAAAACTATCGATTAATCAGTAATTTTTCAATTACCGCGTTTTCGTCCGTTAAAACCAACACGCTATACACACCATTATTTAGCCTTTCTATGTCCGTAAAAGGTATTACGTTGATGCCTGACAACAATTTCACGTTCCTGGTAAATATTATTTTGCCCAGTATATCGGTAATCCTAATAATGCTGTTTGTTTCTTTACCGCTTTTAATGGTAACTGTAAAATGGGTACTTGCAGGGTTGGGATGAACAGAAACCGTATTCATGGTCTTCTTCCTGTCAAACGCAATAATGTTGCTGTACTTGACCGAACCGTTCCTGTCAATCATTTTCAGTTTGTAGTAAACAGTGGTTGCAGAAAGATTGCCAATAAGGTCTGTTGCCGTGTAGGTTTTGGCTATTGATGAACCTGTTGCATTTACGGTGGCTACTTTTATATAGGTCATGGCATCGTTGCTCCGCTCCACTTCATAACGTAGCATGTTTACCTCCCCAGTAACTGCCCAGCTTAGCAAAACCGCATTGCCATTGAGGTTGCCACTGAACCCAGCTAAAACAACAGGCAGTATCATGCTGGAAGAACGCCAGTCCCTTTCCCCGCCACCGGGGCAGCCACCAAGACCATCGCTTTCGGGTACCTGTGCATTACTGCCCGTAGGGTTGGGTGTTGCCCATACACCATTTGTACCCAGGTTGTTGGTAATTACATTATAGGGAAAATTGGTTGTCTCTGTCTTTATGTTGAAGCCGTCAAAATAGTCCATCAGCCCATCCCCATCTGCATCACCAGCGGCACCCATCCAATAATTAGGGCCAGGAAAAGTATGCCCACCGTTACCATCGGGAATTGTGGTAGCCTCGTAAATATCGCTTATTCCATCATTATCGGTATCTGTGTCCAAGTAATCGGGCGTACCATCGCCATCTTTATCGTAAGGGGTAATACCACCACTGGAACGTATGCAGGCAGCACATCCACCTATAATGTCGTAACTGTCGTCCACACCATCACCATCGCAATCATTCATGGAAGGCAGTTTGTTGGTACAGGTAGGCTGTCCCTCCGTATTGTCGGTAATACCGTCGTTGTCGCTGTCTATATCATATGCATTGGGCTTGCCATCGCCATCGGTATCAAGCAGTGTAAAGCCTTTTGCACCAAAACCATTGATGTTATCGGCTGTTGAAGCGGCATTGGAACCAAAGTTTTCTGCACGCACGCCATCACCATCGGTATCGGTACCGTTGGCAAGACCATCCGTGTCGTAAATGCCTAAAGCTTCAGTAGCATCGGTTATGCCATCACCATCGCTATCCATATCCAAGAAGTTAGGCGTTCCATCCCTATCAAGATCCTGTGCACCAATGCCATTTAATACGGGGTTGCTATTGCCATTGTCATAACTGCTTAACAATCCGTTGCCATCTGCATCCGTACCCGTTATCATGCCATTGAGAGTAGATGTTACGGCAATACCATTGGGTCTTGCCTCCTGCACATCCAATATACCATCATTGTCACTATCCAGATCCAATTCGTTAATGATACCGTCCCTATCCCAATCAAAAAAGTCATTGATGCCATCACCATTACAGTCCGACCATATTAATGGTTTGTAAGGAACGCCCCAAGGGTCATTACCAGCCGGAGTTACGCAACCGGGGGTCGGGTCTAGATAGTTGGGTATACCATCGCCATCACAGTCGGCAAGCGGGTCATAACCGCCACTTTCGTTCAAATCGGTTATACCATCATTGTCGTCGTCAATATCTTTCCAATCGGGTACACCGTCACGATCCGTATCCTTTTCAAGGGGTATTGTAGAACAGAAGGAAGATGCTGCATCTGAATAGTTCAATGAGCCGGTTCCTGAAACAAGCGAAGTGGAAAGCGTAACTGGGTTCACTAAATATACCCCGCCATTGGAAGATGTCACATACATGTTACCACCCGAGAAAACAATATCGGTCAATGTTTTACCTGCTACGGCACCAGAAAACCTTCCTCGGTATATTGCGGTAGTGGTACCGGCCCTCACCTGCCACAAATCACGGTTATTCTCTGCAACAAAATAATAGTCGCCATTGCGATCTATAGTAACATCCAGAAAATCTGAATTGAAATTGATTCCTGCTGGAGGTGCCCCGCTAGTAGTTATGGCAGTATTTTGCCAAAGGATGGTATTGGTACAGGTTGCAGGATTATGCTTTACAAATGTTCTTCCATGATCACTCACAAAATAGATATTGCCCGAAGCATCTGCTGCACCACTTATATAATACTCCCCGCTTCCTGTTAATGTGGGCAAGGTGCAGCCTGTATTGAACACCGATCCGGTTGAAGAATTAAATCCATACACAGGTGGGTTGACTGCACCTGTTGCACTGGTTACCGTATATACAATACCATTGGTTGACCATGCAACGGAAGAGGTAGTAAACGGAAGCGTATAGGTGCTTACGGGCTGAAAAGTAGTTGAGTTGATTTTGATTAAAGAGTTTCCGTTTACTGCATACATAATGCTTGAATCACATGTGGGCGGCGTAACCATGGGAGGCAATACACTTGCTTCGCAAGGAGAAGCCACAAATTCTGTTGTGTTGTAACTACTGACAGAAGTACCTATTAGCGTAACCGGGTCAATCCTGTAAACACCATAATCCATGGTAGATGCATACAGGGTGCCATTGTTTGCATAATACACATCCGATGCTGTTCCCGTAAACTGAAGATATCCACGGTAAGTTGCCTGCCGCGTATTTGGGTTTACCAACCACAAATGGTGATTAAACGCATCAATAATCAACAGGTTTCCGTTGGCATCTATCACCATATTCTTAAAATCGCCAGCGAAATTGACACCGGATGGCCGCATGGGGTCTTCGATAACAGGATTTGCAGGGCTCCAAAGCGTTGTAACGGCACAGGATGTGGTAGGGTTGATTCTATAACAGGCCTTGCCGTGGTCGGTAATAAAATACAGGTTTCCCGATACATCGCTACCGCCGGATATATAATAATCGCCACCTGAAAGGGAAGGCAAAGTGCAACTGCTGGGCGAAACAGCACCCGTATTTAGATTGAGCCTGAAAAGGTTGGGATTACTTACATTGGCATTGTTCGTTACATAATAAAACAGCCCATCCGTTTTGTTGATAGCCGCCGCAAATGAGGCAGGGGCCATACTATAAGCCCTTACAAGGGCAAAAGTAACGGCATCCCTTGCCTGCAGCTGATTGGCACCGGTAAAGTTTATGCCATAAACGAGTCCGTTACTGGGGCAAATCTGTGCCTGAACAGTGGTACCCAATAAATGCAATGATAGTACGAGGACCAAAGCCGACCGGACCAGTATAAAAATCATTTTCATATGTATATGCCTTATTTCTAAAAAATTCTATCTACTGTTTCAAACATTTTATTACATATATCCCAACATGGTATGCAGTTCAATAATTTTTACGATGTGTTATAAATTCAATAGAAAGCAGGAAACAATGGAAGGTGCCAGCCATCGTACATACAAAAAACCGTACAGAACGAAACCTGCTTACCTGCAAAAAGAAATACCCATAAAACCATTGCGGTTGATTTACTTTTTTGGAACCAACTCCTTCAAATCCATAACTACATCATTTTCATAACCTTTTCTGTTATGCTAACCCAAACAGACTAAAAGTGTAATGTTTTTACAAATAGGTGGTAGCAGTAATACTGTTTTTTAATGGTAGGTGCATCCCCAAAAATGCTAATGGAGTTGAACCTGCCAACCTGTAACACCACCTGTAACTAAGGACGAGCTTTAATAGTAGAGAGGGATAAAAAAAATACTAATTATAACTAGTATATATACTATATTATCCCAAAAACAAAAGATTTTATTACCGTGGTTATGTTATTTATACTAGTTTTGTACCCTCACCACGACATTTCCCTAAACTATACACTCATTTTTATACCAGCATTGCTGCTTAATGGCTCTGCTGTAAACCGTAGTTGTAAAATGGACAATAAATCCAATGCCGTATGGGTGGTGATAGCCTAAATGAACAGAATTTATATAAACAGCCCAAACTGGTTCTTTGTTTGGCTATTGCTTTTTTTGTGTGGGGCGGCTGCAACCCATCTGAAAGGAACGATATAGAAACCAGTGCCCTGCAAAAAGCGGATTCGATAGCTTTTAAGATTGAACAACAAGAAGGACCGGAAAAATCGTTTAAGTACTTGGATTCCTGTTACGGTGCATTGCCAAGGCAGAACCTATACGATGCTTTTATTATTTACAGTTATAAAAGGAACTATTATTTCAGCCGGGCAAAAGATTACTCAACTGCATTGCTGTACGCAGATAGCCAGTTGGCAAACATTCAAAAGATTGCCCTTAAAAAAGACACAGACAAATCCATACTATCTACAACGTTCGTAAACAAGGGGCTGGTGCTGTTTCATTTAAAGCGTTACCACGAGGCTTATGATTGTTACTTTAAAAGCAAGGAAGCATTGGCAGGCATTAAAGATAGCTGCATACAAAAAAACAATGAAGCGATCCTGTACGGTTTTTTTGCCAATATCAAATACAAGCAGCAAGAGTATATTACGGCGGCCAACTATTTTCAGAAGTCTTTTCATGTAAACATCAACTGCCCATTTGGCGAAATAACAACCTATGAAAAACAGGGCATGCTGGACAATATCGCGTTGAGTTATGCACATGCCGGGCTTAAAGACAGTGCATTGCATTATTACCAAAAAGCACTTGAATGGATTGATTATTACCAGCAGCAATACCCCAAGAATACCAACAATGCAATTATTGCCAAAGCTGTTGTATATGGAAACCTTGCAACGCTTTATTGCAAAGAAAACAAATTAGACAGTGCCGAGGCATTACTCAAAAAAAGTATTGAAATAAACAAGAAAGGCGAGCAGATGGATGCCCAGGTAACGCAGATAAAACTAATAAACCTATATATTGATGAGGGCAGAACAGCAGAAGCCCATAAGCTGTTGCAGGAAACAAGACAATGGCTTGATACCCTTAAAAATGAAAACGGCAGTTTAAAATGGCTACTGGCAAAACAGCAATACTTTGACAAACTAAATCAAGCAGACAGTGCCTATGAAACGCTGAAACAGTATTATTCAATTAGGGACTCCATTGCCGACAAAGACAAGTACCTTACTGAAACAGACATTCTTAAAGAGTTAAAAAACAAAGACCAGCAACACCAGATTGACCTGTTAAAAAAAAGCAACCAGTTTAGTCGCATTTATCTCTTTGTTGCAATTGCCCTGTCGCTCATGGCCGTCATTATTGCATACCTTATTTGGCGTAACATGAAACAGGCCAGAATAAAAAATGCCATTGTTGCCCTTGCCAATAACCAGTTAGAAGCAAGCAACAAAAACTACGGCAGGATCATGAAAGTAATGGCCCATGATTTCAAGACACCGCTTGCCGGCATGACTGCCGTGCTGACCCTTTTGAACAAAAAAGAAAAATATTCCGAAGAAGGGAAAAAGCTGATGGAACTGCTACTGAAATCCTGTAAGGATTCTTTGGTTATGATTGATGACCTGCTGCATACCGCTTTTGAAAAACGGCCAGAACATTTAAAGAAAGAAACAATCAATATTAACCAACTGCTGGAGCAATGCGTAGCCTTGATGCAGTTTAAGGCCAATGAAAAAAAACAGCATATTGTATTGCAAACAAAAGACAATATAACCATTGCCGTAAACCATGAAAAAATATGGCGTTTACTATTGAACCTTTTACGCAATGCAAGCAAATTCAGTGCAGAGGGAAAGACCATTACGGTAGCCTCAAGAAAAGAAGGCAGCAACTTATTGATCATTGTAAAAGACGATGGCATGGGTATCCCCCAAGCAATACAAATCAAAATTTTCGACATGTTTACCGATGCCGTAAGACCGGGTACCAATGGCGAAAAACCTGTTGGTATTGGCTTATCCATCTGCAAACAGATAGTTGAACTGCATGATGGCAAAATATGGGTTGAGAGCGAGGAAGATAAAGGTGCCACGTTTTATGTCCAACTGCCTATTCAACAAAGTCCGACAATTTAATTACTGATACGATAAAAATTCCAATATGCTTAAAATCTTAATTACAGACGACCACCCCGTTTTCATAGCAGGTATCAAAAGCCTTATTTCAACAATACCCGGGGTTGAGGTTGTGGGAGAAGCTACCAATGGGTACGAAGCCGTTCAACTGGCTGCGGAACTAAGTCCGCATATCATTTTCATGGATATACGCATGCCCATGCAAAACGGTATCGATGCAAGCAAACAGATACTGGCAAACAACGACACTATAAAAATCATTACCGTTTCAAGCATGGACGATGAAGAATCCGTGGTGCAAATGATGAAGGCCGGTGCCAAGGGCTTCCTGCTTAAATCATGCACCGTAGACCAGATAACACAGGCCATCATAAAAGTGATAGCAGGCGAGGAATACTACTGCAAGGAAGTGGTAGAAATCATCATGCGACGCTTTGCAAGGGGCAATCCCGAAATAAAAGAAGTCACCAAATCACTCAGCTTTTCCGACAGGGAACTTGCAATCATCCGCATGATATGCCAACAAAAAACCTCCAAAGATATTGGTAAGCTACTTTTCATGAGCGAGAAGACAATCGATTTCCACCGCAAAAAAATAATCGAAAAAATGGGCGTGAAAAATATGATTGGGCTTGCTATTTTTGCACTCAAGAACAGACTGGTAGAAATGGAAGAAATTGCATAGCCACCGCCTGTTTCCCAAAAACATTTTCAAGGCATCAATCCATGCCCGAAAGTTATCTAATCATTGTTTTTTGTATAAAACAATACAGAAACAATGATTTTGCCGCTCATTTAGGTGAACGGGCCAACCTATAACAATACCTGCACCCTTTTTATCGTTTATTTTGGAATTGCAATTTCCTGCTTCAGAAAAAGCAGGGCTTGCCACCCGTTTTACGCTAACACCACAATGTATTGGGCATGATAAAGAATTTTACGCTTGTTCTATTTAGTTTGTTCTGTTTGCAGTCCTTTTCGCAAACGTTTACCAATACCACCGGTGGCAATATACCCGACAATGCATTGGTATATTATCCTGTAACCGTTACGGGCCTGCCCGCAACAATAGACTCTACCAACTTTGGACTGCTCTCTGTTTGCGTAAACATCAACCACCCTTATGTAGGGCAGTTGGATCTCTATATCAAATCGCCCAATGGCATCCTGGTTAAACTGGCCAACAACAGGGGCGGCAACGGAAAGAACTATACCAATACCTGCTTTACAGAAGCGGGCACATTGCCCATAGGGTCGGGCGTGGCACCATTCCTGGGCACTTTCATTCCCGAAGAATCACTCAACAATATCAATACAGGTATCAACCCAAATGGTATATGGTACCTTGGGGTTATTGACGAAATACCTTTCAATACAGGCGTGCTGCTCAATTTTTCCATTACATTCGGCAATAACCCACCGCTTACACCTGTTGTTTCTTTATGCACATTAACCAACGGCAAAGGCTGTAAATGTCCCGATGGCAGCGATGACTGCGATCTCTTGCCCGACATGACCAATGCCGCCAAAGTGATACAGAACAACTACTACGATGAACCAGGCGTAGTGCATGTGGGCGTTGGTACTCCCAATATTGGCTATGGCCCGTTGGAAATACGCGGCACAGGCGAATGCTTCTGTGGTACAACTTCTGTTCCCGATGCCTCTACACCTTGCCCCAACGGCGATTACCCCAAAGAAAAAGTAGTGCAAAGGGTCTATCATAAAAGTGGCTCTACCATGACCTATGTTGACCGTTTTGCCGGCTATATGCAATACCACCCAACGCATGGGCATGTGCATTTAGACAACTGGACTTACAATACCTTACGCATCAAAGGCCCACAGGCCGACCCACTTAAATGGCCCATTGTTGGGCAAGACACCAAAGTGAGCTTCTGCCTCGTAAACAATTACAATTGCAGTGCCAGCCTTGGTTACTGTGCCGATGTAAATGGCAACCCACTTACTTATAGCGATGCTGGCAACCCTGGCTTGGGTACCGCTTCGGGCTGTGCAAGGCAACAGGGCATTTTCCCGGGCTATCTGGATATTTACTTTCCAGGTTACGACGGACAGGAACTGCATTTTCCAACCGACCTATGCAACGGTTGGTACTATGTTGTTTCCGTAACGGACCCTTTGAACAATGTGCTTGAACAGAACGAAAACAACAATATTGCCGTAGTGCCTGTTATGCTTGCATTTCAAGACAACCAGAATTGTTGCAAGGGCGGCTTCTATGCCGATACACTTTCTGGTGAAGGCTCTTTAAAAGTAAATTTCTACGACACTTCCAAACCAAGCAACGACAGATGGTATTGGAGTTTTGGCGATGGCACAACCGACACCACACAGTTTCCTACGCATACCTATACCAAGCCCGGCAACTACAGTGTAACCTTAAAAACAAGGGCAAAAGATGTACTATGCTCCGACTCTGTAACCAAAACAGCCTACATACGGGTACGGGCAAAACCTACATCCGACAACCCGTATAACGTAAACGTTTACCCCAATCCCTTTAAAGATTTCATCAATGTGTTTTACTACCTGCCTACGCCACAACAAACGTCCATTGCCGTGTACGACATTGCAGGGCGGGCAGTGTATAAAAGCCCGGATTATGCAAGCACTGTGGGTTCCATCGAAACCAAGGTTTCCCTGGCCAACCTATCAACCGGAATATATTTCGTAAAAATCACCATTGGCAAAGACACTAAATATGTAAAAGTGCTAAAGGGCAACAACTAAGGCAGCCATGGCGTAACCCGCCTGTGCGGGCCGGGCTTTACGTTACAAGTCCGCAGCCAATACATTGGCCTTGCGTGCTTTCCACTTCAATCCCTTACGCACCCATACAACAATGTTCCTGTTTCATAAAAGCATTGCCACCAAATAAGGAATCCAAACATGAAAGCATCCAGATATTTTTTTGTCCTGCTCTTATTCATTGTTGCAGGCACTGCTTTTATACAGGTCAACCAGCCCCCTACCCCATTAACATTCATGGTACCGCAGGGCTGGCCGCAACCGGTGTACGATTTCAAAAGCAACCCGCTTACACAAGAAGGTTTTGAACTGGGCAAGAAACTGTTTTATGATGGCCAGCTAAGCCGCGACGGTAATTTTGCCTGTGCCAGTTGCCACCAACAGTTTGGTGCGTTTAATAATTACGACCATAACCTAAGCCACGGAATAGACAACCAGCTTACCACACGCAATGCCCCATCGTTACAGAACCTTGCATGGCAAAGCAATTTCATGTGGGACGGCAGCATTGCACATCTGGACCAACAGTTCATCTTTCCGCTTACTGCAAAAAACGAGATGGGCGAAACGGTTGACAGCGTCATCAAAAAATTAAGTGCCGATACTACCTATACAAGAATGTTTGCCCAGGCATTTGGCAACGGTAACATCACCGGGCAAAAAATAGGCAAGGCATTAAGCCAGTTCATGGTAATGCTGGTAAGCAGCAACAGCAAATACGATAAGGTAAAAAGGGGGCAAGCCAGCTTTAACCAATCAGAAGCATTGGGCTACGATATATTCAAAAACAAATGCAGCAGCTGCCACACCGAGCCCATGTTTACCGACAACAGTTTCAGGAACACAGGCATGCAACTGGACTATTCATTAAATGACCTGGGCAGGATGAATGTTACAAAAGACACGGCAGACTTTATGAAGTTCAGGGTACCTTCTTTACGCAATGTGCAGGTAACATTTCCGTATGGACACGATGGCAGGTTTTACAGGCTGTACGATGTAATGGAACACTATCGCAACAACCTTGTTGCCGTACCCAATACGGACCCGCTTGTAAAGGACAAGATACCTTTAACCCCTTACGAAATAGGCAGGCTCACTGCATTCCTCAACACCCTTACCGATTCTTCTTTCCTTACCAACAGGATGTTTGTGCCAGATAGTTTTATCATTTCGCCATCACTGATGCATACCCATTGATGTATTGCAAGCAAACATTACTTATGCCAACAGGCAACCCTGCTTCATACATAAAAAAAAGAGACTTACAAATCATGCAAGCCTCTTTTCAGGTTTAAGGGATATTCAAAACATCGTTTACTCAACCATAAACTGTTTGGTAATCCTGGTATCACCATTCTGCAATACCAACGTATAGGAACCTGCTTTTACAAGCTGTGGCAAGTTAATGGTGTAAGCAGCAGAACCACCTTCGTGACCAATTACTTTACTGGCCACTATTTGCCCTGCACTGTTAATAGCCTTCATGGTATAATTGCCTTTTTCCAAACTGCTTAGTTGCAGGTTAAGCTGTGCATTCTTTACAGGGTTGGGAGCAATCACCATTTCTGCTTTCACTTTACCAATAGCCACCTTTAATACATTGCTGTACTTGAATGAACCATCTTTATCAACTGATTTTATGCGGTAAAAATTATTGCCGTTATTGGGTGCTGCATCATACCAAGTATAATTGGTCACTGCATTGCTGCTGCCTTTTGCATTTAAAGAAGTCGCTGCAGCATAGTTGATTCCGTCAACAGATTTTTCAACCAGAAAATTGTTCAGGTTTATTTCAGAAGCTGTGGACCAGTCTACCTGTATGCCATTATTTTTTTGATACGCATTCAGGCTTGCAATAGTAACAGGTGTTGTTACAACCAAATTGGCAACAACAAGGTTGTCAACATACATATTTGCCCTGCCTGCACTACTGTTCACCAGGTCGCCAAACTTAAAGTTATTGATTGCTTGCGTAGCAGTAGTGGCAGCCTGGTCGTTAAACAATTTTGTAGTGCCTACCCATAAATCCCAGGTATCATTGGCAACAGATTCTGTGGCACCGTTAGGGTCGGTATAAGTTAATGCAGACCCGCTATTGTTAATAGCAAAAGTGATGGTTCTTGAAGTGCCACCCGCAAAGTTGGATGACTCTGTACCATTCAACGGGCGTATAGTGTACTGGCCCGGCGCGGTGGATGAGCTATACCTTATTGCAAAACCCGAATGTACATTGGCATCTGCTTCCTGTGTAACCGTGTTTGCAAACCCATTGCCCACATAAAAAAACCACTTGGGGTTAGAGCCCGTACTACCTGGTGTAATATTCAGATCGAATGTAATCTTTAAAGATGTGGGAACCGTTGCATAGTTCACATTACGGCCCAATGCCCATATACTGCTCGATGAAGTGGTAACCGCTTTTAATGTAAAAGGGGCAGTTGCATCGTCTGTGGCATCAGGAACCGAAAGCGTGGCACTTGAATGGCCCGATGCAAAGCAGGTAAACTGCGAACTGGTAGGCGTAAGTATGCTTACATAGTTTGCATCAACAAGGGCCGAATTAGTAAATCCGGCAACCCTATTGGGGAACAACTGTTGAAACAATTGTGCCTTTCCGGACAGGCAGGCAAAAAGAAGAAAAGTTGAAAAATAGATTTTTTTCATACAGCAAGTTTTTTAATTATTTTGAGGTTATTAAATATGGGGATTGGTGGCTCTTGAATTGCGGCTTTCTATCAGGCCATGCAGCCTTTCATACATAAAACACACACATACCAACATACAACTTAGCAGAAAGATAAACTTCATAAGCAGTGGAGGTTTGGCAATCGTTAAATAATAATTTAAGGTAGTTTTAATTCGTGTTTGCTTCCTAATTCGTACTGCTTTTTTCTACGCAAACGTTGCCAGATTTTGTTTTAAAAAAGCCACCCCATAAACATAGGATGGCTTTGCTTGCTATGATTCTATCTACCAAGTTCATTCAACATTTTTGCTTCTTCTTTCCTTCAATTTTTTTGCACCGTAACCAACACCAGCTGCTACCAATAAGGAGAGTCCGCCATCAATGGGCACATCATCCGTATCATCACCAAACCCAGGCTGGGCATGACATATAGCCGGAAGGGCAAACAATACAAATAGCAGGCTGAAAGTTATTAGCTGCGTGGTTGATATCCTGAATTTCATACACATGTATTTTAAAGCAACCTATCAGCAAAGCCAAACAGGTTACGGTTGTTTATTGTATCATCAATTTTTCTGTCTTCTTTTCGGTACCGTTATTCAACGTTACATAGTAGCTGCCTTTGGCTAGGCCTTTTACTTGAATGCTGATGTTACCGTTTTGCGTATTGCCTGCATCAACAGTCTTTACGGTTTTGCCTGCTGCATTAACAATGCTGATTGTTGTAGCTGCTTTTGTAGTGTTACTAAAGTTCACATTCACCCTATCAATTGCAGGGTTGGGACTAAGCTTAACAGTAAATGTTGAAGCCAAGGTTACCGGCACTACGGATTTTGCAAAAACAAGCTCAAACCTGTTGGCACCGCTACTTGCAGCATCTGCTGTTGTACTGAATGCATATTCAAAACCTACTCCTGTAATTGCTTGTTGTACGTTCAGGAAATTATCTTTTAAATAAACAGTAATACCTGTTGGCAAATCCAGTTCGCTTGCCTTCAATACAAAACTCTTTGCAACGCCACTGTAAATACCCAACGCAATTCTGCTTGCATCGCTAGGCTCTGGTTGGCTGTTGATGTATGCTTTTACATGATCGCTGGTAATGGAGTACAAAGCATATTCATTCAATAATTTACCACCATCATTGGACTCGAATGTTGCTGCAGTTTTATTGTTGAAACGGATAAAGGTTTCATCCAACTGGTTGCCACTAGCATCAAACATGGTCAATGCAATGGCATTGTTTATACCTGTTGTCCTAAACAGCCCGGTACCTCCCGTTAGCGTTTTATCAGTCTCAGAAAAACCAAGGGCCGTATTGTTATTGGTTGTTGTTTGAACAAGCACCACACCATTCATTGGCAAGCTATAGGTGCTTGCTGCAGTAAGGTCTATGGCATCGTAACCGCCTCTTGCAGTACCGGTTTTATTTGCATTCCATACATAGGCCGTTGCCCCGATGTTGCTGTTGGCACCACCAATATTGGCGGTACGCAATGCTTTCAGTTTTGCCTGTACCTCCACTGGCGAAGGCAATGGGTTGCCCACCAGGTTCCAGCCACCACCTGCTATCAGGTTGCTGTTAAGGGTAGTAACAATAGGCGATGCAGCCACGTTTACGGCACCACTCATGCTAAGGGTAACATCGCTTGCAACATAAGTACCACCTAAGAGCCCCTCTCCTTTTGCACCCCTCACCAATACACGTATCCCTTCTCCAACATTCCATGCATTGGCATCGGTACCGCTTGCAGGCAAACTATTGGTAAATGCCTGCCAGCCTGCATCGTTTGTTCCGTTATCGGCACTTAACGGATCGAACCAGAATGCCGATGCAGCATTGCTGCCAGACTGTGTAAAATTTGCAAGCGTAGGTGATGCAGTTGCACCTGTACCTGTTATATCTATTTGGTTGGTTAATTGACGCAGATCGGTATAGGTGTTAAAAGGATGGCTCAAGAAACGGAATGCCCTTCTGCCGGGTGTACCCGCCGATGCACCACCTTGTATAAAACGTTGAACGGTGATACTGCCACTAATATCATTTCCTGTATTTGTTCCGCCATTCGTCACATCTGCAATACTTGCTGTATTGGAAGTTGTTGACAGCAAGGTAAGGTTGCCTGCTGTTGTTAAAGTTTTACTGTTTACATTGCCAAAAGACAAAACCCCACTCATGCTTATTGCCTTATCCAGCGTAATGCTTGCACCTATCTTTAAGTTTTTGGGATTGCCTATTGTTAATGACCCGAATGGTGTAACCGTTGCACCATTAAACTCGTAGTTGGCACCTGCAGTAAATGTTTTTGTGGTTGTGGTTATGGAAGCAGGCAGGCCACTTGTGTTGGATGTTTTTAAAATACCATCTGCTTGCAGCGAAAAGGAACCTGCACCAGACAAAACAAAAGTAGAAGCATTGAATACACTGCCACCCGTAACAACAAACTTGCCTGCACTGATGAGTAAGTTAGAGCCAAGTGAAACACCAATAGGATTGTTGACAGAAAATGTCTGGTTGGCACCCACAGTAAATGTACCTGTACCAGTATGCGTAAAGGTTTGGGCCAATGCACCGTCAAACACAATGCTTGCAGCAGAAGCAGGGGAAAAAGTAATCGTTGCTGAACTTGTTTCCTGTAGTGTAAAATTTCCTTTTATATGTATGGTGCCCGTTTCGGAAAACGTCATCACTTTACTTGTCAAAGAAGAAGTCACGATAAAGTTATCGCAAGTAAACCCGCTAGTACCTGAAATAGTTGCAGCAACATTGGCATCGTAAATAATATTGGAATATATATTGCCATCAGGCGTAAAATTAGATGCACTTGCATTCTGGTATATATAAGTGCTTCCTGGTTGCAAAGTAACCACCGATTTACCAGTACCGCCAAAGGGGTCATTGCCTTTAACGTTGGTAAACTGCGAACCGCTTTGAAAAATCACTGAAGCCGATGTACCGCTTCCAAAAGGATACGTAGATGAACTGCTTGCATTATGCGACACAACAGCATTGGCAGTAAAAATCATTCCATTGGCATCAGTTACAATAAGCTGGTCGTTGGCGCCACTGCCGATTACCAATGTCCCGTCACAGGTACCGGTAGTACCAGTGTTCATGGTAACTACCAATGTACTTCCGGTAAAGCTTAAAAAACTGCCAGTGCCTACAACAAAATCGTTTCCTGCTGCCCCGGCAATGGTAACATTCCTATTGGCTGAACTTGAAGTAACAGTAGCATTGGCACTGTTCTGAACAATCAATTGTGCTATCGTAATGGAAGCAGCCATAGACACGGTTATATTGCCTGTTTGTGCCCCGGCAGTACTGCTGATATCCGAACCATCAAAAATAAATATGTCAGATAAAGTTGGTGTAAAGCCGGAAACTGCTGTTCCGCCCAATGTGGTGCTCCAAACGGCCGTGTTCCATGCAGCGGATGTTGTACCGCCTACCCAATAATAGGTTCCTGCATTTGCAGCAATACAACCAATAAGAAAAATAAACAAGGAGAGTACCTTTTTCTTCATACAGCAAGTTTTAAAAACATTATTTAATAGATAAAAAGCAATCGTTGCAAACAGGTAATCAAGTGAAGATTATAAGGATGGGGCCAAATAGGCATGTACCACAATTCCTTAAGTTATCCGGCAATCACAATCGTTATAAACTTCTCAATTAGCGGTATAATGTTAATGAGATAATTGTATTGCAATCAGCAATCAGCCTTTCTATTTCTACGCAAACGTTTCCGGTATCGTTTGCGGTTTGGTCAAAATCATGCTTTGGTTTGTGTTTGTTGTGACACCCTTTTTTTTATCAGTCTGCATGTATTAAAATATCATGCTATACCATGTATAAACATCAAGCATTAAGCTAGTTACATGAAATCGTTATCGGCATCGTTTGCGTAGAAATACTTATTGCAATACAATATTGCGGTAGCCATACGATGTAGTTTTATTGCCTAGAGAGAACGATTGTGCAGAAGGTAAGGCTTAAGTTAAAACGCTTGCTGTATGGGAATTATCCTGCCGTATCTCCATTACATATCTGTAGCGTACCACTTCTTGCTTACCTCTTTTAATTGAATGTTTTGTTATTGAGCATTACTTATTTTTTAGTTTATAACCATTCTTGCGTATGAAAAAAAATTACTCGTTTCTGCCAATTGCAGAAAGTAAAGAACCCGTTCTACTTGACAGCATCACCCGAAAATCAGGACTGCCCAAATTGTACCTGCTATTGCTTATGGCTTGTGCATTCAGCATATCATCCTATGCACAGTTAACTTTCGACTTTGCAAGTTCTACCTACAACACATCCACTTTAGGATATGCTGAAAACAATGTGGGTACCTACTTCCTTAAAACCTCTGGTGGCACCATCTCTTTCGGTAGCACCAGTTGCGGTGGTTATTCGCAATCTGCACCTACCAGTGGTAGTGTATTTATTTTTCAGGCAGCAAAAGATGTAACCGCTATTACCATTAACGGTACGGGTACAGGCAGCAATAGAACCTTTTCTGCGTTAACAACATCCTCAACATTGAATGGTACTTATACCACAGCAACTGCAACTGGTGTCGGTACAATAAATAGTACCACATGTGGTTCTATCGTTGTTACCCCAAGTACGTTAATACCAGCAGGTACTTATATGCAGTTTGCTTTCTCCGGAAATTTGAACGTAACCTCTATTGGGCTTACAGTTGCTGTAACTGCACCAACTGTAACAACTACCGGGGCTTCTGCAATTACCAACAATGCAGCATCAAGCGGTGGTAATGTAACATCCGATGGTAACAGTGCCATTACTGCAAGGGGCGTTGTATGGGGGTTAACAGCCAACCCTACTATTCCAAGTGTAAGCTCTACATTAAATGGTACAGGAACCGGGACATACATCAGTTCATTAACAGGTCTCGCTGCAAACACCACTTATCACATAAGGGCTTATGCCACCAATGCTGTGGGAACAAGCTATGGCGGCGATAGTACATTTACAACATTGCCACCGCCTACGGTACCTGTAGTAAAAACAATTGGTGCATCAAGCGTTACACCTGTTTCTGCTACAAGTGGGGGTATCGTTACTTCAAATGGTGGGCTACCTGTTACTGCAGAAGGTGTGGTATGGGGCCTAGCTACAAACCCAACTATTCCTTCCGTCAATTCAACATCCAATGGTACGGCAACACCATTTACCAGTTACCTAAGCGGGTTAACACCAAGCACTACTTATCATGTAAGGGCATACGCCACAAACAGTTTAGGTACGGCTTATGGTGGCGATAGCACATTTACAACACCTGCTCCAACGCCTAGTATCATTGTTGTGCCCAATGCATTGGCTTTCGGTACTGTGTTACAAGGCACAACTTCTGCAACACAGTCATACACTTTATCAGCATATTTCCTAAATACTGCAACTGGTGTCATAACAGTTACCGCACCTGCTGGCTATACCGTTTCAACAAATAGCACCAGTGGTTTTGCATCTACCATAACGGTACCTTATACGGCAAATACACTTACTGCAACAACAATCTATGTTCGCTTCTCCCCTAACTCGCTTTCTAACTTCAACAAAAAAATTGCCAATAGCGGTGGCGGGGCTGTTACACAATATGTGGACCTGACAGGAGCCATTGAACCTGTTGGTGGGCAAGGACAGCAAGGTTTTTCCAATAAAGGAACAGACTTCTGGACAGGCTTTGGACCACACGAAAAAATTTCCAGTGCAGACGGCTCCAATAGCAACGCATTAATGACCTTGTATTTTACAGCAGACGTTGCATCTACCGTAACCATCTATGTTGGCAACAACCTGATACAAACATTAAATGTACCAGCAGGTACGGTTACTGCATCCAATCTTATTCCTTACAGTGGCACAAACGATGCAAGGTTAATTAACGAAGGCGTTTTTGTTGGAAAAGGTATTTATGTACACAGTACAAATCCTGTAGTGGCCTATGCAGAAATTTATGGCAGCCAGGTTACTGCGGCAAGCGTACTATTTCCCGTAAACACGTTGGGTAAAACATATACTGCCCTTAACTATACGCAACTGTCCAACACTTCAACGTCCAACAACAGGTCGTATGTTTTTGCTGTTGCTACACAAGACAATACAACGGTACAGGTAACACTGCCAGCAGGCGTTACCAGCGAAACCGGTTTAACAGGCGTTAATACAAAACTGTTGAACAAAGGCGATGTATGGTTGATTAAAGGTGGCGACAATGTTACCGACATAACAGGTACACAGGTTAAATCCATCAGTGCAAGCGGCAGTGCATGCCAACCAATTGCCGTATTCTCCGGTAGCGGTAAAATTGCTATTTCATGCGATGGTTCAACTCCTTCTAGCGACAACTTGTTCCAACAGTCTTTTCCTGCGGTTGCATGGGGCCGTAAATACGTTTCTGCACCAACTGCCGGAACCAACTACAAAAGCAATATCTATAGGGTAATGATCAACCCGGATTATGCATCCACAGTGGTAAGCATCAATGGTATTACATTGCCCAATGCAGCAGCAATACCGGGCATTACAACAGCAAGTACTACTACAACCAGCAACAACATTACATTGACCAACAATTTGTATTACGAGTTCAGAAGCAATGTACCTGTTGTAATTACAGCAACATCGCCTGTAATGGTGGCACAGTACATTACCAATGCATCTAAATGTACCAACAACTATACAGGCAATGGTGGCGACCCGGACATGGTGTACCTCAGTGCTGTTGAACAAACAATAGACAAGATCATTGTTTCGCCAATTGATACCAAAGACCATGATGCTACCAACTACATCAACGTGGTACTTAAAACAGTGGATATTCCGAACTTCTCTATTAAAGACCAAACCAATGCTGTTGTTCCTGCAACATTCACAGCCATTGATGGCACATACTCTTACGCACAAATTCAAGTAGCTACAGGATATTCCACTTCTGTTTATTACAACCTGGCATGTACAGGCGGTGGCTTCAATGCTATCTCTTATGGTTATGCAAGTTCCGAAAGCTATGCCTACAATGCAGGTACCAACCTTGTTGATTTGTTATCTGGCTTTAACGTGCAGAACCAATACAACTCGGGAGCTTCAGTAGCTGCTTGTAAGGGTTCACAGTTTTACATGAACATTACACTGGCCTTTAAACCAGTAAGCATCTTCTGGGATTTTGCTGGCAACACCAACCTTTCACCAAATACAAACGTTACGCAAACAAGTACCGATTTGGCATTAACAACTGTATTGATTGATAGCGTTCTGATAAATGGTGTATGGCTATATACTTACAGGATACCTTCGCCTTATGTGTACAATGCCGTAGGGAGCTTTACCGTAAAAGTAAATGCAGTAAACCCTACGCCAGATGGTTGCAATGGTGTAAAAACATATACTTATAATATTAATGTTGTACAAGGTCCAACAGCCAATTACACTTTTACCAATACCAATGGCTGTCTTTTACCTATACAATTTACTGATGCTTCAACACCTACTGGCACTATAACACAATGGCAGTGGGATTTCAACGATGCATCAACAAGTAACCAACAAAGTCCGTTGCATACTTTTTCCACTGGCGGAACATACAATGTAGCCTTGCGTGTCATAACTGCTGATGGTTGTTACGGCGATGTAACCAAACCAATTGCACTGTCTGCAAAACCGGTTGCGGCATTTACACAATCAACCATCACCTGTCAAAATGTGGCAGTGGCTTTCAACAGCAGCACATCTACCATTGCACCTGTTGGTACAATTAGCCAATGGGCATGGAACTTTGGCGACCCAAGTTCTGGCAACAACACATCAACCATACAGAACCCATCGCACACATTTGCCAATGCAGCCAATTATACTGTTGGCTTAACAGTAACAAGCTCCACAGGTTGTGCAAGCGATCCGGTTACCAAAACAATTACTGTTAACCCTACACCACCTACTGACTTTACATTTACCAATACTGGCTGTGCAAAAGATATTGTAACATTTGCAGGTTCACCAAATGCAATGACAACCTACGCATGGGATTTTGGCGAAACAGGTTCATCAAGCAATACCTCTGCATTGCAAAACCCTACACACCAATATGCAAGTGCCAACACTTACAATGTAACACTTACTGCTACTTCGGCTCAAGGCTGTATCGGCACAAAGACCAAACCAGTAACACTTGCAGCATCATTGGCAAACCCTGTGGTTACGGTTACCAATGTTGGGGCCACTTCATTAACATTTAGCTGGACAGCCGTTGCTGGTGCAACAGGTTACCAGGTATCAACGGATGGTATCAACTTCTCTACACCTAGTTCTGGTGCAACTGGCCTTACACATGTGGTAAGCGGACTGGCAGCAAATCAATCTATAACACTTACGGTAAAAGCAGTTGCCGCACTTGCCTGCCAAAGTACTACAGGCAATGCAACAGGCATAACCCTTTACCCAGATGTAGGCCTTTACATACCCAACACATTTACACCAAATGGTGATGGCAAGAACGATGTATTGAAAGCTTATGGCAACTACCTGCAAAAGCTCAACATGAAAATCTTCAATCAATGGGGTGAAAAGGTTTTTGAAACAAGTGATGTTACCGGAGGATGGGACGGAACCTATAAAGGACAGCAGCAACCAGTTGGCGTGTACATGTACATTGTAATTGCTGTAATGCCCGATGGAAGGACCATCAGCAAAAAAGGTTCCATTAACCTGATCAGATAGACGACGATTGATTACCGATTTGAAAACGAACAAAAAAAACTACATGAAAAAGATATTGATTGCATTGTTTACCACAGCCGTTTGCTTCGCTGCAAAGGCACAGGTAGACCCGCATTTTTCGGAATACTATGTTTATCCCTCATGGCTGAACCCTGCATTAACAGGTGCCATTGATGGCGACTACAGGGTATCGGCCATATACAGGAACCAATGGGGCAATATATCCAACGGCTTTTCAACCGTTGGCCTCTCTGGCGATGTGGTAACGAACAAGAACCTCAATTTTGGTGGTAGCATACTACAGCAAACAGCCGGAAATGGCGGCTACACCTACCTTACAGCCTATGCATCCATTGCATATACAGGTGTACGCTTTGGAGTTAATGGCAACCAGCGTTTGGTATTTGGCTTACAAGGTGGCATTGTGCAAAGAAGGTTCAACACATCCAAATTCCAATTGGGCGACCAATGGAACCCCATTACCGGTTACAACCCTACCACCGTTTCAACAGATGTAATTGCCACACCATCATCCACCGTATTTGATGCAGGTGCCGGCATAGCCTATTACGATGCGGCTCCCAATAAGAAAGCAAACCTTTTCCTGGGCTTCTCCGCATCGCACCTAACACAACCGGACGACAAGTTTACTACTGGCCCCGTAAAAGGCAAGTTCCCCATCCGTTACACAGCACATGGCGGCGTTAAGCTTACTGTTAGTGAAACATTCAGTATAACCCCTAACCTTTTGTACTTACGCCAGGGCAATGCAGAAGAAAAAATGGTGGGTGCCAATGTGCAGTTGCGTGCTACCGACAATACCGATGTGCTGCTTGGTGCCAACTACCGTTTCAACGATGCCATTGTACCATTTGCTGGTGTGTACTATAAAAATTTCACCTTGGGTTTCAGTTACGACATCAACAACTCCGACCTTGGCAAAACATTGGGTACCACCAACAGCTTCGAGATATCCCTGTCTTATATAGGCAGGAAATCAAAAGAACTTGCCGGAAAGAACTTTGTTTGCCCAAGACTGTAACATTCAAATACCTAAAGCTGACGTAACCATTACTAACGGATAATCCATTATAAACAATGAGAAAAAATTTGAATACCATTTTAAACAAGGCTTTGCTGGTAGTGGCTATTGTACTGTTGTGCAGCCTGGCAACAATGGCACAATATGTAGCCGATTATAAACGCAGTGCCGATAATTTTTATGCCAAAGGCGACTGGTACTCTGCTGCCCAGTACTACGAAAAATACCTGGAGCAGAAACAAAAACCCACAGCATCGGGCTATGAGCCATATACTGTGCAGGGCTCAACTGCAAAGAAGAAAAAAGTAGCTGCAAAAAGCGACAAAGATGCAGCAGACAATAACGAAATCATTTACCGTATTGCAGAAGCCTACCGCCAATTGAACGACTATGGCAAGGCAGAACCACGTTATGCAGAAGCCACTGCATTTGACAAAACCAAATACCCTTTGGCCACTTATTATTATGGTGTAAGCCTGCGTGCAAATGCAAAGTATGCCGAAGCAGAAAAACAGTTTGATGCTTTCCTGAAATCATACGCACCCAAAGACAGCTATAGTGCACAGGCCAAAGTGGAACTGACCAATCTGAAATTCATTCAGGAACAGCTTGCAAAAAAAGACCTTGACCTGTATAAGGTTTCAAAACTTGGCGGTGCCGCCAACAGTGTGGGTGCAAACTATGCCCCTACCTGGAGCAATGGACAATTGGTATTTACTTCGTCCAGGGCAGACAGCAGCGTGCTGAACTCAAAAAACAAAAACCCTTATATCAACAACCTGTACCAAAGTGCCAGCAGCGAAGGCGTTGTTGCCAATGTTGAAAAACTGAAACTGGCAACTGCCAACGGTTTTGAGCAAGGTGTTGCCTCTTTTACTGGCGATGGCAAAAGGGTATATTTTACAAGGTGGAGCAAGAAGGATGGCAAGAATATTTCAGCCATCTATTTAAGCACCAAAAAGGATACAACATGGGGCGAACCTGTAAAGCTGGGCAGCAATGTAAACGCAGAAGGCTTTAGCAGCAAGGACCCCTACGTAACGGCCGATGGCAGGTACCTGCTGTATGCATCTGATCGTGATGGCGGCATGGGCAAGTTCGACTTATGGTATGCCCCTTTAAACAACGATGGCGAGCCAGGCTCTTTTGTGAACCTTGGCAAAACCATCAACACCAAAGAAGATGACCAGGCCCCTTATTACAGTGCTGCTGCAGGTACCCTGGTATTTGCATCCAACGGCCGTGTAGGTATGGGCGGCTTTGATTTATATGAGAGCAAAGGCAGCCTGCCAACCGCTTTTTCCGAAGTAGCCAATCTTGGTTATCCGGTAAACTCCGTAAAGGATGATATCTATTTTACCAATAAGAATGGTGCAAAGATTTTGCAGGATGCCATAATCAGTACCGACCGTTCATCGGCCTGTTGCCTTGAACTGTTTACAGTAAACAAGACGTACAAGAAATATGTAACAGGTGTTATAACAGATTGCAAAACCAACCTGCCTTTGGCTGATGCAGTAATTAAGGTGGATGACAAGGCAAGCAACAGGACAGTGATTGCGGCACAAAGCACCGGGCCAGATGGTAAATACTTTTTTGAACTGAATGCTTTTGCACCATTGCAACTGGCAGCATCCAAAGCCGAGTACAACAATGCAACTGTTGTTATTGACAAGCCTGTCAACAATGATATGGACACATTAATGAACGCAGCAGTATGTTTGGTGCCTATTGAGAAAGTGGTACCTGTTGCAGACTCTACTCCTGTTACAAAAACAGAGCCCGAGGCTAAACCGGAAGAACAGGTTGCCCTGTTTGATTTTGCCAAATACAGTTTACGCAAAGAAACAGGTGCATTGCTGGATACGCTTGCAGGTATATTGAAACGTGAGAAGAGCCTGGGGCTTGAAATATTGGGCTATACCGATAAGCTTGGCTCAACCGAATACAACCTGAAACTGAGCCAGCAACGTGCCGATGCATGTAAAGAATACCTGATTAAACAAGGTGTGCCTGCTGCCAAACTTAAATCTACCGGTAAAGGTGAGTGTTGCCCGTTACAACCCGATGAAATTGATGGCAAGGACAACCCTGCGGGAAGACAGGCCAACAGGCGTGTTGAGTTTAAAGTGATCTTCATCAAACAATAAGGTTAGACCCTTTTGAAAAACTAAATACCACTTTGCGAAAGCAAGGTGGTTTTTTATTGCGGCAAATGCTGTTGGGTATCCGCAAAAAAATATATAAAAAAGGGTTGCATGATGCTATACAGGAAGGAACTTGTTGGCTAAGGGCCGGGACTAGTTATGCAGTTGATGGGTGCGACGCCGATGCAGCCCAACCTTGCAATAAAGCCAAGTACAATGTAAAAGAAATGGGGAGTAAGTTACTGTTTATGGGTACGTATATCCAGGTACATATCATAACCGCATTCGTATATGTATGCAACGCATACCATTAAACAGCTAAGTATAAATAGGACTTTCATTGGGCAATTTTTCGTAGTGTTAAGTTATGGACTGATTGATTACCAACCATATTTTTTACTTGCTTTTTTTCCAGATTGCCGCAATGATAATATAGGGCCGTTGATGGTTATGCTTCTACCACTTCTGTCTTGCTTAGGTAATCGTGTAGGGGCCTATCGAGAAAGGGAATGAAGAACATGTCGATAATGATTATCCTTACCATACTTCTCAGTATGATGGAGCCCAAACCTGGCCTGCCACCCTTTTGGTTTACTACCCTGCTATGGCTGAACCATTTGCCAGGCGTACGTGCAAAGATGCTTTCGAGAATGGTGTAGTATATGAATTGTGTACCAAAAAAGAACCAGCCAAAATTAAGATAGGCCACCCTGTAATAGTAAACATACCATTTGTAGACATTGTAAAAGGCAATTGCAAGAATGGTAATGAGAATGGTATCAACTGCAAAGTTCATGGCCCTTGTACCTACGCCTGTACGTTTTAAATTCATGCTACAAACTTAACTGTAAAATTTTTGATGCTAGGCTTTCTCTTCCCAAACCTGTACAAGGTTTGCCAGTACCTGAACCGCTTTTTCCATATCGTTTACGCCAATCCATTCTTTTTTGCTGTGTATGGCCTGCATGCCCGTAAACAAATTGGGGCAGGGCAAGCCCATAAAGCTTAAGCGGCTGCCATCTGTACCACCACGTATAGGTTCGTTTACCACTTGTAGTCCGGCACGTTTATATGCTTCGGCTGCATTGGCTGCAACCTGTGGGTACTTGTCCAGCACTTCTTTCATGTTCCTATACTGTTCATGCACGGCAAACTCCATGGTTGCCTTGGGATGCCTTGCCAAAACAGCTTCGGCAATTCCTTTAAGTCTTGCTTCATGTGCCGTAAGATTGGCCGTTACAAAATCACGTACAATAAAGCTGATGCTTGCTTTTTCTGCAATACCTTCAATGGCTACGGGGTGCACAAAGCCTTCCCTTCCATTGGTTGTTTCCGGGCTGAATTCGTTGGTGGGTAATGCAGCCAGTATTTCGCCAACAATTTTAAGGGCGTTGATCAATTTGTTTTTTGCATAGCCAGGGTGTGCAATTACGCCATGTACGGTAATGGTAGCACCATCGGCACTAAAGGTTTCATCTTCCAGAGTGCCCAGTTCGCCACCATCCAATGTGTACCCAAAGTCGGCACCCAATTTTTGCAGGTCCACTTTTGCCGTGCCCTTGCCAACTTCCTCATCGGGCGTAAAAAGGATTTTTATAGTGCCGTGTTTTATTTCTGGGTGTGTTGTCAGGTAATTGGCCATATCCATAATAATGGATACGCCAGCCTTGTCGTCGGCACCAAGCAATGTATTGCCACTGGCCGTTATGATGGAAGCACCGATATGTTGTTGCAGATAGGGATATTCCGTAACCGAGAGTACCTGTGTGGTATCGTCTGGCAAAACAATGTCTGCCCCGGTGTAATCCTTATGCAGTATGGGTTTAACATCCGTACCGCTACAGTCTGGAGCAGTGTCCACATGGCTACAGAAACAGATAACAGGAACCTGTTTATCAGTATTGGAAGGTATGGTGGCATACACATAACCATAATCATCGGCATGTGCATCTGCAATGCCCATTGCTTTTAGTTCGGTTGCCAATATATTGCTTAGGTCTTTCTGTTTTTCGGTAGTTGGATAAGTATTGCTTTGCGGGTTGCTTTGTGTATCTACCTGCACGTACTGCATAAACCGTTCGGCAACTGTATGCTTGTAATTGGTGAACATAACTTTAATTTGTGGCAAGATAAAGGTTATCTGCACAAGAAAAATTCACTGCATGGACGAAACAAAAAAACCGATGATACAGCAGGGTTGGTTAAGGGCATTGCTATACCTGTTACTGGGACTTTCGGCCACATTTGCCCTTGTATTTGTTATTGCATTGGCATCTAATAGTAACATGCAGAACCTGCTAAAGCAACCAACCGGTACAAAGGATTTTTTATTTACGTACTGCATTAATAATACCGGCTTTATACTGGTTGCTTTTTTAATGCGGGTATTGGTTGACAGGAAGTCGTTTTATTCATTGGGCTTTCAATGGAAGGGCTTTGCCAGCGATGCATTCACTGGTTTTTTTATTGCAGTGCTGATACTTTGCATCGGCTCTTTATTACTTATGGCATTGAAGCTGGTGTACTTTACCGGATTTTCTTTTAACCCTATGCATCTTGCCGGCACTGCAGCATTGTTTATAGTAGTGGCTTTTATAGAGGAGATCATATTTCGCGGCTACCTGCTGAACAACCTGATGCAGAGCATGAACAAGTATGCGGCACTTGCCATATCTGCATTGGTGTTTGCATTGTTCCATGCTGCCAACCCCGATATAAGCATATTATCCATTGCAAATCTTATTATTGCGGGTGTATTGTTGGGCATTAATTATATCTACACCAAAAACTTATGGTTTGCCATCTTCCTGCATTTTGCATGGAACTATTTTCAGGGGCCAGTATTTGGCTACCAGGTTAGTGGTTTTGGCACCAATGGTATGCTACAGCAAACCCTTGCTGGGCCTACATTGTGGACAGGTGGCAATTTTGGTTTTGAAGGATCGTTGCTTACACCTGTATTGGAGTTGATGGCTATTGCCCTATTGGCAAAAAAATATGGCAAAACTGTTGCCAGCCGTTAATGGTTTGTATTGCTGCATAAAACGCTTAACTGGATTCGTGGAAAGTCTTCATTAAGGGAAATGTGCAAACCTTGTACAACAGTTCAAGCATAAGCAACTGCCTCCTATCTATCCGTTAAAACAATAAGCCATACTGCATGTACAGTATGGCTTAGTTTATAATATGCTTTCTTTTTATGGTTTTACCAACCCCCACTTGCACCACCTCCGCCGCTGCTGCCACCACCAAAGCCACCAAAGCCGCCGCCACCGCTGTCTCCACCACCACTCCAGCCGCTGCTACTGCCACCTCCTCCACCAACAAGGTTAGACAATATCAATGGGGCAATCCAACCTCCCCCACCGCCGCCACGTCTGCCGCCACCCCTACCACTATTGCCAACTATTATCAGTACTACAAATAGAATGATGATAAAACCTAAAATACTGCCGCCGTTGCCACCATTACTCTTCCTGTCCCTTTTTTCTTTGTACTCGCCAGATGCGGCCTTGCCTAAATCGTCAACTGCTTTTGTAATGCCGCCAATATAATTGCTTTGTTTAAAAGCGGGTTTTAAATCATTGTCAATTATATCGTTTGCAATTACATCGGGTATGGCACCTTCCAAACCATAGCCAACTTCAATCCTTATTTTCCTTTCGGCCAAGGCTATCAGCACAAGAATACCGTTATTGGTCTTTTTATTGCCTATGCCCCAGCTACGGAATGTGTTTACGGCAACGTCTTCCAGCACTTCTCCATTTAACGATGGAACAGTCAATATCACTATCTGGTTGGATGTACTGTCGTCCAATGCAACCAACCTTCGTTCCAATTGATTGGCATCATAATCATTCAGCACTTTTGCATAATCATTCACCAAACGCATTGGGTTGGGCTTGGGAATGGATTTCTGTGCAAAGACATTCGCACAGAACAAAAGTGAAAATATAAGTAGGAATTTTTTCATTGATTGTTGTAAAGCCAATTAATACAAACCTTTGTGTCAGTTCTATACATCCCGCCGGATATGTTCAGCCTAAGCAAACGTCCTATCTTCCAAACACAATATCGTCTGGCAATTCGTTCACATCATTTTCTATATCATAAGGAAAATGGTACGTGAGTGCCTCGCCTATTTGCTTAACCACTTGTGCAATGCCTTCGGCATAGTTTTCTTTATTGAAATGCAACAGCATTTTTGCCACTGACTCTTTCCAGAAAACATTGCCCACTTTTTGGTGTATGCCTTCATCGCCATATACAGCCAACTGCCTGTCCAATACAGCAACATATACCAGCACACCATTACGTTGTGCAGTGCCTTCCATCTTCAGTTGACTGAAAATTTCAGTAGCCCTGTCCACAGCATTCACAAAACGGCATTTGCTTTCGATATAAACCCTTACCTCGCCACTTGTGCTGCGTTCGGCAGCCTGAATGGCAGCAGTAATGGTTTGCTTTTCTTCTGTACTGAAGAAATCAACCGTTTTTTTTCGGAAAAGATGGAACATCCGTTTAATTACTTGATGTTGAAATTAATATCAGGATTTTTTTCGCTGCCGGCATCCGCTTTATAGAAATCCTTTTGTTTAAAGCCAAACATACCTGCAAAAATGTTGTTCGGGAAAGTCCTTACCCTAAGGTTGAATGTTTCCACAGATCGGTTATAATCCTGGCGGGCAACATTGATGCGGTTTTCCGTGCCTTCTATCTGTGCCTGGAAGTCCTGGAAAGACTTGGTTGTCTTTAAATCAGGATAGGCTTCTGCAACCGCCATCAACCTGCTGAAACTGCCTTGCAACTGGCTTTGTGCCGCTTGGAACTTGGCCAATGATTCGGGGTCGTTAATATCCACCTTAATTTGCGTGGCAGCGGCCCTTGCAGCCAATACTTCTTTTAAAGTGGATTTTTCAAAATTGGCAGATCCTTCAATGGTCTTGATAATGCTGCTATATAAATCGGTACGGCGTTGATAGTTTGTTTCAACATTGCTCCATACTTTTTTCACTTCCACATCAGAAGTTACCAGTCCGTTATACTTTGAACATGCACAACCTCCAAAGAAGAGTATAAGTACACCAATAACAATCAGGGTTAAATTTTTTGTTTTCATGCTTGTTTAAATTTTATGTAAGATACTTGTTTGTAGTAAATATGGTGCAAATATTACAAAGCAAGTGCCGTGGTTAATAAACATGACGGTATGACTGATAATAAAAGAGCCACCAGTGAACTTTCTGATGGCTCTTTCCAATTTATTGCATTTTATATTTGCCTTATAATCACATACCTGCTTATGAATTAACCGCAGCAATGCCTGGTAGTTCCTTGCCTTCAAAATACTCCAGCAAGGCACCACCGCCTGTGCTTACATAACTTACTTTATCCGCAAAGCCAAACTGGTTCACTGCAGCAACGCTATCGCCACCGCCCACCAAACTAAATGCACCTGCCTGTGTGCTTTCTGCAACAGCCACTGCAATGGCTTTGGTACCTGCTTGAAACTTTTCCATTTCAAAAACACCCATCGGGCCATTCCATAAAACGGTCTTTGACTTGCGTATCACTTCGCTAAAAATGCCTGCAGATTTTGGACCGATATCAAGCCCCATCCAACCATCGGGTATCGCATCGCTTGGCGAGGTCTGCGTGTTTGCATCGGCGGCAAACTTGTCTGCTATTACCGAGTCCTCGGGCAAATGGATGCTCACGTTTTTTTCGGTTGCCTTGGCAAGAATTTCCAGTGCCGTATCCAGCCTGTCATCCTCACAAAGCGAATTGCCAATTTTGCCACCCCTTGCCTTCATGAATGTATAAGCCATACCGCCACCAATAATAATGTCTGTGGCACGCTCCAACAGGTTCTCTATGATCAAAATTTTATCAGACACTTTTGCCCCGCCAATAATAGCAGTAAAAGGCTTTTCCGACTGGTGCAATACCTTTTCGGCAGCATTCACTTCGCCCTCCATCACATATCCAAAAAACCTTTTCTCTGCTGGAAAGAATTTGGCAATAACAGCCGTACTGGCATGTGCCCTATGGGCCGTACCAAAAGCATCGTTTACCCATACCGTACCCAGCTTGGAAAGTCTTTCGGCAAATGCTTCATCACCTTTTTCTTCCTCTTTATAAAAACGCAGGTTCTCCAACAGCAACACTTCTCCCGGCCTAAGCATACTGGCAGTAAGGTTGGCCTGCTCCCCAATACAGTCATCCGCAAAAAAAACAGTTTTGCCGCCCAACAATTCGCTCAGGTGCTTTACAATATGCTTTAGCGAATACTTGTCCTCTGGTCCATCTTTGGGCCTGCCCAAATGGCTCATCAAAATAACGCTGCCACCATCGTTCAATATTTTCTCAATGGTTGGTATGGCTGCCTTGATCCTGGTATCATCTGTTATGGCCAAAGTTGCCTTGTCCAATGGCACATTGAAATCTACCCGTATCAATGCCTTTTCGTTGGCGAAATTGTGTGCTGAAAATTTGCTCATAGTTTTTGATTGAATGGGATAAAGATAGGCAAATGAAGTTTTTGCCTAAGTCAACAAATGATAAAATAAAAAGCGGCCTGTTATTTATACTTGATTTTGTAACCCAGTATAATAACCGACAAGATGAATGTGATACCGTTTGCAACAGTTACAGGCAGGTTGCTGCTAAATACGCCAAACAGCAGCCACAACAATGTACCCAATGTAAACAGGGCATACATAGACAGGGAAATGCCTTTTGTGTCTTTTGTCTTAATGGTCTTCAATGCCTGTGGCAAAAAAGATGAGGTTGTGCAAAAAGCAGCAGCCAGGCCCACCAAAGTAATATTGTCCATAAGTTGCATGTATAAAAAAACCCCACAGCCAGTTATTGACAAGCTGTGAGGTTCTATGTTAAATAGATATTGTAGTATTAGGAAATCAGTCCGGCAAAATACTTAACCGTACGTACCAATTGAGACACATAGCTCATTTCATTGTCGTACCAGCTAACAGTTTTCACAATCTGTGTATCACCAGCAGTAATTACTTTGGTTTGTGTTGCATCGAACAGCGAACCGAAGTGCATACCAATAATATCGGTGCTTACAATTTCGTCTTCGTTGTAGCCAAAGCTTTCATTAACCGCATTTTTCATGGCAGCGTTTACTTCTTCTACCGTAACTTTTTTGCCCAGTACAGAAACAAGCTCAGTTAATGAACCAGTAATGGTTGGTACACGTTGGGCACCACCATCTAACTTGCCTTTTAATTGTGGCAGTACCAAGCCAATGGCTTTTGCAGCACCGGTGCTGTTGGGCACAATATTTTGTGCGGCGGCCCTTGCCCTACGCAAATCACCTTTCGGGTGCGGTGCATCCAAAGTGTTCTGGTCGTTAGTATAGGCATGTATGGTGGTCATGCTACCAGCCAAGATTTCGTATTTATCGCTCAATACTTTAGCCATTGGTGCCAAACAATTGGTTGTGCAAGATGCACAAGAGATAATTGTTTCGCTACCATCCAAAATGGAATGGTTCACGTTGTACACCACTGTTTTCAGATCGCCGGTTGCCGGTGCAGAAATCACTACACGTTTGGCACCCGCCTTAATATGTGCAGCAGCTTTATCGGCATCGGCAAAAAAGCCCGTGCTTTCAATCACCACATCCACACCATGTTCGCCCCAAGGAATCTGTGCAGGGTCTTTTTGTGCGTATATCTTTACGGTGTTACCGTTAACCACTATTGAGTCCGCCGTAGCAGTAACTGTTTCATTAAAACGGCCTTGTGCACTATCGTATTTTAACAAATGGGCCAAGGTTTCTGGCGAGGTCAAATCATTAATTGCAACTACATCAATGCCTTCCATGTTATAAATCTGACGGAAAACCAAACGTCCAATTCTACCAAAACCATTAATAGCAACCTTAATCATTTTAAATAAGTTTTTTAGGTAAACAAATATTGTTTTTGCAAGCGGTTGCGAAGTTAAAGTTTTGGATGGAATTAATCGGGTGCAGTAAAATAAAAGATTGTTACACTGATTTTTTACTTGGCCAGCAACTGTACAAAGCCCGTCTGCACGGGCGTCGCACCCATCGGCTTAAGAACATGCATGCAACTGATTTGTGCATAAACCAAGATTATTCAAAAAAAATTTTGGCATAAAAGATTGTGCCTCTATATTTGCACCCCGATTAACACATGGAGCGTTGGTCAAGGGGTTAAGACACCTCCCTTTCACGGAGGAATCACGGGTTCGATTCCCGTACGCTCTACTTACTTCTTGTTAAGAAATAAAAAATGGTCTTTGAAATAATATTCAAAGACCATTTTTTATTTAACCAACAATTGAACTGTTTCTTCCCACCCCAACTTCCGTTTTGTTTATTGTTTTACTACTTTTTCTGTTACGGTATAACTGCCATCAGTAATTTGAACAATGTACATACCCGATGCTGCATTGCCAATGCTGACCATGTTAATGCCATTAACTGCATGTTCGGTTGCAACTGTTTTCCCACCAAGGTCCCATACCTGTATCATTGCATTGGTTGTGGCATTCTGTACCTGTACCCTCACGGCTTGGTTGTTGGTAATTGCATTGCCCAGCACCTTTGCTGTAAAGCCCCCAATGGGTGTGGCCGTTGTTTTATTGGTGAATATTATCGCAAACCTGTTTTCGCCTTTTGTTGCTGTATCGGCTGTTACTTCAAAGCTGTATGACATACCTGCTTCCAGTTTCACCAACTGCTTGGCATACCTGTCTTGCAGAAACAAAGTACCATTTAAGGATGCAAGGTTCACATTCTCCGCTTTTACAGTAAAGACCCTTTGCTGATTGGTGGTTAATCCCAGCGGGATCATATCGCTTGCCGACTGCAATACAGGCAGTGTATTTACGGCCAGTTTCACCTTATCCGAACCGATGCTGTAGAAATCGAGGTTGGTGTTGCCGAACTTGTCCAGGTCCGTCCTGTCCGTGGAGCCGGCAACGGCAGTACTGTCAAGGTTCACCCTCAGCCTGTCCCAATAAACGGCACTGTCTGCCACGACCAGGTCGAACCCTTGCTTTGCGGTGCCGTTACGCAGCAGCGACAGGGGTGCCGTGCCGGTATTTTTATTGCCTTCGGTGAAGCCGATGAACTGGTCGAGCCCACTGGTGTTCTTAATAAAGAAGGCCCCATAGGTAGGTACAACGATACTGCTGCCCAGGGTATAGAAATCGTAGCCGCCACTGGCCGTGCCCGCACCCATGCTGCCCTTGGCTGCGTTCCACACATAAATGGATGCACCGCTGCCCCCCACGCCGGCGATACCACCTATGCTGTTCACGTCTATCGGTGCAGGGTAAGGGTTGCCTATGGCGTTCCAGCCCAATGCCCCGCCGTCCGAAAACGAGGAGGCTGCCTTCACTAGGTAGCTGAAGCTGCCCGTGTTCACCGTGCCGGTCAATGCAACTGTAGGTGCGGACGGTGCATAGCCCCCATTGGTGATACCGATGCCCTGGCCGGGTGTGCCCCTTACAAATAGCAGCATGGCCTCGTTCCTGTTCCATGTCTGGGTATTGCCCGTATAGGCCGACCATGCACCTGTGAGGTAATTAAAGGCCGAGGCACTGCCCGCTGTCAGCCCGGTGCCGCTTCCCGTAATGTCAACATAGGGCTGCAGACTGCTCAGTGCAACATTGCTGTTAAACGGATGCCCCAGTAAGCGGTAGGCACGTTGGGCTGATAGGTACCTTTGCACGGTAACATTGGTTGCATTGCTTAAAACACCGCTTATTGTACCTATACTGGCTGTACCGGTATTGTTGCTTTGCAGCGTAACGGAACGGTTATTGAAGTTTGTTGTGCCCCCACTTATTATTAAAGAGGTTGCAGGTGCAAATACTGCCGTTGCAGCAGCACCTAAACTTAAATTGTTTGTACCTGTGGTTAAGCTGCCATTGTTGATGGCCAAAGAAGTGCTGACCATGGTATTTGTACCCAACGTAACGCCCGATGCGTTATTGACTGTAAGGTTGTAATAGGTTGAAGGGAATGCAGATAAAGCATAGGAATTGCTGCCGTTGTATTGAACAGTGGAACCTGTATTGAGCGTTATTCCCACAGGAAAGATATTGTCTGTAAATAAAAGCTTGCCGCTTACCGATGCAGTGCCGATGCTACGGCCATTTGCAATCGTATTGGTAAAATCCCATATGCCATTTATTGTGCAAACAGCATCGGGTATGGAACAGGAATCGGATGCGTTGCTAAAACTTACCGAACCGCCTGCATTTACAGTAAGCGAAAGTGCCCCGTTGCCAGTTGGCAAATTAAAGTGCTTACCAATGGTTAAGATACCGGTAGAACCGATGTTTAATGCAAAAGATTTGGCAGGGTCGTTCTTTACCGAAAGCCCACCCCCTATAGTAAGTGTGCCATTAACATTTAAGCTGCCGTTGCCACCACCACCTGCAGCCGGAACGCTTATGGCACTGGCATTGACAGCAACAGAACCTATAGCATTTACCGTAACACCTGCATTGATATTTACCACCGTACCATCGTACCCTTGATTGCTGCTATTCGAATAGCACAGGCCTACCGAGCTATTGGTAAGGGTAACATTTCTTTTAAAATTAATCTTGATACCTGCAGCATTTGGCTTTACAACATTGATGTACGCATTACCCGGGTTTGTAATCGAACTTAGGATATCAAGTGTTGAATTGGCAACTTTTGGCACTAGGTTGATCAAATGATTGGCATTGTTGTCACCCAAAGTGCCGTCTATCTGTACTATTGGGTTAGTGGCCCCCGTCATAGCTATTTCGTTCTGGATATTGGTTGTGCTGGCTGAACTTAACAAGCCCCCTGCATATACGTATAGGTTGCCATTACAATTAATGGTGGCGATGCTCGCAGAACTGCCTACTGTAAGTATGGCCCCATTCTGGATATAGAGGTTTTTACATGTAGCAATAGTACTATTGGTAACCGTAACATTATCGCCATTCAGTATCCATACATTGGTGGAAGCTGATGGTGGCGTTGCACTGGCATTGGCAGATGCCCATGTTCCCCCCTGTGTACATACCAGCCAAAAATAACTGGTGTTCCAGATACCATTGCCATTGGTACCATAATCGCCAACAGCCTGGCTAAATAGATGTGCAAAAGAGAACATAGGTATCAATAGCAGAAAAATCCTTTTCATAAGTAATTGCTTTGCTTGCTTAAAGTTATAACCACCGGTGGTTGAAAACAATTGTAAAACCCATTCCTTAACCTGTATTTGGTATCATGTTCCACCCATCCTTTTGCAATATATATCAAGTTGCCCACTACCTAACCTTACAGTTAATGGTTTGTAGGTATAAGCATTATTTTAAAGAAACTTACTTTGCAAAATTGACAAAATCGCGATTATTCGCCTGATATTCAAGCTGAATCATTTACTTTTAAACGGTTCAAACAAACATTCTCTTATGAAACCATCTTTACGTAAATGTTGTTTAGTTTTTTTTGTATCTGTCTCGGCTATGCTGTCAGGCCAGGCACAGGTTTCCATCACAAACACTTCGCTCACTTACACGCAGAATTTTGATGGCATTGACCAGAGCCTGTTGAATTTGCCCCCGGGATGGCTATTTAGCAGCACTGGTGCCTATGCATTAAGAAGGGCTACTTCATCGGCCTCTCTAACGTCAAGTACGGTGGGGGGCAGTTTTTTATTTGTTGTAGGCGGTACAGATGAAGCTATCGGCATTTTGAATGGCACTAGTGCCAATGATCTTCCCAACGGTCAAACCATCAGTTTCACATTTACCAACAATACCGGTAAGTACATCACTGCATTGGGTATCGGTTTCAATTATGAAAAATACAGGAATGCCCCCAGGTCATGGACATGGCGTGTTACCAGTACAGGTACTACGGGTACCATATCTGCACTGAGCCTTGCCTATGGTGCGGATGGGAATAGCGACAATAATTTTCCTCCATTGCAAACGCCTGTGTCTGGAAACATCTCCGGCTTAGCCATTGCCGATGGAAGCACCTATACCATTACCTGGACGTTGACAGGAGCCAGTGGAACGGGCAATGGACAGGCTTTGGCGATAGATGATTTTACGATGACGGCTACCACACAGACATTGACCACTTCGAGCACTGATTATTTCCGTTCCAAACAAGATGGTAACTGGGGTAGCACTTCTTCCTGGCAAAGCTCCAGTAATGGCAGCAACACCTGGATCAATGCCACCCAAACACCTGGTGCCACTGCTGCAGGTACCAGCATACAGGGGGGGAATACCATTACGGTAGCTTCAAATGTTACTGGCAATCTTATAGCAGTATCAGGCGGTGCTACATTGGTTGTGAACAGTGGCGTAAACCTTACCATTAACAATGGCCCTGGCACAGACCTGGACATATTTGGTACCGTAAACAACTCAGGCACCATCACACCCAACAGTGCATCCATCATAGTTGAATCAGGTGGAGGTGTCTTTAACTGTTTATCCACCAGTTCCACTACCACGGGTGCCATTGGTAATACAGGTAGTGGCAGCGTTACAGGTAATGTTACCATGCAGCAACGACTTAGTGCCCAACGTGCCTACCGCTTACTGGGCCATCCGTTTAACAGCAATATTGCACTGAGCAGTCTGCAGCCTTATGTTGATATTACGGGAAGCGGTACAGGACTTACACCAGGTAGTGCATCCGCTTTTAACTACCTCACAGGTGCATGGTCGGCCTATACGGGCAATACCCAGACATGGAACAAAAATGAAGCCCTGCTTTTATTTGTAAGGGGTGTGCCTGGTGAGGGTATTGGTGTTACCAATGGCAGTTACAGCCCGTCTGCACCTACAATTTCATTAACCGGCACAGTAAATACAGGTAGCTTCAACTATCTCGTAAAGGCTGCTTCTTCTTTTTCAAACGGTGGTGCTTTGGGCTGGAACGCCATAGGCAATCCTTATCCTGCACCTATAGATGTAAACAGTATCGGTGGCATTACAAACCCTGGTGGCACTGGTGCATCTATTTATGTTTGGAATGCAACCAAAGGAAGCACAGGTTCGGGCACCGCCAGTGGCGGCTATGATTTTTATACTTTAGGCAGTAGCATTATTGTACCTATTTATGGGGCTTTCTTCATTAAGAACACCAGTGGCTTAGATCAGTTTATCAACTTCACCGAAAGCAATAAAAACACCAGCACAACACCTTTGTCTTTGTTGCGTACCAATACTGTAAAGGAAGGGTTTGATTTGGTTATAGCAGACAATGCTATTTATTGGGACAGACTAAGAATCAATCTGGACAATACAGCCCTTGTAACTTCTGCGGACAGAACAGACCTAGACAAATTCAGCAATACCAATCTTGATTTTTACAGTATCAGTTCAGATAACAATAAACTGGCCATCAATAGCCGTCCGCAATTCCAATCAGAAACTGATGCAATAGCCTTAGGACTAAAAACCAATCAAACAAGAACCTTTATTGTAAGTGCAGATAATGTAAACCTTTCATCCGCCGATTACGACTTGTACCTGCATGATAAATATGCCAGTCAATCTGTGAAAATAGTACCTGGCATGAGCTACAGTTTTGATGTAACTGCAGATACAGCTACACAAGGGGAAAACAGGTTTGAAGTTATCGCTAAAAAAACAGCGGCACCTATTATAGCACCTACTGCTACCAAAATAACTTTCGGTCCAAATCCTGTAGTTAGCCAACTGAACATCAGCAGCACAGGCAATACAACTGTAAGAATAATGACTGCATTGGGACAAGTAATAAAAACAGTAAAATCCACTAATCAAACTATACAGATACCGGTAAGCAATCTAAGTAAGGGGTTGTATATAGTGGAAGTAAAGAATGATACAGAAAGTGTAACACAGCAAATAACAAAACAGTAATAATTAGTCAAGCAGCTACAGGCAATATCCATTTAATTGGTTGTAGGCAATATAACAACCTAACAAACAAAAAGAGTTATGAGGAAATATATCCAACACATCAACTATCAGCAATTGCAAAAAATAGTTTATTTATTACTGGTATTGTTTTTCATCAGCAATCTTGCACATGCAGACGATCCTGGATTGCCAGGTGGCAGCGACCCTGATGTGCCAATTGATGGAGGCTTATCATTACTTGTTATAGGTGGTATTGGTTATGGCGTAAAAAAAATGAGGGAAAAAGAAAGGAAAAACAAAAATGGATAGAGAGCATACATTCCTAAAAAGATGATGTGTGGAATATCCAGCTTCAAATGATTCCAAGTCCATTTCATTTGTATTTGGTGCATACAAAAATTCGTTAGGCATTTATTGCTAATATTGCAGGTTAACAGCCTATCCTTTCCAATCGTTTCAAATCTTCTACAAGCAAGTTTGAAAAAGCACCCTGTGTAACTATAGAAGCAGCGGAAAGAGGAAGGCTTTTCTTTTTACTATGTCTGCAAAAGCAAAGTCCAGAAATATCATTCCGCAATTGAGCTTATCGCTAAAACTGTTGGTTACCAACGACCCGCTGCGTTTGGCAGGTGCCACAGCCTTCTTTGCCAGTTTTGCACTGCCCTTTATACTCATTATACTGGTACAAGTGCTTAGCCTAATGTTCAACAGGCGTAGCATTAGCCACGACCTGTTTGTACGCATGTCATCCGTGCTTGGCACGGAAAGCATGCAACAAATGGTGGTTACCATCCGTGGCTTTAGGGGGCTGGTAAGCAGTTGGTGGGCAATTACGGCAGGCTCGTTATTCATGGTATTTGTGGCCACTACCCTGTTCCGTGTCATAAAGAATTCGTTCAACCAGTTGTGGATGATACGGGTAAAGCCCGAAAGTAAATTGCGAACTTCCATGGCAAGCCGTTTCAGGTCTTTATTACTGATTCTTTTTACAGGGCTGCTATTCGTAACCGGTGGTGTACTGGAAAGCATGCAGGCATTGTTTGGTCATTACATCAATGAGTGGATACCCGGCTCCGCCATACTGTTCAATGGCATACTCTCTTTTTTACTGTCCGTATCCATCACTACTTTATGGTTTGCCGTGTTGTTGCATTATATACCCGATGGACGCCCCACATGGAAAGTGACTTTTGCAGGAGCCTTGCTGACAAGCCTATTATTTGCATTGGGAAAATTTGTATTGAAGCGTTTATTGATTGATAGCAATATAGACCGTGTATTTGGCCAGGCAGGGGCTTTTGTATTGGTGCTGTTATTTGTGTTTTATGCTGCCATGATACTGTATTACGGAGCCGCCTTTACAAAAATTTGGGGCGAACATGTAAACAGCCCCATACAACCACTCCCACATGCTGTGTACTATACTTATGCCGATGTTGGCACTGAAGCCATACCAGTAAATAACTAATGCCCAATTGCTTACTGCAACTGAGGAAATGTTTCCCCTACATGATGCCACCGAATTCTTATTTCGACTGTGCAACATACTTGCATTGCCCATGATGCCTGCCAGGTTTGGTATTGGGCTTGTGGTATGTTAATTGACTTATGGTAACTGAACCAACCAATTGAGTCATGAAAAAATTCTGTATCACAAGCATATTTGCAGCAGTAGTTTTATTGGGCATTTCCTGCAAGCAGACATTGGAAAGCCTTTTCCCAGGGCTTGATGTGAAAGTGCCCGACATGCAAGTAACCATTCCCGCAATACCGCTTGTACCTGCCGATGAAGTTGCATTGGGTTCCTTTACCATGCACTTCAACCTCGATAGTGCCATTAGGGCCAATACCAGCAATTTATTTACCATAAACAGTGTAAGCTCCATGCAACTAAAAGAAATGGTTGCCTCCATATCCAACGGCGATGCAGACAACAACCTGTCAAATTTTGAATCGGGCAGGATACTGCTTTCATCCAATGCCAATACCAATGAAGCTGCACTGGCCAGTTTCCTGTTCCCGTTAACCGAAACATACAGCTATCCGGCAGATACCAACAACAGTCCCGATATATTGGCTTACTACAAAGGCACGGAAATTACTTATCGGTTATTTGGTAAATTACGCAAGCCTACCACCAAGCAACTGAACCTTACTGTAAGTGCCACCATAAGGGTCAGGTAAGGATGTATAGCAGTGCCTTATTTTCTTACTTTTACTGGCATGGAGAATACTGCTATCATCATCATGCTATTATTTGGCATTGCATTCATTGGGCTATTGAGCAATAGGTATAAATTCCCACTGCCCATTGCATTGGTATTTTGCGGTGTTTGCATCAGCATTATACCGGGGCTACCCGTAATTGCATTAAGCCCCGAAATTGTATTCATCATTTTTTTACCACCGCTATTGTATGGTGCTGCATGGAACACAAGCTGGCACGACTTCAAAGCAAACCTACGCCCCATTGGCCTGGCAGCAATAGGGCTTGTTATATTCACTACTGTACTGGTAGCAGTTGCGGCACATTGGCTGATACCCGACTTAAGCTGGCCTGCCGCATTTTTAATAGGTGCAATCGTATCGCCACCAGATGCCGTAGCCGCCACCTCCGTTACTAAGGGCCTTGGACTTAACCCACGCATGATTACCATATTGGAAGGGGAAAGCCTGGTAAACGATGCCAGTGGACTGGTTGCATACAAATATGCCCTAACTGCCATTACCGCCGGCAATTTTGTAATATGGCAAGCGGGCCTCAACTTTCTGATTGTGGCAATAGCAGGCATTGCCATTGGTATTGCCATTGGCTACATCATGTACCTGGTGCACAAGAAATTTGTATGCGACCCGATTGTAGAGGCTACGTTCACTTTTCTTACTCCTTTTGCTTCTTATTTATTGGCAGAGCATTTCCATTTTTCCGGCGTGCTTGCCGTGGTTGCAACAGGCTTGTACCTTTCATTCCAGTCAGGCCAAATATTCAGCCACCAGAGCCGTATCATGATCTACTCTGTTTGGGAAGTTGTGATCTTTATTTTGAACGGCCTCATCTTTATCTTGATAGGCTTACAGTTGCGTAGTGTAATGGAAGGCATTACCGAATACCCAACAGGCATATTGGTTTTGTATGGGCTTGCCGTAAGCCTTGTAGTGATACTGGTACGGTTTATATGGGTGGTACCTGCGGCTATGCTGCCACGTTTCTTTAGCAAACGCATCAGGCAAACAGAGGCATTCGATGCAAGCAACCTGGTAGTGTTTGGCTGGGCTGGCATGCGTGGCGTAGTGTCCATGGCGGCGGCATTGGCATTGCCACTTACCTTGCCCGATGGTTCGCCGTTCCCGCACCGTAACCTTATTGTTTACCTTACTTTCTGCGTTATACTGTCTACCCTTGTTGTGCTTGGGCTGTCGCTGCCCTGGGTAATACGCAAACTGAAAATACAACCGCATTCCATTGCTGCCGAAGAGTACGAAGTACGCACCAATGTGGTCACCAATATCATTACGCATATAGAATCGAACCTATCGCTATTGCAGGACGAGTTGCTACATAATATCAAAAGCAAGTACGAAGTGAAATATAACCGTTTACAAAAAACCGACCTTCCTGCCAATTATTTCGGCAACGGGCAGCCCTTGGCCGGCAATGTTTTTAACGAGTTCACACAACTGCAAATAGACCTTATTGGCATGGAGCGGCAGTCGCTTGAACAGATGCACCGCAAGGGCCAGGCAAGCGAGGAAATACTGCGTAAAATAGAACGTGAGCTTGACCTGGAAGAAACAAGGCTACAAATGGAAATGTACAATGGCTAATCGTTTTTTGCTACTGCAATGATTTATCAAAACAAGTATCATTTTAGCAATACGACAATCCAACATTTGGTTTCCAAATGCAACATGGGCCACTATACAAAAGCCCAATTAATTCACTTTAGTTATCTTGCAGCCTTCTTTGTAAAAAATTTAACTGCCATGACTTTAGTTGAAAAGCTAAAACATATCCGTATAGTCCGCTCTATTGTATATGCCGTTGTGGGCATTATCACTTACCCGGGTCTTGTACTGTTCAACAAAATAAAAATCGAAGGCACGGAGAACCTTGAAAAGTTACCTAAAAAAAATGTGCTGTTTGTAAGCAACCACCAAACCTATTTTGCTGACGTAATTACATTCATCCATATTTTCTGTGCCGTTAAATGGCGTAAGAAAAACAGGCTGGGCCTACCCTATTACCTACTAAACCCCTTTACCAACCTGTATTATGTTGCTGCTGAAGAAACCATGAAGGGCAGCCTAATCAGTCGCTTTTTTACATTGGCAGGTGCATTAACCGTAAAACGTACATGGCGTAGCGAGGGCAAAGAAGTAAGGCGTGGCCTTGACCCCAGCGATACCAGGAAAATTGACAAGGCCCTTGACACAAGCTGGGTAATCACTTTTCCGCAAGGTACTACCAAACCTTTTGCACCGGGACGTAAAGGCACGGCCTTTATCATCAAGAACTGTAAACCCATTGTTATACCTGTTGTCATCAACGGCTTCTGGCGTGCCTTCAATAAAAAAGGACTGAAATTCAAAAAGAAAGGTTCCCTGCTTTCCGTGAGGTTTAAAGAACCGATGGTTATTGACTATGCATTGCCCACAGAAATCATACTGGAGCAGGTAATGGATGCCATTGAACAAAGCAAGCAATTCATGCTAAAGGGAAAACATCATTTAATGAATGCATTGGATAAATAAAAAAGTGCATCAACAAACCAGTCAGTTTATTGATGCACCTATTGTATAGCATGTATTAAAACATACCTAGCTTACGGTACTTCCTTCATCAATTTTGCCATCGGGGTTCACAAAATGGAGTTTGCCTGCTTTGTCTTCTGCCATCAAAATCATCCCGTTGCTTTCAATACCACGCATCTTACGTGGGGCAAGGTTGCAAACAACTGTAACCTGTTTGCCAACAATATCTTCGGGTTTAAAATGCAGGGCTATACCGCTAACAATGGTCCTTGTTTCAAAACCTAAATCAACCGAAAGTTTCAACAGCTTATCTGCTTTCTCCACTTTTTCTGCTGAAACAATGGTACCTATCCTTAAATCAATCTTTGCAAAATCATCAAAAATAATTTCCGGTTTCAGGCTACTGGTTTCAGGTTGTTGGTTGCTGCTTGTTTCTTCACTAACGGCTAAAGATTGTTGGCTCATGGCTTTTTTCTGTTTTAGTTTCTCCATTTGAAGAGCAATCTCTTCATCTTCAATTTTCCTGAACAGCAACTGTGGTTCCCGCAGGCTATAACCAACGCTTAACAGCTTTACCGATCCTGCATTCTGCCATTCCAGAATCCTGTCTGTCACTTTCATCATACCCAACATTTTCTTTGCAGTAAAAGGCAAAAACGGATTAATGAGTATGGCAAGGTTGGCTGTTAACTGCAAACATAAATGCAGGCAGTTATCAATCTGCTTCTGTGCTTCGGGGTTTTCAGCCAGCTGCTTCGCAACAATCCACGGCTCTTTCTTCTGCATGTATTGATTGGCCTTTCTTGCCAAATCAATCACTTCAAACTGTGCATCACGAAATTTATAGCCTTCCAGCAATGTTTCAATTTTTGTTTTGGCAGCAGCAATATCCACAATCAATTGCTTGTCGGTATCATCCATCAGCTCGTTATGAAATACCGGCACTTTGCCACCACACAATTTATGCATCAGTACAAAAGTCCTGTTTACATAATTGCCAAATATGCTTACCAGTTCGCTGTTGTTCGCATCCTGAAAACCCTTCCAGGTAAACTCACTGTCTTTGGTTTCGGGTGCTATAGCCGTTAAATAATAACGCAATACATCGGCCATGCTTTCGCCACCATTGTCCTTCTTTATCCAATCGTTAATGTAATCGTCCATTTCAATGCTCCATCCACGGCTCGTACTCATTTTATCGCCTTCCAGATTCATAAACTCGTTACTGGGCACATTGTCCGGTAAAATATTGCCATGCAGCTTCAGCATCACCGGAAAAATAATGGCATGAAAAACAATATTATCCTTGCCTATAAAATGTACCAATTGTGTGTCTGCATCATACCAATAAGGCTTCCAGTCCTTATCATTGTTCAGTGCCCACTGCTTAGTGGCACTTATATAACCAATGGGTGCATCAAACCATACATACAACACTTTTCCATCAGCCCCTTGTACAGGTACCTTTATACCCCAATCAAGGTCCCTTGTTACGGCCCTTGGTTGCAGGCCGCCATCTACCCAACTCTTTACTTGCCCAACCACATTTGCACGCCAATCGTCTTTATGTTCTTTCAACACCCATTCACGCAAAAAATCTTCATGCTTATTTAAAGGCAGGTACCAATGCTTGGTTGCTTTTTTTATAGGGGCATTGCCGCTTAACGTTGAAACTGGATTAATGAGTTCTTCGGGGCTCAGGCTTTTGCCACAGCGTTCGCACTGGTCGCCATACGCATTTTCGTTGCCGCAGTTTGGGCAGGTGCCTTTTATAAAACGGTCAGCCAAAAACGTATTGGTAGCTTCGTCATAATATTGTTCGCTTTCCTTTATCTCAAGATCGCCTTTATCATTCAGCACCGTAAAAAATTCCTGTGCGGTTTCATGGTGCAGGGCAGACGATGTTCTGTGATAAATGTCAAATGCAATTCCAAGATCCTTAAAGTTCTGCTCAATAATGGGGTGGTACTTATCAATAATGGCCTGCGCAGTGGTGCCTTCCTTCATGGCCTGTATCGGAATGGCCGTACCATGCTCATCGCTGCCACAAACAAAAACCACATCGCGTTTCTGGGCCTTCAGGTAACGCACATAAATATCTGCAGGAATATAGGCACCCGCCAAATGCCCAATATGCTTCAAACCATTGGCATAAGGCAGTGCAGAAGTAATTAAATATCTTTTCGGTTGATTCATTGTTGTACTCAGCTTTTGAATAAGAATTAAACTTTCGTGATCCCGATAACCATCGGGACACCCATCAACTATTGAACATTGCCGGGCATTGCGAAGTGGGCAAAAATAAGCAATTGACACTTACGCAAACAACCAATAGAATATTGCCGCAGAAACACCCACAAAAAAGGAAATGGCCCATACGTCATGTTTCAGTTCTGCCCACTTTCTTTTCTTTACTTCTTTTTGATAGATGACCCAACCAAAAAATGCTACCGGAACAAGCCCATAACGAAAAAAGAAGTACATACTCATCTGTGAATGTTTTTTAATGCCGAAAAATACCAATAAATGGGTACAGCTATTTTGTTATTAAGCCTTAGTTTTATGCAGTAACCACAATCATGAACAGGAAACATTTTTTTCAGGCCGTTTTGCCACTCACCGTTGCCGCATCTTTATACAAGAAAACAAATGCGGCAGGCCTGTTTTTGCAACCATCGCTTACCCCGCCCAGCCTTATTGTGGGCGATACCATTGGCATTACCTGCTCTGCAAGCCCTGTGGACCTGCCCAAGCTGCAGGCAGGCATCAAAACGCTGAAACTATGGGGCCTTAATGTACAGTTGGGCAATACGGTTGGTAAGCATTGGCAACGCTTTGGCGGAACGGATGAGGAAAGGGCAAGTGACCTACAGGCCATGCTGGACGATGACAACATCAAAGCCATTCTTTTTGCCAAGGGTGGTTATGGCGTAATGCGGATGATAGACAAAATTGACTGGACAAAATTTTTGCAGAAACCCAAATGGCTAATCGGCTTTAGCGATATTACCACCGTGCACCTGCATGTGCATGCAAACTTTGCCATACCCACCATACATGCGGATATGGCCACGGGCATAACCGATGATGCCAAAGACCTTTCGGCCACTACCCTGCATGATACCCTGTTTGGCAACCGCATAGACTATACTATTGCCGGGCATCCATTGAACCGGGAGGGTTTTGCAAGCAGCAAACTGGTTGGTGGCAACCTGAGTATGTTGCAGGCATGTGCTGCAAGCAAAAGCGATATAAAAACAGATGGAAAGATCCTGTTTATTGAAGATGTGAGCGAATACAAGTACACCATTGACCGCATGTTACTGAACCTTAAACGCAGCGGCAAACTGGATAGCCTTGCGGGCCTGATGGTAGGCATGTTTACGGCCACCAAAACAAATGTGGAAGACAGTTTTACCGAAACCGTGGAAGAACTGATTATGGAAAAAGTACAGGAATACAAATACCCTGTATCCTTTAATTTTCCTGCGGGGCATATAACACTGAACCATGCATTAAAAATGGGTGTTGCCTACGATTTCAATGTAAGTACACAATCGGTTACCCTCTCCGAAAAGCTATTGACGGATGCCCCACTGATACCCACTGCACCTAGGTTGTTTTTGCAGGAACCCATCATAACCACAGATACCTTACAAACTACAGGTAAACTTTATTTGCACTAGGTATTTAGCTAATATTGCCATATGATACAATTGCTTTCTATTTTTTGTCGCAAAAAAGCACTTGCCTTTTTACTCATTGCCACCATACTTGTTTCGTCTGTTGCCGGGCAAATGAACTATGCAAGGCAAGACAGTACCAACAAAAAGATACTGTTTCATGAATCGTTTGTCAACAACCAGAACCGTTGGTACACGGGGTCTGATAAACACATGACAGGACTTATTGAAAATGGCTATTACAACCTTGCCGTAAATAACAGTGCTTACGGCGTTGCCAAAGATTCTGTTTTTATAGATGCAACAAAAGACTTTGAAATTGAAGCAGGTATAAAATTTGCCGATGAACGCAGTGACAAGAAAAGCAGTGCCATGCTTTTTTGGGGCAGGGACAGTATGCAGTCATTCTATTTTTTCCTAACCAAAGATGGCTACCCCAATGTTTCCAACTGCGACGAGTTGGGCAAGCACCATTGCAAGACAGTTCTCAAATCAAAAAACAAAGCAGCCATTAATGCCAATGCCTTCCAGTTGCTTACCATACGAAAAGTGGCCAACACCTATTATTTCTTCATCAATAAAGAATATGTTTTCTCCATGCCCTTCCTGCCGTTTTATGGAAACCATATCGGTATTGGGGCAACCAAGAAAACAACTGTATTCATAGACTTTTTAACCGTTTCGTACCTATGATAAAAATTCCTCCCTATTTAAAAAAGGGCGATACCATTGGCATTGTTTGCCCCGCAGGTTTTATGCCGTACGAAAAAGCCGAAACCTGCATACAGATACTGCAGCAATGGGGCTATAAAGTAAAAACAGGCAGCACGCTTGGCAGCAATCAAATCAATTATTTTTCCGGAACGGATGCGGAACGCCTGCACGATTTACAGGCCATGCTCGACGATAAAGACATACAGGCCATTTTATGTGGCCGTGGCGGTTATGGCGTAAGCAGGATCATTGACAATTTGGATTTTACGAGATTCAGGAAAAACCCCAAATGGATAATCGGGTTTAGCGATATCACTGTATTGCATGCACATATACACCAGCAGTTTAAAATTGCCACGTTGCATGCCCCAATGGCTGCTGCTTTTAACGATGGCGAATACAGTAACCAATATGTACAAAGCCTGCACAAGGCGTTAAAAGGAGCCGCTGCCAATTACAATTGTGCTGCAAATACTTTCAATAATATAGGCGAGGCTGAAGGCGAACTGGTTGGTGGTAACCTGTGTTTGATTGCACATCTTGTTGGCAGCAAATCGGCCTACAATACCAAAAACAAGATCCTGTTCCTGGAAGATGTGGGTGAGTACCTCTACAATATAGACAGGATGTTTATACAGCTTAAGCGTAGCGGGGCATTCAGCAATTTAAAAGGTTTAATCATTGGCGGTTTCACCGATACAAAAGACAATACGGTGCCCTTCGGTACCGATTTCCATAACATGGTCCATCACCATCTAAAAGAATACAACTATCCTATTTGTTTTGATTTTCCGGTTAGTCACGAAAAAGAAAATTATGCATTGAAGATTGGGGTCAGGCACCGGTTAAAAGTCACCAGCAAAAAGGTACAGTTAACCGAAATAAAACTTTAAAGCCATTGGGTTACCGGTACAAACCAACTTGCATTCATAAAAGATTTGCTTGCGGTCAATCGTTTTACATTTACTTTTGTTACAGATTAAATTCACATTCTTGTGGGCAAGCATATAAACAAAGTTTCGGCAGCCGGTTTGGTAATAGCACTCGGAATCATTTACGGCGACATCGGTACCTCTCCCCTCTACGTTCTAAAAGCAATTGTTGACGACAAACCCATTACGGAAAACCTGATACTAGGTGCTTTGTCATGCATCATCTGGACACTTACCCTACAAACAACCGTTAAGTATGTAATACTTACCCTAAAGGCAGATAACAGGGGCGAAGGTGGCATATTCAGCCTGTACGCATTGGTACGCCGCAGAAAAAAATGGCTTGTCATTCCTGCAATGATTGGCGGTGCAGCCTTACTGGCAGATGGTATTATCACACCACCTATTTCCGTTACTTCTGCCATCGAAGGTTTGCGGCAGTTGCCCAAATTCCACGATATTCCCCAAACAACCGTAGTGCTGATTGTAGTGGCTATCATTAGCCTGTTGTTCTTCCTGCAACAGTTTGGCACTACCGCCATCGGTAAGCTGTTTGGTCCAATCATGGGCATCTGGTTCGGTATGCTTGCCGTGTTGGGCTTTGCACACCTGGCCGATGATTTTGCCATCTTTAAAGCATTGAACCCTTATTATGCTTACGATTTATTGGTGCATTATTCCTACCACGACAATATTACCGGGCACAACTTTAGCGGTTTCTGGTTATTGGGTGCTGTGTTTCTTTGTACTACCGGTGCAGAGGCATTGTATAGCGACTTAGGGCACTGCGGCAAAGGCAACATCCGCATTTCCTGGATATTCGTAAAAACCTGTTTGATATTGAATTACCTGGGGCAAGGTGCCTGGATGCTTGCCAATGTAAAAGGAAAAATATTCGACACTTCCAACGACCTGGTGTTTAACCCCTTCTTCAACATCATGCCACCTTGGTTTAAACTGGTGGGCATTACCATTGCCACTGTAGCTGCAATTATTGCCAGCCAGGCATTGCTGAGCGGTTCGTTTACCTTGATTGCAGAAGCCATGCGTTTGAACCTATGGCCCAAAATGAAAGTGAACTATCCTACCGAAGAAAAAGGACAGCTCTATATACCGGGCATCAGTTTGTTATTATGGTTGGGCTGTATCGGTATCACTTTATTTTTTCAAGAATCTTCCAAAATGGAAGCTGCTTATGGTTTGGCAATCACCATGTGCATGATCAGTACCAGCATCCTCTTTGCCAACTTCCTCGTCAGTCACCGGGTGCTTCCGTTATGGATATACATTTATCTGGCCGTGTACCTCGCCATTGAGATTTCCTTCCTGATAGCCAATCTTGAAAAATTCCCGCATGGCGGTTATGTTACATTGATTGTGGGTGGAGCCCTGTTTGCCGTAATGTATATATGGTTCAGGAGCCGGAAAATCAAGAACAGGTACGTGGAATTTGTAAGGCTGGAAGATTATATACCGCAGATACAGGAATTGAGCAACGATAAATCTGTCGGCAAATTTGCCACGCATTTGGTGTATATGACCAGTGCCAACAACCACAAGGAAATTGAGCATAAAATCATTTACTCCATATTGAACAGGAAACCCAAACGTGCAGACATTTATTGGTTTGTGCATGTGGATGTCTTGGATGACCCTTACACCTGCGAGTACCATGTAGAGCATATTATACCAAACGATATTATACGCATCGAATTCAGGTTGGGCTTCAGGGTGGAACAACGTATCAACCTCATGTTCAAGAAAGTGGTGCTTGATTTAGTGGCAAACAAAGAAGTGAACATTACCAGCCGTTATGAAAGCCTGGGCAGGAACAATGTGGTAGGCGATTTCCAGTTTATCGTATTGGAAAAATACCTGAGCCAGGATAATGAACTGCCTTTTATGGAACGTGTAATCATGAAACTGCATTTCTGGTTAAAGGAAATTTCTTTGAGCGAGGAACGTGGCTTTGGTCTTGACCCCAGCTTTGTAACCGTGGAGAAATTCCCATTGATTGTGGCACCCATCAGCGACACGAAACTGAAACGTATTTTCCCTGAATCTTATGATGATTAATGTATCCCAATCATTATCATCTGCTATTGATTAGAACATTAAGTCAGTAAATAGTTGCAGACGGTTTGAACTATACATAAAAAGAGTGGCCTGCTTGCAGGCCACTCTTTTTTATTGAACTGGATGTTTATACTAAGCTATATCAAAACGGTCAAGGTTCATCACTTTAGTCCATGCTGCAATAAAATCATGTACAAACTTTTCTTTTGCATCATTGGCAGCATATACTTCAGCAATGGCCCTAAGCTCCGAATTGGAACCGAATATCAGGTCGGCACGGGTTGCTGTCCATTTAGCTTCGCCTGTTTTCCTGTCACTTCCTTCAAACAGGTCCTGAATATCAGAAGTAGCGGCCCATTTTATATTGAAATCAATTAGGTTCACGAAGAAATCGTTGCTCAACGTTTCTGCCTGTTTGGTAAACACACCATGTTTTGATTGATTAGAGTTGGTACCCAAAACACGCATGCCACCAACCAATACCGTTAGTTCCGGTACCGTAAGTGTCAATAGCTGTGCCTTATCAATCAATAGCTCTTCTGTTGAAGCTGCAATGACATTGTTCTTTCTATAGTTCCTGAAACCATCGGCATTGGGCTCCAATACTGCAAACGATTCTACATCGGTCTGCTCCTGTAATGCATCGTTACGTCCCGCTGCAAAAGCAACCGCAACATCAAAGCCTGCATTCTTTGCAGCCTTCTCCACTCCCGTATTTCCAGCCAATACAATTAAATCGGCCAACGAAACTTTTCTGTTACTGGAACCATTGTTAAATGTTGTCTGGATATTTTCCAACACGCCCAACACTTTGGCCAGTTGAGATGGGTTGTTCACCTCCCAATCTTTCTGTGGTGCCAAACGTATCCTTGCACCATTGGCACCGCCACGTTTGTCCGAACCACGGAAAGTGGATGCCGAAGCCCACGCAGTAGACACCAGTTCGGCAACGGATAAACCCGATGCCAATATTGCGGCTTTTAACGAAGCGATGTCCTGCCCATCAATCTGTCCATGTGTAACAGCGGGGATGGGGTCCTGCCAAATCAGTTCTTCTTTTGGCACTTCTGCACCCAAGTAACGCACAATTGGCCCCATGTCGCGGTGTGTCAGTTTAAACCAGGCCCTTGCAAATGCATCTGCAAACTGGTCAGGGTTTTCAAAAAAACGCCTGGATATTTTTTCATACACAGGGTCCATCCGCAAAGAAAGGTCGGTTGTAAGCATAAACGGTGCATGATGCTTTGTTGCATCATGTGCATCTGGCACCAAACCTTCGCCTGCATTGTTCTTCGGTTTCCATTGTTGTGCACCTGCGGGGCTCTTGGTAAGCTCCCATTCATATCCAAACAGGTTCTCAAAAAAGTTATTGCTCCATTTTGTGGGTGTTGTTGTCCATGCACCTTCCAGGCCACTGGTAATGGTATCTCCTGCATTGCCTTTACCAAACGAATTCTTCCAGCCCAGGCCCAACTGCTCTATACTTGCAGCTTCGGGCTCCTTACCTACATGGTCTGCCGAAGCTGCTCCATGCGTCTTGCCAAAACTGTGGCCACCGGCAATCAATGCCACGGTTTCTTCATCGTTCATCGCCATACGGGCAAATGTTTCACGAATGTCTTTTGCGGCAGCAATTGGATCGGGGTTACCATCAGGTCCTTCGGGGTTCACATAAATTAAACCCATCTGCACAGCAGCGAGTGGTTTTTCCAAATTGCGTGAATGTATCTTACCATCGGCATTATCGTCAGATACCAGTACACCATGATTCTCTGCAACACCTGGCGAACCGTCTTTGTAACGTATGTCGCCACCCAGCCATTCTTTTTCGGCACCCCAATACACTTCCTCCTGCGGTTCCCAAACATCTGCTCGGCCACCGGCAAAACCAAATGTCTTAAAGCCCATCGATTCCAATGCACAGTTACCTGCAAGTATCATCAAATCGGCCCAGGAAATCTTCTGGCCATATTTCTGTTTAATAGGCCAAAGCAACAAACGGGCTTTATCAAGGTTTGCATTGTCTGGCCAACTGTTCAAAGGGGCAAAACGTTGCATGCCCGCACCTGCCCCGCCACGGCCATCATGAATACGGTAAGTACCTGCACTATGCCAGGCCATGCGTATAAAGAATGGGCCATAATGGCCATAGTCTGCAGGCCACCAATCCTGCGATGTGGTCATCAAATCCACAATATCTTTTTTTACGGCAGCCAGGTCAAGGCTTTTGAATTCTGTTGCATAGTCAAATCCATTGCCCATTGGGTCCGAAAGGGAAGAATGCTGGCGGAGCACCTGTAGGTTTAAACGATTGGGCCACCAATCGCTGTTGCGGGTACCGCCACCTGCAACGGGCTTCTTCATGCCACCATGGTTGAACGGGCATTTGCCCTTGCTTTCATTGCTTGCATCGTTGGGCGTTCCGGATGCTGCTTCATTGTTGTGCTGATTCATACAGGCAATTGTTTTATTAGTTGAAAGAAATTTTGATGCTGGGAGTAACGGTCACGAAATTGTCACTTTGTTACAAATAAAGCTAATCAATTAATTTTATCTTCTCATAGACAAAAACTATTGATATGACATTTGTACAACTGGAATATATCGTGGCATTGGATTCGTTAAGACATTTTGCCAAAGCTGCAGCACATTGCCATGTAACACAGCCCACTTTAAGTATGCAGATACAGAAACTGGAGGAGGAACTGGACACGCCAATATTTGACCGGAGCAAACAGCCCGTGATACCTACCGAAACAGGCTATGCCATTATTGAGCAGGCCAAAAGAATAATAGCCGAAAAGCATTTGATGGATGAAATGCTGCAACACAAAAAAGGACAGTTTACAGGCGAACTGAAAGTAGGCATCATACCCACACTTGCACCTTACCTGTTACCGCTTTTTGTACAGAAGTTCACCCATAAATATCCCGGCATTAAGCTGGTTGTGAACGAACTTACCACCGATGTCATTATAACAAGATTGCGTGAAAACAGGATTGATGTAGGCATACTGGTAACTCCTTTACAGGAAAACGGCATTAGTGAGCATGTATTGTTTTATGAACAGTTAATGGCTTATGTATCCAAAAAAAATGCGGCCTATAAAAAAACATTCGTGTTGGCCAAAGACATTGATCCCGAAAAATTATGGTTACTGGAAGAAGGGCATTGCTTCCGTTCGCAGATCGTAAACCTATGCGAATTACGCCGCAGCAGTAAAGAAGGGAAGCATTTTGAATATGAAGCAGGCAGCTTTGAAACCCTACGCCGGATGGTGGATGTGAATGATGGCATTACCATACTGCCCGAAATGGCCACCTACGATTTTACTGCAAGCCAGCAGCAACGCATTAGGCACTTCAGGCATCCTGCCCCGGTGCGTGAGGTAAGCATGGTACTGCACCGGAACTTTGCCAAGAAACGTTTGGTAGAAGTGCTACGGCAGGAAATTGTTGATGCATTGCCCGAAAAAATAAAGAAGAACAAAAAATCTTTTGTTTTGCCCATATAGTAAAAAAGGTACAAAACACTTTTCTTTGCCGCATTAAACTTATCTGATGAAACTGTTCCTGATCCGTTATACAAAACTTGTTTTTATCTGGTTGCAACTGCACCGTGTGTTTGGATGGATAAGTGGCGGCGTTGCCAATCTGTTTTGGCTCACCAAATTTTCGGCCTGGGCCTATGCCAACAGGAAAGTTGCCTATAATGATTTTCCGTGTAAGTGGGACTATTTCAGGCGTAACGACATGTATAAATGGGTAATAGATAAGGAACAGTTGACTGGCCCCATCAACTATATTGAATTTGGCGTAGCCGCCGGCGAATCGTTTAAATGGTGGCTGAAACAGAACCAACATACCGATAGCAGGTTCTATGGCTTTGATACGTTTGACGGACTGCCGGAAGATTGGGGCCCATTTAAGAAAGGCTCTTTTACCAACAACAATGTATTACCTGAAATAAACGACGCAAGGGGCAAATTTTACCAGGGGCTTTTTCAGCAAACCGTTCCAGGTTTTGTAAAAGAGTTGGACAATAGCAAACGCAATGTGCTAATGATGGATGCCGACTTATATACGGCTACATTATACGCATTGACCTCTTTGGCCCCTTACCTGAAAAAAGGCGATCTTATTTTCTTTGATGAATTTGTGGTGCCTACCCATGAATTCAAGGCCTATTCGGATTTTGTACAGTCCTACTACATTAACCTGGAGCTGATAGCCACGGCCAACAATTATTATTTTGCTGCCTTCAAAGTGGTATAGCAACTAGTACACCAGGTCTTCATAAGCAGCCTGCAACTCGTTATAAGCATGGTTATCTTTTGCCTGCTTGGCGGCAGACATGCCTTTTTCGTACCATTCAACGGCCAAGGCTGTTTCGCCTATTTTTTCCAATAGCTTGGCAAGATGGTAATAGGAACCCACATAATCGGGCGATTCGGTCAATATCGTTTCAAACAAATGTCTTGCATCCGCATCCTGCCCTACTTTTAAGTACTCCAATGCAAGTGCATGGCGAAGGAAATTATCCTGCGGATTTGACTGCAGGAAGGTTTTTATTTTCTCGATTCTTTCCATCAAACAAATGTACGCCGTGCAATGTTCCAAACATACAGGCCATGCATTCCACAATGCCATAGGCAATTGAAAATAAAGCTCCCCAAACTATCCACACACCGTCAACAAAACTTTATTGGCAATTTTTTTTGCTTAACCTTTGCCGCAAATAAAACAGCCTTATATTTGCAATAGTTGTTTATGCAACTAATTTACTGTCCGCTATGCTTTGAAGTTTAACGGATAAAGATTTACAAAACGAATTAAATAGCAGTTATGAAAATTTTGGTTTGTGTAAGTAAAACGCCAGACACTACTTCTAAGATTGCCTTTAAGGATGGCAATACAAAATTTGAAGACAATGGCGTGCAGTGGATTTTGAACCCTTACGATGAATGGTATGCCTTGGTACGTGCCATTGAGTTGAAGGAAAAAGATGCAGCAACTGTTCTGCACCTGGTAACTGTTGGCACAGCCGATGCAGAGCCCATTATACGCAAGGCTTTGGCATTGGGTGGCGATGAAGCAATACGCATTAATGCCGAAAGCAGCGACAGTTATTACATTGCTGCACAAATTGCCGAAATAGCCAAACAAGGTGCTTATGATTTAGTATTGACTGGTAAGGAAACAATTGATTATAATGGTTCATCCATTGGTGCCATGGTTGCAGAACTGATAGATGCACCCTATATTTCACTGGCCACAAAATTTGACCTGAATGGTTCCGTTGCTACAGTTGCAAGGGAAATTGAAGGTGGCGAAGAAGTAGCTGAAGTATCGTTGCCAGTTGTGGTTAGTTGCCAAAAAGGTGTGGCAGAACAACGCATACCCAATATGCGTGGCATCATGGCTGCACGTACCAAACCATTGAAAGTGGTTGAACCCGCAGCAATCGATACATTGACAAGCGTATCAAGCTACGAGCTACCACCAGCAAAAGCTGGCGTTAAACTGGTTGCGGCAGACAATGTTGCCGAACTGGTAAGACTGCTGCATGAAGAAGCAAAAGCATTCTAAGCAACTCAACAAGTTTCCATGTTCAAAAGTTGCAGGCAACAATTGAACAATCACCACAATAAAACATGTAAACAATGGTATTAATATTTGTTGACCAAGCTGATGGTCATATAAAAAAATCATCTTTCGAAGTACTTACTTACGGAGCCAAACTGGCGGAACAATTGGGTACAACAGCAGAAGCGGTTGCCCTTGGCACCATTAACGATGACCAGCTTTCCACAGTAGGAAAATACGGTGTAAAAAAAGTACATCATATTACCAATGAAGCACTGAACCATTTGGATGCACAGGCCTATGCCAAAGTAATTGCAGATACTGCTGCCAATACAGGTGCCACAGTTGTGGTTATATCGCATAACCAAACGGGCAAAGCCATTGCAGGACGTGTATCAGCCCGTTTAAAAGCAGGACTTGTTGCCGGTGCCATTGCATTGCCCGACACAAGCAATGGCTTTGTAGTAAAGAAAACGGTATTCAGCGGCAAGGCATTTGCAAACATCAACATTACTTCGCCTATAAAAATCATTTCATTAAACCCAAACAGCTTCCACGTAACTGTTGGTGAAGGTGTGGCAGAAGTTATTGCTACAACGGTTGCTTTGAATGACCCTAAAGTAAAAGTGACTGCTGTAAACAAAGTAAGTGGTGAAGTGCCTTTGACAGAAGCGGATATCGTGGTAAGTGGTGGTCGTGGCTTGAAGGGACCAGAGAACTGGGGCATTATTCTGGACCTTGCGAAAGTATTGGGTGCAGCAACAGCCTGTAGCCGCCCGGTTGGCGATGCACATTGGAGGCCGCATCATGAACACGTTGGACAAACAGGTGTGCAGATTGCACCAAACTTATACATTGCAGTGGGCATTAGTGGTGCCATACAGCATTTGGCTGGCGTGAACAGGAGTAAAGTAATTGTAGTAATCAATAAAGACCCCGAAGCACCTTTCTTTAAAGCTGCCGATTACGGAATTGTGGGCGATGCTTTTGAAGTGCTGCCGCAAATGACCGCTGAAATAAAGAAACTGAAAGGAATTGCATAAGCGATAAAAAAGACAATTTGTATAATAAAAAATCCCACTCAACAATGAATGGGATTTTTTTATTAGCTACCTGTCAGCAAAGCATTATGCATGTTGTGTTTTCTTTTTCAGTTTTTTCCAACGCCTGGTAATGACAAACAACGCAAAAGGTATCAGTAAATAAACCAGCCTAGATGCATTGGAAATAAATTCGCTTTGCCCACAAGCCAATAAGCCACCCAATAAAAATATAGAAGCCACAGTAAGGCTTCGGTACATGGAAAACCTTTTTCCCAATTGGTCATGAGCCAGGTCGGACAAGCCATGTTTCGGATTGCCTATATACCTGTATAGCAGGAACAACGAAATGGCAATCATAAACAAATTGAAACTGTATATCTGCCAAACCATGTTCAGGTTGCCGTATTTGGAATTGAGGCCACTGGTAAAGGGAACCAATATGATCCAGAAAAGCATCAGCAAGTTCAGCCAAATCAACGTGCTGTTATAATTGTTTACATAACCAAACAGTTTATGGTGGTTGTGCCAGAACTGGCCAATAACAGCAAAACTCAAAACCAATCCAAAAAATTCAGGGAACTTTTCATGCAATGCATTGGATAGGTCATGAACAATATCCTTACTGTAATGAATTTCGGGTACCTTAATTTCTATTACCAGCAGTGTTATGGCAATGGCAAAAACCGCATCGCTGAACAAGATCAACCGTTCAATCTGGAACTGTTTCCTGTTTTCAAACAGGTCGTGGTGATGCGGGTGCTTCTGTTGGGACATGCAGTTAGTTTTTTCAAATCAATAATTTGGCGTAACCGTACAAATAAAAACTAAATTATCAGTTTTGAACCAATCAACACAAAGGTTTTTCATCAAGCCAACAATAAAATAGCCACACATAATATGTGTGGCTATTTTATTCAATTTATTCAAGTGCAGTTAGGCCCATAGATTGTTCGGGTATTCACCATCTGCTACCAATTTATCTATGCTTGCCTGTACCACGGGTGCATCTTCTTTATATGTAACACCAAACCATTGTGCAGAAGTTGGTATAACCTTAACCTTACCCGACCCACTTTTTACTACATGGTCCACTACCAATGGTATAAAGAATTCACCTTTAGGATTATTGATTTCCTTGTTCAGAAAATCCTGGAACAGGTTTTCGCAACGGTCAATAAAATTGGGAGCAAAACCAAAGAAGTTCATGCTTACGCTCGAGTTTTCGCTTACTTCATGCAGCCCTGATTCATCTTCGTAGGTAATCACACCTTTATCGTTGCGGAATATTTTTGTACGCTCGTTAATGTCAGTAAGGTTATTGTCAGCATCCACATCACAAACACCACGGCTTACATGGCCATTATCGCTCAAGGTCTTTTTCAGTTCATATCCTATGATGCAATAAGTGTTATCATTGCTTGCTGTTGTAAGAAAGTTGTAGGCCTTTACAAAAGCATCACGTCCATAAAAATCATCGGCATTGATAACACTGAATGGCTCGTTCACTTTTCCCTTGCAACAAAGTACCGCATGTGCTGTACCCCATGGCTTCGTCCTTTCGGCAGGGATTGCCCTATCGCCTACAAAACTGTTCAATGCCTGGTACACATAGTCCACTTCAATCTTGCCTTCCAGTTTCTTGCCAAAATTTTCCTTGAACATATCAGCAAACTCTTCCCTGATAATAAAGACTACCTTGCCAAAACCTGCACGTATGGCATCATAAATGGAATACTCCATAATGGTTTCGCCACTTGGCCCAAAGCCCTGTGTTTGTTTCATGCTTCCGTAACGGCTTGCCATACCTGCTGCCAATATTACCAATGTTGGTTTCATGATTGTTGTATTAATGTTTATTAATTAGAATCACTTTAAACATACCCCATCATCCGCTGCCGCCCATTTACTACTTTTGTTAAAAGTTGTGCGAAGATAAAGGGATAGGAATATATAGAAAAAATGCAGTTATCACCCCCTACTATACATACACTCAGCAGCAAGTTATTCAATAGCTATGCCATTGATGTGCTGCGGCTGGATGTAATCCACCCCATTGTTAGTGGCAACAAATGGTTCAAGCTAAAACACAGTATAGCTGCTGCCATTGCTGCAAAAAAAGGTACTGTTGCTACTTTTGGCGGTGCCTACTCCAACCATATTATTGCTACTGCTTTTGCCTGTAAAGATGCAGGCTTAAAAGCCGTTGGCATTATTCGTGGAGAAAAATCAACAAACCTTTCACCCACTTTGCAATCGGCAATGGAACTGGGCATGGAACTGGTTTTTGTATCGAGGGAAGAATACAAACAGAAAGACAGGTTGGTACGCATGTTTGACAGTACCTATTATTGGATAAATGAAGGTGGTTACGGCATTGATGGAATGAAAGGTGCAAGTGAGATACTACAAGCCACCGATACAGCCAACTACACCCATATACTTTGTGCATGTGGCACGGGTACCATGATGGCCGGGCTGGTTGTGGGTGCATTACCGCAGCAACATATTATTGGCATCAGTGCATTAAAAGGGCATACCGGCTTGTTGGATGATGTAAAGAAATTGTTACCAGAAACCGTACAGGAAAAACAGTTCCAGGTACTGCACGGTTACCATTTTGGCGGCTATGCCAAACACCCATCGGCATTAATTGACTGGATGGAACAATTATGGCTAGCTGAAAATTTACCTACAGACATTGTGTACACTTCCAAACTCCTATATGCCGTAAGCGATTTATGCAAGCAGCATTTTTTTGAGGTAGGAAGCAGGTTGCTGGTTATTCATAGCGGTGGCCTGCAAGGCAATAATTCTTTACCGGTTAACACATTGCCTTTTTAATAACACCATTGCTATTATCTTTGAAACCATCATGAAGAAGAAGTTTGTATTTATTGCTATACTATCCATACTACTATATGTTACCAGCACTGCCCAGGACACATTGCCCAACTTTACCGTTAGGACCGTTGGCCCCGGCAAGGCACAAGTGAGCTGGATAAATAATTTTGATAAAGTGGTGCAGCTTACGGTGCAACGTTCTTTTGACAGTACCAAATTCTTCAGGACCATCTTTTCATCCCAATCGCCCTGGCTGCCACAAAATGGTTTTATAGATAACAACCTGCCAGATGGCTATAAGGTTTTTTACCGCATACAATATGTGTTTGAAGGGGGTGCATACTTTTTTACCAAGTCGCAAAGCCCCGTCGTTTACAGGTCGCCCAGGGTACCCGATGATGTAACACCAGACGAGCCTACCAAAAAAGACGAAGTGCGTATTGTAAAAATTTACAAGCCCACAAAAGACAGCCTCATTTCAACCATCAACTACAAAGACTATAAGCATTTTAAAGATTCCGTAAGCCGCACAACCAAAGACACGTTATTTTATTACGACAATGATGAAGTAGTGATAAAACCTTATGTGCCCAAACCCGTTTGGAAACCTTCGCAATATGTGTTTACAAGCGATAAAGGTTACATCAAGATACTGTTACCACTTGCCAAACTGAAACATTACCGTATTGTTTTCTTTGAAGACAATGGCAACGAAGTGTTCCAGATAAAGCATGTAAAGGAAGCAGAACTATTATTGGACAAAACCAACTTCATACATGCAGGCTGGTTCACGTTTGAACTATATGAAGAAGACAAACTGAAAGAGAAGAACAAGTTTTATTTATGGAAAGATTAGTGGGAGAAGGTGGACAGTGGATAGTTGACAGTAGATAGTAGTTAGTACAATTAGAAAGAAGCAAAGCCGAGCCATTTTATTAATTGGTAACCGTCAATAACCGGGCATTGAACACCTGCTCAAAATGCTGTTTCACTTTTTGTTTTACTTCTTCCATGTCCAGTTTGTAACCCAGTTCCTTTTCTAATGATGTAACCTGTTTGTTTTCTATACCGCAAGGCACGATGTACGAAAAATAAGCAAGGTCGGTATTTACATTAAACGCAAAGCCATGCATAGTAACCCACCTGCTGCATTTAATACCCATGGCACATATCTTTCTTTCTCTACCAGGTATATCGGCATCAATCCATACACCGGTTTCACCTTTGCTCCTACCCGCTTCTATGCCATAATCGGCCAAGGTTAAAATGATCACTTCTTCTAAACTGCGTAGGTACCAGCCAAGGTCCGGTTTAAAATTATCAAGATCCAAAATGGGATAACCTACAATTTGTTGCGGACCATGAAAAGTGATATCGCCACCACGGTTGATGTGGAAATATTCAATACCCTTCTGTTCCATCTCTTCATCGCTGATCAATACATTTTCCTTATGGCCGCTTTTGCCCAATGTAAACACGGGCAAATGCTCCACAAACAATAAATGGTTGGTTGTTTTAGTATCTGTATTGTTTTGACGGTTGGCTATCTTAATGTCAACATTCTCTTTCAACAAACGCTCCTGGTAATCCCATACATCTTTATAGCGATGCATACCTAAATCCTGAAACTGCACATTGTTTTGCATTGGGCAAAGATACGGAGCGGTTTATTGTGCAAGAAACTTCAACAAAAGTGCACACTTAGCTTCTTAGCATTCTAATTATTGAACAATAGCCCCGATCCGATAGCTATCGGATGAAGTGGAAAGCCCGGAATGGTTTAACCCCGACAGCGGCTTTAGCCCTGTTGGCGGTTGAGCCATGAGGACTTGCAACGCAAAGCGGGACAGATGCTGATTAGCATTACTCAAACCAACTGCTTCCAAAAACAGACAAACTAATACCGAATGCCTTTATTTTTGCCACATGAGCGAAGAACTTGACTTACCGCAAGAGGAACAGGAAGATGTGTATGAGAAACGGACCTTTCATATAGACAAAGGCCAGGAACCTCTGCGTATAGATAAATGGTTACAGGTACACATTGAAGGTGCCACCCGCAACAAGATACAACGGGGCATTGATGACGGCTTTTTGACCGTTAACGGCAAAGTGGTAAAGAGCAACTACAAAGTAAAACCGGGCGATGAAATAGTATTGATGGTTTTTGTGAACCCCGATTATACCGAACTTAAACCCGAAAACATCCCTTTGGACATTGTGTACGAAGATGCCGATGTAATGGTCATCAACAAAGTGCCCAATATGGTGGTGCACCCCGGTGTGGGCAACTATAGCGGCACGCTGCTGAATGGCGTGGCTTACCACTTACTACAACAGAACCCCAACATAACAGAAGACGAGCTGCCACGCTATGGCCTCGTACACCGCATAGATAAAAACACTACGGGCCTTATTGTATTGGCCAAAACATCTGAAGCGGCTGCCCATTTATCCAAGCAGTTCTTTAACCATACCGTAGAGCGAAAATATGTGGCCCTTGTTTGGGGCAATATTGAAGCAGACAGCGGTACCGTTAATGCACATATTGCACGGCACAAACAGTTCAGGAAAATGTTTGCCGCCTACCCCGAAGGCGATACGGGCAAACATGCCATTACCCATTACTCCGTGCTGCAACGCATGAACTATGTAACGTTGGTGGAATGTGTGTTGGAAACAGGACGTACGCATCAGATACGTGTGCACATGAAACATATTGGGCATACATTGTTCAACGATTGGGAATATGGCGGCGACAGGATATTGAAAGGAACCATTTATGCCAAGTACAAACAGTTTGTTGACAACTGTTTTGAACTTTGCCCACGTTGTGCCCTGCATGCAAAAGTGCTGGGCTTTGTGCACCCACGTACCAACGAGCAAATGTATTTTGAAGCAGCATTGCCCAACGACATGCAACAGGTAATTGATAAATGGAGCAGGTATGTAGGCAATGTAAAAGATGTTGAAGAATAATGTTAGGGCGTTGCCCGCCTGTGCGGGCCGGGTCTTCCGCTGCAAGTACGCACCATGCAGGCATGGTTGCGGGCTTTACGCTTCAACCCCTAACGCAGGTTTTTCCATAGCACCAATTCGTTCATTTCATGTAAAGCACATTGCTATATTTGCCTAATAAATTACTGTTTATGAAAAACGATATACGCCAGGACTGGAGCCTGGAAGAAATACACAACATATACAACGAACCTTTGCTGGAACTGGTTTTTAAAGCTGCCACATTGCATAGGCAATACAACGATACCGCCGAAGTACAGGTGTGTACTTTGTTAAGCATTAAAACAGGTGGCTGTAGCGAAGACTGCTCCTACTGCCCGCAGGCAGCACGTTACAACACAGGTGTAAATGTGCAGGCATTAATGAAACACGATGAAGTGATGGAGTATGCACAAAAAGCCAAAGATGCAGGCAGCACCAGGTTTTGCATGGGTGCGGCGTGGAGGGAAGTAAGGGACAATCGCGATTTTGACCGTGTACTGGAAATGGTAAAAGGCGTAAACCAGATGGGTATGGAAGTGTGCTGTACACTGGGCATGCTAACCGATACACAGGCACAGAAACTGGCCGAAGCCGGCCTCTATGCATACAACCACAACCTCGATACCAGCAAGGAACATTACAGCGAAATAATCACTACCAGAACATACGACGACAGGTTGCAAACGTTGGACAATGTACGCAAAGCAGGTGTTACCGTTTGCTGTGGTGGCATCATCGGCTTGGGCGAAACACATGAAGACAGGATAAAGATGCTGCACACATTGGCAACCATGCCCGAGCATCCTGAAAGTGTGCCCATCAATTCATTGGTTGCTATAAAAGGTACACCATTGGAGAACAATACTAAAGTAGATATTTGGGATATGGTACGCATGATTGCAACAGCAAGGATACTGATGCCTAAAACCATGGTACGTTTAAGTGCAGGCCGTACAGAAATGAGCGTTGCAGAACAGGCACTTTGTTTTATGGCCGGTGCCAACAGCATTTTTGCAGGCGACAAATTACTGACCACACCCAACCCAAGTTTTGATGAAGACAATGCGATGTTCAATCTATTGGGATTGCAGCCACGTAAGGCTTTTAAAGAAGAGAAACAATATTTAAGGGAACTGGTAGAAGCTTAGTAATAAAAAAATGGATAATGGAAAAGGGATGAATTATTGTTCATCCCTTTTCTATGTATGGAAATTCAATTTAAAATCGCTGTCAGGTTGAGCCTGTCGAAACCGATGAATGAATCGTACAATTTCCTTTGACAGGTTTAGGCACTTTGCTACACATCAATCTTTTCTGTAGCAACATAATACTTCAATTCAATCATATCGCCGGGTACAGGTTTGGTGTTCCAATGTTTGTGTATGGATAAAGCTGCACCAATGGCCGTTGCTTGCGACACAGATGCTGCAAACACTTCCATTGTAGGAAAAGCAGCAGCCAATAGGTTCATGTACACCGGGTTCTTTCCAAAACCGCCATCCACAAAAATCCTTTTTACTTTTTTACTGCCCAATATCAATGAAGTAGACACTTTTTGTTGCAGGATGATATCAAAAATAAATTGGTGGTACGCTTCTTCATACGTTTTAAAATCAGCAAGGTTACGTTGACCAAACGCCGAGGTATGTACACCTGTTAAAGCTGCCACATTGCTTGATTGAAGTTTGTTCAACAAGTCGTTATTGAAATCCACCTGCTTGTAATGATCCAGTGCAACCCCAAAATGGTAAGCCAATCTTTTAGTCTGCTGCTCATGCTCATAGCCTGCAAAAAGCCTCGATGCTTTTACGGGGTTGCCTTCGTATTCCATGTAACACAAACAATCCTGTTGCAGTTCATCGTCATTCAAAGGCTCATGGTTAAACGGATTGAAACTGATGCACCATGTACCTGTTGAAATTAAAATAAACGGTTCCGTAAAACTGGTAAGATAGGGTATCAATGCTGCTGAACTATCGTGCAAGCCAACACCTGCTTTAATAGGTTTACCATCAACTACCGCATCCATCGTTTTGTTGGAAGGAAACAATGCAGGCAATTTTGAAAGTATGTTTTCTTTGCCCACCCATTCATGGTAATCGTTGCTGGCAAAATTCCATAGAGTTGTATGGCAACCGATACTGGTTATATCAGCATAGGCCTTTCCCGTAACCAGATAACTGATGTATTGCGGCAAATGCAACGAATAAGCAATTTGATCAAACACGGTTGGCTGCTCGTTTTTCAATTTGTACAACTGCAGACCAGAGTTGAGATTGCCCAATACAGGCGAAGCTGTTTCTACAGATACTTTTGTTTCGCCACCATATTTATTATAGAATTTTTCTTCCAGCGTTTTAGGAAAAGGTTTTAAGTAGTTGTACAAAGGTGTTACAGGTTTTCCTGTTGCATCAATATGTACAAAGCTTGCACCATAAGTAGAAAAGTTGACTGCCTTGATTTCAAATTTCTTTAAGCCCAATACTTCATGTAATGTATGTTTAACCCATTCTGTCAGTTCATCTAGGTTCTCGCATATATCGCCATCTTCATCGGTTGTTTCATCAAACTGAACCGTACGCTCCAATACAATTCTGTACTGCTCGTTGAACAGGAAAAACTTTTTGTTGGTTTTGCCTATATCGAATATGGCTATTACTGATGTCATATACAAAATATTTGCTGCCACAAATGGCACGAATAAAACACGAATGAAATGGAATCGGGTCGAACGTTCAGAAAATCAACCCGTCTATAAACATGTGATGCCTTTGGCATCATTCTTATTCCCCCCCTTTAGGGGATAGGGGCTTTTACAAACCTGTTGCTACTGTTTTGCTTCCCCTTTCTTTGATCAATTGCTCACGTACTTTTTCTTGCCTAAACAGTTGCACGGGTTGCAATGCACCACCTGTTTGCAACCTTGCTTCTGCAACCAATGGGCGTACATCTGTTCTGTAAGCTGCTTGCAAAATTTCCTGGCATTTGGCTACATCGTTGTCCTGCTGTGCATCCTGTAAGGCTTTGGTATCAATAATCAGGGCCTGTGCATAAGCAATCTTGATGGCTTCCACACTTTGCAACAGGTCTTCCAACGGGTCTTTTACATTATGGCTTGCATCAATCATCCAACCTAAATCTTTTGCATGGTTCATGCCTCTTGCATCCATGCCTTCTACCAGTTCGTTGAATATCAAAAACAGTTGGTAAGGATTGATGGAACCAACAGTTAAATCATCATCACCGTACTTACTATCATTAAAATGGAAGCCAGCTAATTTCTTTTCATTCAATAACAACGCAACAATCTGTTCAATGTTTGCATTGGGTAAGTGGTGGCCTAGGTCAACCAAGGTATAAGCTTTATCACCCAGCTTATTTGCGTATAACAATGACTGCCCCCAATCGCCAACGGTCATGGAATAGAAGTTGGGTTCAAAAGCTTTGTATTCCACAAACAGTTTCCAGTTATCGGGCAGTGCTGCATAGATCTCCTGCAGGCTTTCCAATGTGTTGTTGAATGCTTTCCTGAAATTCAATTGACCAGGGAAACTTGAACCATCAGCCAACCAAACCGTTAATGATTCAGAACCCAATTCAACGCCATGTTTGATTACTTCTATGTTGTGATCGATGGCTTGTTTGCGAACGGCTTTATCAACGTGTTGCAAAGAACCGAATTTATAACTGTACTGTTGGTTGGCCTGGTCTTGAAAGGTGTTGGAGTTCATGGCATCAAAACGCAAACCATGTTGTGCTGCCAATGCCTTGATGGCTTTTGCATCTGTAGGTATATCCCACGGAATGTGTAAAGAGATAGCACCACTTGATTGATTGAGTGCATGCAGCAAACCCACATCTTCTATTTTTTCTTCGAGGCTGCGTGGCTCGCCTGCACCTGCAAAACGTCCGAAGCGTGTACCACCAGTACCTAGTGCCCAAGATGGAATGGCAATTTGAAAATCTTTCAGTTTCTGCAAAACTGTTTCTATATTGTTTATTTCTTCTGCGACAAAACCAAACTGGCGTTTGTGTTTTGCCAGTAAGGCTTCGTTATGGTTTGCAATGTTATTTTTATGGAGTAACATATTCTGTGATTAATCTACTTGGTGAGAAAAGATGAATAAAGTTATATGGTTGATGGGTGCGACGCCACTGGAGCCGGGTTATATTTTGTTGCTGGTGCCATAATATTTTTTGCCACGAATGTCACGAACGGACACGAATGGTTTTTGTTATTGGTGTACAGCGTTTAATACGAAGCGAAGCAAGAAAGAAAAAATGGGCCGACCGATTAGACAATCATCAGCCCTTTGATTGCTTGCTTTATGAAAATTTTTAACGTACAAATGCTGTTGCAACACCACCATCCACATTCAATACATTACCAGTTGATTTGTTAAGCAGTCCGCCAACAAACGCATAGCAGGCATTGGCTATATCATCAGGCAAAATGGCTTCGTTGAGCAACGTGCGTTTTGCATAATAGGCCGGCAGTTCTTCCACCGTAATGCCATAGGCTTTTGCACGTCCTTCGGCCCAACCGCCTGCCCAAATATTTGAGTCGGCAATTACTGCATCTGGGTTCACGGTATTCACACGAATTTTATCACCACCCAACTCGGCAGCCAACAAACGTGTAAGGTGTGCCTGTGCCGCTTTTGCGGAACCGTAGCCAGCATTGTTTGGCCCGGCCATAATACCGTTCTTTGAAACGATGTTTACAATATCGCCGCCAAAGCCTTGCTTACGCATGGTTTCAACACCTGCTTTGGAAACAAGGAACTGGCCTTTAACCAAAATATCGTACAGTTTGTCCCAATCTTCAATGGTATGGTCGGCTATAGATTTGGAAATGCTGATGCCTGCATTGTTGATGACGATGTCAACACCACCAAACGCCAAAGCCGCATCGGCAAAGGCTTTTGCGATAGTTGCATTATCCGTCACGTTCAACAAAGTTGAAGCTGCGGTATCTTTTCCGAATGCTTTTTTAAATTCTTCCATGGCACCATCCAAACGTTCCTGGTTAATGTCGTTCAATACTACACAGGCACCTTCTTCTGCAAACTTTTTGGCAATTGCTTTACCAATGCCGCCTGCACTACCCGTTATCAATGCAACACGTCCGCTTAAAGCTTTTGGCTTTGGCATGCGTTGCAGCTTGGCTTCTTCCAGTAACCAGTATTCTATATTGAATGCTTCTTGACGCGGCAATGATGTATATTCAGAAACAGCTTCTGCACCTTTCATTACATTGATGGCGTTGATATAAAATTCCGCAGCAACCCTTGCAGTCTGTTTGTCTTTTGCAAACGTGAACATACCAATACCGGGATACAGGATAACCACGGGGTTTGCATCACGCATGGCTGGGCTGTTAGGATGCTTGCAGGTATTATAATAGTCAGCATACATGTTACGGTATGCTTCAAATGCAGGTGCCAATGTTTCTTTAATGGCTGCAACATTTGACAGGTCTTGCGTTGGCGTTAACTCCAATACCAACGGACTGATCTTGGTACGCAGAAAATGGTCAGGGCAAGATGTACCTAATGGAGCTAATCTATCTAAATCATTGGAGTTAATGAACTGCAATACACGATCATCATCCGTAAAGTGACCGACCATTTTTGTTTGCGAAGAACAGAAGCCCCTTAATATAGGAGCCAATGAAGCGGCTTGCGACAGGCGTTGTTCTTTTGGTAAAGCTTCGAGTTTCTGTCCGCCAAACACTTCGCCTTTCTTACCATAATTATCTTCTAAATAAGCAGCACAACGTTCCACTACTTCCAATGTGTTGATGTAGGATTCGTATGCCGTATCGCCCCAAGTAAATAAGCCATGCGAACCAAGCATGATGCCACGTATACCGGGGTTTTCATCGAGGCATTGCTTTAATTGAAGACCAAGATCGAAGCCAGGCTTCTGCCATTCTACCCAACCAATTGTTCCGTTGAACAGTTCCTGGGTGATCTTCTTACCATCTTTTGCAGCAGCAATGGCTATGGCTGCATCTGGATGCAAATGGTCGATATGTTTGAATGGAAGAAAACCATGCAACGGTGTATCGATAGAAGGTGCTTTACTTGCGAGATCGTAAATACAATGGTTAAACAATTCAACCATTTCATCTTCATGCTCTATACCACGGTACACATTTTTTAAGCTACGTAAACGCTCTACATACAAAGCAGCCAAACCGCTTTTCTTTAAGGTGCCGATATCGCCGCCGCTTCCTTTTACCCACATGATCTCCGTTGCTGCACCCGTTAAAGGGTCTTTGGCCATTGCCTTACAGGAAGTGTTGCCACCACCGTAATTGGTGAGGCGTAGATCGGCACCCAATAAATTGGAGCGGTAAATCAGTAAAGCCACTTCATCACCCGCCAGTGCTGCGGCTTTCTGTTCGTCCCATAAATAGCTTACATGTTTAAATGTTGCTGCTGTTGTTGACATAAATTTTCCTTTTTTTTAAAATCCTTTTAATGCTTTAATGAGTTGCCATATCCTACAACAAGTACCGATAGAATGATTGTTGCGATACCTATTACGATTGTTGTACTTGTTTTTTTACTTACACCTTTCCATTCTTTTAAAACCAGTCCCCACATGTTTGCTATGAGTATAATGAACGACATGTGCAGTATCCATGAGCTTGCACCGTTGCCCATTTTGCTTTCGCCCATGCCGTAGAAGAAGAATTGCAAGAACCACATGGTACCGCCCAATGCACATAGCAGGTAGTTTTTTGCCAATGGCGACTGTTTGTTGGTATAATCACCAAAGGTTTTGTTGCGTGCATTCAAGATCATGCACCAGGTAAAGTTGGTAGTTAAACCACCCCAAAGGATCACTACAAAAATGACATTGTTCCTGAACAGGAACTCACCCTGACCTGGATGGGCTGTCTTCCAGATATCGTTGGCTGTTGTGCCCATGCTAGTACCTGCTTCAATACCAAAACTGAAACATGCACTGAGCACACCAGATACAATGGCAAGTACCAATCCTTTTACGAGTTTAAATTCACTACCAGCAGCATCGGTTCCGGTACTGCCCAGGTCTTTATCTTTCATGGCACCAGCTTTACCGCAGATCACAATAGCGATTAAACAAATGACCAGCCCAAGCAACACGGTTTGTCCCCATGTGGTGCTTGTGAGATCATGAAAAGTATCTTTTCCTGTTACGGGATTGAACTGGTAGTAAATAGATGGGATGATAGCACCGAACAAAGAGCATAGACCGAGTATGATGGAGCTACCCAATGACACACCAAGGTAACGTACGCCGAGGCCATACGTCAACCCGCCAATACCCCATAACAGCCCCATGGTAAAAGTGCTTATTAATGTAGCGGAAGGTGTTTGTTTAATGATATCTGCAAAGCCCGGAATAGTGAGGTATGCTGCAACCGGCGGAACGATAAGCCAGGAGAACAGGCCGCCAACGATCCAGAAGCTTTCCCAGCTCCAGCCCTTTACCTTTTTGTAAGGCATGTAAAAACTGCCGGAAGCAAAGCCCCCTATGAAATGGAAGAGAACACCAAGTATGATACCCATGAGTTAATGATTTCTAAATATGGCTGTAATGTTTGCAATCTGAAGTTCCAAAAATAGCAAGGGCAAAAGGGTAGCCTGTCATGTACCATCATGGTTGATGGAAAGGGGCCATGTAAGAGGGAATAAAGCCACGAATAGCACTAATTAGACACGAATAAGCAGGTCTGTAAAATTGTTTCAGTAATTATCAGGCTGACAGCAAAAAAAGTGTCACTCAATTGCCTTCGCCCAATAATCAACTTAAAAGATCATTCGTGCTTATTCGTGGCCCAATCAATCTTTTTTCAGTAAACGGTATTTCTGCGGCGAAACACCAATTACTTTTCGGAACCTTTTGGAGAAATAGTAGGGATCATCAAAACCCATATTCATAGCAATCTCTTTTACAGATGCATTGGTAAAATCCAGTTGCTGCGATGCCTTCTGCATCTTCATCTGTATAAAATAATCAATGGGTGCGTAGCCGGTTTTTTGTTTGAAGAGGTTGGAAAAACGGGAAGTGGAGTAATTACAATGTTTGCACAATTCATCCAGCGTAATGTTTACATCTATATGGTCCTGCATATACAGCACGGCATTGTCTATCCAATCGGTACGTTCATTATTGGTAACGGGGTAATGTTTGGAGTTGTAGATAAACAAAGAAACATAGTGGTACAGGCACATATTGATGAATGTAAGGTTGTCTATACTGTAACCCAGTTCCAATGCCTTGTATATTTTAGAGAACAGCGAAAGTATATCGCCATTGTTCTTGATGTAAAAAGGTTTGAAGTGTTTCTGCACCGCCTGCCTTTCATTCAGCAAAGGCAATGAATCGCCACCAAAATGTATCCAGTAAATGCTCCAGGGATGGTCGTCCGAACTGCCATATGCATGTTCTTTATTCTGCGGCAGTATAAAAAATTCATTAGGTCCTACTTCATATTTCTGCCCTTCTATCTGGTACCAGCCATGTCCATCCACACAATAAAAAAGGAAGTTTTCGGGCAGGCCATTTTTACGGTAAGTGTAATGCCCTTTTGCTTTGGGATAATAACCCAAACTGCATACATACAGGCCCTTCATCAACGCATTGTTCAGCACTTTTGTCTTTAAAACGGTCTTGGGTATTTCAATACGCTGGCGGCCCAAGCCGTACCAGATATTCTTGTGCGAGCCCTGTTTATCTTTTTCATTCATAACGGTAGCAAAGGCAGCAAATTACAAAAGATATTTTTGAAGATGGTTGTATTTATTTAAAACCTTTCTTTACTTTTCGTTCCAGCAAACCTGTCAACCGCTCTCCAATGAAACCAGTTAAAGTAGTATCCGGCTTAACGATCGCTTTGTTTTTTTGTATAACGAACATTTCGGCAAACATAACGCTGCCGTGGTTTATAGCCGACAATATGGTATTGCAGCAACAGGCCGAACCCTTGATCTGGGGCAGTACCGATACCCACAATAAAGTAACAGTGACCACTTCGTGGAACAAGAAAAAATATACCGTATCGCCCGATGCCAATGGCAAATGGAAACTAAATATTTCCACACCTGTTGCTGGCGGTCCATACGAAATAACCATCAGCGATGGCAGCAACATTACACTGAAAAATATATTGATTGGCGAAGTATGGCTGTGCAGCGGACAGAGCAATATGGAAATGCCGATGAAGGGTTTCAAGGACCAGGTAATACTCAATTCCAACGATGCTATTTTTAATTCGGCCAACGACAATATCCGTTTATACACCGTGCCACGTTCGGTACAACGCCTGCCGCAAGACAGTACCAAAAAATCTGCATGGAAAGCCGCAGAACCCGAAGCTGTTTCCAACTTTAGTGCCACGGCCTATTATTTTGGCAAGCTATTGCAACAAAGATTAAATGTACCTATTGGCCTGATCAATATTACCTACGGCGGCTCTCCTGTTGAAGCTTTTATGGATGAAGCCTCTTTAAAAGAATTTGCCGATATCAAGCTTCCATCCAAAACAGATGATGGAAAGAAACTCACCAACAAAATAGCCACCGTTCTATACAATGGCATGTTCAACGCTTTTGTAGGTTATACCGTTAAAGGTTGCATCTGGTACCAAGGCGAAACCAATTACGAACGTGCCAAACAATATGAAACATTGTTTCCTGCATTTGTAAAAATGTTGCGTAGCAAGTGCAACAACGACAGCATGCCGTTTTATTATGCACAGATCGCTCCGTACAATTATGGCAATTATGCTACAGACAGTACGCCCAAATACAATTCGGCTTATTTAAGGGATGCACAACGCAAGGCACTGGCCAAGATACCCAATAGCGGCATGGTTACTTTAATGGATATTGGCGAAGAAAATTCCATACACCCCGCACAAAAAGAAACAGGGGGCAAACGCTTTGCCTATATGGCTTTGGCCAAAACCTACAACCAGAAAGGGTTTGGTTACGCTGGGCCTTTGTTCGATTCGTTGAGCATTACAGGCAATGTTGCTACCATCAAATTCATCAATGCAAACAATGGTTTAACATCTTATGGCAAACCATTGATGAATTTTGAAATTGCGGGTGCAGATAAAATTTTCCGCCCCGCAAAAGCGGTTATTGTACAGGGCAAGGTATTGGTGTCATCGCCAGAAATTACGAATCCTGTTGCGGTGCGTTATGCGTTCAAGGATTTTGTGGTGGGCGATCTGTTCAATACAGAAGGGTTTCCGGCAAGTAGTTTCAGGACAGATAACTGGTAAGCAATAGCCACGAATGCACGAATGGACACGAATAGAATTGCACTAAAATATTGGTGTCTATTCGTGTAATTAGTGGCAAGAAAAAAAGCGATAGCTTCCATCTTTGTGCACTTAGTGCCTTTGTGGTAAAAATCTTTTAAGCAAAAAATTATGTCACCAGCTTTGGCAACAAATATTCAACTGCAGTGGCGTCGCACCCATCAACAACATAACATGCCCGTGCAATCCCGTCTACGTAAGTGGCTTGTATGTTTTAAATGGATCACCTTTTTCTTTATTGTCATTATAACACTCAAAGCAAAAGCACAACCCAAAGAGCTAGATGCTTACAATGTAATATGGAACACGCAAAGCAAAAACGCTTCCGAATCCATGCCATGCGGTGGTGGCGATATCGGCACCAATGTTTGGGTAGAAAACGGGGAAATATTTTTGTACTTGCAACAAAGTGGCTGGTTCGATGAAAACAATACTGCACTGAAAGCAGGAAGGGTGAGGATCACATTATCGCCCAATCCCTTTGCTGGCAATACTTTTAAACAAGAGCTCGTTTTAAAAGATGGCTACATCAACATAAAAGGAAGCAACGGAAAACTAAGTGCAGAGGTAAATGTTTGGGTAGATGTATTTAACCCCGTTGTACATATCGATATCCAAAGCAATAAAAAAGTTACCACAACGGCCACCTATGAAAGCTGGCGTTACAAAGACCGGCCATTAACCGGTAAAGAAAACAATGCCAACTCTTGGAAATGGGCAAAGCATGTAAAGGTAATTGCACTAAAAGACAGCGTGCAGTTCAGCAACAATGCAGTACAGTTCTTTCATCAAAACAATGACTCTACCATTTTTGATTACACCGTACAACAACAAGGCTTACAACATATAAAAACACAACTAAGCAATCCTTTAGATAAACTGGTAATGGGTGGTTATATGTTTGGTACAAACATGAAAGCGGCAACAACAGTTACCAGTAAATATGTGGATACAGATTTCAAAGGATGGCAATTGAGATCTGCAAAGCCAGCTTTCAGAAACGATATATCTGTTTATTTGCTACAAGGCAAAGCACCTATTGACGGATTGCTTAAAGCACATTCGCAAGAACAGGTATGTGATAAATGGCTTGGCGATAGACACTATACAGAAAACTGGTGGCACGAATACTGGAACAGGAGTTTCATTTATATCAATCAACAAAAGAAAGATTCCGTTTGGCAGGTGGGCAGCAACTACCAGTTGTTCCGTTACATGCTTGGCTGCAATGCCTTTGGTAAATACCCAATCAAATTCAATGGTGGGTTGTTTACAGTTGACCCTGTGTTTACAGACACCTCCATCCACGGCACGCCGGATCATCGCAACTGGGGCGGTGGTGCTTTTACAGCACAGAACCAACGTTTGGTTTATTGGGGCATGTTGAAGAGTGGTGATATTGATATGATGAAACCACAGTTTGATTTCTACAAAAATTTATTGCACAATGCGGAGTTAAGAACAAAGACTTATTGGAATCATAACGGTGCAAGCTTTACGGAACAATTGGAAAATTTTGGTCTGCCCAACCCTGCTGAATATGGTTATAAACGTCCTGTGGATTTCGACAAAGGTGTTGAATACAACAAATGGCTGGAATATGAATGGGACACTGCTTTGGAGTTTTGCATGATGATATTGGAAACTGCAAAGTATCAAACTAGGGATATCAGCGAATACATTCCATTGATTGAAAGCTGTCTGGTTTTCTTTGATGAGCATTACCAGTACCTGGCCAAACAACATGGCAACAATACACTAGACAGCAATGGGCATCTGATGCTCTATCCTGGTTCCGGTGGCGAAACGTATAAGATGGCCAACAATTCCACGTCAACCATTGCTGCATTGCAAACTGTTACCAAAGCTCTGCTGCAATCTGTTTATTTACCAAAAGAGCATCAACCATATTTTACGGATCTTTTGAAACGCATCCCTCCCATCAGTTTCAGAAGTTTTGATGGGCATGTAACGATTGCCCCTGCACAAAGTTGGCAACGCATCAACAACACGGAGCCTACACAATTGTATCCTGTATTTCCCTGGGGCATGTATGGTGTTGGCAAACAGGGTCTGGATACTGCTATCAATACGTATCTGTACGATACATTGGCCATCAAATTCCGTAGTGCCATTGGCTGGAAGCAGGACAATATCTTTGCTGCAAGACTTGGGCTTATCAATGAAGCCGCCAGACTTACTTTATTGAAACTACAAAACAGTAACAATAAATTCCCCGCTTTCTGGGGGCCAGGTTTTGACTGGACCCCCGACCATAACCACGGCGGCAGCGGCATGATCGGTTTACAGCAAATGCTATTGCAGACCGATGACAAAAGAATCATCCTCTTCCCCGCATGGAAAAAAGATTGGGATGTTCATTTTAAACTACATGCACCTTACAACACAACTGTAGAAGCCATTGTAGAAAATGGGAAATTAAAAATGTTGGAAGTGGTGCCGAAGGAAAGGGAAAAGGATGTGGTGAATATGTTTTAAAATTTTTGTGTAGCAGACTTTAGTATTTCATGGCATCGCCTGTTGCGTCGCACACTTCAACGTTCTGAACTTTATTGAGCTTGTATGAAAGCGGAGATTGAAACACCTCTTGCAAATTCAAAATATTAGTATCATCTTTATTGTGTAAGCCAAAATGCTTACCTGTGTGCAAGTGTTTAATAAACTTTTATACATAGGAGTAACAATACAAAAAATTATAACAACACCAAGTTTATAATTAGCAACTATTATATAATGAATTGCTGTAATCAGCAAGTTGGCGGTAATTACTTTTAGACATCATAGTATTTTAATAAATGAAAGCTTCTATAATGACAAATGTTCCAGCAGTTACAATTGCTTACAATGACTTAAAGCATTTAGTGAAAAGACTTGTTGAGTACTTAACTGAAAAGAAGTTTAAAGGTATTGACCCAAAAGTTTCTTTTTACGGCAATAATTATAGTGAGACTTTCAAGTATGACAGTTTCCCCGAATTTCTAAACTTCAAAGAGGGACTTCAGCTTATTGACATAAATATTCAAGCTAATGATATCGATATTACCGTGAGCTTAAGTTCAAAAGAGATTAACCCAATGGGTGCAACTTTTTCAAAAGTGCTTATTGAGACAAATGATAGAATTTTAACGAATGGTTTAAGCGAAGAAATAAATTCGTTTTTCAAAAAACGAAGAAATTACCATGAAATTGTCCATAAGTATGGGATTTATATTTCTATAGCCACGTGTTACATTTTACACATCGTATGTATAGACCTTTGGGGACATAAATTAGATGAATTTAAAATTCCAAAAAAGTATGTTGGAATTGCATTATTGATTTTAAGTTTCCCATTGAAGACATATCTGAGATGGTTATTTCCGTACGTATATTTTATAAACGAAAATCGCAATCGAAGATTCCAACGGGTCTTACTTTATGGAATATTGGCAAGTCTCTTAGGACGTTTCATTTTTTTGCTAATCGAAGGAAAAGTAAAAGGCATCTTGGGTATGTAACTACCGCTAACATTGGGTTTTATGCAAGTTGGGTATGACCAGCAAACATCAACTAATTGCAAAGCCGGGCTGTGGTTCGGGATGGACAAACAACTTTCAACTTTAGTCCTTACTCATCTTGGTGCATTCTCTACGAGCAAATCATATAGTTTCAGAACTAGCAGCTTTACTGAACAATAGCCTTCCTCGTTAATGTTCACATGTTTTACCGTAGCAACAAGATTTCGGTATTGTTCAAAAATTTCATTACTATAATTGTTTTCTTTATATCCCATTAAACCAAAAATAGTAGTGCTTAATTGCAGGTAATAACCATGTGCATTTAATCCTGCATCGTTAAGTGCATCTATTAGCTTGGAATTGATCAAATCATCTTTTATGAGTGATAAAATCAGGTTCTTATGGTTTTCTGCTTTCATGGCTGAATATTTAGCGTAAAAATATTCATTTTATGCTTTTAAAGCAATATTTTATGCAAAATAATATTCAATTGAACCGTTTAAAGCTAAAAATCAGGAAATTACAGTTTTACGATTATACTTATTTTGCCAACTAAGCAACTTTAATAGCTGAATTTAAATGAGCAAAAAAGCGAATAATAGAATCAAAGCAATATTGGCAGAAAAGGGTAAAACCAACAACTGGCTGGCAGAAACATTAGGCAAGAACCGTACAACGGTTTCTAAATGGTGCACCAATCAAATGCAGCCAACAGTTGAAACCTTGTATGAAATTGCCGAGGCATTGGAAGTTGATGTTCGGGAATTATTGGTGCCTTCAAAAACAATAGGGAAGAAATAAGATTTTTAATATTCAAGGTTATTTATCGTTATCTGCAAATCATACAATAAGCATTATGCTTTCTTGCATAAACCTTATTCGTTCTTACCTGTTTATCTACGCTTCTATAAAAGTTGGGCCACATTTAATCGCTCATGTGTGCGACGCCACTAAAGCTTCATTGAAATACTGTAGTTGGTTACATAAAATCAATATACCATCAATTAGCACTGCATTTCATTGATTGAAACAAAGCATACAACTGCATCATTATTTCTTTATCCTAACCATTGCTTCAAGCCTGCTTACGAAATGCCCCGCAGAAGTTTCGTTGAATGAAACCACCACCCAGTAACGCTTGTTGCTTGTTGGCTCTTTGTATAACAAATAATAAACGGGCACACCATTGCTGTTCACGTATTGGTTTAAGATACCCTTTTTGTTTAATGCAGCCGTAGTTACCAATGAATCAAAAAGGCTTGGGGTTATTTTATCTTCTAGCGTATGCAAAGGGTTGTGCACAAAATCGTTGAGTGAAAAACTAACCGTTTTCCCATTGCTTGCCCTTACATGAAACAATGGGTTGGGTTTTGTTTGTTGCGTGTTGCCCGCAAGCCGCTTGGCTTGCAATACAGGTTTGGGTAATATGCTATCCGTTACTTTTAGATACTGGCTATCGATCAATGTTTGTATGGAATGCGGGAACTTGTACTGCATGCCCATACCCGTTTGATGGAACCAGGGTATGGCTTTTCCGGCTTCCACACCAGGAATGGGCCTTGTTACCACGAACTGGTAGTAGATACTGTTTTTGGTGGTTTCGGGTAATGACCTTTCGGTAAAAGGTGTTCCCTGTGGAGCCACAAAACTTCCCCATAAACCACCGTAACGGTCAAGCTTCATACCTGTATCCAATGTTATGTTTGAAAGGTTCACAAAACCTGCAGCGGGTGGGTAGCTACCATTGAGTTTGTTGTTATTGATCAATGTTTCCAACGGGGCCCATTTTTCCACTTCCCATAATTGCCACATCTGTGGCTGGAACTTGTTAGCAGGTGAATCCAACGGCGTAAGCTGTACAAAGATGCTGTAATCAACACCACGTATGAATGTATCGGGTTGTGCATAATAACGGGCAAGTACAATTGAACTGTTGGTTGTGGATGGCTTTCGCACAGGCATCCAGGAAACGATAACCAACAATAGAAAAGCACTTGTAGTTATCAGTAAAGATCTTTGTTTCATACAATGGTGTTGAAGGTTGTAGCGGCTTATTGCCATACCAAAATATAAACAATTGCCTGTAGGCAAAACACTGTATGCATTATTTACCAAAATTCAGTAGAAGTACGCAAACGGTTTTCGGCAACTACTTTTTGGTAGTGTATCAGTTTGAATGATAGGTTGTCAGGTTGCACCGATAGTTATCAAACTGATATGCTAACGATTTTTGGTTTGTCGGTAACATGGCATTACCCATTTTGAGCTATGGCAATAAAATTTCAAATCAAAAATGCCAAACTCAAGGTATGTCAGGAAAAAATCAACATGCTGCAAAGCAGCATACAATCAGTGAACATCCGTTAAACCTGTGTCATCCGTGTGCCCAAATGCCAATCGCAAATTGATACATTAACTATCTTTTGCAGTTGCAATACCTTCATTGCTATCAGTATGAAACTGTTGTATGCAAAAGAAAATACTTGATATACGTGCACGGCTTTTTAATACGCTTCAATCTTCACCTCTCCCACCAAACCCGCTGGCAGCAGAGGTTTCCCTTCCAACCTGAACGGTGCTGTGGTAAATGTTTTGCGTTGGTTGGCAGGCAATAAATGGTCGCCGATCAAACGGTTGTGCCAAGTGTTGGTCACTGCAATTTCAATGGTGTTGTCGCCTTGCTTTACTGCTTTGGAGATATCGAGGCTGAAAGGTTTTGTCCATAAAGTACCGCAGTCAATACCGTTGACCTTTATGCTGGCGATATCGAAAATATTGGTGATGCTCAGGCTGGCCAGCGAAGGTTTAAAACCTGCATTGAAGGTATTGCTGTATACAGTGGTGCCGGAAAAATATTTAATAGCAGGGTCGGCATGTTTGCTCAGGTCCTTTAACGAATCCATATAGATTGGTTGTATGGATGTATCACCTGCAAATTCAACCTTCCATTTGTTGACGATCGGGCAATTGGTAGAAACCGCCATACTGATACGGCTGCTATAATCAACTGCTTTTTTGTTGTGGTCAAACACTACGAACCTGGAGCCATTAGCGGGCAGGTACAACGGTACTGTTGTTCTTCCGTTGAAAGATGCAGCAGCATGGCTTTCATAGGATTTGCCATCTGTTGCATCAAAAATAAATACACCGCCTTTTGCTTTGAACGAAAGGTCGCAGGTGAAGTCCTTATCCTGTTGGTTGCTGATGAAATAGATATCCGCATCATCCAGCTTGCGGTGCGTGTAGGCAAGAGAAGAAAATTTCACATCAGGGCTAATCACAGCAAGATCCCTTTCGCAACCCAGCACGTTGAATGAGGAAGCATAGTAAGGTGCCAACATAACTTTTCCTTTACCCACATTTGCAATGGATGCTTCTTTGTAAATAGTGAAATTGAGTATAACGCCATTGTCGGCAAATGCTTTTTTATACGTTGAATCCATTAACAATGTTGCACCGTCTTTTACCAATTGAATGATCTTTTGCATGGATGCTTTGCTGATGATATTGTCCGGATTCATCTTCATGTTGGCAGGCAATACCAAAAGTTTATAGCTGGCACCACCGGGCAATACGATATTACCATCGTGCACTTTTGCCAAACGCAAGGCATCGGGGTTGAACGAATCGTAGGTATAACCGTTCAATGCGTTGGTCCAATCGGCCGGTTCTATATTGTTGCGTTGGTTGCTTACGCCATCAGGTTTTTGCTGCATGGGCTGGCCCTCATTGGCCATGCGTTTGGTTTCAAAACCCACACGCTCCTTACCAAAAATACCGGGCAATGTATTCACCAACCTGTCGGGTAATACGGAACGGCGTGGCAGTTCTTCTCCTGTAAATACAGCCATGTCTGCAACGGGTTTGCCTTGCTGCAACAATATTTGGCAACGGGTCAAATAATTGATCCATTCTTTGCTTTGTTTGAACCATGTCTGGTTACGTTGATAGTAGAGACCCACACCATCCAATGTAACACCAGGTGCTTTATCCATAAACGGGTTATGGGCAAAAACGTGTAGCACCATTTTGTTGATGCCGAGTGCAAAATTCCGGTCTCCCAATGTTTTCAAATTGCCCGGGTGCTCGCCCCAATTCATTCTTACGGTGGTGAATGCTTCTGCCTGCACAATATTTTTTCCATAGATATGTGCTGCACTGATGGCATCGAGCATATCGTTGGGCTTATCATGTGTAGGACTGTTGTTCCAGAACTCGCCCATGGGTAGGTCCACTTTTTTGTAATGCAACATACCATCGCTGAGCATGGTGGGTGCAACACTTTCAGCAGAGAAGTCACAGTTTTTTTCTGAGGATAATTTTTTGAGCGTCGTATAAAAAACATCTACAATCAATTCAGCAATGGTTTGGCGTATATCGAACAATACCTGTTCACTTTTTGCTACAGTTTGTATGGGCACTCCGGCCATTACAGGCAGATAAGACAATAGGTCATATCCTCTCCGCTTTTTGAATTCAGCTGCAAAAACAGGGCTCCAGTTTTGGCTGCCACATTCCCAACTATCTACATGGAAAATCTTGATGATTTCTTTTGCAGTGACCGAATCAACGCTTTCATATATTTTGTTGAACCAATTGTTGAACTGTAACGTGACAGCTTGTTCGCTGAACTTGTCGCATTCCAAACCCTTGCCACCACCGGCCGTTTCGTTCCTGTGCCCGGTTGATGTGTGTCCCATACGTATAATAGTCCAGTTGCCTTTGGGGGCATTCCAGTTGAGCTTTCCATTTTTATAAAAGGCAGTAATGTTGATGAGCTTGTTAAAGGGAATGCATGAAGAATTTTGCAACTGGTCTTCGGTAGTGCGTTTGCTGATACGCCATACCTCGCCATTCTTGCTTTCGTATTGATTGATGGCCGGTTCATTGCTCAATTCAATACCGCTGATCTTTAGCGTGGGTTTCCATTTGGCATTGTCGAGGTCTTCGCTGCCAGGTTCCGTTCCCTGCTTATCATACAAAAAACGGAAATATTTTGCGGTGGTGGATGGAATGGTATGCGTAACATCGGCATCGGTGTCCTGCCAACCATGACGTGGCGGTTGAAGCCTGGTAACCGTTTTGAAATGGATGCCATCATCGCTTGACTGTACAATTAAACGGTGCGATTGATAATTGTTGCCATTGGTTCTTATCACAATTGTTCTGCAAGTGAAAGGTTGCTGAAAAGCATATTGTATCCATGCAGCCGAATCTGTTTTGAAACTTTCCTTTGCATTTGTTTGCAATAAAAAATCGGCTTTTGTTCCATTACTTGTACTAACTACAGGTACTGTGTTTTGTGTGGATACAAAATTTGTTGAAGTGGGATAAGCATATACAGCAATGTCTTTATAGTAACCTTCATTGGTTTGCGGCTGCGGCAATGCTTCATTAAAAATCTTGCCACCATTGATATGCAGCTTGCTCCAAACTATTTTCTGCATGGACAACTCAGGTGTTATCCATGGACCACCAGCCAATGCAAAACCGTCGCTGACATGAAAGCCGAGTTGCAGTTGTAGGCGTTTTGCTTCCTGTATAGCAAAGGCCACCATGTTAAACCAACCTTTGCTTAACTGGCTAACGGCAGGCGTGTACACTGATGGGTTCACGGTGTCTTTAATGAACATTAGATAAGCACCACCTAGGCCAACTTCTTTCATGGCTTCAAGGTCGGTAGTGATGCCTTGTTTGCTTACGTTACCATTCATCCAATACCAGAAAACCCAGGGCTTTGCAGATTGCGGTGGGTAAGTGAAATCCTTTTCGAATTGGGAAAAGGTGGTTGCTTTTTGTTGTGCAGAGATAGAAGATGCAGCACAAACTGTAAATAAAAAAAAGAGAACAGGTATTTGTAAACATTTCATGTTAAAATCCACTTTGAAAACTAAACAGTATTTTTTTACCACAAAGACAGGAAGACACAAAATTAAAAGCTTCGCTTTTGGGTTGCCACGAATAACACGAAATGGTACGAATGAATTCTTGTAAAACATTCGTGCTGATTAGTGTTATTCGTGGCAACGGTTTTCTTGTTTCCATTATTTTATGTTCGGCTTTTAATACTTCACTTTTCTCACATCTTCACTTATTTCTTTCTTGCCTTTTGTATAAGGCATTAAATAAAAAATGTAATGATAAGGCTGTGCCTTTACCTGATATTGTTCCAATGGTGCAGCTACATCACTCCAACTATCGTTACCACCAACACCCATTTGTATCAAATCTATATTAAGATTGATAAAGCCAGCATCTTTTAATTTGTTGGTATGTTTTGCGTTCTGCACATTCTCGTCTGTATAAGGCGATGCACTCATGCTTAATAAACTATCTGCAACAATTAACAACCCTTGTTGTTTTTTATCCGAAAGGAACATCCAGCGGACATCTGTGCGGTTACCGTTTTCCTGCGGTACGGCATAGTGTTCCATAAAATCATTCACTGGCATTGAATAAATACCTACATCAAAACCATAATTCTTGTCAATATAATTTTCGCCAGGACCTTTGCCATACCAATCAATGTTATCATAACTCCTTTCAATGCCCATTTGCATACCTACTTTGGGAATATTGGGCAGGCCAGGTTTTGTGTTGAGCTGATAATCTACTTTGATGCTTCCATCGTCCCTTACCAGGTATTGCACATTTACGGTAGCACTATCGTTAATGTAAGAATAAGACATGACCACTTCTAACCCATTCATCTGTTTGCTTACAACCGTGTTCAGCAATTTGGCTTTTGCATTGTACCATTGTTGCAGCTTTTTCTGTGGCTTCCAGCCACGTTTGTCATTGTCTGTTAGTGGACGGACAAAGTTTGGATGCAAAGGCGATTTGATCTGTTCAACACCATTGTGCAAATAAGAACTTAAACCACCATCGATAGTAGAAAAGAATACAGAAAAATTTTTCCCTTTTACTGTAACTCCATTTAAGCTTTGTTGGTAAGAAATATTTGAAGGGCCATCTAGAACCAACTTAGGAGGATGAACACTTTTTGAAATTAAAAATTGATTGCTTGCAACCTCAAAACCTTTTTCGGCCCAAGCAGTACTTTCCTTTAGAGTGAAACGCAATGTTGCATGTTGTTCAGTAAGGATTAAATATTTCATAGACAATCCTACATCAATTGCTGTATCCCTCCCTGCCGCTAAATGAATATCTGGCAATTGCTTTGTCAACATTACCTTTCCTTCGGTTTTCAATATCAATGTTGCTGTATAGGCATCTACATTTTTCACACTGCCTCTGTTGGTGATATGTATTTTACCTTCTTTCCAACTACATTCTATCGGTTGAAAGATACGCTTGCATTCATTCATCACACTCTTTGGTTGTCCATCTGCATTTACAATGCCTTTAATGGTAAAGTTGTCAAAATATTTTTCGCCATAATCACCGCCATAGGCAATATACTCCACACCTGCACTGTCTTTCTTTAATAAGCCCTGGTCTTTAAATTCCCAGATGCAACCACCAATAATGCGTTTGGTGTTCCGCCATTGATCCCAGAAGTTTTTGATGTTGCCAGCACTGTTGCCCATGGCATGTGCATACTCGCAAAAGAAAATCGGTCTTGTATCTCCGTTAGGCTGATTCGCAAGCAATGGTGCGGTGTACATGGCAGGGTACATCCTGCTTACCACATCTACATAATATTGATCGAGTGGGTTCTGTATGCGGTGCGAATGATCATTTGCTTTTAAATAACTCGGATTCGATGGATCGATATAACCTTCTTCTTTGGGTGAGCCCATTGCAGGCTCATAATGCAATGGCCTTGTCATATCAAAATCCTTTATCCATCCTGCCATCGCTGCATGGTTGGGGCCACTGCCCGCTTCATTACCCAAGCTCCACATAATAATGGATGGATGGTTCTTATCCCTTAATACCATACGGCTTACCCTGTCAATATAGGCACTTGTCCATTGTGCATCATGATCCAGTTTACCACCAAGTCCATGTGTTTCTAAATTGGCTTCGTCAATAACCATGATACCAAATTCGTCGCAGAGATCCAGTAAATAAGGATCACTTGGATAATGACTTAAACGGATACAATTAAAATTGAATTGCTTAATGGTTGTTACATCCCTTAAAATGATCTCTCTCGTAAGTGCTTTACCTAAAATAGGATCATGATCCGGGCGGTTGACCCCATATAAATAAGTGAGCTTGCCGTTGATGAGCAGCTTGCTATCTGCTTTTCTGAACTCAATACTTCTAAAACCAAGCTTACAGGTTTTTACTTCTATCACATTACCAATACTGTCTTCAAGGCTTAATACCAGTTTGTATAAATTGGGCTCTTCGGTGCTCCATTTTTTGGGATTGGGAATTGTTGTTTCCAACAAACCGAACTTTACCCTATCCAACCGTGGATGGATTTCATTGATGATTTCGTCTGCTTTTTTGGATAAAGGTTTATTTAAAACAGGGTTGTCATTTTCATCAAACAACTGTGCTTTCAAGACATAGCCCGGCATTTCATGACCGGATAAATTTTCTATCCTCGGCCGGATGCTCAACAATGCATCCTTGTAGTGCTTATCCAATTTGGTTTGATAGAAAAAGTCTGCAATACGCAGCTTGGGCTCTGCATGTACAAATACTTCACGATGGATGCCACTCAAACGCCAGCCATCCTGGTCTTCCAGAAAGCTGCCATCACTCCAACGTATCACCCACACCGAAACAATATTTTCACCCTCGTGTAAATAAGGTGTGATGTTAAATTCGGTGGACATAAAACTATCTTCTGAATAACCCAGAAATTGTCCATTGATCCAAACCTTGTATGCAGAGCTGACGCCCCCAAAATGCAAACTCACATTCATATCTTTCCATGCAGCAGGAACCGTAAATGAACGTTGGTAACAGCCTACACCATTATAATCTTTGGGAACATAAGGTGGGTTTACTGGTCTAAAAGGATATACTGCACTTTTATAAATGGGCTTATCATAGCCTTGCATTTCCCAACTTGATGGAACAGTCATTTTCTTCCAACCGTTTACTTTGCTTTTATAAAAACCTGTTGGCTCATCGCCTGGTTTCAATGCAAAAGAAAAATCCCAATCACCATTCAATGATAGGTAGCGTCCGCTTTTTTCCCGTTCATTTTTTAAAGCATCACTAATTGTTGCATAAGAGTATGCGGTTGCCCTTGAGGCATCCCGATTGATGCCGCTGACCAATGGATCTTCGTAGGGCTCACGGTTGTAAATGGTTGGAGCAACAGGAACGGCAGCTGGGGTTTTGTCTACAAGTTGTGCATTTGCATAATGTAGCATGAATAATGAACAGAGAAGAATATGTGTTATTTTTTTGGACATGTAATTCTTATTTTGCTTTGTATCACGAAGCATACAAACTGCATACTTGATATGTGTATTGTGTTATGACCTACGCTTAGATAAAAGCCCATTAAAGTTATATCGTACAAGTGTGCGACGCAACAGGAGCCCGGTATTTATTCTGTTGCTGGCTACATACATTTATTACTTATTCTTTTCCGTATCATCTACAGGTTTCCTACGCCAGTAATTTGCCAGGATACTGCCGCTGATGTTCATCCATGGACTGAACACTGCGGCAGCCAAGCCAACTGTACCAAGCTTGCCCATGCTGCCCGCCAGGCCGCTGGCCATGCCACCGTTTTGCAGGCCTACTTCAAAAGCGATTGTTCTGCTGCTGTTTTTATCCATACCAAACCAACGGCTTAACCAGTACCCGAAAAAATAACCTGCGGCATTGTGTATAACCGAAGCCAAAAATAAAAGCACGCCAACTTTCATTAGATTGTCCCTGCCTGCAGCAGTAGTGACTGTGGTAAAATAAACAATACCAAACATGGAAATATAGGGCATGATTGCATCAACGGTTTTGAATTTTGTCCATAACAAATGATACAACACTCCTGCAACAACAGCACCGGTGAAGAAAGCACTCATATCAATACTTTGTTGTGCAGCATGGCTACCTGTCTGTACAAATGCAACAACTATGGCAACCCATACGGCACAAATAATGGCAACGATATAGGTTTGTTTTTTTTGTGGGCCAGTTGCCCGTTTTAAAAAGTCGTGCAACAATGCAGCTCCAATGGGTACGAGTACAATTTTTACAATCTCCATCATCATGTCTATGAACTTCACTTCTATTAAAGCACCTGCAAATGCCTTCATTAATAATGGCGTAAGAAAAGGGGCCACCAATGTTGCCATGGCCGTAACAATAACGCTTAATACAAGGTTTGCTTTTGCTAAGTATACCATTACATTGCTTGCCAACCCACTGCTGCAACTACCGATTAAAATAATACCCGCTGCAATTTCAGGATCAAAATGAAAAACTTTGGTAAGCAATAAACCCATTAATGGCATTACGGAAAAATGGCAGAACAGACCAACAGCAACACCTTTGCCTGTAGAGCCAAGGTTATTGAAATCTTTCAGGCTCATGTGTGTGCCCATACCAAACATAACGAGCTGCACAATAACGAGTACGAGTTTCTTGTCACGCAGGTTAACGGTGCCCCAGTTTTTGAATGCCTCGGGAAAAAGCATTCCCGCTACAACTGCCGCAATGATCCATGCGGTGTACTGATAGCCTTTTAAAGACTCACTTGAACCTAACCCTATTGCAAAAGCAACGGCAGTAAGCATGGCAGCAGGTTTGTATAACTGTGGGTTATTGACAGCAATACCAATTAGCAACAATATTGCTGTTATTGCTAAAATCGTTAAACATATTTTACGGAACTTTTTCATTGGCATTCTATGTGAAATGTCGGGTTAGGTTTGTTGAAACCGAATCATTTTAATCGCTTCTACAGATCTCAGCGAACAATTTTATTTCAAGAGACCAGCAATATGTTCAATGGCAATTGTTGGACTTGCCAAAATCGGTACAAGCTTATCAGCTTCATCCAAATTACCTACAACCCTTGCCATACTTGCCTGTGCCAACAGTATCACATCTACTTCTTTGCTCAATTGCTTTAAGGCTTCAGCAACTTTTGTATCATGCGTGGCAGCATCACCGCTCATTAATGCCTCAAATGCACCTTCGCATAAAACAGGTTTTAGTTCTATTTCTTTGTTGGCAGCTATGGCCCTTCTTTTTACCAGGTCGCTTGTTGGTTGGAGTGTGGTGGATAGGGTTGCAACAACACCAATACGTTTTCCTGTCTGTATTGCTTTATCGGCCATGGGCTGATCTACACGCAACACAGGCACACCGGTTAAAGTGGCAGCTGTTTCTACTGCGGGGCCAATGGATGAACAGGTGAAGAGGATAAGGTCTGCACCTGCTTCCTGTGCGGATGCTGCATAGTTGACCACTCGTTTGGATGTTGATGGCGTTAGTTCGCCACAGGCAATGGTGTTCTTGATCAGGCTATCATCAACTATGTTGAATGTTTTTATATGCGGCAAATATTTGCTGCATAGGTCTGCAAATACAGGAACGAGTGTGGCAGATGTGTGGATGAGACCCAATGTTTTTTGTGACATATCTTTTATTTGACTTTTGTTAGAGCAACTGCTTTCTAAGCAGTAGGTCATTGTTTTTACTATAATTTAAATTTCGTTACAACCACCGACAAGGTTTAAAACCGTTGTCGGGGTTAATCATCACCCTATTTTCCATTAAGAAATAAACAGAAATACTCTTCGCTACCTACCTGCCCGCCTTTAAAATTCACTTCCAATCCATTGATGTTTTTGTTTGTTGAATGTGCTTTGCATAAAGGTGCACCAACCATTACAGGGGCAATCATTTCCACCGCTTCAATTTCCATGGCCCTTGCTGCATAGCTGCTGGTATCACCACCGGCCACTACTACCCTTTTGATGTTTGTTTGTTCCACTGCCTGCCTGGCTATGCTGCCTAAAGCAGTTCCCAATTTTTCAGAGGGCAAGTTGTTGGCTTGTTTGTTTCCTGTATGTACTATTACATTTTTTTGCTGTTTCAATAGTTGTGCTACCTGGTTTAATAATTCTTCCTCCACTTCGCCATCGTTGGCTACAGCAATGGCATCTATTGTCACCTCTTCAAAACCATTGGCTTTGGCATAGGCAATTTGTGCAGCGGTTACAGGTGAGCAGCTTCCTGAAACAACCAGTAAAGGATGGGCTTTTTCAACAGGCTGCCAGTTTGTGTTGGGCGTAACCAATTTTTGTTGATGCCAGTATTTACCTAAAGCAACTTCTATAGATGAACCGCCAATGGAGAATAAGGTTTGCTGTTGTTGTTGCAAAGCATGCAGCCATTCGCCAATCTTCAATAGTTGTTCTTCGTATAAAACATCTACCAATACCACTGGTTTGTCTGATTGCCATTGTTGTATTGGCTTATCCAATTGCAGTATGTCAATCAACCCAATCTCTTCAGCGGTTTGTTTGGATAAGTGCAAACGAAGATCCGCTTCATGCATAGGTGTTACCGGATGTTTGCTCATGGATGGATGCCTGTCCAGTCGATGTATCTGCCCATTACTGCCAATGCCCATTCTTGCAAAGAGGTTACCGAATACGCAGTAACGTCCTAAGTGTGGTGCACCGCCAATTATAGGGATGGTTTTGTTATGGAATAGACCAGTAGCAATGTCTATTACTTTACCTATACTGCCAATACCTAGTGATGAATCGAATGTTGAACAGACTTTGTAGTGTATATGCTTGGGATTGGTTGATTGGATATGATGGAAAGCATTGACCAATACCTTTTCCATTTCAATGGGTGACAGGGAACGTGTTTTACCAGCTACACCGTAAGCATGCAAACCGGGAAATGATTGCAGTTGTTGTTGCATGGGCGGATCAATGAACAATACTGTTTTAAGCCCGGCAAGACAAAGGCTTTCCAAGGCATCTGTTGAGCCGGTGAAGTCGTCGCCATAATATGCCAGTAAAATTTCTTGGTTCATTTTGTTTTCTGTTTCGTGACAACCGCTGGCGAGGCGTTAAGCCGTCGCCAGGGTTTTACGTTTTTTAAATTGTTTGTCAACCTAGCTTGTCGAAGGTGATTGTTAGAAAGCCATTCCCTTTACCGGTTTCGACAAGCTCAACCTGACAGATCTATTATTTACAGTCACCATCATTTTTATTTTCCAAACTTTTCAGCAGCTTTATCAAACTCCTTGTATTCCTTTCTTGCCTGTTCCAAAGTCAACCCATCAACTGCAGCTTTCCATGCTTGCTGCAAGGCAACTACGCCAGCTGCTGGCCCCATGGGGTGAGCCATGATGCCGCCGCCTGCCATATACAATAAGTCAACAGTTGCTGTTCTCCTATAAGTTTCAAATGCCTGGCCACCCCATTGTCCGGATGAAACAACAGGTAAAATATTCTTTTGTTGATAGAAAGATTGCTTCAATGCATCTATTGATGCAACAACGCTATCGTCACTTTCCCAGAACTTATTTTGAATGCCATTTACATGCAATTGGTCCACACCTGCCAATCTCCAGATTTTTTGGTAGGCCCTGAAATCGATACCCAATAAAGGATGCCTTGTCATCATGCCCCAACCGTTGCGGTGTGCATGGATAGCGAGCTGGCCTTGATCGCATATTTTTTTGGCGGCGGATAACCCAACACTATTAATACTAACCATGGCACAAGTACCACCACTGTTGGCAATTTTTTCATAACGCTGCATCATTTCATCTACCTCGCCGCTGATGTTGAAAGCATACATTACTTTCTTGCCCGTTTTATCAGCATGGGCATTAATGACTTTCATCACAGCATCTACTCTATCATTAAAACCTGAATTGGCAGATGACGACAACAACTCATCATCCTTTATGAAATCAATCCCAGCTTCTGCCAGCTCCTGTACTATCGCTGCTGTTTGTTGAACAGAAAGGCCAATAGATGGTTTGATGATGGTGCCAATCAATGGCCTGTTATAGGTATTGGTCAATTTCCTGCAACCATCAATACCAAATGCTGCTCCTTTATAATGCTCCGCATACAACGATGGCAGTTCAATATCCATCAGCTTCAAACCGGTGAACTGTGTTATTTCGTATAAGTTGCCTTGCAATGTTGAAACCATTACAGGTAGGTTACAACCAAAATTCTCTATGCTCCAGCTTACTTTTACAATGGCACGATGGTATTTTCCCGTTGTACTGGTGGCACCGGGTATGGCAGGTGTATCAACTGTTTCAAGCGGTTCAATACTTTCCACCTTTGCAGCAAAACGCTGTTTCAATTCTTCGGTTTCACCGGGTACTGCTACAAATGTGCCTGATGACTGCTCGCCTGCCAGCACCTGTGCTGCCTGTTCGGGAGCATAAGGTGTTTCAATAAAATATGTTGCTGTTATTCTTTCCATTAATTATTTTTTATCCTACTTCGTTTATCATAGTATAATGATTCCGATTCCTTTTTATAGACCACCTTCAACAAGCTAAGCTTGGTAGCCTTATCGTATCAACGGCATCCATACAGTCATATCCGTTTGTCCACGGTTGGCCCATGCGTAATATGGTATGAGCCTTATTTTTATGGGTTCCGTTGTTGTATTCAGTTCTTTATACAATCTGTTTTTCCAGTCCGTGTTGCGTAACAATCTTGCTTCTCCTTCCAATGCCACAATATTGCCATTGTCTATTTTCATTGGCATTGCAGTTAGTTTAATGTTTGATGGGATGGTTACATTGAATACTTTTTGCGAGGGCTGCATGTCTGCACTTTCCAGGCAGTACACTATCGGGCCACGCTTCACCGTTACCTGGTTCCTTGTTTCTTCTACCAAAGGGTTTGCTTCTATTAATACGGCTGGCATATCCAATAACAATTCAATTTTATCGCCTCCTTTCCATAAGCGTTTAATTGGTTGGTAGGATGATGCTGTAAGCCCCTGTGCAATCAACTTGCCATTTACTTTAATGGCTGCTTTTTTGCACCAACCCGGTATGCGTAAGTAAAGCGTTGTTTGTACAGAAGCTGCCTGGGTTATATTGATGGTAATATTTCCATCCCATGGATAATTGGTTGTTTGCTGCAACGCAAGTACTGAACCATCTTTCAATTGGGTTGACAAAGTATTACCTCCATATAAATGAATGTATAAGCCATCATCAGCAATACTGTACATATAGTTGTTCACCTCGGCAATGGTGCGTATCACATTCGGCGGGCAGCAATTGCTTTTACTAATGTACTTTGATCGGCCACCGCTCCAACGCAAGTCATAAGGGTAATCCTTACTTGCTGCCAATGGGTTGGTGTAAAAAAATTTGTTGCCATCCATACTAATGCCACTTAATACAGCATTGTACAATTCCAGTTCAATCATGTCTGCATATTTTGCATCCGCAGTCAATTGCAGCATACGCCAGTTCCAAAGCACGTTGCCAATGTTTGCACAGGTTTCGTTGTGTGCCGTAATATTGGGCAACTGGTAATCCTTACCATACGCCTGCTGTATTTTTTGAATGGAGTCGGGTTTATAAGAAATGCCTTCCTGCGACAAGCCATCGTATAACGCTCCACAACCGCCTGTTACATATAATTTATGGTTGCTTACATCATCCCACATCAGGTTCAGTGTATGCAGCAAAGTTTCATCGCCAGTTTCTGCATATACATCTGCAACGCCTGCAAACAAATAGTTGGCACGTACCGCATGGCCATTTACTGTTGTCATTTTTCTGAAAGGCAACCGGTCGCTGTTGTCATCGCTGCCTTCGCTGGTGCCACGTATATCTATCAGTTTCTTAGCAAGGTCCAGGTATTTCTGTTCGTTGGTTGTCCGGTACATTTCTATAATGCCCATATAGTGCGATGGGCAAATTGCATTGCGTGCCTGTTCGGGTGTTGCCCTGTTGTAAAAATGTATCAAGAATGCTGTTGCCTTTTTTGCCACATTCAGCAAACTTGTTTTACCGGTTGCACGGTAATGCACACAAGCAGCCGTCATTAAGTGACCAAAGTTGTACGCTTCAAAACTTAGCTTGTCATCAAACATCTCACCTTTGCCCGTCTTGTTTTGCTCAATAATGGACTTGGTGTACACATAGCCATCGCCCCTTTGTGCCTTTGCAATTACAGCTATGGCTTCATCCATCATTGTATCCAGTTTGGGGTCTCTGGTGTATGCATACAAGGCTGCAACGGCTTCTAGCGTTTTATAAAAGTCGCCATCGTGAAAAGAAGGCCCACGAAAACGGCCCGTATCCAAACCAGCAGCAATCCTGAAATTCTGGAAGGCATAGCACATGGCCTTACTGGTATAGGTTTGCCATAAATGTGGCACCATGCTGTCTTTGCATACTTGAAAGCGTTCGGCCCAAAAGCCTTTTGTCCATTGCACATCGTGCATGCCTACACTGGCAAGTTTTGCATGTGGACTTTTACCGGTGTTTACCAAAGCAGTCTGTGCTGTTGCATTCAACAGCAATAAGGCATTTAATAATATCAAAACAATGTGCTTCATGTTTGTTTAGTTTATGTCACCAGCTTTTGTGCATTGCCTAACGTTCTCGGCGTCGCACCCATGAACGTTCTGAATATATCTGTGCTTTTATTGAAGCGTAGATATTGCACACGGATGAAACGGGTTAAACGGATATTCACTGATGTATTTTGCTACGCAAACCCAGATTGAAAATTCAAACAATCTATCCAATCTTTGTTATCTGTGTGCCAATGATTCATAATTTATAATATATGTTTTGTAAGCATCCATTTTCAATTCGTACCAGTCATTGCCTTTGCTTTCAATAGTTGCTGTTTTGCATTCTGGTTTTGTCTTGCTATGAATGCGTAAAGTACCAACACCTGCCGCCGTAGTGATATTCATTTCTGTTGTGCTTGCGTTTACCAGTATTGCCCCGTTTGGTGTAGGCACTTTTCCTTCTATCCATTGCAGGCCACCCAAATTGGGCTCAACGGTGTAAGTTGCATAGCCTGGCGATGTTGGCTTTACACCTGTATAATATTTACCCAGCAAGTAAATAGGGCTTGCACCCCATGCATGACAGAGGCTTTTGCCAAATTCGCGGCCATACATGGCCAAATGCTCCGCTCCTTTTTTGGTGGGGTTGTATTCTTCCCAAAAGCTTGTGGCACCCAGTTTCAACATACCGCCCCAATATTCTTTTATCTGTTGTGTTACATAGGCCTGCTCGCCCATGGCACATAAAGCTTCCAATTCGTAGAAACGCATGTAGGGTGTTGTTATTTTCTGGATATTGTCGTTGAGCAGAACAGATTTCTTGACAGCTTCTTTTTGCTGCTCGTTAAAGTAGTCGAAGAAGATGGAAAACATATTGCTGTACCTTGTTACATTGTCTGTCTGTTTTCCATCAACACGGCTATGCACCAATGCCTGTTTGGTTTCATTCCAGTAAATAGAAAACAGTTTTGTCTTTAGTTCGGCAGCATATTGCTTGTATTTATCTGCATCTGTTTTTTCATTGGCAATACCGGCACATAAGGCCATTGTTTCAAGGCTCCTGCAAAGCAGTAACTGTTCAAAACTCACTTCACCTTTTTTGCTGAGTTTATCGGCCCAGTCAATAAATATCCAGTCACCAGGCATGCCTTCCATCAAGCCATCTTTATTCCTTCTACCCAAACAGTATTCCATCAGGCTTTGCATACGTGGATAGAATTGCGTAATAAAAGTTTTATCGCCCGTATATAAGTAGTAATCATAAATACCCAAAAACCAGTAAAAGGTATAGTCCATAATGGTATTAATATGCCCGGTAACAGGGTCTTTGCCACGCAATGCAAGCAATGTTCTTGATACCGTTGCCTTATCAAAATACAAATAGTAATTCATGAGATAGCTTTGGTAAGCATCGCCGCTCCAAACCCAACGGTCACGTTTAATACCATCAATAAAAAATTCCCTGGTGTTTAAATTGAACGTGTATTTGGCAACATCATAAATACGGTTGATTTCTTCATCTGAACATTTGAAGTATCCGTTCTCCCTTACATCGGCGTATTCGTACAACATGGAAATACTGTCCACTGCGATGCTGCCATCCGTAACCATATTCACGTAACGGAATGCTTTTGACAAAGGCATTACCGAATCTTTTTTTGTGGATTGCTGAAACGTGAGCCTATCCAGCGTTACAGCCCCTTTTTCACTTAATGCTTCTTCTTTGCTTTCGCCATAATACAAAGTGATGTTGCCATTGCCTTTAATGCCATGTAGCTTGATAAAGCCAAATGTTTCCTTGCCAAAATCAACCAACTTGGCATTATTGTTTTTGGTGATTGCTATAGCCTGTTGCGGTTTTGTTGGTAAGCGGAATTTAGATGGCGGCATAGTTAGGTCATAAAAATTCCAGCTACCGGCATTGAGCCATTTGGTGGCTGAAATATCGGATGTCTTTCCGGTTTCATCTATCCATTCCTTGTCTTCAAAAGTCACCAGCCAGCTTGCATCTGATTGGATGGTTTTTCCCAGTACAAAAATGGCGGGCACATTTGCCTGGTTGAATACTTTTACATTGATCTTGTGCTTACCGGCCGGAACCGTGATTTTGGTTGGTGTTCCTTCAAAAGGCTGACCATCGAGCTTTACATTGTATTGCCCTTCTGCATAGATATTGACTTCTTCGGGTTGTGTTAGGTAGAACTCTTTATGGAAGTCCATTAAAGGATAGTGGCTGTCCACTTTCCAGAACACGGGAAAGAAAGTGCCCCTATCCGTTCTACGGTTCTGCATCTGATTGGAGAGCCATATCTCAAAGTCGCCGGGATAGTAGATCCATGTTGGTTTTGGACCATGCTGGTTCTTGTTTTGTGCAGCTGCAGTTAAAGAGATAGATAAAAGAACAACAACTGCCATACCCTTGCAAGAAGCTTTTACGAAGCGGGGGAGTGCTGCATGAAGCTTCAACTGTACATGTGTGCGACGCAACTGGTGCATCATGGTAGTACAAACGCTGGTTAACAAAATATTCTTCATAATTAATGTCCGTTAAAAATGATGTATAGGGTAAGGATGACCAGACCCAATAACGCAAAAAGGATTTTTACTTGCTTATCTGTTTTGGGCAATGCACCTTCTTGTATAGTAGCCTTTACTTTTTTGTTGTCGGTTAAAGAAATAATGATGGCCGTTATAAACAGGAAGACAAATAAGTAAAAAGAAATAAGGAAGTAATGTGGCCACCAGTTGTTTTCGCCAGTTGTGCTATTGGGTGGCAGTATCCATAAATTGAGCATGCCTACAAAGAGGCTGATGGCTGAACCAACAGAGAGTATAAGGTTTACTGCAAGCCTTGTAGTGCCTTTCCAGAAAACAGTGAGTAAGAATGTTACAGCCAAGGGCGGTGCTAGGTAACCTAATATGGATTGGAAGATATCGAACAATGTTTTGCCTTTTACATTGTCTAATGCAATGGCCATTAGCACTGCCAGGAAACAGCCTATAACAACTACTATACGGCCTACATTGATCTGCTGTTTTACAGTAGCGTTTTTGTTGAAGCTGTTTACATAGATATCTTTGGTGAATACGGTACTCAACGCATTTAATGAAGAACCTATCGTAGCAACCAGTACAGCAATCAGCACACAAATAACCAAACCGTTTAACCCCGTTGGGAAGAGGTTGGTAACCATGGTCATGTATGCCAGCTTATCATCGCCAATATTGGGGTACAATACATAACAGATGATGCCTGGCAGTATAAACATGGGCAGTGCCAATACTTTTAACCAGCCAATAAAGTTTACACCTAGCTGGCCCTGCTTAAGGTTACGTGCACCCAATACGCTTTGTACCATGCTTTGATCCGTGCAAAAGAATGCCACGGCCGAAACGGGGTAGCCCAATAATATTGCATGCCAAGGATAGCTTGCATCGGAGGAAGGATGTGTAAGGTTCCAGAAACCGGATGGTGTTTTGCTAGCCAATGCATGAAGCCCTCCAATTTTTTGCAAGCCAATATAAGTAAGGGACAATGAAACAACAATCAGGAGGATCATCTGGAACACGTTCACTTTTGCCATTGCTTTTAACCCACCCATGTAAGTAAACAACCCAGAGAATGCAACCAGTGCTATGGTGGATTGCCACATGGGTATGCCCAATATCTGCCTTACCAAAATGCCGCCGCTGAACAGGCCAAGGGATAGCCAACTGATCAATATTTTGATGAGTGCATAACCGGCCAGTATATCCTGCGTGCTCTTACCGTAACGCTGGCCCATGTATTCGGGCATGGTTGATACTTTTGCTGCAATGTATCTTGGTGCAAATACCATGGCTAGTAACAGCAGGAACACGAATGCATACCATTCAAAATTGCCGCCTACTATGCCTGCGGTGTAACCGATGCTGGCAAATGCGAGTAACGATGAGGGACCTACATTGGTGCCCCACATATTGAAACCGATATTGTACCAGTTGAGCGAGTTGCCTGCGAGGAACAAGGTTTCGTTTTTCTTTTTTTCCCTAAAGCTTACCCAGTAGCCGATGCATAAGAGTATGAGCAGGTAAATACCTACTATGGCAAAGTCGAGGGAAGTCAATTTATCGTAAATGCTATTCACTGGTTTTCTTTAAATGATGCAATCGTTATTTTGAACAACCGCTGACAGGGCCGTGAGCCGCTGTCAAGGTCTTACCATTCCAACCCATGTTCCTTCAACAAATCATTCACTTTTACAGGCATGCCTGTTTGCAGGCTTTTGTCCATTGCCTGTAATAATGCAACTGTTCCAATTCCTTCTTTTAAATCAGGGTATGCTGTAAAACCCTGTTCTATGCTGTCCACAAAATATTCCAGGTAATTCTGGTATTCACCGGCATGGTGGCTTTGCCCCTCGAACCTGAAATAATGTTTCAGCGTGGCATCGCCCCAGGTAATGATTTTTTCTTCGCCTGTTTTATCGGTAATGGCATAACGTAATTCATGATAGTCGGCCTGGCTTGCACCAAGCGTTCCCCTTAAAATGCAGCTCATGCCACTCTCCCTTTGCACGGGTTGCACTGGCGAAGTATATACGCCACTTACCCTTGCAATCCTTCCATCGGTTGCTTTAAAAATAAAGTGCATCGTATCTTCATTTTTTAAACCGGCAGTTTTTGCATTGCTGCTTATCATGCCATAACCCATTACTTCTTCAATATTGGGCAGGTAGTAACGGATAAAGTCAACGGGATGGCTTAAACCGCCATACAACCATTTGAATGATTGCTCCAGTGCCCAAGGTTTCGCCAAAAACCAACGATGGTCTGCATTGTAATGGCTTTCCACAGTTATCAGTTCCCCAATTTCGCCAGCCAAAAAATCTGCCCGCTGCCTTTTGTAAGGTTCAAAAAAACGGGAGCTTTGCCCTACAAAAACTTTTTTACCCGTTTGCTGCTGCAGTTGCAACAGTTGCTGTGCATCGGCAAGGTTGTCAATCAACGGCTTGGTGCAAACCACATGCTTGCCATGCTGCAATGCCATCTTTATATGCGTTGCATGAAGATGGTCAGGCGTATAAATGGCAATAATGTCTATCTCCTTATCATCCAGCAATTGCTGGTAATTGGTCACATAATTTTCAAAACCAAACTCTTTGCAACGTTGCTTGCACAAGTCTTCGTTGGCATCACAAATTGTTTTCAAGTTCAATGTTGTACTTGCCAATGCGGCACTCATGGTACTGCGTCCTTCACCTAAACCCAATATTCCAATGTTCAACATACTGTTATTTTTTGCAGCTCATTATTTGTAATCCTATCACCTTCTGTCCTGCTATACGCTATTACTACGGCACATATTCGTACCCAAGCCTTCACCGTGGTATCCGCTTCTATCAGGGCTGTTCAATCAAGTATCTTTTTCAATACTTGTTCCAGTTATTCAGTTTGGCTATAACTAATATAAAAAGTACAGTTATAGCCAAATCAATCTTATATCATTAATCTATTATCAATATGCTTGAACAATACATCCATAGTCAAATCATTTTGCACAAGCCCGGTGGAATGTGCATTTTGCACAACACCAAAAGTTGTTACCATGGTAAGGAACAGGGATTTTCTTGTACCTGTTTCTTCCTTAAACCTGCCTACTTTATTCCTCAGTTCGGTTGCATATTTCTTGTCAATGAAAAAAGGGTTAATGGAAAACTTCATTTCACAGAGGTTAATCACCATGTCCCTCCTGTCTATTACCAGGTCCACCTGTGCCCCGCCGCTTGAAGCTGTACCACGCCATGACGAGGCATAAGTTTCAACGCCGCTTATTCCCAATGCCTTTTTTACCTGTTCAATATGGTATAGGCAAACCTGTTCAAAAGCATAGCCACTCCATGCCCTTTGCTTAGGGCTGTCAATGGTGTTAAGCCAATTGTTCTTATTGTCCAACTGGATGTCTTTCAGAAACCGCATGTAAAAGAGCGTATAAAAATCCACTAACTGGTAAAGGCTGTTCCGCATCTTCTTGCCAAAGGGAACATATTTTTTTATAAAGCCACTTTCTTCCAGTTCATCCAATATGCGGGTGGTGCTTCCTGCATTGTGCAGCTTTGCACCCCTTACTATTTCATCACGGGTAAGTCCTTTTGCTTTTTTGGCAAGCACGCTCACAATGCTCACATGCTTGTCCCAATTACTAAAAAGCGAGCTGAACAGGTTATTGAATTCCGTTCTCAAAAGGCCACTCTCCGAAAAGCAGATCCGTTCTATATTCTGTGCTGCACTTAACCTGGGGTTTACCTGCTCCCAGTAATAGGGAATGCCACCAAGCACCATGTACAATTGTATTATCTGGTACCTATCTAGCACGGCTTTTTTTGTTTTCAGGAACTGCTCGCATTCATGCAGTGTAAACGGCACTATCTTTAACCTGTGCGTGACCCTATTATGCAAGCCCCCTTTGTTGTTGATCAGCTTGTTGATCATCCAGGACGCTGCTGAACCACAAGCCACCAAAACAATATCCTTCCTGGCAGAAGCCCAATGGTTCCAGAAATGTTCCAATGCCGGGATAAAACCGGAGTTGGGCGTGTCGAACCAGGGAAGCTCATCAATAAATACCACTTTCTTTTTCTGCCTGGATTTCTCTATCAAGCCAATCAATAGCTGAAATGCTTCCCTCCAGTTGGTGGCCCCTGCAAATTTTGCCCTGCTACCCATTGCCTTCTTGTAACAGGTATTGAAATTGGCCAGTTGCGTGGGCATATCTGCATTTGCCAATGCGGTAATATGAAAGGTTAAATGCTTCTCAAAGAACTGTCTTATTAAAAATGTTTTGCCAACCCGCCTTCTTCCATACACAGCCAGAAACTCAGGCTTTTGGCTACGCATAAGGGATTCAAGAAAGTCAATTTCATATTCCCTACCAACGATGCTTTTCATTTTTCAACATATTTGATTTGGCTATAAATCTATAAAAAGTACTACTTATAGCCAAACTGAATATTAATTAAAAAAACAAAAAAAGCTACACAACCTTTACCTATAAAGGGTTCTGTCCAAATCACCTGTTATTTTAACCGTTCCATAAAAACCCATGTTTCCCCTTTTTTCGTTCCTTCAATACCTTCCTGGTATTTGGCCATCATTCTGTTCCAGTCATCCACACGGGGGTTGTTCTCTATTGTCTTCGGATTCAGTTTATCCAGGCTTTCCCCTTTCGGAATACTAATTACCAACATCAACTGTCTTCCATTCCTGAACAACAGCAACTGTTGAAAATTGGCGTTACAGAACCCTTGTGGCACTTCTTTCCATTTTTCAAATTGTGTTGCATGGTAATCAAGGTATTGCTGTTGCAGTTCCTTATCCGCTACAAGGTTTGCTGTTAAAACAATATGATCCCATTGTGTGGCAGTGCTTGTATCCGCACAATGTTTCTTTTTGCTGTATTCATAAAACATATCGTAATACAGTTTCACTTCTGCTTCCGGAAAATTGTTTTTCAACCTTCCTTGCATTACGCCCATATCGGCTACTTTATCAAAAATCACATAATGGTTCTTCCATTGATAAATAGCTGTAGTGTCCATACTGTTCTTTAACAGCAACTGCTTCAGCTTTCCCATATCCAGTGTGTGATTTGGTTTTACAACCAGTTCTATTACTTCATTGTGTTCTTCATTGATGGACTGTTTTACAAAGCCAGCCGTTTTTTCTTTAAGCAGGTATTGGTATGCTGAAGGAATACCAGCTTTGTGCTTTACCGTTTCCTGGGCTGCAGTTCCGTTTGATTCCCAAAAAACATCGTTGCCATTTTTGTTGTGCAAGAATTTTGAAGAAGGGGTCCAGTTATTATAGACCTTCATTTTATCGGAACCTTCATCGGTGTATAAATAGAACCAGTGAGAAGGTAGGTGGGCGTAGGGGGCTTTGTAAATGCTGTCGATATAATTTCCGGCAATAACCGATACACCTTGGTTGCTTAAGGTATAAATACCCGCACAATCGTAATTGTGTTTCCCAAAATGATGCACTTTATTGTTTTCAATCCTGTTGTTGCCAGCAGCACTTGCATGGTCATTCCAGCCCCAACCCAAACTGATACCTGTATAGGAAACATGTTCAATTTCATTGGCCAGTATAAAGCTATTGGCCAGTGTTCCAAAACCAATACCTACTGCACCCCAATCTTCATTGGCCACATCGGTAAACAGGTTGCCCGAAACAAGAACCTGCTCGCAGACATCATTCGATTGCACAGGTAAATATGGTTGATGTATTTCCCTGCCTTCATCGCCAAAGTTGCCCGCCACAAATCCGCTGCTACCTATATCTTTAAACAGGCAGCCTTGTATGGTTATTTTTTTTGTACCCACTATTGCATCGCAACCCGTTGCAGCCAAATGTGTAAAGCTGCAACCAGTAAACTGTAAGTTATTTGCATAACGCATGGCCACCGCAGCAGTTGGCCGGCCTATAAAAGCCTGGTTATCTAATTGCGGTTTTTCTTTTGTGCCAGCAGGTTTCAGTTTATATGCTTCTGTCATGTACATGCCTGCCTGATGCGGCACGTGGCCTTGCTGCGAGGGCCTTAACCAGCCACTATGTTCAACAGAAATATTGTATAGCTCAATATTGGAAACAGGCTGTTCAGCAGTTCCTTCAAATGACAGTATGGTTTCAAGGTATGGGGCAACCGCTTCAGCAGTTGCCATATTTTCATTGGAGCGTGGGTAGTAGTAAACAAGCTTATTTTTCCTGTCAAGATACCATTCGCCAGGCTCATCCAAAAACTGGATAGCATTGGTCAAATAAAAAGCGGAGTTACCCGTTTCTTTGCTTAACCAGGGAGCAGGCCAGGGATGTTCGCTTTGTATGCTGCTTTCGGGCTGATGAAAAAACAGCTTAGTACTGTCGCCATGTGTTTCAAATTTCTTTATCCGCAGTATGGCTATCTCCCACCATTGGTGAATGAACATTTCCACACCTGTTGTATTTTGTAATGCGGCAAATTTTGGTGTTGCAATCGTACAGCTTTGCTCTTGTCTGTTCCAATCCAATATCCTGTCCATCTTATCGCCATCTGTACTTTTTGCCCTTATGGCTTTTATGCCGTTTACCCATAGCTGGCGGAAATTGAAATCATTCCCGTTTACATCGGGTACGGGTGCAACCCATATTTTATTCCCTATCTTTTTATTCAATCCCGCAACAGGTACCTGCAATTTTTTCCAGCCTTTCAATGTTATGCCACCACTTAAGATAGCCTGTCCATTGCCAGAACGGATAATGGTGGGCGATGTGGGTGTACCCGAATCTTCGGGCCGCAATACAATGGTTTCGGTAATGGCATATACACCCTGCTGCAGGATGATGGTTGCACCGTTCTGAACGGAAGCATCGTTTGTTCTTCTCAGGTTCCTGACCTTTCTGATAGCGGTAGATAGATTGGCCAAAGGACTGTTGGCCGTGCCTTCAAAAGAATCGTTGCCGTTGGTTGACACAAAGATTTTGACCTGGGCAGTACCCAATAACGGAGCAATGAGTAGCAAGAAAATTACAGGCAATCGTTTGGTCATTATCGGGCTTTGATGAGGCTTGCAATAATGGATAAATTTACCGCATCACTAAGCAGCAACAATGTACCTATCTGTTAGATTGATGGACTATTTTACTATTTGCTGTCAATCCATAGCCAATTACTCCTTGCCATCCTGAAACACTTTCTTCAAGTATGCCGTGTTGGCCCCATAATTATATTTGGTATCTTTGGGTTTGGTTGCATCGCGGCTACGTTCAATAACCAGCCAGCCTGTCCATTTCATTTTGTCCAAAGTCTTTTTCACTTTGTACATATCAATCTGCGGGTCGTTCTGCAACCAAACAGAATCCTTGTTGGTTGCATGTATCATGCAAATCCTGTCTTTACCTAAAATCTTGATTTCTTTAATCAAGTCCCTTCCTTCTTTAAGCGGGTTGGAGAAGTTGAAATATATTTTTATGCCTTTTGAATTGATGTCTTTTAATAGTTGCACTTCTTCTTTTGCACTTAACGCTGTTTCTATACCAATAACCACACCTGCATCTTCTGCCATTTTACCAGCCACTTTTAAACGGGCAACAACGGAATCCCTTACTTCTGGATTTTTACGGAGATCGCACTGCACACCCAATGGCAGGAAGGCTACTTTTACGTTCATGAGTTTCATGGTAGTGATGCAATCTTCTATCGTTTTTTGGTATGTTGCCCTGTTGCAGAACGATTGGGCATAGTAACCCGTCATGGCCAATGAAAATATTTCCACATTGTTTTCTTTGGCGGTCTGCAAAAATTTATTGCGGACAGAATCTTTCAGTAATTCATTCTCAAAAGTAACACGGTTGCCCAGGCCGCCCATGTCCACTTCTACCCCATCGGCACCAAGCTGTTTGGTAAGTGTGATTGCACCAAGCTTCTGGCGTTTCAACAGCATCAAATCAATCAGGCCAATTTTATAACGTTGTGCGGATTGGGCCAAAGAAATTGCTGGCAATGCAATGGCTGCCAGTAGAAAGGTTGCGATTATTTTTTTCATGTGTTGATTTGTTGAGATGATGCTGGTTTAAGCAGACTTAAACCAGTGTACCTATTCCAAAATTTATTTGATTGCCTGATTGAATATTTTTTCGAGGTTCTCAAAACCGTGTATGGCATGTGTTGGTAGTTTTTCGCCTTTATCGCCAAACACATACATGGCTTCTTCTTTTTCGATGGTTATTTTCGATTCATCTATTTTACCGGAAGCATCCTGTATGGCTTTGATATTGAGGTTTAGGTATTGTGCCATAAAATGGTACACGGCTGTTCTTTTATTGATGCCGAAATCATGTTTTTCATTGGGCAGGTGCACATTGCTTACATTGTCTTTTTTGCCGTACCAGCTATACATTTTTTGCAGGTAAGGAAAATCGTGTTCGGGTGTCTTGTCTGTCCAGTCGCCACCATCGCTTACCAATAGTTGTGGGCGTGGTGCAGCCATTGCAGCAATTTCCACATTATCCGTCCTGTTGCCACAAGCATGAATAGGCATGCCACTTTCGCAAGGGCAGCCGCCATAGAAGTAGGAACTGATGGCAACAACAGGTGCCGATACTTTTATGCGGTCGTCGAGTGCCGTCATTAAAACAGTATGGCTTCCTGCACCGCTGCCACCGGTAATGGCAACACGGGTGGTATCTGCATCTTTTAATGATAGTAAATAATCCAGTATGCGTATGGAACCTAAAGCCTGCACCGTCATAGCCAGGCTCTTGCGGTGGTCTTCATATTTAAACTGCAGTTGCGATTCGCCCCAGGCAAAAAGATCATAACTAAAAGCCATTGCACCCATTTTGGCCATGGCTGCACAACGGTATTGGCAATCGGCACGGTAACGCTGTTTTTCCCAGTGCCCATCGGGGTTGAGGATAACAGGAATTTTGCCTTTGTAGTTGGATGGCTTGTACAGTGAGCCGTTGATCCATACACCGGGCAAAATTTCGATGGCAATATTTTCTACGGTATAGCCATCAAATTTTCTTTGTGGTGTTGTGATGGGTTTTGTATTGGGCGATGCTGGCAGCTTTGACAATTGCAATGCGGCTAGCAAACATGGTTTTAGCATTTGTTTCCGGGCTTCCCATTCCTGCACATTTTTGTATTGCGATGCAATGCGGTCAAGCTCTGCCCAACCATCTTCAACCGTCCAGCGGTAGTATTCGTAGGCACTTAATTTATATTTTTTGTCGCCATCTTTTTTTGCCTTTAGGTCAAAGGGTTTCAGGATATTGTCGAGTGTTGTTTCCACATCGTTGCGGTAACGCCAGTCGGCATAGGCAACCGTTTTGTTGGCCACCATTGAATCCTGGTACTTGATTTTTACACCGAATTTCTGTTCAATATTGGTGAGCACTTCCTTTAAGGGTCTTGCGTATTGGTTGTCGGTATTTTGCTGTGCGTTTGCGTGGAAGCATAGGCAGCAGAGTACCAATAGCAGGTAGCAGCAACTGGCTAACGTTATATGCCCAAAAGCTTTTCTATGTTGAAAGGCAGCATTGGTGGGAACTGCCGGGCCATGTTGCCATTGCTGATGGGTGCGACGCCACTGCAGCTTCATGCTTGCCATGCAGCCCAGTACATAAAAAATATTATTCCTTTTTTTCATTTCTTTTGTTTTTTAACCAGCCGCTGTATAGCAGGTTTGTATCGAGCTCGGGCTTGGGGAAGCATAGACTGGCTATATAGCCTACCCCAATTACAATTAAGTGGCTGTATACGCCCAGCATGAGCTTGTGGTGTGTGAAGTTAAACCTTCCCAAATCAAGCAGTATATGTTTGTTGCTGCCCAGACCAATTTTGGTGGATGTTAAAAATGCATAGGCCGTAAACAATATGCAGGCTATAATGCCAATGTTTACGCCTTGTTTGTTGGCCCTTGCACTAAAAAGCCCTAGCAGGAAAATGCCTACGATGCCGCCGGAGAAAATAGCGTAAAGGGTGAATACGATACCAAGCACACCTTCGTCGCCAGCAGAAAGGTACATGGCTGCAATGCATAGGGAGCCGATACCTGCTGCAACCACCAGCCATTTGCCTGCCTTTAGATATTGGGCATCGGTTTTATGGGGATAGATTTTTTTATAGTAGTCTTCTACACCTACAGCGGCAATACAGTTGAGATCGGCACCAAGGCTGCAGATGGCTGCAGATACAAGGGAAGAAATGATGAGCCCCACCACGCCGGTGGGCAATTGGCTAACGATGAAGTAAGGAAACACGGCATCGGGACGTAGCCCGGTTGGCAGTGGGTTCTGTTTGTAGTACACAAAAAGTGCCGTGCCGATAAACATGAAAAGCGTCCATACCGGAACGATTAAGAAAACACCCATTAATGAGGCTTTGATGGCCGACCTATCGGATTTGGCAGCCAGGTAACGCTGCACAATGGTCTGGTCCGTTCCGTATTTTTGTATGCCGTAAAAGATGCCATTGATGGCCATTACAATAAAGGTGAGTTTTTTGAAGTCCATATTGTATGGGCCAAAACCCGTTCTGTTATTGGCCTGTGCTATATGCCATACCTGTGCAGGCCCGCCCTGAACCGAAAAGAGTATAATGACCAGACAGGCAATGCCGCAACCAAACAGCATGAAGCCTTGAATGACATCCAACCATATAACGGCTTCTATACCACCCAGCAGGGCGAGTATGATAATGACAAACCCAATGATGGAAATAATGAGGATGGTGTTGGCACCCGTCATGTTGGCCAATGCCAGTGCCAGCAGGAAGAACACGGTACCCATTTTGGAGAAATGCGTTAGCACAAAACCCAGTGAGCTGTAGTAGCGTGCAAACTTGCCAAAACGTTTTTCGAAATATTCGTAGGTACTTAGGCCAATTACTTTTCTATAAAGCGGAACAACAAACCAGATGGTTGCAAGCAATACGATTGGTACCATGAGGCCTTGCACCAGCAGTATCCAGTTGGAAGAATAGCCCTCGCCAGGGTAAGCCAGAAATGTAATGCTGCTGATGAGTGTGGCGAGTATGGACATGCCAATGGCCCATGAAGGAATTTTGCCATTGGCTGCAAAATAGGATTTGGTAGATGTTTGCTTGGATGAAAAACGGAAGCCCAAATAAAGGCTGATTGCCAGGAACAGGGCAATAATGGCATAGTCTGCAAAATGTAGCACTGGATGGTTCATGGGCAATCGTTATTTATTGATGTATCATAAAGCGGTTGAGTGCTTATGATTGATACAACTGTTTTATCTGTTTTGCCAGTTCGTAACTGCCGGGTTTTACAGTTATGAACAGGCCGTTTGCTTTCATGCGGATGACACCCCTTGACAACTCGTTTGTTGGAGTGAACCCGTATAACTGCATTGCTGATAGAATGGCTGCTGCTGTTGAGCCGCCTTCAATCAGCAGTTCCGGTATGTTGTTGTGTGCAATTATTTTTTTTACAGCCTTGGCCATTGCATTCCTTAAAGAAAGGGCAGTGTTGTTGGCTGGCTGGGTTGCGGATTGATCAATAGCAACCACTGCTTTTTTTTGTTGCTGTATGGTTGCTGCAACCTGTTGGTACCATTGTTCATCATCCTGTTGCTGCATAATGGCAGGCGATAGGTAGTGCACACAATTGGTTTTGCTTTGTATGCTTTTAATCAGCTCCGCAGCTTTGTTGAATGCGGTGCCACTTATATATAAATGTGGTTGCAACAGTTCAACCTGATTGTTGGCTTGCCTTACATGCCCCAGGTTTTCCAGCAGGGCTTCAAAGCTGTCGCCTGCACCCGCAATCAGCCAATTGCTTTCTGTTCTTGCTAGCCATGCCTGTACATCTTCTTTGGTTGCAGCTTGCCCTACAACAATCCCTTTGTTTGGCAGTGTATCACCATGCTCCAATACCCGTACTTCATCATCGCCATTGGCTTGTAGCATTGTTTTGATATCGGAATCGGTAATACCAAATTCGGGATCGGAGGCAAAATTTGTTTCATGAATCAATACATGATCGATGCAATAATTGCCGTTAACAATTGTGCGGCCCAAAGATGGGTTGGCAGGCAATAGCAATGTTTTGTGCAGTGCCTGTACCTGCATCTGTTTCCTTAATTCATCTATTACATGGCCACGTAATACGGAGTCTGTTTTTTTATAGATGCGTATAGGATTTATTTGCAGTAAGGCCTCTACGGCTTTTTGCGTGGCTTGTATGGCATCCGACTTATTCATGGACCTACTGTCTGTTGATAATACGATTATATCCGCACTACCTGTTGCCACAGCAGTTGCATCCGTAAACAGTTGTACAGAAAGGTTGAACCGAAGCCCGATACCAGCCAGCTCTGCTGCACCTGTAAAATCATCGGCTATTACTGCAATCATTGGTTTGGTTAAAAAGTTAATTGGTTGATTGGTTAGGAGTTTAAGGTTTAAAGTTTGAAGTTGAATGTTTAAGGTTGTGACTGTTGTCGTCCTGAGCTTGTTGAAGGATGATAAACGAAATACTTCTAACACGGTTTCGACAGCACTTCGACAAGCTCAGTGTGACATTGCTCAACCTGACAGTAACCTTAAACATTCAACTTCAAACTATTAAACCTTAAACTTTCGAACTTTTATATTTACTCAACTGTACTGCACTTTCAATAGCCAGTATCATTGCATCGGCACTGGCTATTCCTTTGCCTGCAATTTCAAACGCAGTGCCATGGTCTACCGATGTCCTGATAATAGGCAGGCCCATTGTTATGTTCACGCCCTTTACACTATCCATCCTGTTTTTTTCGGCATTCCATTTAAAGCCAGCCAGCTTAAAAGGTATATGGCCCTGGTCGTGGTACATGGCCACCACACCGCCATAATAACCTGTGGCGGCTTTTGCAAACATGGTATCTGGCGGCACTGGCCCTTCCACATCGTAACCCAAACGTTTGGCTTCTTCTACGGCAGGTAATATTTCCAGGTCGTCTTCCGTACCAAACAGGCCACTGTCGCCTGCATGCGGGTTCAGTCCTGCAATACCAATTTTCAAATTCGTTTCGCCAAGCGATAACATACCGCCATGCAGTAACTGTGTTACTTCAATGATGCGGTCTTTTTTCACGAGGTCGCATGCCTGCCTTAATGATACATGCGTTGATACGTGTATCACTTTCATCTTGTCTTCAACCAATAGCATGGCGTATTTTTTTGTATTGGTAAAGTGTGCATAGATCTCGGTATGCCCGGCAAAATGGTGCCCGGCTTCGTTGATGGATTTTTTGTTGATGGGCCCGGTAACCGTTGCATCCACCTGTTTATCCAATGCCAGTTCAATTACTTTCTTCACCGATTGAAAAGAAGCTTCGCCACACATGGCAGCTATTTCGCCAAACACCAATTTGCTGGTATCCACATTATCCAGGTGCAGCACGTCGGGTTTGCCCAGTTCAAATTTTGCATCGGCCACATTGTGGATGACGTTTATGGTTGCAGGCAAACCGAGCAAGCCAACAATTTGTTGAAACACATTTGCATCGCCCACAATCAACGGGTTGCAAATGGCATATATATTTTGCTGCAACAAGGCTTTAATGGCTATCTCGGGGCCAATGCTTGCCGGGTCGCCCATGGTTATTGCAATGACCGGTTTACTATCATTGCTTAAAGAAGTGTTATTTGCTATACCCATTTTTGTGTTTATTTTTTATTGGTGGCTGTTGGCTATGGCATATGCATCAGCTTTAGTCCGGGCTATTGTTGCAAGCCTTCGTGCCTCAGGGCTTTCCACGCTATCCCGCAGCCATTGGGCAATTGAACAAGTTTCAACGTTTTACAGTTCAAGTTGTTCTTTATCCACTAATTGTTTCCATTCATGTATTAATTGTGTTGCTGCTTCTACATTTAAGGCTTGCAAGGGTGGCATTACAATAGGTTGGCATAAGCCTGTTTCCTGCATCAGTACTTTTAATGCCCATAAGCTTTCGCCTAAGGTTCTACCGCCTTGGTACAGGTTGCCCAGCACATCCGACAACCGTTGCAGTTCGTATGCTTTTGCTGCATTACCTGTTGTTGTTGCTTGCAGCAAATCATGGTACACTTTGGCATATAGGTTCCCGGTGCTTGGTATCAAACCATCGGCACCATGCAGCATGGCTTCGGCACTTTTGGCTGCCCATCCCAAAAAATAACCAAAATCTTTCCGGTCTTTCCACAACTGCAAGGATTGCTGCAAACGTTCTCCGCTTCTTTCAGAATCTTTTATCGCTACAATATTTTCATGATGGCTCAATTCGTCTATTACATGCAATGGTATGCTCATATGTGTTGTAGCCGGAATATTGTAGATGACCAATGGCAGCGGTATTGCATTTGCCAGTTGTTCAAAATAGGTTTTCATCTGGCTTTCGTTCAATGCGTAGTACGATGGCAGCGTGGCAGCTACCGCATCCACAGCATTGTCGGCACAAACCTTTGCAAATGTTATGGATTCGTGCAGTACGTTGGATGATATGCCGGCATATAAAACGGTGCCCGCTTGTTTATTTTTTGCGGCTGCTTTTACATAGGCCGTTTTTACTTCAGCAGGTAGCGAGGCTGATTCGCCCGTGGTGCCCAAAATAAAAGGGGCCACACCATATCGGTAAAAATGCCCGAATATTTTTTCAACTGCTGTTTCGTCTAACTGATAAGTAGCAGTAAGCGGGGTAACTGCGGGTACGATTATTCCTTTATACTTTTTTTCTGTATGCATGGTTAATATGCTGCTTTATAAATGCCCACCGCATCCTGTTCCGAAATTTCCCTTGGGTTGTTTTTCAGCAACCGCTGAATTTTTAGTGCATCTATTGCCATTTGTGGTATGGCATCTTGGGGGATATGCACATCACGCAACCGTGCAGGTATGCCACAGGCTGCAATCAGTTCCTTTATCTTCTCCACTCCTTTTGTCGCTGTTTGCTTATCATCTGCTTCACGGTTACAGCCCAATGCTATTGCAACATCGGCATAGCGTTTTGTTGCTGCAGGAATATTGTATTCCATCACATAAGGCAGCAGCAGTGCATTGCTTAAACCATGTGCAAGGTGAAAGCTGCTCCCCAATGGGTAACTCAATGCGTGTACACCGGCAGTGTTTACAGGGCCCAAACAAAAGCCACCCAACAAACTGCCCATGGCTACTTTTTCCCTTGCTTCAACATTGGTTCCATCATTGACTGCTGTTACAATATTTGCAGCAATCAACCGCATACCTTCATACGCATACATATCAATAAAAGGCTGTGCAAACTTGTTGGTATATGCTTCCAGGCAATGCGTTAATGCATCCAGGCCCGTAGCTGCGGTTATTTGTGGCGGTACGCTTAGCGTCAACAATGGATCTACATATATAATGTCAGGAACTAGAAAGGGACTGATGATGCCTTTCTTCTGGTTGTCGGCATCATCTACCAGAATGGCATTGGGGCTTGCTTCGCTGCCTGTGCCGCTTGTGGCAGGTACACAAACCAGTTTCTTCTTTCTTCCTTGCAGCAAGCCAATGCCTACATAATCTTTTAACTGCTGTTCATTATCCAATTGTGCAGCTACCAGTTTGGCAATATCCAGTACACTGCCACCACCAATGCCAATAACAACATCGGGGTTCAATGGTTTTACCTGTTGCATCAGTTTTTCAAAATCGCTGAAAGAAGGTTCTTGTATAATACTGGTATCTGTGGATACTTTGATGGCATTGCTTTCCAATTGTTTTATTAAATGCTGTATCCTGGGAAGCAAGGGCCCTATCGTTACAATCAATACAGATGTGGCCTTGAGCTGTATCATTTCATCGGCCAGTTTGTCAAGGCTGCCATTGGCAAAAACAAGTTTACCGGGGAAGTGAATGTTTAAAGGTGGAAGCATCGTTTTATCGTTTCATTTCATTGCCTTCGACAAGCTCGGGCTATAGCTATCATTCAAAAAAAGTCTTGCCACGAATAACACCAATTAGCACGAATGTTTGCTGGCGTTACTCGTGGCTTGCCGTTAAATAGGCGAATCCAACAATACTTTTGGGGCAACAATTTCTTCTACGTTTACCCTTTCAATACCCAATTCGTTGCACCACATCAGGAACTTGTCATGTATGCCATCCAATGTTTGCTTTTGTTCGGGTGTAAGCTCCAATGCATGTGCACGGCTGATGGTGCGTACGGGCAAGCCCCTTTTACGCAGGAAATATTTTGCACTCATGGGGTAGGCAATATGTATCAATGGGTCTACCTGAATGATTTCGTTCTGCAACCAGTCCACTTTTTCTTTCATGGCTGGGTTGGCAGCATTGTTTACCATCCACACCAATATTTCAGGATAAAAATTGCCCGAAATGGAACTCATGCCCTTTGCCCCATTGCGTATGGAAAAAGCAGCATTGGGACTGTGTGCATCGTAAAATTCAAAAGTATCAATGTTCAGTTGCTTTACAATATCCAGCTTGGCCTTTACCTGCTCCTGCTGTATTGATGTGTCTTTGTGATATACGAACCTGCCAGTTTGCAATAATGTCTTGAACACATCGGCACTTAAAATGCGTTTGTAAGGTGCAGGACATTCGTACATGCCCAACGGAATGCCTAGTGTTAGCGAGAGGAACCTGTTAAAATTCTTTAGCAATGTTTCATCACTATCATCCACGTTGGCAAAATGCCCGGTAATCAGTATCACGGCATCAATACCGGTGGCGTATATTTTTTTGGTAAACTCTGCTTTGTCTTCAATGGTCAACCCAAAAGAACCGGTAGCTACAATGGGCACACGACCACGAACATATTTTACAATATGGCTGGTAAGTTCCAATCTTTCATCTTCGCTAATGCTGTACATTTCGCTGCTGAGGCAGTTGGCAAAAAAACCTTTTACACCTGCGGCCAGGTAAAAGTCAACCAGGCGTTCCACCGCTTCAAAATCCAGTTTGGCCTTTAGGTTAAAAGGCGTGATCATTACCGGAACAAACTTTTTTTCCAATATGGACATAGCTGTTTTTTAAGTGCTTAAAAGTTCAACTTTTTCCGTTTTTGGGGAATGTGGTAAACTACTTTTGTAATGGACTATTTTACTATTTTGCGGTAGATGTTTGGGGGCGTTGGCAGGCTGATAATTATAAAACAACAGACCTGCGGCGAGTCCAGAACGTTAGTAGTAATTACAAAACGCCCGTGCTACCAAAAAAATAATAGACAAAAATGAGTGATGAAATACAAGAAATGACTTTTGAGCAATCAGTTCGGAAACGACCCGGCATGTATCTTGGCAACAAAAGCATAATCAATTTGCTTTGTGGTATTATAAAGGACAGCATCTTTATTTGTAAGACTGACAAAATCTTCTTTTCCATTGCCATTTTAACTGACGACCAATTTTTCCTGCAAATCAACTCTGATATAGACATATCTGCAATTGCTCAACAGTTTTCTGACGACCAATATAGCAAAGAGATTTATCACTTACGAGTGCTTCGGGCTGTTACTGACAACCTTGAAGTTTCAGGTAATACGAATGAAGTAGTATTAAATTTCCACTTAGACAAATCAATTTTCACAAACACAACTGTAGATTATCAAAACCTAACTGAGGAACTTATAATTCTTGCTTTATTAAACAGTGGAGCTGAAATACTTGTTAAGGACACCACACGAAGACACCTTAACCAGAACTACTTTAGTTTTCCTACTGGCATATTTTACCTTTATGACAGATTAAAAAGAGACGTTATAGGAAAGCCAACGTTTGAAATTTTTCATGACAGCCAATTGAAAGAGAATAAATATCAGATAGCACTTGCATATCGAACAGATTGGTTTCCTTCTCCGTCAATTACAAGTTTTGCAAACAATGCTCCTACAAAATGCGGTGGAACTTTGGTTAACGGTATTTTAGATGGACTAATTGCTGCTTGTAGAAAGTATGTTGCAGACAACAAATTAACAACTTACAGAATTTCGAGAAAGAAGTTTTACAACGGGCTAATCATTGTTTGTTCAGTAAAGGGCAACGACTTTGACTTTGATGGAAGTTTCAAAGAAACCCTGGTAACAAAAGAAGTAAGGAAGCAAGCCAAGAAAATTATTTATAAACTTGTTGACGGCTACTTGAACAGTAACAAGGACAAAGCAGAAAGTTTTTTATGGAGGTTTGACGAAACACAATTAACAAGTAAAATGTATTGAAAGATAAAAATAATTACTGCAATAGTGGAGTTAATGCTTGTGAAATAAGCCACCACGGTCAATACATGAACTATTGATTACTATTTTTAAATAAATGCTCTACCATGGGATACGACATTCACATAACTCGCCAAGAAAATTGGTATGATGACAATAAAGCCCTTCAAATTCCCTTAGATGAATGGAAAGGATATATTGAGAACGACGCAGAAATGCGGTTGGATAATTTTGCAGAAGCAACTTTACCCGATGGAGATACAATACGAATGGAAAATGAAGGCCTAGCTGTTTGGACAAAATATGCTCGCAACAGTAACAACCAAGCATGGTTTGATTACAGAAAAGGAAACATTACAGTAAAAAATCCGGATGAGAAAATAATGAAGAAGATGCTTGCCATAGCGAATACTTTAAATGCCAAGATGCAAGGAGATGAAGGAGAGATTTATGACCTGTCTGAAATACGCAAAACCGCAGCCCTGTTAAGTTCATTTAGAACCAAGAAACCATGGTGGAAATTTTGGTAATTAAGGCTTACTTGTTTGCCTGTTTTAATCATCGCCAAATTCAAAATGCAGGTGTAATATCACACCTAGCCTGCCGAAGTTCGATTGTCAAAAAACAACACACTCATACTATATAAATGGAGGACAAAAAATATCATATACCAACGGTTACATTAATCAAAGAAGGCGAAGGAGAACATGCGTTCCTATCCTTGGAAGGAGTTATTGAATTGGTTTCTTGGAAGGGCTTTGAGCGTAAATCAGAATATAATGCCACCTACAGGGAAAATGAATATTACAAAAGAATAGCACTTAGTATAGGAGGCGATGAAGTCTTAGAAAGTCCAGTAGTTACGAAGGAGCACCTTGCAGCTTATGAATATGTTTTAACACATCAGGAAAAAATCAAGGATAATATTATTAACGCCTTGTATACAGTGTATCCAAGTTTGCAGGAAGAATACTGTTATGACGAGGAAGATACAAAAGAATTAATGCCAGCCGTTGACAACCCTGAATCGTTTAAGCGTTTAATTGAACTTTCCTCTGTTCATATCTTAAATGTTAATAAGGATGGTGTGGCGTATATTGGCTTCTCTTTTATGTGTACATGGGATGATGAACACGGGTTTGGTGTAATGACACACAAAGACAGAATAATAGAAATTGGAGGCGCCGACACAGCTTTCTTAACATGGATAGCGAAGAAAGATTTAAATGCTGAAACAGAAACCAACTACAAGCCTGCACACGAAGAGCATTATCAAAAGCAAATGAAAAAGACTAAATCATGGTGGCAGTTTTGGTAGACACAAGCAGTGCTACAAAAATTACTACAGGTAACAGTTGCTTTATACCAGCATGGCTGGCAGTTATTTTATCATCTGCCATACCCCATTTGTACAAATAACCCCATTTTGCCAATGGGGCTGTTTTTTTGTAAGCAGTTCTGCAATAATTTGTCATCACTAATACTGTCAATTGTTTTTTTGATGACATATAGATTGATGACACTATTGTCATCACACATATGTACGATTGCTTTTTTAATGACAGTTTATTGAACAACATGTAACTGTTGAAGCATATGCAAAAGAAACCTTCGCTTATTGAAACCGTTTGCGGCCAAACGGTTATGAGCATGCGAGATTTGGCCATTATGTCCGGCGGCAGCCAAAGTACCATGAGCCGTTACCTACAAGGCACACGCAGCCTGCCTGCACAAACCATGCTTGCAATAGTAAACATGCACAGTATATTGAAGGGCTTACCTGTTACCCAACCGCAACCACCTACCCAGCAACAGCAAAACGAACTATTGCAACGTGCTGCATGGTGCCGTGCCCAATGCCTACCATTGCAGCAAAAATTACAAGCCATGCAACAAAGTATACAGCAGGCTACTACTACCCTGCAACTGATGGATGTATTGGCAGCAGATGCCAGCCTAACCAAAAGAAAAAAGAACTGGCTGGAGCTATTGCGTTACAAGGCCCAAAAGCAGTTAGCTGCCAATGGTTGGCTTGCACAAAAAGAACTGTCGGTTAAAATTGCTTTGCTAACAAAAGAGGCAGAAATCTATGAAACTGGTATTTGAACCGTTTTTAGCGGCCACCCAAACGGTACACCACCAATACCCGCACGTATAATTAAGAAAAGCCCTTAAGCTATAAGGGCTTTTTGCTGGTTTAGTAAAGCTTCTTATGCCTAACCATTTTTTGTAGAACAATTTTCACAAACAAGCACCCCTTTCAGTGTATTTAAACTTCTTATAAACCGGGCAACATATTTGAACATAGATAGTATAGTTGATGACCAACAATTATACTATGAAAAAGACTATACCCATATTGTTGCTTACGTTTTTTACATGCATGCAGGCAATTGCCCAAAACAACGATTACAAAAGGCTTTTTAGGTTTTATTACGACAATGATTTCATCAATATTTTAGGCGAGGGAACAGACAGGGCCTATACCGGTGGTACAAGATTGGACTATTTTTTTGTAAAGGAAGGCAGGCAGCATTTTTTCCTGGATAGATGGCTACCCAAAGCAAACGCAAATGCAGTGAATACCTATAACTGGAGCCTGATGCAAGTAGCTTACACACCCAATATTATAGCAACCACAGAACCTGCAGTAAATGATTATCCTTATTCAAGCGGATTGTATGCCATACATGGTTTGCACTCTTCTAATGCCATAAAGAAATACAATCTGCAAACAGAAATCATTGCAGGTATCAGTGGACCTTATTCTTATGCCGACGAAGTGCAGACAGCCATTCATAAAGTTATTCAATACCAGGAACCGATGGGTTGGAAATACCAAATGCCCACCGACCTTTTATTGAACCTGAATTTTGGTGCCGAAAAAATGCTGTACCAACCAACAAAGTGGATTGAGATGATTGGTGGGGCCAAAGCAATGGTTGGTACCATGCAGGACGGGGTGTATGTAAATGCCTTAATTAGGATTGGCAAGATGAATGCTTATTTTGATGGGTTGATTACCCAATATGCCACTTCAAAAAAATCGGGTAGAAAACGTTTTCAGGCTTATGCATTTTTGAAACCTGCTATTGAGTGGACGGCATATAACGCTTTGCTGGATGGGGGCATTTTTAATGGAAGATCGGACTATTACAGAACCGCACATGAAGGTGAAGAACCTTATACTGTAAACAAAAAAATAAACCCGGCTTTTGATGGTGGCTTTGTTCTGGCATCGGGCAAAATTGGTTTTTCTTTTACACAAAAGATATTGGCGCCGCAGTTAAATGGTTATGATGCACAGGTTACAGGCAATGTTTCTTTGCATATTGGCTTTTAATGGTTCTATTACTTACCCATTATACCATAATTGCCCACCTGTATAGGTGGGCAATTGAATTTAATTTAGGTTGCGATCATTAAGCCAATCTATGCTTCGATGAAAGACCAGTCTTGGTCTTAGTTGATTTGCCGATAGCGATCGGGAGCAATGCAACTGAAGCAACATATAAGTTCAGCTACTAGTTACATAAGCACTTCACCCCATATTTACAGCACCACAAAAATTCACTTCGATACCCAACTCTGCAAGTGCCGCAGCTTTTATTCTACATGCTTTATGTGCCGTTGCTTCATCAGTTGCATACACTACCTGTATATGATTGGCTTTGTGTTTGGCCATCATCTGGTTGCGGGTAACGCCTTTGATAACGCCGTGCATAATGGGCCATTGTGGCGTGGTTTCGTTCCAGCGGCGTTGGGTTTCTGCTTCGGGCAGTGATACTACTTCGCCTATACCAAGATCAGCATGTAGTTTATTTTCTATTACATAAATCCGGCTCCATACAATATGGCCGGGTTTGCTTATTCCTTTTAGCGTTCCGCCACCCTTGGGAAAGAACATGGCAGGCTGCCTATCGCTGGATGCACCTTTGTACCCATTGATGAAATGGGCTGGCGGTGCAGCACCCGATATAAGGAACACCCATACAAAATCATCTATGCCGTTGCCTGTGTAGTTCTGGCCCCAACGCAAGTCGTGCAAGGTATTCTCGCCATCCATGCCCAATTGGCTCCATAGTTCGTATGTAATCAATGCATCAAGACCCGCACATTCATCCACTTCATTAAAATGCGGCAAGGCTTTGCCTGCATATAATTCGCGGCCGTTTTTTGCATAGGCGGGTGGGCGTTCGGTATTGTTCAGCAAACCTTCTACCAGGTCGCTTGCGGCACAAATATCTTTTAGGCCTTGCTGGTATTGTATGCCAATAGTGGCACAACCAAAATCATCGGCCATACGCAGGGCAGCTATGTACATTTTGCATTGCTCCAATGTTTGTTGCTTAGTAAGCTCTTCTTTGGGGTCTGTACCCCAGTTAAATTGCATGCCTTTATCCAGCAACCAGTCCAGCACTTTTTGGGCTTCATCATCCGTTACTTCTAACATGGCTGCGTACAGGGCACTTTGGCTTAACCGTTCTTTAAACACACCTGTTGCATGTAGTGCATCATCCGGTATAATGGCATTGTACATGCCCATGCAGCCTTCATCGAACACACCCATAATGGCTTTGTTTTTACGGAATGCTTTTGCGTAATTCCTTCCTATGCTTTCTTCTTCGGCAGCCATATTTAGTGCGTTGAAACTTTTTACATGGTTCTGCTGATGCTGTATGGTTCCCGTTTGCAACCATTCGCTGATACCGTTGACAAAGAAATCATCGTCAAAGTTTTCGCTCCAGATGCTGCTGTAGTTTACGGCTGCTTTGGTAAGTGAACCATTGAGATTGAGCAGGCCTACCAGTCCTGGCCATTGACCGCTCCAGTTGGCCACGGTAAGTATGGGGCCTTTATGTGTGGTGAGTCCTGCCAACACATGGTGACTGTATTGCCATAAACTTTCGGCAACAATCAAAGGTGCATGTTCGTCAATATTTTTGAAAACATCCATACCCATTTTTTGCGAATCGATGAGGCCATGTTTTTTTACGGCATCGTAAGCATGTGCCCGTTTGATGGTACAGTTGAACTTTGCAAATGCAGCAATAAGTTTTTCTTCCATTTCTTGTTGTGCGGGCCAGCAGGTTTGGTTGGCGGAGAGACGAAGGTCGCCTGAGGCAATGAGGATTATTTCTTTTGACATATTTTTTGAATTTATGTTTTGCTTTACTGTTTTTAAAATTGCTTTGTTATGAAGTTCTTTAGCTCAAGCCGCATGGCTTCGTACTTGCAACAGCACTCCACCCGCTTCTTTGAAAAAATATGCTTCGCATTTTTTCAATTCCTACGGAACCGAACCGACTGATGTGTCTTATGCAAGTACTGGTGTAAGGTGCGAATTTTCGGAGGGGAAAATTTGCAGTAACGCACAAGATTGTAAAGAACTTTTTGTTATGGTTAACTATTTCTACGAAGCAACGAACATTAAACCCCTTAAACATTTAAACCATTAAACCTTTTCTTGACTCTAGTAACAATAACACCTGTTAAGAATATCGTTAGCGTACCTATCACTATCACCATATTTTTATGCAGTGATGATTTGAGGTAACTGTACGAAGCGGGTATCCTGTCGGAAAATGTTAGCCATAGGATAACGATGACACCAACTATTACTGCAATCAATGCTTCGGGGCTTTTTGTTTGTTTGCTGATGATGCCAAGCAGGAAGAGCCCCAACATGCCGCCTGCAAAAATGCCCGATAGCTCCCACCAAATATCGAGTATACTTTTGCTGCCAATCATTGCAAGACCAGTGCATAAACCAATGATACCAAAGGCTACAGTGGACAGGTAAAGAATGTTGAACTCTTTTTTGTCGCTGGCTGTTGCATTAAAGTAGCGTTTGTAAATGTCTTTTGTAAAAACGGTTGCAGCAGCGTTCATACCAGAACTGATGGTACTCATGGCTGCCGAAAGAATGGCCGCCACAATCAGGCCCAGGCAAACAGTTGGTACTTTGTTTACCATAAAATGCGGCATTACTTTGTCTGCATAGTCTGCAGGTTGCAATTGTAGCATGTATTCATGAACCTGTTGCGTTGAAGCATGCGAGCCCAATTTTTCCATGGCTACTGTTTGCTTCAATGCATCGGCCATTTCAGGATGTAACTGGTAGTAGGAAAACAGCGATGAACCAATCACAAAAAACAGCAATGAAGCCGGTACGTATAGAGCAACGCATAACCAGATTGATTTGATGGCCTGCCTATTGCCCGTTGCGGTATGGTAACGTTGAATATAGTTCTGGTCCATACCAAAATTATTGAGGTTAATAAAGAAACCATACAACAGCACTACCCAGAAACTGCTTTGCGTAAAATTGAAATCCGTAGTGCCCAAGCTGAATTTATGGTTTGCGTTTGCAATGCGGTATGCTTGTTGCATACCGCCCGGAATTTCCCTGATGACCAGGAAGAGTATAAGCAATGCCCCGAGGGTTTTTAAAATACCCTGAACTACTTCTGTCCATATAACGGCTTCCATGCCACCCATAACGGTATAGAGTATAATGCAGATGCCCATAACGATCATGATGGATGCCATTGAATAACCCAGCAATGCATTTAAGGTAAGTGCCATACCAAAAAAGATGGAACCCATGCGTGCAAACTGGGTAAGCAGGAAACAGAGTACCGCATAAGTCCTGGCCCAAGGGCCAAAACGTTTTTCCAGGTGCGTGTAGGCCGATACTTCGCCCGTGTTACGGTAAAATGAAACAAAATATTTTGATGCTACCCATGCAGCCAATGGCATGGAAATACTGAATACAAAAGCGTTCCAGTTACTGCCAAAGGCCTTGCCGGGCACACCCAAAAAAGTATTGCTGCTTAAAAATGTTGCATAGATGGAAAGCCCAATGGCCCAACCGGGAATGGAGCCAGATGCTTTGGTGAACTGGTCGGTGTTCTTGTTTTTCCTGGAGAAGTAGAAACCGATCCATACCATAGCCAAGAGGTACATGAATATAATGGCAATATCTACAACGGGCAGTTGGTGCATGGTGGCAGCATTCGTTAAAGCTGCAATAAAGATGCTGCAATTGCTTTAATGCAGCCTACGCTATTTTACTTTTTTGCGGTAAGATTTTACTTTATTGGTTTGATGTTAGTAAAGAGTGTGTTGCTTATGGCAGGCTGTAAGCCTGTATCGACAGCTATCGGTATTGCCGAAGGCAGGTTAAAAAAACGTGCCTGCATTTGCTACAACGCAAAAACCGCTTCTATAAACAGCTCGGTAAACTCGTAAAAGAAAACAAGCACCTGTATCAAGCCTTACTGAAAGAAAAAGATGAAAAGATTGCTTTGTTGGAAAGGTTGCTGGAGAAGAAATGATTTTAAATATACCAATAAAATGAAAGCTTGTGTTTTTGTCTTATTGTTTCCAAGCTGAATTGCAAAAAACTGAAAATTATATTCGACACACCAACCTGCTTTAATTGATGTAATTCGCACACTTTCATTTTTGTCGTAGGCTCTTTAATTTTCCGTTTTCAAAATTTATTTCCAAGTCAGATATATAACCATTTTTAATCTTATAACCCCAATCTTCGAGGGCATTTCCATAAGAACGCAATTCAACTTCATCAGGTTTGCCCACAAGTATCCGTACAGAATCCTTTGGCATGCCTGTGTGTAAAGTCACATTTCCTTTTTTGCCTTTTACTTCTATGTATTGAACATCTGGTTCTTGATTTAACTTTTCAAGTTTGTTCGATAATTTTTTGATCAGTTCTTGTTTTAATTGTTCTTTTATAGAACTTTCTGCTCTAAACCCAATTACATACAAGAGTAAAGCTCCTGCAATCATACCACCAATAAAAATTAAAAATTGCTTCATATTTATCTGATTCGTTATTTCAGTGGGTTTAATTTTTTTAATTATTTTTTTGCACAGTCGACTAATACAGCAATCAGTAGTAGTTCTATGTTCGATTATTTGTTATGTATTCGATAAATTGTTTTCCTAATGGAGTTGTTCTTTCGCTTAATACACCATCTCCACTCATAGTTGTCTTAATTCCACTTGTCCTATGAAAGCCAGCGTTGCTTAAGTCATTCCAAATTAAATCTAACAAGTCATCTTGATCTTTCAACTCAGGATAAGCATCGTTAATTACAGAGGAGATACTTCCTGCCATGAAATTTGGTGGATTTCTATTTGCCTTGTGAAACCATTGTCGGGGGTTGTCAATAAACACTAATATTTTTATGTGCCAAATCGTGAAGCTGTCAAGTAGATTGAGAAATATTTGGCTTTTCGTCTGGTCGGGAGATTGTCCCGTGGCAGTATTAAGAACTGCATTTTGAAATGCTGTAATCTTTTCTTTTTCGCTTGTCTTCAATGCAAGGGTTGTAGCTTGTAACACAACGTCAATAAACTGTTGGTTACTTTGAAGGGCTGTAAAATTAATTGTCTTCTTTTCCTCAAGTTCCTTTAGTTTTTCTGCAACTTCATTCATCCATTCAGCTCGTCTTTTTTCAAGTGGTGGGGTTACTATTAGTCCAAATATTTCTGTCGCTAATGAACCAACAACAGGGATTGTTCCAAGCCCACCTTTTACAATTGAATGTGCTACATCTTTTGCTGTTGTTTTATTTATCTTGTCTGTCATTGTGTGATCCCTTACCATCTAACGGGCAGGACTTTCATTATTTTAGAGTTTATACCGTTTTGCTCATGATAAGGCTAAATAGAATTATTGATGCTGAAGTTAAGAACAAAAGCTATCATTCGTTGATGATGTCCAATAATTCCTTGTCATTGTAATTGCCATTTATCCCACGCTTTGTCTTTAAATATTCAAATATTTTTTTGTTATCGAAATGATGGGTTTCTTTTATACCGTCACTAATTGTTTTAATATAACTCTCACTTGGTTTCGTAAAAGGTTGTGATTCATTTTCATTTGTCAATGTGAAAATTGGGAACTCGTTTTGTTGTCCTAAGTATAATAAGTTTCCGTACCATGATGGTTGTTTAAATACATAAGAGCCGTTTTTAATAGCTATGTCAAAGTCTAACTTTAATACTGTCTTTGTATTTGTTTCTTGTCTGGCAATGTCAATTAGTTGCCCTTTTGTTATTAGATATATTCTCCCAATCGTTGATGCTTGTGGCTCAAACGAAGTTTTAATAAATGCAACGCCGCCATTATCCCAATTACTTGATTTTTTAGCAAAATAAAGTTCAGAACAAATATAAAAATCTTCGTTGTGTGTTGGTAAAGTCTTGTCACTACAACCTTCATAAACAGTCTTTGATCCTTTAGGTTGCCCACCCTTTATGTAACAAAGAAATCGTCTTTCTAAAATGTTTGAGCCATAACAAGCATACCAAACTTTGTCTTGTAGATTTGTCATAATAGTAAATCAAAGGTTAGAACTTTATGCAAGTTGAGTATAATATTTTGACGGCCCACTACTGCTGTTACCCTATTAATCGCTGGTAATGGTTGCTTTGATGGTTTTGGCACCGGGCCATACACCATTGATGATCTCTTTGGTTTCGATCTTTGAAAGATCGAGCATTACGTGTTTGATCTTTTTTCTACGCCAGGTGTACACTATATGCACTTTGCCATCCTTTGCCTGTATAACAGATGGATAGGAGTATTGGCTGATGGGCGAATCTTCGAGCACCGCAACGGCAAACCATTTTTTTCCGTCTTTTGAAATGGCTACGTTTAAAGGCGTTCGCGGGCCTTTGCCTTTAACCCAGCTAGAATCAGGTGGCACATGGTTGTACACGAGTAGTTGCCTGCCATCTTTGAGCGTTACGGCATCAGTGCCTGAATTGTTGTTGGGCAGTGATGTAGCTTTAAGGGGAGTCCATGTTTTGCCATTGTCGTAACTGCGGCTTTCATTGATAGTGGTGTTGCGGCTGCGGCAGAGTATCTGCAGGCTGCCATCTTTGTATTTGAGAATACTGGGCTGTATGGCCTGCAGTGTTTTTCCGTCGTTAATGTCTTCGCTCTTTGTCCATGTTCTGCCCCAGTCTTTGGTGTATTCAATTACTGCACGCCAGCCGCCTACTTCACGGCTGCTGGGGCAAAGCAGCACACCATTGATGAGTTCAGGTTTGTTTTTGATGGGTCCAAGAAAGCCATCGGGCAATGCTTCACGTGAGCCCCATGTTTGTCCATTGTCTTTGCTACGCATCATCCAGCCTGTCCATGCAGCAACGTTCTTGCCTATTTTATAAAACAATAATAACTCGCCATTAGGCACTTGGTACAGCACAGGGTTGTAACAGGCATATCTTACCGTATCGTTCATTATACCGTCGGCTACTTTTTTAGGTTCGGTCCATTTTCCGTTTGTTAGATGTGATGTCCAGATGCACACATCTTTGTTACCTTCTTTGGTTCCACCAAACCATGCAGCAATCAGGCCCTTAGGTGTTTCAGCAATGGTACTTGCATGGCTTTCAGGAAAGGATGCGGTGTCGAAAATAAATTCATCTACCTCAATTCCCTTTCTGCTGTTTTGGGCAAAGCCATTCAATAAACTACAGCTTACGATCAGTATGCAAATTATTTTTTTCATCTTACCATTTTTTATTGGGGACTATTCTTTTGGTTTGTTTTGTTGGGCTTTTTCTGCCTTTATCTTATCGGTGTAGGCCCTGTACATGTCACGCCAGTTACGGCCGTTCATGTTCAGGTACTGTTCACTTTTTGTTTTATATATTTCGAATATGGCCGATACCTGTTTGATGCTTTTAAAATCCACTGCCTGTTCGCGGGCCTGCTTCATGAATACCAAGATCACGGAGTCTTCTTTGGCGGTCATATTGGGCACAATAGCATGGTAGCCTTTCATGGTAAATTCCACTTTGCCAATCGTGTACCTATCCAATACTTTTTCAACCTGTTCTTCGGCAAGGTCTTTTCTTAAACCATTCATTAAATGCTGATGTACCGAATCGGGCATGGCAGAGTTGGCTATGATCTGCCTGTCCATTTCACTTAAACGTTTACCTGTTGCAGGATCAATGCCGGCAGGCACTGTAGATGCAGGATGTGTATTGTTCCATTCGGTGATTGTAGTAAGATGTGTTGCCACAACATGTATCAAACGTGCTTCTTTCTCCGCATCGTTTAGCTGTAGCGACTTTATCCATGTTGTTGCCTTGCCCTGTATGGCGGTATCGGTTTTTACCTGCTGTGCGTGGCTATAGGTTATGGCCAGTATCGACGTAAAGAGTAGCCCAATTGTTTTGTACATGTTATTGCATGGTTGAAGTGAATGAATAATTGCCGGAGCCTATTTCAAAAACAGTATAGCCTTTTAATGTTCCTGAAAACTTCATTTCGGGATTCAGCATGGCGGGTTTGCCATTTTCCATAACTGTTGCAGCATTGCTTTTGGGTATGCAGATGGTTGCCGTGGTATTGGCAGGCACTGAAATATTCCACGAGAAACTGTTGCTGCTTTTCTTCCATTCGCTTTTTATTTCGCCGTACATAGACTGGTAGGAAGCTTTGGCAAAATCAAGCCCATCCACATTTTCAGGCTTCATGAATATTTTTTTGAAGGCAGTGCCATTGCTGTCATCGGCTTTGATGCCGCCAATATTTTCATGTAGCCAAATCAATAGATCGCCCAGCAACATCACATGGTTCTGCGAATTCATTTGTGGGTTGGCTGTATTGCCGTTCCATAGTTCCCAAATGGTGGTTGCCCCATTTTCTACCATATAACCCCAACTCGGATAAGTAGTGTTGGCAGCAATGGTATAGGCAATGTCGCTTCGGCCAAAACTGGTGAGTGTACGCATTAGCCATTGTGTACCGATAACGCCTGTGCTGATATGATAGTTGTTGTCTTTTATTTTGAACAGTATGTTATTGAAAACTTCGTGTTGCCATTCCTTTTCGGTAATGCCCAAATACAGGGGCAGCAGGTTGGCCGTAATGCTGTTGTTATCGTAACAACCTTTGGCAGCATTGAAAAATTTTTGGTTGAATGCCTGTTTGATTGTCTGTGCCAGTTGGTTGTATGCCAGCGAATCGTTACTGTTTGCGGCCATACCAGCAAAACCCTTCATCAGTTGCAGCAAATGGTAGTAATAGGCAGTAGCAATGAGTGCCCCATTTGTGTTGAGCATGGAATCCTTTGCATGAATGAGTTCCAGGCTTTCGGGTGGCACGCACCAGTCGCCATACTTGTCTTTGGTTATGATACCATCCTTCATATACTTGTCTTTCATGTAATCCATCCATTTTTTCATGCTGGGATAATGTTTGATAATGGATTGCTTATCGCCAAACTGTTTGTATAGCATATCTGCTACGAGTATATAGGTGCCGGGCCAGGTAACATTATCCGTGTAGTAGTTCCAGAAAGCAGGTGCCACATCGGGGATGGCCCCTTCGGGTGTTTGCGATTCTTCAATATCATTCAGCCATTTGGCGTAGAGGTTCTGGTTGGCAAAGAGGAAGCTTTCGCCATAGGCACCTGTTGCCCTATCGCCCAGCCAGGGCTGGCGTTCGTTACGTTGCGGACAATCGATGGGCATGCCTTTATAGTTGGAAGCAATGCCCCACCAGGCATTCCGGTAAATTTTATTGAGGGTGGCATTGGATGTTTCCAACGAACCAGTAGTTGGCAAGGCATCATATACCAACTGCCCTTCAAAATTGCTGATGGTTGGCGTACCGGGGTAATGATTGACTTCTACATAACGGAAGCCATGAAACACAAAAGATGGTTGCCATGTTTCAAGCCCCTCTCCTTTTAACGTATAGGCATCTGTTACTTTGGCATCACGAAGATTGGCCACATATAGCTCTCCATTTTTTTGCAGGCTTTCTGCAAAACGTAGTGTTATTTTTTCGCCAGGCTTTCCTTGCAGGTTCTTGAGCTTTAGCCAACCTGAAAAGTTCTGCCCCATATCCAGTATGTATTTTTCTTCATTGATTTTATGGATGGCAATAGGTTGTATTGCCTGCATCACTTTCATGGGTTCGTTCATTTGGGCAACGATCTTTCCTTCGGGTGCCTTTACCAGTTGGGGCTGAAGCCAGCCAGCATCGTTGAAGCCAGTATTGTTCCAGCCTTTCTGTTCCTTGGTGGCATCGTATTCTTCGCCATCGTATTCATTGGCGGTGCGTATGGGGCCATCCACGTTCAGCTTCCAGGTATCATCGCTGATGATTGTTTTTTTGGTTCCGTTGGTGTATTCAATTTCCAGTTGCAACAGCATTTTGGGAAAGCCAAACGTGTTTATCTTTTTGGGTTTGTAATCCTGACGCATGGTAAAGAAACGTCCATTGCCCAGTACCGTGGCAATAACATTGTTGCCGGTTTTTATTTGATGGGTTACATCATGTGTATTGTAGAGAACGGATTTCCTATAGTCGGTTGGTGCGGGTGCCAATACCTGATTGCCTATTTTGTTGCCGTTGATGTATAGCTCGTACAGGCCCAAACCAACTATATAAACTGTTGCTTTTTTTATAGCCAGGGCTGACTGGAACTGTTTCCGGAAGTAGCGTGCCGACAACCTAGAGAACTGTGTAACGCTATCCCAGGGCGAGGCTTTGTCGTAACCGATCCATTTGGCTTTCCACCCGATAGCTATCGGGTCTGTTGTGTTGAGCAGCCCGATGCTGAATGATGCAGGCAGGCTCCAAGCGGATTCGCCTTTATTGGTAAAGCATTTTATTTTCCAGTAGCATTGCATGCGGCTTTGCAATGGTTTGCCTGCATAGCTTATATGGATGGATGCATCGGAATTTACTTCGCCACTGTTCCATAAGTCACCCTCGTTTTTATCGAGTTTTTCTTTGGTTGATGCCACGAGTACATGGTAGCCCGTTTGTTGCACATTTCTTAACTGGGAAATAATTTCCCAACTAAACCTTGGTTGGGTCACATCAATACCTTGCGGGTTCACCAGCATTTCGCAACGCAGGTGCTGTAACTGCACCTGTGCTATTGAAACAGTGCAAACCAGTAAAGAAAATATCGTAAGAATCCTTTTCATGCTTAACGTGTTAAAGTCTGTATTTGATGCAGCAGTTGCACATGGCCCGGCTATGCATTATTGTTGAGGTCCCGATAGCTATTGGGTGCAACGCCACTGGAGCCGGTATATGTATTACTGCTAAGTACCTATCACTACTTTGTATTGAAATCAAAATACAGTATCATTTGTAAGGCCCTTGTAGGGTCTTTTTCGTAATCGTAATAAATATTTTTCATGCCCATTGGGCCTGTTGTTTCGTTGCGTTGTGTTTTGGTGCCAATGGATGGAATGCCCTGCATGAACGAGATATCGCCAGCGGGAAAAATGGGTTCGTAGTTATGCCATTGATCGGTTTTCCATGCGGGTGTGAACAGGCGGAAGAAGAGGTCTTCATTTTCGGTGTACACGGTAAAAGGCAATGTTGTGGTAATGAACTTGCACCAGTACATATTGGAGTGATAGCCTTTAAACTCAGGATATATCCAGCTTTCGCCCGTTTCGGTGTTGTTGTAATCTTTGTGCCAGATGCCGAACCTGTTTCCTTTCAGCCTGTTTTTCCATACGCGGTACGGACCATTGCCCATCCATTCAATGGCTTTTATTTCTTTTTCAGGAAAAGAGAAATTGACGCCGACCATATTGGTGAAATAGGCAGCGGGGAAATAATGGATTTCCATTTTAAGGACACCTGTTCTGTTGATGGTCCATACCAATGTGTTGATGAGACTTTTCTTTGGATAGAAACAGGTAACCGTATATTCATTTTTTTTAACATCATTTTTGAATACAACAGAATCCACTATGGCATTGCCTTCGCAAAGAATGGGTCCATTGTTGAACGGGATCAAATCCTTGCCGTTTCTTACGGATTGCAATAACCCGTTTTTTGTATTGAAGCCGTACACGATATTACCTATAGCAACAGTTCTTGAGGAGTCGTTGCTGTTTGGTGCATCGATACTGAAGCTTGGGTATATACCGTTTTTTTGTACATCTTCAATTTTTATAAAGTCTTTTGGTTTGCTGATGGGAAAACTCCAGGTAAAAATTTCTTTGCCATCAATGCCATTTGCAGTTACGTAGATTACATCAGTTAAATATTGCCAATTTTTTGCAAGAATCAATTGTATATGCCCTTTTTCGCCAGGCTTGATATTAGGGCTATTTATTTTTACATTAGGGCTATTACTTGTATCCAAGAAACTGACAAGCCGGAAACTGAATTTGCAGTCTTTTAAGTTTGTAAAGTGATAGCGGTTTTCAATATTCAGCTTGCCATCAAATGCTGAAGTGATTTCTTTCTTTTCAACATATATCGGGCTCCATACTTCTTTGATGGTAAAATAGCTTGCTTCTTTTTCGTGATGTGGTCCAAGAATGCCATCTGCACCACGGGCTTTATCCGTATCCAATGAGTCGTGCAGGTCTTTACGAACAACACCCTGGTCTGCAAAGTCCCACAGAAAGCCACCTGCACTTAAAGGATTGTGCCACATTTTTTCCCAGTAGTCTTCAAGCCCTGCACCATGGCCACCATCAAATTGACCATGCAGAAATTCTGTTGGCATCACTATATCATGGCCATTTTCATAATTGCCGATGCCATAGTTGTATTCACGGTAATGCTGTGTATCGAAGCCACCAAAGTTTTGCCAGGGATGTATTACGGGACGTTTCTGTATATCGTGTTCAGCAAATAATTTATCCAACGCAAAGTTGTGCCCTCCTTCATTGCCATTGCTCCAGAATACAATGGAGGGATGGTTCCTGTCATGCACCAGCATTTCTTTTACCAGTTTTGCACCAGTGGTATCATCGTAGTGGCCGTGCCAACCTGCAAGTTCATCCATAACAAATAATCCCAATGAGTCGCATATATCCAAAAAATGCTCATCTGGTGGGTAGTGGCTCATACGCACGGCATTCATGTTCATGTCTTTTATCAGCAACACATCTTCAATGCTGTTTTGTTTGCTGAGTGTTCTTCCTGTTTCTGGGCGGAATGAATGACGGTTGACACCTTTCATTTTTACTTTAACGCCGTTTATATAAATGCCGTCACGTTGTTTTACTTCTACGGTACGAAAACCAAATTTCTGTGTGATTGTATGAATAGGTTTTGCATTTTTATAAATAGTGAAAACAGCTTTATAGAGATTGGGCGATTCAGGTGACCAGGGTTTAGCATTAGAAAATTTCATTAGTGTTAAGAAACTGTTCCATGTATTATCATTTGTATTAATTGCTTCACCTGTTCCTACTAGCATATTTTTATCCGTATATATTGCTGTTGAAACTTTAAAATCTCCGTTACCATTAGTTGTTGTTATCGATGCATTGAAACTTCCATCTGCTTTTGCATTAATAGCAACGCTTTTAATATGTGTTTGTGGTAAGGCTTCTAAAAATACTGGGCGGAATATGCCACCAAAAATCCAGAAGTCGGCTTTGCGTTCTGCTTCGTTTACGCTTGCATTGGCAGAATGTTTGGCTACGGTTACTTCCAACAAATTTTTTGAGTCATACTTCAGCAGTTTTGTTATATCGTATTTGAAAGAGTAGAATGCACCTTGATGGATTACCCCAGCAGTTACGCCATTCACTTTTACTTCTGCATCGGTCATTACGCCTTCAAAAACAATGTTCACTATTTTGTTTTTCCATGAAGCAGGAACGAAGAACGCATGTTTGTACAAACCTTTTTCTTTGCCCCTTGCACTGTCTTTTGCAAAGCCGTAATTGTATTTACCAAAGCCCTGTAATTCCCAGCAACTGGGCACTGCAATGGTTGTCCATTTGTTGCTGTTCATGCCATCGGTACAAAAGAAATCCCATTTTACCGCATTGTCATTGCCAGTGCCGCTGAGGTATTGTATCTCGGTTTGCTGTGCGTGCACATAACCAATGAACAATAAGCAAGGAATGATATGGGCCAGTTTTTTCAGCATGAATATTTGCTATTTGAATTGTTTGATTAGTGGGTTGTCGGTCCTGAATGGCAATGCAGGCAATCCATCTTTATTATACAGGCTTGCCTGTGCTGCTTCGCTCCAATTGTAACGGACATTAGCCGGGTGCTGTATAGCTTCGGCACTAACATACACTTTATTGTTTTGAATGATTGCGGTGGCAGTAACATATTTGCCATCGGCACCCGCAATTTCAAATCCTTGCAATGGTTGACCAACTTTACTAGTTAACCCATTACCAGTATAATCAAACCCGAGCTCAATTTGATTACCTGCAATTTTCATGTTGCTATACAATGGACCCGTTGCTGTAACATTCTTTATATGATAGGTTTTGCTTAATGCACAAAGGGCAAGGCGTTTGCCTACATCCCATTTGTTTACAGGATGAAGGTCGGGCAGATTTGGGTTCAGGTCCACTGTGGCCACCATGGCTGTATTGGGTATGTTTAAGGCCAATGACTGTGCTTCCCAGAACTCCGGAAGGCTCTGTTGCGTATAGCTTTTTAAACTGTCTTTTACTGTTGAATAGGCATAAGGTGCTATCTGTACATAGTAGAATGGCATGTTATTGTTGTTCCATATATTTCTCCATTGATTGATGAGTGCTTTCATTTTGTAAGCATATTGTAACCGCTCGTTGAGAAAACAGTTGGATTCGCCCTGGTACCATAAAAAGCCTTTTATGGCAAAAGGTGCCAATGGTTCAATCATGGTTGAATAGAATTTGCCTGGGTCACCATCCACTTTATGGGATGCATCGGTTTGCTGTTGAAAATAAGGCAATGCAGTCATGGCTTCTTTGGGCATCCATGGCTCAATGCGGCTACCAGGAATGGCGGATGAGATGATGCCTATTGGTACTTTCAATTGTTCGTACAACTTCTTTGCAAAAAAATAACCAACAGCCGAAAATGCTTTTAGTGCAGAATCTTCAGCGGTGCTCCAGCCTTCGTGGTTGGGGTCTGGTTTCATTTTCTTTCTGTCCACCAAAAAAATCCGTAACCCTTTGTTATGGGCTTGTTCCACTTCATTGATTGGCCAATCGGTAACACCAACAGGCATTTTTGTCTTGGCCAGTTTACGCATGGCATATTCCATATTGGATTGCCCGGAACAGAGCCACACTTCGCCAACAAGGATATTGTTGAGTATGATTGTTTCGGTACCTGATGTGATACTTAGTTGTGAAGGGGTGAATGAGGCAGTCAATTTATCCAGGTACAATTTCCAGTTGCCCTGGCTATCTGCGGTTGTTGTTTTTAATTGCTTATTGAACTTGATTGTTATTTCATCACCGGCTTTGGCATAGCCCCATATTGGTACAGGTTGGCCCTGTTGCAGTACCATATTATTGCCCAATACTTTTGGCAATGACAATTGGGCATGCAAGCTGAAAGCCAATATCAGCAATACATTCACCCATATTATTTTTATGATTGGCTTCATTATAATTTACCTGTTATTTTTTCCAACTTGGTGCTACCAGCAACTTTTTTTCCATTTACCCATACAGTTAAACCTTTCCCTTTTTTGTATTTTGTTCCATCTTCATCCCAAATGATGGTGATGATCTTGTTGTGGTATAGCACATTGTCTAAACAAAACCATTTCCATTTGTTGGCAGGAAGCAAGGGGCGAACTTCAATTACATTGTCTTCCCGTGGCCTTAAACCAACCAGACCTGTTATTACCAAATCATTGAAAGTGGAATGGTTGTAGTAACGGCTTCTTTCCACTTCGCCCATTAGCCAATAACCCGTTTTTTCATCGAGGTATTCGCCAATAAATGGCCTGCCTCTCCAATACTGGCTTTCCACATAGGTTTGAAGCTGTTTGAAGTAATCGGAATCATGTACAAAATCCTGCTGGTAGTTGTTGAGCAGGTTGGCCATTGCGGTTAAGGTTTGTGAAGTAGCAAAGGGCCATACAGCACCATCCCATTCGCAGGTGCCAACTCCATGGCTCCTGAATTGTGGATGGCTCCTGTCGGCTGTTGTGATGCCCAGAGGGGCATTGAACACTTTGGGATCCATCAATTGTTTCCAGGCAATATTGTAGTTGCTGTCTGGCATATTGAAATACCATGGAATAAAACCGATTTCTTCTTTTACGTTGGACAGTGTATCACCTTTTTCTTTCAGTACCTCAAAAAACTGATGATTGCTGTTCCAGAGTTTTGTTTGCGTTAATTGCTTTAGCGAATTTGCCTTTGCCAAAAAATCAATTGTATCTGCAGTAACAGACATCACTTTCAATGCAGCAATCCTATTCAATGCCATTGCATTACCATACATATAGGCATTGATGCTTGGCCTTGCATTTTTCTCTTTGCGTCCACCGCTAATGGTTTCTTCCATGGCATCGCGTACATCGTATTGCCAGTATAAACCATTGCTTAATTTTTTTTCGGTTTCCCAGGCTTTATAGTCTGCTACCAGGTCTGGCAACAAATCGGTAACAAAATCCCCGTCAAGATTTACTTTGTACCGGTTGTATAAAGCGTCTATGTTCCAACTGCTGTAGAAGCGTAGCTTTTTCATGGGCTTACCTTCATTGCCCCTGTACCAGATGCGGATATTATCGTTGAGGTATTGTTGGTTGTGCAGCCATCTTGCTTCGTAAATATGGTGGCCCAATGCACTGGCTATTAAATTGTATTTGTCTGCATAGGAACGTTGCACCAAAAATTCCGTAAACACATAGCCCTGTTCCGTTTTCTTGATATGTTTCCTTAATGTCCACCAACGGTAATAAAACATTTCTTTAAAGTTCTGTTGTGGGCATTCAAATAAGGGTATATTGTTTTTCATCCATTGCCATGCACTATCGTTGGGTATGGCTTCACGTATGCTTTCTACTTCCATGTTGTTGAAGTAGTCCACATAATGTTTGTAGCTGTCTGCCTTTAGCACCAGTGGCTTTGTTTGGGCGGCAACAAAGCCAGTGCATATACAGCAGCAAAAAAATATCGTAACCTGTTTAAGCATGCTTTTCCTGTTTTGAATTCTGTGTTACTGTTCATTATGCAGGGTCCTATTGTACTGTTGATGGGAGCGACGCCACTACAGTTAGGCCCTATTGTATTGCCAGTTACAAAAACATTTTATTCCGTAGTTTTTGTTTTCAGGTACCGGATATAGTAAACGGCTTCCTTGTCTTTTTCGCCTGGATTTTTTAGGTCATAGCCCTGGTCTGTCGGTGTATCCGCATCGGGAAAGCGGCGGACGCTGCCCGTTCTGAACACGATACGATCTACTGTTGCCACGGGTGCAAAGAAGATGTTTGCACTTGCTTTTTGCCCGTTGACACTTACCGTATAAAAACGGGTTTCGGTGTTCAGTTCCAGCTTTATGTTGCAGGCCTCGCCTGCTTTGTATTTGGCCAGCCCTTTGTTTCGGTAGCCTACCTTGGTAATCAATGAACCGGTGGAATCAAATGACAGCCTTATACAGGGTGTTCCTTTGGCATCCACGAATTCTATCTCTAACAAGCCAAAACTGTTTTGTTGCGGAACGATGGAAAATTCGGTAACCAGTTTTTTTGTCGCAGGAATTACATGCTCTGCTTTTGCAAAGTCGAAAGGGTCTGCATCCTTTAAGCATAGAGCTTTCAGTCCATCATTCATCTTTTCCATTTTTACCTGTGCCCACAAAGGAGCGTAGATATTCCATTCATCCAGTTCGTTGCCATCTTTCATTTCGGCAAATACATCATTTACTTGTTTGTCTGTTTTTTCTTTTACAGGTACAGGGATTTTACTTACCCATATATCTTCTTTGTTCATGCTGTAGGTAACCCATAGGTTATTGCCGGGTGGCGTGCCATCCATTTCCTGGATGCCACGTACATATTGGGGTCCGTAGCTTTTATAAGCACCGCCGTAACGCAGGGATGTGATCTCGCCGTTTACCAGCAATAGGTTCTTATAGTTGAGCCCATCGTCGCTAACGCTGATGGCCAGTGGCCAGCGGAACTCGGATGGATTGTACACCGTTGCATATTTGCCATCCACTGTTTTTTGTCCCCAGATTTTTGCATTGGCGTTTACAAAGCCCGGTGCCCTTGTTGGATTGTATTGCCATGTTTTGCCTTCGTCTTTACTGATGCTGGTGAGTGCATATTTCCAAAGTCCAACAACGTTTCCATTTTGCAAATGATAATAATTGAATGCTTTAAAATCTTTCTTTAAAGGAATGAGTGGGTCGTTCCTGTCGCTCTCTTCTACCCATTGCTGCACCAGCAAAGGTGTTGCCAGCAACTCGTTGCAAGCTTCTACAAAACTTTTGTCTTTGCTGGATGTGTAGAAAGGATAGCTTGTATTTTTTTCGTTGAATGCATGGTTGTAGTGGATGAAGTAGATGGGGCCAAACTTACCATCGGCATATACTTCCCTTATTACACGGCCAATGCCATTGCCGTCGTTTGGATCGTCTTTCTCGCCCAGGACAATGCCATAATAGCCTTGCACGAACAGCCTTTTTGTTTTGGAAGTATAGAAACCAATGCGTTGGTGCATGACTGCATACGTGTTATGGGCAGTATCTTTCCGTCCTTCTTTTGTTGTTCCATCAGGAATTTTATAGGGTGGAAAAACAACAACAGGGTTGCTCCATGTATAGCCATCTTTTGAAGTGAGCAATAGGGTTTGCCCTTTGCCCACATGCTCGCCTACGGGGTTGCTTAAGTATTCTAAATAAAAAGTATTGTTCCAATAGGCCAGCATGGGTTGGTGGCTGTATGTCCAGCTAAAGCCACCCGTCCATTCAGGATGTTCCCGGTTGGCCCGGTAGGTTTGTATATTGTGTGCACCAATGGCAGGACTTAGCTGGCCGTGGTGATAGTCAACATTAGACAGTGTAGTGCCTATGTATTTTACCGTGTCTTGTGCATTTAACTGAATACTAAAAAAAGTACAGAGAAGAACGGAAATAGTATGTATGTGTTTTTGGAACATGTTTTTGTCTTTATACCGGCTACGGCATTTTAATTAAGCTTTACTGATCCCGATAGCTATCGGGACACCCATCAAAGGTTTAAACGCTGTTGGGCTTTTATAGAAGCGTATTTACCCACCCCTCCATCAAGTGTTCAAATGATGTTCGTATTCGCCCCTCCTAACACGGGATGGACATATCGTTCAACCGCTGACGGGGTTCGCAACTGCCGTTAGGGTTTCAATAAACCTTTCACTATTTTTTGTTTTGCCATAAAAACAGTTCCGTGCTTATGCCCTTCCGGAATACTGATCAAACTATCTGCATTCACAAATGTTGCAAAGTCTTTGGTGAATGATGCCCCGAATTTTTTCTTTTGGTACGCATCATAGTACACCAGCCAGCCATTTTTCACCTTGGCAACTGTTGGCCCTTCGGTAAACTTTTCCGTAAATGGCTTACTCATGTTTATCCATGGGCCTAGTGGGCTGTTGCTGAAAGCTACTTTGATGTTGCGTTCGGGTCTTGTATTGTCTTTTACTATCAGTACATAATCTGCCTGTTTCCGTTTGATGATCTCCGCATCTATAGCACTGAATTTCGGGTCAAGAAACAGCTTTGTATCAGTAAAGATCTTGAAATCTTTGGTGATGGTATAATATAAACGGTGGTTGTTGTTTTCGTCTTCCACCCCTTTTTCAAAACGACCAGGGATACAGGAGGCAAATACAATAATGTATTCTTTATGCTCATCATCATAAAACAATTCTGGCGCCCATACATTTTTTACGGTAGGTTCTTGCTTCATTACAGGAATGTATTGCTGTTCACTCCAATGAATCAAATCTTTGCTTGAGGCGTAACCAAAACCGTTGCCTCTTTTCCATTCTGTTGTCCATACCAAATGGAAGAGTCCGTCTGGCCCTTGCAGCATCGATGGGTCACGCATGATTTTATCATTACCTATTAATGGCTTTAAATAAATACTGTCTATACTTTTCCAATGGTAACCATCTTTGCTATACAGCAAACGTAGACCTTCATTGGCGGGTTCGTGAAAGGAGGTGAACATGTACACTTTATTGCTGCAGGCTGTAAGCAATAGCATGGCAAAAAGGGCAATCAATATTTTAGTTCTAGCAATCATTGTGTATTGTTCAATAGCTTCTGCAGCATCCATCAAATAAAGCTTACCGTAAATCTTCCAGCACCAGTACCCAGTCGTTCCCTTCTTTTTCTTCATCCGGCGGGTTGAATGATTTTACGCCACCATTATTCTCAAAAAAGCCTATCGCAATGTATTGACCATTGCGTGGGTTGTACCATGAAGATTTTACTGTTTTACCTGCATATCTTCCCATATTTAGTTCAATATTCCTACCCGTAAAAGTGTACACAAACGCATAACTTTTGCCCTTGGTTGCAAGCAGGTAGTCGTACCGATAGCTTTGGTTATTGATCAGGTCCTGGGCAGGCTCACGTTCTAAATATGGTTTGCTGAACATCAGCTTTTTCAGGTATTGCATTTGCGTGGCACCTGTTGCATTCAGTTCTTCTTTCCATTTTTTTACGGCACCAAAACTTATGCTTTTGTCCCAGTCGTTTTTGAACTGCATGATAGAATTTTCGCCATAGGTAAATCCGGCACCGCCTGCAAAAACGCTCCAGTAAGCATAACGCCTTACATCGCTTGCCGTCCACCTGGGTGCCGATGAATCGTGCAAGCCATGTGGAATGTTTTCGTAGGAGGGTTCGCCATCCATTGTTGGCTTTACAGGTTTTAGTGTATAATCATTTACCACAAATTTCCAGTTGTCTTCGCCTATGCGTGGCTCTGTAGTATCCTGGCCATAATCTTTATGCCCACTTTGAAACATGTTAAAGTCCAGCCATGCTTCGTTATGGAACCAGGTTGATGAAGTGGACCTTCCCCTGGGATGGAATGTAACCAAGTGCCTGCCGTCTTTTTCATGTAATGTGTTGCCAATGATGTTCCATATCTTTTCTCCCTCGCTTCCTTTAATGTCGCCGCCATTTAGCCAAATGATATTTGTTTTGTTCCTGAAACGTGTTGCCAAAAATGTTGCGTAAGCCTGTGCACGTTCTTCATTTACCAAATTGCTCTTTACATTACTGCCCCATAATGGCACCAATGCCATGTATATGCCACGTTTGGCAGCTTCATTTACTACAAACTCCACGTTGTCCCAATAATGCTGGGTTGTATTGGGCATACTGATGTCTTTGTCCACCAATGCCGAATCGCCATCGGCATCTGTAGCACTTAATTCATGCAGCAACATTACCTGTATTACATTGAAGCCCTGTTTCTGTCTTGTGTCCAAGTACAGTATGGCTTCTTCTTTGGTGCATTTTTTAAACAGCAGCCAACCGGTATCGCCCAACCAGAAGAAGGGTTTGCCATTGGCCGTAAAGAACCTTTTGTTGGCAGCTATTTTTAATGGCTGCATCTGTGCATGTGAAAACAGCACGAGTAACAAGCAAACTATTGAACTTAATTTTTTCATCTTTCTTGGTGTATTTATTTATGTAACCAGTTAAACCGCCGACAAGGTTTATAACCGTTGTCGGAGTTTGATAAAGTTTCTATTACTTTATCCAAACAACCGTATTGCCCTGGGCTGACAAGCCATTCAGTTTGCTGCCACTTATGGTTTCTTCTTTTATGCTTTTACCATTCCTGGTATCGAACCATGTAAGGGTATAGCTTTTCTTTGCATCAATTCCACTCAACTGTAAGTTGCCATTGCCATACACAATAAACGATTTGCTATCGCTCAATACGTATTGATTGGCGGCATCTATAGGTTTCATAGTAGCAGCAGCGTTTACCAATGCTTTATCTGTTTCCGCCGGCAGTACAGGCAACGACCCGCCAGCCATAAATACTGCCCAGCCAAACTGGTCGAAGCTATCGCTACTATACAGAACAGCTTTAGTAGGGAACTTTGTCCTGTATTCCTTTACTGCCCTGTACACTTGGTCAAAGCTCGATTTTTTCGGTTTCAATAATCTAGCATGTTGGCGTGGGGCAAGGCTTTGCCCACCTTTGGGTTCATAAGCCGTACTGTCTGCCTGATAATGCCAGTAGCGTATGTCGATCAGGTCAATAACCGATTCGTAGGCAGGCATTTGCAGTATTGAATCCTGTACGTCTTTTGTTGTGCTTAAACCAATGATTTGCTTTTTGCCTGTTTCCTTTTCCCAGTCCTTAATTACATCCAACCAGAATTTTACAAAATGCAATGGACCGGTAAACTCCTCCCCTGTTAATTGGATGACACCATTGTTGTCCTTAAAATTGTTCAAACATTGGCGGATGTATTTTTTGTGCAGCTCTCTACGAACAGGATCGGTAATATCATAAAACTGTTCCGCCATAAAAATCCTTTTGTCACCTGCATAAGGCGGCGGTTCCGGAAAGCCTGTGCTGTTGATGTTGTTGGCCGTACGCCAAGGGAAGTCGGCATAGTGTGCCCCTGCTTCAATAATGTTGTGCTGAAAATAGTTCTGATGAACCAATAGCAAACCCTTTTCATCGGCCAGGTTTGCAAACTGTTTCAAACGGCTCCAGTACCAGGTATTGTATTTGGTTAAATCGTATTTGCTCAATCCATCCCATGCAGTTTCTTTGCCACTACGTGCAAAGGGCAGTTCATAAAATGGAGCCCATACTTCGCCATCCATACGACGAATGCGTTCATGGTCATCACGTCTTCTTTCGTACCATAAAGCATAGTGTTGTTCCATGCCAATAATATTGCGTTGCTTCATGGTTTCGGTCAGTTCTTCCAAATCATCTGTTAGCCCGTTACCGGTTCTGCCGGGCACAAAACGTGTAATGGCCAATTGGGCTTTTTTCAGGTCGGTGCCTTGTATGCCACCCGTCCACCAAGGCACTTCCTGCCTTCTTCCAATCAGCATATCGTTGCCACGCACCAACACACCGTTCGCCATTTTCATTGGCCATGCAGCTTTCTTTACATCAATTATTTTTTCAGGTAATTCGTTGACTGTTTTGGTCCCTTTAGCATCGGTTGGTATCTTGTTTCGTTGATAAGCAAGGTCAATCCATTCATCCATCTGCATTCTTGGCTTTACGGATTGTTTTACCAGCTCTGCTGCCACGGCAACTGTTGGACTGCTGGATGCTTCGGTTGGCACGTATAGGATCTGTGCCTGTACATCCACATTTTTGCCAAGTCTTTCTTTTAACTGTGCATAGAAAAAACTTCTCGGGTTCAATGCATCGTTGGAAGCTGTCCAATAACCATCGCCAGCAAACTGTGCCCAGCTACCAAAGCTCCAGTTCTGTGCTGTTGGTGGCTTGTAGCAATCAATGCGTGCTGCACTGCAGTTCCAGAACATGCTGTTGGCCGCAGCCCAACCGGTACCTTGTCCATCTTGCCCACGGTTGCCAAATCGCAAGGCGTTGCCATCTACATAAGCTATGTCGAACAGCACACCACTTGCCCAACTGTCTATACCACCGCTAAAACTGTATGGCTGGTGCGATTCGCATTGCACAAAGGCATTGGGGCCTGCAACGCAGTAGCCTGTTGCAAAATCGTGGTAGCCATCTCTGGCATAGCAACGTTGAAACAAGGTTTGCTGGCCGTTGGTGAAAAATGTATAGCGGCGTTGCCCGCCAATTTCAGAAACAGGTTCGGTGGATTTACAGTCCTCTACTGTAATACGTTTTGCTGTTTCCAAAACCCTTACTGCACTGCCCGCAAAATGTTGAAAGCTTACCTGGCGTACCCAAGCATCTTCTGCACGTTCAATAGTAATGGCCATCCAACGGTGTGCCTCGTCTTTGGGGTTTGTTTTATCGTAAGCGGAAACCAGTTGCATGTTCTCCACGCCAACATTGGCAATCCTTCCATTCCATTGATAGACCGAAACAAAGCCTCCACCATACTTGGCATCCAATGCTGTTGTCAATGGTGCATCAATGGTTATTTCGTTGGCATTGATGGCGGTAATGGTACGGTCAAAATACAGGTCAAGCTCACCCGGCTTCCAGCCCAATGAACTTAGGCCGCCACCAAAAGATTCGGTACCCAGATCGGCAATCCATTCTTTTGTGGATGGACGGCGAATTGTTATCCTATCGCCTACTTTACATGAAGCAATATTTTCAACTGAAAACTTCATTGCATTTACAGGTACGTAGTTGTCTGTAATTTTTATTTCTTGATTCTCCTTTTTATCGTTTGTACCAACAATGCGTATCAATGTTTGCCTGTCGGTACCCGCACCTATTAGTTGCGTCCCGTTTGTATTGGTGCCGCTACCCCTTAACACAATGCCCGAAGCATGTATGCTTAACTGTCCGTTTACTTCATAGGTTCCCTGTTGCAGCAGCACTGCACCACGAAAACCATCCTTATCCAATGGCAGTGTGGCTGCATAATCAAGGGCAGATTGTATGCGGTTTGTTGCATCGCCTTTGGTTGGCGGTACTGTTATTTTTATTTCAATGTTCGGGATTGGCTGGCTGGATGCCTTGTAGCCACAGTAAGAAAAATCAGGTATCCTATTACCTAGTGAGTCGGGTGTATAAACAAGCCTGTTATTGGTAACAGCAACTGGTGGAAGCGGCTTTGCCGTTTTTTCTTTTTGGGCAAACAAAGTTGCTGGACACCATAAACAAATAGCCCAGCAGAGCATGAACAGGCCCTTGCCAACGGTTTGTTTGTTGATGTATTGATATATGCCTGCGTTATCTGTTTTCATCTTTAAAAGTAGCTACTTAAAGTTGTTTGTAATGGATAGGTTGTGCCTAAAAGCAAAAATGACTTTTGCAAAAGATAGGGCAGTTACAAAAGTCATTTTCATGTATTGATACAATTATTTTTTGGTTGGTCTCACAGTTTTGATATCGACCACGCTGTTCAGGTAGTTTTCAATATTGCTGTAACCTGTTTTGGAAATCTTTGCGGCATCGCTTGCATCTTTTGGATTCAGGCCATGGGCAGTTTCATAGGCATCGGGTATGCCGTCGTTATCGGAATCTTTGTAAGGCGTTCCTTTATAGTTGGGATAACCACCTACCTGACTGATCTGTGAAATGATGCCATCTTTATAGGAGTCTGCCGGCAGCCTACGTTTCAGGAATTTGTCACCTGCATAAGGTACCGCATTTTTATCGTAGATAATTTTTCCAGTCTTCACTTCTTCAATAATACGTCTATCCACTGTATCACGAATGGGTAAGTAAGCCCCAACATTTTTCAATACATATTCATGTGCTTCTTCGGCAGTAAGCAAAGTAATCTTGGCCATTGGGAAAGGCTTGTCAACCCTTATTGCTTCTGTGTATTTACCTGCATCGGGCAGTTCCTGTACCTGTACGCCACCAGCCCAGTTGTCTTTGGTAACTGCTTCATTGCCCTCCATGATGTTCCCATTCACATAGGCTTTGCCAAATTCCAATGAATCTTTTTTTGCACGGCCACTTTCAGGTTTCAAGAAACGATGACCAATGGGTTTATCCAAAGGAGTTATAGGCCCTGGCTTATAATAGTTATTGATGAAATTGAAGAAGGATTTGTTGTCGCCACCATCTGCACTCCTGTTCCACCAGTTGAACACAACGTTGTTGGCAAAACCAAAATCACCATCCATACCAATGGATGGGTTGCGTGCCACATTGTTGGCCCAAAGGTTACGCATAAAAGTACTGTTCCTTCCGCCAATGGTGCTACCAAAAGCATGGTTGTATGTATCAAGACCTTCAGCAAACATGGAGTTTTGAATGGTAACATTTACCGTGGGCAATTTTTCGCCTTTGCCATCTTTTTGCCTGTCGTACACATGGCGGTAAAAAGACATCACTTCATCCAATCCCCAGCTTCCCGATACGTGATCGATAATAATATTGCCAACCACATTTCCTCCAACAGCATCGTCACGTCTGGTAACTTCTGTTGCACCACGACGGAAACGTATGAAGCGAATAATGATGTCATGTGTATCGAGCAACAAAGATTCACCGGCAATACATACACCATCACCAGGAGCTGTTTGCCCTTCGATGGTAATGTATGGGGCACGTACACTGATGGGGCTTTTTAGTTGAATGATACCGGCAACATTGAATACAATAATCCTTGCACCGCCCTGCTCGCAGGCTTCACGAAATGTACCCGGACCGCTATCAGCCAAAGAAGTAACAACGATCACTTTACCGCCACGTCCACCTGCGGTATAAGCACCACCACCTTCGGCACCCGGAAAAGCAGGTATCGTGGCCTGAGGCAGATCTGAAGACTTTGAAGCCCAGGGAACATAAGGTTTCCCGTTCTTTTCATCCATTTCGATAATAGGCCAAGCTTTTGCCCAAGCTTCATCAGAAATTTTCTTGTAGCCTTCCATTATTTTGTCAGCAGAATCTTCTACCGGTTTTGGAATGCGTGGATACTGAGCCATTGCTTTGTTGCTTATAATGGACAGGGCTGTTAACACACAGCAAGGAATGAATTTCTTATTCATGGATGTACATGTTTAGCAGTCAACTTTTATTAGTTGATTGTGACAGTTTCATGCAGAAAACAGGTAATTATTTTTTTGCAACAGTAGGAGCAACATTCTTAATATCCACCACACTGTTAAGGTATTCTTCAATATTGCTGTAACCGCTTTTGGTAATCTTGGCTGCATCGCTTGCGTCTTTGGGATTCAGGCCATGTGCAATTTCCCATGCATCGGGTATGCCGTCGTTATCGGAATCTTTGTAAGGCGTTCCTTTATAGTTGGGATAGCCACCTACCTGTATAGGATCAGTTATGATGCCTTGTTTGTATGAATCGATAGGTAAGCGGCGGTGTTTGAACTGTGTGGTTGGCAACGGCACGTTGGGGTCAAATTCAATGTTGCCTGTTGTTACCTGTTTTACGATCCTTGTATCAACAGGATCACGTTTGGGTAGTGTGGCACCTGCGTTTTTCAGTACGTATTCTTTTGCTTCCAATGTTGGCAGTATGGTGAACTCGGGCATTGGCAGGGGTTTCTCCCATTTCATGGCAGCAGTGTATTGACCTGCATTGTCCATTTCTTCTACCTGTACGCCACCATCCCAGTTGTCTTTGGTAACACGGTCGTTTCCTTCAACAATATTTCCATGAACATAGGCACGTCCAAAAACAAGGTAGCCCAATTTACTCCTTCCACTTTCTGGTTTTAAAATACGATGGCTCAAAGGACCTGTTTTAGGCGTGGCAGGACCAGGCTTGTAGTAGTTGTTGATGATGTTGTACATGGCTGTATAATCGCCACCATCTGTTGAGCGGTGTACCCAGTTGAACACAACATTGTTGGCAAAATTGAAGATGCCGTTCCAGCCAATGGATGGATTGCGTCCTGCATTGTCGGCCCAGATGTTGCGGATGAACGAGCAGTTTTCGCCACCTAGTGTGCTGCCAAAAGCATGGTTCCAGGTATCAAGGCATTCAGAGAAAATAGAATTCTGAATGGTGATATTAACGGTACCCAGTTTTGATTCTGCTTTCAGGTTGGGTGTGCTGTCGTTGTACATGTGGCGGTACATGCTCATGTTTTCGTCGAGGCCCCAACTTGCAGAAACGTGGTCTATCATAATGTTGCCAACAGGGTTGCCACCAATGGCATCGTCCCTACGCCCCACATTGGTTTCGCCGCGGCGGAAACGCATGTAACGGATGATTACATCGTGTGTGTTGATCCATACGGTTTCGCCGGCCACACAGATACCATCGCCAGGTGCTGTTTGGCCTGCAATGGTGATATAAGGTGCACGGATGATTAATGGAGTGCTGATGCGGATGATGCCCGACACATTGAATACAATGATTCTTGCACCGCCCTGTTCGCATGCCCAACGCAAACTGCCTTCGCCGTTGTCGTTGAGGTTGGTAACAACAATTACTTTACCGCCACGGCCACCGTTGCTGAATTTGCCACCACCTTCTGCACCGGGAAATGCAGGAATGGATGCCTGCGGCAAATCGTAGGGGCGTGCAGCCCAGGGTATATAGGGGCGGCCATGTTTTGCTTCTTCTTTTACAATTGGATAGGCATAGGCCCATGCGGAGTCTGAATGTTTGGTTGCAGCTTTCAGTAGGGAATCGCTCCAACGTTGTACATCTGGTGGAATCTGTGGATACTGGGAAAAGGCAGCCAATGAAATACCTGAACACAATAAACCAGCAATAATCTTCTTCATCTAGTATTTAATTTGTCTTGTTAAAATAATAAAGCGTTTTATTATGCAGGGCTTATTATTTTAGAATAAGGAAGGTAGTGCACTTTCCTTTGTTTGATATGTTATTGTTTTTGTTGTTGCCAGTTCCTTTCAGCATTCCGTATTAAGACCAATACCGGGTACATAGCATATAACCATGCTGTATGCACCCGGTATTGATATTGGTTATATTTTATTCTGCAGCATTAAAAGTTCCGGCAATGCCGCTGTAGTCCTGCCATCCGATATTCTGTTTCAACCAAGGATTGAGTGACAGTACGGTACCGGGTATGCCAGACAGGTAGTAGTTTTGCCTGAACAGGAAGTTTACCGGAGTGGAACCGTCACGGTCCAAAGCCTGGTCTACAGGAGTCATTACGAACTTTGCTTTGTATAATGCTTTAAGGGCAGCTATCTGTGTGTTGAATGTAGCTGTAGCAGCATCCGGGTCAACCAAAATATTCCTATCGGCTGCAGTTAATGGATCGGCACTAACATAGTTCAAAGATTGCCAGTAATAACCGGTCCTGTTGGTACCGTTCAATGGTGTAAGCCCTAATTTGGAACAAGTGTTTGCAGATGGGTTGGTAGAAGAACCGCCATCGTATAGCATCCACCTGTGTATATCCCAGTAGCGTTTTCCTTCATAAGCCAGCTCTACCCTACGCTCGTATAAACAAGCTTCAATTGCAGCATACTTGCTAGACAAGGTTCCGATACCATAGTTGTTGGCACTTGGTATGCCTACACGGGCACGTATCTTTCCAAGATAGGTGATGCAGTTGGCAATATCGCCTTTTGCAGCATAGCATTCAGCAATGTTCAGCAAAAGCTCTGCGTAGCGGTATTCAAAAATATCTGTACCGGAGTAAGTGAATGCAGTACTGTCTGCTGTTGGGTTTGACATTTTACGCACAACTGCAGGACTGGTTGTGGAGTTACTGCCATAGTACACCGCAGTACCTGTGGCACTTGGTCTCCACCTGTAAAAGAATGTGGCTTTGTTGGCATTGGTCTTTATACCCCATTTGCTACCAGAGAATGCAAAAGTGCGGTAGAAACGTGGGTCACGGTTTTCGAAGAAGAAGGTATCCACATAACCATTGGTTGCTGTAGGCCTTGCCCCATTTGCCAATGGAAACAGGTCCAGCATGGCTTTAGGAACAGAGATACCACCACCACCATTGTAGTCTTTTGGTCTTATTGTATTTTCCCAACCATTGTTGTAGCCAGCAGAACTGGTTGTGTTGGTAGAAAGCAATACAGTAAAAATGGCTTCTTTGTTGGTGCCGCTACTATTAGCACCGCCGCCGCCAAGATCGAATGCGGTTGTCATTTCGCCCCATTCTTTTGCAGTGCTGCCATATAGACCATAACCTGCACCAGTTAATGCTATTTCAGCTTTTAAGCCTGCATCCAACGCAGCTTGCCATTTGGCGTTACCGGGGTTGTCCCAATCGGCATTGAACAAGGGGCTTGCAGCGGTAAGCAGTACACGGCTTTTCATGGCCAATGCAGCAGCACTGGTAAACCTTCCGTAGTCGGTAGATGCCGTTGCCCATTTGGCTGGCAATAAAGCTGCAGCGGAATCGAAATCCTGTGCTATCTGTGCAAAGCATTGTGTAGCGGTGGACCTTGGTATCCTGATAGAAGTATCGGTAATGCTTGCATCGCTCACTTTCAGTATCAAAGGCACACCACCATAGGCACGTACCAGGTAGAAATATTGCAGGGCACGGAAATAATACATCTGGCCCTTTGCTGTGTTCCTGAAGTTTTGTGACATTGACTTTCCGATACCATCTATTTTGTCGATGAGGTCGTTGGCCAGGCGGATACGTGTATAAGGCGTGTTGGTTATGCTGGCAGTAAGTGCACCACCAATGTATGCATCTGCATCGGTTGCCAACATGAAGTTTTTGTTGGGGTTGATGTAGTTGCCCACTGTTCCGTTTGCTGCAATTTCTTCTGTAAGCCTTGTTTTGGAATCATCGTACGAACCCAATGTGGTTTCGTATTGCAAAGGGCTTTTGTAGTTTACAAAGAAATAGTTGTATAGCCTATCAATGTAGTAACCTGTTAGTGTTTCGTTGGTGAAAGCACTTTCATCGTACTTATCGTAGCTTTTCATGTCTTCCAGAAAATCCTTTTTGCAACCAGTTATTGTAGCTACTGTTGCCACAAAGGCTACCAGGTATAATATTTTATTTTTCATATACAAGTTTGTTGAACTGTTAAATTAAGTTTAGAACCCAAGGTTTACACCCAGCGACCATGTTCGCAGTGTTGGGTAGTTTACGTTTGGTGCATCGTACATATTGCGGTATTTGCTAGGGTATGGGTTGTATAGATCCCATAGGTTGTATCCTGACAATACGAACCTTGCACTTGAAATACGCATTTTTGTAACTAAACTCTTTGGCAGGCTGTAGGCAATGCTCATAGAACGGATTACACACCTGAAAGATGGTAGGGTCCAGAAATCTGAAGTCTTGTAAGCATTGTCGTAGAAAGCCATGTTAGGATACTTGCCATTCGGGTTGTCTGTTGAGTCGTACATATCATTGAGGTAAGCAGCCTGTGCCCAACCTGCGTTGGTGCTTGCAGTTCCCTGTTTGATCCTGTCCATACTATTGTATCCGCCCCAGCTTGTGCTGATCTGTGCCAAAAGGCTAACAGATTTCCAAGTAAAGCCAAGGTTGGTGGTAAACCCGTATGACCTGTTCTTCTTAACCAGTTGCACATAGTCCTGATCATCGTTTATCTGTCCATCTTGACCTGCGATAGTTTGTGTATTTGCATTTAAAGTTCCTGCTACATCTTCATAAGCCATCATTCCTTTTTTCATACCGGCCCTTGTTGATATACCTGCACTTCCTGCGTTGTACAATGGTGTTTTACCAGCTTTGGTTGCCAAATCGGTAAGGTATGCCCAATAGTTGTCAAGGTCAGCATCTGTTCTTAGGATACCGTCGCCAGTTGAAGTGCCTTTCCAAGTCCTGTATCCCCATTGACCAGTAATCAATGAGTAGCCTTCCCTTTGTCCGGTATATTGTGATGGGTATTTGAATGGTTGGTCCAGGTACTTTGTTACCCTGTTGTCTGACAGGCCAAAGTTTACGCCTATTGAGTAGCTTATATCCTTGCCAATGCGGTCGCTCCAAGTTGCAGAAATTTCAGTTCCCCAAAAATTAACTGCACCATAGTTCTGTTCAGCAAATGCTCCACCAACAGTAATAGGAACGTTCATTGCACCAGTCATCAACGTCAACATGTCTGTAGACGAGTTGTAGTAACCATCAAGACTGATAGACAAACGGTTTTTCAATAACCTCATATCTATACCAAAGTTCCTTTGAATGGTTCTGTCCCATTTGATATCTGGGTTAGGTGAAGGGTCTGGCGTGATACCGTATGTATAGTTACCACCACTTGTACCAAAGGCCATGCCTTTGTCAAGTGCCAGTGCGTATAGCTGCATCCATTTCCATGCTTTCACGTTGTCGTTACCTGTTTTACCCAAAGAACCGCGAAGTTTTAAGAAGTCGATTCCCCTAACTGCATTTTTGAAGAAGGGTTCATCCGAGATAATCCAGCCCAATGATACACTTGGGAAAAAGCCCCAGTAGTTGGTTGGTGCAAACTTGCTGGATGCATCGCTACGGAAAAGGAACTCGGCTAGGTATCTGTTCTTGTAACTATAGTTTACACGGCCCAAGTAAGAAAGTGTACCACCTTCTGATCTGTAAGTGATGGTGTTGGAGCTGTTTAATGTTCCTGCAGAAACAGATGTACCGTTGTACACACCACTGATGGGGTTATCGTAAATCTGGTAACGGTCTTCTGAAGCTACTTTTGAACGTTCACCAGAGAAGATTGCTGACAGGTGGTGCTGACCAAAATTGCGGTCGTAGGTTGCAAAGAAGTTCACTTGTTCAAGTGTACCTACCGTATTGTCGTAAGTAACCCTTGAGTTGGATCTGTTGGTAGTGGCAGCACTCCAAACAGTATTGGTACCAAACAAGTGGTTGTTGGCGGTATTGGCATTGGTTGCTTGGTAAAGTACCAAAGGCATCATTACCTGTTCGGTATTGGCCGAGGTAGAACCTATTGAGTAGTTGCCCCTGAATGAAAGGCCTTGAATGAAAGGCACATCGTATTGCAGGGAGAAGTTGGCATTGTAGCTAAAATTCTTGGTGGTTGTTTTTGAACCATTGTTCAGTAATGCATAGTAGTTCCAGTTGGACAATGAGTTGTTGCCACTGATAGAACCAAGCTTGTTGGTGCCCAGTACTGGCGATACATATTGCAACACGCCATTGTTGTTGTATTGCCAAGGAATGTATTTAGGCATGTGCAGCAATACGCTGTAATCGTTCTGCTCGCCACCATTTGCATAACCATCTGAGAAGTTGATTTTGGTAAATGATTTTTCGAGGTTGGAGTTGTTGGCAGAAAGGCTGGCAGAAAACTTAACGCTATTCATTACCTTAACATCTGTACCAGACCTGAATGTCCACCTATTGAAATCCTGAGAGCCCAAGTTGGCTCCTTGCGTGTAGAATGAACCACCTGTAAAGTAAGTTGCTTTGTCTGAACCACCACTTACATTGATGGAGTGCTGCATGGCGTTTGCACCCCTCCAGTCGTTGCCCAACCAATCGTAGTTAAGGCTATCCATTTTTGCAAGCTCTGCATCAGAAAAGAAGTTTGCGGGACTGGAAACTGCATTGTTACCCAAACCGCGTTGCAATCTATTTGAGAAAACTCCGTATTGTTTTGCATTCATTACTTTGCCATGACTTACTGCATCGTTTGCTTCAAACTTTGCAGAGTAGCTTAGTTTGGGGGCACCTGGTTTACCCCTTTTTGTCTTTACCACAATTGCACCTTGCGAAGCACGTGCACCATAGATAGCGGCACTTGCATCACGCAGAACGGTAATGCTTTCAACTTCAGAAAGGTCTAGCAAATTGAACTTATCCAAGGTAGGCAGGTTCGTGGCAGGATCTATCTGTACGATGTCATCAATGATAATTAAAGGTATTGTTCCACCACCATCTTTACCCCAGTTGAACTGTTGGCGTATGCTTAGTGATGCCATTGTACCGGGACGTGTGCTTCCGCCTGTTACATTCAGGCCGGGCACTTGACCCCTTAACATTTCGGAAAGTGAAGCTACTGGTAGGTCTTCCATTTTTTTGGTATCAACAGAAACTACTGAACCCGTAACATTCCTGGATTTTTGTGTACCGTAACCAACCACCACTACATCATCAAGCTCTGCTGTGGATTCTGTAAGTTCTATAGTAAGTGTAGGTCCAGTGCCGGCCTTCACTTCCCTAAAGGCGAAACCCAAATGGGAAATGGTGAGGATCGATTCGGGAGAAGGCACTTTTATCTTGAACATCCCTTCTTCATCCGTTACGGCAGTTTGGGTGCCGTTTTTTACTTTGATACTAACACCGGCAATTCCTTTCTGTGTCTTTTGGTTTACGATCTTTCCGGAAATTGTTTTTTCCTGTGCGAATACCAAACTGCTTGTAGCAAACACAAGCAGCAGCATACATACAAGAAACTTGAGCAGTCGTTTTGGGTTCATATGGCTTTTGTTTTAAGAGAGTAATTAAAAATTACAAATCGTTACTATGAGATACCTGTTGTTTTGGTTGATGTTTGTTAGGCGGCACTGTCTTTCTTTTCCTTTGCTTCTTTGATGCGTTTCTCCCACTCCTGTCCTTCTTTCTTTACATCGTAGCCTTGAGCCGATAAGTAGTTGTTGATCCTGCCTTTGTATTTACCGAACCATTCCGTTTTTTTATCGGCCGATTCTGCGTCCATTGCATACTCCCTGGCTTCTACCAGGTAACCGTATATTTTTTTCTTCTGTTCTTCTGTAAGGCTCGGAATCATGGCTACATAAGCATTGTAGGTAACAGCCACTTTGTTGTAAGTCATGCCGTCTTTTATTTTTGTAACCTGGTCGTCATTCAATTCTGTAGTAAGTTTTGAGAGGAAGGTTTTGTGCAGTTGGCCCACAGCTAATGTTCTTTCTGTTTCAACAGCAGCTATTTTTTCTGAAGCTGTTTTTTTGTCCAGCGTACTATCTTTTTTTACTGTTTTTACCTGTACGTTATATCCTTCATGTAATGTGTTGATGCTGCTGTATTGCTGAACCAATATATTTTGTACACGATAGAATTTGGAAGAATCCGTAATGCTTAAGGTAGCCACAATTTTATTGGACCTTTGTGTAATGGTTTGAATGTATGCTGCTTCTTTATCTTTTGCATTGCTGTTTTGTGCCAGACCCGATTGGCTGATGATGAATGAGCATACTATAACAGCTATTGCCTTTGTATGTGTAGATAAGAAGTTGCTGAACAGGCTTCCTTGACAGAATGCTTTATTATTCATGACTGGCAGTGACCCTTTCATAAGCTGTACAGTTAAACAATTCGTTAGTTAAACCAATAAAACGCTTTAATAGAGGATGGCTTTATTGAGTAAGTAAAAGTAAAAATGCACTATAGCTAAAACAATGTAAAGTTTAACTATAATACTGGAACATTTTACTATTGGGCATTGTTTAAATAGCTATTATTTTACTGCACATTCACGGAAATTGTAGCAGCCGGCAAACCAGCAGATGATGCGTGAAGTTTTAGCGTACCAACTTTTTTTGTGCCTGTATAATTACAACACACATGCCATTATAAGCTTTGCAATGGCTTGTTTTAAATGGTTGCAGGTTTGCGGGGTAGCCATTATCCACTGCGGCAATGCTTGCATTTCCTTCAATGGAAAAAAGGATTTCATTGTCTGCATTGGGCACAAGGTTGCCTTTTTCATCCAGTATCTTTACGGTTATATAGGCAAGGTCATTTCCGTCGGGATGGATTATTCTTCTATCTGTAGTCAATTCTATTTTTGCTGCTTTACCAGCAGTGGCCATTGTTTTTTCAAGAACGGTTTTACCATTTTTTCTGGAGATGGCTTTTAGTGTACCAGGTTCATATTGTACCTTCCATGACACATGCAAGTCGTCACCTTGCTTTTTCTTTGTGCCGAGTGATTTCCCATTCAGGAAGAGTTCCACTTCGTCGGCATGGTTATAGTATGACCACACATCTATCGTATCTGCTGCATTCCAGTTCCAGTGTGGCAAAATATGCAGCATGGGTTTATCCGTCCATTCACTTTGGTACATATAGTACACATCTTTGGGAAGGCCTGCCAAATCAACTATTCCAAAATAGGAACTTCTTGCCGGGTAGGGATAAGGTGTGGGTTCTCCCAAATAATCGAAACCAGACCATACAAACAGCCCCGATAAGAAATCGTATTTCTTAATCAGCTTCCAAGTTGCTTCATGTGTGCTGCCCCAGTAAGCAGCCACATTATCGTAGGCAGAAACAGTGTAGTCTTTATTGCCACCTTGCACATACTTTAAAGGGGAATGTTGTGGCCATAAGATGGTAGTATCAGAAACCTTATCGTAGTGGCCCCTGCTTGCCAGGGCACTCATGGTTTCTGCACCAATAAATTTTTTACCGGGAAAATGTTTCTGAAAATCTGCATATACTTCATGGTGGTAGTTCAGGCCAACAAGATCCAGTGCACCTGATTGATAGATAAAGTTCTTTGTAGGGTTCCACTCACTCAATGCAGAAATTACAGGTCTTGTAGTGTCCAATGCTTTTACTATGCCAACCAATTCTTTTGCTATGCTGATGCCCGATGAATCGAACTGTTCCCGTATTTCATTGCCAATGCTCCACACAAAAACAGACGGATGATTTCTGTCACGTTTAACCATTTCTTCGAGATCACGTTTATGCCATTCAGTAAAGTCAGCGTAATAATCATACTTGTTTTTCTTTTTCTTCCACATGTCAAAAGCCTCATCCATTACCAAAAAGCCCATACTATCGCAAAGTTCCAGGAATACAGCAGCAGGTGGATTATGTGCGGTACGTATGGCATTGCAACCCATTTCTTTCAGTATCTTCAACTGACGGGCCGCTGCACTTTTATTGAATGCTGCACCCAATGCTCCGAGGTCGTGGTGCATGCAAACACCTTTTATTTTCATGTATTGCCCATTCAGCGAAAAGCCCTTGTTGGCATCAAAGTCAAAATAGCGTATGCCAAATAGGGTTACATATTTATCTATTGCTACATTGTTTTCATAAACCGTTGTTATTGCTTTGTATAGGTATGGATTTTCAGTTGACCATAACACAGGATTGTTTACCACCAATTGTTGACTTGCAATAACAGGTGTGTCCTGCATATTGGGAAGCTGTGTTCTTTTACTGGCAACAGCTTTGTTATTGGCATTGTATATAATGGTTGTGGCAGTAAGGTTTTGCTTTGCTGTAACTGGTATATCCAATTCTATCTGCAGGTTTACATTTGCTGATGTTGCACTAATATGGCTTGTCGTTATAAAGGTACCCAGGCGGTTTATGGATGCTGCATTCCGGGTTACCAGCTTTACATCCCGGTAAATGCCGCTTCCGCTGTACCAGCGTGAATTGGGTTGTTGCGAATTGTCAACCTTAACGACTATTGTATTCTGCCCTGCCCCAAATTTCAAATAATCCGTAAGCTCGTATTCAAAAGAAATATAACCGTAGGGCCGCTTGCCTAAGTAATGCCCGTTGATCCATACTTCGCTGTTGCGGTACACGCCATCAAACTCGATAAAGGTTTTATTGTTTTTTGCCGAGGCAGCAAGTGTGAATGTTTTCCTGTACCAGCCAATGCCACCGGGCAAAGCCCCACCTTGATTGGTGGCTGGTGCTTTTTCATCAAAAGGCAGTTCAATGCTCCAATCGTGCGGAAGGTTTAATGTACGCCATTTAGAATCGTTATAGCCTGCCTGCCATGCAAGGCTATCGTTGCCTAAAAAAAATTTCCAGCCGTTATTGAAATCCACAACAGTGCGTTGTGCATTTGCATGCAGCACCAACAGGAACAATATGATTGAGACCAGTCTTCTCATTTTCTTTTATTGAATCAATTCTTCAAATTTTTGTTACCACTTTTCACAAGCTCAAATTGTCGGCTTAATAAAACCCTGAATTTTATTTTACAAAATGCAATTCGCTTTTTCCTTTATCAACTGATGTTGCCACGGCAATGCCACGTTGGTCTTTCTTGTTTACTGCGTTGTAAAAATGGTACACCACCCCATTCCATTTTACCACAAAGCTTTTATGTGCATACAAAGCATCGTATGGTTCGGATGAATGAATGAGGTCCTCACCTTTCCAATCTGTCCAGTTAACGAGGTCATACGAACAGGCAAATCGGTTGAACGCATCTTTCCTTCCTTCCCAGAATGCACCAAAATAGAACATCACCCAAACATCGTCTATCTTTTGTATCACAGCATCTCCCGTAATGCCAATCTTATGGTGCATTACAGGATCAGTATTGTAGCGTTTCCAGTTTACCATATCGTTGCTTACCGCCATGCCTATCCTTTCGAACCATCTTGTTTTTTTGTCACGGTTATGCGATGTATCGCCATTGGCATTGTAATACATGACAAAGGGGTAACCTGTTGTTTTCTGTTTGTCCCAGATGACAGATGATTTGAAAATCTTTTTATCTTCCCACCAACGCACATCTTTATCATTGCTGGTTAATACCGCACTGTCAAGCGTTTGCCAGATATGGGGCGTGATAATATTTTTATTGGTGTAAGCAATACCCAATGAAAGCAGGCCTGCTTCGTAGCCAGCAGTGTTGCCACCAAAATAGCTCATCCAGTATTTGCCCTTGTATTTGTTTACTGCATAACAACCGCCCCAAGTATAATCTTCCAAAGCAATATAGCCAGCTTTCTGTTGTGCATCCCAAACAGTGGTATCGTTATTAAACGTAAGCAGCTTGCCCAAGGTTTTCCATTGCAGCAGGTCTTCGCTTTGTGCCAGCCATGTTTCGTAACCACGCCCATTGAACTGCACATAACTCATGTACCAGTGGTTGTTTTTCCGGAACACGGTTGGGCAGTCCATTTTCTTGTTAGCATCTTCGGGCACCAGTACCATGCCATATTTATAGGGCGTTTTTACTTCGTTGTATATACTGTTCATGATGCTGTCGGGCACTTGCCTGCCCTGTGCGTTTGCGAAGCAAACAAACATGCTTAGTATAAAAGGAAGTATGACTCTTGTTTTGTTCATTGCTGTTTCGTTGTTGAATATTGTTGTGCCGTTGATGTGTGCGACGCAAGGGACGATGCCATTAAATACTGTAGCTGGTAACATAAAGCTACTGTACTGTAAATTCATAATCGCCCGAACCAATTTTTATGACTGCTTTATTGTTTTCAATTATTGTTGCTTTCATTGTTTTGCCATCCATGGTTATTATAGCATTCTTGCTCGCTGGCAGGTACACGGTTGCTGTTGTATTTGCAGGCACAGTTGCATGTAACTTAAACAGGTTGCCCTGCTTTTGCCATTGGCTTTTGATTGAACCATAAGGGCATTGGTATGCAGCATTTGCATAAGTAATGTTGCCAACAACTTGCGGGCGTATCACAATATTGCTGTACCCTACCGATCCTGTTGCCTGGCCAATACCGGCCAGGCCTTCGTACAACCATTCCATTATATGGCCCAACATTAAATGATTGTTGGAAACCGTAGGCAATGCCTGCCAGCTTTCTGTTAGGGCTGTTGCACCTTTGGCTATCTGGTAACCGTAACCCGGCACATCGCTGCGGTTGTTCATGTCAAATATCACGTCGCTCTTTCCTGCATCGTTGAGTACCTGTAGCAGGTAACGGAAGCCTATATCGCCAGCGGTTAAACTGTTGTTATGGCTGCGTATGTCTTTCACAATATTTTCTATTACTGCTGCCTTGTCTTTTTCGTCCACTAGGTTCATGTACACCGCAATAGCATTGGATGTTTGGCTGCCACTGCCGTATTGCTTTGTATTGCTGTTGAAGAATGTTTTATTGAAAGCAGCTTTGATACCCGCTGCCCATGTTGCATATTTTTTTGCACCTTCTTTTTTACCGAGCAGGCTTGCTGTTTTTGCTAGAATGGTCAAGTCGTAATAGTAATATGCAGTTGCTGTAAGCCCCATTGGTGTTAGCTGGCAGAAGCCGGGTTTGTTGGGGCCGAGGTCGTACCAATCGCTTAAGCCATACATCAACAAGCCGCTGCTGTCTTTTGTTTTAAGATAGGCTGCATATTGTTGCATGGCTGCGTACTGTTGTATCAATACATTTTTATCGCCATACCATTGGTATAGTTGCCATGGGTGAATGATGCCTGTACTTCCCCATTCGGGTGAGTCGCGGAAGTAGCCATTGGCAAAATGCATTTGCGTGTATTCGGGCACTGTGGAAGGGATAAGTCCATTCGTTTCTTGCTGAACACGTATGTCTTGCAGTACCTTATTGCTTAATGTGTGTATATCGTAATTGTATTGGATGGAGTTGCCTACCAGGTGTACCTGCTCCAACCAACCCAGTCTTTCCCTGTGGGGACAATCCGTGTACACACTTTGCATATTGCTTTTTATTGACCAGTCAATTAAGTTGAACGTTTTATTGAAAAGTTCGTTGGAGCAGTTGAATGAACCAATGGTTGCTGCGGCATTGCGGGTATGCAGTCCTTTTACGGAAATGAGTTTTGGCGTAACGGTATTGTTGCTGCTATTGTATTGCACATTTTCTACCTGTATATAGCGGTAACCGTAATAAGAAAAATGCGGTTGGTAGGTTTCCACATCATTGCCTTTTACAATATAGAGATAGTAACTGGGGCTGCCTGTTGCTTTCTGGTTAACGGTACCATCTTCTTTCAGCAATTCAGCAGTGAGTATTTTTACGGTATCGCCTTTGTTGCCCTGTACAGTTATTTGTGGAATGCCGCTCATATTTTGTCCCATGTCGAACACCACCGTTTTTTGATTGATTGCTGTTGACTTAACAGGATCAAATACCTGCATCACTTTTACAGGCTCTGCTGTTTGCGATTGTAATGGTGTTGCCGATGTTGTTACCGACTGTTTCCAATTGTTGTCATTAAAAGAAGGCGTGTCCCAGCCCTGTTGTTCAAGCCTGGCATCATAGTCTTCTCCACCATACAGGCTGCTGAATACAATGGGTGATGGTGCAGTTTTCCAACTTGTGTCGCTGATGATATTTTCGGTTGAACCATCGGTGTATTCAATCAATAACCTGCAGATCATTTTGGGATAGCCATAAGCACCTGTCATTTTGCGGTACCTTTCGCTGGGCAGGTAATAAAAACCATTGCCTAGCAGCACGCCAATGGCATTGTTGCCATTTTGCAAATGACTGGTAACATCAACTGTTACATACAAGGCCTGTTTGTCATAGTTGGTCCAGCCTGGGTCCAGAAAATGATCTCCTATTTTTTTGCCATTGATGCTCATTTCAAAATGTCCGAGTCCTGCAATAAACGCCGTGGCATTTTTTATGTTCTTGCTTAAGGTGAATGTCTTTCGGAGCAATGGCAGCACATCTTTTCTTTTGCCCCATTCCTTTTTTCCATTGCCATGTTCGGCCGGAACGATCCTGTTTGAATCGGGCAGGTTTTCATAAGCTATCCATTGGGCATTGACCCAATCCTTTTGCGTGGGCAAACCCATTTGCCAGTAGTTGATGGTGCTGACCGCAGAATCTTTTTTGTTGTTCCATACCAGTACCTGCCAGTAATATTTTTTTGCGGGCAGCAATTGCCTGCCGCCATAAGCCACTTCTATGGAAGAGGAGGAAGTGACTTTCTTTGAATCCCAGATATTGCCAATGCCTTTTTTCAATAACAAGCTATCATCGGCAACCACAATGCGGTAGGCTGTTTGCGTTACATTTTTTTTGGGTGATGACAATTGCCAACTGAATACAGGTTTGGCAGCATCTACACCAATAGGATTGGTGCGGTGCTCAACTTTCACGTTGATAATAGAGAGCAGGTATGCGATGATGATTTCTTTCATTGCTATTGAATGTCTAGTGCCGAAATACTTAAGCCTGTTGCATCGGTTGCTTTTATACGGATTACATAATTGCCTGCGTTAACCATACTGCCGGTATTGGTGGCCACATAGTTCCATTTTCCGTTGGTGCTGGGTGTAAAGGAAAGCGTTTCTTCTTTCATCAAAGTACCATCTGTCTGCAATAATTGCATGCTTGCTTTTAACTGCTTGCCAGTTGTGTTGGCATAACGTATGGTAATGGAATACACATCGGCAACACCGGTTGTTATGTTCCATTCCATGGTTGCATCATTTGCATTAAAAGTAATGGCATCTTTTGTATTGACTGTTGTACGTTCTGCATCAACGGAAATTTTTGCCTGCAAAGGCTTATAGCTGGTTGTTGGCTTAAGGTCGTAAGCAGGTTGCATATTGGTTACCGGCAATACAAATATGGACATTGCTATTGTTTGTCCAGTTGTGTTCATGGCAATGGTGTTACCTTTTTTATACCGCCTCCTATACACCGGAAACCTGTTGCTGGTGGTATCATCATTTTCAACAAAAGTCTTGGTATCTTCAAAACCGTTGAGCCAGGCTGGTTTGCTATTTAAGGGAATGGCCACAAACACATCGGCATCTTCATTCACTGTAAGGGCAACAGGGCTCTTGTTATTTTTTTCCATCAATACATAATCTGCTCCATATAAGTTGGCAGGAAATGTAACAAAATTTGTTTTGTTGTTCATGAATTGCTGCCTGCCATTGTCGCACCAGGTTTCCAGTTTAAACTGTTGTGTTGTTTGCACTTGTTCAATAATGGATGGAAGGGATTTAGCTGGTACAATATTTTTGTTCAGCGATGCAATGGCGATAGCTGAAACAATGGCTTGCCCTGCTGCTATAGCCGGAAATGAAACTACCATTTTGCCGCCAGTTATCCTTGCCTTGATTGTTTTCTTTAAGGCAGTATTGCTTCCAACTTCGTTCCATATATCCACATCATGCAATACGGTTTTGTTGTTGATGGCAACATCAAACAAACGCATGGCTTTGCAGTTGCTATTTGTGCCGATACCCAGCCAGGGTTCAATTAAATAGAGCTCGATCAGGTATTCACCATCGGGCAATGGAAATTCATATTTTAATTGTTCCCTTCCATAGCGGAATGTCTGTAATAATTGCCAGTCCCTTGTTCCGGCAATTGGGCTGTTTGTTTTGCGTTGGCTTGCAAAAAAAGAAGGCATGCCCGGGAAGTCGTTTGTCCAGGAGGTGGAGAACCAATAATTGATATTGCGTTTTTCGTTGTTGGTAGGCAAAGCCCTATCTGCCAACCAGGTATTCCCATTCTCATCTGTATAGTTTGCCCCACCACAGTTTATGCGGTAAATGTAGTTGTACCCTTGCTGTGGCTTTGTGATATTTTTTGCGGCGGCATTCAAATCGTTGTAGCGTGGCGACTGTGGCAAGTGGTTCGGCACAATGCAGTCTTTTACTACAGCTTTTCCGTTTACATAGCCAACTGCGTACAATATATTGTAGCGGATATCCACACCGTCCCATTGAAAATGGGTACCTATACCTTGCTTCTTTTTTCTTCCCAATGATATATTGTTTACATCATTCAACAGTTCCACCTCATCGCAATTGGAATATACAATGATGCTATCTTTCTTGCCAACTGTTGTCCATCTATCGGGCCATGTATGCGAAACAATATACACCATCGCATCTTTTTCTTTTGATGCGTAGTTGCTCTTGTACATATAGTAGGCATCTGTTGGTTCTTCCCAAGGGGTCAGCAGCCCTTTGTAGTTTACAGGACCAATCCTGTCCAGCTCACGCAAACCTTCGCCGCCCTGTACACGGCCGGGGTTGTCGTGCGAAGTAAGCAACCAATGAAAATGCCCGGCAGCACTGTCTTTCACAGATTCGGCCAGGCGGATTTTTGTTTCCATTAACTGCGTAAACCTGTCTTCGCTTACAGCACCATTCTGTTTAAAGTTGCCTTCGGTATGCAGGTCCAGTGTACGCCATGCACCATACTCGCCAATAAGTACTTGCCGTTTTACATCTTCATTGTATTTGAATGGATCGCCACCATAAGTGCCTGTCCAGTTCTGCGGCACATCCCAATCCGTACCCTCGCCGCCATTGCAGGTTGTAACCAAACGTTGCGATGATGCGGTGGGATCAAGGCTTCTGATCAACGCAGTGCATTCTTCTGCAAAATCCTTGGGCAGCTTGCTTTCGTTCTGCAGGCCCCATAGAATAATGGATGGGCTGTTCCTTCTTTCTATGACCCATTCCTTCAGCAGGGTCTTGAAATTTTCCCTGAAGTCTTTTGTATCGTACCATACATGGGCCGAAAGCTGTGTCCATGACAGCACGCCGATACTGTCCCAATATTGCTGGTACAGTAAGTTATGTGGCTGGTGTGCATCACGGAAGGCATTGAAGCCAAGTTGCTGTACCATTTTGACCCTTGATGCTACCTGTTGATGCGTAAACGCATGGCTATTGCCCAATAGGTGTTCGTACTCTGCAATACCATTGATGAAGACGGGCTTGCCGTTCAGGAAGAAACGGTTGGTCTTGCCCCTGTCCCATTTAATGGAACGAATACCGTAAAGGGTAAGCTGTTTATCCAACACATTCCCGCTTGCATCTACAATGGTGGTAACAATTGTGTATAGGTATGGATTTTCCAGGCTCCATAAATGTGGGTTACTAATATTGGTGAATGCCTGTTGTATTACCGCTTTGCCTTGCAGCCCTGTTTCTTTTGATTTTATTTCGGTAATAAGATTGCCTTCTTTGCTGAGCAGTTGCGTGATAATGGTAATGGGGCTTTCTTTTGCTGCATCAGAATAATTCTTAACCGTGGTTTCTATATAAACAGTTGCAGATTTTCCTGAAACAGTTTGGTCATTCCATACATGCACACCAAAAGGTTGTATGCGTGTTTCATTGGTAACAACCAAATGTACCGGGCGAAAGATGCCCATTGGCTGTGAGCCTTCGCTGAAGCCACGTTCATCGCTACACCCACCACATACCCAGGGCAGGTTTTTGATATTGGCCGGATGGTCGGCACGTACCACCAAGTTATTTTTTTTATTGAATACTATTGCCTGAGTAACATCAATGGTAAAAGTTGTTCTGCCACCTGCATGGTAACCAACCTGCCTGCCATTGAGCCAAACTGTGGCATAGGAGCCGACACCTTCGAAGAACAGAAAATACCGTTTGCCTTTTTGTTGCGTGGCCATGAATGATTTACGGTACCAGGCAGATCCATGTTTGTTGCCGTGTAGCAAACGTCTGTAGCCATCGTATGCATCCCAATTGTGGGGCACGTTTACGGTTTGCCATTGTGTTACTGTTTGGATGTTGGAAAACCGGGCAGTATCTTTTTCTTCAAAGGCAAATGTTTGCCAGTTGCTGTTCAGTAAAATATCCTGGCGTTGGGCATGAAGTTGTGTGCAACAGCAAGACAGGAGAAGAGAAAAAATGAACAACCTGTATATGCCGTATATTTTTGGGGATACAGGAACTGGCATACAAAGTATCGGGAGTTGCCTGTAAGCTTCGCTTGGATAAAGCCGAAGAGTGTTCAACCGTACATGTGTGCGACGCAACAGCAGCTTAATGGATGCATTATTGTTGGTTACATAAAAGAAATATGGCTCAAACTTTTTGTTCATTATAGCATTTGCAATCCGTTGTTGAATTGGTATGTTTTTCCTTTGATGGTTTTAAAGTGTATCTGTTTGCCTTTGTATTGTAGCCAACAGTCGCTCCCGTTTTTTGACAATAGCATTGCGGCCTGCAATTGCCCATCCTTCCATTGCATATCCACTTCAAAGCCGCCCCTTGCACATAGGCCTTTAACAGTGCCGGTTTCAAGGGCAGTTGGTAAGGCAGGCAATAGTTCAATATATTTTCCCTGGCTCTGTAGCAGCATTTCGGCAATGCCTGCTGCACCGCCAAAATTCCCGTCTATCTGAAATGGTGGGTGTGCATCGAACATGTTTTTGTACACGCCACCTTTTTCGCTTGCACCGTTGTCATCATCTGCATTGCTCAATAGCTTCTCTACCATTTTCATGGCGTGGTTACCGTCTTTAAACCTTGCCCAAAGATTTGTTTTCCATGCCAAACTCCATCCTGTACCATCATCCCCCCGGTATAGCAATGATTGTTTTGCGGCATCCATCATTGTTGGGTTGGTCCAGTCAATGTCCGTACCGGGATATACGCCCCATAAATGCGATACGTGGCGGTGCCTGTTTGTAGTATCGTCCATATCTTTTAGCCATTCCTGCAATTGGTGGTATTTACCAATTTGGTTGGGTGCAATTTTATTGTAGGTTGCCTGCAATGCCTGTTGCAATGGCTGGTCCATGTTCAAGGTTTTGCCTGCTGCTATGGTATGCTTGAATAACTCACGGATGATTTGATGATCCATTGTTGGGCCAGCAACCAATCCCCCGTTTTCGGGTGAGTTGGAAGGTGAACTGATGAGCCAGCCTGTTGCGGAATCCTTTACCAAAAAATCAAGAAAGAACTGTGCAGCGGCTTTCATGACTGGGTAGTTCTGCTGAAGAAAGCCCTTGTCTTGCGTAAATAGATAATGGTCCCATATCATGTTGCTTAACCATGCTGCCCCGGTAACCCATATACCATGATTGCTTGCGTTGATGGGTGCCGTGCCATTCCATATATCCGTATTGTGGTGCAGCACCCAGCCATTGGCATTGTAATGCTGTCTGGCTGTTGTTTGCCCGGCAATGCTTAGTCCGTTTATTTTATTGAATAAGGGTTTTGTCAATGATGGCAGGTTAAGCACATCTGCCCCCCAGTAGTTCATTTGCAGGTTAATATTGGTGGTGTATTTACTGCCCCAGGGTGGTGTAAGTTGATTATTCCATAAACCCTGCAGGTTGGCCGGTTGTTTGGCGTTGCTTCTTGAACAGGCAATTAACAGATAGCGTGCATATTGCATGTACAGTGCTATTAACGATGCATCGCTTGTTGGTGTAAACTGTTTGATGCGTTCATCCGTTGCGTAGCTTTCTTTGTTGTTGCTACCAAAGTATATGGAGCAGGTGTTGAACAGTTGCTGGTAATCGGCAATATGTGCTGCTTTTATCTGGGCATAGATCTTGCCTTTTAATTGCTGCACCACTTGCTGGCATTGCAATTGGGCATTGGCCGTAACATCTTTGTAATTGTTGAAGTTGGTTGCAGCCGTTAAGTAAAAAGTGGCTTCATCTGCATTGCTTACCACAATATGGTTGTGATCAATACTCACTTTTCCGTTAACAGCATCCACATATACATAACTCACGCCTTTTAATGCTCCGTTGGTTACCTGTACAAACAGGGCTATTGTTTTATTGTCTATCTGTTTAAGCGTATAGTTTTTATGGGGACTGGTAAATGCGGCGGTAATATGGATGCTTGCTTTTTTATCGGCCATAAAATGTGCAACAATCGCTTGTTGTGGATTGGAGGCAAAATATTCCCTTGTGAATTTGGTATCGTTGCAATGGTACGATGTAGTTGCCATTGCATTGGCAATGTCAAGCTCCCTTGTATAGCCCCAGGTGTTGAACTGGTTGGGCAGCTCAAAAAATAGGTCGCCAAAAGGTTGATAGCTTGCCTGGTATTGTGGGTATTGTGGCGGGTTGTCATCCTGCACAAAATAATTCCATGTTTTTGCAAGCATTATGCCTTTATCGGCAGTTTCTCCTTTGGCATAAACAACAAATATCATCCTGTTCTCCTTTATCCCCGTGAAGCCGCCTTTGTCAAAAAAATTCAGTACCTGAATAGCCAGTATGTTCCTGCCTTCTTTTAGCCAGGCGGCTTTCAGCGTGTAACTGCGTTTTATCGTATTGCCTTCTGTTGAGCCAACGAGGTTGCCGTTAATATAGGTCAGGTCCATGTCGCGTATGCGGCCCAGGTCAAGCACAAGATCCTTGTTCAGCATTTCTTTGGGAAGGTCAAATTCCATACGGAACCATACTGCACCATCCAATCCGTCCAGCCCTGTCTGCTCCCAACCATTGAGTGTGGGCAGTTGCATTGTTTTCCAATTGCCGTCATCAAAATCATTGGCGGCGAATGGTTGTTTGGTAGTCACTTCTGTTATCCATTTTTGTTTTTGGATGGCATAGGTACTGTCGTCTATATCTTTTAAACCCATAAAGTTTTCCTGTGCCAAGGCTTCTGCTTCTTTCTGTTTGCCCTGGTTCAATAAATGGCGGATTGGTTGCAGGTAGCTATACGCTCCTGTTCTTGCATACGCCCTGGGGCCTCCTGTCCATAATGTTGATTCGTTGAACTGCAAATGTTCTTCGTTGATGCCGCCATAAATCATGGCACCCATGTTGCCATTGCCAATGGGCAGGGCATCCGTCCATTTTTGTGCAGGCTGGTTGTACCAAAGTTTTAGGTTATTGTTTTGGGCAGGAGCAACAAGCACGCACAGCACAAAAGGCATAAGCAGTAGCATCTGTTTATGCAGCAAAGCAGGTGCCTTGAACTTTGCAGGTATTATGGAAGCTGTTTTTTTCATACAGTTCTGTTATCGGCTTTTGTTTTTCAATTGGGCTTTACTGGCGTCGCACCCATGTACGCTTTGTTCGCTAAGCAGCTTTACCAAAGCGTAGGTTGCTACAGGGCAAAATACCATACGCTTCAATAAAAGACCAGTGCCATGCAACTGTTGATGGGTGCGACGCAACAGGCGATGCCATATAGCCCGCAGTTGGTAACATACCCTTATTCCACCACTATATTTTCTGTTACATCATCATCTTTGGCAACAGACTTTGTACTGTTTGAAAAGTTATTGTATTTAACTGTGATGTTTTTTGTTTGTGTGCCTTTTAGCTGCACAAAATTGCCTGTGCCTTTTGCGGGCCAGCAGTTGTGTATGTACACATCGCTGGTATTGTTGATGGCAATAACAGGAATGCCGGCCAGCGGCTTGATGGTTTTTACATTGTTGAACTCTATATCGCTTGCATCGGCAGTTTTGAAGGCAGGGCCTGCTGTTGTGTTGACCTGTACATTGTGAAAAGAAATGCCTTTTGCTTTCTGAATGGTAAAACCGTTTTCGGCATCAACCTGTATATCGTTAAAGCTGATGTTTTCTACAGGCATTTCTTCCAGTCCGTTGATGTAGCCCGCGTTTTTTGCATTTACAACAGTGATGTTGCTGTAGTGTATGTTACGGAAGCGTGGGGTACGTTCGGTTATAGGCTCGGGTTGGGTTTTGGTGTATTGCATGTCCAAAACAAATGCCTGGTCTTTTATATTTTTCATGATGATGTTGCTTACCCTTACCTCTTCCACAACGCCGCCACGGCCCCTTGCGGTCTTTATCCTGATGCCACGGTCGGTACCATCGAACACGCAGTTGCTGATGGTGATTTTTTTTACATCGCCGCTCATTTCGCTTCCTATAACCACACCGCCGTGGCCAGATAGCATGGTACAGTTGGTGATGGTATAATTTTCTGCAGGCATTGCTTTTGTACGGCCGGGTAAGTCCTTGCCAGACTTGATGGTAATGCAGTCATCGCCTACACTGATATGGCAGTTGCTTACATGAACATACTTGCAGCTTTCTGCATTGATGCCATCGGTGTTGGGTGAATGTGGGTTGTTGATGGTTACAGCGTTAACGGTAATGTTTTCGCAGAATTCGGGATTTATTGTCCAGAAAGGCGAGTTGATAATGGTAATGCCTTCTATCAATATATTCTTGCAGTACATGGGCTGTATAAACGGAGGGCGTAAGAAGCCACGTTTCATTTGTGCCGGGTCGTCGGGCAAGAGGATATGTTTGTTGAGCGAATCGAACAATAGTTGTGCAGCTATGCGTGGTTGGTCTTTTTTGTAACCTTCTACAAAGTCCCACCATTTTTTGCCGTGGCCATTGATGGTGCCACGCCCTTTAATGGCAATGTTTTCCACTTTGTATGCATAGAACAAAGGGGAGAAACTGAATACGTCCACACCTTCGTAACGGCTTTCAACCATTGGCAAGTAATCATCGAAGTTGTCGCTGAAATGCAGTTCGGCTCCGGCGTCTATCAAAATGGTGATATTGCTTTTGAGGTGAATGGGCCCGGTTAAATATTTACCTGCCGGAAAATAGACCGTTCCGCCACCTGCTTTGCTTGCAGCAGCAATGGCTTTGGCAATGGCTTTTGTGGCAATGGCGGAGCTGTCGTTTTTTGCCCCGAATTTTATTACATTATAATAATCCTGTGCATACAGGTTGGTAACAACTAAACAACATGCAGCAATCAATAATTTTTTCATTCTTTTATTTTTAATGGGCTTTGGCAAGCCACAGTGCATCATTCAAACAACCAGTCAATTTCTTTTTTTACACCTTTCTCCAATAGTCCCGCATCGTATAAAGGCATGGCATCGTTTCCATTAATAAAACCCAGTATCACACAGGCACCTTTTGCGAGGGTAAGGGTATTGGTGCCTGCTTTAAATGAGTAACTGTGGATGTTGATGGTTGGCAGTCCTTTAATGATTAAGCCATTGGCAATCTTTGTTTCTGACTGGCCATAATCATTGGCACTGGCATCGGTTTCCAGTTCGGGGGCTTTTAAGTATTGCCTGTCTTTTTTATTGAAAAAACCAACCAGTACTTTAATGGGGTTGCTGTTTTGGAATGTAATGCTTGTGCCATTTTTTATTTGCTGCCCAAACGATTGCTGAAGGGCATGCAAGCCTTTCAGTTCTTTTGCAAATGCAGTTATCACAAGGGTTGTATCGCTAAAGGGTTGTGCATTTTCGTTGATTGTGTAGGATTTGTTTTCCTGTCCCTTCCACTCAACCACCTCATTTTTTAAAACGGCCACTTCTTGGCTTGCTTTTGCAGGATTGTTTTTCAGGGAGTCTATCTTGTGCTTAAAATGTATCAGTTCGTTTTCAAAAGGTACCAATACCTCAGCCCATGTTTTAAAAGTGCCATCCACGCCACGGATGGGTATTTTTCTTTGGGCAGTCTGCATACTGTTGGCATAACGGTAAGTGCCCTTTGTTAGCTGAACCAGTTTTTTATAACTAACCACACTTTGTTCCAGTAGTGGCATTGCTTTTTCAAGGTCTTTTATGTCATTGGAGTATTTGTACCGAAGTATCAGCAGGGCAGCTTCTGCCTTGTATGCATAATGGTTTGCCAATGCTTCATAGCAGTACATATCGTTTTTAAGCCTTGCAAATTCTTCTTTGTTGTTTGTTGCCTGTACCTGGTTAATTGCAGCAACAGCAAGCCTTCCATGTGTCTTGACTTCTTTGATTATCTGTACCGGTGTTTCGCCAATATGAGGTTCATGTTTCCATTCCTTCTCTGCGTATTCAATCAGCTTTTCGCCTATTGGGCTTTCTGCATCGTACAATAAATCGAACAGGCCATAGCGGTATGGGTTAATCAGTTGAGTCATTAACATGCCCAAGGTCAAGGTTTGCCTATTGCCATCGGTAATGCCAAAACGCCTTAGTAGCTTAGGGGCAATTTCGCCAGATTGGTTGTATGCTACCAGGATGTTTTTGCCTTGTTGGTTGTTGCAGCCATATCTTGACGCTAGTAAGTTGCTCCAATACTTTACTTCATCAACACTGTCACGGTTGGCCTTCCATGCATAACGGGCCCAAGCCCTGTTCCATATCCAGTCACGTTCTATCTGCAGCAGCCGTTTGCCCTTAACACTATCTGCCGTGTAAGGAAAATCCCAGTAGGATGCTTGCGGGTACAGGTGCAAACCTTTTCCTTGCATAATATCCATCATGCCTTTTACTGATTTCTGTATGAAATCTGTTGCACCATAACGGAAGGGTTCCAGATTGGCCAGTATATGCACATTTTCAATCTGCATGGAACCAAGATGTGCCAGTGTCCTGTGCAGTTCTGCCCATGAACCACGGGGCTCGTATGTGGTCAATGCTTCGCCATTGAATTTTGCCTCTGTATATAGGTTACTGTACAACCCTTTGCTGGCGGTAATTACAGCAGGTGCATCGGCATCATGGGCACGCAGCACAATAGGTGGCTCTTCTGTTTTGCCCAATGCTTTTAGCCCATCTTTCATTCCGGGGATAATGGTTTGGGTGAACCATTCTATATCATCGTTGCCGGTGCCTTCCATGGCTTCGCCTAAGCAGACCATTAAACCTACGTTGGGATATTTTTCTACGAATGCCGCAATGGATTTCCGGGTATAGTCTGCAATTAATGGAATGATGGGCCGGTTACGGTCCTGTGTCTTGATATGGTTGTATTCTGCAAAAGGTTTTGATACAATGATGTTGTAAAACATTTGTATCAGCCATATACCACGCTTGTCTGCTTCTTCTGCAACAAAGCGGTACATGTCTTCATTCTTCTTAAAAGTTTCATCGCTTACCTCTACTGCATAGGGATAGTCTTTTAGTTTTACCAATGAAGCAAAAGGGTGGCCGTTCCATAAATACAAGGCGTTCATGCGGTTTTCAACCAATGAATCCAGGTATTGCAGCCACATTTGCTTATCGTAGAACCAGGGGAATGTTTCGGGTGTATAAGGATATTCATACACTGTTCTGCCGGGCAGGTAATATGGTTTCTGTATGCCGATGCAAGTGCCACGCATCACCATTTGGGGTGCACTGCCCATGCGTATGTTTTGGGGAAGGCCATGCATTGCCTTGATACTGTCTGCCAGTGAAAGGCAGCCGTATAAGGCACCGGAAGCATCTGCACCTTCCACAAGTATGAATCTGTATTTCTTGTTGGATGCAACTACAAAAGCTTCTTTTTTTGCTTCCACTTTTGGTGTGCTGTATATATGCCTGGCATCGGCCATCCATGTATCCCCTGTATCACGAACCATGATGAGCCTGTTTGAACTTACGGGTATCTGGGAAGTAAGTTGAACATTGTAGTTGCACTGTTGCAGTACCTGAACAAGTTTTTCGACACCATGTTTTATCCTTGGCGAAGCATTGGGCGAAATAGTCACTACAACCGTTTCTTTTTTTGTTTGTGCAATGGCATGGCCTGCACTTAGCAGAAGCGTTGCATGTAAAAGAAAAAGTATCTTCTTTAAAACCTTCATGTATTATTTTATGGTTGCTAGTTCATTCAAATATTTTTCCAACATGGTGTAGCCATCTTTGGCCAGTTTGTTGCGGTCACTTGCATCTTTAGGGTTCAGGCCGTTCTTTATCTCCCATTCATCGGGCATACCATCTTCGTCGGTATCCAGTGCGGCCTGTGCTGCTGTGTAAGTGCCAAGTCCGCCAACAGCAGCGGGAGAATCGATGATGCCGGGCTTACCAAATACACCTTTGCCAATGGCGGTACCTGTTTTTGTTTCGTTGATTACCCTTTCATCTACCGCATCGCGTTTGGGCAAATAGGCACCTGCATATTTCAGTACATCGTTGTATGCATCCTGTGCTGTTTGTGTATGTACCGGGGAAGCAATTGCAAAAGCATTATCGGCAATTGCATTTTTGGGATAGCCTTCTTCTGCAAGGTCAAGCCCTTTGTCATTTTTTCTTGTCAGGGTTTTATCGCCTTCCATGATATTGCCATCCAGGAACCATTGCCCAGTACCTTTGGCCTTTTCTTTTTCGTATAAGGCATGTACGAATTTCAATTGGGCAGGCGATGCAGGGCCAGGCTTGTAGTAGTTGTTTACGAGGTTTACTTGCGACAGGCCACCTTCAATGTTTACTTCGCCACCATAACATGCGTTGGGGTTGCCCCAGTTGTACACAACATTGTTTCTGTAGTCAACCAATGCAATGGTATCATGTGCCCTTGCACCATTGAACCTTACAGCCCTGCTGTTTTGGTGTGCAATCAAATTATGGTGGTAGGTTGCATATTGCCCGCCCCACACACCGCCATAAGAACGGTGGCCTTTGGCATGGCCTGCTTCGTATAAACCTTCGCTTACAATGCACCATTGAACCGTGGTGTTTTTGGAGTCGTACATAGCCGCACATTCTTCGTTGGCCCAACTAAAACTGCAATGGTCCACTATTACGTCGTGGCAGTTTTCCATATCGTAACCATACAAGCCACTCTTTAATGTGCCGCCTGGGCGTGAACGTATAAACCGGATAATGATATTGCCGTGGTTGCCTTTAGGCGAAGCACCATTTAGTATAAAAGAAAAATTGGTAAGGCAGATGCCATCGCCGGGAGCTGTTTGTCCTGCAATGGTTAGGTTGGACCGTTTGACCTGTATTTTTGATTTCAATTCTATAACGCCCGAAACCTTGAATACAATCGTTAAAGGCTCGCCTGGAAATTTTTCCAGTGCATCCCTAAAACTGCCTTCACCGCTATCGTTGAGGTTGGTAACGGCTGCAACCTTTCCGCCACGCCCTCCCGTAGCAAACCTGCCAAACCCCTCGGCCCCGGGAAATGCAATCAATTGGGCCGATGCTTTCTGCAAGAGAAAGCTCAGTAATAAAACGGTTGCTATCTTTTTTGAGCCGCTATATAGATGCTTTGCATACATGGTATATCTTAATTTATATCTGTTAGTTTAATGCCGCCACTATCGCTGCTTTTATAAGCTGCTTCCACACATGCCATGGTATCTATGCAGTCTTGCACGCTGTTGTCTGGCCTTGGTATTATGCCATCTACCGCCATCATTACCTGTGCCATGCTACCGATGAATGCATGGGGGAACCAACCACCATTTACTTCCATCTGTTTCCACTCGGGTTGTTTGTTTTCTTCGATGATGATGTATTCGAACCTGTCTGGCACACCACGGGGATAGTCAATCAACACGCCCATATTTATTTTGATGGCCCCTTTGGTGCCTTCCAATTTTATATAGGACTGTTGGTTTTGGTAGCCAAATTGGTGGCAGTGATTGGTAAGTATGTTTGCACGTACCATATCGCCATAATCCATGATGATGCTTGTACGTACAGATGCCAGTTCGTTCATACCGGGATGCTTGACTGTTTTGGCGTACATGCCATTGGGGTTGCCCAAAAAGGAACGGATGAGGTCTACATAATGTATGCTGTGGTAAAGTATTTCGATGCGTGGCATACCATGCATGAATGTCCATAGGTTCCAAGGTGTATGCACGTTTACATGCACTTCAATATCGCATAGTTCGCCAACGCTGCCTTGCTGCACGATCTTTCTTGCCGTTTCAATAAAAGGTGCATAGCGTAGTTGAAAATTGATAGCAGCAATCATTTGTTTGGCTTCGGTCAGTTCCAATATTTCCTTTGCTTCTGTATAGGAGTTGCCCATTGGTTTCTGTATAAGCACGGCGGCTTTATCGGGCAATTGTTTCAGCACATCCATAATGGCGGTGGCGGGCAGGGCAATATCAAAAACTGTGTGTTCGTTGCTGTTTTCAATCATGTTGCTTAAACTGGTGAACACATTTTTGATATTGAATTTAGCAGCCAGAGCCATTGCCTTTTCGTAGTTGAGGTCGTAAATACCATCTACCCTGTAGCCTGCAATTTGATAGGCGGGCAAATGTGCATCGTTGATGATGCCGCCAGCACCAATGATGAAGATGGAAATATTTTTTTGTGGTGTATAGTAGGTATCCTGTTGCATGTTGTTGTTACCTGAATTTTACTTTTTCACTATCGTCAAAGGCAGTAAGCATAAGCATCCTTTGCATGCCTGCTATACATTGCAGAATACAAAATGGATGAAATGTATTGATCTATTCCTTGCCGCCTAAATAGTTACCGTAAGTTAGTATTAATACGGCTGCTATTAACACAATCAATGCCAATGCCAGCAGCCGCATGGTTTTGTTGCTGCATTGTTTCCATTCTTTTAATAGCAGGCCTGCAATGGCACTAAACAGTACCAATAGTATCATGTGTATGGCCCAACTGGAAAATTCGTATTTGCCCAGATAGGTTTGCCCAAGGCCGTAAAAGAAAAACTGGCAGTACCAGAGTATGCCCGTAAGTAGTGCCATTAAGAAGTTGACGGCTAACCCTGTGTTGGTTGTTCCATTCAATTTAAAGTATTCCTTCCATGTTTTTTCTTTTAGATGAAGGTATAGGCAGTAAAAAAAGGTGGAAACAAAGGCCCCTGTGTTGGAAAAAATATAAACTACATTGACCTTGTAGTTACCTGCCCCATATTTTTGGGCAATGGTGGCAATAGGTGCCCCCTGGTTTAGTGCAAAGCCATAAAATGCGGAGAGTATGCCTGCCAATATGCATAGGGGCAAGCCTTTGGCAAGGGAAAACATGCCATTGTTGTTGTTGCGTTTTTCAAAGTCTTTTTCTTTGCTTCTACCTGCAATACCGCAAACGGCAATACCACTTGCCCCCAGTAAAACACCGGTTATTATCAAGCCAGAGCCGTTGCCTTTCAATACATCGGCAATGGTTCCATTAATGATGGGTGGCAGCAAGGTGCCCAGCACACATGATATGCCCACTGCAATTGCATAGGTTAGGGAGTAACCTACATACCGTATGGCCATGCCAAATGCCGTACCACCAATACCATAGGCCATACCGAACAGGAAGGAGTGCCACATTGCATTGGTTGGGGCTTCGTGCAAAACGGCAGCAAGGTTTGGAATGGTGAGCCATGCAACAACCAAGGGCAGTATGAGCCAGCAGATGGATGCCTGTGCCAACCAGTAGGTTTGCCATGCCCAGCCATTTACTTTTTTTTGTGGTGTGTAACAGAGCGAGGCACTGGCTGCACCAACACTATGAAAGAATATGCCGTTGAATAAACTCATTGTTTGTTACAGGCGGGTTTTACCACAAAGGCTTAAAGGTAGCCAGTGAAAAACGTTGTTTGTTTATAGGTTATAAAATTGTTTTGCGTTGGTATAAAATATTTTTTCCTGTACGGATGGAACTGTTAGTTGCTGAATGGCTGCTTGGTAGGTTGTCCATGTTTTGGTGTAGCTGCCTGCCAGTAAGCTTACTGGCCAGTCGCCACCACAGAAACATCTTTCTTCGCCAAAATTTTCTATGGCAAATGCTATATAGGGCAGCAGTTGCTCTACACCCCAGTTAGCTGTATCTGTTGTTGCTGTACCAAGTCCTGAAATTTTTGCATGGAAATTTTTCTGCTGTGCCGCTTCTTTCATCCATGCTCCCCAAACACCAAACTGTTCCTTTGTTTTGATGGGTGGCTGGTTCAAGTGGTCGAATACCATTTGCAGGGACGGGATTTTTTCCGCAACTTTCAATGCCGTCTCTATGTGTTGCGGCAACACGCCCACAATGTCGTAAGGTAAATGATGGCTGGCCAAAACCTGTAGGCTTTCCAGCACTTGTGGTTGCAATAACCAGTCCGCATTGGGTTCATCGTGTATCAAATGCCTGATGCCTTTAAAGTAGGGATTGGCCAGGTATTTTGTAGTGAGCAGTTCATGTGTTGTATCCGGATCCATCAAAGGCAACCAACCAACAACGCCTTTTATCCATTCGGTATTTGCTGCGGTTTCCAGCATCCAGTCTGTATCTGCTGTATTGTTTGCGGATTGTACCAGTATGCCTTCTGTAATACCGGCAGCAAGCCTTTCGGCTTCTATCTCTTCTATATGATAGCTACGATTGAGTATGGAAGTATTGCCATCGAGCCATGCATAGGCTGCTTTGTCAAAATTCCAATTGTGTATATGGGTATCAATTATTTTATGGGGCATGTTGCAATCTTGAATATATATTTATGTATCGGGCAAATGGTAGTTGATGTACCAGTTACTTCCTATGAAGTATAGCCCACTCCTACCGCTTCTTTGTTTAGGTTGAACTGTTCGTCAATTTCATGGTTGTGCTCACCCAGCAATGGAGCCCCCTTTTCGGATACCGCAATCTTTCCATCCACTTTTATTGGGCACCTTGTTGTTGTAATGGAAAGGCCATTGCTTGTCTTCACAACAATTTCCATGTTCAGGTTCTGGTAGCCTTCTTCCTGCATCAGCTCTTTGTAGTCAAGTACTTTTGCACACCAGATATCTGCGGGTTCCAGAATGGACAACCAGTGACTGGTAGTGTTTGCAGCAAGATGATTGGCCAGTATGGTCTTTATTTCATCGCGTTTGCTGAACCATTCTTCGCTATTGGTGTATTGCTCAAGTTCGGTACAGGAAAGCAATTTAGCCAAGGTTAGTATATTGCCCATTGCCAAGGCAAAAAATCCATCGCTTGTTTTGTAGATACCGTAAGGTGCCGCTATGTAGGCATTTGCCCCGTTTACTTCACTTCTTACGGGCAGTTGGTTGCCGTCGTTGTAGTAGCAGGTCAACACTTCAAACTGAAAGTCCAATATACTTTCCAGCATGCTTACCTGTACCAGTGCACCTTCGCCGGTAATTGCCTTTTTGTATAAGGTTGCCAGAATGCCTTGGGCTATATGTGTGCCTGCCAGTATATCTACCACTGCCACGCCCATTGGCGTTGGGTTGTCGCTATTGCTATTGCTTAACCATGTTAAACCCGATGCAGCCTGTAGCAGCAGGTCCTGTCCTGGCAGGTCTTTCCAAGGGCCCTCGTTGCCGTAGCCACTTATTTCTGCATAAATGATTTGTGGGTTGATGGCTTTTACCGTTTCGTAATCCAGGCCGAGGCGTTGCATAACGCCGGGGCGGAAATTGTGCAGCATCACATCTGCTTTGGCGAGTATCTGTTTTATTTTCTTTAGGTCGTTCTTGTCTTTTAAATCGGCTGCGTAGCTCTGTTTGTTCCTATTGATTGCATGGAAGATGGTGGACTCGTCTTCTATCATTACATCAGACACATATAGTTGCCTGCATATATCGCCAGTGCCTGGTTTTTCAATCTTGATGACCTGTGCACCCATATCAGCTAAACGCAATGCAGCAGAAGGGCCAGAAAGGAACTGGCTAAAATCCACAACAATGATGTCTTGCAATAAATCCATGCTATTGTTTTATAAAATCTGTATATACTTGTTCGTTATGTTGTCCCAGCAATGGTGCAGCTTTATCTGTAACAATGCTTTTACCGTTGATGCGTATGGGGCATCTTGTTGTTACCATTTTTTTGTTGTTGCCAATATTTACTTCCTGCTCCATCTGCAAAGTTTTGTAGGCAAGGTTACTGGTCATCATGTTCCAGTCCAACACTTCCATTGCCCATAGGTCATGCTCGTGCAACTTACTTAGCCAGTAGGCAGAAGTTTGTTGTTTCAAGTGGTTGGAAAGTAGGGATTTTATTTCATCGCGGTTAATAAATGTGTGTTCCTGTGAATATACTTCCAATGCGTTGCAGTCAATTACGTTTGCCAGTACGTTAATGTCCATCATTGCAATAGCCACGAAGCCATCTTTTGTTGCATAGATGCCGTAAGGTGCTCCCAGCAAAGGATTGCCGTTGCTTACTTCGCTACGTTTTAATGCAAGTCCGCTGTTGTAATAAGTAGTCAGCAATTCAAATTGGAAGTCTAACAAGGATTCCATTAAGCTTATTTCAATCAATGCACCTTTGTCCGTTTTCTGCCTACGTATCAGTGCGGCCAAGATACCCTGCACCAATTGGGCACCGCATAAAGTATCGGCTATGGACAAACCAAAGGGTACCGGTGCGTGGCCTGCATTGCCGGTAGTATAGGCAAGCCCGGTTACGGATTGAAGTAGCAGGTCCTGCCCTGGTTTGTGTTTCCATGGGCCTGTTTTTCCATAACCACTTATTTCGCCATAAATGATGCGTGGATTGATCTGTTGAACCTGCCCATAGCCAAGGCCAATCTTTTCCATAATGCCCGGGCGGAAGTTATGTGTCAGTATATCTGCTTTTGCAATCAGTTTTTGTACGGTTGCCAAATCAGCTTCATTCTTTAAATCGGCCGTAAAGCTTTCCTTGTTGCGGTTGATGGTATGAAAGAGCAACGAATCATCACCTACCCAAAGGTTCTTGATGGATAGTTTCCTTCCGGCATCGCCACCGTTGGGCCGTTCAATTTTAATGACCCTTGCACCCAAATCGGCAAGCCTTAGTCCGGCTGAAGGGCCAGATAGGTATTGGCTGAATTCCAGCACAACCAATCCGCTTAATGGTAGGTTACTCATGCTGAAATCAGTGTTTGGTTTTTCTCTAGACTGTATGTGTAAATAGTGTTCAAGTTTTTCAATGTCTCTTTAACGTCATTGTTTTTCCCTGTCAAAAAATCGTGGATGCAATCGCCTGCATGGTCCTGAAAGTGCAGGTAGCCATTGTACCTTGGGCGTACATAACCCCTTTCCATTGCTGGCAAGTTGTTCACGAAAAAATGATTGGTTAGGCTGTTTGCCAATTGGTTCTTCCATGCAGCCAAATGTCCTGGTTGACCACCATGCTGCACATATAAAGTAGATTGGCAATTTTCAGAAACAGCCATCGTTGCAAATTGCACGGCTTCGTGTTTATGCTTGCTAAATGCCGAAACGGATAAACCCGTACCACCAATGGTTGTTCTCAGTTTTTCATTGCCCATGCTTACTACATCGGTGTAGTGCAATATATATTTTGCATAACCCATCCTTGAATAATTGCTGTATCCATAGGCAAATGGGCAGTACCAGTAATTGTTGGTAGATGTCATGGCTTCTGCAACGGCAATAGGGTTTTTGGCAAACATCGATTGATCAATCAGGCTATATAGGCTATGCATTGTTTGCAATGCGTTGGTGCCAGTTGCTTCATCAATCACTTCATCTGTATTCTGAAAAGGTTCATTGCCATTGGCAATGCAGAATGTATAAAAGTTCATCAGCAAATCAATCGGTATTGCGGGTACGGCTACTTTACCCAATTTTGCCAGTTCAATTACGGCATCCCATGTTTGCGGAACCGCTATACCATCCTGTTGCAGAATGTCTTTACGGTAACTGGCAAACGGTGCAGCAGCATCTATTGCCAGTGCCCATTGATGGCCGTTGTAACAATAGCTTAAATGTGAGTAACCAACGCTGTTGTGCAATTGATTGTCTAAATATGCGGCAGGTATGTATTGTTCCAGGGGCAGTACACATCCGGTAGCTGCTGCACAGCCCACCCAGGGATGGTCGATGATCAGCAGGTCATATTGTTCAGTCAATTTTTCTATGGGAAAATCTGCAAACTCTTGCAATGTCCTTTTCTTCCAGTTTATTTCTATATGCGGATGCAGTTCATTGAACCTTTGCGAAGCAGCCAACAAAGGCGTTATGCCCCTGCTGTGTCCCCATGTTATGCCATTTAATACAATCTTCTCAGGCATTTGTTTCTTTTTTGTTGGCCAATAGTATATGTTCGCAAACCATTACCAGTTCACCATGTTGGTTGTGTGCTTCTACCAGTTCGGTCACCAGGCCAAAGCCCGGTTTTTTATGGTCTTTCTTTTCTTTAATGGTAACGGTAACTTTGATGGTATCGTTTATAAAAACCGGTTTTATAAAACGCAAACGTTCGTAGCCATAGGTCATGGCGGTTTCATTCACTACATCAGCCGTTAAGCCAACAGCTATTGTAAAAATCAAAGTGCCATGTGCAATGCGTTTTTTGAATGGTTGTGTCTTGCACCATTCTTCATCCATGTGGTGCGGAAAGAAATCGCCTGACTGGCCTGCATGAATCACGATATCCGTTTCAGTAACAGTCCTGCCCTTGGTTTGGCGTGTATGATCCAATTCAAAATCCTCAAAATATTTTTTAATCATCATAAGCATGAATACTGAAAAATGCTGACCGTTGATTGGGTAACTAAGGTAAGAATCAGGAATAGGAACCGGTAAGACAAACTGGTATCGCATTCATACAGCCAAGCATCTTATAAACGAATTAAGGAACAATTCGAAAGTAGAAAATATAGCCTGTATGTAAATGTAAGGTTTAACTATAGTGATGGATTATTTTACTATTGAACTGTATGGCATTTGTTCCATACATACACAAAGGGCTTCCTATATGGAAGCCCTTTGTGTATTGTTTCTTAAAACTCTATCCAACTGGTGTGAGATAGGTACTGAATGAATAACCTTCCTCTCCATCTTTTGTTTTTACAACCCACCATTGTTCGTTTTCCTTTCTTACAAAGGTCACGATTTCGCCATGTGCAGCTTTGCCTACAATCTCCCCTTCGGTTGTCGGTTCCTTACGGATGTTGAGGTTGGATGATGCAGTGGTTACCTTAAGTTGTGCACCTTCTGCCAGGCCAGCAGTTGCGTTGATGTTCAGCACTAAATCCCCTGCAGTAAAATTGGGATCAATTTTGCCATAAACTTCCCATACTGCATCTTTTGCAGCACCGGTTGGGGCATCCCCATCCACATAGAGTACATTGTCCTGCTCCCTTACCTGTAAATTGGTAATGCCTTGTGCGGAAGCCGTATCTAAAAGTTCTTTGTATTTGTCTTGCAATGCCATAATTAAATATTTTGTTGGGTTACTGTACTGTTAGTTTGTTGTCAATTTTTTTAGGTTTCAATGCATTCAGCACCATCATTAATTTGGGTAGGCTTGCCTTTTTGATTTCGCCCGTTAAAGAGATGATGCCATCTTTAACTTGTGCTTTTACAGTAGGGAAATCTTTGGTGGCATCTTTTATGCCTTTTGCCAATAACTCATCGGCAGCAGAAACAACTGTTACTGGCGGAGGTGGTGGCGGTGTCACGGTTGCATTGTTTACCACACTCTTTACACCTTTAATTTTTGCCAATACTTCTTCCGCAGCTTTTTTGGCAGATTCATCTTTAAATTGCCCCGTTAAAGTGGCTACTCCATCTTTAACATCAACTTTTGCCTCAATGGGCAATACTTTTTGGGCATCTGCGGCAATGTCCGCATCTTTTTGTCCACAGCTAAAAGCTGCAAAGGAACCGAATACCATGAGGGCAGCGAGCATCTTGTTCAGTCTCATAATCGTTTTGTTTGAATGAATGAATAAAAGAGATAAGTGATGTAGACAAATAACGTACTAAAAACAGGGTTTAAGCAGGACATTGAAACACGGCAAGACCATAAATGCATATTATGTCTTTTTTGACTATTTAGTTTACTGAAACATCCACAATACAATTGGTTTGGGCGATTGTTGGATATAAGCAGCCAAGTTGTTCAGGAAACGGTAAGATACCATTGGGCAGCCCAGGCTGTTACAAATAGTTTGTGGATAGGTTTCGTAATCCGGCACGCAACTGTACCCATGTAAAACAATAAACCTATTGAAAGCGTTGCTGTTAGTACTGTCCAAGCCATACAGTTTAAAGGCGTCGCCAAACTTGCCCTTGTATTTATAGCTTACCAGGTACTTTCCAAGAGAGCTGCAAGAACAGTCGGGCGTATTGGAGAATTGACCCTCACGCAAGTAATTTTGATTGCAGCTGCCATGTGCCACAAGGCCGGCTGTAAGAACCGTGTCGGCTACTAAATCATATACAAAAAATCTTTTTTTACCACTGGACATATTCATGTCTGCCAAAAAGCAAATACGGGTGCTGTAGTTTTTCTGCCTTGCAAATTGTCTTGCTTCTTTTGCCTTTGCTTGCAGCCTTGCCTGTTCCGTATCTTTTGCTTGATTGTTTTTATTGTAAGGGGTAGGACCATTAGTGTTGGATGGATGCGAAAAATAGTAACGGAATGCGATCAAGCATAGTATAACAATAATCGCAACAGTTATTTTTTTCATGCCTGTATAGATGCAGCATTTTTGAAGTTCCACAAAACAAGAAGACCGCACCAATAGGTACGGTCTTCTTGTTTTTATTCTAATAACAATTACTAGCCTGCAATCAAGTGGCTAACTGTTATTTTATCTTTCATCATTTGTCTTGCAGTATCTGCAATGCCTTGTGCATCGTAGGCACATTCCCTATGCAGTTCCTTGGGTGTACCATGCTCTACTAGTCTATCTGGTATGCCCAGTATCTTCACTTCGGCTTTGTAGTTGTGTTGACTCATGAATTCCAGCACGGCAGATCCAAAACCGCCAATAATGGTACCATCTTCCACAGTAATTACCTTGTCAAATTGAGTAAATACTTCATGCAGCATTTCTTCATCAATAGGCTTTACAAAACGCATGTCGTAGTGTGCGGGATTCATGCCCTGTGTCTTTAATTCGCGGATGGCTGTTTGTGCAAAATTGCCCGTATGTCCCAAGGACAGTATGGCAATGTCTTCGCCATCTTTTATCTTTCTTCCCTTACCAATTTCTATTGCTTCAAACGGCGTTCTCCATTCTGGCATCACACCTTCGCCCCTTGGATAGCGTATCACAAAAGGATATTTTGAACTCTCCAATTGAGAAGTGAACATCAGGTTACGCAGTTCCTGTTCGTTCATAGGTGCGGCAATCACCATATTGGGTATGCAGCGGAAATAAGGAATATCGTAACAGCCGTGGTGTGTTGGCCCATCATCACCTACCAACCCTGCCCTATCCAGACAAAGTGTAACGGGCAGTTTCTGAATGGCAATATCATGCACCACCTGGTCGTAGGCCCTTTGCATGAAGGATGAATAGATATTGCAAAAAACCCGCATACCCTGCGTGGCCAGGCCAGCACTTAAAGTAGCGGCATGCTGTTCGCAGATGCCCACATCGAATGCACGGTTGGGCATTTTTTCCATCATGTATTTTAAAGATGAACCCGAAGGCATTGCCGGGGTTACGGCCATTACCTTATCATTCATCTCTGCCAGTTCAATCATGGTGTGGCCAAATACATCCTGGTATTTGGGTGGCTGTGGGGCAGTTGGTGTTTTCTTGTATATTTCGCCGGTTACTTTATCAAAAAGTCCCGGTGCATGCCACTTGGTCTGGTCTTTTTCCGCCAATGCATAGCCCTTACCTTTTACGGTAACAATATGCAATAGCTTGGGGCCGGGAATATTTTTCAGGTCTTTTAACGTATCAACCAGCTTGGTAATATTATGCCCGTCAATAGGGCCAAAATAGCGGAAATTCAATGCTTCAAAAAGGTTGCTGCTTTTGCTTACCATTCCTTTTACACTTGCTTCCAATTTGGAAGCCATTTCACGGGTAAAAGTCTTGCCAACAGGCAGCTTGCCCATTAATTTCCATACATCGTCCCTCACTTTGTTATAGGTGGGCGACGTGGTAATGTCCGTTAAATATTCCTTCAACGCACCCACATTGGGGTCAATGCCAATACCATTGTCGTTCAGTATCACCAGCATGTCCGCATCTGCAACACCTGCATGGTTCATGGCTTCAAAAGCCATACCTGCTGTCATGCTGCCATCGCCAATCACTGCAACACTTTTACGGTTCTCGCCTTTATATTTTGCGGCAATGGCCATGCCCAGTGCAGCGGAGATGGACGTAGAAGAGTGGCCTACGCCAAATGTATCGTACTCGCTTTCGCTGCGTTTGGGAAAACCGCTTAAGCCCTTGTATTTTCTATTGGAGACAAAATTGTCGCGACGGCCGGTCAATATCTTATGCCCATAAGCCTGATGGCCAACATCCCATACCAATTGGTCGTAAGGTGTGTTGTATATATAATGCAGTGCCACAGTCAGTTCAACCACGCCCAGGCTTGCTGCAAAATGGCCGCCATGCACACTCACCACATCAATGATATATTGCCTTAGTTCGTTACATACCTGGTGCAGTTGTTCACGGCTCAATTTCTTCAGGTCTGCAGGGCTATCAATGTTTTTTAATAGTAATCCGGGAGTAATCTCCATGTATGCTATGTTTTGTTTTGTAAAAATAGTATTTTGCTTGGAGGTGAGTGGCCTGTTTTATTAACCAAGGGCTGGTTTTGGGGATTATTGAACTGCTTTAACAGCGTTTTGTACCAAACACCCACCTTATTTGCCACTAATCAAATTGAATAACCCTTAAAAGAATAGAGGTTTTTACCTTTAACCGCACATGAAAAACAATAAATCGGCGTACTGGTGGTGCCAGATTGGTGGGTGGAGTGCGTATTGCTTAGTCTATACATTTTTCTATTTCACAATCCGAACCAAGCCCCAACCGTACTTTTTTGAGATATTACTTACGGATGCCGTTACAGGCATCCTGATTACGCATGTGATGCGTATGATGATTGGTTATTTCAACCTGTTGAAACTGAATGTACAACGCCAGATTATTACGCTGTTACTCACCTCCATTGTTTTTGCATTGCTGTATTCGATGCTGATGCTGTACGTGGAAGACTATGTCTTTCACCTGATTGAGAACGAGGCCATGCGAAACGCCCCTTTCATCACCAAATTGATACGTACTTCTTTCGGCTCGTTTTTCTATATGCTTATCTGGAACCTGATCTATTTCATGTACCATTACATACAGAAAAGCAGGCAGGAGCAGATTGACAGGATAAGGCTGGAGAGCCTTGTAAAGGAACTGGAACTGAAAACCATCAAGGCACATATCAACCCGCATTTCATATTCAATGCACTGAACAGCATCAGGGCATTGGTTGATGAGAACCCCATCAGGGCAAGAACGGCCATCACCGAGTTGAGCAATATTTTAAGAAGCAGCATGCAGGCGGAAAAAGCCGAAACATCGCCCCTTGAAAAAGAACTGAACATTGTAAAGGATTACCTGGCTTTGGAGCATATACGTTTTGAGGACAGGCTGCAGATTGAATACGATATTGATGAGGATACGCTTGACCAGCCCATACCGCCCATGATGTTGCAGACCCTGGTGGAGAATGCCATCAAGCATGGCATCAGTAAGCAGAAGGATGGCGGATTGGTTAAAGTGATTTCGGATTTCAGGAACAACCACCACGAACTGATTATCCAGAACACGGGCCAGCTAAACGGTATTGCAAGTGCCGATGGGTTCGGTATTGCCAGTACCCAGAACCGGCTTTCGATATTGTTTGGCGACAAAGCCAGTTTTGAATTAAAAGATATTAACGGGAACATGGTAGAGGCAAAAGTGATTATGCCCGTGACCATGTAAGACGATTTTTTTAGAAACCTATATTCTGTACATAAATACAATTGCAATGGCAATAAAAACAATTATTATTGACGATGAACGCCTGGCGAGAAACGAACTGAAAAAATTGCTGCTTGAACATGGCGATATTGAAGTGATTGAAGAAGCCGCCAATGTGGATGAAGGCATCGAGAAAATTGAGACACTCAATCCCGATCTAATTTTTCTGGATATACAGATGCCCGGAAAAACCGGGTTCGACCTGTTGGCCGAAGTGGAGAAAGCACCCCGGGTTATTTTTACTACCGCTTACGATGAATATGCGTTAAAAGCTTTTGAAGTAAACGCATTGGATTATTTGCTGAAGCCGATTGAACCCAAACGCCTGAGCGATGCCATACAGAAGCTGCAGTACGAGATACAGAAAGAAAATGCCGGCAATAATGGCAACCGTGGGCCATTGACCGAAGAGGACCAGGTGTTTGTAAAGGATGGTGAACGCTGCTGGTTTGTAAAACTGCATGAAATAAGGCTGTTTGAAAGTGTGGGCAATTATGCAAAGGTTTTCTTTGCCAACAACAAACCACTAATACTGAAATCATTGAATGCATTGGAAGAAAGGCTGGACGAGCGTACGTTTTTCCGTGCCAACAGGAAGCATATCATTAACCTGCGTTGGATAGAAAAAATTGAACCTTATTTCAACGGTGGTTTATTGGTTGAGTTGAAAGGCGGTGAGAAGATTGAAGTAAGCCGCAGGCAAACAGTGAAGTTCAAAGAAATGATGAGCCTGTAAAATATCAATTAACCCCTACTAAAAAAGCCACTATTTATATTAGTGGCTTTTTTGTTGTACTGCTTGTATGCTATTGAAGTGATAATTTGTATTTCGTAATGGTGTGGTATTTCTGCCCGGGTTTCAGCAATGTTGTTGGGAAACTGGGCTGGTTGGGCGAGTTGGGAAAATGCTGCGTCTCCAAACATAAAGCCGTATGTTGCTTGATGGCTTTGCCATCATAGTTGGTTAACGATCCATCCAGGAAGTTGCCAGAATAGAACTGTAGTCCGGGTTCCATGGTGTACACGTCCATCTTTCTGCCACTTGTTGCATCGGCCAGTGTTGCTACTAACGAAAGGCTTGCCTCTTTTTTATTCAGTACCCAGTTATGGTCATAACCACCTTTTACCTGATCTATCCTGGCACCAATTTTCTCCGCTTTTGTAAAATCGAATGGCGTTCCTTTTACTGATTTTATTTCGCCCGTTGGTATCAGTGTGCTGTCAACGGGTGTATAGTTGTCTGCATCAATCCATAAACTATGGTTGTTGATGGTATTGTTCACATCGCCACTTAAATTGTAATAGTTGTGCTGTGTTAAGTTAAGCACAGTTGGTTTGTCCGTTTCAGCATTGTATTCAATTTCCAGTTCATCGTCATTCGTCAGGGTATAACGTACCTGTACTTTCAAAATGCCGGGATAGCCTTCTTCGCCATCCTGGCTAACATAATACAGCAGCAATGTTGGTATGGTGTCGCTCGTAACAACGCCTTTCCAAACAACTTTGTCAAATCCTTTCTTGCCGCCATGCAAATGGTTCTTTCCATCGTTGGTAGCCAAGGTATATTCCTTATTGTCAATTTTGAACTTACCATTGGCAATGCGGTTGCCGTAACGGCCAATCAATGCACCAAAATAGGGCGGCGGTGTAAGGTAGCCTTTCAGGCTGTCGAAGCCAACCAGTATGCTTTGTTTTTTTCCTGCTTTATCGGGAAAGGTCCATGATGTAACAATACCGCCATAGTTGGTAATCTTTACCTGGTTGCCCTTGCTATTGGTAAGCGTGTACAGCAAAACATCCTTGCCATCCACTTTTCCAAAGTCTGACTGGGCAATGCCTACTTTGGCCTCAGCGGGTTTGTTTTTGGGCTTACAACCTACCGTAGCAGCTGCTACCAGCAAGGCAATCATCCATCGTTGTTTCATAATAGTTGTTTTTATGTGAAGCAAATCGTTTGAGGAAATCAATGGGTTGATACTGCCTTTTCTGTAAAGAGGTTACGGAACCTGAATGCAAAGATGCCGATAATTGCAAAGCAAATAAGTGGAACAATATATGCCAGTTGTATGTTGCCATTATTGGCATCCGATATCTTGCCCATGATAACCGGGAATATGGCACCACCAATAATTGCCATTACGATTAATGAGGAGGCAAGCTTCGTTTCCTCTCCCAAGCCGGCAATGCCCATTGCAAAAATGGTGGGGAACATGATTGACATAAAAAAAGGCGTTGCCATCAATACATAAACGGCAACATTTCCTTTTAAAGTTATTGCGGCAAAAAGCAATACAATAGCAATGATTGCGTAGGCACCCAGTAATAAAGCAGGTTTTACAAACTTCATTAAAAACGTGCCCAAGAACCTGCCTGCCATAAAACCAACCATGGCAATAGAGCCCCATAACAATGCTGCATCTTTTTCGGAAACATTGTTTACATACCTGGAGAATCGGATAAAGAAACTACCTATACATACCTGTGCACCCACATAAAAGAACTGTGCAACTATTGCCCAACGCAGGTGCCCATTTTTTAAAATGGCAAAAGAGAATTTAGAAGGGTCATTGTTGTTGCTTTCCTTTATTTCGGGCAGTTTCGTAAAAAAGAAAATAACCAAAAGGGCAATTACAAGTAAGCCCAATATGAGGTAAGGAATTTTAACAGTTGCAGCTTCGCCGGATAAATAGCTATTCAATGTGCCATTAAGCTTCATCTGTTGCAGTTCATCTTTTGAATGTTCTATGCCAGACAGTATGAACTTACCACCAATTAGCGGTGCTATAAAAGCCCCTACCCCATTGAATGATTGTGCAAGGTTGATACGGAATGCAGCCGACTGCTCATCGCCCAGTTTTGTTACATAAGGGTTAGCAACGGTTTCCAAAAAAGTGGCCCCGGATGCACCAATAAACAATGCAACCAAAAACAAATAATACTCCCGTATAACCGCTGCAGGAATAAACAACAGAAAGCCCATGCCAAACAAGAAGAGGCCAAAGAGGATGCCTTTTTTGTATCCGTATTTGTGCATGAACCAACCAGCCGGTATAGCCATGATGAAATACGCAAGCGATACCGATGAATCAATGAATGCAGATTGGGTATCTGTAAGCTGGCAGGCTTTTTTTAGATGCGGAATAAGTATGGGATTGATGTTGTGCAGGAATGCCCATAAAAAAAACAAACAAGTAACCAATATAAATGGCAGTATGTATTTCTTCTTTTCATTCATGGCAGCTTTTGTTTTGGTTGGGATTATAAAAATTTCAATCCGTCTTTATTCAGTTGTTCATATTTCTTCTTATCGAACATGAAAAGGAAAGCCCCCTTGCGTGATGATTCTTTTTCCTTTTCATCAAGTTTGTGGAGCAGGTTAAGCGATAATATCTTTTTGGTAAAATTCCTTTTGTCGAATGTGGTGTTGTAAACGGCTTCGTACAATGCCTGTAGTTGTTGTAAGGTGAATTTGTTGGGCAGCAGTTCAAAACCTATTGGGTGGCTGGTCACTTTTTCCTGTAGCCTTTCCCTGGACAGTTTGATCATATGCTTATGGTCGAAAACCAGCGTTGGCATTTTGTTTAGCGGAAACCATTGTGCGTTGTGTTCCTTCATCAATGCTTCGCTATAGTCATCAATTTTTATCAAGGCAAAATAGGCAATGGATACAACCCTTGCAGCGGTATCCCTATGCACATCGCCAAAGCAGTGCAGTTGCTCCATATAGATATTGCTTAAACCCGTCAATTGGTTCAGGATCCTTGTTGCTGCATCGTTTACACTTTCGTTGTGCTGAACAAAGCCACCCATTAATGACCATTTGCCTACCTGTGGTTCCAGTGCACGCTTAATAAGCAATGCTTTTAATTCTTTGCCATCAAAGCCAAAGATGATGCAGTCTACAGCCAGCAAATGGCTATCGTGATTCTTGTATGCATTGGTGATTGATGACATGATGTGTTCATTGTTGTTCTTCAGTTCATGGGTGCGACGCCACGGAAGTTGAAATATGTACTATTGTTGACTACAAAAAAATATTTACCACAAAGACACGAAGGCACTAAGATGTCCACTTCGTGAACTTGGTGTCTTTGTGGTAGAACATCTATGATTTGTTTATTTGATAGTACACTTCGCTCCACTTCAGTTCATTTTTGAATTGATAGAGTGACGTGTCTTTGCCAATCAAGGTAAATTCTATTCCAGCCATGCTTGCAAAATCTTCCATGTGTTCTGCAGTAAGGTTTTGCGAGTAGCCTGTATGGTGTGCACCGCCAGCATATATCCATGCGGCACAACCTGTATGCATGTTGGGGTAAGGTTTCCATAGAACCCTTGCCACAGGCAGCTTAGGCAGGTTGTGCAATGGTGCCACGGCCAGCACTTCATTTACCAACAGGCGGAAGCGGTTGCCCATGTCAATAATAGAAGCATTCAGTGCAGGGCCGGGTGCAGAGTTGAATACAAGACGTACAGGATCAGCTTTGCCACCAATACCCAACGGGTGCACTTCGCAGGACGGTTTTGCATCGGCAATGCTTTCGCATATTTCCAGCATGTGAGAGCCAAGTACCAATCGGTTATCGGGATTGAAGTGATAGGTATAATCTTCCATGAAGGAGTTACCGCCTTTCAATCCGCTGCCCATTACTTTCATGGCCCTTACCAAAGCCGCAGTCTTCCAGTCGCCTTCTCCTGCAAAGCCGTAACCCTTTGCCATCAAGCGTTGCGAGGCTATGCCCGGTAGCTGTGCCATGCCATGTAGGTCTTCAAACGTATCGGTATAACCTTTATAATTACCTGCTTCTAAAAATGCCTCTATGCCCAGCTCAATCTTTGCAGCTTCACGTAAAGAAGCATGCTGTTCGCCACCTTTTATAAGCGATGATGTAAGGGTGTAGCTGTCTGCATATTCCTGTACCAATGCATCTACCTGTGCATCGGTTATTTCATTGATTACCTTAACTAGGTCGCCAATACCATGTGTGTTTACTGAGTAGCCAAAACGCATTTCGGCTTCTACCTTATCGCCATCGGTTACGGCAACGTAACGCATGTTATCGCCAAAACGTACAAACCTTGCACCTTGCCAATCGTGCCAGCCAGCGGCAGCACGTACCCATGCATTTATTTTGGACAAGGTTTCTTCATCTTGCCAATGCCCCACCACAACCTTTCTGTTTAAACGCATACGGCTCATGATGAAGCCAAACTCCCTATCGCCGTGGGCAGACTGATTCAGGTTCATGAAGTCCATGTCAATATCATTCCAGGGAATATCACGGTTGAACTGTGTATGAAAGTGCAGCAATGGTTTCTGTAAAATCTTCAACCCGCCTATCCACATTTTTGCGGGTGAGAATGTATGCATCCAGGCAACAATACCGATACAGTTTTTGGCAATATTTGCATCCTGGCAAACAGCAAAAATTTCTTCGGGCGATTTCACCGTTGGCTTCCAGATAACATTTACAGGCATCTGCTCACTTACGTTTAAATAGGCTGCAATAGCTTGCGAATTGATAGCTACCTGTTTCAAGGTGTCTTCTCCATATAAATCCTGGCTTCCTGTTACGAACCAGATTTCCAATGTTTTTAAATCTTTCATTTTTTTTATTTTTTGGGTTCATAGGTCATAGTAATTGGCTCATAGCAAAACGTTCATCACCATGAACCATTTACTATGAACTACAGGGCTATTGCCCATAATAACTATCAGGACCATGTTTGCGTTCAAAATGTTTTTTAATCAATGCATCTTTTAAGCGTGGTGCATTGGGGTTTATCTTTTCGGTGAGGTAGGCCATCTGTGCAATGGTTTCCAATACGGCACTGTTGTGTACGGCCTTATCGGCATTCTTGCCCCAGGTAAAAGGTGCATGATTGCCTACCAACACCATTTCCACTTCTTTGTAACTGAGTCCACGTTGCTCAAAGCAGTTGATAATTTGGAAACCTGTTTCATATTCATAATTGCCTTTTATCATTTCATCGCCCATAGGTGGTGCACAGGGAATATCAACGGTGTTGTAATCAGCATGGGTGGTACCAAAGATGGGAATATCACGTTGGCTTTGTGCCCATGCGGTACCATACGTTGAATGGGTGTGTACAATGCCGCCGATTGTAGCCCAATGCTTGTATAGCACGGCATGTGTTCTTGTATCGGATGATGGGCGTAGGCTTCCTTCCACCGTATTGCCATCAAAGTCAACAATAACCATATCATCTACTTTCAATTTTTCATAAGGCACACCGCTCGGTTTAATGGCAAATACGCCAAGGCTTCTGTCCACTGCACTTACATTGCCAAACGTAAATAGTACCAAACCAAGTTTGGGCAGTTGCATATTGGCTTCGTAGGCCTCTTCTTTTATGTGTTGATGTTTACTCATGATCGTTTATTTAAAACTGAATGTCAGGTTGAGCTTGTCGAAACCGAATCAATAAAACCGTCTTCGACAAGCTCAGGCTGACACGCTAAAATTCATATCCCTTTTTCCAAGAAATTTCCCAGCTCCTTGTATTGCCCAAAACGTTTTTTATAAAATACAGTATTGCTTTCATTAGGATGGTACACTGCATCAAAGCCCTGCCCCATGGCATTCATGGCATCTTCTACTTTGGTATATAAACCTGCTGCTGTTGCTGCAAACATGGCGGCACCTGCGGCACAGGTCTGCTCGCTTTTGTGTATGCGAATGGGCATGTCCATTACATCGGCCATTACCTGCATGATGTAGGGCGATTTTTTTGCCACGCCACCCAAACCAATCAATCCTTTTACAGGTATGCCCTGCTCTATAAACCTTTCCACGATTGCTTTTGCACCAAAGCAGGTAGCTTCAACCAATGCCTTGAACATACGTGGTGCATCTGTACCTAAATTCAATCCTGTGAATGCCCCTTTAAGCAATTGATTGGCATCGGGTGTCCTTCTTCCATTTAACCAATCAATAGCCAATTCATCTTTTTCATTCAATGGAAGCTGTGCAGCCTGCTTGGAGAGTTCTGCAATTATTTTATCATTGATTTGTTGTTTCAAATTTTCATCATCCAATAGACTTAAAGGCCAGGCTAACAGATTTTTTAACCAAGCATAAGCATCGCCAAAGGCGGATTGTCCTGCTTCCATACCAATCATATTGGGTATAACAGAACCATCCACTTGACCACAAATACCATTCACCAAAGTATCACCAACTTCACTTATTGATGCAACCAACATATCGCAGGTGGATGTACCCATTACCTTGCTTAAATAGTATGGTTCTATCTGACCGCCAACTGCACCCATGTGTGCATCAAATGCACCAATGGCAATCACTACATCTGTTGACAGGCCTAAACGCTGTGCCCATTCGGCAGACAGGTTACCTGCAGGTTGTGCAGCAGTGAATGTTTCAACAGGAAGTTTTGCAGTGAAACCATCCAGCACCGCATCCAATGAAGCAAAAAACTGGTTGGGTGGATAGCCACCAAAACTGGCATTCCATAAACCTTTGTGGCCTGCACTGCAAACGCCACGTTTTATTTGGGTAACATCATTGCCACCCGTTAATAAGAAAGGTATCCAGTCGCAATGCTCTACCCAACTATGAATAGCATCCTTTACTTGTTCATCTTCACGGAGCACATGCAAGAGTTTTGCCCAGAACCATTCGCTGCTATATATGCCACCAACAAACTGTAAATAATTGGTATCGAATTTTGTTGCATGTTCATTTATTTCGGTAGCTTCCTGTACACTTGTATGGTCTTTCCATAACACGAACATGGCGTTGGGGTTTTCGGCAAACTCGGGCAGCAATGCCAAAGGCTGTCCGTGCACATCCACCGCAACAGGTGTTGAGCCTGTGGTATCCACTGCAATGCCCTTTATATTGGCTGCAACGGCAGTGCCTGCTTTTTGCAAACAGTCTTTAATGGTATATTCCAAACCTTCTATATAATCCAACGGGTGCTGGCGGAACTGGTTGGCAGCCGCGTTGCAGTACAACTGTTTTTTCCAGCGTGGATAATAGAAAATGGAGGAAGCAATTTCGTTGCCATTGTTGGCATCGGCTATGATGGAGCGGACAGAATCCGTTCCGTAATCTACGCCTATTACATAAGAGTTGTGGGTCATGGTATATTGAGCAAATCGTTAATTGAGAAAGCTAATGTAGGCGTTTTTCTTAAATAAGTGTAATTTTTACATTTATTTTTATACAGCCCATTCCTCACGCTCCGTTAAAAGTCCAACCCTGTTCAACTGCTCATGGGAGCGACGCCACGAACGGTGAACAATGCACCACAGCCTGTAACCAAAAAAATTGCTTACATTTTTATGCAGCAACAACTATATGTACATTCGTTGTAAATAGTATGCACAACTATGGACGTACAAATAGAAGATAGCTGGAAGCAGGTTCTGAAAGGCGAGTTTACCAAGCCTTATTTTTTACAAGTGATTACGCATTTAAAAACGGAAAGGGCCACGGGCAAAACCATTTACCCGCCGGGCCAGCTTATATTCAATGCCTTTGCCAAAACACCATTCGACAAAGTAAAAGTGGTGCTGCTTGGCCAGGACCCTTATCATGGTCCAGGACAGGCAATGGGATTGAGTTTCAGCGTGCCGGATGGTGTGAAGCCTCCCCCATCGCTGGTAAATATTTACAAGGAATTAAAGACGGATATCGGCATGCCCATACCAACAAGCGGCAACCTTACCAGTTGGGCTGAGCAAGGCGTACTGCTGCTGAACGCCGTATTAACGGTACGTGCCAATGAACCTGCAAGCCATAGCAAGATCGGCTGGATGGATTTTACCGATGCAGTGATCAAAAAAATATCGGAAGAAAAAACAGGCGTGGTGTTTTTGTTATGGGGCAATTTTGCACAGCAGAAGCAGGTGCTGATTGACGAGACAAAACACCATGTACTGAAATCGGCCCATCCATCGCCCTTTAGTGCCGACAGGGGCTTTTTTGGCAGCAAACAATTCAGCAGGACAAATGAACTGTTGATGAAGCAAGGCCTATCGCCCATTGATTGGAATGTTGAGGCAGGCAGAAAATAAGCAGTTAAAATACGCATAAATAAAAATAAATATGCAACAAAAAGAAAGAACCGGTTTTGTGGAATTTGTAAAAAACATTTTTGCAAGGGTTTGGGCATTGTGGGGGCTGCTAAGTTTTGTTGCTACGTTCCTGATCATTTTTATTCCGTCGATGATCAGTTACTTAATTCCTGAGCCTAAAGGGCAACGTTTTTTTATTGCCACAGCAAAAGTCTGGATGAACGTATGGCTGCGGTTGATTGGTTGCCCGCTAACGGTTAAAGGAAAGGAACATTTTGAAAACGGGAAGCCATACGTTATTACCTGCAACCATAATACCTTGATGGATGTACCCATTACTTGTCCTTATATTCCGGGGGCCAATAAGACGATTGCCAAAAAGAATTTTGCCAAAATTCCTTTGTTTGGCTGGTTCTATAGCAAGGGCTCTATTCTGGTGGACAGGAAAAGCGATGCTAGCCGCAGGAAAAGTTTTGAGGACATGAAGAAGACGCTTGCCAACAATATGCACATGTGCATTTACCCTGAAGGTACACGCAACAGGACAGCAGACCCATTGAAACAGTTTTACGATGGTGCTTTTAAACTGGCCATTGATACGCAGACACCTGTTATACCTTGCCTCTTGTTCAACACCAACAAGGCCTTGCCTACCAACCGTTTTTTTTACCTGATGCCGCAGCAGTTGGAGATGCATTTTCTGCCACCAATTGCAGTTGACAATATCTCTACCAAGGAGCTAAAGGAAAAAGTGTTCAGGATCATGTGGGATTATTATTGCTCGCATCAATAAAACAAAAGCAATTTTTTTTGTACTTAGCTATAGAATATGAATGGGCATTGGAGGCGTCGCACCCATCAACAGTTGAACAGGATTGGGCTTTGATAGAAGCGTACACAAAACTGTTATTAATAATCCCCATTAATAATTGGAGAAGGTCCTGCTTCTATTTATTTTCAAATCCCTCAATATGCCACTCTTTGGGCTGATGGTAAAGTTGAAGGAGCGGTACAAACCAATAGGCGTAACGTTTATAGACAGTTGCCAGCAGTGCATTTCGCGGCTTACAAACATGCTGAACTGCTCCAGCTTAAACGTTTTTACATTATAGTAGCCGGTACCACCTGCCTTCCATTTTGGGGTAAGGCTAAAGTCGCCATTAAAGTTTATGCTGGAATAAACATCTGTGGTGTACCCGCTATAATCTGCCTTTAGCACCCGGTTAAAGGAAAGCGAATAAGAGAGGTCAATTTTCCAGGGAATATTGAAGTCCGTAAACTCTGCAGGGTTCTCCCTTGCGTATTGCAATTGCCTTAGCTGTTCATCGGGTGTCATGAAAGGGTCGTTGGTACTTGCAAGCCTTTCCTTATCGGTTTTGCCATCTTTCGATTTGCTTTGAAAGCTGGTAGACATTGCAAGGCTTCCGCTGGTTATCCTACCCAGCTTGCCTTTTCTAATCATCAGGCTGTTTATACGTGTACCATACTTGTCTACCTGATAAGGGTCCATATTTGCATTGGCCGTAATATTAATTTTTTCGAACAGGGTACTACGTAAATAAAAATTAAAGGCACCCAGTGCAAAGCTATCGGCCAGTAGATTGTATGATGAGTTGAAACCGAAACCGTCAATCAGTTTCACTTTCTTGTCGCTGGCAGCCGCCGTATCTTTTTTGTTTTTCACTTTCATCTCCAGCAGGTTGTCTATACCAAAGTTGATGCCGCCAAAATTGCCCTGTGCATAAGAGCCATACAGCCCACCATCATACTTCGAAAAAGTAAGCTTACGCCCCGAGGTATCCACCTGTACGGCATAGAAATCCTTACTCACCAGGTCGGGCTTGTAACTAAAGCCAATGCTTGGTCTTATTTCATGCCTGATGGCTTTCAGGTTGCCTTTTTTGAACAGGTAAGTACCAAAAATCCTGGTGCTGGCACTTACACCAAAACTCATTTGGTTCTGTATGCCAAAGCCTTTTTTAAGATGCATTTTTACGGTTGAATCCGTCGGGTCCCATTCCCTGATAACGGACTGGCCAAACCAACGTTGCTGAAACGCAATGGAAGGGCCGATAGTGATGGGCCCCAATGAAGGCAGGGACAGTGTAATTGGAATATTATGGTCGGCACCCCACATTAAAGTATCCAACAGTTTGCTTGCTTTAAAAGCGGTGTCGTAAAAAGAGATGTTGTTCTGGAAGTTGCCCGAATAACCCACACCCAATTTCTCGTACCATTTAGGTGTACCTGCTTGTTCCTTCTTTTGGAAAGGATATAATGTAACCACGTTGAAAGAAGCATTGGGCAGGCTCATGTTTACCAAATGCGTTACACTGTTCTGGTTATGGTTGGCATTCAGCGATAAATTGTATTTACCGTTCCAGTCTTTGGTATAGGCAATGGATGAACCCAACTGGTTATTGAAATTCTGGTAAGGGTTGTTCAATATATATTGGTTGAACTTGGTGCTACCAAAATTCACACTCGCATTAAACGTGGTACCCGGCCTTGCACGGCTGTCGCGTGAATGGCTCCAGTTGATCATGAAAGTAGAAGTAGTGGTAAACTCATTTTCCAGCTTGGTATTGTAACGGTTCAGTAGTTTAGACTTCTGTAAAGAAAGGTTGAAGTTGCCCGTGTATTGATAACGCTTCAAATACTTGGGGTTCACATTCAGGCTCCAGCCACCATAAGAATAAATATTGGCCCTTGTGGTAACATCCACATTGTCGCCAAAAACTTTATAATAACCCAAGCCTTCCAGCCCCAGACCAAAATCCTCACTGCTGTTAAACGTTGGCACCAATACACCGGAGTGCCTGCCACGGTTTAGCGGGTAAATGCCAAACGGGATATAAACGGGTATGGGCACGCCTTCAAACTCGGGGTGGGCAGGCCCGCTAACACCAATCTTATTGCTGATGATTTTCATTTTCTTGGTACGGAAAACAAAATGCGGCGTATCCAGGTTACAGGTAGTGAAACTTGCCCGGTATGCAAACACCACATTGCTGTCTGTTTTCTTCAACTTATTTGCGTTCACAAAAAGTTCGTCCTGCTGAAAATAGGTGTTATAAGTAATCCCTTTTTGTGTCTTTAAATTGTACACTATAGAATCGCTCAGGGTTTTCATACCGCCCTGGTTAAACTTGGTCTTGTTCAACGAATTGGCCGATGTATCGCTGGAACCTTTTGCCTTGATCTGTTGTTTTGACTGTTCGTAATGGATGGTAGCCGCTTCCACATCCATATCCTCATAATGGGTCTGGGCCTTGCCATACAATATAAATTCCTTGGTGGTAATAATCAACACGCCCGAATCTTCTGCCGCATACTTTACAGGTGCCTGTAAAGAGTCCTTAGAAATATGGAAGGTATCAATGGTGGCAACTTTTTTTCCGGTAGTATCTTTTTTAATGGTTGTATCTGGCTGTACATGCTGTGCAGGCAATGCAGTGTTTATCCTAACCGGTTTTATACCGCCAGTGCCGGGTATAATGGTATCGCCAATTGCTGTTAATGAAATTAAAAAGTTGCTGGGTCTTTTGTAGGTTGCCCGTACTTTGAGCGTTAATAACAACACCAAGGCAATAGCAACAATAGCAGTAAAGGTTTTTGCGTTAAATTTGTACAATTGGCTCATGGTTGTTAGAAGCAAAAATAGGAGCTAAAAAACAAATTGAATTTTATACCTTTTTCTTTAACGAATTGATATGATGTTAAAAAAAGCTTTCATACCCGCCGTATTAACCCTGGGCAGCCTTTGCCTTACGGCCTTTACCATAAAAAGCAACAGACCGCCCATACAGAAGCAGAAGCTGAGAAGAATTGTGATTGATGCCGGGCATGGTGGCCAGGACATTGGTGCCACTGGCAAATACTCCAATGAAAAAACGGTATCACTGGCAATTGCATTTGCCTTGCAAAAAGAAATCGAGGAACAGATTCCGGATGTGGAAACCTATATGACCCGTACCACCGACATTTTTGACAGCCCGATTGTGAAAGCCAATAAAGCCAACGATGCCAAAGGCGACCTGTTCATTTGCGTGCATTGCAACTGGGCACCGGGTCAAAGACATACCGAATTTACCGGTTACAAAACCGAAACCTATACCAAGGGCAAAGGCAAAAAGAAAAAGACCTATACCCGTAAGGTGAAACAGTACCGTACTTGGTACAGCCCCAGCGATGTAAAGGGCACGGAGACTTTTATCTGGAACATTAACAAGACAACAGCCAAGGAAAAAGCATTGGAAACCCATGAAGATATGTTTATGGACAGTGCTACCTTGAAGGAACTGGATGCATTTGAAAAAAGGGACCCGGAAAAAATGATCCTGTATTCCATTAAGACCAAGCAGTTTTTTGACCGTAGTGCAAGGCTGGCATTAACCGTGGAAGAAGAGTTCAAAAAAACAGGCCGCAACAGTAGGCAGGCACAGCAAAGGGGTAAAGGTATATGGGTATTGCAAGCAGTGGCCATGCCTGCAATATTGGTAGAAACAGGCTTTATATCGAACCCGGAAGAAGAAGATTACCTGAATAGCAAAGAGGGCCAGAAGGAAGTGGCCGAAGTAATAACAAGGGCAGTAAAACGCTACAAGTTTACCTTGGAAACAAAAGGCGTTAAACCAGCAGAAACAACAACTGCCACACCTAAATAAACGGAGTAAATAATTTTTTGAATGCCCTGCTTGTAAACAAGCAGGGCATTTTGTTTTATTAGGACTATTGTTTCAATAATGGATGCTTGCTACGTTTGAACGGACCGGGCTTTGCCCTATTGTTGATGGGTGCGACGCCCATGCAGTGCATTGTATGCAATATTGCCCGTAACAATAGGCCATTCCGTTTTAATAACCCGCACTTTTACAGCTACTTAATATCCCTTAGATTTGCTACATGAAAATCTCTAATGAAACTAAGGTGGGTGCATTAACAGCCATTGCTATTGTACTATTGATTCTTGGATTTAATTTCTTGAAGGGAAGGACCATGTTTAAAACAGGCAATTTCATTTATGCCGAGTACCCGGATGCCAAGGGGCTGATGGTTTCGAACCCTGTTTTCATTAATGGTTACCAGGTAGGTTCGGTTTATGAAATTGAGAATACCGATGCCAATTTAAAAACCATCCACATTGCCATAAAGCTGAAGAGCAATTATAATATACCCGACAACTCCGTTGCTTCCATTTCGAGCAACCCATTGGGCACACCCAGCATAGAAATAAAGTTGGGCAACAGTGCCAATTTTTTAAAGTCGGGCGAAAAAATTGCCACGGCCAACGATGCAGGACTGCTGGCTTCGCTTACCAACAAATTGGGACCAGTGGCCGACCAGCTAAAAGAAACCACACATACATTGGACAGTGTGTTGCGAAACATCAATTCGGTATTTGATGCCACTGCCAAAAACAACCTGCAAGGTGTTATTGCCAATATGAACAGGACAACAGCAAGCCTTATAGGCAGTGCCGCATCTATTGAGCAGATGCTGAATGCACAGTCGGGCAGCATTGCACAAAGCATGAACAATGTGAATGCCTTTACCAAGAACCTTGCAGACAATAATGAAAAGGTAACGGCCACTTTGAACAACCTGGAAACAACAACGGGCAATTTATCAAAGGCCGACATTACAGGCTCGGTAGAGAAATTGAAAGCAGCAATGGACAAAGTAAACGGGCTGTTGGAAAAAGTAGCCAGTAAAGATGGCTCACTTGGTTTGTTGATGACGGACAAGACCCTGTATAACAACCTTACCAATACCGTTCGTAGTGCCAATATCTTAATGGACGATTTACGTGTGCATCCCAAACGTTATGTAAACATTTCGGTGTTTGGCAAAAAAGACAAGAGCGGTCCGTTGACGGCACCTTTAAACGACAGCACCGGTAAGCCTTAACAAATTGTATTATTTTATTGGAATATGTTTGTACAAAGGCCCCTATCACTTAACCCATACCTATTGCACAAAAAATCTACATACCTCTTCTTATTACTGGTAATGCTATCCGGCATTGTTACGGCACAGCAAAAAGTAGATACCATTAAACCTGCACCGGGTGCCATGAAGCACTTGCAGATAATACATGCTGACAGGTCATCATTTGCCAAAGGCGACAGTACACAATACATGACACTTGCAGGTACTGTGGAAGTATGGCAGGACAAAACGAAATTTTATGCAGACAGTGCCGTGCTGAACCAGAAGCTGAATATTTTAGAAGCGTTTGGGCATGTGCACATTAATGATGCAGATAGTGTGCATACGCATTCGGATTACTTGCGGTATTTAGGCAAGGAGAAAAAAGCTTACCTCAACAAAAATGTAAAGCTTACGGATGGCAAGGCAACACTTACCACAGACGAACTGGAGTATGACCTGAATACCAAAATTGGCACTTACCTAAAAGGTGGCAAGGTTGTAAATGGCAAAACTGTACTTACCAGTAAGGAAGGTTATTATTATGGCGATACAAGGGACGTGTTTTTTAAGAAGAACGTGGTATTGAAAGACCCGGGGTTTGACATAACCACCGATACCCTGCAATACAATACCTATACGGATTTGACCACATTTGTATCACCCACCAGGATATTAACCAGTGGCCGGAAGATAAAGACAAGGGACGGTTGGTATAACCTGAAAACCAAGAAAGCCTATTTTGGTAGCAACTCGGTTATTGAAGACAGTTCGGCAACCATTAGGGCCAAAGACATGGTTTTTGACGATTCCACAGGCAAGGCCGAATTCAAGGGCGATGTGGTGTACAAGTCCAAAGACACAGCCAAGGGCTATGACCTTATAGCCAACCATTTGGAAACAGACAACAAGAAAGGCTCGTACCGTGCAACACAGAACCCGATACTGTTAATCAAACAGGGGCTGGATTCGATTTTTGTACGTGCCGATACGTTATATTCTGCCAGGCTATCTGACCTGGTAACGGAAAGGGATGTGCCTTCCATCAGGGATTCCATTACAGGCAAACTGCTACAGGCCAATAAAAAAGATACTGCTAATGATAAGTTCTTTGAAGCCTATTCGCATGTAAGGATTTTTTCGGACTCCACACAAGCCATTGGCGACAGCCTTTTTTATTCGCCCAAAGATTCTGCATTCCGGCTGTTTAAGAACCCAGTAGTTTGGGGACAGGAAAACCAGTTGACCGGCGATACCATTTATTTGTACCTGCAAAACAACAAACCGCAAAAAGCCCGTGTGTTTGAAAATGCAATGGCCATAAGCAATGCAGGCCTTGATTATTACAATCAGGTTGCGGGCAAGACCATGAATGCTTTTTTTGTTGACGGAAAGATCAATTACCTACGTACCAAGGGAAGCCCTGCAGAAAGCGTGTATTACGGGCTGGATGATTATGGGAAATTCTTTGGCGTGAACAAAGCCACATCCGATGTTATAGACATGTACTTTACCGATGGCAAGCCCCAGCGTGTGGTGTTCAGGAACAAACTGGAAGGCACAACCTACCCAATGGGACAAGTGGACCATAAGGAACTACGCTTACGTGGCTTTAAGTGGCTGGATGACAAAAGGCCCAAAAGCAAGTTCGAGATATTGAGCAATTAATAACAAACACTGTTTAAAGTAGTATTAGTATTGTATTTTGCCGTATGCTTAATTTTTTAAGACATACTTTCCTGCATCCATTAACTGAATTCATTCACGATAGCCGGGCTATTGGCATTGTGCTATTAAGCTGCACATTCGTTTCGCTGCTATTGGCAAATATGCCCTTTAGCAGTGAGGGTTACAGGCATTTTTGGGAAACAGGTTTTAATGGAACACAGGAGCATCATGTACACCTGGGTTACCTATCATTGCCCAACTCGCCTTTAATCGTCATCAACGATTTATTGATGGCACTTTTCTTCTTTTTGGCTGGTATGGAGATAAAAAGGGAAATGGTGAGTGGCGAATTGGCTTCCATTAAAAAATCCTTACTGCCGGTTGTGGCAGCCATTGGTGGCATGTTGGTACCAGCTATTCTGTTTATGCTGTTCAATTCAAACTCTCTCTATACAAAAGGTTGGGCCATACCAACGGCAACCGACATCGCTTTTACATTAGGCGTTGCTTCTTTATTGGGTAACCGGGTACCGGTGGCATTAAAAGTATTCCTGACAGCATTGGCCATCATAGACGATTTGGGTGCCATTGTTGTAATAGCCGTTTTTTATGGGGGCAAGCTGCAACTACTGTACCTATTAGGTGCTGGTATTATAGTAGGCATATTGCTATTGTTAAACAGATTCAAGCTACCATTCGGATTGGGGCATATTGTACTTGGTAGCTTACTATGGTATTGCATGTTCAACTCGGGCATACATGCAACAGTAGCCGGGGTAATATTTGCCTTCCTGGTTCCGGCAAGGCTTTTAGAAAAGTTTGAACTGAAGCTGCATACACCTGTTTATTTTTTAATCATGCCCATTTTTGCATTGGCCAATACAGCCATTGCCTTTCCTGCAAATAGCTTACAGGCACTCAACAGTAGTTTAAGTTGGGGCATTGTTGTGGCACTATTTATTGGCAAGCCATTGGGCATCTGCCTGTCTTCTTTTATCTTAACCAGGTTCAACCTAGCAGAGTTACCCAATGGAACCTGTTGGAAACAGTTAATTGGTGCAGGTATATTGGCGGGCATAGGCTTTACCATGAGCATCTTTATTGCCACCTTGGCCTTTCCTTCTGCAACCGAGCAAGACATTGCAAAAATTTCTGTATTGGCAGCTTCTTTATTGGCAATGATTGTTGGCTTTATCTGGCTGCGTTTTTCAACATCAATAACCAGCAATCCTACTAATTGAATATGAAAAAACAGACATCCATTTTTTTTGCCAATCTCGATGGCTTGCGTTTTTTATGTTTCCTGTCTGTATTTTTTTACCACAGTTTTGCAACAAGTTATACTTACATCATCGATACGGATGCTTACCATTTTATTAAGCAAGGCATATTTGGCAATGGTAACCTGGGTGTTAATTTCTTCTTCGTGCTAAGTGGTTTTTTGATCACCTATTTATTGTTGCAAGAAAAACAGCTCAACGGCAAAATCAATATTATCAACTTTTACCTGCGGAGGATATTACGCATCTGGCCACTCTATTTTTTATGTGTGTTCTTTGGCTTTGTTGTTTTTCCTTACTGCAAAGCATACTTTGGCAAAACACCCAATGAAACGGCCACATTCCTTCATTACCTCACATTTACCAGCAATTTCGAAGGTATCCATAAAGGTGTACCCGATTCATCCATACTTGGCGTATTATGGAGCATTGCTGTGGAAGAACAGTTTTATTTAATATGGCCATTGCTCTTGACTATTGTGCCCCATAAAAAATACAATTTACTTTTTGCAACTATCCTATTGACAACATTTGTATTCAGGGCATTCAACGACAGTTATCAAATGCATGAGAAGCATACCCTTTCTTGCATTGGCGATATGACAATCGGGGCCTGGGGTGCCTATCTTGTTCAACAGGAAAAATGGAAACAAAAGATTGCTGGCTGGAAGCAATGGCAAATATTGATCATTTACTTTCTTTTTGCATGCGTGTTTTTTTTCAGGAGGGAATTGTTGATGGGTAATTATTATATACGCATTGTTGAACGTTCGTTGATTGCCATCATTATATTGTTCATTATCCTAGAGCAGAATTTTTGCAACAATTCCCTATTCAAAATGAAGCACATTAAATGGGCAAGTAGCTTAGGCATCATTTCTTATGGCCTGTATTGTCTTCATTTCATTGGTATATTGGTTACAACCACACTTACACAACAATTCCACCTCAACCATAGTTTCATGCAGGTAATGCTACTGGAAACAGGTATTGCACTATTACTAACCATCCTAATCAGTAAGCTCAGTTACGCATATTTCGAGAAACCATTCCTACAATTGAAAGAAAAGTTTTCCTACATCACCAAATAAAGAACCCCACCAAGTTGGTAGGGTCCAGTTTTTTAGTTGTCTTCCTTTTCCAACATCAAATAGGCTTTTATGAACCCATCCAGTTCACCATCCATTACAGGACCAACATTCCCTACTTCATAATCCGTTCTATGGTCCTTGATCATTTTATATGGATGGAAGACATAGCTTCTGATCTGGCTTCCCCACTCAATTTTTTTCTTGTTGGCATTGGTTGCATTCTTGGCTTCTTCCCGTTTACGTAGTTCTTCTTCATACAGCCTGCTCTTAAGCATGGTCATTGCCTTTTCACGGTTGCCCAACTGGCTGCGTTCTGTTTGGCAAACCACCACATAACCTGTGGGTATATGCGTCAGCATTACTTTCGTTTCTACCTTGTTTACGTTCTGCCCACCGGCACCGCCACTACGGGCTGTTTCCATCTTTACATCTGCCGGGTTAATTTCAATCGTAATGGTATCATCCACCAAGGGGTACACAAATACCGATGCAAAACTTGTATGCCTACGTGCATTGCTGTCAAACGGCGATATACGTACCAACCGGTGCACACCGCTTTCAGCTTTGGTAAAACCGTAGGCGAAGTCGCCATCAAATTGCAATGTTGCAGTTTTGATCCCTGCACCGTCACCTTCCTGAAAGTCGAGTTCCGTTACCTTCCAGCCCTGCTTTTCGCCATACATGCGGTACATGCGTAGCAGCATTTCGGCCCAGTCCTGGCTCTCGGTTCCACCGGCACCAGAGTTGATTTGCACAACGGCACTCAGTTCATCTTCCGGCTGGTTCAGTGTACTTTTAAATTCGGCATCTTCAATTAATGCCATGGCTGCATCGTAAGCAGCCTGGGTTTCATCCTCGGTGGCATCACCGCCTTTAAAGAACTCAAAGAGCACCACAAAATCTTCCACAGCAGTTTCCAACTGTGTATAGAGTTTCATCCAGTACTCGTTTACCTTAATTTCTTTCATGGTGGCTGTGGCACGAACATTATCGTCCCAAAAGCCCGGGGAGAGGGAAAGCTGCTTATCCTGTTCTACTTTTGTTTTACGGTTATCGTAGTCAAAGAAACCTCCTTAGAACACTAACCCTGTTCCGCATTGATTCGATTTTTTCTATTGTCATAACTGCAAATGTAAACAATAAAAAATGCACTCCTTTTGGGGAGTGCATTTTTTATTGCTCCGTTAGTTGAATGTTATTGTTTGATGAATTTGCCGATGGCAGTTTCGCTACCATCGTTGCTAATGGCTTTAATGGTATAAGTACCTTTTGCAAGCAAGCTTACGTTTATCTTAACGGCATTGTCGCCATCAATCACCGATGCCTGCTGCATCAAGATAGTCTTACCGGAAAGGTCACTGATCAAAAGACTAACATTGGTTGTTTTTGAAGATGCAAGAACAATATTCAAATTGTTGATTGCCGGATTTGGATAGATGCTGGTCAGCTCGATACCATTGGCCTTATTGCCTTTTAGCAATACAATGGCACTAAGACTAGACTTGCCGTCTTTATCTATTTGCTTCAACCTATAGTAACCAGTTGCCAATGATTTCTTGTCAACATAAGAATAAGACAAATTGCTGTTGCTGTTTCCATTGTCGGCCTTGCTGGGCACAAATACCAATGCACTAAAGTTCACCCCATCTGCACTGCGTTGCAGTTCAAAGCCGGTATTGTTCAGTTCTGTTGCAGTTGTCCAGCTCAACAGGTTTCCGGCTGTTTGTTTAGTACCGGTAAAGCTTGCCAAAGTAATGGGCACAACACCTACAAATTCATCTGCCCCAATATCTGGTAAACCGGCACGTGCATCGCCATCAAAATCATCTGAAATACCAGTACCAGTTCCACCCCTGCTTTCACAAACCGTCATCGTACCCGGCCTAATATGTAAAAAACCAGCATTGGCACCACTGGTACTTACAAATCCTAAAACTGTATTTTCTGTTTTGCTTGCTGTTTCCCTTGTTGCAACCAATGTTTGAAAATCCGTCAATGTTTGATAAGCAGTCCCATTATTGTAAATGTTGTTTGTTACAGAAGGCGTACCAGCATAAAACATATTGTTGTTAGATGTTGTGGCATAATTATCCAAACCAGCTGCAGATCTTCTAAATGCCGCAGTAGAAGCTCCCGCACCTACTGCTGTGGAAGTATTAATCACAATATTGCTCCTAAGATCAAGAACGGCGGTACTGGCAGTTGCATTTTGCGTATGATAAATACCAGAACTAGAGAAATTGCCTCCGGTAGAAGTTGCGTTTAAATAAATAGTATTAAAATAGACATTAATGTTTGCAGTCGTAGATGTAGCAGTAATGCTTATCCCTCGAACAACGTCTATTTGATCATTGTTTGCTATTGGAGCCTTTAAGTCGCCAATAATATTATTAGCAATTGTAGCAATAACTCCAACACCTGTATGTGAAACCAAAATACCATTTACGCTACCACTTGCGTTATTTGCAGTAAGGTTATAGATTTTGTTTTTAAACACATTTGGCTTGTTTGTAGCAGCAGTACCAGACAAAACAATTCCAGAAACGACAACTCCACCTGTAACAGTCAACCCATTAATGTTATTACCACTAAAACTGCCATTCTCATTTGCCAATAAATTAACACCAATTACTGCTCCTCCACTTGAAATATTTGTTACTGTATTGCCAGTATGAATACTTCCAATAGCACTTGCATTAATAGTTAAAACAGTAATAGCACCAGTTCCAGCAGTCCAATTATTAAATGTGTTGTTACTAACAGATTTGCTTGGACCACTAGTTGAGTTAGCTCCATCCCTACTAATCCAACCAGCAATAGCTGTAGCCCCAACAACAGTTATATTTGAAAAATCATTATTACTTGCAGATGAAGTAACCCCTGAAGGGGTATTCGAAGTAGTGGTAAACAAAGTTACAGTTCCTCCATCGCCTGTTTTACTAAAAGCAGTTACAATTGAATTTCCATTAACTACATGATAGCCACCTACAGGCATCAACACACTACTTGAAAGAAAGGTAAATGAGCCAGTAGTATTTGGATTCAAATTAGTAAACTTATTATTGCTAATACTCAATAAAAGAGGAATAGAGGCATTAAGAATACCATTTATAGCACCTGATGCCCCTGCAATAGAGTGACCAAGGCTTGTAAAATTATTATTATTAACGTTAAGCTCTGTAGAAGAAGTTGCCGTATTAACTTCAAGAGAAATTCCTTGAACAGCTCCTGCCAAGACACCGCTTTTCAAAGAAATAGTATTATTATTAATATTATTGACGATATCACCACTTGGAGCAGTGCTAACTGTTGGAAAATAAATCCCCCTTAAAGAGCCAGCAATAGTTCCCCCATCAGAACTCGAAATATTATTATTAGAAACAGTACAGTTTTTTATAAACCTAACTAGGATGCCATTAACAGTAGCTGAAACATTGGCAAATGCCGAAAAGGTACCAGTAGTGCCAAAATTTGTAATCGTATTACCTTCAGCAGGTGTTGTTCCTCCAATAACAATACCGTCATTTTCAGCACCAGACATACTTGGACCTAGTACAACAATTCCTACATTTACGTTCGTTATTGCATTACTTGAAATTTTCAAACCACTGTTGCTTCCAGTAATTGAGGTAGCTGGAAACCCTGCAGGTATGCTTGTAGCAGAATGGTTTGAATTGGAATAAATCCCAAATGTGTTTTGGTATAGTCTATTTAAACTAATTGAGCACCCTTTTATTGTGTTATTTTGAGCTCCATTTGTAACACTGGAATAGATAACTGCAACTCCCCATTCTGTCATATTATTTGTGGCTTCAGCAGTAACTGTATTAGCAGCATTTTCTGTCATTACAAAGTTTTCTAAGCTAACATAATCAGCACCAATAATTTTGAATATCGCATCGGTCAAACTACCTGAAGCTAGAGCATTAGAGGCTGTAATCGTATTATTATTGCCTACTATTCTAATTGTATTTACAGTTGAACCTTCCGCTTTAATTTCATACCCACCACTTGGTGCCGTTTGCGGATTGCCCGCCGTTAGTGTTATTACAACCGGACTGGTAATTGTTGCGGCATTCAAAGCTGTAATGGCAGCATCCAGACTGGTGTAAGTAGCAGCAAGACCGGAACCACCATTGGTAGTTACCTGTGACCTTACAATAGCACTGCTACAAAAAAGCAGCCCGCAAACCAATAAAAGTTTCTGAGATAAATTTTTGCTCATAAGGAGGAAGATTTTGGTTGTAAAAAAATTGCACGTTTTGCAGGCTTCAAATTAGTAAAATTGAATTAAACCCGCAAAAAAAATAGTCAAATTGCAATATTTTGCTTTTTACTCACCGATTTTCTGCCGTAACCCTCCTTATTTGTTGGTTATTTACTGCTTTATAAACTTGCCTGTAGTACCAATTGGGCTACCATCATTGCACAATGCCTTAACGGTATAAGAGCCTTTGGCAAGTGCCCCAATATTGAATTGAATGGTATTGTCCCCCTCAACTACCGATGCCTGTTTACGCAACACAATTTTCCCCGAAAGATCACACACAATTAGATTAATGGTATTTATCTGTGGCGAAGCAACTATAACATTCAAATAATTGGCAGCGGGGTTGGGATAGGTGCTTAGTATTTCAAGGCTACTTGCTTTACTGCCTTTTATCAATACCACCGTACTAAGATTAAACATACCGTCCTTGTCCACCTGCTTCAACCTATAATAAGCATCGATGCCTAGCTGGTTCTTGTCAGTAAATGAATAAGCCAAACTGCCATTGCTGTTTCCATTTACCGCTTTGCTTGATATAAATGTAATTCTGTTATAATTCATCCCATCGGCACTCCGTTGCAGTTCAAAACCAGTGTTGTTCACTTCGTTTGCCGTCACCCAATTTAATAAATTACCAGAGGGCTGCTTAGTACCTGTAAAATTCAGCAACGATACCGGAACAACCACTCCCACAAATTCATCTGCACCAATATCCGGTGGCAAAGAACGGATGTTGCCATCGTAATCATCTATTATGCCTGCAACGCCTACTCCCCCACTTTCACAAAAAGTAGGTACAATAGGATTGATATGCAAAAAATTGGCATTAGCCCCCGCAGTGCTTAAAAACGAAACATTCTCCGTTTTGCTGGCTGTTTCCCGTGCAGCAACCAATATTTTAAAATCATTCATTGTTTGGTATGCTGTTCCGTTATAATAGATAACATTCTTGGCAGACGGTATTCCTCCATAGAAAATATTGTTGTTAGATGCAACAGCGTAATTGTCCAACCCAGTAGCAGATCTTTTAAATGCTGCCACAATACCACTTCCGTTTGCCACAGAATTATTAATGATGATATTGTTCCTCAAATCAAGATTGGCAATACTTGGCGTTGCATTTTGTACATGATAGATGCCCGACGTCGAAAAATTGGTACCCGATGAAGTTGCACTGATACTAATGGTATTAAAATACAGTTTGATATTGGATGTTGCCACTGTAGTAACACTAATGCCCCTTACTGCATCGCTAGAAGCATTGCTTGCACTGGGTGCTTTCAGGTCGCCGATTAGATTGTTGTAAACTGTAATAGCAAAAGAAGATGTGGCAGGCAAAACAGGGACAGCAAAATCCACCGATATGCCATTTACCAAACCGTCGGTACCAGTAGCAGACAGGTTATAGATTTTGTTCTTGTACAAATTCAACACATTGGTTGTTGCCGCTCCCGTAAATACAATCCCATTAACAACAGCTGACGAACCTATAAGCGAATTGATATTATTGCCATAATAATTGGCATTGTCATTACCCATAATATTGATGCCTGCAATGCCTCCGCCCCCGGCAACACCGCTGATACTATTATTGAACACATTGCTGTTGACACCCGATCCGTTCACTGTCAATACATTTACATTACCTGTACCAACAGTCCAATTGGCAAATATGTTATTGCTTACCGTTTTCACGGGGCCATTTGTGGCACTTGCACCATCGCCACTTACCCAACCCGCAATGGCCGTAGCTCCCGCCACATTTATATTGGAAAAATTATTGCTGCTATGCGATATGGTTGCCATAGAACCTGATGCTGCCGAAGATGTAAACAGCGTAACAAAACCACCATCGCCCGTTTTGGAAAAACCTGTAACAATGCTATTGCTACCAATAACCTGCGAACCACCATCGGGCACAGCAACATTGTTATTGATAAACGTAAACGAACCTGCCGTTATAGGGCTAAGGTTCACAAAGCTATTATTGCTGATATTCTGTACCAATGCACCGCCGGCATTTACAATACCTGTAATGGCACCGGTAGATCCCGCAATACTATGGTTAAAGTTTGTAAAACTGTTACCGGTAATATTCAATGTGGTGGTTGCATTTGCGGTTAAGGCTTCCAAACGGATACCGAATATTTGTGTAACAGGCACGCCACTTACCAACGAAACCGTGTTATTGGCAACGGTATTGGTTATGGTACCCGAAGGCTGTGCGGTACCGCTCTGCACATATACACCGTTCAACGTGCCGATGCCTGTAGAAAGTCCACCATTGGAGCTAGTAATCGTATTATTCGAAACATTATAATTCTTGATGTACCGCAACAATATCCCATTGATGGAGGTAGACACATTCGCATAAGAAGAAATGATGCTGTTCGTTCCAAAATTACTGATCGTATTACCCAACGCAACTGTTGGCCCACCAATGGTCAAGCCATCGTTTTCCATATCGGCAATGGCAGAACCCACATACACAATACCCACATTAACATCCGTAACCGTATTGCCAACAATCGTAAGCCCACTATTGCTACCGGTTACGGCAGTTGCATTGGCAATAGCTGAAGGGTTAGTAGCAGTATGTCCCGAATTGCTATAGATGCCAAATGTATTCTGGTAAGTCCTGTCAAGATCGATTGTACAATTTTTAATGGTGTTGTTCTGTGCACCATTGGTCGCGGTTGAATAAAACAAGGCAACACCAAACTCCGTCATGTTATTGGTTGCTGCTGTGCCGTTTGTATTTGCGGGATTCTCTATCAAAGTAAAACCATTCAATGTTATATAATCCCCTCCAATAATTTTAACGATACCATCATACAGGTTGCCGGCAACCTGTGCCGCCGATGCAGTAATGGTATTGCCATTGCCATTAATGGTAATTGTGTTGACGCTGCTGCCCTCTGCCCTTATTTCAAACCCACCAGTTGGTGCCGTTTGCGGATTGGATGCAGCAAGATTAATAACAACAGGGCTGCTTATGGTAGCCGCATTCAATGCCGTAATGGCCGCACCAAGGCTGGTATAGGTAGTGGCCAATCCAGAGCCACCATTGGTGGTTACCTGTGCGTGGATGAATAAGCTGCCCAGTAACATGGGTATGGACAACAGTAAGGCCTTGGCAGGTAATGCTCTTTTCATGAAAATGAAATTAATTGAAATATGCCCTGAAACAAGTATGCAACAGGTGTTATACGATAGACGACGAATTAGGCCCCAAAGTTAATTTGTACAATAAAAAAATGGAAAAATATGTTGTTGGCACGCATGCTTGACAAAACATGCCTATTGCTATTGATGCCAGATGTTTGCAGGATAGCACAAAATAATACTATTTTAGAAGCATGATTAAACAATGGCTCAATTATAGGTCGGCACTGGCATTGGCAGCTATATGTATTGTTGTAGGCACCATCTTCTACTCGCAATACCTTGCAAAAAAAATTGCACGCGACGAAAGGCTCAAGGTTGAGGCCTGGGTTGAGGCCCAAAAAACGATCCTCAATTCATCGGACAGTGCAAGCATTAACCTGGCTGCCAAGATTTCTACAGACAATACCGACATACCCATTATTGAAACAGACGAGAAAGACCATATCAGCGGCAATTACAGGAACCTCGACAGCAATAGCATCAAAAAAGACAAGGACTTCCTAACCGATCAACTTGTATTATTCCAACAGCAAAACAAACCCATTATACTGGTCATTAGCGAAAAGCCATACATGGCCAACAAATACTATTATGGCGAGAGCGACCTGCAGAAAGAAGTACGCTACTACCCTATTGTTCAGCTTGTGGTAATAGCCCTGTTCATCATCATCATTGTAATTGCACAACGCACCAATTACCGTAGCACACAAAGCCAGTTATGGGCTGGTATGGCAAAAGAAACCGCACACCAATTGGGCACGCCCGTATCCAGCTTGCAAGGCTGGCTAGAAATGATGAAAGAAGTGCAGGGCAACGAAAAAATTGTTCCGGAAATGGAGAAAGATGTGCAAAGACTCTTACTCATATCAGACCGCTTCGGAAAAATCGGTAGCCAGCCACACCTAGAAGAAAAGAACATTATCGAGCAGATTGGCTACATGATAGACTACATAAAAAAACGTGCAAGCGGCAAGGTTGAATTTGTATTCAACACAAACAACGAAAGCAATATAACGGCCATGATTTCGCCACCATTGTTTGACTGGGTAATTGAAAACCTATTAAAGAACGCACTGGATGCAATGGAAGGCAAGGGCAGAATAAGTGTTGACGTAAAAGAAAACGCCTCACAGATATTGATTGGCATTACCGACACAGGCAAGGGCATCAGCAAACAGAACATCAGCAAGGTTTTTAAACCCGGATTCACTACCAAGAAACGGGGCTGGGGCCTTGGGCTTACATTAACCAAACGCATTATTGAACAGTACCACAAAGGACAGATCTATATCAGCAACAGTGAAGTTGGTAAGGGTACCACATTCAGGATCGTACTGGGGAAATAATTGGAAGTAAAAAAAGTATATAAAGTTTATAAAGCAACTACCTACTAAAAAGCGATCGGCTTCAATAATTTGAAGCCGATCGCTTTTATACTTTATATACCTTTTATACTTTACTCACTCTTTATACCTTATTCACTAATCATACTTACCCATCTGCCTTAAAAACCTTACATGCGCCACAACGGCACCACGCATGGTTGGGTACTCTATGTACTGCAACTGGTATTCGTTACAAACAGCTTTTACAATCTCGCTAATAGCGGGGTAATGCACATGCGAAATTTTCGGAAACAGGTGATGCTCTATCTGGAAATTCAGTCCACCTACCAACCAGCTCACCAATTTGTTCTTGGTTGCAAAATTTGCAGTGGTCTTTATCTGGTGTGCCGCAAACTCGTCAGGCAACTTGTTTGATTCAATGTCTGCAACAGGAAACTGCGTATGCTCCACCGTATGTGCCAACTGGAAAACAATGCTCAATACAAAACCGGAAAATGTGGTTGCAATTAAAAAACCAACCAACCAGGCAGCCCAGCCCACATATATAATCGGTATCACAATAAATACCGCTGCATGGTACAGTTTGGTAACCCAAAACTCAATATGGTCCTTAGCACTCATCTTCTTCAAAGGCACATCACCAATGCGTTTCTGGAAATACTTTTTATAATCAGTAAAAAATATCCAGAAAACATACAATAACATATACAGGAAACAGAAATAGAAATGCTGGAAACGGTGAGCCCAATAACGCTTCTGCGTAGGGGCAAAACGCATCAAAACGCCAATCTCAATATCATCATCCACACCATCAACATTGGTAAAGCTATGGTGTATCATATTATGCTTCATGTTCCATAAAAAATGGCTGGCACCAAGCATGCTTAAAGACCCTGCGGCCAGTTTGTTCTTCCATTTGTCCTTGCTAAAGCTACCGTGGCTGCCATCATGCATCACATTAAAACCAATAGCTGCAATCAACCCGCCCAGCAACAGGCACTCTGCACAGGCAATGTATCTTGCCGGGGTAAAAAATACAAGGTGTACATATACCGCAATAAAAGCAGCAACCAATATAATGGCTTTGGAAAACAGGCTCATATTGCCAGTGGCTGAAATTCCCTTCTGGTCAAAATACTTCTGCACCCTTGTTCTTAATTCTGTGTGCAGCGAATTCTTGACTGTTGGGAACTTTGGAATAACTAGGTTTGATGACATGGACACTTTTTTAATCTTGTAACCGCCGCAAGATAACCAGTTCTGAATTAAGTTTTGTCACAGAAATGACTACACCCTGTTAATTGTCCGTTTTCAGGTGGCCCAATGCCAACCCACTCAACAATGCCCATTGTAAAATGCACTTTCCACCGCATCATTTCCACATTGGTGGAATAACTTCTGTTTGATTGTTCACTTAAATTTAACGTAGTTTGATTTCGGAAGATGATTACTCAATATTCAGGCTACGCTGACACAACTGAACTGGCAATCATTTTAAACCTTAACCAATGGTAGAGAACAAGGAAATCAATGCCCTATTTACGCTGATAGATGACCCCGACGAGGAAGTATTTGACACTGTATCCGACCGGATCATCCACTTTGGCAAAGGCATTATACCCAACCTCGAAAACCTATGGGAAAACACACTGAATGAAGCGATACAGGAACGTATCGAAATGCTCATTCACCGCCTGCACTTTACCGACCTTACCGCCGATTTAAAAGAATGGTGCAACAGTGCCTACCACGACCTGCTGTTTGGTGCACTGCTCGTTTCAAAATTCCAGTACCCCGACCTGCACACCACCCCCGTACTGCAAGACATTGAAAAAATAAGGCGTAATGTATGGCTTGAGCTGAACAGCTACCTTACCCCGCTGGAACAGGCAAATGTACTATCGAGCATTGTGTACAATTACTACAACCTAAAAGGGGTGGAAGTAAACTACAACAACCCCGACGAATTCTTTATACACAAAGTACTGGAAACAAAAAAAGGCAATGCCATTACCAATGGCATCATCTACCAGGTAATGTGCGAACTGCTCGACATCAACGCAAAAATCATCAACATACCCAAACAGTTGATTATTGCATTCTACCACTCCGATTACGATGCTGCCACCTACATAGGGCATCCGCAAGAGAAGATACATTTTTATGTGGATGGCGTAAACGGACAGGCCTATAGTCACCAGGATATTGAGAACTATTTCAAACGCATTTCCGTTCCGTCCATACCCGCCTACTACAAACCCATCTCGCACAAAAGGACCATACAGATACTACTCGAAGAAGTGTCCAAATGCTTCACGCTGCCCAGCAACGAATACAAGCAAAAAGAACTCATGCTGCTGGCCGACCTGCTGGACAGCTAATCACGCTGCCCTTTTGCATCATCCAACAATGGATTTGCAATATTGATTCAATCATTATATACGGAAACTTAACAATCCTCTCCGCATCTTTATTTATCTTGCAACCATGACTATGGAACTAGAGCAAGAAGGTTTGCACGAGCAATTCAACCAGGTAATTGCCACGCAGGACAAACTGGCCATCCGTGAATTCTTGGATGAACAGAACATAAGCGATGTTGCAGAACTGATTAATGAACACCCCGATTTTGAAGCACAGATCATGGCAGGTATGAGTATGCACCGTGCCTCTAAAGTGTTCAAGATACTTGACCTCTCTACCCAAAAAGAAATCATCAAGGAACTGCCCTCCTATAAAACAGCCGAGCTGTTAAATGAACTGCCCGCGGATGACCGTACCGACTTTTTGGAGGAACTTCCCAAAACGGCCATACGCGACCTCATCAAACTCATGGACCCCGAAGAAAGGAAGATAACCCTGTCGCTACTGGGCTATCCCGAAGACTCTGTAGGCCGTTTGATGACACCCGACTACGTGTATGTATTTCCGCACAATACCGTTACGGAAGTGTTCGAATCCATCAGGAAACATGCAAAAAACAGTGAGACCATCGATGTGATATACGTGGTGGATGAACATGGTGAACTGATTGATGACATCAGGATACGCGACGTAATATTGGCAGCTCCTGAAAAGCGTGTGGACGAAGTTATGGACGGACGTGTAGTGGCACTAAATGCAAACGACGACCAGGAGCATGCAAGCCAGGTTTTTAAAATGAATAACCGTGTTGCCTTACCGGTAACGGATGACAACAACAAGTTGCTAGGTATTGTAACCATAGATGATATGCTTTGGGTTGCCAACGAAGAGTTTAGCGAAGACATGCAGAAAATGGGGGGTACCGAAGCATTGAACGAACCTTATTTGGATATACCTATCCTAAAACTGTTCCGCAAAAGGGCAGGTTGGCTAATCGTTTTGTTCTTAGGCGAAATGCTTACCGCAACCGCCATGGGTTACTTTGAAGATGAAATTGCAAAAGCCGTGGTGCTGGCACTGTTTGTACCACTCATTATTTCCAGTGGTGGTAACAGCGGTTCGCAGGCATCCACACTCATCATACAGGCCATGGCCATTGGCGAAATAAAACTGGCCGACTGGTGGCGTGTGTTACGCAGGGAAATCAGCAGCGGACTGCTACTGGGCACCGTACTTGGCATCATCGGTTTTATACGTGTGGCCATTTGGCACAGCATTGCACCCGGCCTATACGGTCCGCATTGGATGCTGATTGGTTTAACCGTAGGTTTTTCACTTATTGGTGTAGTGCTCTGGGGCACACTAAGTGGCAGTATGCTGCCCATGCTGCTTAAAAAGCTCGGTGCCGACCCTGCCGTATCTTCCGCACCATTTGTGGCAACCCTGGTAGATGTTACGGGGCTCATCATCTACTTCAGCATGGCATACCTCTTTCTGCAAGGCTTTTTACTATAGCCATTTTTGCAGAAAGCCGTAAACAGATATTCAATTCCTGCAACACATCATTATTAGCTACTTTTGCCATCCTTAATTACAAAGCAAATGAGTGTTGTAGCACAAATAAAACAAGTGGCAGCCAATGCCATCAACCAATTATACAATGTAGCATTGCAACCGCAGGACATAGCGGTAAATGCAACCAAACCCGAATTTGACGGTGATTACACCGTGGTGCTTTTTTCTTTCGTAAAGCAATTAAAAAAATCGCCCGATGCACTGGGCAACGAGCTGGGCAGTTACCTCGTTGAAAACAATCCCGATCTTTTTGCGTCCTTCAATGTCATCAAAGGCTTTTTGAACCTGGTTATTACAGATGCCTACTGGCTGGGTTTCGTGCAGCAGCAATCTGCCAACAAGCAATTTGGCACCAATGCAGGCACTGGCAAAAAAGTAATGGTCGAATACTCATCACCCAACACCAACAAACCCCTGCATCTTGGCCACTTAAGGAACAATTTTTTGGGCTGGAGCACCGCACAGATACTAAAAGCCAATGGCAACGACATCGTAAAGACATGCATTGTAAACGACAGGGGCATACACATCTGCAAAAGCATGATTGCCTGGCAACTGTTTGCCAACGGGGCAACACCTGCATCAACCGATACCAAAGGCGACCACCTGGTAGGCGAATACTATGTAAAGTTCAACAACGAATACAAAAAGCAGGTAGATGAACTGATTGCAGCTGGCAAAACAAAGGAGCAAGCCGAAAAGGAAGCCCCCATTATGCAGGCCACGCAACAAATGCTGATTGACTGGGAAGCTGGCAAACCCGATGTGATAGAGCTTTGGAAAACCATGAACAGTTGGGTATATGCCGGTTTTGATGAAACCTACCGGACCATTGGCAGCGACTTTGACAAAGTATATTACGAAAGCAATACCTATTTATTGGGAAAAGACATTGTACAGCAAGGGCTGGCAAAAAATGTATTCTACAAGAAAGAAGATGGCAGTGTATGGATAGACCTGACAGCCGATGGGCTGGATGAAAAAGTGGTGATGCGTAAAGATGGTACATCCGTTTACATAACACAGGATATTGGCCTGGCAGAGCAACGCTACAATGAATACAGGGCCGATGAAAGCATTTATGTAATTGGCGACGAGCAGAACTACCACATGAAAGTGCTGAAACTGATTTGCCAGAAACTGCAACTGCCTTCGGCCGATGGCATCTTCCATTTAAGCTACGGCATGGTAGAACTGCCGACAGGCAAAATGAAAAGCCGTGAAGGTACTGTAGTGGATGCCGATGAACTGGTAAGCGAAATGGTAAACATTGCCCAATTAAAAACAGAGGAACTGGGCAAGGTAAAAGACTTTACACCCGAAGAGCTGCAGCAACTGAACAAGACCATTGGACTGGGTGCCCTGAAATTCTTCCTGCTACGTGTAGATCCCAAAAAGAAAATGATCTTCAACCCCGAAGAAAGCATCGATTTTCATGGTTTTACTGGCCCGTTTATTCAATACACCCATGCAAGGATAAAGAGTATATTGAGGAAGTCAGAAGTTGGAGTTACGCAGCCAGAAGTTGGGAGCACATTATTAAAATTGGAAAAGGACCTGGCTATTCAATTGGAAGTTTTCCCATCCGTTATTGCAGAAGCGGCCAATGAACACGACCCGAGCAAAATAGCTATCTACGTGTTCAACCTTGCTCAAACATTCAATTCATTCTATACGCAGCACTCCATTACCAATGCCGAGCATGAGGAGAAGAAAACATTGCGGCTGCAATTAGCTGGCCTTACTGCACAAGTAATAAAAACCGGTATGGGGCTGTTAGGCATTGAAGTGCCGGAGAGAATGTAATGTGTGGTATGTTCCGTTCCATTCAAATTTTACCAATTTACACAATACATACATCATTAAAGGGAGCAAGCAACTGCTCCCTTTTCATTTTCAATTTTTTTTGTGACAAAAAAAGCTGTGACAAATAAATTGGTCACACAAAAAACTGTCACAACCTTGTGACAAAAACTCTTGTGACAAAAAAAATTGTCACATCAAATATTGTCACAACAAATTCGCATGCATGCCCGTTATGGAATGTTGCGACAGCAATACCTGAGAATAAAATCAAAATGGATCACTAACTGTGTTTAATTATTTTCTTGTTCCATTTCAACACCTATTTTTGCAGCATTAGGGGCCCATGTGTTGAAATTGGTAGACAAGCCACCTTGAGGTGGTGGTACTCGAAAGGGTGTGCTGGTTCGAATCCAGTCGTGGGCACAATACCTTATTACTTTTAAAGCCTTACCTAATTGGTAGGGCTTTGGTTTTTCATCCTCTTACGGGCAATTGTTCCACACAAATACCCAAACAGGGGCAATCCGTATAAAAAAATCCACGAACATTTTACAGGCATTAAGCATACGCCACGGAGCAACTGCTTGGCACGAAGTTTTGGGCATACCAATCCTAAAACAATATATCATGATAACAACAGACAATACAATTGAGATATTGAACGATCTCGTAGCAATACACAACGACCGTATACTAGGTTATGAACGTGCCCTAAAAGAGTTGGGCGATAATAATAGCGACTTGAAACACCTGTTCCTGAACATGATAGATGAAAGCAGGCGTATTAAAATGGACCTGGGAAGCGAAGTGCAGGTGGAAGGCGGTACCATTGAAAGTGGCACCACCGCAAGCGGCACTATTTACCGTGCATGGATGGACGTTAAAGCAATGTTTACAGGTCATGACAGAAAAAGCATCCTGTCAAGTTGCGAATATGGAGAGGATGCTGCACAAAAAGCCTATAACAGTGCATTGGAAGAAGGCGAACTGCCCCGACATATACGTACCATGCTTATGGAACAGCAGCAGTTATTAAAAGCATCGCACGACCAGATAAAGGCTTTGCGTAATGCTACATTTTAATACACCATCATCATGAAAAAGCTCATCACTAAAATAACCTTTGTACAAAAAGTGCAATTGTTTGTTTCGGCAATGCTGGTTGCCTATACACAGGCCATGTCGCAAAACATGCCCGAAGTAACAGCAAATGGCAAAAATGTAGGTTCCTGGTTCAGCAACAACTGGCTATGGATTACCATTTTTGTAATAGTGCTTTTGGCAATACTATTAATGGGCAGCAACCGTCGCAGAACAACCACCACCACTATTGTTAAGGACGAAAGCGGGAATATAGAAAAACGCACTACCACTACCGAAGTGGATGAATGATTTTTAAATAACCAATATCCGGTACTAAAAGGCTCCTTATACCTAAGGGGCCTTTATTTTTTGGTATAAGTAAGGGCCAATACAATAGAGCCCGCAAGGTTTTCTTCTGCGGTAAAATGCTTGAACCTTTCATCAACCTTTGATTGCCTGAATTGTTCGAACACTTTTTCATTGGGTTGATTATACTTCAGCGTTTCAATGGTATAGCCAACGCTTTTAAATATTTCCACATACTCCGGTAGTCTCGTCCTGTTATGGTAATCAAACTTTGTATGGTTCTTCAACCACTCCGTTTCGGAGAACTTGAGGAAATCGTATATGGACAGGGATGCATCGGTAAAGAACCGGTGATCTGATGGAGAAATCCAGTGAAACACTTTATGCGTACCAATTTTATCGATGATGTTTTCATGGATGCCTTTTATTACATCATTGGGAATATGCTCCAATACAAACTTTGAATACACCATCACTTCCTGATTGGTAAAATCAGGAAAGCTGCACTTCGTTAAATCCGTATTGGGATAATAATGTATTTCGGGTATCAATCCCTTACTTTCAATGCCCATATGGGCATTGCTTTGCTGAATGCTTTTTGCACTGTAAAAAGAATTGATATCGTACGTATAAACCTGGCAATTGGCAAACTCCTTTACCAGCAACAAAGGTGTTGCAGGGTACCAGCCAGAGCCTATTTCAATAATGGCATCCATCCTGTCCCAACCCAACGCACTGATGGTTTCCTTGCACTTATCAATGCCGTTCTGACCAGAAACAAAATTCCTGGCAACATTGGCATTGCCAAAAAGGCTTTGGATTTTCAGGTATAAAAAATCTGCCACTTTTCTCGGAAATAGTTCCAAGGCCTTAAACACAGTCAGCCTTATTTTATAATTCATTCAACAGTATTAAATAGTCGGAGAAATGGTTACAAGGCGAAAATTAATATTTTTAACAACAAGCCGTACAGTAAAATAAAAAAGGGTGGTAACTCAGCTTAAATGATTGCTGGGTTGAGCTCGTTGAAATCCCAATAAAACCTACAATTTAAAATGCCCTCAACGGGCCCGGGTCACGCCAAAACCAAGATAGCATTTCAAACCAGGTCACTACCTAAAAAGATAATGGCTCGGTTTGAAAAAAAGCTATCAATAAAAACTACAAACCTCATAAGCCGGATTTTGTTTCAACACTATCATTTATCTGGCCGCAACATTACTGTTACAGTCTTGCTGCCTACCCTGAAGCTCAGGCGGGCCGCCTTCAAACGCTTCTATACGTGGCATTACAGCACCCAAGGTTTACCCGTACACCACATTACTGCGGCATACCGTAGGCTTTTACCCTACATTTTCACCCTTACTGTTATTACTGTTGACAATAATAATTAGCGGTTATTTTCTGTGGCACTTTCTCTTGCATTACAGTTATGCAATGCAGCCGGCTATTCACCGGTAGGTTACCCTATGCTGTCCGGACTTTCCTCATTTAACCAGGTTAAAAGCGATAGTTCGGGTTTGTAGTCAATGCAAAACTAGCTTTAATATCCTGTAAAAATGTAGGGATTCCATAATATATGCTTACTAGCATGCAGAAGGTTCAAATTTTCACAGTTGATTCTGCAAAAGCTCGCTTACTTTTAATGCATCAAACAAGCATATTCACCAGCATAAAAAATACCCATGAAGAAGGTAGTTTTGTTTACAGCTTTTATAATGGCATGTTTCTGTTCCAATGCACAGTCCAGGAAAGACAGCACCGCACCTTACCTTAAAGTACCGCATATACCACCATTTTCAATTCTGCTTACCGATAGTACCTGGTACGGCAAAAAGGACCTACCCAAAAAAACACCCGTTGTTATTATATATTTCAGTCCCGATTGCAGCCATTGCCAATGGGAAACCAAAGAGATTGTTGACAGCATGCAATATTTTGAAGACGCCTTCTTTGTGTTTGCTGCTTACAAGAACATGGGCGAAATAAAAGAGTTCAGCGAAAAATACAAGCTAAAGGATTTCAGCAACATACGGGTAGGCAGGGACACAGCCTATTTTCTGCCCAGTTTTTACCGTGTAAAATTCACACCATTTATAGCTGTGTACGATGAAAACGGCAACTTTTTACAGGCATTTCCGCAAGGGGCAAAGATCGAGGAGCTAAAGGCACTGCTCTACAACAGGAAAAAGAAACCCGTAGCCACGCAATAATAACATTTGGAGCTTTGTGCAACAGTTTGCCAAAACGGTTTTGAGCAGAATACAGTTGCCAATGGCAGTTCTATTTCAAAGCCATTTAAACAACCTATAAATTCTGCAAACGTTTGCAAAATTTAGTGCCATACAGCAATGGCAACCCCTACCTTTGCGGCGACAAAAACTACTTTCTTAAAATAAAACACTTTACAGTATGAAAGTTACCGTAGTAGGTGCAGGTGCAGTTGGTGCTACATGTGCCGACAATATTGCCAGAAAAGAATTGGCTTCTGAATTGGTATTATTAGACATTAAAGAAGGATTTGCCGAAGGCAAGGCCCAAGACATGATGCAGACTGCAACATTATTGGGCTTTGATACAAAAATTACAGGCAGCACAAACGACTATAGCAAAACTGCCAACAGTGATGTTGTGGTAATTACTTCTGGCTTGCCACGTAAACCGGGCATGACAAGGGAAGAGTTGATTGGTGTTAATGCAGGCATCGTGAAAGGTGTTTGCGAAAACATTTTAAAGTTCTCTCCCAATGCCATCATCATCATCATCAGCAACCCGATGGATACAATGACTTACTTGGCATTGACATCTACAGGCTTGCCAAAAAATAAAATCATAGGCATGGGCGGCATTTTGGACAGTGCCCGTTTCAAATATCAATTGAGCCAGCATTTAGGTGCAAGCCCAAGCGATTTGAATGCAGTGGTTGTTGGCGGACATGGCGATACTACCATGATACCACTTATCAGCAAGGCAACTTGGAACAGTGTTCCAGTGACCGATTTCCTGAATGCTGACCAACAGGCACAAATTGTAAAAGACACCATGGTTGGTGGTGCCACATTAACTGCATTGCTTGGTACAAGTGCATGGTATGCACCAGGTGCTGCAGGTGCTGCATTGGTTGAAGCCATTGTACGCGACGAAAAGAAACTGTTTACTTGTTGCGTTGCCTTAGATGGCGAGTACGGACAAAAGGATATTGCCCTTGGCGTACCCGTTATTATCGGCAAGAATGGTTGGGAAAAAATCATCGACTTTAAATTGAATGCCGACGAACAGGCTGCATTCAACAAAAGTGCAGATGCAGTAAGAAACATGAACGATGTGCTGAAAACTTTGTAATTATTTTTCTCTCTATAAGAAAAGCCCCGTTATTGATAACGGGGCTTTTTCATGTGCGTTATAATTAGTCCTTATTATCGCCATCCACGCTGCAACCATTGTTTTCTTTATTGCCCTCGCCTATGTCTTCATGGTCATCATCGGTTTTCGAACCTGGTACAATACTTTGTTGAGGACATAGACTGTGTAAAATAATCAGCAACTATTCCGGGCTTCCATACAAAAAATTATGGCTTGTCATTTGACATGATCAACTAAAACATTTTTATGGAACTATCACAACAATCGCTTGAAGCACTAAACGCACAAGTAAAAATTGAAGCAGATGCATCCCATCAATACTTGGCTACTGCCGCATGGCTGGAAAGCCAACCGGGGCTGGATGGCGTTACGGAATTTTTCTACAAACAGTCGCAGGAAGAACGTGAACACATGACACGCCTAATGCATTATATAGCCATGCGTAAAGGCAAAGCAGTAGTGACCGAGCTGGCAAAACCAAAAACCCAATTCAAGGACCTGAAAGAGGTGTTTGAATCATTCCTGAAAAACGAACAGGAAGTAACCAAAAGCATCAATAAATGGGTTGGCTTGGCATTGAAGGAAGAGGACTATATCACGTTCCAATTCTGGCAATGGTACCTAAAGGAACAACTGGAAGAAGAAAACCAGGCTTCCAAGATGCTGGATGAACTGTGCATTATCGGCAACGACAAAGGTGCCCTGTACAGTTTTGATAAAGACATTTTACGTGTGCGTGAAAAGGTTGCAGAAGATACCAGTGAAGAACTGAAACACGATTAAGCAAACACCAACCATAAAAAAGCAAGTCCTTCTAATGGACTTGCTTTTTGTTTCAATAAGCTTCGTGCAACTAATCTATTATAGCGACTGTTTCAATGCGGTCAATTGCTTGGTGATTAGTTGTGCTATTTTTTCATCAACCAATTTACCTGCCTCATCAAATACGTTTTTACCATTTGCCACCATTACTTCGGGCTTTGCTGCTACCATACCCAATGCAAGAAAAACAGGCTGAAAAGCCATCTGCATACGCACGGTGCCCCATCTACCATTTGAAACACCCATTAAGGCAACATGCTTTTGTAGCAAGGGCGAATCATCGCCACGTGATGCCCAGTCCACCGCATTTTTCAATACACCGGGAATGGAGTAATTGTATTCCGGCGAAACAATTACCAAACCATCGGCTTTTGCAATTGCATTCCTGAATGCAACAACGGCAGCCGGCCTTTCGGCTATTTGTGGTATATCCAGATCGCCGTTATACAATGGCAAAGCCGCAATGGACAAGGTTTCCAGCTGCATACCAGCGGGTAACAATTGCTGCAGGTTATTCAACAGCATGGTATTGTACGATTGCGACCTTAAACTTCCTGATATACCTACTAAGTGTATGGTGTTGTTCATGGCAGGTGTTTTATGGCTTACAACCTAATGCTGTACCAATTGATGTTCTATCATGGCCACTACTTCTTCCGGTGTCTGGTGCACACCAAAACGTTCGCCACCAATCATCAGTATCATCGTTTGTACAGTATCGTTGTAATCCAACAATTTGATGGATGAAATATTGTTGGCATTGATGATGATAACCCCATCCTCTGTTTCCTCGAACGTATCGAGTTTTATAAATTGTGCTTGCATAAAATATCTGTTTTATGGTACAACATAATTACAAAACCATGCCAACCTTTATGGTTTTACAATAGATAAGCATTGTAATAAAACAATTTCCTTACATCGAAATACAATGGCAACGATACTTGTATTATGCAGTTGTTCTTTACATAAAAACGATTCAGCCTTACTACGACAATAGCATCAAGATGCTGAACATGATTATACTCTCCGGCAATTATTGGCAACCGGAATAAACACACAATGGCATAACGATTGTGAAACAATTTTCAAACCCATTGTTATGATACGTAAATTAAAATCTGGCGGGTACAGGCTGTACAGCCGTAAAACAGATGCCCAAACAGGCAAGCGAAAAAACCTTGGCACATTCAACACTTTGGAAGCGGCCAAAAAACATGAACGCGAAGTGCAGTATTTTAAGCGGCATTAATTTGCATTTATATCAACCAATACAGCACAGCACAAAGCCACGCAAGTTGCGTGGCTTTGTGCTGTGCTCAGCTATACAATTGTTTAGTTGCCCCTTCTTCCTTTTAAAATCTGATAGAAGCTCCTGCTGCGTATCTCTTCAATGGTTAAGCCTGTTGCTGTTGCTTCTTCCTCGGTAATGGCACCGCAGTTCATGGCTTTTAAAAAGAAGTTGAGCAAACCTTGCCCAGTGGCAGCATCATCAAAAATATCTCCTGTAAGTGTGGAGATGGCTGCACGTTCAACAAATATTTTCAGGCGGTGCGTTGCATCTTCTATACTGCTTAAAAAGAAATTATAAGTAGCAGCATAACGCATGGGCACCTGTGCAGGGTTCAGGTCCCATCCTTGGTACATGCCATTAATCAATGAATGCATGGTATGGTCAAAACCAATCTTCCAGCCACGGTGAACGGCTTCCCGGTTTTCTGCCAGTTGTTCAAACGTAAGGTTATCGCCACGGTGCGGGCCAATAGGCATTACGTTGGTGGCCCCATCGCTTAAAAATATACCGGTACCGCCAAGTGCCACTTTGGTTACGTGGTGGGCAAAATCGCACACACTATGTGCCATGGTCTGGTATTTGGCCGTAATGCCACAGGAAGCCGTATAATCGTATGTACCAAAATGTGCAGCAATCAACCTGCCTTCACCGGCACGTACAATACGCATCAATGGGTTACGGCCTTCATCGTCCATAATAATCTGCGTGGCTTCTACCATCGTTTCCATTTTCAATGAGCCCGATGGCATGGAGAATTTCTGCTCAATGATTTCGAACAGGCGGATCAATGTAGTGACCTGTTCTGGAATGGTTACTTTAGGCAGCATCACCACAAAATTTTCGGGCAGTTGGCCATTTGTTTTTTCTAGCAATGTGGTCAGGAAAATATCCAGTGTACGTACACCCCTTGCTTTCAGGTCTTCTGTAAAAGGTTTGATGCGTATGCCAATAAATGGCGATACAGTGTTGTGCTGCATACCAATGGCCAGCTCTGTTGCTGCGTTTATGGCTGTTGCATCTTCCTCTGCATCGGGGCGGTTGCCAAAGCCATCTTCAAAATCTATACGGAAGTCTTCAATGGCTTCACGTTTCAGTTTGGCAATGATTTTATTGTAAACGGAATAGGACAGCCATGCATGTTCCTTTCTCCTTTCTGCTTCGGTCATGGCATCAAGCCTTGCGGTAAGATCGGCTATATCGGCTTCGGTATGTGGCAAATGCTCGTGACCATCCAGTTTAAGCACTTTGGCCAATGTCACAAAATTGGGGGAGTACTGTAGCAGGTTCTTCAAAGCCACGTCACCCATTTTATGGGTGGTATCGCTTTTAAACAAATTGGCACCGCCATATACGGTATGCACAGCCTGACGTTCAGGCTTGTCCCCAGGATATGTTTTCTGGAACTTGAGGTTGGCCGTTTGCAGTGTGGAGAGTAAGCTATCTTTCTGTTCGTTAGGTATGGAAAAATTCATTGCAATAATTATTAGTAGTTAATGAATAGTAAGTAGTGTCGAAAGTTATTTATGATCCCCTGTAAGTGCTGTATCCGTAAGGGTTCAACAGTAATGGTATATGGTAATGTTCGTTGCTGGTGATGCTAAAAACAATTTCCACATAAGGATAAAATGTCTGGATGGATTGCAGGCCAAAATACGTGGCCGTTTCAAATTTCATTTTGTAGGCACCAGGTTGCAGCAATACCTCTTTATTCAATAGATCAGGAATGCGTCCATCGCTATTGGTAATACCTTGGGCAAGCTGCTTCCAGCCATCGTTTTCCTGTTGGTACAGTACAATTGTTACGCCCTGTGCGGGTCTGCCTTTTGTAGTGTCGAGTATATGTGTTGTTAATTGGCTCATGGTGTTGTATTATGAAAGTAATTTTTCGAGTCTTAGCTTGGTAATTTTATTCTGCTCATCGGCTGCTATTTGTATTTCGTCTGCAGGTTCATTCGGCAAACGTTGCAGCAACAGTTGCAGCATCTCATCGGCCGATTTGCCTGTTGCACAAACAATGAAAATGTAACCAAACCTGTTTGCATAATCATCATTGCCCTTAGCCAAAGCTTCCAGTGTTTGTTGTGATGCCATTGCAGCACCGCTTTGCTCACCGGATGCCCAGGTAGCCGTTGCCGCAAACTTCTTTTTGAGGCTTTCCACATCGCCAATTTTTGGGTGATGGGTAAATGCTTCCAGCCAGTCTGCCTCGCTGCATTGCCACCATTGCTCTTCTGCATCTTCCAGTATCTCCACCATATCATCTGCCGGAAAATAGGGTAGCATCTTATTTACCCAAGTGGTGCTTCCGCAACACCTGAACAGTTGCTCCTGCAACTGCTCTTTGGGTAAGTGGTTCAATTCGTGTAAGGTCATTGCAAACGGGTTTTATTTTTTTATCCTTCCAAACAAACGCATCCTGCTGATACCGCCATCGGGAAAAATAGTAAGCTTTACATGGGTAAACGCTTCTTGGCTCTCACTTGCAAATGCATGTTCAACATCTGCCTGCAATTTACTTTGCGACAGGATTGTTTTCCATGATGCATTTACCAAGCTTGCTTCGTCGTCGGCATTTATCACGGCCCCTTCCACCATGCAGGTATCGGGATAGTTGCCCTTAAAATGGCAGGTATCAATCAGCAAATTGTCAATGGTGCCTTTATGTGCCAGGCGTACAATCACCCAGTCTTTATTATTGGGTGTGCGGTTGCGTTTTGTTTCCCAGCCATCGCCCATGTTTATGCCACGCCCCGGCATAATCAGGTTGTCCATGTGCGAAAAGAACATGTCGTTGCACAATACGGACTTTGCACCGTTAGTAGCGGCAGCCAAATCAATCGTGTCGTTTTCAGTAACGGCACTCCATTCCTTGAACACTTCGCCATATACTTTTAAACGGGCCACGCCACCATCGGGATAAATGTGCAGCTTAAGATGCGTGTAAATATTGTTATCGATAATATCATAAAAATTCTGCGAGCCAGGGTTCAATGGCGATTTTGGAAGTATCTCTATCCATTTTACTTTTTCCCAATCCGTATTTTCATCTGCCACAATACTGCATGCTTCAATGGATGCATGTGGCGGATGGTTGCCCAAAAAGAAATTGGTATCAATATCAACCCCATGAATCTTGCCCGATGTTGCCAGTTGGATAATGCACCAATCATGCCCTGCTGTCCTTTTACGCCTGCTCTCCCACCCGTCCATCCACTTGCCACGGTCGGTATATTTGTCTGCAATAAAAATTCCACGCCCGGGTTTCAGCAGGTTCTCTTTCTCTGCAAAAAAATCATCGGTACAAAGCAGGGCCTTGCCACCCAACCGCTCTGCCGCAAGGTCTGTAAGTTTTGTAAATGCTGGTTGTTCGTTCATACAATCAATCGTTATTGTTTTATAATTCGCCGTCAAAAAAATAAGCTGTTAAGCATCTAGCCAAGTATCAGCTGCCCTTGGTTCAATTGGCGGCAACTGCCGTTGCCAAAAACTTCTTTCCCACTAAGATAGGTTTTCTCCACTACGCCGTACAGCACTTCATTCAAGTAAGGTGTAATGGCATGTTTGTGATAGATGCAATCTTTTGTAACCGTAAAACTTTTATCCGCATCCCATACAACCAGATTGGCTTTATAACCAACTTTAATTGTACCTATTGCCCGTTGGCCGCCCATTAATATGGATGGATTGGTGCATAACCATTTGGCGATATCGGTTAACGTACTCTTGTGTTTTCTTGCTGCCGTCCACAATACAGGCAATGCAAACTGAATGGAAGCGATGCCGCCCCATGCCTTCATGAAATCACCATCATCCATGCGTTTCATGGCAGGCGGTGCAGGCGAATGGTCGGTAGCAACAAAATCTATGATACCCTCTTTTAAAGCCTGCCACAATAAATGATTGTTGGCTGCTTCACGTATGGGCGGTGCACATTTGTATTGTGTTTGTCCATCTTTGATTTCCTCGGCATTAAAGAATAAATAATGCTGTGCTGTTTCAACAGTTAACGGTAAGCCTTTCTGTTTTGCTTTAGCAATTTGTTCAATCGAATTTGCAGATGATAGATGCACAATATGCGTTCTGCAATTGAATTCTTCGCAAAGACTGATCATCATGGCAATGGCTTTGTCTTCCCATTCTTTTGGGCGAGACAAAAGATAGTTATTATAAGAAGAACCGTTGGTCGTGAATCGTGAATCGCTAGCGGGTTCACTCAACTCGCAATGCACCAGCAAAGGCAATCCATGCTTTGCAATAATGGGCATGGCCTTTCTCAGGTCATCTTCTGTAACATTGGGAAATTCATCAATACCCGAGTGTGTAAGAAAGGCTTTAAAGCCAAGCACACCTTTATCAATCAAGGGTTCTATTTCATGTTCATTGCCCGGTACAAGTCCGCCCCAAAAACCAACATTGGTATGTAACTTATTTTTGGTGGAAAGCAGTTTTTCTTCAAATGCCTGTACAGTAGTTGTTACGGGCGATGCATTCAGTGGCATGTCTACCAACGTGGTAATGCCGCCTGCAATAGCTGCTTTGGTAGCCGTGTCAAAGCCTTCCCAATCCGTTCTGCCGGGTTCGTTTATATGCACATGCGGATCCACAACACCCGGCATCAATACTTTGTCCTGCACATCAACCAGGCCATCTACCTGCACCAGCCCATTTTCTATGGCAGCAATTTTTCCGTCGGCAACAAAAACGGTCGCATCCATTATCCTGTCTTCAACAACGACCCGGTTGCTATGTATGGCAAATTTGTGCATGCTATCATTGAAATTAAAAAGAAACTGAAACGATAAAAATAAACAACTATTTTTATTGTTACGCTTTTAATGACTGCCTATGTTGAATGTGATTATTTACGCATGCTGTATTGCCATACTGTTGATGTTGGTTGCTGTATCGTGGCGGCTGGCCTTTATTGAAAAGAAAAACAAGGATAGCGATGATGAAATGTTCAAGGAAAAACTTGAACTGAGTAAGGGTTTTGTATATGCCGCCATATTGCTGACCATTGCTGCCATTATTGGTTGTGCCTATTTAACCCTGCAGGGCACGCCATACGAAGGGCATTTAACGGAGTGGCTGAACATTGGCATACGTGTGATGCATATAACATTTGGCATTGCGTGGATAGGTGCATCGTTCTATTTTGTTTTTTTGGAAAATGCCCTGAACCGTACCAAAGATGTGCGTGAGGAACTGGCAGGCAATTTATGGGCCGTGCATGGTGGCGGCTTTTATTATTTGGAGAAGTACAAAGTGGCCCCCAAGGTAATACCCAAGGAACTGCATTGGTTTAAATACGAAGCTTATTTTACCTGGCTATCGGGCTTTTGCCTGTTGTTTGTGGTGTACTATTTTAACGCAAGGGCCACATTGATTGACACGAATGTATTGAAGCTTACCCCATTGCAGGGTATTGGCATTGGAGTGGGATCGTTTGTTGTAGCGTGGATTATATACGACCTGCTTTGCAAAACTTCGCTGGTAAAAAAAGCAAATTGGTTTGGTGTGGTTGGTTTTGTATTGCTGATTGGCTTTGCATACTTCTACGCACATGTATTTAATAGCCGTGCTGCCTACATACATTTTGGTGCCATGATTGGCAGTATTATGGTGGGCAATGTTTTCTTTGTGATCATCCCTTCGCAAAAAGCCATGGTTAAAGCTGCTAAGGAGGGCAAGCCGTTGAACCCGCAGCTGGGTAAAAATGCTTTGCAACGTTCTTTGCACAATAACTATTTTACATTGCCTGTGCTGTTTGTGATGGTAAGCAACCATTTTCCCAGCACATTTGGCAACGAACATTCATGGGCCTTGCTAGCTGCCATTTCTTTGGGTGCGGCAGGCATCAAACATTGGCTGAATGTGAGAGAACGTGGGCAGTACAATGTTTGGGTACTGCCTGCCAGTGTGCTGCTGTTATTGGGAGTGGCTTATGTATCTGCACCGGCAAAACCTGGCGAGTGCAAGAAGCAGGTAAGCTTTGCCGAAGTGAATGCCATTGTTACTGCACGCTGCGTTCAGTGCCATAGCAGCAAGCCAACGGATGATGTGTACACTGCACCGCCCAATGGCATCATGTACGATGTACCGCAAAACATTGTGAACCTGAAAGACAAGATCATGCAGCGGGTAGTGGTTACCAAAACAATGCCGCAGAACAACAAGACCAATATGACACCGGAGGAAAGGGATTTGATTAGGTGTTGGATTGAGCAGGGGGCTTCGTTGAAATAACTATCAATCATTTTCTTTACCCTTTAATTATTTTGATGCAAGACAAAACTGGCAATGCAAACACGAATAGAAAAACATGAGAAAAGTAGCTTTTACATCAGGACAAGACAATGTTAGAAAAGTTATGTTATATGAATGTTCAGATGGTGTTTATATTTTTGGTTACGATTGCTTGCAAGACACTTCTTCAATTTCAGACCATCTACAAGACACAGTTGAAGATGCCGAAGATTTTTGCAAGGAGGAATACAATATTGGCAGTAGCAATTGGATTTTAATTGCCGACCCGTTAAAAGACTGCCAGCATGATTTTATCATGCCAACAAAAATAAAGGGTAAGGAAAATAACAATCCAGAATGGGGACATTTTCAAACTTTGATTGATGGTTTTTGGCATGACATAAAAACTTTTGATAAGACACGGAGTTTTGATGGCATGACAGTTAATGAGAGATTATTGATTAGTGGACTCATAGATGAGTTTTACAAATCTAAAATCAGCGACAACAAAAAAGCTAAACAAATATTACATTTTTTGGGTGTTGATGAGCCGTCAATAGAATTAATTATAAAATGACCAGTATTAAATCGGATAGCTTTATGTATGATTGCACCAACTTCAGTTGATACGCTTGTTTTGCTTTATGCAGGAATTGTTATAAGAAATTGTGTGACATTTTTTTCGCAGGAACAAAAGCACCTACCCTGACAATTAGCAAAAGAAAAATTCCAAATTGGCATTAAATTGCATCATGCCACCAACCAAAAATCTATTCCTCAAAAACAAATCAACTATCCTTTACGGCATCAGCCTGGCTTTGTTGCTGTTGCTGCTCAAATGGCTGGAGCTCCGTTTTATCATCTTCGACCATTCATTCGAAATATATGCCGGTTGCATTGCCCTTATTTTTACGGCATTGGGTATATGGCTTGCCTTGAAACTATCCAAGCCAAAAATAGAAACTGTTGTGGTGGAGAAAGAAGTGTATGTAAACAGGAACGAAACTTTTGAACTCAACACATCCTTGGTTTCGCAATTGGAACTGAGCAAACGCGAATTGGAAATACTGGGACTGCTGGCACAGGGCCACAGCAACCAGGAAATTGCCGCAACGCTTTTTATTTCTTTAAGCACCGTAAAAACACACAACCAGAACCTTTTTGAAAAGCTGGATGTAAAAAGACGGCTGCAGGCTGTTGAAAAAGCAAAAAGGCTACACCTTATACCCTAAAACCTACTACTTTGGTATTAAAATAGGCCCAATACAGAAAAATGGCCGAAAGTATGAGTGCCAAAAAGCTGTTGCGTTCCATTTTTGCACCATCACCAAAACTGATCCAAATGAAAAAAGTAGTACTTGTGTACGGTATCATCGCCGGGTTGATCGTAACCATCATGATGGCATTCTCCACCGGTTATTATTGCTCCAAGGGAGATTTTGAAGGCGGCATGATTTATGGCTACTCTGCCATGCTCCTGTCCTTCTCCATGATTTTTGTGGGCATCAAAACGTTTCGCGACAAATACAATGGCGGTACCATCAACTTCGGCAAGGCATTCAAGACGGGACTTTTCATCTCCCTCATCGCCTCCACCATTTATGTAATTGGCTGGCTGATCAATTATTATTGCTTCATACCCGACTTCATGGACAAATATGCAGCCGCCATGCTTGCCAAAGCAAAAGCCAGTGGCATTGGTGCCGCAGAACTTGAAAAGAAAGCAGCACAAATGGCAAAGATGAAAGAATGGTACAAGAACCCTTTGTTTGTGATATTGATGACCTATGTGGAAATACTTCCGGTAGCCGTTGTGGTTACGCTGATCAGTTCGTTGATTTTAAAAAGAAAAACCGCAAAGTGAATGTACTGATTATAATACTGCTGGTACTGGCAGGGCTTATTGCCCTGCTACTGGTGCTTGCATTATGGATGAAGAAGGAGCATTATGTAAAACGTTCCATCACCATCCGTGCACCGAAGCAAAAAGTGTTCGATTTTTTGAAATTCCTGAAAAACCAGGATGTCTTCAATAAACATGCAATGGCGGGCACAGACAGGGAGAAGACGTTTAAAGGCACCGATGGAACAGTTGGTTATATTTATGCATGGAGCGGCGATAAAAATGCCGGCGTGGGAGAAAAAGAAATTACCCGGCTTGTTGAAGGCGAAAGGGTTGAAGCAGAGATACGCTTTGTGAAACCAATGGTAGCAAAAGCCAGTATCGTAATGGAAATGGAATCTTTATCGGATAATGAAACCAAGCTAACCTGGAGCAATGCAGGCACATTGCAATACCCCATCAACCTATTTATACCCATGATGCAGCGGCATGTTGCAAAAGATATGGACAGTAGCCTGCTTACGCTAAAAAACTTGCTCGAAAAATAATTACAACACTTACATTTATAGGCAATGAAAAAATTGTTATTAACAACAGCATTGGTAATTGCTTCGTTTATATTGGGTTTTACTTTCAATACAATTATAACCAACAAAAAAAATACGAAAATGAAAAAAGTAACCGGCATTGGTGGCATCTTCTTTAAATGCAAAGACCCCAATGCAATAAAGGAATGGTACAATAAACATCTTGGTCTGGATGCAGGCCCTTATGGAGCAAGTTTTGAATGGAGCGAAAAAGACAATCCCGAAAAAAAGGGTCTTACACAATGGAACGTTAACACCGAAACGGCCAAACTGTATGAGCCTTCCACAAAGGATTTCATGATTAACTACAGGGTAGAAAACTTGGAAGCATTGGTAGAGGAACTAAAAAAGGAAAATGTAACCATTGTTGATAGCATTGAAAGCTACGACTTCGGAAAATTCATCCATATACTGGATATTGAAGGCAATAAGATACAGTTGTGGGAACCGAAGGGTTAATGAGTAACAGAAAAAATAAACATGGAAGGCCTACTGTTTAAGATAGATATATGTTGTGGTAGGCTACTGTTTTTATTAGCAGTACAACATAATTCCTAAGCTTGAATAGGATATAAACAATCATGAATAAAGAACTTTGGGACAATATTTTAAAGTTTGATCTCGACAACCCGGTAAGCGAATACGGCTTTAGCACAAGATTGGCCAACGAAAATTTCTGGACAAAACAATTTACAGAAACTGCTATTATTGAATACAAGAAATTCATGTATCTAGCTGCCACGTCCAGCTTTATGGTCTCTCCTTCTGCAATAGTTGATACCGTTTGGCATCAGCATTTAATCTTTACCCAATCTTATAACGACTTCTGTAACATTATTGAAAAACAGGTACAGCATATTCCGTCTACACACAACAGGAACGAATCACAGAAATTCATTCAGGCAAAACAGAGAACAACAAAACTGTATAGCGAAACATTTGGGGAGCAACCCAAAGAAATTTGGGAATATGTAGATATGTATGAGAGTTTGGAACTTCCCAAAGCAAAACTTAAAATCCGATCGTTTGTTTTAATCGGCATCTTATTGTTTGCAGTAATGCTTGTACCCTTTTATTATTTGCTAAAGCCTGTTTACATACATATTGATAACCCCTATTTCATTACTGGCTTTATTGTTATAACAATAATTGCTTTTTGTACTTTGGAAATTTTCAATACAAATTATTTATCAAAAACAATTCAACAGTTTAAGCAATGCTCCTTCATCAATAAACTTTCGCCTCTCGAACTTATTTATCTTAAAACCCAAAAAACTTCCAATGTTATTCATGCAACCATGAACCAGTTAATTGATGCAAATACAATTGCAATAAATAACGATTACACTATTGAACATACCTTAAACTTACAAGCAAACAACATTGAAGAACACCAGGTATTAGATACACTACATAATTTGGGTAAAACAAATTATCCAACCTTAATTAAGCAATTAACAACAAAGCCCGTATTTACCAATGTTGCAAATGCAATGAACGCCTTAAAAAAGTATTACACAAAATCAAGGTCCTTCGCAAAATTATTCTACATCAACTTTTCCATACTTGCGGGTTTGTTATTAATAGGCATGGTAAGGCTTTCAACGGGATTGTTAAGAGACAAACCTGTTACACAAATTGTTATTGTATTGCTTATACTAACTATTGCTATTATTGGTTACCTATGGCGTTTAACAAACTTTTTTTGTAATACAACCATTCCGGATTTTTATAAGAAAACTGTGCTGCCCCAAACTGAAACAACAACCAGTTTTCAATGGCAATACTTTTTATTGGGAACTGCAGCCTTAACAACTTCCTTTCTTCCATTAGTAAACCATTTAGAGAGAACCAATAATAGCTCAGTCTATTCTGATGCATCATCTGGAAGCTCCTGCGGTTCTTCCTGTGGCAGCTCTTGCAGCAGTTGCGGCGGCTGTGGCGGCGGCGATTAAATACAGTGTTTAAAGCCAACAAAACAAACAATGTATTTTTAATGCTACATTGTGTAACAGTTATTACAAAAGATAATAAATACTGATGCTATTGAACACAACCGCTCACACCCCATTTGCCCAAACTTATTTTCACGGCACAAAAGCCGACCTGAAAATTGGCAACCTGATTGAAGTAGGTTTCAGTTCCAATTATGGGCAAAGAAAAAATGCAAAATACATTTTTCTCACCGCCACATTGGATGCTGCCGTTTGGGGTGCGGAGCTTGCATGGGGTGAAGGGCAGCAACGCATCTATTTGGTAGAACCTACCGGTCCTATTGAAGATGACCCGGATTTAACGGACAGGAAATTTCCGGGCAACCCAACAAAATCGTACCGCTCACAACACCCGTTTAAAGTGGTGGGCGAGGTAACCAACTGGCAAGGCCATCCGTTGGCACAGGTAAATGCCATGAAAGAAGGTTTGGCAAAACTGAAGGAACAGGGCATTGACTCATTGAACGATAACTAAATAAACCTATATGTCCATAACAAACGAAACAGAATTATTGGGTATGCAAAAAGCAAGCGAAGCCGTTGCATATACTTTACAACAAATGAGGTTGCATGCACAACCCGGCATGACAACAAAGCAACTGGACGATTACGGTGCAAGCATACTTGCAGGCTTTGGGGCAAAATCGGCCCCCTTGCTTACTTATGGTTTTCCCGGTTATACCTGCATCAGTGTAAACAACGAATTCTGCCACGGCATTCCCTCTAACAACAAAATATTAAAAGAAGGCGATTTAATAAACATTGATGTTTCTGCAGAGCTAAACGGTTTCTGGTCAGACAATGGCGGTTCCTTTGTGCTTGGGCAAGATGTGAACCGGCATCAGCAATTGGTAAACGCTTCAAAACAAATTTTGCATAAAGCCATCCACAATATAAAAGGCGGTGTACGCATTGCCGATATTGGATATTTAATAGAAACAGAAGCCAAAAAAAATGGCTACAAAGTAATCAAGAACCTTACGGGTCATGGCGTGGGCCGAAGCCTGCACGAAGAACCAAGCGAAATAGCCAATTATAAAGACCGTTACAATACCACAAGGTTCAAGAAAAATTCGGTGGTTGCCATTGAAACATTTATAGCCACCACTTCTACCTACGCCGAAACATTGAACGATGGCTGGACGATGGTTGGCAATAAAGGCGGCTTTATGGCCCAGCACGAACATACCATTGTTGTTACGGATGGGGCACCAATTATATTGACAGAAATGAATGAAATTTGGAATTGATAAAACCACTACCCCATAAACCATACCCTTAAACAATGAAATATATTCTGGCAATTTTCCTGTGTTTAGGTTCAGTAATCTCATCTGGTCAAAGTGATACTACAGAAAAAAGTACAGGAACAGATACGCTTTTAAACAAAATGCTGCGTGCTTTACCTGTAGAAATGCACAAGGAATTTATTGAAGACTACAACAAAATGGATGCAAACCAACGCAAACAAATGTTAGCAGTAATGGATGTTTTTTCTTCAATGCCAACAAGCAGTAAAAAACAGTTAATTGAAAATATTGATACAAACTATGCGAACATTGCGGCATTAAAGTCGTTTTTTAAAAGCATTGTACCTGCGGGCTATTCCATATATATTGAATTTAAGCCGCCAGAAAAGGTTTTAAACCTTGATGAAAGCATAGATTTTTGGGTATATAAAAAAAAGGGAAAAAACAATGAATATGAAACTGTTTTTCAGGATTGGAACATTGAACTAAAGTCTACAAAACTGGACAGCTTATTAACTTTAATTCCTGTAAAAAGAAACGACTTACAAAACCTTAGAAAACATGCAGAAAAAGCCCACTGCATTTCGGTTAGGAATGGGGATGCATTTGAGGTTGGCTATGCAAGAAGCGGCATGGGAAAATATTCTTACCTCATTTTTGATAAGCCCTTAAGTAAAGAAGAGCAAAAAAAGTACAACAACGGCTGTGAGTATATCTTCTATAAAAACAATATTGTTTTGCAATATGGTGGCGGTGCAATTGGCCCGCAATGTTTTCCGGATATGTGAGTAATGATTGCCTGCTACAGCAACTATTCACTTATTCAAAATAATGAGTTTCAAAATGTCAGCCCTTAATGGCAAACTAAGCTACAGCCGCTTATAAAATAAGTTGTTAATTTATTCTCTACACAACAACTCCGTTTCGGTCTCTTAGTATATTCAATATTTATACAGTATTGATATTACTAACATCGTAGCAAAAAAATGAAACTATTCATCCAAAGCTTTCTCCTACTTTTTTGTGCAGTCGCTTTTGGGCAAAGGGAGGAAACTACAACTATTAACTTCACTACAAACAGCAGCAACAGCCAGCAAGTTTTACTTTGGCGTGGAATGACAGACACTATACGTCTTTATAAACTTCCAGAAGATACAATCGCTTTCAAAGTCGAACTCAAGCATTACGGTAGACTGCCAGTAAAAGTTGCAGATATTCCTGTAGCAATGTATAAGTTAACTTATAAGAACAGTTATAACCAGCTTGTTGTTAAACAAATCGAATTGGCTCACGAAAAGATCAACTCAATAATACTTTATCCAGATAGTTTGTTGGAATACCCTCAAAATACGCTAGCAAAATTTCAAGACAATGATAGTCTTGCAATAAATTTCTACTCAATGGGTTGCTTTCATTCCACCCTTTCTAAAATTCTAATTACAAAAAAAGCCAACTTCTTTATAGCACAGCTTTGCAGTATTTCGCCATACAACGACGAGAAAGAAGAAAGTGCAACACAGCAGTATAAGCAAGACAGTGTACTGCAAACCGTAACCTTAACAAGTAAAAATCTTCAAGACTTTATAAAGTTTGAAAACGAATTAAATTTTGCCAAAGATCTAAGCTGCACAACAAAAGAATACTACGACATTAGAAGCAAATATTTAACCATAAAGCAAGCAGACGGCAGTTGTAACTGGAGTGGTTTTTATTTCTTGCGTACATCATTTTTTGGCAACGATAGTAATAGCAAATAATAAATTTTGACTACCGGATCAAAGAAAATAGTTCAAGATTTTCATTGTTATGCTGAGCTTGTAGAAGCGTGCCAAACGAAACTGTAATTCAAATGCTAGGTTTCCACAGGCTCAACCTTGCATTTATCAAACAGGGGTGCACTTCAGATTGAATTTTATTTCAAAAATCGTCTCCCTAAACACCTGTCGCATCCTACCATCAAGATTGCCGCATTTGCACTATAACAGCTTCATTTTATTGGCGAGATTTGTGTAGAAATTTTAAACTTAAAACTATTTATCATGGCACTTATCAATCCACACATCAACTTCAACGGAAATGCTGAAGAAGCTTTCAATTTCTACAAATCGGTATTTGGTGGCGAATTCACGACCATTGTTCGTTTCAAAGAAATAGCCAGCAAAGAGCATCCATTAAAGGAAAGCGAAGCCAACAACATCATGCATATTGCATTGCCCATTGGCAGCAATACTTTAATGGGCAACGATGTGCCCGAGTTTATGGGACGTGTAAATGAAAGGGAAAACAGGTCCAAAATTGCCATTAATACAGAAAGCCGTAAAGAGGCCGACAGGATATTCAACGGGCTTTCAGCAGGCGGGGATATTGAAGCCCCTATTGGCGACAGCCCCTGGGGCTCTTACTTTGGTATGTTCAGGGACAAATATGGCATTGAGTGGATGGTGGATTTTAATCCCAACCAAAAATCATAAAGAAAAACAATAATGCAGAAGCAACGATGTTAACATGATAGGCACTGTTATCAAAAAAGTTACAGCAGTACCTATCATGCTATCGTTACACTACACACCACTAAACTGGAAATAAACCAGGGCCACTGCACAAACCGTCATCAGCAGCAAGGTTATCAAGCCCAGTATGTTCGATGTTCTTGAGTTGGTAAACTCGCCCATTACTTTTTTATTGTTGCAAATGTGCAGTATAATGGCAATAAGCACAGGTGCCGTTAGCCCATACAATATGGCAGAATAAATCAATGCCTTTACCGGGCTAATACCAATATAGTTAAGTGAAAGCCCCACAATTAACGAAATGGCAATGATGATGTAAAACGGTCTTGCTTCATGAAACTTATTGTCAAGCCCCTCCTTCCAACCAAATGTTTCGCAGAAAATATAGGAAAGCGAGCCACTCAAAACCGGAATGGCCAATAGCCCCGTGCCAATTACGCCAATCGAAAAAAGCCAATACGCATACTTGCCCACAAGTGGTTGCAATGCCTTGGCTGCCTGTTCAACCGTATCGATACGGTGAATGTTGCTGTTAAAAAGAACCGTTCCGGCAGTAAGTAAAATAAACCACATCACCACGTTAGAAAACAGCATGCCTGCATCCACATCCTGCTTCACATCATGAATCACTTTCTTGTTCACCACCAAGTGTGTCTTTCTATGTTTTATCTCCTCCACTTCCATCGTTGCCTGCCAAAAGAAAAGGTAGGGCGAAATGGTAGTGCCAAGTATGGCCACAAGGATGCTTATAAAATCCTTATCCAATTTTATGGTTGGTACAACTGTGGATTTGAAAATGGCAAGCCAGTCCTGTTTTACAAAAAAAGGAACAACCAGGTACACCATCAATGCCACGCACAGGTACTTTAATACTGCTGCAATTTTTTGGTAAGGCAAGTAAATAATCAGCACCAAAAGCACAATGGTAAATAGCACGCTAAAATAAGTGGCTTCAATTTTCGGGAACAACAGGTTGCCCACGGCACCCATGCCCGCAATGTCGGCACCAATGTTCATAACAATTGCCGGAAAACTAAAAAGCAACATCAGGTACAGAACGGAACGGGGATAATTCTTTTTCAACGTTCCCGTTAGGCCCTGCGAAGTAATCAGCCCTATTCTTGCACACATTTCCTGAATGGCAGCCATTAGCGGAAAAGTAACAAGGGCTGTCCACAAAGTTGCCAACCCAAACTGTGCCCCCGCCTGCGAGTAAGTGGCAATGCCCGAGGGGTCATCATCGCTTGAACCGGTAATAAGTCCAGGCCCCAATTTTTTCCAGAAACGGAATACTTTTTTTTGCTTCTTCATTCTTTTTGTAAGGGTTTAAATACGGTGAGATGGTTATGCAAAAAATGCAGTTATATACTTGTGTGGCTTTGTTTTACAAACAACACAACAAAAATCAAATCTACTAAAATGCTACAGAAAATTTTGGTTGTTGCCCATGTTTCAAAACTGGATCATTTTGTATAGAAGCCGCTTGCCAAAGCAAATGGAACCTTTGTATATTTGGGAATACCCTAAAAAAATTTCATGCACAACCATCAACAAATAATCATGAAACAATACAAACTGTACTGTTTAACTGCCCTCTTAACCCTTGGCACTATATTCTCATTTGGGCAAGATGTTGCCAACATTGAAATCCCGCAGTTGAACGACAAATATTCCAACTATGTAAGCCAATTGGAAAGTGGCAAGTTAAATATTGACTATACCGACTTTAGGCACAGCTTCCTGGAAAGCAAACAGTTTAGTAAAAAGAGTACAAATTACGACAACCTAAAAAAACAGGTATATGCTGAAATAAGAAACAAAAACTACAACAATGTAATTAAGCTAACAAAAGCCATGTTAAGCATAGACTATACAAGTTTATTTGCACACAAGTACCTACAGCAGACTTACAAAATTCTGGGCGACACTGCAAACAGGAATAAATACCACGATATTGAGTTTGGGCTGCTATACTCCATTACCAATAGCGGCGATGGAAAAACCTGCGAAACAGGTTGGCATGTTACACAAATTGAAGAAGAATATTTTATACTAAGCATGGTGGGTGCCAGCATGCAACAACAAAGCATAAGTACAGGAGGCAAAAACACCTGCGATAAAATGGTTGTAAAAACAGAAGATGGAGAAACCAAAACCTATTACTTTGAAGCAAACAAAGTATTTGAAATGGAAAACAAATTATTCAGTAATAAATAAACCTGCTCCCAATAGGCATTAAAATGATAATATTATAGTTCGAATAATATAGATCCCAGTTTATAGCTGTTACAATGTAAAAGAAATTATGCTTACCTCGGCCAAACTTTGCCACCTGTATTTTTAAAACCCATTGTAGCAGGCTTTTACCCATTATTGCTTTGCTACGGTTTTGTAGCAAAGTTTGCTTTTATTAATTTTTTGCTACAAGAAATATTTTTAAAAGTTGTAGCAAATTGCATTGTGCAATTTTTTTTGCTACAAAAAAATTTGCTACAAAACTGTAGCAGCTTTTTGCTCATAAGTTTTTTTGCTACACAAAAGCTATGTACATTGGTTAAAATGTAAAACTATATGTCGTTTTTTGATCGGTTCTTTGGTAAGAAACAAAATGCTGGCCCTACTGGCACACACTACGAGCAAAAGCTTTTGGCAGCCAAACAATTTTACCCGTTTGCCCGGTGGCAAGAAAACTACAGCAATGGCCTTACCCAATACACCAAAGAAAACTGTAACAAAATAAAAAAAGTGTTCGACGATTTGATTGCATCGCTTATTGCATTAGGCGAGCATGCAAGCGAAGAACAAAAAAAGCAATTGTTCAAAACCGCTATCCTTGCAACCAATCAACTGAATGAAGCATAAATGGCTTGATTGAAACTGACGAAAGGGAACACCTTTGCGAACTTACAGACGAAATAACCATTGCCTGTGGGCTTAACCCCGCAAACTATTCATACGGCGAAGGGCTGGCAAGCGAATGGAGGGAGTGGTGAGAAAGTCTTATACCATAGCTACATTTTTTGGTGCATTAACCTCCCTTGCAAGCACACATGCCTGCTGCTAATGGTGGCCACTAAAAAAACAGTTCCTATATTTGTCCACTAAACACTAAGCGTACCATCAATGTAAAATAGCACTTCTTTCAGGTAGGTAAATACAGCAAGCCAATTTGTGCTTGCCTGTTTTATTCAATTTTTAAAGAAGGAGAGCATGCTTACTTTACACAACATTGCGTACACGCATCCCAACAAAACCCTATTGTTCAGCAATATTGGTTTTACGGTTAATACCCACAATAAAATAGCATTAATTGGCAACAACGGTTCGGGCAAATCTACCCTGCTTGGCATTTGTGCAGGTAGGTTGCAACCATCTGCCGGGCAGTTAACACTTGATAGCCAGCCTTATTACGTGCCCCAAATATTTGGACAATACAACCACTTAACCGTGGCCCAGGCTTTGGGTGTGGAAGAAAAATTAAACGCACTTGAAGCCATTTTAAATGGTGATGTTACGGAAAACAATTTTGCCATTGTTGACAATGACTGGACAATTGAAGACCGTTGCCTCCATGCCTTAAACCAATGGCAATTGGGCAGCTTAAGCCTTACCCAAAAACTGGCAACATTAAGCGGTGGGCAAAAAACAAAGGTTTTTCTTGCGGGCATATCCATTTACGAACCCCAACTTATTTTGTTGGATGAGCCCAGCAACCATTTAGACACAGAAGCCAGGCAGTTGCTGTACAACTTTATACAAACCACATCTAGCACCTTGTTAGTGGTAAGTCACGATAGGCAATTACTGAACCTTTTGGATAAAGTGTACCAATTAAACAAAACAGGCATTACCATGTATGGTGGCAATTACGATTTTTATGCCGAACAAAAACAACTGGAAAACAACGCCCTGAACCAGCACCTGCAAAGTGCTGAAAAAGCATTGCGTAAAGCCAAAGAAAAGCAACGCGAAACAGTGCAGCGACAGCAAAAGCTGGATGCCCGTGGAAAGAACAAACAGGAAAAAGCAGGCGTGGCCCGCATTATGATGAACACGTTAAGAAACAGTGCCGAAAACAGTACCGCCAAAATAAAAAATGCACATGCAGAAAAGATTGGCAGCATTTCGCAATCGTTGCAAGAACTGCGTTTGTCGCTGCCCGATATTGACCGGATGAAAATCCATTTCGATAACCCTGCACTGCATACCGGTAAAATACTGTTTAAGGCCACAGGCATAAACTTTGGCTACGGCAACCAACCGCTTTGGCCACAGAACCTTACCCTTGAAATTGCAAGTGGCGAACGTATTGCATTAAAAGGCCCTAACGGGTCGGGCAAAACCACGTTAATAAAAATACTGCTGCAGGTATTGGAACCACAAACAGGCACCGTGTATAGGGCACACAACAAACCGGTATATATCGATCAGGATTATTCCTTAATCAACCACCAACTTACCGTGTACCAGCAGGCCCTACAGTTTAACCATACAGCTTTACAGGAACATGAAATTAAAATAAACCTTACCCGGTTCCTGTTTGCACAGACAGATTGGGACAAACCTTGCAGTGCCTTAAGTGGCGGCGAGCGTATGCGTTTAGTACTTTGCTGTTTGGCTATTGGCCATCAGTGGCCCGATATTATTTTTATGGACGAGCCAACCAATAACCTGGATATACAAAACATAGAAATATTAACCGCTGCCATTCATGAGTATAAAGGCACACTCATTATAGTATCGCACGATGAATATTTTTTAAACCAAACAAACATACAACGCGTCATTCAGCTATAAAGTAGGGCAGCCATGTATTGCTGTTACCATGCATCAACGCTGGTACAGTAATGCATGGCAATAAAGGCCGGCAAAAAATTATTTCAGGTATTTATCAAACCAATCGGCAATCTTTTCCTTTTGGGTAAACATATCCTCCCAGCCGTGGCCCTTACCCGGTACCACAATTAAATTGTTGGGCACTTTGGCTTCCGTCAATTTTTGGATGATGGATTGCGACTGTTGCAGCGGCACCAGCCTGTCTGCATCGCCATGCACAATAAGGGTGGGCGGGTCATCTGCACTTACGGCATAAATAGGCGAAACCTGTTTAATAATTACCAGTGCCGCAGAATCGCTAACGGGCTGGTAGGTTTTTGTGGCGGCATCCAGCACCTTAAAATCAAATGCACCGGCAACACCAATGGTGGCCAGCAGTTTCTTATTCTTATATGCTTCAAAATTGGCGGTGCCAAAATTAAAAAAATCTGTTGGCGGAAAGAAAACGCCCACTGCCTGTACCCTTGCAGATACCTGGTCTATCGAGTCTTTGGCATTTGCATCCCTTGTATCATCGGCATAGGCAGTAAGCAACGACAAGTTGCCGCCAGATGAATAGCCAGTAATGCCAATATGGTCGGCATCAATGGCATAGGCATGGGCGTTGTAGCGTATAAAACGAACGGCACGCTTTACATCGGCCACTTCATCGGGTATGGTATAGCGTGGCTGCGAACCATGCATTACCAAAAAAACAGTGTAGCCACGTTTGGTATAAGTGGTAGTTGCTTTTATACGGTTATCGATACCCCTGTACGATGATACCCAATTGCCGCTTACCAGTTCCACAATACATTTTCCGTTGGTGGCCTGTTTGGGCACTACCCTAATCATGGTTAATGCCATGCCATCTTTTCGGCCATAGATGATTTCGCTGCTGGTATAGCTGGCAGTATCCTGTGCAGTTGCCATCAAGGCACAGGATACAAAAAACAAAACCAAAAACTTCTTCATGTTGTGTTATTGAGATGAAAGCTAATCTATCATAAAAAACCGAGAATACATATTTTGGTAGCGGTACGGCCCAACAATAACCGGGCAACAGATACAGCAACCGGGTCGTATGCACACCTGCATAAAGTCGTTTTGGGCCATTGCTTTGGCAATTGCGGCAAACTATATTTGTTAAACAAAAACATACAATGAAAAATTGGATGCAGCACTGTACCAGTAGTACGCATTGGCAGCATTGCCTTTGTACCTGAAAGGCCACGAAGAATTGAAAGCAAAAAAATGTAAGCAATTATTCCCTATTCAATCATACAACCAAAAACAAACAAGCCATGAAAGCAAACAGAATTATCTTTTGGGTATCTACCACCATTATCTTTTTATTTGAAGGGGTAATGCCTGCCCTGTTCTCGCAAACCAAAGATGCCAAAGAAGGCATCAGCCATTTAGGCTATCCCGAATATTTTGGCATTATGCTAACCGTGTTTAAAGTATTGGGTGCCCTTAGCCTGATTATACCAAAAGTTCCGGGCCGCATTAAAGAATGGGCCTATGCAGGCTTTGCTATAGACTTTATTGCTGCATGCGTAAGCCATTGGGTAGTGGATGGGTTTGGTTTCTTTGCCATTTTTCCATTAATCATTTTGGCCATACTCATTGTTTCTTACGTTACGTACCATAAGCTAAAAGCTGTTGCCTAACCATTGTGTGGAGAATATGCAACACACCTACTGTACTGTTTGTTTCATTTACAACGGTTTAGGTTAATGGCATGATATTGCATACATAGCCATAAACTATTTTATGAAACAAATACTACTGAAAGCAGGCAAGCTATGTTTGATTGCTGCATTGTTTTCTTCATGCGTTGCAAAGCGTTACCTTACCGATGCCAACAATAACATACAGCGTTTGCAGGGCGATAGCACCATGATGGCCAACCGCATTGATAAGCTTACTGCAGAGAAAAACAGTTTAACCGCCAATGTAAGCAAGCTTACAGACGATGTGAACAGATTGAACAGTGCCAATGACGATTTAACCAAGAGATTGGGTAATGCACAGAACCAGTTAAGCGGCACAAGACAACAATTGCAAGGCACACAGGCTGAGCTGCAAGGCACCAAAGATGCTGCAGGACGGACCATTGCCAGCCAGCAGGAAAGGCTGGAGCAGTTGCAGGCATTGATTAACCAGCAACGCCAGGCAACAGAGGCATTGAAGAAAAAAATAAGCGATGCCCTGGTTGATTTTTCGGCAAACGATTTAACCGTTACTACCAAAAACGGTAAAGTATATGTGAGCCTTTCAGAAAATTTGTTGTTCCCTTCGGGTAGTGCAGTGGTAAATGCACAGGGCAAAAATGCACTGCAGCAATTGGCAACCGTACTGAACAACAACAAGGACATTAATGTGGATATTGAAGGGCATACGGATTCAATCCCCATCAAAGGCAGGTACAGCGATAACTGGGACCTAAGCGTGGCCCGCTCCACCTCAATTGTACGCATACTTACACAGAACTATAACGTGGATGCTGCAAGGGTTACCGCAAGCGGCAGAAGCAAGTACGATCCTATTGATACCAATATTACCTCGCAAGGGCGTGCACATAACAGGAGAACAGAAATTATTCTGGAACCTAAACTGGACGAGTTGATGAAACTGATACAGGACAGCAACGCCAGTAAATAAAAAAGCAATAACATTTTTTACAAGAAAGCCGATTCACCAATCGGCTTTTTTATTTATTGGTAGCAAATCCAAATGCACAGCTTCTTGTTTGTATCATTGAAAGTTGGCCGATAAGTATCTATATTGTCATAAAAACAGCATGCTGCCTGAACGTGTGTTTAAAATTGAGCATGGCTATTGCCATATATTGCTGGATAAAATTGCGATTACAGCAAGGGAGGAGCCAGTAAGCATAGACGAGTTGAAAGAGGACAGCACCATACCTGTACGGGTAATTATCTATTCACTTGCAATTGCCTTTTTTGTTGCTGCAGCCATTTTCAGTTTTGTTGGCAAGGACTGGTACAGGTTCTTATTGTGCCTGGTTGCAGTGGCGTGGTTTTCTATACGGGTTATTAAACGCAACCAATTTTCAACAGATACTTTTATACCAAGGGCAGCCATTGCAAAAATAGAATTCAAGCCGGCTATATACAGCATACAGAAACCGCATTTCCTGATTCATTACAAAAGCGGCAGCCTATTAAAAAAGAAATGGGTGCTGTTATTGTCAAATGATTATTTAAAAGAAGATGATGCACAGATACGGCAAGCTATTGACATTATGCACGAAGAGTTTGGCTAGTTGAATAAAGACAGTTGCTTACCGGCAGTATATTTATCAATCACAACTGCAATGGCCCAAGCAATGCAGGTACCAATTGCATAGCACACAAGATCGCTCCAAACAAAACCAACACCTAGCATCAATTTGCCCAGTTTTGTTTGCCTGATGGCCACAAACCAGGGCACTGTTATCAGTTGCGAGCACTCGTCCAGCACACCCAGTATATAATTGATGAGTGCAAGTTTCCATAGCGGCGTTTTTACAAAAAACATCCGCAGAAAAAATACGAACATGCCGGCCCATATCACATCGCCACCATAGGTTACTATTATGGGGCAAAACCATGCTTTGTGGTTCCTGGTGGCCAATGCAAGCCATGTACAAAAGCAGAAAAGTATAAGGTAAACCAGCCTTCTTTTAATCATATACAAGTGTATGAAGCATTATTGAACATTGCAACAGTTTTCAAAGCTACACATTGAGGAATTAAATCATCAATCAACCATCCATTTGCTGTATATACTGCCTACAAATAGTTCAACAATATTTTGGCACTTTTTTTCTATACCTATCAGCAAATAGTTGTTATGAAAAAGATAGTTACCATGCTTACTGCTGTACTTGTATTTACGGCATGTAACAACCAGGCAAAGCAAGAGGCATTGCAGAAAGCGAAACAAGTCACGATAGATTCAATCAATGCGGTTGCCGCAGCCAAACAACATATAGCAGATTCGATGCACACCATCATTGTAAGGCAGCATACCATTGATTCTATGGAAGCAGCTTCAAGGGCATCATCCATGAGTAGTAGCCAATCATCTGGTCAGGCTACACCTGCCAAAAAGAAAGGCTGGAGCAATACTGCCAAGGGTGCAGTAATTGGTGCAGGTGTAGGTGCAGTAACTGGCGTTTTGGTAGATGGCAAGAAGGGAGAAGGTGCAATAGTTGGCGGGCTGATTGGTGCGGGTACAGGGGCTGGCGTAGGTGCCATTATTGATGGCAAGAAAAAGAAAAAAAGTGGTCAATAACATAGTGCATAAAAAACAAAGGGCGGCACCTTACGGTGCCGCCCTTTTAATATCCATTCATTTAACTAAGAAGAAAGCGAGTCCTTCACTGATTCCTTGCTTGGCCTTTCAAAATATTTGTACACTGCCCCTGCCAATGCTGCACCCACAATTGGTGCAACAATAAATAGCCATAGCTGTCCAATTGCCCAATCGCCAGCAAATATTGCCTGGCTAATGCTACGAGCAGGGTTTACAGATGTGTTGGTAACGGGTATGCTGATTAAGTGTATTAATGTGAGTGCCAAACCAATGGCAATACCTGCAAAACCAACGGGTGCCTTGTCGTGCGTTGCCCCCAGTATAATGATCAGGAACATAAAGGTCATCACCAGTTCTGTAACCAATGCAGCAAGCATGCTGTATTTGCCAGGTGAATGTTCGCCATAACCATTTGCTGCAAAATCGCCTACGCTGCTACCATTGCCCGTTGCAATTATATGCAGTACTGCTGCGGCTGTAATGGCCCCCAGCACCTGTGCAATGATATAGGGCAGTAAGTCTTTGCTATTGAACCTACCACCCACCCATAGACCAATGGATACTGCGGGGTTGAGGTGTGCACCGGAAATATGCCCCAGCGAATATGCAATGGTTAAGACCGTTAAACCAAAGGCAAGCGACACGCCTACTAAACCGATACCAACATTGGGAAATGCGGCAGCCAGTACGGCACTGCCACAACCACCCAGTACCAACCAAAATGTTCCGATAAACTCTGCAAGCAATTTTTTCATTGTTTTAATTTTAAAAGTTTAAGATGGTAGGTTAGCTGGCATAAACATAGAAATAATATTCAACTATTCAAATAGGGCACAAAATGTAGTGATGCATTTATTCATTATTTGTCGGGTTGGGTTTGCAGCAGATGAGTAGGCGAAAGAAGAATGGTTTTATAGGATGTGCATATTGTAAACAAAAATCCATCCCATATAAACAAGCTTATACCAATAACTTATGGAATTTTTCCAATGCTGCTATTTCGGTAGCGGTCAATTCATGTTTCTTGCTGTACTGGAACTTGATGGCAAGCACCGTTTTATGTTGCGGGTATTTAGCAAGAATTGTTTCCATCATTTCAACAATGCGATTGTATTGCAATGCGGGCTGTTGTTCCTTTTTAATAACGATTGGAGATTTGTCTCTGGTAGGCAGCTTATCAATAGTGGCCTGCAGTGTTGCCAAAAGGCCGGGATTCATGTCAGCAATTTTAGAAGCCTTGCTATGCAGGCCCTGCATCTGTTTCTTGGTAAGAAAGCCCCTTTCTTCATATTGGTGCATAAGGCTCATGATAAAGAGCGAGTCTTTCTGGTGCTGGTAACTGGCTTCCAGAACCTTGTCAATTATATCCGGGCCTTTCTTCTTTTTATCCATAAGGGGCATATCGGTTCTGCTCAATGATTGTATTGCTTAACATTCAGGCAAGCTAATGGGTATATGTATGGCCAATCCGCCATCGGCTGTTTCCTTGTACTTGCTGTTCATGTCAAGGGCAGTGTCCCACATGGTCTTGATTACTTTGTCCAGGCTCACTTTTGCAAAGTCGGGTGTGCTTTGCAGGGCCAGTTGCGATGCAGTGATGGCCTTGATTGCACCCATTGTATTCCGTTCAATACAAGGTATCTGCACCAAGCCGCCAATGGGGTCGCATGTAAGGCCAAGGTGGTGCTCCATAGCAATTTCGGCAGCCATCAATGTCTGTCTTTGTGTGCCTCCTGCACATTCGGTCAGTGCTGCCGCAGCCATGGCGGATGATACACCAATTTCTGCCTGGCAGCCGCCCATTGCCGCAGATATGGTTGCCCCTTTTTTAAAGATGCTTCCTATTTCAGATGCGGTCAATAAAAACCTGATGATCTTTTCATCGGTATTGCCATCGCAAAACGTAACATAGTATTGCAGTACGGCCGGTATAACACCTGCTGCACCGTTTGTAGGTGCGGTTACCACCCTGCCAAAGCTTGCATTCTCTTCGTTTACGGCCAATGCAAAGCAGCTTACCCAATCCAGTATGTAAGCAAAGTTTATTCCTCCCTGGCGTATGTTCTCAAGCCATGAATCGTAACCGGTGTATTGTTTGTTGGCCAGCAATCTTTTGTTTAAATCATAGGCCCTTCTGCGTACCTGTAGTCCACCAGGTAGTTCGCCCTGTGCGTGGCAGCCACGGTATATACAGTCTTTCATGGTATGCCAAATATTCAGCAGCCCTTTTTTGGTGGCTGCATCATTACGCCATGCAGCTTCGTTTTCCATTACCACTTCGCTAACGGCCAGTCCGGTTTTCATGCACCAGTGCAATAGTTCGTCGGCAGTGTTTATCGGAAAGGGCAGGTCAACCAACGATTTGTTGTTACTGTCTTCGCCCTCCTTTACAACAAAGCCGCCACCAATGGAGTAAAAGGTTTCGCTCCATGCATCGCCATTACTCATTTCAACCAGGAAAGAAAGTCCATTGGGGTGAAAGGGCAGGGTTTCGTTGAAGAGGAACTGTACATTTTTTGATGGGTCAAAATCAATCCATGCTTCACCGCCCAGGTGCATCTTTTTTTCTGTATTGATGCGGTCAATTTTTGGGGTGATACTGTTTACATCGATGGTTACGGGGTCTTCTCCACACAGCCCAAGTATAACGGCAATATCGGTACCATGCCCATGTCCGGTTTTCGCCAATGAACCATACAGAAGCACGTTTACCGCAACAACTTGTTGCAGGGGCGATTTTTGTTTGGCTGTTTCCACGCAACGCAATGCTGCACGCCAGGGCCCAAGTGTATGGCTGCTGGAGGGGCCCACTCCTATTTTGAACATATCGAAAACCGAAATAGCTTCATGTGGCATGAGAAGGAATTATACTGTAAATATAGTAGAAAGCCGATAGCTATTGTTGATGCGGCATTGATAGGCCTTTGACAGACCGGCCTGGCAATCACTTTAAACGGCGTACCTATTAATGGCATTTAAAACAAAGGCTACCACAATATTGCGGTAGCCTGTTGCATTATCAGTTGCTTTATTCTTTTTATTGTTTACCAAATACTTTCTTTAAAAGGTCTGTTGTTTGGGCAACAGGATCTTTTCTTATTTTCTGTTCTTCTTGTGCCACTTGGTGAAACATACCAGACAATGCTTTGTCAGTAACATAGCCCGTTAAATCGGGATTGATTTTTTGTATCGCAAATTTGTTGTAGGTAGTAAAAAGCGTGTTCCAGTATTGGGTTGCATTCACTTTGGCCAGTGACTGTTCAATTACAGGTTTAAATGCTGCCGTAAGTGGTGCAGTGGTAGCAGTACGCAAATATTTGGTAGCAGCAGAATCACCACCTTTCAATATACCCCATGCATCGTTAATGCTCATGCTTTTGATTGCGTTCACAAAAATAGGTGCTGCACTTTTTGATGCATCTTCTGCAGCACGGTTCATGGAGAGTATGGCATTGTCCACCATTTTTTGTCCACCAGGAAGTTTGCTTACTGTAGCAATTACTTTTTGTGCCTCTTCTGGCAACAATATTTTTATGGCTGCATCTTTAAAAAAACCATCCACAGCCGAAAGCTTTTCCGCTCCTCGTTGTGTACCAACGGCAAGGGCTTCTTTTAAGCCGCTTACTACATCGGCAGTGGAGAGTTGGCTACCGCTGGTGCCAGCAGTGCTGCCCAGTACATTGTCAATTGCACTTTTGCCTGTTGCAGAATCTTTGGTAGTGGCTTTTTTAATCAGGTTTTTCAGGCCCTGTGCATTTGTTGCTGTTATGGAAAGCAATACAACTGTAGCAAGGAATAATTGTTTCATCATAAAATTTTCTTTTTCAAAACGAAAATAATGCCAGTTCATGTATAAATAAATATTTCCTGTGAACGGGCTTTTAAAATGGACCAACAAGTTGTTGCACAAACAGAACAGCCCATTGTTGCAATGGGCTGTAGCTATTATTATTATGGGAATGTTAATTTATTTAATGGTCTGTTCACCAAAAATCAAATTGCCTTTACTGTCTATGCCCTGTACAATGATCCTGTACTTTTTTCCGGAATCGTTGTTGAAAAAAGTGAAGTGGTATTTACCGTCTTTACCCGTTCTTGGCTTGGGGTTCCATAACAAGAGATAGCGTTTATCGGCTATGCCTTTGTTTAAGGTTGGGTCCAGTTGATAGTCGGGAGCATAGAATTCTTTTGTTAGTGCATAACCTTCTTTTTCAAGTTTGCTATATGTTTTATCGTAAGGGTTTGCACCGCCAGTAACACCGTTTACTGTGTACACTGCAATGGCACCCTGTGAAGCACCCAGTACAGAAGCTTCGTGTTTAAGTACCTTGATGAATGCAACATCATCTACAGATAGTGTGTTGATGATGTCTTTACTTACATTCATTCCATTTAGGAAGTAGGCAATGCCATTGGATTCTGTAACAGCACCAGCCGTTTCTTCGGAAGTGGCAGACACGTTATCGCTAAATGCATTGAGCCCTTGATAGCGGTTGAAAGAAACATCGGGATCAAAAGGATTGCCACTTACGGTAATGCCCGGTGTGGCTGCCTGAATGATCTGCCATATTGTTCTGTAGTTTTTATAGTCGGCAGGATTGATGCCCCTACCCTGTAAAAAAGGCCCCTCGGCATATTCCCTGTTCAAGGAATCAATCGGAGAAAGTTTCTTTGCCTTTACTGTTACGTTACCTAGGTAATGCCCGTTGCTACCTGTTGTATCCAATGCTTTGAACTTGTCGTTCAAGTAAGCAGCCAGCATTTCTTTTGCATTGGCAATATCCAATGTATCGCTGTTGATGAGTGCTTTATTGGCAGATGATTTGAGTGAATCCAAGTAAGATGGTGCAAGTTTGATATCAACAATATATTTCTTTTTATTTTCATCGGTTCCCATGTAGGCAACAGAGGCTTTTTTAATAAAGTTCAGGTCGTTTAATAGGAACTCGCCTTTGTCTGTAAGTTTGGCTTCGGCAAGAATGGTGGCGGAGTCGCTTGTTTTAATGATGAAAGAAACAAAGCCATTTTTCACCACATCTTTCCTGTCGCTTTTTGTAACCAAACCAGTTATTGCCATGGCAGACTCCACGGGATATTTGAGCGTTGCAAATTCGTTGTTGAGGATTTTTTTCCAGTCAAAACGCCTCCAGCCCTGTGTCATTAGCAGCAGATCCAGATCGTGCAGGGTTGATGGGTTCTTATCCTTTACATAGTAGCCGGGGTTGTTGATATAGCCCTTTAAATCGGATGTGATGAATAGGCTTGAAGCAATATTGCTTTCGAGCGAAGCACTATCGGAAAGACCGGTATCATCTGTTACCCTTACAGACATGGATGATTTGTTTACACTTGGCACATCCATACTAACCTTGTTTAAGGAACGTGGTTTTGTATTGGCCATTTCTACCGTAAGCTTTGGTTTAACGACTGAATAGTTTTCTACAAACACGATACGCTCACAAAGGGGTACATCGTTCTCGGAGAAGAGCGTTACCTGCATGATACCCGCTGGTAGGTTCTTTTTGGCTATGGCTGCTGCTGTTTGGCCTTCGTCTATATTCAATAACTGGGCATACACGATACGCCCGTTCATTTGACCTACAATTTTTAGCTTGCTGTATTTGTCTTTATTGTTTTCGGCCCTGTTTACCAGTACTGTTATCCTGCTTGCGGTACTATTGGCAACGGTAATATTCACGCCTTCATCTTTTGCCTTAGGCAGTTTAAACTGTAATGCAGAGCCACCAGATACTACAATATTTGATAGATAGCTTTTCCCTTTTTCTGGCGTAATTACAAAGGAGCCCATACCATCGTGTTCCGCTGAAAAAGAAGCCACTGTTTTCTGGGCATCATCGGTTATGGTTCCTTTTAGGTTTAGGGGGTAACCATTCTGATCGTATATTTTATAGGCCACCTTGTTTTCGATGCCTTCAACCAAGTCGCCGCCTTCGGGGAAGAAAGCCATCTTGATTGCAGTCTGCACATTTTTACTGGCGTTTATTTTGTATTCGCTTCCATAAATGAACACGCTTTTAGATGTAATGAATTGCGGAAAATTGAGCATCCATAAACTGTATGCGTTGATGGAGTAGTTACCGCTCTTGATTTCAGCAGGCAAGTCGAAATCAGCTGGGGTGGTGCTTAAACTGTCCAGCTTGTACATTTTCTTTAGTACTACTTTGCCTGCATCATCAACCAGGTCAATATATACGATTCGGCTGAGGAAAGATGGAACACCATCCACCGTACACCATATTTTCATCCATACGGTTTCGCCCCATGCATAAATATTCTTATCTGTTTGCAACAGTACTTTTTCCTGCGGGAAGTTGTCTTTGAAGTAACCAAGGGCCGAGTCTATTGAAATTTTTTGTGGTGCTTTGTTTTGTGCGGATATTACTGTTACAGAAAACAATGTTGCAAATGCAAGTAGAATAAATTTCATTGTAATGGTTTTGTATGGCTGGTTAATCAGATTGTTTTGATAACAACAATGGAGCTTGGTTTAAATAGCACTGTAAAATAAAAAAGCCTGCATTTATTACAATGCAGGCCTATGAAATTTAACTAAATTATTTGTTGTACACAAATGATACTTTGGGGCTCCGTATATCGGTAGTGGCCGGGCCTATATAACCTCTTGCATAAATGGTGAATGCACGTTGGTTAGAAGTTGTACCAGCATTGGTGTAAGCGGTGCCCAATGTGGTTGTTCCTCCAGCTACCCTTAATGACCATGCAGTTGAGGCACCAGAAGCACCAGACGGAATGGAGAATGTATCTGTAGCTTGCAGGTATGCAATGTTGGAAGCCATTTTTGTTGTACCAAAATACAGGTCGATACCCGCTGTTGAGTTAGGGATCAGATTCACAAACCTCATTTTTGTAAAACCAGAATCTGGCTTGTTGGCTACGTCAGTTAACAACACACTCTGCGTGCTTGCTGCGGTATCTGTAATGTGCAAGGTATGGTAAGCGTTTGCAACCACATTCACACCAGTTTTGTACAGAAGGATCGAATCTATGTTGGTGCCCACTTTCAAGATACTGATAGACACTGTATCAATACCAGGGTTAACCGCCAGATAGTCGGCATTGCTGCTTCCGCCTGTATTCAATCCGCCTCCGGGGAAAGGTGTGGAGTAAGTAATGGCATTGCTCACTTTTACGCCATTTATTTTAACCTGTACACCCGGGTTTAGAAGATAGGGCGATGAGTAGTTAATTTTAAGCAAAGCCATTCCATCAGTATAGTCGTAGGGGGAGACTGTAAGCTCATTTTTTTTGCATGCCATAAAAAGCACACTAAAAAATACTCCTGCAACCAATATTGCTATATATCTTTTTTTCATTTTAGTGTTTTTGAATATTCAAAATTTATTATTTCAAATTGGTTAATCTATACTATGGTTGGCTGAACCACATTTCTAATGTTTGATATGTGTTGCTCAACGCACCAACCCTTAAGAGCTCTGAATAGTTGTATGTGTATTCTGAGGTAAAATGCGGCCTTACCCTGTATGTTGGTTTACCTGCATTAAGGGAATATAGCGGGGTTGGTAATTGGAATGTTTTGTACACTTGTTGCGTTGTACTTGGATCAAGATCCAAATAGTGGTACCTACGCATATCAACCCATGTTTCAAAGAAGCCCCAGCCCCAAAGAGCTATGTATTTTTGCAACATGATATCTGTAAGTGTAAGTGTGCCTTCGTTTTGTTTTACAGCTGGGCCTGTCAAATATTTTGTTCTGGTAGCTGCTGGTATTTGTGAACCTGTTAAATCAGAAGCACCTCTTTTACTGTAGAATCCGGAATAGCTTCTGTTAATGAAATCGAAGTGACCATTAATACCATTCATATAGGCTGTATATGCTGTTGTCTTGTCGCCTTTTCTAAAAGCAGCTTCAGCTTTAATGAACTGCATTTCAGCATAGCTCATAACAGGAAACACGGCTTTGTCTTGGAATAGGTATTTACCCAATCCTTTTGCAAAAACACCAGAACTAGGATTTAAGTAAAGGCTGTCGCCAAAAGCTACTGCTACTTTTTTACGGGAGTTATTGTAGTTAACCAGTGCTGTTCCGGATGTTGGTGGCAGGTTATTTACATAATAAGAACTTGGAATTCCCAATGCACTGTAAGGGTCACCTATACCTGGATCCACTCCCCTATAACCTCCATTACCATTGGTGGTATCATGGGAGCAAGCGAGCATGTAAGCCATTCTGGGGTCGCGGTTAACAGCAGCATTGCTTCCTACCAATGCCGTTCCATCCATTACCCTTATAATGAAATTGCTTTGTCTCCATCCTGGCATATTGTCCCTGTATGTACCAAAGTAATTGGAGTTATTATTAACGTTTGCATCAAAAGGCAAACAGAAATCATCACCAGTGCTAGCCATTGCATTGTCGCAGAATTTCATTACTGAGTCTGCATTGTATGTAGACTTATTGGTTAAGTGGTGCCAGTTTCTTGCCATGATACCATAAACAAATTTTTTCCATTTGGTAACATCCCCATTGTAAGCAAAATCACCAATTGCCAGCTTTCCGTTAGATGGGCTAGCGATAGCTTGGTTCAGATATTGCAAAGCCAAACGGCAGATAGAATCCACACCTTTGTAAACAGTTTCCTGTGTGTCGTACTTAAACGTGAACAGGCCTGGTTTAAATGCATCATTGAAGATAATATCGCTATTATAGTCAGTGGTATGCTGAAAAGCCCAAGCTTTTAATGCCAAGCCAACACCTATAAAATCGGGTGCATTGTTTTGGGTTGCATTTTCGATGATATAGTTCAAGTTGTTGCCTAATGCATAATAAGTCATATTCCAAGTAGCGGCCATTGTTGCTCCACTAAACGTGTACCCTTGCTGATCGTACAGGTTTGCATTACCAGAAGCTGTTGTTAACCAGTTCTGAACAAATCTTGCTACATAGGTTCCACCATCAGACTGCAAAGCAGTTGGTATTGCAGCAAGGCACTGTGGAAGCACAGAACTGTTTGATGGTGTTTGTGTGGTATCTGGATCGGAGTTGATGTCCAAATACTTTTTACATCCTATACTCATGGTTACCATGAGTGTGGCTGTTAGTATATATATTATTTTATTTCTCATTGTTATTGTTGTTTTCAGTGATTAGAAGCTAAGTTTAATTCCAAAATTAAATGCACGAGGGGTTGGTACTGCTCCGTAATCGATACCGGCACCACCATATCCTTTTGTATTTGATGAATTCAGAACGTTTACGTTAGGATCCATGCCTGAGTAGTTAGTAATGATGAACAGGTCGGTTCCTGTAGCAAAAACAGCTGCAGTCTTAAACACCCTTTGCCTTTTCAACAATTTCGCAGGCAATTGATAGCCAATTGTCACATCCCTTAACCTGATCCAGTTTACTCTTTCAATGTAATCTGCTTCAGCAAAAGTGGTGCTGTAATAGCTACTGCGGAAGTAAGGAGTGATAGAAGTTGCGTTCCAGGTTGGAGTTGATGTATTTTCCAATCCATCTTTTACTATCCCCCTGATAACCCTTGGTTTTTCTCTATCCAATGTCCTCGTGCTGATTCCATTAATGGTCATCATCATTTCATTGGCATTGAATACATCACCACCTCTACGCATGTCTAAATTGAACGACAATGAGAAATCCTTGTAAGTGAATGTATTGATGAAGCCAACTTTAAAGTCAGGCTGCCTGTCGCCAATGGGCACATAGTCTGTTTGAGAAGTGATTGGCAAACCTGTAGAAGGGTCAATCAACAAAACACCATTGTTGTTCTTCTGGAAAGTGAAACCAGCCAGTGTTCCCAAAGATTGGCCAACACCTACTTGAGACCTTACGCTTCCGAAAACCCATGTATCGGAATCGTAGTAGTATGGTAAGTCACCAGGCAGTTTTTCAATTACTGTTCTGGCCTTATCAAAGTTCACAACAACATCCCAAGTGAATTTTTTGTTTTTAATTGGAGAACCAGTCAACTGGATATCCCATCCTTTGGCAGATAGTTGACCACCATTAACGTACCTCAAGATAAACCCTGTACCGTAGCTTATCCTATTTGCAATGATGTTGTCTTTTACTTTGTTATTGAAGTAGGCCACGTCAATTCCAATCCTGTTTTTCAGGAATTTGAATTCACCACCAAACTCCATGTTGTTCGAAAATTCAGGCCTCAGGTTAAAGTTGTTACCAGTAACACCCAATGCAAAACCACCACCTGTGGAAAGTACACTATTAAATGAATAGTCAATTACATAAGGTGATATTGGTCCCTTACCTGTGCTAGCATAAGAAGCTCTCAATTTTGCAAAGCTCAACCAGTTCTTAGTAGATTTCATGAAGGCCAAATCAGACAAGATAAAACTTGCAGAAGCCGAGCCATAGTTGAAGAAAGGTTGCAAGTCCCTGAACTTAGATGTAAGTGTTGATGTTCCTTCTCTTGTTCCGGTAAGGGAGATAAAGAGTAAGTTGTTGAACCCAAATGTATAACCACCGTATGCCCTTGTTTTTCTAACTTGATATTGGCTAAGGGAAGCTATCCTTGCAGTGGGATCGGTATTGTTGATTGAAATGAAATCGGGCTCATAGAATTTTTCCCCTCTTTGGGCATTCAGGGTTGACTTATTGTCTTCGAAGTAAGCACCTACGTAAAAGTCGTTTGTAAATTTGTTCTTGATTGTTTTACGATAGTTAACCCTCAATGTACCATTCAAAGAAGTATAGCTTTGTTCATAAGTTGAGATGAAACCACCCAATGTATAAGCCTCTCTCGAATAAGGATGGTAAAGCATTGTACCCAGTGTTGTGTATTGATTCACACCGATTATACCTGTAGCTGTTAATCCTTTAATGATATTCGCAGTAATATTTACGTTACCACTAAAATTGTAGTTCTTGTCGTATGACTTATTCTTGTTAACATCCCAATAAGGGTTATTTATTTCATTTTGTAAGGCCACATTCCTCAGCGTTTTCCTTGTACCATCTGCATTCATGTAGTTCCTTGCATCAACATCTGTTGGGTAGGTCATTAAGTTTGTATAAAAACTACCAGCACCTTTTACGGCTTTTTGGTTGTCAGATGATACATAACTTACAGTAGCATTCAGTTTAATACGTTTATTTAACTGTGCAAAAGCAGTAAACCTAAAATTATAGCGTTTCAGGCTTGTATTTGGCACTACCCCACCTTGATCAACATACCCGGCAGTAAAGCGATAGTTCAAGTCGCTATTGCCTGCCTCCATAGAAAGGTTATGTTGTTGGCTAAACCCTTTGTCAAAGAAGTTGCGTATGTTGTCATAAAACTTGGTCGTATCTGCATATTTAGGTCCAAAGAAATAATACCCGTATGCACCATATTGTGTTGGGTCGTAGACACCATTGTTACCACGAGAATAAACCTGTTGTATTTGCGGGAACCTATACACTTCTGAAAATGAGAAGGAATTGGAATAGGTAATCTTTGTTCTTCCGTTGTTGGAAGATCCTTTTTTAGTAGTAATTACGATTGCACCACTCGCACCGTCAGAACCATAAATAGCTGTTGCTTCTGGCCCTTTCAATATTACTACACTTTCTATATCATCTGGGTTAATATCCGAAATACGGTTGGTGTAATCACTGTTCCTGTTTGCCAATGCAAGGTTTCCTGCACCACTGGCAGCCGTAGTGATAGAAGCACCTGGCAAATCATTCTGGTCAACAGAACCATTGCTCAATGGCAAACCATCCACCACAAACAAGGGTTGGTTATTACCACCGATAGAAGTACCGCCCCTTAACATGATCTGTGCACTTGCACCCGGCAAACCAGAGGTAGATGTAACTTCCAAACCAGGTACACGGCCGGCAAGGGCATTCAAAAAGTTGGTACGCCTTGTTTGTGCAATATCATCACCACTTACGGTAGGTGCCTGATAGGCAAGTTCCCTCTTGCTTTTTTTCTGTCCATACCCCGTAACAACTACATCGTTCAAAGATTCGTTGTTACCGGCCAGTCGCATATTGATGATCCGGTTATCACCCACGGTCACTTCCCTAGTAACATAGCCAACGTATGTAAAAGTCAACTTTTGCCCCTTTTCTGCTGTAAGTGAATAATAGCCGGCCTGATTGGTTTGGGTGCGTTTGTTCGTAACAGTATTGGTAACCGTTACGCCAATTAAAGGCGAACCGTCCTCGTCGGCCAGAACGGCCCCGGACACCGTTTTGTCCTGTGCAAATACAGGAACATTGATGATGAAGCATAGCATTAAACCCAACAGCTTCACCGAAAGAGCAAGTTTTCTCATAACAGGTTTTTTGGTTTTATTATTAAGTAGTCATTCGCAACAGTCAAGGTAACTCATAGAAAATGGACATAGATAGCAATCTTAAAAACCCAAAGCAATCGTCAATTATAATTTCCGCAAAAATCCGCAGTTAAGGTAGCTTTTTTAGGAAATAACCGAACAATAAAGCAATGTTAAACTTTATTGAACTACATAGATACAACTTTATTTTCTATTTAAACAAATGAATTAGGCAAAAAAATTACTGTGAATAAGTTTTTTCAAATTCCTGCAAAAAGATGCAGCATTTTAATCGCAACAATGTCTTAAGGCCATTTTATAGCAATTCTATGCCCTGGGCCTTATACGGCTGCAGTATGGCCGCATCGGTAGTAAGTTCGGTAATGAGCATGTCAATATCCGCTGTTTTACATACCTGTAAACGCTGTATGGTATTCAGCTTTTCTGAAATTGCGAGAGATATTACTTTATGGGCCGATTTAATCATGGCCTTCTTTACTTCAATAATTTCCCATTCCAAATCGGTAATGCCCTCATTGGCATCTATGCTATTGGTGCCTAAAAAGCACAGGTCGGCCTTTATTTCGCCCAAACGCTGCACCACTTCCGCTCCCACACTCATCTGGGCACTCTTTATCAGCTTGTTGCCTAAAAAGATCACTTCACTGTTCGGGTGCTCTAATAGTTCCAACGCCGTTGGTATGCTTACCGTAATAAAAGTGGCATTCAGCTCTGGCGGCAACGATTTCACCAGTTCCCTGATTGTGGTACCGCCCGAAAGCACTACCAGCATACCATCTTTAATCAGTTCCACCGCCTTCTGGGCAATGATCTTCTTCTCCGTATGCAGGTAAATATTGTTGTTCTGTATGCTAAAATGGAACGATTTGGACAGGGCCCCACCATGCACTTTCGTCAGCTTGCCTTCTTCGTCCAGTTCCTGCAAATCACGGCGTACCGTATCTTCCGACACATTCAACTGCACACTCAAATCGCTCGATAAAACTTTATTGTGGATATTGATCTGCTGTATAATATAGGCTTGTCTTTCTTTCTTTAGCATAATGGTAAGGTTCTAGAAAATTGAAAATAGTGAAAAGTTGGTTACGGCTTAATTGGTTTATTAGTTAATTGGTTAATTCGTTATTGGGTTATTGTTTAAAACAGGTTTCAATAGGGGCATGTCCCGCCTGTGCGGGCCGGGCTATCCGTTACTGCTCCACGCAATGCAGGCATTGCTGCGGGGCATCCACTCCTATCCCTCATGCCGTTCCATAGCAGCAGCGGCATAAAATTAAAAGTGCACGAATCTTATCCCGTAGGGTTAAATTTGCCCTCCTTACAATGATTACCCCACAAACCATAGAGCAGATAAAAAGCCGTATCGATATTATCGATGTGGTGGGCGAATATGTGAAACTCAAGAAACGGGGGTCTAATTATATTGGCAACTGCCCTTTCCATAATGAGAAAACACCATCTTTCACGGTATCACCTGTAAAGGAACTTTACAAATGTTTTGGCTGCGGCAAAAGCGGCAATACCATTACTTTTTTAATGGAGCACGACAAGTTGAGCTATGTGGAAGCATTGCGTTGGCTGGCCAACAGGTACAATGTGGAGGTTGAGGAAACAGAAACCACACCCGAACAGAAACAGTTTGTACAAACAGCCGACAGTCTCTATATTATCAACAGCTTTGCACAGAAATTCTTTGAAGACAAACTGTTCAATACCGAAGAAGGACAAAACATTGCATTGAGCTATTTGCACGAACGTGGTTTTAGGCAAGATGTATTAAAGAAATTCCAGGTAGGCTATAACCCCAACAACCGCGACGAACTGGCCAAGGCCCTGTTGCAAAACCAGTTCAACAAAGAATTTTTGCCCCGTACAGGTTTGGTGGCCGTGCGTAACGAAACCGAGCTGGTTGACAATTACCGTGGACGTATCATTTTTCCCATACACAACAACTCCGGCAAAATCATTGGCTTTGGTGCAAGGGTCATAGGCAAAGCCGATAGGGCCCCCAAGTACATCAATACACCAGAGAACGAAGTATATGTAAAAAGCAAGATACTGTACGGCTCCTACTTTGCAAGGCTTGCTATTGACAAGGCTGATGAATGTTTATTGGTTGAAGGTTATACGGATGTTGTTAGCCTACATCAAGCAGGTATCGAAAACGTGGTAGCAAGTGGTGGCACATCGTTAACCACCGATCAGTTAAGGCTTGTAAAGAAATATACCAATAACCTTACAATCATTTACGATGGCGATGCGGCAGGCATCAAAGCTGCATTGCGTGGGCTTGACATGGCATTGGATGAAAGCCTGAATGTGCGTTTGGTGCTGATACCCGATAAGGAAGACCCCGACAGTTATGTAAATAAAATTGGTGCCACTGCCTTCCGTGAATTTGTTGCAGGCAACAAAAAAGACTTCATCATCTTCCAGTTGGAAGTGATGTTGAAAGAGGCTGCCAACGATGTACAGAAGAAAAGCGATGTAACCAATTCCATTGCACAGACCTTAAGTAAAATTAGCAAGGCAGAAGACTTTACGAAACTGCAGGACTATATCAGGCAATGTGCCGGACTGTTAAGGATTGACGAGGGCGGATTGACCAATCTTGTAAACAAATACAAGCGTGACAAGATTGCCAAAGACGAAAAGAAGCAGCCTTCTTTTGAAGACATCAACCAGTTTCACGAAGGTGAGCAGCCCGAAGATGTGTTGGATGACCATGCTTTATTGATTAGCCAGGATGAGGCTTTTGAACGGAACATACTACGTGTACTATTGGAACATGGCCTAAAACCTTGGGACGAAACACAAAGCATGGCCCAGTATATTTTTAGCGAACTGGAGCAGTTCCATTTTGACAATAACCAACTGGAAAATATTTACAACGAATACCGCAGGCAATACGAACAAGGTTTGGAACCCACAGCCAAATCATTCCTGTACAACGAAGATGAAAACATCAAGAACCTGGTAGTTGCAGTAACCATGCTGCCTTTTGAATTAAGCCCTAACTGGGATGAAGTGCTGGAAGGCATGAACATTGTGAACCGTGACGTATCGCATACCGATGTTTCCATGAGCGTGAACTATTACAAGCTGCGTAAAATAAAAAAGATGCTGGAAGAGAACCAGCGTGACATGGAACATGCCCCGATGGATGAGTTGATGAAGCTGATTGCGGTTCATAAAGACCTGAAAGAAATTGAACGGTTGTTGACAAAAGAACTAGGAACGGTAATTATTCGGTAATTTCAACAAAGTGAACAAAGCAATATGCATACTTAAATGGTAACAGCTGCATACCAGAATGCTTTGACTATTTGTTGCAACTTTAAAGAAAGACCCAACCTAACAAATGATCAATTCAATTTGCGATTGCCTGCTGCAACTATTGGCCTTGGCACCGTTTATTTGGGCAGCCAGACGAAGCAATGAAAATGCAAGAAAGAAAACCCTTATTCTATGTGCACTACTATTTATTATTACATCTGTTGCAACTGATTTATCATCCAACATTTTACAATTCAAAGGGCAAAGCTGGAATTGGACTGGAAAGATTGCATCGCTTGTTATTGCGTTGATTTTTATTTTTTCATACCGCCCTTTAAAACCCTATCAATTTGGGTTCACCACAACAATTGAAACCCAAAACGCAAGGGGCATTTTTCTTATTTGTTCAGGTTATGCCTTACTACGTGTTGTGCTCTATATTACAATGGCAAAAGGCCCTGCTACATATAACATTGAAACAATTCTATATCAATCAACAATACCGGGAATTACCGAAGAGATTATTTTCAGGGGCATACTCCTCACATTATTAAACCAAATATTTACAAAACCAAGGTGGGCTTTTGCAAACACAGCTTTTGGTTGGGCTGCAATTATTACCAGTTGCTTATTTGGCTTTACGCACGGCTTTTATTTGGACAGTGCCTATCATATACAGTTCAATTTTTTTGCCATTGTAAGAACGGCATTCGACGGTTTTTTATTCGCTTTGCTTTTACACAAAACAAAAAGCTTGATTCCAAGTATCCTATTGCACAATATATTAAACCTTATTGGCAATCATTAACAAGTCAATAAGTAGATCCATCATATATCCTTCTTAAACGAAAAGGCAACCAAAACCTATTGATTCAATCTAAACAACAAATAATGAAAACAAGAATCACACTACTGCTGTTTGTCTGCATTTGTTCTACCGCATTTACCCAAAATGTACATTATATCTATATAAAAGATCTTCCTGTATCAGCAGACTATCCGGCAGATTTTGAGAAAGTATCCGATAACGTGAATAAAAAGTACACGCACCTCAAAACAAAAAATATTGATGGTACTTTATTGCAGGCCAAGTATATGGCTTTAGTAAAAAATGCCACAAGCAATCTGGAATATGGCGATATCCTGCTTCGCTATTTTGCAGCATTAAGAAACAGCCATGCCAATGCCATTTTTAAAAAGTATTATAAAAACTGCTCGGCCACGTTGATAGAGAACCGTGTATTCCTCTCCTATCTCGGCGACAGTCTTTTTATAAAAAATGGCATTCAGGAAAAAGATGAAATTGTACAGATCAACCACATACCTATATTGACCTATATTGAAAAACAGGACAATTACACGGCTGCTTCAACGGATTTGCATAGAAAGTACTTAACAGTAAGCGGGCTTTTTTCAAGCTATTATGAAGAAGACAGAACTTATACCATCCTAACATCTTCGGGCCAAAAAGACATTACTGTCCATTTTGATGATACCCCTATTAAGGAAACAGTAAAACCTGCAAACCCGATAACCAGTAAAATAGAAAGTAAAATATTCAATGACAGCATTGCCTATATTTCTATATTGGGCATGACAGGCAATGTGGTGGACGAATTTGTAAAAGCTTTTGATAGCTTATCAGCAAAGCAATTTTTAATCATTGATGTAAGAAGGAACCAAGGGGGCAACTCTGCCTACTCAGAAAAAATAACCGAATACCTTATAACCAATGGCCAAACAGCCTGTGTAAGCAATAGATGGTTGACTCCTACAAACAATCACTTTACAGGGAAACTATTTGTGTTAACAAGTCCGTACACTGTTTCTGCCGGAGAAAGCTTTGTACTTGATTTATTGGAAAGTGGCAATGCTGTTTTGATAGGCATGCCCACAGCAGGCGATACAGGCAACCAACCAGAATTCTTTAATAGCAAACTGGGTTATAGCTATTGGTTCCCTTCAAGAAAAAAAGCCCAGGTATCGCTAAAAGGTTTTGCTATGGAAGGTGAAAGCATACGACCGCATTATGCCGTATCAAAAACAATAGCAGATTATTTGGCCAACAGGGATGCAATATTGAACTATACACTAAACCTGATTGCTAAAAACTGAACATGCTGCAATCAGTCTTATTTCACCCTTACCCTAGGGTCTACTACACCGTACAGCAAATCGGCCAAAAGGTTTACCAGTATAAAAAAGGTAGCAGTTATTAATACGCTGCCCATTACAATAGGAAAGTCCAATTTTTCCAATGCATCAACAGTTATTTTGCCAATGCCGTTCCAGCCAAAAATATATTCCACAAAAAAGGCACCTGCCAGCAGTTCGGCAAACCAGCCTGTAATGGCCGTAATTACCGGGTTCAGGGCATTGCGTAATGCATGTTTAAAAATAACTGTTTTTTTGCTGAGCCCTTTTGCATAAGCAGTACGTATATAATCCTGGTCAAGCACATCCAGCATGGCACTACGTGTTAGCTGCGTAATAATGGCCATTGGGCGTATGCCCAAAGTAATGGCAGGCAGTACCAGATTTTTCAATTGTAGCTGCTTTCCGTTAAAAGCATCTATATCATACAGGCTTCCTGTTAAATGCAGCCCTGTGTAATTGCTTAACACAAAGCCAAATAGGTAGGCCAATACAATACCCATAAAAAAAGATGGTGCCGAAATACCCAGCACGCTTGCAAAAATGGAGGAAGTATCCATCCAGGTATTCTGTTTCACTGCTGCCAGTATGCCCAGCAAAATGCCAATTACAATAGCAATCAACATAGCAGCAATAGCCAATAAAATGGTACGTGGCAAGGCATCCATCAATATTTCGCTAACGTTCTTTTTGGTTTGGTAACTACGGCGTAGGTATGGCAGCTTAATGGCAAATTTTGTATCGCCCCCAATAAACACACCTTTTAACTGTTTGCTTTGTATCTCTTCTTTTGAATGAATGGCCAACGGGCTAACGTCGTTTACGTACAACAGGAATTGCTTCCATTTTGGCTGGTCCAAAGCAAGTTCTTTACGAATGTTCTTAATGGTTGCCGCATCGCCGGTTTGCCCCAATACCAAACGTGCAGGGTCGCCAAAACCTTGAAACAGGAAGAACACAATTACCACCACACCTGCCAACACTAGCAGTCCGTAAAGCAATTTCCTGGTGATGAATTGGAGCAAAGCGTTAATTGGTTAATTGATTGACTGATTGGCTCATTTATTAATTCCTGAAAGTGAACGCATACGAGTTCAATATAAAATTAATCTTCTCGTCGTTGGCGTAGCTTACCTTATTAAACACAGTTGCCTGCTTCATAAAAAAATAAGTAGGGTTCACCCGGGCAGCCGTTTTCATTACAGTAGCATCGCATTTTAAAATGGTAATACCTTTAAACAAGCTAACGGCCTTTTCTGCATCGGCAGTTACCAAAAAGAAAGGTATTTTTTTGTCCATCAACTTGTCCTTTACTTTTTCGTACTGGCTATACCAGTCATTCAGGGTAGAAAAATCTTTGGCAAACAACAATACATAACTGTTCGGTTCATTTAAAATGGCCTGTGTGGTATCTGTGCCATTCAAGGTAGTCAAAGAAAAGTCCACAATCTTTGGCAGCCCTGTACCTTTCTTAACCAGTTTGTCATAACGGTCCACAAATTCATAAGTAGAGTCTTCGGTTACATTGGTTGGTATGCTATCTATAAACTCAATTTCTTTCCCATCTTTCTTATACTTAAACGTTAGTGAATAAACATCGGGCACGGCATCGGGCGGCAGTTTCATGCCTTCAATAATATTCTTTCCCTTGGCATACGGCAGGCAGTCCAGCACAGGCAAAAACTTCAACGCATACCATTGCAAACAACCTACCGCAATAAAGGAAATCAATATAAACGATTTCGAAACCGTTGATGGCAGGTAGGATTTCATTTTGCGGGCATTCAGCAACAGCAGCAAAATCATCAGCAACAATGCAACATCCTTTGTAAAAGTCTGTATGGGTGTCAATGGTACGCAATCACCAAAGCAGCCACAGGCATGTATCTTGCCCGAGAACAGTACATAGCTTGTCAAAAAGGTAAAAAACACAATCAATACCAGTAGCAGCCAGCTTACACGTTTCATTTGCCAGCCAACAATTACTGCCACCCCTGCCACTACTTCCAACAGGTTCATACCAATGGCAAATGCCAATGTGTAGGCATGCAGCCCTTGCAAATGCCACGCCTCAAAAAACTCCTGCATCTTATAGCTCAGGCCCAATGGGTCGTTGGCTTTTATCAGGCCAGAAAAGATAAACAGCAGGCCCACCAGCCACCTGCATACCGTTAATAGCATTTTCATTCAATCAGTTATTAAAGTTCCAGGAAGTAAATTTCCAAATGGTTCTCTCATTAGCATATCGGCACATCGGCTCATCCGCCAATGCATCAATCAATGCTTGCCTTCTGCCAACAATATCAATGCAAACACGCTGTAGTTCAAAATATCAACATAGTTTGCATCAATGCCTTCGCTTATCAACGTCTTGCCATCATTCATCAATATCTGCTTAATGCGTTGCAGCTTCACCAATATCAGGTCTGCAAAGCTCTCCTGGCTCATGTCACGCCAGGCTTCGCCATAGTCATGGTTCTTGTTCAACATGGTATCCTTGCAAAACGTCACGTATTTTTCATACAGCTCATTTACCTGCTCAACGGGCAGTTCCTCAATCTGCGAATTGTTTAGCGACAATTGTATCAAACCAATAATTGCATAGTTCACAATGCCCTTAAATTCACTGGTAATATCATCGCCAACCAATTGTGTTTTCTTGTCCTGTATGGTGCGTATCCTTAATGCCTTTATAAAAATCTGGTCCACCACGCTTATGGGCCGCAGCACACGCCAGGCCGTACCATAATCCTTGGTCTTCTTTATAAAAATATCCTGGCAACCCTTTATTGCTTCGTCATATTGCCTGTTTGTTGTATTGCTCATAAATTGTCTTGATCTTTTTTGTAACCGGCTACAGCAACTCTGGTCCGGCTTTACTGGCGTCGCTCCCGATAGCTATCGGGAAATCAACGTCCAAACCGGGTCCGGGCTTTCATCCAAGCGTAACTGCAGCACAAACTTTAAACCCGAACTTCGAACATTGAACTTATTTTTGAACCTGTTGCAATATACTTTAAAACCATGTTCACCCTTAACTGCAAAGGAAGATTATTCAGCATAGACAAACCCATTGTAATGGGCATCATCAATGCCACGCCCGATTCCTTTTACGAGGCAAGCCGCAAGCACAGCATTGAAGCCGCCCTGCAAAAAGCTGGACAAATGATGGCAGAAGGTGCCACCATACTGGATATTGGCGGGCAAAGTACCCGCCCCGGCAGCATCCAAGTGGGTGCAAGCGAGGAAGAGGAACGGGTATTGCCCGTTGTGGAAGCAATTAATAAAGCATTTCCCCAAGCATGCATTTCCATTGACACGTACCATGCTAGCGTTGCAAAGTATGCTGTACATGCGGGTGCATCTATGGTAAATGATATTGGCGGCGGACTATTGGATGAAGCCATGCTTGCCACCGTGGCATCCTTGCAGGTGCCGTATATATGTATGCACATGCAAGGAACACCTGCTACCATGCAGCAACATCCTGTTTATGAAGATGTGACTAAAGAAGTGCTGGACTTTTTTATACAACGTATAGCAGCCTGCAAACTTGCGGGCATTAACGATGTGATTATTGATATTGGTTTCGGTTTCGGCAAAACCATTCAGCACAATTTCCAGTTATTAAAGGATCTGTCCATTTTCAGGATGCTCGACAAACCTTTACTGGTAGGCCTTTCAAGAAAGGCAACCGTTTACAAAACATTGGGCACAACAGCCAACGAGGCATTGAATGGCACTACTGTATTAAACACCATTGGCCTGCTAAACGGTGCAAGCATAGTACGTGTACACGATGTAAAAGAAGCAATGGAAAGCATTCAATTGGTTGAAGCTTATACAAAACATTAACCCAAAAATCATTTACTTTTATACTATTACCAAACACTAAAAAAAATAACGATATGTTCAGCAAAACAATGGCCGATGCTTTAAACAGGCAAGTATTAATGGAAGCCCAAAGCAGCCAGGCATACCTTGCAATGGGTAGTTGGGCTGAAATACAACCAGGCCTAAGTGGCGTTGCCCAATTCTTTTTTAAGCACAGCGACGAAGAAAGGATGCATATGCTCAAGCTTATACATTTTATTAATGAAAGGGGTGGCTTTGCTGTTATTCCGCCATTGGAGCAACCTGCACTAACTTTTGTTTCTCTAAAAAAGGCTTTTGAGGAACTGCTTAAACATGAGTTGGCAGTAAGCAACAGCATCAACGAACTTGTTGATATTGCATTAAGCGAAAAAGATTATGCAACACATAATTTTTTGCAATGGTATGTAATGGAGCAGATGGAAGAAGAGAAGCTTGCCCGTGACTGCAACGACAAATTGGAAATGATTGGCGATGACAAAAGCGGCTTATACTTGTTTGATAGGGATATTATGGCTGCTGAAAGAAGATAGGACCAACCTATTTATATTGATTGATCCCAATAAAAAAACTGCCACACTGTACAGTGTGGCAGTTTCTATTTCAATAAACTAGTAATTAGTTTTTCTTAGCAGGTGCATCTGCTTTTTTGGCTTCGCCACCTTGCTGGCTTTTGCCATCAGGTATTATTGTTGGTGCACCGGGCTGCATTGGTTGTGGTGCAGGTGCATCTTTTACATCGGCAACTTCAATATCAAATACCAGGTTAGAATAAGCAGGTATCGGGCCAGATGGTTGCCCACCGTAAGCCAGCATAGCAGGTATCAATAATTTACCTTTACCGCCTTTGCCAAAGAACCTCAACCCTTCATCCATCCCTTTTATTACACTTCCGGTACCAACTGCTACAGGTAGCACTTGTCCTTTAACACCACCTTTTATGTTGGAATCAAATTCGGTACCTGTAGTCATCAAAGTGCCTTTGTAATAAACTTCTGCAAGTTTGCCGCTATCTGCTTTGGCACCCTCACCTGCATTTTCAATTACAACCAAAGTACCGCTTGGTGTTTTTGCAGTGGTGTATTTTTTGCTTGTGGCGTAGGTTTCCACATCTTTTATTTCACGGTCCTTTTCTATGCCTTCTTCTTTCTTGAAGTCAGCAGTCATTTCAGCCTCTGTTCCAAAGCTCTTCAAAAACTCAATTTTACCCACAATGAAACCACCACGTTTAAATGTCTTGTTGTACTCTATACCGCCCATTTTCTTCAGGGTATCGATGCTCAATTTAAAATCAAGCTTGTCGCCAACACCGCACTGAAACAGAACCTCGGTAAAGTTGTATTTGCCAAACCTTGCAGAATCCACTACAAAATAAGCCGGTACATGGCCAAACGTATTGTTCAGTATAGAGTCCTTACCGTTTACGTTTACGCTAAAGGAGATGTTCATTTTAAGCATCTCGCCCTGCTTGATTTTTTTGCTTGAATTGCCTGTTATCTTATAAGGCATTCCCGATTTTGTTTTCTCGAATTTGTTGCAGCTGGCAAGAAATAATACCGAAGCCGCAAGCACTGTTGTTAAAATTCTCATTGTTGTTTTTATTGTAATTGTGATTCGTATTGGGTTATAACCTCTTTAAATTTATGTACGGTAGATTCGATGCTTTCAGAACTTCTGCCACCTGCCGCGTTTGAGTGGCCACCGCCTTCAAAATGAAGACGGGCAAAAGTGTTCACATCAAAATTGCCCTTGCTACGGAAACTCCATTTACGTTCCTCGTCACGGTCTATTACGATGGCACCCAGCTTAATGCCCTGTATCGTCAGCAAATAATTCACTAGCCCTTCGGAGTCCCCTGTCTTAATGTTGAACTTCAGCAGGTCGGCCTTGGTAATGTACATAATGGCCGTATTGTATTGGTACAGTACTTCCATCCTGTTCAATAAAGCAAAACCTATAAAGCGTAACCTGTTTTCCAGGAAGTTGTCGTATATATTTTCGTGGATGGGTGTGTGCTTCAAACCCAGTTCCTTTAAATGTGCAATCATCCTATGCACCGATGCCGTTGTTGACGGGAAACGGAACGAGCCGGTATCCGTCATAACGCCAGTGTACAGGCAGGCTGCAACATCCAGGTTTATTTTATCGGCATGGCCGCTCTCCACAATAAAGTCATACACCATTTCGCAAGTGGAACTTTTTGCCGTATTGCTGATGCCGTAGGTAAAAGCTTCTTCCTGTGGCTGCTGGTGATGGTCAATCAATATCTTTACACAGTTTGCCGCCGCTAACGGATGCTCCATGTGTTTGGTGCGGTGCAGCACATTAAAATCCAGGCAAAAAATTATGTCGGCGGCATTGATAATGCCAATTGACTTTTCCTTGAACTTCTCAAAATCAATCACTTTATCGGTGCCGGGCATCCAGGCCAAAAAATCGGCCCAGTTAGTAGGCGAAATCACCGTAACGTTATGGCCTAACTGATTCAAAAAATGGTAAAGCCCCAACATGGAACCCATTGCATCCCCATCAGGTTTCTGATGGGCAGTAATCACTACTTTCTTAGGTTGTGTAAGCTTCGGGTAAAATTCTTGTATCGGCTGCATAAACGGCGGCAAAAATAGTGGAATTAGGGTTTGCTCATTCATAATTTAATGGCATTGCATGGCAGGCCAAACAGGTATTAGCATTTTTTTGCAGCCGGGTATTTTAGAAATGGCCGTTTAAACCCCTACATTTGCGGCGAAATAGAAACAGAAAATATGAGCAACAGAACATTTACAATGATTAAGCCCGATGCAACCAGTAAAGGTTATACAGGTGGCATTACAGACATTATACTGAAAGCAGGTTTCAGTATTAAAGCCATGAAATGGATTAAATTGACTGCTGAACAAGCCGGTGAATTTTATGCCGTTCATAAAGAACGCCCTTTTTATGGTGAATTGGTTGAGTTTATGAGTAGCGGACCAATTGTGGCTGCCATACTGGAAAAAGAGAATGCAGTAGCAGATTTCAGGAAATTGATTGGTGCAACCAACCCTGCACAGGCAGATGAGGGAACCATTCGTAAAATATACGCAGCTTCAATTGGCGAGAATGCCGTTCACGGAAGCGATAGCGATGAAAACGCAGTAATTGAAGGAGATTTCTTCTTCTCCAAGTTGGAAAGGTTTTAACTGAAAAAGTCCTGCTGAAAAGCGGGACTTTTTTTATTCACCCAACTAAAGTATGCATGAATGATTGATACGGACATTCTTATGTCACCTAAAAGTCAAGAACTAAACTGACACAACCGTTGGCATGGTTTTTACGTTAATATAAATAGTTTTTTAAGGGTTTAGGGTTGAAAAAGGGCTACAGTTTCTACTGAAGCCCTATTTTTTTTGTGGTTATACCATCTTAACCAAGGCCTTTGCAATATGTATGTACACTAACTTGCAGCCATGCAGTACTGCGTCCTTATCATTGTCCGCTACCCCAAGCTATTGGGCTGGGCAGGTTTCTTTTCTATGGCAATTTTTCGCCCGGCTTTATGGTTTAACAGAAAAGTCAATTTCTGGAAATTGATGGGTTGTGGAAAAAATGGGTCATTTAGCAAAATACCCGATTGGCGGCAATGGAGTTTGCTCTACACTTTCGCCGCAAGCAGCAGCACTGAAATTTCCGAGAAAACACTGCAACAGAAAATGCCTTTCCTATACCGTTATTGGAAGTTACTTGGTTGTGAAACAATCAGTTTTGTGTTAAAACCTATAGAAGGCCATGGCACTTGGGATGGCAGGGAGCCAATGGGCAAGCTGCCTAAACAAAGCAGTTACGAAGGGCCGGTTGCTGTATTGACGAGGGCCACCATCAGGTTGAACAGATTAAAGTCATTTTGGCAGCATGTAGCGGGGGTTTCCAATACAATGGCCGCGGCCGATGGTTTTATTGTGTCATTTGGCATTGGTGAAGTGCCCTGGATAAAACAGGCCACATTTAGTATATGGCAAAGCAAACAGCAAATGAAAAATTTTGCCTATAACATGCGGGAGCACAAGGAAGTGGTGCAAAAAACCCGGCAGGAGCAGTGGTATAGCGAGGACCTGTTTGTACGCTTTGAAGTATTGGCGAGTTATGGTTGCATTAACGGGAACAACCCTTTAAAAAGAATCCCTTAAATTGCAGTCATGCCTGCTACAACATATACACAGCCTCATTTATTGATGGCGTATTTCTTAAACCTGATTTCTTCGGGTGAAGGCAGTCTGCCCGATTACTGATTCCCTACACTTGTTGCACACTGTTCAGTTTTGTACTGAATGTTGATATAGGCACATACCTATAAGACCGAACCACGTATGTTGGTAGGCCACCATTTTTTTACCGAATATTTTACCAAATGAAGAATATCAAATTGATTGAGGTACCAAGCGAAATTGGTGCAGGCACAAGGGGAGCAAGTCTGGGTGTGGAAGCCATTAAGATTGCCGCCCTTGATTTTATGAGCAATTTTTTTATCCACTTCCCGTCAGAAAAAATCCCGTCAGAAAATAAGCTGTTGTTCGAGCCGATTGAAAGCCCGTATGCCAAACGCATAAAGGGTGTGATGGCCATGTATGACAAAATAAGCAAGGCTGTTTGCGACAGCATGAAGAACAATTTTTTTCCTGTACTCATCAGCGGCGACCATAGCAATGCGGGGGCAACCATTGCAGGTATTAAAATGGCCAAACCAAAAAGTAAACTGGGAGTAATCTGGATTGATGCACACGCCGATTTGCACACGCCTTATACCACGCCCAGTGGCAATATGCACGGAATGCCGTTGGCAACGGCCATTAATGAGGACAATACAGATTTTGCTGTTCATGAATTGGATACCGAGACCAAGAAAAATTGGGACTACCTGAAAAATGTGGGCAAGATTGCCCCTAAAGTTTTGCCGGAAGACGTGGTTTTTATTTCGTTGCGTGATTATGAAAAGGAAGAAAAGGGCCTGATTGAAAAGCATGGAATGAAAGTGATTACCACCAATGAATTGAGAAGGAAGGGTGCTGAAATTGTGTACAGGAGCATTATCAGGTACCTAAGCGACTGTACCGATATTTACGTGAGCTTTGATGTGGACAGTCTTGATTCTTCCATATCAAAAGGCACTGGAACGCCTGTTAGCAATGGATTGAAGGAGCGTGAGGCAGAAGACTTAATTAGTAAGTTCATGCAGAGCCGTAAAATTTGCTGCTTCGAAATAACAGAAGTGAACCCTACATTGGATAAGGAAAACCTGATGGCAGAAATTGCCTTCAACATATTGCAAAGAAGCGTGAATGTATTGATGATGAATTAACGCAGGCCATTACAGTTATTGATAAATGCATTTAATGCTTTTTCAGTTTTACCACACGTAGCATTTGCAAGGCAACGGCAACAAGTATCAATGCAAAACCAATGTAGAAACTGCCATTCAGTTTTTCGTTTTCGTGGTACACAACAAAAGCCAGTATAATACCATAAACCGGTTCCAGGTTTACAGTAAGGTTCTGCGTAAAGGCAGAAACCTTTTGCAAGGCCTGTAGCGATAGGTCCATTGCCAATACAGTACAGAACCAGCTTAGTATCAGTAACCAGCCCCAGTCTGTTGCAGATGGCAGCAACTGTTTTGCAGGAAAATAGTGCAGGTACACCGGCATAATCAGCGTAAGTACTAACAGCCCGCCTGTAAGTTCGTACAGCATCACGGTTTTGGGCTGCACAGTGGCCACTACTTTTTTATTGAGGATGGAAAAAACCACACTCAATATTGTTGCAACAAGCCCAACGATGATTCCTGTACGGTAACGTGTATCGAAATGAAAAATAAGATAGATGCCTGCAATGCCCAACAGGCCCAGCAGCAACTCAGTAAATACAATTTTCTTTTTTGTCATCAATGGTTCCACCAGTGCAGTAATAACACCTGATGCGGACATGGCCGTAAGTGCAATGGAAACATTGGAGTATTTGATGCTTCCATAAAAGCATACCCAGTGCATTGCTATAATTGCACCAATGCCAAATAATTGCAGTATGGTAGTGTAAGATATCTTTTGTACTTCGTGTTTCCACTTCAGCAAAACAAACAGGGATACAACAGTAATGGCAATGCGGTACCAAACCAGCAGGCTTTCGTTCAATGTGATTGCCCTGCCCAATACACCCGTAAAACCCCAAAGAAAAATGGCAATATGTAATTTAATAAGGGCAGCTTTCATTCCGTTTGGGTAAGCAATGGCAATATTTATTTCCTTTCGGCAACCAGGTCTTGCTGGGTATTTGATTTAAGGCTAGGCATATCGGTAGATGGTTGCTTTCTCCTGTAGTTCTTGAAAAAGCTTTTCCATTGCATCCTTATCACACCTATTACGCCTTCCTTAATAATGCCTTTGCTCATCTTGCTTGCACCGGCCTGCCTGTCAATAAATACAATGGGTACTTCGGCTATCTTGAAACCAAGTTTCCATGCAGCAAATTTCATTTCTATCTGAAAGGCGTACCCTACAAAACTGATGGCATTCAGATCAATTGTTTCCAACACTTTTTTGGTGTAGCAAACAAAACCGGCAGTAGGGTCATTAACGGGCATCCATGTAATGAGCTTGGTATATACGGCACCGCCCCGTGAATATATATGGCGGTCTAGCGGCCAGTTCTCTATCCTGCCTCCCTTTACGTAGCGGCTGCCAACAGCCACATCGCCCTGCCCGCTTTTACATGCATTGTACAGCCTTTCAAGGTCGTTGGGGTTGTGCGAGAAATCGGCATCCATTTCAAAAATATATGCATAGCCTTTGTTGAGGCACCATTTAAAACCATGTATATAAGCAGTGCCCAAGCCAAGCTTGCCCCTACGCTCTTCCAAAAAGAGTTGGTTGGGGTAGGTTGCAAACAGGTCCTTCACAATTTGTGCGGTACCGTCGGGGCTACCATCATCTATCACCAATACATGATATTGCTGGTTGAGGGAAAATATGGCTTTCAGGATATTCGCTATGTTCTCCTTCTCGTTATAGGTTGGTATAATAACTATTTTCTCCAAAGTATAGGGGGGTATATTCACTTTCAAAACCTAAAATAGCACTTTCGTTCCTATGTGCACGTTAAGGTTTTCAACAATCTTCAAAATAGGCTTGTCTTATGGCTTCTTTAACAGGGTCCTGTTCAATATTTCGGTGAATTTTTGCTTGGTGTTCATTGCAAAATCACCTTTCATCATCCAGTCATAATACTGCGGTTCTTCTTTTAGCACTTGAGTTACAGGCTTTCCTTTGTGCTTGCCAAAATTGAAAACCTCCACTCCTTTTTCTTTGATGAACCTGCGTGCAAAATCAACAATATCGTCTTCACCTGTAAATTTTGCAATAGCATCTACCGTATTGCCAATTTGCGGGTAACGTGCCAACTGGGCATCCAGTACCTCCCAAGTAGCCGTTGCATCTGCTTCGGCACCATGTGCACCTTCCAGTATCTTGTTGCAGTAGAATTTATAGGCGGCACTCAAAGTACGTTGCTCCATTTGATGGAAGATCTTCTGTGCATCAATCATCTTTTTACCATCGGTGCTGAACTCTATACCGGCACGTAAGAATTCCTCTATCAGCATCGGTATATCAAAACGGTTGCTGTTGTATCCACCCAAATCGCAATTGTCTATAAACTGTTTTATTTCGTTGGCCGCCTGCTTAAAAGTTGGTGCATCCTTTACCATTTCATCGGTAATGCCATGCACTTCGCTTGAGCTTGCGGGTATGGGCATTTGCGGGTTGAGCAATTTTCGTTTTACCGTCTTGCTTCCATCGGGCGAAATCTTAACAATGGCTATCTCCACAATCTTGTCGGTAGAAATATTTACACCAGTCGTTTCCAGGTCTATAAAAGCAATGGGCCTAGTAAGTTCCAAATTCATTAGAGGGGGTATTTATATTGTGGGCGAATGTAGCACAGATTGGTTGTAGTAATGTTTCTGGACTGTACTTTATATCACTTATTGTGTTGTTAAAGTTTGGTGGTTATGTGCTTTGCAAAACCGGCCATATCCAGGCCATCATAATTGCCGCTACTCATCAATACAAGGTTGCTATCGGTATATTGCTGTCCGTTCAGCCATTGCCAAAGTTCTTCTTTGTCATTCATTACCAGCAAGCCCTCTTTGGCAAAACCCTGTTGCACTTTTTCTTTGGGCAGGCTGGGCATACGTTTCAGCTCCAAGGCATGTGTGGAGTAAAATACAATTGCATGGTCTGCTTTGTCCATGGCATTTTTGTATTCGCCCATAAAATTTTCATTCAGGCTACTGAATGTGTGCAGTTCCAAAACGCCAATCAGCTTGCGGTTGGGGTATTGCTGTTTCACCGCTTCTATGGTGGCTTTTACTTTACTGGGTGCATGTGCAAAATCGCGGTAAACATTGGTGGTTGCGTTGCTGGCCATTAACTCCAAACGTTTGGCCGCACCGGTAAAACCTGCAATGGCCTGTACAAACTTTTCTGCGGTAATGCCCAGTTCCCTGCAGGCGTAATAAGCTGCATTCAGGTTCATCAAATTGTGGTTGCCAAATACTTTCAGTTCGCTTGTTGCATGGTCAATGGTAACGGTTGTTCTGCCATTTTCTATCGTATGCTGGGGCACAGCATAAGGCTGGTAACGGATATCATCACGCCTGTTGTTTTCAACCAGTTGCTTAAGCACATTGTCCGATTCATTGTAAATCAACAACCCGTTCTTTTCAATTTTATGGATAAAGATCACAAACTGCTCCAAGTAAAAATCAAATGTCGGGAACACGTTGATGTGGTCCCACGCAATGCCTGTTAGTATGGCCACATGCGGGAACAGGAAATGGAATTTGGGTCTTTTCTCTATTACACTTGCTGGGTATTCGTCCCCTTCGCAAACAATGACTGGTGCATCTGTAATGTTCACACTCTGGTCAAAACCTTCCAACCTTGCCCCTACCAGGTAATCAAAATCCTGGTGCAGGCTCCGCAACACGTGCATGATCATGCTGGTGGTGGTGGTTTTGCCATGGCTGCCACCAACCACAACCCTTGTCTTGTTCAGGCTTTCTTTATAAATGTATTCGGGAAAGGAGTATATCTGTAGGCCCAGTTCCTTTGCTTTCTGTATTTCAGGATTATCGGCTTTTGCATGCATGCCAAGAATCACCGCATCCAGGTCTGCCGTAACCAAATCGGGCTGCCAACCAATATGTGCAGGCAATAGGCCTTCATTCTCCAGGTTGGTCCTGGCGGGTTCAAATATTTCATCATCCGTTCCTGTAACGGTATAACCCTTTCTTTTTAACGCTATGGCCAATTGGTGCATTACACTGCCACCTATTGAAATAAAATGGACTTTCATTGAATCTGTTTTTACTTAAACGTGTACAATTTGGTAGGTTTGGACATCTGTTGCCTATACGCCTGCATTTTCTGTGCGAATTGGCAAGCAGGTACCCTTTTTTAAGGCAGCATTTTAAACTAAACGCCTATCTTCGTACTAAATGGCAAAGTAAAGCGTTATTACTAATACAAATATTATCTATGAAAAAGCTTTTAGTGGCTGTTCTGTTTGTTTCTTTTTTAGGTGTTTTATTAAGTTCTTGTGCTGGTAGCCGCGGTGGTGCCGGTAAAGGTTGCCCTACAACCAACCCACGTTATTTTAGGCCTTAATCCAATTTGGAACATCACTGTTCCCGACTCCTGTCTAATTACGTATCGCATGAACTGGCATCAGCTTACTACAGAAGAGCAGCTTGAACAGATAAAGACTGATTCCAAGTTAAAGCCCCAACTTATTTTTAAGCACAGTACCCGCTGCAATATCAGCAGCATGGCACTGAACAGGTTGAATAGGGAAACCAATTTGCCGGATATTGAATACCATCTCCTTGACCTGATTGCATACAGGTCGCTTTCCCAAAAGATTGCCGAAGATTTACAGGTACAGCACGAATCGCCACAGGTTCTATTGATCCGGAATGGTGAGTGTGTGTATGATGAAAGCCATAGTGGCATCAGCGTATCTGAAATAGCCGAGCAAGTTGCCCAACTTAACTAAGGCTTTATCGTATCTTTAGTGAAACAATAATTTATGACAATCACAGTTTTTGGTGCTACCGGTCAGGTAGGCAGGCGTGTTGTGTCGCAGGCCCTGGCTATAGGCCATACGGTAAAAGCATTTAGCAGGAACATTGAAGGCCTTATTGATAAGGACCTTGCCAATGATAAGTTTGAAGCCATACAGGGACATTTGTTTGATGAAGAAGAAGTGTTGAATGCCATTAAGGGAAGCGATGCAGTCATTTCCACCTTGGGCGGAAGCTTTGACGGCACCGATAAAACCAGAAGCCTGGGCATAAAAAACATTATAGCCCAAATGCAGGTAGCCAGTGTGAAAAGGATCGTATCGCTTGGTGGTATGGGCGTGTTAAGTGCAGAAGATGGCAGTTATTTAATCGATGCCAGCGATTACCCCCAATTGTACAAACCCGTTGGTATGGAGCATTTACAGGCCTACCTGTAAATGAAAGAAAGCAGGCTTGATTGGACCTATGTATGCTCGCCCAATATTTTGGATAAAGACCAAACTGGCCATTACGTAACCAATGCAGATTATTTGCCCACACCGAATAATGGAGAAATAGCCGCTGGCGACATAGCTGATTTTATGTTAAAGGAACTATCGGATAACAAGTTTGTACATCATAGGGTTGGCATCAGCAGGGCATAATGTCTTAACAAAAAAATAGGCATTCATTAAACCTAGTCTATAAAAGAAAAGCAGCCATTTAATTAAATGGCTGCTTTTCTTTTATCATCTTTTTAATCTTTATTGTATCAAAATGCTTTGTTCGTTGTTGTATTGGGCACCTTTAATGCTTAGCTTGTATAGACCTGTTGCCAAGCTTTGTGGCAACTGGAAGCTTTGCGTTGCATTGCCACCAGCATGTTTAAACGAAGCAGCGTAAACAGTTTGTCCATTGGTGTTGTAAAGAGCAATGGTGTAATCGCCTTTGGCAATATTATTTAATTGCATGTTTACATTCCTGTCCCTAACAGGATTTGGATACACTACAATGCTTTCGTTTTTGTTGTTCAACTTCACCACAACAATTGCACTGTATGATGAAGAACCATTTTGATCGATGTAACGGATGCGGTAGAAATTGTTTCCGCTAATTGGTTTTCCATCAAACCATGAATAGTCTTGGATAGAGCTGCTACCATTGCCCTTTGCAGCAACAACACCTAAACTGGTAAATTGTTGTCCATCGGCTGAACGCAGTACTTCATACTTGCTGATATTGCTTTCTGCAACAGACCAGTCTACATTAATGCCGCTATTTTGTTGGTATGCTTTAATAGACGTAAATGAAACCGGCAGTACACCCGATGCTTTGAATACGATATTGAAGCGGTTGCCGTAAGAAGCAGTGTTGCTGGTTGTAACAAAAGCATAATTGGTTACGCTTGCCATACTCAATGATGTTTGTGTACCAGTAAACTTGTCCAATAAATATGCCTGCAATCCATTATTTAAAAACTTGGATGCATCTATTTCCAATTGATAGTTTGTTCCAGCAGTAACCTGCCATATACGCAATTTAATAGTATCGTTGTTGGTTGGTTGCACCCTGCCTTCCACACTTATTTCTTCGCCAGCACTCAATACGCAAATATTTTCGTTGCTGTTGTAGAATTTCTTTCCATCCTCTTTGCCAATAGCATTGGAGAAAGAGGTATCGTAGGCAACTGCAGTACCGTCCATTACTATGTTTCCGCTACCAGCCACTGACTTTTTAAAATTGATATACAATTTAGATAGGTCTTCCACACTGGTAGTCCTGAATGTTGCGGTAAGGTTGGCCGTATTTACCGCTTTGTATGCTTCGGTAAAAGTAACTACTGGCGATGTGGATGTATTTACTGTAAAAATGGCCTGGCCAGGCTGAATATACCTATTGGCTGCAGAAGAACCCACACCAGTGGTGTTGGTATTGCTACCGCTAAATGCATTATAAGTAACATAGCCACCAATGGTGCCTACATTGGCATCGTACAACCAATAAGTTGCATCAATACCAGAAGCTGCGGCATATAATAAATGCCAGTCTACAGGTGCTGCATACGGGTTACCAATCAAGGTATAGCCACCATTATTGCTGCTCATTTTTATACCCGTATTGGTTCCGCCATTGGCAGTAACACCCGAAGTATTGAATACCACATCACCTGTAATCAATTTACCCGTGCTTCTTAAAGTAGCTGGGGCGTTCATTGTGTTTACAGATACTCCGTATAAGTTAACTGTCCTATCGCCCCTGATCAATATTCTGTATCCTTTAAAGGCTGATAATGTGTCGTTTGTTTGGTTGGTAGTGTTTACCGTATTCCATGCACTTGGCAGGTTCTCGTCGTAAGTGTTCAACGATTTTGCACCACTCTGTGTAATATCCAAACCAGTGGCTGCATCTGTACCACCTGGTGATGCTCCAACTACACCTGTAATATGCGTACCATAATATACACCACCAGACAGTCCATTTGTTCCGCTTTCTTGCCAGTTGGTAAATATGGTTCCGCTACCTGTGTTCACGCTTGGCGATACATCGCGGTATGCCCTTCTACCTGTACCACCAGTTTGTGGAATATACCGCTCTACCCTGAATGCCGCACCTGCACCATAGGCAATTGAACCAGTAGTACCTACCTGGTCAACCATGGCCGTGTTGGTGATAGAAGTGGAACGCAAGGTAAAGATGTAACCAGCAGGCAATACCAACTTACCTGCTGTTATAGCCAATATGCCATTGATGGCAAAATTTTGACTGTTCAGTGTAAGGTTGTTGCTACGGTTTATTGTAAAGTTTGCAAACTCAGGAGCTGATGAAGAGAAAGTATTGGCAGGAATAGTAAACGCATTACCCGCAGTTAAACCAGCTGCACCAAATGCAAGACCTGAGGTTGATGACAGGTTGATTGTACCTGAAGTACGTGCAATAGGCGTACTGCTTGTATGTAAGGTCAATGTATTTGAACCCACAGCAAGGTCGCCGGTTGTTAGGGTAAGTGTACCCGAAAAAGCTGGAGAGCCCGCCAAACTGAAATTGTTTGAACTATTCAATTCAACATTTGAATAAAGGATGCCTGCAAGTGATGCAACACCAGCATTACCTGTCATGATGATCTTTCCGCTGCCTGTCTGTCTTCCGGTACCTCCAATCAATACTACATTACCATTTACGGTAACCGCACCAACAGTTGTAAGAATGGAAACACCTGTGCCAGAAGTAAAGTTCAGGTTGCCGTTAACAGTTATTGTACCGGCAGCATCGTTTGTACCGAATGTGGTATTGAAGCTACCAGAAACAATATCCAGGTTTCCACTGATGGTGATTGGGTTATTGCCCCAGTTCATTGTTCTTGAAGCTGTTGCTCCTGCTTCGGCCCTTTGAACGAACATGGATGCAATTGTTGAAGAACCATTGAACATATTGTCCGGAACGGTTAAAGTACCCGTACCCAAACCAAATATCAGGTTGGTACCTGTATTCAATGTTATGAAGCCTGCAGCCTTCACAATTTGTGCACTGGCAGAATTATAGGTAACTGTGTTGGCACCAAATACCAAGTTGCCCGCTGTTAGGGTAGTAACACCCGTAAAAGTGGTTGCACCCGTTAAGCTTACATTACCAGCAGAATTCACTTCTACATTGTCATAAGTTACACCAGAAGAAAGTGTTGTTCCCGAACCGGTCATCATGATTTCACCAGTGCTGGCAACAGTCTGTGAACCGGTACCTGTTACACTACCTTGTACAGTAATGATGGCAGTGGCTTGTGTGGTTGATATTATACCGGCACTCAAGTTAAGGTTACCAGTTATGGACACACTTGCAGATACAGCAGTAAGGCTAAGCGTAGTTGATGTTACATTCATATTTCCACCTACGCTCAGGGTACCAGTTGTGGTATTGATGGTAAGTGGAGAAGATGCATTCACATTTCCAGTTATGGTTACCGGGTTATCGCCCCAGGTAACTGTTCCAGTGCCCCTATTGGCAGTTAAACTGGCAAAAGTGGTAGGTAATGTAAATGTTGCAGCAGGTAAGGTTACACTTGTATTATCGGTTCCATTGCCCAAAACCAGGTTCGAGGTCGGGTTCATTGTTATAAAGCCAGCAGTTTTTACAACTGGATTTGTCAATGTTATAAAAGTCAGGGTATTGGAAGCACCAACCACCAGGTTACCAGTTGTTAATGTAACAACACCAGTAAAAGTAGTAGAGCCTGTAAGGCTTACATTGCCAACTGAATTGATTTCAACGTTGTCGTAAGTAATACCAGAAGAAAGTGTGGTGCCCGTGCCAACCATTACCAGCTTACCTGTACTGGCAACTGTTTGCAGACCTGTACCGGTAACATTGCCTTGCACACTTACTGCGGCAGAAGCATTGGTTGTTGAGATGGTGCCTGTTGTCATGTTCAGGTTACCTACAATATTCAATGCAGCAGATGCTGCTGTTAAACTAACTGTACTTGCATCCACATCTACATCGCCTGTTACCGAAACCGAAGCAGCAGCACTAACTGTAAGTGTACTGGATGCTGACAGATCCAAGTTGCCGCCTATGGCAACTATGGCCGAAGCTGCACTAACTGTAAATGTTGTAGCAGTTACGCTAACATCGCCGCCAACAACTATGGTTCCTGTAGCATTGTTTACTATAAATGGCGAAGAAGCGTCCACATTGCCCGTAATATTTACGGGGTTATTGCCCCAAGTAATGGTGCCGGTTCCACGGTTTACTGTCAGGTTCGAAAAAATGGTTGGTGCAGTGAAAGTATTGGTAGGTAATGTAATGCTTGTATTGTCTGTACCGTCGCCAAAAACCAGGTCCGATAGTGGGTCCATTGTAATGAAACCGGAAGTTTTTACAATTTGTGTGGCAGTTGTAGTGAGGGTAAGCGTGTTAAAGGCACCAACAAGCAAATTGCCCGAAGTAAGGGTCAATATACCTGTAAAAGCAGTCGATCCCGTTAAGCTGATATCGCCAGAAGAGTTGATTTCAACATTATCGTAAGCAACCGTGGACGAAAGTGTTTTTCCCGAACCGGTCATAGCAATCCTGCCTGTACTTGTTGCTACTTGGGTACCTGTTCCTGTAATATTTCCCTGAACAGTTACTACGGCCGTTGCATTGCCGTTTGAAACCGTTCCAGATGTAAGGTTCAGGTCGCCTTGTACAGTGATGGATGATGCAGCCGCCGAAACACTTAGTGTAGCTGCATTTACATTGGCATTACCCTGTACAACCAATGCACCGGAAGCACTGTTTACAACAAAGGTTCCCGAAGTAACATCCAAGTTACCCGAAAGGGTTACCGGGTTGCTTCCCAAATTCACTGTATAAGCTGCTCCCCTATTAATGGTCATGCCGGCAAAAGTTGCAGGCGAACTGGTAAACATATTATTGGGCAACGTGGTTGCCGTTGCTATTGCTGCCGGGCCAAACACAATTTGTGCACCTGAACCAACAGTCAATGTACCACTTGTTCTTGCCAAAGGCGTTAAAGTGCTGTTCTGAAAGGTGAGTGTATTGTTGCCGATATCAAAAACACCGCTTGTTAAAGTGATCCTGCCATTGATCAACAGGCTGCTCGCTGCAGTAACCGTTATACCGGTTCCGCTTACGGTAAGACTTGCATATTCAGGAACAAAGCTGCCACCTGAAGAAAGCCCTGCACCATGTACAGCAGCACTGATCAAGGTTGTGGAGCCAGTGATTGTACCACTTTTCAATGTAAAATTATCTACCATCATTACCCCATCCGTAGAAGTTGGCGATGCTCCTGCATTATAGCCAACTATCTTTATTAGAAGAGCAGATACATTACCTGCTGCAGCAGGTAATACAACAGTATTGGTTGTATAAGCATTAGAAACAACAATAGCCGCACCAGTTGTGGTGGTGGCATTTGCCCAGCTTGTTCCGCCATTGATACTATAATATATCCTCGCATTTTGAGGTGCTTTTGCACCAATACCCATTACATCGTAGGTTAAAGTTGGAACCGTAAGGCCTGTAGTATTAAAAGGACCGAAATTGATACTTGCTGCTGTTGAGGCAGGAGTAGTGGCAGTGGAGAATCCAAAATAACCCAAGGCATAACCCGCATTGGCACCACCACCATAAATAGCATTGGTTCCGTTACCGGAATTGGCATTAAGCACTTGTGTTAACCCACCTGTAACAGATAGGGAGGGCGAACCTACACCACTTGCAACAGCCTCAGCTACTGTTTCCAACAAAGTATTCCTAGCTGCATTATCTTCAAAGTCATAATAAGCAACAGGAAACTGGGCTTTAGCAACAACTGATGCCATTAATAAAAATGAACATAACACTGCCTGCTTTATACGCCCACTCAAGGTAAATAGGTTCATACGGATGGTATATAATATTAACAATTAGAAAAGCATTAAAATAAACGACAAAAACTTAAAAAAAGTTTGAAAGCCAATAATATAGTCAAACTATTTTTTACTAATATAGTTGCCCTAACTACACTTTCGCATCTTTTTTGTTTCTTGTCCAGTCGCTATCTTATTGAGTTTTATATGCAAGGATAGTTAAAAAAAATGGAATATTCAATTCTCAAAAGCTACATTTAGGTCAATTCGGACAAATATCCTTTTTAAGCAATTAAGACTTTATTATAACCACATACGCCACAAATAGACGATATTTTTATCAGAATCGGCCATACCTTTAAGTGTACCTTCAAAATCGTCAGGAATTTTACTGGAAAATTTTACTGAAAAGCCTGTATTGCAATGTTTATTCACCTTTATTGGTGTTGCTATCCATTTTAATCTGCTAACCCCTATATTTGCCACTCAAAATTTTGAAACAAGTGGCAACCAAATTCTCCAAGGAAACTTACCTCTATTGGTATGAGTTGATGCAACTCATACGTCAGTTTGAACTTAAGGCCGAAGAAATGTATAAAATGGCCGGCAAAATCCGTGGTTTTTTTCACGCATATGTTGGTCAGGAAGCAATCGCAGCAGGTTGCATGACAGCCACAAGACATGAAGACCCATTCATTACAGCATACCGCGACCATGGTTTGGCACTTGCAAAAGGCACCACACCAAATGCCTGTATGGCCGAATTATATGGCAAAGCAACAGGTTGTGCAAAAGGAAAAGGCGGAAGCATGCACTTCTTCGATGTTAAGAACCACTTCTTTGGTGGTCATGGCATTGTAGGTGCACAAATTGGTACAGGTACGGGCCTGGCTTTTGCTGAGCAGTACCGTGGTACAGACAATGTGGTATTGTGCTATTTTGGCGATGGTGCTGCAAGGCAAGGTATGTTGCACGAATCATTCAACCTGGCAATGCTTTGGAAGCTGCCAGTAATTTTTATTTGCGAGAACAACAACTATGCAATGGGTACCTCAGTAGAGCGTACCAGCAACGTAGTGGATATTTATAAACTGGCTGACGGTTACGAAATGCCTGCCGACATGGTGGATGGCATGAGCCCGGAAGCGGTACATGAAAGCGTGGCCCGTGCGGTAAAGCGTGCAAGGGAAGGCGGCGGACCAACCTTATTGGAAATGAAAACCTACCGCTACAAAGGCCACTCAATCAGTGACCCTCAAAAATACCGTAGCAAGGATGAAGTGGATGAATACAAGGACCAGGACCCAATCGTTAAAGTGACCAAAGTTATTTTGGAAAACGAATTTGCTACGCAGGCCGATCTGGATGCCATTGACGCAAAAATCAATGTTGCCGTAGAGGAAAGCGTAAAATTTGCCGAAGAAAGTCCTTGGCCAGATGACAGCGAAGTTTTGAAAGATGTTTATATAGATGATAAATATCCTTTTATTGTTGACTAATAAAACCATTGAACCAAAACCGGTTTTTTAAAGTTTTCAAACAATGGTTACTTTAAAAATTTGACCCTAAAATTTTAAACAAATAATAATGAGTGAACAAGTAGTAGAAAAAGATGTGATGCTACAGGCCCAAAGCATTTGGAAAAAAATTCAACGCCCTGTTTTAATAGCTGTAATTGCTGCTGTTGTTGTATTTGGTGGTTTGTATGCCTACAATGAGTTTATAAAGAAACCAAAAGAAGAAAAAGCTGCAGATGCGTTGGCAAAAGTGCAGGAAGCATTTGGTAAGGATTCTTCAAACATCGTTATCAATGGCGATGGTTTGTCAAAAGGTGCCTTGTACATCATTAAAACCTATGATGGAACAAAGGCTGCCAACCTCGCCCATTTTTATGCCGGTATCAGCTATTTGAAATTGAAGAATTTTCCGGAAGCCATCAAGCATTTGAAAGATTTTTCAACCGATGCAAAACAGGTTCAGATGGTTGCCTACACTGCTTTGGGACATGCCTATGCAGAGTCTGGCAAAAAAGAGGAAGCAGTTGACTACTACAAAAAAGCAGGCAGCATTTTTCCTAAAGATGAATTCAACTCTGCTGAAAACCTATTCCTTGCTGCTTCATTGTTGGAAACAATGAGCAAGAACAAAGAAGCTTTGGAAATCTACAAAGAGATAAAAGCAAAATACCCTAACACAGACAAGGGTTACCAAGTTGATAAAAACATCTATCACCTGAGTGTAGAAAAAAATGACTTTAGCGTAAATTAATATGGCTACAAAAGGAAATACAACCTTACACAAAGGCATCCCCAACATAAAGGATGCCTTTGTAGTTATTGTGAAGACAGAATGGAATGCAACCATCGTAAACAAACTGGAAGCAGGCGTAAAAAAAGTGTTCAAACAGGCAGGTATAAAAAGCAAGACAATCACTGTTCCTGGTGCAGTTGAAATACCGTTTGCCGTAAAGCAGCACTATGCCTACAACAAACAGGTGCCCGATGCCTATATTACATTGGGCACGGTTATACAGGGCGACACGCCGCATTTTGACTATGTATGCAAGCTTGTTACGGATGGCGTGCTGCAATTGAACCTGATGCTGGATGTGCCTGTTATATTTGGTGTGCTTACCGTAAACAATCAACAACAGGCCATTGAACGCATAGGCGGCAAGCATGGCCACAAAGGCGAAGAAGCTGCCATTACTGCCATTAAAATGATTGAACTGAACAAGCAATTGAACGGCTAAACTATTTTCAAGATTAGTGTATGAACGTACAGATTTTTATACCTTGTTTTGTGGACCAGCTCTATCCCAATGTTGCCTTCAACATGGTAAAAGTGCTGGAGAAAGTTGGCTGCACGGTACGCTACAATGCCAACCAGACCTGTTGCGGTCAACCAGCCTTTAATGCCGGCTTTTGGGGAGAGGCAAAAGATGTATGCAAGAAATTCCTGACCGATTTTGACGGGGCAGACTATGTTGTTGCACCCAGTGCCAGTTGTGTTGGTTTTGTAAGGAACTACTACAACAAACTGTTTGACAACTCATCGGTACACAACGATGTAAAGAGCCTAAGCGACAGGACTTTTGAGTTCAGTGAGTTTCTCATCAAGGTCATGAACATAGATGATATTGGGGCAACCTTTGAAGGCAAGGCAACCTATCACGATAGTTGTGCCGGCCTGCGTGAATGCCATATAAAAAAAGAGCCCCGTCAGCTGCTAAGCAAAGTAAAGGGCCTGGAGCTTGTTGAGATGAACGATGTGGAAACCTGTTGTGGTTTTGGTGGAACCTTTGCAGTAAAGTTTGAACCCATCAGCATTGCCATGGCCGACCAAAAAATAACCAACGCAACTGCAACCAATGCAGAATACCTAATCAGCACCGACATGAGTTGCCTGATGCATATTGATGGCTGCATCAAGCATCAACACAAAGACCTGAAAGTGGTGCATATTGCAGAAGTGCTTGCAAGCGGCTGGTAAAACAAGAAGCATCCTATTAAATCCTTACTTCAAACCATTCATTGTTATGAATTATTTCCTCATCAAATCCGAACCATTCAAATACAGTTGGGAGCAGTTTGAAAAAGATGGCCAAACTTTTTGGGATGGTGTACGCAATTATGCTGCCCGCAATAACCTGCGTGCAATGAAAAAAGGCGACCTTGCATTCTGGTACCATAGCAATGAGGGCATGGAAATAGTGGGCATTGCAAAAGTTGTAAAGGAAGCATACCAAGATCCTACAACAGAAGATGAAGCATGGAGTGCCGTTGACTTTAAGCCTTATAAAAAATTGAAGACACCTGTATCGCTTGTGCAGATAAAAGCCGACCCACGGTTGGCAAACATGGACCTAGTAAGGCTTGGCAGATTATCTGTAGGAACAGTGAAAGAAGATGAATGGAAGATTATCATGGAGCTAAGCGGAACCAAATAACCAACCACCAATTATTATAAAAGCAACCAGAACAGGTTGCTTTTTTCTTTTATATAATCATTAACGAAACAGCAAAGGTTACTTTTTGCCACATCAAGGTATCAATACATGCAGGCCTGCAAATTTTAATTACTTAACAATTAAATCTCTGCAACATGAAAAAGCAAACCCTTGCTGTATGCATCATTGCTACAGTCCTAAGCACATTTGCTGCCTGCAAATGGTTCGGTTCTAACAACAACACAAGCTCTCCACTTATTGGAAAATGGCAAATCGACTCATTCGATGCAAAGAAAGATACGGGCAAAGCTGCACTCAATTTTGTTGGGCTGATTTGGCTTGCATCACAGTCCAAAGATTCAGTAAAAATGCAATATGAATTTGCGAAGGACACACTCCTGTTCCACCTTACCAATAAGGAAACAGAAAAGCTTCCTTACCAATTCAATGCTGCCAAAAACGAACTCACTATCAAAGACTCCATCAATCAAGTATTGGCCTATTCAAAGGTCAACGATTCAACCATTTCATTGATGGATAAAGACAGTACCAAGTTGTATTTAAGAAAGGTCAACTAATCATTACCACTCTAACGATTGCTGCTTTATGGAATCCCTACTCCTCTTCATCTTATTCTAAACTCAACTTTTATGAAACAGATTACCTGCATGGCTTTTATGGCTATGATAGCAATTGCATGCCATAATGTAAAAAAAGAAAAAGCAGTTACAATTTCAGATGTGCAATTAAGCGATTCAAAAAATGTTTACAGGAAAGAAGAACGGCAAAAAACCGAATATGCTACCGATACAGTTGCAAAACAAGTACCTACAACAACAGCCCCATCCAGTACAACACCAAAGGCAAATCCGGATTGGGACAAAAAAATAATCAAAACCGCAAATGTATCGCTCGAACTGAAAGATTTCAATGGATACAACAATAGCGTACATCAAAGCCTGAAAGCTTATGGAGCCTATATTGCACAAGAGGAACAAACGCAGATTGACAATGCTACACAGAACATCATCACCATCAAAGTACCGGTTGACAGGTTTGAGGATTTGATGAACACATTTTCTGGCGATGGCATCAAAGTACTGGAAAAGAAAATAACTACCGAGGATGTCACAGGTGAAGTAATTGATACAAAAGGAAGAATTGAAACGAAGAAGCAGGTTAGGCAACAGTATATGGAACTGTTGAAACAAGCAAAAAGCATGAAAGATATACTTGAAGTGCAAAATGAAATCAATGGCATTACAGAAGAAGTTGAAGCTGCAGGAGGCAGGGTTCAATACCTTGTCCATCAAGCAGCCTATAGCACTATTCATTTAAAGTACTTTCAATATACCAATGGTATAAAGCCCGTAGATGAACAACCAAGCTTTCTTACAAAACTGAAAGAGGCTTTCAAATCAGGCGGTAATGGTATTGCAGGTCTTGCTATTTTTCTAACCAATATCTGGCCTTTTATTTTAGTAGTTGTTGCAGCATGGATTGCTATGAAAAAAAGGAATAAAAACAGAATACCGATAAAAGAAGATACTGCTGTGTGATATCTTTATGCCATGGCAAAAAAGAAACTCGTTGTACTTACAGGTGCGGGCATCAGTGCAGAAAGTGGGTTAAGGACCTTTCGCGACAGCGATGGTTTATGGGAAGGTTACAATGTGTATGAAGTGGCCACGCCCCGTGGCTTTGCTGCCAATCCGCAATTGGTGCTCGACTTTTACAATATGCGTAGAAAGAATGTAGCTGCAGCCAACCCGAACGCTGCACATATTGGGCTGGCCGAGCTGGAAAAGGATTTTGATGTAACCATCATTACACAGAACATTGATGATCTGCATGAACGTGGCGGCAGTACCAATATCATTCATTTGCATGGACAGATTTTCCAGATGCGGAGTGTGCACAATGAAAACAAGATTTATGAAATAAAAGATGATATACGTGTGGGCGATACAGATGAACATGGACATCAGCTTCGCCCACATATTGTTTGGTTTGAAGAAGCTGTACCGATGATTGAAGTTGCTGCTGAGGTAGCAACTTCAGCAGATATTTTTGTGGTAATCGGTACATCGCTGCAAGTGTATCCGGCAGCAGGTCTAATCAACTATGCCCCCGCATCCATACCCAAGTTCATTGTCGATAAAAAGATTCCTTACACATCATCAATAAGCAACCTCACCACTATTGAACAAAGTGCCGGTGAAGGAATCAAGGAGTTGAAAGATTTATTGAATAGGTTAAAATAGTTTTGCTAAGAGGTTAAAAGAGAGAAAGGGTGTAAAGAGGTATTTCTCCTCATCCTCTTTTTCTCTTATCCACTCTTAATGAAAAATCCTTTGCAAAAACATAGAGCCAACATATAGTTACTGCAATAGTCTCAATAAGAGCTAAAAAGAAAAAGAGCACAAAGAGACGCTTCTCCTACCCTCTTTTTCTCCTATCCACTCTTAGTGAAAAAAAACTTACCCAAAAAGAAAAAGAGCATAAAGAGATACCACCTCCTACGCTCTTTTTCTCTTATCCACTCTTAATGAAAAATCCTTTGCAAAAACATAAAGCCAACATGTAGTGACTGCAATAGTTTCAATAAGAGCCAAAAAAGAAAAGAGCACAAAGAGACGCTTTTCCTACCCTCTTTTTCTCCTATCCACTCTTAGTGAAAAAAAACTTACCCAAAAACATACAGCACAACAATGTGGTGGTTTAAATAAGAGCCAAAGAGCATAAGAGATACCACCTCCTACGCTCTTTTGCCCTTATCCACTCTTAGCGAAAAAACTTTACCCAAAAAACATATAGCACAACGCAATAGCAGTTATGATACCCACCAAATCGGCTAACAGCATCGTGCCAATTGAGTAACGTGTATTCTTAATGCCCACCGCACCAAAGTACACAGCCACTACATAAAAAGTAGTATCGCTACTGCCTTGCAGAATACTTGCCAACCTGCCTGCAAAAGAATCGGGGCCGTAGGTACGCATGGTATCGAACATCATTCCCCTGGCACCGCTACCGCTTAAAGGCTTCATCAATGCAGTAGGCAATCCGTCCACAAACCTTGTATCCAAGCCAATAAAGCCAAACAGGTGCCTCAACCCATTCAACAGCACTTCAAAGCTGCCGCTTGTACGCAGCATACTTATAGCAACCAATATACCTACCACATAAGGAATGATTTTGATACTGGTTTCAAAACCGCCTTTTGCCCCTTCCACAAAAGAATCGAAGATGTCTATCTTTTTATACAATCCACCTAAAACAATCAATATAAAAATCAATAATATCAATCCATTGCTCAACAGGCCAGAAAAGGTCTGCATGGCATCGGCCTTTAGCGAGGTAAGGTACCACACCAATAAAGCAATCAGTGCAGATGCACCACCGATCCATGCAATGATAACGGGCTGGAATATCTTTATCTTTTGTTTAAAGGAAACAATCAACATGGCTGCAATGGTTGCTGCAAAAGTGGCAATCATACAGGGAATAAAAATATCTGTGGGGCTGCCCGCTTTTACCGATGCCCTTGCCGCAATAACAGTTACGGGTACCAACGTTAACCCAGATGCATGCAGGCACAGGAACATGATCTGTGCATTGGATGCTTTTGTCTTATCCGGGTTGAACTCCTGCATGCTCTCCATGGCCTTGATGCCAAAGGGTGTTGCCGCATTGTCCAGGTTCAGCAGGTTGGCAGAAAAGTTCATGATCATATGCCCCATGGCGGGGTGGTTCTTGGGAAGCTCCGGAAAGAGCTTGGCAAAAAATGGCCCTACAATCCTGGCCAAAAAACGGATGCCCCCGGCTTTTTCGGCAATGCTCATAAAGCCCATGAAGAGGGCCATGATACCGATAAGCCCCAAACATATTTCAACAGAGCTTTTACAGGTGGAGATCACACCATCAGAAGCCTGTGCATAATACGAAATGTATTTGCCCTTATCTGTACGGGTATAAATGGTATCGCCGTTTTTAAACTGTTTGTCTTTAGCAATGGTGGCAACAACCGTTAAAGGCAATGCGGCACTGTCGTACATTCTGGTACGCGATGTATCCCCCTGCTTGCCAACCACCATCCTGCTGTAAATATCCTTTCCGTCATCAAAAAAAAGCATGCGGCCAGACGCTACCAGAATTGCAATAATGATAAATGCCGACCATATCCTGCTCAGTGCCATAAGTGTCAGTTTAAAATTCCAAATTAACTAATTCCAAATTCCAATCGCTAATTTCTTTTACAACGTTACATTTGCAGCCTTGAATTCAAACTGTTCAATAAAGTTGGGAACGTTGATGGGTGCGACGCCGGTAAAGATCAATTGAAATACAAAAGCTGGCAACATGCAAACCATACAAGTCAACAACAAACTTTAAACTACAAACTTTAAACATATACCATGTCTTTAAAAGCAGGAATTGTGGGGTTGCCCAATGTGGGCAAATCAACTTTATTTAATGCGGTAAGCATCAGTGCAAAGGCACAGGCCAGCAATTACCGTTTCTGTACCATTGAACCCAATACCGGTTTGGTGGATGTGCCAGATGAACGCCTGGACAGACTTGCCGAACTGGTAAAACCCAACCGTATTGTACCTACGCAATTGGAAATTGTGGACATTGCCGGTCTGGTACGCGGTGCAAGCAAAGGCGAAGGTTTGGGCAACAAGTTTTTGGGCAACATACGTGAAGTGGATGCCATTATACATGTGATACGCTGTTTTGAAGACGAGAACGTGTTACGTGAAGAAGGTGCCATAAACCCGATGAACGATAAGGACATTATTGATACCGAACTGCAGTTGAAGGACCTGGAAAGCGTGGAAAAGAAAATGCAGCGTACCGAAAAAATGGCCAAGACCGACCCCAAGGCAAAGGTTGAACTGGAAGTATTGCAACGTTGCAAAACACATTTGGATGCTGGCAAAAACATACGTGGACTAGGCTTGAGCAAAGAAGAAAAACTGTTGGTGGCAGATCTTTGTCTGCTTACCGACAAATCTGTTTTGTATGTTGCCAATGTGGACGAAGCAAGTATGCATACCGGCAATAAGTTCAGCGAAGCATTGATTGCAGGTGTGAAGGACGAAGGTGCGGAAGTAATTGTAATGTGCAACAATATTGAAGCACAGATTGCAGAGCTGGAAAATGCAGACGACAAGCAGATGTTTATGGAAGAATACAAAATGACCGAACCTGCTTTGAACCGCTTAATAAGAAGCACCTATAAGCTATTGCAACTGGATACCTACTTTACTGCAGGCGTTACCGAAGTACGTGCATGGACAATACACAAAGGCTGGAAGGCACCACAGGCCGCCAGCGTGATACATACAGATTTTGAAAAAGGTTTTATTAAAGCAGAAGTAATTGCCTACGCCGATTTTGTGAAATACGGTAGCGAAGCCGCTGCACGTGACAATGGCCGTCTACGTATTGAGGGCAAGGAATACCTGGTGCAGGATGGGGACGTGATGCACTTTAGGTTTAATGTATAGGGCAACAAAAAAATGAGTATTTAAAAGTGGAACCACATGTTCCACTTTTTTTATGTTACCTGCTTTTGTGCTCCAATGGGCCGTATGGGTCCCGATAATTATCGGGACACCCATCAACAGTTTGAATAGGGCCAGGCTTTGATCGAAGCATAGATTAGTAATGATTCAGTTTGAATTTATTGTCAGTTTAAAAACGATAACTTCGTTTCATAACACATGAATTTGTTCGTATATACTTACAGCTAAATTGCCAATTATGAAAATGATCTGTTTGCCTATTCTATTTTTCGCCACGCTATTTAATTTAAAACCCGCTTCTGAACATTACAAAGACAGCTCTGCTTTTGCATCATTCAATAAAAAAGAAACCATCATTACCGGTGCAGACCAAACAGAAAAATATTTCAGCCTTTTAAAAGGCAAACGTGTGGCCGTATTGGCAAACCCTACAACCATTATTGGCAAAAGGCATTTGGTGGATAGCCTCTCTGCAAGGGGCATCAACATTGTAAAAGTTTTTGGCCCCGAACATGGCTTTAGGGGCAATGCCAGCAACGGTGCAAGAGTGGCCGATGAAAAGGATCCGGCTACAGGCATCAAAATCATTTCGCTATATGGCCCAAAACGCAAACCTTCAAAAAACGACCTTGCGGATGTGGATGTAATGATATTTGATATACAGGATGTGGGCTGCAGGTTCTACACCTACATCAATGTATTAAGGGACATTATGGAAGCCTGTGCAGAGAACAACAAAGAATTATTGATATTGGACAGGCCTAATCCCAACGGCTATCTGATTGATGGCCCCATACTGGATATGAAACTGAAATCGGGCATTGGCCAATACCCCATACCTATTGCCCATGGAATGACCATTGCTGAATTTGCACAGATGATTAATGGCGAAGGTTGGATGCCTAATAAAATGCAGTGCAAACTGCGGATTATTAAAGTGGCCAATTACAACCATGACATGCCCTATACATTACCTGTAAGCCCTTCGCCCAACCTCAACACACAGCAAGGCATTATGCTATACCCTTCGGTTTGTTTGTTTGAAGGAACCATCATCAATCTTGGCCGTGGTACGCATGTTCCGTTTACGGTACTTGGCAGCCCTGCATTAAAAGGCAAATACAGTTTTTCATTTACACCGGTTAGCCTGCCAGGTATGAGCGAAACACCTTTGCACATGAACGAGGTTTGTTACGGTATAGATTTAATGAACTACGATATTAACCAGCTACGCAAAACAAAACGCATCAACATTCAATGGATGATTGACCTGTACAATGCCTATCCTTACAAAGACAAATTCTTTGACAGGAGCCAAAGCAGACAAATAAACAGTATTGATGGATTGGCTGGCAGCACCGAATTTAAACAGCAGATTATTGCGGGCAAGTCAGTTAAGGAAATACAGGACTCCTGGGAGCCGGCACTAACGCAATACAAAACCATGCGTAACAAATATTTGCTGTACCCGTAAAGAAAGCCATCAATGACCAGCTTATCCATTTGGGAAAAAGAAAGCTATTACGCCACACAGGATATTGTAATTGTTGGTGCAGGGCTGATGGGTTTGTGGACAGCTTTTGAACTGAAGAAAAGCAGACCCTCATTAAGCATAACCATACTGGAAAGGAATGCCACACCGCTAGGTGCATCTACACGTAATGCGGGTTTTGCCTGCTTTGGAAGCGTAACGGAGTTATTGAACGATGCACAGCAAATGGGTCAGGATGAAATGTGCCGTATTGTTGAACTGCGTTATAAAGGCATTAAAAAAATAAGGCAGCACTTTAGCAATGCAACAATTGATTTTGATGAGTGCGGTGGCTATGAGTGCATATCAACAAACACAAACAACCTGGATGAAGATATTGCATGGCTCAATAGCCTGCTCAAACCTATAACAGGCAACAGTGCGGATTTTAAACGGGTTGACAACAAACTTGCACCACTTGGTTTAAAAGGTTTTGGTGCCCTTATAGAGAACAAGTCGGAAGCAGGTTTGCATAGTGGCCATTTAGTAAGGGCACTTACACAAAAGACACAAGCATTGGGTGTAACTATTTTATATGGTTCACCTGTTACAGCTTGGAACAAACAGAAAAATTACACAGATATAACCTGCAACGATAAAAGAATAAAAACAAACGTTCTTATTTTTTGTACAAATGCTTTTACAAATGAACTGGTTGATGATGTAATGATTGAACCTGCACGTGGCCAGGTAATTGTTACCTCTCCTATTCCCGACCTTTTATTAAAAGGCACTTTCCATTTTGATGAGGGCTTTTATTATTGGCGTAACCTGGGCAACCGCATATTGCTTGGCGGTGCAAGAAACAAGGCCATGGATGAGGAACAGACAACCGATCTATCCACATCCGCTACCATTCAACATGCATTGGAAACTTTTCTGCAAACGCATATTGCAAGCCAATACAGTTATACTATTGAACATAGATGGGGCGGTGTTATGGGCTTTTCAAAAAACAAGCAACCAATTGTACAGCCTATTGCAGAAAATGTGTTTGTGGCCATGGCCTGCAACGGAATGGGTGTTGCTTTAACACCCATGATTGCCGAAGATGCAGCTGCATTGGTACTTGAAAAATTTAACTAATGGCATTATTGAAGTTCTTTATTTTTGTTTCAATACACTTTTATGAAACGTACACTCGTATTTGGTTTGGTGCTTCTAGCTTTATCTTCCTGCAACAACAATAACCCCGATGTAAAACCTGCAGACAATGCCGCTAACGAACCGCAACAATTAACTTATACCATTACTGCCACATACCCACATGATCCTACATCCTTTACCGAAGGTTTGGAATGGAGGGACAGCAGCCTGTATGAAAGTACCGGCAACTATGGCGAAAGCAAATTGGCCAGGGTAAAACTGGCCGATGGCAAAGACATCAAATCCATACCATTGACCAAAGAGTTTTTTGGTGAAGGCATTACTGTATTGAACGGTAAGATCTATCAAATGACTTATCAGGAACAGAAAGCCTTTTTATACGATGCCAAAACATTTGCCAAGTTAAAGGAGTTTACTTATGAAGGCGAAGGTTGGGGCCTGACCAATGACGGCAAGCAACTGATCATGAGCAACGGCGGCAGCGACCTCTTTTTCAGGGACCCCGAAACATTTGCCGTAACCAAAAAAATTACCGTAAGCAATAACTATGGCCCATTGCCGCAAATAAATGAACTGGAATATGTGGATGGCTTTGTGTTTGCGAATATTTGGCAGACCAACAAGATTGTAAAGATTGATTTAAATAGCGGCAAAGTTGTAGCCGAGGCCGATTTCTCGGACCTCTTGAGAAAATATCCACCACAAAACAAAGTGGATGTTTTAAATGGCATTGCCTATGACAGTGTTGGCAAGTGCTTCTTTATTACCGGAAAATATTACCCATTAATTTTTGAAGTAAAATTCAATTAGCAGCCACAGCTACTGCAACAATGTCTGTACAAAAGTATCGTTGTAGTTTTCTATGATGCCGATTGCGTTGTTATAGGCTGCAAACTCTTCCTTGGTGTGCATGGTTGTAATAATTACACAATCCATATTTGCATTGGCTGCTGCCTCAACGCCTTTGGGTGCATCTTCAAAAACAATACATTGTTCGGGTTGTATGCCTAATTGTGCCGCACATTTTAAATAGGTTTCGGGGTTGGGTTTGCTCTCCGTTACATCGTCTGCACTTACAATGGCATCAAAGTAGTGTCGTATGTTCAGTCCGTCCAACACAAAGTCAATATTGTACATAATGGCTGCAGAGCCTATTGCCATTTTAATGCCGGCATCTTTTGCTTCTTTCAAGAAAGTATCCAGCCCATCAATCAGTTTCAGGTGCGGCCTGAACTCCGCCTGGTACTGTTTTTCCTTTTCCAGGCTCATCCTGTCTTTCTCTTCATAAGTAAACCTTCCCGGAAAAATCCTTTCGAGCAATTCATGGTTCTTTCCATAACATTCCTCTTTTGTCCTTTCCAACGAAATGGTTGCTCCCAGTTCGTTTAAAATTCGGTGCCATGCTTTTATATGGTACTGCATGTCATCTATCATCGTTCCGTTCAAATCAAAAAGAAACGCTTTGTGTACACTCATTCTTATACTGTTCTTACTGTTTTGCAATCAACCTTTCGGCCAGTTCTATCTTCAGTTCCGCAATGGCTTGTGCAGCAAGTGCCGCTATTTTCTTTGCACCGTCTGGGCTTAAATGCGTATCGTCTTTTTTCCCTTCGGGATAATTTGTATGGCCTGCTTCAACATAGTTGAAATATTTTTTTGAAGGCTGATCTCCTGTTTCCCTTAACCAGCTTTCTGTTTTTGCCAGCATATCAATAAAGGGAACATGCAAGCTATCGGCCACTTTACGAACCACATCGGGATAACCTTTATGCGTATCTGTCAATACACCATTCTTAAAACTCCTGCGTGCTATGGGCGTTAGCAGTATGGGGTTTGCTTTCTTGCTCCTGGTCTCATTAATGTATTGTACAAGATTGTTGCGAAACTGATCCAGTGTGGTGCCTATGCCCGGCTTGTCAAGCTTCTCGTCGTTATGGCCAAATTCTATGATTACATAATCCCCTTCCTTCAAATTGTTCAGTACAGGTTGCCAATGTTTTTCCGCCATAAAAGACAAAGTGCTTCTCCCGTTCAAAGCCCTGTTGTCGATGGTTACCGATTTATCGAAGAAGGTCCCAAACTCCATCCCCCAACCAGTTTCAGGATAAGCTTTTACCTGTTTGTTGGCCATGGTAGAATCGCCAATCATGTAAACAGTAATATCTTGTTTTTTCAATAACATGAATGACATGAACGTGCACATGACTAAGGCGAACAGTATTTTTTGTTTGGTGGCCATTGCTTTTACGGGGTTCATTGCATGGGTTTATTTGTCGAATATTTCATTCAATAAAGCTGCCAAGTGGATACCGCCTTTTAACAGTTGATTGTTGATGGTTGAGAGGTATTCAAAATTGTAACGGTAGCTAAGCTTCTGCTCCGGCTGTTTTATGTCTTCATAAATTTTCCTGCTAAGTGTATAGGATTCATAGATCCATTCGCTGATGGGCTGTTTTTGCCATTCCGCTTTTTGGGTTGGCGTAACATAGTTGATGGCCTTGGTATATTCGGTATAACTCAGTTGCTGAAAGTCTATAAGCTTTTCATCCCACACGCTGTGTATATTGGTGGCTTCAGCAAACCAGGTTACTTTTATTTTGTTGCCACCATAATCGCTTTCCCTACCAAAGTGCATGGGCTGGTGCATGTCGCCAACAATATGTATCAGTAACCGCAGGTACAGTATTTTCTTTTCTTTTGCAAGGTTCTTATTCTTTAATTCCTTGATCAAAAAGTTGAGCTTCGTGTACGAGTCTACAATGGTATCGTTCTTTAAGTATTCCTGCATTTCTTGATATGAGTTGATGCCATCATTCAGGTTCATGAAATGCCAGTTGTATAGGTAGCGATAAGCTGTATCGGACTTTACAAAATCGGCCCAGTTGCTGGTCATTGCCATGGATTCGTTGCCCAGTATGTCTTTGATTGCTTTTTTTGCTGCCGGAGATAAATAGCTTTCTGCAATTTCTGCCGTTATCCTATGCCCTAGCAGTCCCCAGGCCATTGATCGAAAAGGCAGATAAAAAAAAGAGATAACAAGTAACCACTTGGCAAGGTGTTTTCTTTTCATAATTGTGTCATTGAATTGAGGTATCGGTAAAAGTAACCAAACTTTGCAGAAAACATATTGTCAGTCGGCAGCCTAGCTGACAAAATAGGTCACTTCAATTTTTTCTTGCGTAGGGAGTAGAGGTAGAAGCTCTCCACCTTGGCCCTGGCCCAAGGTGTCTTCCGTAAAAATTTCAAACTTGATTGAACAGATGGATTACTGATGAAACAGTTGATGCGTATATGTTCTGCCAATTGTTCCCAGCCGTAGGACTCTACCAGGTGCGTCACTATTTTTTCAAGCGTAAGCCCATGCAAGGGGTTGTTTTTCTGTACCTGTTGTTCCATATTGTTAACAATAAAATTTCATGGCATAAATAAAAACACTTTGCTGGTGCAAAGTGAAGGAGGGTATAAATCTGTTGTTGCAGTTGGTTAGTTTATTGTAATGTCATTTAAGTGTTCTTGAGTCAATGGCTTTGATATAAAACCTTCCACTGCAGAAAATTTTTCTGCCTTCTTGTAGTCTTCCGGATCAACGGTAGAAGAAAGTATAAGTATCCTGGGCACTTTAATCAACTGCTGTTTAATGGCTTCAAATGCTTCCAAGAAATCCCATCCATTCATGATGGGCATGTTGATGTCCAAAAAAATAATATCGGGCAGTTCCTTGTTTTCTTTAATGGCGTTGTTAATGTAATCGATGCCTTCCTGTCCATTTTCCTTTGTTTGCACATGGTTGCCAAAGCCAATCATTTTAATGATACGGTCGCATACCATTACTGTTATGGGATCATCTTCAATCAATAATATGTTTTCAAACTTTGCCATTATTTTTTGAAATATACTTTAAAGATAGTGCCTTTTCCTTTTTCGCTTTCAACTTCAATTTTTCCACCCATGGCACTCAACTGTGCCTTAATCATGTACAGACCAAGCCCTTTGCCTTCTTTTCCTGTATGGAAACGTTGGTACATGCCAAACATCCGGTCCTTGTATCTTTCAAGGTCTATGCCCATACCGTTGTCTTCAAAGTTAACCACAATCCAGTTTTCATGAATGGCTGATGATATCTTTATCACAATGTCCCTATCTGGCACGCTATACTTAATGGCGTTGGATATAAGGTTCTGAAAGATGCTTTCTAAATGTATCTTATTGTATTCAATATAGTCGGCTTCATCAAAATCGGTAACCAGTTTAACCTGTTGCTCTTTGAACAGGTTTTCGAGGTTTACCCTAACAAGGTGCACGGTATCTGAGAAAGTGAGTGATTCTGTAGGTATATCGGCATTCGATTTCAGCACCAATACTTCTAGCAAATCATTCAAGGTATTGTTCAACTGTTCGGTTGACTGTTCAAACTTGCCTATCAGTACCTGGTTGAAAGGTTCCAGTATATTTTCCTTATCGTATAAGCTCAATAGGCTCATGAGGTTTGCTACTGGTGCCCTTAAGTTGTGCGAGGTAATGAACGAAAACTGTTGCAGGTCCTGGTTGTTCCTGATAAGTTCGTTGGTCAATGCCTTTTGTTCCTCATTCAGTTTCTTGGTCTCTGTCACATCCCTTGAATTGATGACTATACCCCTTACAGCAGGGTCGTCACTTAAATTGGTAACCACTGTTTCCAGCCACCTGTATTGCCCCCTAGAGTTGGGGAAGCGGTAAGGTTCAAAACGCATCAGCCTTGTGCCATCCCGAAGCATGTTGTCAAAATCATCAACTATACGTTTCTTGTCTGCTTCATGTATATAGTCAAATACATTCTTGCCAATATCATTTTGCGGATCGTTTCCTAAAACCGTTGTCACCGTTGGGCTCGAGTATTTCACAAAACCTTCTTCATCAATAATGGAAATGATGTCGGCACCACTTTGCACCAATCCCTTAAATCTTTGTTCCGATAGCGAAACAATGTCTTCTGCATGCTTACGTACTGTAATATCACGCAGTAGGATGATCATGCCATTAATCAGCTTGTTGTGATGCATGTTCTTTGCCTTCATCTCCACCCAAACATCGCTACCATTTTTATGGGTCATTACAATATCCACGCTGCCTTCATTATCGGGTGCAGCCATTACATCGTTCACCAGTTGCTGTGTACTTTCCCTCGATTCTTCTTCAATAATATCGTAGCATATTTTGCCAATCAGTTCGTTAACAGTGTAGCCAAGTATTTTTTCAACGGCTGGCGATGCTTCCATGATCATATTCCGATGGTCCTTGATCAGCATTGCATCAAATGATTCCTGAATGATGGTACGGTTACGTTCTTCGCTTGACCTTAATTTTTCTTCGGCTTTTTTGCGGGCAGTGATATTGGTTGACGTGATGAACACGCCCACTATATCGTCTTCGCTGAACAGTGGCCTGTAAGCATGATTGTACACATGCTCCATACCCTGTGTATCTGTGTACACGGTTTCTTTTTCTGTTTCTAACCCATCAAATACTTTTTCAAACATATTGATGGTTTCTTCCACATCGTTTACATCAATCAGTTCCAGCATGGATAGGCCCGATTGCAGTTCCTGCGTGAAGAAAAATGGTGAATGTTCCTGTGCGGCACGGTTGTAGGTAATGATGCGTAGCCTACTGTTTACGATAATGAAAGATTCTTTGGTATTATTCAACAATAGGCTCATGCGTTGCTCGGCCATTGCCAGTGCATTGTCGGCAATCTTTTTTGCTTGGATGTCTTTGTAGTTCATTACAATGGCATCTATATTGGTCACTCCCAACATGTTCCTGCCATTTATTTCAATATATGTCCATTCGCCGGCCTTTCGTCTTATTCGCAGTTCAACAGGTTTTACTATACCTGGGTTGTACACCAACCAGTGCAGCCATGATGATATGACGATCTTGTCATCGGGATGAATCAGGTTAAAGAAATGGCTACCTGTTATTTCGTCCGTTTCGTAACCCAGCAAACCAGCCACGGAATCGGAAACATATTTAACTTTTAGTTCATCATCTGTCAACTGGAACACATCGGTAGAGTTTACCACAAGTGCCTTGAACAGTTCTTCACTGCGTTTCAGTTTTTCATTGTCCCTTTGCTGTTTTGTGGTGTCAATTACGGTTATACCAACACCGGTAATAATGCTGTCTTTATTTTTAAGTGGATTGAATTCAAAATCGTACCAATAGCAATCGTTTTCATTCAAGGCAAACTGCTGTGCAAATTTCTTTGCCTGCCCCTGCAGGCTTTGTTGAACATGCAGTTGCAAAAATTGTAGTGGGGTATCAATCAGCAATGTGCGGTAATCTACCCCAACCTTTGCCGTGTTGTTGGCAATGCGTTCGTGAAAATGATTGTATGCTGCATTAAGGGTAACCACGTTGCAGGAGGCGTCCATAATCAGGAAGCCATTGGCAGTTCCTGAGAGGAATGCCTCGAGCATATTTTCCATAACATGTCCATCCAGTAGTTTCCCTGCTGTACTGTTCGTCGTAATTTGCATGTAAAGACTTGGTTATTCAACTGCCAGCAATTGATGCAAGCCTAGAAAAAACGAATAATCAGTCCCAAAGTTGTGTTGAAGGTTATTTTTTTGGCTCTGGGGCATGCAATTGCTCCACGGCAACCAGGTCATCCAGCCCAACATTCATGGGAATTACCCCAATCTGTACAATGGCACGTTTTCCCCTTATTTCTTTCACCTCACCCACTTGGTAATTTTTTTTCAGTTTCACCAGCGATCCAACAGTTATCTGTACCTGCAATTCAGCATACTTCTTATCCACTTTCCTGGCAAGTTTGTTTACTACATGCTTTTCTTTTTTCTCAAAAAGCAGGTCCTGCAAATGCTTGATTACCTCGTTCTTGTTCTCGCTTTTACGCCAGTCCAAAACTACCTGTTTCAGCTTGCGTTCCATATCTTTCAAATAGGCAATACGTTCTTCGGCTATTTTGTTTTGGTGTTTCAGCAATTCTACCCGTTGCAAGTGGCTTTCCTTGTCAATCACCCGTTCCATTTCTTTTTTCAACCGTTCATTCTCCTTCAATACACGGCTCAGTTCTATTTTTTCTTTATCTAGCTGTTGCAGGTTCTGCTCAGTATTGTTCAGTAGCTTATCCAGTTTAAAGTGTTCATCGTCTACCAGTTTCCTTGCACGGTTTATTAAATGCTGCGGCAAACCGATTCTTTCTGCTATGGAAAAAGTATAGCTGCTACCGGGTTTACCTACAATCAATTTATACATGGGCTGCAGGTTCTTTTCATCAAAAGCCATGGCCCCGTTTATAATGCCCTGTGTATGGTTGGCCATTACTTTGAGGTTCAGGTAGTGTGTTGTAACTATACCCATGGCATGCCTGCGGCCCAGTTCTTCCATAATCACTTCTGCAAATGCACCACCAAGGTTGGGGTCGCTACCACTACCCAATTCGTCTATAAAAAACAGGGTCTTTCCGTTGGCCACTTCTATAAAATGCTTCATGTGCATCAGGTGACTTGAGTAAGTACTCAACTCAAACTCCAGGCTCTGCGTATCGCCAATATGGATGAACAGTTGTTTAAAGATGCCCATTTGCGATGTTGGATGCACCGGCACCAATAAGCCGCTTTGCAACATCAATTGGTTCAGCCCAATGGTTTTCATGGTAACGGTTTTACCACCGGCGTTGGGGCCGCTAATCACCAGTATCCTGTCTTTTTCATTCAGGGTAATATCAACCGGTACCGTTTTTTTGTTGGACGATTTATTGTACAAAAAAAGTAATGGATGATAGGCATGCTTCAACTCAATATGTGCTTTGTCTATCAGGTTGGGCAGTTCGCCATTCATGTCAACAGCAAGTTTTGCTTTGCCCCGTATAAAGTCGAACTCGCCCACAATATCCAGATAGGCTTTCAGCAAAGAAGCGTAAACGCTCAGCTTGCCGGTCAGTTCCTTCAATATACGCTGTACTTCCCTGCGTTCCTCGTTCTCCAGCGAGAATACTTCATTGTTCAATTCAATGGTTTCCTCTGGTTCTATAAAAGCAGTTTTGCGGCTATCGCTTTCGCCATGCAATATGCCTTTTACCTGGCGTTTGTGTTCGCTAAAAACAGCCACTACCCTTCTGCCGCTGCTAAAGCTTTCATCAATATCTGCACTGTAACCTGCTTTGGCAAGCTTGGCCAGCACTTTGTCAAAAGTTCTACGCAGTTCGTTCCTTTTTCTAAAAAGGCTCATGCGTATCTTCTGCAAATCGTCGCTGGCATTGTCTTTCACGGTTCCGGTTTCATCCAGCACTTCATCAATCAGTTCCACAATCACCTTTTCGTAATAAGTATGCTCAATCACTTTTGCAAGCGATGGGTAAGCTGTCCTTCTTTCATAATCAAACCACCTGAACACGCTGCCCATATTCTCGCAAAGCTTTCTTACCTGCATAAGTTCATCGCCACCCAATGTTGCCCCGGCAATGCCCAACAGTTTTATTTCTTTGGAAATATTGAACGTAAAATCGTTGGGAAAATATTGGCCCTGCAATAACAGCATCTTAAATTCGTACGATTGTCTCAATTCCAAATCAATGTAATCCTTACGTGTATGGATCCGTAGGTTGTCCGATTTTGTTTTACCGTATTCTGTCTTGCAATGCTCTTTCAGCAAAGCTTTCACTTTATCAAATTCTAACTGGCTTGCTGCCGATTCTGGATACAACTTCATGTTCTGTACACCCGGTATTTTTATGTTATCAGCGAAAGTAACACAGATTTGGCTTTACTGATCCCGATAACTATCGGGACACCCATCAACGCTTTGTAATTTTATGGGCTTTTATCGAAGCGTAAATAGCAATGACCCGCAATTGCAAGTTGAATGTTTAATAAAAATTTCAAACAGCTTATTTTTGCGTTATGACAAAACTCAGCGTAAACATCAACAAATTTGCTACCTTAAGAAACAGTAGAGGAGGCAATAACCCCGATGTTGTAAAAGCAGCAATAGATGCCCAACTGTTTGGTGCAGATGGGGTGACCGTTCATCCTCGCCCAGACGAAAGGCATATTACCTATAACGATACAAAAGCAATAAAATCAATCATCACAACCGAATACAATATTGAGGGTAACCCAACCGAACAGAAATTTGTGGACCTTGTACTGGAAACAAAGCCACACCAAGTAACGCTTGTACCCGATGCTTTGGGCCAGCTTACCAGCGACCATGGCTGGGATACGATCAAGCACAGGGATTACCTTATTAACATTATTACAGTTTTTAAAAATGCGGGCATCCGTGTTTCCATTTTTGTTGACCCGGTTATGGAAATGGTGGAAGGTGCCGCCCAAACCGGAACCGACAGGATTGAACTGTATACAGAAGGTTATGCTGAACAGTTTTTGATTGATCGGCAAGCAGCCATTGCTCCATACAAAACAGCAGCCATAAAAGCAAAGGAACTTGGTTTAGGTATCAATGCAGGCCATGATCTGGACTTGAACAACCTTAAGTTCTTTGCACAAAACATTCCTTATTTAGACGAAGTGAGTATTGGTCATGCACTGGTTTGCGATGCCATTTATTTAGGTTACGAAAACACAATCCAGCTATATAAACGGCAATTGATGTAAGCGTTTTTAACAAGCAGCTTGTCCATTTCGTATGCCCCAATCTGGCAATTATTGGCCACAAAACATTATCGGTACAAGAAGCATCTTTTTATACGTACAATTATTTTATTTTTGTCGTATAACTTTATTTTATGGATGCCAAAGTAACGCTAAGCTTTAATGCCGATGTAATAGAAAAGGCAAAAGCATTTGCCCAAAACCACAACATGAGTCTGTCCAGGCTTACAGAGTTCCTGTATAGCCAACTCATCAAAAACAATTACAAAACATTGTACGATTTGCCCATTTCAAATTGGGTAAGCATGGTTGCCGAAGGCGAGCCCGAGTATATTACCAAAAGAAAAAGCAACAAAGAATTAAAATCGGCATTTCACGAAGCAAGAAAGAAAAAATGAACATATTTCTTGATGCAAATATTCTAGTAGCTGTATTGAATAAAGAGTATCCGCTTTTTACATACGCAGTTCGTTTGCTGAGCTTAGCAGATGACAAGCGTTTCCGGTTGTATACATCATCAACCTGTTTTGCTATTGCATTTTATTTTTCTGCCAAAAAAAGCGGTAGCCTAATTGCCAAAGAAAAAATAGCCGTCCTTGCCCAAAAAATAAGGCTTGCAGAAAACAGGTCGTCAGATATTATAGCTGCTGCGTCCAATAAAAGGATTACCGATTTTGAAGACGGCATTCAATATTATGCAGCTTTGAATGCTGGTTGCAAATGTATTGTTACCGAAAACCTGGAAGATTTTTTCTTCTCCGACATCCAAGTATTGAATACCGAAAGTTTCCTTCAAACGCATGTCATAAACCGATAGCATAATTGCCCTTTAAAAACTATCTTGCAGACAGATTATTATTTATGGAAAACAACAAACCTTTGGTTGGCATTATTATGGGCAGTGATAGCGACCTGCCTGTAATGCAGGCTGCGGCGGATATTTTGCAGCAGTTCGGTATTGCATTTGAATTGACCGTTGTATCGGCCCACCGTACGCCGCAACGCATGATGGACTATGCTGCCACAGCAAAACAACGTGGCTTAAAAGTAATTATAGCAGGTGCCGGCGGTGCCGCACATTTACCAGGCATGGTAGCTAGCGTAACCACTTTGCCAGTAATTGGCGTTCCCATAAAATCGTCCAATTCTATTGATGGATGGGATTCTGTACTATCTATTTTACAAATGCCCAATGGTGTGCCCGTAGCTACCGTTGCCTTAAATGCCGCAAAAAACGCAGGTATATTGGCCGCCGAAATCATTGGTACTTTTTATGAAGACACGTCAATCATGCTTGCATCGTACAAAGTACAGATGCAGGACGAGGTATTGGCCAAGGCAAAAAAAATCCAGTCAAACTGGAACAATGAATACGATGTATGATACCACAACAATATCAACTCAATAAAAAAACCACTTAGTTAAGTGGCTTTTTTATTTCAAGTCTATGCTTCAACATTTGCACTGTCAATTACTTTTCCCCTTTCGGTTTTTAACATGCGTGAGGGGTAACGGTTAATCACTATAAAATCATGCGTGGCCATAATTACCGATGTGCCATAATCTTTTGCAATCTGAAAAAGCAGTTGCATAATTTCATCACTTGTTTCGGGGTCAAGATTACCGGTAGGTTCATCTGCCAGTATCAGTTTTGGCGAGTTTAGCAGGGCCCTTGCCACATCCACACGTTGCTGTTCGCCACCACTTAATTCATAGGTCATTTTAAAGCCCTTGCTTTTCAGTCCCACTTTATCCAATACATCATTTATTTTTTCTTCTATCAGTTTTTCATCTTTCCAACCGGTTGCCTTTAACACAAAACGGAGGTTCTCATGTACGTTCCTGTCTGTTAATAATTGAAAGTCCTGAAACACTACCCCAAGGTTACGGCGTAAAAAAGGTACTTTTTTCCAGTCCATTTCACGTAGGTCAAACCCCACAACAGAAGCTGTTCCTTCTTTCAAAGTAAGTTCTCCATATATGGTTTTTAGCAGGCTGCTTTTACCCGTACCAGTTTTACCAACCAGGTACACAAACTCACCTTTCTCAATCGTAAAATTCACGTCCTGTAAAACAAGGCTATTGCCCTGATATATATTCACGCCCCTAAGCGATACAACTGTTTCTGCCATTGGAATATGTTTATTGTTTTCAATGCTGTTTTAAAAACGTTGGTAAATATAAAAATACTTTATGCAACGCTCTAATACCTTGTTAATATTCAATTTCGCCAAAATTGCCCTGCAATATTAACTGCTTTGTGTTGCTGGCTTCTACCCTTCCTACAATTTTGGCCTCTATGTTAAATTGTTCTGCTGCTACTATCATTGCGGCTGCAGCAGCTTCATTGGTAAATATTTCCAGGCGGTGCCCCATATTGAATACCTGATACATTTCCCTGAAATCTGCACCGGAGTTCTGTTGTATCAATGTAAAAATAGGCGGTACATCAAACAGGTTATCTTTTACAATTTTTAAAGGTTTAGGCAAATATTTCATGCACTTAGTTTGCCCACCACCGCTGCAATGGATGATGCCATTAATGTCCGTAAAATGCTGTTCCAACAATACTTTCAACAAAGGAGCATAGGTTCTTGTAGGGCTCAATAAAAGTTTACCTACTGTCAACTCTTTTCCGTCAACCGTCAACTTATCTTCTATCTTGTTCTTGCCTATATAAACAACTTCATCGTTCAAACTTGCTTCAAAAGTTTCGGGGTATTTTTCTGCATAGTACTTGCTCAATACATCGTGTCTTGCACTCGTCAACCCGTTGCTGCCAAGACCGCTATTGTATTCCGTTTCATAAGTAGCCTGCCCCGATGATGCAAAACCAACAATCACATCGCCTTCCGCAATCTTATCGTTGGTAACCAGTTTCGTTTTGGGCCAACGTGCAGTCATGGTACCGTTTACGGCAATCGTCCTCACCACGTCACCTACATCGGCCGTTTCACCGCCTAGGTAATGGATGTTCACACCAACTTTTTTCAGTTCATCAAAAAATGCCTGTGTACCGTTAATTAAGGCTTCCAGTACTTCGCCCGGAATTTTCGATTTGTTCCTGTCAATGGTGGAGCTGAACAACAGGTTGTCATACACACCCACACAAAGCAGGTCATCCAGGTTCATGGCAACCGCATCCTGTGCAATGCCTTTCCAGATGCTTGTATCACCGGTTTCCTTCCAGTACAGATATGCCAGGATACTCTTGGTACCTGCACCATCCGCATGGGAAATGTTTACAAAATTCCCATCGCCACCCAAATAATCGGGATACATTTTGCAGAACGCATTTGCATACAGACCCATATCCAGTTTCTGGATAGCCGCATGGACCTCTTCTTTCTGTGCCGAAACGCCTCGTTGAGAATATAAAGACATACCCCGGATTCCCTAAAGGGAAGCATATTAAAGATGATGATTGACTAACTTTTGCCTTGTATCAAATACATGCAACAACATCGGAACAATAGTTAGCATTAACGCCGCAAATGTAATTCACCCGTCACTATCTGCCATTCACTATTTTTGCCCAATATGAAAGTGCATAGAGATCTGGCCAACCTGCCTGCATTCAAGAAAGCCGTGGTAACCATTGGCACTTTTGATGGTGTGCATCTGGGCCATACGCAAATCATTCAGCAGCTTAAAGAAGAAGCCAATCATATAGGTGGCGAAACCGTGATCATCACGTTCCACCCCCATCCACGTAGCGTGGTAGGCGATACGGTAAGTGTAAAACTCATTACCACACCCGAGGAAAAAATTGCATTGCTACAGTCACACCAAATAGACCATCTGGTTATTGTTCCTTTTAACGAGCAGTTTTCCAAACTTTCGGCCGATGAATACGTAACCGAGTTTCTCCACAAAAAATTCAACCCGCATACATTGATTATTGGGTACGACCACAAATTTGGCAATGGCCGCAAGGGCGATTACAAACTGTTGGAAGCATACGGCCAAAAACTGGGTTTTGCGGTAAAGGAAATATCGGAGCAGGTGCTGAACGAAATCGTCATCAGTTCCACACAAATAAGAAAGGCACTGCTGCATTCAGACATTGCCACTGCCAATAAATTATTGGGTTACCCTTACACATTTGAAGGCAAAGTAATTGAAGGCGACAAAATTGGCCGCACCATTGGCTACCCTACCGCCAACCTGCAAATACTGAATGAGGACAAGCTGGTGCCGGGCGATGGCATTTATGCAGTAACGGTACATAGGTCATCGCAAATGGTTCATAGCAACGGTTCTTCTATCAACCATCAACCATCGGCCATCCACCTCTCCGGTATGATGTACATTGGCAGCCGCCCCGTGGTAAACGGCAAACGAAGGGTTGTTGAAGTGAATATTTTTGATTTTGATGCGGATATATATGGCGAAAACCTACGTGTATATGTGCACCACTACATTCGTGGCGATATGAAACTGGATGGGCTGGAGGCACTGAAACAGCAATTGGCAGATGATAAAATTGAAACGCAAAAGCTATTGGCCAATAGCTAAAAGCCAATAGCCAAAAATTCCCCCATTCGCAAAAAACTACCCAAAGCCCCCCTTAACGGCTACAACCTAAAAGCTATCTTTGCAAAATGAGCAAGAAAGGAAAAGTTTTGGTGGCCATGAGCGGCGGTATAGACAGTACCGTTGCAGCACTAATGCTACATAACGAAGGGTACGAAGTGGTGGGCATCACCATGAAAACGTGGGACTATGCCACCAGCGGCGGTAGTACCAGCAAAAAAGAAACAGGCTGCTGCAATATAGATTCCTTCAACGATGCAAGACAGGCAGCCGTAAACAATGGCTTCCCACATTTTATTTTGGACATACGCGAAGAGTTTGGCGATTTTGTAATTGAGAACTTCGTGGAAGAATACCTCGCCGGCCGTACACCCAACCCATGCGTTATGTGCAACACGCACATCAAATGGCGTGCATTGCTAAAACGTGCCGATGCCCTGAACTGCGATTTTATTGCTACCGGCCATTATGCCGTAGTGAACCAGCATACCAATGGCCGTTTCTATTTAAGCAAAGGACTGGATGAAAGCAAGGACCAGAGCTATGTATTGTGGGGCCTTGAGCAGGACCTGCTAAGCCGTACCATTATGCCCCTAGGCGGTTACCACAAAACAGAGATTCGCCAAATGGCCATTGATATGGGCTATCCCGAACTGGCCAAAAAAAGCGAGAGCTACGAAATATGCTTTGTTCCCGACAACGATTACCGTGGCTTTTTGAAACGCCGTGTGGATGGTTTGGAAGAACAGGTAAATGGCGGTTGGTTTGTGGACAAAACAGGCAAGAAGCTGGGCAAGCACAAGGGCTACCCCTTCTACACAATTGGCCAACGCAAGGGCCTCGAAATTGCATTGGGCAAACCTGCTTATGTTACGGGCATCAACCCCGAAACCAATACCGTTGTGTTGGGCGAAGAAGATGATCTTGACCGCAACGACATGCTGGTTACCAAAATAAACTGGGGCAAGTACGATGGCGTTACCGACGGCATGGAAGCCATTACCAAAATACGCTACAAAGACAAAGGAGCCATCAGCAACCTATATACTGCCGACAATGGCATACGCGTCCGTTTTTATGAAAACGTAAAAAGCATTGCCCCGGGGCAAAGTGCCGTTTTTTACGAAGGCAACGATGTTATTGGCGGCGGTATTATACAACGCGGTGCATTGGTGTAGTTGTTCTTTGTAACCTGCAACAGTACATACATCAACTATATATGCGTCGCACCCATCAGCATCTGAACATCAACCAGCATTACGTTTTATCAATACATTCCTGCAATGCCCATCATCAATTTCGAATTCAAAGCAAAAGCCAACAACCTCTATGTTGTAGAAAATAAACTGCTTACCCTTAACCCAAGGTTCGTAGGCGAAGACCACCAGGTTGATACCTATTTCAATGTACCAAAAGGCCGGTTGAAACTGCGTGAAGGCAATATTGAAAATGCATTGATCTATTACGAACGGGAAAACACTACCGATGCCAAGCAATCGGATATTGCCCTGTACAAACACACGCCAAACAAGGCATTGAAAGAGCTGCTGACCAAAGTGCATGGCATAAAGACCGTGGTTGACAAACGCCGCAAAATCTATTTTATAGACAATGTGAAGTTCCACTTTGACCTGGTACAACAACTGGGCACTTTTGTGGAAGTGGAAGCCATTGATGAAGATGGCAGTATTGGCGTTGAAAAACTACAGGAACAATGTGCCTATTATGCAGGCTTTCTGGGCATTGTACAATCGGATTATATTGCTTTTTCCTATAGCGACCTGTTGTTGGAAAACAGTCTGTAAGCCCACCACAAAGCATTGCCTAAAATCTGCCTCAACCACTTGAAACAGCATTTTACATATACGCTGCATCTATTACTTGGCATATATTGTCAATCGTTTTATCTTACGCCATATTCGTTTACATGAAAAAAGCATGCTATTTTTTACTGGTACTGGTTGTTGCTGTACAAAGCTGTAAGAAAACAGATGACTTTACAATTTCTTCCATTGCTGACGTATATCCATTAAAGACGGGTAAGGTTTTTATTTACCGCCTGGACTCTACCATTGTGGGGCTAGGCTCGCAACAGTTAATTGTTAGGAGCTACAATGCCAAAGACAGTATAGACAGCCAGTTTATGGATGCCCAGGGAAGGCCGTCTTTCCGCATTTTCAGGTATATCAGGGATACCTTCAATGTTCAGCCCTGGCAGTTCATGGCAACCTATTATGCCACATTCGACGCCAATCGCGTTGAATTCAACGACAATAATTTCCGTTATGTAACATTGGTCAATCCGGTAAAAAACGGGCAGCAATGGCCAGGCACACAATACATCAATACCGCTTCGCCGTACGACTATCTAAAAAACTGGACTTTTGAATACCAGAATTCAGGCGAAACATTCACTACAAAAAAGGGTGTTATTCAAGATACTTATACTGTTATGCAGGCAGATGAATTGACACCGGATGCCCCTTTTGACCCAGCCAATTACCAGACAAGGAATTATGGCAAGGAAGTATATGCCAAAGGCATTGGCCTTATTTACAAAGAGTTCATTCATTGGGAGTATCAACCATCAACTTATTATCAACCTACTAGCTTTGGTGTGAGGCTGAACCTGATTGATTACAGGTAACTGTCTTTGCGTTGCTGATGCATATTTTGCTGTTCATGGGCGTACCGATAACTATCAGCACCGCCGCATTTGAAGTATGGGCAATAGCTGGTAACAAATATATTTAGATGAAAAAATGTTTACCTATCATATTACTGTTACTGCTTGCAGGCAATATGCTACATGCACAGTTAACGCGGTACGTGATACAATTTAAGAACAAGGGCACCAACCCCTATACCATTGCCAACCCCGCTGCTTACCTGTCTGCCAAAGCCCTTGCCAGAAGGGCTGCTTACAATATAGGTATAGACAGTACAGACCTGCCCGTTACACCACGGTATATTGACAGCGTAAGGCTTGCAGGAGCGGTAACTGTTTTAAATGTATCCAAATGGCTGAACCAGGTATCCATACAAACAACTGATGCGGCTGCCCTAACCAAGATCAACAGCTTTACGTTTGTGCAAAGCGTTACTGCCATTGCAGCAAGAACAGCAAGCAATAACAGCACCATGGTACCCTTTGACAAGTTTGAAACAGAAAGGAACCTTATTAGTATGCCTGCATTGACCCAGCGTACCAATAATACTACAGCAGATTATTATAGTTATGGCAATACGTACAATGAGATACACTTGCACAATGGCGAGTTCTTGCACAATATAGGTATGCGTGGGCAGGGTATGATGGTAGCCATGCTGGACGCAGGTTATTACCATTATACCACATTGAAAGCATTTGACAGTGTGAATGCGAATAACCAGGTTTTGCAGACATGGGATTTTGTGGCAAGAGAAGCCAGTGTTATTGAGGACGACAGCCATGGCATGAGCTGCTTTTCTACCATTGGCGGCAATATACCCGGCCAGTTTGTAGGCAATGCCCCTAAGGCAAATTTTGTTTTGTACAGAACGGAGGATGCTGCCACGGAATACCCGATTGAGGAGCATAACTGGGCCTGCGGTGCGGAGCGTGCAGACAGTATTGGTGCAGACGTGATTTCATCATCATTGGGCTATACCACATTTGACAATTCTTCGCTTGACCATACTTATGCCGACATGAATGGCAGGACCAATATGAGTACAAGAGGGGGCGTTATTGCCAATAGGAAAGGTATATTGCTTTTTATTGCTGCCGGTAATGATGGTACAAATACATGGCATTATCTTTCATCGCCTTCGGATGCAGATAGTGTTGTTACAGTTGGTGCGGTAACAACAGCCGGCATTGTGGGCAATTTTTCCAGTTATGGCCCGTCGTACGATGGAAGGGTAAAACCCGAAGTAGCTGCAGTTGGAGTTGCGGCTTATGTGCAGGACCCCGGTAACAATATCAGTGCGGGCAATGGCACATCTTATGCCACGCCTAAAATGGCCGGGCTGGGCACTTGTTTATGGCAGGCTTTTCCAGAGTTTAACAATATGGCCATTCGTGATGCATTGATAAAGGCTGGCAATATTTATACAGCACCGGATAACAGGACTGGTTATGGCGTGCCCGACATGAAAAAAGCATTTGTAACGCTGCTGAACAAGTTTGCAAAAATCACAACTGCATCAGTAAGTAACTGCACTGCCTCCATTGCATGGAAAACAAAAGATGTGAGCAGCATGAGTTTTGAAATTGAAAGGCTTGCACCTGGAGAAACTGCTTATACAAAAGTAGCTACTGTACAGGGGCAAGGTTCTGTACTTGCTACACATACATACAGTATAAACGATGCCCTAAACAATGTACTGGCAGGAACAATCAAGTACAGGATAAAGCAAGTGGTAGATCCCACTGCCACAAGCTATACAGCCACTTATTTCGATTCTGCTTCCGTAACATTGGCAACATCATGCATTGCTACTGTTGCTGCCGATAAAATAACCGTGATACCCAACCCTGTTGCCGCATCGCAGTTTACTTTACGTGTAGAAACAGCTTATGCAGTAACCAATTTAAACATACGCATCACAGACATGAAAGGCAGCCTGATGGCCGAACAGAAGAAGACAAAACTTGCCGGCCGTGCCGATTTTATTATACCTGTTGGCTATTTGGCAAATGGTAAATATGTAGTGAGTGCTTACAATGGCGATGCATTAATTGGCAGCACTAATTTGATTAAGTTGTAGGTTTTCTGAACAAAGCTGCAAACATCGTATCGGCCTTTTTATCATAGCCTTTTATTACTTCCGCTTTTATTAATTGCAACTGAAAGTTTTGTTGCACAAACGTAACTGCTGCTTCATTTTCTTTGTTGAAAACGGAACAGGTAATGTAAAGCAGGTATCCCCCATTTTTTATATTCGGGATAACATTGCTTACAATTTTTTGTTGCTTGTCTGCAAACTCCTGTATGCTGCTTCTTGAAAAATTCAGCAACTGTTCAGGTGTCCTTGCCCAAGTACCACTGCCCGTGCATGGCACATCAGCAATTACCAAGTCAAACAATTGCGATTTGCCCAAGCCATTATTGGGCCTTGTCAAATCAGCAATATGGAAATGCCATTTGTGTATGTTGGCAGCAATCAACCTTGACCTTAATTGGTACAGCATACTGTCCCTTATATCGGACAGAAGCAATTCGTTATTGGCATGTGCGTCCTGCAACAGGATGGTTTTACCACCACTTGCCGTACAGCAGTCCCACACCTTCCACTGCTCTTTCCAGTTCAATTGTATCAGGTCTGGTACAATAAAACTGGCAACCTGTTGCGAACTGAAGTCCTGTATCACCACTTCCTTATTCACTTCCAAAATGCCATCCAACTTGGTTCCGTTAACCAATGCAAGTGAGTTGGCCGTCCGTTTTTGAAAAGGTATCCCGGTATCACGCAATCGTTGCACAACCGTTTGCTCATGCCCGGGGCGTATGCGTACAAACAAATCGGGCTGTAACAAATGTGCCAACGAGAATGCAGTCCCGTCAATGCCTTCGCTCACTTCATCCTGCCAGGGGAATATTTTTTCAGGCACAAAATCAATTCCCTGTTGATGGATAAACGCTATCTTTTCTGTAAGGTTGTTGCTCCAATTGCTTAACCAGTCTTCATTAAACAAACTGCCCCACTGCCCGGCTTCATCGTTGCATAGAAATAAGCCCAGTTTCACTTTTTCTTCAATGGGCAACCCATTAACCGAGTGGCCTAAACGACAATAGCAATAGCATATATGGCCAATGAATTTCCGGTCTTTACTGCCATGCTTTTTATATTGGGCAAAATAATGCTTTAGATGATGCACCAATGGTGTTGAGCCATCGTATGTATTGATGAGCAATACCGCAGTATTTAAGTAAGATTGAAAACGCATCAATTGAAATGATTAAAACTATCTTTAAAAGAGAGCCCATTTAAAACCACAATACCGAGCATTGATAGTTGAATATTGATCATTGAACATTCTTCAAAAAAATGAGCGTTGAGAATGTTCAATTTTCAACGCTCAATATTCAATGTCTAAATTTATTCAATTACAGTTCCAACAAAGTCTTTACAGGGTCCTTGCCCATTAATAACAATGCCGGGTTTTCCAACAGTTCCTTTACACGAACCAGGAAGCTTACGCTTTCCCTTCCGTCAATGATCCTATGGTCATAGCTCAATGCCAGGTACATCATCTGCCTGATCTCTACTTTGCCATTTATGGCCATTGGCCTTTCCTGTATTTTATGCATGCCCAAAATGGCACTTTGCGGTATGTTGATAATGGGTGTGCTCATTAAGCTACCAAACACGCCACCATTGGTTATGGTGAAAGTGCCGCCAGTTAAGTCTTCTGCGGTCAATTTACTGTCCCTTGCCTTTGCAGCAAGTGTTACTACCGCTTTCTCCACATCGGCCATGCTCAGGCTTTCCACGTTACGCATTACCGGCACGGTTAAGCCACGTGGCGTACTAACAGCAATGCTGATATCGGCATAGTCATGATACACCAGTTCATCGCCATCAATGTACGCATTCACGGTTGGCCATTCACTTAAGGCAATGGCACAGGCTTTTGCAAAAAAGCTCATAAAGCCCAGGTTCACGCCATGTGCTTCTTTGAACTTGTCTTTATGCTGTTTACGGATGTCCATGATTGGCCCCATATCCACTTCGTTAAAAGTGGTCAGCATAGCAGTGGTATTCTTTGCTTCAACCAAACGCTTAGCAATGGTTTTACGCAGGTTGCTCATCTTTTCTTTACGCACGTTCCTGCTGAACAGTTCTGCACCGGCAAATACTTTTTTGCCAGGATTGGACAGGGCACTCAATACATCGCTCTTCATGATCTTGCCGCCAAAACCACTGGGCTCAATGCTTTTAACATCCACTTTTTTATCCGCAATAATGGCACTTGCCACAGGGGTTGCTTTAATATCGTTTGGTACGGATGTAACCGGTGCAGTGGTTGCAGGTTGCGGGTTAGCAGTTGCAGGTTGTTCGCTAACAGGTGCAGCCGGTGCACTTGCTGCTGGCTTGGCGGCAGTTTCATCAATCTGTGCCAGTACGCTTCCAATTAAAATGGTATCGCCTTCGGTGGCACCATGTTTCAATATACCTGCCTTTTCTGCATTTACTTCAAAAGTTGCTTTTTCGCTTTCCAGTTCTGCAATTACTTCATCACGTTCTACATAACTGCCATCCTTCTTTGTCCATTTCAACAAAGTAACTTCTGTAATAGATTCTCCAACTGTAGGAACTTTAATGTCAATCATGATCGGTATGTTTCTATAATTTATATCGGCTTTGTACCTAAAACTACCTTAACAGGCAATGCTCCAAATCTAGCCCAACTTATGCTAAGGCACCGCAAATCTCGGGGAAAAAAGCTAAAAAAAGCCCATCAGTTTACAGCATATCAATTTTACTATATTTTTACCTGAATGACACCGCCCAAAACCATTGCTGCAGCTGCTTTCCTATGTGTTTGCTTATTGTTTACAAAGGCAAAAGGGCAAATTACATCCCCGTACAATTTCAAATTCAAAAACTACACTACGCAAAACGGGTTGGTGCACAACTTTACCAAAAAATGCCGTAAAGACGGAAAGGGCTTTCTTTGGATAATTACCCAAAACGGCCTGAGCAGGTTTGACGGTGCCAACTTCAAGAATTTCCAGAACAAGCAGGGCGACTCAACCTCGCTGCCCTACAATGATATTTTTGATATTGCCATTGACAAATATGACAAGGTATGGCTTGCTTATGGCAAAGGGCTTTGCGTGTTTGATCAAAAGACACAAGTGTTTACCGTTATCCGCTCTGCATTGAATACCGAAGCCGTTTCATTGGTATATGACACAGCTCATAACACCATTTGGTACAATACCTACAAAGGCATGTTTAAGGTAGATGCACAGCACCTGAACGTTGCTGCAAGCAGCCAACAAGCAGATTATATACAACGGCCCTACGCTACCTGCATTGATAGTAAGGGCCAAGTGTGGACGGGCATTGAACGCCTTGGATATTATGTGTACAACACCAACAACAATACTTACAGGTACTACAATTGCGATTGCTGGCCCAGGAGTTTTGATGAGGACAATGAAGGCAATATGTGGATCAGCACCTGGGAATCGGGCCTGCAATTATTTGACAACAAAGACGGGAAGAACACCAATGCAACCTATGAAATGCAACATGAAGGGCTTAAGTATGCAACCATTTATCAAAACATGGTACAATCGGCCCCATTAACGGGCAACAATATTTTATGGATGCTTACACATACCAATGGACTGGCCTTATTTGATAAGACACAAAGAAAATTCATTAAAGAAATAAAATACGATGCGGCTACAAAATCCGGGCTGCTCAGCAATTTCAGCACCAGCATGTATGTGGACAGGGAAGGCATTATATGGATTTGCAGTTGGCGGGGCCTGTCCAAAATAAACAAGCAGGAACAACAGTTCCAGTCTGCCGAGATACCTGCATTGGAAACAAATTATTACAATTTACTATCGGGAATAGTGGACGATCCTTACGACCCCAATATCTGCTGGATGGCCGTTCATGGATCGGGTATTGCGAAGTACAACAAGGCAACCCATCAGATTGTGCAACGGTATTTTTTCAGTTCAAAGTCAACAAAAGTTGATGAAATGTACAACTGGCGATGGGTATCTTCGATACACAAGGATTTCAAAAACAGGTTATGGCTTCCTACTTATGGCGGTGCCATTTGTATTGACAAAGGCAATGTGAGTAAGGTTCCGGCAAATTGGGACATCACAAAAAATTACACTTTTGATGGCAAGGTTTTGGACGATGGCAATTTTTGGACCTTTACAAGGAATGGGCTGGCCAAGCTGAATACAGATACCAAACAATATACTTTCTATAAAAACAAACCGGACACAGCTGTAGCCGATGTATTAGCCAACCATATTTACGACGCCGTATTCATAAACCCTACTACCCTGCTATGTGGCACTGCAGATGGGTTGCACAGTTTTGATGTAACGACACATGCCTTCAAAAAAATAAACATCAAATTCAGCAATACGGCAAGTGACAAATGGAAGCGTTTTATGACGCTGCAAAAAATAAACAACAAAGTGTACTGCGGCACCGAGTCTGGCTTGTTGGAATACGATCTGGAAACGCAGGAAGCATTGGTTAAAGGTAAGGAGCAGGAAATATTTAAACTGGAGTTGAGCTCCCTGATAAAGGACCCGCTCAACAAACTATGGATATACACGCTGCATGGCCTGTTTAGGTACGATCCCGCAAAAGACGAATTCAAGAAATTCACTTCGCTGGATGGCATCTACGACAACTCATCCGACCCCGTACAAATGTTTGCATACAACAACGATTTCTATATCGGGTACCGTATGGCCTATACCAAATTCAATCCCGCAGAGGTTGACATCAACAACAATAAAGTAAAGCCTTTTATTACCGAGCTAAGGATAAACAATCAGCCGCAAAAAATATTCATGGACAGTTTTGCAACGGCAACACTTCACCTGGATTATCGGCAGAACAATATTGTTTTTGATTTTACCGGCATAGACTATACCACCAGCGAACGCATCAGTTTTGCCCATAAGCTAGAAGGCTTTGACAAAGATTGGGTGTATGACGGAACCAGAAGAACAGCCACTTACGCAAACCTGAGTGGCGACAGGTACATATTCAAAGTAAAAGCCTGTAACAGCAGCGGCACCTGGAACAATGAAACGGCCATGTTCAGGCTATATATACACCCACCATTCTGGCAAACATGGTGGTTCAAAATACTGATGGCATTGTTGTTTATTGGCACCGTTGTACTGATTGCCGTGAACAGGGTAAAAGCCATCAGGAAAAAAGAAGAAGAAAAAACAAGCGTCAATAAAATGATGGCAGAACTGGAAATGCGGGCCCTGCGTAGCCAAATGAACCCGCATTTCATTTTCAATTCGTTGAACTCCATCCAAAAATATATCTGGGACAATAAACAGGAAGATGCCAGTGAGTACCTCACAAAATTTTCCAAGCTCATGCGTATCATACTCAACAATTCCATGCACAAACTGGTAACACTGGAAGAAGAGCTGGTATCGCTGCAACTGTACCTGGAGCTGGAACATAGACGCTGCAACAACAAGTTCGATTATGCCATTCATGTAGGCAACAACATTATGCCCAACCAGGTACTTGTGCCGCCCATGCTGATGCAGCCCTATATTGAAAATGCTATATGGCATGGTCTGTTGCAAAAAGAAGGCAGGGGCAAATTGGCCATCAGCATACAGCAGCCCAGTATGCAAATGCTTACCTGCATGATTGAAGATGACGGCATTGGTAGAAAAAAAGCCGAAGAGCTCAAAAACAGGAAAGAGAACAAAGCCGTATCTTATGGCATGCAGATAACGCAACAAAGGTTAAGCATTGCCGAAACCGATGGCCGTATAGGCAAAGTAATGATTGATGACCTAATGGACGATGGCATTGCATGCGGAACAAGGATAACATTGGAGATACCTATAGAAACATTTCAAAAAATTGGCTGATGCTGAAAGCAATCATTATTGACGACGAACAAAGCTGTATAGAAACCTTACAGTTGATGCTGAACAAGAAATTTGCCTTGCAGGTTGAAGTGGTGGCTGCAACCGCCACACCAAGCCAAGGCATACAATTGATACAGGAACACGAACCCGATATCCTTTTCTTGGATGTTGAAATGCCCGAAATGACAGGCATTGAGCTGCTGCAATCATTATCCCATATCAATTTCAATGTAATCTTTACCACTGCACACCAGCACTATGCCTTACAGGCCATTAAGCTAAATGCATTGGATTACTTGACCAAGCCCATCTCGCTGGAAGAACTGGCCACTGCCATACACAAATGCATCACCAAACAAAAGAAAGAAGAGAACAGCCTGATACATAATTTCCTGAACCAACTTAAAGGCAATGCCGTAAAAAGGATTGCCATACCAACAGGCACTACTACCCAATTCATACCCGTTAACGAAATTGTACGCATCGAATCCGCCAGCAACTATTCCATTCTCTACTTCATCAACCGCCCCAAGCAAACCGTTACCAGAACTTTAAAAGACCTGGAAGAACAGTTAACGCCACATAACTTTCTCCGTGTGCACCACTCACACCTCGTAAACCTTGAACATGTTATTGGCTTCAAGAACCAGGACAGTGGTTATATTATTATGCATGGCAACGAAGTCATCGAAATATCCCGTAGAAAAAAACAGGAAGTGATGGACCGTTTGAATACAATGTAAACCACTTACTCAAACAGTGCTGCCACTTTCTCAAAGGCAGTTCCTATACCCACAGGCAGCAGTTAGGTTTACAGTACTAACTGCAAAACAATGCCCGAAGCTGCCAATATTAGCATACAGCCCAATGCCCAACTAAATGTTTACATCAAGCATGTTGATGAAACAAGGTCACCTTTTGCCACAATCATTACCAACAACGGCGAAGCGGTGGAACACCTCATGCTCATGCAAGGCAACAATACCATCAACATTACACCATACCTCTATAAAAACTATGCAATACGTGTAGTGAACGGCAAAAACGTAACTGTACAAAAAATATGAGAACCACCCTTTTATACCCGATACTGTTATTGCTGCTGTACCAAACCGCAACAGCACAGGATATGGAACAACTGGCAAAAAAAGACCCAGTATCCCTTCATGGCAATATTGGTTTACTAGGTATTGGCTATTCGGCCACTGGCATTACTGCCCGCAGGAAACCCTTATCCTATATGCTGTTTGGCAACACCAGCCTGACGTTGTATGGCCTGGAAATACCGGTAAGCTTTACGCTAACCGAGCAGGACAGGAACTTTAGCCAACCGCTTAACCAGTTTGGTTTAAGCCCCACCTACAAATGGATTACGGTACATGCAGGCTACCGCAACCTCAGCTTCTCGCCCTATACATTGGATGGCTATACCATGCTGGGCGTTGGACTTGAACTGAATCCCAAGAAATTCCATTTTGCCATCATGTCTGGAAGGCTCAACAGGGCAACAGCCATTGACACCACACTCGGCACATTGCAGCCATTCAGTTTTTCAAGAAAAGGCACTGCAATAAAATTGGGAGCAGGTGATGAAAAAAATTATTTCTATGTAAGTGTGTTGCGGGCCAAGGATGACAGTACTAGCGTTAATACTATTGATCCCATTACCAAACAAATGGTACGCCCTGCCGCCAATACTGTTGGCTCCGTTGCATTCAGGTCCACCTTTGCAAAGCATGTTTTTATTGAAGGCGATGCAGGTGCCAGTTTATGGACAAATGATATAGGCAGCAATTATGCCGTACCCGACAGTAGCGAATGGGTGGATAAATTAAGGAAGGTAATGCCCATTAACGGCACATCTGAATTCTACACAGCATACCGTGCCGCGGCCGGATTCACAAGCAAAACCTTTTCTTTAAAGTTTGAATACAAGTATATAGACCCGCAGTTCAGAAGCATGGGTGTTTATTACTTTAACAACGATATTAAAAGCTACACAATTTCGCCATCGTTCAATTTATTTAAAAATAAGTTCAGGTTAAGTGGAAGCATTGGCCGGCAAGAAGACAATGTACGTCAGCAGAAACAATCAACTACTACCCGAACAATCGGTATGGCAAACCTTAGTTGGGATATTACCAGCAAGCTTGGGATAGATGCAGGCTTTACCAATTTCGCTTCCAACTCAAAGCCCACCGTTGTCCTGGTACAGAATAAATACCTGCTGGCACAGAACAACAGTAATATTTCTTTTACCCCAAGATATGTTTTTGCCAATGGCCAATATTCGCATATCGTCATTGCATCCTACAACCGCTCTAACCTTACCGATGACAATGCGGCAACACAAACCACCAACAACATTACCACAGAGATACTCTTGCTGAACTATACCTACACAATAGTAAAAAGAAGCCTAAGCATAACGGCGGCTTTTAACAATGCAACCAATACATTGCCTGCCGCAACTTTCAAGAACAACAGCTATACGCTTGCGTTCAACAAAAGCTGGCTCAAAGGCAAACTTACCAGTGCATTAAGCAATACATACACCAATAGCAAAAGCTCATTGGCACAAACATCCATTTACAATTTAATGGCAAACGCTTGCTACCAGCCCTCCAGGCACCATCGCTTAAGCCTACGGTACACTTTATTAAACAACAGACCGGCAAATGCCGATAGCACCCAGATAAATTTTGCAGAAAACACCACCGAAATAGGTTATACACTAAGTTTCTAAACACTGAACCATGAAAAAGAAATTACCCAAACTGCTGTTATTGCTACTACTGTTTGCAGCCGTTTGTACCTTGCATGCACAGGTTACCGTTACCATAAACATAACGCCTCCATACTCAACAAAACTAAGCGACTATGCAAGTATGCCGGGCAAAGTCATTATATCGCTAACCAATACTTCGCCTACCAATAGTGCAAGGGTTTACCTGCGTGCGGAACTAACGGGCGACAATGGTATCAAGATTTCTACCAAACAGAGTTTCCGTCCTGCACAACCCATCATCCTGCCCGCAGGCATACCACAAATGGTAGACCTGCAAACACTTGCCACTTTGTTTGATGTGAATTCGTTTGACCTGCAAGGCACTACTGCAACAAAAATATTTGAGCAGAACGGCCTGCCCGAAGGCAATTACCAGTTTTGTGTAAGGGCCTACAACTATGATGTGCCCGGTCTTCCGCTTTCATCGCCCAACCCCTTTGGCTGTACCAATGTAAGGCTTACGCAACTGGAACCACCATTGCTGATAAAACCTTTTGACAAAGACACCATCGGTATTACAAGAGGGATACAGAATGTCATTTTCTCCTGGAACATACCCGCAGGCTCCGAACCGGGTACACAATACGTATTGAGGATTGTTGAGATGCTTAACCCGAACAGGAACCCTGCAGATATCATGAATGCAAAAACAACACCTGCCTTTTATGAAAATACCACATCGGCAAACATTGTACTGTACGGGCCTGCACAGCCCCCATTTGTTGAAGGAAGAAAGTATGCATGGTGCGTAACGGCATTGCCTGGCATACAGGGAACTGCCTATAAAAACAATGGCAGAAGCGAAGTCAGGAGTTTCGTATATACCAAACCGGCACCACCCCCACCGTCTTTACCTGTAAGACCGCCCAGCCCAATTACTTTGGTTTATCCTGCCAACAAATCAGTGGTTGATTCAAAGCAAGGCATGATGAATGCAATTGCTTACAATACCGTTCAGTGGAATTATGACACATCCATTCACTCATCTTACGAAATACCCATTATTGTAGAAGTAAAACCAGGGCAAACACCGGAACAGGCACTACAAAGCAATCCCAATATTGCGGGCGGCAAAGAACCTAAAAAAACAGTAAACGTAAACCTTAGTCCATACGATGGCAAAACACTTGCCTGGAAAGTAATTGTACACGATACCAAAGACAAAGTGTACACAAGCGACGTACAGACGTTCTCCGTTTCCCCACCAAAGGTTACACTGATGTACCCTGCCGACAAAGAATTTGTACCGGATAGTAAACTTGCTTTTCAATGGACGTATAGCAATTCGCTTGATGTAAAAATGGGCGATGCCTATTCCTATCCCGACCAAAAACCAACGATTGTAGTATTGAAAAAAGGGCAGACACCTAAAGATGCCATTACCAATAATGCCAACTTATTTGTTGGTAATTCGCAAGGCTATAACATGACCGATTTGGATATGAGCACCTATTCCGGCAAAACACTCGCCTGGAAAGTGGATGTATCAAGGGATGGCAAAACATACACCAGTGAAATAGATACGTTTTCCGTAATCTTATTTGACAAGGCACTTAAGCAAAACCTCACCACCTTTAACCTATGTGGCTATCCAATTACGGTTACCTCTTTATACAATATTGATGGCTTCAACTATAAAGGAACTGGCACCACGCAACTTTATAAGAATGGGCCAACCCTAAAAATATCTTTTGAAAAATTGACGATACAACCTTTTGGTTCAACAAAAGACAATAGTGGCAAAGTAACCGCTTATACCAACTGGAAAGCAACCACATCAATGGATTCGATAGCATTGGTTGACTTTAAGAACCAGAACATCAACCTTACAGTAAACCAAAAAAATATTCCGGGAAGTTTCACTTTCAATGTAACGAACATTCATTTCAATCCATTCATCATAAGCCATTGGGATGGGGCTACCAGTCATTTTATTGATGTAGCTGCATTGGCCAATCCCAATATTACCGATGCGGATTATGCCCCAACCATCTCCGGAAAATTCAAATGGGTTTCTGAATTTTTGGGTAAGGATGATAAGGGCCTACAGCAGATGGCTGCATATATGTCCAATAATGAACAGACCATAAAATTTGATTACAACCAGCAATTTGCAGTTGGTGCTGTAAGTGGTGCCATGTCGTTAAACGGCGATGTATCAGCAGTGTTGAAATTTGCTTTGCAGAAAAACACGGAAATGGTACTGTCGCCTTATATCAAATTCAACAAAGGTGGTTTACAAGGGGATTTCATCATGTCTGGTTGGTACAAAGTCATCTCACTAACAGATGCAAAAAAAACAATCAGTATTGACTTTAATGCAACCAGCGATTTCGAGTTTGACAAAACCTTCGACAATGCATTCACTGTTTCCCTCAACAAAGATGCTTCCTGCATTGCCTCCTACAAAAAGTTGCACCTCAACCTCACCAGCAATCCAAACAAAACATTTGGCCTGTCCATACCGGAATTGCAGGTAATGGTAGATGACAAATCAAAAGATAAGCACCCATCGTTTACATTCTTATCGGTGCCTGTTGATGGAGAAAATGGCATCAAACTCAGCGAGGTCAGGAATATTGCCCAAGCTGACCAGAACATTAAATTCTATGCATTTGATTTGACGTTGCAGAAGATCAATTGCATCATTGCCAAAACAGAGCTGGTACAATTTAAAATGGATGGGGCCTATACCATTCCATTTGTAAATCAAAAAGCAACTTTCAGTTTTATGGTTGACAAGAACTCGGTTCAAAACGGAAGCCTTGCCTTTGTCGATGTTCAGACCAATACATTGTACAACGATCCGAGTACGGGCGACAAGTGTACGTTTAAACCAACTTTTGCTGCTATGGAATTTGCAAAAATTGCGTTGACAGGGAATTTCAGTTTCAGCAATCCCTCATCAGGCAAGCACTTGAACGTTTCCAATATAGCATCGCCCAAATTTGCAATAACGCCAGACGGTTCAGTTTCCATGTACGGTGTGTATTCATCAGAATTCGACAATACAGCCAGCAATCCTGCAGGCGATTTCAACGGCTTCAAGTTCACTCCGTTTAAGATGAATTTTGGCAAATATCTTAACCAACCCAAATATGTATTGAAGGTTAGTGGCGTCATGGTGCTGGCAGATAACTTCTCTTCAAAAAACAGCACCAACAATTTTACTACCGAAGTAACTTTTGATGCCAACAGTATTACCTATGGCGGTGCATCTTTCAACAGGAAAGACTTTGCTTCTTTTAAAGAGTACCACGAATACAAAAAGGGGCTTGACAACAAACAGGTATCTTTTTCTTCAAAAGCAGATGCCAGCAGCGACAACGAATCATCTTCATTCACTGGTGCCAACCTCACTTTTTATGACAATGACAATACGTATGGTACCGGCTTTAGGGCAGAGATTGGGTACAGTTTAAAATCACCTGTTGATCCACAGAACACGGCCGACAAAAGCATCAATGCAACCTTATGGGTTGGGCATAAACAGCAAGGTTACAATTACTGGTTCCTGGAAGCAGGCCAAAAGAATTTCATTGTTGTGCCAACAGGCATACTAGACCTTGCCATCAACGGTTTCAAGGGAAGGATATTTTACCATATGCGGCACGATGGCAACAACATCAACAACAGTGCATACATACCAGACAACAGTAAGTTCCTCGGCGTATATGCACAGGTAAATCTGAAAACAAATACAGACAACGGCATCAAGTTCTGGGGCGATCTTGCAATGGAAGTGCTGACAAACAATAGCGGTCTGGAGAGCATCAAGCTTTTGGGCAACGGCACATTTATCAGCACTGGCGAAAACACCGATGGTATCATTAAAGCCAAGGACTGCAAGCTGGATTTTTACTGGAGCCCCAAAAAAGTTACAGGCAATTTCAATGCAGAACTGAATGTGGCATCACAAATAGGTGTTAGTGCCAATGCAGGTTTTGCCATTGGCGATGGCGAATTTCATTTATGGGGCAGCGGATCGGGCTCGTTGTTTGGCCAGCAGGCACCTGCAAGCTGTGGCTTTGATTTAAACAAAGACAGGGTGGAACTATATGGCGATTTTAAAATGATAGACATCAACTGGCACAATGATGGCCTCATTTGCGATGATGACATACTAATTACTTCAGGCGTAAAAATAGATGCAACAGTAGCCTATAGTCCCTTTCAATTACAGGCGGGTGCAGTAGTATATGGCGAGGCCAAAGTGCAGGAATGCGGCGAAACCATATTCTCTCTAGGCTTAAGCCTAAACGGTCAATTACAGTTCCCAAGCCCTACATGTGTAAGTGCAGGTGTTTCCGTTTTTGGTTACGATTTTGACATGGGCATCAGAAATGGCAGCATCATATTCGATAAATGTTTTTAAGCAATCCATCATGAAAAAAATTATCAGTTTATTTATTATAACAGTACTGGTTAACAGCAATACCAATACAGTAAATGCACAGGTTCTAAAACTTGCAGCCAGTGTATCAAAAGAAAAAGCTACACAAAAGTTAATGGTAAAAATGAAGTTCATAGATACCGTTAATGTAGTGAGCAATTACCACATCAATGTATTTAGAAAAGAAGGCAATGGTGATTGGATAAAAATAACTACTGAGCCAATTGCAAAGACACCAGTAACCACAAGCGATAATGTAAACGCCAAAGACCCAAGCTTTAAACGTTATGCCAATTTTGTGCTACGCAAACAAAACGATGCAAAAGAAAAAAACGTAAAAGGCTTTGCAGGACTGCTTTTGCTGAACGACAATAAAATGGCGGAGTATGCAGGCTGCTACTTTGAAGATAAAAATATTGTTACTGGAAAAACCTACGAATACAAATTAACCGATGCAGATAAAAACGATGCAGACCTTTCCAGGAGCATTAAAATAAATACCGCTTTAACCAATCAACCTGCCGTTACTAACCTAAGCTCAGCACAACATCAACAGAACATTTTATTGAACTGGAAGAAAGAAGAACAGCATTATGCCTACAAAATCTATAGAAAAAATGCAAACGCTACCGCACCTGTATTGCTTACTGTAAAACCAATGATAGCTGCAAGTGTAAAAGGCAAAAACAACAATTCTTTTACATATATAGATACTGGTTTAAAAGCAGGCAGCATCTATTATTACCAGGTTGCCGCATTGGATGTGCTCAACAACGAAACAGCTTTAAGCGAGCCCTTAAAAGTTGTTGTCAAAGACCTTACACTTCCTAAAACAGTAACTGGTTTAACAAACGAAAGAAAGAAAAAAACATTCCAGTTAACATGGGAAACCGTTAAAGAAAAAAACTGTTCGGGCTATAATATTTATAGGGCCAATGAAGGCGATAGTACTTTTAAAAAAATCAATAAACAACTATTAGCAGTCAATACAAGCAGTTTTATAGACAGTACCGTTACAGAGAAAAAAGTGTACAATTATTATGTTGAAAGCATCAGCAATACAGGCATTACAGCAAAGAGCCTTATTACAATGGCTGTTATGCCCGATGTTACACCACCCGCAAAACCAACAGGCGTAAAAGGTACAGCCGCACCCGGCGTTACAAACATTACCTGGAGCCCCAACAAAGAAGCAGATGTGAAAGGTTACTGGGTTTACCGATCCACCAACAAAAACAAAGACTATTTTAACCTTATTACTGAAAAACCAATTACCGCTACTTCCTTTACAGATTCATTGCCTGTAAATTCCAAGAACGATTATGTGTACAGCATTCAAGCAGTAGATGATAGTTACAACAAAAGCGAAATGAGCGATACGGTTATTGTGTTGCTGCCCGATGTTACACCACCACTGGCCATTCAAAATGTAGAAGCCCAATTGATTGAAAAAGAAGTTGCATTGAGTTGGCAAGCATCAGCCGACAATGATGTTATAGGTTACAACATTTTCCGTGCAACGGATACCGCAAATACTAAGTTCGAAAAGCTAAACAAACAACCACTTACACAAACCAGTTTTAAAGACAAAGACCTGTCTTTGCAAGGCACTACCATTGCCTACTATATTACAGCAATAGATAAAAGTAACAACGTATCGGAGCCGTCCAAACCAGCCTATCTCGTAATTGCTATCGATACTGCTTTCATGAAAAACGCAGAAGCTGTAAGTGTTTCAAAAGATGCAACAGACAGTAGCATCCATATTACATGGCGTAGTGCTGCACAAAACGTAAGTGGTTTTATTGTGTTCCGCAAAAGCAATAATCAAGAAAATTTCACGGCCATCTCGCCACTATTAATGGGTACTAATTTTAAAGATGAAACCCCACAACCTGGAGAAGTGTACGAATATTATATACGCACTTATTTTACCAACAATAGTTTCAAAAATTCGGTAGTAAGTAAATAATCATTGGGGCTTGCCCCCGCCAATTGTATAGGTTCAACAAACCCTGTGCAATGTACGGCGGGGTCGGGCTATCCACTGCTACTCCGCCACAAGTCATTGCACAGGGCCTCAGCGGGGTATCCGCTCCTATCCCTCACGCAGGGCAGCCTTATGTAAGTTTTGGCAAAATAAAACGGCCTGTATGTGGTTCAACATACAGACCGTTTCTTATTACTTATATCAAGCGTACTTAAATACTGAATGCAGTATTAATAATTTCTTCCTGCTCTACCTTATGTACCTTGTTGTAACCCGTAGCGGTGCTGGCACTTGCATGGCGGCTAATGACACCATAGTTGATGCTCTTTAAATTCATTTGCAAAAACGAAGCGGCACCCATATTCAACGGCTCTTCCTGTATCCAGAACCAAACGGCTTTACTGTATTTATCATGCAAAGTCTTCAGTTGCTTTTCAGGTAAAGGATATATCTGCTCCAGCCTGATGATGGCTATATCAGTTCTGTTTTCTTTTGCTTTTCTTTCAGCCAGTTCAAAATACAGTTTACCGGTACAGAACAATACTTTTTTAATGGCTGCTGCATCTTCAACCTCATCATCAATCACTTCCTTAAAGCCGCCTTGTGTAAACTCGGCTACCGTGCTATAGCTGCCGGGATAACGCAGGTTTGCCTTCGGCGAAAAGTTGATCATCGGTTTCCTGAAGCTCCAGGCCAACTGCCTGCGTAACGCATGGAAGAAGTTGGCAGCCGTAGTAATATTGGTAACCACCATATTCAGTTCGGCACACATCTGTAAAAACCTTTCCATCCTTGCACTGCTATGCTCTGGCCCCTGCCCTTCGTAACCATGTGGCAACAACATTACCACGCCGTTCATGCGGTTCCATTTCTGTTCACCAGCAGCAATAAACTGGTCAATCATGGTTTGGGCACCATTGCAGAAATCGCCAAACTGTGCTTCCCAAAGTACCAGTGCATTCGGGTTTGCCATGGCATAACCATATTCAAAACCAAGCACACCGTATTCGCTCAATAAAGAGTTATAAATGCGGAATTTTTCCTGGGTATCGCTAAAGTGGTTCAAGCGGTTATAGCCTTTGTTGGTTTCTTCATCACGCAGTACAGCATGGCGGTGGCTAAACGTGCCGCGGTGCACGTCCTGTCCGCTCATACGTACAATCTTTTTATCAACCAGCAAAGAAGCATAGGCCAAAAGTTCGCCGGTTGCCCAGTCAATCTTATTTTCTGTTTCCAGCAATTTGGTCTTATCGGCCAATAATTTTTCTACTTTTTTCAATGGCTTAAAATCGGCAGGCCACTCCATCAAACCTTTAAACAGTTTCCTCAACTCATCCTCGGCAATGGCCGTAACAGGAGATGCATTGAAATCTTCAGCAGTTGCCTTGCGTAAACTTTTCCAAACAAGTTCCGGCTGTTGGTAATTGTATGGCAATGGTTTCTGTTTCACTTCGTCCAAACGCTCCTGTAAGTCTTCCCAGAATTTCTTCTCCATGGCTTTTGCCAGTTCCTGTGCATCGGCTTCGCCATGTTCCAACAAGTATTTAATATATACTTCACGTGGGTTTGGATGCTTATCAATCAAGGCATACAATTGTGGCTGCGTGTACTTGGGGTCATCGCCTTCATTATGGCCATGTTTGCGGTAGCACACCATATCAATGAAGATATCGCTATTGAATTCCTGTCTGTAACGGGTGGCAATCTCTGCAACTTTTACAACAGCTTCCGCGTCATCGCCATTTACGTGAAATACGGGTGCCTGTACCATAGCTGCAATAGATGTACAATAGTCACTGCTTCTTGCATCTTCAAAATCGGTGGTAAAACCAATCTGGTTATTGATCACAAAATGTATGGTACCACCGGTGTAATAACCATGCAGGTTACTCATTTGCAATACTTCGTACACAATGCCCTGGCCTGCTACAGAAGCATCGCCATGAATCAATATCGGTAATATCTTATCAAAATCGCTTTGCGAAAGCACATCGGCCTTGGCCCTTGCAAAACCAACCACTACAGGGTTTACCGCCTCTAGGTGGGATGGGTTGGGCATTAATTTAAGATGGATGTTCTTGTTACCAGTAGTAGTTACTTCACTGCCGTACCCCATGTGGTACTTCACGTCGCCGCTACCCATGGTCTGGTCCATAATGGCCGTACCCTCAAACTCGCTAAAAATCTGTTCGTAGGTCTTGCCCATAATATTGGCCAGTATATTCAACCTGCCCCTATGTGCCATACCTATCACCACTTCTTCTACCTGATTGTCGGCAGCAACGTTAATGATGGCATCCAATGCAGCAATGGTTGTTTCTCCACCTTCTAAAGAGAACCTTTTTTGCCCTACATATTTGGTATGCAGGAATTTTTCAAACATCACACCTTGGTTCAGTTTCTCCAGTATGCGTTTCTTTTTGTCCAATGAAACGGGTTGGCTAAGCTGCTTCTCCATTTCGTTGGTAAGCCAATCAATTTTCTTTTGGTCGCTTATGTATTTGAACTCGATACCTACATGGGTTGCGTAGGCTTTTTCTAAATAGGCAATAATATTACGTAATGTGGTTGCACCCAGGCCAAGTATGTTACCGGCATTAAAGGTTTTGTCTAGATCGGCATCCGTAAATCCAAAAAAGGAAAGCTCCAAGTTGGCTCCCCTGTCTTTTCTTGCACGGATAGGGTTTGTTTTTGCCAATAGATGGCCTTTGTTTCTATAGCCCAAAATCATGCGGTACACACGTATTTCGCTCATCCAGTCAATTCCCGAGCTAGGCACACTTGCAGTGGCCGCAGCAACAGTGGCTGCACCGTTACCGTTCAAATTGGCATTGCTTACTGCAAAATCGAATCCTTCAAAAAACTTCTTTAGGTCTGGGTCAACACTGTTCGGGTCTTTGACAAATTCCTGGTACAGATTTTCAATAAAAGCCGGGTGAGAGTTCGTGATGTAAGAAAAATCCTTCATTGGAGCAAAAATTGATCTATTTTTTATGAAATGATGGCAAATATCGTGTATTGAAAGCATAAAATTTGGCAAAGTTTTTTCCCTGAAATGGGTCCAAATCGCTTTATTTGAGGATAATTTCAAAAAAATTGAAAAAAAATTCTGTAAAATTTTCCAGTTCCAATATCAGTCCTTACCTTCGCCGTCCTTTAAAAAGATTAGAACATGGCAAACCATAAGGCTACCAAAAAAGATACAAGACAAGCCGCTAAACGTAGAGATAGAAACAGGTATAACGGTAAAACTACCCGTAATGCCATCCGTGACTTGAAAGCTATTGAAGACAAAACCGCTTACGGCGAAAAATTACCTTCTGTAGAATCAATGATTGACAAATTAGCTAAACGTGGTGTTATCCATAAAAACAAGGCTGCTAACTTAAAAAGCAAACTGGCTAAGAAAAAAGCATTGGCTGCTTAATATCTAGCTATCAAATATTTATAAAGGGACCAGTTGAAAGTTAAACTTCAACTGGTTTTTTTATTTGTATAAACTGATTACAAACCGGTTGATATTGTTGTTTAGGGCAATATAAGTTACGGTGCCTTTATGTACATCTACAATACGCTGTACAATTGCCAGACCAAGGCCATGTCCCCTTTTTTCCATAGAGTTCTGGCTCCTGAAAAAAGGCATGAACAGTTTGTCCCTGTCTTCTACTGGTACTTGCGGACCAACATTGTCCACTATTATTTCAATAACATTGTTCTCGGCACGTAAAAAGATGGATACATTCCTGTCAACCGAATATTGATAGGCATTTTTGATCAGGTTCCTGATGGCAGAACGCATCAATGCCTCATTGCCTTTAATCAACAGGTTCTCTTCTTCCGGTATTGACAGGAACTCGAGTGTAAGCAATGCTTCTGGAAATATCTTTTTTGCAGCTTTGATTGTATCATACAGCACCTCATCAATACGCAACGATAACCATTCGGTTGATTTGGTCATTTTTTCGTACTGGGAAAGTAGCAGCAGGGAGTTTGTCAACTCGATCATTTCCTGTTGGTCTTCTTTTAAAGAGGTAAGCACATCCCGGTAACCCGCTTCGTCCAGGTTCTTATTAAATGCGGCTTCGGTTTGCGACAGCATACTTGCCAGTGGCGTACGCAGTTCGTGCGAAGCATGGTTCACAAAACTTTTCTGGTAGTCAAATGCCTTTCTAAGCCTTTCAATCATTGCATTGTAGCTGCGTGCAATCTGTTTTATCTCATCATTGCCTTTGCCTTCCTCTACCCTTTCGGCCATATTGAGCTCGGTGGTCCGTTGCATCTGTTCGCTCAGTTTCCTCAATGGCCTAAATGCCTGGCTAACAAAGAACAGGGAAAAGAATACCGTTAGCAGCAAACTACCAGCCAGTACCGCCAGAAGAATGATCTTTACATTCTTCAATTTCTTTAATCCGAACTTGTCGTAGGCCGATGAGTACACATACATTTTGGAAGCCTGCATATAAAAGCCCACGCTTTCCCTTTTCTGTTCCTGAAAACGGTATTCGCCATGCAGTTTTACCCTGGTAAAAAAATCCTTGCCAAGGGTTACGGAAGTTGTATCCGGCTCTTTATTGAGCACATGGTAGGCAGAGTCGAATATGATGACCGACTGTGCGGATAATGCGTACCTGTTTTCTTTGGATTTTTTCTGTAACGAATCGGGTGTTTGTGCCTTGGCAATATATGCCTGGTACATCACTTCGCCTTCATTCTTTACACGCCTGTAAAAATCCTGCAGCCTATAGTTATAATACAGTATATAAATTGCTGCCGATGATATGATGAGTATAAATGCAACAAATGATGTAAACAATAAGGCAAACCGGACTTTTAAGTTCATTGTGCAATTATTTCTTTTACAAAGTAACCAAACCCGGGTTTTGTGTGAATGAGTTTTGTTTCAAAGGGCTTGTCAATCTTGTTACGCAGGAAGCTGATGTACACTTCGATGGTATTGGTACCCGTGTCAAAACTCAGGTCCCATACCTTTTCAAGTATCTCGTGTTTTGAAATGATTTTACCACCGGCTTTTGCCAACAGAACAATCAATGCAAACTCTTTGGCAGTAAGATTGATGTTCTTGCCTGCCCTTGTAACGGTTTTATTGTCCAGGTCTATTTCCAAGTCGGCCACCACTATTTTTTCTGTGGTTACCGGTTCGGTATAGTCGGACCTTTTCAGGAATACTTTTATGCGGGCAAATAGTTCATCAAAATGAAATGGCTTTATGATGTAATCATCAGCACCCAATTTAAATGCATCTACCTTGTCTTGGATTTGCCCCAATGCAGTAAGCATGATGATGGGCACGGATTTATTGGCTTCCCTGAACTCTTTGCATAAAGCCATCCCGTTTTTATAGGGAAGGTTAATGTCCAACAATACCAGGGAATAACTATGCTGGTTAAACATTTTCTCTGCAATCAGGCCGTCAAAGGCAACATCTGTTTGGTAGCCCTGGCGGTTCAGCTCTTCCTGAATAACCTGACCCAGTTTAGGTTCGTCTTCTGCTAGCAATATCCTGTAGGTATTTTCCATTACTTTGGTATGAATTTTTCAACTCCAAATTAATGAAAAAATTACTAGCCATTTGTTTTGTTTTTGTCACATCTAATGCACTTGCCCAAAGCCTGGTCACACCTTTTGAAAAAAGCAAGGGCGAAAAAACAGCCACTTACTTTGAGTGCATAGATTATTACCAACAATTGGCCAAGGCAAATAGCAATATTTCCGTTAAAACATTTGGTGTTACAGATGCAGGCTACCCCTTGCATGTAATCATGTACAGTGCCGATAAAGGATTCAACCCGGTGCAATGGCACCAGCAAAACAAGGTGGTTATTTTTATAAACAATGGCATACACCCTGGCGAGCCCGATGGCATTGATGCAAGCATGATGCTGTTACGTGATCTTGCAACAGGTAAGTTAAAAACACCTCCCAACATTGTGCTGGCAGTGATACCTGTGTACAATATTGGTGGCAGCCTTAACAGGGGCAGTGTTAGCCGTGTGAACCAGAACGGGCCCGATAGCTATGGCTTTAGGGGCAATGCCCAGAACCTTGACCTGAACAGGGATTTTATAAAGAACGATTCAAAAGAAGCAATGGTTTTTGCCGAAATATTCCATTGGCTTAACCCCGATATTTTTATGGACAACCATGTAAGCGATGGTGCCGATTACCAGCATACCATGACTTTGCTTACCACGCAACCAAGTAAACTTGGCGGGCCGATTGGCAATTTTTTACATGATGTTTTTGAGCCTGCTTTGTTTAAAAGCATGAAGGAAAAAAACTGGCCCATGTGTCCCTACGTAAACTTTGAAAATGCCAACCCCGATAAAGGCTGGGATGCGTTTTATGACCCGCCACGTTATAGCAGCGGTTATGCTGCACTGTTTCAAACAATGGCTTTTGTGCCCGAAACACATATGCTGAAACCGTTTGCAGACAGGGTTAAAAGCACTTATGCTTTAATGCAGACCATGATGGAGCAATCAGGCAAATTTTCGAAAGAGATAAAGGAAAAAAGAAAGGCCAGCATAGAAGCCGTTAAACAACAACAGGCATTTGCCCTTACATGGAAAGTTGATTCGACAAGGAATGACACCATTGATTTTTGGGGCTATGAAGCAGGCAAAAAGAAAAGTGATGTAACAGGCATGGACAGGTTGTTTTATGACCATACAAAACCATTTACCAAACAGGTGAAGTTTTACAATTATTTTATGGGCGATAAGTTTGTGACGAAACCCAAAGCATATATTATACCCCAAGGTTGGTATGCCGTTACAGACCTGCTGAAGCTGAACGGTGTTGCCATGCAACGTTTGCAGCATGACTCTTTAATTACGGTTGAAGTTTACAGGATTGACAAATTCCAAACATTGCCAAGGGCCTATGAAAAACATTATCCGCATAGCAATGTTACCGTTACAAAAAAACAGGAAACCATACAGTTATTGAAAGGTGATTTTATTGTTTTTACCCGACAGGCGGCAGACCGTTTTTTAGTGGAGACATTGGAACCAACAGCCGATGACAGTTATTTTAACTGGAACTTTTTTGATGGCATATTGCAACAGAAAGAAGGCTATAGCGATTACCGTTGGGAAGACCTTGCAGCCAAATATTTAAACGAGCATCCGGAGCTTAGGAACAAGCTTGACGAGAAGAAAAAAACGGATACTGCATTTGCTGCTTCTGCCAGTGCACAATTGGATTTTGTATATAAGAACTCGCCTTATTATGAGCCTGTACATTTAAGGTACCCGGTGTATAGAGTGGTTAATTAGTTAATTGGTTCATTAATGGATCAGGTGCGGTTGCAGGAAGCATTGCTTTGTTATGGAGCTTGATGTCCCGATAGCTATCGGGAGCGACGCAGCAAAAGCGGGGCCTTGCTATACTGGCCAACCAATAACTATTCTGTTACAATAACCAGTTCATCGTCATTGGATGTTACCAATGCTGCCTTTTCTTTATCCATTTTACCAAAAAGGTACCTACCCAAAAAGAAGCAGCTAAGCAGTATGGCAATGCTGATGTAGCCCAACCAGTTGTAACGTTCTATACGCCCACCTTTACCTTCCACCACCACGAAGCCAGCCAGTATGGAAGCCGTAAATGTGCCAAACTGTTGTATGCTGCTGTTGAAACTCATAAAGCTCCCCCTATGTTCTGGCGGAACCACATTACTTAGCATGGCCTGTGCCGAAACGCTTCGACCGGTTGATGCCGTGAACCATATTGCAAACATCACCAGTACTATCCAGAACGGTATGGGTCCTATATGCGTAACGCCAATTACCAATGGCAACCCAAGCAATATGCAAATGCTGAAAACCTTTAATTTACCATATTTATCAGCCAGCCTGCCCAACCCAATTGCCGATGCAAACGAGGCCGTACCGCCAGCCAGGTAAATCATGGGGGTTAATGTTTTGGAGTAGCCATTGTTGAATTCCATATAGGGATTGATGAATGGGATAACCACAAAATGGCCCATCATTACCAAGCCCGAGAATAGCAATGCCAAACGCATTTTTGAATGGCTTACTACATTCATCAGGGTTTTTAATGGCAGGTCGCGGTCTTCTTTTTCTTTGACATGTGCCGTCATGGGCGGGATGAACCTTATTAGGAAGGGAACGAGTACAATGCCCAATATACCTACCAATATAAATGGTGCGTGCCAACTGATGAGGTTGGCAAGGTACAATGCAAACGGAACGCCCAATGTGCTGGCTATAGCAAATGCACTCATAACGCTGCCCATGGCCTTGCCCCTTCTTTCATAAGGAAAAATATCGGCAATAATGGAGAGCACCTGTGCACCGATCAACCCGCCAAAAAGCCCTGCAAATATCCTGGCAACCAGTAACAGTCCATACGATGGCGCCATGCCACAGGCTATGGTTCCGATAAGGAAACCGATATAGCCCACTAGCAATATTTTCTTCCTGTCAAAACCATCCACAAAAAAAGCAGCAAAGAAGCCCGATAGGGCGGCACTCAATGTATAGGCACCTACCAGAAAAGTAAACTGTTGCGGACTTATATGAAAATAAGGCATCAGGTAGTTGCCCAATGGCATCATGATCATGAAGTCCAGTATATGTGTAAAGTTGAGTGCGGATAATAGTAGGAGTATAATGCGTTCGTTCCGGTTCATTGGTATTTTTTAATAGTGCTGCAAAGGTCGTGTGTTAGGGCAAAGGGCTTGTACCGTTAATAAAAAACGTCAAACAATAATTGTTTGACGTTTACTGCCTGTGTATATTTTACAGCTTATTCCATTTTTTTTACGGAACCGCTGCCACTTACTTTTTGCGATACAGTTGCATTGCCTTTGTAGTACACATTGCCTATTCCAGAAACCTGTACGTCCAATTTGTTATCGGCAAATACATTGGCAGAGCCACTGCCAGAAACCTGTATTTCCACATTCTCGGCTTTCAGGTTCTCACCTTTATAAGAACCGATGCCTGAAATATCTATTTTGCTGTCCTTGGTTTCGCCAGATAATGTGATGCTGCCGCTACCGGAAATGTTCGCATTTACAGATGGGGCATTCACTTCCAAATCGGCACTGCCCACACCGGAAATGTTCAGGTCCAGTTTATCGCCGCCCACAAACTTGCCCGTGCTCCTGATATTGCCTGCACCGCTTAATGAAATTGCTTCCAACATATCGGTAGTGATATAGACCTTTAACTTGGAGCTGGTAGAAATACTGATCTTCTCTTTGGTCTTAACAATCAGCCAGCCATTTTCTTCTTTGGTAATGATATAGGGAAGCAGGTTATCATCGCCTTCAATTTTTAAAGTTGTTGCCGTACCCGGAACCAGCTCCACATCGTAACTGCCCTGTAGCCTTATCTTGTGTGCACTGGTTACCGCACGGGATTCGGTTATTACATGGCCGCTGCCTTTTATCTTTTTATCAAAAGAGATATTGCAAGCAGCAAAAACCAGGAGGACAGACAGCAGCAGGGGAATTGTTTTTTTCATGGACAGTTTGTTTGAGGCTGGAAAGATAGAACGCTTTATCCGAAATTAAGTTACAGCAACCATCATTTAATATTCCACCATTTGCCTTTTAAGGGTGCCGTCTTTATAAAATTCGAACACAGCATAGGCCGGGGCAAAATCTTTAAATGCACCTTCCCACCAATTGCCGCTAACGGCACCATTACAGTAATAAGGAATGCCCAGGTAGTTTACCTCATCCTGCATATGTATATGCCCGCTTAAACAGCAGCGTATGTTTTTGAAACCTTTAAAAAGTTGTATCAGCCTTCTTGCATCCACATGCAGCAATGCACGGGAAATCCGCCAGTCGCCATTGTCCTGATTCTTGTCCGCAAACAGTGCCGAGCAAAAAGACACAATGGGTATATGGCTCACCACGCAAATATGTTTGTCTGTGGGCGTTGCTTTCAGTTCATTCTCCAACCAGGCAAACTGTTCTTCATCAATCCGGGCTATATAGCCGCCATTATTTTCCTGTGCACTATCCAATACTATAAACTTCCAGTTGCTATGTTCAAAACTATAGTAACGGTTGCTCATTTTGTGTTGCTGTACCACCCATTTTTTATCGTACAATGGGTCGTTCTTCACTTCGGGTTCGGTCATTTGCCAGCCCCAGGCATCATGGTTACCAATGCAGTGATACATGGGCAACCTGTTCTCCTCGCCTAGTACCTTATTCCAAACATCCCACTGTTTCTGCACTTTTTCCTTACTGGCCTTCAGTGCATCCATAATGGCATCGCCACCATTGATAATAAAATCAACTTTGGGCTGTAATGCATTTACACTCCTATATGCTTTACGCATACCCTGCTCGGCAGCATCTGTGGGCTTTACATGCACATCGGTCAAAAAGCCCACCCTGAAAGATGATGGTTTCTTGTCCCCAGCAAATGCCACGGGGGCTGCAGCCAAAGCTGCAGTAGTTAAAGATGCCTGCTGAAGAAAGTTACGCCTATCCATACAAAATCATTTTAAATAAGTAGCCATCTCTACCTGATACTGCATGGCTATTTCCTTTGCATCATCACCAAAATCCTCATTACCGCCAGCATAAATAATGGCACGACTTGCATTTACCAATAAGCCGCAATCGGCATTCATGCCATATTCGCTCACTTCCTGCAAGCTGCCTCCCTGAAAGCCAACACCAGGTACCAGCAAAAAATTGTCGGGTATTATTTTACGGATGCTTGCCAGTTCGCTTGCCTGCGTAGCCCCAATTACAAACATCAAATTATCCGCATTGCCCCAAGTGGCAACCGTACGAATCACTTTTTCATATAGTAAACCTTCGCCGGTCTGCTGCAATTCAAAATCATGTGCCCCCTTGTTGGATGTAAGACCCAGCACAATGGCAACTTTGTCTTCATACTCCAAAAACGGGCGAACAGAATCCTCTCCCATATAAGGAGCCACTGTTATGGCATCAAAAGGCAGGGTCTCAAAAAACGTCTTGGCATATTGGGCGGAAGTGTTGCCAATATCGCCACGCTTTGCATCCGCAATCGTAAAATGGGTGCGTGGTATATAATGCAGGGTACGCTCCATTGCATCCCAGCCTTTCAGCCCCATGGACTCATAAAAAGCCGTATTGATCTTATAGCTTACACAATGGTCCTTGGTAGCATCTATAATGGTTTTATTGAATTCAAAAACAGCATCGGCATGGTGCTGCAAATGTTTGGGTATCTTGGTAATATCTGTATCCAGCCCAACACATAAGTAAGACTGTTTCTCCTTTATTGCACGTACAAGTTGATGACGGTTCATGCCGCTAAGTTAATCGTCAATCTGTAAAAACAAGTTGCAGCGGGTATTTTGTTGACAGGCAGTAGCATCACAAAGCCTGATCGCAACACCATGTAATACCACATATAAACCATGCTTTTGCGTTCATCATTATCCTTGGTACCATAAAGCAACAAACCCCTTTCTTTGCAGCATATAAATACTTGCCATGAGCCAAAACCCTATGTATTACGGAACTTACCTACAACTGGAAAAGGTATTGGATGCACAGCACCCCGTAAGTTTCAACGAGCCAAACCAGCCCGCACACGATGAGATGCTCTTCATCATCATTCACCAGGCCTATGAATTATGGTTCAAACAGATATTGTTTGAACTGGATTATGCGGCAGCCGTTTTTTCAAAAGAAAGCATCAACGATAATTCAGAGGACCTGAACCTGGTACGCCATAGGTTCAACCGCATCATCCGGATATTGGAATTGCTGAACCAGCAAGTAAGCATATTGGATACCATGACACCCCTTGACTTCCTGGAGTTCAGGAACCTGTTGACCCCTTCTTCAGGCTTTCAGAGCAAGCAGTTCCGTTTGATAGAAGCAAGGCTTGGATTGCAGATAGATAGACGCCATCAGGCAGACTATTACAAACGCACCAACGAAGGCGGTTTTACCAGCAGCGATTACAATACCATCAGCAAAGTAGAAGACGAAAGGACATTATTGCAATTGGTAAACTGCTGGCTGGAACGCATGCCGTTTTTTGAGGAAAAATTCTGGCAAACCTATAAGGGCTCCAATGGTACCGAAGTAACGCACCACCCTTTTTGGAGCGATTACAGGAATATTTACAAAACAGGACTTACAGAAAGGGAGCAGTCGAAAATAATTGATTTTGACTATGTCTTTTTTGAACAAAAACACGAAACACTTGATGAAGAACAAATGGAATCGTTGCGTAGCACTTTTTCGCCAAAGGCTTTACGCACGGCCCTGTTCATTATGCTGTACAGGGATTTCCCTGTTTTCCAGACATCTTATCAGATACTTGATTCGCTGATTGAAATAGACCATTTATTAAGCAGTTGGCGGCACAAGCACCTGATTATGGTACGCCGTATGATTGGCATGCGTGTAGGCACCGGCAACACAAGCGGCAGGGGCTATCTGGAAGGTGCATTGAACAAGCATTACATTTACCGCGACCTCTCGGGACTTTCTACCTATTTGATTGAAAGGAAAAAACTGCCCAAACTTCCAGATGAACTGATACAGCATTTAGGTTTTAACTTCTAGCCAAAGCAACCCGTTTCCTATAACAGAAACGGGTTTTATTTTATTCTTTCTTTACTGTTTCCGCTCGGCGAAAAAGGGCCGTATGGTCAATTTGGTTCAATCATTGAACCTCTGCATGCCTTACATATAATATCATTTGCGTACACTGCTTTGTTTTCATTACTTCGCAGCACTAAAAACCTTGCTATGCAAACAACAAAGAAGTGGGTGCTGGCTTTATTGATTATCCTTATCAATAGCAGCATATATGCACAAGACACAAAACTGCCAGTTGACCCCAAATTAAAAGTGGGCAAATTGGCCAATGGACTGACCTATTATATTAGGCAGAACAAAAAACCGGAACAAAAAGTTGAGCTGCGTTTAGTAATAAATACAGGTTCGATTATGGAAGATGATGACCAGCAAGGCCTTGCCCACATGACCGAGCACATGGCTTTTAACGGCACCAAGAACTTTAAGAAAAACGATATCGTTTCGTATCTGCAAAAAATTGGTGTGGGTTTCGGTAACGACCTGAATGCCTATACGGGCTTTGACGAAACCGTATATATGTTGCCTATACCAACTGACAAACCAGGCAATATTGAAACCGGTTTTCAGATATTGGAGGACTGGGCACACAATATCACTTTCCTGGATGAGGATATTGATGGGGAACGTAACATTATCTTGGAAGAAAGTCGTTTGGGCAAAGGTGCCGAAGACAGGATGTTCCGCAAAGTATATCCCGTATTGTTCGATGGCTCAAAATATGCCAATCGCTTGCCAATTGGTATTGACAGCATTATTAAGACCTATAAATACGAACGCATACGCAGCTATTACAAAGACTGGTACAGGCCCGATTTAATGGCTGTAATTGTTGTAGGTGATATTGACCCTGCACAGGCCGAAGCCATGATTAAAAAACATTTTGATGGCTTGACCAATCCAACAAACGAACGTCCTAGAACGCAGGCCACCGTTCCTGCTTATACAAAGAACAGCGGGCTGGTACTTACAGATAAAGAAGCCACTATTTACAATGCTACCCTTTCGTACAGTGCAGTTGCCAAAAAAGAAGCATCCACATTAAACGAGTTTAAGGAAGACATTATACAAAGCCTTTTCACTACTATACTGAACCAGCGTTTGCGTGAACTTACCCAGAAAGAAAATCCACCGTTCCTAGGTGCAGGCGTACATTTTGATTCTTATGCCCGTGGTTACGAATCTTTTCAGGTAGAAGCTGTTACTGGTAATGGTGATGTTGTAAAGGCATTGACCACAGCGGTTGAAGAAATTGAAAAAGTAAAACGCTTTGGCTTTACGCAAGCCGAACTGGACAGGGCCAAGATAAACCTGCTTACAAGAATGGAACGTTCTTTTAAAGAAAGGGACAAAACAGAATCGGCCAGTTATGTAGAAGAATACCTGCGTAATTTTTTAAATGGCGAAACCATACCGGGTATTGAAAATGAGTACCAATATCATAAAGAGCTTTTACCCAAAATTACCCTGCAGGATGTGAATGCAGTGGCTACTGGTTTAAAAGGCAATAGCAACTTTGTTACCTATATTACCGGTCCGGATGCAAACGCTGCCAAGTTACCTAAAGGCGATGAACTGATTGCCGCCGTAAACAACACCGTAAGCCGCACAGACATTAAAGCTTATGAAGAAAAAGCAGTTGCAACAACCTTGTTGAAAAAACTACCAACTCCAGGTAAAATTGTTGCCACTACAAAAAATGCTGCATTGGGTACCACAACCTATACATTGAGCAATGGCATTAAAGTAACCGTTAAGAAAACCGATTTCAAGAACGACCAGATTTTAATGGGTGCAAGAAGGTTTGGTGGCTCCAACAACTATGGCATAGCCGATAGGTATAATACCAATTATACAGTTGGCGTCATCAATGCAATGGGCGTTGGCGACTTTACCCCTGTTGATTTGCGTAAGGCATTAACAGGCAAAGTAGCTGCTGTAAACCCTGTGTTTACAGGTATTACAGATGGTTTTAGCGGCAATAGTAGCGTTAAGGATTTTGAGACCATGCTACAGTTACTTACGCTATATGTAACACAGCCACGTAAGGACAGTTCCTTGTTTAAAAGTTTTGTACAAAAAGGTAAATCACAGGCCACATTTGTAATGTCCGATCCACAAAGTGCCTTTGTAGATACTTTATTGAAAACGGTTTACCACAATTCTCCTTTGGCCCCTATCGCCATACCTAAAGGCGAATACTATGACAAGATTAATTTGGAACGTGTATTGGCAATTTACAAAGAACGCTTTGGCGATATGAGTGGCATGCATTTTACATTTGTAGGCAGCCTTCCTAAAGACACTACAGAGCAATTGATTGAAAAGTACATTGCCAGCCTACCTACAACAGGAAAGAAATTTGTTTACAAAGACAATGGCTTACGTCCCGTAAAAGGCAAGGTAAATTTGAACGTGTATAAAGGCAAGGAAGATAAAGCATTGGTACTTGCCATGTACTCTGGTGAGATACCTTATACAGAAGATATAGACCTGAAAGCAGATGCGTTAAGCGAAGTGTTGAATATCCGTATCATTGAAGAGATACGCGAAAAAATGCAGGCCATTTATGGTGGTGGTATTTACGGCAACCTGGATAAATACCCTTATGGTAACTACACCTTCTTTGCACAATTGCCAACCGGCGGTGCAAAAGCAGACTCTGCTGTAATTGCCCTGAATGCAGAAATAGCAGCCTTGAAGAAAGATGGCCCATCTAAAGAAAACCTTGATAAGGTAAAACAGCAATGGTTGGAGCAGCACAAAACAGGCATCAAGGAAAACGGCACATGGCTACAAAAAATACAGTCTGTATTGCTTGATGGCAAAAGTGCCGACCGCTATCTGAACTTTGAAAAATATGCCAATGCATTAACCGTAGAAGACCTGAAAGCAGCAGCAAACCTGTTGTTTAACGACAAGAACATTGTTACAGGTATATTGAAAGCAGAGAAGAAATAGAAACCGTTTTATGATAAAATTAAAAAGGCCACATCATAATGATGTGGCCTTTTTAATTTGAAGATTGTTTGTTAGCAATTAATCCAACAGCATCCTGTTTTTCAATAATGTATTCTTAAACAGTTTGTAAAAATCCTTGTGCGTTACAAAGCTTTTAGTGGCATTTAAGTGGTTGGCGTGATGCATATCGGTACCAATAAAATCAATCATGCCTTCGGCTATCAACCTTTCTGCTGCTTTTTTTACCGGCTTGCCATAGTAACCCGAAAGCGATAAAAGGTTTACCTGCAACATGCATCCCATGCCCCTTAACCTTTCATATTGGTTAAACTGCATGTGGTAGTAATTGTACCTTTCGGGGTGTGCAACAATTGGCTGTAAACCTGCTACCCTTAAATCAAAAATAACCTGGTCCATGTTGGGCGATGGGGCCAAGTAAGACATTTCAATCAATATATAATTCTTGCCAAAAGTCAACAGTTTATCACCACGTTTAATGGTCTGTTCAAACTCATGGTCAATCATGTATTCCGCAGCGGCATCAACCTTTACAGGAACATTGTGTGCTGCAAGTGCCTGCCTTACTTCATCCAGTCTTGGAAGTATTGTTGAGGGCGAATTGGGATGCACATCAGAAAGTATATGTGGCGTGCATATCAGTTTTTCATAACCCAATGCATGCAACTCTTTCACATACGCAATAGTATCCTCGATTGTTTTCAGTCCATCGTCCAACCCGGGCAATAAATGCGAGTGCATGTCCACACCAATAAAAGACAGGTCGGCACGTACCCTAGAAGATTTGAATAATCCAAACATGCAGTAAAGTTACCTAACTAAATTTGATTACCTGATAGCCGAATAAATAGGCTTGAACATTTGCTCATCAATGCTTTCGTAGATGGAGTTGTTGCTGATGTATTCCGGCACAATGCGTTTCATTTGTTTTACCACCTCTTCGTTGCGGTTTTCCTGGGCAAGGTTAATGAGGTGCTCTATGTTCATGGATACCCTGTTGAAGTCGTACTCCATTACTTTGGCAATGAGTATTTTTTTATTGTGCGTTGGTATAACTTCTTCTTCTTTATTCAACAGTTCTTCAAACAGTTTCTCGCCCGGCCTCAATCCTGTAAAACGAAGCTCTATATCCCTGCCCGGAATCATGCCGGCCAAGCGTATCATTTTTTTGGCAAGGTCAAGAATGCGGATGGGTTCGCCCATATCAAACAGGAACACTTCGCCGCCATTACCCATGGTACCTGCTTCCAGTACAAGGGAACATGCTTCGGGAATGGTCATGAAGTAACGGATAATATCAGGATGTGTAACCGTAACCGGACCGCCATTGGTAATCTGCTCCTGGAACCTTGGTATTACGGAGCCATTAGAGCCCAATACATTGCCGAACCTTGTGGTAATGAATTTTGTACGTTTCCTGTTGCCTGCCATCTGGTAAATGCCATTGTCCCAAACGGGTGCTTCTTCCCTGTTCTGCAATGCCTGGCAGTACATTTCGGCAATACGCTTGGATGCACCCATTACATTGGTAGGGTTGATGGCTTTATCGGTTGATACAAACACAAACTTATCTATACCATATTTCTCTGAAAGGTCAGCCAGCATTTTTGTACCCAATACGTTGTTGCGTATGGCTTCTGCCGGGTGGTTCTCCATCATGGGCACGTGCTTGTAGGCAGCCGCATGAAACACTACTTCGGGCAGGTAAGTGCTGAAGAGATTATTCATGGAATGCTCGTCCTTCACATCACCCAAGTAAACCTTTAAGGCATTGCCTAAACTAAATTTTTGCTGCAATTCATATTCAAGTTCGTAAAGGCCAGTTTCTGTCTGGTCGCAAATAACCAACGATGTGGGATATACACTTGCAATCTGCCTTGCCAGTTCGCTACCAATTGAACCAGCCGCACCAGTTATCAATACTTTTTTATCACGCAGGTGATTAATGACATGCTCGTTCTTTAGGCTGATCTGTTTCCTGCCAAGCAGTTCCTCAATCTTTACTTCTTTAAGCTGGTTGATGTTCAGTTGGCCCTGTATCCATTCCCTCATTGGGGGAATGTTCATTACCTTGATATTGTTCTCCAAACAGTAGTCAACAATGCCGTTCTTTTCGTCCAAATCAAAATCCTGCTTTGCAAAAAACAGGGTCTTTATTTGCCATGACTTGAAAACATGTTTTATCTGGTTGAAAGGAAAAATCTTTACGTTGTCGATTGTTTTGCCAACAAGGTTCTCATCACCATCAATAAAAGCAACAATCTTGTAGCGGTTATTGGAAGTCTGCTCAATAGTTTTCTTTAATACCGAACCATTTAAACCGGCACCATAAATTACAACATGCGTATTCTCCTCTTGGTTGATGCTGATTTTGTACAGGTGCTTAACCAGTAGCCTGTATCCAAAAAGCAGGAAGGATGCAATAAAGAAATAGATGAACAGTACGGAAATGGGCGTGAACTGACCAAAATGCATGGCATTCATGGCCACATTGAACACCAACATTAAGAAGAAGGAGTAAAATATTGCTGCCACGCTCCTGAAAGCTTCCTGGAAACCAGAAAACCTGATGATGCCATGATAGGTTTTGAAAATATAGAACAAAGTAGCGTTTGTAGCCGAAACAATGATGAGGTCATCGGCAATATCGGAAAAATGGATGGAGGTAAATTCGAAATTGAACCTTAAATAATTGGCGTATATGATTGCAAAACAGGAAATAGATATATCCAAAAAGAATATCGCCCATTTGGGGGCTATCCTGTTTTTGAGTAAAAATTTACGTAAGTTCTTCACTAACCCTTAATTTATTAAGTTGACTAATGGTTTAATCAAAGATATTGGCGGGTTTTTTCAGACGGTGAGAGAATAATGAATTGATGCAAACATAATGCATTTATTCCTATCCATTTTTCTATACATTATTACAAAACCATTATATTTCAATGAATTGACGCTTAAATGGCAAAATAAGTTGCCTGTTATACAACTTATTGTCCTTTTTAGCTTATCTGTTCATTTTCCTTTAATGGCTGTAATGACCGTGGTTAGCAGTATATAAAAATATTTTCCTAAGCTTCTTTCGTTGATGAACCTGTAATTCAGTTCTATTTTGCGGGGCATGATGTCTGTAATATAGAACTGCTCTGGATTTACGGCTTTCGACAACAGCTCGTTCTCGTTCCTGTACTCTATGGATGCATAATCTGTAATACCCGGCAAAACCGTCAGTACTTTTCGTTGGTCTTCTGTATACAGGTCCACATATTTTCTTACCTCGGGTCTTGGCCCTACAAAACTCATATCTCCCAAAAGCACATTGATAAATTGTGGCAGCTCGTCCAGTTTAAATTTACGCAGGTAGTAACCAACCGTACTTATCCTACTGTCCCTGCCGCCAACAGTAAGCTGTCCCTTGGCTTCAGCATTTACGTACATGCTCCGGAACTTGAAAAGCCTGAAATCCTTTCCGAACCTGCCCACCCTTACCTGCCTAAAGAAAACAGGTCCTGCAGAAGTAAGCTTGATGCAAAGAGCAATGATGATAAACAATGGAGACAGTACGATAAGCCCAATGACCGCAAAAAGTATATCGAAAAATCGTATCGTATCCATTTGTTAACCAGTAGCCATAACGGCATCTATGACACTAGTAACGATGTAGCTGCATTGATTATTGTTTAGTTGCGGGTAAATGGGAAGGGAAATTTCACGGGAATAATTGCTGTAGGAAACAGGAAAATCGGAGATGCTGAACCCTCGCTCACTGAATATGGTAAGCAGTGGCAGCGGCTGAAAGTGGACATTGACGGCAACACCAGATGCTGCAATTTTTTCGATGATTGCATCACGCCGTTCTTCGGAGATATCATTGATCCGTAATGGATATAAATGGTAGCTTGGGTAGCAGTTTGGGGTAGTATAAGGCGGTAGTTCTGCCCAGCTATGTTCTGCAAAAGCGGTATTGTAAAAATCGTACACCCTCTTCCTTTCTGCCAGCAGTTCGTCGTTGTATTTTTTGATTTGTGCCAGCCCGATTGCAGCGAGTACATCGGGCAGGTTCATCTTGAAACCGGGGTACACAATATCGTATCTCCAGCTACCTGCCTTGCTTTTGGAGAATGCATCTTTTGTTTGCCCATTCAAACTCCAAAGACGAAGGGTTTTATATACTTCGTTGTTGTCAAATGGGGTTGGTAGGTTCAGGCAAATGGCACCACCTTCGGCAGTTGTAAGGTTCTTTACAGCATGAAAGGAAAACACGGTAATATCTGCCCATACACCTGTACGCTTGCCATTGTACACCGCACCGAAGGAATGGGCTGCATCGCTCATTACCAAGATCCTGTTGAGCAGTTGCTGCTGACTGCCTTTAGCTACGAATTTTGCCTGTATATCATTCCTGTTTACCAATTCATTTATGGCAGTATAGTTGCAGGGCCATCCGGCAAAATCAACCGGAACAATGGCTTTTGTTTTTCCGGTAATGGCTGCCTCAATTTTTGCCACGGAAATATTGAAGTCCTTTTCCACGTCCACCATTACTGGTATGGCACCTAAGTGCATTACCACCAGTGCGGTTGCCGCATAGGTGTAAGCAGGAATGATGACTTCATCGCCATGACCAATACCGTACCAATGCAGTGCGAGCATCATGCCGGAGGTAGCAGAGTTGATGCCCAGCGATGCAGCCACACCTGCGTATTTGGAAACTTCTTCTTCCAGTGCCTTTACCTTAGGCCCGGTCGTAATCCATCCGCTACGTAAGGAATCCAAAACTTCTGCTTCTACGTCGGTATCAATATATGGTGGTGAAAAAGGAATATTCATTTGTGCAATCAGTTATTCTTTTTAATAAAGGGCAACCGCAATAGACCTACTATGAAACCCATGCCGTATGATAAGTGCAAAATAGAATAAGACAAAGCTATTCTGCCAATTTGCATGATATTTTTTTTGCTTGCCGCAGCAAAGTAGCAGGCAGCCAGTATGTATAGCAGCAATGGAACAAACATGATGTACCAACCCAGTGCCGCAAATACAATAAGGCTGCATAGGTATAGCACAAAGCCCATTGGTATGATATGCCTTGGGCTTATGGCAGATTTTATTTTACGTAGCACCAATGGCTTATACAGGCCGTATTGGTAATATTGTTTGAACAAGGTTCTGAAACTGCTGCGTGGATAGTAGTACAATTTGATTTCCGGTGATTGGTAGATGCGGAAGCCGAGGCTTTTTGCACGGTAGTGAAATTCATCATCCTGGTTACGCATCAATGATTCATCAAAAAGACCGGTGGTTTCAAATATTTTCCTTTTCCATGCACCTAGGTAAACGCTATCTGTAAAGCCTTCAAAATCTTCAAAATGAAAAGAGCTATTGCCGATGCCAAAGGAAGTTGATGTTGCATAACCAATTGAATCCTGTACGGCATTGCCGTCTGCAATACGCATTGGGCCACCCACTATATCCGCATTTGTCTTTTCAAATACTTCAATTACTTTTTCAAAATAGTTATCGGCATAAAGTGTATGTGCATCGAGCCTTACAATGATATCGCCTGTAGCCAGTTTGATGGCCTTGTTTAAAGCAAACGGGACATAACGTTGCGGATTGTGCAACAGTTTAATGTTACTGTGTTGATCCACATATCTGTTTATGATATTGCATGTATCATCGGTAGAATTGCCATCAATAAAAAACACTTCCTTTTCTATTGGTTGCGACTTAATGCAGAAATCAAGTACATTAAGAATGAACTTTGATTCGTTGTATACCGGACAAATTACCGTAACCTTCATATAATTATACGTAAACGATTAATAGTTTTTTAAACTCCTTGCAATAATGTATTCCACTGTTGTTTAACGTGATCCCAATCAAATTGTTCTGCTAGCAGCCTTGCATTCCTGCTCAATCCCTCTGCCATTGTGTTGTCATGTATCAATGTATTGATGGCTTCAACAAAACCTGTTTCGCCATTTGCATTTACGAGTAAGCCGTTTTGTCTATCCGCAATCAGGTACTGCAGGCCACCTACATTGGTACTGACAATGGGCATGCCTAAGGCCAGTGCCTCAATAATGCTCACTGGCAGGTTATCGAAATTGGTGGTGTTGATAAAGATATCGTATTGCGTTGATAGCTCTATCCACTCGTTGCGTGACAAGAGACCTGTAAAATTGACTTTATCCGTAACATTCAGCTCTGCTGCCAATTGTTTACAAACTGCAAGGCTGCCATCTTTATCAGGGCCAACCATTGCAAGCGTTGCATCGGGGTTTGTTTTCAATAACTGAAACAATACTTTAATCGCTAATCCTGGGTTATAGATTTCATGAAAGGAACGTACCCATAATAACCTGGGCTTACAGGTTTTCCGTTCCAAAAAAGGGTATTCATTTATATGGATCACATTCGGGATAACAGCCACCCTCCAACCGTTCTTTTTAATGCAATCTTCCAAATAACCAGATACAGCAACGTTCATGTAGCTGTTGGCAAACAGTTGCCGGCTCATTTTTGTTGAATGCTGTATGCGTTGAGGGAGGTTGCCGCCATGCAGACATGGTATATATTTAATGTTTAGCAACCTGCACATCCATGAGCATGCCAGTGCAAAATAGAAAGCATCACTGCTATATGTTGAAATGAGCACAACTGCTCCCTTTCGCTCTTTAAAAATTACATAGAGCATGTCTAACAACCGAAGCAGTTTTGCTTTTTTGGTACTTGCTTTTATTACCTCATAGCCTTCATTGGATAATAAAGCAGCTAAAGACAAACCAATAGTAGGAGTATGTCCGTGCTTGGTCAAAAAATTATCGATATATACAATCTTTCTTTTCACAGGTTATAATACCGTTTTACATGCATTATTAAAATTGGTTCAGGGGAGGTACGGAATTATTACTTTATGCTTTTATCGAAATGGTTTGTGTATTGTTTCCACCAGAGTGATATAAAAAATAATTGCAGTAGCAATGCCTGAATAGAGCTATCGCCTTTATTCGTTTCATTTCTCAGTTTTGCGACATCAATAAATTTAAGCCACCCCATGTTGAACAGTTCACATTGCTCCATTGTATCCCAATGGTGTTTCAGCTTCTTGCTTTTTAAAATGAATTGTAACCAAGGCACTGAGAAGCCTATCTTTCTAAAATTGAGTGTGGTTTGTGGCAATATATTCTTATAACTTTCCTTCAAAATGAATTTTCCTTTTTTCCCCTGAAAAAAATAGTCGTTGGACAATGTGCCTAAACCTTCCATTAACCTATGATCCAAAAAAGGCACCCTACATTCAATAGAAGCAGCCATGGTCGTCCTGTCATTTCTATGATTTAAGGATTGCAGGTAGGTATGCTGGTCCAGGTACATTGCCTGACGCTGCGGATTGTTTGGATAAAGTTCTTTTGCCTCATGCAGTATCCTGTTCCTGTAGTCAACATGTATATCCTGCATTTCTATACCCATTTTTTTCAGGTCTGAAGGAAAATTGTTTACAGAATTGAACAGTATCATATCATCTACACTATCCAATGTGAAGTAGCGTTGCAGTTTGCTTAAACGGTTATTCTTGTAACCTTGGGGCAATGAAGAAAGCAATAAGTTGATGATGCCCTTATATGGCAAGTATTTTAACGGCTTATAACGTACATACCCACCTAAAAACTCATCGGCCCCTTCACCAGAAAGCAGCACGGTTACTGTTTTCTTTGCATAACGTGATATGGCAATTATTTGCGGCTCGTTCTGATGGATCAAAGGCTCATCTAACATATAATCGGCTATGCTTAGATTTTCTGCCAGTTCATCATCTTCTACATGGATACTATGATAAGGAAAATCAAATTTCCGGGACAAGTTTTCGGCTAGCTTCGATTCATCATCAACAAAATTTTTGAAGCCTACATTAAACGTTTGAATATGTTGAAACCCTTGCTTGTATAGGGAAGCACATACCGAACTTGAATCAAGGCCTCCACTCAATAGCACACCAATGGGCACATCGCTAATCATGTGTTTCTGTATAGCGTCATCGAATGTGTTGGTAAACCATTCAACAGGTTTGTGAATGGTGCCATGGTTCTTAATCTTATCCGCTAGGTGCCACCAGCATTTAATATGTATATTCTTGTCTTCTGTAACAAGCATGCTGTGGCCAGGCATTAGCTTCTTGATGTTTTTGAACAACGTCTTTTCTCCCGAAACAAACCGGAAGAGCAGGAATTCGTTCAGGTTGTCTTCTTCTATCTCTAAAGGCAAACCATATCTAAAGAGGGCTTTGGCTTCAGAGGCAAAAACAAATGACTCCCCATCTTGATAATAATACAATGGCTTGATGCCTACCCTATCCCTTGCTATGAAAAGAGAACGTTCTTGCTTGTCCCATATAGCAAAAGAAAACATGCCATTCAGTTGCTCCAACATTGCTTCGCCATATACAATGTACATGCATAAAAGTACTTCTGTATCGGAATTTGATTTGAACAGTATGCCTTTGGCTGCAAGCTGTTTCTGTAGCTGTTGATAGTTATATATTTCGCCGTTATAAATAATTACATACCGGCCGTTGGATGAAACCATTGGCTGATTGCCATCGGCACTAAGATCTATAATGCTTAACCTTCTATGTGCAAGTCCAAGGTTTCCATCAATAAAGTTTGCACCATATTCTGGTCCGCGATGGATCAATGACTCTCTGGCAACAGTTAGTCTGCCTTCATCTACCTTCCAGTCCCTATCAAAATGCAATACACCCGCAAAACCGCACATAGACTCTTTTTAGTTGCTTAATTTTTTAAAAATATTTTCCCACTTTTGCACCACAGGCAATTCATCAAATCTTTCGGCTGATAGCTTTCCATTCAGAGCAAGTTTAACTGCTTCTTGAGGATTACTGATTAAATAAATTATTTTTTCAACCATTGCTTGCCCATCATTGTTGTTTACTAGCAGGCAATCGTATTTATCTTTCACCAAAAAAGGAATGCCACCCGTATTTACTGAAACAATGGGCAGCCCCAAAGCCATCATTTCTATTAATGATATAGGTGCATTGTCAACCATGTTGGTGCATATATATATACTACATGCAGCCGCTAGCTCATTTTTTTGTGCATTGGATATATATCCAGGAAATTCAATGCGATTCAACACACCCAGCTCTTTTGCATAGTCAATGGTTTCCTGTAACATTCCCCTGTCGTGCCCAGCCATTACCATGGATGCTTCAGGAAATTCTTTCATGAGCATTGCCAGTACCCTTATTGCCATTAAGGGATTGTACACATCTTCAAAGGTCCGCATCCAAAGTATTCTTGGATGAATGACAGCACGTTCATGAAATTGGTATTCGCTTAAGTTGACAATGTTTTCTACCAACTTTGTTTGTAAACCATATTGCTCCAGTTCGTTCATTAAGTATGCAGATGGACAAACAAGTACATCGGCTTTTGACATAGTTCGGATATACTTTGCAGATTTGGTTTTCATCCGTTCCGGAATTGCCCCGCCATGTACAATCAACACGATTTTTTTGTTCAGCTTTTTTAGTAAAGCAACAGTTATTGTTTCCCACACAAAGCTTCTGAAACCGCCATAAAATGGGACTATTGCAATGGAAAACTGCCCCTTGTTTTTAATGATGGTAAAAACAGTATCGATTAACCTTTTAAGCCGCGGTACATGAACAGAAGTTTTAATGATTCCGTATCCATGCTTACCGAGTGTTTCTGCTAATTGGTCGGCCGGGGTCCTTAAGATTGTATGCTTATTGCTATCTGAAAGGAATAAACCAACTATTAATATTTTATTGGAATCATTTTGCTTGTTCACCCTAACAGTTTTTGTTCTTTCACAGGTCCCTTCTTAACACGTATGTCTTTTCGGTTTCTTGTTCAATATACCAACCGAATTTCTTATAGGCATTGATGCCTCTTGCATTGTCTTTACGTACGGAAAGTTTACAACCAATTAGGTTACGCTGTTTGGACTCTTCGAAAAAATGCTCCATCAATTGATCAAATACACCTGTACCTCTATGATCCGGATGAACACCAATAACAACCAGTCCTGCAAATTTGGTAACATTATCTCCCTGTGCTGATGTGACGTTCGTTATTTTGTTTTTAGAAGGGAATAGTTTCTTTTTAATGTTTTTGAATATAAAAGGATATACGGCCATTACTTCGGGATGAAAAATTAGCCAAGGCTTTTTAGCCACACCTATTGCTGCCTGCTTAAAAGCGTACTGTAACATACCGCTACTGCTGCCATCGCCAATGCCTTTTGATATAAAGCCACCACAATATCCAATTACCTCATTATTTATCTGGATATGAAACAGGAAACGATTATCCACACCCAGGAACCATTCAAAGGTTTTCTTTATATAAGCCAATCCTAATTTTCCAGAGAGTGAACTGCGGAAACATGCTTGATGGCATTTAGCAATGGCTGCTATATCACTAAACTGGCTGTTGTAAAGCTCTTGATTGCTGGATGGCATTGGATATTTTTTTTCTTGCCACAAAAGTGGTGGGATTGGCTATTGCCAGTATTAACAACAAAGGCTGAATACTAATTTTGAGCCCGTTATGTATTACAATGAAAAAGAACAATGCATAAAAATAAAGTGAGAATTGCCGTTCGGGTTCCTTACGACGTATGAGTCCGATAAGCAACAGGATGAAGAAGCCCCAATAAGTAAAGATTCCGAATAAACCATGTTCGGCCATGGCCCGGGCAAATTCGTTGTGTGCTGTGGACTCGTCCTTAAACAAACTATAACGAACAATGGCTGTACCGAAGTTGCTTGTGCCTACACCAAAAACAGGATTTTCCAAGAACAGGTGAAAGCCAGCTTCTACCAACACGTCTCTATTGGAGCTTCCTTTTTCTTCATATCTTTTTAGGATTGCACCTCCCGTTTGATCGACCACAAAATTGAACCCCCAAAAAACAACAGGTATCAATAACAGGTATTTAAAATAGCTACCCAAACTTCCACGGTTAAAGAACAGGTACATGAAAACAATAGCCGACAGGAAATACAAACCGCCACGAGAAAAAGTAAGTACCATTACGAGGCTTACCAAAATAAAAACAATGGCGTTTATTAATCGTGCTCTTTTTTCGGCTGGGTTCATTAAACCTATAAAGATCATTGAACTACCAAATCCGAGGTAACCGCTTATTTGAACCGGAGCCAAACCATTGCTCGCTTCCGAACTTGAGAAGTTACCGTAAGCAATCTTACCCTGTAAGTGGGCAACGATAATAATACCAGCAAGAAAAACGGACCCTATTTTAATATTGGCCAGTAATTTATTAATAAGCGTTGGAGAGAGTTTATTGAAGGATGCCCAAATGACACCGGCAAGCACGGCAAAACTATTAAAGAATATTGCTTTTAATAGTGTTGGCCTATCTGGGTAAAAGCCATTTATTATTTCCAGGAAACCAAAGGCCACCAATAAATAAAAAGATTTATTGTGCATCTTGCTTTTATCAGTATGCTTAAAAAACAGGATAGAGAATGCAAATACATAAAAATACTCCATGGCAAGATAGGGCACAATACTGCGTGCAAAAGCCCTTACAAAAACTTCCGTATAAATAATATAGGGTAAATAGGTAAACATTTTGTATAGATTGTTTTGTGCTGCATACACAAAACACATTGCCAATACAATCATGAATGCAACGCCTACCAGTGCAGGCGGTATAATCCTAAACCCTACAAGTAGACCAACCCCGAAGGCTGCTGAAAATTTCCATATTGCTCCCTGCTTAACCAATATTGTTGCTTACTTTATTATAATAGGTTGCTGCCCAATTTTCCAATGTTTGTGTTTTGGCAAATATCCTTCCCTCGCCAATCATATCGGTTAATAGTTTTGCAGGTACTGTGCAATAAATCTGTTTCAATACATGCAATAGGTTATCTGTATCTGTGGCTTTGAAAAGAAAACCGCGGCTGCCATTGCCGGTCATATAGGGAGCAAGTGCAGACTGGTTAAGAATGGGAACCAGCCCATGAAAAAAACCTTCAATGGGTACCTTACCAAAACCTTCTGATATGGCAGCCTGAACCACAAAATCGTTCTCCCGGTAAACAGCCCGCAATTGTTGATAGTTGAGCCCACCAGTTATTGTTACCTGACTATCCAGCCCATTTTCTTTTACAAATTGTTGAAACCTGCTTTTTAGCGACCCCTCGCCCACCAATGTCAATTTGAAAGGTATCTTTTCTTCCCGTAGCAGTAGGCAGGTCTGTAGCAGGTATATCTGGTTCTTGTTATCGTTAAGCGTGCCTACAGAAACCATCCTTAGTTCAACAGGTTTGTTGCTTTGCAGATTCTGTACACGATTGGCCACTTGCTGCGTTTCTTCATCCCATTCCTGTAATGTATAGGAAGGACTGAAGCCCCCGTAAATATTTTTCCCGATTTTTTCTTCGGGAGTATAAACCCATACAGGGCCACGGAACAGGTTGCGAAGCAGCCATTTTTGTAAGCGGTAAGAAAATGGTTGATTGTCTTCGTACTGCCAAGTGCCGGTATAAGTGGCAAATACTTTTTTACGCAGCAGATAGAAAAAAAAGAAACCAGGTATGTTTAAGTTATTGGGGAAGCGTTGGTATACAACGTTGACCTGTTTGTGCAATTTATAAAATGCATGTAGCCATTTTGGCAAAACTGCAATCAGTTTTAGTTTGTCTTTCAAAGAATCGCCACCAACATTGGGCAATTCAATAAAACTGATTGCGGGGTTCTGATAGGTTGTTATGGTTTTTGTTGAATCGTATTCCACAAATGGGCAGCAGATAACCATCTTATCAAAGTGCCTACTCAATGCTTCCATTTGCCTGATGAAAATATGGTTCTGGCTTCCGGTCTTGCCATCGGGTGTGCGTGTGTGTATGCAATCTGAAACCAAACCGAGTATCAAGGTATCAATTGGTAGTTAATGGTTGTGAATGGAAGTGACGGGCTGTATTTAGAACGTTGATGGGTGTCCCGATAGCTATCGGGATCAGCAAAGCTGAAATACGTGCAACTGCCGGCTCAATACATTTATAAGCGTTCTATCTTATTGCCTTCGGCAAGTTTTTGGTTTGCCTTTGACAATGATTTATGGAACTGTACGGCCAGCAATGGCAGTTTTACAAACGTCATGAATATGCTTACCAGGATCATTTTATTGCTACGTTTGTTTTTGAATGAAACGTTTGACAATAGGATGCCGAGGTAAATGGTATTGCGGTAGAGTTTGTGTGGATAGTATTTTTTGAACAGGTATATAACGCTTGGTACCGGCTTGGGTGCAAACCATTTTTTGGGATGGAAGCCGTCCCAGTGGCCAATTTCACGCAGGCCGCCGCTGTTTACTTTTAAATGCACACGTGCAGCCAGTGGATTGGAAATACTTTTGATTCCGTTGAGGTATGAACGTATGCCGAATTCGCCATCGCCCATGCTCTGTTTATTGAACTGTAGATCGAACAGGCCTATTTGTTGAAAAACAGACCGCCGTACAATGGCATTGCCGGAGTCGAACTGGTCGGCCCAACGGAAAAAATTATAGCTCTTGGGTATCTTACCACCAACGGTTGAAAGCGATACGCCTGCTGATATACCTGCATTGAAAAAATCGATGGTCTTAACGTGTTGTTCTATCCAGTCGGGTTCTACCCTTGAATCATCATCAAAGAAAAGCAGGTAGTCTGCCGTGCTTGTTTTGATGGCCCTATTCCTTGCCGTCCACAACAGTTTCTCTTCTTGTGCTATGGCATTGATGTTTAAGTTGAACTGTTTGTAGAAGCTTTCGTTGAAGGGCGTGCTTTGGTCCACCACAATTACATCAAAGTTTTTCCAGGTCTGCTTTTCCAGGTCAAGCATTACATCTTTCAGGTATTCGTACCTGTTTAACGTTGGAATGATAACGGATACCAGCGGTTGTTGCTGTACCAGTGGCGATTGAAAACGATGGTATGCATCCACATTGTACAGCTGGTTGTGCAATGCATAACGTTTTGTTTTTGATGAATGGATAAAGGCCGCTATTTCTTTAAACGGGTTCTTGAATGTAAACAGCCTTGCTGCCAATGCCATGAGTGCCCAATGCTTGCCCCAATATTTTATGATGAACCTGTATTCGTCTTTTAAAGTGGGCCTGGGCAAACTATTGATTACCTGTTCGGCTTCTTGATTGGATACGGTAAGGCAGCCGTTGTTCCATGCACGGTAACCTATATCGGCGTATCTGGCAGATTCTGTTTCATAGCCATCATCCATCGTTTCGTCCATGCCTTCTGGCAATGGCAGCACTTGTGGGTGGTAGTGGCAGGATGAGAATTCCTTGGCAGTTGGTGTTAAATTAAAACACCATCCTGGCTGCGTGTATCGTATAAAAGAAAAAATCAACTTGTTGTATTTAAACTTGTTTGTATCGTTTTTAGGAAGCTAAGATGTGCCGGTATTCTTTTTGAAAAACATCTACCTGCCGTTGCAGGGTGTATTCATCCAGTATCTTCTTTCTTGCTTGTTTGCCAATTTGGATACGAAGTTCTTTATTGCCAATTAACTGTTCCAATAAAAGGGCGAGTGTTTCAACATCGTACAGCCCGGCAATGAAGCCATCTTTAGCGTGGTCAATCACTTCATCAACGCCACCACATTTTGTAGTAACAACCGGCAGTTCCATTGCCATTGCTTCAAGCACAACATTGGGTATGCCTTCATAAACACTACTTAAGAAAAATATATCGGAGGTGGCAAGCAGTTCATTCACTTCATTCTTATTCTTTTTGCCCAATAGTTTTACATGGTCCCTTAACTGCAATGTATGGATATGGAAAACCAGTTCTTCCATCTGTGGCCCATCGCCAATAATATTCCAAACAAAAGGGCATCCTTTATTGACCAATATCTTTATGGCCATCAATCCAAGTAGGTACCCTTTTTGAAAAGTGAACCTACCAATGGTAAGAATATTTACCATATTGTTGTCAACCCTTTTTTCGGGTGGTGTAAAAAATGAAGCATCAATAGCGGGGCGGTTTACAAATGCTTTGGAAATGTCTGTACAGTAAGGGGCAATGGTCTGTTTCATATCCTCGCTTACGCAATGTATGCCGTTTACAAGGGCAAAGACCTGTTTCAGTTTGTCGATACGTTCAGGCTCCGTAAGCGGTTTCACTTTTTCTGCAGATCCGCGGCAGCTAACAACCAATTTTGCCTGTAGTGATGGCAATATATTCAATGAGCTGGCAGCAATGCCCGAATATTCAAAATGTACAATATCAAAATTCCTGTTGTTCAATATACCCAGCAACACTTTCTTACGGATTGCTGCAAACCATTGTTTCCTGTTCATTGAGAATGCTGTTGCAGTAATGAGTGGGTGTTTTATCGTGAAGCCCAATAATGAAGTTACTGACTTAGGCAGTTGTACATTCACAATGCTTACACCTTTCATGGCATTAAAACCGTAGAGTTTATGAAGGGCCCGGTTGCCACCACCATTCAAGCTTACCACTGTAACATCGTTACCAGCCTGTGCCAGGAAGATAACTTTGTTGATGATAAACGTTTCGCTGAATTCGGGGAAACTATTTGCGATGATTGCTATTTTCAAAATAGATTTTTTTTGTTGCCAGACCTATGATAAGCATCCCAATTAACCAATGTGTACATTGCCCAGATTAACCAAGTCATATCGTTGACATACGTTTTGTGTTCCTTGAGCATTTTTTGTATTCCCTGCCTGTCAAAATGCACTGCTAGGTGACGGGGCATGTTCATCAGTTTTTCTTCCACATCTTTACTCAATTGCTTATTGAGCCATATACGCATGGGTATGTCAAAACCTTTTTTTGTCTTATACACCAAGTCTTTATTGGTTATAGGGGCAAGCAGTTCTTTTAGGTTCATCTTGCCCTGGTTTTGTTTTATACATTCCTTGTAGGAAACGCCAGTGCTGTAGTCGAGCATGTCATTATCCAATAAAGGCACACGTACTTCTAGGCTGTTATACATGCTGGCCCTGTCTACTTTAATCAATATACGTTGCAGGTGCAAATCCATTTCAAGCTTGCGGGTAATATTCATTACTGCATCTGCATTGTTGTAGTCCATTGTTTTATTTAATGCCTGTTGTAAGAAGAAAGGTGTTGGCATTTGTGGGTTGGACAATATATTTTTTGCAAAGGAAGAGGAACCTGCAATAAACAGGCTCTGGTAATAATAATCAACAATGTTGTCTGCTTTTAAATGCCTTTGCGAAACTGTTTTTGATTGACGCAATGCCCTTTCTTTTAAAAACTTCAAGTATTTCAAGGCCCTTGGCTGTTGCAATAATTTGGTGTGGTCTATCACTCTTCTATTGCGTGGATAGCCCCAGAACAGTTCATCGCCACCATCGCCACTTAAAGCCACGGTTACTTGTTTACGTGCAAATTCTGCTATGGCCAAGGTTGGTATAGAAGAAAAATCTGCAAAGGGTTCGCTGTATGCTTTTGTATTTTTATCAATCAACGAAAGCAGTGCTGCTTCATTTACATGATGCGTAAAATGTTCCGTATTGAAGAACTTGGCAAATGCCGCTGCATCATCCGTTTCATCGAGATGCTTGTCGTCTACACCAATGGTAAAGGATTTTATCCTGTGTTTTTTTGTTGCTTCGTATGTTACCAATGTACTATCCGTACCGCCACTCATAAAAGTTCCCAAAGGCACATCGCTTATCAGTTGTTGATGTACACATTGTTCCAGTACATCTCCTATTTTCTTATCGTTTTGCTGTTGCTCCGCTGGATATTGATAGTATTCATGTAGTTGCCAACCATGGTTGTTCACTGTTACAAAATGTCCATGAGGCAACAGTTGTGTGTTGTTGATCATTCCTTTACCATCAGGTACATAGCCCAGAGAAAGGTATAGGCTTACCGCTTCGTTATCAATTTCGTTTGCAGCACAGAATGGATGGTTAATGACATGGTCGTATTGCGAGCTATAAACTATGCCTTCGTTACTGTACCCAATATACAATGGCTTTATGCCCATCCTGTCCCTTGCCAGTAACAATTCATTTTTTTCTTTGTCGTAAAAAGCAAAAGCGAATATTCCATTTAAGGTTTTCAATATGTCTGAGCCCCATTGAATAAGGCCATATAAAAGCACTTCGGTATCTGCAGTAGAAATAAATGAAACACCTGTATTTACAAGGCTTTGCTTGTATAGGTCCGTATTGTATATTTCTCCATTGAATACCAGCACATACCTTCCACAGGCCGAGTGCATGGGTTGGTTGCCTACGGCACTCAGGTCGCGTATTGCCAACCTGACAAAGCCAGTATGGTAATTCCTTTCGTTTGTCCAGTATCCATTTGAATCGGGGCCCCTATGGTGCATGGTATCCAATGCCCAATCAATATATTTCGCCTGGTTGACATTTGATTTTTTGAACTCGTAAACCCCGGTTATTCCGCACATAATTTTTTATCGTTTAACTGGACAGTGTTTCCTTGATTTTTTTACTGTCAGGTTCCATCAATTTATAATCGATACAGATGTTCTCTATTTCGGTTATCAATGCATCATCTGCTATCATATCTTCTTTTGCATTTTCCGGTTTAACCATCAGTATATGGTACCTAAGGCCAATGGCTTTGGATATTTGATAGTACATTGAAGTTTGATTAATGCCCCTACCTATTGGAAACAATTCTATCACAACCGCATCTTTATTACAATAAACCAGGTTTGTAAGTCCAGCACCATGTGGTGCAATAATCAATTTGGCATGTTGGAATAATTTCACCTGCTCCAAAAAGCTCATCTTTTCAAGATGGACAGTAGTCAATGGCATCATTGACAAACGATTCAATACCTGATTTTCGTTGATCAAGTTCCTACCATTAGCATTGGCCCTGCTGACAATAAAATGTGTAAGTGATTGCTCATTTTTTGAACCGATATTCTGAAAAGCAAAGTGATTCAACGTTGTGAAAACAGAAGAAGGGTATGCGTAATACATAGATGTGGACTTATCCCTTAATGCAGGATAGCTGATCATAATACAGTTCTCCACTTTAGCCACATCGTTTTTTCCCGTCCTGATTATTTTGTCAAACGGCCATCCTATAATGTATTGAAGTGAATCCGTAACAAAAACAGGTGCATCCGCATTAATTACAATGGTATACTTGTCTTTAAAGCCAGGAGCATATTTTATTAGCAAAGCAATACGTGTAAGGCTTTCTGCTGTCCAGTGAAAATAGTTATTGCTTAACCTATTCATCAATGGGATGATATTGTTCAGTTCCTTTTTGGGTGAACTGAAAATATTCTTAATGAGCAAATGCCCCACTCTTAGCTTATTCAAGTATTCACGTTGAAAGAAGGCTGATTCCAGGAATATCCTTTTGTTCGCATTCAACAACAATCCCCTACCTATTAAATAGCATTTATTAAACTGAACATAATATACTTCCGGAATGGTAAAGCCATTCTCGAATATATCTATCCATTGAGGTTTGTAGTTTTTGTTGTAATGATATAAGTGTGCTTTTTCCTTAAAAAAAGTGGCAGGTGTTAAAGTATTTGTAGCGTATCTATTGCTTGTTTGGCCATTCCTCATATCATCCACCGAAAAGAGGTTGCAGATAAAATTGTTTATCTTAATAATTATTTTAAGCAGAAATAACTTCATAAAAGACTGCGTTCGTGTGTAGCAGTTAAACCTATTTTTTTTTAAGCAAGATACCCGATACTTTATATTTCTTTCCTAAGTGGTATTTTATGATTTCCCTGTAGCCCCAAATGGGATATTTTGATTTCTTAATGGGGTAATAATATTTCTCTTGTATTACAATTACTTTCTTGTCTACAATTTCAATTTCAGTTGCATTGAAAAGTGCTGCAATTTCATCAGGGTTTGGTCTAAAACCATTATCTATAGGGTCGTGGTGTATTCTATATTTATAAGGTACAGTCAATAAAATATAACCCCCATGTGCAGTTACTTTAAAAAGGTTATTTACTACTAGTGGAATATCCAGCACATGCTCCAACATATTTGTGCAAATCGTCAATGCAAAGGAGTCTTTCATATCATTGCCAAAATCCTTGTTCGTAAGGTCTGCAACTACATCCACGCCTACGTCATCTTTAAAATCCACATGCACAATATCCCAACCGGTATCCATTAAAGGCTGTATGATATTGTTGTGTATATGTGGCTGAAATACTTTTCTTAGTTCTTCGCTAGAAGATCCGAGATTGGCAACTTTATTATTGCCAGCAGAAGGCTTGATTTTCGCAAGGCTTTCTTTTATCCAAACCGATTCTTCTCTAAACATAAAATTTATTGATTGCTTCTTGATAAATATTTCTGTACTTGGAAACAATGATTGACCAAGTATATTTTTCCTTTACTTTATTGAAACCAGCTTCGCCCATTCTGATACGCATGTTTCTATCTGCAATTAAACTTTGTAGCTGTGTAACCAAGTTTTCTGTAACACCCGGGCTTACCAGTAAACCGTCTACCCCATCATCAATTACAGAAGATACAGCCCCTGTTCGTGCACCAACAACGGGTTTTTTGCAAGCCCACGCTTCCAGGAAAACAATGCCAAAAGATTCCGCATCGGAAGTTGAAACAAAAATGTCGATGGTATTATATATTTCAACTTTTTTACCTTCATCTACACCTGTCACTATCGTGCACCGCTTTCTTATATCTTCATTAAACGATGCGACTTTTGTTTTGATTTCTTCTGTATAAAGTGTTGCTCCACCTGCAATCAGCAGTACAATGTTATCATATTGTTGAGCCAATTTTTCAAAAGCTTCCAGTAACATGGGTATGCCTTTTGTTTTTTCTTGTCTGCCAAAGAAGCCTATTACAATTTTATCACCAGCACCCAGTTCCTTTTTAAAATTATTTTCTGTCCTCAATTCGAATTTCTCAATATCTATTCCACAACCCACAACTTTTATTTTGTCCACATCCACACCATACTCAACCAATCTGTCCTTTTCAAAAACAGTGTTTGCAATATAAAACTCTGAAGCATTGATTGCCTGCAATATCTTTTTAGGAATAAAGTCATCTTTCCGTTCTTCCTTTAAATGCAAGGCACCCATAAATATAAATGGCTTGGGTATGCCTTTATTATTTCTCCATAACGGATAAGTCATATATAGATAGTGAGAAGATGAGCCACATACAACATCAAATTTGGCATGCTGCAATTCCTTCTTCAATGTTGGTGACCATGGCCCAACCCTATATCTTGCAATACCTTCATTTACCGATAATTTTAACTTAGTGCATAACCGAGTAATAACGTCTATCCATTGATAATAAAAATTATAAAAAGAAAAGCGTTTCACCTGCACGCCATTGATTGTTTCTTTATTTAATGGAATTTTCTTGGCTACTTTCTTATGTGGCCCATAATATGAGTCGGTCGTAAACACAGTAACTTCATCGCCAAAATCGCTTACCAACCTTTCTGATACACATTGAAAAAGCCATTGCGTACCACCAACAGAAGGGCTATAGTTCTGGACTACATGTAGAATTTTCATTATGAATAACTATGCCCCTTTACGGCTCTGGTTAAAGTTTTCGATACCTAATTGATAGGCCTGCCTGTATCTTTCAACAATAACCGGCCATGTATAGTTCTGTTGCACTTTTATATTTCCTGCTTTTCCAAAAGAATTCCTAAGGGCCCCATCATTAACCAGTACCTGTAACTTGTTGCTTAAAGACAAAGCATTGCCTGCCTCAAATAAATAACTGTCAACACCTTCTTCCAAAAGCGATGCAACTGCTCCCATATCTGTTCCTATAACCGGTTTTTTGCAGGCCCATGCTTCAAGGAAAACAACCCCAAAAGACTCTCCTTTGGATGCCAACACAAAAATGTCCAATGCATTGAACAATATTTTTTTTTCCTCATCACTAAAGTTTGTGAGAAGGATCACCGGTAGATTTTCTTGTTCAATTTTCCGTTTCAGTTCGTCCACATATTCCGTAACCGTGCCAGCAAGCAATAATTTTATGTTCTTGTTAGTCTTATACAATTCAATAAATGCATCCAGCAATATGCCTGCCCCTTTACCTTCAGATAAACGGCCAATATGTCCAATCAATATATCCGTTGGCTGTATGCCATGTTGGTTCCTGAAAGCTGTTACCTGTTCAGGGTTGCAGTGCATATCTTCAATTGCTATGCCTGTACCTATTGTAACAACCTTATTTGGATCCACGCCATACGCTATTACCCTTTGTCTCTCATAATTGGTGTTTGCAATATAACAGTCACAGATTCTTGCCCTGTTGATAATTGGTGAATCTTTAGGCCAGTTTATATGCAGGTGAAGTGCCCCATATAAAATAAATGGCTTCGGGTTCTTTTTGCTGAATCGCCACAAAGGATAATCGGAAAACATATAGTTAATGGTGGTAGCCATAATTACATCACCATTAAAATCGTTCATCATTTTATCAATCAATGGTGCATCCATTTCCCATCGCTTTTTTCGGATGCGGTGTGGCAACGGTTGCTTAAATATTTTCCTATATACCCTGCTTGCAAATTCTATTGCCTGGTAATGCCATCTTATAACGGGGAAGCGAAAAACATTGACACCATTTACTATTTCATTAACCGGCTCTATTTTTTTGAATACTTTTTGTTCGGGGCCATACAAGGAGTTGCTTGTTGCAACAGTCACATCATCCTTATACCAATCAACCATCTTTTCCGAAAGATGCTTCATGGTATATTGTGGGCCACCATGTGCTGGATAGTAGTTGGACACTACATGCAGTATCTTCATTAAGAGAAAAATATTTTAAGATTCTGTAAGGCCCTTTCTGCAGATTTACCATCATTGTATGTAATAATCTCCCTTAAACAGTTGCCTGTTTGAGTAGTATAATTTTCCGGATGTTCCAAGGCATCTGTCAATAACCGTTTAAGCTGTTCCCTATCTTTTGCAAGACTGATTCCATTATTGTTGATTATAGGCAGGTAATGCTCTTGCTTGTAAATATTCCTTAGCACCTGTTGATCGGCTGGTTGCGATTCATCATAGTAAACCCCTATCTGTGGTTTCCCAAATGCCGAACCATCCACAGTAATGGTGGAGCAGAAGCTGATATGTACATCCGTATATGCTAATGTGCTCATCAGCCCTTGAATGTCTTTGACGGTAACATTTGCATAGTCCAGTTTCTGGGTGCCTTGTTGAGGTGTTTCAAAAAAAACATGCCCGCTTTGTCCAATATGTTTCAACCAGCGTTCCGGCTTATCCAATGGGTGGTGCCTTACCAATAAGACCGTATTTTGTAAATCGCCAGATTCAATAAGCTGTTTGATGTATATGGCATACTGTACTTCCATTGGGAAAAAAGCTCCTGCACCGCCAGCATACAGTATTATTTTTTTATTGGCCGGTATACCGAATTTTGACAGCCATTCTTCTTTTTGCAAAAGGAAGTAGCTATTAAAATGAAAATCAAACTGTGGTGCCCCAATTACTTTTATATCATTTTCAGCAAGCTGATTACCATACACCCTTAACAATTCTTGTTGATTGTATCTATTCCATACCAGGTAGCAATCAAATACAGTTTGCTGCCAGCTGCGTTTTGTAACGTTGTCGAAGGAGTGTATGGATGCGATGATTTTATTGCCCCTTTCCTTCAATATACGGCCCACTAAATTAACCTCACTTAAAAATGGGGTTACTGTAAATATGCTGTCAATCTTCAGGTCCGTTAACCATTTTGCATATTGCCTATACACATCACTCTCCTTCATCATTGCTTCTTCAATGGCTTTCCATTTTTTTACGATGGCTTTGTTGAAGCGGATTAAATTGGTGAGGTAGAATTTATGCAAGCGTGCCAAACGGCTTGTTGTTGATGAACTATAAGTTTGCCTGAATTTTTTCTCAAGTTCAAAACCAGGTGTCTTTAAACTAAAGTTCAGGTACCAGTGGTTGATCTTGCTTTTTATGGATTCATAATTTGCATCCATTTTATAGGGAGGCATGATGTACACTTCAAAGCCATCATTTTTTAACTCGTTTATCAAGTCGTCCTGTTGCCATGCCATTGCTACAACAGGCACGCAGAATTGTTGCATACCTTTCAAGATACCCGTGCGGATAATATGTTGTATGGAACCCTGACCAACTATGGGAATCAGTACACGCTTTTTTGTTGACATTCTCTTTTACGAAATAAGAAGTATATATTGGCAATGGCATACAAGCCCATTACTACAGTATTCACTCAGCTTCATCCTTATGCATGTTCAATGGAAGACAGGCTTCGGTCCCTGAATACTTTTTGCTTGGATGTATTCCAAAAAGCCGGGTTACTGATTATTGTAAAAAATTGTTCATCACTTTTACCGTCACCAAATAAATGATGTGGTTGAAGTGCCATATCTCTTGCTTTTGCCAGGCCGCTCAAAATATCCACTTTATTGTAGGTGGTGTGGATGATGTTGGGATTGTGTGTCCTACCATTTTGCCTGGTACCTACGTTCACTGTGGCAATGCCGTAGTAAGGGGCTTCACGTATACCGGCACTTGAATTGCCTACAATCAATTGTGCATGTTTCATCATCACCAGAAATGCTTCAAAGCGTACCGAAGGAAAAATCCTGAATCTGGGATTATCCTGTAAGCGTTTCATTTTTTCCAAAATAAAATGGGAGCCTTTGTCATTATTAGGGTAAATGACTATATAATTCAAATTGCTTTCTTCCAATGCTTTGATGTACTCATCGGCATACGCATCCATATCGTTAAACTCGGTTGTTACCGGATGGAACATAGAGATGGCAAACTCATTGAATCCAATTTCGTAGCTTTCTTTTACTTCATTCCAAGATGGTAATGTGTTGCTCAACATCACATCCATATCAGGCGAGCCAATCACATGTATGTTGCTTCTCAGTTCACCCATTTGCATCAGCCTTGTCTTGGCTTCTTCGTTGGCCACAAAATGCGTATGGCTTAATTTGGAAACGGAGTGGCGTATCAGTTCGTCTACTGTTCCACTTAGCTCGCCTCCTTCAATATGTGCAACAAGGATATTGTTTAATGCCCCAACAGTTGCACCAGCCAAGGCTTCTACCCTATCACCATGTATCACAATCAAATCAGGTTGTATCAAATGCACATATTTTGCAAAACCATCTATTGTTCTTGCAAGTGTTATATCCATTAACGACTCATTGTCTTGATTGATGTATTTATAGATATTATCGTATCCGCATTTTTCAATTTCCTTTACGGTAAAGCCAAATTTCAGATCCATATGCATACCCGTCGCAAAAATGTGCACTTCAAAGTCCTGGGCATTCCTGGTAATTTCAATCAATGATTTGAGCTTACCAAAATCGGCTCTTGTACCTGTAAGGAAAACGATTTTCTTTCTTTCTTTCATCCGATTTCTCCCTGCTTTAAGGTTATGCTTGAATAAGGTTGCCAGTTTGTAAAGTCGAACTCCTTACGATTGTATATTTTTCTTTTAAAAGAAGGATCTTTTTTTCAAAGTACTCATAAGACAAGTAGGCAATCAGTATTGTTATTGTAAAGCCGCCCACATAAGCACATATGTACTTAAACAGAACAGGCAAAGTGCTGGTTTTTATTATCGACGATATACAGAATAAGACCAATGGATGTATAACGTAAATTCCATAAGAAATTTTTCCTAGAAAATTGAACAAGGGTTTATCCAAATTAATCAAGAAGGTTTGTTCTTGAATTTGCGAGTTTATCAAAATACAAGTCAATATGCTAATGAGCATTGAATGGAATGGATTATTAAACTCTATAACACATAATAGTACAATAGCAGACAGGCATATTATCAAATTAACAGATTTAGTTGTGGATGGCAATACTTGCCCATTGTATAATAGTGTTGCAAAAACGGCTCCAATCATCATGCAGTCGAAACGATTGGTGGAAACGATACCATATGGAATACTACCAACTTGATAATTTGTATATACTAGCAATTTCACCACACAAAAAAATATCAAGCCAATGCAAAGTTTAAGAAGGATATTTTTTTGTACCTGCTTTAGCAAAAAGGGCCAAATTATATAAAACTGTTCCTCAACACCAATACTCCAAAAATGGCCTATTACATAAAAGCTTGTACCAAGAATGTAAGGTATATTACCACATAAAAAGAAATAGAAAAATATATTTAATGGGGCAATATGTATTTTAAAAAGGGCAATTACAATTAACGCAATGCCAAGGTACAAGTAGTACAATGGCCAAATACGTAGAACCCTTCTTACATAAAATTTCTTTACATCAACAGTACCTGTTATTTTTTTCTCTTGCAACAATAAGTACGTAATCAGAAAGCCGCTTAATGTAAAAAACACAGTAACTGCATCACTGCCAATTTCTTCTAGCTTTAAATTGATGCCATCGTTAAATGAAGGTAACCCGAAACGCTTTTTATGAAATCCCGCAATATGAATAAACACTACTGCTAAAGCAGCAAGGGCCCTTATACCATTAAGGCCTTTAAAATAAATAGTACGGTTTTGATTATTCAAAAGATACTGTTTTATTTTTCTATGTTTTCCCAAACAACTTGAACATCCACATCAATATCAATTGAAGCTTTTCTTCCCAATACATTTTCATACTCTTCCGCAAGAATGCCCCCTTTGCCCGGCCTTTTCACCCAAATATTTTCTTTTGTAAAAGCTTCACCTGCTTTTATGGGTTTAATGGTACAGATTGTGGCAAATGCAAAGTCAATCGTTACCTGCTCTTCGGCTGCAGGACCTTTAGCACCGCCACGTTGCTGGGCAATAATCCTGCTGCCTTCAATCAGTTCTTTTGTTGCCTGTAAATCCATACTGCAAACAATGTCTGGCCCTTGCCTGTTCATCGTATCCGTAAAATGCCTTTCCAGTATGGATGCCCCCAAAGCCACAGCACCGAAACATGCATGATTGGTTAATGTATGGTCGCTTAAGCCAACAACAGCATCGGGAAAGTTTTTCTGTATTTCTACCATTGCACCCAAGCGTACCAAATGATTGGGTGTTGGGTATAGGTTGGTTGTATGCAGTAACGCATACGGAACATTGTGTGTTTTAAATATTGCAACGGCTTTGGCAATACTATCAATCGTATTCATTCCGGTGCTTAAAATAATCGGCTTGCCAAATGATGCGATATGATTCAACAAGGGATAGTTGTTGCATTCGCCGCTACCAATCTTGTATGCAGGCACATCCCATTTATGTAACCTATCCGCAGCAGCACGGCTAAAAGGTGTCGATATAAAAATCATTCCCTTGCTTTCTACATAGCGTTTCATCTCCAATTCATCTTCTTCACTTAATGAACAGCGACGCATGATTTCGTATATGCTTACCGTTGCATTGCCTGGAATCGTATTCTTGGCAGCACTGCTCATTTCATCTTCCACAATATGCGTTTGGTGTTTCACCACTTCAACGCCGGCGGCATGTGCCGCATCAACCATTTCTTTGGCAATCTGTAAACTGCCTTCATGGTTGATACCTATTTCCGCAAAAACCAGTGGTTCATAATCGTAGCCTATTTTACGGCCTGCTATTTCAAAAAAAGGTGATGCCATTGTTTATTTTTTTATTTGGTATACGGTGTATTCAGCTCCGTCAAAAGTTTTATCGTATGGAATATTTTGAGGGCTTGGGTAATTTTTATGAATGAGTATATGCGTAATATGATGCTGTGCAAACAAGTTATTTAAAGAGTCGTTCCAAATAGTTTGTTGGAGCATCCTTTTTATGTTGAGCCCTGTGCCATAAGTACCTTCTGTTTGCTTTGTAACAAAATAGCTACTGGATGCAAATGCCTGGTGGCCGAATATGGCAGAAAGTTGAAACTGCTTATTGTCACGCATGTATGCATTTGCCGGATACCTTAAGTCGTTTGTAACTAGTATGCTTCCGCTTACAGGTATCGTTTTCAATGCTGTTGCAATGGATTGGTTGTTGCAATATTCGTGGGCATTCTTTCTTTGCCCGACCAATACCTTGGTGTAATAGAATGATGAAAAAAGCACTATACACGCCGGCAGTATTAAAACAGTATATGCCGAGTATTGAATAACCTTGTTGGATTTATGTAACAGATAAATAGTTAATGGCACAATCAATAAAACAAAGAGCACAGCTACATTACTATATACCTGATTATAGTCTGCATTGTCCACTTCAAAAAAACTGCCTGTTACAAATACAACTATTGCAGTGCATAGCAGCAGTGCAAAAGCAGGCTTCTTTGTAATTGACCTGTTCAACAATATCAAAACAAATGGATATACCAAAAAGCCCAGCTTAAATACAAGTTCCATCAGGATTTTTGTATTGAACTGGATCGATATTTTATTGGTGCCCCTTCCTGTTACGTTACTCATATTATTGCCCAGCGAAAAGAACAACACGATTGCTGCACTTGCTATAACCAGTATGGGCAGTAACCAATATACCCATGATGCTTTTTTCGTTACCAATAGATATACAAGGTATAACCCACTAACACCAAGCACAATAGGCATGAATGGAACTTTAACAAGCCCAATGATTGGTATGATACATAATAATCCAATCGCTTGTTTCCAACTTTCTATACATAAGAGAATATATAGGCAGATGGCACATAGACAAATAGCAACGACATTGGATAGCATCTGGAATTGCTTGCCATATTTTTCAATATTGAAAACAAAACGTAAAATCCTGGTTATCCTGAAGCTATTGATTTCAAAATTAATAAGCAGCACTACCAGCACAGTACAGATTACAGGCAACCAGTAGTTAGCTGTGCCAATCACCTTTTTAGCAATCCTGTAAGCCGTTGCATAAAACACAGCTGCACTAAAACAAGGGATGACAGTAAGCAGTGCAAAATGCGGCTTTAGTAAAGTAACCTTTGAAAGCAATGCAGCAAAAGCGATGGAACCGTAGTGGTACCTAAATGACGCCCCTACCAACTCAAGATTCAAAGGCGGGTAGGTAGATGATTTGACAAAACCCTGAAGCAAGGAAAGGTATGCTGCACTGTCTGTATTATAAAACTCTGATGGAAAATCTCCCATCCCCATCCTGAAAGCTTGTATACCTACATTGAGGTATAATATTGTAAAAATAGCCAGGTGTACCAACACTTTATAATCGAGTGCCTGACGGACGACAAACTTTATTTTCCGATTGAGAAATAGAAGATTGAAAACCGGGATTATAAAAACAAAGTATTCACTTAGCCCTACCTGCCTTAATACAATTGTGCAGAACGTCATGACAAGGGCACCTACAAAAGCAATGATAGCAAACGCTGCCCATGTTATTTGGGGAAAGATCTTTTCTCCAAATAGTGGACATACGGTAATGTATGCCATGTAGATAAACCCAATTAGAAGCAGCAGTTGCAATACGAGCATCTAGGCCTTGGTATCTGGATTAAAGAATCCGGCAATACAATTAGCCACGTATTCAATCTGCTCTTGGGTGATGCCAGGAAACATAGGCAGGCTCAAAACAGTATCTGCTATTTCTTCTGCAATCGGAAAATCGCCTTTCTTATAGCTCAGGCTTGCATAAGCTTCTTGCAAGTGCATTGGAACGGGATAATGTATCAATGTGCCAACCCCTTTATCATTCAGGTAGGCTTGCAGTTCATTTCTTTTTTCTGTTCTTATCACATACAAATGATATACATGGGTTGCCCCAGTTGCAATTTGCGGCAAAACAATACCTGGAATATTAGTTAGTAACTGTGTATAGGTTGCCCCGGCTGCCTGTCTTTGCTTTGTCCATTCATTTATGTACTTAAGTTTAACAGAAAGAACGGCTGCCTGCAATTCATCAAGCCGCATATTGTACCCGATTACCTCGTTGTAATATTTTTTCTGGCTGCCGTAGTTGCGAAGGGTAGCCAATTTAGTGGCCAAAGCCTCATCATTGGTTGTTACCGCACCTGCATCACCCAAGGCCCCGAGGTTTTTGCCAGGATAGAAACTGATACCATTTGCATCGCCAAAACTGCCTGTTACTTTGTTGTTGTACGAAGCACCATGTGCCTGAGCATTGTCTTCTATAACAAACAAGTCATGTTTCCTGGCTATCGCCATGATGGCATCCATTTCGCAGCATTGACCGTACAGATGCACTGGTATAATAGCTTTTGTTTTTGAAGTAACTGCAGCTTCAATATTGGCAGGGTCTATATTGTAAGTATGTATATTGGGTTCAACAAAAACAGGCATGGCACCTGTATAAGAAACGGCAAGAGCCGTTGCTATATAAGTGTTGGAAGGAACAATCACTTCATCGCCTTCCTTTATATCAAAAGCTTTTAGGGCAAGGTACAAAGCATCTAACCCATTGCTTACCCCAACCGAAAATTTTGTTTGCGAATAGGCTGCATATTCTTTCTCGAACTGCTTTACCCTGTCGCCCAGCACGTACCATGACGAATCGAAGAAAGCCTCAAATGCTTGTAGCACTTCGCTTTTGATCTGGGCATTTGAATCCGCAAAGGAAAGGAATGGAATTTTCATATCTTGATTAATCCGTTTGTTGTTTGTCTGAATTGCTGGCCTTCTTCACTTATCCATATACCATCATCCTGGGGCTGAAGTTTTTTTCCTGATTCATCTACCCAGCCTTTCAATTTTGCAGGGTTGCCATATACCAGTCCATAATCAGGTACATTCCTTGTAACCACACTTCCTATTCCTGTCATGGCATATTTACCAATCGTTACACCGGCAAGTATGGTGGAGTTTGCCCCGATAGATGCACCCTGTTTGATCAATGTATCTGCATAGCCTGCACGTTGCTTACTGCGGGGCCTTATATCATTGGTAAAAACTACATTAGGTCCCAAAAAAACGTCGTCCTCAATGGTAATATTGTCCCATATATAAATGCCACTTTTAACAGTAACATTATTACCGATCCGAACATTGTTCTCAATGAATGTATGGCAATTGATGTTGCAGTTTTTGCCTATTACCGCATCTTTAAGAATGACTGCAAATTGCCAAACCGTTGTATGTTCGCCTATATTGCTTGACTGTACATCTGCTAAGTGGTGTATCATCATGCTTTCAGGTTTTGATACGTTTCGTAATCCCTTATATAATCGCTTTCACTGTAATTATGCGAGGCCAGTACAAGGCAAACTGAGCCGGAAGAGAAATTGATTTCCGAAGCCCATATCATAGGTGGTATATGTAGACCAAAGTAAGGCCTGTTTAACTGTACCAGGCGTTGTGTTTTTCCATCGTTCAGCAACACTTCAAATGCACCACTCACTGCCACTAAAAATTGATGGCATTCCTTGTGGGCATGTGCACCACGTGATTCACCACCTGGAATATCATACAGGTAAAATATTCTCTTTACAGCAAACGGCAACTCTTTATTGTTGTGTACAGGTGTAATATTGCCGGACCTGCTTTCTATTTTAGAAAGATGAATGAGACTGGCATCAAATACTGTTACTGGTTGCATATTTATTTTGAAGATTTGAATTGATCGAAATCCCTGATGTATTCATCAACATTGTATTCCCTGTCGGCCAATATCATGGCAATGGAATTTGTTGAGAAATTTTCCAGGCTGCGCCAGTGCATGGCAGGAACATACAAACCATAATATGAACGGTTCAACTGGAATTTTGTTTCCTTTTCACCATCGTGCAGTACCACGTCGAAACTACCACTGAGTGCCACGATGAATTCACGTTGCTTTTTGAAAGCATGGCCACCCCTTACTTCTCCACCCGGTACATCGTAAATCCAATACACCCTTTCATTCAAGAAAGGGATATGCTTATCGCCTTCCAGAAAGGTAAGGTTGCCCCTGGGGTCCAGAAACTTGGGTAGTTGTAGTATCTGGGCTTGGTTCTCGTTCTGAAGCATTGTGGTTGATTGATGTATAGAATATTTTTTAATTATTTAAGCAAGAAGAAACAGGTACCACTCTTGTCATCTTTGATGGTTGTTGCCACCATTGATTGAAGCTCTGCCGGCAAATCACTTTCATTGGCTGCAAGCAGGTACCTGATATTGTTCTTTACAATAAATTCTTTTTGTGCAATAACCAAAGGTGATTGGCTCAATGCATGTTCATCAGCAAATATTTTCAGGTCGGCTTTTTGAATCAGTTTGTTAAGCATTGCATATCCCTTGGGGATGGAATCATTGTTCAGCATGACCGTCAAGCAAACTTTATTCAGGTCCTTATTAATTAACCCCATATAATTGAGGTTGTTCATAATCAAGTTCGGATTGTTGGCCCATAAACTTTTAGTAAGCTTTTGATTAGCATATAAGTAACCGTAAGTGGCCCCGTTACTTACATGCGTACCCACCTGCTCTATAAATGATTTGGAAACAGATGCATCAGCAGCCTTTCTTCGTATCTGGCGGACGTTTGCCACAAACGATACCGCAAAAAATACAATACAAAAGGCATAGGCAAATTTGGCAACAGGCAATTGCTGTCCATCATTTTTGTTACCTGCCATTGCAATCATCCCGAGCGTAATCAAGCCTACTATAACGTTACCGGGAAATGCACGCATTTGTCCTGCATCCGTTACGTTCCAAAAGAAAATTGTAATGATGTAAGACACTGATACCAACACTGCACAACAAATAACCAGTGGCTTATGCAGTTTGTACACTTCAATCATTTTTTGTTTAAAGACAACAAGCAGCAACAGTGCGAGGGCCAGGGATACGATTAACCGTAATGCCATTTTTGCACCATAAACAATACCTCCTTTCAGGTAGGAAGCCCAAGCAAAATTATCTGCCAAAACCTTATTGCCCGATTTGCCGAACAGGGCATAGAATGCAATAAAAGAAAGCCCAACAATCAATAAACTAAGCAGCAAGTATATACCTGTACGTTTGTTGTTTGTGTACATTAAATACAGGCTTATAATACCGCCACTGATACATACTACAGGCAAGGCCAATACATTCATAACAGCTATTGCACTTAATACAAGAAAGCCTTTTACAACATTGTTGTTGTAGAAGTAACCAAAAGCTATGCAGCTGCATATTACGCTTGAAAAAAGTTTGGGCTGGTTTAACAGGTTTATGCCGTTGATAAACCTGAACTCTGCTGCGGCGATGTATAGTGTAAAGAAAAGGATCAATATAAAATCCAGTACACTTAGCTTGTTTTTGAATAAGCTATAAACAGATGCCAAGCCAATCCAGCACAATGACAATACCATAGGCGTGAAGCAGAATCCATACGCATTGGCTAATGACAATTTAAAAGGCAAAATATTTAATAACGCAAGCAGCCACATATCAAAATAATGATAGGGGGCCCGAAAATCTTTCGCATTATTCAATGTAGCATTTAATGAAAAATCTGTACCCTCAATACCTAACCGAGCCATTTTTGAAGCGTAGTAGGAGTAGTAATAATGATCAGGAGAAACGCCACTGGTAACGGTGGAAGTATTGAAGTAATTATAAGAAAAGAGGGCTATGCCTGTGAAAGCCAATAATACTACCCAAACAGTCAACACAGTGTATAGTTCTTCTTTTAAAGAAATTTTCGATGCTACTCCTATCTGTTCTGTAGCTACTTTGGGAGAAAGAAGAAAGAGTGCTCCAATTATTAAAAAGATAATATTTATAGTAACTCCATTTGTTTTATACATGGAGAAACCAGTTATTATACCAATCAAGCCTAAAAATATTTTTTGGGCTACGTTGGCATATTTATTTGCAGCAGTATGCTTACTGTTACCTGGCACCAGCTTGTGCATCAGGCTCCCGATAAAGTAACAGGCTAACAGGAAAACAGTATTTATAAGAACGTAGTCTATCATAGTTCTGTTTTGTCAATTACATAATTGGGTCTATTGCGTGACGCATCCAGTGTACGCCAGATATATTCGCCCAAGATGCCCAATGCAATCATCTGAAAACTTGATACCAACAGTATTATAACCATTAGGCCAGACCAACCGGCAATTTGTATGTTACCAACTATTTTATTGTAAATGATAAACGATGCATATAGTAAGGATATAATGCCTAAGATGAAACCAGTTATTGTAATGAGCCTGATTGGGAAAAACGAAAACGAAACAAATGAATCGATAAACAATTTAAGTTTTTTGCTGAATGTCCAACGGCTCTTGCCAATTTCCCTTTCCCTACGTTGATAAGGTATGGTGATGTATTCGTATTTCATCCAGGTAAACAGGTAAAGCGTGTTGGTATTTTTTTCATTGAGTTGCACAACCTCATCCCTCAATTGTTTATCAAATAATACAAAGTCAAAACCACCATCGGGCAGGTTCTTCAATGCAAATTTCTTGATGATATATTGAAACGTTTTTGCAAAGAGCTTACTAAAGAAGGGGTCCTTTCTGTCTGTCCTATTTGCGATTACCAATTTCAAACCCTTTTTCCAGTATCCATGCATTTTCACCATCAACTCGGGCGGGTCCTGAAGGTCTGCGGCAATGATAACATTACAGTCACCCGTAGCATACTTCATACCTGCAAGGATTGCGTTGTAACTTCCAAAGTTGCCGGAAAGTTTAATTAGCTTAACCTTATCGTTGGGCTGGGTGGCCTTGAATTTTTCCAGTTCGTTCCATGTATTGTCTTCGGAACCATCATCTATCATTACATATTCAAAGGCCAATTCGTTGTTGAACAGCAATTCATTCTCCAGCAGCTTTTGCATGGTTACAGGAATATTCTGTTCGTTAAAGTAGCAAGGAATGATTATGGAAAGTTTATTCATACTACTGACTTTTGTGCCGGTTTACCTTAAGCAGGTTTTGAAAAAAATTATACTTATACAATAAGAAAAAAATCATTGCTGTTACAAGTAATACAACCAAGTTGAACATATATGTTGCATTGCTCATCCAAGGACCTTGAAATTTGAAATAATTCTGTGCGGGATATTGTATCAAGTCTTTTTCTGATAAACTGCTACCCAGATCAATGGATTGCCAAAACCTAGCAATAAGAAGATTGGCACTTGAATAAAGAAGTACAAAAGGAGTACTTATTCTGTTTGCCTCCTTTAAAGCTATAAGAATAAACACGATCACCAAGGGATAAAAATTAATCAGTTGCCTACTTTCGCTCCCTATACCTAGAACAGCAATACCAATAAACAGTAATGCAGCCCCATAACCACGGGCAAGAATGGCTTGGGTAATCTCTCTATATGCAATTGCAATTAGTATAATGAAAAAACCGAAATAAGCCGTATGTGCAACCAAAAAGGCACCCGGATTGGTAACACTTTGCTGTAGCACATTTACAAGGTAATCTGAAGCTTGAAAAGTTTCTTTACGGGATGCCAATATATATTTAAGTACTTGAAGCAACATAGCAACCCCCAGTGCCACGCATAGGTATCTGGTCCCTATCTTCTTGAACCATTCTTTAATTGACAGGTTAGGTAAAATGCCACTTATAAAATAAAAGTATAGTACTACAATCAACAATGAAGGCACCAGGAGGTTTTTGGAGATTGGATTACAACCAGAAGATATTGGTGTGAAAAAATCGGGTAGGCTTATGAAAGAAAACAGGAAATATAAAAGAAATAAACCTGGCAAGATCATCTTCTTGTAAAAGGATCTTTCATTGGTCACTTTTTCTTTCTTGAATATAAACAACAAGAAGAAAAGCAGGAATGTAGGAAATACAAACGAACCAAGAAGGATGCAGATTGTGAATGCAATTTTGTTATCCATTAAATAATAATAGGCAATCATCAATCCAATAGAAAAAGCGGCAGCATCTGTTAGGGTTGGATAGAAAAATGGGAATTTCAATATGGGGAAACACCAAAACAAAGATGCAAAACCAATAGTAACGAGCTTCCAGTTCAATTGCAACTTTTTGCAAATAAGAAAGAAGTACACCATTGACATTGACAACGCAATAAAATTGAAAATTTTATATGCCGTTATAATGTTAGCAGTATTGGTTTCCACCTTGGAAATACCAAATGCAGTGTAGATAATTAAGGGCACAAGCGTTCTTTGAAACCTATATGCATCAATTTTCTTTTCAGCAATGAGTTTATCAATATTTTCAGCCGCATTGGCATAAAACCGGCCATCCCATCCAAGCCCACCATTTACGTTGATTACTTCCTTATTAAAATTCATGACAAAAACAAGCACAGTAATTAACGATAACGATACATTTAACCAGTACTTTTTACAAAAGTTCAATAGGTTACTTTTTGGGGGATGATGCAGTTGCATGAATACCCAATTTTATTTTGACTGTTGCAATTTTCTTCTCCACCCATCTTTTCTTTTCCAGAAAAAAATCAGTAAAAAAAAGTATCCCGAGTTTTACCGGATTGTAGAATTGAGGATATGCCTTACGCCTGTTTTCCTCATAATTGGGGCTCACATTATTCATTTTGAGTTCATTTAAATGTTCCCTTACATATAAGGGTGAATTCCCTTCATTAAGACTCACTGTTTTAAAAAAGAATTTCTTTGTTGGACGTAAATGTTTTTTTATGACTTCAGGCCTCATTGTCCTGTGGTTACAGTTAAGGGAAACCAACAAATCGGCCACACCATTGCCTGAGTGTGCTGTTGTCTGTATTTTCCTAACAATATGATCTTTATTGAAACAAGAAGAATATTCAAATGCGATAATATTTTTCCAACCAACCAATGGCAGATTGGTAATATGGTTCCTAATTAAAGTAAATGTTTTGCCATTTTGATTAGAAATATATTTTTTTGTACATATAGAGGATACATACATGATCTCGAATTGGTTATCGAAGTCAAACCAATAACGAAGCCTCGGAATAGCAAGAAAGCCCTCTTTTGCCAACGAAAGCCTTTCAAAGAATTCTATCCTTCTTTTATCGTTGGTAAAATCCATCATTTCATCAACATCATGCAATATTATCCAGTCCTCATCTTCATACTTATCCATAAAATAATCATGTGCCAATCCACGCTGCCAGTTTTCACAAATAAATGCGATACCGTCTTCTGCTTTTGACTTATCAACTACAGTAAACTGCTTGTTGCCTTCTATTACTTTTATTTTATGCCTATATGGTGCAAACCTGTCATCCCCATCAATTATTTTTTGTGCAGTATGGCCTTTAAAGTCTCCTTGATGGCTATAGGCATTTTCGCAAACAATAAATTCATCAATAAACCCATTGCTTAATATCAGCTTTAATAAAAGCAATTCGTCTTCATAAGGCTCACTAAACAAAAAAGCTTCAACAACCTTCATCGCCTATAGTTTATGTTTTGGTTTAATAGCAAGTGATTTTGTGCTTACCAGGCTGTCCAACCGCCATCAATAATCAGGTTATGTCCAACTACATGGCTGCTGGCATCGCTTGCCAAATACACGATACCGCCACGCAGTTCTTCTTTTTCACTCATACGGCCAATAGGATTCAGTTGTTTGAACCTTTCGAGGAACAATCCCTGATGCCCATTGAAAATACCGCCAGGCGTTAAGGAATTAACCCGAACCCCTTTACTGGCCCATAATGTGGCAACATATTTTGTTAGGGCCACCACACCATGCTTGCTTACACTGTAAGCAACAGGTTGCGATATGCCCGTACCTGGATAGATATTGTGATTGGGACTAACAACGCCATACAAGGATGCAATATTGATAATGCTTCCTTTACCTTGTTTCAGCATTTGGCCGCCAATAACCTGGCAACCTAGAAATGCACCTGTAAGGTTCACGTTCATGATAGCATTCCAGTCTTCCAACGGAAAATTTTCAAAGCTTGCATCAAAATTGGCACTCTTGCTTTGGTTGGTAAAACCTGCATTGTTTACCAATATATCTATATGGCCGTGTGCTGTCAATACTTCTTGCAACAGGCTTTCCCAGCTTTCTTTTTTTGTTACATCGCAAAATTTTGCAGCAGCATCAATGCCCTGTTGCTTTAATGCCTGTACTGCTGCCTCGCATTTGTCCAGGTTGAAATCGGCCAATATCACTTTGGCACCATATCCACTCAAGGCAATTGCATGTTCGCTTGCCAATAACCCTGCACCGCCTGTTACGATTGCTATTTTATCCGTAAGATCAAAAAGGTTGGTTTGCATTTTATTTATTTGAAATTATAGTAGAAGTAAAAAATGACATCCGGTTAGTTATGCGTCTATCTTGTAAAAGATACCGTCTGCCTGAATGAGTTTACCTGTAGACACATCATGGAATCCATTCTTAAAACCACAAAGGAAAAATTGCCTTTCTTTTAAATATTCAATCAATTCAAAATAGAGTTTCTCGCCTTCGTACATCCTTTCAAGCGACATTTCCATTTGGATACCTTTGATAAAAGGCAGCGATTTTGCTGCTCCTTCCAGCACTTTCATCTCGTATCCTTGTACATCAAGTTTTAAATAAATGTTCTTATAAGAGGACACTGTTTTTTCAAATATGCTGTCCAGCGTTGTTACTGCTATCTTTTGTTTCTTAACGATTGCTATATGGCTTTTTTCAATGACTTCGTTAGAAGAGAAACCAAGAATGGAACTCGATTGTGAATCGTTTGCAACATTGATTTCAATTTGTTCTTCCTTATCGCCCAATGCCAGTTTGTGGCATGTCCATAAACTGCCTTTGGCAACATTCTGCTGCAGTTCTTCAAAAGCATCATCCAAAGGCTCAAAAGACACAATGGATTTTTTGTATCCGATAGATCTAAGGTAATGTGCATATTGCCCTTTATTTGCTCCAACATCAAGCACAAGGTCAATGTTATTTCTTTGAAGTAAATCAAGTATTTTGCGGTGTTCGCCAGTTGGGTAATCAACAATTCTTTTGCCTTTGCTCTTAATGATTTTGTTGGCCCGGTTAGAAAATATGATTCTTTCTAGAATGGAGTCAATCATGTTTGTCAGGATTAGTTTTTTAAATTTTCACCCAATCATCGCAGTATAAATCTTTTGAATCGTAGGGTGCATTGCTATACCATTTTTTCGGGGCAACTACTATTTTATCTTGCTGTGTATTCAAGTAAGCTGCCCACCAACTAAAAGTGCTGTTGCTGATGATAATATTGCGGCATTGTGTCATTAAGTAAAAATCTTCAATGGCATTTTTGGTCTTAGCACTTATCCATTCAACTTCTACCGAAGCGGGCAAATAAGACATGGCAGCATCAAGCGTATCGGTAAATGCATATATTTTACCAATGCTGCCTTTCTTTTCTTTTATCAGATTGATGCCTGCATGATAGTATTCAGGTGTAAGTATTCCCATCAAGTCAATATACTGCTGTTGCAATTTGTCGCCGCATCGTATATGCAATGCAATACTGTTGGTGGATTGGATTTCTTTTACAACATCATCCAGATGTGCAACCAGCCCCCTTCTAACAGTGAAATCTTTGCGTATTGTTTCATTGAACCTGCTAAAATATTTGTGGCTCATCCAATAGCCTTTTAGAAAAACAGGTTGTTTTGCATCAAAGAAACATTCATCGTAGTGAAACTGTTTTTCCTCATACACACGTTGCAAATGGGGTGGCCTGAAGAGGTAAACAAAAGCATATATTGCCCTGATAAAAGGCCGTTCTTCATAAGGCAGTGAACGTATCTTTTTGTTTTTAAAAATTTTGTTCCAGACCTTCCTTACAGGATGCACTAAATCAAACTGCGACATTTCCTGTTTGGACACGATCGCCGGATCCATTTCAAAAAATTTAGCCAGCTCATATTGTCTCAACGAGGTTTCGGAGTAGTTGTCGATGTTTATTTTCAGCTCCTGTTTTAAATGCAGCGACAATGCCCTGCCAGCAGCATATTGAAACATCTGGTTGCCCAAGCCTTGCATTATTTTTACAACAACCATTATACAGTTTGTTGTTGCATTAAGAACTCCACAATTCTAAAATCAATTTCGGTATCAATATCCACTGCCCTTTCACGGGGTATGGGGTATATCTTGCATTTTGCCTTGCTCCAATGTTCAAAAGCATACAATGCAGAACGTTTTACAACATAGGCTGCGGGGGTAAGGCTATACACTTCCGGAGCATCCTGTCTTCTCACAATCGGCTTTTCGCCTTTCTTTACAATCTCTGCAAAGCCATCGGCTTTTATTTCCATCATATTGAAATAAGGGTTGCGTTCCGGTTCGTACCCAGTAATTACCACATCCACAGTTTCGTCATCCAGGGCTTTCTGGATTGCACCGTTAATATCCATAGCGGATTTAAGTGGTACCGTTACATCCATGTCAACCAGATAGTCAACCGTAACGTTATACATTTTTTCGTAGGCTTCCAATGCATGAATAAAAACGGGCCATTTACTAGCCGTATCGGAGGCCAGGTCGTCAGGCCGCATAAAGGGGACTTTTGCCCCGTATGCTTTTGCTATGTTTGCAATTTCATTATCATCTGTAGAAACGATAACGTCATTTAACAATGAAGCCTCCAATGCTGATTGAACAGTATAGGCAATTAATGGTTTGCCCAATAATGGTTTGATATTTTTACCGGGTACTCCCTTGCTTCCTCCCCTGCAACAGATGGTTCCTAAAATAAACATGTTATTGTTGAGTGGTTAAATTGATTGAGGTTGACAAACACGTTTTTTTCTGATGAATGTTTTGCAGCCAATACCATCCGCAAACTCTGTAGCCCTTGCTGCAATGAAGTAGTGAAAGCGTTGTCATTTTTTTCCAAGAAGTCCTTGATGATATTTATGAAGCGGTCGTTGCGTTCAAAGCCAGCATAACTAAATTCCTGTTCCTGTTTTTGGTCGTCAATCCATTTCACTTTACTGTCTACCAGGTTCCAGAATATGCTTCCGTTGCTGCCGGTAAGCATACAGTTGCGAACAAGTTTAGGTTGCAGGTAATCCAGATGTATCGTACCAATGGCCCCATTGGTGAACTTCAATAAAACTTCGGCCACATCTTCTGTTTCTATTTCGAGTGAACCGGAATTGTTGTTGAAGCTTGCTATAGTTTCAACATCGCCCAATAGCCAGTACAAATAATCGAATTCATGCACTAGGTCCAGCATTACTCCCCCGCCCGTTTCTTTCCTGGCACTCATACCCAATCTATAATCTTCATGTGGCCTCCAGTCTGGCAAGTATTGGCCAACTTGTGCATTGGCCGAAACGATTGTGCCTATTGCATTTGAAACAATAAGCTCCTTTACTTTTTGCAAGCCAGAGTCGTAATGCAAATCGAAACCTACTATGATGCGGGTGCCGTGTTCTTTACTTTTATTGATGACTTCAGTGATACCTTCATAGTTATGGCTTACCGGTTTTTCAACATAAATATTTTTGATGCCTGCATCAAGCAATGACATTAGCGTTGCCATGTGTAATGCAGTTGGGATACAGATAACTGCCGCATCAAATTTTTGATGGGCAAGGGCTTTGTCAAGTGAATTATATACAGGTAACCTATCAAATTCTTCAGGCAACTTTCCCGACCTGCTAACTATGCTGATAGCTGTATATCCCAAGGAAAGGATATTCCTTAGATGCCTTTTGCCTATAGAGCCTAGGCCTATAAGTAAGATGGATGTTTTATCCAACATTAATAATCAAGAAAAGTTTGGTCAATCATTGAGGTTATTTCACATCCCATGTATGATAGGCGATGAGTCCATTTAGCATTGCTGCATGCATTTTTCCAGTGCCAAAAAAATCACCCCTTTCTACCTCAAGTGTTATTGCACTATGTATTTCGTCGGTAATATCATTGGCATATTTCAATGTAACATCAATACTATATATGCCGGGTAGCAACGGCAATTTTGGGATAAGACATGATATTGTGCCTTCGTTGTTCAGTTTCATGACACCGGCATAGGAGTCCCTTGATATGCATGTAAAAAGAACCTGTTCAAGGTTATTCCTGAAATTGAGAATAACTACGGGCTCGGCCCCTTTTTCTTTTGTAGTGTAATTGAATACTATTTCCAGGTCCTGCCCAAGGTTTGCAATAACTACCTTTTCCTTTTTATCATTCAATAATTCATAACCGGTAAACATGAAATTCTGGTTGCCACGTTCGTGTACCCAATCATTTGTTGCGTTATTGTTTGCCCCACTTCCTTGTAGATAATAGTCTATCACTTCATTGGTTTCGCCTTCTTTTATTATTTGTCCATGTTCCAACAAAATTGCCCTTGAACATAGCTTCTTTACAGCTGCAAGGTCATGGCTAACGAACAGGATTGTTCTTCCTTCTTTTCCAGCCACGTCCTGCATTTTGCCCAGGCACTTTTTCTGGAATTCTGCATCGCCTACAGCAAGCACTTCATCTATAATCAGTATTTCAGGATCCAGATGGGCAGCCACTGCAAAAGCCAAACGCACTTTCATGCCGCTGCTGTACCGTTTAACTGGAGTTTCGATGAATTTCTCTATGCCCGAAAACTCAACAATGCTTTCAAATTTTTTATCTATCTCTTTTTTGGTCAATCCTAGAATAGTTCCATTTAGGTAAATGTTCTCTTTACCTGTAAGCTCTGGGTTGAAGCCCGTTCCTACTTCTAACAGACTGGCCACCCGCCCCACAATTTCAATACGTCCTATAGAAGGTTCCGTTATTCTTGAAAGCAGTTTTAACAGGGTGCTTTTACCGGCTCCATTTTTGCCAATAATACCCAGCACTTCGCCCTGTTTAAGTTCGAACGAAATATTTTTATTGGCCCAAAAAATATCTTTGTCTGCACTGTCTTTGTCTATTTTTCTTAGCCCTGTTATGTTCTTGAAATTTTTAAAGGGCGACATCAATGTGTCTTTAATGGCTGCTGCCAGTGTTTCCTTTTTTTCATCCTTTAGCCCGATACGATAGGCTTTCCCAAGATTACTGACACTAACAACTGTTGATGATGACATAAAAGGTTATTAAGCTAGATCTGCAAAAAATTTCTCTGTCCTTCTAAAATAGTAGATACCGCTTAGTAGTATGCATATTGATGAGCAGGCACTGATCAAAATTATATCCCAAGGCATTGCTCCACCTTGAATAAAGCATGACCTGAAGCCCTCTATGCCTCCTACCATTGGATAGATTGCATATAAATGATATGCAGTGGCCCCAAACTTTTCCAGCACCTTAGCAGCAGGAAAAGCCACAGGTGCCGCATACATTAGCAAAGGCATCATAAAGGTCATTGCGAATTTAAAATCGCGGTATTGCATGGATAGTGTTGACAGCCACAATCCCAACCCTGTTGCAGTTAATATAATCAACAATAAAGGGATAAAGAATAGAAAAGCTTTTGCACTTGGCAGGTACCTGAAATATATCATTAAGCATACTACTACAATCAGTGAAATAAAGAAGTCAACAAGCTTTGACAGTATCGGTGTCAATGGTATAATAAGTCTGGGGAAATACACTTTCGTGAACATGCCCGACGTGCCTATTAAGCTTTGTCCGGCACCGCCGAGAGAGGAGGAAAAATAGTTCCAGGGTATAACTGCAAGACATGAAAATAATGGATAAGGCAATGGTGAGCCGGTTTTTATTCCAGCAAGGCTGCCAAAGACCAAACTAAAAATAATTATCTGTACCAGTGGGTTGATGATGGCCCAAGCAAAGCCAAGCACTGTTTGTTTGTACATAACGGTCACATCACGCAGCACCATAAAATACAGTAAATCCTTATACCGCCAGAACTCCTTAAAGTTAAAGAGCTTGTTCTTTTGCCCTGTTTCAATAATTGTTTTTGTTTGTTGCATTTAGGATGTATAAGATATGGTAAATAACAGGGGTTGTAAGGTATTCAACGTATAACAGTTTTCGTATTGAAAAGAGTTTGCAAAACGGATATCAGTTAAAATATTGGGTTTAAGTATTGCACGGGGAACTCTACTACCATTACCTGCCCCAACCCTTCGAGTTTTACATATACTTTCTTCTTTCCGCCCCGTATTACCAGGCCTTCGTTATCCATAAAAACGCCTTGCCTGATCCTCACTTTTGTGTTCTCGGCAAACCCTTCAATGGAACAGGTAGAAATCTTGGCTTCTTTTTCGGAAAGGAACCTTTTTATCATATCCACTTCTGCGTCCTTGATTATTGCCGGCTGCTTTAAATAGTGAACGAAGTTCAGAACCCCATCTGTCATAAGCACCGTTAACCGTTCGGTTTCATCAATCCTTACAAACACGTACGATTTGAACAACGGTTCTTCAATTATTTTTTTCCTGTCGCTCCATTGCTTTTCAATTTTTTGCAGTGGGCACCAACTTTCGATTCCTTTTCTGAGTAGAACAGTGTCCACTTTTTTTTCCCAACGTGGTTTGGTGTATAAGGCAAACCATTTTTTTGTATTTCCTATATTCATTTTGTCAAGGCAAAGCTCCGCCATCTAACTCACACCAATAATGTGCAAGTATTAGAAAGTTTACTTGTAAACGATTTCTTATTTCACTTATTTCTTAAATCCTGAAAAAAACCTTTCGAAAAAACCCTTTTTCTTTTCCTGAACATAATAGCCATAACCATAGCCATAGCCGTAACCATAACCGTAGCCATAGCCGTAACCATAACCGTAGCCATAGCCACCAGCATCACTCTTGATTCCATTAACAATGATACCCATATTCCTGAACTTCTTCTCACGGTATAACTTATCTATAAATGGAACCACCGCTTTAAAAGAATATTTATGCCTAATAATAAATATGCTTAAGTCGATGAATTTTTCCAGTAGCAAAGCATCTGTTACCAAACCAACCGGTGCAGTATCGATGATGATGTAATCAAAATTCTCTTTCAAGTATTCAAACAACATTACCGTACGCTTACTCAATAACAGTTCCGCCGGGTTTGGAGGAATGGGGCCGGAACTGATAACAAAAATATTTTCCCTATCTGGTATTGGTTGAATGATATCTTCATAAGGCATGTCCTTGATAATGAAATTTGAAAGCCCAATATCATTTGTCAGGTTCAGGTATTTACTCAATTTAGGTTTACGCAGGTCAAACTCCAGGATGATTGTTTTTGCCCCGGTAATAGAAAGACTGCTCGCTAGGTTCAATGACACAAAGCTTTTGCCTTCGCCACTCATGAATGAAGAAACCAGGATTGATTTAAGAGGCTTATCAGGCACCATGTATTGCAGGTTTGTCCTGATTAACCTGAACTGTTCCGCAATAGGGCTACGGCTCTTGTTTTCTATTACAATATTCTTTTTGTCTTTTTCGTAAGAGAGCTCGCCTAAGATTGGTATTTGTGTCTGGGATTCTATTTCTTTTCTGTCCTGTATTTTCGTATTGAAAAAGTCTTTAAGTAGAATAATCAATACGGGAATAAGGATACCCAGCATTATTGACATACTGCGTATTTGACCAATTTTAGGACTTATCACGCCAAAGTCAGTGGCTTTATCAATAACACGTGTATTGTTGATATTAGAAGCCAAGGAAAGTTCGGTATTCTCTTTCTTTTCCAATAGGTCGACATACATTTTTTTCTTTACCTCTATATCCCGTTCCAGTTTCATGGTAAGCCGTTGCTTAGAGGGTAGGCTTTGTATTTTTGTTTCCAACAAACTGTAACTGCTTTCAAGTGCCTGCATTCTGGCTAGGTAAGTGGTCTTTGTGTTACGGATTGCAGTAAGGAGGTTTCTTCTAACCTGTGCTATATTGTCATTGATCTTTTCTATATGTGGGTCATTGGAAGTGCTGATCAATTCCATTTTTTGTTTCTGTGAAACCAATTCATTATTTTCCAAAATGAATTTTAAGATTACCGATTCATCTTGACCAAAAGAAACCGGGATAAGGTTGGAGGTGTTTTTAAAATCATTGATATAGGCTTCCAAAAGACCCAGTAAGTATATCTGTACCTGTAGCGTTTTCTTATTTTGATCTACTGTATTGTATTCCCCAAAAAAAGCATTACCGGCCTGTGTAAAATCCGGTACTTTGTCTTTTACCTTGAAAGCTTCTGCAACCCTTTCCAGGCTATCCAATTCAGCAGTAATGTTTACAAGTTTATCATTCAAGAACTTGATGGTTTTATTTGCAACAATATTCTTGTCATCCAAGCCAGCTATATTGTAAACATCCATAAGTTTATTGAGCACATTGATGCCTCTTTCCGGCACTTCATCGTTCACAGCTATCTCAATAATGCCACCGCCGTCAACTACACGGATAATTGAAATACCTTGTTGAATGCCAGCCGCAACAGCCTTCTTGTTTTCAAACAGTAATTGGTATCCTTTGGATTCTATTTTTATTGTTGGGTTGCGTTCAATAATCACCTTTCCATAGCTTACTTCAACTGTATCGCCATAAGTAAATTTCCTGTTGCCACCGATGCCGGAAATAGTGAAATTTTCACGTGAAAGCTGCAAGTGGTAACTGCAAGGTGTTGCTTCTGGGGATTCTTCCACCAATTTGATTGTAACAGGCTGCAGTTTGCCATACAATTCAGAAGTAGTAACGCGGCCTTCCTGCTTTATCTTGATATTAAGCTTCAATGAATCAACCACCCGTTCAGACAGGTTGTAGGATTTCAATATATTGATCTGGTTATTGACATCAAGGTTACCAGGAATGATGTTCAATTCTTTAAGGCTCTTATATTCTGACTGATCCTCATCTTTAATCAACATGGTTGCTGCCAACCTGTATAGCTTTGGCGTATATCGAATATAAAGATTGGCTGCAAAAATGCTTATAGCAAGACATATCACAACCCATGGCAGAAAACCGATAAGCTTAAACAACAGCTTCTTAATATCAAACTGGCTGTTTGTATTTTGCTGTTGTTGCGGTGAATAATTTTGTTCCTGACTGCCTTGTGGATAGCTCATCTGTAAGTGGGTGGTATATTAATTTATTTTTTTCCGACAAGATAAAAGAGTGTGATAACGCTGGTAACTATACCAACAATCGTGGATACAGTAGCCATAACCTGATTTGGCTGCCCTTTATTTTCTTTCTCAACAATGATGATATCATTACGACGTAAATAGTAGTAAGGCGACGTGAAAAGTGTTTTTTGTGTGAAATTAATTACGCCCGTTTCTCTAAAGCCACTACTGTCCCTGATGATCCTCACCTTATTCCTCCTGGCCGAAGGGGCAAAATCGCCTGCCATAGCCACCGCGTCAATGATCGAGATTTTTTCATTCGGAATGGTAAATATTCCTGGTGACCTGATATCACCAAGCATGGTAAACCTAAAATTGATGAACCGTATCACAACATTCGCCTCTTTCAAATATTTGGAGATGGCAGTTATAAGTTTTTCTTTCAATGCCTCTTTTGTAAGCCCAGCCACTTTCACCTTACCAATTTTATAGATTTCGATTTCACCATTCAGATCCACTAAATAATTAACTGCAGATGTACTGGCCCCTGCGTAACTCCCTCCTTTTGTATTAAAATCGTTGGCAGTTTCAGGGTTGGCACCCAAAATTTTTATCTCCAGAATGTCATCAACTTGTATTACGGATTGAGGGGCTTTTAGTTCGGGGAGAGAAGTAGTCAAAGAATCCGACATCCCTTCAATATGATACCCTAACTTCTTCGAATTTGAACAAGAGGTGAATATTGTTGCAAGCATAAAGAGTACAATCACAAACCTCATTGATTTGTAATTACTTAGTATATAAGTATACATAGAAGATGACGGGTTAATAAGTAGTGTATCAAAATTAACCCAAAGCCAACTGTAGGGGCCTAGTAGTAATCCACACAATGTGGATACATAAAACAAGAGGTCAATAGGGCAATTTCCCTATCGACCTCTTTTAGAAAATACAATGCTACTATTTCTTTACGGTATTGTTTTTCGTGGTGATCATATCACTTACAATTCCTGCTGTTTCACTAATGTATAGGTCGGTCTTCAACAGTTTCAACCAGGCCTGATAACGTTCCCCTTTGGCTTTATCCTGATTGTTGTAAAATTTATCCTTATCCTCGCTTAATGCATACACATTCATTTCATCCTTAAGCTTTATCAGGCTATTGTTTTGTGTAACGGTTGTCTTGATGGCTTTTTGCTCATCCCGGTACCTCATCAGGTTCAAGCTCACGGGTTTTTCATTGTTCTGGGCCAGCCATGCTGCATTGCTCTTAATTAAGCCAAGTGTTGAGTTGCTATTAATTTTATCGTTGGCATGCTTTATTGCATTGCTGTAACCAAAGTCATCGCTTGAAGTTTGATAGCTGGCTTTTTTCACCTCGTCCCAAGGAAGTGCCACTGGATTGTCCTTTTCACGGATCTTCAAATATTCATAGCTATCCGGCAAAACAACATCGGGCGTTACGCCTTTCAACTGCGTTGAACCGCCATTGATTCTATAGAATTTCTGGAAAGTCAGTTTCACTGCACCTAACTCCGTTCTGCCACTGGTAAAATCGATGGGCTTACCAAAAGACACGTTCTTTTGCACCGTGCCCTTACCATAGGTTGAGGAGCTGCCGATAATGATACCACGTTTATAATCCTGTATGGCAGCAGCAAAAATTTCCGATGCAGATGCACTGAACTCATTCACCATTACTGCCAATGGCCCATCATACAAAACAGATTTGTTATTGTCGCTCAAAACCTGTGGATCACCTTCCCTACCCTTTACCTGTACTACAGGACCTTGGTTCACAAACAGACCAACCATTTGTACAACTTCATACAAAGAGCCGCCGCCATTGTTCCTTAAATCCAACACAATTCCATCCACTTTTTCGCTCTTCAATTTAATTACTTCTTTCGCCACATCTTCTGAACATCTTGCCCCACTTGCATCTTCGAAGTTTGCATAAAAATCGGGCAGAAAAATATATCCAATCTTATTCTTGCCGTCCTGCACAATTGCACTTCTTGCAAAACTTTCGTCCTGCACAATTTCGTCACGCATCAACGATACCACTTTTGTGGTGCCATCCTGTTTCTTTATGGTCAATCTTACTTCTGTTCCCTTATTTCCCCTTATCAACTTTACAGCATCTTCTACGGCATAACCGGTAATGTCCACAGGCTCTTCTTTGCCCTGACCCACTTTTACAATAATGTCGTTTTGAACAATCTCGCCACTACGCCAAGCCGGATAGCCAGCCACAACACTTGCTATTTTTATTACGCCATCCGCTTCCTGCAACTGTGCTCCAATACCAAAAAAGCGTCCGCTCATCTGCTCATCAAAAATACGTTTCTCCACAGGTGGAAAATAGTCTGTATGAGGGTCCATCTGGTTGGTAATAACATTGATAAAAGTACTGAAACGGTCATCCTCCTTATACGTGTTCTTCATCCTGTCGTAATACTTCTCAATCACTTTAAGCACTTTGGCCCTTGCATCGCTTTCCAATTGTGCATCTGTTTTTTGAACAGAATCCTTGCTGGTTTTCTCACGCAGATCAATCATGTCAGAATAACGTTCCAGCGTCAGGAATTTTGCTTTCTTCCTGATCCTGTCGTTCCTTTCGGCTTCATTGGAAGGATAGCCAATCTTATCGCCATCCTTTGTCATGTCTTCGTTTACAGTGAAATCAAAGGGGTGTGATAAAACATCTTTATAAACAGCCAGGTCTTCTGCCATCCTTTTTTCATAAACAAGGCTCACAGCAGGTGCAAACTTTATTTCTGCACCATGTATTTCATCATCTATGGATGTTTCGTATTTCTTGAAGTCGTTTATATCCGACTGAAGGAATACAATCTTGTCACCATCCAATTCTTCCAGGTATTTCTTGAATACTTGTTTAGAAAACGCATCATTAATCAGTTTGGGGCTATAATGCTGCTGCTCCAATAACGAACCGATGGCAGCCAACAATTTCTTACGTTGTTCGAGCGAATTGCCATCGCCGAAAGATGAGCTGTTCCTAAATGCAAAAAACAATCCGCCGAATGCAAATGCAGCCAGCACCAATAGACCTTTTCTACTCTTCATAAACTGTATCAATTTTTTCATCGTGAATACCAAATGTACTGGAATTTGATATTATTCCCCATGTGCATCAGCCTATTAACAAAGGTTTTAAAAAGCTGTTTTTTGGAAGGTAGGACAATAAATTAAATTTTCATTTTTGCCGAATGGATATTTCGGCTATTTTTGCCGTCCAAAATCAAACGGAGGACGTAGCTCAGTCGGTTAGAGCGACAGTTTGTGGCACTGTAGGTCGGGGGTTCGAGACCCCTCGTTCTCCCTTAATACCAAAACCTTGTAAGCTGATGATGTTTACAAGGTTTTTCTTTTAATTGTACTTTATGGATTACCGGTTACTGCTTATTCCCATTATTTCTGCTTTTATTGGGTGGTTTACGAACTGGGTTGCACTAAAAATGCTTTTTCATCCCCGGCAGCCAAAAAAAGTTTTGGGCATCACTTTTCAAGGAATCTTTCCCAAAAAACAGCAACAGTTTGCCGAAAAGCTGGGTAAACTGGTAAGCCAGGAGCTTTTATCTTTTAAGGACATTGAGAAAAAAGTGACCGATCCGGAAAACGTAAAGCAGCTCATGCCAATGATAGATGGGCATATTGACCATTTTCTTCGCATAAAGCTTGCCCAGGAAATGCCCATGATCGGCATGTTAATCGGCGACAAGACCATTGCCCAACTAAAGGCTGTTTTTACTGCCGAACTGGAAATCCTGTTTCCGCAAATCATGAACAGCTATATAAACAGGCTTCAATCCGAACTGGATCTTGAACGGATCGTGATGGACAAGGTTAGCAGTTTTTCATCGGACAAACTCGAAGAGACCTTACGTGCAATCATGTTTAAAGAGTTCCGTTTTGTGGGAGTACTAGGGGCAGTTTTAGGGTTTATCATTGGACTGGTTCAAATATTGATTACCCTGCTTTAAGCAAGTTCGCCTTGCATGAAAGAATGTTCACCGTAAACATATCGCAACTTTGCCCAATTACAATTGTCATAATACCGCTTGTACATATATAAAACCGCACATCTGCATGAATTGCACAATTTTGCCAAAGAAAAATATCAACCTATATAACATGAAAAAACATTTTCTATTAGCAGCCGCCATATTAATATGTACTGCAACGTTTGCACAATATGGTAGTGGCGGTGCAAGAAACGGTGGTGGCCGCGGTGGCCAAAACGCAACAATTGGTCATTTTTACGGAAAGTTTGTGGATAGCAAAACAGGCAAGGGTATTGAAGGTGCCACGGCGGTGCTATATGGCAACAAGTTTGACACCGCAACAAAAAAGATGAAGGAAGTGGTACTGAAAACAGTAATCAGTGCAAACAATGGCGACTTTAGCATAGAAGGTTTGCCCATTTTTGGCAATTTTAAAATGAAAGTGTCTGCACTTGGTTACAAACCATTGGACAAGGGTTTGAAGTTTGACGTAAAAATGCCACAGGGCGGTGCTGCTGGCGGCGGTATGGAAGCGGCAGCCAATATGACCGATGTTGACCTGGGCAACATTAAGCTGGAAGCAAGTGCCGAAGATCTAGGCAATGTAACCGTATCCGCATCCAAGCAATTGTTTGAGTTGGGTATTGACCGCAAAATTTTTAATGTGGACAAGAACATCGTGAGTACCGGGCAAACAGCTACAGAAATCATGAAAAGCATTCCATCGTTAAACGTGGATATTGATGGCAATGTAACATTGCGTAATGCCACCCCACAAATTTTTGTTGATGGTAGACCCACTACCCTGACGTTGGACCAGATACCTTCTGACATTATTGACAAGGTGGAAATCATTACCAACCCATCCGCAAAATTTGATGCAAGTGGTGGCAATGCAGGCATCCTGAACATTGTTTTAAAGAAGAACAAAAAAACCGGATACAATGGCGGTGTAAGGGCCGGTGTAGATACCCGTGGCAGGATAAACCTTGGTGGTGATATAAACCTTCGCCAAAACAAAGTGAACTTTTTTGCAAGTGGCAACTTTAACCAACGTAAATCAAAATCAACCGGTATAACAGATAGGACGAATTTATTGTCCACTACCAGTTTGTTCAAACAGAACACCAACTCTACCAACTCCGGTTATTTTGGTTTCTTTCGTGGTGGGCTAGACTATTTGATTGACAACAGGAACACTTTGTCTTTTTCTGCCAACTACAACAAAGGTTCTTTTGATAACGACCAGTTACAGTCTGTTGACTCATTTATTTATTCCAATCCTTTTTACAGTTCAAGAACCAATGCAACCACAACAAGTGAAGGCATTTTCAGGAATTTTGGTTCGCAAGTAAGCTACAAACACAACTTCACCAAAAGTGGCCATAATATTTCTGGAGACATCAATTACAACTCCAGTACCAACGACAACAACTCGTTGCTTACTTCAAACACCTATCCTTTTAGTACACCAAAATACCCTTCGTTGATACAGCAATCATTTGCAAACGGTAGCAACAAGTTTCTTACCGTGCAGAGCGATTATGAAAACCCGATAACCGAAAACACAAAAGTAGAAGCGGGTGTAAGGGCAGCTATCAGGAATTTCAAGAACGATAACGATGTGTATCAGTTCAACAATTCAAGCAGCGTATTTGTAAAATCAAATGCGGCAAGTAGCAAGTACAAATTCAACGATCAGGTATATGCTGCCTATGCAACATACAGTTTCAAAATAAAAAAATGGAGCTACCAATTGGGTCTTAGGGCCGAAAGTTCCAACTACACAGGTACACTATTAAAAAGCTCAGGGGCAGATTCCACCACCTTTAAAGTAAACTACCCGTTGAGCCTCTTCCCAAGTGCATTCATTACTTATAAGATAACGCCTACACAGGATTTCCAGTTGAATTATTCACGCAGGGTAAACAGGCCCAACTTCTTCCAGTTGATGCCTTTTGCCGATTACACCACCGATCCGCAAAACATCAGTATCGGTAATGCGGGGCTGAAACCAGAGTTTACCAACTCGTTTGAAATATCCTACAACAATGCCTATAAAAAAGGAGCCAACTTTTTGGCTACCCTTTTCTTTAAGCATACCAACGATCTGATTACACGTTACACTTACCGTGATGTAAACAAGTTGACAGGAGACAGTGCCTTTTTCTATACTTACCTAAATGCCAACAATAGTTATTCTTATGGCCTGGAGCTGACCAATAAGATAGCGGTAACCAAGTGGTGGGACCTTACATTGAACGTGAACCTGTTCAACTCAAAAATCAATGCAACCATACCGGGTAGTGATATTAGCAACTCGCTGGTAAGCTGGTTCGGCAAAATGAACAATAGCTTCAAAATTGCCAAAGGCATATCCATACAGTTTAGTGGCGACTACCAAGCCAAAACAGTATTGCCGCAAAACAATGGCGGTGGCGGAGGTGGCCGTGGCGGCGGAGGTGGCGGTATGATGTTTGGCGGCGGTGCCCAACCTACTGCACAAGGATATGTATTGCCACGTTACAGTTTTGATTTCGGTATCCGCAAGGATTGGACCTGGAAGAATGGACAAAGCGGTTCACTGAACCTAAGCGTGAACGACATCTTCCGTACGCAACTGTACAAGACCTATTCTGAAAGCGTGTACTTTACACAGGATGCCCAACGTAGAAGGGACCCGCAAATTGTACGTCTGAATTTCAGTTACCGCTTCGGTAAGTTTGATGTGCAGTTGTTTAAACGCAAAAACACCAAAGCAGACCAAGGTGGCGGAACGGACATGGGCGGTATTGGCCAATAAATTTTAAACAAAGCATAAATAAGCCCCTGCAAACAGTGTTTGCAGGGGCTTATTGCATATACACTTGATGGCAAACATGCTGCCCAACTTATTTTTTGCTTATTGCAATGAAAGTGTCACAAGAATGGTCATAATAGTAAGCTATAGCGTATGCCAACCCGGGAGTTGATAAAAGACTGCATCAAAAACAAAAAAGACGCACAGTTTGCATTGTACAACCTGTATGCAAGCAGCATGATGGGTGTATGCTACCGTTATACCAAAAGCATTGAAGATGCAGAAGATGTTTTGCAGGAAGGATTCATTAAAGTGTTTACCAAACTGCACCAATTTAAACATGATGGCGACTTGGGTGCATGGATCAGGAGGATCATGGTAAATACTGCAGTGAACTACTTACAGAAACATAACCGTTATAAAAAGGAAATGCAGGTGGATGATATTAAGCTGCATCCTGTTAGCAACGACAGCCCCGAAATTGATTTAGATACAAAGGAACTGGTTGAACTGATCAGGCAATTGCCCAGCGGGTATCAAACTATTTTCAATCTTGTTGCCGTAGAAGGCTATGACCATATTGAAACAGCAGGTTTATTGGAGATGAACGTAAATACGGTACGCAGCCAATACAGCCGTGCAAGGGCCATATTAACAACACAGCTAAGGCTGCATTTTTCAACACAGCAAAAGCAAGCATACAGTGGAAAAATTTGAACAGGATATTGAGCAGAAACTGGCAGGTTTCAACGTTGAACCATCTCCGCAAGTGTGGCAAGGTGTTGAAGCTGCATTGCATCAACGCCGCAAAAAAAGGTTCGCATTCTGGTTATGGTTGCCCATAGCATTTATTTGCATGGCTACAACTTGGCTGCTTCTTAGTAATGACAAAATGTATAGGATTACTGTTGTTACAGCCACTGGTACCAATGCAAAAACCAAAACATCCTACACGACAAAAACATCTGAAGAAAATGGTGCAGCAACCGAAGCAAATACGTTAACCAATAGCAACCATACATCAACTGTTACAAATACAAAAAGCAGGCAGCAAATCAACAAAGGCAGCATGCTTCTTCCTACAAAAAACAGTAAACTGCAAATTGCTTTTACCTCACCCAATACTAGTACATATCAGCAAAACAAAATCACGCCCAAAAATGTAAAAGAAGCAGGCACTAGTGAAATCCTTACCCGTACAAATGATACAGCAAAGCACAAAACAGCCATTGCAACTATTACAGGAAAAACGGTGGACACATTGCCAATAAAGGATTCCAGCATTTTAACAGTACAAGAAAACAAAAAAAACACCCCAATAAAAGACAGTACAATTACAACAACAGTAACAAAAAAACAAATTGAAAAAAGCAGGAAACATCAATGGTATATCATTGGTGGCAGTGGCATTTCTTTGGTAAAAAACAGTACCCTTTTTACAGGTACTACTACCTCTTATACATTTAATTCATCGGTATCTGCATCGCCAGGTGTAGGCAGTAGTAGCCGTAATGTACTGCATGTGCAACAGCCCAACACTGGTTTATCATTTATGGCAGGTATCCATTATGAAACTGCATTAAACAAACATTGGGGTATTGTTACAGGTCTGCGATACCGGTATATACAAAACAGGCAAACAGTTACAGACAGTGCAAACAGGTTTATTAAAACCGAGACCAACCATGCACATTGGTTACAATTGCCATTATATATGCAGTACACTTTCAATGCATTTACAGGTACCAGATTGCAGTTGCAGGCAGGGCCATCCATAGCTTGGGCATTTTCAGAAAACTGGTTGGCAGTACAATCAACAGGCGATTATCAGTACGACAAAAACCTGAACAATGCAGCCATCCTTGGCATCAATGCCGGGGTTTCCATACTATCCAACAAGGGCGTCAAGTTTGGTGTATTGTTAGAGCAGGGGCTTACCTCCATCCATAAAAAAGGCAACGATAGTCATTACCTGCAGCAGTATTCTTTTCAGGTTGGTATTCCTTTGGGACTATTATCCAAAACAAAAAATTAGTTCCGTCAACCAGCAAATTATTTATGGGTAAGTCTAACTAAATTATGCTCCATGTAATTACCATCATTCAAGCAGTTTGTTACGCATGGCATACATAATTAGCCCGGCAATGGTTTTTGCCCCCACTTTCTGTTTCATCTGCTGGCGGATTGTTTCAATGGTACGTGGGCTAAGAAAAACCTCTTTCGATATTTCTTCGGTGGTCTTGTCTTCGCTGATCAACTTCATGATGCGAAGCTCCTTTTCGGTAAACTTGACTGCATTAGGGTAAAAACGCCTTACAGTTTTCTTATGCTGCAGTTTTAATAGCACCGCCGAATTGACGAGGTCATTAAAATAGAAATCCTCATTCATGCAAGTGAGTATGGCATGGTATATTTCGTCGGCATCGGTTGTTTTGGTAAGGTACGAGTTGGCCCCCATCTCCATCATCCGCGTAATTATTTCCTGGTCATCGTACATGCTCAATACAATAATCTTCAGGTTCTCGTATTGGTGCCGTATCAGTTTAATGGCATCAATGCCATCAATTTCGGGCATTCGTATATCCATCAGTAAAACATCGGGCTCCTTAATTGCAAGTCGATGGGTCATGTCCTTCCCATCCTCGGCTTCCCATAAAATCTTAATGTAGTCCCGGTCTTTCAAGGCCATTTTAATCCCGTCTCTATATATCTTATGATCATCGGCAATAGCTAAACGGATGATTGTTTCAGTAGCCATATGGGGTTAAAATATTAATGGGTTTGGCTTTTATTCCAATTACGGTTCAATTTCGGGTTATCCACATTTTTTGGTCAGCAAGAGACTTTCGTAATCTTTCTATGCACATTTACTATCAAAAATGGTAAACTTCCTAGTTTTATAGACCGTAAAATTACGGTATATCAATAGAACAATTACGGAAATAATGATAGTAGGATTACTTGTTCAATGCTTTCAAACCCTTATCTGTATTGAATCTTACCAAATTTAAGCTTTTAGGGAGATACAAAAGAGGCATTGTGGATAAATAGATGATTTTCAAATTGCACCATAAACACCCCAAATTCATTAACCTATTTAACCCCAGAAGAAATGTCAAAAGAATTAATTGTAGTAAAAGGCCGCGTGATAGAGCAAAACCGTTCATTCAACCCAGAAGTTGGCGAGGATATTGGCTATGAGCTCGGAGCAAAGATGATTAAAAGATGGCATGACCAGAACCCCGACGATGTATTGGCTTCATTTACTGGTAGGAATATTTTGGAAAGCATTTTGGCACAACCTGGCTGTACCGGCATCAGGATGTTCAATGCCATCAATGATTTAGGCGTTAAACAATTGGTATTGGTTGGCGTTGACAAAAACGGCAGCAATATTCTTGAATACACATCCATTGGCGACAATGGCGAAATTATTAAAAACAAAGGCATTGTTGCAGACAGAAGCACTATTTGCCCTCCAAGTTGTGGCCCTGACAACCCGGCTGATGCCATCAACTGGTTTTAATCGCATTATTAGGTAACGTTGCGTTTAATCATTATTTTTGATTTAAACCCGTAGCTTAATTTGTTGGACTTACATAATATATCAATCTATTCTCCTTTTTTGTCCATTTTGGCTTTTTGCGTATTCAGTTTCAACTGGAAGCAAAAACTGAAATGGACAATTTTTATTTTGGTGATTACGGGGGTTATTGTGGACATTGTTTGTAAGAACCTTGCCCAAAAATCCATCTCTACCATTTTTGTGATCAATATTTTCACATTAATAGAAACGCAACTGGTTTTCCTGTTTTTTTACACGCTTTTCAAAAAGAAGCAGCTCAAAAAGTTTCTGCTGGCGCTGTCTATTATTTTCTTATTGGTATGGATATGCAAGAATTTCGTACTGGGCAAACTCAGTTCCTATGACGATATCACGCAGCCAATAGAGTTCATCCTGCTTTTGCTGCTTTGCCTGATCTACTTTTTCCAGAAGACAAAAATCACGGAAACAACATTCATTTATAACCATTACGAATTCTGGATCGTATCGGCCCTGTTGATTTATTGTGCCGGCACTTTCTTCAGTTTTTTTATTCCCGTGAACTCCACCGAAAAAAATGCGGACACATTTGTTTTTGAGCAGATTTCAAGAATCGGGAATATTTTAAAGAGCATCCTTATTGCCATTGCATTCTGCATCAATAACAAGCCTACTTCCAATACTCATAAAAACCCCAACAGCATGTATTATATTAATGATTTAAAAGATTGAAGCCTGCAATAATGAATAGTTTATTACAAGTTCCTGTTGAGTCGGGTAAGATATCTCCGGTTCTTTTTTTTGGTACCATCGGTATGATAATGCTTGCATTGGCATTGATATTATTTATTATTTTTCATCAACGCCGTGTAATGCGTTTCCAGACGAAAATGCAGGGCATGGAAGCGGAATACCAAAAGATGCTGTTGCGTGCATCCATCAAGTTGCAGGAAGAGGAAAGGCAAAGGCTTGCCGCCGACCTGCATGATGATGCCGGCCCATTATTGGCAACGGCAAGGCTGTACCTGAACGAGAACCTGGTAAACCTTGACAAGGCAGCACAACTGCAATCCATATTCAATGCAAAGCAGATCATTGATGAGACCATACAACTGATACGCAATATTTCGCATAGCCTGATGCCGCCTACGCTTAAGAACTTTGGCCTTGAATCGGCCGTGAACGATTTCTTTCAAAAGATCAACAACTCAGGTTCGGTAAACGCCAACTGTAAGTTCCATGATTATAAAACAAGGCTTAAACCAGAAAAGGAGCTCATTACCTACCGCATTATACAGGAGCTTGTAAACAATATACTCAAGCATAGCAACGCTTCGTTCATACACCTTACGGAGCATGATGCTACAGATAAGATCATACTTCGTTTGCACCATGATGGCAAGGGCATTACGCAGCAGGAGTTCATCAAGTTTACCAGGAACAAAGATGGTCTTGGACTGAAAAATATACAGAGCCGCCTACGCGTTATACATAGCGACATCCTATATGAAGAGGACACTTCGCATTCGTTTTTTAAAGTGACTTTAGAGATACCAAGGGAAGAGGGCGAACAGGCGTAATACACATTGTGTTGAATGTTGGATGCACCTTCCTAATTACCGATCATTTACCTTAGCGGTGTTATGTCAGCAGAAATAAAAGTAGCCATTGCAGATGACCATAAGATTTTCCGGAAAGGGGTCATACTTTCTTTACGCCATTTTCCCAATATCAAGTTTGTTTTGGAAGCAGAGAATGGAGAAGAGCTATTGAACAATATAGAGGCGGCTGCCCCAGATGTGGTGCTGATGGACCTGCGGATGCCCATTAAGGATGGTATAGAAGCAACCAAGCATATCAGTAAATATTATCCCAATATTGCCGTTCTTATTTTGACCATGCATGAGGATGAGAAATTTGTAACGCATTTAATGGAAAACGGTGCCAATGGTTATTTACTTAAAAGCACCGACCCTGCTGAAATAAAAAAGGCCATTACAGAAGTTGCCGCAAAGGGTTATTACCTGAACAATTTTGTGAACAGGATATTGTTGAAACGTGCCCATAATAAGGCCAAGGCCATCCCTTCGCTGAACAATTCCATTGAAGTGACCGATAAGGAAAAAGATGTGTTGCGGTTTATATGCATGGAGTTTACGAGCCAGGAAATTGGCGACAAAATGGATATCAGTGCACGCACTGTGGAAAGCATCAAGGAAAGGTTGATGGAACGCTTTGGCGTTAAGAACACTGCAGGCCTTGTATTTTTTGCAGTGAAGAATGACCTTGTTGATTAGCATGCAGCAACATTGCTGAATGCTATTGTATAGCCGATGGGTGCGACGCCACTACAGTTGGGTTCTGTAATACGGCTGGCTACATCAGTTCCATTTCTTTTACATTGTTGGGCACAATCAACCTGCCTGCTGTCTTGCTGATTATCTCTTCTACTGTTACGCCGGGTGCCCTTTCCAATAACACGAATCCGTTTTCGGTAATATCCAGCACGGCCAGTTCCGTAACCACTTTTTTTACACAGCCCACGCCGGTTAATGGCAATGTGCATTGTGGCAGCAGTTTGCTTTCGCCTTTGGGGTTTGTATGCATCATGGCCACAATGATATTTCTGGCACTTGCTACCAGATCCATGGCACCTCCCATTCCTTTCACCATTTTGCCGGGTATCTTCCAGTTGGCAATATCGCCGCTGTCGCTTACTTCCATTGCACCAAGAACAGTCAGGTCAATTTTTCCGGCTCGTATCATGCCGAAGCTTTCGGCACTGTCAAACAGGGCTGCACCTTTAATAAGGGTAACGGTTTCCTTGCCGGCATTAATCAAATCGGCATCTATTTCTTCTTCAACCGGGTATGGCCCCATGCCCAGTATACCATTTTCACTTTGCAGTATTACCGTCATGTTTTCGGGAATGTAGTTGGCTACCAAAGTAGGTATGCCAATACCCAGGTTTACATACATGCCGTCTTTCAGTTCCTGTGCAATGCGTTTTGCAATGCCGTATTTATCAAGTGCCATAAAATTAGTTTAAGTATACTGCTATATGTGGCAGGTTTGCCATTGTAACAAATTTAGCATCGATTGTTTTTGCAAGCGTTGCATTGATTTCTTTGATGGTAGCAAGGTTTTTACCAAGCAGTTCTTTTATCCTGTCAATGCCTTGCTTGTCCAGGCCGCTTTCAAGAAAGGCATTCTCATCGCCCGAAACCCTATCGCCTTCTAGGTCATCGGCATCATCCATCAATAAAAAAGAGCTGATGAGTGCAAACCAGTACCGTACTACTTGCTGTGCCTGTGCATCATCAACATTCAATACACATGCAGAAAGCAGGAAGAGGTCGCCCCTATGCAATGCCTTAAAGGGTGTTGCTAACGGGGCTATAAAATTGTTGCTGCCACCCCTTAAATAATCAACCACAGCAGTATAGTAATATTGGTTGGTGTGATTGTTTTTTACCAGGTCAATACAGGCTTCTACCGCCTGTGCATGTGTTATTTGTTTGGTTTCTTCCTGTGCCGCAATATGGCCGATTGCTTCCATCAGATTGACGTAAGTGTCTGCCAGTATCTCATCCCTGTTAATGCCTATGCGGTTAAACATATCTGCCATTACCGGTATAAAGAGATAGCCGGGAGAAGGACGCAGGTACATCAGTTTTTCATGCCAGTACAAATTATTGGCAGGAGGTTCACGGTCGGCAAAGAACTGTGCTATCTTATCATGCACCCCATAGTTGATGGCTAAAAAACCTGCACTTATAAACATGGTGGTAAAGTTATTTTGTCAAGCGGACTGTTTTTCTTTCGATTCTTTTTTCGTAATCCTTGCCTTGGAATATGCGGTGCACATATACACCTGCTACATGTATATGGTCGGGGTCCAGTTCACCGGGGTTAACCAAGTGTTCAACTTCTGCAATGGTTATATCGCCTGCCTTTGCCATGGAAGTAGAAAAATTCCTGGTGGATTTCCTGAAGACAAGATTACCCATTGTATCGCCTTTCCATGCTTTTACAATGGAGAAGTTGGCATGTAGGGCTAGTTCCATCAGGTGCATCTTTCCATTGAATTCCCTTACTTCTTTGCCTGCTGCAATTTCGGTTCCATAACCAGCGGGTGTAAAAAATGCAGGTATGCCCATGCCTGCCATCTGTATCCTTGTGGCCAAGGTTCCCTGGGGTACCAGATCCACTTCCAGTTCGCCACTCAATAACTGTCGTTCAAACTCTGCATTCTCGCCAACATAGCTGCTGATCATTTTTTTGATCTGTCTTGTATGCAGCAACATACCCAGCCCAAAATCGTCTACCCCTGCATTGTTGGAGATGCAGGTAAGGTTTTTTACGCCGCTATTTACCAATGCTGCAATGCTGTTTTCGGGTATGCCGTTGAGGCCAAAACCACCAAGCATAATTGTACTGCCATCTTTTATATCATGTATGGCTTCTGCTGCATTCGTTAGAACTTTGTTCATTTGTTGTTGTTTATTTCTATGTTGTTGGTCACGCTTTTTTATAAGTCATATCAATGGTCAACTGCAAGAAGCAGTTGTTTGCTTATGTTATAATATAAAGGCTTCCAGTAACAAATATAAAGACCACAGCATCGCTTGTTACGGTTTCTGTATGGCAATCTTAACGGGCTTTATTTTTTGTGTATTGCCATAGCTCTGCACAGAATCGATGAGTACCTTGAATTCGTCAGGATGTTCCTGATAGTAGCGGTAGCTGCTGTAAAATGCTTCCTTGGAAATATTGTTTACGGTAAATACCTGTTCGTATAACCTGATATTGTCTTTCTTCTTTTTTAATGTGGAATCTTTTGCAACAGTTTGTGCATATAATTCATCGGCACAAATCATGTCCCACATTATTTTTTTCATGTTGTTGATGGGTATCTTTTTGGCTTTGGAATTGTTGCAGGCCATCAAGCAAAAAACCATCATCAGGCAAAACAAAAAGGGCTTTATTATTTTCATTATTGCAGGTCCTGTTTATAGCGTGCAGTATTGGCTATATCAAGTTGGGCCAGTACTTCAAATGCTTTTTGTTTTTCTTGTGGAGTGCCTTTTTTAAAGATGCCAATCAGTTCCTGTGCCTTGCTCTGCATAAAAAATTGCACAATCATGGTGTTGGGGTTTTCTTTGTTGAATGCCTGGAACTGGATAAGCGACTGCAGGATGTTTGAACGTGCTTCGGCTTCTGCATCATACATTTTATCCAACCCTGAGCGGTAGTAGGAGTAGATTACATCATGCACAATATTGTAGCGGCTGTTCATAAGGTTCTCCATTAAAAAATAACGGTTACGCAATCCATCAAAAACACGCCAGCCGCTAATATTCTTTCCTTCGGGTGCATTGTTTACAATGTTCTGTGCTTTTTGAAAATAGGTTTCACCGCCTTTGGGCGAAAAGGAATCAAAGTCCAAACCTATGATGGCATAGGCATAGTAGGCAAACACGGCAGTAAGGTTGGCAGCCATTGCATCTGAACCCTGTACCCTATTGTCGTTAAACTCCACGGGTTGGTATTCGATATATTTAAAGGCAATGTCTGCATCTATAAAATTAACCAGTGCAGCTTGGTAAGACGAGTTGAATACTGGTCTTGCAGCCTGTACGGTTAACGAAGCTTTGTACACATTTGTTTCTATTACGCTTTCGATATTGAGCAGGAAGTTGCATTCAATTTTTTCATTCTGTTTGAATACTTCGTTGCTCCATTTCCTGTTATTGAGAAAATTGTTTAGTTGTGTCTGTAACGTGGTGAATATTTTTTTATCGACCGTGGTTGGTACACGGCTTGCAATAACCGTAACTTTTGCCTGGAGCTCCTGTGCAGAAGCACCAGCGGCCATAGCAATTGCCAAACAGAACAGGATGAGTTTATTTTTCATGTATATGGTTAATAATAAATGAAACAATATCTTTTGCTACTTCTTTTTTGCTTTTCAGTTCATAATCGGTTACCGAACCATCTTTGTATAGTATAGAAACCTTATTGGTGTCGAAGCCAAAGCCAGCCTGGCTTTCTTTTAATGAATTGAGTATAATGCAATCTGCATGCTTATTCTGCAATTTAGCTATTGCATTTTCTTTTTCGTTGTTTGTTTCCAGTGCAAAGCCAGCCACGAATTGGTGCTGCTTTTTTTGTTTACCAAGATGTGCAAGTATGTCTTTTGTTTTAACAAGTTGCAGGTCCAACTGGTCTGACTTCTTTTTTATTTTCTGATCCGCTATTTCAGCACTTCTATAGTCTGCTACCGCAGCACTCATTACTGCAATATCGGTATTGTCAAAATACCTGTTGCATTCATCAAACATCTCTTCAGCAGAAGAAACCTTTGCTACCTGAATACCTTTGAACTGTACCTGTTGATTGGTTGGCCCGGTAACCAAAGTTACATTGGCACCACGTAAATACATTTCTTCTGCAATGGCATAGCCCATTTTACCTGTGGAGTGGTTGCTGATGAACCTTACAGGGTCTATGGCTTCGTGTGTTGGCCCGGCAGTAACAAGTACATGCTTATCTTTTAATTCATCGGTCCTAAAAAAAGATGCGATCAAGTAATGTACAATTGCTTCGGGTTCGGCCATTCTTCCGTCTCCAAACAAGCCGCTGGCCAGTTCGCCTTTGGCAACGGGTATAATTTTGTTGCCATAGCTTTCCAGCAAGTCCAAATTCCTTTTTGTTGAAGGATGGTGCCACATGTCTTCATCCATTGCAGGAGCAATGGCTACAGGGCAGGTAGCAGAGAGGTAAACAGCCAGGAGAAGGTTATCGCAAAAACCATTGGCCATTTTTGCCAATGTGTTGCAACTTAGGGGGGCAATCAACATTACATCGGCCCAACGGCCCAGCATTACATGGTTGGCCCAGGCATTGTCATTTGCCAGATCGACAATTACATTGTTCTTGGACAAGGTTGACAAAACAAGCGGCGATACAAAATCCTTTGCAGCAGGCGTCATGACTATTTTCACTTCTGCCCCGGCTTTTACCAGCAGCCTTACCAGTAAAATGGATTTGTATGCAGCAATGCTTCCTGTAATGCCCAGTAATATTTTCTTTTTTTCAAGCATATAAATCAAAGGTTGAAAATAAACAAAAACGACAGTAGTTATACTGTCGTTTTGCTTCTTTAAGATATACTTAGATTATCTGAATAAGTCTTCGTCATTCTTACGGTAGTAAATCTTGTCTTCCATGAATTCCTGGGTTGCAAGAATTGCAGGGTTGGGCATTTTTTCGTAGGCCTTAGAAATTTCGATCTGCTCTTTGTTTTCATGAATTTCTTCCAGGCTGTCGGTATGGCTTGCAAACTCTTCCAATTTGTTATGCAGCTCTTCCCTCAAAGAAATGTTTATTTGGTTGGCACGTTTTGCCACAATTGAAATTGATTCATACAGGTTGCCTGTTTTGGCTTTAATATCAATCAAGTTTTTAGTTTCAACAACACTTTGTGTATTGGAACTAAGCTGCCTTCTTAGTTTGCTCATTTTTCAAATTTTTGATATAGTTATTTGATAAATTTTTATACCGCTCTGCTTCAGCAGAATATTTACTGTCTTTAAAACGCTCCAGGAAGTCCACACACTCAGAAATCACTTTCTCATAACGCTCCTGCTGCTTTTCCTCAATACTCATTTCGGCATACTTGAAATAAGATTTTATAACAAGCAGTTTGTATTCATCCGACTTTTTAGAATCGGGGAAATTTTCAGAAACGGTTGTAAAGTTAATTGCTGCAGCCTTATAATAGCCCAAATTATAGTAAAGTTCGGCACTTTTATATTCCTTGGTTTCCAGTTTTTCCCTGCATAGGTCCATAATCTTGCTGGCTTCTTTTGCCCTTTCGGATGTTGGATGGGTATTGATGAATGCCTGCATCAAACCAATTGTTTTGTTGGTATTGGTTTGGTCAAGTTCCACTTTAGGTGATTGCCTGAAATAGCTGTAGGCCCTCATGTATTCACATTCCTCGGCTTTTGCACTGTTGGGAAAGGTTTCCACGAAAGTTTTAAAAAGGTTTTCCGCATTCAGGTAATCCTTGTCGTAATAAGAGCAGTAAGCGAATTTATAGTACACATCTTCAAACTGGGAAGTTCCTTTGATATAAGGGAATACGTCTTCAAACAACTGCTGGGCCAAGTTGTATTTCTTCTTTGCATAGAATTGCTCGGCCATCTTCAATTTGTACTGTGTATCCTTGCTTTTTTGGATTTTGGCAAATTTTGAAACACATGATGTGAGTAAGCCAGTAATCAATAAAAATGTAAGTAATCTTTTCATGGAAGTTTGCAAAGTTAAGCTTTTGCGGGCAATTTAAGTGTCATGTAGCAGGTTTATTAATTTGTAGAGTTAAGAATAATATAAAAAGCCCTGGCAATATTGCCAGGGCCTTGAAAATACTTATCGATTTTGCAGTATTATCTTCCTTTTTTGAAAGGGTTTGCTTCCTTCTTCTTGGGAAGTTCTGCATAAGGGCGTTTAACCGTATTTGGTCCGCTCTCCATTGTTCCAATCAAATCTACCGACAAAGCGTCTGTGGTTGATTTGTTGCCATATTCAAAAATGAACCTGTTTTCTGCTATGTTCTGTTGCTCAACAAGATAGCGGATAACTGCATTCACCCTATCCCAACTTAATTGTTGGCTGCGTTTGGTTGGCAAACCGTAACCTACCACCTTGATATTACAATTCGGGTTCAGTTTCATTTTATCTGCCACCACAGCCAATACTGCCTCTGCGTCGTTGCTTAATTGGTAGTTATTTGCCTTGAACTGAATACTTGGCAAATCACCGATCCTGCATTCTTTTGTAGGCTCTGGTACCGGTACAGGACGCAATGAATCGCAGCATGCAGGTTTAATTTCAGGGCATGTACCTACACCGTCCGCATCAACAGGGAAACATTTTTGCAGCGTAAGTTTTTCCTTATCCTTACAATCCGGTACACCGTCACCATCCGTATCTGCAGTAACACCGTGTGTGTCTACAGGGCAGCCTTCGGGCGTATTAGGTTCCAGATCCAACTCATCCATTACACCATCTTTATCAGCATCTTTTACTACAAATTTCGCTGCTACTGCTTTTCTGGTATCTTTTAGGTCCGAGTAAACAAATTCCAATGGATTCAACCACCACAATGGCGGTGTCCTTTTTTTGGAGTTACCGATATTAAAGTTGGCACCTAATTGTCCAAAGGCAATATTGTCCCACTCGGAAGTGAATACTGGATAACGTAAGTCACCACTTTGCCTAAACCAGCCATCAACATAGTCATCACGGGTTTGTATCCTTTTATACTCCAAACTTAATGACCAGGATTTACCCATTCTGTATTCGATACCTAAACCAGAACTAAAGCAGTGCCTTAATTGGTAATGTTTAATGATACCCGGACGGCGATCGTTTACTTCTGCATCTGTTTCGTAAGAATCATCGGCCATATCCCTTAGAGCAGACCTAAGTTGTTGCCTGGTCCAACCTTGGCTATAATACTGCGTTACGTTTTCAAATAAATACCTGTTCGCAGCACCATCCATTAAATTCATCCTAGTACGATAGTTCAATGCTGTATAACCTAACAATCCGTACAAATTCCATCTTTGCTGCTTTGTGTGGAACATGATATTGTTTAAGGAAATCAAAGCTTCTATTGAACCAACAAATGCCATTGTTCTATAATTGTGTACATATCCTTTAGGAGCATTAGCATACAAAGCTAAAATGGTAGGGCTATTATTCAAGTTTCCATTAGGCTGATAATCAAGACCCAGCATATTATAGTATGCAAAAGAGGTTCTAACAGACATTACATAACCCATTGCTTTACGCACATGCACACCAAAACCGTATGCGTAGCTTTGTAAGCCTTTTCCCAATCCATGAAAGGCCATTGGGCAATCTCCATCAATATAGGGAAAACCAACAAAGAAGCCTGCTTGCCATTGGTCGCGTGGCTTGGAAGGGAAATTGCCTTTATTCTTTAAAAAGTCGCCCTGTTGGGACATATTCCTTGGGGAAATATAAGAAGTATCAGAATAATTGTGCACCCCACCCAATTGAGCAAAGCTGGTTAAGAAAAGAGCCATAAAAACGGCAAGAAGAAGTAGTTTTTGTTTAAACATAATTCGAATGTTAATAAATCACGGGTACGGAATCGTTGCTTGAAATGTATTCTACGTCAAATAACGTAAGATTATGATTGATAATTGTAAGAAAAAGTTGCATTTATAGAGATAATTCCCATTTTTTATTCCACATGGGTTAATAAAAAAGCCTCTTTCGTAATATTACGAAAGAGGCTAGCATTTATGTGGATAACTTTTGTCCCTTTTAGGTAAGGCCTATTTTATCCTTTTAAGTTTGGGTGAGGTGCTGGAGCGGTATTAGGACCATCTTCAGTTGTACCTTGTAAGTCTACTGTATTTGCATCACCTTCTTGACCATAAGAGAAGATAAACCTGCTTTCTGCAATACCTTGTTTTTCAACTAGATATTTAATTACAGCGTTTACCTTTTCCCAGCTAGATTGTTGAGCTTTTTTATCAGAAGCACCATAACCTACCACTTTTACTTTACAGCCTGGGTTTGCATTTATTTTTTGTGCTGCCGCTGCCAAAACAGTTTGGGCATCTTTTGTCAATTTAGAATTGCCTTTGAATTGGATGCTTGGTAAATCTGCAATCGCACAGTCACCAGTTCCTTTAACACCTTTTGCAACTTCTTCTTTCAATTTAGAAACTTCATCCCTTAATTCCTTGCAGCAAGATGGTTCTGGACAAGTACCTACACCATCATTGTTAACAGGGAAACATTTTTGAGAAGTCAATGGTTCTTTATCCCTGAAATCAGGAACGCCATCACCATCAGTATCCAAAGCACGTCCATGGCTATCCACTTTTGCACCTGCTGGAGTGTTAGGTTCTAGGTCAAACTGATCAGTAACGCCGTCGCCATCTGCATCATCCAATTTAACTTTTGGCATTTTCATGTGAGCTGGTTTGTTCAACTCATTGTAAGCAAAGTTGTTAGGATTGATCCACCATAAAGGCTGCACGTGCTTAGCAGTGCTACCCATATTGATGTTCAATTTTGCACTTGTAAAGCTGTAAATATCGTTGCTTTTACCACCTTCTCTACCATCTAAATAATCATATCCAGGTAGAGGAGTAGTAAACCTTTGCTCTAAACCAATGTTTACTTTATTGCTCAATTTAAATGCAATACCTGCACCGGCACTTATACCGTGAAGCATAGTCCATGCTTTTCTGTTATTTACTTGGGCACCACCTACAGTACCGATAATTCCTGATTGAGAATTACCTGCACCTTGACCGTAGTAAGTATGGTATGTAGCAGTACCAGTAGGGTTTGATGTTGTAACCCTAGAAGTAATAAAGCTATAACCACCCAAAACATAAATATTTGTTTTAGGATTTCCCCTGTAGTAGCTAGGTGTATTTAAAGATGCAATTACATCAAAACCAGCCATGTGGGTTTGGTTTTTGTAAGCATTTTTACCTACAGCTATATCAAAAGTCGATTTTGATTCACCAGAATTCAATGAACCAAAATAACCAAGCCTCACAGAAAAAGTATGGTTAAGTGCTTTTCTAGCTGTAATAGAACCGCCAATGCCAATTTTTGGCCTAACATCGCCCATTATAAAAGAAGGACCGGCGCCAAAACCAAGTTCCCATTGGTCACGCGGTTGTGCCGGATAAGGGTAGTTGTTATTTAAAAACTCGTTGTGCTGCGGCATACGCTTAGAAGGAATCTTGGAACTATCTTTCCAATCCCAACCCCAGTCGTTGCCTTGTGCGAATCCTGTAAGCTGTATCATTACAACCAAGATTGCGGATAAAATGTACTTTTTGCTTGCCATAAGTAATATTTGAAATGAATGGATAAAAACTCTTTTGAACAATTAATTCTCTGCGAAAGTAAACAAAGCAAATAAAATACCAAAAATTTACAATTTATTTTACTTTTCTAAAATTTCTTAGACAACAACCAATCTTTCTATGTTGCATCATACTATTATTTTATCAAGGTATATTGCGAAATATTTTTAAGAATGAATCTAGCCCGCAAAGTTATAGCAAACGAATTGGTACAGTTTGAACATCATTTTAAAGAAGCTTTAAAGAGTAAAGTAGCTTTTTTGGATAGGATCATGCAATACGTTGTAAAAAGAAAGGGCAAGCAGTTACGTCCCATGTTTGTATTGCTAAGTGCTAAACTTGGTGGACAGATAAACGATACCAGCTATAGGGCAGCTTCTCTGGTAGAACTTTTACATACAGCAACTTTGGTACATGATGACGTGGTGGACGATGCAATGGAAAGGCGTGGATTCTTTTCCATAAATGCCCTATGGAAAAATAAGATTGCCGTACTGGTAGGCGATTACCTGCTTACAAGAGGACTGCTATTATCCCTGAATAACAAGGACTACAAGGCATTGCAGATACTTTCTGAAGCAGTAAAAGAAATGAGTGAAGGAGAACTGTTGCAAATGGAAAAAGCCCGTAACCTGAACCTGAAAGAAAGCGTTTACTACGATATTATCAAAGGCAAAACAGCATCATTGCTTGCATCGGCCTGTGCAGCAGGTGCATCTTCTACCTTTGACGATGATGCCTTGATAGAAAAAATGCGGCTGTTTGGCGAAAAAACAGGCATGGCCTTTCAAATAAAAGATGATCTGTTTGACTATGGAACAGTCAATGTAGGCAAGCCTACCGGCAACGACATCAGGGAAAAGAAACTGACCCTGCCAATTATATACGCACTCAACAACTGCGATGCTGCAACACGCAAAAAAATCATCTACATTGTAAAAAACCAGAATACCGAAAAGGAAAAAGTGCAGTTTGTTATTGATGAAGTAAAAAAAGCCGGGGGCATTGATTACGCCACAAAAAAGATGTTTGCCTACAGGGACGAAGCATTGGGCCTACTGTACGAATTTCCAAAAACAGAAGTACGCGACGCATTGGAAGAACTGGTAAGATATACCACCGACAGGACCTATTGATGCCACCCATTATTATTTTTACAAATACAATTAGTTCGCTAATTTCATTTCAGGAATCTTACAAACCCAAATTCCCTTAACCAATTTCATGGAGAAAAGGTGGCATATATTACCCGGCAATGAGGCGAAGATCCAACTACTTCATGAAGCCCTCAAAGTAAATAAAACGCTCTGTAAAATATTGGTTCAACGGGGTTATGACACTTTTGAAAAAGCCAAACATTTTTTCCGGCCGCAACTAACAGACCTTTATTCGCCATGGTTGATGAAAGACATGGACAAGGCAGTTGAACGCATTATTACTGCAATCAATCAACAAGAAAAAATTTTGGTTTTTGGCGATTATGATGTGGACGGCACCACCAGCGTAGCCAGTATGTACCAATTTTTGAGGAATATTTTCCACAATGTGGACTATTACATACCGCACCGTTACAAGGAAGGTTACGGTATCAGCAAAATGGGCATCGATTACGCCAAGGAAAATGGTTTTACACTGATCATATCATTGGATTGCGGCATCAAGAGTACCAACCTGATTTCTTATGCAAAAGAAATAGGCATCGATTTCATTGTTTGCGACCACCATTTGCCCGATGCCCAACTTCCGCCCGCAATGGCCATCTTAAACCCCAAGCAGGCAGATTGTGCATACCCGTATAAAGAATTATGCGGTTGTGGCGTTGGTTTTAAGTTGATGCAGGCACTAAGTGAACGATTGCAACTGCCCGACGAGAATTATTTACGGTACATTGACCTAGTTGCCACGGCCATTGCGGCGGATATTGTACCCATGACAGGCGAAAACCGCATATTGGCATTCTATGGCCTTAAAAAAGTAAACGAAAACCCTTGTGCAGGCATCAATGCCCTAATGAAACTGGCAGGTGTGCAAAAGGAAATGCACATTACCAACCTGGTATTCATTATTGCCCCAAGGGTTAATGCCGCCGGCAGGATGGATGATGCAAAAAAAGCCGTACAGCTTTTTATTGAACAGGACGAAAACAAGGCCCTTGAATTTGCCGCATTGCTGCATAGCGACAATAGCGACCGGAAAGAAGCCGACAGCAGCATTACCGAAGAGGCTTTGGCCATCATAGAAAAAGACAAAGACTTTCCACATAGAAAAACAACCGTTGTTTTTCAGGAACACTGGCACAAAGGCGTGGTAGGCATTGTGGCCAGCAGGCTCATTGAAAAACATTACCGCCCAACAGTAGTGCTTACCAAAAGCGGCGATTATGTTGCAGGCAGTGCCAGAAGTGTTGCCGGATTCAACCTGTACGAAGCCATTTATGCATGTAAAGATTATTTATTGGGATATGGAGGCCATTTTGCAGCAGCGGGCATGACCCTGCTGCCGGAGAACGTGGATGCCTTTAGCCAGGCTTTTGAAAAAGCCGTATCTCAACAGATAGACCCACGTTTGCTGATACCTGAAATCATAATAGACACAGCAATAGATTTTACGGAACTGAACACGGCTTTCTACAATATCCTTTGCCAAATGGAGCCCTTTGGCCCCGAAAACATGCGGCCAACATTTGTTGCCAAAAGGGTCAGTGATACAGGTTTTTCAAGAATTGTAAAAGAACAGCATATCCGTTTTTCCGTCAAACAGAAAAACATCCATTTTACGGGTATCGGTTTCAACATGGCACACAAGTTTCCATTGCTGCAAAACAATACACCATTGGACATAGTTTTTACATTGGACATGAACGAATGGAACAATGAAAGGACCCTGCAACTGAAAGTAATTGATATAAAGACAAGCGACTAAAATTCCATCTACACATCCCTACAAATTACCGAGAAAAAAACTGCTTCCTGTATAAGTAGCTTTAATTTGTAAATGCCTTTTTTGAAAAAACACATTATCATACTGCATGTTATAGGATGGCTTTTTTTTGTGAGCCTGCCACTATTCTTCATTTCGGGGCAAATGCAGAACGGTAGTATCCTATCCTTGTTGTCCTCGTCTTATTACTGGCTATTCTGGATGATATACGTGATTATTTTTTATACCCACACTTTATTCCTGGCACCACAATTATTCTTTAAAAAAAGATATTTCTTATACATCCTTTCCTTTATACTGTTATTGGCAAGCATCCACTTTGTTCGCCCTTTCGACAGGTTGAACGCAGTAGCAGGCAAACCTAAAATGGGTTTCAATAACCAGCATAAGCCAAGCCCACCACCAGATGGCGACATGAAGCCGCCGCCAATGCCCAATGACATGGCAAGGGAAAGACCCTTAATAGACATCATCAGTTTTTTCCTCTTCATCATGCTTATTGCAGTGAGCTTTGCCCTTATACTGGCAAAGCAATGGAAGACGGCCGTGGAAAAAGCGGCACAGGCAGAAACAGATAAAGCCAATGCAGAGCTCTCTTTTTTAAAGGCACAGATAAATCCGCATTTTCTTTTCAATACCTTGAACAATATCTATTCTATGGCCGTCACCAAGAACAACGAAACGGCCAACTCCATCATGAAACTTTCCAACATCATGCGTTATGTAACGGACGATGTGAATGAGGAATACGTATCGCTGCAAAGCGAAGTGGACTGTATTATGGATTATATAGAATTACAACGTTTGCGTTTGGGCAAGAAAGTGGTACTTGACTTTTCGATAACCGGCATATTGGACAACAAGAAAATTGCCCCGTTAATATTGATGACCTTTATTGAAAATGTTTTCAAGTACGGACTAAGCAACCATGAAGAATCCGTGATTACCATTAAGCTTTTTGCCGAAGAAAAAAACATTACGTTTTTGACACAGAACAAGATATTCACGGTAACACGCAAGATAGAAAGAACAGGCATTGGCATCAGCAATACAAAAAAGCGGCTGGAGCATTTGTATGCCAACAGGCACGTTTTACATATTACCAGGGAAAACAGTTTATTTACCGTGCAACTGATTCTGCAAGACTAAACCATATTGTATGCAATTGAAATGTATTGCCATAGATGATGAGCCATTGGCACTGGAACTGGTTAAAGAATACATAAGCCAGCTGCCCGAGCTGCAATTGTTGCAAACCTTTGACGATGCAATTAACGGTAGCCATTTTTTACGGAACAACCAGGTAGACCTTTTGTTTATAGACATTAACATGCCCGATATTACGGGCATAGAACTGGTACGCTCCTTACCACAAAAACCCATGACCATTTTTACAACCGCTTACAAAAAATTTGCGTTTGATGGTTTTGAGCTGGATGCCATTGATTATTTATTGAAGCCGATAGATTTTGAGCGTTTCAAGAAAGCAGCATTAAAGGCACTGGAGTTTCACAACTATAGGACCGCAAAGAAAAACCTGGTGAATGAAAGCCTTTTTGTTCGCAGCGAGTACAAGATGCTGAAGATTGAACTAAAGGACATTGATTATATAGAAGGGCTAGAAGATTATATAAAAATACACCTTACCAATAGTAGGCCCGTGCTTACATTAATGACTTTAAAAGCAGTGCTGGAAAAGCTGCCAACAGATCAGTTCAAACGCATACACCGCAGCTACATTGTTCCTGTGGGCAACGTAAAAGCCATACTCAATAAAAAAGCCATGTTAAGCTCCGGTGCCGAGCTGCCCATAAGCGATAGCTACATCAGCTTTGTAAACGAGTGGATGAACAACAGTGCAGCCAAATAAATTGCAACACCGATTAGCAATAGCAGGTTGCGTAAGGGATTGGAGTGGATGCCCCACAATAACACTTGTGTTATGAGGAGCAGGAACGAAAAGCCCGGCCCGCACAGGCGGGTTACGCACAAAAAAACAATCCCAAACTTCATTGATAAGTTTGGGATTGTTTTTGTTATAGAGGCATTCTATAAACTTAGAAGCTTGTTTACCTTGCACCACCCGGGCAATGCTGCTTTAAGTAATTGGTGAACAAAGTGGCCAAATGCAATGATGTGCCCCTACCCTCGTTGATGCTATGTGTACGGTTAGGATAACTCATTAAAGAAAACTGTTTATTGTTTTTAACCAATTCATTAATCAGCATTTCTGTGTTCTGGTAATGCACATTATCATCGCCTGTACCATGCACTACCAGCAAGTTGCCTTTCAATCCTTTTGCATGCGTAATGGCAGATGCCTTGATATAGTCTTCCCTGTTCTCTTGCGGAAGACCCATGTAACGCTCTTCGTAAATATTGTCGTAGCTTAAACGGTAGGCAACGGGTGCAACAGCAATACCTGTTTTATAAATATCGGGGTATTGAAACATCAGGTTAAGTGTGGTAGAGCCACCACCGCTCCAGCCCCAAACTGCAATACGGTCTTTGTCAACATACTTCCACTCTAATATTTTTTTGGCAGCTGCTGCCTGGTCCTGTATGTTTAGTATGCCCACTTTTCTGTAGATGCTCTTACGCCATGCAGCACCTTTGGGTGCAGGGGTACCGCGGCCATCGAGGCTTATCTGTATATAACCATCGGCAGCCATATCGCCATTGTACAAAAATGTTCCGGCACTGCCATAGCTATCGGTCACTGTTGTTGCACCCGGCTCTGTATATACATAAAACACTACCGGGTATTTTTTGGTGCTGTCAAAATCTACCGGCATTATCTTCCAGCCATCCAATGTCACGCCATCATCTGTAGTAACTTTTATGAATTCAATATTCGTTCCTTCAACCGGCATTGGTGGGTTCATTTTCTTATTGCCGCTTTTGATTACTTCGTTAGAGGGAATTTTTACCCACTCTTCTTCCCGTGCAGTTGCAGCATTTGAAAAACTATGCTTTCCATAAGCTGCATTGGGCGACAATTTATATTCGTGCGTGCCTTTCATTCCTTCAGAAGAAATCAGTTCTGCCTTACCGCTCCCATCTAATTTGCTACGGTACAGATACTGTTGCAACGCATTGTCCGGCGATGCCATATAATACACATAGCCATTCTTTTCATCAATGGCTTCCAGGCTTATCATATCGTAATCGCCTTTGGTAGCAAGGGTTTCCTTTTTACCATCGCGGCTAATAACATATATATGCCTCCATCCATCTTTCTCACTTATCCATAAAAAGTTCTTGCCATTGTTCAGCCATTCCCAACCGGTTGGGTCATCGTCGTTCCAACGGCTTTTAATATCAATCCATGCTTTATCAGTCTCTTCATAAATGGTTTTGGCCTCGCCTGTTTTGGCATTTAGCAACATGACCTTGCTTTCTTGCTGTTTGCGGTTCAGTTGCTGTATTATCAGTTCGTTGCTGTTGGCAGCCCATTCCATTCTTGGAATATAATGTTGCACTGCATCACCAGGCACATTCATCCATTTTGTTTGTGCCGTGGCAATATCCACCACACCAACTTTACAGGATGATGGGTCCTCACCTACCTTGGGATATTCAACAGGCACAGTAAAGGAGTAAATGGAATCCGTTGTGTTCAACATCAAATAGTTCCTGATTTTGGTTGCATCAATTTGCCAATAGGCAATGCTCTTGCTATCGCCACTCCAACGGAAACCGTCACGGCAGCCAAACTCCTCTTCATATACCCAGTCGAATGTGCCGTTGATCAATTTATTGGTACCATCTGTGGTAAGCTGTTTCATACTACCTGTTGCCAGTTCCTCGGTATAAATATTATGACCGCTAACATAGGCTGCATACTTTCCATCGGGCGATAGTTTGGCAAACATGAGCGACGAGGCAGGCAGTGATTTACCAAGTTGCTTCAACGATTTTGTTTCAATGTTCAGTACCCAATAATCGCCCCTGGTATCGTAACGCCAAACCTTTTTGGTATTGTTGTATAGCAGTACGGTTTTGCCGTCATCGCTCATAAAAAAATTGCGTACGCCTAGGGCATTTGTTTTGCCTTCGGGTATCAGCGACTTCCTGTCAACCAAAACGGTTTTGGAAAAATCGGGCAATTGGTACTTTACAATTTCGCCACTTTCATTGGCATAGTAGCCACTGCCATCCTTTAGCCATTTAATGCCTTTTGGCGGCTGTGCATGGGCAGCAATAAAAACCAGGAAAGCGGGAATGAAAAATAAAAAACGACAAAGTTTTATTTGCTTCATGTGATGCTTGTTTTGAGAGGATGAATATAGAAGGAATTATTGTATTGATATAACCGTTTATAAAAGAAAAATCAGGTCCAATAGTCTTTCATCAAATCGCTTACCCATGCCGGCTGAACAATGGTGCCCTTTGGCTGAAACTCTTTCATTACAGGCTTTATATCCAGTATTGGTGTGCCATCAATCGCATCCAGGTTTTTTACTGTAATGATTCTTCCATCATGCTTCAACAATTCAACTGTACAGAGACCAATTGTATTGGGCCTGTCTTTTTTACGTTGAGCAAAGATGCCTGTAAACGGGTAATTTTTGTTACCGCGTGGATGACCCGCAAATACAATATCATTTTTTACAGCCTTATCAAAATAATAAATGATTTCAAGATGGGAAAAATCAGAGATATTATTAAACGCTCCTGTTGGTACAGTTGCTGCTAATTCGATTTCGGAAACAATGCTTCCCCAAAAATCATCCGTTGGTGCAGTCCTCGAATTTTTTACAAAAGCAATTGGTTGCAGGTTAATATTTGGCATGTAGTTGTAGTTAAAAATAATGGCTTCAATCAAAATAAAACAGTCAAAGTAAAGCAAAAAATATTTCCCCAATAGGCATGTTCAAGTACACATATCCACTAAAACAAAAACAGCCATGCTTGTGCATGGCTGTTTCAAATTATCTTAAAAAATGTTACACCATTTCTCTTTGTAACAAAGAGCTGATCAATGCACTTTTTGTTTCATTGTATTTTTTTGCTGCCGCAATAAAACCAACAAATAATGGGGCCGGTTTTTCTACGGTGCTTTTCAGTTCGGGATGGTACTGCACGCCAATAAAGAAAGGATGGTTGGGCAGTTCCACAATTTCTACCAGGCCTGTGTCCGTATTCTTCCCGCTCATCACCATGCCTGCATTTTCAAAAGCCTGCAGGTAATCGTTGTTGAATTCGTAACGGTGGCGGTGGCGTTCGGTAATCTTCAGCTCGCCATAAATTTTATGGGCCAAGGTGCCTTCCACAATATCGCAAGGGTAAGCCCCCAAACGCATGGTGCCGCCCATCATCTTTATTTTCTTCTGCTCTTCCATCATATTAATAACGGCATGACTGGTATTGGCGTCCATTTCGGTTGAGTGTGCATCCGCCAGTCCCAAAACATTCCTGCCATATTCAATTACAGCCATCTGCATGCCCAGGCATATACCAAAAAACGGCAGCCCTTGTTCACGTGCATACTGCACGGCAATAATCTTTCCTTCTATGCCACGCAGGCCAAAGCCCGGTGCCACCAATAGCCCATCCAAGCCCTCCAGTTTTTCCGCAACATTTTCTTTGGTAATAAATTCGCTGTGCACATTCACTACCTGCACTTTTACCTCGTTCATTGCCCCGGCATGTATAAAGCTTTCCAGAATGGATTTGTATGCATCCTGCAGCTCCACATACTTGCCAATCAAACCAATGGTCACTTTTGCTTTCGGGTATTTCAGTTTATCCAGAAACAGTTTCCATTTATCCAAATGCGGCTCTCCAAATTCTTTAATGTTCAATTTTTTCAAACAGTATAGGTCCAGTTTTTCACGCAGCATCAATAAAGGCACTTCATAAATAGTAGATGCATCCATTGCTTCAATCACCGCATCCACTTTCACGTTACAGAACAGGGCAATCTTGCGTTTGATGTCGTTATTCAACGGCTCTTCCGTACGGCAAACCACCACATCGGGATGCACGCCTGTTTCACTCAGCATTTTTACACTATGCTGTGTGGGTTTTGTCTTTAGCTCTTTTGCCGCTTTTAAATAAGGTATCAAGGTAAGGTGTACCACCATCACATCTTCTTCTGGCAGTTCCCATTGCAACTGCCTAACCGCTTCTATAAAGGGCAGGCTCTCTATGTCGCCCACGGTACCACCAAGTTCGGTTATTACAATATCATACTGGCCATCCTTTCCAATCAATTGCATCCTGCGTTTTATCTCATCGGTAATATGTGGAACCACCTGTACCGTTTTGCCCAAAAAATCGCCGGCACGCTCTTTATTGATTACGGTCTGGTAAATCCTGCCAGTGGTAACATTGTTTTTTTGCGAAGTATGAATGTTCAGGAAACGCTCATAATGCCCTAGGTCCAAATCGGTTTCGGCACCGTCTTCCGTTACAAAACATTCCCCATGCTCATAAGGGTTCAATGTACCAGGGTCCACATTAATGTAAGGATCAAATTTCTGTATCGTAGCTGTAAGGCCCCTTGCCTGTAACAGCTTTGCCAAACTTGCGGCAATAATGCCCTTGCCTAAACTACTGGTTACACCACCTGTAACAAAAATATACTTTGCCATAAAAAAAGTTTGTCCTCCCCGTCATTCAACAGGTAGGGTTTATAATGATGAATACGTATTTACTTAGCTTCTGTGCATCATTAATTTTAATGGTCCCGATAGCTATCGGGACAACCATCAACGTCCGGACCAATGCCGACCTGCAACACCTAGCGACTGCTTGCCACCGTGGCAAAAAACATTCCTACACGACTGAATTCAATAGATAAGCACACAAACTTTTTTGTGCATTACCAAAAAATGACCTTGTAATATGGAAATTGAAAGAGAAAACTTTCAGAGGTCGTACAAACCTAATGCAAAAAAACGATTCACCGAAATTGTAATGGGCAATCAAACAATTCTAAAGGACAAGTGTTAACTTAACGTTCAAATCTTTGCATACAAAACAAACAACCATGAAAAATTTACTGCTACTATCCGCCGCCGCTTTTTTAACGGCAGTCGTGTTGGGTTATACTTTTAAAACGCCAGAGCCAAAGCCCCTTTCGCAGGCCTGTGCCATTAGCTGTTTCAATGCCGAAACCAGGGAAATGATACAACAAGATGCGGCTAGGCCCGGATTTGCCCAGTTGCATGAAAATCCTAGGTACTTTAAGCTCGAAAATCCTTTGGGCAAGCCTGTTTCCTTCAAATCGCCCGATGGCATGGATGCACAGGGCTATTTTATACCTGCAAAAAAGAAAAGCAATAAATGGCTGTTGGTGATACAAGAGTTTTGGGGACTGAACGACTATATTAAAAAGGAAGCCGACACTTATTATAGCGAATTGGACAATGTAAATGTATTGGCATTGGACATGTACGATGGAAAAGTAAGTGCCATTAGGGATTCCGCAGCGGCTTACATGCGTGCCGCCAAGCCAGAGCGTTTGGAAAATATTATCAAGGCCGGGCTGGGCTATGCAGGCAGCAATGCCAAAATTTATACGGTTGGTTGGTGCTTTGGCGGTGGCTGGAGCTTACAGGCAAGCATTATTGCAGGCAAGCAGGCAGCGGGTTGCATTATGTATTATGGCCGCCCGGAAAACAATATGGAGAAACTGAAAACCATCAATTGCGATGTGATTGGTTTTTTTGGCAACCAGGACAAGGGCATTAATCCCGAAGCAGTAAACACTTTTGAAAAAAACATGAAAGAGGCAGGCAAGAACATCAGCGTGTACCGTTACGATGCAGGCCACGGTTTTGCCAACCCGTCCAATCCTGTTTATAATAAAGATGCTACAGAAGATTCGCATAAAAAAGCCATTGCCTTTTTAAAGGAGCGGATGTAGAATGCATTGCAAAAATGATTGACAAAACTGCGGGGCATACTGTTATGCCCCGCAGTTTTGCTTTAGGCACAATGTTTATAGCATGGCCACAAAAATATTTTACCCGCCATTGTGATTTTCAAAGCCCTTGTGCGAATAATTGTATAAAGCATATTGAAACCGTTAATGGATACACAGCATAACAAAGATGATTTTTTACAGTTGATTGAGCACAACAAGGGAATTATTTTTAAGATATGCCATTCGTATTGTCCCAATAAAAATGACCGGGAAGACCTTGCACAGGAAATTGTTTACCAGCTATGGAAATCGGGCCACAGCTTTAATGCCAGCCATAAGTTCAGTACCTGGATGTACCGCATTGCATTGAATGTAGCCATTTCGTTTTATAGGAAGGAGCAGCGGGCCAGTAACACCATTGCATTTACAGAAATGTGCATGGATGTGGAAGACAAGGCCGATAGCAACCTGGAAACAGAAGCCAACATTCATTTATTGCAGCAGTTTATTAACGAGCTGAAGGAGCTTGACAGGGCTTTGATGATTCTTTATCTGGAGAGCAAGAGCTATGCTGAAATAGCGGAGATATTGGGTATTACCGAAACCAATGTTGCTACCAAAATAAACCGCATCAAAGAAAAATTGAAAGAAAAATTCTTAACGCATAACAGTTAACAGATATGGAAGATATAGAATTGCAAAGCCTTTGGCAGGCTTACGATAAAAAGCTGGAAGAGTCCAAGCTACTGAACATGCAATCCTGGGCATTGAACATGCAGTGTTTTGAAGACTTGCAGAAGCAGAAAGCAAAATCGAAGTTGAACAGGTTGTTGCCACAAAAGTTCTGGCTGATCATTGCTGGCATTGCGTGGGTATTGTTTCTTGTTTTTTTGGTTGTACACTCACTTACTTTCTCAAAAATTGCGTTTGCTGTTTCTATTGGTATGATTGCATTGATTACTACCATTGCAATTGTGCTATACATAAAGCAAGTAGTATTGATTAAGCAGATAGACAATAGTGAAAGCGTGATAGATGTGCAGGAAAAATTGTCTCTGCTACAGGCATCTACCATGCTAAGTGCAAGGATACTTTTTTTGCAGTCGCCTTTTTATTGCACCTGGTTTTTTACACCTACATGGATAATGAGTGGTGATTGGGGTTTCTGGCTGATTGCAGTGCCTATTGCATTGGCTTTTGCCTATGTTTCTATTTGGTTGTACAGGAACATTAATGATAAGAACATGGATAAAAAATGGTTCAAGTTTTTGTTTGGTAGTGCAGAATGGACATCGGTTATTAAAGCGAAGAATTTTATTGAGGAGATAGAGGCGTTTAGGCAAGATAAAGTATAGAAGTTTATTAGTTTTTTGAGCTCTCTAATTTTTAAAAATCTTTAAGCTCAAGCCGCATGGCTTCGTACTTGCAACAGCAATCTTTTCGCTACTTTGAAAAAATTATGCTTCGCAATTTTTTCAATTCCTTCGGAACCGAACCGAAAAATGTGCTTTATGCAAGTACTGGTGTAAGTTGCGAATATTAGAGAAGGTAATGAACATATTTATACAAGTAGCATACAGATTATCTGCAAGGTGGAATTTGGTATTTCCCTTTTGGAATTTCATTGAATGAGCAATTTGTTTTCCGTCCTTCAAATTTTATCATTCACATTACAGCATATACTTCTTTAAAAGCCCAGTTATATTAAAGCCCTGATGGGTGCGACGCCGCAAAAGCTAGGTATTGTTCCATTGCTGGTTACATTAAAAAAAATAATTGGAACAAGATGATACACTTATTTTCGTGAAAATTTTTAATCATGGGCGTTTCAGATAAACTAGCAGAAATGAAAGCAGAAAAAAGTGCAGCCAATTTGAAGGCTGGCCAGGATTTTTTAGCCACGAATAAATTACGTGAAGGCGTTACCGAAACCGAAAGTGGTTTGCAGTATGAAGTATTGACTTTGGGCGATGGTCCCAAGCCACATGCAAGCAATACCGTTACCTGCCATTATCATGGTACCATGATTGACGGAACCGTGTTTGACAGTAGCGTGCAGCGCGGACAGCCAGCGAGCTTTCCGTTGAGTGCAGTAATCAAGGGTTGGACAGAAGGCTTGCAGTACATGCCACAGGGCAGCAAGTTCCGTTTCTTTATTCCGCCACATTTGGGTTATGGCGACAGGCAAGTGAGTGCGGTAATTGGACCAAACAGCACGTTGATTTTTGATGTGGAATTGATTTCTTTTAGATAGATTTTTTTTGACGCAAGTCGTAAATCGTTAATCGCAAGTAAGTAATGTGCTACACTAGCGATTCCCGACTACCGACTTGCGTTTCTTTTTTACATGATCTCGCTTAGCTCCAGCCAACGCATTTCTTTGCTGGCAAGGTCTGCCGTTATCTCCCCTATTCTTTTGCTCAATAAATTCAGTTGGCTAAAGTCCTGTTCGGGATTGCTTAGCTGTTCTTCTATCTTGTTTTTTTCTGCTTCCAGTGCGGCAATTTCTTTTTCCAGGTCTTCAAATTCTTTTTTCTCTTTAAAAGAAGGTTTGCGTTTTACGTTGGTTGCAGGTGGTGGTGCATCGTTCTTTGTGTTGCTAATGGCTTCATCCAACGAAATGCCTTTGCTTTTATGTGTTTCAAGCGATTGCCATTTGTTGTCTTTCTTTTCATTGTCTTTTAACCAGATCCTGTATTGGGTATAGTTTCCGGGAAAGTCACGCACTTCGCCTTCGCCTTCAAAAACAAAAAGATGGTCCACTAGCCTGTCCATAAAATAACGGTCGTGGCTTACAATCATTACACAGCCTTGGTATTCTTCCAGGAACTTTTCCAGCACGGCAAGCGTAGGCAGGTCCAGGTCATTGGTCGGTTCATCTAGAATCAAAAAGTTGGGGTTCTTAAACAGTACTGCTAACAACTGTAAACGCTTTTTTTCTCCACCGCTCAACGCATTCAAATAAGTGTATTGTTTGTCTGGCGTAAACAGGAACAACTCCAGGAACTGTGCGGCACTAAGGCTGCCACCATTTGCCAACGGAAAGTTTTCGGCAATGCTTTTTACATATTCTATTACACGCACATTTTCTTTTACTACCAGGCCCTGTTGGGAAAAGTTGCCAAACACAATGGTATCGCCCACGTTTATCTTTCCGCTGTCTGCAGGTTCAATACCTTGCAGCATATTTAAGAAGGTGCTTTTGCCCACACCATTCTTGCCAATAATACCAATCCTTTCGCCTTTACTGAAATTGTAGTCAAAGCCTTTTAATATCTGCAGGTCGCCATAGCTTTTGTACACTTTCTTCATTTCAATGATCTTGCCGCCTAGCCTGCTCATTTTCATTTGGAGTTCCACCTGCACATCTTCAATTTTTTGTTTGGCACGGGCTTCCACATCATAGAAATTATCCTGTCGGCTTTTGCTTTTGGTAGTTCTTGCCTTTGGTTGCTTACGCATCCATTCAAGCTCTTTACGGTATTCGTTTTTGGCCTTGTCTATACTGGCCATTTCGCTATCAATACGTGCCGCTTTTTTTTCCATGTAGTTTTCGTAATCGCCGCGGTACACGTACATGTTTTCCCTTTCCAATTCCCATATCTCTTCGCTTACTGCATCTAGAAAGTAGCGGTCGTGCGTTACTAGTAGCAGGGTAACATTTTCCTGGTTGATGTAGTTTTCCAGCCACTCAATCATTTCAACATCGAGGTGGTTGGTGGGTTCATCCATCATCAGCAAAGTATGCTTATGGTCAAACCCAATATCGATCAATGTTTTGGCCAATGCCACCCGTTTACGTTGGCCACCGCTTAAATCGCTTACGGGCTGTTCTAAATGGTGCACATTCAGTTTGGTAAGAATCTGCTTCACTTTTACTTCAAATTCCCAGGCATTCAAATCGTCCATCCTGCCAAACAGCTCCACCAACGCCTCGCCATCCTCGCTTTCGCTGGCCAGCTCGTATTCACGTATCACATTCATTACGGGATGGTTGGTATGGAATATATTTTCGAGTACGGTCTTGGTCTCGTCAAATTTCGGGTCCTGCTCAAACAGGGCTACCGTAACATCTTTGTTGATGAAGAGCTTGCCCTCGTCGGTAGTTTCCTGGCCACTTAGAATGCGTAGCAGGGTAGATTTGCCCACGCCGTTACGTGCAATCAACGCAATCTTTTCCCCTTCATTGATGTGAAAGGAAATATTCCTGAACAATGGGTTGATACCATAACTTTTGGTGAGCCCTTCGGCAGATACATAATGCATAGCTGCGAAGATAGGGTTTGGCAATTTTAATTGGCTGTAAGGTTTGTGTTACGGGCAGCAGTAGGCTGGCCAAACGTTCTCGGCGTCGCACCCATGAGCAGGTGGAATTTTGTTGGGCTTTTATGGAAGCGTAGGACAATCTTCTTCAGCAGATGCAATAGAGGATACTTGCCTAATTTCCATTTCAGTTTTTATTTTCTTCATTAATTTATCAATCCAGAAAATAATTCCAAAAGCTACTATATTAAAATCAACTTCTAATCTATCTGCATGCATGTTTATATTAAAATTGAAGTTGGATATGCCTGCATTGAAGCCAAATTCTATTGTATTCGTCAAATCAAGCCCAATAGTTAAATACACTCCTGCTACATATTTGAATGCAAAGCCAAACATTGCAAATCCAATTAATTGAAATAATTGATTTACGAGTGAATACTTTAAAGCATTGTCTTTTGCTTTAATACAAAGTACACCACAAAAAACAGAGTAGGTAAAAAATAAAAGAATAAAAATTGAAAGTACAAGAGATGGCCCTGTTATTGATTGTATTTTGAAAATGCTCCATACAATCAAACACATTCCAATTATTCCACCAACAACCTGATAAAGTCCTAACTTAAGTAAATCCGATTCAACTTCTTTTGAAATTGATTTCATCATCGCCAAAAATTTTCAATTAAAACAATTGATTAAACTATGTATAACCTAAAGTAGCATCATTACACATAGTTTAACCAATTTACAAAATCACTTCCACAAAGTCAATATCAACCCAACGATGGTTATACCTATAACATGGTACAGCCCATCAATTAAGTGCACTACCAACGGCTTCTTGGTATAGAGGTAACCAATACTGATGGTGGCAAAGGAGAAAAGGCAACTGATCAGTAAGCTGTGTTTAATGGATTGCACCGCATTAAAATTGTAACCAGGTATCAGTTGCTGCATAATGGCAACACCTGTTGTTACTAGAAAAAACAGTACAAAGCTGCCTAGCATGATACCTGCCATGCCTTTCGCGGCATCGGCTTCGTTTACAATAATGCCATGTCCCTTTATCCAGGGGTTGGCAAACAGTACCTTACTGTACCATAAAGCTCCCAATACAAAATAGACAATTGTTGCTACAAGAATGTGTAGCCAGTTTAAATGTGCAAGCAATGAAGTAAACATAATTGGTTGGTTTTGGTTGAGTGAATTTTAGTACAAGGTAGCAATTTTAATAAGATTGTCTATGCTACATTAAAAAACAAGGGGCTGCATTACTGCAACCCCTCTTACAACCAAAACCTAAACATGAAATCGTTGTAGCGGCAAAAGTGTGTACCACTCTTTTACCAATATTGATAACCCATTAACCTTGCCAGTTCAACTTTGCTAAGGCATAATTGGTATTCGTATTGCAATTTTGTCAATGCTGCTCTTTCTACATTGGTGCTTGCATTGGTAATTTCCAGATTGGTACCCACTCCATTTTTGAACCTGTTGGCAGCCAGTGTTTGTGCAGCTTTTGCCTGTTCTATCTGGCCTTGCGTATTGGCAATCCTTTCCAGGTTGGTGGCAACATCGGTCAATGCCTGTTCAATATCTTTTTTGTAGTTGCTGCTTAAGCTTTCCACAGCAAGCTCGTTTTGCCTGACAATGGTTTGCGACAGCTTTACCTGTTGCTTTGTTTTGCCGCCATTGTAAATGGGTATGGAGAATGACACACCAGCTACATAATTGAAACGCATTTGGCCAACATTGGGCACATATCCGTTTTTTACACCGGTGGCTGCATGTAAAGCTACTTGTGGTTTGTCGCCAAGCTTGGTCACTTCTAGATCATTTTGTGCCTGTTTGATTTTATCTTTCAACAAAACAAAATCCATGTTGTTGGTTTGCGATTGCGACAGGGCAGTGTTCACATCCACCAGGTTCATGTCAAAATCAAATGCAGTGCCTGTGTTCTGTTTGCTGCCTGTTGTGTATTCCAATAGGTTCAACTGTTTTTGCAAACTGTTCTGCAGGTCAACTTTCTGGTTCTGTGCAGCATCAATGCTTGCCTGTATGTTCAGTAAGTCAATTTTTATGGCATCGCCATTTTTCAATTTGTTTTCAACAACGGTCCTGTTTTCATTCAGGTAGTTCAGTACCGTGTCTTGTATGCTGATGGCTTTTTGCAGGTACACAATATTGTAGTACACGTTGGCTACTTGATAGGCCAGCATATTCTTTGTGTACTCCACATTGTGTTGTGCCAGTTGAATATCTGTTTTGGAACGTTCAATGTTTGCCTTCAGCTTCCCAAAGTCAAACAGCACATAGTTTGCATTGATGGCCGTACTAACGCTATGCACAGGTGCAAACTGGAAGTCAACACCATTAATAGGTATCACAATCTTTGGCTTGATGTAGTTGTACGATGCATCGCCTGTTACTTCAGGCATTTTGTTGAGTTGTGTAAGACTCAATTTTTGCTGTGCCGTGGCAACCGTGTTTTCTACTTCCTTTATCTTAGGGAAATAGCCAAACGATTTGGTGATCAAACTTTTCAATTCAGCATTGGACTTTACCTGTGCATTTACCAGCACGGGCAAAACCATTGATGCTATAACGAGATATTTTTTCATGTTGTAAGAGAATTTATTTTTTATCGATCAATCATTGCTTGCTATACATTGCGATGATTGAACTGTACTAATGTGCTTCTGAAACTGCTTCCTGTGTAGCTTTCAGTTCTGCCGCTGTTTTCTTTTTTGTTCTTAGGAATACCACCAAGGGTATTACCAGTATAAAGAATATGGTGATTAACCTGAATGTATCCAGGTAACTTAAATAATATGCCTGTCGTTCAACAGACTGATTGATTACAGCCAGTGCTTTTGTTGTTGCACCGCTTGCGTCGCCCGTTTTAGCAATAAGGGATTGGGATATGGAATTTATCCTTTCTGCAGTTCCTGCAGATGCATCCGTTACATTGCTGATGAGGTTCATTCTATGCACGGCATATTGTTTTGCTATATAGTTATTTGCCAATGCTATACCAAATGCACCACCCAACTGACGTATCATATTATTCAATGCAATACCACCTGGGTAGTCTTTTGGTGCAAGCCCAACTACGGCCTGATTAATCAAAGGCAACTGTACCATACTTATACCAAATGCTCGTATGGCCAATGGTATGAAGAAGTCGTTTTTACCAACATCGGGGCTAACACTTGCACTCATCCAACTGTACCCTGCAAACAGTATGAAACCTACTACCACAAACGGAATGGCACTTACACCCTTGCTCATCAATTTGCCAATTACAGGCATCATTACCACTGCAAATAATGTTGGCCCAAGTAGCGACAAACCTGTTTCATAAGCCGTAAAGCCCAATACCCGTTGCGTTAATACCGGATATACAAATACCGAGGTGAATAGGCCCAGCCCCGCCACAAAAGTGAATATGGTTGTGAAGCCAAGGTTCCGGTTACCTAACAAACTCAGTTTAACAGCAGGTTTTTCAACAGTCAGTTCTGTCCATATAAAACCTATTAAACCAATTGCTGCAAATAAGGCACACCAACGTATGGTTGAGCTTGCAAACCAATCGTCTGCTTCGCCACGTTCCAATACATACTGTAAAAAACCAATGCCTACAATCAAAAAGATGATGCCCACATAATCTATACTGATGCTGCTTTTATGCTTGCCTTCGCCTGGCTTCTTGTCAACAAAATAATAGGTAAGTATGGTTGCAAGAATACCAATAGGAATGTTGATCATGAATATCATTGGCCAGCTTAAGTGCTCTATGATATACCCACCCAATGTTGGTCCTAATGTTGGCCCAAGTACCAAACCCATACCAAACAGGCCTGCTGCAATGGGCCTGTCTTTAGGCTCGAATGCATCAAATAAAATGGCCTGCGATGTGGAGAGCAAGGCTCCACCACCGATACCTTGCACAAAACGCCAAACGATGATTTCTGTTAACGAATTGGATTCTGCACAGAGATAGGATGCCACCGTGAAGATGATCATGGAAACGAGATAGTAATTCTTTCTGCCAAAATATTCTGCAAGGAAACCTGTGAGCGGAATGATGATAACATTGGCAATGGCATAGGCCGTAATAACCCAGCTAATATCCTCGATGTTCACACCAAGGCCACCCGCCATGTCGCTCAATGCCACGTTTACAATGGTGGTATCAACCAGCTCCATTACAGCAGCAGTAACCGTTGTAATAACGATAATCGCTTTTGCTAATCCTTTTAATGCCATGATGAACTATTTTGTGGAGATGGTAATGCCAGCACTTAAACCTGCACGTAATATGTTTTTGTAATTGTTGATATTACTGATGGCAATTTTTACTGGTACACGTTGCGTAACTTTTACAAAGTTGCCACTTGAATTATCCGGTGGCAACAAAGAAAACTTTGCACCTGTTGCCTCACTTAGGCTTTCGATGGTGCCGGTAATTTTTGTGTCAGGGAATGCATCCAGCTCTATGTCCACTTCCATACCCGGGTGAAACTTGCGTATCTGTGTTTCTTTAAAGTTGGCAACTATCCAATAAGTGGTATCATTCACAATAGAGAACAATGGTGTACCTGCCTGTACGTACTGGCCTTCGCTGATGGTTTTCTTGCCAATCTTACCTGCTTGCGGTGCAAATATTTTGGTGTAAGTAATTTTCAGTTTCTGTTGCTCAATCTTTGCTTTTTTAATAGCAATGCCTGCTTCTGCTTTTTGCAAAGCTGCTTGCAATACAGGTATCCGGCTATCGGCAGCAGTCAGGTCGTTGTTACTGTTGTCTACCTGCTTCTGTGCAGTTTCCACATTAAACTTACTATCGTCCAATTGCTTTTTGGTAATGGCCTGGTCGTTATATAGGTTCTGGTCACGCTGCAAGTCAGCAATGGCTTTTTGCAAACGCACTTTGTTCAGATCGATATTGCCCCTGTTCACTTTCAAGGAAACGGTTGCATTGTTTAGCGATGCCCTTGCATTTACAATATCCACTTCTGTTTGCCTTAGGTCGGCTTCCATTTCCAGAAGCTGTGTCTGCAATTCTGCATCATCCAGTTCCAGTAGCAATTCGCCCGATTTTACGCTGTCGTAATCCTTAACAGCAATGCTTTTTACATAGCCGCTAACCCTTGGCAACACAGGTGTTATCTGGGTTTCAACCTGTGCGTTATCGGTTGCTTCGTGCGTTAATGCAAAGTTCACTTTCGTGTAGCCAAAGTAGCCACCAACAATGATTACAATGGCCAGTATTACAAAACGTATGGGCGATTTTTTCTTTTGTGGTTGAACGGTTTCTTGTTGTTCCATAAATTATGCTGATATGATTAGTTGTTGATTAATAAATAGGAATGAATCATTTGTTTGAGGTGTGTTTCCAGCCTTTTCCTGAAAGCCACATCCGTATAGGGGTCAAAATTTTCGTCTTTCTGAATAAGCATCAAGCACATGGACTTTGAAAGCATTACTTGGTTGATGGTACCGATAATACTTGCCATGGTCAATTCGGGATCCACTTTCTTGAATAACTTTTTCTTGATGCCACTTTCAATAATTGACTTTACAATTAATGTATTGCCAGAAAATATTTTTACAATATTGTCTTGAAGTGTCACTCGTTGTTTAACCAAAAGCTCCTGGTGAATAAGACGGTGGTAATTGGGCTGTGAAAGCAACCTGTCTACATAATTCTCAATAAGTACATCCATCTTCTGTATTTCGGTAAGCTCTTTATTGGATGCCAGTTCCTCCAATTTGCCTTTCATGTAAGAGGCTTTCCTTTCCACGATGGCTTCAAACAATTTGTCTTTGCTGCCAAAATAGTAGTTGACCATTGCCACGTTTACATCGGCTTTTGCTGCCAACTCCCGGATACTGGTTGCCTCAAAACCCTTTTCGGAAAAGAGTTCTATGGCAACATTGATGATGTGTTCTTTCTTCGGCATAACCTGTCACTTTTTTAATTGACAGGACAAAATTAAACAAATGTTTGAATTAAACAAACGTTTAATTAATTTTTAATTGAAAGGCCGCTTCTTGAACTTTCATTACAGCTGGCTATTGATGGGTTTAGCCCTATTCAAAGTTGAGTTTTACTAGCAGGTACCTATTATTTAGGCTAAGCAAGAATTTCTGCCACATTTTTTTTAATGTTATCGGCTATCTTTTGCATGGGCAAATCGTTGGCATCCGTACCAAAAGGGTCTTCAATTTCTTCTGCAATCAGCTCCAAGCTGGCCAGCACATAGAATATAAAAGTGGTAACAGGTATGGTGAAATGGCCAAGGTTATAGGCAAACCCCAAAGGCAGTGTAACCACATATGCAAAAATGAATTTCTTAATAAAAGTGCTGTACGAATAAGGTATAGGCGTGTTCTTGATCCTTTCGCATGCCCCACATATATCCAGAAAGGACTGCAGTTCCCCGTTCAGTAAAATCAATTGGTCGCCCGTCAGCTTTCCGTCCCTATACAAAAGGTTCACCCTGCTCATCATCAAAGAAGCAACCTGGTTGGGAATATGTTTGCTGGTATCAAAGTTGGGAATCTCTGGGTGTATTTTTTCATCCAGTGCAAGCCTTGTCTTTTCAGCCTGCAGATGGCTTTTCAGTTCGGCAGCAAATAATGGTATGAGTTTCATAAAGAAGCCCCTGCTCTTCGTATCGTCGTGCGGCAAAAAACTGTTCAATTTTACGGAAAGGTTACGGCTGTTATTAACAAGTGCACCCCAGAGTTTCCTCCCCTCCCACCAACGGTCGTAAGCCGTATTGGTTCTAAACACCAGCAACATGGAAATAGCAAAGCCAAGCAGGGTGTGCATTACAGTAATGTTGCGGATATGCAGGTTGGCCGAAATTTTGGGATAGTTCAATTCCACATACACAACGCCCCATGAATACAATGCAAAAAAGACAAGTAACGGAAAAAGGCTGCGGAACGTATCGGACTTGTGGAAACGGAAAATACTAACCATCCATTCCTTGGAATTGTAGTTGACCATGTGTGCAGTGTTTGCCCAAAAATAATATAGAGTTTAATTGCCAGAATATTTATATGCCCACAAGCAATATTATTTGCCCTTTTTCTTTTGCCTGGATGGCTCGCCGAAAATTTCCTGTTCAGTCCTCAGCCGCTCTTGCGTTAGGTTTTTTTTGAAATAGATGGTAATGCTTTTTGTGATGGAAGCATTGTCTTTTAATACTGCAGTTACCACTACAGAATCTTTTTTGTAACCGCTATCAATAATCAAATCGCTGCCATCCCATTTGCCATAAGATGATGAGAAAGTTATTTGCTTACTGTCTAACGGGTAAACTTTACCGTTGCTTAATTTGCCTTCCACATTAATATAATTGTGCACGCTTTTTTTCAAACTATCCGTGTAAAGGTTAAAGTGAATATCCTCTACTTTTTGTGCCGAAATTTTTGCAAAGCTGCAGACAGAGAACAAAATAAGTATCGTTGTTTTCATATTGTATTTGTTATTACGAAAAACCGTACCGAAAGTTACAACAATGGTTTGTTGCCGCCATTGCCAAAAGCTGCACAAACCAGAAAAAGAAGCAGGTTGCTGCAATTTTATTTATATTGTACAGGCATTCCTTCACCACCAAAACTAGTTTATGAAAAAAGTTTACCTCCTCGCCTTCCTGCTTATTTCGGCCATCTACAATTTTGCACAGGTTAGTGTAACGGCTACCGCAGCAACCACAGGGCCAACTTCGTACACTACATTAAAAGCCGCATTCGATGCCGTGAATGCTGGTACACACAAAGGCATTATTAGCATTACCATTAATGGAAGCACCACCGAAACTGCCAGTGCAGTACTGTTTGCAAGTGGTACCGGCAGCTCGTCGTATACAGCTTTATCTGTTAAGCCCACTGGCGGTGCAGCAAGTTCCATTACAGGCAATATTGCAGCACCGCTGATTGACCTGGACGGGGCAGACAATGTGACCATTGATGGACTGAATACAGGCAACAATGCATTAACCATTTCCAATACAAATACCAGTGGTGTTACCAACACTTCTACCATCCGTTTTATTGATGATGCTGTAGGCAATACCATTACCAATACCACCATTCTTGGTGCCAGTACCAGTGCCACTTTAGGAACCATCTATTTTGCTGCCGGGGTTACGGTTACGGGCAATGACAACAATACCGTTTCCAATTGCAATATTGGCGATGCGGCAGGCAGCTTCCCGGCAAATGCAGTGTACTCCGTTGGTAGTGCCACGGCAGGGCAGGAAAACAGCAACATCACCATCAACAATAACAATATCTACAACTTCTTCCATGCCGATATTGCTACCGTGGGCATATTGGTATCAACTGGTAATACAGACTGGTCAATATCCAACAATAAACTTTATCAAACAGCAACCAGAACATATACTACTTCGCAAACGCACCGTTGCATACAGGTAGCAGCAGGCAATAACTATTCCGTAATCAATAATGTTATTGGTTATGCATCGCCTACCGCTACAGGTGTTTATACATTGGCGGGTACAGTGGCAACCCGTTTTATTGGTATCGACCTTGCAGTTGGCAGCACAGTGGCAAGCAGCGTTCAGAACAATATAATCAATAGTTTTTCTTTGGCTACCAGCAGTGGTGCCAGCACTGTAAACGGTATATGGTGTGCCATTAATGTTACCAGTGGCGATGTAAACGTAGGAACCCTTACAGGCAATACCATTGGCACAACAAATGGCTTAAGTGCCATTGTTGCCAACCCCACCACTGCCGGTGCAGGGGTTATCCCAATCAACTCTTCAAGTACCGGCAATATTGTGATTGCCAACAACAGCATTGGTGGCATTGACCTGTTACCTTCTGGTGTACTTTCTGGTAGCATACAAGGCATCCAGTCAACCGGCACGGCTGGTTCCATAACCATTAGCAACAATACCATAGGTAACGCAACTGCCAACAATATCAGGGTGGGCAACCAAGGCACTACTACTGGCAACGGCATAGTAAGGGGCATATTAAACAGCAATGCCGGAACAATCATCATTAAAGGCAATACCATCAGAAACCTTGCACACAACAGTAATAACGCAGTATCACTTTTCAGGGCTGTAGAATGCCAGAACGGAACAGCAAGCATCACCAACAACAATATCAGCAATGTTACCGCCTTTGGTACTTCCGTATCGGTTTCAACTCCAGAAGGAGTAGGCATTTTAGTAACAACAGCATTACCTGGTTTGATCATTGATGGCAACACTATTTCCAATCTCAGTGTTACCAATACATCTACCACTACGGGCATCACCTTGCAGGGTATCTATTTAGGCAGCACCGTAACCAGCGTATCCGTTACAAAGAATAAGATATATGGCTTTTCCAACGCAAGCAATTCTGCCAGTGCCACTGTACCCAGTATTGTTGCAGGCATATATATACGCGATGCAGGTGTAGCCAACCCCAATATCCTTGTTGCCAACAACATGATTTCTTTTGGCAATGCACAAACAACCAATACTGCTTTTATCGGTATCTGGAATGCCATTGCATCTGCCAACGGCCTTACTTCAAAAATATATTACAATACCGTAAACATAGAGGGCACAGTAACAGCAGGCACGCAGCCAACCTTCTGTTATTACCGTGGCGACTTTAGCATGGTTGCATTCAATGCACCGATCGTTGACCTGAAAAACAACCTATTTACCAATACCCGTTTAAATATCACCGGGGGTAAAAATTACGCTATATCCAATGGGTACGGTGCCGCATCAAGCAGTTCTGTGGGCTGGGGCTCCAATGCATCTGATTACAATATATTAAATGCCGACCCTTCAACAATTGGGTACTGGTCGGGCGACCAATCTTTTGCCGGATGGCAAACTGCAAGTTCAAGTGATGTACATGGCTTATCGGGCACTGGGGTTACCTACCTCAATTCTGCCAGCGACCTTCACCTGGTTACCACAGCAAATATTGGCGTTGATGGCAAAGCCACACCATTAGTAAGTATTACAGGCGATATTGACAATGACACACGCAATGCAACTACACCCGATATTGGCGCCGATGAGTTTACCTACAATGGCTCCGTACCCATTGTGTTTGAATACTTCAAAGGCGCAAGGCAAAACAGCATCAACCTGCTTAATTGGAAAGGTTCATGCAGCTCAAGTTCTGTACAGTTTGATATTGAAAGAAGCATAGATACCAGGACATTCACCAGCATTGGCAGCTTCTTTGCCACACAAAGCCGTTGCATGCAACCATTCGACTTTACAGACAATGCACCCAAACCAGGCACCAATTATTACCGCTTAAAAATGAAAGAGGCTGATGGAAAGATTTCCTATTCCATGATTATTGCCATCATCAACAAAGAAAGCGGTTTTGAAATCGTGAGCATGATGCCTACGTTGGTAAAACATAGCAATGCAGTACTAAATGTTACCGCTGCACAAAAAACAATGCTGTCCATTCTGATTACAGATGCAAGTGGCAGGATCGTTGCCCAACAGAATCAAACAGTAACGCCAGGCTCCAATATGCTAAACCTTAACCTGGGCAACTTAAGCAAAGGCAGCTACCAGCTTACAGGCTTTACACCAGATGGGCAAACAAGAACCATAAGGTTTGTTAAACAATAAATTCAACACTTCAATATGCATGCAAACAAGGCTGGCCCAATGGCCAGCCTTGTTTGCGTTAAAGCCATACACACCAATGGCGTATGTAAATTAATTCTTTGCAACATCTTCCCTAACATAGAACCAATACTTGTTATCTTGTTAAGTTTGGTACCGAATTTGCCCTTAGGGCTTTAATTGTTATTTTTACCAGCAAAACCAGCAAAACCTGAATAGCTTTTTCAAAATATCAACCCGCTTCCTCATCTTTCTTGCTGCAATCATTGTTGGTTGGGTTGCAATCCTGGCAAGCGGCCTGTTAAGGTATTCCAACTCGTTACTGCTACCTTTTGCAATACTTATTGTGATTGTTTTTCTGGCTGAGAAATTCAAGTTATTCCGCAGGATTATTTTTGGCCTGCTGGGATTGTTGTTCATATTGATACTTGCCATACAGACAAGCCCGGTACAGAGTTGGCTGGTTGGCATGGCCACCAAACGCCTGTCCAAGGAACTGAACACGGAAGTACGTATCAAAAAAGTAAGCTTCGGTTTCTTTAACCGGCTGAACATGGAAGGAACCCTGATACGCGACCATCAAAAAGACACATTGCTGTATGCAAACGCATTAAAGGTCCGCATTACCGACTGGTTTTTTATCCAAGACAAGATAGACCTCAAGTATATTGGACTGGAAGATGCCACCGTAAAACTCATACGCAAGGATTCCGTTTGGAACTACCAGTTTATTGCAGACTATTTTGCTTCGCCAACGCCCCAAAAAACAAAGAAGACGGGAGGCGTTGAATTGAACCTGAAAAAAGTGGACTTAAAGAATGTGCATTTTTTGCAAGTGGACAAATGGGGCGGCGAGGATCTGGACGGCAGCGTAGGCAGTCTTACACTAGATGCAGACAACATCAACTTCGACAAAAAACTGTATATCATCAATGACGTATTGATTGACAAACCCTATTTCAGCATAACCGACTATGAAGGGTTGAGACCGGCTACCACCAACAAAAAAAATGCAATTGATACAGGCTTGCGTTTCAATACATGGGGCATGGCCTTGCAGGTAAAGAACGTGAAGATCATGAACGGCACATTCATTAACAACTCCGATACCGACGCACCACACGCTAATTTTGACGGGGCACATTTAACCATTTCAAAACTCAATGGCAGCTTCAATAACATTCTGTTGCATAAAGATACCTTAAGGGCCGACCTTGATATTAGCTGCAAGGAACGCAGCGGTTTTGAACTAAAAAAACTAAAGACCAGATTCAAGGTAACACCGCAAATTATGGAGCTGGCCAAACTGGACCTTCAAACCAACAAAAGCAGGCTTGGCGATTATTATGCCATGAAGTTTGACCACTTCAACAAAGACTTTGGCCAATACGTAACCAACGTTATCATGGATGCCCGGTTCAACAATAGCAAGGTTTCCAGTGATGATATTGCCTATTTTGCCCCCGACCTAAAATCATGGAAAAAAGAAGTTGAACTCTCCGGCAATTTCCTGGGTACCGTTTCCGATTTCACCATCAATAAGTTCTTTGCAAAAACGGATGCTTCCTACATCAATGGCACTCTTTCAATGAAAGGCCTGCCCAATATCAACAACACCAACATCAGCCTAACCAATGGTACATTGCAAACCAACTATACCGATTTAAGCATTATTGTACCTGCTATAAAAACAGTAAAAGAACCCAATATTGCTGCACTGGGCAATATCATTTTCCGTGGCAATTTCAATGGTCTTGTAAACGATTTCAAAACAAAGGGCAATATCAGTACAAGCCTTGGTGCCATGTACGCAGATATTACTATGAAGTTCCCAAAAAAAGACGAGCCATCCTATAGCGGTTCATTAAACACCAACCGCTTCAATCTTGGCAAGTTCATCAATGCAAGCAGTATTGGCATGGTAGATTTTGACGGCAAGGTTGCAGGTAGCAGCTTCAGCATAGAAAAATTGAAGCTCAGTCTGGATGGCACCATCCGGAAGCTGGAGTTCAACGATTATACCTACACCAACATCATTCCCAAAGGTACCTTCCAAAAAAAATACTTCAGTGGCGAGTTAAAAGTAACCGACCCCAACCTCGATTTCAACAGTACGGTTGAAATTGACTTTTCAAAAGAGCAGCCACGCTTCAACCTGTTCGGCGACCTTGTAACATCCAATTTCAAGAACCTGAACCTTGTAAAAGACAACCTGCAACTTACAGGTACATTGGACGTGAACTTTACCGGAACCAACATCGACAATTTTTTGGGCGAAGCCAAATTGTTAAATGCCGATATCAAGAACGACAATGTAGAAGTAAAATTCGATTCATTGAACCTGATGTCAGGCTATGCAGATGGCATCAAATACCTACGCCTGGCCACCAATGATTTTTCGGGGAATATTGTAGGTGAATTCTCGATACTAGACCTGCCAAAAAGTTTCCAATCCTTTTTGCACCGGTACTATCCATCTTACATCAACGAACCTTCTTCCATTCCACAAAACCAAAAGTTCACGGTATCGCTCAACACAAGCTACGTGGACCCTTACCTGAAATTGATTGACAAAAAACTATCCGGTTTCAATGATGCAAAAATCAGCGGTATCGTAGATACCAAAACAAACCAGTTCAGTTTGCAAGTTCAACTGCCTTATGTAAAATACGACAGCTATTCCTTCTCGGGTGTTGACATCAATGGCAAAGGCAACCTGGACTCGCTCACACTAACAGGTGATGTTTCCAGCATACAATTAAGCGACAGTTTCTATTTGCCTACAACAAAAATAAACATTGTTGCTGCAAGCGACCATTCAGTTGTCGGCATCAATACCAAAGCAAACAACACGCTAAACGATGCCGATTTATTGGCAGATGTATATACGTTGGAAGATGGTGTACGTATCAAATTCCGCCCATCGGCATTTGTACTGAACGAAAAGAAATGGAACATAGAAAAAGAAGGCGAACTGGTTATAAGAAAGAATTTTGTTGATGCAAAAAATGTAAAGTTCACACAGGGCTTCCAGGAAATAAGTGTTGAAACCCAAACTGCGGATGACAGCAATACGAGCAACCTAAATGTGAAACTGAAGAATGTGGTACTGGGCGACTTTGCTTCGCTGGCAAGCATCAAGGACCCTAGAATGGAAGGACTGGTTAGTGGAGATGTAGAGCTAAGGGATTTCTTTGGCGATTTTTATGCCGATGCAAAATTGAAGGCCGAACAGTTCAGGCTGGATGATGACTCGCTTGGCCTGGTGGATATAAAAGCAGGATACGACAGCAAGACTGGCGAGGTGCAATGGGATGTCATTTCGCCCAACGCCAAATACAATTTCAGTGCGAAGGGTTCGTACAAAACAAAAGATACCACTGCAAGCTCTCCATTAAACACCGACATTGTACTGAACAACACCCGGCTTACACTTATCCAGAAATATTTAACGGGCATCTTCTCCGATATAGACGGTTACGGAACAGGCACGTTAAAAATCAGCGGCAAGCCAAGCACATTGAATTTTTTGGGCAATGTATTGATAAAGGATGCCGGTATGAAAGTGGACTATACGCAGGTATATTATTTTATAGATTCTGCCCTCATAAAATTTGAACCGGACGGGATCAATTTCGGCGAGATGAACATCCGCGACAAGTTCAATAACAAAGGCCTTGTAAAAGGCAAGCTATACGAGCAGGGCTTTAAGAACATGAAATTCGACTTCGATTTAAGTACCAATAAACTATTATTGCTCGATACCAAGGCCAAAGACAACCAACAATTCTATGGCAAAGCAATCGGTAAGGCATCGTTGAGTTTTAAAGGCCCCGAATCGGATGCCAAAATGGTTATTGTTGGCGAGGCAAATGATACCTCCCATATTTTCATACCCAACTCAACCAACAAGCAAAGCGGCGAGGCAGACTTTATTGTATTTAAGCAGTTTGGTACCGAAATGGAAAGCGACAAAAAGAAAAGCGGCTTCAACCTGTCTGTTGACCTTGACCTTACCGCAACCAATAAAGTTGACATTGACGTGATACTGGACGAGTTGACCGGCGATGTGATCAAAGCCAACGGTAACGGCAGGCTGCATATAAAAGCAGGCACTACGGAGAAGCTGGACATGCGTGGGCGTTATAATATTGAAAGCGGGAAATACGATTTCAACTTTCAATCATTGATCCGTAAACCGTTTGACCTTGTGGCTGCTGATGGCAATTATATTGAGTGGACCGGCGATGCCATGAATGCCGACCTGCATGTGGCGGCAAGGTACACTGCCGAAAGGGTGAGCTTAAAGGACCTCATCAGTAACCAGACCAGTTTCACAGCATCGGACAATGCATTGAAAGTGCAACGTGACAATGTATATGTGATAGCACAACTGAATGGCAAACTGAGCAAGCCCGATATAAAATTCAAGATAGATTTCCCGGCAAACAGCCCGGCCAAAACAGATCCTAATTTTTCGCAATTCATTGGGCGTATAGAAAAAGACGACAATGAAATGCTTACACAGGCCACTTCATTGATTGTGTTCGGTTCCTTTGCCCCTTACGGGCAAGGGCTGCTTGCAGGTAATGGCGTAAACTATCAAAGTCTTGGAGCCAATACATTAACGCAAAAACTTACTGGTGTAGTAAACAAATTGGTGGCAGATTACCTGTACAAAAAATTGAAAATTCGTGTGGACCTGGGTGCATCGTTTTACAGCGGGTCAGACATACTTTCTTCCGCAACCGGAACTAGCAATACCAGTACCAACAACGCAAGTTACCGTGGCGTATTCAATTTCAAGGTTGGTAAAAGTTTCCTTGACGACAAAATCATTATCACGTTTGGTACAGACATAGATTTCAATGTGGGGGCATCGGCCATACAAAGCGGCAACACGCAGTGGTTGCCTGACTGGAATGTGGAGTTTGTATTATCCCGCGACAAAAACCTGCGTGCCATGATCTTTAGCAAAAACAGTTTGGACATTAGTGGCAATGCTTTGGGACGCAGGAACAGGCAGGGTATCGGTATATCGTACAGAAAGGATTTTGAAATCATGTTCGGTACAAAAACACCTCCTGTTGACGTACCCTTGCAACCCGCAAAAAAAGAGGAAGACATACAGTTTAAACCTTTGGCAGATTCTGCTAAAAACAAAATTGGTGGCAGATAGGTTGTATATTGTTCAGTCCGCATACAACTAAAACTGCATAAGGATTATTATACATACAAAGCATTTTACATTAACCAACCATGAAACAACTGTTCAACATACAACAGTCTTTATTGATTGTTACACTCATTGGCCTGCTTGGGGCTTCCTGTAAAAAAAGCTCTGATACCAATACCTCAACCGAAGTGGTGCAAACGGATATTGCCTATGCAACAGTTAGTCCACAACAAAAAATGGATATGTACCTGCCCGATGGACATTCAGCTGCATCTACCTATACGGTTATCATGATTCATGGTGGCAGTTGGAGCGGTGGCGACAAGACAGATTTCAATGTTGATATTCCTAGCATACGCAGCCTATTGGGCAATTATGCTGTATTCAACCTCAATTACAGGCTGGCCAATGGTGGCAGTGTTTTGTTGCAGCAGCAAACGGACGATATCAATACCGCTGTTGATTATATTACCAGCAAGGCAACCGAATACAATATCAATGTTTCCAAAATTGCGGTAATGGGTGCAAGTGCAGGCGGGCATCTGGCCTTGCTTAAAGCCTATAAGTTCAATACCGATGGAAGGATAAAAGCCATGGTTGATTTATTTGGCCCTAACGATATGGCATGGATGTATAACAACCATCCTATACCCGCCATAACGCAACCGATTATTGCCAATGTGATGGGTGCCACACCTACATCCAACCCCACTGCCTATACCAATGGCAGTCCAATAAATTTTGTTACGGCAACGGTACCGCCTACCATTATTTTTCATGGTACGGCCGATCCTGTAGTACCTATTAGTGAAAGCGACAGGCTAAATGCAAAACTGCAAACAGCAGGCGTTACGCATCAATACATTACCTATGCTGGTGAAAGCCATGGCTGGCAAGGAGCCAATCTTATAGATACCTATAACAAGGCCACAAATTTTATTAAAGGATTGGTGAAGTGACCATCAAAGGTTTCCTAACAAACTGCAAATGATTTGCTGCCACTGCATCTTGCCATATTGAAACATTGTGTAATTATTGAATGGTGCGGCAGTTATTTCACGAACTTGTCTTTCCAGTCCAACATGCCACCCACCAAATTATAAGTATTGGTAAAGCCCAGATGCTCCAGCATTAAGCAGGCCATTGTACTACGTTGGCCACTACGGCAATAACAGATCACCTCTTCATTTTTCAGGTGCTCTAATGGTTCTATTGCCATGGACTGTATGACAGGCAATGGAAACAGGGTGCCGCCAATATTGAATTCGGCATGCTCAATCTCGGCACGTACATCAATCAGGTTCAACTGCTCGCCGGCATCCAGTCTTTCTTTCAATGCCTCTGCTGTTATTGTTTGCATGTGTAATTGTATTATGGTGTTTGTGTAGTATTCTGTTTTGTTGTATCAACTGTTCTTGGTGCAGGTGGTGTACTACTAATGAAAAGGTCCATCAATGCACCTGGGCGTATCTTATTCGGTATTTTTTGTCCCGGCGTTGGCTCGGCAAAAGCTTTAGGCTCCTGGTCAATTACATAGGCTTTCAATGTATCGCTAATGGCTCCGCCTTTTGAAATAATGGAGCCACGGTTCACATTCATAGTGGTAAGGCGGCCCAATGCTTCTTCCACAGTCAGGCCATACATATCGGGCACCATCAAATCTGTGCTGCCCAAACCACTTCCCAATACAAAGCTGATGCTACTGCCCATAGGTATTTTTGTGCCTGGTTTTATAATGGCACCATTGTACAACTGTTCCAGTACGGCATTGCGTGCAATATCCGGACGGTAAGTGGTATCGCCCATTTTCAGGTTAAGTGTGGCCAGCATCAACTGTGCACTTTTAATGGAAAAACCAAGCAGGCTAGGCATCTCCACTTCTGGGGCAAAAGCCCTGTTTACAGTTAGGTAAACCGTTCTGCCAGCTTTTACATTGGCATCGGCTTCGGGTGATTGTTTGATAACGGAAAGCCTGGCTGCACTGTCCACAAAAACAGAGTCCTGTACTTCCACACTAAACCCTTTTTCCTTTAATAATTTGGTGGCAGCATCTATGTTCTGTCCAATAATATTGGGTACCTTCTCATTTTTACCATGACTGGTAATCCAGCTTAGCGAAAAGAAAAACAGGAAAAGCACAATCAGCACAATGCCCAATGCTGCAAGTATGTTTACCCAAAGTGGTTTTGATGTAATGAATTTGAACACTCGCTAAAAATTTCAGTTTGCGGCTACAAAGTACAAATTGTATGTAGCCTATAATGTATCAAAAATATTGGTTTCTGCTAACAATGCATTTAATAGATAAGGGCCTGTTTCGATTCATGTTACGAACAGGTGCTTACTACTTAACAAAGGCTTCTTCAATCACTGCTGTATAGAAATCCTTCAAGGTCCAGCCCATTGCTTTTACCTGCTGCGGTACAATGCTGGCTTCGCTTTGTCCCGGTACGGTATTTATTTCAAGCATATAAGGTTGTGCCTTGTCTTCGTTGTAAATAAAATCAATACGCACAATGCCACGGCAGTTTAATAATTGATAGGCTTTTTTTGCTGCGGATCTCACCTTTTCTGCAATGCTTTCATCAATTTGTGCAGGCGTTATCTCTTCGCTCTTGCCTTGGTATTTTGCTTCAAAATCAAAGAAGTCATTTTTGGAAACTACTTCTGTAATGGGCAGTGTTATAATGTTGCCCTTTGTTTTAAAGACGCCAATGGTAAACTCACGGCCTTTGATAAATTCCTCAACCAACACCTGGTTGTCTTCTTTAAATGCCTTTTCTATTGCAGCACCCAGTTCCTCACTTGGCTGGTTTACCTTACTCATACCAATGCTACTGCCGCCATTGTTGGGTTTCACAAAAACGGGAAACTGCAGGGAAGACACAATTTCATCAGCATTGGTAAAACTGTTCTTGAACAGCAGTACCGATTTGGCCACGTTGATGCCACCAAAGCCTGCAACGGCTACCGTGTAACGTTTATTGAAAGTAAGTGCCGATGTGGCTGCATCGCAACTGGTATAGGGAATATTGAGCATATCGAAATACCCTTGCAGTTTGCCATCTTCACCAGGGGTGCCGTGTATGCAAAGCAGCACCGCATCAAAATTTATCTTGTTGCCATCCACGGTGATGGTAAAATCTTCCTTGCGTACTTTTTGTCTTTCGCCGCCATCTTTTGGCAGGTACCACCACCCTTGCGGGTTGATGTCAATTTCATATACATCAAACAGGTCCCTGTCAACATTGTTGCCAACGGTAATTACACTTTTATAACTTATTTCGGCTTCGCCGCTGTAGCCTCCTGTAACGAGGGCAATGCGTTTTTTCATGCACTTGGTTTGTTAGTGCAGCAAAGAAATATAAAATATTACACTTACAGCAATAGATATAATGATTAACAAAAGATTGAAAAGGAAGTTGGTACTTATCGACTCTCCCAAAAACAAGAATAGGTAAAAGACCTACTACGTTCTCTTACCTATTCGATAACAGGAAATATCACCTGCCGTTACTCGATGTTGCCTTTATACTAAGACCAACATTTAATTAACCACAAGGTAGAAACCTGTTGCAATATTTGCAAGCATTTGTGCTGTTAAAGTTTAGCACATGCAACTGTGCTTTATATGTGCATTTTTTCTTTCTTGGCCAACAGTTCCTCTACCGTTTCCTGATACATTTCATCGGGTACACAACAATCTACCGGACAAACGGCAGCACACTGTGGCTCTTCGTGAAACCCTTGGCATTCAGTGCATTTGTTGGGTGTTATGTAATAGGTATCTACGCTAAGCGGGGCCATACGCTGGTCGGCATCAAGACCTGTGCCATCCATTAAGGTAAATGTGCCCTTAACAGTTGTGCCATCGGATATGGCCCATTCAACACCACCTTCGTAAATAGCGTTATTGGGGCATTCGGGTTCGCAGGCACCGCAGTTAATGCACTCGTCGGTTATTTTAATTGCCATGATTAAACATTTTCGGGTTAGTAAATGGTATTGCAAAAGGGCAACCATGTTTGATGCCTTACATTTGCTTTTTCAAAAATAAGCTTCCAAAATGATTTTACAATATAGAATTGAATTATTGGTTGAGTTGGGCAGGTACATGCTGGGCAACGACGAAGAGTGGATAGCCATTAAGCAAACTGCCAGCAGGCAGAATGCATGGTTTGCACCCGAATTTGTTGAACTGAGCGTACACAATATTGCTACTTGTTTTTTACAGAAAGACAAACTGCTTGCCTGGACCGAAAGCTATGCGGTGCCAGAAGAGAACAACCATCCTAAAAATGTAGGCGTGGTAATGGCTGGCAATATACCCCTGGTTGGCTTTCACGATTTTTTATGTGTATTTGTATCGGGACATAGTATTACCATCAAAACATCCAGCAAGGATGATGTATTGATAAAGCACCTAGTGAAGAAGCTGTACGAATGGGAAATTACCGTTCAGAACATGGTAAGCTTTGCTGAGCAGCTAAAGGGCTGCGATGCATACATAGCAACTGGCAGCAATAACAGCAGCCGTTATTTTGATTATTATTTTGGTAGGTTCCCCAATATTATTCGCCGCAACAGGACATCCGTTGCCGTGCTGGACGGAACGGAAACAAAAGAAGAACTTGATCTGTTGTCAGATGACATACAATTGTATTTTGGTTTGGGTTGCCGTAATGTAACCAAACTGTATGTGCCCAATGAATATGATTTTGTTCCCTTATTGGACGCATTGAAAAAGTATGACCACTATTTTGAATTCCATAAGTACAAGCACAATTTCGACTACCATTTGGCATTATTGATTATGGGCAATAAGCTGTACATGAACAATGGCTCCATTATTTTTTCTGAAGAACAGGCACTCTTCTCCCCAATCAGTCAGGTTAATTATGAATACTACGATAACAAGCTCATTGTATCTTCTTTCTTGCAGGGCAATGATGATGTGCAATGTGTGGTTGGCCATGGACTGATGCCTTTTGGCCAGGCACAGCAGCCTGGCTTAACAGACTATGCCGATGGTATTGACACCATGCGTTTTTTAATGGAACTGAAATAATGCAAACGGGTATAGGAACATGACAAAAAGAATGGCAGTAGCAGCTACTGCCATTCCATTACTTTCGGTTTTTCATAAGAATAGCTTTGCAGCCTGGTTGTACATGCTGGTAAAGTCTTTTACAAATTGTTTGGGCGGGTTAGAGCTATCGCCCATTACCCATTCATCCCAATAGCATTTGGCCAATTGTTCAACAGTGCGTACCGTGCCTTTATAATAAGTGCTGTCCACATTCTCGCCAATGTATATGCCCCGTTTAAATGCACGGTCTGCCAGTAACACAATAGAGGTCCGCCAATCCTTAAAGGCAACAAACCTTCTGTCCTTGCCCGTCATGTTCTCTTTCTTGATAAAAGTGCCTTCAATAAATGGCACCCATTGATTGGGCAGCCTTGCACCATCTGCCTGCTGACCAATAAAATTGTTGCACAACCCATTTTTGCCGTTGGCACTTTCATTCCTGAAAATAACCTGCACGGCCCTTTTCACTTCGGCTATATAGGGTATGGTAGCAATATAGCCATTGGCTTCGGCCATAGTAATGGATGTAAGTTTAAATGGCACTACAGGCAGTTCGGGATAAGCATTTTTGATGGGCATATATTTTTGTTTTTAGATAAAGATTGTAGCAACAAGCCTAGCCTTCGTTGGTACTTATCTTGCCATTTGAAGCCAGTATTATTTTACGCACATTGGCTGGCTGTACAATGTATTTGGGGCGACGTGCCAGGTATAACCTTTTTTTTTCGATACGCATGATATTTACCGCATCGGCCTGGTTGCCACCAAGCACATGGTAGCAGGTACTGTCTTCACCAACATACAATGCCACATGGCCACCTTCTTTACGGGTAAACGTAAGCACATCGCCCAGCATGGGCTGGGGACTCTTTACACCAAATGTGCCCCAGTTCAGTGCCCATAAAGGATCCACGGGTATCTGCCTGCCTGTTCTTTTGGCCAGCACTGCCATAAACAGGCCACACCAGGGCACTGCATCTGCATCATACTCTTTTTCTACCTTGCCTCCTATTTCTTTTGCCCAGGCCATAATTACTTTGTTGTTGCCGGGCCCGGGTACTTCTTCAGTTGCATACATTGTAAGGGCTTCCAGCACCATTTTTGGTCCGTCTTCTTGCGATAGCCATTGATATTGGGTAGGTAATGTTGGCATGGGCTACAATTTTAAATTGGTAGGCAGGTTCAATCATTCATCTTTATAAACCTGTAGCAAAATACAGTTGGTTTTTTTTATATGCAAGAGGGAGAATACTGTATTTTTTGAGGGTTTGCCACGAGACCCTGCTGTGGCAAATACGCAGTATGCGGCAATAAAAAACCCGTTGTTCATCAACGGGGTCAATCATATAGTATGTATAGAGCAGTTTATTTGTTGTCAATCAGCCACCTGATGGCAAGCTCATAGCCTTTTAACCCAAGGCCAATAATGGAGCCTTTGCATTTGGCAGATACATGCGATATTTTCCTGAAATCTTCCCGTGCATGCACGTTGCTGATATGCACTTCTATTACAGGTGATGTAATGGCTGCAATAGCATCGCCCAAGGCAACAGAAGTATGTGTGTAGCCACCGGGGTTCAACACAATGCCATTGTATTCAAAACCTACGGATTGCAATTCGTTGATGAGTTCGCCTTCCACATTGCTTTGATAGTAATGCAAGTCCAGGTGCGGGAATATTTTCTCCAGCAGTTCCAGGTATTGGTCAAATGTCTGGCTACCATACACACCAGGTTCACGTGTGCCTAAAAGGTTGAGGTTGGGCCCGTTAATAATTGCAATTTTCATATTGTATAAATGAAAACGAATGTACAGAGAAAAGCCCTCTCAAGTGAAAGGGCCTTACAAATACTGTTTCTATAAATTAGTTCTTTGCCATCATGCCTACAAAATCATCAAACAGGTACCTGCTATCGTGTGGGCCAGGCGTGGCTTCTGGATGGTATTGCACACTGAATGCCTGCCTGTCTTTTAACCGTATGCCTTCAATGCTTTCGTCATTCAGGTTCAGATGGGTTATCTCCACATTGTCATGGTTGCGTACCGCTTCAGGGTCCACACCAAAACCATGGTTCTGTGTGGTGATTTCGCATAGGCCTGTAATGATATTCTTTACAGGATGGTTCAGTCCGCGGTGCCCATGATGCATCTTAAATGTTGGGATTCCGTTTGCCAATGCCAGTAATTGATGCCCGAGGCAGATGCCAAATACCGGTTTGTTTTCCTGCAATATTTCCTTTACCGTAGCAACTGCATAAGGCATTGCTGCTGGGTCGCCAGGGCCGTTGGAAATAAAGTACCCATCGGGGTTAAACTCTTTCAGTTTACTTAAGCCTGTTTTTGCAGGATACACTTTTACATGTACGCCACGTTCCACTAAACAGTTCAGTATGTTTTTCTTGATGCCAAAATCAAGTACCGCAACTTTCAGTTTCGAATCAGCATTGCCCAATTCATATTCCTTTTGTGTACTAACCACACTTGCAAGCTCGAGCCCGTCCATGCTTGGGCATTTGGCCAGTTCCTCTTTCAATTTTGCCTCATCCAATATTTCCGAAGAAATAATACAGTTCATTGCCCCTTTGGTGCGTACATGGGCCACTAAAGCCCTTGTATCAATACCTTCAATAGCAACAAGGTTATTGGTTACCAAGTATTCATTTAAGGAACCTGTTGCTTGAAAACGGCTGAACTGTTCTTCGAGGTTCCTTGCAATCAACCCACGAATCTTGATTGAATCGCTTTCCACATCGGCATCTTTTACACCGTAATTGCCCACGTGTACATTGTTCATAATTAGCACCTGGCCGGTATAGCTGGGGTCGGTAAATACTTCCTGATACCCTGTCATGCCTGTATTGAAACAAAGCTCGCCTGTAGTAGTGCCAATTTTACCAAATGCCTGTCCGTAAAAAACATTTCCATCTTCCAGTATAAGTATTGCCTGCTGTTTTATATGAGCCATGGTGTATTGTTGGTTTTTTATTGATGCAAAAGAAGTTCTTAGTTTTTAAAATCGGTTATAAATTTTCTAACAATTTTTGTGGGGTAACGATATAAAAAAAGCAAGACTAAAATTAGTCTTGCTTTTATATGTGAATCTTTTAAACATCGGAATTATTCTTCTGTTTTAGGTTCTTCGGTTACTTCAGCAGATGCTTCAGTTACTGGTGCAGCTTCGGTAGCAGCCTCAGCTTTCTTTTTGGCACCACCAGCCCTACGTGTTTTCTTAGCAGGTTCAGCAGCTTTAGCAACGCTTTTACCGTAGATCTCGTTGAAGTCAACCAACTCAATCATTGCTTTTTCGGCATTGTCACCCGGACGGATGCCCAACTTGATGATCCTTGTGTAACCACCTGGGCGGCTAGCAATTTTAGGACCTACAACTGTAAACAATTCTTTGGTAGCAGCTTTATCTTGCAAATGGCTGAAGATAATCCTGTGTTGGTGGCTGATCTGTTCTTTGGTATCAGCTTTCTTTGTTTTAGTTAATAAAGGCTCAACGTAGGTACGCAATGCTTTGGCTTTTGCCAAAGTAGTAACGATACGTTTGTGTGTTATTAACTGGCTGGCCAAATTGCTCAGCAATGCAACCCTGTGTGCCTTTTTACGGCCTAGGTTGTTGATTTTGTCTCCGTGACGCATGACTGTTTGTTTTAAGATTCACCTGCACCGTGTCAGGATTTGCAGGCTACTGTTTATGAATAGCTATAAGCAATTAGCCTTTAGCTCTTAGCAGGTTGCTAGTGGCTAAAGGCTAATACCTATTGGCTTAATTGTCTAAATTATCTAAACCCAATTTCACTAAATCCATTCCAAAGCTCAAACCTCTTTCGTTCAATACCTGGTCAATTTCAGAAAGTGATTTCTGGCCAAAGTTCCTGAACTTCATCAAGTCTTCTTGTTCGTATTGAACAAGCTCGCTCAAAGAATTGATCTTAGCAGCTTTCAAGCAATTGAATGCACGAACGGAAAGGTCTAAATCTTCCAATGGTGTCTTCAATACTTTACGCAATTGCAATACTTGCTCATCAACAACATCTTCTTTTTTGTCTTCCCTGTTGTCAAACGTAATGTTCTCGTCAGTGATGATCATTAAGTGTTGTATCAAAATGCGTGAAGCTTGCTTCACAGCTTCTTCCGGGTGAATGGTACCATCGGTAACCACATCAAGAATCAACTTTTCAAAGTCGGTCCTTTGCTCCACACGGTAGTTTTCGATAGAGTATTTTACGTTAACGATTGGTGTGTGGATTGAATCGATAGAGATATATCCAAACACGCTATCCTTAACTTTATTGTCTTCTGCAGGCACATAACCACGGCCTTTAGAAATAGTCAATTCTATATCCAGCTTAGAAGTATTGTCCATTGTGCAAATTGACAATTCAGGGTTCATTACTTCAAAGCTTGCACTTGCTTCGCCAATTTGGGCTGCACCAAAATTGGTAGTGCCTTTAATGGACAAAGTAACTTTTTCCGTAGTTACATCATGGTCAACTGTTTTCTTGAACCTTACTTGTTTCAGGTTCAGGATAATTTCAGTTACGTCTTCTGTAATACCTTTAATGGTTGCAAACTCGTGGTCAACACCTTCAATCTTAATACCGGTAATAGCATAACCTTCAAGGCTATTCAACAATACACGGCGTAAAGCGTTTCCGATAGTTAAACCGTAACCCGGCTCTAACGGGCGAAATTCAAATTGTCCGTCAAATTCAGTTGCTTTCTGAAGAACAATTTTGTCCGGCTTCTGGAAGTTTAAAATGGCCATTTTATACGCTCCGATTTTTATTTGTGTAAATTTTTGATACCAGCGTCCCAAACATATCCGATCTCTTTCGGCGTCGCACCCATCATCGCTTGGAACGGTACTGAACAGTTGAAGGCAAAAGGTATGCACCTTTCGCCTTCGCTCATTCATGATTATTTAGAGTACAATTCTACAATCAATTGTTCCTTGATGTTTTCAGGAACATGCTCCCTTTCAGGGTATGTAATAAATGTACCTTTCTTTTCAGTTTCGTTCCAGTCTATCCAGCCAAACTTAGGGTTCTTGCCACGGCTCTTGCTAAGGATAGATGAGTTGTGCTCACTCTTAGGACGGTAAGCAATCACATCACCTGGTTTGCAGGAGTAAGAAGGGATGTTCCTTACTTCGCCATTTACAGTAATGTGTTTGTGGGCAACCATTTGCCTTGCTTCAGGACGGCTAGCAGCCAAACCTAAACGGAAAATGGTGTTGTCTAAACGGGCTTCCAGCAATTTGATCAGGTTTTCACCTTTAACGCCTTTCATACGAGAGGCTTCTTCAAATGTTTTGCGGAACTGACGCTCCAATACACCGTAAGTGTATTTGGCTTTTTGCTTTTCGCGAAGTTGCAATGCATATTCACCCAAGCTCTTACGCTTGCGGGCTGCACCGTGTTGGCCTGGAGGGTTGCTGTTCTTAGTCAACCATTTGCCATTGCCTAAAATAGGCTCACCGAAAATTCGGGAGATTTTGGTCTTAGGACCAGTGTAACGTGCCATAATGTTTATTCATTTCGATTTTTTTGTTTCGTTGTTCCGATCGTTGAAAAATCGTAAAAATTTAATCGGACAACCTATAATAAATGAAATTCCAGAATATATAAATTCCAAGTTCCGGTTGTTCCCCATTGGGACCCGGAACCTGGAACCTTATAAAAAATTAAACCCTTCTTTTCTTAGGAGGACGACAACCATTGTGTGGCAAAGGTGTAATGTCCTTGATAGAAGTTACTTCGATACCGTTTTGAGAAATGGAACGGATAGCACCTTCACGGCCAGAGCCTGGTCCTTTTACATATACATCCACTCTTTTCAAACCTGCATCCAATGCTACTTTAGCAGCATCTGCAGCAGCCATTTGAGCTGCATAAGGTGTGTTCTTCTTAGAACCACGGAAACCCATTTTACCAGCAGATGACCAAGAAATAACCTGACCAGACTTGTTGGTGAATGCAACGATAATGTTGTTGAATGTAGCACTGATGCGTACATCTCCAGCTGCGTCAACCTTTACGATCCTTTTTTTCGCAGCCGCTTTGGCACTGTTCTGTGCCTTTGATGGTTTTGCCATTTTTTGTTTTGTTTGAGGTAATCTTCTGAAAAAATACCCGCCTCCTGTTAAGCATTTTGTGCAACGATCCAGCGGTTTATATGTAAATCCCAAAAAAGAAAATTCCAAATCCAGGTTATTGGATTTGGGATTTCCTCTTTGTTATTTCTATTTCTTAGGTGCCTTTTTCTTACCGGCAACTGTTTTACGCTTACCTTTCCTGGTACGGCTGTTTGTTTTGGTACGCTGACCACGAACCGGCAAACCTTTACGGTGACGCAGGCCACGGTAACAAGCGATATCCAATAAACGCTTGATGTTCATTTGGGTTTCGCTACGCAAAGCACCTTCAACCTTGATTTCAGCGTTGATGATGTTACGGATGGCAGCTTGCTCATCATCGTTCCATTCATTCACTTTTTTGTCAAAGCTGATACCAGCCCTGCTTAAAATATCCTGAGCAGTAGAACGACCAATACCGTAAATATAGGTAAGTCCTATTTCGCCTCTTTTGTTCTTTGGTAAGTCTATACCGGCAATACGTGCCATAATCTATCTTGAATTTTGAATGTGAGTTGTTGAATTATCCTTGTCTTTGTTTAAAACGAGGATTCTTTTTGTTAATCACGTAAAGCTTGCCTCCACGTTTAACAATCTTACAGTCAACACTGCGTTTTTTGATTGATGCTCTTACTTTCATTTTTTAAGCTTTTAGCTCTCAGCTTTGGGCTGTTAGCCTGTTCGTATTGATAAAATTATTTGCTTCTAATGACTTGCAGCTAACAGCTAGCTTACTTATACCTGAAATTGATCCTTCCCCTTGTCAAATCATACGGGCTCATTTCCACGCCTACTTTATCTCCGGGCAAAATCCTGATGTAGTGCATCCTCATTTTACCAGAAATGGTAGCCAATATTTCGTGACCGTTTTCCAACCTAACCCTGAACATGGCATTACTCAATGCTTCAAGTATTACTCCGTCCTGTTTAATAAGTTGTTGTTTCGACATAATTTTTTCGGGCTGCGAAGATAAGAGTGAATTAATTAAAAAAGAAAAAATTATCCAAAAAAATATTTTGCCCTTAAAAACAGGTGCAAATGGGCGTAAATAAACAATTGTGTACCATACTGTCCCGGTTGAAAAAACAGCAAACGTTCTCGGTAACGATTGCGTAAAAATACATTTATTATCAGGCATCAAACAAGTTTCAAGCAAGTAGCTTGCTAGCGTTAAATACCATTGCCCTTAACAATTGCTTGTTGATTATGAAAAAAAATTACTTCTTGCTTCGTGGAAGCGGATTGGCCTGTACCCTCTTGTTGTTTTGCTTTTCACTGTTTTCGGTAATCTCTTCCCAAGGCCAAGTTGCAACTTACCCCCTTACAAGCGGTTCTGGTGGTTCGGGTACGGCCAGTACCGCAGGCACCGGTACAAATGTTACTGCCGGCACACTGATTTCCGGCTCACAAATGCTGGCATCCTCTTATAATTCCAGCGGTTACAGGGTTAAAACCAATAGTTTGGTATGGCCCAGTGCCATTACAGACGGTTATGGGTTCGATATACCATTATCGCCCAAAACAGGCTTCGATTTCAGTTTAACAGGCATTACTGCAGAGATCAATAGCCAAAGCTACAATACAAACACTACCAACCTATATATTGAGCCTTATTACCAAATTGATGGAAACGGGGTATGGAAAAGGCTTAACAATGCCGTAACGGCAACTGTAACTGCCACAAATACCAGTATCAATTTTGGCCCTGTAAGCGATGCCTTTTATAGCGGCCATACTTATATTTTCAGATTTTATGTGTACGCATCCGCAGTATCGGACAAAAACGACAACTTCCGCATCAAGAATATGGTCTTTAATGGCGTTGTGGCGGGCCCTCCATCAGTGGCACCCATTGTAACCACCATTGCCCCTGCAACGTCCATTACAAAATATTCAGCCAATGTAAATGGTACTTATTCTTTTGGTACGGGTTTCCGTGCTGTAAATACGAGTGGCATTGTTTGGAGCACCACTACCAACCCTACCGTATTGCTATCTACCAAAACAACCAATGGTGCTTCTGGTATTATCAATAGCACACTTACCGGCCTTACGCCCAATACATTGTATTATGCCAGGGCGTATGCCATAACACAGCTTGATACCATATATGGTTTGAATGTGTCTTTTACAACGTTGCCGCCAACTGTGCCTTCGTTGGTAACCACTGCCGTTACCGCTATACAGTCAAACAAGGCAACCTCGGGTGGCAATTCAATTGATAGCGGCGGTTATTTCATAACGGAAAAAGGTATTTGCTGGAACACTTCACCAACACCTACCACGGCAAACTTCACCAACAATGAGGGTACAGGCAATGCTTCTTTTGCAAGTACCATGAAAAACCTTTTGCCCAGTACCACTTATTATGTAAGGGCCTATGCAAAAAACAGTTTGGGTACCGGTTATGGCAATGAGTTGAGTTTTACAACAGGTACAGCGGTGCCTGTGATAGCAGCCGTGCCGGGCGTAATCAATTTTGGCAATGTAAACTTCAACGCAGCTGCACCAGTGGTTTCCTATACCCTATCTGCTGCTTATTTAACACCCAATGCAGGTAATATAACTGTTACAACACCGGCAGGCAGCCCCTTAAAAATATCCACATCCAGCAACAGCGGCTTTGGCAACAGCTTAACCATCCCATACAGTATCGGCACATTGACCAATACAAAAATCTATGTACAGTTTGCTACTGGTACTTATGGCAATTTCAGTAGTTACATCGCACATTCTGGCGGCGGTGCATTGCCTGCAAATACCGACACTGTTTTCTTGGCAGGCAGTATTGTACAGGACCCCAATGTGTTAACCAATTCAGGAACCGATTTCTGGTTGGGTTTTGGCTATCAGGAAAAAATGAGCAAAACTCCCGGCGATGCAGATGAAGCAAGAATGTCGGTATATGTAACCACGCTTAGCCAATCAGCAACCGTTCATGTTGAGCTTCCAGGTGCAGGCTATTCGCAATCCTTTACCATTCCGGCAAATAGCTTCCATGAATTCACCAATTTCCCTATCGGTACAGGCACCAATGATTCCAGGCTGTATGCAACAGGAATAAGCGATAAGGGCATACATGTTTACAGCGACAATAATACCCCTGTATCTGTTTTTCTGCATACGTACACCAATTCCAATTCAGCTGCAGGTGCCATGATATTCCCAACCAATACCTGGAACTCAAGCTATACAGTGCAGGCTTATGGTGGATCGAGCAACACGTCCAACCCCAATTCATTCTTTTTTGTAATTGCAAAAGATGACAATACACAGGTAACTTTTACGCCAACACAACCAATCGTAAATGCTGCATCTGCTTTCAGCTCTAACCAAACTACAGCAGCCAATACCGCTTATGCTGCTGGTGGCACTTATACGGTTACCTTAAACAAAGGACAGATCTTTAATGCAATGGGAGGTTTTGGTTCGGGCAGCACAGGGTTGGACCTTAGCGGATCGACCGTTAAAACAAGCTGCGATAAAAAGATTGCCGTATTTGGCGGCAATGGCCGTGTACTGGTAAATGCCAACGTAGCCAATTGTACGGCATCTTCGGGCTCTGACCATTTGATACAACAAATGTTTCCAACGGTGGCCTGGGGTACAAGGTACCTGACCAACCCAACCAAAACAATGGAGTTTAACTACTTTAGGATTTACGTGCAGGATGCATCCACTGTAGTAAAAGTTAATGGAACAGCATTGGCAAATACAACGCTTGTCAACAATTTATACTACCAGTATTCTTCAAGTCAACCGCTTTTAATTGAAAGCGATAAACCAATTAATGTAAGCCAATTCATTACAGCCGGTGACTGTGCAGTAAATAATGGCAGTAAAGGTTCTGGCGATCCTGAAATGATTATACTTAGTCCGCTGCAACAGGCCATCACCAATGCAACGGTGTATTCTTCGCCCTTTAAAGGCACCAATGCTTCTCCTGCTGTTAAGCCCGCTTTGTCAAACGGAACCATTGGCAACTGTGCAAGTTTTTTAAATGTAATTATTCCCAACGCAGGTGTTGCAAGTTTTAAATTGGATGGATTAAATGTTGCCGATACAGGAATGGCCAGTGCAGCAGTTTGCCCGCAAAGTGGTGGCAACAGGGATTGCATTGCTTTTTCAGCCAGTACCATCATGCTTCCTATGGCACAGGCATTTAAACCGCACCCGCAAGACCCTAACTATTCCATAGCCAAATTCTGGGTAACTACAGGTGCGGCACATACCTTATCATCCGATATTGGTTTCAATGCAATTGCCTATGGCGTTGGCGATGGCGAAAGTTATGGTTACAATGCAGGTACTGCTGTTAAAGACTTATCATCAATCAGCATAGCACAAAACCCTTTTGGTACAGATACGTCCAGTTCCTTAATCAAAACCTGTAAAGGCAATCCGGTAACACTGAAAATTGCCTTGCCTTATTTACCTTATAAAGTAGACAGTATAGTATGGAACCCCAGAAGCAATCCGGTAGCACCATCTGGTGCCGTAAAAGGTACGTTGGCACCTGATGCTTCCAACCCAAGTGGCTTCTCTGCCCAGTATTCAGGTACAACAGTAGTAGACGGCCAGACCTTCTATATTTATACATGTCCGGTTACCTATACTTTTTCGCAAGAAGGCACTTTCCATTTAACCGCAACTGCGTATGGAACTTTTGCAAGCGACTGTAGCGGCTTTGCAGAAAAGCCGATAGATGTAATGGTTGGGCACGATGATATATCTTTTACCGCTATACCCGGAGCATGTGGCAGCACGGCCGTAACATTTACAGACAACTCAACACCGCTTACCGGAACCACCATAAAGCAATGGCAATGGGACTTTGGCGATGCAACTACTTTTACAGGCACACCGTCAAGCCCTAACCCAACGCCCAACCCACATATCTATCCACCAATAAGCAGCGGCGTAACATCGTATTGGGCAAAACTGAAAACCATCAATAGTGTTGGATGCTTCAATACCGACAGTGTGTTCATTGACCTTTCCTATAACCTGAAAGCAAAATTTGTTGCTTCGCCTGACACGATCTGTTCCGGTGGTACCGTAACATTTACTGACCAGTCAACCGCCAATGCAGTAGAATGGACATGGAACTGGGACGATGGCACACCGAATACCGTTGTTACCGGCACATCGCCAACGCCAGCAGTTACACATACTTTTACCAATACCACCAATGCAAACATTACAAGAAAGGTGAAACTCTTTGTAAAGAATGCAGCAGGCTGTACCAGTGCAACTGTTGACACCAACATTGTAGTGATAGCAAAACCAGTGGTTGACTTTAATACACCACCAGGTATTTGCCTGGGCGGCAGTATGCAGTTTACCAATATATCCACACCAACAACGGGTGTAAGCTATGCATGGAATTTTGGTGATGCTGCCAACTCAACCCCATCAAATCCCAATACAAGCACATTACAAAATCCATCGCATATCTATACCACCACTGGCCCTTTTAGTGTAACGCTTACAGTAACAGACAATCATTACGGCTGTTCCGATACAAAGATCAAGGCACTATCATCAACCATTTACCAGTTGCCTACGGCTATTATCAATGCCCCTAGTTCGGCATGTTTAAAAGATACAGTACAGTTCATTGATGCCAGCACTGCAGGTACAGGCAATACCGTAACCGATTGGGCTTGGACATTTGGCGATGGTGGCACTGCAACCATACAGAACCCCAAACATCCTTACTATGTTACGGGCAGCCAATCGGTAACATTGACTGTAAAGAACGACAAGGGCTGTGTAAGTTCCGTTACAAGCCAACCCATCAACATTAAACCCATACCCAATGTAACTTTTAGTGCCATTCCGAATATCTGTTTAAATGCCGCTGCAATGACTATTACGCAGGCATCCGAAACAACAGGTATTGCAGGTGCCACACCCACACCTTGGGCATATACAGGCACAGGTGTTTCGGGTACCAGCTTCAATCCATTAACCGCTGGCGTTGGCTCCGCACAGGTAATTGCCACATTCACTGCTGCCAATGGCTGTAAAGATGCCGATACCACAACCATTACTGTGTTGCCACTACCTTTGGTAAGCTTTACAGTTAGCAGTACTACTTGCGAAAAATCGGCCATAACATTTACCAGTACATCCACACCCAATGCTGCTTCCATCCAGTCATTAACATGGAATTTTAATGATGCAGGAAGCACAGCAAACGTTTCTCCGGCCACACACACCTACAATACTGCTGCTACTTATAATGTGGTACTTACAGTAACCAATAGCAACAACTGTACAGCATCGTTGCCACAACAGGTTATTGTGCATAACAGGCCATTTGCCAATTTCAGCTTGCCAGCATCGGTTTGTTTGCCAGACGGCGGTGCAACGTTTACCAATCTTTCCACTGTGGCAGATGATGCCAACCCATCATACTCCTGGAACTTTGGTGACCCGAATGACCCTTCCGGTTCAACATCACCCAACCCAACGCACCATTATAGCTCCACCAGTGCCAGCGGCTTTCCGGTAATGCTTACCGTAACCAGTCAATACAATTGCAAAAAGGATACTACCATTGCTTTATTGAATGTGTACCCGCAACCACTTGCTGCATATACTACAGACAGGCCAGAAGTTTGTTTGACTGACTCGTTCACCTTCATCAACCAATCGGCCAGTGCAGCCGTAACATGGCAATGGGATTTTGGCGACAATACCACCAATACCGTTTCGCAAGGGCCCAAGCATACTTATACCAGTGCGGGCACTTTCTATACATCTTACTCCTATGTGGATAGCAAAGGCTGTATAAGCAACGTAGCTAAGGATACATTAACCGTAAACCCTAACCCGGTAGTAGATGCCGGCCCAACAGTGTACATACTGCAAGGCAATGCTGCGGTATTGAAAGCAACAGCAGGTGGCAGTAGTGTATTGGATTATTTGTGGACACCTTTAAACCCGACCACATACCTTAACTACGACACTTTGCTGAACCCACTATGTATGCCTTTAACAGACGAGTTCTATACATTGACCGTAACAGGTGCAGGCGGTTGCTATGCACAGGATACCATGAGCGTAAAATTGTTGATGGAACCTGTTATACCCAATGCCTTCTCCCCTAATGGCGATGGCATTAACGATACCTGGGAAATTGGCAACCTGAGTACCTACTTTGGTGCAACTGTGGAAGTGTTTAACAGGAACGGCCAGCAGGTATGCATGATCAAGGGTTATTCTACAGGATGGGATGGAAGAGTGAATGGCAAACCATTACCGGTTGGCACTTATTACTACATCATCAACCCTAAAAACGGGCATAAGATAATGAGTGGAAATGTTACCATATTGCGGTAACAAATAATCATGAGCAAAAAAGAAAGACCTGAAAAAAATCAGGTCTTTCTTTTTTTATAAGCTGTTCTGTTATTACAATTATGGCATGATGATCAATGGGCTGCTGCCGGCAATTTCTACCAGTTCCAGGTCAAATATCAATTCCTTGCCAGCCAATGGATGGTTGGCATCCAGCACTACCACTTCGTCTTTTACTTCAACAATCACTACAGGGAAATTCTGCCCCGCACCATTGCTCATGTTCAGCTGCATGCCTAGCTGCGGTTCCATATCGGCCGGGAACTGGTTCCTCGGAAATTCCATGATCATGTCTTCTTGCGGATCGCCATAGGCCTCGTTAGCAGGAATGTTGATGGTTTTTTTTTCGCCGATTGCCATACCTGTTACGCCATCATCAAAACCTTTAATTACCATACCGCTACCAATTTCAAATTCCAATGGTTCACGTCCCTCGCTGCTGTCAAATGTGCTGCCATCGGTCAGTTTACCATGATAATGGATTTTTACGGTGTCGCCTTTTTTTGCTTGTTGCATTGTGTAGTTTTTTATTTGTTGTTATTGTTACCCGTTTTCGAAGCACCAATAATTATTCCTGATCAATTGTTATTTTCTTCAAAATAATATGCAGCAGTAATTTGATTTGCGGGAACGAAAACGGGGCCAAAATACAGCCTTAGTGGTAACTGCACAATTAATTTATCTAACTTCCACCTCCATAAAAATACTTGCATGAAAAAACTGTTTTTTATCCTCCTGTTTATCAGTACCCTTTCATGGGCCCAATCCAAGAAAGAAAACAGCGAGGTTCTTCCGGCAGCATATAGAACCAATGTGTACCTGCCTTTACTAAAAGGCAAGCGGGTAGCCATTTTTGCAAACCACACTGCCACCATAGGCAACAGGCATTTAGTGGATACCTTACTTAAGCTTGGTGTGAACATTACGGTTGCCTTTGGCCCCGAACACGGTTTTAGGGGAACGGCAGATGCAGGCGAGAAAGTGGACAATTATACAGATGCCACAACCGGCATACCCGTAGTATCGCTCTTTGGCAAAAAGAGAAAGCCCACAGCAGATGACCTAAAAAATGTGGACATTATGCTATTCGACATTCAGGATGTAGGTACGCGGTTCTACACATTCATCTCCTCCCTGCAGGAATACATGGAAGCAGCCTTTGAAAACAGCAAGCCTTTGATTATACTGGACAGGCCCAACCCCAATGGCTTTTATGTGGATGGCCCTGTATTGGATACTGCGTATAAAAGTTTTGTAGGCATGAACCCCATACCTACTGTATATGGAATGACCATAGGCGAATATGCATTTATGGTTGCCGGCGAACAATGGCTGTCGCCAAAGGCCAACGAAAAATATGCATACTATAAAACTGCCCAAAACTCCAAAGACACACCCTTTCATTTTCAATTAATCAAATGTGCCAACTATACACATAAAAGCAAATATGTTTTGCCTATAAAACCATCACCCAATCTGCCCGATATGGCAAGCATTTACTGGTATGCCAGCAATTGCCTGTACGAAGGAACGGTACTGAGCGAAGGCCGCGGCACCGAACACCCCTTCTGCATTTTTGGCCATTCCACATTGCCCAAAAACCTTTTTGCCTTTACACCAACACCCAAAGACGGGGCAAAGGAACCCAAACTGAAAGACCAGCTATGCTATGGCTGGAACCTGTTTGCCACAAACGAGGAAGTGTTGAAAATGGTTGACCATAAAGTTCAGTTGAAATACCTGCTGGAAGCTTATCGGCTTTTTCCTGACAAGGAAAATTTCTTTATCAAAGTAAGCAAGGGCAATCCAGACCAATCCTTCTTCAATAAATTAGCTGGCAACAAAGAGTTGATGCAGCAGATAAAAGACGGCAAATCGGAAACCGAGATAAGGGCAAGCTGGCAACCCAAACTGGATGCGTTTAAAACAATACGCAAGAAGTATTTGATGTATGAAGATTTTGAATAAACAAATAGGTCATGGAAAAACCATGACCTATTTACTATAAACTATTAGCTATATACTATTTACCCAAATAGCTGAAACAGTTCTTTGCAATTTCACTGATGCTGTTCCAGTCTTTTGCATCCAATGCCTCTTTCTTAAACAATTGGCTGCCCATACCAACGGCAGTTGCACCTGCACCAAACCACGATGCAAAACTGTCTTTGGTTGGTTCAACACCACCGGTAACCATCAGTTTCTGTTTAGGGAAAACCGCTTTTACGCCTTTTACAAACTTGGCCCCTACCACATCGCCTGGGAATATCTTTACCACTTCGCAACCTGCTGTTGCCGCATCGTAAATTTCCTTCACTGTCATACAACCGGGCATATACGGCACTTTGCTTTGGTAACACACATCAAACACTTCTGCAGTATAGCAAGGCGATACCACAAAGCTTGCACCGGCTTCTATAAACGCAGTGGCATCTTTTGCTTTCAGCACTGTACCCACACCCAATGTATAACCAGGGTAATCAGGCAGGCTTGCAGCCAGCACCTTAAATGTTTCCAAGGCATTCTCGCCACGGTTGGTGAATTCAAATACACGGATACCGCCTTTATAGCAGGCATCAAAAACGTTCTTGCATATTTCGAGATCGCTGTTGTAAAAAACCGGTACAACTGGGTAATCAACCAGTTGCTGTATCGTTTGCTCTTGTGACATGTTGCTTGTTGTTTTGCTTTTTGATTATTTAAAGGTTTAAAAATACAGTGTAAAATAATATCATGGCTATCCAATCGCCCTGCACCCCCTATTTCTACGCAATCGTATCCGTAATTTTTTAAAATAATGAAGCGGCAATACCCGTTTCTGCATAATTTTGAAGCCTTGCCTGCTTGCCTATTCTGCTAAAATTTTATTTTTTAAATCAAACACAATTTTAAAGATGTCAAAAAAAGTTGTAACACTTGGTGAAATCATGTTGCGTTTATCAACGCCCGATTTCAAACGATTTGTTCAGGCAGACACCTTCGATATTACCTATGGTGGTGGCGAAGCAAACGTATCTGCCGCCTTATGTAACTATGGCTTAAACGGTACTTTCGTTTCTAAGGTTCCTAATAATCCCATTGGCCAAAGTGCCATCAACCATTTACGCCGTTATGGTGTGGATACGCAGTTTGTGGCCCGTGGCGGCGACCGTTTGGGTATCTACTTCCTGGAAACAGGTGCTTCCATGCGTGCATCGCAAGTAGTGTACGACCGTGCAGGTGCTTCCATTGCAGATGTGGACGCAAGCGAATTTGATTGGGATAAAATATTTGACGGTGCAGAATGGTTCCATACAACCGGTATCACTCCTGCCCTTAGCGATAAAGCTGCTGCACTTACATTGGCTGCATTGAAAGCTGCAAAAGCAAAAGGCATCACAACCAGTATCGACCTCAACTTCCGTAAAAAATTATGGACCAAAGAAAAGGCTCGTGAAGTAATGACGGGTCTTTGCGAGTTTGTAGATGTTTGTATCGGCAACGAAGAAGATGCCGACTTATGTTTGGGTTTCAAAGCTGCCAATACCGACGTTACCAAAGGCGAACTGAACCTGGACGGCTTTAAAGATGTGTTTGCACAAATGAAAGCCAAGTTCGGTTTCAAATTCATCGCATCGTCTTTACGCGAAAGCCACAGTGCAAGCGATAACGGATGGAGTGCATTGGTGTATGATGGTACTGATTTCTACCACACAAAAGAATACAATGTACGTATTGTGGACCGCGTTGGTAGTGGCGACAGCTTTGCAAGTGGCCTTATCTACGGTTTAGTAACAGGTATGCCAATGGCTGATGCTGCAGAATTTGGCGTTGCTGCAAGTGCTTTGAAGCATACCATTCCGGGCGATTTGAACCATGCTACTTTAGCCGAGGTGAAAGACCTGGTTAAAGGTGATGGCAGCGGACGTGTACAAAGATAATTGCTGATATATGCTATCAGATGTATGATATAAAGATCCGCCTGCTTTACGTATGGCGGATTTTTATTTTGTTGTCGGCAATAAAACACAGCTCAGCTTTAGTGGCGTCGCACCCATCAACAGAAGAATATGACCAGCCTTTTATCAAAGCTTAGCCATCTTCCTATTGAATAGCAGTAGCTTCGCCCAAAGCCCCAACAAACGAATAAACCATTTAACTAATTAACCAATAAACAAACCAACATGATCATCGACCACTTAAACAACATCGACAAATACGCATCACTTCATCCATTGTTTGCACAAGCAATTGCTTACATCAAAAGCCAGGACCTTGCCAATGCAGAAATCGGGAAGTTTGATATTACAGAGGGATTGAAAGCTATCTACTCCGACAAAAAAGGCGTAACCGCCGCAGAAAGCGACGCAAAATTCGAATGTCACGATAAGCATATAGACATACAGGTATGCATACGTGGCAAAGAAACCATTGGCTGGAAACCACGCAACACCTGCAAAGAGCAGAAAGGCGAATACAACCCCGAAAAAGATGTGGTATTTTATGCAGATGCACCAGATATGTACTTTCAGTTGACCGATAGCCAATTCGGCATTTTTTACCCCGAAGATGTACATAGCCCAATGATTAATGTAGATGATCAATCAATCAAGAAACTGGTCATCAAAGTAAAAATCTAACCAGAACCGTATATACAACAAAAACAAAAGGCTTCAACAATGTTGAAGCCTTTTGTTTATAAGTAGAAAAGCAGAAGCGTTTTATTTTCCTGTACCGTCAGCCACCATAGTTGCCTGCTTTCTTGCCTTTAATTTTTTGGCACCATAGCCAACACCTGCAGCTACTAACAAAGACAATCCGCCATCAATAGGCACATCATCGGTATCATCGCCAAAACCTGGCTGTGCATGCAAGAGGGAAGGCAAAAACATTATTACTAGCAATACAATAACCTGTATGGTTGATATTTTGATTTTCATAATCGAAAGTTTAATTGTTTTGAAAAGTTTACATGTTCAATCATTATAAGGTTTTGAATGTTGGGCCTTGATCAACCCAACATTCAAAACACAATGTTTATTGTATTACCAGTTTTTCAGTTTTCTTGTCTGTACCGTTATTCAATGTTACGTAATAAGTTCCTTTTGCAAGACCTTTCACATTTACACTCACTTGACCATTCTGAACATTACCAGCAGCTACAGTTTTCACCGTTTTGCCTTCTGCACTAACAATGCTGATTGTTGTATTTGCTTGATCCACATTGGTGAAGCTCACTTTTACAACATCCGTTGCTGGGTTAGGGCTCAGTTTAACAGAGAAAGTAGATGCTATAACAGGCAACACAGAAGGGGATTGTTTCATTCCAATTTCAAAGCGGCCTTCACCTTGGCTTGCAGCATCTGTTGTTGTTGCAAAGTCATAAGTGGCACCAGGTTCAATTTTGGTTTGTACATTTAGGTATTTATCTACTAGATATAGCGTGGTGCCAGCATTTAGCTTAACATCGTCCACTTTAATGGTAAACGATCTTGCCTGGTTGGTAACCAAACCTAAAGGAATCACTTCCCCATCTTTCAGTTTTCTGTAATCCAAGCTCAACCTGCTGTTGTCTTTGGTAATTGAGTAGAAGTTCACATCAGAGTTGATGAATTTGGCACCATCTTCATATTCTGTTTCGGCTTTGTATTTGTCAGCAAATTCAAAATTCAATTCGTCCCAGAACATATTTGCACCTTCCAGCCTCAACTTCACATAGCTGTTATTGTTGTAGTTACGGAAAAGGTTATCTGTTTGTCCAGACGCTTTACATGCTTCGGGGAAAGTAATGGAAGCGGCAGTACCCAATGTTGTAACGTTTGCCACAAAAGCACCACCAACAGGTAGTATATAACTTGTTGCAAATGGTTTAGCTGCAGAATAACCACCCCTGTTACCAATACTCGGATCGAAAACATAGAAATTCGCATCCATATTGGTACGGCTTGTTGTTAAACTTACATCTATTGGAGACGGCAATGGGTTACCTATTATATTGTAACCAGCAGTAGTACCTGAACTTGCAGACGTCAAATTTGTAGTTACCGGACCAATATTGACTGCACCGGTAAATGTTATTGTTGCAGGGTTCATTGTGTAGTCTGCATTAGACAATAAGCCTTGTGTCTGGTCGCCACGGAACAGGAAGCGTATACCTTGCCCCTTAGCCCAAGCATTTACACCTGCACCATTGGTACCTGTAAATGCTACCCATCCTGGATCTGCAGCCGCACTTGCACCTGCTCCTACCGTAGTATTAGAGCCAGCACCAGCTATTGTTGGATTGTACCAGAACGCAGATGGGTTATTGGTACCTGTTACCTGGAAACCGTTGGTAGCACCGCCTGTACCAGATATAGATACGCCACCTGCTGCATTGATTTGGTTTAAGCCAATAGAAGTTGATAATGGATGCCCAACAAAACGGAAACCACGTTTGCTGTTACCACTTACTGGGAAGGCAGAACCTGAGCCGGCAAAATAGCGTTCAATATTTACATTACCAGTAATGGCACCTGCCGCTAATGCAGTTATTCTACCTGTACCTGTGGCAGTTTCATTCAGGCTTTTAATAGTGAGTAAACCAGCAGACGCCAATACGCCAGTAGTAATATTTGCAGTACCTGTAACATTTAATCTGCCTGATCCGCTTAAAGTTGCACCAGCGGAGTTGTTTAATGTAAAATTGCTGGTATTAATAATAGAAGTTGCTGCTGTTAAAGTAACAGCTTGTGCAGATGAACCTTGAAGGGTAATATCTGTGGCGGTTACTTTACCATCGCTTATCGTAATTGCACCACTAAATGTTGGTGATGGAATACCCGTGCCAAATGTTATACCTCCAACACTATTATTAGTAACCTGAAAACCTGTAAAATTAGCAGTTGGTGTAGTTGCACTATTTCTAATTGTACCGCTATTGGTTATTGTTTGTGCAACAGTTGCATAGCCAAAAGTTAAGCCACTTGAAGTGTTACTAGCAATTTTTGCTGCTATTGCAGCAGTGGAGTTATTGAATATACCACCTGTATTAACGGATAAATTACCACCAAAAATCAAACTAGCTATATTGAGTATGCCTCCGTTATTTACTGTAACATCTCCATGTGCAGTAAACTGGTACGTAGAAGTAAAACCTCTATTTGTTCCAGAAGGTCCATTTACTACTACGCTTCCAAGAGCCAAATAACCTGTTGTAGTCCAGTTATCTATATTAAAACCAACTGCATTTCCACCTGCATCAGTAGATACACCATCACCAAAACGGGTAGTATGTGTAGATAATGAAGTTTGCGTTCCTGCAGTAGCTACATCATAGCCAATTGAATTTGATGCAGTTGTAGCTGCGTGTGGATCAACAATTGTCAATGTACCACCTGTTAAATTGATACCACTATTTAACTGTTTGAATTGCAACAATGCAGTACCACTTGCTACAGAATTTGCAGTACTGCCACCAGCATTTCCATCAATATTGATATTGCCTCCTGATTGATTAAATGTTGAGCCTAATGCACTTGATACATTTCCAAAAACATTTAACGTTCCTGAAGACACAGTTAAAGTACCATTATTGGTTAATGTTCTATTACAAAATGTATTATCTGTTATCCCTAAGTTCACTATACCACCACTTACAGTAAATAAACCTGTTGAAGCATTCGTAATTCCAGTTGTAGATGTTGCCGGGATTGCAAGCGTACCGCCGCTTATGTTGACCATGCCATTATTTGTAAGCGTACCTGCTAATGTTAGGTTACTACCAGATACAGTCAATAAACCACTTGCGAGTACAGTTAACGCATTTGCATTCACTGGATTTGCATTCACTGTTACATTATGGTATATAAAAGCATTATTGGCTGATGTTGGTACAATGCCATTGTACCAAGTTGAAGCATCTTCCCAATTTCCCGAAGCAATGGTAGTATATGAACCGATTAAATCTGCCGAAGGAGCACCTATGTAAAATGTATTTGCAAGCATTGCTAAGGTCATACCAGTCCTGTTAACTTGCGGGTCTGTTGCCGAATTTGTACCATTAGCTGAAGTACCAACTGCATCTGTAGCTCTAATCATTCTTAAATTTGCAACTGTTCCGACATTAGCTACACTAGTACCCTGTATCCTTGCAGTAATGGTGCCTGTTGTAAGTGTACAACCGCTTTGAGAAATTGTCCAACTACTATTTGTTCTTGTATCAACAGTTACACCGCCATCTGTAAATCCTGTAACACTAGTTAAACCACCGGCATTAACATGATTTACCGTAATTGTGCCGCCAACACTTAAGCCTGTAGCAGAGGTAAAAAACAACCAAACATTTCTATTTGTATTATTGTATCCAATAGGGAAATGGCCCCCATTTCCGTTAGCAATAGCAGTAGGTAAAGCACTTGTACCAAACCAGCGTGTAAATGTTCCACCTTGAATCAATCCAGCGGTATAGGATAATGTACCTGTAACAGTAGCACTTGTACCCAATGTTAATGATGCACCATTTAGGTTAATATTACCTAATGTCATTGTCAAAGTACTATTAATATTTAATGATGTAATAGTAGCAGGTACAGTAACGCCTGTAGAATTATTAACAAGCAATTGAGTTATAGTTTGTGCACCAGTTCCAATTTCGCCATTAAAGCCCAACGTATAGTTATTTGTGGATAGCGAATAAATCAATGTTCTTGGTCCATCGCTTTCATCTAGTGTTGGAAAACTTGTAAAAGTACCTGCGGCTAAAGCAGCACTGACACCATATTGTATTATGGGAATCTCACCGGTTAATGCAGAAGCATTACCAATAGTAAAATTAGATCCGGGATTTAATGATCCATCAAACAGATTTACCCTATTGACCTTATATAAATTAGAATTAGAAAAAGTGATACCAGTACTATTTACATTGTCAAGGGTTATCGTTGAATTATTTACAAATGTTCCTGAACCAGATAGTGTTTGTGCACCAGTTTGCCCGTTCAAATACAAAGTACCTATTACTTGTGTTCCACCTGGCTCACAACCTGCTAAAATACCATTCTGAATAATGTTACCTTTCACAGTAAGGGTTTGTGTAGTGGTAGCACTTCCTAAGAAAAGATAACTGTTTGCATTGATGGTTAAATTGTTATTAACAGTTACACCGCCAACCAATCTTGCTACCCTTGTTAAAGACCCATCAGTTCTGTTGTTAATCACTAAATTGTAAACAGGCATTGTACTTAATAGACCAAAACCATTTGTATTGGCTGTGGCTCCGCCTGTTAATACAGATGTTCCATCACCTATAAATAATGTTCCACCTGTAATCGTTTTTATTCCACCTGTAGTTGCAGTCCACGCTGTACCAGCAGTCGCTGCATGTGGATCCACAATGGTAATAGTGCCTGCACTCCATACAACTGTAGTACTCGCACCGATACTGAATAAAGCTGTACCAACGCCTAAGCTATTTGCAGCTTGTGCCTTAACATTAATTGCACCTCCACTTAATAATAGTTGAGTAGATGAACTACTTGGGAAAGATACGGCCCCGTACATGTTTAATGTTCCTCCATTCATTCTCAACACACCAGAACCAGAAGTAAAAGTTAGTGTATTATTACCGCTACCATACCCAAACGTACCATTATCGATTCTCAATTCACCAGTAACAGTCGGGGAACCAGTACCAGTATTTGTTCCAGTTCCTACACATTGGAGTGAGGCAGAAGCATTATTGAGCCATAGCCTACCATTAGCTGCACAAATAGTTTGGCTACCGAAATATGGTGTTGCCACAGTTGCGGATGAAATACGCAATGTACCGGAAGTAACTGAAAGTCTCGAAACAGTGGAAGATGTAGGTGCTGCTATGGTTACAATTGAGGTGATATCCAACATGGCCCCAGTTTGAGTTGTTCCCTTATTAACTGTAATTGTATAAAAATTGGTTGTAGACCCTGTACCACTTATTGTACCATCCTGTGTACCATAAAATGTGGTTAGAACACCCGCAGTAACGCCATTCATATCAAAGACACCATTATTAACAATTGAACTTGGCACTGAGTTGCTTGCAGATGTGCCGCCAATATTAAGCACATGCGTAAAAAGTGTTCCGCTACCAGCATTAAAACTTCCATTGGCCGCTACTGTTACAACACCAGAATTTACAGTTAAACCCGCTGCTGGCGTAGCTTGATATTGCAGGACACCAGATGTTCCTTGTCCAACAGTAAGGTTAAGGCATTGTGCCGCCGTGGCCGCTGCTACATCTATTGTTACAGTGGTACCATCAGCAATGACTACATTATCACTAGCCGTTGGAACAACGCCTCCGGCCCACGTTGCTGGAGCACTCCATAAACCACCAGTACCTGTGGATGTAATGGTAGCGGGCACTGCTGATACTAACGAAACCTCGTCAATTGCGGCTGGGGGATTAGCAATTGTACTCACATCAGACTTCCAACTAAAAACAAGTCTATAAGAACCAGCAGGAGCACTAAAAACAATTGTTTCACTATTATATGCAGCAGAACTTAATTTATACATACCACTAATTGCTCCTGGTCCAGAAATTTGACCGCTCGATAAAGCAGTATTAGCAACTGGTGTGGTTGTAGAAGGCACAAAAAAAACTTTTATATTATCCCAATCTGAGGTAGTAGTACCTTCACCAGTAGCCTTCCATTTAAAGTTTAGGGTTATTTTTGTTTCCCCCGTAGGAACAGTAACAGTGTAATAAAGATGCTGAATAACACTAAACTGAGTATAAGTCCAGCTAGTTCCTGCATCTGGAGAAATAAATGCTGCCCTTGCTCCAGCACTTACTCCTGATGTATTCCCAACAACCCAAGCATCTGTTGATGAATTTGCTGCAACCCAATTGTTTGCTGCAATTGTTGCTCCAGTTTCAAATCCCCCATCTCCAGCAGGGTTAATTAGAGTTGTCTGTGAAAATGAAATTAACGTTGCACAAACAGCAACAAGAAGAAGTAATAATTTCCTCATAACAGTTAGTTTTGGTTACAGATAAATTTGCAGGGTTAAACAGTAGTAATAGTGGATTAATAAAACGATTTCTCGGTTGCAGTTGTGGCAATATAGGACTGTTAGTACAATTTAACAAAAAAATATTATGCCATTTAACCACTTTTTAAGCATTTTTCTATAGTAACTGTTTGTTTTTCAAATCTTTTTAATATAAATCCACAAACAAAAATGTGACCGTCAAAGACAGTCACATATAAGTTGGCCTGCACTTCCCAATTTATAGAATCAATATCAGCACCAGTATAATAATGATAATGGCCCCTACCGAGAGGTAAACACCGCCACTCATTACCCTGGCTTCTTTACGCATGTCTTTCAACTCATGCTTCAACGCCGTTTTTTCAGCCCGCGTCAATGTGGATTTGTCCATGTCCCTAATCTCCTTCACCCGCAATTCAATTTCCTTTATCCTTGCTTCCTTTGCCTCTTTGGTCATGGTTGCAGCTTTTGCCTTAAGTCCGTCATTATTGGCAGGCATGGCAGCCTGTACGTTAAAAGTTGCAAGCGACAATAGCAACGCCAATGCAACCTGGTAAATTCTGTTTTTCATGTTCGATTTTTTATTGGTGAGCAATACCGGTATAAAAACAAAAATCCATCCAAAACAATACAGGCTTGCCAGCTAAGGAATGTGTGTAAAAAAAACTACAACTAAGCCCCCGAATTGATGGTTGCGTTTATATTTGTTCACTATGGCAAAGGCAGGTTCAGATTCTCCCATGATGCAGCAGCACAAGGCTATCAAGCAAAAATATCCTGATGCGATATTGCTGTTCCGTGTGGGCGATTTCTATGAAACATTCGGGCAGGATGCAATTACCGCATCGGGCATACTGGGTATCACGCTTACCAAACGCAACAATGGCGATGCCACCAGTAAGGAACTGGCCGGTTTCCCGCACCATGCATTGGATACCTATCTGCACAAACTGGTAAAAGCCGGTTACCGGGTAGCCATCTGCGACCAGCTTGAAAATCCCAAAGAAGCCAAAGGCATTGTAAAACGTGGGGTAACCGAACTGGTAACGCCTGGCGTGGCTACCAATGACAAACTACTGGAACACAACAGCAACAATTTTCTGGCCGCCATACATTTTACCGAACAGCATATTGGCATTGCTTTTCTGGACATTAGCACAGGCGAATTTTTTGCTGCCGAAGGCGATGAGGAATACATTGACAAATTGCTGCAGAGCCTGAAACCTGCAGAAGTAATTTTTCAACGCAGTTACCAGAAACACTTCAAAGAAGTGTTCGGTGTAAAGTTCTATACCTATACATTGGAGAGCTGGATATTTGAAGAGGCTTATGCAACAGAAAGCCTGCTGAAGCACTTCCAGACGCATTCCTTAAAAGGTTATGGCGTTGAAAACATGCCCTATGCCATTGTTGCCGCAGGTGCCATTCTATACTACCTGAAAGAAACCGAACATCCCAACCTGCAACATATCACTTCCATTCAGCGAATTGAAAGGGACGATTTTTTATGGATGGACAGGTTTACCATACGCAACCTGGAAATACTGGGCAGCGGCGGTGGTGAAGGCAATAGTTTATTGAAAGTACTGGACAATACCGTTAGCCCAATGGGTGCACGACTGCTGAAACGCTGGACAGTATTGCCCTTGAAGGACCTTACCAAAATAAATGAGCGGTTGGATGCCGTTGAATCCTTGATAAAAGATGTTGATGACCGAACAAAAGCAGCACAGGCAATAAAACAGTGCGGCGATATTGAAAGACTGGTAAGCAAGATACCCACCAAAAGGATCAACCCACGCGAAGTGGTACAGCTTGCCAAAGGCCTGCAACAGGTTGCCTTTATAAAAGGACTTACAGCATCATCTGCCAATAACTATCTAAAAAGATTGGGCGATGGACTGAACCCCTGCAACCTTATATTCGAAAAAATACAACACGAAATCAACGAAGCACCTCCCATTGCTGCCAACAAAGGCGGTGTCATAAAAGAAGGTGTACATGCCGAATTGGATGAACTGAGGGCCATTGCAAGTGGCGGTAAGGACTACCTCATCAACATACAGCAAAGAGAAGCAGAAGCCACGGGCATATCGTCTTTAAAAATAAGTTTCAACAACGTATTTGGCTATTATTTGGAAGTGACGAACCTACACAAGAACAAAGTGCCTGCCACATGGATACGTAAGCAGACATTGGCCAATGCAGAGCGTTACATAACACCCGAACTAAAGGAATACGAAGAAAAGATTACCGGTGCGGAAGACAAGATACTTGCCATAGAAATGGGTCTCTATGAAAACCTGTTACTGTCACTGCAAGACTATATTGCCCCTATACAAGTAAACGGCAATATACTGGCTACACTCGACTGCCTGATATGTTTTGCAGACAACGCCCTGCAATACAATTACAAGAAACCCCAACTGCACAATGGGCTTGAATTAGAACTGAAAGAAAGCCGTCACCCTGTTATTGAACGCAACCTGCCTATTGGTGAAAATTATATTGCCAATGATATTTTGCTGGACCCTGCCGGGCAGCAGGTGATTATACTGACCGGGCCCAACATGAGCGGTAAAAGTGCCATACTACGCCAAACCGCATTGATTACGTTGATGGCACATATAGGAAGCTTTGTTCCCGTTGATGCTGCAAGCATACCATTAACAGACAAAATATTTACACGGGTAGGTGCAAGCGATAACCTAAGCGGCGGCGAAAGTACATTCATGGTAGAAATGAATGAAACCGCTTCCATCATCAACAATATTTCTGAAAGAAGCCTGGTATTGCTGGATGAAATTGGAAGGGGCACATCAACCTATGACGGCATCAGCATTGCGTGGAGCATTGTGGAGCATTTGCACAACTCCCCTACCGCACCCAAAACCCTGTTTGCAACACACTACCACGAACTGAATGAACTGGAAGAAAAATTACCGAGGGTAAAAAACTACCATGTAACCAATAAAGAAATTGGTAACAAAATAATTTTCCTACGCAAGCTGGCTGCTGGCGGCAGCACACATAGCTTTGGTATTCATGTGGCAAAAATGGCGGGCATGCCCCCATCGTTAATTGACAGGGCAAACGATATTTTAAAGATACTGGAAGACAGGAGCGACGATGGCACACAGGCAGCAGGCAACAGTAAAAAGAAACATGAAGACAGCGAAGTCCTATCAACAATAAACCATCAACTTTCATCTGCTGTAAAGCAACTGAATACACCAAAAATGCAACTCTCCATTTTTGATGCACATTCCGAAACATTCAATAACCTGCGGAAGGTACTTACCGAAATGGACATCAATAGGCTTACCCCTGTTGAAGCTTTGATGAAATTGAATGAGATAAAGGAAATGGTAAAATAGAAATAAAAAAGGGATGAAAATTTTCATCCCTTTTTTATAATATTATTTCTCAAGTATCCTATTTACCCCTTCCCCTCAATTGGCTATGCACAAATAAACTAGTAATACTTTTATTTTCGTAGGCATTGCGTATGGCAATGGCAAAAAGGTCGGCAACGGAAATCACTTTGATTTTCTTGCTCTCCTGCTTTAACGGAATGGTGTCGCATACAACCAGTTCTTCCAGCACGCTGTTCTCAATATTTTCGTAGGCCTTGCCACTCAATACCGGGTGCGTACAAAAAGCACGTACACTTTTTGCCCCTTTTTCTTTAAGCAATCCGGCAGCTTTAGCCAGTGTGCCGCCTGTATCGCAAATGTCATCAATCAAAATAATATCCTTACCCACTACGTCACCAATTACCACCATGCTGGCTATTTCGTTGGCACGTTTCCTATGCTTGTCGCAAATAACCATTTCGGCGTTAAAATAACTGGCCACTTCACGTACACGGTTGGTACTGCCCACATCGGGTGCGGCAAAAGTGAGGTTGCCCAGTTTCAATTGTTCTATATACGGTATAAAAATGGCCGAACTGTCCAAATGGTCCACCGGAATATCAAAGAAAGCCTGTATCTGCGGTGCATGCAGGTCCATGGTAATTACACGGTGGGCACCTGCGGCTTCCAATAAAGTGGCAATCAGTTTACTGCCAATGGCAACCCTTGGCTTGTCCTTCCTGTCCTGCCTGGCAAAACCATAATAAGGAATTACTGCTACAATACGGTGTGCACTTGCACGTTTGGCAGCATCAATCATCAGCAAAAGCTCCATCAAGTTTTCGGTTGGTGCATAAGTGCTTTGTATTAGGAAAACATAATCGCCGCGGATGCTTTCCAAAAAGATGGGCTGAAACTCGCCATCACTGAATTTTTGCACATTTATCTTGCCAAGTGGTGCCCCAAAACGCTGGGCAATTTTCTCGGCTAACTTTTGAGAACCTGTACCTGAAAAAACCTTTACAGAAGGATTCATAGCAGTAAAATGTGCAGCGAATATAGCCCGCATATTTTTCCGATAAAAATATGATTAGAACTAATGTGTATTTTTTGATAAAATTTTCTCGATACGAATAAATTTTTCCTAATTTGTTTATTCAAAATTCAATACAGATGGCCAGATTGAAATCATGGGGCGAAGAGGACAAGCCAAGGGAAAAACTACTGATGAAAGGTGCAGACAGCCTGAGCAATTCGGAGCTCATTGCCATACTCATCAATAACGGTACGCCCGAAGTAAATGCAGTGGACATGGCCAAGCAGCTGCTTACAACAATTGACAATGACATACAGCGGCTAAGCACGCTGTCCGTTAGGGACATGGTCAATTTTAAGATAAAAGGGTTTGGCCCCGTAAAAGCAACAAGGATTGCGGCGGCGTTGGAACTGGGCATACGCAGGGAAAACCTTTCCGTTACCAAGAAACCGAAAATCACCAGCAGCTATGATATTGCCAAATACCTGTTGCCACACCTGCAATACAAACGCAAAGAGCTGTTTGTGGTTATTTACCTGAACCATGCCAACAAGATCGTAAGCCACGAAATCATTAGCGAAGGGGGTATTACGGGCACTGTTGCCGATCCGAGGATCATTTTTAAACATGCACTGGAAACAAATGCCACAGGCATTGCCTTGGGCCATAACCATCCAAGCGGGAGCCTGAAACCCAGTAAGGCCGACAGGAACCTGACCAATAAAATAAAAGAAGCCGCTGCTTACTTTGACATACATGTTATGGACCATGTAATTGTTAGCGACGAGGGCTATTATAGCTTTGCCGATAATGGTTTATTATAGGTTGCCAACTGTGGCACATGCATGAAGCGTTCGTGGCGTCGCACCCATGAGCTATTGAATAGTACCGGACTTTGTAAAGTCGTAGAAAGCAAATAGCCGAACTGTAAAAGTTCGGCTATTTGCTTTTGTTGATGGGTGCGACGCCACCAAAGGCGGGTCATGCACAGTTGCCAAGTACATGAACACCCCATCTACATATCGTTCACAATTTTTTTATAGCTGGTAACAATACCACGTATCAACGAGGAACTGAAACCTTGGTGTTCCATTTCGTTTAAACCCGCAATGGTGCAGCCTTTGGGTGTTGTTACCTTGTCAATTTCCTGTTCGGGATGCGTGTTGCGTTGAAGCAACAGTTCGGCTGCACCCTTTACGGTCTGTGCCGCAATCAGCGATGCCGTTGCTGCACTGAAACCAATTTCTATACCGCCCTGTATATTGGCACGTATATAACGCATAGCGTATGCCGTGCCACACGCAGCCAACACGGTTGCTGCATCCATCAGTTTTTCTTCAATAAAAACAGTTTTGCCTAGCTGGTTGAACAAGTTGGTCACAAAACCTATTTGTTCGTTGGATGCATTGTCGGCCGAAATGCAGGTCATGCTTTGCTGTATGGCAATGGCGGTATTGGGCATGGCACGGAAGATGGCAAAGTCGTTGCCCAGCACATCCTGCATGTCTTTTACCCAAACACCTGTAACCACACTAACCAATACATGTTGTGTTTTGTTGAGCAATGGTTTTATCTGCTCCAACACTTCTTTTATCTGAAAGGGCTTTACAGCAAGTATGATATAGTCTGCAAACTGTACTGCTTCTGTATTGCTGTTGCTTACTTGTGCCCCTTTGTCTTTTAGCGATTGCAGCGTGGCAATGTTACGCTTGGTGATCATGATGTGTTGCGGTTCAACAAATGCACTACTGATCAGCCCTTCGGCAATTGCCGTGCCCAGGTTGCCACCACCAATGATGGCTATTTTCTTGCTCATAAAAATCGGTTGCTTTGCGATGAAAGTAAAATAAAAAAGCGAAGCATGTATGCTTCGCTTGAATTTTAGAAAATCTTCAGGTCTTTTAAATAATGCCTAACATAATCGCCAACACCTTCTTCCAACGAATAGAAGGGTTCGTTGTAACCAATGCTCTGCAGCTTTTGCATGTTGGCTTCTGTAAAGTATTGGTACTTGTCGCGTATGTCCAACGGCATGTCAATGTACTGTATGTTAGGCTGCATGTCCAAACCTGCATAGGTTGCTTTTACAAGGTCATCAAACGTTCTTGCGGTACCGGTACCGAGGTTATATAACCCGGATTCAAGCTGCTGCCCTGTTTCTGCTGTTGCACCTTTAGCGTTGAGTGTTTTTTCCATGAGCCAGAAAATCACTTTCACCACATCTTTCACATAAATGAAATCACGCAACTGTTTACCATCCTCAAAGCCTTCCTTATGACTCTTGAAAAGCTTTACCAGGCCGTCTTTTTTTATCTGGTTGAATGAATGCCATATAACACTTGCCATGCGTCCTTTATGGTACTCGTTCGGTCCGTACACGTTAAAGAACTTCAGTCCTGCCCAAAATGGCGGCTGAAATGGTTGCTTCACAGCCCATTTATCGAATTCGTTTTTGCTTACGCCATAAGGGTTTAAGGGCTGTAGTTTTTCTATTACTTTATGGTTGTCATCGTAGCCCAATGCACCATCGCCATAGGTTGCGGCAGAAGATGCATAGATCAACGGCACATTGTTCTGCACGCAATATTTCCAAACATGCAGGGAATAATTGTAGTTGAGTTCTCGATGAACTTCATAGTTGAACTCGGTAGTGTCCGTTCTTGCACCAAGATGTATGACGCAGTCAATTTTGGGCTGCTGTTCCGAAAGCCAGTCCATTAAATAATGGCGTTCCACTAGCTGGGTGTATTTTTTGTTTTCCCAGTTCTTCCTTTTTTCTTCCACGCCAAAATCGTCTACGAGAACAAGGTTCTCATAGCCTTTGTCGTTAAGGTACTGCACCATGCAGGAGCCCACAAAGCCTGCTGCCCCAGTAACAATTATTGTTGCAGTTCTGTCCATTGCTAATTAATTCAATATTTTTTCAATAGCGGTATCGTACTTGTGTTTCCAATCGGCAATGCTGCCCCAGTTTTCGCCGTTCACCCTTATTTCGCCAGTAGTTACCGTACCTAGCTTCAATACCATTATTTCGCTTTTTTCAATATACCTTAAGAAGTTGGCCATTTGTTCTTCAGATACGGATACCACGACACGGCTTTGGCTTTCGCCAAACCAAAACGAATCCTTCCGGATACGCTCCCCACTTGAAGTTTCCTGCACTCCTTCCACATCAAAGCCCAAGTTTTTATTGAACCCTTTTTCAAGAAGTGTCACAATCAAGCCCCCTTCACTTATATCATGTGCACTCTGTACATCTTTGTTGGCAATTAACCCTGCAATCACCTGTTGCAAATGGTATTCCTCATCCAAATCAAAAGCAGGTGCTGGCGAAAATTCAACGCCTTTTAATTTGTGTAGGTACTCGCTTGAAGCAATGTCATTTTTCCAGTTGCCAATTAAGTAAATACAATCACCTTCCTTTTTATAATTCAATGTCATCCTGTTATCAAAATCGTCCAGCACACCTACCATGCCAATGGTTGGCGTGGGGTAGACTGCACCATCGGGCCCTTGGTTGTAAAAGCTTACGTTGCCACCAGTAACAGGTGTGTTGAATTTTTTACAAGCATCGCCCATACCCGTTACTGCCTTCACAAACTGGTAATACACTTCGGGGTCGTAAGGGTTGCCAAAGTTTAAGCAATTGGTTACGCCAATGGGTTCGCCGCCGCTACAAACAATGTTACGTGCCGCTTCTGCCACGGCAATCATACCGCCTACGTAAGGATTGGCAAATACATATTTACTATTGCAGTCAACTGTTATGGCTAGTGCCTTGCCTGTTCCTTTTGCAAGAATAATGGCTGCATCGCTTGGTGCATTGGTACTTGTATTGGCAGCACCTACCATGCTATCGTACTGTGTGTACACCCAGCGTTTGCTTGCTATGTTTGGTACCTGAATCAGTTGTTCCGCCACTGCTTTTACATCGGTTGCATCTGCAATGGCGGCTATATTGAAAGCATTGATTTTTTCGAAGTATTTGGGCTCGCTGTATTCCCTTGTGTATTGCGGTGCACCGCCACCAAGTACCAGTTCGTAAGCTGGCACTTCTGCTTCGAGTACGCCATGCATATAAAACCTGAGCTGCCCGTCATCCGTTACTTCACCAATATTGCTGGCAGAGAGATCCCATTTATCAAAAATATCCAGCACCTGTTTTTCCTTGCCTTTCTCCACTACAATCAACATACGCTCCTGGCTTTCGCTTAGCAAAAGTTCCCATGCCTTCATATCTTTTTGGCGGGTAGGTACTTTGTCCAGGTCAATACGCATACCTACTTTGCCTTTGGCGCTCATTTCGGCTGTGCTGCAAATAATGCCTGCCGCACCCATATCCTGCATACCCACAATGGCATCTGTATCTATCAGTTCCAGGCATGCTTCCAATAATTTTTTCTCCTGGAATGGATCGCCCACCTGTACTGCGGGCAGCTCCTGCACACTTTCGCTGGTAATATCGGCACTGGCAAAACTTGCACCGCCAATACCATCTTTACCTGTGGCACTACCTACAAAAAAAACAGGGTTGCCGATGCCAGCTGCAGTTGCACTGATCATTTTATCGGCCTTCATGATGCCAACGCTCATGGCATTTACCAAAGGGTTGGTATGGTAGCAGTCTTCAAAATACACTTCGCCACCAACAGTAGGCACACCAAAGCAGTTGCCGTAATGGCCTATGCCATGCACCACACCACGTAAAAGATGTTGTGTTTTTTTATCTTTTAAATTACCAAAGCGAAGACTGTTCAAAGAAGCGATTGGCCTTGCACCCATTGTAAAAATATCGCGTTGTATGCCACCCACACCTGTTGCGGCCCCTTGAAAGGGTTCCAGTGCCGAAGGGTGGTTATGACTTTCTATTTTGAATACCACACCGAATCCGTCGCCCATATCCATCAGGCCCGCATTCTCTTCTCCTGCCGCCACAAGCATCCTGCCGCCGTCCCGTGGCAATGTTTTCAGCCATTTAATGGAGTTCTTGTAACTGCAGTGCTCGCTCCACATGGCACTGAAAGTACATAGCTCGGTAAAGTTGGGGGTACGGCCGAGTTTCTGTTTTATCAATTCAAATTCCTCTTCCGTTAAACGGAGCTGCTGTGCGGTTTTTGCGGTAATTTCCATTGTAAGATGGCATGTGGTTGATAGGTAATGGTTCATAGTTAGCGTCATGAACTATATATCCATGACCTATGAACTGCTTGTTGCCGCAAATGTAAGAAACCATAGTTAGGCCACAAGTTGAAGTTTTACAAAGAATATCAAACCATGTATTGGTATAGGTTATTGGGATATTTTTACAAGGGTAAAGGGGCCAAGCCATTAGGAAGATGCAGCCATCTACTATGTTTCCTGACTTTTGTAAACTGATAAAAAACGGGCATTGTCAATAGCAATTTTCATATTCTATTTTTTGTTTTTTTCTTTCATCGTTACACGCATCCGTTTTTTTAGGGAATGCGGTTTAAGTAAATGGGCCTTGATTGGTTTGTTTGCAGTGAAAGTGCTTGCAGGACTGGCTTATGCCTATTTTTATTCGCTGCCTAGCTATAAAACCAATAGCGACACTTTTCGCTTTTTTGCACTGAGCCTACCCGAAACCGACTGGCTGTTAAAGGACCCCATTGCTTTTGCAAAAGATATTTTCTCCTACGGTTACAATAGGCCGGGCAATTTATTTATTGGCGAGAATTCGTATTGGAACGATTTAAAAAGCAATGTGATTATAAAGTTGCTTGCCATTTGCAATGTTTTTACCAACAAGAACTATTATGCCAATATCGTGTTGTTCAATTTCCTTTTCCTGTTTGGCATTATTGCATTTTATCGTTTGTTAAGTAGCCTGTTTACTGTTAATAAATGGCTTTTGATTATTGCCATTGCCGGTATGCCTTCTTTCTTATTTTGGTGCAGTGGCATACATAAGGACGGGCTGATTTTTTCTGCATTGGGGCTGAGCTTCTGGTATTTTTATCTATTGTTAGAACGGGGTTTTACCATTAAAAGAGCAGTTATCGTTTTATTATGTGTATTGCTGGCATTCTCACTTCGAAATTATATTTCCCTATGCTTAGTGGCAGTGCTGTTTTGTTGGTACCTATCCCACAGGCATCATAACTCTTGGAAGCCTTTTGTCATTGTTTACCTTATTGGAATTGCACTTTTTTTTGTTTCTGGCCAACTGGACCTACCGTTTAATATGCCACAATACATGGTGACCAAGCAACAGGAATTTATGCAACTGAATGGCGGCAGCAGCGTTGCCCTAAAAAAACTGGAACCTTCTGTTCGCAGTTTTTCGTCCTACCTGCCTTCTGCCATCGATATGGCAATGTTCCGGCCGCATATTTCAGAAATAAAAAACAAAAGCTACCTGCCAGCTATTGCAGAAATCATTTTTCTCAGTATCCTCACAATGGCATGTATTGTATTCAGGAAAAGGGGGCTTAAAGTAACCGCACCAGTTTATGCCTGTTTGTTTTTCGCCATTACAGTATTAATGATTGCAGGTTATACCATTACATTTTCTGGGGCAATTGTACGATACAGGAGCCTAATTATTCCTTTTGTTGCGGGCCCTTTAATATGTCTGTTGGATTTCAAAAAATTATCTTTCTTTAAAAAGCAGTAAACAAATTATATTTTAATATATATTTATTATAATCGAGGAATATTTCCAAAATTTAAACAATTATTAAATTTTTTGTTGTCTTTTTCATCATTTTGGCACATATTTGTTTCCTAAACCGATAAAATATGTCACTTCGCTTCTCCGCAATTAGCAGTTTGTCTACTTCAAATGCTGAGGTAAAAGAAACTGGTTCAGCAAAAATTACAGCCATTTTTGGCGAAAACGTATTTACCCTTAAAACGGCCCGTGAATATTTGAGCGACGAGGCTTATAAAAGCCTGTCTGCAAGCATCAAAGGCGGCAAAAAAATTGACCGTGCCATTGCCAGCCAGGTTGCCAACGGCATCAGGGCCTGGGCAGAAAGCAAAGGTGTTACGCACTTTACGCACTGGTTCCAGCCACTTACTGGTACAACAGCCGAAAAGCATGATTCTTTCTTTACCTTAAAAGGTGACGGTACAGCTATTGAAGAATTTGACGGTGCTGCTTTGGTTCAACAGGAACCAGATGCATCTTCTTTTCCAAATGGTGGTTTGCGTGCCACATTTGAGGCCCGTGGTTATACTGCCTGGGACCCCTCTTCCCCTGCATTTATTATGGAAATTGGTCAGGGCAAAACCCTATGCATACCTACTATTTTCATTTCTTATACCGGCGAATCGCTCGACTACAAAGCCCCTTTATTGAAAGCTTTGGAATCGTTGAATAAAAGTGCTGTTGAAGTATGCAACTATTTTGATAAAAACGTAACGAAAGTTACTGCTACCTTAGGTTGGGAACAAGAGTATTTCATCATTGACGAAGGATTGGCTAATGCACGTCCAGACCTTGTACAATGCGGCCGTACCGTATTTGGTGCTTCGCCTGCAAAAGGTCAACAATTGGAAGACCATTATTTCGGTTCAATCCCCGAAAGGACCTATGCTTTCATGAGGGATTTTGAAACCGAATCGTATAAGTTGGGTATTCCTTTACGCACACGCCATAATGAGGTTGCACCTGCCCAGTTTGAGTGTGCCCCTATTTTTGAGGAAGTGAGCATTGCAGTGGACCACAATACCCTCTTAATGGATGTGATGGACAGGGTTGCCCGCCGCCACAACCTTCGTGTATTGATTCACGAAAAACCATTTGCCGGTATCAATGGTAGCGGCAAGCACAATAACTGGAGCCTATCAACTGATACAGGTGTAAACCTATTGGCACCGGGCAAAACGCCAAAAACGAACCTGATGTTCCTGACGTTCTTCGTTAACACCATCAAGGCCGTTCATGATTATGCCGATTTGCTAAGGGCATCCATTGCCAGCGCTGGCAACGACCACCGCTTAGGTGCAAACGAAGCCCCGCCTGCAATCATCTCTGTTTTTTGTGGCCAATACCTGGCAAAAGTGCTGGACGAAATTGAAACACGTGTAAGCGATAAGTTTGACGAACAAGATGAAGCCATATTAAAACTGGACATCCATAAAAGCATTCCTGAGTTATTGCTTGACAATACAGACAGGAACAGGACTTCTCCATTTGCATTTACGGGAAACAAGTTTGAGTTCCGTGCAGTAGGCTCAGGTGCAAACTGTGCCAACGCCATGACTGTTCTGAATACCATTATGGCAGAAACCTTGAAGAATTTTAAAGTGGAGGTTGATGCCTTGATCGAGAAAGGAGAGAAGAAAGAAGTTGCCATTATGCAAACCTTGCAGAAGTATATCAAGGAAAGCAAAAAAGTATTGTTCGAAGGTGATGGCTATAGCGAAGAATGGCACCATGAGGCTGAACGCCGTGGCTTGCCAAATGTACCTACTACGCCACTTGCATTGGATGCAATGATTACGGAAAAGGCCAAGAAATTATTTGAAGGCAACAAAGTGTACACACATACTGAACTTGAAGCAAGGCACGAAATTGAATTGGAAAAATACCTGAAAAAAGTTCAGATTGAAGCAAGGATCATGGGCGATTTGGCCATCAACCATATTATTCCTACTGCTGTAAAATACCAGAACGAATTGCTGACAAACATCAATGGCCTAAAAGCAGCAGGCCTTCCTGAAACTTCCTATGCAAGCCAACTGGCAATTTTGAAAGAGGTAAGTACGCATATACAAGTGATTTACGAAAAAGTAAAAGCCCTGGTAGAAGCAAGAAAAGTTGCAAACGCAATTGACAATACCCGTACAAGGGCCATTGCTTATTGCAGTCAGGTAAAAGAGACCTACTTTGATGAGATCCGTTACCATGTAGACAAATTGGAGCACTTGGTGAACGATGATGATTGGAGTTTGCCTAAATACCGTGAAATGTTGTTTTTAAGATAATTCTCTTTTTAGCTACCATGAACCACCAGCCTCGTTTTCTATTCGAAAACGAGGCTTTTTATTGTGTGCAGTAATTTTTAATACAGTAAGTTCGTTTTAAATTAATCCATGCCTCAATGGCATTTATTGTTTGATATTATATGCAAGGGAAAAAAATTGTGATAGCACATAATTGGAGCGAAACCAGCTTCAATACACAGTCTGTAAAACTTGCAGAGACCTTGTCTGAAAAAAATGAAGTGGTTTTTATTTCGCAATCAAGATTACCGGCAAGTTCGCCGCTTATCATCAATCAGAACTTAACCATTTATCAATGGCCAAATAAAAGGCCTAGAAGCATCAAGGATTTTGTTTTTTGTTACAGGCTATTAAAGAAATTTAAACCGGATTTTGTGATTAGCCATTTTGGTTCTTACAATATCATGACCATAGCTTGCTTCCTGTTGCAAATCAAATACAGGATAGGCTGGTACCATACGGTAAAAGAAGCGATTGATCTGGACTTTAAAGGCTCACGTATCAGTTTTTATTTAAGCCGGTTCCGTAAAAAATTAATTTATCAATTAGGAGGATATACAGTTATCGTTTCTAACTATACCAAAAAAGAAGTGGTAGAATATTATCACAGGAAAGAAAGCCATGTGCACAGGATATACAATGGATTGGCCGATACGAACATCAGGAATAACAATAATGGGGAACTTGTATTTGGTTTTCTTGGCAGGTACGATGCATGCAAAGGCATTGATGTACTGTTACAGGCAATTGCTATTGTGAAGAAGGAGAATGCCAACATCAAATTCAATATTGCTGGTGGCAAACTAACTGTGCAGCAAAAAGAAATGATTGAGCAATTAGGCATTGCAAATGCAATTAATGAAATTGGCCACATCAAGTATGACAAAGTGCTTTCCTATTTAGCATCACATTTTGCCATGATTGTGCCCAGCAAGGTTGACAATTTGAATACGGTAGTGCTTGAGTCTTTTACAACTGCTACACCTGTAATTGGCAGCAATGCAGGCGGCATTCCCGAAATGATACAACATAGAGAAAATGGACTGCTTTTCCCGACACAGGATTATCATGCATTGGCCCAGCAAATTATTGCGTTGACAAAAGACCCCTCTAAAAGAAACGAAATGTCTGCCAAAGCAAGAAGTACTTATGAGGCAAATTTCACCATACCCGTTCATCTGAAAAATGTGACTGCCTTTCTTGAAACGCTTACATAGTAGGCAGGAAAAAATAAGCATCCACCGAAAAAAAACGACTGTCTTTTCTATTTAGATATACCTTTCTTGTCTAAAATTTTTACAACTAAAAACATTCAAGTATGAAAAAGATTTTTGCCGTATTCACATTTTTATTCTTTTGCGGATTTACCAGCGTAATGGCCCAACCGCCAGGTGGTGGCGATCCTGCTGCAAGAAAAGCTGCGATGAAAGAAAGGATAAAGCCACAGCTTATTGAACAGACAAAACTTACCGATGAACAGGCAGATAAAGTAATTGACATTTATTGGGATGCCCAGATGGAATCCGGTAAACTGAGAAGGGACGAAAGCATGAGCCAGGAAGACAAGGACAAAAAAACAAAAGAAATCACCGATGGCAGGGACAAGAAATTAAAAGATATTCCTTTGACAGACGATCAGGTAAAAGCAGTGAATACTTTTTACGATGACATGAGGAAGAAAATGCAGCAAGGTGGTAACAGGCCACAACGCCCCGCAGGAAATTAATTTAACATTACCATTTATCCCTTCGATTATTTTCGGAGGGATTTTTGTTTATATCAGTTTAAACTTTACATATTTTCACGGTCAAATCTCATTCTCTAACACAAAAGCATGTAACAATGAAAAAAATCTTTATGGCACTTGTTATTACAGGTGCAATGAGCACAGTAGCCAATGCACAGGAAACAGCAACCGCCGCCGCACCTGCAACCAAGCCACAATTGAGCAAAGAAGAAAAGGCAAAGCAGAAACAAAAAATGGAAGATGACATGAATGCTGCCTACAAAGAAGCAGGCCTGACAGACGAGCAAATTAAACAGGTAAAAGAAGTGAATGCAGCTGCAAGCACAAAAGGCAATGCAGTAAAAAAAGACGCCACTTTAAGTGATGATGCAAAAAAGACACAGCTTAAAGAAATAAGCGAAGAAAAGAACAACAAATTGAAAGAAATCATGGGCAAAGAAAAATACAAACTGTATTCCGAAGCCCGCAAAAAACAAAAAGAAGCAGCACCTGCACCAGCTATGCAGTAAGCTTAGTAGTCATTCAATAAAAGTGCCCGGTAAAAATTTTACCGGGCACTTTTTGTATATATACATAGCATTATTTCTTTTGCTCAAAAGCTTTCTTTACGGCATCCAAATGATTGATGAATTTTGGCACATCTGCATCATAGCCGTATTTGATACTGCTAAGCGGATTGCCGTACAAGTCCAAAAACATATACAATGGCTGTGCGTTAAATCCGAACTTGGTTATTTCATAATCCAGGTTCCTTTCGCCAACTGTTGTAATCTTTTCGCCGCTGCTATTGGTGTACTGTTCTGCCATGGGCAGTTCGGTACTTTCATCAACATACAAGCTAATCAGTACAAAATCGTTTTTAAGCCTTCGGAGCACTTCGGGTTTTTCCCAAACCTGCTCTTCCATTTTACGGCAGTTGGCACAGCTATGCCCCGTAAAGTCCAGCATTACAGGTTTGTTTAAAGCTTTGGCTGCAGCCATGCCTTCTTCCAGATCAAAGTAAGCTACAAGGCCATAAGGTACATGCAGTTTGTCAATATACTTTTTAGGCGGTTGTGCAAGGGCAGTGTTACCATTACCAGTTGTTACAGTTGCATTGCTTGCAAATTTGTATTTCAGTTCATGCAAATTGAAATCCTGTGTTGTTGCAGGTGGTATAAGCCCACTTAAAGGCTGCAATGGTGCACCCCACAAACCAGGAACCAAGTACACCGCAAATGAAAACGATGCAATGGCAAAAAACAAACGCGGCAAGCTAATGAATTTCAAATCACTGTCATGCGAGAATTTCAATTTGCCTAACAGGTACGAGCCCATTAAATAAAACAGCACAATCCATACCACCAAAAACACATCACGGTTCAACAGGTGCAAGTGATAGATCAAATCCACGTTGCTTAAGAATTTCATGGCAAGGGCCAACTCGATAAAACCGAATACCACTTTTACCGAGTTTAACCAGCCACCACTTTTGGGTAGCGATTGCATGAAAGAAGGAAACAGTGCAAACAATGCAAATGGCAATGCAAGTCCAGCACCAAAACCGGCCATACCCAATACGGGTGCCAGTATACTGCCCTGTTGCGATGTTTTGCCCAGCAGCAAACCAACCAACGGACCTGTACAGGAGAATGAAACAATGACCAATGTCAAGGCCATAAAGAAAATGCCTTTGAAGTTGGTGCCGGCATTCTGGTCGGCCTTGTTTGCCCATTTTGATGGCAGTGTTAATTCGAATGCACCAAGCAACGATATACCAAATACAATAAACAGTACAAAGAATAAAATATTGGTAAATGGATGTGTTGAAATTTCGTACATGATTTTCTCACCAAAAATCCTGGTAAGTATCAATGTTGGAATTACATAAATGAGTATGATGGAAATGGAATACCACAATGAATTGGTAACCCCCTTGGCTTTTGTTTTGCTTTGCTTTAAAAAGAAACTAACAGTTACCGGAATCAGCGGGAACACGCATGGCGAGAAAATGGCAGCAATGCCAACACCAAAACAGAGCCAGAAAATGCTCCATAAAGATTTTGAACTCAAGTCATCTTTTGTGTCAATGGCTTTCTCCTTAAGTGCCTTTATTTCTATTGCAAAACTTTCATCGCCACTGGGATATTCTTTTGTGTCGGCCTTAAAACCAAACCAACTGATTGAACCCTTTATTACTGCACTGTCATTTTTACTGATGACCAATTTTTGCTTCCATTCAATACTGTCCAATAATAAAATAGCAGAATCTGCAACAGCGGTTCTTGCCGCTTTTTCCACCACTGAATCTTTTATTTTTTGTTGTGTTGTGGAATCGAACACAAGCGTGGTTGCAAAAGCATCCGGCTTGTTTTTCTTTACGGAAAAAAGACCCACACCCGATACAAGCTTTGCTTTGACGAGAATATAGGCCTGCCCATCAGCATCGCGGTAGCCTGTAAAATTAAACTGCACAGGCTTTACTTCCTGTGCAGCAATATGTAAGGTTGATGCAAGTGCAACCAATAGCGTTACAATTATTTTTTTCATGTTTGGTTATTGCAACTTGATATCGAATGATTGTTTTTTGGGAGGCAGGCATTGGCTATCGTCACACACCATGTATTCAACCGTGCCGGTAATATTTGTTTTGGCAGCATTCTTTACTTTTACTGTCTGCGTAAAAACAACGCTGTTGCTATAATACAGTACGTCCACATCAAAACTCTTATCGTGTACCTTTTCCAGTTTCCCCTTTTCGGCTGCTTTACCAACAAGCGTAATCAATGGGTTTGGTTTAAAAGATAACTTAGTAGGTATGGGTCCGCCTGCACCTGTATTTTGCGAGTAGATATGCCAAGGTTTTTCTACTGAAGCCGTAATGACCACTTCATAAGTATCGGCAGTTTTCTTTTTTGCTTCGTATTTCCAGGTAACCGGATTCTTTATTTGTGCGGATGCTGCCATGGCAAACAAACCGATGATGGCTGACAATAGAATTTTCTTCATTTTATTTATACGCTTTAATTCAATCCCAATAATTCAAAAACTGTTTTTCCGTCTATGTTGCCCAGTGCAGTGGATGTGGCCCTTTCCGGATGTGGCATCATACCGAATACATTCCCTTCCCTATTACGTATGCCAGCAATATTCCTTACAGCACCATTGGGATTGTATGCAGCATCAATATTACCGTGCTCGTTGCAATAGCGGAATATGACCTGGTTATTGCTCTCTATTTCATCCAGCACGCTATCGTTTGCAAAAAACCTGCCTTCGCCATGTGCAATAGGCACTTGCAATGCTTTACTTGCATCGTTCTTTATGAAAACATTTTTACAGATAAATTGCTGGTTGGCATTTTGTAACAGTACACCTGGCAGTAAGGCACTTTCGCATAAAATCTGGAACCCATTGCATACGCCCAGCACCTTGCCGCCTTTATTGGCAAAATCGATTACGCTCTGCATCATGGGGCTAAACTTTGCAATGGCACCACAACGCAAATAATCGCCATACGAAAACCCGCCTGGCAGCACAATGCAGTCATTGGTGGTAAACATGCTCATGTCTTTATCCTTGTGCCAAAGCATCACTACTTCTTTGTTCAGGTCATGTTGCAAAGCATCTTGCATGTCCCTATCGCAATTGGAACCTGGAAAAACGACTACACCAAATTTCATGTTGTTGAGTATTGAGGGGTAAAGGTAACAAATGCCGATGTTAATACTTTATTAACTGCCAGTTATTGTGAATAATAACGGCTACAGAAAGCCAGAACAATAAATTAGGCAGCAGCAAACGTTTGGGGTATAGATAGGCATTTGATGCAAAAACAGACAAGGGTATCAAGCTCAATACTGCTGCATGCATGCTTTCGTCCCTGAAAATAAAAGGTATGGGTAGCATCAACAGTAACAGCACCATCATTATTCCCCAGTTCTTGCGTATCTGTATAATCATTCGTCCGCTGTTTTGCTGCCAGTAATATAAACCTGCAAAAAGCAATACAATCAATACCGATAGACTGATCCAGAACCAGACATCTGCTTTTAGCAAGGGCACATGTAAATGTATGCTTGGCAAAAAGAGCAGTAGCTGTTTTATATTGTCCGTAAGGTAAAAGTAGGAGCCCAGAAAATAGAATGGTATCAACAAACCCATTAGGAGTATGAACCATTCCGCCGGGCGGAAGGGCCTTACAATGGCCAACGCAAAAATGGTGATGCCTACCAGGATGCTTGCAGGGTGATAACAAAAAATAGTGACACCTGATAGTAACCCTACGTTGAACAATAATGTTTTGGGTGATGGGTGACTGTACAGTTTAGAAAGCTGCAAAAAAATCCAGATGATGAGTATGTTGGCAACCAGTGCTGGTGTTATGGCCGACCATTCTGCAAAGAAACCTGAAAACAGAATATAGGCCATTGCAGTAGTGTATGCCTGTTGCTGAAACATCCGTAGGTTGTTCAAGGCACTGTTCAGGCGGAACGACTGTAGCAGTATGAGGCCATGATACAGGAATATCAATACCAAAGGTGGCAATGGCTTTATGAAACGTACCAATACTTCGCTGATAAACCCTTCGTGTGCATTGGCAACAACAACCGGTGGCACAGCAAAAAAATGGAAGTGCACCACTATGCTTAATAGCAACAGAAAAAAAATACTGATTACAGATTTGTCTCTAAAAAGGAATACCACGTTTGCTTGTATTAAAGGTCAACTTTTGCAAAGCAAACATAGTTTCTGTATAGACACGGAACAATTAATTGTCTGCTGCCCACCTGTTTTGCCCTGCGTGGCATAAACTCATAACCCTTGTCCAAGTTCTTAATGGTTGGGTTGCGTGTTATTTGCCCTTCGGGGGAAATGTTCTGGTCAGACAGCATATTGGTCCTCTTTTCCTGCACATTGAAAATAAAGTGCAATTGGTCGCCGGTATTGGCCAAAGTGAAACCAATATAATCATCGTTGTTATCGTCAAACTGCGATTTGGTTACTACATTGCTCCATTCCATTTTCCCGGTTACATCATAGCTTACCACTACAATATTGTCGGCATAATAACGGGTAATATTGTTGAACGAGTTATAGCGTGACCATGGATAACCAAAACTGTTGTAACCAAACCCGGAGTAGTAGCCGGGTGTACTGCCCCAATACGGCGACCCATACAAATAATCCCAACGGCTGTTGTTTGTGCCGCCTCTTGAAGCACTATAAACCGATTCAGCAGTTACTATAAAACCACCATCTTTTTTCATGATGATGTTACGCAGGAAATAATCATTGAATGCTGTTTTGATAGAGTTGTCGCCTTTTGCATCATTCCGCAATTCATCGGAAAATGTTATGGCAGAAGTAACCAGTTCCTTTGCCTGCACCTTATCCCACAAGAAGCAGTAAAGCCCGTCCACGTTGCCCCTTCTTTTTGATGCATAGAAAGAACTGACCAAATAATGTTTATTCGTATTGTCCACTTTTACGGATATATCGTCCAGGTTCATATTGTTCAGTTTCAGGTCCACAAAAGAAACATTGTCCTCATTGGCAAGCTTTGTAAACAGTATCAGTTTATTGATGTTGTCGTTTTGTGCAGTACCCGATGGTTTCACAAAAACAAGGTCGCCATCATTGTCCAATTGAAAGCCGGTCAGGAAATCGTTCCTATCAGGCATGTCAACAACTGTCCTGGATTTATGGATAAGGTTCAGGTCCTTATCAAACAGCACGGCAGTAAGTATATGTTGCTTATCGCTCTTGCTGTTTATTTTATAGGTCATTATTTTTTTCTTGTCCTCGCTATTAATGACCGAGTAGATTTTGTTATTGGCGAAAAAATTGATGTCAGTGGTATCAAGCTGTACAGGCTCGGCCAGCTTCTTCCCTTTGCCATCCAACTTTACAGCCATGCTATACACAATACTTTTCTTCTGGTATTGATAGAACATGTAGAAGAAATCAGGATAGGCCAAAAAATCTGCATTGATGAGCTTTTCCGGTACAAAGTCCAATTTGTTCTTATCCGTCAACTGCATCTGTGCATCGTACACAGTAATATAGCTCTGGTCGCGTACCGACCGGTAAATAACAAAACTACCATTGAGCTTGCCCACTATTTCAAAAGGCGAGTTACGGGAATCATCTTTGTCCGGCTCCGAATAGGTTATTTTTTGTGCACCCAATTGGCTGGCCGAAAAAAAGAAAAGGCAGCATAGTACCAATATTGCTTTGTTTACATTCATGGTAAGCATGTTTACTGAATCAAATGTACGGTTTACAATAACGCATTGATGATTGCCGAAATAAAATTACATAAAGGCTAACAGTGGTCGGTTACATTCAGTTTTATGCTCGCATGAATCAATAACCGTATTTGTCTTTCCATCTGTCTTTTAAAAATTTACGCAATTCATTTTCCCTTGCATTGTTGCCGGGGTCATACAGTTTGCTGCCGGCTATTTTATCGGGCAGGTATTCCTGTTCTATGAAATTGTTGTCGCCAAGATGCGAGTATTGATAATTTTTTCCATAATCCATTTCCTTCATCAACTTGGTAGGTGCATTGCGTATGTGCAGGGGCACCGGCAAATCGCCATGCTGTTTCACGGCAGCCAAAGCCTTGCCTATTGCTTCGTAAGCTGCGTTGCTTTTAACTGAAGATGCTAGGTAAGTAGCACATTGGCTTAAGATGATCCTGCTTTCGGGATAACCAATTTTACTCACTGCATCAAAAGTGGCATTGGCCAATAGCAGGGCATTGGCATTGGCGTTGCCTATATCCTCACTGGCAAAAATGAGCATCCTGCGGGCAATGAACTTCACGTCCTCGCCACCTTCAATCATGCGTGCCAGCCAGTACACAGCTCCATTGGGGTCGCTGCCCCGCATGGATTTGATGAATGCTGAAATAATGTCGTAATGCTGCTCGCCATTTTTATCGTACAATGCAATTTTCTTTTGGGCTACCTGCATTGTGTAATCATCCGTAACAACTATTTCTTTTTTGTTGGACGATGTTATTACCAGTTCAAAAAGGTTCAGCAACTTCCTTGCATCGCCACCAGAAATATTGATGAGTGCAGTCGTTTCTTTCAGTTCAATCCTGTATTGTTTTAGCACTGTATCTTTTTCAATGGCCTGATGCAACAGTTTTACCAGGTCCTTTTCATCCAATGCCTTCAATACATACACCTGGCTCCTGCTAAGCAATGCACTGTTCACTTCAAAGGATGGATTCTCTGTTGTGGCGCCAATCAGGGTAATGGTCCCTTTTTCCACGGCACCAAGCAATGCATCTTGCTGGCCTTTATTGAAGCGGTGTATCTCGTCAATAAACAGGATGGCTTTATGGGTATGCTTTGCCTGTTCAATTACTTCACGTACGTCTTTTACACCACTGCTAATGGCACTTAGTTGAAAATAGGGCACAGCCAATGTGTGTGCAATAATATGTGCAATGGTTGTTTTACCTACACCTGGCGGACCCCATAAAATCATGGAAGGTATATTGCCCTGTTCAATGGCGTTGCGTAGGATGCTTCCTTTACCAGTGAGGTGCTCTTGCCCAACCAGGTCATCCAATGTTGCAGGACGCATCCTTTCGGCAAGTGGAATGGAATGGTTCATTGCGGAAAGGTAAAAAGAATAGGCAACTTATTCGGGTTTGTCAAAAACATAATGGTATGCCTTTAACAGGCGAAAGGTGATGGATATATGAACCACTAGAACAATTGAAAAGGAAATCATTACCTCGAGAAAAGCTTTCATCATTTTCAACATCATTTCAAAGGAAGTTGGTGGAGCATTTTTAAACATTGCCATATTCATAGTTTGCTGCATACCTTCCTTCAATATTTGCGGATTAGCGAGCAGGCCAATACTCTGAACCAAAATTATTGTGGCAAAAGCAATACCTACAAAAGCATTCACTTTAATCCAGTCTTTCAAAGAAGCCTTACAGGGTTTTGCCTGCTTTATACCTTTTGACAAAAACGTAAAACTTGTAATAATATAAATTACGGTTGCACTCATTGTAAACACACCCAAAAAAGCTGCAGGATTGGCCAAAGCCATCAACAATCCAAGCAGACTAAATAACCCAAACAATGCAGCAAATGGCAATAAAATATAACTTAGGATATTGTATAACGTTAAACCTTTCATGTACTTTTTATTTTCTTTATTCCTCAATTCTATATTTCCTAAACGAAAAAAATGAGTCAGCTATTTCACGGGTACATCAACAGAAAATCCCAATTACCAAAGCAATTGGGATTAAGGAAATAGTTTATGTTTATTGATTAGGCATACATTTCTGCTTTCAAATCTTTAACCCTGCTATCTTCCAAATATTCATCAAATGTCATTAAACGGTCGATGATTCCTTTAGGCGTCAGTTCAATAATCCTATTGGCAACAGTCTGCATAAACGTATGGTCATGCGATGTAAGCAGTACAATGCCGGGGAAAGTCTGGCAGCCTTCGTTGAAGCTCTGGATGCTCTCCAGGTCCAAGTGGTTGGTTGGCTGGTCAAGTACAATCAGGTTAGGGTTCTGCAACATCATACGGCTAACCATGCAACGCACTTTTTCGCCCCCGCTCAACACATTTGTTTTTTTGGCAATATCGTCGCCACTAAACAGCATCTTGCCCAAAAAGCCCCTCAAGAAAGGCTCATCGGCATCGGTTACGTGCGGTGGTACATATTGACGCAACCAATCCATCAACCCCAGCCCTTCGGTAAAGAACTCCTGGTTTTCCAAAGGCAGGTAAGCCTTGGTAATGGTAGTGCCCCACTCAAATTTTCCGCCATCTGCCTGCATCTTATCGTTAATGATTTCAAAGAAGCTTGTTACGGCCAAAGGGTCCCTGCTGAGAAAGGCAATTTTCTCTCCTTTGTTCACACTAAAAGTAACCTTGTCAAACAGCTTCCTGCCATCAACACTTTTGCTCAGGTTTTCAATATTCAATATTTGATTGCCTACCTCACGCAATGGCTGAAAGATGATACCCGGATATTTCCTGTTGCTTGGTTCAATTTCTTCGATGGTCAGTTTTTCCAAAGCCTTCTTACGGCTGGTAGCCTGCTTGCTCTTTGATGCATTGGCCGAGAAACGTGCAATGAAATCCAACAAGGCCGCACGTTTTTCTTCGTTCTTCTTATTCTTGTCGTTCAACTGTCTGGCGGCCAATTGGCTACTTTCGTACCAGAAGGTATAGTTACCTGTAAACACTTTGATCTTGGCCCTGTCCACATCGGCCACGTGTGTACATACGGTATCCAAAAAGTGACGGTCGTGGCTCACTACCAATACAATGTTTTCATAATCGGCCAAAAAGTTTTCCAGCCAGCCAATTGTTTCAATGTCCAGTCCGTTGGTAGGCTCATCCAGCAACAGTATATCAGGATTGCCAAAGAGTGCCTGTGCCAATAACACACGTACTTTAAAAGTACCGGGAATGTCTTTCATTAAACTTTGGTGGAACTCTTCTTTTACGCCCAGGCTGCCCAGTAAAGTAGCCGCATCACTCTCTGCAGTATAGCCGCCCATCTCGCCAAATTCCGCTTCCAGTTCACTGGCACGCATATAGTCTTCTTCGGTAGCTTCGGGATCAAGGTAAATGGCATCTTTGGCCTGCATCACATCCATCATTTTTTTATGGCCAGAGAGTACCGTGTTCAGCACCGTGTATTCATCAAATTCAAACTGGTTCTGTTTCAAGAAGCTCATACGTTCGCCCTTGCCCACTTCCACGCTTCCTTTATTCGGTTCTATCTCCCCGCTCAGTATCTTTAGGAAAGTGGATTTGCCCGCACCGTTTGCACCAATTACACCATAACAATTGCCTTTGATGAAGTTGATGTTCACTTCATCAAACAATACCCTTTTGCCATAGGCCAGGGTTATATTTCTTGCACTTAACATGTTTGCTTGCTCCTTTAATTTTGCCGCAAAAGTAAGGGTTACAGGCTAAACAAGGCCCATGAAAAAAGAGCAACAACCAACTTCAATAACAGATTGTAATAGATAGATTAAAAAAGAAAAAAGGGCATTTTTTGCAATGGTTGCATCAATCGGCCTGTCAATTAGGTTAAACCAGGCAACATGAAATGGATATTACCTGCGGCCATTGCCAGTATATTGGCCTTTGCATCCTGCAAAAAAACGGCAGCCCCAATACTGCCCATTACCACTACCAACAATGTTTTATTATTGAAAGTGGATTACCTGACCAATGCTTTTGAAAGCGGCAAGGAGTTGGTGTTTACAAATACAGCCCCCAGTTTTACCATATCCCAGCAATACGTTACACCCAGCGATTTTGGTAGCCTACAGCTTACCTATCAGGAACTGAATGAACCGCTTTTTAGCGGAACAATTGTTTGGATAGGCCTGGGGCAAATGCATTTTCCACAGAACCTTTTACCTGCCAACCAGTTTGACAGGGTTGTAACTGCAGATGTGGTAACGCCGGCTGCGGGTTTCCAAAATATCTTCAACCCATCCAATTATTCGTATGATTACACGCCTATTTGGATGGCTGTTCAGAACATCGTGAAAGTTAGGCAGTACCTGTTGTCAAATCCCACTGCCACTATTAAACTGTTCTTGTATACACCCAGTGTTGGCGTGGGCAACCCGGCCGATTGGGACTGGATCATTATGCTGAAAAATTAAAGAAAGCCATTACTATTGTGTAACAAAACACTTGCACAATGGATGAAGAATTACTTAGAAATGTTGCCGGCCAGCTTAGGCAACCACATGGCGAGTATGCCATTCAGGTGGGTGAGAAAATGAATGTGGGCAATGCCTACATTAACCGTTACACCATTGATGCCCTGCAGGTAAACCAGCATGACCATATACTTGAAATAGGTATGGGCAACGGTTTTTTTGTAAAGGATATTCTTAGTGTTGACGATTCCGTTAAATATTGCGGTTGCGATTTTTCTGCTGCAATGATTGAAGCGGCCAACAACATGAATGCAGCTTTTGTTGCCGCAAACAGGGCCAGTTTCCATTTATGCGATGCGGCAGCATTGCCTTTTGAAGACGGCACTTTCAATAAAGTATTTACCATAAACACACTCTATTTTTGGGATGACCATGCGGCAACGCTGGCAGCAATAAGCAGGGTACTGCAAACAAAGGGCAGGCTGTTTATTGCCATCAGGCCAAAAGAAACCATGCAGCACTACCCTTTTGTAAAATATGGTTTCACTTTGTTTTCCAAAACCGAGCTTACTGATTTGCTTACATCCAATGGCTTTACTGTTACCTCAGTGATAGAACAAGATGAGCCGCCACAAGAAATCGGCGGCGTGTTTATGGCAGTGCAGACCTTAATTGTTTGTGCCGAGAAAAATGGCAACTGACAACAATCATACATAGCAATGACTGTTCCTGTTTAATTCCATCATTTGCTTTACCCTTACCTTAGCGGCAAACAATATATCAATGCCCAATATTTTAATTATAGATGACGAACGCTCCATTCGTAACGTGTTAAAAGACATTCTCAGCAACGAAGGCTATAAGGTTGATGAAGCCGCAGACGGCGAAGAAGGCTGGAAGAAATTCTCTTCCACAAACTATGATGTAGTGCTATGCGATATCAAAATGCCCAAAATGGATGGCATTGAATTTTTAAGCAAGGCAAACGAGTTGAATGCAGAAGTTCCGGTAATCATGATTAGTGGCCACGGCAATATTGAAACTGCGGTGGATGCAGTGAAGAAGGGGGCTTTTGACTATATATCGAAACCGCCGGACCTGAACAGGTTGCTGATTACCATACGCAATGCCACAGACAAAAATGTGCTGGTAAAGGAAACCAAGGTACTGAAACGCAAAGTGAGCAAGGTGCAGGAAATAGTGGGCGAAAGTGATGCCATTAAAAAGATAAAAGAAACCATTGAAAAAGTGGCCCCTACCGATGCCCGTGTATTGATTACAGGCGAAAACGGCAGTGGTAAGGAACTGGTGGCCAGGTGGCTGCACGAAAAAAGCAACCGTTCTGCCGCATCTATTGTTGAGGTGAACTGTGCCGCCATACCCAGCGAACTGATAGAAAGCGAACTGTTCGGTCATGAAAAAGGTTCGTTTACTTCTGCCATCAAGCAACGCATCGGCAAGTTTGAACAGGCCAACGGCGGCACGTTGTTCCTGGATGAAATTGGCGACATGAGCCTGTCTGCCCAAGCCAAAGTGCTTCGAGCCTTACAGGAGGGGAAAATTACCCGTGTGGGTGGCGACAAGGAGATTGCCGTGGATGTTAGGGTGGTGGCCGCTACCAATAAGGACCTGTTGAAAGAAGTGGAAGAGAAGAATTTCAGGCTGGACCTGTATCACCGTTTAGGTGTGATACTGATACATGTGCCCAGTTTAAACGAACGCAAGGACGATATACCTTTATTGGTAACCAAGTTTTTACAGGACATTGCTGATGAGTATGGCCAGAGCCCCAAAACAATTGAGACCAAGGCAGTTGAGGCTTTGCAGCAACATAACTGGACGGGCAATATCCGTGAACTGCGGAATGTGGTGGAGCGTTTGATTATACTTTCGGGCAAAAGCATTACGCAGGAAGATGTGGTCAATTATGTGCTGCCAAAATAAACTATTGCCTTATTTCAACTTTTTAGGCTATTTTTATAAAAACAAAATATATCATGGCAACAGGTACAGTAAAATTTTTCAATGAAACAAAAGGTTTCGGATTCATCAAAGCAGATACTGGCAACGAGGTTTTCGTTCACGTTACAGGCTTGAGCAGCGGTACTACCATAGGCGAGAACGACAAAGTAGAATTCGAAGTCGAAGAAGGCCGCAAAGGCCCAACAGCAGTTAGGGTTAAAAAAATCAGCTAGTTCTTCAATACGGTTTAAACATAATTTCAACAATTAACAGATAAGTTTTTTAATAACTGGCAGTTGAAAGATTACCAGTTTGCACACCTTCTCTACAATTGGTTGCATTATTGCTTGTAGCCAGAATCAGCACCTAATTCACAGGCGGCCCCGTAAAAAGGGCCGCCTTTTTATTGATGTATCTGTCCATGTTTCATCAAATTTCACAGTTGCACTGTAATAAAAACTGCTTTACGGTTACTCACCATATCAATTAAAGCAATGGTTATACAGATAAATACCTGTATAGCCCTATTTTTGCCCGTCTTTAAAAACAATTTTATGGGATTGATTCTGTTCATCATAGGTATTATTGGTTGGCATGTTGGCATGTATGGCCTGTTTAAGAAAATGGGTGTTGAACCATGGAAGGCCTTGGTACCATTCTATAATACCTGGATCATTGTAGAAAAATGCAAGTTGCCCAAATTCTGGTTCTGGCTGCAACTGATACCGATTGCCGGGCAGTTCATCACTATATGGATTACCATCATTTTTGTGATGCATTTTGGCAAGACCAATTTCATACATCATACATTATTGGTTTTTGTACCCTTTATCTATTTGCCATATATAGGTTTCTCCAACGATACAAGATGGGGTGGCGAGGAAGTATTCAAACGGTACAAAAAGCCAACTTCCCGTGAGTGGATTGATGCTGGTGTGTTTGCCGTGGTAGCTGCAACCATCATCAGGAGCTTTGTTTTTGAAGCCTATGTCATTCCATCGGAAAGTATGGAAAAGACATTGCTGGTAAACGACTTTTTGTTCGTGAACAAAATGTCTTACGGCCCCCGCATACCCACAACACCATTGAGTTTTCCTTTTGTGCACAACACCATGCCTTTTAGCGAAACAACGCCCTCCTATTTAAAATGGATACAGATACCGTATAAACGTTTACCGGGCTATACACCCGTTAAAAGAAACGATGTGGTGGTATTCAATTTCCCGGCAGGCGATACCATCATCAACCTTCCGGGCTATGGTAGCAAGAACCCTTATTACGATGTGTTGAGATCGCCTGAATTCAAGGGCAACAGAGAAGCTTTGTTTGATCAGTTCCCGATTCTGGTGCACCCTTACGACAAAACCGATAACTATATTAAAAGATGCGTTGCCGAAGGTGGCGATATGATTTATGTAAAGGAGGGTATATTGTATGTAAATGGTGCAGTTGCTTCTTGGCCAAAAGATGCACAGATTGAATACAATTTCCCTACCAACGGCAAGTCTGTCAACGTGGATGAAATCAATGAAAGCCTCGGCTGTCATATAACCAACGATGGTTCAGAAATAAAACCCGACTCTGGCTGTATTGTATTGAACACGACTTTGGAAGACAAACAAAAACTAGAAAAATACTTAGGTACTGTAGCAAGACCGGCTTTGTATCCGGCTGGCGACCCGGTATTCCCACAAACCGAACTATCAAGAAACTGGACAAGGGACAATTTTGGCGGCACTGGTTTCCGCATACCAAAGAAAGGGGAAACCTTGAACCTTACATCAGAAAATATTGCCATTTATCGTAGGCTTATCAGTGTGTACGAAGGCAATAAGCTGGAAGAAGCAAATGGCAAGTTCATCATCAATGGACAAGAAACAACCACTTATACCTGCAAGTACAATTATTATTGGATGATGGGCGACAACCGCCACCGTAGCCAAGACAGCCGCTTTTGGGGCTTTGTACCCGAAACACACGTTGTTGGCAAAGCATCGCTTATATGGTTCAGTTACGACAAAGGCCCACGTTGGAAGCGTTTGTTTAAATCAATTAAATAACTATCTTTAGTTGCCATAAAAAACAATGGGTCCCCACAAGTACAATTTGTGGGGACTTTTTTATCTAACTAATGTTTTGTTTATGAATAGTGAGCAGTACAGTTTTGAATTTGAGGTGTACAATTCTATTGATGATCTGAATAAGGAAGACGGAGCCCTTTTACAACAGGCAAGGGATATTGCCGAAAATGCCTACGCCCCCTACTCCAATTTTTTTGTTGGTGCAGTTGCCCAACTTGCCAATGGCAAAATAGTAAGCGGTACCAACCAGGAAAATGCAAGCTACCCCGTAACACTTTGTGCAGAGCGGGCCTTATTGGCAACCGCAGCTTCCCTGTATCCAAAAATTGCCATTAATACCATGGCCATTACCTACCATAACCATAACCAGAATAGCGACAGTAGCCACCCTATTTCGCCCTGCGGCATGTGCAGGCAAAGTTTGGTTGAGTATGAAGGACGTGTTGGCCAACCCATCCGTTTAATATTGGGCGGCTTTGAGGGCAAAGTATATGTAGTAGAAAAAGCAAATTCCTTGTTGCCGTTGAGTTTTACGAGTAAAGATTTGTTGTAACCTGCAGTAAAATACAATTAAGTGTATTGGGCAAAGTGTAACTTGTTCTTTTCAGAAATTCTAGCCATTGCAGCCTTCGCAACAACATCTTTATCCAATCTAAATAACGACCTTTCTATCATGCTCTCCACTGGGTAATTTGAAGGCCCGTATATTTTTTATTGGCATTGTTTGCCTATTTAAAAGGAGACTAAATAAAAATACACAAAACACGAGTGTGCGTATTTTGTGTATTCACTTATATAATATTTGTACGTATAAATACATTATAAAAAAAGAGTTTAAACTTCTTGAAATGGTAAGCTTTCGTATATTTTAAAGTAAGTTGCAATTTTAAGAGACTTCGCCATTCATAAAGCAAAAACATAATAACGACAGATTTAAAATGCGTTTTATTAACTGACATATGAAAACCTTAATTCTGTTACTAACTCTACTTTATTCGCTTTCATCTTTTGGGCAAAGTGACAAAAAAACTTTATTGAAGTTTGACGGATACTATCAAACTGACTGTTATACAGAAAAAGGGGACGACGAGGGAAGCCAAGATTATTTGAGATTTTATTCGGACGGAAAAGTTATTAGTGTCGGTACAGACTGTGAAGGAACTACAAGCGAATTAAAAGGTTGGTTTAATATTAATGCTGACCAAGTCGGCAAGGGTGACTTTCAGATAAAAGGTAGAAGAATATTTTTTTCGACAAAGAGCATGATTGGAATTATCAAATATAAAGGACGGATAAGAAAAGATGGAGAGATTAAGTTAAAATGGAAAAGCCTTATAAATGGTAGCAGAGGACATGACAGATATAAATATATCGCAGTGATAGGTTTGACCTAAACTGCAGCTTACATTGGGTTTTATGCAATTTGAGCATGACCAGCAAACATCAACAAATTGCAAATCCAGGCTGTGGTTCGGGCTGGACAAACAACTTTCAACTTTAGTTTTTAAATTCAACTTTATATTTTCAATCAGCAGCGGTTGTGGGCGGACGAATAACAATTCCCAACCTGCATAAAGCCCTGCTCGTTACCTGCTATTATAAATGACATCTCATTACGACATAGAATGGCTGACAGAACGATTTGAAAGTGGTGATTCTTTAAAGTATATCTACTTTTGGGGACACGCTAATAAGTACAATGAAACTGTTGGAAAATTTTGCTTTAGCCAATGGTTTGAATGCCCATTTACAGTTGACAATATCGAGTACAAAACATCTGAACATTGGATGATGGCACACAAAGCTTTGCTTTTTGGTGACACAAACAATTTTGACAAAATAATTAATTGTCACAAACCAGGTGAAGCAAAGGAACTCGGGCGACAAGTATTGGGGTATGACGAGCAAGCTTGGAATGAAAAAAAGTTTGGCATTGTAAAACTTGGGAACATTCACAAGTTTAATCAACACCCAGACTTTGCTGAATACCTATTGAAAACAGAGAATAAAATTTTAGTAGAAGCAAGTCCAGTTGACACGATTTGGGGAATAGGTTTATCGCAAGACAGCAAAGACATTGATAATATTTATGCTTGGCGAGGACAAAACCTACTCGGGTTTGCCCTTATGGAAACACGAGACTTTTTAAAAGAATTTGGACACTTTAAAAACCTTGACTATTCCTTTCAACCACCTTGGAGACAGTTTGAAAATGTTGACATCAAAGACATGTTTTGGAGAATGGGCAAAGGCGAAGAATATTTGATAGGCTTTTCTAACTATTATTCAGCACTTAGTGACAGAGAAAAAGTGATTTATAAATTGACAAATCCAGCTCCTTACGAATGGTTAGGCTTTTATGATTGACAAAGAACAACAGCACAAAACATTGGTATTGGCAATAGCGGTACTAGACATTGTGAAACAATCAACAACGGTAATTCTTCTATGCTGCTGTTCAGGGCTCAACGAATAAAAGCTAGAACAAAGTCTGCACACCATGTTGCAACCTGAATTCGTGTTGCAGCAGCCATTTTTTACGCCACATACCACCGGCATAACCAACCAGGCTTTTGTCGCTGCCAATAACACGGTGGCAGGGCACTATAATGGCAATATGGTTTTTGCCATTGCTGCTGGCGGCGGCACGAATGCATTTGGGATCGCCCAGGCGTTTGGCCATGTCCAGGTAACTGATGGTTTTGCCAAAAGGAATTTCCATCAATTCGCTCCACACCCGTTTCTGAAAATCCGTGCCTTCCTGATGAACGGGTATGTTGAAGTTTTTACGCCTGCCCGCAAAGTATTCAATCAATTGTTCGGTACATTGATGCATGGTATCGCTAATACCCGGCTCGCCATGTATAATCTGGTCTTTATTATCCAGGAAAGTCAACTCCGTTATGTAGTTGTCGGTTCCGCCTATCTGTAACAGGCCCACCGGACTTTCGTAATGTGTATAATAAAGTTCGCTCATGGTTTCAATTTAGGGCTTACGGTGTTTGGGTCATCCAATTAACTGGCCATTCAAAACAGCTTTATCGGGCTGTAATAAAATTACCTGGTTATTTTCATCATACACACCCAACACCAGGCATTCGCTGAAAAAATTGGCAATCTGTTTGGGTGGAAAATTTACCACTGCTACAATTTGTTTTCCTATCAGGTCTTCTTTTTTGTAATGATGCGTTATCTGTGCCGATGATTGCCTGGTACCCAACGCACCAAAATCTATCTTTAATTGATAGGCAGGTTTCTTTGCCTTTACAAAGTCAACTGCATCTATAATGGTTCCTGTACGTATTTCAATTTTTGAGAAATCCTCCCAAGTTATATCCATAAAAAAGCCTTGAATTGTTTCAAGGCTTTAAAATAAGCGAAATATTTTACTTTAGGTAACTTCTTACAAACCATGCCCACTTTTCATGTTTCTCCATTAAGCCTGTTACAAAGTCGGCATTGCCATCGTCTTTGTATTTTTCGCTAAATGTTTTGATGTCTTTACGCAAACCACGCAGTATGGTTTCGTGGTCGCTTAGCAGGTTCTGCAATTGTTTTTTCTGGTTGTTGGTGTATTCCTCCTCGTTCAGGTTGGCCAACTGCAAAAAATCTTTCAGCCTTCCTTCGGCATAATGCCCCAACATACGTACACGTTCCGCTATCTCGTCAATTGCTTCATCAATACCATCGTACATGTCTTCATAAAACTTGTGCATTTCCATGAAGTTGCTGCCTTCCACGTTCCAGTGGTAGTTGCGGACTTTTGTGTACAGCACGTATTCGTCGGCCAGAATCTGATTCAGGCGTTGGGCCACGGCCTGTGTATTTTTATCGGTGATACCAATATCTGCTTTCATTGTATTTTCATTTAGTACTAAAGATACGTTGCTTTTTATATAAGGATATTATGTATTCATGAATGGGCAGTAGTGGCTCTGGGCAATTGTGCAAACATTTTCAGCAGGGTATCCATTAACTATTTATTTTGCTGTAAACTTTTAACTACATGATCCTTCCTATTTTATTTATTGCCGAATCCGACAACAGGGGCAGGGGTGTTTTTACATCCGAAAAGATACCTGCCAATACAACGATTGAAATTTCGCCCGTAATTGTATTAAGTGCCAAAGAAAGGAAGAGCATTGAAGAAACCCTGCTGTACCATTATATTTTTGAGTGGGGTAACAATAAAAAGAAAGGGGCATTGGGCATGGGCTATATATCTATGTACAATCATAATTACAATGCCAATTGCGTGTACGAAATGGATTATGATGCAGGCACCATGTCCATAAAAACCGTAAAACCTATTCAAGCAGGCGAAGAGCTATATATAAATTACAATGCAGTACCCAATGATGCAACGCCTTTGTGGTTTGATGCGATATAACCCAGCATACCATCTGTTCTAAAACAGAAAGTCCTGCTAAACAGCAGGACTAATTTTTTTGAAGCCTTTGATTACACCTGCTTTCCGGTTGTTTGTTGTTTTCGGATACTGGACTTCACTCGGTTTTTCGGATAGATTGTTTGGATTTTGTTTCATGAAAGTAGTAGCCGTTTGTTACAAAATGCAACCCATATTGTTTGAGCCATACCCAAAAAAGACACAGATTATTTACATGGATTTAATAAAAATTGATACCGGATAATAAAATAAAGAACCCTGCAATGCAGGGTCCAGTTTTGTTGTTTTTCCTTGAGAGCCTATATTCTTAGAGGAAAGAATTGAAATAGGTTGAGGATTTCAAGGACAATTGGATAATTTGGTTTTCCGGCTAGGCGTAAGATTTTAAAACGGGTTTCACATCATTGGTTTTTAGGTCTTCGAAAGAATATCGGATTGTTTCTGTATTAAAGATAGATAGCCCAATGCCATTAAGAGCCTTGTATCGGCTTATGAAATACCCGTATAGGACAGAATGCTACCGATTGCAAAAAAATGCAACAATGCTGTTCCTTATATTTATGATGTAGGGTTGAATAGGGAAATCAATTGTTGGGTCTGCATTTCCGTGTCCGCCTCGCACAGCATGTGGTAGAGTGTGTCCAACTCGGCTTCGGACAGTATGGTGTTGATGCTGCTACAGGGCGTAGGCATGATAATGCATTTGGTGTTGGGGTTGTTCATGGAAACATGATTGCTCCTTTTAACCGTAACCAGCTCAACAAAGGTTTTATAATTATTGGTATCCAGTGTAAGTATAGTGGTACCAAAGCTTACCTGAAAGTAATCGCATTTTTCGCATTGAACCACATATCCGCTTTCATCGAAAAACCAATGTTTAAATTGACACATACTGCAACTGTTTTTCCAAATATTGAATGGATAAAACAGTTTCTGTTACGCAAACAGGAATTGGCATTTACGCAAGCGGGAAAGTGACAGGGCAATGACAAATACACTTGCTACATGAAGCTTTGCCACGAATAACACCAATAAGGCCCGAATAATGCTTATAAATCTCATTCGTGAAAATTCGTGCTATCCGTGGCTGAAAAATCATGGCCGACACAAGGCTTATCTAGGCCGTTCGCAAAGCTTTTTCAAATTGGCAAGGTTGGCTTCCAATTGTTCGCCCATAATCTTATCATTCATCATAGAGCTTAGCCTGTCCCAGGGGTACCAAGTAAGCTCCTGCATGAACTCCCATTGGGCAACGGCTTTGTTGGATGTGGAATCCTGTATAACCCTGAAAGTGCTTTTTTGTACCGTACCTTTTTTGCCTGCCCAAATTGATTGTACCGTATAATTGTCTGTTGAAGTAATGGAAACTTTTGTGCCGGCCAAATCGGCTTCGGTAGGCGATGCAATGGTTATACCATCATTGTTCATGCCCACTACCCATTGCTTCCATGCATGGATGTTTTTTACCATTGCAAAAATGGAGTCCTTAGGGGCAATGATATCTGTGGCCCTTGATACAACTACTTTTGATGGCAGCAGCAGGCCAATAAGCGTTGCAATTACAAAAAGTACAACAATGCTAATGATACCCAGTTTTACTAAACGCATGAAGTGTTTTATTTAAGGTGATGGTAGTTCACTTACTCAATAACAATATCGTATTTGGCAAGCAGTCCTGCCAGTCCATCGTATGAAAATTTTGCTTTTTTGATCTTGTTCAGTTCGGGATCAAAAGAATAGTTACTGGCCAAACGGAAATCTGCTTTTTCCAGATTGCTTCTTACGAACGATGCATTCAACAAGTCGCAGTTTTTAAATACAGCCATTGTAAGATCTGCTTCTGCAAAATCCGTATCCTTTAACGAGCAGTCGGCAAAACGGGTATTCTTCAGTTTCTTTTGAAAGAAGGAGCAATAGTCCATCTGGCAATTTTCGAAAGAAGCAGCAAACAGAAAATTATCGCACTTGCTAAAATCAAGCCCCATTAATTTACAGTGCCTGAACTGTATGTCTTTTATCCTTGCACCATCCACAACAGCCAAAGAGAAATTGCAATTGGTAAAGCTGCAGTCCATAAAATCGACGCCTGCTATATTGGCTTGGGTAAAATTGCAATTGGTAAAAGTGCAATTGGCAAACTCATGTTTGGCCAGCTGTTGCCCGCTATAGTCTATATTGTTGAAATCCTCGTCCTCATTAAGTTCTGTAGCCATACTTACTCCCACTTAAATATTTTATACACCATACAATAAATGGCTACACCCCATAAACCAATCACACCCAGGTTCTGCCAGCAATCAATTAGTCCAAGCCCTTCAAAAGAAATTTTACGCATGGCCAGGTTGAAATGGGTGAGTGGTAAAAGCTTGCACAATGCCTGCATCCAACTTGGAAAAACAGAGATGGAAAAGAAGGTACCCGACAACAGCATCTGTGGCAATGCAAACAGGTTTATCAGCAATGGTATGGTTGAGTCTGACTTTACGATGCTTGAAAAAATAAGCCCCACCCCCATCAATACAAACAGCATCAAGATACTCATGAATATCATTTCCAGAAAAGTGAGCACGCCATGGCTTAGGGTAAAGCCCAGGAAGAACTTGCCTACCACAATCAACACAATTACGTTGAGCAACTGAAAGAACAAACGGCTAAAACCTATACCCAGCAATATATTCAACTTGTTTACAGGCGATGCATAGAACCGTTTAAGCACCAACTGCTCACGTAAGTTATAAAAGGTAAATGCTATACCAAATAGAGTGGAAAACAGGATGGAGAAACCGATCTGCCCGGGCAGCACAAAATCAATCTGCTTGTATTCCCTTACCGAATAAATATTCTTTTCGATGCTGACCATATTGGATGGGTGCGGGTTCAGCCTGGCCGCAATGTTTTCCAGTATAGGTATCAGTTGTGCCACTTCCTGCACGCTTGCATTGGTTGAGGTAACTTTTACATTGTACTTCAATTGCTTGTTCTCATCCAACGATGCATTGATGCCCAGCACTGCCGCCAGCCTTCCTTTTTCAAGGTCAATCCTTTCTGCCGTAGTATCGGTATAATGTACCAAATCAAGCAAGGGAAAAGCAGCAATGATGCCATATAACTGGTTGGTTGTGTCGGACCCCTTGCCTATTGCCACTTTGAATTTGGAACTGCCACCATTGCCAAACGAACCAAATATCCAGACAAAAACCAACGGGAAAACCAAACTGAAAAATATGGAACCAGGGTTTTTGATGATGGCCAGCAACGTTGCTTTTGAAATGGCTATCAGGGCCCTGCCTTGACTGTACTTTTTTTGCATAAATGATATTCTGCAACAAATCTATTCCATTATTTTTCTTTGCAACAAATGAAATAAATGTTTCTTTTACAGCCATGCAAACTGCCGTATATACAGCTTACTTATTAATTGGTGGCAACCTGGGCAACAGGTTCGCAAACCTGCAAATGGCAGTGGAATTGATTGAAAACCACTGTGGCAGCATTGCACAGCAGTCTTCCATTTATGAAACAGCCGCCTGGGGGTTAACAGAGCAGCCCGATTTCTTGAACCAGGTATTGGTATTGCATACCAGCCTTGCACCGGCAACATTGATGCAGCAATTGCTATTGATAGAAAACAGCATGGGCCGTGAACGTTCCGTAAAAATGGGGCCACGCATTATTGACATTGATATTTTATTGATTGATGACCTTATTATAGATACGCCTTTGTTGCGGCTTCCGCACCCTGCCCTGCCCCTAAGGCGTTTTGCCCTGTTGCCGTTGGCAGAAGTGGCACCAGATGCCGTGCACCCTGTTGAAAAGAAGCCGATTTGCCAACTATTAAAGGATTGCAAGGACCATTTGAATGTGCAAAAGATTACTGCCCCTACTGCATGAGGGCAGTTAATTTTGGCGGCATCGTATGAAGCATCAATTTATTACAGTAGAGGGGAATATTGGGGCTGGCAAAACAACGCTGACCAACCTGTTAGCAAAGCATTTTAATGCCCGCATCATCCTGGAAGAATTTGCGGACAATCCTTTTTTATCGAAGTTTTACGAAAACCAGCAGCAGTACGCCTTTCCGGTGGAGCTTTTCTTTATGGCCGAACGTTATAAGCAGCTTAAAGAAATGGTGCATACAAAAGACATGTTTCAAACGGTAACGGTATCGGATTACCTTTTTACCAAATGCCTGCTGTTTGCAAAAGTTACCCTGCCCGATGAGGAGTTCAGGCTGTACCAGAAACTGTTCGACATTATCCATCAGCAATTGGTATTCCCCGATATTTTGATTTACCTGCACGCCCCTATCAATAAATTGCAGGAAAACATCAAGAAACGCAACCGCCAGTACGAGCAGAGCATTCCTGATGAGTACCTGTTTAACCTACAGGAAACCTATACCAGCTATATAAAGCAGCACCATATAAAAACCATTTTCATTGATGCAAGCAATGCCGACTTCATCAATAACGAAAAGCACCTGCAGGTAGTGCTGGATGCATTGGAAAAGGACCTTGATAGTGGACAGCATTATTTTACACTTCCGTAAATGGTAATGCAGTAGGATGCTGTTTTGATATTTTTGCTGATATCGTTCAATCATGGATGGGTTATTGGCATGATGTACACTAACTATAAGCAATGGCCCATCTACGCTTCGATAGGGGTTGACACCTGTTACGAACCCTGATGTGTGCGACGCCGAGAACGTTGCCCACTGCACCGGAGCTGGCTAAATAAATAAATTATGGCATTTACTTTTCAGAAAGACAGTCTATCGCCCCTATACGAAAAAGAATTTCGTTTTTACATTGTTGCCCGTTTTCTATATACCATGGCATTGAGGATGATTGCTACCGTTGTTGCGTATAAGCTGTTTCAGCTTACGCAGACTTCGTTGGCCATTGGGCTGGTGGGCCTGTCGGAGTTCATTCCTGTTTTTAGCCTGGCATTGTATGCGGGGCATGTGATTGATAAAAGCGATAAACGCACCTTATTAATGAAAGGGATGTTTTCATACGCTATATGTGTGGCAGCATTGGTACTGATCACTTCCACTTTTTTTGAGAAGCAGCTCAGTACCAAGGGGCTTGAAATCTGCTTTTACATCGTTATCTTTTTTACTGGGGTTATCAGGGCTTTTGCAGGGCCAACCTCCAATGCCATTGTTGCCCAATTGGTACCGAGAAACATACTGCAGTTTGCTGCCAACCTCAGTTCGTCCACATTTTTGATTGCATCCATTATGGGGCATGCCAGTGCAGGTTTCTTTATTGCATGGTTTGGCGTTAATACTACGTTCTGTATTGTATTGGCTTATGTATTGATGGCTTCTTTCATGATTTACAAGATTTCGAAAAAGCCCATTGCACATACCGAAACAACATTGGCTGCATGGGATAGCGTAAAGCAGGGGCTGAATTTTGTGTTTACCAACAAGATCATGTTGGGGGCAATTTCGCTTGACCTTTTTGCCGTGCTGTTTGGCGGTGCCGTGGCTTTGATTCCTGAATTTGCCAGTAAGATATTGTCCATGGGTCCAATAGGTTTTGGCTGGCTGAATGCGGCGGCTGATATGGGTTCCATGACGATCATTGTTTTGCTGACCCTGTTTCCCATGCGTAGGCAGCAAGGCAAACGGATGATGCTTGCCGTTGCTGGCTTTGGCATATGCATCATTGTTTTTGGGCTGAGCAATATTTATGCAGTTTCGTTTGCGGCATTGGCCATTAGCGGTATGTGCGACGGGCTGAGCGTAATGGTGCGGGGAACTATTTTTCAATTGACAACGCCCGATGAAATGCGTGGGCGTGTGTCTAGCGTAAACTCCATGTTCATCAACAGCAGTAATGAGTTGGGCATGATGGAAAGTGGCATCACATCCAGGATCATGGGTCTTGTGCCATCTGTTGTATTTGGTGGCAGCATGACCTTGCTTGTAGTGATCATTACCTGGTTTAAGGCACCCACACTTCGTAAAATGGAATATTAATCTGATATTTCCTGTATGAAGAAAATCGTTGAACAGCTTTTCAACTTCATTACCTATAACAATAATTGGCAGTACATTTTGCTGGTAATGGCCTTATTGGCTGCATTGATTTATTGTAATTATAACAGCGGCTTACAGGCCATATTGTACACCAAACTAAACCGCAGGCCAGTAATGGTATTGGTACATTTTGCCCTGTACTTTGGTGTATTTGCGGGTGCCTATTTTTTACATGCTTTGTTCAATAAAGATTTCAGTTACTGGCATAACCCTTTTTTTATACTGGTACTTTTTGCAGCACCTTTATTGTTTGCGTACCAGCAATATTTTTACCAGCACCGGGTTTGGGCCGAAACAAGTTTTTCTGCAAGGGAAGCATTGGTTTTTGGCATATCGGCAGAGTGGTTGTTGCGTTCCATTATGCTGATTGGCTTCTGCATAGTAATGGCAGTTGGCAAAAAGCAACAGTTGTATGGGCTTCAATTAAACAGCGGGCATGGTTCATACACACCTTATTTTATCATGCTGCTGGTTATGTTGCCGGTAATTGTTATGGCAGCATCGCAGGCTTCTTTTCAGCAGGCATACCCCAAGCTGCAAATGGCACTTGGCCTGCAACAGAACAGGTTGCGTAGCAGCATCATTTTCGAGACCTGCTATTCCATCAACTTCATTGCCATCGAATTTTTCTTTCGCGGCTTATTGGTTATTGCCATGGGCCAGGTGGCCAACAAAGCCGCCATTGTACCTATGGCAGCATTTTATTGTACCATACATTTCGGCAAACCCTTGATGGAGTGTGTATCTTCTTTCTTTGGTGGAATTTTATTGGGCGTGGTTGCCTATTATTCGCAATCCATTATTGGTGGTGTCATTGTTCACCTGGGCATTGCATGGATGATGGAGATTGCGGGGGTCTATTTTTTATTACGCAAATAAAAACGGTTATTTATTGTTGTTTGCCAAAGGCAGTTCAATAATAAACACGCTACCCTTGCCCAAAGTGCTCTCTACTTTTATCCTTCCCTTGTGTGCATCAATAACAGTTTTTACATAGCTCATTCCAAGCCCAAAGCCTTTTACGTTGTGTATGTTGCCGGTATGTGCCCTATAGAATTTCTCAAAAATGCGTTTCACACTTTCCTTGCTCATACCAATACCATTGTCTTCTATTTTAACGGCAACCTGTTTACTGGTGCTTTGGGTAGAAATTTTAATGAACAGGTTTTCTTTGGAGTATTTAATGGCATTGTCAATCAGGTTAGACACCAGGTTGGTAAAGTGTACTTCATCCGCATCAATCAAATCATTTTTTGCATTCAGGTTCACTTCAATCTTTGCCTGCTTGTCCTGCAACTGCAGTTCGTAGTTCTCTATTACATGGTTCAGCACTTCGTGCACATGCAGTTTTTCCAGCTTCAACTGCAACTCCTGCTTTTCCATCAAAGCAGCTTGCAGTATGGTTTCCACATGCTTGTTCATCCGCTTGTTCTCTTCCTTGATAATGCCGGTAAAGTATTGCATCTTCTCTTTGTCGTTCTGCACTTTTTCGTTCCGCACTGCATCAACAGCCAGTGAAATAGTGGCCAGTGGCGTCTTGAATTCGTGCGTCATGTTATTGATGAAATCACTTTTTATCTCACTCAGTTTCTTCTGGTTAAACAGGCTCCTGAGTGTTAAATAAAAAGCCGCAATAATAATGATGACAAAGAACACGGCACCTATCAGTACCCATTTCAAACTTGCCCAAACCTGTTTCTTAAAATCGGGTACAATCAATATCAGATGCTCGGCCTGTGCAAGGTTTTCCAGGTCCGTGCCCGATTCTGGAGCAATGGGTACCCATATTTTTTTATTGTGTAACGAATCGTAATATTCCGTTGCAAAACTGCCGCTTTGCATTTCGTAATCCATGTCGGAGTTAACAACAGCAAATTCAAACTTCAGCCCTTTCAGGTCCTGCCTGTTCATGGCAGCCCTTATCTTTTCATAAATATCCTGTTGCATGAATTTTTCTGTGATGGAAGGTGGTTTCAACAATTTAAACGTATTCAGTTCGCCACCCAACATGGACTGTGCCTTGCGTGGCATACGCACGTTGGGACCTGTGTACGCGGCCTTGCCAAGATCTACTGCCACATTGGAAGCTGCATCTTTTACCTTGTTCAGCAATTGCGATTGCCTTACTTCCAACAGGTTCTTTAGCCATGAAGCCTGGAGCCAGATAAGCCCCATTAACGATAACGAAATAAGCACAACAATGGCTAGTAAAGTTTTCTTCATTGCAACAAATATAACTGTAAGCTAAGTTTTGTAAAATACTATAGGCGTATTTATCAGCATTTTAACTACAAATTTTTGGGCTGTTTTTTTTGGGATTAGTACGAATGCATTAATTTTCGGTCATGGTTGATATTGCACCTGGACTATTACTCATCTCAGACCCTTTTTTGAAGGACCCCAACTTTTTACGTACGGTTGTGCTGCTTTGCGACCATCAACCAGAAGGCAGTTTCGGCTTTGTGCTGAACAAGCCATACGAACAGGACCTTGATAATTTCATGACCGATTTTGAAGGGTTGCACATTCCGTTATATTATGGCGGCCCGGTACAGGTTGATACCGTGCATTTCCTGCACAAATGCCCCGACCTCATTCCAGGTGGTGCCGAAGTGGGCGATGGCATTTTTTGGGGTGGCGATTTTGAGGAAGCTGCAGCATTGATTAAAGCCAAACGCTTACGTAATAGCGATATCCGTTTCTTTATCGGTTACAGCGGCTGGGGCGAGGGCCAGTTGGCCGAAGAATTGAAATCCAAAAGCTGGATAACCCGCGAAGGCACCCAGGATCTTGTCTTCCATAAACAGGTTGATCAGATATGGAAGGATTCGCTAAAGGACCTTGGTGGCGAGTATTCGCAAATGGTTAACTACCCTATCGACCCGCAACTGAATTAAGGAAACAGCTTGCTCTTTCTTTGCTCCATTTCATTGGCTATATATTGTTCGTCGGCATTGCCTTTGCCCAAATGCCCTATAATGTGCTCATAGTTTTTCCTGTCCTTATTCTGGCTCAGTTTAAACACATGCTCAATACCGGTAACTTTTATTTCAAATGCTACAATCGCTTTGCTTAAACGTTGTACATAGTCCTGTGGCAAATGTTTGTACAAGGCAGGCGATGTTTCGTTGTTTTCAAAATATGCAGTCAGTTCATCCAGCATCAGCAGTAATTGTGCATCATCCAAAAATTGCAGGTTGCCTTTTACATGCACGGCCTGGTAGTTCCAGGTAGATGCCTGTTGTTTATCCTCGTACCAGCTTGCACTTACATAGGCACTTGGCCCGGTAAACACCACCAATACATGGCTGTTTTGTTGCATTGCTTTGTGATGGTCTGTTTGCCGCATGATATGTGCCTGCAAATACAGTTCGCCATCCCTTTCCTTTAGCAGTACCGGCACCTGTGTTGCCACGGGGCTGTTGGTTGCATCAACCGCAATAACCATTGCAAAGGGATGCTGTTTCATAAATTCAAGCACAATGGCTGCATCCTGTTCTTTATAATAAGGTAAGCTATACATATTGTAAATATAAAAATCACCGGTTTAATGCAACCGCTGTTTTGTATAAATGGTGCAGGCGGTAATACAATAGTTGCGTTGCCCGCCTGTGCGGGCCCGGGCTTTGCGTTACTGCTCCGCATATCTAAACGGTATTGCGGGGCATCCACTCCAATCCCTAACGCCTGCCACTTAGTTATCAGCTATGACGCAAACCAAAAACACAATAAATTGCATGGCTATATTTTCTGTAACAATCAATGTTTCATTCTATGCAAACACAGGATGCCTATAACAATTGGGCCAATACTTATGACCATGTAACTAACAAAACAAGGGACCTTGAAGCAATAGCCATCAGGACGGTTTTAAATGGCAATCATTTTGACAAAGTGCTGGAAATAGGTTGCGGTACAGGCAAGAATACAGTATGGCTGGCAGGGCTCTGTAATCAATTGACTGCAGTGGATTTCTCTACAGAAATGATGCAGTTAGCACAGCAAAAAATCAGTTCACCAAACATTCGCTTTAAACAGGCCGATATAACCATGCCTTGGCAGTTAGAAAAAGTGGATTTAATAACATGCAGCCTGGTATTGGAACATATAGAAAATATTGATTTCGTGTTTCAACAGGCAGCCACCGTGTTGGAAGCCAAGGGGCAGTTCTACATTTGCGAACTGCATCCTTACAAACAGTTACAGGGCAGCCGTGCCAAGTTTGAAAAGGATGGCCACACATTGCATCTTGAATATTTTGTTCACCATATATCCGATTTCATATCCGCAGCAAGGCAACATGGCCTAGCCTGTAAGGATCTGCAGGAGTGGTTTGATAATGGTGATAGGAACGAAATACCAAGACTGGTTTCTTATTTGTTCAAAAAAATATAGGCAACATTGGCCAAATAATTCGGCTTTACTCATCCATCCATTTTCCCAGGTATTTAACAACAATCATAATCGTTATAACAATTAAACAAACGAGTATAAGCAGTGCCGCAAGAATGTACATAGCAAACGTATTAAGTTTATGTACAAAATAATAGGCATACAGTCAGTATGTAAGTAGAATTAATTCGACAAGGCATGCAATCGGCTTGTAGCAGTAAATTTTATCTGGCCCTGCTTAAAGTAGGGGCAATCATTTTCTTATATCCCGGCATAAAAAAGGAGTTCAGTGATGAACTCCTTTTTTATGCATTATGGCTTGCCGCCTTTTTTATCCATTACCGCCTTTGGTTTTGACCCCGTAGGTGCAACTGCTGCCGGTTGTTTTGCTTCTGGTTTCTTTACAGGCTCGGCAGGTTTTTTATCCTTAGGGTCGGGTGTTGTTGGTGTGATATCGCCCGGCTTCACCGTTGTTGGTACTACTTCGCCACCACCATAATCCGTACTGCTGCCGTTATTGCCGTCATCGCTTTCGGCACCGGGCGGCAGGCCAGTATCCCATGGGGCAAGGGTTATATCGTTAGACATTGCATCGGGCTTTGCAAAAGTTGATTTGTAGTCGATACCACAAGAGGGGTCGTTCATTACCTTATTGTAGAAGTAGGCCCATATAGGCAATGCAGCAGATGCACCCTGGCCATCGCCCGTGTTTTGAAAACGGATGAACCTGTCATCGCAACCCACCCAGGTACCAGCCAGCAACTGTGGCGTGTAGCCCATAAACCATGCATCGCTGTTATCGTTTGTGGTACCGGTTTTACCAGCAATTTCGCCCTTTACACCATAATTCCATATACGGCGGCCAGTGCCCGCTGTCATTACACCTTGCATCATTTTAATAACGGAGTATGCAGTTACATCGCTGATCACTTCACGTCGTTGCGGGGTGAAGGATTCAAGCACATTGCCGTTCCTGTCTTCAATGCGGGTTATGTATAAAGGCTTTACATTAAAGCCACGGCCGGGCAGCATGCTATAGGCCTGCATCATTTCGAACAGGGAAATTTCACATGCACCCAATGCTATGGATGGGTAGGCATCTATCTTGGTTTGTAGGTTACATTTTTTCAGGAAGTCAACAAAACGCTTGGCCCCTTCGTTGCCAGAGTTGTCCAGTTGCTTCATGATGTATGCCGATGCACAGTTACGCGATTGTGCAAGTGCCTGCGACATGGGCATACTGCCGCCTGTACAGGATGCACCTGTTGCTGGCACCATACCGTAGGCACCAAAGCTTTGCTGTACATCCTGCACGGTTGTATTGGGTGTAAAACCTGCATCTTCAATGGCAAGGCTGTATAGTAGTGGCTTAATGGTTGAGCCTACTTGGCGTTTGGTATTGAAGTTTACGTGGTCGTATTTAAAAGTCTTGAAATCAACACCGCCAACCCATGCCCTTACTTCGCCTGTTAACGGGTCCATTACCATAAAGCCAGCCTGTAGCATTTGCCTGCAGTATTTAATGGAATCGAATGGCGTCATCAAAGTATCTTTTTCGTGACCATTGTTCCATGCAAAAATTTTCATCTGTATCTTTTCATCAAAGGCTTTGCGTATGGCATCTTCCTTATATCCATCTTTCTTCATGTTACGCCAACGGTCGCTTTGCTTCACAGCCGCTTCCAGTACATTTTCGTATCCTTTCCATACCGTTCCATTTTTAATATTGTATTGCTGGTTCAGTATTTTTTGCATGTCGGCAATATGCTTGTTCACTGCTTCTTCGGCATAGGTTTGCATACGTGCGTTAATGGTGGTGTACACTTTCAGCCCATCACGGTACAGGTCGTAATTTTTACCATCTGCTTTCTTGTGTTCCTTGCACCATTTTTTCAGGTCCTCGCCCAGTACCATCCTAAAGTATGGCCCAAGCCCTGCTGTTTCATCTAATTTTTTATAGCTTAGTTCTATAGGTCGTACTTTAAGTATCTCTGCTTGTTTTTTGTCCAGCTTATTGGCTTCTACCATCCTGTCCATTACCAGGTTCCTTCTTTCCTGTGCAAATTTCGGGTAGCGACGTGGGTTGTATTTGCCTGGCCCGTTTACCATACCAATCAGCACTGCGGCTTCTTCCACATTTACACGGTCGGGCTCTTTCTGAAAAAATGTTTTCGATGCGTTGCGTATGCCAAACACGTTGTCGCTAAATTCAACCGTATTCAGGTAAAGTGTCAATATTTCTTCTTTGGTAAAATTCTTTTCGAGCTTGGTGGCAATAATGCATTCCTTTACTTTTTGTATGCCACGCAACAGGAAGTTTTTGGTGGCCCAGTTTTCGGTAAACAGGTTCTTTGCCGTTTGCATGGTTATGGTGCTTGCCCCGCCATCGGTACCAAATCCTTTTAAGGCCCTAAATATCGACTTCATGTCAATACCACTATGATCGTAAAAGCGTTTGTCTTCGGTGGCCACCAGTGCATCCAGAATCGGTTTTGCAATATCCTTGTACTCCACATTCACACGGTCCTGCAAGTAGTACTTGCCTAGCATGGTACCGTCCTGTGCATATACCTGGCTTGATTGTGATGCGGTTGGGTTTTGTATATCGTCTATTGAAGGCATTTTACCAAACACGCCCCAATTGCATAGTAACAGAAAAAGGATAAAGGAACCGAAGCCAATGAAAAATGTTCTCCAAAGTATTTTCACTGATTTTTTCATGTATTGTTTTTTTAGTGCTATTGCTGTTTACAATAAAAATATTGTAACTGGTATTGATTAAAATTTATTGGGTTTTATTGAATCAGAACTTGCCTGGCAGTGCCTGTTTAAGCAATTGTTGATAATTGGCAACTTCCTTATTTGTTTTAAGTACTTCAAAGTTGCTGTTGCTGATAATGCTGTACGCATATTTGTCGGCCGATAGCCAGTTCAATATTTGCGTAGGGGTTACTGGTCTTACCCTGTCCATATATTCCACCGCTTTGGAAGCATCGGCAAAAGGCCCAAGCAGCAATACGGTGTATTGTTCGTTTAGTGCAACAGTTGAAATATTGATTACCTGGTTGTATAAACGTTGACGGTTGTATTGGGCAAATGCACTCTTGGCTTCGTTGATGAATACACGGTCCACCTTGTCCAATACCACCATTACATATTGCGTGTCTGTTGCAATGAAACTAAACTTATCTTTCGTAACAGTAACCGCAGGCTTTGTGTCAATTGCTTTTTCTATTGGTTTCAGTTCCTTTACAGGCTGCTTCACCACATCGTTTGTCTTGGCATCAATATTTTTTCCGGTGGTTGTTGGTGCAACCAGGTCCACACCTTTGTTTACATCGTCTTCTGCACGCTCCACTTTCAGGTTGGTCAAATAGGTTTCAATTTCTGTCCTGCGTTTCAGCACGTCAATCATTGTCTTGGCTTTTTCTACCAATGGCGATTTGGGGAACATGCTTGTCAGTGATTGCAGTTTGGCTATTGCGGTATCGTCGCTGCGTTGTTTAATGTAGTACACGGCTTCTATGTAAAGCAATTGTGGCGTCCAATAATTGTTGCTGTACTGGGCATCCGCTTTTGCCTTTTCCCTTTTTGCTTCTTCAAACTTGCCTTCTACAAACAGGCCGTAAATGTTTTCATATTTTTTGGTTACGGCTTCATCTTTTTGTTTGCCATCGTTGTTGCTGCCTGCCCTTAATTTGTTGGTATAGTCACCATCGCCAAACGTAGTGTTCAAAGCATTCTTGGCAGAGTCGGCCTTGCTTTGCAAACCTGCTTTCAGGCTGCAGTAATACAGGTTGAACAAAGTCTGTTCCTTTTTCTTGAACATGCCAAACCTACGCAGCAGTTCATCATAGGCATCAATGGCAGATGGGAAGTCTTCCAGTTTGTTCTGAAAAGTTTCGCCATTGCTATACAAGGCGTTCATTATTTTATTGTCGGATGCTTCCAGCCTTTCTTTTGTTAATGGCAACCTGCTCATCAACCCTTCAAAGCTCAGGTCTGCATTCTCTTCCTCACTTTTGTCGGGGGCAGCAACAGTACCTTTTGATAATATGGGTTTTGTTCCGGTATCATCCACGTCCAATGTCCCAACGTTCCGGGCAGTATTCGAAATTTTGTCAATGGCTCCCTGTCTTCTCCAGTTATCTACGTTGGATCTTTTGCCCCACCTAGACTTGAATTCATTTAGACCTTTTGTTTTTAGATTGTCGTTCGAAAAATACCACTCGCCTTTACTGTCACCAAACAGGTCCGCATCTTTTGACGATGTGGCCGAAGCAGTGTTGTACGAGCCTTCATCATCACCACCTTTCAAACCCTGCTCCTTGCGTAATTTTTTAAGCAGTTTTTTTATGAACAGTACCCGTTCTGCTTCGGGCATGGCTGCAATCCGTTGTACGCTGTCTTCAAATGCAATGGTCTGAATATTTGCAGCAATTATTTTTAATGGTGGCCTTCTCAGGTTTACCCTGGCAGAATCTTCCCTGTCAATATTTTTTGCAGTTGACAATTGCACACTGTCGTAAAAATTATGTGCCAGCACGTATTCTTTCCTGTTGTAATTCAAATCGCCCAGTAAAATAAAACTGACCGCCTTTTGTTGCGGGTTGTCAATATTATATTTAACGCTTTTTAGCAGGTTGGTCTGTGCACCATCATAGTTGTTGCGTTTCAGTTCAAGCATGGCTGCGGCATAGTAAATAATATCCCTGTACTCAGCATACTTATCACGTTTGGCCAGCTTTAGCAGTTCGTTCAGGTTTTCCTGCAATGCATCCTTTTTGCTGCCGGACGAAACAGCCACAATATTCAACCTTGCATATACTTCCATCAACGGGTCAATGGTATGTTTAATGGAGCGTTCATACATCTTAATGGCACTGCTGTCTTTGCGTTCAATTTGGTACAGTTGGCCACATAGGTATTCCCATCGCGATTGCTCCAGCCTGCCTTCTGCATTGTCCAGCGACTTCTGCAAATGCCATGCAGCACTGTCGTACACCTGTTGCTTGTAAAACATGTACGCCACCATTTCATGCAGGTCTGTTTGCAAACGTTTCGGAAAGTATGGGTCACTTCTCAAAATGCTTAATAATCCCGAAGCTTCGCCAATGAGGTCTTGTTCCAGGTAGTTCCTTGCCTGCCAAATGAAACTTTCGTTGCGGCTTGGTGGGCGTGAAGTAATCTGGCTCCACAAATTCCTTTTTTCTTTTGTGGCAATGGTAAACACGCCATTGGTATTGCTGTTGTTGCTTCCAAGTGGTATATCGTAGCCATCGTCTTTGGGTGCGTATGTGTAGTTGATGTATTGAAAGCAGCCTGCGGCAGAATCAAAATCCTTACGTAGCAAATATGCCCTGCCCAATAGCATATACATATTATCGATCCATGCATTTCTGAGGTCGTGCAACAGGATGCCTGCCGTACATTTAAAAATTACGGAGTCCAGTTCAACTTTATCTTTTGAAGTACCATCCAAATTGTAATTGTAAAAGGAGAGCAATTTGGTGTAATCGTCTTTATAACCTGTTTTTGCCCTTGCAACAATCTCGTTCAGCTTATTGTTGGCATTAAAATAATAGTTGAAATGGGTATAGGTATTTTGTGCTATGCGTCGGGGCAGGGTAAATTTTTTTTCACCGGTCTTTTCCGAATTCAGCCTGCGGTTTTCATATTGCTTGGGTTTGTCCTTATCTAAATCAACACTGGTATTTGGCTGGGCACTAACCGTTGCTGCCGCAACAATCAACATCACAAAAGCCATTAATTTTTTTAAATTCTGCATAGAGTAATCAATCATACTTTCTAAAGCAAACATAAGTGAATTAAAAGTACAGTTAATTTCCAAATCTGCCTTGAACTAAGCCAACAGAATAGTACCTTTAAACCTGATTTAACAAGATGGCAAACGAAACACCCAATAATACGCTTAAACGTCTCAGGAACCGCTATAGGTTGGTGGTGATGAACGATGACACGTATGAGGAAGTGGCAACTTTTAGGTTAAGCAGGCTGAGTGTGTATATTGGCATGAGTACGGTTTTTGTGCTATTGGTAAGCTTTACCGTGGCATTACTGGCATTTACCCCATTAAAATATTATATACCGGGTTATGGCACCAGGCAAAGCCGGGCCGATTTGCAGGTGCTGAAAATAAGGACCGACTCTTTGGAGCAGGCTATTAAATACAAGGACCAGTACCTGGAAAGCGTAAAAAAAGTATTGACGGGTACCACACCTACACAGCGGGATACAGTGTCCATTCAGGTTGACCCAAAAAATATTTCCAAGGAGTAGCATGTATGGAGAGCAATAAACAATTGCTGTATAAGTATGCTGGCCTTGCTTTTCAGTTACTGGCTTCATTGGGCGTGGCCACTTATATTGGCTATTGGACAGATGAAAAAGCAAAGCTGCCATTTCCGCTACTCGTTTGGGTTTTACCTTTGATAGTGCTTGTTGGTATGATTTTTAAAACCGTTAAGGACACGAACAAAAAATAAAGATGCAGAAGAATACTTTTTTGAAACTCATAACACCTACCCTGTTCCTATTCGTCATCATTAATACTGCATTGTTAAGTTTTGCCAATAAGCTGCAAAGCATGCAGGTGGACCATACCGTTGTTTTGGGCGGCAACCTGCTGCTTTTTGTGCTGGCTTTTATAACATTGGCCATGCATGTAAAAGCCGCAAAGAATACCAACCCCAATGTTTTGGTAAGAAGCATTATGGGTGCCATGCTGATAAAAATGATGGCATTGGGCATTGCTGCAGTTATTTACTTATTGCTTGCCAAACAGAACAGGAACATTGCTGCCATTGCCATTGTAATGGGACTGTATGTAGTATATATGGTTGCCGAAGTGAGGGCCGCATTGCTATTAAACAAAAAACAATAACCGATGCCAGTAACTGAGCATCCCATGCAGGCATTGGCAGGCTACCTTCCCGACGGAAGTTTTGAACCCGTTGTGCAGTATATACATTACTATAAAGTACATCTTACCGTTAGCAGAAAAAGGAAGTCCGTACTGGGCGATTACCGCCATGCTGGCCTTGGCAGTAACCATAAAATATCCGTTAACGGCAACCTGAACAAATACGAATTTTTAATTACCCTATTGCATGAACTGGCCCACCTGCTTACGTTTGAGCAATACAAGTACAGGGCAGAAGCCCATGGCAAGGAGTGGAAAAACAATTATAGCAGATTGCTGGTTGATTTTGTACAGCGTAAAGTTTTTCCGGCGGATGTGGAACAGGCATTGCAGAAATCCATTATTAACCCTGCCGCTACTGCCAATGGCGAAACAGAACTGTTGCTTGTTTTAAGAAAGTATAACGATAACCAACGCGAAGGCTATACAAGCATTGAACAGCTGCCAGACAATGCTTTTTTTACTACAGAAAATGGCAGGCTTTTTCAAAAGGGATCAAAACGTAGGAAGCGGTATGAGTGCACGGAAATAAAAACCGGGCTGAAATATACTTTCAGCCCGGTTTCGGAAGTAAAATTTGTATCGGTTACTAATTAAGCAACTGCTTTCTTTACCAGGTCGGCAGCTTCGCTCAATTGTACAGCACTCTGTACTTTTAAACCACTTTCGTCAATCAGTTTTTTGGCTTCAATAGCATTCGTGCCTTGCAAACGTACAATGATAGGTATTTCAATATTGCCTATTTTATTGTAAGCTTCAATAACACCAGCTGCAACACGGTCGCAACGTACAATGCCACCAAAAATATTGATCAATATTGCCTTTACATTAGGGTCTTTCATGATGATGCGGAAACCGGCTTCAACCGTTTGAGCATTTGCGGTACCACCTACGTCCAGGAAGTTAGCAGGCTCACCGCCACTTAGTTTAATCATATCCATGGTAGCCATTGCAAGTCCTGCACCGTTTACCATGCAGCCTACGTTGCCATCCAATTTCACAAAGTTCAAATTAAATTGACCAGCTTCCACTTCGGTAGGGTCTTCTTCTGTTACATCTCTCAATGCAGCCAGGTCAGGGTGACGCATCAGGGCATTTTCATCAAGGCCCATTTTACAGTCAACTGCAATTATTTTTTCATCACTTGTTTTGAACAATGGGTTAATCTCCAACATGGCACAATCCAAACCAACATAGGCATTGTACAAGTTGGTCACAAATTTTACGCAGTTCTTGAACGCCTCGCCGCTCAGGCCCAGGTTAAAGGCAATTTTCCTTGCCTGGAAACCTTGTAGGCCACCGCTTGGGTGTACCCACTCTTTGTATATTTTTTCTGGTGTGTTATGGGCCACTTCTTCAATGTCCATACCACCTTCGGTTGAATACATGATTACGTTCTGGCCTTTTGCCCTATCCAATAAGATAGACAGGTAAAATTCTTTGGTTTCGTTGGGACCAGGATAGTAAACATCCTGTGCAATCAATACTTTGCTTACTTTTTTACCGGCAGGACCTGTTTGTATGGTAACCAGTGTACCGCCTAAAATACCTTTAGCGTATGTGCTGATATCTTCCAAACTTTTGGCAACTTTTACACCGTTCAAACCACTCTCGTTTACCTTGCCCTTACCACGGCCACCAGCATGTATCTGAGCCTTGATCACTGCAAAATTGTTGTTGGTTTGTGTCTTTATCTGGCGGTACGCTTCTTCAGCAGCCATAACACTCTCTACAGCAATGCCCTCTTGTACGGGTACATTGTATTTTTTAAGCAATTCCTTAGCTTGATATTCATGAAGGTTCATGTGTAAAAATTTAGTGTGGCGAAGATAAGAGAATCAACTTTTTAAAAAACGGTATTTTCCAATTAGTACCATTAAAAACTGGCAACGATTGCATGACAGCCAATAATTAGTATGCTGCCACATCCAATATCAAGCTTTCATGATTATTCCCAACCCGGACCATTTTGGCAGGTTCTTTGCAAAACTGCTTTTCCTGTGAAAAAGTAGTCAAAAATAAATTTGATGTATATACATGCAATTACTATGTTTGCATTCTCAAAAAATTATTCAACAAAAACAAAACCTATAATCATGAAGAAAAGTTTCTTGGCACTTGCCTCAGCTTTATTGCTAACAGGCATCTATTCATTTGCACCGGCAACCAAAAGTGTTGCTGATACTACACTTACTGTAGCTACAGACAAATCCAGGGTTGAATGGAGCGGAAGCGTAAAAGACCACTCACACCCAGGTATCGTTCCTATTAAAAGCGGTACGGTAACTGTTGACGGTGGCAAACTGACTGGCGGTAAGTTTGTATTGGACGTTGCTGGTGTTAAAAGTACCGATGGTGCTGGCGAAAAACTGGATGGCCATTTGAAATCAGCAGATTTCTTGGATGCTGCTAAATACCCAGAAGCAGTATTGGAAATTAAATCAGTTACTTACAGCTCAGCTGTACAGGCTGAAATTGCTGGTGTATTGAGCTTTAAAGGTGTTGACGCCCCGATCAAATTTCCTGCTTACATCAGGAGCATTAACGAAAAAGGCCTTTTTGCAGAAGCATTTTTCGCTGTAAACAAAAAACTGATTGGTCTTAACAGCCCAATGGTTAGCGATGATGTTCAGTTTTCTGTTCACATTTCTGCCAAATAATTATTGGCTATAGCATTTATAGCTTGTAAGCCCTGCTACAGTGTAGCAGGGCTTTTTTGTTACCTTGCCTGCATGAAGAAACCATGCCTGGCCATTTTTATACTTGCCTTTGTTCTTGCATCCTGTGGCAATGCCAAATATTTTTCATTGCCTGTACACAAGTCAACGCAGAGCACTGTAACAGGCTCATCGTTTTACAAAACCGTTACTGCCTGGAAATGGAAAGAGCGTGACTCTTTTGCCGTACAGGAAATACTGAGTGGCAATATGCCGTCCTTCCTGCAAAAATTTGTGGCTGTTTCTTCCGACATAAAAGACAGCATGGGCAATACACACCACGCAACCTTTTATGTATCGTCCGATTATTTGTCGCTTGGTCCAAATGATGACTGGGCAAGGGTTCCATTAACACCGATGGCAGCACAAACAATTGCTGACAGCTTCCATTGCTTTTTACCTACCCGTAAAATAGTTGACTTAATTTATCAGCAGTCTGCCGTAAAGCTGGAACCGGTACCCATGTATGCTTTTAGGGACAGCAGCATTACCATGTGGCAGCACCATCTCATTATTGAAGGACAACGCAAAGGCAGAAGTGGATTAATTGCGGGGATAAAAAAAGATGTGGTCATCTCCGGCAAAATTTTAAAAGATGGAAAGCTTAACCACGAAGCCATTTATGGATGGCACCAGTTAAACGGCAAGGCCATACAACCATTGTACACAGGCCATATTAACTGGTGGGTTGATTATAGTCATGGCATACGGTTGGTGTTCCGCAAAATAAAGGTAGATGGCAAGGAAATGGATTATGTGGATGTGCTTAAAAATCCCATTTATCAAAAATTGCTTTGCGATGAAGATGCCTGTGACTATTTTAGATACCCATATTAAAAACAACACATGAAGAAATTCCTATTCAGTACTGCCATTGCTGTTTGTATTACCGCAACTTCGTTTGCACAGAACACATTGGCTAGTGCACCTGTATTGACACCCGAAAAACAGAACGAGTGCACGCCTGTAAAAAACCAGCAAATGACGGGTACCTGTTGGTGCTTTAGTACCACATCGCTAGTTGAAAGCATGAGCCTTAAAAAAGGAGTAAAAGATGTTGACATCAGCGAGATGTACACCGTACGCAATATTTACAACGAAAAGGCCAAGAACTATATACTTCGCCAAGGTGCTGCACAATTTGGCGAAGGTGGTTTGGGGCATGATTTGATAAGGGCCATTGCCACTTATGGTGCGGTACCGGAAACTGTATTTACCGGCAAGAAAGAAGGGCAAAAAATGCTGAATCATTCAAAGCTTGCCAAAGACCTGAAAGCTTACCTGGATTCCATTTTAAAGCACCCGCCACTTGCTAGCAACTGGATGGATGGCTATAATGAGATATTGGATAACGCCATTGGCAAGCTACCAGCAACATTTGAGTATGATGGAAAAACATACACGCCGCAATCTTATGCAAAAGACGTTTTAAAGTTTGATGCCAACGATTACGTTAGCATTACTTCATTTACCCATCACCCTTTTTACCAGCAGTTTATTTTAGAAGCACCAGACAATTTTGCCAATGGCATGTTTTACAATATACCCTTGGATGAATTAGTTGAAACCGTGCGTACTTCTTTGTTAAATGGCTATACCGTAATGTGGGATGCAGATGTAAGCAATAACGACTTTAACCAACAAAAAGGGTTTGCCATGTATTGGCAGGAGGAGAAAGCACCCAAAACAGTAAACCCCGATGAGGCAGAAAAAGAATACAGCCAGGCCATACGCCAGCAACTGTACGAAAACCTGACCACCGAAGATGACCACTTGATGCATATTACCGGCATTAGTAAAACAGGTGCTGGCAAAGAGTTTTTCACGGTAAAAAATTCCTGGGGCGAAGTAGGTCCTTATAAAGGTTTCATCAATGTTTCCATTCCTTATTTTGCTATCAACACGGTAAGTGTGGTGGTACCCAAAGCGGCACTTGGCAAGGAACTGAAAAAGAAATTGGGTATAAAATAATTGAGTTGCAATTCACAACTGTATAGAAAGTTAGATACATACTAAATAGAAAAATCCTGCTTCATTAGCAGGACTTTTCTATTTTACGTTAATGCATTATTGTATGTTAATCCATGTTTGGATAGACCAACCTACCTTGCTATTCCTTAATATCGGTATTCATTTTGGGCTTGTCAAATTCCCATTCCTTTTTATCCAGCTTGCGTTGTTGCGGATAAACTTCATCGCAGGTTGCCCCTTCGTATAAACGGCCATCTTTCATTACATACTTAATGGTATTGGTATTGCGTATGTTTTCCAATGGATTCTTATCCAGTATAATCATATCGGCAAGTTTGCCTTTTTCTATGCTGCCCAAATCTTTGTCAAGCCCCAAACCTTCGGCACCAAAAATGGTGGCAGTTTTCAATGCGTTCAACGTGGTCATGCCACCGCTTTGCATGGCCCATACTTCCCAGTGAAAGCCAAGCCCCTGAAACTCGCCATGGCTACCAATGCCCACCAATCCACCAGCATCTACCAGGTTTTTCATGTTCTTTGCATGTTTCTGAAATATATGCTCTTCTGTCATGAACCAACCTTCGCCTACACGTCTTGTTTTGGCAGCAAGTTCTTCGTAGGCAAAAAAGTTCTGCACCTTGGCATCATGGTAAGGGTTCTCTGTTTCCCAGAAATAATTTTCTGCAAACGGTCCTCCATAAGATACCAGTAATGTTGGTGTAACAATCATTTTGGATTTTGCAATGGATGTAAACACATCGTTGAACAATGGATAGATGGGCAATGCATGTTCATGCCCCGGGTAACCATCCAGCATATTGGTCATGTTCAGTTTAAAGTCCAAGCCACCTTCTGTTGTTGGCATGATGCTCTGGTTGTTTGCCGCTTTAATGATCCATTGCCTTTGTTTGCGGTTGCCCGTTAAATACATTTTAATGTATTTGGTATGATAGTATTTGCTGTACTGTGTCAACACACTTTCTGCATTGGCCGAATCTTTAATGTTATAGAACCAGAAGCCAACACCGGGGCCGGTTGAGTAGATGCGTGGGCCAACCATCATACCTGCATCAACCATATCGCTATAAGTCAACACATCCGTTGTTGCAGTTTGTGGGTCACGTGTAGTGGTAACACCATAGGCAAGGTTGGTTGCATAGATCCATATCTGGTTTTTGTGCATGCCCCAGTTGGGCCACATGTGCGAGTGCGGATCAACAAAACCGGGTATAATGGTTTTGCCCGATACGTTCATGACCTTGGCATCGGAAGGGATACTGAAAGAGCCTTTTTTGCCCACTGCTTTAATGCGGTTGTTTTCTACCAATACATCACCATTCTCAATTACTTCATCGCCTTTCATGGTCACGATTCTTGCACCACGAAATACAATAGTACCCTGTGGCGTACCTTTTTTAAAGAACACTTTTACATCGGTCTCTATGCCTTTGTATTTAGGCTCTTCCTTCTTTACATCCTTTTTTGCAGTGGTATCTTTTGCCTTGATGGAGTCAAGTATTTTCTTTTGTGCATCTGCTTGTTTCTTTAATACAGAATCCGCATTTACCCTTGTTGTGGAATCTTCTATACGTTGTGCTTCTGCTTTCTTTGCATCTTTTACGCTGTCTTCAAAATTCTGTGCCCGTTCCACATCGTAAGTAAAGTGGGTACTGCCCAAGCTGTAGTGTACTGTTTTGCCATCGTTTTGCCAGTATGGAAACTCGCCCCCTACTTCTGTTAATTTTCTTGAAGGGAAATCTGCACTGGATGCATCGGCAACAGAAATATTGGCCAGCTTACCTGTTTGCGGAACAGTAACTACATAGATGTCATTGTTTACCTGTACCAAGGCTTTGCCACCTTCGGGTGAAATACTGATCCAAGATGCAGGCGATGGCAATGTCATTTCACGTTCCTTATCAGCCTCTTCATTTTCTATTAAAATACATCTCATTTTTTCAGGATCAGGCCTTCCATTTTTAGTAGGTATGGTACCGTATGTAGTAATGCCCGTAACATGCACAATCCTTTTTTCATCTGTGCCATCCCAACGAATGGAAACAAGGTCGCCATTGTAGTGTGAAAGATAAATCCTGTCGGCCTGCTTGTTTACAAAATGCGGGTTGAAACGGCCCAATGCTTTTTCCACAACAGTCATATCTCCACCATTGGCAGGCAACCAACAGATATCATCTTCGTTGCCATCGTAACCCGGGCCATAGGCTTCTTTGAACACACGTGCATTGCTTCTCAGCAAAACAATCCTATCACCTGCAGGGTTGAATACCAGGTTTTGGTACAGACCTTTTTCTTTGGTAAGTTTCTGTATGGCCTGCGATGCAATATTTACTTTATAGATATCACCGCCATCTGCATTCCAGGTAGAGAAAGCAATGCTGCTTCCATCAGGACTCCAGGCGGGTTGGGCTTCGGTAAAATCGTTTGTGGTTAAACGTTTGGGGGTACCGTTGGGATAGTCCATTACATATAATCTATTCAATACCGTAAAAGCAAGTTTCTTTCCATCGGGCGATGGAACAGCATCACGTATCTGCGTGGATTGTTGATAGGCCGTATCCGATACAGGATATTTAAACGCAAGCCTTGGTCCCAGTTCCAATTGTACATCCACATCAATCGGTATCTCGGTAATGCCACCACCATCAATAGCAATTTGATGAATCTTGCCACCGTAAGATGCGAGTATGTATTTACTGTCGGGCGTAAATGCCATTGCAGGCAATACACCTAGCGGAGCAATGGACTCCTGTTCATCCCGTTGAATGGGATAGGCAATCCATTTTTCATCACTTGTTTGCAGGTTGCGTAAAATAAGACCAGTCTTGTCTTCGTAGCGTGTACCATATACCAGCCACTTGCCATCTTTTGACAGTGTTGGTGTAAAACCGCTTCCGTAGCGGGATGTAACGTTTCTTGTTTTTGCATTCTGCCTGTCGTACACACCTACCTGGTATTGCGGCAACTGTGCATTGTAGTTCCATGCCCCATAACGTTGCGAGTAATATACATAGCGGCCATCGGCACTTACAGCAGGGTCAATGGTTTTTAATCCTGCAGGAGCTTCAATCAACTGTGCACCGCCGCCACCTTTTCTATGCACCATAAACAACTTGGGCATGCGGCGTCCTTTTGAGTAGATGATGTACTCACCATCTGGTGTCCAACAGGCACTGGGAAAATACTGGTTCTGATCGAAGGTCATTTGAACAGTATCTTTCTTTTCGGTATCTATATACCAAACATTGTCGGCCCCGCTCCTGTCCGAAATAAACAATATTTTTTTGCCATCAGGACTATACCGTGGATGCACATCGTAGGCAAGGCCTTTGGTTACAGGTGTTGCCTTGCCGCCTGTTGCTGGCATGGTATAGATATCGCCCATCAGGTCAAACAAAATGGTTTTGCCGTCGGGACTAATGTCAAGGCTCATCCATGAACCTTCCTTTGTATTGAAATCAATTTTACGCGATGGTTTTAACGGTAAGCTTTTGTACTGCATGTATTTGGCAGTATCTTTTTTTACAGTTGTGTCGGCAAATGGGCCATAATTGCTTGGGGTATCTGATGATTGGTAGCTGTTTGCAACAAATGCAATTGTGCCAATACCTAGCAGCAGTGAAATGGGTATTCTCATATTTAAGATTTTGGTGAATGGAAGATAAGCAGTATATAATTTGGCGTGCAATATTTTTGAGCAACGGTTCTACAGAGTATTGAATGGCTAAGTGTATTGCAAAAGCCATTACAGGGCATTGGGTTTTACTGCTTACCTTCAACAACAAATTTCCGTTGAGGAACAAATTATGGAAAATTATAAAGACCTGAAACTGGCTGTTTTGATTGATGCAGACAATGTGCCTTATGCCAATGTGAAGGAAATGTTTGAGGAGATTGCCAAGTATGGCACGCCTACGTTTAAAAGGATTTATGCTGACTGGACAAAGCCCACCGTTTCGGGCTGGAAGAAAGTGCTGTTGGAGAATGCCATTACGCCCATTCAGCAGTACAGCTATTCCACAGGGAAGAATGCAAGCGACAGTGCTTTGATTATTGATGCCATGGATATTTTATATACGGGAAAAGTGGATGGCTTTTGCATTGTATCGAGCGACAGCGACTTTACCAGGCTAGCGACAAGGTTGCGTGAGGCAGGCATGAAGGTAATAGGCATTGGCGAGAAGAAGACATTGAACCCCTTTATTACTGCTTGCGACAAGTTTATTTATATTGAAATATTAAAGGCCGCAGCAGCAGGCACAGTTGAAGCGGATAGTAAAGAAGCATTGACCAGTACTGCTGCACCTGTACATAAGCCCTTGCATAAAATTGATCCAGAAATTATCAAGCTGCTTACAGACAGTATTGCGGACCTTGCAGACGAAGATGGCTGGGCCTTTCTGGGCGAACTGGGCAACCTGATGCTGAAGAAAAAACCCGATTTCGACTCACGTAATTATGGTTTTGCCAAGATGCTTCCTTTAATAAAAAGCTTGAACAGATTTGAAATTGACGAACGAGAAACGGGCAAAAAAAATGTGAAGCATATTTATATCAAAAAGAAGGCGAACAATGATGCCAGTAACGCATCAAAGAAAAACAAGAAACGCAGTCAGTAACCATTGTTGACCAAACATTGCAGTTACTGCATTTTGTACACAATGGCTGCAATGCCAATAGCAGCAAGTGCCAGTGCATATACCCACCAGTAATCTTTCTTTGGCTCTTCCAATGCATCAACAGGTGTAAGCTCTATGTTGGAGAAGTCGGGCTCTGTATCTGTCGTAGTATGTTTGTGCACAATGGCATCTGCCTCCACTGTTGCTGCTGCAATTTTTATAGGTCTGTAAAAATCCACGAACCCGCTTTCTTCTTCAAACAGGAAGCTGCCGCTGGGCTGTTTTCTCAATGTGCCAATACCAGGAAACTGTACCCCATCGGCATAGCCGATATTGCCTTTTAATTCGTATGCAAATTCATGGAACTGTTTAATGGCGTCAATTTCTTCCACATGCATTTCGGCTGCCAGGAATTCGTAGAAATTCTTGTCGGCCAAAGCGGTTTCTGGTTTAAACTGTATGTGCGAAACAGTAGGTTGCAGCAGTTGTTCCCCGGCTATATGGGCAGGCACCGAATCAATTAAAAAATTACCCACGCCTGGCACACTAACCTTTTTGTGCAGCACTAAATATTTATAAACCAAGGGATACATGCAATAGAGTTTAACGGGCTAAATATACAACAGTTGGTAAAGATAGGAGCTATCGGGTTGTTTAGATGATGGCTCAATCTGAAAATAGGCAGTTAGGTTGAGCTTGCAGAAACCGATTTTATCTGATACTTTATATTGGTTTCTACTAGCTCAACTTTCCTTCATCCGATAGTCATTTGCTTTTCATAAGCAAACTAGGAACAGGGTCTGTAAATACTTATTGTATATTTCCCTTTGTACAATTATACAGTAGCCGCAGCCAGTACCTTTCTTTCACCTATTTGCTGCCTCCACATGGCGTAGTAAAGGCCTTTGTCTGCAAGCAATTGATGGTGGGTGCCAATCTCGGCTATTTGTCCTTTTTCCAACACATAGATCCTGTCGGCATGCATGATGGTACTTAACCTATGTGCAATCATTACGGTTATCTGTGCCTTGTCTTCCGAAATCTGTTTGATGGTATTGGTAATTTCCTCTTCAGTAATACTGTCCAATGCCGATGTGGCTTCGTCAAAAATCAACAGATGTGGCTTGCGTAACAAAGCCCTGGCAATGGATATACGTTGCTTTTCGCCACCGCTCAGTTTTAAGCCACCTTCGCCAATCATGGTATCGATGCCTTTTTCGGCCCTCGACAACAAATTGTTGCAACTGGCTTTTTGCAATGCATCCAACAGGTCCTCATCTGTTGCTGACTGGTTTACAAAAAGCAAGTTTTCTTTTATGGTACCAGCAAACAGGTTGGTATCCTGTGTCACAAAACCAATCTGCTTACGCAGGTCGTCAAAATCAATATCATTGCTGTTTTCGCCATTGTAGTAAATGTGTCCGGTTTGTGGTTTATACAAACCCACCAATAGTTTTACCAATGTACTTTTACCGCTGCCGCTTGGGCCAACAAAGGCAATGGTTTCGCCCTGTTTCACATCAAACGAAATATCGTCCAGTGCTTTAAACTGTGCGGTCTTGTGTTTAAATTCTACTGCTTTAAATGCAAGCGATGTTACGGTACCCAGATGTTTGGGCGAAGCGGGTTTAGGCTCCACATCTTTTATCATTAAAGCATTAAAGTTTACCAACGATGCCTGTGCCTCGCGGTAGCTTAAGATAATGTTGCCAATTTCTTGCATGGGTCCAAAAATGAAGAATCCGTAAAACATTAACGACAGGTATTGACCTGGTGTAATGGCTTCCCTATAAATAAGCCATAGCAGGGTAAACGTAACAATCTGTCTTAAAAAGTTTACCATGGTACCTTGTATGAAACTCAGTGTACGCAGGCTTTTCACTTTCTTTATCTCTAGTCCAAGTATCTTGAATGTATTGTTGTTGATGCGGTTTACTTCTTCGTTGGTAAGCCCCAAACTTTTAACCAGTTCAATATTCCTTAAGCTTTCGGTAGTGCTGCCTGCAAGGTTGGTGGTTTCTTTCAGAATGGTTTTTTGAATAACTTTTATCTTCTTGCTTAACAGGCTGGTTACAATGGCAATCAATGCCGATCCGCCAAAGTACACAAAGATGATGCTCCAGTGCAGCCTGATGGCATAAATGGAAACAAATACCACACTTACCACGATACCAAAAAAAACGTTGATAAAATAGCCTACAAACTTTTCTGTATCGGTACGCACTTTGGTTAGTATAGACAAGGTTTCACCGCTCCGTTGGTCTTCAAATTCCTGATAAGGCAACCGCATACTATGCCTTAAGCCATCAGTAAAAATGCCTGCTCCAAATTTTTGGATGATCACATTTACTGCATAGTCCTGAAAGGCTTTTGCAATACGGCTTACCATGGCAGTACCTACCAATAAAAAAAGGTAAAAGAACAGTCCATGGTATTTGTCAGTACCAAATAAAAATTCATGTTCACTTCTTGTCGTTCCGTCAGGAAAATGCTTGGGTTTGTTGGCAAAAAAGTCCAGCAGTTTACCGCCAATCATGGGATCGAACAGTGAAAAAACCTGGTTGATTGTTGCCAGCAACAATGCAACAACAACAAGCCATCTATAAGGTTTAAGGTATTTGAGTAAAATCTTCATAAACGAAAATTAGTTTTTTTCAGGTTAACAACAATTGTGCAGTTGCCTGCATTTTGTCATTATGGCTTATTTTTAAACCAATATCTTCGCAATTCGATAAAATTATAAACCAACCATACCCTGCATGCGAAAAGTGTTGGTGGACTTAAACAGGTTGAGGGTAAACCCTTACAACGGACTGTACCAGTTTTCGAAAGACTTAGGACAAGGTCTTGCTGCCATTACCGACAAGGAATTGGAGCTGGATTTTTATTTGCCCCGTAACAAGTTTGGAGTTTTTGGAAACCATGTGAATTATGTGCCCCATTATTCAAGGGACAAATTTTACATGCGTGGCACCAGCAAGTACGATGTATGGCATGTTACTACACAGATATCGTGGTACAGACCCTTTAATAAAAAAACAAAATCGGTATTTACCATTCACGACCTGAATTTTTTAGTTGAGGAGAAGGACAATGTAAAGAGGAATAAAAGATTGTTAGCCGATATACAGAAGCGTATCGACCGGTCGCACTACATTACTGCAATCTCTAACTATGCATTGCAGGAAGTGGAGCAACACCTGAACCTGCACGACCTGCCAAGGGCTGTGGTGTATAATGGTTGTGCCTTAGAAAGCTTTCCGCTGTTTGACCAACCCCGGTACAAACCTGCCAAACCTTTTTTATTCAGTATTGGCAGTGTGCAGCCCAGAAAAAGCTTTCACACTTTAATGCCCTTGTTACTGAATAACGATTATGAACTGATTATAGCCGGGCAGAATCATTTTGACTATGCCGCAACCGTACAGGCCGCTGCCGAACGCTACGGTGTGGCCCATAGGGTAAAAATGGTGGGGGCCGTAAGCGACGAAGAAAAGTATTGGTACTATAACAACTGTAAGGCTTTTGTTTTTCCGTCGGTGGCAGAGGGGTTTGGCTTTCCGGCTATTGAAGCCATGATATTGGCCAAACCTGTATTCCTGTCGGACCAGGCCTGCATGCCCGAAATTGGTGGCGATGTAGCCTATTATTTTAAAAGCTTTGACGACAGCCACATGCAGCAGGTATTCAGCGATGGCATGCATCATTACGAAACCACGCAGCCGCAACAACGTTTGCTGCAACGTGCTGCCCTGTTTAGTTGGCACAATGCAGCAAAACATTATATGGATATCTATAAATGTGTCTAACAATGGAGCACCCACTCATATCTGTTATACTGTGCACTTACAATGGTGCGTTGTTCCTGGAAGAACAAATTGCTTCTTTATTGAAACAGGACTATCCCAATGTTGAAGTAATTATATCCGACGATGGCTCCACCGACAATACCGTGACCATTATTGACCAATATACCAACCAGCCAAATTTCAAGATTTTAAAGAACGGCATCAATAAAGGTTATATCAAAAATTTTGAGTCGGCCATCGGTTATGCCAAAGGTGAACTAATTGCTTTCTGCGACCAGGATGACATTTGGCTGCCCGAAAAATTATCGACCCTGCAACAACATATTGGCAACCATTTACTGGTATATAGCAACAGCGAATTTGTTGACGAGAAAGGAAAGAGCCTGAACAAAACAACTGCCGATATCAGTGTAATGTATAGCGGCAGGGCCACAACGGGTTTTATTCTGTGGAATACCGTATGGGGCCATGCCATGCTGATAAAGAGGGAACTGCTTGCAGATTGCCTGCCCATTCCTGCAAATGTGCCACATGATATATGGTTTGCCTATAAAGCCACCACCCTATCGGGCATTGTGTATGTTGACAAAGTATTGACCCTTTACAGGCAACATGCCAAAACAGTTACCAAAACATCGGTAACGGTAAACAAGAATGCCGAAACCAGGAGCATGAACGAAAAGCAAAAAGATTATTATAGGTTATTGAATTGGTTTACGGTAATGCGTGACCACGCACAGCCAAGTGAAAAGGCTTTTTATACCACCCTAGTGGATGCCTATAGAGAAAAGGAAAAGGGCTATGCCTGGAAACTCTTCTTTTTTATGCTGAAACACAGCAATGCTTTTTTTATGTTTAGAAGAAAAAGTTTTTTAAGCAAGCTGTTGGATATCAGAAAAATGAGCAGGCAAGTAGCCGTCAATTAATTATAAAACAAATCGGGTTAAAACAACATAACATGTCTGCACAAACCATGCTTTCTATATGCATCCCCACCTATAACAGGAGTGTTTATTTGGATAAATGCCTTATGAGCATTGTAAAGCAGTTGAAGGATACCGACGAAGTAGAAATCGTTGTTTCGGACAATGCTTCTACAGATGACACGGCATCGGTTGTAAAAAAATACCAGACCATTTATAGCAACCTTGTGTACGTTCGCAACGAAGAAAATATTGGTGGCGACAACAATATCGTTCAGTCGCTTGAGCTTGGTAAAGGTGCCTATTTAAAATTGCTGAACGATTATCTCGAAATCAAGGAAGGTGGTATTGCTTTAATGTTATCACTTATTGAAAAACATCAGGCCGATAAGACCATCCTGTTTTTTGCCAGTGGCAACTCGCCCGTAAAACATGCACAAAGTACCTATTGTAGCAGCTTTGAGGAATTCCTGAACATTGCTTCTTTTTATACTACGGGCATTGGTGCAATCGGGTTATGGAAACAGCATCTTGACACCATCAGAAGCCATTACCATTTTGTAACAAAACAGTTCTATCAAACGGAACTGCTTTTTGAATGCTTCCAGCTAACGCAAGCCAGCTTTATTTGTATGGACCGGATTTTTGATGTGAATGAAATCCCCAACCAGAAAATAAGCTATAATTTTTTTGATACTTTTTTAAATGATTACCTCAACAATTTGCTGGTGCATTTAAAAGATACCGGAAAGCTTTCCCAAAAAGCTTTTAACATAGAGAAGAAGCACCTGTTTACAGGTTTTGTATATCCACGTTACAAACGTTTCAAATTCAAGAGCCACCATTTCAGTATCGATACAAGTGGTATGGAGAAAACAATTTTTTCAGTGTACAAAACCACTCCTTTCTTTTACGGCTACCTGTTGTATATGCCTTTCTACCTGCTGGTATTTTATATAAAGAAACTGTTCAAAGGCAAAAAGAAATAATACCGCTTAGCAAAGCCGGTAGTTTTTATAATCCAGAAAATCCGGCTTGCCCGTTATCTTTTGCAGTATCCTTTTTAGCTTGTCTTTTGTTTTGAGTTTGTTGTAAGAAAGGTCATATTCAAACTGCCAGTTCTTGGCTGCAATTCTTGGCTGTATCACTTTGGGATGTGTGCCCGTAAACTTTTGCAGCTCGTCTATATTGCTGTAATCAAAACTGCCTTCAAACATTGTTTTTTCATCGGGCTCCACAAAGGCATCGCCACCCCAGTAATGGCCTGCATTAATTATTTTGGCCTTCATCTTACTGGGCTCCCTTACCCATCCGTAGTGGTATATATAAGCATCTACTGGCTTAACGTTCAGCTTCTGGTTATCGCCCTTCCGAAAGCCTTGTGCATCTTTATAAGAGTAGATGGATTTATTGTTCTTTATTACGCGTATCTCTTTTTTATACCAGTGCGATGAAGTGGCAATATAATCGTAAGAGCCATAAAAATGGGCATAATTAAACAGCAGCCCATCCACATTTGCATCGTCTTTATACCTCACCATGGCAGCCTTCACTTTCTCTATATCATCTTCATGAAATACTTCATCGCCCTGTATATAAAAGCACCAGTCGCTATCGTTGCCAATTGCCTGAAATGCTTTGTTGGTTTCGTCTGCCAGCACCACGCCGCCTGTTTTTAAATGATCGTTCCAAACAGTGTCTATGATTTTTATTTTAGTGGGGTCTATTGCGGCAACCAGTTCCCTTGTACCGTCAGTGCAGTTACCCACTGCTACAATTATTTCGTCGCACAAAGGCAAAATAGAAAGCAATGCCTCCTTAATCGGGTAATCAAAAGAAACCGCATTTTTAATAAACGAGAAGCCACTAACTTTCATGGTCCAAATATAAATGGGGGTTCACTAAAACAAATTGCTAGCCCTGTAGCTCAGTGCAAAAATAACCGGCTCGCTGCACCACTGCTTCCACATAATGCGGGCTCAGGTCATCTGCCACCACACGCAGCACTTTGTCTACATCATGCAAATCTACATTCCAGTTCTGTACGCCTTCAATACTTTTGATGTGCGGCGACACCAGTTTAACATGCTTCGTGTTTACGATATTTGTTTTAAAGACAAGTACACCCATAAGTAATGGAATTTTAGTTTCAAATAAATATTGCCTTATTCGGCACCAGCGGTTGGCTCATCATTACAGGCCGATTTCCAGCTCCTGCACTTGTTACGCCAGTCCTGCTTGAATTTTTCTTTTTCATCCGGTGTCATGTTCTGCCACTTCTCTTTCATTTCGGCACTCCACCTGCCACCGCCATGCCTGTTGCCCCAGCCTTTCTTAAAACCGCCAAACAATATTTTGCTTAGCAGCAATATGCCCAGTGCCTGCCAAAACGTAATGATTTTTACGCCAAGCACCACTACCAAAACACAGTTCCACAAACTCATCACTACCCAGCCAAGCAGGGCTGCCAATGCAAGGCCACAAACAATAAAACCTGTTATTTTTTTGGCCCAAAAACTTCTGTTGCTCATAATCATTTATTTTTTATCGGGTGCGTTTAACAGCTTATCTGCTATATCACCCAACACTTGTATGCAATATTTTTTAATAACTCAACAATTCATCACGCAAGGTTTGCAGCCTTTGCCTCAAATGCAGTACGGCATATCTTTTACGCGACAATAAAGTATTGATGGATTCGCCTGTTTGTGCCGCAATGTCCTTAAACGAAATGCCGTCCAGCTCATTCAATACAAATACCTTTCGCTGTTCTTCCGGAAGTTCATCCAACGAGTTGTTCAGCGTTTCCCAAAACATACTGCGTAGGTATTCCGTTTCGGGGTTATCGTCCTTTGCATAAAACAGTTCCGTCCACGATAAAAGGTTGTCATCATCACCGCTGTAGATATCTTCCAGCAGCTCTGGTTTATGCTTCCGCTTCCTGTCTATGATTTTGTTACGGGCCACAGTAAATAGCCAGCCAGTCAGCTGCTCAATAGGCTGGTTATTGCCCACCAATTGGTAAAACACATCCTGCAGAATGTCTTCGGCATCGGCTTCATTGCCCACACGCTTACGAATAAAACCAAGCAACCGCTTGCTGTAATCGTTAATGATCCCCGTAATATTTCTTTCCTTATTGGCCATCGGCACGGCTAAGGTAGCTACTCTCTCCATCTTAATACAGGTTGACGGACAAGGGGAAAGTATATTGTAGGAAAGGAAAAATATTTTTATGACTGGCTGCTGTAGGGATGGCCGTGCTTTACTGGTCCCGATAGCTATCGGGACGCACCCATCAACGTACGGTACAAAGCCGGGCAACGGGCATGCAGGTATCAAGTGTGCATTACAATACTTATTTTTATCGCATGCTTACCGTACAACAACTGGTTAATCAATACCATATGCAGCCCCACCCTGAAGGTGGTTACTACAAAGAAACCTACCGCTCTTCCGGGCTTATACCACATGCTGCCCTGCCCGCAGCATTTACGGGCGACAGGAGTTTTGCCACTGCCATTTATTTTTTATTGGAGCAGGGCAATTTCTCTGCCTTCCATAAAATAAAGAGTGATGAGTGCTGGCATTTTTATGCAGGGCAAACATTAGAGGTATTGGTCATTATGCCCAATGGGGTTTTGGAAGTGGTACAACTGGGCGGCAACATTGGCCATAACGAAACCTTTCAATATACCGTGCCAGCCAACTGCTGGTTTGCAAGCAGGCCAATTGCAGGCGCCACTTTTTCTTTTGTGGGCTGTACCGTGGCTCCCGGTTTTGATTTTGCAGATTTTGAACTGGCCAAAGCAGATGCATTGGTTGCAACCTATCCGCAACACGAAGCCCTTATCAGAAGCTTGTGCAGGCAATAAGGAGAAGATGGAATTTGGGATTTTATTTCCTGGAATTTATGTTCTTGCATAAACTATTCACCTTAACTGATTGATGGTTTCCTCCTTCCTAGTTATTAATCTACTATGCACAGAATGGAATTTGGGATTTTATTTCCTTGAATTTATGTTCTTGCACATCAACCATTCACCCTAATTACCCAATACACGGTATTGTCCCACGCTATATGGCAGATATTTTAGCATACCTATTTCAGTATGCGTATAGCCACCCTCTTATACTGCCTGTTTATTTATTGCAATTGCTTTTCGCAAGACAGCAACATCGACAGCCTGCTTTCCCAGCTCCCTGGCAAACAGAGCAAGGAAAGGATAAACACATTGGTGCATTTAAGCAAGGGTTTACGCACCAAAAACATTGACAGTGCCAAACGTTTTGCCAACGAAGCATTGCAACTTTCCACAAAAGAAAAATACGTGTACGGCTCACTAACGGTTACCAATAAACTGGCAGCCATACACTCCATCAATGGTCAGTACGATTCTGCCTTTATTCTTGCTACCAATGTATTGGCCAACCCCAATGCAACCGACGAGGCATTAAGGGCCGAAAGCTATGGTGTCATAGCTGCTTCAACCTGGCATATGGGCAAGCCAGATGAGGCCATCATGAATTATATGCGTAGTGCCGACCTGTTCCTGAAACGCAAAAACATGGTAGATTATGGGGGTGCCTTGGTAGGCATTGGTTATGTGTACCAGAGCCAGAACAAATTGAATGAGGCAGAAAAATACATACAGCTTGGGCTGGAAGCCATAAAGGGTGCAGACAATAACGCATTGAATCTATCGGCTGCTTACCATGCTTTGGCAAATACATATGGCATGAATAATAAGTTGAAGGAAGCCTTGCATGTAGATAGCCTGGGGCTGGATGTGGCCATGAAGAACCACATAGAATCGAACCTGAGCATGTTTTACGACAATATGGCCAACTGCTATATGTACGCCGGTGATTATAACAAGGCAACCGAGCTGTTCAAGAAATGTATACCGTTGGATACGAAGTTCAACAACAAACGTTTATTAAGCGATACTTATTTGAACCTTGGCAACCTGTTGCTGATGCAGCAGAAACCCGATGCAGCAATCAGCTTTCTGGATTCGTCGATACTATTGGCTGATGCTGCAGGTTATAAATTGGGCAAGCAGAACTCGTTGATGTTACTGAGCGATGCCTACAAGGCAAAAGGCAATGATAAAAAAGCCTTGGAGTACTTGAACAAGATGATTGTGGTAAAGGACAGCCTTGTTAATGAAACAAGGGAAAAGAAAATTGTGGAGCTGCAGACCCTATATGAAACAGACAAACGTGAGAAGGAACTATTGTTTCAAAAAGAACAGATAAGCAAGCAACGCTATATTATGCTGGGTATTTCTGTTGCCTTTGTCATGACTGTTTTGCTGATGTACTTATTGTACCGCCGCAGGCAATTAAAGCAGGAAGCAAAGCTACAGGCAGAAATTATGAAGCAGCAAGACATTTCGGCCCAATCGGTGCTGGAAGCAGAAGAAAAGGAACGCAAACGCATTGCCGGCGATTTGCATGATGGTGTTGGACAAATGATGAGTGCCGTAAAAATGAACCTCTCCAGTTTGGCAGCAAAAATTACACTGACCAATACAAGCGATAGGTTACTGTTGAACAAAACCATTTTGCTGGTGGATGAAAGCTGCAAAGAAGTAAGGAGCGTAAGCCATAACATGATGCCCAATGCATTGTTGAAAAGTGGGCTATCGTTTGCCGTAAAAGAATTTATTGACAAAATTGACCACAACAAATTGCAGGTAACCCTTTATACCGAAGGCTTACAAGACAGGCTGGGCAATGCCATTGAAACGGTATTGTACAGGGTAATACAAGAAACAGTAAACAATGTAATTAAACATGCCAATGCCAACTGCCTGGATATTTCTTTGATTAAAGATGCCGATGGCATTAGCTGCACCATCGAAGACAATGGGAAGGGCTTTGACATACATGAAGAGAATACAGAAGGCATAGGCCTGAAGAATATCAGGACCCGCATCAATTATTTAAAAGGAACGGTTGAGTGGGATTCTTCTTTAAACAAAGGCACATTGGTGGCCATTCATGTTCCGATGTAAGTAAATAACAAAAGATAACATTCCAAATTCCAGGACGGTTATTTGGTTTGTTGTATGGTATCAACTTTCCTGTTTTTCTGAAACTGGCTCACTACCATATAACCCAGCATACAAAGCAGCAATACAATCACCACCGTTAGGGCAATCCAATCCTGTTGTTTCAGTTTACGTTTTTCTTTGCGTTTCTTTTTGGTGGATGTCTGTTTCTGCAGTTGCTGGTTCAACTGCTCCACATATTGTTCAATATTCTTGTTGCTCTTGAAATTTTGCAGGCCCTCCACAGCATCGTTCATAAAATCAGAATCGGCCATCTTTTTTTCAATGGCATGCAGGTCTTCCTCACACAGGGTACCTTGCAGGTACTGCATCAGGTGGGCGTCGGTCAACGCATCATCTTCTTGCAATATGTTTTTAATATCCGACATTAATGGCTGTTCATTTTTTTCTCCACCAATAGTTTCAGGTTGCGTTTGCCGTTCTGTATATGGCTCTTTACCTGCATCAAGGTAAAGCCTGTTATATCTGCAATATGCTGGTAGCTTTTCTTTTGCAGGTAAAACAAAGTTACACAGGTTTTCTGCTCTTCGCTTAGTTGGTTCATGGATGCTTCCAATAGGTTCAATGTTTTGTCTTTATCAGTGGCAAGCAAAAGGCTTTCCTCATCTGCCTGCAACGGTTGCTTTTCATCAATGGCTACGACAATATTTTTGTCACGCAGCTTCATTAAGCAATAGTTGCGAGCCACCATGTAAATCCAGCTCTTAAAATATTCTACCTTGTATTTGTGCAGTTCGGTAATGGCCTTTAAAAAAATCTGCTGCACACTGTCTTTGGCCTCTTCTTCATTCTTTAAGTATTTCATACAAGTACCCAGCAGCAAAAGTGTATAGCGTTGCAGCAAAATGCCCAGCCATTCATTGCTGCCATCATTATAAAAATGCTGCAGCAATTCATTGTCGGTTATATGTGCATACCTGTCTTTGTTCACTGCTTCAAAGTAAGTGTTTTTGTGGTAACAGTTTTCTAATGATGCTGTTTTGAACCAATTCCATATCTTGTTGCCAAAATAATACGCAATGAATTTTGCTGCATCCATAGTACCTGTTGCACCAGTAAGAAAAGAAGCTGCACACCGTAGCGAAATGACCAGCCAGCTATTGTTTGGCGAGTGTGTTGCCGTGTTGGAAGAAGCAAAGGATTTTATCAGGATAAAATGCCTATATGATGATTATGAAGGTTGGTGCCAACGCAGCCAGTTGGTGGAAGTAGATGAACATTTTTACAACAACAACCACAAGCTGTTGACGGCCGAGCCGATAAGCGTTGTGGAGATAAATGGAAAGCCCATGATGCTGCCGCCCGGTTGCTTTATTGGCTGCTTTGTGGATGGTGTTTTACAGATAGGGTCTTACACTGTTACTTTTAGCCAGCAACCTTTTGGGTTTAGCGATAGCAGCGACGAAGTGGATATGTACGAGATTATGCACCCTTATTTGAACACGGCTTATTTATGGGGCGGCAAATCCATTTACGGTATTGATTGCAGCGGCTTTGCACAGCAAGTGTTTAAGATGATGGATATTAAGCTGCCAAGAGATGCTTACCAGCAGGCAGAAGTGGGCGAAGTGGTGGGCTTTTTACAGGAGGCCCAAAGTGGCGACCTTGCTTTTTTTGACAATGAGGATGGAAGGATAACCCATGTAGGCATTTTGCTGAATAATGAAAACATCATTCATTCAGCTGGCAAAGTACGTATTGATAAAATTGACAACGCCGGTATCATCAATACCGATACTGGCGAAAGGACACATAAACTGCGGTTGATAAAACGCTACAAATAAAAAACAAAACCCTGCCAATGGCAGGGTTTGTTGTTATATAAGTAATTAGGAATGGTTTAAACAAGGTCTAACCCATAAGCAAAATACGTAACCACACCAGGCAAGGCCAACCAGAAGTATTGCCTATAATCAGGTATTATTAACATGGTTACCATGATTGCAAGCCAAATAATAAAAAAAAGCCAGTATTTACCTCTTGATTTTTTTGCTGTTTCCATGTTTAACAATTTTGGCAAAGATAGGGTTGCAAACTATTTGTTCCAATATCAATGATCCAATTTTTCGGAAGTGGATGCAGTTGTTTTGGTTGACGCTTTTTCCTGCTTGTCGATAAAGAGCATCTTGATGGCTATGATGATGAGCACCACCGCAAAAATCTTCTTTAAGGTGGTTTCGGGCAGCATAAGGGCTATCTTGCTACCAAAGAACCCACCAATGATGAATGCGAGGGAAACGATGAGCCCTACCCTAACATCTACCTGCCCCTGTTTATAGTATTGCAGCACAGCCAGTATGCCAACCGGCAGCAACAATATGCCCAACGATGTGCCTTGTGCTTTTTGTTGTGAAAAAGACAGGAAGTACACCAATGCTGGCACAATGATGATGCCGCCACCAACGCCAATTAACCCACTGAGCATGCCTGCCGCTATCCCAATAATAATCAGGATGATGATTGTAGTTGTTGTCATTGGTCTGGTTGTTTTTTTCATTTACAAAAGCAATCTGGGTAATATGTTCGGTACTGCAGCCGCGTAAGGGATAGCAGTGTATGCCACGCAAATGCCGCAAGCGACATGCGGAGCAGGAACGGATAGCCCGGCCCGCACAGGCGGGTTACGCACCAGGTTTATTATGATAACCTTAATGGCTCTTTGGCACCGAAACAGTCTTTGTAGTAGGCAATGGCTTCCTCAATAATTTTCAATGCGGTCGATTTGTCGCCAAATTCCTCTACTACCACTGTTTTGTTTTCCAGTTTCTTGTACTCTTCAAAAAAGTGCCTCAACTCGTCAAAAAAATGTTTGGGCAGCTCTTCAATATTGTTGTAGTGGTTTACGCCGGGGTCGTTTGCGGCTACGGCAATAATCTTGTCATCGGCATCGCCACCATCCACCATCTGCATTACGCCCACCACTTTTGCTTCCATTAAAGTAAGCGGAACTACCGGAAGGGAAGTGATGATCAAAATATCCAAAGGGTCTTTATCACCACCGTAAGTTTGCGGAATAAAGCCATAGTTACAAGGGTAATAAAATGAAGAAAAAATAACCCTGTCCAGTTTCAATAAGCCACTTGGTTTGTCTATTTCATATTTGCAACGGCTGCCTTGGGGGATTTCGATGACTGCATTTACAACTCTTGGTGCCTGCTCTCCTGGAGGCACTCCATGCCACGGGTGTAAAACGGTTGTTGTGTTCATGTATGCTTTGTATTGTTTTAAATTATACTTTGTTTATATAGCGTTTGTTATAGGTTGGGGTTGAATGCATATTTAAAATCCGCCAACCATTTGTTGCTGTCTGTCTGTACCACTTTTACTTTGCCCGGTGCGTTGTTGAACGAGTTGTTGTAGTGTATGATTGTTTCGTTAACGGATGGGTTTTCTATGGTAATGTTTTGCAGGGAGGCTTCCATTAACTGTTTCTTCTGTTCCTTGGTAAGCTGTTTGAATTTCTGTTTGGCTTCTGTCAACAGCTGTTTGTTCCTGTCATCCTGCAGCATGTAAAAATCAGCTTTGTCAAAATCGCCTTTTAAACAGCCGTCAATAAATTGCAGGCCGGCATTTAAGGCATCCGTTGCAGGCGGGTATTGCTTTTTGCTGCCACAACCCGTTAAGGCAACCATTAACAATAAAACGAATAGATTTTTCATGCGTTGATTTACGGCCACGAAGGTAAGCCGTGAATGTAAATTTGGTGTAATAAAAAAGGCAGCCCATTGTGGCCGCCTTTTTTGTTGGATGCTATTTACTGGTAAATATTCATTACCTGTAATGGTTTTTACCATGATTGTTGTTGTATTCGGCTTCTTCGGCTTCGTGTTCCTTGTCGTAGGCCTTAATGATTGCTTTTACCAATTTGTGCCTTACAACATCCTCTTCGTCTAGCTGTATATGCCCAATGCCATCTATGTCCTGCAAAATGCGTCTTGCCTTATCCAGGCCGCTGCGTTGGTTACGCGGCAGGTCTATTTGTGTTGGGTCGCCCGTAATAATGGCTTTTGCATTGGCACCAATACGGGTAAGGAACATTTTCAGTTGCAGGTCGTTGGTGTTCTGTGCCTCATCCAATATTATGAAGGCATTGTCCAATGTACGCCCACGCATATATGCCAAAGGGGCAATTTCTATAGTGCGGGTGGTCATATAATAGCCCAGCTTATCGGCGGGTATCATATCATCCAACGCATCGTACAGCGGACGCAGGTAGGGATCAATTTTTTCCTTTAGATCGCCTGGCAAAAAGCCAAGACTTTCCCCTGCTTCTACTGCAGGCCTGGTTAAAATGATTTTCTTTACAGCCTTGTTTTTTAAGGCACGTACCGCCAATGCCACAGCCGTATAGGTTTTACCGGTACCGGCAGGGCCTATTGCAAAAACAATGTCGTTTTTGTCGGCAGCGGTTACCATTTTTTTCTGGTTTACCGTACGTGCCCTTACCGTTTTGCCATTGGGGCCAAATACCAGTACATCGTTCGGGTTCTTGTCCACAAAGTTGTCAATGGTTTCTGCATCGTCCCCGCCAAGTATCTGCTCAAAATAGTTTTCGCTTAAATGGCCGTTGCGTTCCAGATACTGTAGAATCAGGTCAATTTTTTCTTTGGCAGTATCTATCTGCTCGGGTGCACCACTAAGTTTTAACTGGGTTCCTCGGGAGAGGATTTTGAGGAGGGGGAACTTTTTCTTGAGGACGTCTAACTTACCGTTGTTTACGCCAAAGAACTCAATTGGATTGACTGAGTCGAGGCTGATGATTGTTTCTGTCAATTTGTTAATCCGTTTTAAATGAATAAATAGGATGCTGAATTGTATTTACTAACCTTGATACCAAATTTAATTTTATTGTACCAATATTACTATTCATATTATGCACAGGTTGTGAATAGAATACTGCCTATTCAACGCTTTGCAAAGCATGTACCAGTTTGTCCATAAAATAGCGTAACAATTATTTAAAGATGGATGGGGCATAACAAAATAGCCATTCATTGCTGAATGGCTATTTTGTTATGACAGTCTGTTGATTTTAATACTCATCTTCATTGAACATAAAGTCGTCCTGGCTTGGATAATCGGGCCAGATGTCTTCAATGCTTTCATAAACCTCTGTGCCTTCGTCATCCAGTTCCTGCAGGTTTTCAACCACTTCCAGCGGTGCACCTGAACGGATGGAATAATCAATTAGTTCATCTTTTGTGGCGGGCCAAGGGGCCTCTTCTAAATAGCTCGCTAATTCTAGGGTCCAAAACATGACTTAAAAATTTGTGCAAATGTAACCGTATAAACGAAACTACCAAATTGGGTTTTGGGCTTACCTGTAAATATTTACTTAAAAAAAACCTTGCTGTTGTAGGTTTGTAGGGTTCAAGGGAACATTTTAAACAGAAATACATGTTGCAGGCCGAAAATATCAGGAAAAGCTATGGCAGTTTACAGGTGCTGAAAGGCGTGGGAATGCAGGTAAACCAAGGAGAAATTGTAAGTATCGTAGGCTCGTCGGGGGCAGGCAAAAGCACATTGCTGCATATATTGGGCACATTGGACACGCCCGATACAGGCAGTATTTTTTTGCAGGGCGAGGCCTTGCATCAACTAAAGGGCAAAAAACTGGCAGCTTTCAGGAATAAGTATATGGGCTTTGTTTTTCAATTCCACCATCTATTGCCAGAGTTTACGGCCATTGAAAATGTGTGCATACCGGGCTGGATTGCCAAAAGAAAGAATAAAGAGGTTAAGGACGAAGCAGTGCGTTTGCTGGAGCTCCTCGGATTAGGTAACCGCTTGGAAAACAAACCACAGCAACTAAGTGGTGGCGAGCAACAACGGGTGGCAGTGGCAAGGGCCCTTATCAATAAACCGTCCATTGTTTTTGCTGATGAACCAACGGGCAACCTGGACAGTAAGAATGCAAAGGAGCTTCACGAACTTTTTGTAAAGCTTCGCAACGAGTTTAACCAAACCTTTTTAATTGTGACGCATAATGAGGAGCTGGCGAGCATGAGTGACAGGCTATTGCATATGAAGGATGGCCTGATGGGTGCTTGATTTATTGAACCAGTTTGGGTACCTGCATAAGCTGTATGGGCGTCGCACCCATCAACTGCAGTATGTTTATCGGCAGCAGGAAATACAAACTAAAAAAGGGTGCCTCGCTTTTGTAAAGCGAGGCACCCTTTTTTAGTTTACCCTAGGTTTCCAGGCTATTTCTTCTACGTTTAACAAGTGGCCAATGTACCTTGCCAATACAAACAGGTAATCGCTTAAACGGTTAATGTACTTAATCACCAGTGCATCAATAAACATTTGCTCCTGTTGCATGGCCACACATATCCTTTCGGCCCTTCGGCAAACGCAGCGGGCTATATGTGCGGTTGATACTGCAGGGTGCCCGCCAGGCAGTATAAAGTTTTTCATCACAGGCAGAATCCCGTTCATACGGTCTATTTCCTTTTCCAGCAAGGCCACATCCTCTTCCTTTAAATCGGGCATTTTCATCAAAGGCTCTTTCTCGGGGTCGCATGCCAATGATGAGCCAATGGTAAATAACCTGTCCTGTATTTCTTTCAAAACCGTTTTGCTGGGTGCATCGGTTATATGGTCACTTACCAATCCAATATAGGAATTCAGTTCATCTACTGTTCCATAGCTTTCAATGCGTATATGGCTTTTCGGCACTTTTGTTCCGCCAATTAAACTGGTCTTGCCAGCGTCGCCTGTTTTGGTATATATTTTTATTGCCACGGTTTGTACATTTTAAAAAAGTAAAAATCCAAATTCCCAGAAGTCAGCACATGCTCAAAATAAAAAAAGCAAACTGTTCATTTGCCTTTCATAAAACCTGTCAACTTATTTTTATACAACAGCATTTTTGTTTTGCTGCGTTTGTGTAATATCTGTTTCAACAAGCCCGTCACGCAAACGCACTACACGTTTTGCATACTGTGCAATATCTTCTTCGTGCGTTACCAGCACCACTGTGTTGCCAGCTTCCTGTATCTTCCCAAAAATTTCCATTACTTCTACAGATGTCTTGCTATCCAAATTACCCGTTGGTTCATCCGCCAATAATAAGGAAGGATTGTTTACCAATGCCCTTGCAATGGCCACACGCTGTATCTGTCCACCACTTAGTTCATTGCTTTTATGGTGGCTCCTTTCTGCAAGGCCCACTTTTTTCAGTGCTTCCATTGCCCTTTCCATCCTTTCTTTTTTGTTGATGCCGGCGTAAATCAATGGCAGTGCCACATTTTCGGCGGCACTCAATCTGGGCAATAAATTAAACTGTTGAAACACGAAACCAATTTCCTTGTTCCTTACATCTGCCAGGCTATCGTCGGTCATTTTGCTTACATCCTGGTTATTCAAAATATACTTGCCGCCAGTTGGTGTATCCAGGCAGCCCAGTATATTCATTAAGGTGCTTTTGCCGCTGCCACTGGGGCCCATAAGGGCCACGTATTCGTTCCTGAAAATATCCAACGAAATGCCTTTCAGTACAGGAATTGCCTGACTGCCCATGAAATAGCTTTTCTGAATATTGTCTAAATGTATAATGGAATCCATGGCTGCTGGTTGCTTGTTTTGCAATAATGGTTTGTTAGTGGCTAGCTGAAAATAGCATTTATTTTTTAATCACTTTGGGCACTTTAAAAAACTGTCCGTCTTTTATGGGGGCATTCAATAGTGCTTCTTCCCTGCTGATGCTGCCTTTTATCTCATCTGCACGAAGTACGTTTACGGCGTCGCCCATGTGCAGCAGCGGTTCTATGCCCGTTGTGTCCAGTTCGTTCAGTTTTTCCACAAAGGCAATCATGCTTTGCAGGTCCTTTTTCACGTCTGCCTTTTCGGTATCGTTAAAACTCAGCCGCGAAAGGTGGGCAAGTTTGTCTACCAATTGATCTGTTACTTCCATAGTCAACAAAAATAGATGAATTGGACCCAAGCAGCAAAACAACAAGCACGGGTAAGGTTCGGGCCTGATTGTACATGCAAAGGGAACCACCACCCCGCAAGTACCGGATAAACTGTGATGATATAAACCGATACCGTACTAGCCCTTGGTAAAAGCACGTTCCCAAAACAGATTCAGTCTGAAAATGGGATTTTTTGTCCAGAAAATGAAATACTGTACAATTACGGGCATAGTTTTTCGTTTATACCCATGAATCCAAAATATCCCAAGCAATGGAAAACCATCGCCCCTTCAAAATATTTATTGTTGAAGATGATCTCTGGTACAGTTCGATGTTGGAATACAACCTTAGCCTGAATCCTGATTATCAAGTAAAGAAATTCGACTCCGCAAAAGCATTTTTCGCAAATATCCATGAGAAACCAGATGTGGTTTCGCTAGACTATTCGTTGCCAGACATGAATGGTGATGAGGTAATGGTACGCATACGTGAGCAGAGTCCCGATACAAAAGTGGTGATACTGTCTGGCCAGGAAGATGTGAAAATTGCCATTGACCTGTTGAAAAAAGGTGCTTACGATTATATTACCAAAGATGAGGATGCAAAGGACAGGTTGTGGAATGCCATTCAGCACATGCGTGAAAATGCAGACCTTAAGAAAGAGCTGGAAGTATTGAAGCAGGAAGTGGCCAGCAAGTACGATTTCAGCAAGACCATTATAGGTACCAGCAGCAGCATTAAACGTGTTTTCAGCTTAATGGAAAAAGCGGTGAAAACGAATATCACCATTTCGGTTACGGGCGAAACAGGTACCGGTAAGGAAGTGGTGGCAAAATGCGTGCATTATAATTCTGACAGGCGTAACCAGCCTTTTGTTGCGGTAAACGTTGCGGCCATACCCAAAGATTTGTTGGAGAGCGAATTGTTTGGCCATGAAAAGGGTGCGTTTACAGGGGCCGTGGCCAGACGTATCGGCAAGTTTGAGGAAGCAAGCAAGGGCACCCTGTTCCTGGATGAAATTGGCGAGATGGATTTAAACATGCAGTCGAAACTGTTGCGTGCCTTACAGGAAAGGGAAATAACGAGAATAGGCAGCAATGAGGTAGTGAAGTTTGATGTACGCATTGTGGTGGCAACGCATAAAAATTTGATTGAGGAAGTGAAGAAAGGCAATTTCAGGGAGGATCTTTATTATCGCCTGCTTGGCCTGCCCATTCATTTGCCGCCGTTAAGGGACAGGGAGAATGATGTGTTGCTAATTGCCAAACATTATATGGACCAGTTTTGCCGTGAGAACAAAATGCCGGTAAAGAATTTTTCGACGGATGCAAAGAAGAAACTGTTGACACATGCTTTTCCGGGCAACATACGTGAGCTGAAATCTGTTATAGAACTGGCTACGGTAATGGCAGAAGGCAATGAGATATTGCCCGAGCACCTGAATATTGTTTCGCAGAATGTGTTGGAGAGCTTTGCCGTTAAAGATGCCACATTAAAGGAGTTCAATATAAAACTGTTGCAGTATTACCTTGACCTGTATAATTCGGACGTGATGAAAGTGGCCAGGAAACTGGATGTGGGCAAATCGACCATTTACAGGATGATACAGAACAAGGAATTAAGTATCAATAAAAAATATTACGAATCGGCCATGTTCAGCTAATTCGAACAAAACCTGAAGCTAAAGTTATTTCCATGTATCGTTAATAAGATTTAGTTTTATGTCAAACAATATTCATGTATAAACCAAGTTCCGGCAAGGCTTCCTTATCTAACCTAAAAGTGCTATTGGCTGAGGACAATGAAGTAAACAAGCTTCTTGCCCTGAGCATATTGCGTCATTGGGGCATAGAAACCCAAACGGCACATACGGGGAACGAAGTGATTGCCATGATGCAGGAACATGATTTTGACATGGTATTGATGGACATTCAGATGCCGGAAAAAAGTGGCATAGAAGCAACACAGGCCATCCGCCAATTGGATGATGAAAAGAAACGAAATGTTCCGATCATAGCACTTACAGCAAATGCGTTGCGTGGCGAGGAAAAAAAATACCTTGCTGCAGGAATGAACGACTATTTAACCAAGCCCTTTAAAGAAACCGAATTATACAACGTGATACAGAGAGTACTTAGCGATAACAGTTCGTTTGGCAGCCGTTATGAAAGCGATGCGGTAGAGAACCTGAACCTCCCATCGGACGGGGAGCAACTGTATGATATGACTTTGGTAAATGAACTGGCACAGGGCAATGCAGACTTCATCAAGAGCCTAGTGCAGATATTCATCAATACGATACCCCAAACCACCAAGGAAATGGCCGAGGCCTGCGAGCAGAAGAACTGGGAGCAGACAGGCAAACTTGCACATAAGCTAAAGAGCACCATTGATACCATGCAGATACTTTCCATAAAGGAAGATGTGCGTACCATTGAAATGAGCTGCAAGAATGCCAAGCAAATAGACCATGTGCCCTATTTGGTAAAACGTGTATATGCCGTAATTGAAAAGGCCACTGTACAATTGAGAAAAGAATTTTCCCTATAGCTTGCACCTATTGTTTTACACATTCACCAATCATGTATTTGGTTGGGGCACCCTATATCAATAATTGATTGAAAGCCCTATGCCAAAACCCATATCGCTATCGTAGTGTGTACGTATGCCCATATTCCTGTTAATGATGTACCGCAAATCGGCCATGTATTCCATATCTGTATTTACCATAAAGCCGGCCCGCAGCCTTTTGGAAACAGGTATATCTTCCCGCATCAGTTGCAACCGCACAATGCCATCCATAAAAATTTCCGATTGAAAGCGTAGCAACATGGGTAATGTATAGTTCACGCCCATACTTAACATCGCCCTGTTGTCTTTTGTATTGGCTTGCCCAAACAGGTTCTTTTCGTGTTCGTCGATACCCACTTTCCTGTACCGCCAATCAAAGCCTATAAATGGCATGAGCCATTGCATCCTGCCCATGTACCGCCCCAGATGCGTTTCGGTTTCATAGCCATGCATATTGTTGTAACCCAGCCTCCATTCTGTACCTAAGCTCCATCTTGCATTTTGCAGCATCCATTCGCCATCGTTGCCATTTGTTGCAAAATCGTTCTGTGCCATCAAATGGGGCATATTGCTTTCACGCTGCAGCATTTTGTAAGCCATCTGCTTATTGGGCAATAAGGGGTTTTTATAATCATCTACAGAAAAAACACGGTTCATGCCAGCCATCATGTGGTATAGGATATGGCAATGAAAAAACCAGTCGCCCTCCGTGTTTGCCAGGAACTCAATGGTATCGGTTTCCATTGGCATGATGTCGATGATGTTTTTGAGCGGTGCATTTTCGCCATGCCCGTTCAGCAACCTGAAATCGAAACCATGCAGGTGTATGGGGTGCCGCATCATGGAGTTGTTGTATAGTGTTATCCTTAGCACTTCGCCTTTCTTTACAGGTATCTTATCGGCTTCGGACAGCACTTTGTTGTCCATGCTCCATACATACCGGTTCATGTTGCCGGTGAGGGTAAACTTTATTTCTTTAACAGGTGCATTAGCTGGCAATGTTGTATTCGTGGGTGATTGAAGCATGGAGTAGTTCAATGTAACAATGTTGCCCAAAGCATTTGCATTATAGCGGTTATGGCTGTCTCCCATTTCCATTTTCCCTTTGCCCATCTTGCTTTCCGTTCCGGTTATTTCGGGGTACATCACTACGTTCATATCCATCTTGTTCCAACTCATGCTCATGCCCATATCGTCCAGATCGCCATTCATTTTCATCATGCCGTTCATCATCTTCATCCCTTCAAAATATTTCAGCCTTGGCATTGCCCCTACCATTTGTTTGGTACCGTTTCCAATAAAGTAGCTTGCGGAGTTGGTGCGGTCTTCCGTTGTTGCCATCAGTTCGTATGCCTTGTTGCTTTCAGGTATGGTAACCACAATATCGTATGTTTCAGAAACGGCAATCATCAACCTGTCCACTTCAACAGGTTGCACATCGTTGCCATCGCTTGCCACAACCGTTATCTTTCCGCCTGCATAACGAAGCCAGAAGTAGGATGACGCCCCTCCGTTGGCAATCCGTAAACGAACTTTGTCGCCAGCTTTTAAAGGCTTACCGTCAATGTTATGCAGGTCGGTAAAAGGATTGCCATTCAATAGCACCCTATCGTAGTACACATCGCTCACATCCATTGCCAGCATACGTTTCCATTCGTTGCGGAGCTTGGTTTTAAAGTACCCGCTGCGTATGGCTTCGGCATAGCTTTGCGTAGCATTTTTTTTGATGGCAAACCAATCGCTTGCATTGTGCAGCATACGATGCACATTGTTGGGGTTCAGGTTTGTCCACTCGCTTATGATAAGTGGTACTGTGGGCAAATCGTCAATCCCTTTTCTAAATGTTTTGTCATCGCTTTTTTTGTGCATGATGAAACTACCGTACATACCTATCTGTTCCTGCAAGCCGGAATGCGAGTGGTACCAATGCGTTCCGTTTTGAACAATGGGAAAACGATAAGTATAAGTTGTACCCGGCTCAATGGGCATTTGTGTAAGAAAAGGCACACCATCTTCTTTGTTGGGCAAAAACACGCCATGCCAGTGCAGGGAAGTGCTTTCCTTTAACAGGTTGTGTACCACAATTTCTGCGGTATCGCCTTCGGTAAATTCAAGTGTGGGCATCGGTATCTGCCCATTTACGGCAATGGCCCTTTTTTGTTTGCCTGCATAGTTTACGATGGTATCTTGCATATACAGGTCGTAATGCACCAGTTTTTGTGCCATGCCCCAGAGGGAGCAGAAAACTGCCAATACAGTGATTGACAGTTTTTGTGGGAGCCTATTTTTGTTGCCTTTTGTACAATACATGGTATGCAGCAATGATAGATGAAGGGCATTGCAGTTTGCAACAATGCCTTATTGAATTATTGTTTTGTTTCAACTACTTTGCCACAAGTGAGCATGGAGGAACCGTAATAAGGATTTTTGATTTCTTTTTCGGTGCTTACCCAGTATGTTTTTTTCATGGGGCAATATTGGTAGTAAACTGGTTGGTTTATTTTGTCTGAAGCTTTGACCAGTTTCCAGAAAATGGTGGAAACATCATTCAATGCTGCCCGTTGCTTTTCGATGCCGCTAGCTTTTGCCATTTTATCAAGGGCATCGAGCAGTTCTGGTTTCTGTGTAAACGCGGCTTCAGCCTGCACCGCTTGCTGAAGCACAGTTACGGCTTCGGATGCAGCTTGGCTGTTGCCGTTTACCAATGCATCTTTAATGCCGTTGTAACCTGTTAGCAGCTTGTTGGCATCTTGTGCAAATGATGCGTAACCTAGCATCATTGCTACCAATACGATACTTACTTTTTTCATGGTGTGTCTGTTTTATGTATGTAACAATTCAATTTTAAACCCTGCTTTTTCAATGGTTTCAATTACCCATTGTTTGGAAATGCCCGCACATTTTACCGTGAGTAGCTTGTCTTTGCTTGCCGTATCCACATTCCAGTCAAACATGCCTTGCGTCTGTTCAAGATAGGGCTTTACAGTTGCCACGCAGCCACCGCAATTGATGTTTGTCTTAAAGCGGAATACCTTAATATCTTTTATCATTTGTATTGCATTATTTATTGGAATCCTGGCTGGTGCAGCATCCTGTTGCACATGCTGAATCATTGTTTGCTTCTTCATTGGCAACCTTGTAGCCGGCTTGGGCAATTGCATTTTCCACTTGCTGTTTAAGGTTATCATCTGTAAGGGAAACCGTTAGCTTGCCTGCTTCAAGTTTTTGCACTTGCACACCATCAATTTGTTTTATTGCATTGCTTACCCTTGTTTGGCAGTGTGTGCTCTGCATTTGGGGAATGTTCATTATTACCTGTTTCATATTGCTATTGTTTTATGGTACAAATTTCTTTGTGTTTTAATCAGTTGCAGTTATGCTATTTCTCATTTGATTTATGAGATTTACTGTTTCAGTGTTTCCATTTCAACCGAAGGCTGTTGCTTACTACGCTTACACTGCTTAAGGCCATTGCTGCACCGGCAATCATTGGGTTTAGCAAGAAACCATTAAAGGGATAAAGTACACCTGCTGCAATGGGAATGCCAATCAGGTTGTAGATAAAGGCCCAAAAAAGGTTTTGTCTAATGGTGGCAACAGTTTGTCTGGACAGGCGTATTGCCTGTGGTATCTTGGTAAGGTCGGCAGCAATGATGGTCATTTTTGCAACGTCCATTGCTATGTCGCTACCTTTACCCATGGCAATGCTCACATCGGCTGTTGCCAGTGCCGTGCTGTCGTTTATACCATCGCCAACCATTGCCACTATTTTGCCTTGTTTCTGTAACAGCTTTACAAAATCGGCTTTTTGTTGCGGCAATACTTCTGCTTTGTATTGTTGTATGCCTATTTTTTGTGCAATGTTTTTTGCTGTTGCTTCATTGTCGCCAGTTAGCATGTATAGTTCAATACCCATTGACTGCAACTGTTTAACTGCTTTGGCAGATGTTGCTTTTATGGTATCGGAAACAGCAATTGCGGCAATGGCCTGTTTACTATCTGCAAACCATATAACAGTCTTTGCCTGCTTGCCCCATTCGTCTGCATGGGTTTGTAAATCGCCATCAATTACAATACTGTTTTCTGTTAGCAGTTTCTTGTTGCCAACCCAATAGGTTTCGTTGTTGTACATTGCTTTGGCTCCTTTGCCTGTAATGCTCTCAAAGAATGAGAGTTTAATGGACTGCAGGCTTTCTAAATATTTTACTACAGCTTCTGCCAATGGGTGCTCCGATTGTTTCTCTATGCTGTATAAAATTGCTTTCACGTTTTCATCGTTGCCCAACCAGATGCTGTTGGTAACCTGTGGCCTGCCTTCTGTAATGGTTCCTGTTTTATCAAGAATGATGGCGTTTATTTTTTTGGCCAGTTCAAGGCTTTCGGCATCTTTTATCAAAATGCCATTCTCGGCACCCTTACCAACACCCACCATAATTGCAGTTGGTGTGGCCAGGCCCAATGCACAGGGGCAGGCAATTACCAGCACCGTTACTGCAGCCAACAGTCCTTGTACCAGGCCACTATCTCCTCCAAAAATGAACCATGCAATAAAAGTGAGTACAGCTATAACAATTACAACGGGAACAAAGATGCCCGCAATCCTATCAACCAGTTTTTGTACAGGTGCTTTGCTGCCCTGTGCATCTTGCACCATCTGGATGATGTGTGCAAGCATGGTTTCCTTACCTACGTTTACAGCCTTAAACCGGAAGCTTCCTTTTTGATTGATGGTGCCTGCAAATACTTTTTCGTTTTCTGTTTTCAATACAGGTACAGGCTCGCCACTTAGCATGCTTTCATCTACATAGGAACTGCCTGCTATTACCAATCCATCCACGGCAATTCTTTCACCGGGTTTTACCAGTATTATATCTGCTACCTGCACGTTTTCAATTGCTGTTTGCTGTTCGGTTCCATCGGGTTGAATAATGGTAACGGTTTTGGGCTGCAGGCCCATGAGTTTTTTTATTGCTGATGAAGTATTGCCTTTGGCTTTTTCTTCCAATAACTTACCCAAAAGAATGAATGCAATTACAACAGATGCCGCTTCAAAATACACATGGGCATGCAGGCCTTTTTGGTGCCAGAAGCTGGCAAACAGCATATTAAAAACGCTGAATAGATATGCAATGCCCGTGCTAAGTGCAACGAGTGTGTCCATGTTGGCTGAGCGGTGCCTTGCCTGTTTCCATGCATTGATGAAAAAATCCTTGCCCAACCAAACTACCACTGGGGTTGAACAGAGCCACATGATTTCGTTGGCATAAGGAATATCCATCAGGAACATGCCAATGATTACTACAGGAAGCGATAGTAGTATGGCCAGTAATGTTTTCTTTTTTAACTGACTGAACTTCTTTTGATGGATTGCTTCGAGCGTTTCCTGTTGTGTTGCTTCGTTTTCAATCAACAAATCGTAGCCAATGGACTGTACTGCCTGTTGCAGTGCCAGCGGCCCCGTCATGTTGGGCAGGTATTCTACCGTTAGGTTAGCAGTGGCAAAATTGACAGAAGCATCTAGGACACCATTTACTGATTTCACCATGCTTTCGGTACTGATGGCACAGGAAGCACAGGTCATGTGAATCACCGGGAAACTTTTCCTGACGGTGGTTACCCCATAGCCAAGGTCTTTGATTGTTTTTACCGCTTCTGTCACTGTCGCTTTATCTGTAACAGTAATGACAGCCCTATGGTTGTTCAGTTCAACCTTGTGGCTCTGTATGCCTTTTACCTGTGCAAGGCCTTTATCTACAATAAGTGCACAGTGTTCGCTATCCACCTCTTCTAATGGAATGAAAAATATATCGTTGTTGCCTGTTGCCATTGTTTGTATGTTTTAGCGATACAAAATTGGCAACTCTTTACAGGGGCTTATTGCGGTATTTTGGGATTGATTTGTAAGATTTACACTTCGTCCAACGGTTTGCGTTTATCCGTTTTTATTTGCTTGAAATGACTGGGCGTAAGTCCTGTGACTTTCTTGAACTGGTTGCTTAGGTAAGCCACACTTGAATAGTTGAGGCGGTAGGCAATTTCGCTTAAAGACAGTTCATCGTACACCAGTAGCTCTTTTACTTTTTCAATTTTTTGTGCAATGAAATATTTTTCAATGGTTGTCCCTTCCACTTCTGAAAACAAGTTGGATAGATAGTTGTAATCATGATGCAGCTCGTTACTCAACAAGTTGGACAGGTTGCTTTTCAAATCGCTGTCATCATAATGTACCAGCTTAATGATTATATTTTTTATTTTTTCTATGAGCCTGCTTTTCTTGTCATCAATCACTTCAAAGCCAAGGGCTGTTAATGCTTTTTCCAGTTCCTGTTTCTGTACTGCTGTGGGCTCGTTTGTCAACACAACCTCGCCAAGCGTAATACTGCGTACGCCCAAACCAAGTTTGTCCATTTCGTTTTGCACCACCATGATACAGCGGTTACAAACCATATTTTTAACAAAGAGTGTCATTGGTGTAAACAAGTTAATAAAAATCGAAGTTAGTTAAAGTGTGGCTGGCATTTTTATGAAGCAACTCAATTGCTAAAATTTTAGCACCAGATGCTGTTTAAATTCTGAAATAATTCCCCTCACAACAACAAGATGGCACCCTATGCATAAAATGGTACAGGCCCCTGCAGTTGCAGGGGCCTGTACCATTTTGCCTATTACTTAATACAGCACTTATGCTGTTATATTATTTTGCTTAGGGCTTTTCTTTTTCTGTTCTTTTATTTTTTTTGCACCATAACCTACACCTGCTGCTACCAATAAGCTTAAGCCACCATCTATAGGCACATCAGGATCTCCCGGAAGTCCGTCTGGCCCTTGTGCCATTGCACCGTAACTGCATAGTAGCAAAAACAGGGCAATGAATATTATATTTGTTTTTTTCATATCTTTTTTTAATTGATGAGGATAGTGGGTTATTCTTTTACAATTTTTTTGGTGATGGAACTGTTACCCGTTTTTAACTGTATAAAGTACAGCCCCGAAGCCCAGTTAAGCGTACCGATTGTTTTGGTACCGGCTATTGCAGTGCCTGCATCAATGGTATTGATTACTTGCCCATTTGCATTGGTCACAATAATCGTTGCAGGTGCAGCAGTAGGTAAAGTATAACTGATATTCAGTTGGTTTTTAAACGGATTGGGGCTTGTTTTTAATGCTAGCTCAGGTGAGGTTAGCGGGATGTTTTCTTTTACAGAAATTTCAAAACGGTTGTTCCCTTTTGAAGCAGTATCGGCTGTAATGGCAAATTCATATTGCATGTTATTTTCAATCTTGGTCCATGTACTCAAATATTTATCATGCAAATACAATTCTTTATTTATAATAACATCACTTGCCCTTAGTGTAAACAGTCTTTGTTGCTGCGTTGTAACTCCCAAGGTAATTGCTTCATTTATTGTTGTAGGTATCTCCCTAGTATCTACCGCTAGGTATCTGTTACCATCTGCCACGGTGTACATATTTAAACCTGCATTATTCATCTTCTCAAAATCGTCTGGATCATTGTCTTTAGATGTAGCACCTTTTTGAAATAGCAGGTACAGCTTGTCCCAATACACGTTTCCTTTATCACTTTCCAGTGTAAAGGTGATGCCCGACACATAAGGTGTGTTGGCTACACGTAAAAGGTTTAATGGGGCAACACCATCCGCAGTTGCGTTAGCATTATACTTAATGGTTACATCCCCTATATGTGCCCCACCAGTAGCAGTTGAAGTATTCTTAACAAAGAAAGCACCGAACATAGGAATAACAGGGGCACTGGATATTAAATAAGCATCATAGCCACCCGCCAAGCTATCGGAACGGGTACGGCCTTTAAGTGGGTTCCATACATATATGGAAGTGCTCACTCCCGCAGAAGCTAGATTGTTAACGGTAGTGGGATAAACATATACAGGTGTAGGCAATACATTGGGCACAAGGCTCCAACCAGCAGCACCCGTATATGCCGAAGATTGCAATGTAATGTTGGGACTGGTAGTATTTACCGTACCTGTTAAACTGATAGCAGGTGCACTGATGCTGTAGCCATACGGATTGTTGAGGCCCTCGCCTTTTTTACCCCTTACAAACAGCAATAGGGCATTGGCCTGGTTCCAAGTTTGGCTGGTACTGGAATACGCTATCCAGCCACCTGTGCCGCCTGTACCTGTGCTGGTAGCAGGATTAAAGTAATACGCAGAAGGACTGGTGGGTGCACCTACAGTAAATCCACCGCTGCTATTGCCACTAATGTCTACATAAGGCAATAGACTGCTTAAAGGAATATTGTCGGTAAACGGATGGCCCATCATGCGGTAACCACGTTGTGCTGTTAAGGTATAGTTGCTGATGATTACTTTACCAGATACGGTATTGGGACTATTGATATTGCCAATGTAGCCGCAACCAGTAGCATCGCCAACCAACATAAGTTTATCCCTGCTGGTTAGGGTACCAGCAGTTAATTGCAATATACCGCCACTGATAATTTTAACCGTATCATTGATGGTATTACCTATGATGGCCCCTGTACTGTTGGCCAATTGCAGGTTAACACCATAAGTGCCATTGCCAAAGAATGTTGCTTGCGTTGCAGCATTGATGGCTACAGTACCGCCTGCCCCTTTTACGGAACCGTTATTGGTTATAGAAGCACCAGATAAAGTAAGCGATGAGCCTGATGCAATAGTAAGAGAGGCTCCATTGGCTATAGTAAGATTTTGAGCAGTTACACTGGCACCACCCTGTATAACAGGTTGCGTGGCAACAATAGGTATTACGGCATCAATGGTGCTGGATGGTGCACAGCCGCCCGTCCAGTTATTGCTTACGGTCCAGTTGTTACTGGTGCCGCCATTCCAGGTAACGCTCGTATTTACTGTTAGGGTAGCAGTACTTGAATATGCAGCCGATGTGCCTACAGCATTGCTGGCCGAAGCACGGTACAGGTAGCCATTCATTGCAGCAGCGGCAGTTATACCAAGTATTGACGATGTATAATTGGTATAAACAGCACCTGCATTGGCACCGGTGATGGTGGTCCATAAAGACCCGCCATTGGCGGAATATTGCCATGTATAACTGGTGGGGGCATCGGTACCTGCAACGGTAAAACTGGTATTGCTATTGGTACATACTGTTTTACTAGCGGGGTTGGCACTGATAAATGGTGCATAGGTTACCGGTGACAGGTTATAGGTCCAGTCTTCTAGGAAAAAGTTTAATGTGGTACCTGTTATCACAACAGAATCCACATCATCAAAATGTGTTTTAGTTGAAAAATCAAAATTTACCATATTTGTGGGAATCGATATGGCAATACTAGCTGTAACAGCAACACCTTTTAAGTAGCCTGTTACATTGGCCGATAGTGTAGCATCACCATCTGCAGTAAAATTCACAAACCGGAATGCACTTTTATTTGTTTTTGAGATACTGAATGCGTTTGCATTGCCCACATATAAGGCGGCAGGGCCTACAGCGGTACTTAAATTACCAGAAGATATATTGTACACAAATGGTCCGTAAGTAACAGGAGGTGTAACAGATGAGCCACTAAAGGAATATCCATCAAAGGTTTCGGTAACATTTTGTGCATGCAGCAATGGCAGCAAGCCAAATATGCATAGCAACAGTAGCAAAAGTTTAGTAAAAATGTTTTTCATCAGCTTGTTTTGGAGATGGATAAATTGAAAGACAATACCTGCAAACCATACTATTAACCATAACACGATTGGTGTTTTGAACGGGGTTATTAGATGTTAGCATAGATGCAACAAAGCTGTAAGATATTGATTTGGTTTAGATTAGAAGAGAAAATAGTTTTATTTGCTGAAAACAGGATTTCGACAAATAGCTCTGTTTATGAAAGCTGCGCCTATTGCATGATGGTTATTTTCTGATGCAGAATTTAAACAAGCTCTATTTCTGTGCTTATTGCTGAAAATAGGATAATAATTGTAAATACTTGAAGGGCACGCTTATTTCTACTAAAAGAAAACTATAACGTAAAACCAGTATCCAACTTTGGCAACACAACTGCTGATATTTTACCTCTTATTCGGTTTGCACCTTGATTATCACCAATAACAAAGCCTAGTTCTATTAAAGTATCAATCAAATTATTATTGTCGACTCTCAAATTATATTGTTCAAATGCAGGTCTGTTACTTACAGTCTAAAATATAGTTACATCTAACAAGCAGGCATTGCCGATGGTGGGGAATTTTATATTAGTCCTCCGGAACTGCTGCCTGGCTTTTTGATAAAGTTAAATATTAAGAACTAAAGCTGGGTTTTATTCGTCGAGCCTCGAACCATAGTACAACAGAATTACCGCTCCTGATTGCTCCAATGTCAAGCCCCACTATCGGTAATAACAATGTTGGCAGCAGCACATCTTTTAAGCTTAAACATCATTTCTTAATTGTCAATGAAGTTACAATGCTGTCAGCAGTAGCTTCCCATTTCTTTTGAAGTTTCTCAATACAATTAAAAGTAAAAAGTAAAACCTTGCCGTCTGCAATACTAAAAAAGTAATAGTTGAACACTTTTTGGTCAACTGCTTGTGTTACGAACTTAAAAAAACCAACTTGCTTGCCATTAATTGTCTTTACACCTTGACTTAATAAATTCAAGTCAGGTCGTTTAGCCTTCAATTGCTGAATTTGAAAATCTTTAAACGCTGCAATTTGATTTTCAGTCACAGGTTGTTGTGTTAAGTCTGCTATAAGATTTACTTCTCCATCTTCGTTACTCAAAACCATTGTTGGTCTTGGACGTGTTTGATATTTGGCTTTCCACATTTCTTCTGTCATTGAAGTAAGTTCTTTTGGAGCAAGAATTTTTACTTTGCCGTTTAAAATTGAGACTGTGTCAAGTTGAGATTGTCCAAACGAAAAGATTGGGAACAATAAAAGAATTAAAAATTTCATAGTTGCTTTTCTAATTATATGTTGTCACCGTGTTGCTGCCAACGAGCAGGTATTGCCGATGGTGGGGAATTTTATATTCGTCCGCTCGGAACTGCTGCCTGGCTTTTTGATAAAGTTAAATATTAAGAACTGAAGCTCGGCTTTATTCGTCGAGCCCCGAACCACAGTACAACAGAATTACCGGTGCTGATTGCTCCAATGTCAAGCCCACTATTGGCAATACCAATGTTAGCTGTAGACTTCGTTATCAATCAAATGCGATACGTCTTTACTACAATAGAAGTAAGCTAATTCACTTCCGTCACCACCCATAGCGTCGCTGCTTGCAATTGTCAACTTTAATTTCTCAAAAAAATATTCACCGTCAGAAAGTCGCCTTTTATCATTCGAAATAGTTGTGAGCAGTTCGGCAACATTTTCTACGTCCATTGAAAATTCTATGTCAACACCCTCAATCCTAATGCTAAATCCATAGTGCAATTCTATTTCTGTCAACTTATTGTTAGTGTCAAAGTTTAGAAAGAAATAATTTTCTTGCCCTTTGTAGTTTTTGTAAATGTCCCGTCTTTGAATTATGTTTTTAGAAGTGTCACCATTATTATATTGGCTTAGATCAGTTACATCGTCGGCGATTTCAAACTTGTCGTTTAGCAACTTTCTCACCTGATGTCTATCTGTGTCCCACGATAATACTGTGTCACCAAATGAAACACTTGTGTCAGGCTGGTATGTTAGTGAGATTGCCATTGTTTGCAGCTAACGTTCGAGTATTTGCGAAGGCAGGGAATTCATTGATTGTCCAGCCCGGTACAAATGCCCAATTGAAAATATATTGTTGAAATTAAGAACTAAAACTGAACATTGAACGTCGAGCCCAAACTGCTGCAGATGATTGCACTTAGCTGATGTTACATTGTCAAGCCCTGCTTTTGCAAATACTTTTGTTGGCAGAAGTTAATGGGCATAAATTCTGTCAATAGACGGTTTGCAAATATCATTGTCAAAAGCATTGACAATGGAATGCAAAGTCGCAATTTCGTAATCGGTCGGTCCTCCATCCACTGGATGATGGCTTCCGCCAATTACTTCAAAAATAAAGTGTTTATCCTCACCTGTCAAACCAACTAAATACGTGATAAAAAAAGAAAGCACTTTTTCAACATTTTTCTTGTAAATAGAGGGTATGATATCGTCTGTTACATTCCAGTTACAAATAGAATAGTTGCCTACTTCACAACTTGAAATTCTAATTTTAATATGACCATATTTTCCTGTATACTTAAAATATGTTCCTTCTCCTATTATAGGTAGTTTCAAATCTTCTAAAAGAACATGATTAATCTGTTTTAAACATGTCGTGTGATAAATTGTGGGATAAATAGTATTAGCTGTTGTCAATAGTTTGAATTAAGTTTTAGTTTGAAATGTTTCAGGCAATTTCTGCCAACGGTTTACGCATTGGCGATGGTGGGGCATTTGCAAAACGTCAGCCCAAGATTTGTACAAATGCCCGATAGAATTACAAATGTTGAGTTTACAACTGTCAGCCCCACTATTGCCAATACGATGATGTTACCTGCTGCCTTGTTGTTTTTTGTCATACTGTTTCGTCTATCCATTCAGTTGCTAGACTTTCTACATAGTTAACAAATGTTTTAACTCCGTTTATTTTATGAAACGTATATTCAGGTTGATTTTCTAAAAACTCAACATTGTCAAAACTATGGTCATGTGCAAATAGCATAACTTCTTTTGTGTTTTTGTCGTAAAGAGTTACATCTCCATTTGCTTCCTGCACAAAACAAATAAAGTCTTTGTAATCAATTTGCCGCTTGTCTTCTTCTTCACACATCATTTCATAATAGTCATCCCAACTTCCAATACCTTTTGAACACTCAGATTTTATAAATAAAAAGTTTTGGTTGTTAGTAAGACTTGGTTCTGGTTGATTGTATGATTCTTGAATACCTCCAATTTCTTGAAGTAAAAGTTCGTGTTCGTCTATCAATTCAATGTCAGTCGTTTTGTCTGATTCTATTTTGTTTAGCCAACCAAAACTTTTATTGCCTTTGTTTGTCCAAGAAAACAGCCTGTAAGATTGGTAATTAATTGTCAAGTTAAGAACCCTTGACTTTTCAATAAGGCTTGTCAATTTTGGAAATGTCTCCTGAAATTTTTCCGTCAAACTGTAATTCAATGTTGGGTCTAAAAGTTCAACTTTGTCAGTGGGCTTTACAAACCAAGTGATGTCGTTTTTAAATGTTTCAAAGTCTATGTTCATCTTCTTACGGAATGTCTGTTAAGGTTGCAGGTAACGAGCAGGTATTGCCGATGGTGGGGAATTTTATATTCGTCCGCCGGAACTGTTGCCTGGTTTTTTATTAAATTTAACTATTAAGAACTAAAGCTGGGATTTATTCGTCGAACCCAGAACTGCAGTACAACAGAATTACCGCTGTTGATTGTTTCAATGTCCAGCCCCACTATTGGCAATACTTTTGTTGGCAGCCGTATTTTTTACAAGATTTAAATTGAAATACGTCATATTGTATTTAAACTTTTGTCCGGTCGTCATTGAAACATCTCCAAGATGTGAGCTATCACAGCTTGTTGTTTGAATAATTTGAATTGTCAAAAAGCGACTACCTTTTTTCTTTTGTTTGTCCAATACTACACCGCTTACAAAACAACAGTCACTATTGTCAACAGGTGCTGTATAGTTCAAAAATGCTAACGAGTAAGTTGTTGAAGTAGCTTGAGATTTTGAGAACATTACTCTTACCGTATCACCAAGCTTTATTGTCTTGTATATTTTGTTGTGTTGGTCTTTTTCAGCCCGAACTTTGTCCCAATAATCTTGATAGTACTTAACTTGTTCGGCAAGGTTAATTTCTTTATCGTTTAAATACCTATGGAAAGATGTTAGAATAATTGAAGACATATCGTCTGGATGAAGAATGCCAATAGATTTAAAAAAATCAACAAGGTCGTTTTTCCCTTTCCATAAATCCCATCCATTTCTAATATACAATCCCGTTCCGAAATGCAATCTTGCTACTGCTTGTCGTTCTGGTACAATCTTGAAACTGTCTTTGTCAGTCTTGCTCCAAGTACAAGCCAGATATGTTACAGCGTCGTCTAAATCTTTAGGCACATAATCTTTCGGGTACGTGTCACAATTTGTCTGGGCATTAACTGTCCCAATACACAATATTAAAATTGAAAGTAGGTACCTCATAATATGGCTGCCAACCTAAAAATATGCGAAAGTTCAGTATTCAGTATAATTTAACTCACTTATTGCAAAATCCAATTGCATTGACCGGTGCAATCCGATTTGATGTGCCAATGTAATCCGGTTTAGGTTGCCCCCTTTATGCCGATCCAAATTGACCAGTTGTAATTACCTTATTCCTGATAAATAATTCCTCTCATAAATGAATCGCGGCGGCGATTCATTTATGTTTATAGCATTGATGCAAATAAAAGCTACAGCGTCAATTAAATAGTTAATCACAAAGCTTTGTATCAGTTAAAGCAACTACTGCGATCACATGATAATACGGCAATGCATTTAAAGATTGCAGAGGGGATAAAGCAAGAAATGAAGAAAGGCTACAATAGGTAAGTGCAACGCACTGATACCGAATGTAAACCCGTTGAAACCTGCGTCTATTATATGATGGCTATTTCCCGATACAGAATTTACTAAAGATATAATCCAGTTGATCTTCGTTTGTTATCTCACCTGTTATTTCGCCAAGATAGTGCAGGCATTGGCGTATATCCAGGGCAAGAAAATCGCTTTGCACATTTGCATCCAGCCCATTTACAACATCCTGTAAAGCAGTGGCAAGTTTTTGCAGGGCATCCTGATGCCTGGCATTGGTTACTATTGTTGCTTCGGTATTAATGTCGCCTTTTACGGCAATGCTTACCAATTGTTTTTTAAGTTGGTCAATGTGTAAATTGTTTTTTGCTGAAATAAAATTGACGTTGGCCATTGACCCGAATTGTGTTAGCACATCTTGTTGGGTTGCATCTACTTTATTGCCTACAAGCATATATTTCAATGACTGTTTTTCGAAGCCGCTAATGATGGCCTCAAGCTCATCCTGCTGCATCTCATTCGCATCAAAAAGGTAAAGTACCACATCGGCCTGCTGCATTTTCTGCAAGCTACGCTCCACACCCATGGTTTCTATTTCGTCGCTGGTATGTGTCCTTATTCCGGCCGTATCAATCAGTCTAAACAATACACCATCAATATTCAGCAGTTCTTCAATCGTGTCTCGTGTGGTACCTGCAATATCGCTAACAATGGCCCTGTTTTCATTCAATAAGGAATTGAGCAAAGTTGATTTACCTGCGTTGGGCTTTCCTATAATGGCTACCTGTACTCCATTTTTTATCACATTGCCCAATTCAAACGAAGCCAGCAGTTTTTGGGTTGACTGTGTAAGTTGACTGATCAATGTTTTCAGTTGCGTCCTATCGGCAAATGCTACATCTTCCTCAGCAAAATCAAGTTCCAGTTCAATCAGGGCCGAAAATTTTATCAGTTGCTCACGCAGCTCTGTCATTGCATTGGAGAAGCCACCACGAATATTTTTAAGTGCCGTATTCCGGCTTGCTTCGGTATTGCTGGCAATGATGTCGGCTACTGCTTCGGCCTGTGCCAAATCGAGCTTGCCGTTCAAAAAAGCCCTTTGTGTAAACTCGCCAGGCTTTGCCATACGGCACCCCTTTGCAACTATGGCCTGTATTATTTTTTCCTGGATAAATGGCGAGCCGTGGCAACTGATTTCTGCCACATTTTCACCAGTATAGGATTTTGGTGATTTATATATGGACACCACCACTTCATCCAGTGTTTCCGTTCCGTTTTTCATCATACCAACATGCAAAGTATGTGTTGGCTGTTCAGTCAATTTTTTTGAGGGAAACAGTTCGTCCACAACTATAATTGCATCTTTGCCACTTACCCTAATTATACCAATTGCACCTATGCCCTGCGGTGTGGCCAAGGCAACAATTGTATCGTCCCATCCCAATAACTTACCCATTGCTTAAAATTATGATGCTGCAAAAATAGCTGAACAGTTTGGCACAAATAGCAATGCCCTTCTTTTACAAGAAGGGCATTCTATATTGTTCATTTTAAAACCAGCATTATTCGTCAGAAACCTGGAATGTAATACTCTGCCTGTGGCGGTAGATTACGTTCCTACCATTTTGTACGGCAGGTTTCCAGCTAGGGCCTTTTTTCAGTACCCTGATGGCTTCTTCTTTTGTACCGTATTTAGGATCGTTTTCAGCAGTAATGTCGCTGATGTTTCCGTTCTTGTCTACAATAAAAGAAAGTACCACTGTATATCTTCCAGAAGGGGCACCGTTATCAACGGGCACGCTACTGTTCAAGTTACGTTCAAGGTATTTGTTCCATGCAGCAATACCACCTGGAAATTCTGCTGGCATCTGTACTATGGTATATACTTTATCATAATCCTCTGCGTCCTTTGGTGCCTCTACCTTGCCCGTGCCTTGCTGTTCAACTATAGGTGCAACAATATTTTCATCCTTTTGTCCCTCTTGGTTAATGGTACCGATTCTGGTTTCTTCCAGTTTTTCAATTGCAGGCGGTGGCTCCTTTACGTCTTCATCCTTCACAATTGTAGGCGGAGTGAATTTGGTAATTTCCACTTTTGGCGGCTCCTGTTTTGGTGGAGGCGGCAAGGGTGGTTCGGGTTTCTTCTCTTCCTGTTTCATGTTCTCCAGTGAAACATCGGCCACTACTACAGCAGCTTGCTTCTTTTTACCGGCACTTGCAAAGATGGAAGTAAGAAATAATAACAAACACAACAATAGCGTCACTACAAGGGCATAATTAATGCGTTTATTATACGTTTTACGCAACTCATAGGCACCATAGTCTTTATTTCTGCCCTCGAAAAGAATATCAAGGATATCGGCAGACAGGATTTTACTTGTTTCCATAATTCAGTTATTTTTTTAATAAGATGCAGCAGTGTAATTATTTCATACAAAGTCGTCATTTTATTTTCGCGGCCCAATTCTATTGCTTTTACAGGGTCTTTGAATTATATTAACAAGTTGCTTAGTAAAGAAATTGCTTATTGCATTTTTGCTTTACTCCATTGTCGAGTGTACAGTATCATGTTTAGCCATTACCTATTTCTTAGAATGGTAGCTTATAGAAATAGCAATGCCCTTCTTTTACAAGAAGGGCATTGCTATATTGTTCACTTTAAAACCAGTATTATTCGTCAGAAACCTGGAATGTAATACTCTGCCTGTGGCGGTAAATTACGTTCCTACCATTTTGTACGGCAGGTTTCCAGCTAGGTCCTTTTTTCAGTACCCTAATGGCTTCTTCCTTTGTACCGTATTTAGGATCGTTTTCAGCAGTAATGTCGCTGATGTTTCCGTTCTTGTCTACGATAAAAGAAAGTACCACTGTATATCTTCCAGAAGGGGCACCGTTATCAACCGGTACGCTACTGTTCAGGTTACGTTCAAGGTATTTGTTCCATGCAGCAATACCACCTGGAAATTCTGCTGGTATCTGTACCACAGTAAATACCTTGTTGTAGTCTTCTTCTTCTTTTGGGGCTTCTACCTTACCGGTACCTTGTTGTTCAACTACAGGGGCAACTACGTTATCGTCTTTTTGTCCCTCTTGGTTAATGGTACCAATTTTGGTGTCTTCCAGTTTTTCAACTGCGGGTGGTGGTTCCTTTACTTCTTCATCCTTCACAATTTTTGGAGGCGTGAATTTGGTAATTTCCACTTTTGGCGGCTCCTGTTTTGGTGGAGGTGGCGGAGGTGGTGGTTCCGGTTTCTTTTCTTCCTGTTTCATGTTCTCCAAGGAAACATCGGCCACTACTACAGCAGCTTGTTTCTTTTTACCGGAGTTTGCGAAAATAGAAGTAAGAAACAATAATAAACATAGCAACAGCGTAACTATCAGGGCGTAGGTAATACGTTGACGGTATGTTTTACGCAACTCATAGGCACCGTACTCTTTGTTTCTACCCTCGAAGATGATATCGAGGATATCGGCCGATAAAATTTTATTTGTTTCCATAATTCAGTGATTTATTAATAAGATGCAGTTGCATAAATGATTGCATATAGAACCTGCATTTTATTTAGGTGCGTTACTACCTTCTGTTATTTTGATAAGGGCATTTTCTTCCGGAGTTATATCAACCAGTGCATAACGGGAAATAACGTTGATAGCCATTTCATCCAATATATCCACTACGTTTTTATAAGTGCTCTCCTCATTTGGTTTAATGATAACTACCAAGTCCCTATCCAAGCATGAATTGGCTATTTCCGTCTGCGTAGCTTTTGGATGGGAAGTAGCAAAATCTGCCCTTACTTTTTCGCAATTTGAATCATGAACGTGTGCCGCAATTACTTCTTTTTTCTTTTTGATCAGAAGGTCGCGAATACTGTTTTCGCCATTGAAGGAACTGGATTTGAAGTTGTTACCTCCAGCATCCACCTTTAATTGTCCTTCGTAGTAAAAAACGTGATTGTCCTTACCTAACAAAAAGGTAATTGTTCCTGATTCTTTGGACTTGGTTTGGTCTTCTGGCTTATCTACATCTTTTGGCAAATTGAGCTTGAATGCCGTAGGCTGGCTCATGGTTGTTGTAAAGATGAAGAAAGTAATCAGCAGGAAACCAAGATCCACCATTGGCGTGAGGTCAACCCGTGTAGAAAGTTTCTTGGCTTTTTTGACGCCCGAACCCTTCTTATGGCCACCACCGCCCGAGGTATCCATTTCTGCCATGATCTATAATTTTAATTAGTTAATAATACTTTTCCAGTTATTCCTGAGCTCCACCTTTTTGATTGTCCCTCCACAAATCAGTTCCTGATGGAACAGATTCTGGGTTGGTTACCATTTGGAACTTCAAAAAGTCATTCTTTTTAAAGGCATTGATTACACCTTTAAAAGACGGGTATTTGGCAACATTGTCGCCTTTTAATAAAAGGTTCATTTTTTTACCGGCATACGCATCTTTAATAATACGCATCCATTCTACCAATTCGTTTGCACCTTTGGTAGTATCTGTAGGGATGCCGGGTAAAAACTTATCGGTTTGTTGCTCCTTTGGTAGCAGGGCTGCTTGGGCCACGCCACTAAACGGAACACCAATAAAATCGGCCTTTACAAACTCCTTTACATTTATACCAAGGTTTTTGGTATTGTTCAGGGTATTTGCTATGTATTCCATTTGTGCTTTGTCATCCATAGAAAGGAAAACTTTCCCGTCTTTGTCTATGCTTACCAAAACGATATCCTTATCGGGAGCCACTTTGGAGGCAACAGAACTTGGAGGAGACACCTGAATGGCCTCGTCTGACTTGAATTTTGTTGTCAGGATAAAAAACGACAACAAAAGGAAAGCCACATCACACATAGCCGTCATATCAATTGATGTACTCTTTCGAGGTATCTTAGGTCTTGCCATTGTTTGTTATTTAATTGTTTCACATTCAGATTCAATAATGCCCTATTTCCACAAATGCTTATTTGTAGTTAGCAGCAAAACTTTGTGTTAAAGTGAAACCGGATTCGTCGATACCGTAAGTGATTGCATCAATCTTGGTTGTGAACACGTTGTACATGATGATGGCAATAGCAGAAGTACCGATACCCAATGCTGTATTGTACAATGCCTCAGAGATACCTTGAGATAGTTTTTGTGCAGCTTCACCGCCACCGCTATCACCCAATGCAGAGAATGATTTGATCATACCCAATACCGTTCCTAACAAACCTAACAAGGTTGCAACAGAAGCGATAGTAGAAAGGAATACAAGGTTTTTTTCCAACATTGGCAATTCCAACGCAGTTGCTTCTTCTACTTCTTTCTGGATATTCAATACTTTTTGTTCAGTAGTCAATTCGGTGTTGCTAATCATTTCCCTGTACTTGCGTAAGCCACCTTTCATTACATTACCTACTGCACCTTTTTGTTTGTCGCACTCAGCAATAGCTTTGTCAACTTCTTTGTTCGCCAAATGGAATTGAACCTTGCGGATAAATTCAGCAATGTTGCCAGAACCAGAAGCTTTAGCAACAGTCAATAACCTTTCAATTACAAAAGTCAAAACTGTCAAGAAACAGCCAATCAAAATAGGTACGATAATTCCACCCAGGTACATCCTTGGCAATCCGCCTTTAGGTCCATCATGGTCAGGCCAAAAACCGCCTTTCAAATCTGGTTTAGTAAAGTTGCTGTTGGCACCAATTACAAAACGCCATAGTATATAACCCAAAACAATACATGCTAAGGGGGCAATCCATGCAATGGCATTGCTGGTTTTCTTTGGTTGAACTGAAGTGATTGATTTTGCTACAGTTGCAGTTGGTTTAATGTCAGCCATGATTCAATTGTTTTTTTGTTTTAAAATACAGTTGTTGTTATTGTAAAATTTTAATTCGCAATTCTACTGAAAATTGTTTTGAAATAGCAAAACAAATTTTTAATGGTTTCAAAAGGGCTTACAAATTAGCCATTTTATTGAATGCAGCAAACAAGAAATTCTTTCGATAGACAGCAACCTAGTTTTCATCGGCGAAAGATAACAGCAAATACCATTACTTGGTTTTGTTTAATAAAAAAATAATTGAGCAGGCACAGCTTTGACCGCTGATGTAATAAATGCAGGAATTTAACTTACAATTAATACAGCCCCTTATCTTTAAACCCTTATTCTAAACAATTATACTAAAATGCGTATGAAACGAATTTTCGTAGCTGCCGCTTTAATAGCAGGTACAACAGCTATGGCCCAAACAAGGCCAATAATAACGCCTACTCCAGGAGGTGGTGCACCAACTACAATGCCGGGCATGGGTGGTGCTGCCGCCAAGCCAGGCCCTAAACCTTTTAAGGAAGTAATTACAGAAAAAGCTGTATCCAAAAAAGGTTTGTTTACCGTACATAAAGTAGAAGACAAATTTTACTTTGAAATTCCCGATTCGTTAATAGGCCGCGAGATAATGGCCATTACACGTTTCAGCAAAGTGCCGGGCGGTGCGGGCATCTATGGTGGCGAGATGGCCAACCAACAAACATTGGTATTCGAAAAAGGCCCTAGCAGCAACATCTTTATTCGTACCATTACTTTGATAAGCGTTGCCGATTCAACACAGGAAATTTACAAGGCCGTAAACAACTCCTATGTCAATTCAATTGCTTCGGCGTTTGACATCAAGGCGTTTGGTAAAGATTCTACCAGCACCATTATTGATGTTAGCGATTTCTTTAAAGGCGACAACCAGATTGTAAGCATCAACCCGAACGTTAAGAGAAGGTTGAACCTGAGTATGCTTGCGGGCGACAGGAGCTTTATACAAAGCATCAATACCTACCCGATAAACACAGAAGTAAAAACGGTAAAAACATTTATCACTGCTCCTGCGTTGGGTGGCGGTCTTTCTTTTGGCCCTAGCGGTTTTCCTGCAGCAAGCGATGCCGGTGCCGTAACATTGGAAATGAACACGTCTTTTATTGCATTGCCTAAAACGCCTATGCAACAAAGGCATTGGGACAAGAGGGTTGGTTTCTTCCCAGACAATTTTGTTAAGTTCAGCGATGAACAGCAACGTGTGGAAGAAAAGAACTTTGCCGTGCATTGGAGGTTGGAACCAAAACCCGCTGATGTTGAAAAATGGAAACGTGGCGAACTGGTTGAACCAGCAAAACCAATTGTTTACTATATAGACCCTGCAACACCACGCAAATGGAGGTCTTACCTTAAAGCAGGTGTAGATGACTGGCAGAAAGCCTTTGAAAAAGCAGGTTTCAAAAACGCTATCATGGCCAAAGACTGGCCAGAGAATGATACGACCATGAGCCTGGAAGATGCACGTTTTTCTGTGTTGAGGTATTTTGCATCTGACATTGAAAATGCTTATGGCCCTAATGTACACGACCCACGTAGCGGTGAAATCCTAGAAAGCCATATTGGTTGGTACCACAATGTTATGAAACTGGTTCACGACTGGTTCATGATACAAACTGCAGCCATTAACCCTCGTGCAAGGAAAATGAAATTTGACGATGAGTTAATGGGCCAGTTGATCCGTTTTGTTTCTTCACACGAAGTTGGCCACACACTTGGCCTGTTGCACAACATGGGCAGCAGCAGCAAAACGCCTGTTGAAAACCTGCGTAACAAAGCATGGGTGGAAGCAAATGGACATACAGCCTCTATTATGGACTATGCACGTTTTAACTACGTAGCACAACCAGAAGACAATATCTCTGAAAAAGGCATGTTCCCACGTATTGGCGATTATGATGAATGGGCAATACAATGGGGTTATGGCTACATTCCTGGTAAGGATGAAGCTGAACAAAAAATCAACAGCGACAAGATGATTATTAAAGCTCTTGCTGAAAATCCACGTCGCTGGTTTGGTACTTACGAGTTGGGCAACAGTGCAGACCCAAGGGCACAAAGCGAAGACCTTGGCGACAATGCAATGAAAGCCAGTGAATATGGTATCAAGAACCTGAAACGCATTATCGTTAACTTACCTGAGTGGACCAAAGAAGAAGGTGAGGACTACGAAAACCTAAGCGATGTATATGGTCAATTGATAGGCCAGTTCAACCGTTACATGAACCACGTACTTAGAAATGTAGGCGGTGTTTATGAAACATTTAAAAGCAACAGCCAGGGCGATACTTACGAGGCTGTACCAAAGGCCTTGCAAAAAGATGCGGTTGCCTTCTTGGGCAAACAATTGTTTGAAACACCTACATGGTTATTGGATAACAATATCTTGAACAAGATTACCAACCCTGTAAACAACGAAAGGCTGCAAAGCATACAAACAAGCGTATTGAACAACTTGTTGGACAATAGCAGGCTGAACAGGATGATTGCCAGTGCAAACCGTTTTGGTGCTGCCAATACCTATTTGTTTGATGAACTGTTGGAAGATACCAAGAAAGCTGTTTGGAGCGAATTGGCTACCAAAAAACCAATTGACATCTACAGAAGGAACCTGCAAAAAGCCTATGTTGAAAAACTGATTGGTCTTGCTGCACCGCAACCACCACAAAGCATTGTGTCTGGTGGCTTTACTTTTACTTTTGGAGTGGACACCAAGAACACGGACATTACTTCTTATGCACGTGGCCACCTGAAAGCCCTGCAAGCCGAAGTAAATGCTGCTGCTGCAACTACAACAGATAAACTTACAAAATACCATTTGCAAGATATTTCTGAAAGAATCAAAAGGGCATTGGATCCTAAATAAGCTGTTTTGTTTCTTTAACAAAAAAACCGATGGTTAATTGACCATCGGTTTTTTTATTGCTATTTGTAACTACTATAAACTATTAAAACAACTGCCTCCCTACCCTTTCATCGCCATGCTTAATCAGGTTACAGGCTATTGTTACCTTACTCTCAAAGTCGGTCAAATCTTCGCTTATAAAAATCCAGCTATCCTTGCTCCCATCTAAATCAAATTCCATTCTCGATGTATGTATCTCTTCTTGCAGCTCCTTATAAAACTCCGGAACAGTGGCAACAAAAACGCCATTGTACTCTGGGCTTACATTACTGTCACGCAACAGTAGCAGCAGTTTCTTATTGGCATACAAAGCATAGCCGCCAAGCATTTTACGTTTAGTGGTCCTGAATGGAAACAAGAGCCTTAAAACAAAATCGTATGGTATCAGGTAATTCATTGCTTGCTGCTTTACTTAATAAGGGAAACTTTACTAATCTCTGCTAATACTGCAAATTCATTTCAATAAAGTTTTCAATTGCTCGGTGTACTTCAATGCACGTTTGGCGGCAACAATGTCCCCACTTAAAGTAAGCAACGCCTGCACTAACAAGGCAACACCAAGGCCAACCCAAAATTGTTTGTCCATATTGCTCCTATACAAGGCAATCAACAATGCACCAGCAATAACCAAGGCAATTTCAACATACCGGTAAATAATAAAATTCCTGTTTACTGTTTCCATACGGGGTAGTTCCTTGGTCCTTAACTGATCCGGGTTCATGTCAAGTGCATACACCATTTTTGTCCTATCGGCATCGCTTCTTCTATACACGGTATAGCCTGCTATCACTTGTATCAATGCAATTGCAATCAATACAATGGCAGCACCTTTCCAAAACTGTGTCTTCCATGCAAACAGGCCCAGCAATGCCACTACAATAGCCGCCAAGCCTAGGCATATAAATAACATACTGCTCTGCTTTTCGGCTACAAAGTATTTTTCTATATCAACTCTAGTAATCATATTGTTGCTGTTGAAAGGTGATGAATTTATTGCAATGCCTTTAATACACTATTGTCCAAAGGCGATACATCCTTGTCAAAAAAGTGCGTAAGCATGCCGGTTTCGTTTACAAGGTACTTATTAAAGTTCCATGTGGGCTGCTGGTTGCACCAGCCATTCTTTGTGCTATCGCTTAACCATGCAAACACACTGTTCTGCAGGTTAGTTCTCACAACAACTGTTTTCTTCATCAACAAAAAACTAACGCCATAATTCAGTTGGCAGAATGTGGCAATTGCATGGTCATCCGCTTTTTCTTGTTCCTTAAAATCATTTGCCGGAAAGCCTATCACTACCAGGCTATCTTTATGTTGTTGGTACAATGTTTCCAACTCGCCATACTGGCCCGTATATCCACAATCGCTGGCTGTATTTACAATCAACACTTTCTTGCCCCTGAATGATTCAAAATTTACATCGCTGCCATCATTGGCCGTAGCATGCAAGCTGTAAAAAGGAACAGGTGCAATTACTTTATTGCCGTTCTGCTGGATATTTTTTGTGGATGAAAATATTTTTCCTTTCAGCATAACAACTGGGTAAAATGCTTTCATCAAAGATTGCCGCAACGTCATATTTTTTCTTTTAATACAAAGCAATGCTACTGCAATGCAGAGCAAAAATAGTATTCGTTTACGGTTATGTTTCAGTTTGCTCATGGGCTGGTGGCAAGGCAATCCTGCAAAGCAGCAGGCAATGCATTTGTGCTTCTTAAAATCAACAAAAAACAGTTCAAAAAAGAATCAGAAAACTGGCATCATCCACTTCCTTAGTTACGTATAACTATCAGTATTCCGAAGTTTCTCCCCATTTTTCTTTATTCACTTAAGATTGTGAAAATTTCTGTGAACAAGTTGTAAATTGTGTATAAGCTGGCAATATTAGTGGTATAACCTAATTTTTATAGTGAAAAAACTGTTTACTTGTTAATTGTGTGTGCAATTAAAAAGGATAAATATAAAGTTCAAAGATTTTTTCGCTGCAATTATTCACACCATATATTCGCCTTCCCTTCGCTTCAGGTAACAATTTCTTAATACAGGAATAGGTGCTTGAAAAAAGGATAGCAAGTTTTACTCACCACATCTTTTCCTAGCAATAAAAATGGAATTAACTAACCTAAACAGAGATAAAAAAAGAAGAAAAAGCAGCATTGACCTAAGCACGATGGTATATGGCAAACTACCGCCACAAGCCAAGGAACTGGAAGAAGCCGTACTTGGTGCAATCATGTTGGAGAAAGCTGCATTTGACAGCTTGGTGGATACCAACCTGAAACCGGAATGCTTTTATGTGGAAGCACACCAGGTAATTTTTACGGCCATGCAGGACATGCAGCAACGGGGTATTCCCATAGATATACTGACCGTTGTAGAGGAACTGAAACGCAAGGACAAATTGGATGAAGTGGGTGGCCCTTACTATGTAACCAAACTTACCAATACGGTAGTTAGTACGGCACATATTGATGCCCACGCAAGGATCATTCTACAGAAATTCATTCAGCGTGAGCTGATCAGGATCAGTGGCGAAATCATTGGCGACGCCTATGAAGACAGTACCGATGTTTTTGATTTGCTGGATGACAGTGAAACAAAAATGTTCAACATTACCAACAACTACTTAAAGAAAAATTTTGAAGACATTGGCAACGTACTTGCCAAAACCATTAACCGTATAGATGATTTAAGGACAAGGACAGAAGACATTAGCGGTGTGCCCAGCGGTTTCTCGCATCTTGACAAGATTACTTATGGCTGGCAGCCTACCGATTTAATTATTCTTGCTGCAAGACCTGCCGTGGGTAAAACCGCATTTGCATTGAACCTTGCACGTAATGCAGCATTGCACCCTACAAAGCCTGTGGGCGTTGGTTTCTTCAGTTTGGAAATGAGTGCATCGCAATTGGTGCAACGTATCCTGAGTGCCGAAAGCGAAATCATGCTAGAGAAAATTTCACGTGGTAAGCTGGAAGAGTACGAGTACCAACAGCTTCATGCAAAAGGTATCAAGAAACTGGAAACAGCACCATTGTATATTGATGACACGGCTGCATTGAACATTTTCGAGTTCCGTGCAAAGGCAAGAAGGTTGGTAAATAAACACCAGGTTGGTTTAATTATTATTGACTACCTGCAATTGATGAGCGGAAGTGATGGCAGCAAAGGCGGCAACCGTGAACAGGAAATCAGCACCATTTCACGTAACCTGAAAGCACTGGCAAAGGAACTGAGCGTACCCATCATTGCACTGTCGCAGTTAAGCCGTGCCGTAGAAACAAGAAAGGAAAGCAAGATGCCCCAGTTGAGCGACTTGCGTGAGTCCGGTGCCATTGAGCAGGATGCGGATATGGTAATGTTCATCTACCGCCCCGAATACTATGAAATCGGAGCGAATGAAATGGGCGAGAGCACCAAGGGCGAAACGCATATACGTATAGCCAAACACCGTAATGGTAGCCTTGATACCGTTAAGCTGCGTGCCAACCTTGCCATACAGCGGTTTCATGACTGGGAAGATGATGGCATGGGCGGCATGATGGGCGGTGGTAACTGGAAGCCTGTTGGACCTGCACCTTCGCCCAATAGCGGTGGTGCAAACGAAGGCGGAAAGTTCTTTGTTCAGGGCAGCAAAATGAACAGTGGCAATTTTGATGAAGGCTTCGAAAGCGATGCCCCTTTTTAGTACAACAGTATAGCATTACATCTTAGTAACAACACCCCAAATAATATTGGGGTGTTTCCTTTTGCAATGGCCTTGTTGGTTCAATATGTTTATCTTTATTCCGCAATCAATCAACTGCTGCCTTAACAGCATGCACCAATACCTTTCATGAAACTTAAAGATTCATTTGAACTTGCTTTTAGAACCATACGCGGCAATAAGTTGCGTACAGGTATCACCGTTTCTATTATTGCATTTGGCATCATGGCATTGATTGGTATTATTACCGCCATACAGGCCATGAACCAGAGCTTGAAGGAAAGTTTTTCTTTTATGGGTGCCAATGCATTCAGCATACGTTTTAAAGAATCCAATGTACGCATAGGTGGCGGCAACAATGTGGTAAAGGCACAGAAAGGAAAGAAGGAAAAAAAATCCAACCTCAACAAAGTCATACGCAAAGAAGATGCAGAATACTTTAAGGCCAATTACAAATTCCCTTCATTGGTCAGTATATACCTGCGTGGCGGTAACGGGTTCGATTGCACGTACGAAAACAAAAAAACAAATCCTGTAACCAATATTTGGGGTGGCGATGAGAATTATCTTGCCGTGAACGGTTATGTGATCCAGGAAGGCCGCAACCTGAACAGCCTTGATGTAACAAGCGGCAGGAATGTTTGCCTGATTGGCAGCAGCACCGCAGCCAAACTGTTTGGTGCAGAACACCCCGAACTGTGCGTGGATAAAATAATACGTGTGGCTGGTTTGCCTTACCGTGTTATTGGACTGCTTAAATCAAAAGGAGCAAGCAGTTTTTTAAGACAGGATGATATTGTGGTTACCTCCTATAACAACGCAGCTGGCTTTAGTACGGCATCATCATCCTACCTAATTGGTGTTATGGTAAATGATGTGGCAGAGCTTGAAGTGGCCGTAAGCGAGGCCACGGCAGTATTCAGGGCAGTAAGGAAACTGCAGCCCGTGGATGCAGACAATTTTGTTACAGAGAAAAGCGACAAGGTAGCCGAACTGTTTATTGGCTTTTTAAGCAGCATTACCGGTAGTGCCGGGGCCATTGGACTGATTACCCTGATAGGTGCTGCCATTGGGCTAATGAACATTATGCTGGTATCGGTAAACGAGCGTACAAGGGAGGTTGGTTTGATAAAAGCCATTGGCGGCAAAAGTAGCAACGTACGTCAGCAGTTCCTATTCGAAAGCGTCATCATTAGTTTATTGGGTGCCATATTCGGCATTATATTGGGCATATTGGTAGGCAACCTGTTTGCCATGTTTTTGAAAACAGGTTTTGTTATTCCCTGGGACTGGGTAATTATCGGTATTGTAATCTGTACCCTTGTAGGTTTGGGTGCAGGTATCTACCCTGCCATGAAAGCTTCCAAACTGAACCCGATCACCGCATTGCGGTACGAGTAACTAGTTGCTGCGTTTGTAATAAATTTTCAACTGCTCGTTAATGTAATATTTCATGTCCTCTTCCTGGGGATGTGCCCTTAGCCAATTATAATCGGGTCTTTGCTTCTGCATGAAATCAATCAGTGCATCACCTTTTAATGCCGTGTATTCGCTTACAAGCTGTGGCGAGAACCTGTAATTGATGTACTGTTCTTTTTCCATCGCATCAAACATGTCGAAAGCCTTGCGTTTCTGTTTTTCACGCCTGCTGAAACGGTCAATGCTAATGCCTATGCCAGCACCACTATTGGCTTTGGAGAGGGTGGGTATTTTATTGCCACCAACATCCTGCAAAAAGCTGTTCCTTCTTTGCAGGCTGTCGTACCGGTAACGGTTAACGATCTGTGTAACGGTAACCTCTTTCAAGTTCCTGGATATCGGCTTCAGATACATCACCAACGTGTCAAGGGCAAGTATGTTATCTGTAATGTGCAGCGTGTCAAAATAATAATTGACTGATGCAACGGAAAGGATCTGGTTGTTGGCAACATCGATACTGAACCCGCCTTTTTCGTTACTTACTGTAGTTGTCCGTTTATCCAGATTGGTAATGCTGGCAAGCTCTACCGGAGCATGTGTAACACTGTCCAGTACCACGCCCCATATCTTCTTTTTCTGTGCAGAAACTGCAAGGCAAACAAAGCAGAACAAAATGGATAAAACGTATTTCATAGTTCAAATTTGAGGTTAAAAATAACGCATGCAAATGGGTTATGGGCTGTTATGCCGTAACCTTAACCAATTAATTAAAATTGTTTCAAAACAGATCTGATGTATTACAAGAAACGTTCCAACAAAAAAGCCAGCTCTTTGATTATTATCGCTGAGCCGGCTTTAAAAACAGATGACCAACCTTTTATTTAATTGAACGAATAACTCACACTACCATCCTTCTCGTCCTTTAGTTGCACACCCAGGGCTTCCAGCTCCTTCCGGATCCTGTCGCTGGTCACAAAATCCTTTTTGGCCTTTGCTTCCTTGCGTATGCTGATGAGCAGTTGCAATATACCTTCCAACTGTTGGCTACTGGTGCTCTCTGCCTTTAAACCCAAAATATCTTCAATGTATATTTTAAGTTTCTGTTGCATCAATGCAAGCGTATCGCCACCAATGGCATCGGCAGGTAATTGGTTATGCTTTAACCCATTAATTACAGGCACCAGTTCAAACAGGTTTGCCAGCACTTTTGCGGTACTGAAATCATCATCCATAAACTCATCCAGCTCTGTAAGGTACCTGTTCACTTTTGCATCCAGCTCCGCATCAGATGCCTGCCAGTTACCAACAGCAAGCTTCTGCAATACTTCATAAGCTTCCCACAAACGTTTAAATGCTTTTTCGCTTGCCTGCAATGCATCATTACCAAAATCCAATGTACTGCGGTAATGCGACTGCAGGATGAAAAACCGTATCGTCATGGGATGGTAGGCCTGTTCCAGTATAGGATGGCTGCCCGTAAACAGCTCACTCAACTTGATTACGTTGTTATAGCTCTTGCCCATCTTTCTACCATTAATGGTAATCATGTTGTTGTGCAGCCAATAACGTACAGGTGTGGTATGGTTGCAAACAGTGCTCTGTGCAATCTCGCATTCATGATGCGGAAACTGCAGGTCCATACCACCACCATGTATATCAAATTCGGTTCCCAGGTATTTTGTGGCCATGGCCGAGCATTCAATATGCCATCCTGGGAAACCCTCTCCCCACGGGCTTTTCCAACGCATGATATGTTCTGGCGGTGCATTTTTCCACAAGGCGAAATCTGCTTTGTTACGCTTCTCGTCTTGCCCATCCAGTTCCCTGGTAGTATCCAATTGTTCCTCAATATTTCTTCCGCTCAGCATGCCATAAGGCAAGCCCAGTTTGCTAAAATCATCATTGTACTTATTCACGTCAAAATAAACCGAGCCATTGTTTACATACCCGTAACCATCGGCAATAATTTTTTCAATCATGTTTATCTGCTCTACAATATGTCCGGTTGCTGTGGGTTCTATACTGGGTTGTATGGTATTGAACTCGTTCATGGCCCAATGAAAAAGGTTGGTGTATTTCTGCACCAGTTCCATGGGTTCCAGCTTTTCCAATACGGCTTTCTTGCTGATCTTGTCCTCTGCTTCACGGCCCTCTTCTTCAAAGTGCCCGGCATCGGTTATGTTGCGTACGTAACGCACTTTGTAGCCCAGATAAGTAAGGTAACGGTACACTACATCGAAAGTGATGTAGGGCCTTGCATGGCCCAAATGGCTCTCTCCGCTTACGGTTGGTCCGCACACGTACATACCAACATGGCCAGGGGTGATGGATGTAAATATTTCTTTTTTTCTTGATAAAGAATTGTACACTTTAAGCGACATAACTATAAATTATTTGTTCCTTGGTATATTTGGTTGAAAGGGAAATTGCAGCGGTAAGATACCGCAAAAAGAGGATGGCTGTATTAACAACAGCAGCAACAACAATATTGAAAGAAGATTTTCATTGAAGCGAAGATAAGGAACTGAATCAATTTGGAAAGCGGGATTTTTGGGCTGCTGGTTATTGGGCTTTTGTTTTCAACTTCAGGTCGCTTACTAGCATTAAGTGATCGCTCAGGTCCTCGTCTACCAAGTCAAACTGTTTTACTTCAAAATTTTTGTCGGGCAGTATATAATCGATACGTAAGGTCGGGGCCAACCAGATATAGGTACGGCCGATACCAAAATGCTGTTTCAGGAAAGCGTCTTGCCTGTTGCCTTTTATCTTGAAATAGGTATTGCTGTTGGGCACATCATTGAAATCGCCGCAAACAATGGATGGATATGGACTTTTACCGGTTTCCGTTTTTACCATTTCGGTTTGTTTGCCACGACGGCCAAAAGCAAGTCTCATTTTCTTGAACACATTCATGGAAGCATTTACCGAAGCATCATCGGTATTGGTAATATTATCCAGCCCTTCATAATCCTCTTTCTTGAACTTGAATGATTGAAGGTGCGTTGTATAAACCCTCACCGTATCGGCACCTTTTACAATATCCGCATAAATCAAACTTTCGGCAACGGGATAAGCGGTCCTTTCGGAACGGATGATTGGGTACCTAGAAAAGATAATGCAGCCAGACTGGTACTTGCCATTGCTGCGTTGATAGTCCTTAGAGAAAAAATAATATGGGTAGTTTTTAGTGAAGAGTGCAATATTATCGGCCTGTTCGCCGCCATTGGTTGCCGTATTAAATTCCTGCAGACAAATTACATCTGGGTTCAACTTTGCAATGCTTTCTGCAATTTCGTTCCGTACCATTTTCTTGGCTTCCCGGTTCTTGGTAAGGCCGTTAAAGCTCTGCACGTTCCAGTCAACAATACGCAAAACAGCTTCTTCTTTTTTGTTGTTGAAGGTAGATGTCATGTGCACTGCAAACAGCACGTATAACTGCTGGATGCCAACTAACAAAGCAACAAATGAAAACAGGGCAATACGGGGTTTTGCAACCAGCCAGAATATGGTGAACAGTATAAGCAAAGTTGCCAGGTATGGAACAATCAACCCTACAAAACCAATTAACCAAAGGCTTGCACTGCTGATATATGGGCATAGGCAAGCCAGTAAAAACAATGCAATAACCAAAACATTCAAAGAGATAAAAAATATTTTGGAGGCCCGTCTAACAAAACTTTTTGCCATGTATCAAAGTAAATAAAAAAACTAATGTAGTTGCATATCCGTTACAACAGGAAAATGGTCAGATGCATGGAATCTTGGAGAATAATATTGAACAGGCTTGAATTGTTTGCTCATTAAAATAACATCAATACGCAAGGTTGGAGCAATACCATCGTAAGTGCCGCCAATACCTGAACCCTTTGCAACAAAGGCATCCTTTAAGCCCTTACTAAGATGGTGGTACACATAACTCGAAGGCACGCTGTTGAGATCGCCACAAAAAATATACGGGTGCTTACAGGCATCCATAAAAGGCTTTGCAATGTGTACCTGTGCTATATGCTGCAGGTCGTAATGCCTTAAACGGTCGTGCAGTTGCGGATGCTCTGCCAAAAAATTGAGTTCGTCTTTTATAAATTCGTCTTTATTGGCAGTATCTGCCACAAACTTCAAGTACATGGAACGCAAGTGCGTATTGTGCACCCGAACAGTATCGTTACCCATTTTTATATCGGCGTATGCCAATGATTCGGGGAACCTATTGCCGGGATAAACAATCCTGCCGGAATCAATTATCGGGAATCTCGAAAATATTGCGGTGCCATATTCTGAGAAGGCATAATAGTATTGTTGGGCAAAATCCTTACTGAAGAAATGATACTTGAAATTGCCGGCAGCAATTACATCGTTGATGCATGACCTGTATGCCGGATTTGTCTGTTCCGTAAAATCCTGTATGCAAACAATGTCGGCATCAATGTCATGTATAAAAGCCATCATGTCCCTACGCTTATTGCCCACTGTATCTGTATGATACTGACTGTCCAGGAAATCCTGCACGTTCCATGACAGCACACGGATTGTTTTGGCATCCTTTTGCCGAACAAACTGCTTACCTGTTCGGAATGCAAAAACAGAAGCTATATTCTGAAAGCCCATGGCAAGCAGCAATAAAAAAATCCATGTTTTTTTCCTGTAAAAAATCAAAACAATTACCAACCATACAATCATGCCCAGTAACAAATAAGGGAAAAGGAGTGCAAGAAAAGTAAGCGGGTAAAAACTGGCGGGGCTGATGTAAGGCGTAAGACAACCTAACAGATAAACGGCCGAATAGATACAGCCCAACACCAATATGCTATTGCTAAATACTCGCTTAATACTAATTGCCATGGCTGCTATAATTCTTCTTTGCTTGCACGTTTTAAAAATTCTTTTTCATCATCGGTAAGCATTGCGTAGCCATGTACATTTATTTTATCAAGTATATCATCAAGTCTTTGCTGGGTAACATTGGCTGTTTTTTGATAAGGCACTTTGTCGGCCTTGTAAAAATGTTTCCCGGTGTCTGTGGCATGTTTCTTTTCGGGATTGAACAGGTCATTTACCCAATCGGCAAACCTGTTCATCCACTCCCCTATATCAATGCCTTTGGCCATTAGCTTTATAAAGATGAAGCCCATAGCGGCACCAGACAGGTGTGCTATTGCCACCCCGCCTGTATAGCTGCCCACACTTGCAAAATCTATGATGATAAAAATTACAGTAAGCACCCATAATGGTATGCCACCATTCAGCATGGGGAATATGCGATAATCGGGGGCAACCGTTGTTGTTGCCACGGCAACAGCCATTACGGCCGCACCACTACCAACCAGTGGCTGAAAAGATGCAATATTGCTATGCAGGTATGGTACAAAATTCACACTCAGCAAAAAGAACACTGACCCAGCAAGACCACCATACAGATACACCGGGATCAGCTTCCTGTTACCTGCAAGGTCCTGGAATATATAGCCAAAGCTCCATAGCCACAACAGGTTGCTGATGAGCATCATTACATCATAATTGGTAAACATGTACAACAGTATGGTCCATGGCCTTGTTGCCAACTTGCCCGCTTGTGCAGGCAGTATGAACCAGTCCAGTACCTGTGTATGGAAATTGCTGTCGCCAACAAATACGTTAACAGCAGATACTTTATAAACAAGGTTCAGGAAATTGAGTATGATAAACAGCACAGCATTGATGGCAATAAGCATGACCAAAGCATTATTGGTTGCACCCAGTAAAGGCCTGCGTGATGGCTGCTGTTGTATATAATAATCCCTATCGCCCATAACTAATAAAACGTTTTTTTATTGGTTTTGTTCCAAAAGTAAACCAGTATTATACCTACCAATGCACCGCCCAAATGGGCCACGTGTGCAACACTGTCACCAGCTGAATTCTGCACTGCCTGAAAAAGCTCAGCCACAGCATACCCAATAACAAACCATTTTGCTTTTATCGGAAGGAAAAAATACAAATAGATGTAGGTATTGGGAAATAAGTAACCAAAAGCTGCAAGGCAACCAAATACAGCTCCCGATGCACCCAGTGTGGCTTCATTCAACTTAAATAGCGGGTTGGTAATTAACTGCTGCTGCTGTTCAAAAGGTAGTTGCTTAAATGCGGCCGCAATGGGCTGCATCTCATAAAACAGCACACACATATGGCAAAACGCAGCACCCAATCCACATGCAAAATAAAAAGTAACAAAACGTTTGGGCCCCCATACATTTTCCAATATGGATCCGAACATCCACAAAGCAAGCATATTGCTGAATATATGGCCAATATCGCCATGCATGAACATATGCGTTACAAATTGCCAGGGCTTAAACAAAGGGCTTTGCCAGGTATGCAGGGCAAACAGGTCTTCCATGTTGAAGGAAGCACTACGGCCAATGGTATTTTGTGCCAGAAAAACCAGCCCGTTTATAATAAGCAGGTTTTTGATAACAGATGGCAATATCTGGAACCTCGATGGTCTGAATTCTGTCATGGTATTATTTCTTTACACTAATTCTTCAATTTCAACTGCACCACATTTTCTATATGGTGTGTATGCGGAAACATGTCAACCGGCTGTATCTTCTCTACCGAATATCTTTCATCCAACAGGGCCAGGTCCCTAGCCTGTGTTGCCGGGTTGCAACTTACATACACCACTGTTGGTGCAGCAATTTCCATTAATTTCTTAACCAATTTTTCATGCATGCCTGCACGAGGCGGATCGGTAATCACCACATCCGGTTTACCATGCTGGGCAAAGAACCCGTCGTTGCATATATCAATCACATCGCCAGCAAAAAAAGAGGCATGCTCAATATTGTTCAGGGCTGCATTGATTTTGGCATCTTCAATGGCTTCGGGTACCGCTTCTACTCCCGTGATTTTTTGGGCCTGCTTGCTTACAAAAATGCCGATGCTTCCAGTGCCGCAATACAGGTCGTACACGTTCTGCGTACCATCCAATTCTGCAAAGTCACGGGTAATACCATACAGTTTTTCCGCCTGTTTGGTATTCGTCTGAAAGAAGGATTTGGGACTTATCTTAAATTGGAAATCTTCCAGCTTTTCAATAATAAAACCCTTGCCGTGGTAAGCAATCGGCTGCAGGTCATAAATACTGTCATTCACTTTGGTATTAATGGTGTACAACAGCGAGGTTATTTGCGGAAACTGCTTCAACACTTCATCCAGCAAAGCCTTACGCATCTGTTCATTCTCGTATGCCAGCATTATGTTCACCATCCACTCGCCAGTAGTGGCAATCCTTACCATCATATTGCGTAGCCAGCCCTGATGTGTTCTGGCATCATAAAACGGGTAGCCATGTTGCAGGCAAAAATTGGCAATGGCCTTTCGTATAAGGTTGGTGGGTTCTCCCTGCAAATGGCAGGTGTCAATTTCCACAATCTTATCAAACATGCCCTTTGCGTGGAAACCTACAAAACCACCTTCCTGTATAACAGGCAGTCCAGCGGATTTCAACCGCCTGAATTCTTCTGTAGGTATAAAACGCTTGCTCGAAAACGTGTACTCCACTTTGTTGCGATAAAGCCTGGTTTCCGCTGCACCAACTATTGGCAACATATCTGGCAAGGCCACTTTTCCGATGCGGCTAAGATTATCCGCAACCTGCTTCTGTTTGTAAACCAGTTGTTGCGGGTAAGGCAACATCTGCCATTGGCAACCGCCACATACGCCAAAATGCTGGCAAAAAGGTTCAACCCTTTGGTCGGAATATTTTTTGAATCTTACGGGCCAGCCCTCGGCCCAGTCCTTCTTGCTCTTGCCCAACTGAACATCCACCACATCGCCAGGCACAGCGTTTTCTATAAAAACAACTTTTCCATCCAGCCTGGCTAGCGACTTGCCTTCGGCAGCGTAATCCTGCACTAAAATATCCTGTAAAATAACGGTTTGCTTTCTTTTGCTCACGTGGCAAAGTTAGTTATGATTGAGATGTGTACAGAAAGGAAAAAACAGGAAAAGCATTATTTTATTATTCGAAACATGCCCTTACTGCCAAAATCGGTTAAAATAACCCGGCCCCTTTGCAAATGATTAACAAGCATCATTGTTCATTTGCCTAAATTTACGGTCTTAAAGTTATGAAAGAGAGTATGAGCAAACTGTTACTTACCGCAATCGCCACATTTTTTGTCACTTGTTCATTTAGCCAATCCAATACCAAAAAGCCAGCCAGCAAACCTGTACAGCCAGTTGCAAAACCGGCAGCCCAAACAGGCACGGCAGAAGATGCGGGAAGGGACATATCCATTACACTGACCCCTTACAAAAATTGCAAAGTTTACCTGGGCTGCTATTATGGCAAGGTGAAAACATTTGCCGACTCCACCACATTGGATGCCAATAGCCATGGCGTTTTCAAGGCACCTACCAAGCTTACTGGCGGCATCTACTTTATTGTATCGCCACAACTGACCATACAGTTTGAACTGCTGATGGATGACAACCAGCATTTCAGCATTGTGGCCGATTCTGCAAACAAAGAAAACCCCATTATTACTGGCTCGCCCGACAATGCCCTGTTTAAGGCATACAGTAAATTCAGTGCCATTAAAGGCAAGGCCAATTATGACCTGAAGACAAAATTGGGAACAGCAAAAAATTCAGCAGATTCAGCATCCATAAGAAGCGAGATGGTAAAGTTGGATAAAGAAATGCGTAGATACCAGGACAACCTGATTGAGCAGAACCCCAACTCACTCCTGGCCATGCTTCTAAATGTCATGCGTAGGCCCGAGGCACCACCGGTACCTGTTGTAAACGGAAAGCCAGACTCCACCTATCCTTACCATTTTGTAAAAAATAATTTCTGGAACGATGTCAATTTTTATGATGACCGTCTTTTGCGTACCCCGTTCTTTGAACCCAAGATTGATGAATATTTTAAATACTATGTTTCGCCCGAGCCCGACTCCATCATAAACGAAGTAAAGTTCATGCTGCTTTCGGCACGCACCGGCAAAGAAATCTATCCTTACCTGCTTACCAAGTTCACCAACAAATACGTGAACCCGGAATACATGGGGCAGGACAAAGTATTCCTGTACCTCTTCAACGATTTCTATTCAAAAGGCGATACCATGTTTTTAAATGCTGCATCGCGTAAAATGATTTTTGACAGGGCCTATAGCTTAATGGCCAATCAGTTGGGCGAGCCTGCCCCGCAACTGAACCTTACAGATACATTTGGTGTGGTGAAACCCATGTACAATGTGCAAGGAAAGTTCACACTTGTTGTTTTCTGGGACCCGCATTGTGGCCATTGCAAAGAGCAGATACCCCGCATAGACTCGATGTACAATGCCAAATGGAAAGCACTTGGCTTAAAAGTATATTCGGTTTATGTGTACAACGACAATGTGCCTGACTGGAAAAAATTCATCACAGAGAAAAAACTGTTTGACTGGACCAATGTGTACCAGACCAAAGAGGCATTGGAAGCGGAGCAGAAAAACAACCTGCCCGGTTTCAGGCAATTATACGATGCCAGGTTGACCCCTACCCTATATTTGCTGGACGAGAACAAACGCATTATTGCCAAACAATTAAGCATAGAACAGTTTGACGACGTGATAGCCGCAAAACTTAAAAAAAAGTAACCAATTAGTTTATGAGTAAGAAATGGATGATGCTTGCTTTATGTGCAGGCGTTTCTCAAATGCTGTACAGCCAAACCTTGTTTACATACGGTAAGAAACAAGTGGGCAAAGAAGAATTCTTAAAGGCCTACAATAAAAACCCCAACCCCAGTGGCAGCAGAAAGGACGGGCTTAAGGAATACCTGAACCTGTACATTAATTACAAGTTAAAAGTGCAGGCTGCATTTGATGAGAAACTGAATGAGCAGCCATCATTCAGATATGAAAGTGCCAATTTTAAAAAACAGGTGGCCGATAATATCATTAACGAAGAAGCCAATGTAAAGGAATTGGTGAACGAGGCTTTTAGCCGTAGCCAGAAAGACATCCATGTGGCACAGGTATTTATTGAAGTAAAGCCCGGAACCGATACCGCAGCCGCTTTTAAACAGATACAGCAGGCATACGCCCAATTGAAAGCAGGCAAGGATTTTGGCCAAACAGTAATGGCATTTTCCAATGACGAAGGCACCAAACAAACCAAGGGCGATTTGGGCTATGTTACCGTATTTACCCTGCCTTACGAATTTGAAAACGAAATCTATAAATTAAAAAGTGGCGAGTTTTCTGCTCCATACAAAAGCGGCATTGGCTACCATATTTTCAAAAATATATCAGAAAGGCCAGCAGCAGGCAAAAGAAAAGTGGCACAGATACTCATTACCATTCCGGCAGGCACAACAGAAGACGGCAAAAAAGCATTTGCCGTACAGGCAGATTCTGTTTACAGGAAAGCAATGCGTGGTTATGATTTTGAAAAACTGGTTGCAGAATACAGTACAGACAGGGCCTCGCTGTACAATAAAGGCATATTGCCCGAAATTTCGGTAGGCCAATTCAGTAGCGACTTTGAAGAAAAAGCTTATGAATTAAAACATGTAAATGAAATCAGCAAGCCCTTTTTGACCAACTATGGCTGGCATATCATTAAGCTGATAGAAATTACACCTGTAAGCAAAGATTTCAATGACCCTGTAGCCACTTCATTAATCAAGCAGCAAGTGGAAAGGGACGACAGGATTGTTGTTGCCAAGAAATCGTTGATACAAAAATGGATGAAGCTTTGCAAGTTCAAACCAGAAGCTTTTGATGAAAAGGAATTTTTGGTTTACTCAGACAGTGCCGTAAATGGCCACTCTGTTGCCGCATTTAAAAAAGTGACACCGCAAACAGTGCTCTTTTCTTTTGCCAAACAAAAAGTTACGGCCGATGACTGGTCAAAATATGCAAGGGCCGTTAAACAGTCCGGCACCCCATTAAGCAACAAAGGCTTTATGGATATTTACAAAGAATACCAACGGGTTGTTGCAGGCGAATACTACCATGACCATTTGGAAGACTATAACGAAGGCCTGCAGCAACAAAGCAAAGAGTTTGATGAAGCCAACCTGTTATTCAGTGCCATGGACAAACATGTATGGAGCAAGGCTGGCGAAGACTCTGCTGGCTTAATAAACCACTATACAAAAAATGCCGCAAAGTATATCTGGGCACCAGGTGTAAGTGCCCTCATTGTTACCTGCTCCACAAAAGAACTGGCCAATGAAGTGGCTGCAAAATTGAAAAGCAATGTAACAGATTGGAGAACAATTGTTGGTAATTATGGCACATCGGTAGTGGCAGACAGCAGCCGTTACGAACAGAACCAACTGCCTATAAAACAAAAAACAGAAGATGCAATAGGCTTTATTTCTGCTCCTGAGAAAAACACCAACGACGAATCGTACACTTTTATATACATAACCGCCGTGCACAGCAAACCGCAGCAAAGGAGCTTTGAAGATGCCCGTGGCATGGTTATAAACGATTATCAACAGGTGCTGGAAGAAAAATGGATTGCCGAATTAAAGAACAAGTACCCGGTTAAAATAAATGATGCCGTTTGGGCCACAGTAAAATAACGAGCCCCTTACGTAGTTCTACCATAAAATGGTTTTTTTAGGAAAAAATTAAGCCCTTCTATAATAGAGGGGCTTTTTGCATCGTTATAGATGCCTACAATCCAGTGAAAACCGGCTTGTAGTATCCAAATATCCAATATCAAAATTCTATGAAATCCAATCCCCGTAATGCTGTAAGGCATTTTACCATCCTGCTTATGCTACTGGGCTGTACTGGCCTAACGGCAAATGCCCAATTATTTTACAATAACAATTACCGTAGCGATAGGCAATGGGAAGCCGATATAAACATTGGTCCCAGTAACTTTTTAGGCGATGTTGGTGGCAACAAAGGCAAAGGCACTTTGTTCCTTAAAGACATCAACATGAAGTCTACCACCCTTTTTTATGGTGCTAACCTAACCTACTACCCCAACCAATGGCTTGGTATCCGTGCCTCGTTTAACATAGGTAGCGTACAGGGTTACGATAGCTTGATCAAGTCTCAAAACACAGAGGAACTTGACAGGAAGAAACGCAACCTCGGTTTCCGTTCGCCCATCAGGGAAGGACTGCTTTCATTTGAAATATACCCGCTTGCATTCATCACCCGCAAAGAGAGTTTTTTCAACGCCAATTTCAGGCCCTACTTTTTTGCCGGTATCGGTGCTTTCTACTTTAACCCGCAAGCCCAGTATAAAGACCCTACAGGAAAGAAAACCTGGGTTGACCTGAAACCTTTGCGTCTGGAAGGCCAAGGCATGGCAGAATACCCTGACAGGAAAGAATACTCTAATTATGCAGTGTGCATACCTTTTGGGTTGGGCTTCAAATACTTTTTAAACGATAATGTATATGTGGGCGCCGAAGTAATGCAACGCTACACGTTTACCGATTATGTAGACAATGTAAGCACCACTTATATCGACCCGTCACTTTTTGCAAAATACCTTCCCAAAGACCAGGTACCTATTGCACAGCAACTGATGTACAAAAGGGGCGAAATCGTAAACAGGCCTGTTACCGATTTCATCGGCAAAGCAAGGGGCGATGCTACCAACAAAGATTACTACCTGTCTGTTTTCTTTAAGCTGGGCGTACGTTTCGGCGGAAGGGACAGTGATATGAGCTGCCCAAGGGCACGTTTCTAAACCTACAATATTACCTGCAATAAAAAAGCTGTATTGTTTTCAATACAGCTTTTTTGTTAGTACCAACCTGCAACTATGCAAGTTGCTTTACAACATTGTAAATAATTTTGGGTTTGCCTAAAGTATAGTAATGCAATACAGGCACGCCTGCTGCTTTCAGTTCACGGCTTTGTTGCAACAGCCAATCCGTACCCACTTGCTCCACATCCGCATCTGTCTTGCACTTCATAATGGCATTGGACAGCTCAGTAGGGATATCCACATGGAATATTCTCGGCAAAACGCTTAACTGCTTTTTATTGGTAATAGGTTTCAGTCCCGGAATAATAGGCACTTTAATACCCATATCCCTGCATGCTTTTACATAATCAAAGTACTTCTGGTTATCAAAAAACATCTGCGTCATTATATAGTCGGCACCTGCATCTACCTTGTCCTTTAAACGCTGCAAATCAATCTCAAGATTGGGAGCCTCAAAATGCTTTTCGGGGTAGCCTGCCGTACCAATGCAAAAATTTGTCTTGCCACCATTCTGTATGTCCTCATCCAGGTAAATGCCATGGTTCAGGTTCACTACCTGTTTCTGCAAGTCAATGGCATAAGCATGGCCGTCTTTATGGGGTACAAAACTCGCCTCGTTCTTTTCGGCATCGCCACGCAAAACCAATACATTGTCTATTCCCAAAAAGTTCAAGTCAATCAGGGCGTCCTCGCTTTCGCGTTTGGTAAAGCCGCCACATATAAAATGCGGAACGGTATCTACCTGGTAATGGTTCATGATAGCTGCACAAATACCCACGGTTCCCGGGCGTTTACGTACCTCTACCTTTTCAAAAGTGCCATCCACCTTTTTCTTAAACATGCTCTCACTTCTATGATAGGTAACGTTTACCCAGCTTGGTTTAAACTCCATCAAAGGGTCAAGGTGGTCATAAATAGAATTGATGCTCTTGCCTTTCAGCGGCGGTAAAATCTCAAACGAAATCAGGGTATCCTTAGCCTGTGCTATATGTTCTGTTACTTGCATTGCTTTTAAAAATTGGTGCAATATACATCAGCAATGCATTGCAAAAACATGTGTTAAGATGAAAGCAGATAGCCGGCATCAAAACCATATCCGCTATTTTTGCCAAAACTTACTATTTTGAGCCTGACCATACATACCAAAGAACTGGTAAAGACATACAAAAGCCGTACGGTGGTAAACCATGTAAGCATCAGTGTACAGCAAGGCGAAATCGTTGGTTTGTTAGGCCCAAATGGTGCAGGCAAAACCACTTCCTTCTACATGGTGGTGGGATTGATAAAGCCTGATGAAGGTGACGTGTTCCTGAACGACATCAACATCACCAAACTGCCCATGTACAAACGTGCCCAAATGGGTATTGGCTACCTGCCACAGGAAGCAAGCGTGTTCAGGAAGCTGAGCGTGGAAGACAATATCATGGCGGTGCTGGAAATGACGAAACTGAACAAGGCCGAACGCCTGCAGAAGCTGGAAAGCCTGCTGGATGAATTCAACCTGCATCATGTGCGGAAGAACAATGGCGACAGCTTAAGTGGCGGCGAAAGAAGAAGGACCGAAATTGCCCGTGCATTGGCCGTGGACCCCAAATTTATTTTACTGGATGAACCCTTTGCAGGTGTGGACCCCATTGCCGTAGAAGATATTCAAAGCGTTGTGGCCAGACTGAAATATAAAAACATTGGCATACTGATTACCGACCATAATGTAAACGAAACCCTTTCCATTTGCGACAGGGCCTATTTGTTGATTGATGGAAAAATATTCCAGCACGGCACTGCTGAGGAACTGGCCGAAAACGAGCAAGTAAGAAGACTGTACCTGGGAACAAACTTTGAACTGAAACGTAAGGACTGGATTATTGAGATGGGTATGAAGGATGCAAGCATTTCCAGTATGGTCCGCTCTTTAGATAGCCTTCAACAATATGGTGATGAAATACTTAAAGCCAACTTGGGATCATTGGTTGATATAAAACCAACTGCAATAAAACTCATAGACCTACCGGTTGATGAATATGTTTCTTTATACAATACGACAAAGGTCTATTTGCAAAAATGGGCAACATCTATTTCTGAAAAAGAACTAAAAGAATTAATCAACTCCTTGCCCCCTATTTCTAAAGAAAACTTTTCTCAATCTTCTTTCTTTTTGGCATACGACACAATCACAGATTCCGATTTAGTTCCAATAGCTAATTACTTCAAATACGAAGAAACAAATGGTATGTTGCAGAAATTAAATGCACATATAGGATTAATCAAACTACAGTTAAATGCGTTAGCAAATTAAAATGATTTTTTCATTATCATTCCGTATTTTGCTGTCATTCCCCCTACTGTGAGACTGCTTAGCCCCGCTATATCACGACTGGCTCGCCTACGCTTTTGGCGTATTGAGCAATGGATGCAAAACCCGGTTGCCGCCCAACGCGAAGTATTGCAGGACCTGGTAACCCATGGCCAGTACACAGAAATTGGCAGGAAATACAACATGAACAAACTGTTCAACGTACGCGACTTTAAGGCCGCTGTACCCATTCACACCTACGAAGACCTAAAGCCTTATATAGAGCGGTTAATGAACGGCGAGCAGAACCTTTTATGGAACACACCCGTAACATGGTTTGCCAAAAGCAGCGGCACCACCAGCGACAAAAGCAAATTCATTCCCATAACAGAAGAAAGCTTGAACGACTGCCATTTCCAGGCAAGTAAAGATGTGCTGAGCATGTACTACAACTTCAATCCCGATAGCGACCTGCTAACCGGCAAAGGATTGCTAATTGGTGGCAGCCACCAGGTTAGTCCTTTAAACGAAGATGCACAATATGGCGACCTGAGTGCTGTGCTTTTTCAGAACACACCCATCTGGGCCAACTGGATACGCACACCCGAGCTAAGCATTGCCCTAATGGACGAATGGGAAAACAAAATTGAAAGCATTGCCCAGGCCACCATTGCCGAAAACGTAACCAGCATAAGTGGCGTGCCCACCTGGACAATGGTGCTGATAAAACGCATACTGGAAATTTCGGGCAAGCAGACCCTCAAAGAAGTCTGGCCCAACCTCGAACTCTACCTGCATGGCGGCGTTTCCTTTACCCCATACCGTGATCAGTTCAAAAAACTCATTGGCAGCAATATCAACTTCCTGAACATGTACAATGCCAGCGAAGGTTTCTTTGCTGCACAGAACGATCCCAACGAAGAAGGCATGCTCCTGTTTCTGCAACATGGCATTTTTTACGAATTCATGCCCATTGAAGAACAGGGAAAAGAAGCACCGCAAACCATTGGCCTAAGCGATGTGGAAATTGGCAGGCAATACGCACTCGTCATTTCAACCAATGGCGGGCTATGGCGATACCTGGTGGGTGACACGGTGCAATTCACATCATTAAATCCCTTCCGCATCAATGTAAGCGGCCGCCTGAAACATTATATCAATGCCTTTGGCGAAGAAGTGATAGTGGACAATAGCGACAAAGCCATTGCCCTTGCAAGCAACAGATGCCATGTAGTTGTAAACGATTATACCGCTGCCCCCATTTACTTTAGCGACAACAGTAACGGCAGCCACGAATGGTTGATAGAATTTGAACAGCCCCCCGCCAATATGGGCGAATTTGCCTACGAACTGGACTGTGCCTTAAAAAACATCAACAGCGACTACGAGGCCAAACGCCACAAAGACATTGCCCTGCGTATGCCCGTTATACACGCTGTGCCCAAAGGCAGCTTTAACCAATGGCTAAAAAGCAAGGGCAAGCTGGGTGGCCAGCACAAGATACCCAGGCTAAGCAACGACAGGAAATACATAGATGAAATAAAAGCCATGCTATAATTGGCAAACAACCATGTTACCGCCAGCAACACAGCAGTACCAAACATTTCCACACACTGGGCACTACTGCATTTCAATACCATTACATTTGTACACCAAAAAACAAGCACATGAAATTACTAGAAGGAAAAACAAGTATCGTTACAGGGGCAGCCCGTGGCATTGGTGCAGCAATTGCACTAAAACTTGCAGAACATGGAAGCAATATTGCCTTTAGCTATGTAAGCGATAGCAGTGCAGAAAAAGCATCGGCACTGGAAGCCGAACTGAAAGCCTTAGGTGTACAAGCAAAAGCATACAAAAGCAATGCAGGCAATTTTGCCGAAAGCGAAACCTTTGTAAACGATGTTTTAAAAGAATTTGGTGCAATAGATGTTTGTATAAACAATGCCGGCATATCAAAAGACAACCTGCTGCTACGCATGACCGAACAGCAGTGGGACGATGTAATGGACATTAACTTAAAGAGCGTATTCAACATGACCAAGCAGGTAATACGCCCCATGATGAAGGCAAAAGCAGGCAGCATCGTAAACATGAGTTCCATTATAGGCATACGCGGCAATGCAGGCCAAAGCAGCTATGCCGCCAGCAAGGCAGGCATCATTGGCTTTACCAAATCCGTGGCACTGGAGCTGGGCAGCCGTAACATACGCTGCAATGCCATAGCCCCGGGCTTTGTGGAAACCGACATGACCCATTACCTGAAAGAAGGTGCGGGTGCCGACGAGTTCCTGAAGAAAATTCCATTGGCACGTTTTGGCAAGGCAGAGGAAATTGCCAATACCACCCTGTTTCTTGCCAGCGATATGAGTAGCTATATCACCGGCCAGGTATTAAGTACCTGTGGCGGTTTGAATATTTAAAAACAAACGGCTGGCATACGCTTAAGTAAAGGCCCCATAGCGTTACAGGCCCTGATGGGTGCGACGCCGGTAAAGCCCATGCACATTGCACAGCCGGTTACATACATTGAAAAAAGACGGAAGGTTTTCCGTCTTTTTTTATGCCCCGCACTATATGTCATGGTTATGTTAAACAATATACGGTAGTGCATGTTATTGTTCTGAGTAATATATTTGCAGCAATGGCAAAACGGCTGGTAAATATTTTTCTGATACTTGTACTCTCGGTACAGATGCTGCCCATACAGCAAATGGGCCGTGCATTGTTCAGCAATATGTTTACCGAAGAAATACCCCACTCGCTGGACGTGGAAAAAGACTTCTGCAAAAAGATGCAGGGCAAAAGCGAGTTTATTGATTGGGCAAACGAACCTGTTATCAACTACAGCATTGTTGTTTGCCTGCAGCCCGTTTTAAATGATGCTGCCATTCCCCACAACCATTCCATCGAAATACTGGTGCCCCCTCCAAACTGCTAGTACTCCCCTTTTTTTGTATTTTACAGCAATCGTTTTTATTTAAACCCTAAGCTTTGGTGTATCTGTCGTGCCTGCAACAGGCAATAGGCATGTATACCAGGTGTCAATCAATCTATTCTTATATGAAAAAGTATTTTCAGAATATGGCGGCAGACCTGCCAGCATCCATCGTGGTGCTACTGGTGGCACTGCCCCTTTGTTTGGGTATTGCCCTTGGTAGCGGTGCCCCACTATTTTCCGGTATCATAGCCGGCATTGTGGGCGGCATTGTCATTGGTATGCTCAGCGGCTCGCACCTCAGCGTTAGCGGGCCTGCAGCCGGCCTAACCGTTATTGTGGCTTCTGCAATCATTAAACTACAGGTTTACGAAGCTTTCCTTTTGGCAGTGGTAATTGCCGGTATCATACAGTTGGTGCTGGGTTTTATAAAGGCGGGCATTATTGGCGACTATGTGCCCAACTCTGTCATTAAAGGCATGCTGGCAGCAATAGGGCTGATATTGATCCTAAAGCAGATGCCCCACCTGGTTGGCTACGACAAAAACTTTGAAGGTGATGAAACCTTTGCCCAAGGCGATAAGGACAACACCTTCTCGGGCCTGTTGAGTGCCATTAAATACATTACCCCTTCTGCAGCAGTTATCGGTGGCCTTAGCCTATTGATATTGATTGTATGGGAAAGCAAGGCCGTCAAAAAAATAAAGGCCTTGCAGCTTGTACCGGGTGCATTGATAGTGGTATTGGTAGGCACAGTTGTAAACGAATGGTTCAAGGCTGCCAAACCTGATTATGCATTGGAAACAAAACACCTGGTAGCATTGCCCATTGCCCATAGTGCAAAAGAGTTCTTTTCGTTTTTCACGTTCCCAGACATCAAGTTCCTGAGCAATCCCGATGTATGGGTAACGGCTGTTACACTGGCCATTGTGGCAAGCCTGGAAACCTTGTTGGGTATTGAGGCGGTTGACAAACTGGACCCATTGAAAAGGGTTACGCCACCCAATAAAGAGCTGAAGGCACAAGGTGCTGGCAACATTATTTCGGGGCTTCTTGGTGGCTTGCCGCTAACATCGGTAGTGGTACGCAGTTCGGCCAACGTGGCCGCAGGTGCCAAAACAAAAGCCAGTACCATTATGCATGGTGTATTCATGCTGGTTTGTGTAATGTTCATTCCATTTATACTAAACAGGATACCTTTAAGTGCATTGGCTGCCATATTGATCTTTACAGGATATAAGCTGGCCAAAGTATCTCTGTTCAAGGATTTTTACAGCAAGGGTTGGGACCAGTTTGTACCGTTTGTAGTAACCATTGCGGCAATATTGATGACCGATTTGTTGAAAGGCATTTGCATTGGTATTGTTGTTGGGTTATTTTACATGGTAAGAAGCAATTTCCGCTCATCGGTATTTGTGGTAAACGACAATGAACATTACCTGATACGTTTACGTAAAGATGTTTCTTTTTTGAACAAGCCGATTATTAAAAAGAAGCTGGAAGACGTACCCGCCAATGCATTTGTTTTGATTGATGCACACCGTGCGGATTTTATTGATAAAGACATTATTGAAGAGATAAATAACTTTCTTTGTCATGCCCATTTAAAAAACATCAGGGTAGAAATAAAGAAAAGCCAATACAAACAGATGCACACATTATTTAATGAACCTAATAAATAAATTACAATGACTTCATACGAAAAATTATTACTCGAAAACAAAGCCTGGGCACAGGAACAAGTAGAAGATGATCCGGATTTCTTTAACCGTTTGTCCAAGATTCAGACACCGGATTTTTTATGGATCGGTTGCAGCGACAGCCGGGTGCCTGCAGATAAAATTACAGGTACGCAACCCGGCGAAATATTCGTGCACCGCAACATTGCCAACATGGTAGTAAATACAGACGTGAACCTGTTGGCTGTATTGGATTACGCAGTGAACCACTTAAAAGTGAAACACGTAATTGTATGTGGCCACTATGGTTGCGGCGGTGTAAAGGCATCCATGACCAAACACGATTTCAAAGCCGTATTGAATATGTGGCTGCGGAACATTAAAGACGTGCAAAGGCTACATGAAGATGAGTTGAACGCCATTGGCAACGAAGACCAGAAATTTGACAGGCTTGTGGAACTGAATGTAAAGGAACAGGTATTGAACCTGGCCAAAACATCCATCATTCAACGTGCATGGAAGTACAACCAGCAACCGCATCTGCATGGATGGGTGTATGGCCTGAAGGACGGTTTGATTAAACCTGTTTTTGAAATGCCAGCCAATACGCATATTAACCCGTTATACGAGTACGAGGACCTGGATAAATAAACCTGGGATACGATAAAAAATAGGCTGTTTGTACAAATAGCCTATTTTTTTTGCAATGACTTGTGTGTTTGCCCTGTCATTAACAAAATACTTATCATGAAAAAGTTCTCCCTGTTTTGTAGCATCCTGTTGTTGGCATTTATTGCAAACGGGCAGCATACAAAAAAAATCAGCCTAACAGTTATTGCAGCCATGAATACGGCCCATTACAGTTTGCCGAAACAGTATGGCTATACCGATAGGACAATCAACACAGGCAACGTACAGCATTTTAAAACAGGCATCTTGGTTGGTATGCCACTATGCAAACACACCGTTATTGAAACAGGGCTGTTGCTGAATGGCAAAGGCGGGCAAACCGAAGCAAACAAACCTTATTATTTATGGGAGCATTCACAAACAAAATCGCTGTACCTGGAAGTGCCCATAAACATGGTTTATACTATAAAAATCAGCCGCTCATTTAACCTATTTACCGGTGCTGGCATGTACATGGCAATGGGCATTGGCGGCAGTAACCGTTACGATGGCTTGTATGGCGACATTTACCCCATGTTTGTTTCTGAAACTGCAGCCGTACATTATCAAAATGAGGCAAGCAACAGTATTGATGGAGGTGCGTATGGCACGCTAAAGAAATGGGATTATGGTTTCAATTTTTTAGGCGGCATCAGGTTCAAAAAAGTTCAACTGTTTTGCAATTATGCTTTGGGTTTAAAAGATGTGAACCCATCTTCCGACAAAAAAGACAGCATGGGCAAGAACAGGGTTTTTAGTTATGGCATAGGTTATACCTTTTTGTTGTAAGCCTGGTCAACAATATTGCAATACTAGCAGGTCCTTATCAATTTGTTCTAACCCTGCCCTTTTCTTCATCGGCACTTTTTGTTTCCCTTACACCAAGGCTTTTGCCTTTATTGAATCTATAACTGAAAGTCAGGTTAAGCATCCGGCTGTCCAGGTAGCTCTTCCAACCTGCGGTAGAGTTGGCCAATGCCTTGATGTCGCCACCAGGTTGGGAGGTATAAAATATATCATTCAACCCAGCCTTAATAGTGCCTTTGTCTTTCAATATCTTTTTTGCAATTGCCATACGTATCTGGCCATAAGGTATCAACACAAACTGTGCGGAGTATATTCTTGTTTGATAGTTGCCACCAAGCTCTGCACTCCATTGCTTGCTGATCTGAAAAAGGTTGATGGGTGCCACATAACAATAAGTGCCTTCGTTGTTCAACTGTTGATTGTACAATTCGGCAGAAAACTTATTGTGTACAAACTCCGTGTATAATTGCAGCTTCCACCATTTGGTAAAAGGTATGGTTCCATTTACAGACAGGCTATAGTTTATTTGTTTACCAATATTTCCGGGGCGGCTGTAGAAGATACCGCTTTCCTGTTTGATGGTTTCGGAAATCACATCTTTGGTATAGCCATAAGAAAACGTTGTGGTGATGTTGTTTTTGTAGGTATAAGACAGTTCTGCATTATAGGAGAAAGTTGGTTGCAAAAATGGATTGCCTGAATACAATGTGTACCTGTCTAAAGGATAGGTAAACGGGTTCATGCTTTGGTAGTCGGGCCTGTCAATTCTTCTGCCCAATGAAAGCCCCAATTGATTGTTGCCGATGCTGTCCAATCTATAAGACAGGTACAGCGTAGGAAAAAGATTGTTGAACACCCTTGTAAATGACGAGTCAGGTTTTGTAGGATTATCATATTGGTTGCCTTTGATGTTGGTATTCTCAAAACGCAAGCCGGCCTGTAATGCAAAACGGGCTTTTTCGTAACTATAATTTACATACGCCGCGTTGATGTTTTCGGTGTATTTGAAATTGTTGGAGAATGTATAATTGGGTGTGAGCACGCCACCAGCTTCATCAAAAAAAGCAGCCACATTTTTGGTGCTGATAAAACTTGTTTTGGCACCTGCTTCAAAGCGTGCAATTTTATTGAGTGGTTGCGAATAATCCAACTTGGCGGTTAGGATATCAATATTGGAAGGAAGGTTGGATATAAGATTTGACTGGTTGTCCAGCGAGCCGTCTGTCTTGTAAACAGTATTCAGCAACGAATTGTTCCGCTTGGAATCGTAATACAAGTAATCGGCATTAATCATCAACTGCTTGCCCGTGCTATCAAACACATATGTAAAATTGGTGTTAATACTTCCATTATGCCATTTGCGTTCCGTTGGCGAAAAGGCAATGACCTTATTCTGCAATGCCCCATTGCCATCCAGTATTTCAGCTTTGTTGGCTACCGACTCTTTGCTATTGTTTTCAAAACCCGACAACACAATACCAAAAGTTGATTTTTTATTGATGTAATAATCCATACCCAACTTAACATTGACCGATGTTGGCTGGCGTTTAAAAAATGAATTCTGGTTGAAAGCAGAGCTAGGTGCACCCGTTGGTGTAAAATAGGCACGGTGCAAGTATAGGTCCTGAAAATTGCTGATTTTGCTGAACCCGATATTGCTGAAGAAATTGAGCTTATTGATACGGTAATTAAAGTTCAGGCTATTGTTGCTACGTGCATATACGCCCTGCCCGTAGTTGATATTAAACCCGCCATTAAACCCCATTGCACGGTTTTTCTTTAGCTTGATATTGATTACACCTGCATTGCCCGCAGCATCATATTTTGCAGGTGGGTTGGTCATAATTTCAATGGCTTCGATACTGCTGGCAGGTATGGACCTTAAGTAGGCAGCCAAATCCGCCTCACTTAAATTGGAAGGCTTATCGTCTATAAAAACAACCACGCCTTGCCTGCCACGCAGGCTGATGATGCCATCTGTATTCACTTGCACACCCGGCGATTTTTCCAGTACTTCCAATGCCGTGGAGCCAGCATTACTAATCAGCACATCGGGGTTTACCACAATGCGGTCAATCTTTCTTTCCACAAATTTTTTCTTGGCAGCAACAGACACATTGCCTAAATCGTTGACAGCTGCATTGCTTAACAGTATATCGGGCAACTGAATATTTGCCTGTACTTCCGTTACCTGTATAATGCCCGATGCATATTTTGTTTTTCCGGTGTAGGCTATATTCAAAAAATAGGCTTGGGGCAATAGCTTATCAAAAACAAAACTTCCGTCGCTTATGGTAAAAGTTGTTTTAACCAGTTGCGAATCCTTTGCCCTGTACAGGAAAACATTGGCCCCATCAAGCACGGTTTTCTCATCTTTCACAACACCAGCAATGCTGCCCATTGTTTTTACTTGTGCATGGGCACTGGTAATAATACATAACAAAAAAGCAATAAAAGAGAAAGTGTGCTTAGCAGTGTGGCCGTACATAAAAATTTATTTATGCAGCATAAGTAGCACAAAGCAATGTTAACGGATTCTTTAATTGTATGAGTGGCTGATGTGCAATGTTTGATGGCGAATAACAATGACCATGTTTAAAACTGTAGCATCATTCAATTATTCAAGCGTTACCATTTCATGTTACGCTTCTTGATATAATCCCACCAAAGTATATATGCAGCAAGGGTTCTATGCGGTTTCCATGTTTCGGCAAGCAATAGTATCTCTTCTTTGGTTGCATGTTTTGGCAATTGCTTTACCTGTTTGATGCTGTTCATTAAAGCAATATCGCCTGTAGGAAAGCAGTCTGTCCTGTTCAATGCCATCATTAAAAAAACATCAACAGTCCAATCGCCAATGCCTTTTATTTTTTTGAGTTCGGTCCTTATGGCATCGTCTGTTTTTGTTGATAGGGACCCGATGTGCAACAACCCTTCAACAATTGCATTAGCCAAGCATCTTGCATACACCGTTTTCTGTCTGCTGAAATAACATGCCCGCAGTTCTTCATCCGTTAGTGACAGTATCTTATCAGGTGTCACCTCTCCAATCCTTTCTTTCAGTTTCAGCAAAGCCGCTTTTGCCGATGCCAGGGAAACCTGTTGTTCCAGAATAATGTGGATGAGTGTTTCAAAATTTGATGCACGGTTAAACAATGGCGGGTGGCCATGCTCCAAAATAATTTGGCGAAGCTCTTTGTCCTGCTTCGCCAAATGGTTACACAACTTTTTAAAGTTGCGGGTATTGAATGTCTGTATCGCCACTATGCTTTTTGCTTTGCTTTGAATTTGGCAATAAAATTCTTGCTGTAATCGCTCAATATCAGGCGTCCGCTTATGGCAGCACGCTCCTTTAGCAGGTCGTCCCAATGTTCAGTTCCTTGCCAGAATGTTTTCTTTAGTTCTTTCATGGCTTCGGGGTTTGATTTGGAGAGAGCTGTTGACAAACGTGTAATGCTGTCATCCATACCAGCAATATCATTGTGCAGTTCGGCAAACAGTCCTTTACGTCTTGCCCAATCTGCTGGTCTCCATAAATTGGCGTCTATCGTCAGTTGAGAAAAGGAACTCAACCCAAGTTTCCTTTCCACTGCTGGGCCTACCACAAATGGCCCGATGCCAACAGAGAGTTCGCTGAGTTTCACCTCTGCCCCTTCGCATGCAATAGCATAATCTGCTGCTGCTGCAAGCCCAACGCCACCACCAACACATTTACCATGCACCCTTGCAATAATCAGTTGCGGGGCCTTACGCATGGCATTGATGACATTTGCAAAACCGCTAAAGAATTTTGCACCTTCCGTTTCATTTTTTATGGAAGTGAGTTCATCAAACGATGCACCGCTACAAAAGACCTTATCGCCAGTTGAGCGAAGGATGATCACTTTGGTTTCGGGGTTGATGCTTTCGGCATGTATGTCTTTAGCCAATGCATCCAAAATTTTTCCGGGCAACGAATTGCTTTGCGGATGATGGAACTCGATTGTAACTATACCATGTTCCCTTTCAACTTTTACATAACCGTCTTTAATTTCTTCTATCATAATTTATTTTTTTCGCTAAGAGACTAAAAGAGAAAACGAGAGAAAGAGCATTACTACACTAAGAGATATCTTAAAGTCAACTTAGCATTTATTAATTTTATTCCTTTCCCCTATTATTGAATACCCTATGTATGCCATCCCTCATTAAATTGGTTTTAAAATTAAGCAGTATTCCATGTTTTAGATTCATTAAACTTAATTGTGTACTCAATTGTTTAAAAAATACCGGATTCAAATCATAAGCACATTTAATCTCCACTATTATTTTATCTACCACAAGTAAATCTAACTTATAGGCATCCTTAATATACAACTCTTCATAAACAATGGGCATCAATAATTGCCTTTCCGCTTTAATATTGCGTTTGTTGAGTTCGTACATCAAGCATTCTTCATATACTCTTTCATAGCAACCCGGCCCAATAACCTTATGAATCTTTATTGCGGCATTAACAATGATTCCTGTAACAGTATTATTATCCATGGCATGTTTTTTACTCTGTAAAAAGTGTAAACACATTCATGGTTAGCTGCAGATAAACTAAACACATTAACAAACCCCCTTTTCTCTTTAACCTCTTAGCCCTTGTATTTAACCATCGTTAAAATCGTTGCAATACCAATCAGTTCATCTGTTTCGTCAAACATTTCTACCAGCCATTTTACAATGCCTTTGGCAAGGTCGGTTTCTTCTTTCTTCTCCTGCCGCAGTTTTTCTTTACAAGTAAATTTAATATAAATCTCTGCACCTGGATATACGGGTTTGGTAAAACGTAACTCGTCAATACCATAGTTTAACAATACAGGGTTTTTCTCGTAACTGTCCACAAACAAGCCAGCAGCGGCACTCATGATAAAATAGCCGTGTGCCACTTGTTTTTCAAACATCGTTCCATTAAAATCGGTTTCTTTTAAATGGGCATAGAAATGGTCGCCACTCAAATCGGCAAACCGGTCAATATCCTCAGCGGTAATCAATCTTTTTTCCGTGATGAGTTGGTCGCCAATATGCAGTTCTTCAAAATATTTGGTAAAGGGATGCGGTCCACCAAGATTGCCTTTTGCATTGGGCTGGTACACATTGCTTACCGCAGTAATCATTGTTGGGCTACCCTGAATGGCCACCCGTTGCATATAATGTTTTACGCCACGCATGCCGCCCATTTCTTCTCCGCCACCTGCACGCCCCGGGCCACCATGTACCAACAATGGCAAAGGTGAGCCATGACCGGTGCTTTCTTTGGCACATTCATTATTCAATACCAGTATCCTGCCATGATATGCCCCTGCACCCAATACATATTGTTTGGCTATGGCTGGCGACGCAGTAACAATGGAGCTTACCAGCGAGCCCTTACCTAACTTTGACAGGGCTATCGCTTCATCCATATTCCTATATGGCATCAAAGTGCTTACGGGGCCAAACGCTTCCACTTCATGCACTTCTTTTGAAGCAAATGGGTTTTCATTCAACAGCAATATGGGCGATATAAAAGCACCTTTGCCAGCATCGGCATCAACCAGTTCCACACTATCCAATGAACCATAAATAATTTGCGACGATGCAAGTAACCGTTGCACCTGGCCCATTACTTCTGCCTTTTGGCTTTGGCCAGCCAATGAACCCATCCTTACCGTTGGGTTTAGCGGGTTTCCAATGGTTGTTTGTGCCAACGCCTTACCAAGGGCAATCTGCACATCTGCTATCTTGTTTTCAGGAACGAATATCCTGCGTATGGCCGTACACTTCTGTCCACATTTTGTTGTCATTTCCTTCCGCACTTCCTTTATAAAAATATCCCACTCCGGCATGTCGGGTGTTACATCATCGCCCAGAACAATGCAGTTCAAGGAATCTGCTTCCATGGTAAACGGCACGCTTTCTTCCAGTATGCGTTTACCACTTTTTAACATTAAGCCTGTTGATGCGGAACCTGTAAACGTAACAATATCCTGGCTGGTAACATGCTCCAACATATCGCCTGCACTACCACAAAGTAGTTGCAATGCCCCTTTGGGCAGGATGTTGGAAGCTATGATTTCCTTTACCACAGCTTCGGTTAAATAGGAAGTAACTGTTGCAGGTTTCACCACTGCTGGAACACCCGCCAACAGGTTCACGGCAATTTTTTCCAGCATGCCCCATACCGGAAAATTGAATGCATTGATATGGATGGCAACGCCTTCTTTGGGTACAAGCAAGTGATGGCCCATAAAAGTATTTTGTTTGCCTAACGGATGGTATTCCCCATCCAGGCAATAAGGCTCATCAGAAAATTTCCTGCGTAATGATGCATAGGAAAACAGGTTGCCGATACCGCCTTCAATGTCCACCCAACTATCGGCTTTTGTGGCCCCTGTTTGATAGGAAGTCTGGTAGAATTTATCAAGATGGCTCCTTAAATGCATGGCCAATGCCTTTAACATTAAACCACGCTCATGAAAAGTCATGTTGCGTAAAACACTGCCATTTTCCCTTGCATAGTTCAGTATGGCTGCAAAGTCGAGCCCTTTGGTAGAAGCGGTTGCAATGGCATTACCATTGACTGCATTATACAATGTCTGTCCGTCACCATCGCCTGTTATCCAGGAACCGAGTATATAATTTTCCAGCTTGTCCATATCAATCGTTATTGAGGTAGCAAAGCTAACGATTGGTAGGTTTTGAAAATGGGTAAAAAGAAAATTGTAACTTAGATTCTTAAAATGAAAGTTATGAGTGTAGCGGAAATGAAAAAAGCAATTCACGAGAAAATAGAAATACTTAACAATGAAGCAGCATTGAAAGAAGTATTAGAGCATATTGAAAAACTTAATCAAGATAAAAAAAAGGTCTATAACCTTGCTCAGCATTATCCAGAAATCAGTCGCCAATTTGATGAAACATTAAAAAAATTGGCACAGTGATTTTATTGGAAGACATTCTCAAACTTCATGATTTTTCTATCCAACAATATGGAGGTGCCAGTGGCATAAGAGATATAGGATTATTAGAATCTGCTATTGCAAGACCATTTCAAACATTTGATGGAGGAGATTTATATCCAACAATAATAGAAAAGGTTGCCGCCCTTGGCGAAAGCCTTATCATTAATCATCCCTTTGTTGATGGTAATAAGAGAACAGGTGCCGCTTGCAATGGCAACCTTACTAAAAGCAGAAAATATACAATTAGCTATTGATGATCTGGACTACCACCCTTTTATAATTTCTATTTCTACAGGCAAAATCAGTTTCGCTCAAATTGTTGAATGGCTAAAAAACAATACTGCAGCTATTTAACAACAAACCTGAACACAATCTCCCCATTTGTTTTTTCATCGCTTTGCATGTTCAGGGTATATTCTTTTTTGTTAATGGTGATGACCATATAAGCCGTATTCGGCGGCACTTTGCCCAGGTTTTCCGCAAAAAGCACAAGCCTGTTCTCTGGCAAGCTTCTATCCAGTACTATCCTAAATGTTGTGGCAGAAGCTTTCAGCAACTGGTGCTCCGCTATCAGTTTGCCATTCAGGAAAAGGGCAACCGAATCGCCATCAATTTCACCCACATCATACAGATCAATTTTCACCGAATCGGCATCGGCAATAATTTCCTTGAACAGTTTATTTGTTCTTTCTGTAACCGTCTGGGTTATAGTTGCAGTAGTTGTTAACGAATCTTCCTGTTTTACTCCAACAGGTACTGGCTGCACAGCAACGTAAGCGTTATTTGTTCTTGGCCGGCTAAACACAATGTTGCTGTCCAATATAATATGTGGGTCCGTTTCATTCAATACCAATGTCAAATATTCCTTTGTGCTATCAAATGTATAGTTCCATTTATACTGGTTGCCATCTTTCATATTGGCCCGGTCGCCGGTTACAGAAGAACTCAGGTTTTCTGTATGAAGAGTTAATACCTGCCTAGCCATATCTACTTTTCCAAACAAGTTAAAACCCATATAAGTGCTCTTCCAGGAGAAAAATGATTTTATCTTGCCCTCCAACGACTTCATTTTCTTGTTGATAGTTATTTCATAAGCCCTGTCCACCGTCCTGTTTTTTAAAGTACTGGTCCTTGTTGTTGCAGAAACCCAATTACCACTAATGTCCTGTGCAGACGCACCGACAGCAACCACAACAACCAAACGGAACAGCAACCATTTTTTCATTCCATGAAAATACGGTTCAGTATGCAAAAAAGCGATGCAATATGGGCAATATTTACCCAATGTTCCATGCAGGATATATATGCACAAAGCCCAAAAGGCTAATGTGTATTTGGTAACAAAACAAAATTTATCTTAGCCACCTACAAAATTCAAACATGCAGTTCAATCGCCATAACCTCTCCAATCAGGATCTCATTTCTTTATACAAAGCCTTGCTGCTTCCCAGGATGATCGAAGAAAAAATGCTGGTGCTTTTACGGCAGGGAAAAATAAGCAAATGGTTCAGCGGCATTGGCCAGGAGGCAATTAGTGTGGGTACTACACTGGCTTTGCAAGATGACGAATGGATCATGCCCCTGCACAGGAACCTAGGTGTTTTTACCAGCAGAAAAATGCCTTTAAGCAAACTGTTCATGCAGTGGCAGGGCAATAAGGAAGGCTATAGCAAGGGCCGTGAAAGGAGCTTCCACTTTGGCACCAAGGAACATCATATATGTGGCATGATTTCGCATCTTGGCCCACAGTTGGCCATTGCGGATGGTGTTGCACTAGCTTACGCATTACGCAACGAACAAAAAGTGGCTGTTGCCTTCACAGGCGATGGCGGTACCAGCGAGGGTGATTTTCACGAAGCCTTAAACGTGGCCGCTGTTTGGAACCTGCCTGTAATTTTTATTATTGAAAACAATGGCTACGGCCTAAGTACCCCAACCAACGAACAGTACCGCTGCGAGAACCTGATTGACAAAGCAAAGGGCTACGGCATTGAAGGCGTGCAAATAGATGGCAACAATATTTTAAGTGTATATGATACCATTAAAGGTGTGAGGGACTATTGCATCAAGAACAAAAAGCCTTACCTGATTGAGTGCATGACTTTTAGGATGCGTGGACACGAAGAAGCAAGCGGTACCAAATACGTTCCCAAAGAGCTGTTTGAAGAATGGGGCAAGAAAGACCCCTTGACCAATTTTGAAGATTACCTGCTACAGGAAAACGTGCTCACCAGCTACTATGCTGCCGGCATACGCAACGAAGTAAAGGAGTACATAGAAACCGAGCTGGCCGAAGCATACAAGGCTACAGCCATAGTACCATCTGCCGAAGAGGAACTGGCCGATGTATATGCCAATAATACAGCAGATAATAGACAGTTGGCCGTTGTTGGAAACAAAAAATTAGGTGATGATGGTTTGTGGACCATTGACCACGGCCCATCAACCGAACTGCGTTTTATTGATGCCCTGAAACAGGGGTTGCAACAAAGTATGAAGCAACACGCCAACCTGGTACTGATGGGTCAGGATATTGCAGAATATGGCGGTGCATTTAAAATAACCGAAGGCTTTGTAGAAGAGTTTGGCAAGCAAAGGGTACGCAATACCCCGCTTTGCGAAAGTGCCATTGTGGGTACTGCATTGGGGCTTAGCCTCGAAGGTTTCAAAAGCATGATGGAAATGCAGTTCTCCGATTTTGCAACAGTGGGTTTCAATCAAATTGTAAACAACCTTGCCAAGATACATTACCGTTGGGGGCAAAATGCCGATGTGATAATACGCATGCCCTGCGGCGGCGGCGTTGGTGCGGGCCCCTTTCACAGCCAGACCAACGAGGCATGGTTCACCAAAGTACCGGGTTTAAAAGTGGTGTACCCAAGCACGCCACACGATGCAAAAGGTTTGTTGATTGCGGCAATCAACGACCCCAACCCCGTTATCTATTTTGAACATAAGGCATTGTACAGAAGTGTAACCGGGCCAGTGCCCGATGCCTATTATGAAATAGAAATAGGCAAAGCCAATACGGTACAAACAGGTAATGACATTGCCATTATTACCTATGGCTCTGGCGTGCATTGGGCATTGGAATATGCTGCGGCACACAAAAACATCAGCTTGGAAATACTGGACTTGAGAACATTGCTACCCTTGGACTATGATGCCATACAACAAGCCGTTGCAAAAACAGGCAAGGTTTTATTGCTGCACGAAGACACATTGATTGGCGGCATTGGTGGCGAGATAAGTGCATGGATAAGCGAACATTGCTTTGAACTATTGGATGCCCCTGTTATGCGTTGTGCAAGCATGGAAACACCCATTCCCTTTAATATGGACCTGGAAAAAAATTATATGGCCAAAGGAAGGCTGGGCGGGTATATAGAAAAATTGATGAAATACTAAACTCATATCAGATATAACAACAATTGTTACGCATATACTAAGTTATAAATAAATGTATTTTTATCACATGCGTTGGCTATTAAGTTGTTTGTTCATGTTCGCTTTGGCTTCATGCAACCAGCATGACACCAAAGCAAATGCCCGTTTAATCAATAACAAAAAGCCAATTGTTGTTTTACAAACATTGGGTAATATTTCAACTACCGATCTGGCATTTATACAAGACAGTATGCAGGCATTCTATCCTGTAACAACTGTTCTTGCAAAAGAAAAGCAGTCACCACCCCATGCATGGCATGCAGCAAGAAAGCGTTGGCGTGCAGACAGTATCATTGCATGGCTAAAAGTAAACACACCAGATAGTGTTAGGTTAACCGTTGGGTTGATGACAGATGATATATCTACCAACAAAGGCAATATAGCAGACTATGGCATCATGGGGTTGGGCTATCATCCTGGAAAAGCATGTGTTGTATCCACTTATCGGCTCACAAAAAACATCTATAGCAAGGAAACATTTAAACAACGATTGTTTAAAGTGGTGGCCCATGAAATGGGGCATAATTTCGGACTGCCACATTGCCCCAACCAGCATTGCATTATGGTAGATGCAGAAGGAAAAATGAAGCTGGATGGAGAACGGGATTTGTGCAATGACTGCAGGCAAAAACTGAAACAATTACTTTAGTTGCATAAACATACTGAAAGTAGTAATTAAAGAAAGCGAAGCGAAAACTGACAACGATTAATCATGCACCACCATTAATGGTATATGACTATGATAGGCCAACATCTTTACATGGCTTTTCTTAAATAGTTTTTCAAAGAAGCCGTGCTTTTTCGGGATGGTAATAATGAGGTCAACATGCTTGCTGGTTGCAAAATCATTGATGCCCTGCATGAAATCCTCGTTGTCCACAAAATGGTATTCGGGATACATGCCATCCAACAAACCATTCAGCATTTTTATTTCATGTTCCATTTCAGTTGAATAGCCTTCACCCGTATGGTTCACATGCAGCACCAATAGCTTTGCCCTGTTATTGTTCACAATTTTCTTAATGGCATCAATGGGCGTGGTTTCGATGATCTTTTTAAAGTCGCATGCAAACAATACATGCTGGTAAGGCGTATAAACTGCTCCATCGGGCACAATAATTACCGGTACCGTTGTTTGCCTAGCAATACTGATGGCACTGCTGCCAATCAATGTTTCTTCTATCTTATTGGCTTCTGTAATACCTGCGATTACTAAATCGGCCCCATACTTGGTACATGCATCCGCAACACCATCCGACAGTTCATTCAATTCGCAAAATGCATCCACTACAATATTAGTTTCCGAAACGGATGTCCGCACTTCTGCTGCAAACTGTTGAAGATTTTCCTCATTTGCCTGCTTGATGGAATCATAGTCTATCATCTGTACCACAGGAACAATCGGGTCGCCCGTAACAGGAATCTGGAATGCATGGTACAATACTATTTTCTTGACACTAAATGACTTGGCAAGCTGAATGGCATAAGCAATGGCATTCTTTGATGTTGACGTAAAGTCGGTAGGCAAAAGAATCGTATCCATACAATAAGTTTATGTACAAGGTAATGAAAACACCATGCCAATCACTGTTATTTTTTTTGCAACAAAAAAGCCTTGCCATTAATTGGCAAGGCCTACTATGTGTACTATTTATTCGTTTATAGATTTTCAATAATGCCCGCAATACCTTGGCCGCCGCCTACGCATGCAGTTACCATTGCGTATTTCTTGTTCAAACGTTTCATGTCGCCCAATGCCTGTATGGTCAGTTTTGCACCTGTACAACCCAATGGATGCCCCAATGCAATTGCACCGCCATTAATGTTTACAATATCATTGTTCAGCCCCAATTCACGTATCACAGCCAGGCTCTGCGATGCAAAGGCTTCGTTCAACTCAATCAGGTCAATATCATTCAAACTCATGTTGGCCTGCTTCAATACTTTTGGTATGGCCGCTACTGGACCAATACCCATAATACGTGGGTGCACACCTGCACTTGCACAGTTCACCAAACGACCAATCGGTTTCAGTCCCAGTTCATTTACCATACGCTCACTCATTACCACTACAAAAGCAGCACCATCGCTTGTTTGGCTGCTGTTACCGGCAGTAACGCTTCCACCCAATGCAAATGCAGGTTTCAGCTTTGCAAGCCCTTCCACTGTTGTATCGGCACGCAGTCCTTCATCCGTATCAACAGTATAGTTTCTTATTGCCTTTTTATTTTTCTCATTCAAATAAGTCTCTTCAACAGTAATGGGTAAAATGCCTGGTTTAAAATAACCTTCTTTAATGGCTATGGCAGCTTTCCGGTGCGAGTTGGCAGCAAACACATCCTGGTCTTCGCGGCTTACATTAAACTCTTTGGCTACCGCTTCGGCAGTCAGTCCCATGCTTAAATAATAATCAGGTTCATCTTTGGCAATGGAATAGGAAGGCACCGTTTTCCAGCCTGCTGTCGGCACAAGGCTCATGCTCTCCGTACCACCAGCAATAATGCATTCTGCCATGCCAGTCCTAATTTTTGCGGTGGCCATAGCAATGCTTTCCAAACCACTTGCACAGTAACGGTTAATAGTAATGCCCGGCACTTCTATACCCAATGCCTTGGCCGCAATGATCCTACCGAATTGTAGGCCCTGCTCCGCTTCGGGCACGGCATTGCCAACAATAACATCATCAATACGTTTATAATCCAGTTGGGGCAATGTGGCCATAATGCCCTTAATCACTTCTACCGCCAGGTCATCGGGACGATAAAAACGGAAACCGCCTTTTTTGCTTTTGGCAACTGCAGTTCTGTAACCGGCAACAATATATGCTTCTTGCATAAAATGGAATTTTGAGAACCAAATATAATAAAAAGTTGTTTATGCAACTATTTTTCAGGGGAATCTGTTTTTCCTCCTTCCACGGTTTTCCAGAGGTAAACGAAAGCTAACGGCTATAGTACAGTAAACCCGATTTTAAAACTAAATTTGTCCATCGACTGCTACCAATGGAGTTGGTTGCGTCATTCCCTGTCTATGAATTATAACCTCGAGATAAAAAAATTCATCTATAGCCAGTACGTATATACTGGGTTGCGAATAACTGCCGGGGTACTTATTCCGGGAATCATCCTGTACCATTACGATTTGTTGGTTGCCATGATGAGCATCCCGCTAGGGGCACTGTTTGTGGCATTGACCGACAATCCGGGGCCCAGGCACCACCGCATCAACGGCATGGTGGCAAGCATCATCATTAACTGCGTGGTGGTTTGTATAGCGGGGTTGAGCCATGGTTATCATTGGTTGATTGGTACGGAAATCATATTGTTTAGTTTGTTGTTTTCGTTGTTTGCCGTTTATGGCACAAGGGCCAACTCCATTGGGCTTATTGGGCTGATCGTATTTGTGATCAACGTGAACCAACTGCCGGGGCACAACAGCTTTTATGCAGCCTTGCACTTTACCATTGGTGGCACTTGGTATTTGATATTAAGTTTATTATCCAACACGCTACGACCTTACAAACCTGTACAGCAATTGCTGGGCGAAAGCCTGATAGAAGCTGGCAATTACCTGCATGGCAAGGCACTTTTTTACAGTAAGGATTTTAAAGGCGATGCCATCATGCAGCAGTTGATGCAGCAGCAGATAAACATACACAATGAGCAAAACGAATTGAGGGAAATCATTTTCAAGACGAGGAAGTTCCTAAAAGAAAGCACCAATACCGGCAGGAGGCTTACCATGATTTTCCTGGACAGCATTGACCTGTTTGAACGCATCATGACTTCGCAGCAGGACTATATTCAACTGCATAAGGAGTTTGATGGCACGGGCATTCTTGAAACCTACAAACAGCACATCAACATACTTGCCAATGCCCTGCACAATACTGGGCTTGCAGTGCAGGCTGGTTATGCCTATAAGAATGAAGCTGAACTGAACACTGCTTTTGAACAAAGCAACCTTGCATTTGTAACCTTGCGTAAGCAACAGTTAAATGCTGCCAGTGTAGAAGGTTTCATTAAGCTAAGACATATACTGCATAGCCTGCAGGACCTTACTGAACGCATCAAACGTTTGCAGACCTATACCAATTACCGCCAAAAAATAAGTAAGCAGATAACTAGTGAAGAAGTAAAGCATTTTGTGGAGCCATCCAAGTTCGATATGCATTTGCTGTTGTCAAACATCACCGTCAAGTCTGCCTATTTCCGCCATGCTTTGCGTTTGTCCATTGCGTTGATAATTGGTTACATTGTTTCGCTTGCATTTGCATTGGGGCATGGCTATTGGATATTGCTGACCATTGCTACCATTGTAAAACCTGCTTATAGCCTTAGCAGGCAAAGAAACATTCAGCGTGTTGCGGGCACCATGATCGGGGCGGCACTGGGTTTCCTCATCCTGTATTTTGCCAAAACCAATACACCTATCTTTATTGCCATGCTGTTGGCCATGATTGTTGCATACAGCTTTCTACGCCTGCAATACCTGGTAAGCACAGCAGGCATAACTTTGTATGTATTGCTCAATTTCCATTTTTTGTACCCGGGCAATTTGGGCAGTGTGTTAAGCGATAGGATACTTGATACGGTTATTGGTTCGGCCATTGCTTTTGTATGCTCTTATTTTATTTTACCGGCCTGGGAGCATGAGCAGATCAACGGTTTGGTAACGGCATCGCTTAAAGCCAACAAAGCCTATTTCAATGTAATTGCAGACATGTTCAGTATCAAAAAATTGGACATGCTTAAATATAAACTGGCACGTAAGGAAGCATTTGTATCGTTGGCCAACTTCTCGGGTGCAGTGCAAAGAATGCTGTCGGAACCGAAGAGCCAGCAACTGCACCTGCAACAGTACCATCAATTGGTGACCACCAGCCACATGCTTACTTCCTATATTGCTTCACTGTCGTACTATGCACAGCAATATGGTGAAAAGTACGGTGGCAGCGATTTTGAGCCGATGGCCAAACAGGTGAACCACCAGTTTATGTATGCCGAAACCTTGCTGGAAGACATAAGGACCGAAAACGTTTTTGTTGCCGGTAAATTTCCGATGAACAAAAAAGTGCAACAGTTACTTACGCAAAGAAAGAGCGACTTGGAGGCAGGTTTTGAAAGTGATGAACTGACCGTACGCAAGCAGTTATCTGAAATGAAAACAATTACGGACCAGTTTCAACTTATCAATTCCATTATTGGCGATGAAATAAAAATATTGGAACAGATAAAGGACTGATGCCATGACCAGTTTTTAACAGACAGGATTGTCCCTTCCCCTATTTTAAGTTTTTTTAAATATTATAGCCACTATTTTGTTGCCAAAATATGCAACATGAAGAATTGCTTACTGGTTATAATTATCGGCTGCTTTATCAGTAGCTGCTCGCATCAATTGGCACCTGAAGGCCATTTTCAGGACACACCTGTAATTGCAGATGGCAGTACCAGCGACTGGAGCCTGCCCTTGCGTTTCAGCAACGAGAAACATACATTACAATACATGGTAACCAACGACGACCAGAATATTTATGTATGTGTGCTTAGTAAGGACAATGCTACGCAAATGAAAATATTGAAGGATGGCATGGCAGTTTATTTTGATCCCAAAGGCGAGAACAATAAAAAAATGACCCTTCTTTTTCCCGTAAAGAAAGGCGATGATATTGCAAACGAGAATGCAGGTTTAAACAAGAATGCCGTAAAGCATCAATTACTGACAGAATCCGATTTTTATGATGTGGCCGGTTTTGCTAATATGGAGAATGGCTTGTATGGCCTGAAAGATGCCAAGAGCAACATGCATGTGGCCATAAAGCTGGACAAGGATAGCGGGCTTGTTTATGAAGCCATAGTACCCATTAAAAATGTGTTGGGCTCTGAACTTACAGCCAAGAAAGCCAACAAGAATTTTAGTGTGGGTATTGAAATTAACGGTGCCCTAAAAAAGGTGAAGACAATGGTATCGCAAAACACCAATACATCCACCAACATGGGCAGAAGCATGCTTCCACATAGCAATGGCATGCGAGGCATGAATGGTATGAACGGCATGAACAATAGTGGCAGGCAGAAAATAGCTCCCGTACAAAAAGAGAAGACAGTTACCAAGGAAGACAATAACTGGTACCAGTTTCATTTAGTGTATAAAAAAGAAGGGGCATAAGCCCCTTTCTTTTTTACTGCAATTGTTTATTCAATTGAGAGTTTCAGTTTGTTCCTTAAATCGTTTAGCAGTGGGTATTGTCCTGCCAGGTGCTCAAATTTCTGGCGGCTGTTCAAGGCAAGGTGAATGGGCAGTTCCTGTTTTTCTTCCGTATCAATCACCACTACGGTCAATGTGATACTGCGGTTTTTGAAAGCCGTTTGTATATGATCGGCAAGCATCATCTTTTCCTGCTCCACAAATTTCTGTTGCGTTAACGCATTTACGGATACCATAAATCTTATATCATCCACTATTTCCAGCTTTGCAATGCGAAAAGTACCAATGGTTGAGTTTTTGCCGCCTTGTTTCTGCATGATTTCAATATACTCATCCCAGCACTTGCGTAGCTTTTCCATGTTCAGCAGTTCGGCTTCTTCTACCTGTATCACATTGTATTGGTCGCCTGCTTTTTCTCGCAGCACATCCAGCAGGCTTTTCTTTGGCCCGTTTGATGAAGTGGTAGGGAATTTGGAATTTGGAATTTGTGCGGCAATACCTGATGCAAGCATTGTGTTGCCAGATACAGGTTGCTGGTTACTGGTTACTGGTTGTCGGTTGCTGGTTTCTTGAGACTTGAAGCTTGTTGCTTGTACCTTGTTGCTTGAATCTTGATTCTTGTTGCTTGTACCTTGTTCCCTGTTGCCGGTATTTTCAACATACAATTTGGCTTCGGTGGTTTTTGCCTGTGCCTTTATCTGTACTGATGGAACGGGTTTAAAACGGATAGCTACCGGACCATCAACCCGTTTTTTTTTTGCTATGCCGCCTGCGTCATTTATGGAAAGTTCAATGGCCTGTTGCAAGAAATTGAGTTTGATCAAAGTCAGTTCAACATGCAGGCGTTTGTTGCGTGCCATTTTAAAATTGATTTCCGCATCGTTCAAAATATTCAATGCACTTACCAGGTACGATGTGTTGGCACTGGCAGCAGTGGCCAGGTATTTGGGTTGCATGCCTTCCACAACATCCAGTAACTGGGCGGCACGGGCATCTTTGCAAACGAGTATGTTCCTGATAAATTCGGCAAAGCCGTTCAGCACCAGGTCGCCTTCAAAACCCTTGCGGTTTATTTCATCAAACAATAGCATGGCCCCTGCCATATCCTGTTGCAGCAGGCAGTCCAGCATCTTGAAATAATAGTCGTGGTCGAGTATGTTTAAATGTTCAAGTGTGTTGGTATAGTTTACTTCGCCATTGGTAAAGCTTACAATTTTATCCAAGATGCTCAAAGCATCACGCATACAACCTTCGCTTTTTTGTGCTATGATCTGTAGCGAGGCCTTGTCTGCTTTTATTTCTTCCTTGTCAACAATTTCCTGTAGGTGTTCTACGGTATCGTTGGTAGTAATGCGTTTAAAGTCGAATATCTGGCAACGGCTCAATATGGTGGGCAGTATCTTGTGTTTTTCCGTAGTAGCCAAAATAAAGATGGCATAGCCGGGCGGCTCTTCCAATGTTTTTAGAAAAGCATTAAAGGCACTGGTACTTAGCATGTGTACCTCATCCACAATATATACTTTGTATTTACCGGCCTGTGGTGCAAAGCGTACCTGTTCTACCAAGCTACGTATATCGTCAACCGAGTTGTTGCTTGCAGCATCCAACTCGTGTATGTTCATGGATGAACCCGCATCAAACGAAACGCAACTGTTGCAGGTGTTGCATGCTTCGCCATCGGGTGTCTTGTTTTCGCAGTTGATTGTTTTTGCCAGTATTCTTGCACAGGTGGTTTTACCCACGCCTCTTGGTCCGCAGAACAAAAAAGCATGTGCCAATTGGTTGTTGCGGATGGCATTTTTTAGTGTAGTGGTTATATGTAGTTGCCCCACAACTGTATTGAAGTTCTGTGGGCGGTATTTCCTTGCTGATACAATAAACTTATCCATACGGTTTGCAAGATAGCCAATAGCTGATAGCCTTTGGCCATTAGCTGTTAGAGAATTTTTGCACAATTGGTTGCGGCAATTATTGTTGCAGAGGCTGAAGCATTTACATAGATGTGGCTAAAAGATTTTCCGCTTTTCAGCAATGTTTGCCCATGCCTATTGATTGGATACAATTGCCCGTTAGTACGGTTGCCGGGTATCATCCGTAAGCCGATGGGTGCGACGCCACGGAAGGCGAAGTTTGCAATACTGCCCAGCAAAAAATTAATTGTATTCCATTACCGGATGCCTTTCAAATTCATGTTTATTGTTGAAGATGTAGCGGTAAGTAACCATCCGGCGGTTTTGGTGGCCGCCAAGGCTTTTGTAGATGTTTACCATACGTGGGTTCCAATCGCCGGCCCAGCCCATTTCGTAGTTGTCGTACCAGCCCTTGAACTGTATAAGGTTGCCACAGGCCTGGATCAGGAAACTGTCTATGCCCAATGCCTGGTATTTGGGAACAACACCAAATGCAAGCCCGGTAAGCTTTTTGCACTTGCCCGTTTTTTTCATGTACAACAAACGGAGTTTATTAATTAGGTTGAGCTTGCCGTTGAAATGTTTGAAGTATTGGTTTACATCGGGTATGTTGATGAACATGGCAATGGGTTCTTCTTTGTAATAGGCAAACCAGACCACTCGTTCGTCCATAATGGGTTTCATGGTGTTGAACAGTTTAATGATCTGTTCCTTGGTTACTTCTTTTGCCTCGCCATGCTGTGCCCATGCTGCGTTATAAACGGTTGCAAAATCGTTGGCGTATTTATCCAGTTCCTTTACGCTTATATGCTTTGCTTCGTAGCCGGCTTTGGCAGCAAATTTTGCATAACGCTCTTGAAAGCGTGGCGGCAAAGGATCATCCACCACCATTTTGTACCAGTATTGGTTATAGTAATTCTGGAAACCATAGCCGTTAAACAAAGCTTCGTAATAATCGGGGTTGAAAGGCATGCCATATACGGGTTCATCGTCAAACCCTTCGACTAACAGTCCCCACCATTTGTCGCGGTCACCAAAGTTTATTGGGCCATCCATTGCTTCCATGCCCTTGCTTTGCAGCCATTGCTTTGCGGTATCGAACAAAAGATTGGCAGCCTCCTGGTTGTTGATGCATTCAAAAAAACCGGCACCGCCTGTTGCATATTCGGTTCCCTTATTCACGTATTTGCTGTTGGTAAAAGCAGCAATCCTGCCAATCAGTTTTCCTGCACCGTCTTTCAATATCCATCTTTTTGTTTCGCCGTATTTGTAATTCTTATTTTTTGATGGGTTGAATACATCGTTTATCTCGTTATCAAGTGGGCGTATATAAGCAGGGTTATGTTGGTTCATCAGCACCGCTACTTGTATGAAATCCTTTTCGGTGGCTGCATTGGTTACTTCAATAATGTTCATGGCACAAAGCTTTATTGCACGAATTAAAATGAAATAGATGAAATAACAAGGGATTGATTTGGCATAAATGGCTTATGTAGTTTGAGGACCATTAAGCTCAAGCCGCATGGCTTCGTACTTGCAACGGCACGCCATTCGCCGCTTTGAAAAAATATCGCAAACGATTTTTTCAATCATGCAAGCATGACCGAGCCGACAGATGTGCCTTATGCAAGTACTGATGTAAGTTTCGGAGTTTTAAAGAAGAAATGACGGGGCTGTTGACTATAAGCTTTAAATCCCCTGTGAAGCAGGAAATTGGATTCAATCCCTCTTATTAATCCGTTCCATCCATTTCATCTGTGTGCCAATAGCTGCATCAATGGTTCGTCAACAAAGTGGCTGCAACCACGCCTGCTGTTTCTGTTCTTAACCTTGTATTGCCCAAGGTTACGGGTTGATAGTTTTGGGCAAGTGCCAATTGTATTTCATCGGGAGTGAAGTCGCCTTCGGGACCAATCAATATCTGTATGTTATTGCTAAGAGCCAATTGTTGGATAGCTGTTTTCTTGTCTTCTTCGCAGTGGGCAATGAGTTTTGTTTCGTGGTTTGCCGTTTTGAAAATATCTGCAAAGGCAATGGGTTCAGGCATCACAGGCAAATAGGTCTGCCTGCTTTGCAGCATTGCGGCTACCAGTATATTGTTCATCCTGTCGAAACGGAAATGCTGCCTTTCTGTTCTTTTGCAGATCAACGGAACGATCTCGCTTATACCAATCTCTGTTGCTTTTTCCAGGAACCATTCAAAACGGGTGGTGTTTTTTAGTAGGGATATTGCAATGGAAAGGTTTAAGGTTGGAGGTTTAAAGTTTGAAGTTTCAGTAATATTTACGGTGCAGTGTTTTTTGTCTGGCTGCACAATGAAAGCGGTAAACAGGTTGCCTTTTCCATCGGTTAGTTGCAACTGTTCGTCCGCCTTCATACGAAGTACCTGAATGCAGTGCTTGCTTGTTTCTTCACTCAAGGTGAAGAGGGCATTACTTGCATTGATTGTTGGTTCGTAGAAATAAGGAAGCTGCATGTTTGATGAATGGTTTTACCCCTTAAGGCATAAAGTTGACATCCCATTTTGTTTGGGCCATGTTATGTACTAAGTTACTTGTTTATTGTACAGTATAGGTGCTTAAAAATAGAACCATTGCAGTAGTGCGTCGGGGAATACACCCAATATGATGATGATGGCACTCATTATCAGTAAGCCAATCTTGAAGCCTTGGCTTATTTCTTCTGTTGTTTCTGCATTGCCTTCTTTAAAGTACATGGCCTGTATTACCCGGAAGTAGTAGTACACACTAACTGCTGCAAAGATTACGGCAATAACAATCAACCAAATGGCCGATGAGCCGCCTGCCTTCATTACGGAAGCGAGCATCCAGTATTTGGCAAAGAAACCTGCGGTTAATGGAATACCCGCCAGTGAAAGCAGGAATACTGTATTTGCAGCCGCTAGTAAAGGTTGTGTCTTTGCAAGGCCATTATATCCGTCGAATGTGTAGTCCTTCATTTTAATCAAGATGGCAAAAATGCCTACCGTAGCAATGCTGTATGCAACAGCATATAGGAGGATGCCTTCTTTTGCCATATCGTTCCTGCTGTACAAGGCAAACAGCATGAAACCGGCCTGTGCAATACTGGAGTAGGCTAGCATGCGTTTTACGCTTTGCTGAAAAACAGCGGTAACGTTCCCTATCAGTAAAGTGGCTACAATGGTTAGTACGAGTAGCATTTTCCAGATGGATTCCATTTCATCGGCCCTGCCTTCGAACAGGTGGATGAAGGCAATAAAGCCCGCAGCCTTTACAATGGTGGCCATGAATGAAGTGAATACACTGGGAGCACCATCGTACACATCCGGTGTCCAGAAATGGAATGGGGCTGCCGATACTTTGAAGAGCAATGATACGAATACGAATATCAACCCGATTACTTCCAGTATAGGGGCACGTTGCTGCACACCATTGCTGAGTTGCCTGGCAACAGGTGCTTCTATACCAAACGAGCCCGTTGCACCATATAGCAGGGCTATACCCATTAGCATCAAGCCTGTGGAGAACGCCCCCATCAAAAAATATTTCAATGAGGCTTCGTTGCTTTTGAGGTTCTTTTTATCTGAGCCCGTGAGGATGTATAATGGAATGGAGAGTATCTCGATACCCAAGAACATCATGAGCAGGTTGTTGAAGGCAGACAGTATGGAAACACCGCAAAGCACAAAAAATATCAATGCAAAATATTCTGCGGGGTAGTTGCCCACTTTTACAATGTCTTTGCCGCTCAGCAGCACGTACAGCAAGGTTGCAGTGATGGCAATGGTGTTGAAGAACTGCCCGAATTTGTTGAAGGCAAGCATTTCGTGCAGGTCCATGGATATGGAGAAACAGCCATACGTATCGCATAGGTTGCCCAACAATAGAATTACGAGGCAAACCAGTGCTGTAGAAACAATGGCATGTTTGCTTTTAATAACGATGCCGCTAAACATCATTACCACACCAAGTAAAGCCGAAAGAATGATTGCATTCATATGATGACCTTAACCCCAAAGGGAGTTTTATTTTTAAATTAATGTACGCTTATAATAGCTTTTACCGTATCGTTTGTGAGGTTGATCAATGGTTGCGGGTACACGCCCAATACTATGATCATCACTGTCAATACCACCAAAGCCAACTGTACATTGCCACTTATTTCTTTTGCATTTTCTGTTGCAATTACAGTGTTGCCGTAAAATATTTTCTGTACCATGTTCAATGTGTAAACGGCACCCAGTATAATGCTGATACCTGCCACTGCTGTTACATATACATTGAATTGGAATAAGCCATTGAACATTAGGAACTCGCCCACAAATGCATTGGTTAGTGGCAGTGCTATGTTTGCAAAGGCCATTATTACCAGCAGTATTGCCAGCGTAGGGGCTTTTTGTGCAAGGCCCCCCAGCTCGCTGAACTTTCTTGTGCCCAGTTGCTGTTCTATTGCGTTGGCCACTATCCACAGGCCAATTACATTGATGCCGTGGTTGAACATCTGTACCATTACACCTTTTAGCCCGATTGCATTGCCGGCAAATATTGCTGCAGCCATTAACCCAATGTGTGCAATGGATGAGTAGGCAATAAGGCGTTTTATATCGTCTTGCTTAATGGCAATCAATGAGGCGTAAATCATACCGATAACAGACAGTACCACAATAAAATGGCTGTAGTATTTGGTTGCTTCCGGGAAAATGGGAACGAGCCAGCGTACCACTGCAAAAATGCCCATTTTTACCATGATGCCGCTTAGTACCATTGTTGTTGCGGTAGGCGACTGTTCGTATGCATCTGGCTGCCAAGTGTGGAATGGAAATATCGGCATCTTGATGGCAAATGCAATGAACATGAGCCAAAAGATACAGTTCTGTTGCTCGCTGGATAATTGCAAAGCATAAAAATCTTTGATGGCAAAACTGTGTGCAGGTGTCTGAAAGTAGAGGTACAGGATTCCTACCAACATCAATAAGGAGCCGATAAATGTATAGATGAAGAATTTGAAAGTGACTGCAATCCTTTTTTCACCTCCCCATTTGGAGCAGAGGAAGTAAACAGGTATCAATGCAAGCTCCCAGAAAAAATAGAACAACAAACAGTCTGTTGCAACAAATACACCGGTAAGCCCGGCCTGTGTCAACAGCATCAATGCATAGAAGCTGCCTGAATCTTTATAATTGTTCTTGGAAGTTGCCAGAAAAATGATGGGGAAGGAAACTGCTGTCAGCAGGCACAGCATTTTGCCCATGCCATCCATACCTACAGAAAACCTGCTGCCAACACTGGTTAGCCATGACGTATCGTAAGTAAGGTGTGCAGGCTGGTTGTATAGGAATATACCACCCAACGCCACCAATAACGTAAGTATTGATGAAGCCAAAGCCCATGCTTTACCCCCGTTTTCTCCCTTCATGAAGAAAGAAACCAATCCGGTAATTAACGGAAGCAATATCAGTAATACAGGAACCATATAATTGTTTGCCTATTTCTTAATTAAAAAATTTTGCCAATCATTCTAAGTATGGTGGTATCATAAAACCAAATAAGTATAAATACAACGATACCCAGTACCATAATCAAAATATAATTGCCTACCAGCCCGCTTTGCAGCAACCTCAATTGGCGTGAGCTATAGTTTACCAGTTTGCCCACTCCGTTCACAATGCCGTCGATACCGCTTTTTTCAATAATGTTTTTCAGGAAGGTGGCTATGGCATTCAGGGGCCTTACTACAATGGCATCGTATAGTTCGTCTATATACCATTTGTTGGCCAGCACTTTTCCAAAGCCGTTGGCATCGTTCAGTTCGGGTTTCTTGCTGTACCTGCCTATTGCAAAAGCAATTGCCAATGCAGCCAGTATTACCGATGCAGCCATCAATCCAAATTCTACATTGTGTTCAATATGGTGTTCGTGTTCCGTTGTTAGTATGGGCGATAAAAAGTGGTGCAATTCATGATGTCCACCCAGTATTTCCGGCACGCCTACCATGCCGCCCAATACACTCAATATGGCTAGAACCACTAAAGGAATAGTCATTGCAGAAGGCGATTCGTGCAAGTGGTGTTCCTGTTCGTGCGTACCCCTGAACTGCCCAAGGAAAGTTGTTGCATACAGGCGGAACATATAGAAAGCCGTAAGTCCTGCTGTTACTACGCCTACGCCCCAGTAAATAGGCGATTCAGCATAGGCGGCAGCCAGTATTTCATCTTTGGAGAAGAAGCCGCTGAATGGCGGGATACCTGCAATTGCCAAACAACCTAATAAGAAGGTGATATGTGTTATTGGTAATTTTTTCTTTAGGCCACCCATCATTCGGATGTCTTGTTCATGGTGCATGGCATGTATTACCGAACCAGCCCCCAAGAACAATAATGCTTTGAAGAAAGCATGCGTCATAACATGGAATACGGCACCGGTATATGCCCCAACACCCAAGCCTAAAAACATATAGCCCAATTGGCTAACGGTTGAGTAGGCCAATACTTTTTTAATGTCGTTTTGTTTAATGGCAATAGTTGCTGCAAACAAAGCCGTAGCCAAACCAATAATTGCTACTAAGTGCTGCGTAAATGGAGCCAGACTATACAATGCATTGCTACGTGCAATCATGTATATACCGGCAGTTACCATGGTAGCAGCATGTATCAATGCAGATACCGGTGTAGGGCCGGCCATCGCATCGGGCAACCAGGTGTATAAAGGTATCTGTGCAGATTTACCCATTGCACCTACAAACAGTAAAGTGGTAATGACTGTTGCATCGAATTTGCTTAAGTGTGCTGCATTGGCAAACACATCGGCGTAGTTGGTTGTGCCCAGTCTGGTAATGATCCAGAATACGGCTAACAGAAAACCAAGGTCGCCAATACGGTTCATTACAAAGGCTTTTTTAGCAGCGTAATTGTAGTTCTCGTTTTTGAACCAGTACCCAATCAATAAATAAGAGCAAAGTCCCACACCTTCCCAACCAATGAACATGATTACATAGTTGGCTCCCAGTACAAGCAGTAACATGGAGAACACAAACAGGTTGAGGTAAGCAAAGTACCTACCAAAATGCTGCGGCTCTTCTTCATGCATGTAAGAAGTGGAGTATAGGTGTATCAGGAAACCGATACCGGTTATGATCAATAGGAAGAGGGATGAAAGCTGATCGACCTGGAATGCAAAAGCAATTTTAAAACTTTCTACATCAATAAAATTGAAATAGGAAACAACACTGCCGCCATGTGCTTTTACATCAAAAAACAGTACTAGGCTCACCACAAAAGAGGCCAGTATTGCACCGCTGCCAATAATACCTATTAAGGATTTTGATAAGGACTTACGCCCCAAGCCGTTGATAAGGAAACCTATCAATGGAAACAGTGGAACGAGGTAAACCAATTTGCTCATAAGTTATTTATAAGTAGGAAGTAGAAGGTAAGAAGTACGGAGTAATATGCCCCGTAATCAAAACATATCTGCTTCTAATTTTTCAATCTGTTTAAAAAATTCACATCTACCGAATGGGTGTTCCTGTACAGCATTACTATGATTGCAAGGCCCACACTTACTTCTGCTGCTGCAACTACCATGATAAAGAATACAAACAGTTGCCCATCTATACCAACGGTTGATGCTTTATCGGTTGCATAGGCAACACCATGGTGCATTTTTGAAAAAGCCACCAATAACAGGTTCACTGCATTTAGCATCAGTTCAATGCACATAAAAACAATGATGGCATTGCGGCGTACCAGTACACCAATGATACCAATGCTGAACAAAGCCAATGCTAAATAGATATAATATTGTATAGGCATATAAAACCAAGTTTCAAGTTTCAAGTTTCAAGTTCAAGTCGTAACAACTTGTGCCCTGCTTCCTGTTACTTGTGTCTTTTAAAAATCAATCTTTCTTTCCAATAACAACTGCACCAACCATAGCACTCAAAAACAGTACGCTGCTTATTTCAAATGGTATTACATAGTTGCTGAACAGTGCCTTACCCAATGTGCCAATAAGGCCAATGCTCCCTTCTTTCATCAGGGCAGTTTTACCTGCCAGTTCCCTTGATACGGATTGGGCATTGAAAATGACATTGCATGTACTTACCAGAAAACACCCGCCAGCAATTACACCGGTCAGTTTCATCCACACATTTTTTTGCTGTTCGGTTTCTTTGTTCAGGTTCATTAACATTACCACAAAAAGGAACAGTACCATAATGGCACCGGCATATACAATAAGGTTAACAATTGCCAGGAACTGTGCATTCAATAAAATATAGTGACCAGATATGGCGAAGAAAACCAGTATCAGCCATAGAATGCTATGTATAGGGTTTTTACTTACCACTACCATCATGGCACTTACCAGTGCCAGTGCACTTAAAAACCAGAATAATATATGTGTTATGTTCATTTTTAAAATTTGCTAATTAGCACATTATTTAGTTCAGGCCTTTTGCTTTTGCCAGGTCGCCTGCTGCTGTTACCGGGTTTGGAATCAATAAATTGTCCTTGCCATAAATAAAGCCCTTACGGTTAAAGTTGGACGGGGCAAAAGTTTCGCTTAAATAAATGGCATCTTTAGGGCAGGCTTCTTCGCAAAGGCCACAGAAGATGCAACGCAGCATGTTGATTTCGTATTTGGCTGCATACTTTTCTTCGCGGTAGAGGTTCTCTTCGCCCGGAAGACGTTCAGCCGCTTCCATGGTAATGGCTTCTGCCGGACAGGCCACAGCACATAAGCCACAGGCAGTGCAGCGTTCACGCCCTTCTTCGTCCCTGTTCAATACGTGTAAGCCCCTGAATACGGGACTGAATTCCCTCTTTTTTTCAGGATACTGAATGGTAGGGTTCTTGGTAAACATGTGTTTGAAGGTGATCCACATTCCTTTAATGATATTCCATAGGTATATCCTTTCAAGGAAGGTCATTTTCCTTCGTTCCACTGCTTTTGCTCTGTTTGTTAATGCCTGCATTTTGTAAATGTTTGCAAATATATTTTTTGTAACGGACTAAACAATTCTATTCATCATGCCAACTGGTTGCTTTACTCCAATCAGTTCCTTAAAAATGCCAATGGTTCATCTTCAATAAAACAACGGCACCTGTTACTACCATGTTGAAGAGAGCCAATGGTATCATGCTCTTCCAGCCAAGGTCCATCAATTGGTCGTAACGGAAACGTGGTATCGTCCAGCGTATCCACATAAACACAAAAATGAAAATGATGATTTTGGTAAGCAGTACCCCTACCTGTATCAATGCGGTCCAGTTGCCGATGCTTGCATATAAATGGGCATCATCCACAAAAGGAATATCGTAACCACCAAAGTACAGGCTGGCCATTACGGCACTGCTCATGATCATGTTGATGTATTCCGCAAAAAGATAGAACCCAAGTTTCATGGAAGAGTATTCCTGGTGGTAACCAAAGTTCAATTCATTTTCGGCTTCGGGTAAATCGAATGGTGTACGGTTACATTCTGCCAAGGCACAGATAAAGAATATCAAAAAGCCCAAAGGTTGGTAAACAACATTCCACCAACCGGTTTGTTGCTGTTTTACAATCTCACCTAAGGACAAAGTACCTGTAAGCATCAATACGGCAATTAAGCTTAAACCCATGGCCAATTCGTAACTGATGGCCTGGCTTGCACCACGCAGGGCAGCCATTAGGGAGAATTTGTTGTTGCTTGCCCAACCACCAATCATGATGCCGTACACACCCAGGCTCACTACTGCAAAAATGTATAGTATGCCAATGTTTATATCGGCAATCTGTAGGTCTATCTTTCTGTCAAACAGTTCGATGGTGCCGCCCCAAGGTATCACTGCACAGGTCATTAAAGCTGCGGTCATGGCAAGGCCAGGGCCAAGTATGAATAACCATTTGCTTGCAGAGCTTGGAATAATGTCTTCTTTGGTAAACATTTTTACACCATCTGCCAAAGGCTGTAACAGGCCAAACGGGCCGGCACGGTTAGGGCCTGGCCTATCTTGCAAAATAGCGGCTACTTTACGTTCTGCAAACGTGGTGTATAGGGCAATGCCCAAACTTGCCAGAATGATTACGATAATCAGTGCAAGTTTTTCAATCAATAAGATCCAATCCAAGGTTAATAAAGTCATTGCTATCTGCAGTTAGTTATTATTTAAAGTCGGTTGAATGTGCCGGTCTTTCCAGCAGGCTCAGTTCAACAGTCGGTTTATTTACCTGGCTTACGCTGTGAATGTCCATCAATAGTTTTGGTTGTCTGCCATCCAATACTTCCGGTAAGGTTTCCTGTGGTTTCACAACGCCTTCGTAGTGGCCCTGTGCAATAACCGAGTGCCTGTTTATTTTGCTTGGGCCTTCTATCACCCAATCCTTTGCATCTTTTTTGTCGAAGCGGCATACATTACATATCCAACCGGTTTTGCCATTGCTTGCTTCTTTTACTTCGCCCCATTCGTCTTTGCGGGCCGTAACACGGAATACTTCATCGCCACGCATCCACAATTGCACTTCGCCACAACATTTTGGGTTGTCGCAGTTCCTGTGTGCATCTACCGGCTTGGTAAACCATACACGGTTTTTGAAACGGAAAGTCTTATCTGTCAACGCACCTACCGGGCAAACATCAATCACATTTCCGATAAATTCGTTCTGTAAGTTCTTTTGAATGAAAGTAGCAATCTGTGCATGGTCGCCACGGTCAAGGATACCATGTTCCCTTTTATCGGTTAATTGGTCGGCAGTGAATACGCAACGGAAACACATAATACAACGCGTCATGTGCAACTGTATCTTATCGCCTAAATCCACTTTATGGAAAGTCCTTCTCTGGAATTCGTAACGGGTGCCTTCTTTGCCATGCTCGTAGCTCAGGTCCTGTAAATGACATTCACCGGCCTGATCGCAAATGGGGCAGTCCAATGGGTGATTGATCAATAAAAACTCCACCACACTTGCCCTTGCATCCAACACTTTTGGTGAGGTGATGTTTTTTACTTCCATGCCATCCATTACCGTTGTACGGCAACTTGCAACCAGCTTTGGCATTGGTCGTGGGTCTTTTTCGGAGCCCTTGCTTACTTCTACCAAGCAGGTACGGCATTTACCACCGCTGCCTTGCAGTTTGCTGTAATAGCACATGGCAGGCGGTGCCACTTCGCCACCTATTTGTCGGGCAGCATTTAAAATAGTTGTACCTGCGGGTACTTCTACCGTAATGTTGTCGATGGTTACTTTAAACAATGGAGTTGGTTCACTCATAATATTATCTGTCTCAATTCGCTTAATAAATGTTATGCACTCACAGGTACATGTATCTCATCTGCATAATGTGCCAGGCCAAAATTCCTTACCTGCGATTCTTGTGCATTGGTTACATGCCATTCAAACTCGTCCCTGAAATGCCTGATGGCTGCTGCTACTGGCCAAGCTGCTGCATCGCCCAACGGACAAATGGTATTGCCTTCTATCTTGCTCTGAATATTCCACAACAAATCTATATCGCTTATTTTACCTTGGCCATTTTCTAATCGTTGCAACAGTTTTTCCATCCAACCTGTTCCTTCACGGCAAGGGCTGCATTGTCCGCAGCTTTCATGGCGATAGAAACGGGCTAAAGTATATGTATTTTTTACTACGCATTGGTCTTCGTCCAGTATAATAAAACCACCGGAACCCATCATGCTACCTGTTGCAAAACCACCATCGGCCAGGCTTTCGTAGTTCATGTATCGGGTTTCGCCCTTTGCTGTTTTCAGTAACAAATTGGCTGGTAATATTGGCACGGATGAGCCACCAGGAATACAGGCTTTTAATCGTTTGCCGTTGGCTATACCACCACAGTATTCGTTGCTGTAAATAAATTCTTCCACACTTATCGTCATGTCAATTTCATACACACCTGGCTTGTTGATATTGCCGCATGCTGAAATCAATTTTGTGCCAGTGCTTTTTCCAACACCAATCTTTGCGTATTCATCACCACCCATATTAATGATAGGCACCACAGCAGCCAATGTTTCTACATTGTTTACTACGGTTGGCCTCATCCATAAGCCCTGTATGGCTGGGAATGGTGGTTTAATACGGGGATTGCCACGCTTGCCTTCGAGGCTTTCAATCAATGCTGTTTCCTCGCCACAGATATAGGCACCAGCACCACGTTGCACATGTATTTCACAATCGAAACCCGTACCCAAAATATTCTTGCCCAACCAGCCGTTGGCTTTTGCTTCGTTAATGGCATGTTCCAGAATATCCACTATCCATGCATATTCGCCACGTATATAAATGTAGGTGTCGTTGCTGCCCAATGCAAATGAGGAAACAATCAAACCTTCTATCAATAAATGCGGCAGGAACTCCATCAGGTACCTGTCTTTAAACGTACCGGGCTCGCTTTCATCGGCATTGCACACCAAGTGGCGTGGAACACCTTCTGGCTTGGCAATAAAGCTCCATTTCATACCGGCAGGAAAACCCGCACCACCACGGCCACGCAGACCGCTCTTCTTTACTTCTTCCACAATAGATGCAGGATCCATTGCTTTCAAAGCTTTTTCTACGCTACGGTAGCCACCTTCACGACGGTACACATCATACGACCTGATGTTAGGTACGTGGGCTTTTTCTAGTAATAATTTTACTCCCATTTATATTTAGCTTTTAGCTGCAAGCTATTAGCCTTTAGCTTTTTATTTTTTATGTTGCCGGCATGATGCATAACCCGGCTTTACTGGCGTCGCACCCATCAGGGTCCGGAACGTTGTTGTACTCGCTACTTTTTCTTGTTGTATTCAAAAACAACATCACTAAGTAAAGAAATAGTCTTAAACCTTCTAACCGTATTTACAATCATGTTTCCTACGGAAACCAAAGCCATTGCTCCGCCAACTTCAGGGCTTTTGGTTGCAGCCGCAAAACTTCCTCCCAGCAACACCCAGTTAATTGTTGTATTGACCTGTCGAAACTTTTGAACCTTCTTAAACTTATTCATTAAAGTTACAGCTGGCTCATAATCCGATATCATAGGTGCAATATTATCGGGCTCGAAAAGTAGAAACTGTTCAGTCCCTTCTTTGTTTACATAATCTATACTAGTTGTTTTCTCTTTGGCAATTCCTCGAGAATCAACAACAGTACGATTAATAAGCCTTCTATACACATTTATATTACCCTTCAATATCAAATAAAGCCTGCCTAGTGTAGGGTGTTCATAGGTTGTTGCATAGTTGACAGAAACAGTGCTATAGTCTTTGCCTTCTTTGCTGACCTCCCTATGTTTCTTTAAATGATAATTAGTTGCACAAGAAGCAAAGAACAAGCTAATTAAACATACCCCAATCAATCTTTTCATTCAGTTTATTTACATTTTTACACTCTGCCTTGCTATTAAAACCCAATGCCTTTTTACTTTTTTCCAAACCTGCAACACCTGCAGGTTCAAACTAAAAGCTGTTCCTTTTAAAACACCTTCCACTTTTGTGTTGCACCTTACAGCAATTGTGTTGCTGTTGATGGTAAAGCTTTCGGGCCCTGCTTCAATCTTTTTATATTCCAGTTTGCCGTTGTACAGGTCTGCAATTACTTCCTGTTTGCTTTGCAGCCACATATTGCTGTGCCCGTAACTCATTCCGTCTAGCAGTAATTGCTTCAATACAACAGAATCCTTTTTTAGCAATGCTTCGTTTAATGAAGCAGTTGCTTTTTTAAGTCCGGTGGTATCCTGTGCAAACAATGCATGATGTACAAAGAGCAATACTATAATCAAAACAGCTTTCATCTATAAATTCCTATTTGCCAAATATTCGCCAATCAACGCAAAAAAGTCTTTGTCCCACCCTATTCTGCAGTTTTCCATTTCTTCCTTGTTGGGAAGTTTGGTGTGCGTTACATAAACTTCTGTACCATGGTTGGCTGGCTCCATTTTATAATGTACCTCCGATGGTGCAGTTGTTTCGCTCCAATTGGAAGGCTTCCATGTATAAGCCAACTCATCGTTGGTAACCTTTAGCACTTTACCTTCTACCCAACCATCAAACAGTACCAGTTTGCCGCCAACAAATTTTTCTATCAAAGATTCCCCGCCGCTCCAATCCCTAATGAAATCAGGGTTTGTAAGCAGTTCCATCACTTCGTCAGGCGGGGCCTGCACAAAAAATTCCAGTGATAAAGAATAATCCATACAATTATTTTGCGTCAACCATTACTGCCTGTCTTGCCATCATCTTCCACGCTTTCTTTTCCTTTACCCAAACCTGTAAAATATTCAATCTTAGTTCCGTTACTTTTCCTGCTTTGTTTGTTTCTGTACCGGTAAGCAAATAACGGCTTACTGCTGTATTGCCGTTTACAATAACTGAAATGTTGTTTGCTTCAATATTGGTATAAACAGATTTGTTGTGACTAACACTTTCTATAAATGTTTTCCTGTCTTGCAAGTTGCCATGTGAATGACCATAGGTAACTTCTTTTGCAGACATTTTCTCTAACGTTAAACTGTCTTTGGTACCAAAGATGGTACTATGCAAAAGTTTCACATTGACGGTTACTTCTTGTTCGTCTTTTGTTTGAGCAAAAGAAAACAGTGCAGCCATTAAGAAAACCTGTAAAAGAATTACCTTCTTCATTGTCTAGTTATTTACCGCAGCGTTCCTTCTGCATTCGTCAATTATCTGGTCAACTTTTTCTTTTGTCAAATGTTCGCGAAAGTGTTTGCCCAACTGCATCATGGGTGCATAACCGCAAGCCCCTAAACATTCCACGGTCTTTAATGTAAACAGGCCATCGGCAGTTGTTTCACCAGCTTTGATGCCTAGTTTTTCGTTGATGTATGCAACAATATCGTCACTGCCGCTAATCATGCAAGGTCCTGTTTGGCAAACTTCGAACATGAATTTGCCAACGGGTTTCAAATTGTACATGCTGTAAAAAGTGGCCACTTCATATACTTCAATGGGTTGAATGCTTAACAGTTCTGCCACATAATCCATTGTTTCGCTGCTGAGCCATCCGCCAAAGCTGTCCTGGGCCAAATGCAACACAGGCAATAAGGCACTCTTTTGTTTGCCTTGCGGGTAACGGGCTACGAGCCTGTTGAATTCCTGTAATTGTGTATCGTTAAACTTCACCATAAAAAATGTAAAATATAAAATTCAAAATGTAAAACATGTTGCTTTATGTAGCCTTCCATATTTTACATTACTTATCTGTTTTATGCATCCAATTCACCTGCAATCAAGTTCAAGCTACTCATGGTCATGATGGCATCACTTAACATGGCACCTTTTGTCAATTCCGGATACGCTTGATAGTAAATGAAACATGGTCTTCTAAAATGTAGCCTGTATGGTGTTCTTCCACCGTCGCTTATTAAGTAGAAACCGAGTTCGCCATTTGCACCTTCCACACTATGGTACACTTCGCCTTTGGGCATTTCCACTTCGCCCATCACTATTTTGAAATGCCAGATCAAGGCTTCCATCTTTGTGTACACGTCTTTCTTTTCGGGCAAGTAGTATTCGGGCACGTCGGCATGGTAAACTTCTGCATCTGCACCTTTAAACTCCTGCACTTTTCTATATGCCTGCTCTATAATTGAAAGTGATTGCCAAACTTCTTCGCCACGTACCAGAAAACGGTCGTAGTTGTCGCCAGTTTTTCCAACAGGAACCACAAAATCAAAATCTTCGTAACTGCTGTATGGAGTGTGCACACGAACATCATAATCAACACCGGCAGCCCTTAAGTTGGGGCCAGTAAAGCCATAGTTCAAAGCCCTTTCGGCACTGATGGCACCAGTACCTATCAACCTATCCATAAAGATCCTGTTACGGGTGAACAGGTTTTCAAATTCTTTCCAGGCAACTGGAAATTCTTTCAAGAATTTCTCCAATTTTTCGAAAGCAGTATTGGTAAAGTTTCTTTCAAAACCGCCGATACGGCCCATGTTGGTGGTTAAACGGCTACCGCAAACCTCTTCATAAATTTCATAAGCCAACTCACGGTATTGCATTACGTAGAGGAAACCTGTGTATGCGCCGCTATCAACACCAACAATGGAGTTACAGATTAAATGGTCTGTAATTCTTGCTATCTCCATTATGATTACACGTAGATAGTCAACACGCTTTGGTGTTTTTACATTCAACAGTTTTTCGCAGGTCATATGCCAGCCCATGTTGTTGATTGGGCTGCTGCAATAGTTCAATCTATCTGTAAGTGTAGTAATTTGATATAAGGGCCTACGTTCTGCCAGCTTTTCAAAAGCCCTGTGAATGTAGCCAACCGTTTGTTCTGCCGATACAATCCTTTCGCCATCCAACTCAATAATGTTCTGCATTACGCCGTGCGTAGCAGGGTGTGTTGGGCCAAGATTAAGCGTTGTGGTTTGCTTTTCTATTGAGCCATCGGGCAGTTTAATATGATGTTGTACGTCTGACATTTTATGTATTGTGTTATACCAGCTTATATTTTAATTAGGCTTTATCTGGATACCGAAGCCCTAAACCACTTCTTCGCCTTCGTTGTTCTTATCATCCTCTGCAACGGTTTCAATCACTGCTTTCTGTGTACCGAAACCTAGAGTACCGCCCCTGCCAAACATTTCATCATCTTTATCAATTCTTGTTTGGTCTTCTAATGGAAACTCTTTTCTCATTGGGAAATAGTCCATTTCATCCACATTCAAGATTCTTTTCAATTTTGGATGACCAATGAAGTTCACACCAAAAAAATCATAGGTTTCGCGTTCCATCCAGTTGGCCGCTTCAAACAGTTTGGATGCGGTAAACACATCGGGCTGTACTGCAGGAACGAATATTTTGAAACGGAGGCGTATATTGTCTGGTAGGTTGTGCAAATGGTACACAACCGCTATTTCTTCATCTTTCCTTGTGGGGTAATGAACGGCACATAAATCGGTCAGGAACCTGAATTTCAATTCTTCATCATCATACAAAAACTGCATCACTTTCAGGTTGATGTCTTTGGCAGCCGTAAATGTGAGCACCCCGTATGGCTCTTCCCATTCGGTTAGCTGTTCGCCAAATTTTGCTACCAGTTTCTGTTTTATGGTTTCTTTGTTTAAACTCATGTGCTTTTTATTCTATTCCGTAACTGTTCATCAATTCTTTGTATTGTTCGTTGCCCCTTCTGCGGATGCTTTCGTTCTGTACAAGATCCTGTATACGCATTACACCATCAATAATTGCTTCGGGGCGTGGCGGGCAACCTGGTACATACACATCAACTGGTATTACTTGGTCTATACCTTGTAGTACACTGTATGTGTCGAAAATACCGCCGCTACTGGCACAGGCCCCTACGGCAATTACCCAACGGGGCTCGGCCATTTGAAGGTAAACCTGTCTAAGAACCGGGCCCATTTTTTTGGAAATGGTTCCCATTACCATCAAGAGGTCGCACTGGCGTGGCGAAAAGCCCACACGCTCACTACCAAACCTTGCAAGGTCGTAATGGCTTGCCATAGTGGCCATGAATTCGATACCGCAACAGCTTGTGGCAAAAGGCAGCGGCCAGATAGAGTTCTTGCGGGCCAACCCTACCACATCGCTTAGCTTGGTTGCAAAAAAGCCTTCGCCACTATGGCCTTCGGGCATTTCTGCCATCATTAGGCTATCGGCAATTTTGGCTTCTTTTGGGGTAATATTAAAACGTACCGGACGCATAAATTTTAATTTGAAATTTGATCATAATGCTCATTCCCACACCGTATTTCTCAAAAGCAGCATAGGCATTGGTCAATTATTCCTTAATCTTCCCACTTTAACGCACCCTTTTTGATAATGTATATAAAGCCTACCAGGAAAAAGGCCACGAACATCAATACTGCCCCAAAACCAGCCCAGCCCAATGCTTTGAAGTTTACTGCGTATGGGTAAAAGAAAATCACTTCCACATCGAACAGAACAAAAAGGATGGCGACTAAAAAATATTTAATGGCCATTGGCTGGCGTGCATCGCCATGGCTTTCTATACCACTTGTAAAAGTTTCGAGCTTGTCTTTTGTTTTGCGTTTAGGGCCAACCAATGCAGACAGGGCCAACATGGTGCCTACAAAACCAGCCGCAAAAATGAGTTGAATACCAATAGGAAAATACTGGTCGGCATTGTTGGGGGAAGATGCATCTAATAAAAGGGGTAGCCAGTTCATAATTAACTAGATGATTAGCAGCAAAAATAAGCCTGTGAACGATACAAAAGAAAAACTCTCCGCAAAGGGGAGAGTTTTTCTTTGTTTTTTATTATTTAGTGTGTGCCGCTACCCGAAGAGGCCCCACCCGTACTACCGGGTTTGGTGTTGGACCCCTGACTTCCAGGTTTTGGTGACTGTTTTGATTTTTGTATACCCTGTTCAATAATCTTCTTGGTATTTTGAGCGTAGGTATTTTCTTCGCCACCTGCTGTAGGGTACAGTTCCAGCATTTTGTTGGTTACATCAAGTGCTTTTTCCAACTCTTTGCTTTTGTTAACATAGTACTGGAGCTTGTAGTACAGGTTGTTGAATATGCTTTTTTTGTTTTTTTCCAGGTCTTTTGAAAGTATGCTATCCAAAAAATCCAATGGCTCTATGGCAAGGCCCTTACTTGAATCCGGGTCCAGACCAATTGCAGCTTTACGGTAAAACACTACTGGTTGTGGCTTTTCAGGAAAAGCAACCAGATAGGGTTTGGCATAGTTCAGTGCCAATGCGTAATCCTTACTATTGATAGCTGCACTTGTTATAGTGTAGTATTCATATTCGCCCAATACACCACCTTTTAAGTCATTGTATTTTTGTAGCCATTCAACCTGTTCTTTGTACATTTTTGCTTTTGCAAACATATCCGCAGCCTGTTTCATGTAAACCAGTTTGTTTGCTTTGGATGTATCGTTGTCAATTGCCTTTTGCAAAAAGTTGGCGGTTGCGGCTTCATTGCCTGGGAACTTGCTGAATACTTTTACAGCCAGCTCGTAATGCACGGGTTCAATTTTATCCAAAGGTGCGCCGGCAAAGAACTTCTCCACATAAGATTTTGCTTGAATGCTATCGCCCAACCTATCGTAGTTGAACGCATAAAGAATAGGTAACATTGGATAGGTTTTGCAATCGCCAGCATCCATTGCCTTGGTTTTTTCCAAAGACTCCTGGTATTTACCAGCCCTGAATAAGTAGTCAGCATAAAAGAAATCTGTTTTGCAATCCTTATCAGCATATTGAATGAATTTGTCCAGGTATTCCTTTGCCCTGTTAATGTCCCTGTTCTGGTAATATTGAAACCAGCTCAGGTACACTTGTGGATATGCAGGGTCAGCAGCAATCGCATTACCAAAATATTGCTCCATCAGGTCTTTATTGTTTTGGCTACCGTATATTTTACCGATATGCCACATTGCATCGGCATTTTTAGGGTCGCGGGTAATGGCTTCGGTATAGGCTTTTACGGCTTCACCACCCATTTCGCCACCAATCTTTTGGTATAATATACCCATGTTCACGTAAATGTCTGCAGTGGTTTTATCTATTTCACCAGCCTGTTTCAATTTTTCAATACCATAATTAGGATCACCAATCTTACTGCCACCATCGGCATTGGCACGGCCAATAGCATCCAGTATAGCTGCATTTGCCTTGCCCTTGTTTTTTCCTTTGGTTTCTATGGTAGCAGTAATTGCCTGTTCAAATTTTTGTTTGGCTGCGTTGATATCGCCACCTTCCAAAAGTTCCACATGGCCCAGACCTACCCATATCCATGCATCGTTCACACCATCTTGCAAAGCTTTTTGATATACCGCTTTTGCCCCTTTGGTGTCTTCTGGGTCTTTGGCCAAAAAAGCCTGTCCGTACCAATAAATTGTTTGTGGATCTTTACTGTTTGCATTGTAAGCCTTTTGCAGAACCTCTAACGCACTTTTGTCTTTACCGTAGGTGATGTATTTGATTCCATCAGCAACATTTTGACCAGATACAAAAATTACAGCCATTAATGCTGCCACTACTAAGGAAACTGTTTTCTTCATTTGTTGTATTTTATGTTGTTATTCCTAAAACCGGCTCTAAGTTATTTAGAGATTTGTTTTCCTGACCCTAAAATTTATTTTTGATGGGGCAAGGGTTGCACGTCTAAAAATCAACTGCCCCCTTTCCAATGCCATGAAATTGGTGAACCCTGTTCCCAACCCCGTTACATTTTCTTTGACGATATAAAACAAGGGGCGTGCCAAAGGGTATTGGGCAAATGTTATAGTTGACTGACTAGGTTTTGCAAACACGCCTTTTTCATCGCATTTCACGCATTCAACCAATGCCAGCTTTATTTTTTTCAGTTGTGCTTCCTGCTTGGGGTCGTTGTTGTTGCCTACCCAACTAAGCCCTACAAAACCAATGGCATCTGTTGTTTTGGAAACTGCTTCTACCACTGCTTCGCTACCGTTTACTGCCACTACATTTTTTCCGAATTCGCTGCCAAGCAAAACAGAGTCTTTCAAGAAACGTACGGTACTAGTAGCGTTCTTTCCATCCATAATGGCAACCGTATTGGTTTTGCCGCTTAATATGTCTTTCACTTTTTGCATGGTAAATACACTGTCTTTACCATTGCTGTTTACAATAATGGCAACCGCATCGTAAGCCACTTCTGACCATTGAGGCTTGAAAGACAATTGGCTTTCATAATAGGCCTGCTCTTTTGGTGTCAATCCCCTTGCTACAACAATCAGTCTTGTGCTGTCGCTTTCCAGATCCTTGAAGCATTCAATTTCTGCTTTGTAAGATGCTATGATGTGTGCGTCGGGGTAAGTGGATTGGTACACTTTTATCTGCTCTTCAATCACCGGCTTAAAGCTTTCGTCCACGCTTATATGGATTGTTCCGCTTTTGGGTGTATCCGTATTTGCAGGTTTATTGTTCGATGTGTTTTTACACGCAGTAACCCAACAAAAAAACCCCAGTGCTATAATCAGCTTTCTTTTCATTGTTAATATTCAGCTTTAATTCCTCTGTACAACCTGAACCCGCCGTATAAAAAAGAAATGCCCGCCATTAGGTAACGCAGTAGTTTGTCTATGTTGGTAATTCTTTCTATATGCCAGTGTTCGCCAAACGCCATCACCACGGCCAGCCCAAGTATGAGTATTGCCATGGTGATGTCGTATGTTCTACGCATTAAAGTATAGCTTTTATGTTGCTTGTCCCTGTAGTTCCGTTCCATTTAATGATTACTTAAAATTGGGGATGGGCAAATTAGGGAATAATTCTATTCTGGTCCAACAAATGTTACGGGTACTTTAAAGTAAACAGGAACTTTTCTTCCGTTTTGCATGCCGGGGTTCCACCGGGGCATTTTCCGTACCACCCGCATCACTTCTTCGTCCAGGTCCTTACGCCCGTTCTGTACAATGGCTATGTCCACAATATTGCCTTCTGCATCCACAATAAATTTTGCGATGACAGTAAGTTTCTGCCCTTCATCAAAATCATCGGGTTGACGGAGATTTTTTTGCATGAATTTGATGAATGCTTCTTTACCACCAGGAAATTGGGGCATGGTTTCGGCAAACTCCCTAACAACATTCTCGCTTTCTGCCTCAACAGGTTTGACAATATCTCCAGCAGGGCTATTCCCTATTGATTTAGGCCCTTCCAAAATCCCAGGATCTGCATCTATACCCACTTTAGTCACATCGCTAATAATTGATTTATCCAATTGATCCACTGTAGCAACAGGTGCAGGGGGATCCTGTGTAATTATTGGCTGTGTAAATTGTTGTTGGGCTATTTCCTTGGGCTGTTCAATTGATTTATGTTTTACCTCTTCCTTAGGCTTTACTTCTTCTTTAGGCTGTGACATATCTGCCAAAAAAACATCTTTTACTTCTGGCACAAAAGAGCCAGTTTTATGTGTCACCTTAAAACTTTGCGTTATGGCAAAAAAGGCCACAACAAGTGCGGTACCGCCCAATGCCCGTTGCACCCTTCCGTTATAGTTTTTGCGTAATTCGTAGGCACCATACTCCTTGTTTCTGTTTTCGAACACAATGTCAAGCATGTCGCTTTCCAGGATCTTTTCAGGTTTCATAATTTTTAGTTTGAGTTGGATGCACAACTGGTGCACATAAGGGATGCAAGCCAGTTGCACATTACATGGTTTGAAAATGTAGTTACCAACCCGGGCCCAGGGTCTGCAATTAAGATGCAGGCATCAATAAAAATCCATAATACTGCGGCAATAAGTTGCAACAATTGTAACAGCTGTGTTTTTAAACAGACCGTAAAGGGCTGCCCTTACCTAGTAAGCCCCGAACAGTTATCTTTGCCGCGATGAAAATTTTAATGGTATGCCTTGGCAATATTTGCCGCAGCCCTTTGGCAGAAGGCATTATGCGATACAGGATTGATAAAGCTGGTTTGGATTGGGAAGTAGACAGTGCAGGCACCGCCGGCTATCATGTGGGCGAAGCACCGCATCGATTATCGCAAAAAGTAGCCAAACTAAACGGTATAGATATTGGCCAGCAACAGTGCAGGCAGTTTGTACAAGAAGACATGCAGCAGTTTGACAGGATTTATGTGATGGACAGCAGTAACTATAATGACGTAAGAAGGATAAGTGCCGGATTATGGAACGATAACAAAACCGACCTGTTGCTGAACGAACTATACCCTGGCCAAAACAGGAATGTACCAGACCCTTGGTATGGCGAGGAAGATGGTTACCACAAAGTTTTTGACATGATAGACAAAGCATGTGAGGCAATCGTAAAAAAATATTCAACATTTCAATAAATCACTTTCATTGCAGGTGCAATGAAACAAACAATATACAAGTAATGGCAAAGCCAAGTTTACCGCAGGGAACAAGGGATTTTAGTGCAGACGTTGTACGCAAACGAAATTATATTTTCAATACTATACGCAGTGTGTTTGAACTGTATGGCTTTCAACCATTGGAAACACCAGCCATGGAGAACTTAGATACGTTGATGGGAAAGTACGGCGATGAAGGCGACAAACTGATTTTTAAAATTCTCAATAATGGCCTAGCAGATAAAAGCGAAAAGGCAAGGGCAGGTTTTGAAAAAGTGCTGGAAGGAAAAAACAATACTGACATTACCGAGCGTGCATTGCGTTACGATTTAACCATTCCTTTTGCACGCTACGTGGCCATGAATCACGGCCAGTTAACGATGCCTTTTAAACGTTATCAGATACAACCTGTATGGCGTGCAGACAGGCCACAACGGGGGCGTTACCGTGAGTTTTACCAATGCGATGCGGATGTTGTTGGTAGCAAGAGTTTATTGAATGAAGTTGAATTGACCAATATTTATGCAACCGTTTTTGCAAAGCTGGGCATTGATGTGGAAATAAGGATCAACAGCAGGAAAATATTGGCGGCATTGGCAGAGATAGCTGGCGGTGCCGATAAGATGACAGACATAACTATTGCCATTGACAAGCTGGATAAGATTGGTTTGGAAAAAGTAAAAGAAGAACTATTACAAAGAGGGTTGAATGAAACACAAATTGCAACCATTGAACAATATCTAAACATTGATGGAAGCAATGAAGAAAAATTGGTTCAATTAAAAAGCTTGCTTGGCGAAAACGAAACTGGCAAAAAAGGCATTGAAGAAATAGAATATGTTTTGGATTACGGCAAATCGCAAATTGCAAATCATACATCACAAATCATTACCGACTTTACCCTTGCCCGTGGATTGAATTATTACACAGGTATCATTTTTGAAATAAAAGCCAAAGGCGTACAAATGGGCAGCATTGGCGGCGGTGGCCGTTATGATGATTTGACGGGAACATTTGGCGTACCGAATATTCCTGGTGTGGGCATTTCATTTGGTGTGGACAGGATATATGATGTAATGGAAGAGTTGCAACTTTTTCCTCAAAATGTGGAAACGGGTACCCAAGTGCTGTTCTTTAACCTGGGCGAAGCCGAAAGCAAAACAGCTTTTGGTTTAATGCAACAGCTACGGGCAAAAAACATACGTTGCGAAATATATCATGAGCAGGCCAAGTTTGACAAACAGTTTAAGTATGCAGACAAAAAAGGAATTGCATACGCAGCAATTATTGGTACAAAAGAAATGGAAGAAGCAAGTTGTATGTTGAAGAACCTGCAAACCGGCAATCAAGAAAACCTAACGCAGCACGATCTACTGAACTATGCATTCTAAAATTTCGTGGCATAATCTTTTCCTTTCGGGTTGTTCAAATACACACTATGAAGAACATTGTTTTTGTATTAGCCCTCTTATTGCTTACAGCCTCATGCCATAAAAAAACAATACCTGCAAAAACGGAAGCACCCGTAGTAAAAACAACTCCATTGGTTGTTATTGATGGGGTGGGCAGGGTAATTACCCCGAAGTCCGGCCTGCCTGCAGATGAAGGCATCAAAGCAGATTATACAAAACTGGAAAGGTCTTTTACGCCCGAACAAAAAGCCAATTTAATGGCCAGGCACAAAATGATTCCACCCCGTGTATTGTATGTACCAAAAGAATATTCCAAGACATCGTTGAAAGGCGAATACTGCATTTACAAAAAGAAATTCTGGTACTGGAAAAAAAGTGATGGGCTGTTTTATCTGGATGAAGTGTATTACAAGTAATCACCTTAAATAATAGCTATCTAATAATCGTAACCGTTCCTTTTTTGCTATAAGGTATTTTGCCATTGATGGTATAGTTGGCCATCCATACAAATGTTGCGGTTTGTTGTATGCCTTGAAGCCTGCCACTCCATTTTTTATATGGGTCGTTGCTTTCAAAAACAAGCTGGCCAAAGCGGTTGTAAATCCTGAATGTATAATGCTTAACCGCCGCTACGTTTCCTATGGGGCCAAAGGTATCATTGTTGCCATCGCCATTTGGTGTGAATGCCGTAGGAAAATACACATCGCTGCAATCTACCGTAACGTTTATTTCATCAGAAGCAGTGCACCCGTCAGCATCGGTAACGGCTACCGAATACTTACCTGTTTTTACAACATCAAAAGTCTGGGTGCTACTATTGTCCTGCCATAGGTAAGTAGCAAAAATGCCTGCATCCAGCAACAATTTATCGCCGGGGCAAATAGCCGTATCATTCCCCAAGAATACAGCAATATTATTGTCGGTATTTTTTACAAGCAGGTTATTTGCATTTGTTGTACAACCATTGTTATCGGTAACATTCAATGAATAGGTGCCGGGAAGAAGCCCACTTGCAATGGCATTGCCCGTTCCGTTAGACCATTGGTAATGGTAAGGTGCCGTTCCACCAGTTACATTGGCATCAATGGCCCCGCTTGCTTTTGCACATTTGGCATCGGTAATTAAAGGTGCTGCTATTAAAACATTGGGCTGCGTTAATGCTATGGTTTGCGATGTAGTGCAAACATTGGCTGTACTAACCGTAACAGTATAATTGCCTGCAGCAAGATTGTTTATTGTGGCTGATGTTTGTACCGGGGTCGTGTTCCAACTATAACTATATACGTTGTTGGGTGTAACCGTTACTTTTAACGCACCAGTTGCCTGGCCATTACATGGTATGCCGCTAATAATTGTGGGCGATACATTGATAATAGTGATGCTTTTGCTGTACGATAAAGGCGGGCCACTTGAATAATAAGCAGTCAGGCTTACATTATATGTACCTGGTGAAGAAAAAACATGCACAGGGTTTTCATCAGTAGAAACGTTATTAACCCCAGAAGCCACATCACCAAAGTTCCATAAATAACCTGTTGGGCAGCCACCCGAAGCATTTATAAAGTTGGCCATGTTATTTGCACTACAAGTATAATCAAAATCAACACCAGCCACAGGTGTTTCTTTTATAACGATATCATCCACACCAAACCCTTCATAGTATTCGCGGCAAATGGGACTGCCCGAAAAATGGAACCTGAACATCACCTGCTGTTTGCCTGCCAGCATGGGCATTACATGTTTTGCCGTAAGCCAGGTACCGCTGCCATTACCGCCTTCGCAGGTATAGCTGCCCGATGTGCCCGAAGGTTGCACATTGCCCGACCACCCATTTTTTGAAGAAGTGGAATTGTACCAGTTAGCATTCAAGCAGTTTGCTCCATCGTTATTGGTGCCCAGTGCATTCCAGGTAGCACCACCATCGGTTGTGTACTCCAATGTTACTGCATCCCATTTCCATTCAATCTCCCATATCAGTTTAAACGTAATGTATGGATTGTGCAGGTTCGTAAAATCGAAGCAGGGGCTTTGCAACCAGGAATCTTCACTGGCATTGTACAATTGCCCCCTGTTTAAACCGCCCGCAGCCCAACACTTGTTGCCACCACCGGCATTGGCTATTACCTGTTTGGATGGCGTGCCCCATTGCCAGGTACCACTGCCTGTTGTCCAGCCACCATTGGTTGCCTCAAAACCTTCCTGGTACGGAAAAGTGCTCACCACATTGCTGCACTGGGCACTCGCTTGAACAGTCATCAGTGCAAACAACATCAATACGGCTATATATCCAACAATAGATTTCTTCATTAACTAATTAAAAGCAATGCCTTTTTTAATGACTACAACGCTTCATAAACAATGGCTGCACCCTGGCCAACACCTACGCACATGGTTGCCAGGCCATACTTACCGTTGCGTCTTTTTAGTTCGTGCAGCAGCGTTGCCGAAATACGGCTGCCGCTACAACCCAATGGGTGCCCAATGGCAATGGCCCCACCGTTTACATTTACTTTGTCCATATCCAGTTCAAGGTCACGCACACAGGCAATGCCCTGGCTGGCAAATGCTTCGTTCAGCTCTATCAGGTCCAGGTCGCTTGCCTTTAAACCTGCACGCTGCAAGGCTTTTCGGCTGGCGGGTATGGGACCAACACCCATAATACTTGGGTCCACACCAGCAACGCCCATACTCATTACCCTTGCCAAAGGCTTAAGGCCAAATAGCTTCACCGCTTCTTCGCTTGCCAGTAACAAAGCCGCAGACCCATCGTTAATGCCCGATGAGTTGCCTGCGGTAACGGAACCATCCTTGGCAAAAGCAGGTTTCAGGGCAGCCAGCTTTTCCAGCGAAGTCTGGCGTGGGTGTTCATCCACCGCAAATACGGTGGCTTGTTTATTTTCGGTTATTTCAACCGGTATTATTTCATCGTTCCATTTGCCCGCATGCAATGCAGCAAAATATTTTTCCTGCGATGCATAGGCAAACACATCCTGCTGCTCACGGCTCACATTCCATTGCTTGGCCACATTCTCGGCAGTTTCGCCCATGCTATAAGGGTGATGCATTTCGGCCAGTTTCTTATTGGTAAAACGCCATCCAATGGTGGTATCAAAAGTTTCCACTTTCCTGCTCCAGGCACCATCGCTTTTTGCGGTAACAAAAGGGGCACGGGTCATACTCTCCACACCGCCAGCAATGTACAGCATACCTTCGTTGCACATAATGGCACGGCTGGCATCCATAATGCTCTGCAACCCGCTTGCACATAAACGGTTCACGGTATTGCCGCCTACGGTCACGGGCAGGCCTGCCAGCAATGCGGCCATACGTGCCACATCCCGGTTGTCTTCGCCGGCCTGGTTGGCGGCACCTGCAATCACGTCCTCAATCCTGTCCACATCAATACCGGGGTTCCTTTGTACCAGTGCTTTTATTACATGGGCCAGCAAATCGTCGGGGCGTACGCCACTTAACTTGCCTCCATAACGGGCTATTGGGGTTCTAACGGCGTCTATAATATAACAAGCTTCCATTATTGTATTTTTTTGTAACCAACTTCGGTAATACAATGCAACTGCATGGGCGTCGCACCCATCAACTGCATATTTTCAACCCGGCAACCGCCAGGTTCATGCGAAGGGGCAAAGGAAAACAAAACTGCTTAATCTGTGAAATGCATCTCATCAAATTTGCAAATTGTATCTTTGCTACATGTCAACACAGAATATCCGCCATTTAAGTGCGTCAGAATTGGAAGACTATTTTTTGAAAATGGGCGAAAAGAAATTTCGTGCAAAACAGGTATGGGAATGGCTTTGGCAGAAGCAGGCCAACAGTTTTGATGACATGACCAACCTAAGCAAGGACCTCCGTACCAAACTGCAGGAAGCATTTTCGTTGCCTGCCCTAACCATCAACACATCGCAACATAGCGAAGACGGTACGCTAAAAGCCAGGTTCAAGACATTTGATGGCCATTTTGTGGAAGGTGTATTGATACCTACAGAAAAAAGGAAAACGGCCTGTGTATCGTCGCAAGTAGGCTGTAGCCTGAGCTGTAAATTCTGTGCAACCGGTTATATGGAAAGGAAGCGTAACCTTACCTATGATGAAATTTATGACGAAGTGGTTTTGCTGAACAAGCTGAGCGAAGAAACCTATAACCAAAAGTTGACGAATATTGTTTTTATGGGCATGGGCGAGCCCTTGCTGAATTATAAAAATGTATTGAAAGCCATTGAACGCATCAGTGCAGAAGATGGTTTGTTTATGAGCCCTACACGTATTACGGTGTCTACAGCGGGTGTTGCCAAACAGATCAAACAGTTAGGCGATGATAAAGTACGTTTTAAACTGGCATTGAGCCTACATGCTGCAACCGATGCAAAGCGTAACGAGATCATGCCGATTAATGAAAGCAACAACATTAAAGTGTTGATAGAAGCGTTGAACTATTTCTATAAGCAAACGGGCAATGAAATAACATTTGAATACATACTTTTCAAGAACCTGAACGATAGCCAGAAGGATGCGGATGATTTGATAAAAATTTATAGGCAGGTACCTGCCGACCTGATCAACATTATTGAGTATAACCCTATTTCGGAATTCCGTTTTGTAAAACCTGATGAAGAAACTACGGATAACTTTATGGCTTACTTGGAAAGCAACCGTGTAAATGCGAGGCTGAGAAGGAGCCGTGGTAAAGATATTGATGCAGCTTGCGGGCAACTGGCGAATAAGGGGTAGAAGAAAGTTAATTGGTTATTGGTTGCTAGTATGCTAGTATATTTTATACAAAATGCCCGTTTTAAAAGTAAATTTGTTTAAACAAGATTGTATGACAACCGCTCTCATAAAACAAAAACTGCATAATTACTTGGAAGTGGCAGATGATAAAAAGCTAAAAGCTCTATATACAATTATTGGTGCAGATATAGAAAATAGCAGTCCCGATTACTCTGCTGAACTTAAAGCCGAATTGGATACACGAACCGAGAATCTATTATCAGGCAAGGCAAAAATTATTTCCAGTATAGAAAGCAAGAAACGTATTCAAAAAATTTTAAAGACTAGTAAAGCTATATGAGCTTCCAGTACCAGTTGCATGAACATGCACAGGAAGACTATGAGGCTTCTATTATCTGGTACATGGCAAGAGGCACAAGAGCCGCTGAAAACTTTGTTGCTGCTGTTGATTACACATTGGCATTGATTTGCACTAGCCCCACACGTTGGCATAACAAGTACAACAACTATTACGAACTTGGTTTAAAGAAATACCCTTTCAAAATTATTTATACGATTGATAAGGCAAGCGAAACAATTACTGTTATTTCTATTTATCATCAGAAAAGAAGCCCATTGAAAAAGTATAGATAGGGAGGTTTTTTAATAAAGCCCAGTCCTATTCTCCAGTTGATGGGTGCGACGCCACCGCAGTTGAAATGATATTCTGTAGTTGGTTACATAAATATTACTTCCCTAAAACAAACTCACAAAGCCTAAATGTATTTTTGATTCACGCATGTTGAGCGGCAGGTCGCTGCGTTTGCCTGCGGCATAGCTGATGTTGAAAATGCCTTGCTTGGTCTGAAAGGCAAGCCCAATGCCTGCTCCAACATAACCATAGCTGAGCTTAGTGATGCTGTTACTGGCATTACCAATATCAGTAAAAACAGAGAAATAAGAATTGAGACCAATGAGGTAGCGGTACTCTAATGTACCCACAATGTAACGGTTGGTGTAAATGCTTTCTTCATCAAAACCACGCAACAGTTTATAGCCACCTATCTGGAACATTTCGTTGCGGAATATCTGCGGACTTTGCAGCAGGCCCGTATTCAATGCGGTTTTGAAAACAGAGAACCTGCCCAGCGGAAAATACTGTGCAGCATTGAGTCTTACCCTTACCTGGTAGGAACTTGGGTTGATGGTATCGTATAAACTATTATAGTTAAACGATGCATCCTGTATCTGTGTGATGGAACTGTTCTTTCGTATTTTTTTATTGCCACCGGCAAAGCTCAGTTTGATTTCATTGCCCCTTGTTGGGTTGAAGCGGTAATTGGTATTGGCCAGTTCATATTCCAGTGCAAGGCTGGTAACGCTTGCATCAATAATATCGGGCAGGCGTTTGGAGGCTTTTATAGCACTGGTATCCACATCCAACAGATTGGTACGGAATGATTGCAGCAGCACTTTTATTTTCTGCTTTCCACTTAATGCATATTGCACACCAATATTGGTGTTGAGGTTAAGGAAGGCAGAATCCTTTTTATAGAGATCAAAAGAAAAGTCGAGACCAAACTGTGAGTTGAAGATATAGGGCCGTTGGAAAACGAGGTTCAACCTGGGCGATTGTGGCTGTATCTGTTGCCAGTTAAGGGCAATGGTTTCGCCTGTTGCAAATGCATTCTGCAGGTTCAGTTTTGCATCAACTGTAAACAGCAGTTTGCCACCCAACTGTTGGTTGGCAGGCAAAAAACCAACAATGGCATCTATCTGGTTGCTGCGTTTAGGCTGCAGGAAGAGGTCGAGCAGGTAGGCACTCCCCAGCATATTCAAACGCCAAGCCTGAAACTGTTCCAGATAGGGCAGTTCCAACAAACGCTGATTGATGGTCTGTAATTTTTCTTTGCTGTACACACTTTTCTCTGGTATGTTGAGGTAGCGGTACAGAAAGCCTTTGTTTATTTTGGCATTGCCATAAATGCGTATACTGTCCATTTTATACAGTATGCCTTTGTCTATTATCAGCTTTGCGGTTACTTCTTTTTCTGCAATGATTATACTGTCAAACTGCAATTTGGCAAATGGGTAGCCATTGTTCTCGCAATAGTCCAATACTTTTTCCTGCAACTGCGTTACCTGCAAATGATTGAAGGGTTGTGCCGTAAATACATCTTGTTTAATGCCTGCTGCATGCAGTAATGGCCAGTCTTTTTCGTTGATGCCAAGGTTCTTCCAGGTGTACTGCTCGCCAATAAAGACAGTGACCCTAAAAACAGATGAATCACGCTGCACAGTATCTACCGCAGCACTTACAAAACCTTTTGCCTGTAGTGCTATGGGCAACTGGGCAATGTATTCGTAGCAGGCTGCCGCAGAGCTGAAACTTGTTTTGGGCTTTACCTGCTGCTGTACAAAGGCATCTGTTTTGTCTACTGCATGAACGGTTAAAGAAAATACCTGTGCAAAGCTGTTTGCCACAAACAATAACATTGCCGTTACTAAACAGGTATATCGTGTTACTTTTGTACGCATTCAAGAAACAAGTTTAGCAAAACTTAACTAGAGTTGATTCTTAATATTTAGTTGTTGGATTGTTGATTGACATACAATTACCAATAAAACATTTAACCACGAAGAACACAAAGACACAAAGGGAGAACCTTCGGTTCTTGACCAATAAACTAATTAACCTATAATGGCAGGCATTTATATCCACATACCTTTTTGCAAACAGGCTTGCCATTATTGCAATTTCCATTTCTCTACACAGCAAAAGCAGTTACCGCAAATGGTGAAGGCAATTGTACAGGAAGCCCAATTGAGAAAAGATTATATACAGGAACAGGTTGCGACGGTTTATTTGGGTGGAGGCACCCCGTCCCTTCTTTCTATTGATGACTTGCAGTGGATACTGGAGCAGTTACAAACACTTTTTGATATTGATAACAATGCCGAAATAACGCTGGAGGCCAACCCGGATGATATTACGGAAGATAAACTGCTTGCATGGAAAGCCGCAGGTATTAACCGTTTAAGTATTGGGGTGCAAAGTTTTATTGAAGCAGACCTGCAATGGATGAACAGGGCACATGACAGTAAGTTGGCAATGGCAAGTTTGCAGTTGGCCGTACAGTATTTTGACAACATTACCATTGACCTGATTTATGGCACACCAACCTTAAGCGATGAGCAATGGGCACAGAATATTGAAACCGCATTGTCTTTGAATATTCCGCACCTTTCGTGCTATGCATTGACTGTGGAGCCGAAAACTGCATTGGAGAAACTGATTGAAAAAAAGCAACTTGAAAATGTAGATGCAGATAAACAGGCCAGGCATTTTGAAATATTGCTTACAACACTTGCACAAAACGGGTTTGAACATTATGAGACCAGCAATTTTGCCAAGCCAGGTTTCAGGAGCAGGCACAATAGCAGTTATTGGCAGGGCAAACATTATATAGGTTTGGGGCCATCGGCACATTCCTTTAATAGCGTATCAAGGCAATGGAATATTGCCAACAATGCCTTGTACATAAAAGGCATTGAGCAGGGTATGGTGCCTTTTGAAATGGAAATATTAACTGCAACACAGCAATTGAATGAATACATCATGACCAGCCTTAGAACCATGGAAGGTTTGTCGCTAAAAAAAGTAAAAGACCGTTTTGGTGAAGAGAAGGGCCTAGCTGTTTTGCACCGGGCAGATAAATGGATCGTCTTACAACAGATCGTTCACCAAGATGGTTTTCTGCAATTAACAGCCAAAGGTAAATTCATGGCAGACGGTATTGCTGCCGACCTGTTTAGTGAGGATGTTTAGAGAACAGCCGCCTGCATACATTCACCATTAGCACTACGCCAAGTAATACAATAATTGTTACAGGACTTACCAATGTAAATGAAACAGGCATGGCATAAAGTTATAAAACATTTACATCAACATGCTTTCAATTTGCTTAAAACCTTCGGCTGCCGGTACATGGTTCCATAAAATTTCATAAATGGTTGTGGCAATGGGTATTTCGGCCTTAATGGTTTTATTGTTGTTGTAAATACATTTACTGGCATTGTAACCTTCAGCAACCATGTTCAGTTCCAATTGGGCAGCCTTTACGCTGTAGCCCTTGCCGATCATGTTTCCAAAGGTCCTATTACGTGAATACAAAGAGTAACAGGTTACCAGCAAATCGCCCAAGTAAACCGAAGCTGCGTAGTTAATGCTATTGTTCTCCAATGAAAAATCCTTGATGACTTTACGGGAAAATTTCACCATCTCATCTGCTGCATTGGCTATGTACACGCTTTGAAAATTATCACCATAATCCAGCCCATGGGCAATACCTGCACCCAGGGCATAAATGTTTTTCAGCACAGCAGCGTACTGTACGCCCATTACATCGTGGTTGGTCAATGTGTTCAGGTAATCCGTTTTAAAATGCGAGGCCATTGTTGCTGCCGTTGGTTCGTCAATACCAGAAAATGTGAGGTACGATAATTTTTCTGCCGCCACTTCTTCTGCATGGCATGGACCAAGAACCGTAAAATAGTTTTCCAGTTCAAAAGAAAAATGCTCTGCCAAATAATCGTTCAGTAGCTGATTGGTTGATGGCAGAATGCCTTTAATAGCCGAAATGATTTTCTTGCCTTTCAATGCATCTTTATCCAACTCCTGCAATGCATATTCAATATAGGCAGAAGGTACGGCAATAACCAATACATCGCAATTGGCCACTACTTCTTTAATGTTGTTGTTTAAATGCAGTTGCTGCTGGTTAAAATATGCACCACTTAAATAATGCGGGTTATGCCTGCGTTGCTGTATGTAGTTAATGGTATCTGTATTGCGTACCCACCAGTGAATAGCATTACCGTTATCCGTTAAAATTTTTGCAAGGGCTGTTGCCCAACTTCCGCTTCCTATCATTCCAAATTGCATGGCAGGCATAATTAGTGAAGGGCAAACATACGAATTAGGTAATAGATATAAAAGGAAACAGATGCTATGGAACCTTTGCTGAAGTATGTATTGAATGCTGATGGGTGCGTCCCGATAGCTATCGGGACCAGTAAAGTTGATATATGTACATAGCTTGTAACAAATAAAAAGGGAAGCAATTGCTTCCCTTTTTATTTAATCTTTTTTCTTCTCGTCGTACAGCTTGTCTTTTTCTACCACTTTTACTTTGTTACCTTCTTTCAATGTCTTGCTCAGTAAGCTATACGGGCCGGTAATTACGGTATCATTTTCGGTTAGCCCACTAAGAATGCGTATATAGTTCAGGTCCTGTATCTCGGTTTTCACTTTCACTTTTTTCACGTTCATGCCATCTGGCTGCAATACAAAAACAACTTCGTCAATACCGTCATCAGCACTATTGTTTTTGGGGGCATCTGTATTGGTATTGGTCTTGCTGGCATCGTCTTTCTTTGCTTCAATGGCTTCGCCCTTCTTGTCGCGGGTAGTAACGGCAGCAAGCGGTACAGACAGTGCATCTTTTACGGTCCTGGTCTGTATGTCGGCCGTGGCACTCATATTGGGGCGAAAAGGAAAAGACTTGCCTTTCACAATCAAGTCGGCATAACTTTCTGGCAGCAGGCGTACATGCACTTTATAATTGGTAACATCGGTTGATGTAGCAGCCGTGCTGGTTACAGACGTACTTGGGTTGGCAATCTTAAACACCACGGCCTTGAATTTCCGGCTGCCATACGCATCAATGGTTACAATGGCCGTATCGCCAAACTTCACTTTGGGTATATCGTTTTCGCCAACATCCACCTGTGCCACCATACTGCCCAAATCGGCAATACGCATCATTTCGGTACCAATGCTTAAACTGTTGCCCGCAACACGTTCGCCCTTCTTCACATTCAGCAGGCTTACCACGCCATTCATGGGTGCCACAATAACGGCACGGCTCATGTCTTTACTGGCCTTGTTTAAATTTGCCTGTGCACTCAGTATGGCGGCCTTGTTGCCCCTAATGCCTTCTTTGGCTGCATTCAGGTTTGCCTGTGCACTTTTATACACCTGTTCTGCACCTTCAAATTCCGAACGGGATATTACTTTGTCATCATACAGTTTTTTCTGGCGGTCGTAGCTTGCTTTTGCCTGCTGTAGCGATGCTTCCAATGCACCCAGTTGTGCTTCGGCATTGGCTTGCGATGCCTGCGACTGTGCCACGCCCGCAGCAGCCTGGTCACGTTGCGATGCATAGATGTCTGCATATATCCTGGCCACTACTTGGCCAAGTTTCACGCTGTCGCCCTCGTTCACGTTCAGTTCCACAATTTCGCCGCTAATATCGGGGCTCACTTTCACTTCCACTTCGGGCGATATCTTGCCGCTGGCAGTTACCGTTTCAATAATGGTACGTTTGGCCACTTTTTCGGCCGTAACCTTAATGCCATCTTCTTTGCCAATAACACCCGATTTCTTCAATGCAACCAATACCACAATCACAATTAAAAGGCTTCCTATTATCCACCAAAGTTTCTTGTTCATAAAACAACATTTCGTTTTTATTTTTTTGTAACCAGCCCCGGTACATGTACCAGCTTTACTGGCGTCGCACCCATGTGGGTCCGGATTACTGCCAGGCTTTTACCAAAGTGGTTTATACAACCTGCACCAGCTTACAACTTCAGGCCCTGCCCCCTATAAAATTCCAGCAGCTTCATCCTAAACACATAATCGTACTGGTTGCTCAGCTGTTGGATTTTTGCATTCTGCAATTTATTCTGGTTAGTAATCAGGTCCAGCGTAGAAAGCAGCCCCACATCGTACCGTTTAACGGAAAACTCATATACTTTCTGTGCAGCTTCTACCTGCTTGGTGCTTGCGTTGAATTTCTGCAGGGCATTGGTAGCATTGGTATAGGCCGTATAAATATCCAGTTTCAGTTTCTGGCTAGACTGTTCCTTGGTAATCACATAGCTCTGTAAGGTAAGTTTCGATTGTTCGTAAGCAATCCTTCTTTGCCCGTTATTGAAAATAGGTACGGCAATGTTAACGCCAACTGTCTGTTGAAAGTTCTGGTCCAGCTGCCTAAAATAGGGCGTTTTGCCATAGGTATAATTGGTAAAGGGGCTATTGGGTATCACATTGTAATCGGTACCACCAACGGTAACCTTGCCAATGGGTGCAATAAACTGTGTGGCCGAAGTTATTTCCAGTGCCTTGTTGTTGAGTGCGCTGCTTAGTGAGTAGCTACCAGAAATAGTGGGATACATCTGTGCCTTGTTGGCAAGCACTGTTTTTTTGCTACTTTCTATCCTTAATGAATCGCCTTTTAATTGTGGCTGGTTGGCAAGTGCCAATTGGTACACAACGGCCGGTTGCAAATCCAGTATCGGTTCCAATGGTATCTTGTCAACCGAAGGTGTCTCTATTTCAAAAGAGGCTGCGGCATCTATGTTCAATAATCCTTTTAACGACAGGATATTCTGCTCGAACGAGGTTTGGCTGCTGATGTAATTGCTACTGTCCGATGCCAGTTGTGCCTGCAGCTCTACCAGGTTCAGTTCCGGTAGCGAGCCTGCTTCTACCCTTTTGCGGGTATCGTTCAATTGTGCCGTGGTTTGCTGAATCTGTACGCTATTGATGTTGGTTTGTTCCCTTGCAGCAAGCACCTGCAAGTAATAGGTACATACGCTCAAGGCAATATCGTTGGCTGTTTTTGCCACATCGGCCAAAGCGGCTTCTGCCGAAAACTGCGAAGCAGCTATGCTGTGTTTTATACGGCCCCAATTGTACAGTTGTGCCCCGCCTTGCAAACTATAGTTCTGGTATAACAATTCGGAGGTAGTGAACTGGTTGGTAGTGGGGTCTACGGAGCGGCCAAATTGCAGGCCAATGCCAGTTCCAAAATTTGCAGTAGGGTATTGATACAATTTGGACTGCTTTAACTGCAGTGCACTGATGCGTGCCTGCACTTCTGATTGCTTTACCGAAATATTGTTTTTCATGGCATAATCCACGCACTTACGCAAGTCCCATTTTTCGGATACTTGCTGTGCAGGTGCTTTGAATGCGGCTATGAAAAGCAACAGGGATAAAATCTTTCTCATATCTAAACAAAAATAAAGGAAACGGGCTAACCAATAAGGCTATAATTCGGTTACTATGGCCAACGCTAAACCATTTACGGGCTAAAGATGCCATAAATAAAAGAATCGCTTTTTCTTTTTGTGAATGTTTTTACAATTCCGGTTGCTGGCAGTATAAAATGAAATGAGTGCAATTGCCGCAGATGCCTATTTTTATTGCAGCAATGCAAAACCTGTTTTCAAAACTAGCAAGGCAAACAAGTGGCCGCCCGGTTATCAAGGAAATTGATGGGTTAAGGGCATTGGCCATTGTGGCTGTTGTGGCAAGCCATTTTAATTTGCACCTTACCAGGAGCATTGGTTTGGATGAGGACTTTCTTTACAGCAATCCCGTATCACGTTTTTTGGAACTCAGTTCCAATGGGGTCAGTATTTTTTTCTGCATCAGTGCATTTATACTGTGCCTGCCTTTTATTGAGCAGTACCTGTATAATGGGCAGCCCGTTTTGCTAAAGCAGTATTACCTGCGTAGGCTAACCAGATTGGAGCCGCCCTATTTATTGGTGCTTACTGCCCTGTTGCTGTTTCAGGCGGTGCTGATGCATGAGGGTTTAAGGGAAAGCCTGCCACATTATATCAGCAGTTTTTTTTATAGCCATAATATAGTGTATGGCAGAAGAAGCACCATTAACCCGGTTGCATGGACATTGGAAATTGAAATACAGTTTTATTTGTTGCTGCCGTTATTGGTAAAGCTATTCTTGATTGGCAGGGCAGCAATAAGGCGGTTGGTATTTGTTGCATTGATAGTTGCTTGCGGTATGCTGTATGCCCGTTACGACAGTTTTTTTATTGCCGCACATTTACAGTACTCGCTATTTGCATACCTGCCCGTTTTTTTTATGGGCTTTTTATTGGCCGATGTATATATGCAGTACCAGCATTTGCTACAGCAAAAATCTTTGTTGTGGGATATTGCTTTTGCAGTAGGTTTTGTATTGGTTATGTATTGCAATGGCGATGTGCGGTTGTATATGCAGTGGCTTGAGTATGCTGGCTACGGATTGCTATTTGTGGGCGTGTTTAAAGGTTTTGTGGTTAATCGCATTTTTACCACCAACTGGGTCATGCTTATTGGCAGCATGTGTTACTCCATTTACCTATTGCATTATGCCGTATTGATTTTTGTAATGGATAAGCTAACTGCAAAATGGCTTACGCATGATTATTACAAGGACTTGTTATTACAGGCAGTGATTGTACTGCCATTTGTATTGCTAGTAGGCACCCTTTTTTATTGGCTGATTGAAAAACCTTGTATGGATAGGCTTTGGCCTAGGAAGCTGGTGCAAAGAATACGCAATATGGCATAGCCATTCATTGGGGAAGTAAATTCAATAGAGCGTATCATTTCATTGCTGCATTTACTACGGAGCCTGGCGTGAGGGATAGCAGTGGATGCCACGCAAATGCCACTTGTGGCATGCGGAGCAGTAACGGATAGCCCGGCCCGCACAGGCGGGGCACGCACCAGCATTGTTTAACTCATGAATTGCCTGCTTTGTTATTGTTGTGATAGAAAGCAAAGTACAGTAACATGAATACTGCCATTAACACAACGCCTGTAAGTGCAGCCATTGGCGTGCCTATTACAACAGCAGTGGCTACGAAGCCATAAGAAACCACGAATATGATGCAAAGCAGTGGGCTTATACTTTTTGAGAACCCGTTGGCTACATTGGCTTCGCCCTGTTTCCTTTTTCTGAGAATCAATAAAGTGGCGGCAGACAGGCTCATACCGAAGCAGTCCAGAAAGATGCTGAAGCTAAGTACATCATCTACCCCCTTGCCAAAAAAGGTCACAATAATTGCCACCACTGCAAACAAGGTAAGCCCCGGAATAAGCACTTCTGTTTTTGGATGCTTGTAGGAAAACACTTTGGGAAAAACCCCATCTTGGCTCATGGCATACATGACCCTTGGGTTTGCCATGAGCAATACATTTACATAAGCCATTACGCTCAGGAACATGCAGGCATCGAACACTTTGCCGCCTGCCTTGCCAAACCATGTTTCGCAAAGCAATGCACCGATAGCCGTAGCATTTTTCATTTTGTCGAAACCAATGACTTTTATATAGGCATAGCTTATGGCAAGGTATAGGAATATGACGATGCAAATGCCAATGACAATACCACGCTGCATGGTGCGGGTGTTTTTTACCTCGCCACCAAAATTGATGGTTTGTTGGTAACCCCCATACGTAAACGATACGGCCACCAGGCTTAGCATAAGCAAGAGACCTGCGTTACTGCCATTGTATGTATACACAGGTGCATCTGTATTGTAGCCATGTGGCTCAACCACCATTCCTTTAAACAGGGAAGTGATCAATAAAACCACCAGCGAAATCTTGATAACCGTTAATATATTTTGCGTGGTGCTGCTGGTTTTTAACCCCAATAAGTTAACCAGGTAAAAAAGCCCAATGGGCACTATGGCAACCAGCATATTGAACAGCATACTGGAAGGTTTGCCGAACAATAAATCGCTTGCATAATCGGCCCCTATTAGTGCCACTACGGCCAGCGATGCTGCATTGCTAATCAATATCAGTGCATTTACCGTAAAACCAATGGATGGGTGGTAGGCATGTGCAAACACTTTATAGTAGCCGCCAATAACAGGCAGGCGTTGGCCAATTTCTGCATAGGTTAATGCCCCGCATAGGGCCACAAAGCCACCAATGACCCAGGCTGCAAAAAATATTGTTTCTGTACCTGACTTGGCTGCAATGGTGGCTGGGGTTTTAAAGATGCCCATACCAATTACAAGGCTTATCACAATCATGGTAAGGGAAAACAGGCCAAGTTGCTGCTTAGGTTGCATAACAGTATTTTAAAAATGAAAATACCGATTTGCTTTGTTCTTTATAAAAGAAAATTGTAGGTATAAAAACAACAATCGCTAAGAGGGAAAAGAGGAAAGGAGAAACTGGTTTCCCTCTCTTTCTCTCTTTTTAGCTCTTAGCGAAACCTTCGCTTGAATATTTATTTGCTTGCACAAATGAAAATTGTGGCTAATAAAAAACAATCATTAACTAAGAGGAAGAGGCGAAAAAAGGCTTTCCTCTCTTTATCCCTTTTCCACTCTTAGTGAAACCTTCGCTTGGATATTTATTTGCTTACATAAACGCAGGTGGTAATGCAATGATAGATGGAAGTATATTCCTTTCCATTTTGCATACCGTTTTCTTTAACGATATAAAAGCCTTCCAACATATAGGTCCCAGCTTCGTTGGGCGTAAAAGTAATTGCCCCGCTGGCATCGGTTTCGATATCTGTTTTAATACCGGTAGGCGATACTATGGAGATTTTGCTTTTTGCCAATGGCTGACCTTTTAAGAATAGGTTGATGGTTACAGGAGTGCCTGTTTTGATACTGTCCGATTTTGGTTGCAGTGCCACATCTGTAGCCTGGGTAATGTTGCTGCTACCGACAGCAGATGCCCCTACGCTTACCGTGGCACTGGCGTAGTACTGTATCTTGGATTTGCGGTAAGGGTCCCTTACTTCCAAAGAAATGGACAACGTGTAAATGCCTGTTTCTTCGGTAGTGAAAACGGCCTTGCAAAAATCTATTGCAGCCGTATTGGTTAGTTGTTGTTTTTTGCCCGAAGGAGCCGTAACCCATAATGTAAAATCACGCAGGTTGCTGAACCATTTGGCTGTAGTGTCCCTTTCGTTGGAGCCATATTCCCCAAAGAATATTTTTACCTCATGGTTTTTGTGCTGTATGCCGATTGGGTTGGTCTCTATCCATAAAGCATGTGCGTTGGCTTTGCTGATGGCTACTGTAAATAATATACCTACGAATAATTGTTTGATGCCCATGTTCAAGTTTTTGAATTGCAAAACTGTGGCTTGGATATAATGTAGAGCTATACTTTCAGGAAAACTATATTACGCAATCAGGAACTTGTTTGCATACAATACAAAAGCCCTTTTATAAAGGGCTTTTGTTAATTGGTGCCGGGTTCAACAATCCATATTTTTTCTTTTACCAACTGCGTGATGAAAGTGCCACATTTATTGAGTTAGCCCGGACTTAAAATTATTAGCTATTTAGAATATTGCTTTTATGTACAGATGTATAGCTGTTTATTTTGCGGAGTGAAAATCGCACATATTAAGTTACCACAGCAACAAATAACTGTTAAATAATTGCATTGCAACAACGCCATCGGGAAACCCTTTTACGGAAAGAGGAACTTGACTTTGAAGTGACAAATACCGCAGTTGTAACTATGCGTCTGCAATAGGTTTATTAGCATGCATTCACAGCAAGGGCATTACAGAACATTAATCGGATTGCGGTGCATATCGATGGCCACAAAAGTAAATGTGCCGGTAATGGCCTTCTCCCTTACGTTGGAGTACATTTCTTCAATAAAAATTTCTACCAGTACTTTCAGGCTCGTGTTGCCAACATGCACCACTTTACCAATCAACTCTATAATGGTACCGGCAGGTATGGATTTTTTGAAATCTATCTTATCGGATGAAACGGTTACTACCCTTTTACGGGAGAACCTTGTAGCAGCAATAAATGCCACTTCATCCATCAGGTGCATGGCAGTGCCGCCAAATAAGGTATCGTAGTGGTTGGTGGTATTGGGAAACACGGCTTTGAAAATTCTTGTTTCGGATTCGACAATTCTTTGTTCGGTGTTGTTCATATTCAAGTTGGGTATTGTTTAAAATAAATTCGAATGATAAAAAAAATCTGCCATGGTTTTAACATGACAGATTTTGCAATATAAAGTCAGTAGACATGATGTTCTAGCCACTGCAGCTGATGCAGCCATCTTGCATGGTACAAACTGCACCTTCTACAATTTTGTCTTCAACCGAAGCACCACCTTCAACAACAGTCAAGTTGTGAGAGTCGATTAAAGGCTCGGTTGTTTTGCCACCTTGTTTTTCAACAGTAAACTGTACTGCTTGCGACGCTGCTTTGGTACGCAGGTAGTACATACCTGTTTTCAACCCTTTCTTCCAGGCGTAGAAGTGCATGGATGTTAGTTTGGAAGTTGTAGGTGCATCCACAAACAGGTTCAATGATTGTGATTGACAGATGTATGCACCACGGTCTGCCGCCATATCAATTACTGCACGTTGCTTTATTTCCCAAACGGTTTTGTATATCTCTTTTACATGGTCAGGAATGCCATCTATTTTTTGGATGGAACCATTGTGCTGCATGATGCTGTTCTTCATCTCATCGTTCCACAGGTTCAGGTCTACCAAATCTTTCAATAAATGTTTGTTCACCACCACAAACTCACCGCTCAATACACGACGAACATAGATGTTGGATGTGTATGGTTCAAAACATTCGTTGTTGCCAAGAATTTGGGAAGTAGATGCAGTTGGCATCGGTGCTACCAATAACGAGTTCCTAACACCATGTTTCAATACTTCTGCTTTCAAGGTGTACCAATCCCAGCGAAGGCTTGGCTCAACACCCCACATATCAAACTGGAACACTGCTTTTGAAACCGGTGAGCCTTCGTAGGTTTCATAAGCACCTTCAACTTTAGCAAGGTCTTTACTTGCAGTCATTGCAGCAAAGTAGATGGTTTCAAAAATATCCTTGTTCAATTGTTTTGCTTCTTCGCTTTCAAAAGCCAAACGCAACAGGATGAACACATCGGCCAAACCTTGCACACCTAAACCAATTGGGCGGTGGCGTAGGTTGGAGTTTTTTGCTTCTTCAACAGGATAGTAATTGTTGTCAATTATTTTGTTCAGGTTCTTGGCAGCTTCATAAGTTACTTCATACAATTTATCATGGTCAAACTTGCCATTGATTACATAACGTGGCAATGCCAATGAAGCCAGGTTACAAACGGCAATCTCATCTGGAGAAGTGTATTCCATAATTTCCGTACACAGGTTAGAACTCTTGATGGTACCTAAGTTCTGTTGGTTGCTTTTGCCGTTGGCAGCATCTTTATACAACAAATAAGGTGTGCCGGTTTCTATCTGTGCTTCCAATATGGCAAACCACAGTTCCTGTGCCTTGATTGTTTTTCTTGCTTTGCCTGCAGTTTCGTATGAAGTGTACAATTTTTCAAACTCTTCACCGTAGCAATCCTGTAAACCTGGTGCTTCGTTGGGGCAGAACAGGCTCCAGTCGCCATCGGCTTCCACACGTTTCATGAACAGGTCGCATATCCATAGTGCGTAAAATAAATCCCTTGCACGCATTTCTTCTTTACCGTGGTTCTTTCTCAGATCCAAAAAGTCAAACACATCTGCATGCCAAGGCTCCAAATAAATAGCAAATGCACCTTTTCTTTTTCCGCCACCTTGATCCACGTAACGTGCAGTGTCGTTGAATACTTTCAACATTGGGATGATGCCATTGCTGGTACCGTTGGTACCGCCAATATAGCTACCGGTAGCACGTATGTTGTGGATAGCCAAGCCAATACCACCCGCACTTTGCGATATTTTTGCTGTCTGTTTCAAGGTATCGTAAATGCCTTCGATGCTGTCGTCTTTCATGGTCAGCAAGAAGCAGCTGCTCATCTGCGGCTTCGGTGTGCCTGCGTTGAACAGGGTTGGTGTGGCATGCGTGAACCAGCGTTCGCTCATCAGGTTATAGGTCTTGATGGCACTTTCAATATCGTTTTTGTGAATGCCGATAGCAACACGCATGTACATGTGCTGCGGACGTTCAACAATCTTATTGTCCAGTTTCAGCAGGTATGATTTTTCCAATGTTTTAAAACCGAAATAATCAAACCCGTAATCACGGTCGTAGATAATGGTACTATCTAACAGCTCTGCATTTTGCTCAATGATTTCCCAAACATCATCGGCCAATAAAGGCAACAGTTTGCCAGTTTTGCTATCGGTGCATTCAAACAACAATTTCATTGTTTGAGAAAAACTCTTGATGGTATTCTTGTGCAAGTTGCTCACCGCAATACGGCTAGCCAACGTTGCATAATCTGGGTGCTTTACTGTTAGTGATGCCGCAGTTTCTGCCGCAAGGTTATCCAGTTCGCTGGTGGTAACACCATCGTACAAACCTTCAATTACTTTTTTAGCAACATCAACGGCACTTACAAAACGTCTGTCCAGACTGTAACACAGCTTTTCTATACGGGCTGTTATCTTGTCAAACTTTACGGACTCTCGTTTGCCGTTCCTTTTTATCACTTCCATGATGAATATATATTTAGTGGTTAGTTTAGTTGGTTACTAGTTACTGCTTGCTAGTGTACTCATTTAGAAATCTTCATCAACAGAAAAAGCTTGCGACTCCTTCGTTCCGATTACGCCTGCTTTTTGGTAATCGCCTACCCTCTTTTCAAAAAAGTTTGTCTTGCCTTCCAACGAGATCATTTCCATGAAATCGAATGGGTTGGTGGTGTTGTAGATTTTAGGGTAACCCAGTTCCGCAATCCACCTGTCGGCCACAAACTCAATGTACTGCTGCATCAGTTTTGCATTCATACCAATCAATGCAACAGGTAATGCTTCTGTTATGAATTCCTTTTCTATTTCAACAGCATCTGTAATAATTTTTGTAACATCTTCTTTTGACATCTTGTTACTTAACATGCTGTACAATAAACATGCAAACTCACAGTGCAAACCTTCGTCGCGGCTGATTAATTCATTACTGAATGTTAAACCTGGCATAAGCCCCCTTTTCTTTAACCAGAAAATAGAGCAGAAGCTACCGCTGAAGAAAATACCTTCTACCGCAGCAAAAGCCACCAGACGTTCGGCAAATGTTCCATTGTCTATCCAACGCAGGGCCCACTCTGCTTTTTTCTTTACCGCAGGTATGGTATCAATGGCGTGGAACAGTTTATCTTTTTCTTTCGGGTCTTTTATGTAAGTATCAATAAGCAATGCATAGGTTTCGCTGTGTATGTTTTCCATCATTATCTGGAAGCCATAAAAGCACCTTGCTTCTGGCAATTGCACTTCGCTCATAAAGTTCACCGCAAGGTTCTCATTCACAATGCCATCACTTGCGGCAAAAAATGCCAGTACATGCGAAATGAAGTGGCGTTCGCCTTCATTCAAAGCATTCCAGTCTTTCATATCGCTGCCCAAATCAATTTCTTCGGCAGTCCAGAAACTGGCTTCATGCTTTTTGTACTGTTCCCAAACCTTTGGGTAGTTGATAGGCAGAATAACAAAGCGGTCTTTGTTTTCCTTTAAAAGTATTTCGTTGTCGTTGCTCATTGTGTTATAAAAACAGAACTGAATAATCTGGTTACCGCCTTCACAATGGGGGATAAAATGGCCATTACCTTTTTAGGGGCACTTCAATAATATATTTATCCTGTATTGTGTTTGGGAAAGTTGCAAACAAAAATCGTTACGGTCGGTTCTTCTGGTTATATCTTCCATTGTGTTTGTTTTACTCAAAAAACATAACAATTTTTTCAAGCAGTCTTTCTATTTCAAGTTGTCTTTTCCCGTAACGAGTATTTGTAAGAACTGAGAACGAATTTATATGGAGAACTAAAAAAACAATCTTTTAGTTTTAAACAGCATGTGCATATTTATTGCGGCGAATTGGAAACCCAATACGGGCAAGGTTTTCGTAAAATGATTTGTTTATAAGCCAACAAGACTGCACATTTGCAGCGAATTTGGTTCCGGAAAGGCTTTATCCAGTAGGTTTCGATCACTGATGCAAAGTCCCTGACGGATTAAAAGGGAATCACGTTTAAATCGTGAGCTATCCCCGTAGCTGTAAAGTTGAAATTCGTGTAGCAGCATTGCACGACCAATGGAAAAAAAGCCACTGTTTAAATACGGGAAGGCATCCATTGAGCCAACAAAGCCAGAAGACCTGCCAAACTCAATTCATTCAAGGCTTTCGGGCGAAAGGCATGGAATGTAAATAGCTGCTTGCGGGCAGCAATTTATGTCCCCGGTTTTTATTTTCCTGAGAGCTCATTGTTTAACTTTAAAAACAAACAACAATGAGCAAAAAAATTTTTACGCTTATTGCACTCAGTGCAGCCATTCATGCAGCTGCACAAAAAGACACCGCCAGTGGCAAACCATTGGATGAAGTAGTAGTTACTGCCAATAAGATTGAGCAGAAACAGAGCACTACCGGAAAAGTAATTACAGTTATTAGCAAGCAGGAACTGGAAAGGAGCAGCGGCAAAAGTGTTGGCCAGGTACTGAACGAACAGGCTGGTCTATGGATCAATGGTGCCATGCAGCCGTTGGGTAGCGTGCAAACCGTTTTTATGCGGGGTGCAAATGCAGGCCGTACGCTGATTTTGATGGACGGCATCCCTGTAAATGACCCATCGCAAATTACAGGCGATTATGACCTGAATATGTTTTCCATCAACGATGTGGAGCGTATAGAAGTTTGTAAAGGTGCACAGTCCACTTTATATGGCAGCGATGCCATTGCAGGTGTCATCAACATCATTACGGTAAAGAAGGACATCACCAACCCCATCAATGTAAAAGCAACATTGGGTGTTGGCAATCAGAACACCAGCAAAACCAATTTGCAGGTATATGGTAAGGCAGGAAAGTTTACTTACACAACCCGTTTTTCCAAATTGCGTACAGATGGTTTTTCTGCTGCTTACGACAGTACGGGTACAAAGAATTTTGACAATGACGGCTACAATGGCGATGTAATCAATGCATCCGTTCAGTACCAGGCCACCACCAACCTTTCTGTAAAAACCTTTATACAGAACAGCCAGTACAAAGCCGATGTGGATGCCAGTGCATTCACAGATAAAAGGAACTATTTCATCAACAACAAAGCCTTGAATACAGGTGCCGGTTTCAACTATAAAAAGAACGGCTTTACCTTGGTTGGTAACTACCAGTTTGGCCAGTTGAAACGTTTGTACGATGACAATGCTTCTTATCCTGGAGCCACTGCTTATTCATCAAATGATTACAATGGAAGGACGCAGTTTGTGGAACTGTACACCAATGTAAAATTGGCTAAGGGACTTTCTTTATTGGGTGGTGTTGATTATAGATGGGCTGTCATGAACAACACGTACAGATCATTGAGTTCTTTTGGTCCTTACAACAGTAAGTTCAACGATACTACCATGGATCAGAAATCTGTATATGCTTCTTTGTTGTACAATTACAAAGGCTTTAATATAGAAGTGGGTGGCAGGTACAACAAGCATTCAAAGTATGGCGACAACACTACATTTACCGTTAACCCATCTTTTAATATTGATGAGCACAACAGGGTATATGCAAGTGTTGCTACCGGCTTCAAAGCTCCATCATTGTATCAGCTATATGCAGGTGGCGGAACAGGCAACCCCAACCTGAACCCTGAAAAGTCAACCAATTACGAATTGGGCTTCCAGCAACAGTATGGCAAAATTAGCCACAGGATCACAGGCTTTTACCGTGAAATAAAAAACGGTATCGATTACGATAACATCAATTTTACCTACTTCAATTTTGTAAAGCAGAAAGTTACCGGGTTGGAATATGAAATCACGGTTCACCCAACAAAGGCATTGAGCGTTGTAGCCAATTACACCTTTATAAAAGTGGATGAAACCACACAGAACCGTGTAAACAATAAAGACACAACCTATGGTTATGCTTTACGCCGTCCTAAGCACAACATCAACCTTACTGTTGGTTACCAATTTACACCTGCATTGTATGTAAGTATTGGCGGTAAAAGCGTTGGGCAGCGTTACGATGTTGGCGGTTACAAAAAAGCCGATGTAACTTTAGACAGCTATATTATTTTTAATGCTTACGCAGAATACAAATGGAATGAAAAAGTAAGGTTCTTTGCAAATGCACAGAATTTGACCAATAAAAAGTTCTATGAAATAAGGGGCTACAACAGCATACCAACTTTGGTGAATGGTGGGGTGACCTTTAATTTGTAGGGTGAAAGTAACTAAGGTTTATACAGTATATAAAGTTGATAAAGTACGCTGTAAACCTTAGCTACCTTATTTACTTTTATCATGCTTCATACGCAGAAACAATGCCCCAGCACGAAAACAAGAAATGCCCCAGATGCAGCAACCATTTTGAATGCAAAGTGGGCAATGTGCTGGAGTGCCAGTGCAACCAGATACAGTTGAGCTATGAGGAGCATGCATTTATAGAAAACAAGTTCCTGGACTGTTTATGCATAGATTGCCTGCATGTACTGCGGTATGAGTACCAGATGAACAAGAAGAACATCCATACATCTTAAATAAAAAAATCCCGCTGTGTACAGCGGGATTTTTTTATGGATTATTTTTCAAGCAAGCCGTCTGTTTTCCATTGCTCAAACACATGGATAACAGAATCGGATAGCTTGGGTTTCCTTGCAGGCATAAAGCCCCTATCGCCCGGGTTCAATTTTATACGGCTGATGGTTTCATCAATATTTGCTTTGGCTGCTGTGTAGCTGTTCAAAGGCTCCTTCCTACCATCCGGCGGTATATGGCAAGGCGAACATTTTGTTGCAATCAATGGCTTGATGTCGGTTTCGTAAGTAACTTTTGCAACAGCAGGCGGCGTAGGCGTAGCAGGTACCTTTTTAGTAGAAGTACAGAACTGCAATGCAATTGCAGTAAGCAATGCGGCAGATAAAAGCATTTTTTTCATGATCGTTATTTTAAAGTGACGGGTCGGCTTTAAAGATATCGGTTTGTCATAAAATTGTCTGCCTTTTCTTGATGGATGGGTGAAATCACTTCTCCAACAGGCTGTCGGTTTTCCATTGCTCAAATACATGGATCAGCGAATCGGAGAGTTTGGGATTTTTTGCAGGCATGTATCCATGCTGCCCGGGATTAAGCTTGATGCTGCGTATAATATCATCTATATCCTGCTTGGCACTGGCGTAGTTATCGTATGAAACCTCATTGCCCTCGTCCAAATGGCAGGGGGCACATTTAGAAACAATGATGGGCTTAACATCTGCATTGTACGTAACTTTTACAGGCTGTATATAAGTTGGGTGCATGGTTGATTGGTTAGCAGCACTGCTGAACCAAAAAACGATTGCCAGTAACACAATCACTATCGAAAAAAACTTTCTTGCCATATCCGTTAATATTGTTCGCTACACTCAATTATAAGGCCCGCAATATATTTCTATTCTTTTTAAGTAACTTACTTTTGCCGTAAATCATTTACCATGACAATTGATTTTACGATTGACAAATTACTGACCGTAACTTTTACCCTTTTTGCGGTGATAGATATTGTTGGTTCCATACCCCTACTCATTTCCTTAAAAGAAAAGCTGGGTGGCATACGTGCCACCAAAGTAACCCTGGTTTCAGGTGCATTGATGACGCTTTTCCTGTTTTTTGGCGAGAGCTTTTTGGGCGTACTTGGGCTGGAAGTGCATTCGTTTGCGGTGGGCGGCTCTGTCGTGATTTTTTTATTGGGGCTGGAAATGGTACTTGGCCATGAAATTTTTAAAGGCGACAAGAATGCAAAGGCCGGAACACTGGTACCTATTGCGTTTCCTGTAATTGCGGGCAGCGGCACGTTAACTACTGTAATGAGCTTGAAAGCCAACTTTGATAATGTGGTGATACTTGTTGGCATATTGATAAACCTGATAATTATTTACGCAGCTCTCAAATCGTTGAAACTGGTAGAGAAAGTTTTGGGCGAAGCAGGCCTATTGGCCGTAAGGAAATTTTTTGGTGTGATACTGCTGGCCATCGCAGTAAAAATCTTCAGTAGCAATATTGGTTCTTTCGGGAAACACTAAGGTCAGTGGGCAAACTGGTTAATTCGTTTATTGGTTAATTGGTAAACCATAACTTTAAGCCTTACTACTTAACCAATACCAGTTAACGAATTAACAAATAAACCATTTAACCAATTCTTCCAAATGAGCAAACAAGCTTTAACCTACGACGATATTCAACTAGTGCCTTCCTATTCAAATGTTGCTTCCAGGAAAAGTATTGACCTTACTACACAATTAACCAAACGTTACGGCCTGCGTATGCCATTGGTGGCTAGCTGTATGGACACAGTTTGCGAAAGTGAGATGGCCATTGCCATTGCAGAAATAGGTGGTGTGGGCTGTATCCATCGCTTCCTTAGCATAGAGCATCAGGTAGAAGAAGTGGCAGCAACCCTTGCCGCTTTTGCTTCACCATCCATCAAGTCATGGTGGAATGTGGAGGATGCCAACTGGGCCTTCACCAAATCCATTCCGCTGGTGGCAGCAGTAGGTGCCAATGGCGATTACCTGGAGCGTGCCATTGAATTGGTAAAGGCCGGTGCCAATATTATATTGATTGATGTTGCCCATGGCCACCACGAGAACGTGAAGCAGGCACTGGATACATTAAGGAATGCATTGCCCGCACATGTTGATTTGATTGCAGGCAATATAGCCAGTGCAAAAGCGGCAATAGATTTAGAAGCCTGGGGTGCAGATGGCCTGCGTGTGGGTGTGGGCGGCGGCTCGCTTTGTACAACAAGGTTAAAGACAGGATTTGGCGTACCCAATGTTACCTGCCTGCAGGAAATTATTGCGGCAACTACTTTGCCTGTAATGGCCGATGGCGGCATTAGGACAAGTGGCGATATTGCAAAGGCCTTGGCATTGGGTTCAGCCTGTGTAATGCTGGGCTCGTTGATTGCGGGCACCAAAGAAGCACCGGGACAGATTATAGAAAAAACCGGCGGACTATACAAACGCTACCGTGGTGCGGCTTCGTTGGAAACAAAAACAGTACATGGGCAGGAGAAGCGGAATGTGGAAGGCGAAAGCACCGTGATACCCTTTAAGGGCGGAGTGAAATTCGTGATCGAAAGTTTGCTGGATGGTGTGCGTTCTGCCTTTTCTTATGGTGGTGCCAATAACCTGAAAGAGTTCAAACCGGAATATGTACAGGTAACCAATGCTGGTTTGGCAGAAGCCCGTCCGCACTTAATTTTCTAAAAATGAATGCCATGCCCGATACAGAGAAGCTACATTTTATTACAAGCGATTTTATTGCATTGATAAAAAAGGCTGATGCCCATGTTGCTGCCCAATGGGGTAAGATGAATTTTCAGCAAATGGTAGAGCATGTAACCGATTTTTTCAAGGTCTCATCCGGTAAGATACAAATGCCAGTAGTAACGCCTGTAGAACATTTGCCGAAGTACAAGGAGTTTTTGTTAAGCGATAAGATTTTTAAGGAAAACACCAAGGCCCCCACTTCCGTTTTGGGCGATGAGCCTTTGCCTATACGCAATGCAGCATTTTCTGTTGCTATCAGCAAACTGGAAAAACAGGTGCATGATTTTGTGGTTCATTTTAAGGATCATGCAGGTGCAAAAACATCGCATCCTGTTTTTGGCGAACTCGATTTTGATGAGTGGGTATTGCTGCATTATAAACATGCAACCCATCATGCCAGGCAGTTTGGTTTGATGTAACTGCATATACAACAGCATTCCTGGATTTATATAAAACAAAAAGTGCAGCCCATAAGGTGCTGCACTTTGTACCTATTTGCAGTTGGTAAATTAAAGTGTAATCAAACTGTTGGTGCCGCCAAAAGTGTTGGCATTCTCACCATCGGCCCCGGGTTCGTTTATCCATTCTGTAGCATTTACCCGGTATTTGAATTCATGTTGCGAGTTTTTGGGCAATGATACTTCGCTGCTAAAACTGCCGTCTTTTTTCTTCTTCATCACAATGGCATTTTCCCAATCGCTATTCAGGCCCAGTATTTCAATTGTTTCTGCATGTTCAGCTGCAAAAGTGAATTTTACTTTGCAATAGTCTTTTGTCTTGAAATACGTTTTTTGTACCATTTTTATCGTTTTATGCTTGCTCTCAACAGCCTTAATACAGAAACGGGCAAAAGGTAACCCATACAGTGCCAATAAACCCTGGATTATGTACAAAAAAACACATTGGTGTAAAACAGCATATCAAGAAACAGTTACCATCCAATCGGCTAATTTTCTTCTTCATTTAAGTCGTGCAGGGCAATTTCCAAGTTGTTGCCTTTTACAAAATTGCACCAGTGGCAGTCCTCTTTACCGCAGCCGGTATAGAATTCACGGTTCTGTATCTTTTGCCAGGTGGTGGTTATTTGCTGCGTAACCGTTTCCATATCGGCGGGTGTTATTACGAGTTTTTCTTGATGGTACACTTTCTTTTTGTCTGGCTCTATAAAATCGAATTCCGAGCTTACCACATTCCAGTCCTTTAGCTCGTAATTGTCTACGAGTATTTTATAGAACACGGCCTGCCGCCAATAATCTCCTCCGTTCGGGTCCTTCTCGTTGGGGGCTTTCAGTTTTACAAGTGCCTTTTCGTAATCGCCACTTTTATAATCCACTACATTCACTGCCTTGCCGTCAAATTCAAGCTTGTCCAGCTTGCCCTTTAATGGCACGCCCTTCACTACAACGTTGCGTATGTTTCTTTCAATGGCCACGATTTTATTGAAGTTGTTAATATGTGTGTCGTAGTAGTTTACCAGCACTTCCTGACCATATTCCATCCTGCGTGCAAATTGTTCCCTAGTAAAATTCTCACGGTTACGTTTCATGTACCATTCAAAATCCTGCACAAATTCTTGTTTAGTGGGGAAGATATTGGCAGCATTCTGCTGCATTTTTTCGAACAGCTTTTGTAGGGCATGGTGTACCGCACTACCAAAAACAGTTGCTTCATTTTTGCCAGATGGCACACGCACCAAGTTTTGGTAGTAGAACTGCAGGGGGCATTTTAAATAGTTGCTCAATGCCGTAACGTTCATGGTAAATTTCTCCAGCAACCTGCCAATAAATTCTTCTTCTGTTTTTTCTATTTCCGGTGCTGTTGCCTTGCTAAAGAGCAGCACCTGGAATTCGCTTAATACATCTTGTGGCAATACCATTTTTTCGGTTGCAATGGCATGTTCCTGTTGCACTTCGGCAATAAACATGCTTGGCTCGAGTTCTTTGCCGTCATCTTTAAAATGGCTATAAGAAATCTGTAGGTGCTGCTCGGCCCTTGTTAGTGCCACATAGAACAGCCTCCTCAATTCTTCGTCGTCTTTGTTTTTTGGTTGGGATGCAAACATGGTATCTGGCAGGCTGTAGCCACCGCCAGGTTTGCGTTTCTTTTCCCAACTGTTGCTGTTGCATCCTGCAAAAAAAACGTATTCAAATTCAAGCCCTTTACTACCATGTGCTGTTAAAAGGTTAACGCCTTTATCGTTTCCACTTATTTGAACCAGGGGCAATACAATGGCTTCTTTCTGCATCAGTTCAATAACATTTACCAACCCTTGTACATTGATGAACGGATTGCGGCGTGTTTCTTCTTTTACAAAATCGAACAGGCCTGTTATAACTTGTAAGTACCAATGTTTCTCGTTGCTATGGGTAATGTAGTTCAATAGGCCTGCATGTACAATAATGTGTTCAAAGAGGTTCTGTAGGGTTACGTTGCTTACATCCGTAATCAGTTGCTCTATTACTGCACTTGCCTTTTTTAGGTTTTCGTTTACCGTAGGAGAGAACAGGTCCCTTGCAGGTGCATGGCTTTTATCGAACAACAGTTTACGTAGAGATGTCTTGTTTTCGCCAAATTGCCTGTCGGCAACTTCCACACTCAGTTTTGCAATTTCTATGGGTGGGATATTGAACCAGTCGAAGTGCAGTATCTCAAAAAGCATTTCATCGCCACCATAGGGAATATCGTGTTCGGCTGCCAGGTAGCTGAATACAAGGATGATTTTTTGTGCCAGCGGAATATCGAGAATGTTCATGCTACGCTTGCTATAAACCGGCACATCTTTGAGCTTCAAAAAATGCGTGAGTTCGGCACCGTATTTATTCTCTTTGTAAATGATGCCGATTTTTCCGGGCACAACCCCTTGCTGTATCAATTGTTGCACCTGTAGTGCAATGCCTACCATTTCTTGCTTCTGTGTTTCAAACTCTTTGATAACAGGCTTTTCGTTTATCTGGTTGATGTTTTTATTGGAAGCTATCAGGTCCTTGCTTAACCCGTCAATCTGTTTCACCAGCCGTTCCTCGTTTTTGTTGATGATGGTTTTGGAAACATCGAGGATGGGTTGCGTGGATCGGTAGTTATTGGTAAGTACAACGGTCAGTAAATCTTCTTGGTACCTACTTGCAAAGGCCAGCATATTTTCTACGTTGGCACCTTGAAAACGGTAAATGCTCTGGTCATCATCGCCCACTACAAATACATTGGGTTTGTCCCAATACTCAATCAGCATCTGCACCAAACGGTTCTGCGTACCGCTGGTGTCTTGGTATTCATCCACCAAAATATACAGGTACTGCTCCTGGTAACGGCGAAGCAAGTGTTCGTTTTCGGCAAAGGCCCGCAGTACCCAATTAATCATGTCGTCAAAGTCGTAACGGTTCCTGCTACGCATCAGTTTCTGGAAAGGCTCAAATTCGTTTACGGCTGCCCGCAATTTTTCCATCCTTTCTTTCTCTTCTGCAATCTTGTCGGTACGCACATCGCCTTTCTTGAATTCCTTTACTGCACGCTTGGCAATGAATTCGTCTCGGTTGGGCAGGTCGTTCAAATAGGCATCTATTTTCTCATTCACAAAGGCCGGGGTCCAACCTTCGCGTTTCATGGTGCTAAAGAGCTGTTGCAGGTTGTTGATTTCAAAATACACATCGCCCCTATACCTTTTCAATGGGTTGCTTTTGGTAAAGGAGTCTATCAGTTCTTTAAACAGTTCCGTCCTTTCCAGTTCACTAATGGGGTCCAATGCGGTTTTGTCAAAAAGGTGCAGGTTTTCCTGTATCACATCGTTGCAAAAGGAATGGAAAGTATGTATGTTTACCTTGTAGGCATCGCTACCAATAAAGCCGAGCAGGCGTTTACGCATGGCAACAGTACCGGCATCGGTATAGGTGAGGCAAAGTATGTTTTCGGGAAGGGCATCGGTTTCTAATAATATCTTACCAATGCGTGCACTCAATATCTGGGTCTTGCCGGTGCCAGGGCCAGCAATAACCATTACAGGGCCCTCTATAGTGTCAACGGCTTTTTGCTGTTGCGGGTTAAGAGCCTGGTATATATTGCTGAATTGTTCCTGTAATTTATCTTTGAAATTCATTGGCTGAATATAAAAATCAAATGTAACAAACCCAATATCCTTAGCATAATTTACGTTACTACAAAAAAATACCTATGAAACAGTTTTTTGTACTGATTGTGTTGATGATGGCAATTGGCAGCACAAATGCCCAGCAGCAGTTACCACCTCCCGTAAACCCGCAGGATACCGTTTATAATATTGTTGATGTATTGCCCAGCTACCCCGGCGGTGATGAAGGCTGGAAAAAATACCTGAAAAAGAACCTGAAATACCCCAAGAAAGCTTGGTGGGACGAATTGGAAACCGATGTTGTGGTTGAGTTTGTGGTAAGGAAAGATGGCAGCATTACCGATGTGGCTTACCTGACTGTTTTTGGTTATGGTTTTGAAGAAGAGGCCGTTCGTTTAATAAAAAACTGTGGCAAGTGGATCCCGGGCATGAAAGGTGGAAAGGCCGTGCATTACCATGCCAAACTAACCATACCTTTTAGGATGCGGACCAGTAAGGAGTAGGTTTTAAGCTGTGGCATATTTAAACAGCAACAACCTTTGCATTGAAATATTGTTATACGGCTATGAGCAAAGTTTATTCGTTGAGAACCGTGCAGACCATTCCTGCTTCTATAGATATTGTTTGGGCGTTCTTTAGCAATCCCGAAAACTTAAAGGACATTACACCTAGGCATCTCCGTTTTAAGACCATTAGCAAGTATCATGGCGATAAGGTGTATGCAGGCCAGATCATAGAATACAAAGTGAGTCCTGTTTTGGGCATACCATTGTATTGGATGACGGAAATAACGCATGTGGATGACAAGGTTCTATTTGTGGATGAACAGCGTTATGGGCCTTATAGCATGTGGCATCATCAGCACCATTTCAGAACAGTAAACGGTGCGGTTGAAATGACGGATATTGTGCATTACAAAATACCATTTTGGCTGCTGGGCGATATAGCCCATGTGCTGTTTGTAAAAACAGCCATTCAAAAGATTTTCGACTATAGGTTTAAGGTTGTAGAAGAAAGGTTTGGCAAATACCAACCTTAGTTAAACTCTACCCAATCACTTACATTATTGTTCCAGTCCACCGTACTTACAAACAGGCGTTTCTTTTGGTTGAACCATTTAAGTGCATCAATATCGGCAGGCTGGCCAAACACAATCAACTGAACCATTTTTGCATTCTCGTAAGTGGCTTCCTGTTTTTCATCGATGGTAAACAGTACATAGCCCTTTATTTTTTTAGAGCCGTTATACACGAGGCGGTTGATGCCGTCGTTTATTTTTTCAATAGTTGGCTTTGCGGGTGTTATGCTGTCTATCCAGGGCATGGATGGTGGCAAGGCAGGTAGTGCATAGTAATTGTTACGCAGGCTGTCGCACCACCCATTGGGGTTCTTTTCAAAGTTCTTGCTACTGAAATAGATACTGCCATGTGTGGTGGTGTATTCTCGCAGTTTCTTTATTTGGTTGGGCAGTTCGTTCTTGTCTTTCCATGCTGCATTGGTACCTGCACGGTAAATACCATGACCAATATACAAGTGCCTTCCATAGGTATGCTGGTTCCACCAATCCAACAGTACATCGTAATCGCAGAGCTTATGTCCACGCTCCCAATATAGTTGTGGTGTCACATAATCTATCCAGCCTTTTTGCAGCCATAATAAAATATCGGCATACAGGTCGTCGTAATTGGTAACGCCGCCTTTGGTGTTGCTGCCGTTGGGGTCCTGGCTCTTGTTTCTCCACACACCAAACGGGCTTATGCCGAATTTTATACGCGGGTTATTGCTTAAGATAATATTGTGTATGGCTGTAATAATGCTGTCGCAATTGCTTCTTCGCCAATCGGCCCTACTTAAGCCGTTGCCATATTTTTCATAGGCTTTCTTATCGGGAAACTCGGTACCCTTGCTATCGGGGTAAGGATAAAAATAGTCATCCATGTGAATGCCATCCAGGTCATATCTTGTAACCAGGTCCTTTACTATCCTTGCCACATGGTCCCTTACTTCTGGCAATCCGGGGTTGAATATCTTTTGGTTGGCATAATGCACGAACCATTCAGGATGTATTTTGGTGATATGCGTTGGAGAGATGGAGGAAGTACTGGTACGGAACACTGCCCTGTAAGGATTGAGCCATGCATGAAATTCCATTCCACGTTTATGGGTTTCTTCAATCATGAATTGGAGTGGATCATAATAAGGTGTTGGCGGCAGGCCCTGCTTGCCGTTCAGGTACTCACTCCAAGGCTCGTAAGGTGAAGGATAAAAAGCATCTGCTGCTGGTCTTACCTGTACAATAACAGCATTCATGCCATTGCGTTGGTGCATGTCTAACAGATTGATGAACTCTGTCTTCTGTGCATTTACAGAAAGGCCTTTCTTGCTGGGCCAATCAATATTTTCTACCGAGGCTACCCATACAGCCCTGAATTCAAAAACGGGCTGGCTTTTTATTGTTGAAGAGTGGAAGGTAAGCAGAACGCATGCAAATATGGCTATGATATTCTTCATTAGCCGAAGTTAAACCGATGTTTGTATGGTTGGTAATGATGTGGATGTTTTAACGGCTTCTTGCAGGTAATCCACAGCTTAGTATTGATGGCTGCTGCGTACCTTATCCAATAAAGTATTGAGCACAATGGCTTCTTCTTCTGTCAATGCAGCAGCAATATGGTCCATTTCGTCGTTGCGTTCGTCGAGCCTTTCCAGGATCTGCAATCCTTTATCGGTAATATTTATTTCAACCAGCCTTTTGTCCGCTCTGGAATTCCTTTTTTCAATCAGTCCTTTTTTTAACAGGCGTTCCGTTAAACGACTGGTATCGCTCATTCTGTCCAGCATGCGTTCCCTTATTTGCAAGGTTGATAAAGGTGTCTTATTACCCCTTAAGATGCGTAGTATATTGTATTGCTGTGTGGTGATGGATTCGGTTTCGAGAAACTGTTTCATCCTTTCTTCCATCCAGCTACCGGAGAAAATGGTGTTTACCACTACTTTTTGAAATTCGTTGCGGAATTTTTTCTGCTGAATATCTTTTTCTATACTCATGTTAGGTCATCAACTAAACTACCAGCAATAGTAAACAAAAGGCCGCCCCAGTTGGGGCGGCCTTTTGTAAATACCGAAAAAATACCTTATTTAGTTAGCACCATTGTTTTGGTTGCTGTAAAAATCTGGTTATTGTTTTTGTCAAATGCAACCATCCTGTATGCATAGTTACCAGTACTTAAAGCATACTTTGTAAGGTCTAGAGTAATGTTGTAAGTACCTACTCCTTGTTGCTGATTAACCAGTGTAGCTACCTTTTTGCCATCATTGCTTAGCAATTCGATCACTACTTTGGCGTCTTCACTTACCTGGTAGGCCAACTGTATTGTACCTTTTACAGGGTTAGGATAGTTTTGATTCAATACAAACAAGTTTTTGCTGCTCAATTCAAGCACTATCACTTGGCTATATCTGAAACTTCCGTCTTTATCAATCATTTTTAAAGAAAAACTATGATTGATTTTTAAATAGAATTTGTGTTTTTCTCTTACACTTAATATTAAACTAAAAGACTGCCCGCAATGCGGGCAGTCTTTTAAATATCCAATATTTCTAAATTATTATTGTTTAATAAACTTGCTGGTTGCGGTTTCTGTACCATCACTGCACAATGCTTTAATGGTATACGTTCCTTTAGCGAGGCCGATTACATTTATTTTAATATTGTTATCGCCAGTACTTACACTTACCAAAGGGTTCATGATAATTTTGCCAGAAAGGTCGCTTACAACAAAAGTCAATTTATCGGCTTTTGGAGATGCTACTATCAGGTTCAGCGTTTCAACTGCTGGGTTAGGGTATAAACTTGTCAACTCAAGTTTATTTACTTTATTTCCTTTGATAAATACAGTTGCACTCATTGTTGATTTCCCATCTCTGTCTATTTGTTTTAACCTGTAATAGTAACCGGCAGACAAAACTTTAGCATCAGTAATTTCATAACTTAAAACACTGTTGCTATTGCCATTACTTGCCTTGCTTGCAACAAATTGAAGAGTGCTAAAGTTGATACCGTCTGCACTACGTTGCAGTTCAAAACCTGTGTTATTGGTTTCGGTTACAGTATTCCATTTTAGTAAATTGTCATTATTATTAAGTTTAACACCTGTAAAGTTTGACAATGTTACAGGTGTAGCAATTGTTATAATACCCTCCACAATAAACCTACCTAGCGTTGTGTAATAGGTAAGTGTACCACCTGCTAAAGGAGCAGACCCATAAGTATTTGCCCTAGTAATCGACTCTACTTGTGTACCGACAGGGTAATAAGCATACGAACCTACAGTTTGCCCTAACCCAATATGGAACGAAGTATTGGCAGCTATGGTAACAGGGGTTGCAAAATTAAAAGTCACATAAGTTAAACTATCTGTTGTTAACGGTGTATAATTGGCACTTTGTCCTAAAATAGCACCACTGCCATCAGTAATAACTCCAAACACCGGAGTAGATTTGGATGCTATGTAAACTTTTACCCCTGTAACGGTAACAGCATTAGGGAATTGATGTTTCGCTAACAGCAGGCCCGAGCCTGAACCAAACCCTACCCCGCCATTTAATACAGGTGCATCGTTATTTGCATAACTGAATCCACTGTTTGAAACTGTTTGTGCAAAAGTTGCAGAATTATTTGAGTTATCCTCGTCAGAAGGCACAGAAACAGTTAAAGTATTAGCCCCTAATGTGGAAGTTGAAACTCCAGCAAATGTTACTGTTGCTGTAGTAAAAGGAGCAAGGGATGGTAATATTTGAGTATTACCTCCAGTATTGCTTCCAGAAATTGCAAGAGTCACAGGCAGGTTAGTCAATGTACCAATCCCGTTATTGGAAATAATTGCAGATATTACTTGTGGATTATTTTGAGGTGTAGGTGTTTTACCTAAACCATAAACTATAGACACACTGGCATCATTACCAAGTGTATGTTGAAATTGAGTCGCGATTCTAAATGTAGAAGTGGACAGAGCTGTAGTCCCACTAAGGGCTGTTGTGCCATTATACCTGCGTGATGTAACAGCAGATGCATTCAAATTATTGCCACCAGCAGTAGCCCATGTAAAAATTGCTGCTGCACCTGAATGATCAACATTGTCTGTTCTTTCAATCATCATCTGCAAATTATTGCCAGCTGTTCTCATAAAAGGCGTTGTCAGGTTTACTCCAACCCATCCTACAGCGGCCATGGTAAAAGTACCAGCAAACACTTGCGTATAGCCTGTAGTATTATATGTTGTTGCACTAAGTGTAGTAGTAGCTGCCGGAACTTCCTTTAAATAGATTTTTACATTATCAAAGAAATTTGGAGTCCCAATAATTGTAGCATTCAAACTAATCCTATTAATAGCAGTCCCAGCTGTAATGAAATTAGAAGAACCAATTTCTGCATCAGTATAAATATATTCACTTACGTGATAATTTAAATATCCAAGTCCATTTAACTGAGTAGTCGATGGATTTGCAGTTATGGAAACTGTTTGTGCTTTGACATTACTTAGAAGAGCGAATAATATCACAGCCTTCATAAATAAAATGGGTAGCTTTTTTTTCATTTCGTATGGTTTAATTTAGTAAAAGGGAGGGTAAACTGTCGTAAAAATAGAACAATTCAATTTAAAAAATGTACATATTTCTAATATTCTATCCATTAATCCTCCCAAACAGTCAATCCCTCGCTGCAATTGGCACAGATATCAATGTTTTTGCGGCTGGTCATCAGTTCGCGGCGGAACTGTTTATAATTGTCGTTATTCCAGGTTTCTTTAAACGACTGTGTCTTAAGGTTTCCCAGTTGATGCGTGGCATCCTTATCAAAACAGCAGGGTACAACCAGGCCGTCCCAAGTAATCACATTGGCATGCCAAAGCTTCCAGCAATGATTGCCCAAACCGCTTTTTACCTTTAAATTGCCCTGTTTGTCCTTTTTGTAACGGCTGTATTTGTCTATGGTTGGGATAAGTTGGTTGGGATCATTTTCATAATCGTACACCTGTGCCGTTTTAAAACGCACCTGGTCCACGCCAATTTCCTTACCCAGCCTTTTTACTTCTTCTATCTGATGCTCATTGGGTTTTACAACCAAAAACTGAAAGAAAACAAAAGGGGTCTTGCTCTTCAGCTCTTTTTTCCATTTCACAATATTCCTTGCCCCTTCCAGCACTTTTTCCAATTTGCCACCTACCCGGTAAGACTGGTACACATCCTGCGTTGTGCCATCAATGGAAATAATCAGCCTGTCCAAACCACTTTCCACCGTTGCTTTTGCCTTTGCATCGGTTAAATAGTGGGCATTGGTGCTGGTAGCAGTATAAATGCCCTTATCATGGGCGTATTTAACCATGTCCAGAAAATCGGGGTTCAGGTAGGGCTCACCCTGAAAATAGAAAATCAGGTACAGCAATTCCTTGTGTATGTCATCAATAGTTTCCCTGAAAAAATCCTTTTTCAGCATGCCCGTTGGCCTCGTAAATTCCCTTAACCCGCTTGGGCATTCGGGGCAACGCAGGTTGCAACTCGTTGTGGGTTCAAACGAAATAGAAATGGGATAACCCCATTGAACCGGCTTCTTCAGCAACTTGCTCCATTGATAACTGCTCCACACTTTATACGCATTAAAAGCACGACGTATGGTAAGTTTGGAAAGGAAGTTTACCGTATCATTAAAATTGAAATAAGCCATAATAGGAATGTAAAAATAAGTTATACGGTTTTATAATGACCGATAATGGGCATCAACTTCCGTTAATCGAAAAACAGGCAACCGGTAGCCCTGCCCAACCGTATATGTTGTAACTTTCGCTTATGAAATGCATTTTGCTGTTTTTTCTTTTCATCACCGTCGGGTCAACTGCACAGCTGCCCCTGTGCAAGCAGTTTACCGATATTCCTGCAATGGAGCAAAGGGCCTTTCTCAATCAGTCAAACATGCGTAACGTCTCACAGGCATCGCCCAACTACAAAGTCAACTTTTACCGCTGCACCTGGAAGTGCGACCCAGCAGTAAGGTATATTGATGGAAAAGTAGTGGCTTATTTTACCGCAACTGCACCAACCAGTAGCATCGTGTTCGATTTAACCACACGCCTTACTGTTGATAGCGTTACAAGCCATAACCAAAAAATAGGATTTACGCAACAGGCAAACCAAACCCTTGTACTACAGTTACCCGTTGCCTTAAATGCATTGCAAAAAGATTCTGTGGCCATGTATTACCATGGTGTGCCAGACAATACAGGTTTTGGTTCATTCATTCAGTCAGCCCATAACAATGTACCCGTTATATGGACCTTGAGCGAACCTTATGGGAGTAAGGACTGGTGGCCTTGCCGAAGCGGCATGGACGACAAGGCCGACAGTCTGGATGTGACCATCCTGTATCCATCGCAATACAAGGGCACTTCAAATGGGTTGCTGCAAAGCGAAACAACGGTTGGCAATACCACCACTTCTTTTTTTAAGCACCGCTACCCTATTGCTTCTTACCTCGTTGCTTTTTCGGTAACCAATTTTGCTGTGTTTAACAATACAGTGCAGCTTGGCAATACAGTATTGCCAATGGTTACCTATGTTTATCCCGAAGATCTTGCCACTTTTCAGGCAGATACCCACCTGGTATTGGATGCTATGCAGCTTTTCCATAACACATTTGCCCCCTACCCTTTTATCAAGGAAAAATATGGGCACACACAGTTTGGCTGGGGTGGTGGTATGGAGCACCAGACCAATACATTCATTACCCATACCGATGCCAACCTGATGGCACATGAACTGGGGCATCAATGGTTTGGCGACAAGATAACCTGTGGTAGCTGGCAGGACATCTGGTTAAATGAAGGCTTTGCAACATTTGCCGCCGATTATTATTTTGAAAAATTCGACACAGCCTCCTCTCGTATCACATTGGCCATACACCTTAACAATATTGTTTCCCAGCCCGATGGAAAAGTATGGATAGAGGACACGAGCAATGTAGGCAGGATCTTCGATGGACGGCTCAGTTACGACAAAGGGGCCTATACTTTACGCATGTTGCGTTTTACCCTTGGCGATAGCCTGTTTTTTAAAGGGCTCAGGCAATACCAAAACGATTCAGCCCTGCAATACCGTTTTGCACGCACGGCAGATTTTAAGCGGAATATGGAAACTGCAACTGGCAGGAACCTGGACTATTTTTTTCAGCAATGGATATATGGCGAAGGCTACCCTTCGTTTACCGTAAACTGGAGCCAAAACAACAATAACTGGGCAAGAATCAAAGTAAGCGAAACAACATCACACCCGTCCGTTCCCTTTTTCCGTACGCCTTTGGCATTAACATTCAAAAACGCCACACAGCAAAAAACAGTGGTAGTGCAATGCAATACCAACAATGATGAAAGCTGGGCAGATATTGGCTTTGTGGCCGATACCGTTTGGGTAGACAAGGATTTACAGTTGATAAGCAAGAACAACAAAACGGCAAAGTCGTTGGCTGCATCAACGGTTCAAAACGAAATCAAAATCTATCCCAATCCGGTAAGCAGCCAATTATATGTATCGCTTAAAAACCCTTCAGAGAAACAGATGCTGCTACAATTATTTGCCAGCAACGGCCAACTGGTGTGGAAGCGAATGTTTGATACTCCTGGGCAGGATGAACTGCTACAGGTACCTTTTACGTTGAACCCTCGTGGCACTTATCTGCTAAAAGCAGATGCGGGCAACAGCATACATCTCATAAAAAAGATTGTGAAATAATGCAACTATAAGTTTCCATTTTCATTCACAATAAAAAAGCCACTTTTGTTATTAAACCCTGCAACCATTTTTAATGGATAAGAAAAAAAACAAAACGTTTTGGTGGCTTGTAATTGCTTCTGTTGTTGTTGCAATGCCTACTATCGCCTACTTCATCTCCACCATACTCCGCGTAAAAAAAATTGAGAAAGCAACAATTGTTACCTATACCGCTTTTGGCATTGATATACCTGCCAATTATACCATACACGGCATAGACATCAGCAGCCACCAGAACTATATTCATTGGCCAGCCGTAAAAGCCATGGAAATAAAGAAAATAAAAATCGGCTTTGCCTTTGTAAAAGCTACCGAAGGGCTGAACGATACGGACAAATTTTTCAAATTCAACTGGAAGCAGTTGAAGGAAGACAGCATTGTAAGGGGGGCCTACCTTTTTTTCCTGGCAACCAAAAGCGGCAAGAAACAGGCAGAGAATTTTATTAAAACAGTACCGAAATTAGAAGCTGGCGATTTACCGCCGGTGTTGGATGTTGAGGAGCTATACGGCGTTAAACCCGCACTGATGCGTGCACGTGTACAAGAGTGCCTCAATACGTTAGAAGCCGCATATAGGGTAAAGCCAATCATTTATTCCTATGCGGATTTTTACGAAACCAACCTTGGTAAAGAGTTCAACAGTTACCCATTATGGATTGCCCATTATTTTGAAAAAGAAAAGCCCCGTGTATCAAGGGACTGGAGTTTTTGGCAGCATAGTGAAAATGGGAAAGTAAATGGCATTACAACCAATGTGGACTTTAATGTATTTAAGGGCGACAGTGCAGCTTTTAGGAACATGCTGGTTAAATAGTAATTTTTATATTGTGGCATAAACCTAAAAACAAATACAATGTTTGAAAACTTATTGGACCTAGTAAAGCAGCATGCAGGTGAAGCCATTATTGCGAACCCTGACATACCAAACGAAAGAAACGATGAAGCCGTACAGCTTGCATCATCTTCCATTTTTGATGGATTAAAGAATGCTGCCAGCAGTGGCAACATCAGCGATATTATGCACATGTTTAGCGGCGGGGGCGATGCAGGCAATAACGCCGTGTCGCAGAATATACAGGGTGGCTTTGTACAGAATTTAATGGACAAGTTTGGGCTTGACAAAAATGCAGCCGGGGGCATTGCAAGTAACCTTATACCAACAGTGCTCAACAAACTGGTTCACAAAACCAATGACCCCAACGACAGCAGCTTTGACCTGCAAGGCATGTTAAGCAAGATTGGCGGTGGCAATTTGGACATTCAAGGTCTGATCGGAAAATTCACAGGCGGCGGCAGCGGCAATGGCAGTAGTAGCGGCGGAATCCTGGACAGCCTGAAAGGTTTGTTTGGCAAATAAATCAGTCAATACATATACAACCAAATTGATGAAGAGCCTTCTGGGGCTCTTTTTTCGTCATGGAATTGTCTATTAACATAACCTTCTTAAACCTTTGACATTTTATTCAATCTTTAGTAAAGATGTTTGCATTGTGAATGTGATGAACGAAGGGAAAGCAAACACAACAGTTCTTTAAGATTTCTTTAGCATTTGATTTGTGTAATTGAACTGGTACTGGCATCTTATTTGCACAAATACATTTAAACAAGATAATTTAAACTTTTTCTCATAAGCAGTTAGTTTTGGTTGCGGCCCCGGTTTCCACCGGGGCCAATTTTTTTTATATAACTGCCAATTTTTTATGGCACCAGAAAAAAGCCGCCAGGCTGCCTGCCGAATCTGCAGCAATGTCCCAGATGTCAAAAGAACGGTTTGCAATAAAATCACGCTGCACGAATTCTACGATTATTCCGTAAAAAATAGCCGATACTGCAATCAATAAAAACCAGGGAAGTCTTTCCTTAGGCTCCATTCCTATTTTTCTAAAGGGAAACATCAATAGGAAGCAAAGGATGAAAAAGAGGCTTATATGCACCAGTTTATCCACTTGCAACCGGTCCATCCAGTCAATTGTGGGGATTTCCGAACCCGGCAAGGTAAATAGCCAAAGAGTAATGAAGAACCAGATTATGGCCGGCAGGAACTTGATTAATCTAATCCTCAATTTGTAGAAGTTTTGCAGCAAAAATAAGGGGAGCTAAAGAATAGCCCCCCTTCCATCTGAAAAAACCCTGCTATTAATTAGCCTTTTTAATGCATTTTTTTTATACATACGTCATTTTATACGGATTGGTTTGGATAAAATAAAAAAGCCCAACAATTGCTTGTTGGGTCTTTAACATTATTTGATTGGCTATTTGCTTATACTACTTTTCCCATTACATGCAGTTGCGTCAAATCCGGCACCGGGCTACCGCCTTTCTTCTCCAAGGTTATGGCAAATGCCTGTGCCCGGGGAATATTCTTTAGCTTACACAAACCGTTGCAATCATCCAACATGCCTGCGTCTACAGGTTTTCCATCTACGAGGGCCCAAAGCTGGTATTGTTTGTCATCATTTGGCTTGGGAAGGTTATTGGCCAGCACATATACGTCTTTTGTTTTGCTGTCCCAGAACACTGTTGCCAAATCGTTTTCTTTTCCGTTAATACCGGGCAGGGCTACTTTAATCATGTCAGGACTGCCCATTACTTCCATGCTATTGTATATATCCAGCATCCGGGTTTGGTAAACCTTGTTATCGGCAGTAATGGTGGTATTTTCTTTAAGCAAGGCTAAATAGCGATTATTCGTATGGTCGTACTTTTTGTACAGGTACACATTCAAGGCAGCACTCACTACAAATAATATAATGGATGCTGCAGCTACATACATCATCCAACTGAGACTCTTTACTGGTGCCATTTCAGTGGTATGCTTGGTATAAACAGGCTGCTTTGCAGGAAGAACAGGCTTCTCCTGTATAAAATCATCTTTCAGGGAGGCCATCAAGTTTTGCTTTACAGCAGAAGGCGGTGCCATAGCATTGGCAAAAGCTGTCTGCTCCAAAGATGCTTCAAAAGCGTCAATAGCCTGTTTAATTTCAGGGTATTGGCGGCTTAGCTCTTGTAGCTCTGCAGCTTCCTGTGCTTCGGCCATGCCCAAAACATAGCTTTCTATCACACCACTTTCTATGTAAGCCTTAATGTCCACTTTTACTTGATAATTTGTCTTAATTGTGTTAATGCAGTCCTTAGTCTTGTTTTTACGGTTCCTAAAGGTATATCCAGCATTTTTGAAATCTCGTCCTGTGTATAGCCCTTAAAATAGGACAGCTCCACCAGTAACTTGTGTTCCTCTTTTAGTTGATACACAATTTTACGCAGCCCTATCTGGTCCACATTTGTCTGCACGGTTCCTGCCGCAGTAAAATTTTGCTCGGTCAACTCATTGTTCTGTTTGCTGTTTTGCCAGGCCTTGCTCCGCACCGTATCTATAGATGCATTCCTGGCAATATTCAACATCCATGTAAATAGCCTTCCTTTGGTATCGTCGTACGTTTCTATCTGCTTCCAGATTTTAACAAACACTTCCTGCAGCACATCTGCTGCACGGTCGTAATCCGTAACAATATTCATTATCACCGCTTGCAATGCAGCCGAGTAATTGTCGTACAGGTAGCTGAAAGCAGGCTGCTGACGTTGCTTTAACATCAGCACCAACTCTTGCTCGCCGTATTTTTTTACTGCTTCCAAACGTTTTTGAGGTATTTTATCAGGTGGTTATCCTACTTACGATAATTTGTCAGGTCCGGTTTTGTTTAACCAACAATTGCTTTGTAGGCATCGCTGCTTAGCAGTTGTTCCACATCAGCAGGATTGTTTACCGTTACCTTAACCATCCAGCCTTCGCCATAAGGATCGTTATTTACAAGCTCGGGAGCTTTTTCCAAAGCAGTATTCACTTCAGTTACAGTACCCGCTATTGGCAAAAACAGGTCGCTTACTGTTTTCACTGCTTCTACGGTGCCAAAAACTTCTTCGGCATTCAAGGGCTTACCTACCGTATTGATATCTACATAAACAATATCACCCAATTCGCCCTGGGCAAATTCGGTAATGCCAATGGTAGCAATATTGCCTTCAATGCTTATCCACTCGTGGTCTTTTGTGTAACGTAAGTTAGATGGGAAATTCATGTTTCAGTTTTTTTGTGATGATACAAATATGGAATATTTTTTTCGGGAGCAGTATTAATTCAGCAGCCTGATTTTCATCCGCACATCTTTTACCGGCCTGTCACCGGGGCGTGTCTGCAAGGCCGCAATCTTGTCTATTACATCCAACCCACTGATCACTTCGCCAAATACGGTATAGTTCTGGTCCAAAAAGGGTGTGCCGCCTATGCGTTGGTAGATTTCTCTTTGGGCCTTGGTATAAGTAAAGTTGGGGTTGTTTACCTTAACGCCCTGCTCAATCTGCCTTAACTGGGCAGTATCTGTTTTTTTGCCCTGTACGATATAGAACTGGCAATTGCTGCTTGCCTTTTGCGGGTTACCATCCCTGGCAGCAGCCAGTGCACCCTTTTTGTGGATGATACCGGCTTTGAATTCTGCAGGTATCCTTTCGCCTGGCAGGGAGCCACTGCCAAGCATGGCAGCACTGTCGGCAGTCTTGCTAACAGGGTCACCGCCCTGCAACATGAAGTTGCTGATGACACGGTGAAATAGCAAGCTATCATAAAATTTTTCCTGTACCAATTTCACAAAATTGTCCCTATGCAATGGGGTGGAATCGTACAGCTTGGCCACCATTACACCATAATCGGTCGTGATTTCTATTAAACGTTCTTTCGACTTTACAGTAGCCGTTGCCGGCTTTGCCTGTGCGACTGGCTTTTTTACCGGGGCTATTGTTTTCTTTACTTGGGCAGATGCTCCAACTACAGCAAGCATCATGAACCCTACCACTATTTTTTTCATAATTTTTTCTTCTTATATATTGATTGTTTTTCAAGAAGCTAACCTGGCAGCATGGCTTAAAATCCCTGCTGTTCAAAATAAAGGAGTACATGGTCCTTTAAAAAATTTTCCTGGCTGGGCAAGTCATAACTGGGCATGTCCTTCAGTTGCCTAAAATGGGGCCAATTGTCTGGGTCTTTGCCTTCCAGCACAAAATAACCGCTAGGCATCAACAAGGTACAAACAGCTACGTGCATTAGGTCCTGCTTCTGCTCCTTGCTTATCTTTTCGGCTTCAAAACCCGTTTCCTGTAGCCCTATCAAAAACAGTATGGCTTCCATATCTGGCTTCTTGCCAAAACGTTCCACCAGTTTGGCTTCTAAATTCCACCAGCGTTGTTGTAAATCGTCGTTTGCAAACATAGCCGCAAAAGTATTGCTGATTGCACAACTTTAAGAAAGTAAATTAGGAACGTTTAAAGTGCGGTTCTCGACACGATGTCCTTTATTTTCTCGTCCAATTCAAACGCACTTGTCTGCAGCATGTCAAACAGTTCCTGCATCTTGGAATAGTTCCGTTCATCTTTCATCAAATCAACCAGCCCCAGTATATTCGACAAGGGCTTGCGTACATTGTGGCTTTGCTGCCATGCAATTTCCTTTAGCTGCATTTCGGATTTCTTCAATACGTCGATATTTACATAGCTGAGGGTAACGCCAAAAATTTCGCCCGATTCATTGTACGCTGGGGCAATGTTCAAACGGAACCAGATTTCTTTACCAGTTGGAAAAACCAGCTTGTTTTCCGTAAAGCTTTTTTTACCCTGCAATGCACTGTTGAACTGTTCGGTAAACCCTTCAATGGTACCCGGCAATAGTTGCTTCCTAAAATCAAAGCCTTCGTACATGTCAATACCATAAAAATCCTTTACCACGTTTCTTGCACCCTGGCTAAACGAAAGCACCCGCATGTGCGTATCCAATAAATAAAAAGATTCGTGTGTGCTGTTGAGCACGGCATCGAGCTTTTGTAGTATCAGCCTGTGCTCGCCAGACTGTTGCACAAAAGTGGAAATATCAAAACCCACACAGCCAATTTCAAAACCCTTTCCGTCTGCTGCGGCTTCCGCAAAAAAGTTCCAATGGGTATGAAAATAGTTGCCACCTGCATCGGGCTTCCTAAGCGTTACGGCAACTACTTTTGAAGTATCCTCCAAACATTCGGCCGCCATTTGGCAAAGTGGCAAATCATCCGGGTGTACGGAGCCTTCGAAACGTTCACCAACAAATGCCTGTGACAAGTGACTGAATGTTCTTTTGAAAAAGTCGTTTACATAGGTATAAGTACCATCCACATTAATCCGCACATAATAAAAAGAAGGGGAATTTATGGGGAAAGAGGATGAAGTAAAATTACTGGACATGGGTAAAGCGTTGATTTTTAAAAGCAGATTAAAGATAAGGCTATTGCTTTTGCAAGGCTCAGGCTTTTATCTTTGCCGCAAATTGAATTTTATATGTTACAAGTAAATGTGCTGCGGGCAGATGCCGCTGCCGTTAAAGAAAGGCTGGCTGTAAAAAATTTCAAGCAACCGGAACTGGTTGATGAAATTATTGAACTGGACAATGAAAGAAAAAAGACACAATCGGAATTTGATAATGCCCAATCCAAAATAAATGCTGCTTCCAAAGAAATTGGCAGGTTGATGGGGCAGGGCAAGAAGGAAGAAGCTGAGGCTGCAAAGGAAGAAGTGACAAGCCTCAAGTCGCAGGTTTCAGGTTTTGACGGGAAGTTAATTGAGATTGAAAAGCAGTTGCACGATAAGTTGGTGCTATTACCCAACCTTCCATCGCCATTGGTGCCTTTGGGCAAAACACCCGAAGAAAATGTTACCGTAAAGGAAAGTGGTAGCAAGCCAGGTTTATATGCCGGGGCAAAACCGCATTGGGATTTGATTGAGCAATACAACTTGGTTGACTTTGAATTGGGTTCCAAAATAACGGGCCGTGGCTTTCCTGTTTATAAGGGCAAAGGTGCCAGGCTTCAGCGTGCCATGATACAGTATTTTCTGGATTACAACACCGAAGCAGGTTACACAGAATTCATTCCGCCGTTTATGGTGAACGAAGCCAGTGCCTATGGTACAGGCCAGTTGCCCGATAAGGAAGGCCAGATGTACCATGTAACTGCCGATGGCTTTTACCTGATACCGACTGCCGAAGTACCTGTGACCAATATTTACCGGGATACGATTTTGAAAGAAGAGGACCTGCCCATAAAAATGACCGCCTATAGCCCATGCTTTAGAAGGGAGGCCGGAAGCTTTGGTAAGGATGTGCGTGGACTGAACCGTGTGCATCAATTTGAGAAAGTGGAAATCATACAGATTACCCAGCCGGAAAAAAGTTATGAAGTGCTGGACGAAATGGTGGCCCATGTGGAAAAGCTTTTGCAGAACCTTGAACTGCCTTATCGCATATTGCGGTTATGTGGTGGGGACATGGGTTTTGCATCTGCACTTACTTATGACTTTGAAGTATGGAGTGCCGCACAGGAACGCTGGCTGGAAGTGAGCAGCGTGAGCAATTTTGAAACATTCCAGACCAATAGGATGAAATGCAGGATAAAAGGTGCCGATGGAAAGATGCAGGTTGCACATTCATTGAACGGTAGTTCTTTGGCCTTGCCCAGAATTTATGCGGCCTTGCTGGAGAACAATCAAACCGCAGAAGGCATACAGTTGCCCAAAGTATTGCATACGTACTTTGGTAGCGAAATGATTCATTAATCCTTTTATTATCCAATTATTTTTAAAGTCCTGAACAAGCAATCGTTCGGGACTTTTTATTTTACGTATTGCTTAATAAAGGTCTGGGGGTTATAATATCTTTCGGTTAACTGTACGTTGGTCATGGTAAGCCAACTGGCACAACCATAATCATCAAATTTTTTCCTGATTTCTAAGTGTAGGTGATGGAAATCGCCATTGTATTTTTTGCTCTCTTCTTTGGTAAACAAACGAGCCAACTTCGTGTATTCATTTACCTGTTGCCCGGTTTTTACATACACTTCCTTTAAATGTTTGTAGGATGTAAACATCACCGTTCCATCTTTTAGCTGATGTTTTACCACAACCGTTTTTTGTTCCGCTCCCAAATGAATGGAACAGACCACTCCATTTGCCATTGCATAAACAGCTATCAGTTGGGTTGCTGGCTTTGCGGGATTAACGTCTATAGCAGTATGGATATGCCCGTTTAAATAACTGCTTCTGTGGTCGCCAAAAATGCTAACGATATTCAGGTTCTTTACGTCTTTCCTATTGCTACTTTCAAATGGCAACAACCAATTATCAGCTACTTTCTCAACATTTGCGTCCACGTAAAAAGCTTTCCATCTGGCCTTGTCGGTTTCGATACTCGGTTTTTGAACAAAAAAGGTTGACAGGAGTATGGCAGCTATAATTTTCATGTTCTTTTTAAAGCAATTTATTCGCTTTTATCACAGTTAGATCGCTGTTTATGAATTTAACAAAACATCAAACTATTCTGTCCGGATGGTTTTTAAAAACAAGGGTCAAACTTGTGCATATTAATCAGGCAATACCTGCCACTATCTAACTATCTTTAAAATACCGGCAATAACTGTTCGGGACTTTTACTTTAAATATGTTTTATGAGAAAGTTGCTTAAACGGATTGGTTACATTGTATTGGTGCTATTTATTTTGCTGAACATTATGGCAGCCTTCCATGCATATAAGTTCACGCATTTTTATGCAGATGTAACCAGCATAAAAAAGCCAGAGCAAATGGGTTTTGGCGATAAAGTGGGTGCCATCATCTTTGGCGTGAAATACCCCAAAAGCATCATTGCAGATTCGTTGAAAGCACCGCACGAAACCGTACAGTTAAAGACATCGGACAGCGTAAGACTGGAAGGCTGGTACCTAAGCAGGGCTAAGGACAGTGTGGTGCTGGACAAAGGAACCGTGATCATGTTTCATGGCCATGCCAGTAGCAGGTCGGGCATCATTAATGAAGCCGAGGCATTTTATTTAATGGGCTATAATGTTTTGATGGTTGACTTTAGGGCACATGGCAATAGCGATGGCAATACATCAACCATTGGTTATGTAGAGAGCAAAGATGTAAAAGCCGCTTATGATTTTGTAGCTGCTAAAAACGAAAGGAATATTGTGATGTGGGGCATATCCATGGGGGCAGCATCCATCATGAAAGCCATGAACGATTATGATTTGAAACCCGAAAAATTGATTCTTGAAATGCCTTTTGGCTCTTTACTGGATGCAGTAAAAGGTCGTGTAAAAATGATGGGCCTGCCACAACAGCCCATTAGCACTTTGCTTACTTTTTGGGGCGGAACGGAACAGGGCTTTTGGGCGTTTGGCCATAATCCCTGGACATACGCCAAAAAAATAAACTGCCCCGTATTGCTACAATGGGGCATTAACGACACACGCGTAACCGAAAAAGAAACCAACCGCATTCTAAATAACCTTGCTTCTAAAGAAAAAACATTGGTAAAGTACGAGAACAGCAAGCACGAAAGCCTTTGCAGCAACGAGCATGAAAAATGGGTGCTTAGTGTAAGCAGCTTCCTGGGCAAATAACAAGTACTATTATCTTCTAATAATTACTTTGGTACCTACAACAACATTGTTGTACAGGTCTTCCACATCATCGTTTTTCATGCTTACGCAACCCAATGTCCAGTTGTATTTCCGGTCAATGGCATAGTCTTCTTTGGGCCAGGTACCGTGTATGCCAATATCGCCACCAATTTTTGCATTGGCAGGTATCAGGCCTTTTGCTTTGCGTTCGTTGAACTTTGCAATATCTTCTTTGGTTGGATAATCCAATAGCATGAACCTGTCCCACTTTTCATGCTTACGCATATAGCTTATATGAAAAGTACCTTCCGGTGTCTTGCGATCGCCCTGCACCATCTTGTCGCCCAGGTTATCATTGCCAAAAACAACATCAAACGTGGCAACAATTTTTTGCCCTTCAAAAATGTTCATTTCGTGATCGCTCTTATCAATCACTATAACATATTCATCAGGAAAATGTGCATTGGGTTTAAAAGATGTACTGGTTACAAATGCAACTGCCGCTAAGGACAGGCCAGTGATTCTTTTCATTGCAATAATTTTTTATTGACGGAATAAAGGTTATTGACAGACCGGCTAAATGATTGTTTAATGCCTGGTATTCGTGTAAAAATTATTGCGATAGATGGATTTTGCTTTTGTTGCACTAAACTAATTTTTTTGCTGCATGCAAAATTTGCTTTCACAAAAAATTACCAGATTATATTTTCTTAACATACCCTCTCTGCAAACCCGGCCATCAATATTTCTCCATGATGCCAGTCAAAAAACTCTCTATCGTTTTCCGGATATTGCCTGCACTTGTTTGATGGTTGTTGACCAATATAGAGAAAATAAGCTGCTTCCCTTTTTTGGTTGTAATGAAGCCGCTTAATGCCACATTGTTACTAAGCGTTCCTGTTTTTGCATAAATCTTTCCCGTATAGTTTTTATAGTAACCAGCCAGGGTGCCTTCGTTGCCTGTGGGCAAGATGGTGGCAATACGTTGCCATGTAAACTTGTTTTTCATTTGGGTAAGTACCCAAACAAAATCCTGCGGCGTAATCAGGTTATAACGGCTAAGGCCGCTACCATCCACCCATTTGGGTTTTTGCGGCATACCCCTGAAATCAGTATTCAATAAAGTATCAATAATTGCCCTATCATTCATTGCACCTAACCTTTCGTTGCTTACCATGAGCAAGGTTTGCTCTGCAAAAAAATTATCACTGCGGTGCATGGTTATTTTTAAAAGGGAGTCAGTAGGTTGTGAGCGGACGATATTGAATTTTTCGGGAAACATAAAACTCAAATCGCCTGCTTCATTCTTATACACCTGCTGTTTCAATGTATCTCCCAATAATTGTAAGGCAGTATTGACACTGGTTTTAAATGGTATGTATTGGTTTCCAAAATCTCCATAACCTGAAAAAATATTGGCATTCCAATCACGCTTCATCTGCATGGCCTGTTTGGGAAAGCCTCCATTCCAATAATTCTCTATAGCAAATTTGGGTACTGCTTTTAATGCGGAATCAACAAAATAAAAATGCACAAGGTTGCCATACAACGGCAATTCACTCCTTTCTGCCATGTAGCTGTCATTATAATCATCCCATGCCCAGCCTTTGCCAAATGGTTTTAAATTTCCGTAAGAAGGAAGCGTTGACGGGTACCTGAAATAAATCTTCTTGCCCCCATTTTGGGTCAGCAACTTGTACACCGGTTGATACCTGAAATCGGGATGAAGCAATGTAGGGTCGCCTGTGGGCCTTATCCAGATGGCAGTATCGTTGGTAAAATAATCCAGGGCCCTTAAACTGTCACCCAAATTCTTCATGGCTGCATAGCAGGTAAACAGTTTGGTATTGCTTGCAGGCACAAAATATTTATCGCCCTGGTAATTGTATAGGTAAGTGTTGGTTGATGGGTCGTAGATGCTGATGCCCACATGTGCAGGTGCAAAATTACCATCGCTGAAAATGGTCTGCTTTGCTTGCTTGGCTATTTGTTTGTTTACAGAACAGGAGCTTAGCCAAAGGCTAACCATTGCTGATAAAAAATATAATAGCTTTTTCATACAATGAAGTTTATTAGAGAACGGTATATGTTGAGCCATTTACATTAGCCCATGGGTGCGACGCCACGAAAGCTGAAGTATGTAGCATTGACTGTTACAAAATCCCATCAACTACGCTCCACTGCCCGCATCCATCTTTCGGGTATATCGTTGCTTGCTGCCGTAATGTAATCGTACTGGCTACAGGCTATGAACTTGCCATCGGGCAATTGCATCCACCAACGGGCAGTGCGTTTGCTTTGCAGGAACTTGGTTTCCACTTCGGCAAAAGCCAAATTGAATTCGTTGAACTCCTCTGTATTGTCCAGCTCTGCTTCCTGCTTGCCACGGTGAATGCCGTCCATTACATACCATAGCATATGGCTTATCTGTTTGGCCGTAAGGTTGTGTACATCCTGCTCGGGCACATAGCCATATACACCAATGGTGTTCACATTCTTGCTCAGTCCGGCAAACTGCATCAGCATACAGGCTTCCTCGCCGGTAAAACCATTTGGCGTTAAGCGGTTGGCAGGTGCATGTGCGTTTTGTATGGCTGCAATGTCAAACGAAAACATATTGGCATTGCGTATCACAGGCTCCATCTCCTCCATGTTCTCTTTTACCTTGCCTACACGGTAGCAGTCAAAACGAAGCTTGTCTATTGTTTCCAGCATGTTCGGGTGCACCATGTAACTCTGAAAGCCGATATGGTTGTAATGTTTGATATAGTTGGGTTCGCCGCAAAGCATGTCCATTAAAAAACTGTCAGCAGGCAATACACTATCCATGTTCAGGTCTATCCTTGCATCCACACAAACCGCTTCAATAATCTGTGCAAGGCTGCCATAGGCTCCATACTGTGCCATAGTCACATCGTGACTGCCGCCCAATATCACCACACGTTTCTTATGCTCTATCAGTTCGCTTACAACAGAGCGTAATGCAGCATAGGTATCTTGCAGGGTGGCACCCGTTTTTACATTACCCACATCGGCCACATGTACTTCTTTGTGCCAATGGTATAAACTGTAAAATTCGTTACGTATAATATCCGGTGCATTGCTGCGTTGATTGTCGGCACTTGCACCACGCATTTCGCCACAGCCCACAATTACCAGATCGGCATTTTTTACATCGGGAAATTCTTCTTCATACACTTGTATATGGCGGCCAAGCTGCGTATCGCGGTAGCCTTCATCGTTGCTTAATTCGTAGGTATTGATGGGTTCCAAAAAATCAACAATGGTCTGTAAACTCATGCTGTACTGTTTGTAACAAACCTACACCAAAAAACAAATATGCTAATCAATGTTGAAAACGTAGTGCAAAGGCTTGTGTTACCAACAGTAGTACACAATTAGGCTTTCGTGATCCCGATAATTATCGGGACACCCATCGGCAGGGCAGCATTGCCGGGCTTTTAGCAAAGCGTAGATTAGCCATCCTTAAGTATCTTGCGGCAATGGCATACCGAAAATTCAAAGCCCAACAAATTTTTACCGGCACTACCATGCTGCCGGGTAACCATGTACTTGTTACGGATGACAAAGGAACTGTTGAAGCCATTGTTGATGCAGCAGAAGCCGGCGACGGCATTGAACAGTTGAATGGAATGTTGACGCCGGGTTTCATCAACAGCCATTGCCATTTGGAACTGAGCCACATGAAAGGCCTTATACCCGAACATACAGGGTTGGTTGATTTTGTTTTTAACATCGTTACCCAACGGCATTTTGCAGAAGATGAAATTTTACTGGCCATACAAAAAGGCGAAGATGAAATGCTGGCCAATGGCATTGTTGCCGTTGGCGACATCTGTAACAATACATTGACCATTACACAGAAGCAGCAGCAGCGGTTGGCCTATTATAATTTTATTGAAGTGAGTGGGTGGAACCCACAGGTTGCAACAGCACGTTTTGAAAGGGCAAAAGATATGTATGCCCAATATGCAATGCTGAATATGCAATGCTCATTATCGCCACATGCACCTTATTCGGTTTCGGATGCTTTATGGAATTTGTTACAGGAAAATTTTTCAGGCAAAACAGTAACCATACATAATCAGGAAACCAGTTTTGAAGACGATTTGTTTATGACAGCAACTGGCGATTTTATAAGGATGTATGAACTGATGAAAATTGAGCACCCTTCTTATAAACCAACAGGCAAAAGCAGCCTGCAATCCTATTTCAACAAAATGGCACATGCAGCAAACGCATTGCTGGTGCACAATACTTTTATCAAGGAGCAAGATATTGTATATACACAACAAATAATGAACCTACCGATAGCTACCGGTATAGCCAGTAATGTCTTCTTCTGTCTCTGCGTTAATGCCAACCTGTATATAGAAAATGCTTTGCCGCCTATTGACCTGTTAAGAAAGCACCATTGCAATATTGTTTTAGGTACAGATAGCCTGGCCAGCAATCATAGTTTGAATATTGTAGATGAGATAAGAAAAATCACTGCACATTTTCCATCGGTTCCGTTAGCCGAAATATTGCAGTGGGCAACGTTGAATGGTGCAAGGGCCTTGCAGATGGACGACAAGCTGGGCAGTTTTGAAAAAGGCAAACAACCGGGCGTTGTTTGTTTGAGCCAGGACTTAAGCCAGGTTAAAAGGATGCTGTAATATTTTCAATAAGAGTGGAAAAGAGAAAAGAAGCCGGACAAAAACATATCGCTTTTCATTTCAACGTTTATCGAATTGGCATATTAACTTAAAATTTCCTGCAACACCACCATGCTTCTTATTTCCCCAAAGTCATGAATATGCAATGCAAAATATTGCTGCATGTATTGAAGCAGTTGCCTGCGTACTTCACGGTTCAGTTTAATATTGTCCAGTTCATTGTAAAACTGTATGGCATTTATCTGCGAAATGGTTTGCGACAAGGCACCTTCGATATAATAGGGATGCGATGGTATGCTTTCCGTAAAGAACCCCTGTTGCAGATCAAGCACAGGTGTTGCCACCGTGTATTCACCCTGGATCTGAAAGCCGAGTTCGCTGCTTAAATGCAGCGTGAAATAAATAGGCAGGTTGCTTACCAATGTATCGCTGCCCCTATCAATCTGTTTCAAGGTATCTTCTATCAAATAAAAAAGTTCGGGGTTGGCTTCGGGCTCTTTCAAGCTATGCAGCAGTAACTCTATCACATACGATGCTACAGCATTGCGTACAACATCAAACAAAAGCCTTTCGTACAAATAATTCCATTGGTATTCTTTAACAAATTGCAAGTGCTTCATTTCGTTGTGGTAAACCTCCATCTCCAGTATGGCCGATGGTTGAAAGTAACTTGCTTTGCCCTGTGTTTTTTTGGATGACTGGCGTACCCCTTTTACAATATAGGCCTGCACGCCAAACAGCTCGGTGTACACCGTAGCAATAATGCTCGTGTCGCCATACTTTACGGTACGCAATACAATGCCTTTTGTTTTGTGTAGCTGCACGTTGCGAAGATAGCCACACTCATTTTATGGCAGGTACCACCAGCGGCATTAAATAATAACAGAAAATGGTAATGAGCACAGCCGAAACAATGTTCATTACAAAGCCCGTTTTGGCCATGTCACTCAGTTTCAGGCGGTGGCTGGCAAATACAATGGCGTTGGGCGGTGTGCCCATGGGCAGCATTCCTGCACAGCTTGCCCCCAACGTCATGGGTATGCCCAGCAGTAGCGGACTAATATGCATGGCATCCGAAATGCCTGCCACTACCGGTGCAAATACAATTACCTGTGCAATATTGCTCATTATTTCGCTTACAAAAATGGAAACGATTGTTACAGTAAATACCAACAATAAAACATTGTTGCCTGCAAAGCCGGCAATCCAGTTGCCCAATTGCTGTATCAGTCCGGCCTTTTCTAACTGCTTGGCCAAAGTAAGCCCGCCACCAAACAGCAGCAAAATACCCCAGGCCATTTTCTTCGTGTCTGACCAGTCCAGTATCTGTCTTGTTGCAGGCACTTTAGAGTTGCTGGGCACAACAAACAACAACACGGCACCCAGCATGGCAATAATGGTATCATCCAGCTTTACGGCTTCTTGTGCCGCATTAATGAGGTCTTCCGTTATCCATAAAAAAGCAGTGATGCAAAAAATCCATAGCACCCTTTTTTCGGGCGATGAGAGTTTGCCCATTTGCTTTAGGTCGTGCTTTATCAGGTCGTCAGTTTCTTTGTCTTTTTTAATCTTGTTGGGATAGATAAGCTTCACCATCACAACATACAAAGCCAGTAACAGCAGCAGCGAAAGCGGCGTAAACAGCAGCATCCAGTCCCTGAAAGAAAAATTGTAATGATAGCGTTCCGATACAAAAGTTACATAGGCCCCATTGGGTGGTGTGGCAATAATGGTACCTATGCTTAGGTTAGAGGCATAGGCCAGTGCCAGCATCAGGCAAATAGCCAATGGCTTTACTTTTTCCTCACCATGTTTATGTTCCATTATGGCAATTACACTCATGGCAATGGGGTACATCATCATGGTGGTTGCAGTGTTGCTAAGCCACATGCTCAAAAGGCCCGTTGCCAATATGAAGCCTAAAATAATCTTGTTGCCGCTGGTGCCGGTAAGCCGTACTATATTTAATGCAATGCGTTTGTGCAGGTTCCATTTTTCAACAGCAAGTCCAATCAAAAAGCCACCCAAGAAAAGGAAGATAATGGGATTGGCATACGGAGATGCAGCTTCATCCATTTTACAGATACCCATTAGCGGAAAAAATATCAACGGCAGCATGGCCACCACCGGCATGGGTAGTGCTTCGCTTAACCAGAGTGTAATCAGTAAAGTGGCTACGGCCAGTACTTTGGCAGCATTGGGGCTTACCGCAAACGGGTTTACAATCAACATGGCTACAAATAGCAACGCAGCTATGGCAATAAACAGGTGGTTTCGGGTTAGGGCTTTCATGCAGTTAAGATATTGTTTTTTTTAACTCCATTACCTGCACACCTGCATGGCAACAGTTTGTACCATGCATGCTATTGAACTGTTTTATGTAACCAGCTATGGATGTGCATGGGCTTTACCGTCGCGATAGCTAGTGGGACGCATCCATCAAGGTCCAGGGCATGGTCGGGCTTTATAGTAGCATAAACAATATTGCCCCACTTGTACAAGTGGGGCAATATGTTATCAATTGCCAGGAATTGTTATGAACGTTGATGGGTGCGACGCCGAGAACGTTGATGCATGTATTGCAGCTAGGTTCATATAAAAGAAACTACGCTTGCACTTCTTTTACATTGCCTGTTCTTTTTAGTACGCCCCAGTGTTGCAGTTCGCCTTTTACAGCACGTTTAAGTGCCTTGAACAAAACAATCATCATTAACCAGCGGTATGCCAAGCGTTGCGGCACTAGCCAAACCAGTTTCCAGGGGCTTTCTTTTTCAAAAGCAAAGGCCATGGCAGCAATGGCAGTATCTATTACCATGAACAGTAAGTAATACAGTCCAATTTTGCCAGCGTTGCCTGTTAGTAGACCCAGTAGCATAAAGAAGTCGGCCAATGGTGTAAAGAACGGTATCACGTATTTAAACAGCAATATGTCGGGCAATGCAATCCAGCCCAAAGCCTTGGCTTTATTGCTGAACATGGCATCTTTGTGTTTCCAGAAAGTTTGCATAACGCCAAAGCTCCAACGGTTACGCTGTTTCATGAATTGCTTTAAAGTTTCCGGAGCCTCTGTATAAGCAATGGCTTTGGGCTCGTTGGCAACGATATAGCCTGCTTTCAATATCCTGATGGTAATGTCGCAGTCCTCGGCCAAGGTATCGGTGGTAAAACCACCTGCTTCAATCAATGCATCTTTTTTGAATGCACCAATGGCACCGGGTATAACCGTAATGGCATTGGGGTAGGCAAAGCCCCGCCTGTCGAAGTTCTGGCTGGATATGTATTCTATGCTTTGCCATTTGGTAAGCATATTTACTTCGTTGCCCACTTTTACAATGCCTGCCACAGCACCCACAGTGGCACCGCCTTTACCCTCGGTATTGGATGGCATGAAGAAGTTACGCATCAACATGCTTACCGCATCGGAGGCAAGTTTGGTATCGGCATCTATGCACACAACATAGTCGGCATGCGACTGCCCAATGCCATAGTTGAGTGCAGAAGCCTTGCCACCGTTTTGCTTCGTAAACACTTTTACAAGCGGGTGGTTTTCGAAGGCCTTTTTTACATTTTCATAAGTGGCATCCTTACTGCCATCGTCCACAAAAATGATTTCAAAATCGGGGTAATCGCATTGCAGCAAATTGTGCAATGATTTTACGGCATTTACTTCTTCGTTGTAAGCAGGAACAATAATGGACACAAAGGGTTTGTTGGATGATGCCAACGGTACGGGCAACGAAAGCAACATGCCTTCTTTGCGTTTTTGCAAGGCAGCCCAAACACCAATAATGATTAACCGGATGATGCTGAGCACCAAAAACACAATGAACAATGCAGTAAAGGTTTGCCCACCCAGGTAGCCAATTTCTGCCAGTATGTAGTTTACCTGCAACCAGTAGTAACCTTTGTCTTTGGGTACGGGTGGCATTACATCGTCGGGCTTTTTGCCTAGCAGGTCGGCCACGGTGGTAAACTTGTATCCCTTGCTTTCAAAGTAACGGATGATCATGCCAGTAGCCTTTACAGTTTCGCTCCTGTCGCCGCCTGCATCGTGCAGCAGAATGATGCCGCCGTTGATGCCTGTGGTATCGCCATCATCCTGCATACCTATTCTCGATTCGTATATCCTTACCACACGGTTGAAAATGGTATCGGCGTTAAAGTCGGGTCGTTCGCCTTTTTCCCAGTCTTCGGGGTCGATACTTTCGCCAACCGTAATATAGTTTTTTGCACGGCTGAGGGCCACGGGAGCAAGCTCTTCGTACAGGCCTGGTTCACTATCGGCGTTAAATGGAGCACGGAACATGATGGTGCTGTGCCCGGTAATGCACTCAATCAATAAACGGGTACCGTCCATTTCGAGGCTGGCCCTTTGCTTACTGATTTTTGCCATGTTGGGGTGCGAGAAGGTATGGTTACCTATTTCATGGCCTTCGCGAAAAATACGTTTAACGAGTGGTATATTATTTTCTGCCTCGTAACCCACCAAAAAGAAAGCTGCGGGTACATGGTAGTAGGCCAAGGTATCCAATATCTGGCGAGTGTATTTAGGGTCGGGACCATCATCAAAACTCAGTACCAGTTTGCGTTGTCTAACATTGCCATATTTCCTGATAATATAGGTAGATGGTAGCGAGTCGTAGTTTTCATCGCTTACCAGCATGGCTTCACTGTCTATTTCCGTTCTTAGCTTGCCTTGTTTTGGTGTGGCAATAATGTCCAGTATCTCGCCCTCGCCTATATAGGCCGGTTTGGATTGTGGCTCCAATACATTGAACTTGTTGAAGTCGAAGTTCTTCAAGGCTTCTTTGGTCATGGGCCTATCATAAAAATCCCATAGCCTTTTATCCTCGCCACCCAAACGCCATAATATAGTACCTGCCAAATTGGATTCCGTTGCAAAACGCAACGTATTAAAATTGGTTGCCGCATCGGTGAAATGCACTTCATGCAATGAGTCGTCTTCATCCTCATCGTAGTACTGGTAATGCAGGTTGTAGGTCTCATCGTCAAAGGTTACTTCCGAATCGTATTTTTTTGCATTCACTATGGCTTCGGTATAGGTAACACTTTCGGCCGTGCTCTTGCTGTGCAGTTTCCAGTCGTAGCCATAAGCTGCCATGGCCAGTATGATTTTTTCAGGCGGCACGTCCTTGGTCATTTTGCCTACAGCAGCTTCAATCCATTTTTGTGTGGATATTGGTCCTGGCTTGCTTTCATCGTGGTTCTCATCATAGGCCATCAATATCAAATAATCATTGTACTTGGCCAATGCCTTGAAATTGTAGTCGTCATTAAAAGGTATCACATCTTGCGAAACAAGGAAGTTTTTGGCATGTAGCTTTTCGTACAGTTCTTTTTGAAAGTCAATCAATGGCTGGTCGCTTGTTTCTTTCAGTTCCTCAAAGTCTATGTTGATGCCTGCAAAATCGTTTTCGGTAAGCAGCCGTATAATATCATTCACGAGTGCATCACGTTTGGCGGCATCGTTCAGTATCCGGTGTACCACATCGCCCCTAAACACTTGGTTGATGTTGTTGGTAAGTATGGGCATTATTTTTACACCGGCCGCCTTCATAATCTGCAGGGCCTTTTTGTTGATATCGGTACGGATGGTTGCGGTGGCCGAATCGAGGAAGAACCATTCGGGTATCACAAGGTTGAGCTTGGAGATATTGTTCTCTAATGATGGCATGGAGGAAGTGGCATCCCAGTTCACAAAAAATGCGGCACGTATACCAATGCTGTCGTTGAATAAGGACGAAGTGGAAAGGTCTACCACATTGTTCAGTTGACCGCAACCTTTTCCTTTTGCCCATCTGTCGTCAATGGCACTTCTGAAACCCCTGTATTCTTTTCCCATCTTGCTTTCGCGGTAAGCAGGCACACCCGCAGTCAATACTTTTTTAATGGCCTTGCCTTCTAAAGTGATATCGGGCTTGTTTAACCGCATGAGGAAAATGCCAATTACAACCACCGCAATGGCTATGGAGAAAAGGAAGAGGAACACCCGGAAACCCCATTTTACCCTTTGCCAACGGGTACGGGTATTTGTTTGGAAAACTTGAGACTGATTGTTCATTGAGTGGTGCAGGTATTACAAAAATGTGTAGCAAATTAAGCAATGCTTAATAATAAGCGTGTTTAAAAAATAATAAAAAATTAATTTCGTGGATTAACATTCAAAAATGGCTCCAAAAATTAAAAGTCACCTTCAGCAGTATTACCGTGTATTGATTGCTTTTATAATTTCCGTTGGTTTGGTAAGGGCGTATGAATACTATTCCGTAGCCAATAAATCTTTTGTGAGCAATACGTTTGCCTATGAGGCTTGGGGGCTGCTGTACGATGTTTGGGCATGCTTTATCTATAGCCTTATTTTTTTGTTACCTTATTTACTGCTGTCGTTGTTACATAAGAAATTGGGCATTTTTGTTTTTCACCTGTTGAACATTTTATTGCTGATTGCTTACCTCTGTTTGATTATTGTTTTTTCTGAAAGGAACAATCCTTTTGACCATGAATTTTTTACGAGAAAAGCGTTTGACACCTGGACCACTACGAAGCAAATGATGACAAGTGGCTTCTCTGTATTTGTGCCTTTTTTATTGTACATACCTGTTTATTTGTTAACCTATTTTAAATGGACAAGAAAGCTGGGTATGCAACAGCCATTATTGATTGGCCTGATGACCTGCTCCTTATTGGCAACTGCTTTCTTTAAATATTCGAACCCATCGCAGGACGGGTTTAAATCTGCCGGGGCCTATTACTTAACCTGCAATAAGCTTACCTATTGGGTTGCCGATTCCTATCATTATTTCCAGACAAAAGACAAGTTTGATGCAGGCAAATTGAGCAAGGAAGAAATTGCGGCAGCCATTGACTTTTACCAGCAGAACCAACCTTTTGAGTTTACGAGCAAAGAGTATCCATTGCTGCACAAACCAAGCAACAGCGATGTTTTGGGCAGTTTCTTTAACCTGGATTCAACAACACCACCCAATATTGTGATATTGGTTGTGGAGGGCCTGTCGAGGGATTTTAGTGGCGATAAAGCTTATGCCAGCAGCTTCACTCCTTTTCTTGATTCATTGAGCAACCATAGCTTGGTGTGGGACAATTTTTTAAGTACGGCACCAGCCACATTTGCCGCACACCCAGCCATTGAAGGCTCGTTGCCTTATGGCAAACGGGGCTTCTCTTCCATGAACATCATGCCCGATCATTTGTCGTTAATAAAAATTTTGAAAGCCAATGGTTACCATTCCAAATTCCTGATCGGCTTTAACCCTGACTTTGATAATATGGGCGGCTTTATCCGTTTGCAGGGAACAGACATGGTGCTGACCAAGTACGGCTCTAAATACAAGGAAATGGGTATTGGCGAGGAAGGGTGGAGCATGGGCTACCCCGATGATGCCTTGTTTAACAGGAGCTTTGAAGTAATGGACAGCCTGAAGCAAGCGCCTTACCTGAACATTTACCATACGGGCACTACACATATGCCTTACCTGTTTGAACAGAAGCCTGTGTATGAAAAACTGTTCGACAAAAAGATGAAGACCATCAATGTTTCATCGGACATTAAAAAGACTTTGAAGGAGTGTAAAAAGGTATTGGTTACTTATATGTTTGCCGATGATTGCTTTAGGGATTTCTTTGCCAGGTATGCCAAGCGGCCCGATTACAAGAACACGATTTTCTTTATTACGGGCGACCATCATATTGGTTCGTTTCCATCCACCTGCAGCATAGACGATTACCATGTGCCATTGATCATCTATTCGCCCATGTTGAAAGCACCCAAGAAATTCTACTCCGTAAACTCGCACAACAATCTTGCACCAACCATTACTTCGTTGATTTTAAACAATTACAAAAAGCTGCCTTATAGCCCCAAAGAAGTGCATTGGCTGGGCGATGTAATGGATACCGCCGTTGCCTTTAGAAACAACCAGCGTATGCCTTTTATGTATTGGAGCAGGGAAATTGGTGATTATATCTGGAAGGACTATATGATCTCGGGTGGGCAACTGTATAAGCTTACACCCGATTTGCTGATGGAGAAATACAACAATGATTCCATAAAAAAACATGTGACTAGGCTGTTGGACAATTTCAAGATCATCAATTCGTATGTATGCGACAACAACAAAGTGTTTCCATCAAAGGAACTGGTAGGTACTGGCGAAAGAAAATTATTGCTGGACTATACAGACGCTGCCCAAAGATCCATCAATACCAAAAGCTCTGATACCAGTTTGATGAATGCATTTAAACTACCCCACGAATACAAGTACCTGTATGTGGAGGTATCGGCAGATATTAATCTGTTGACACCCGGCATTGAAGACCAGCCTTCGGTTCGTTTTGCATTGATTGATACAACCAAGGGCAATAGGGATTATGTGTTTTATACCAATCACGATATTGTGGAGATTGCCAAAGGCGATTATGTGGAGAAGCAATGGAATACCGTATCTACCAATGATATGTTTACCATGGATGATTATACGAAGTACAAGAACCTGATTTTTGACCTTGCCTTTTATTCGCAGCAGCCTATAAATTTACAGATGAAGAATTTGAAGCTGCGTATATATGGGGTGAAGTAGGTAGGTGTCAGACGCCTAGAAGGAACTATAAAAACTCAACATCCTCATCCGGTATCACTCCATAACTTTCTTCATAAAATGTTGCATCGTCAAATCCAAGTAACTTTTTGGCTAACTCCTTATTGCAAAGGCTTCCATTTCTTAAACCTATGTAGTCACGGAAACTGCTGAACTGCCATTCCTCCATTTTAGTCACCAGCGATGCTTTCTTAGGGTTTTGATGAATATAGTGAAACGCACGAAGAGCAGAAAGCTGTCCGTTGTTTACAGGTTTGGCCTGTGTTTTTTGTTGAAACAAATTACCGGTTATTTGTTGCTGTTTTTGAATGGCCTTTGTATAGCCACTCAATACAATCCTGAATTGCTCTGATAAATGTTGTATCGGTATGGAACGGTTGGGAACAGGTTCGCAACTTTTAGTTGTTGCATAAATTAGAAAGTGAAAATGGTTCGGCATTAAGCACCAACTCAAGATTTCACATGCAGGAAAAATATTCTTGCGAATTTTTGCTAAAAAGTACAAATAGTTTGCTTCGCTAAAAAACAGTTGTTGTTTTTGGTTGCCCCTGTTGTATATATGGTAAATATTTTCAGGATCGAAATGCATGCAATAAAATTAGTATTTTATTACATGCGTAGCATAGCTATTTTAGGTGTCAGACGCTTTAAAGGCGTCAGACACCTAGCCCTCAAACGTACTATAAAAATAAGGTGTCTTCGCTTCAAACTCCGCAGCACAGGTATCCACCATTTTGTACACCCTTGTTATACCAAGCGATTTGCGTTTTTCGTACACCTCGTCTTCGGTATAGTTGCCGTTCAGTATGCGTGCAATCTGCTCATCAGCAAAGCCATGCTTCTTTGCTTCCTTCAACAGCTCTTCGGGAATGTCTTCCAGAAAGTATTTGCCCAGTTCCTTTTCTATCGTGCATATTTTCTGTATCTGGTATAGGAACCATTTATCGATACCTGTTGCCTGTGCAATACTTTTAACGGTAGAGCCCTGCATCAGTGCATCTTTTATACGGAATATCCGGTCCCACTTCGGTGTCTTAATGTATTCCACCAGTTCCTCGCTTTTCATCAGGCTCTTGCCATAATAACCCAAACCAACTGCATCGTTTTCCAGGCTCTGGCAGGCTTTCTGTATCGCCTCGGTAAAGCTCCTACCAATGGCCATTACCTCGCCCACGCTTTTCATTTGCAGTCCAAGGGTATCGTTCGCACCTTTAAACTTATCAAAGTTCCAACGGGGTATCTTCACAATTACATAATCCAATGCGGGCTCAAAATAGGCCGATGTTGTTTGCGTAATCTGGTTCTTCAATTCATCCAACGTGTACCCAATAGCAAGTTTCGCTGCAATTTTTGCAATGGGGTAACCTGTAGCCTTACTGGCCAAGGCAGATGAGCGGCTTACACGTGGGTTTATCTCCACTGCAATCAATTCCTCCGTTTCGGGGTTCTGGGCAAACTGTACGTTACAGCCACCTGCAAAATTCCCAAGGCTACGCATCATCAGCATGGCCTGGTTACGCATGTCCTGAAAACTGGTATCGCTCAATGTCATGGCCGGGGCAACGGTTATGCTGTCGCCGGTATGCACACCCATCGGGTCAAGGTTCTCAACAGTACAGATGATAACAACATTATCGTTTTTGTCACGTAGCAATTCCAGTTCATACTCCTTCCAGCCAAGCACTGCTTTTTCTACCAGCACTTCATGTATGGGGCTCGCTTCCAGTCCACGTTTCAATGCCTCGTCCAGTTCGCTTTTATCATGTACAAACCCGCCACCGCTACCACCCAGTGTAAACGATGAGCGTATCACCAACGGAAACCCGATCTGCTGTGCATATTCCTTCCCTTCCAAAAAGCTATTGGCCACATGGCTGGGTGCTACTTTAATACCAATCTTCACCATCAACTGCCTAAACAGTTCCCTATCTTCTGCGGTATTAATCGCAGCAACATCCACCCCAATCATCCTGCAATTGTATTTTTCCCAAATGCCCAGTTCATCTGCCTCCTTGCAAAGGTTCAATGCCGTTTGTCCACCCATGGTTGGCAATACAGCATCAATCTGGTTCTCTTCCAGTATCTGCTCAATGCTTTCAATGGTCAGTGGCAACAGAAAAACCTTGTCCGCCATCATTGGGTCGGTCATAATGGTAGCAGGGTTGCTATTTATGAGGTACACTTTAATGCCCTCTTCACGCAGGCTCCTCGCAGCCTGGCTGCCGCTATAATCAAACTCGCAGGCCTGGCCAATAATAATGGGACCCGAGCCAACAATCAAAACCGACTTAATGGAAATATCTCTAGGCATGGTGTATTTTTTGTAACCAGCGGCAGAACATGAATGAAGCTCCTGAGGCGTCGCACCCATCAACGTTCCGAACAAAGCTGAACGGTGAAAAAAACAAATTGTGCAAATGTAGTTGCTCGCTGTTAAAATGCGGCCATCAATTTAAAAAAATGCCTAGTTTTTAAATTTGAACTGTTTTAGCCACTTGGCACTTGGCAATTCCACAAATTTGTGCAGTAAAGTAGCAGTAACAATTGCCACTGCAAGTGGAAAGCCAATAAACAAGGGTGGGTATTTTGCCAAATGGTGCCTGGTTAACTGCATAAGGGTATAACCAATATGCTGATGGACAAGATATAGCGGGTATGAAATACTCCCCAAAAAAAGTAGCGGCTTCCAGTTTATTTTATTCAGTTTGTCAAACGAAAACAGGTAAAACAATACAAAAAAAACACCGATAATTATTCTTTCGCTGTACCAGTTGCAAGTAATGCAAGCAGTCAAAAAACAAAAAGCCACAAAAAGATGGTTCTGCCATTTCTTTCTTTCTTGCACATCTGTCCTGAATTTATAAAAAAGGATACCTGCCAAAAAAAGACAGCTATAATTTGTATTGAGCACTTGCTGAACCCTTAGCGGAAAAGGGTAAACACAATAATGTATCCAGGAAAACAACAATAGCAGCAGCCCCCAATACAGGATATTTTTCATTTGCCTAGTGACCAATAAAAGGAAGATGCTGATATAAAAAAAGAACTCAACCTGCAACGACCAATAAGCACCATCCAATGGCCTGCTACCTAAAAACTTTGGTATCATGGTAAAATTCAGGAGAACCCTTTTTAGTTCTATTGGCTTTTGAGGAATACCAGCCAATTGTGCTGCGGCATAAGAAACAATGATAATAAGCAAGCATGCCCAAAAAACAGGATAAAGTCTTGAGAAACGTTTGTAGAGAAATTCGTGTCCGGTTTTACAATACTGCACCGTCATAAAAATAACAAACCCACTGAGTATAAAGAAAAACTGTACCCCAAGGTAACCGTAAACAAAATCATATTTACTACTATATGTATGCCCATTGTAAGTCTCCCTGTATTTGGCAGTAAAATGAAACAATACAACAGATAAGGCAGCCAGCCCCCTAAACGCATCGAGTGTTTCAATTCTTGATTTTGTAGCCATTTATTTGTGTCACTTTTATGATTTGATGCTTATCTTAAAGGATGCAGGAATGTAAACACTATAATTATGTTGCTGTATAAAGAATAGAGTAATTAATAGAATAACCAATCTGCTCATAACAAAAAGCCCAATTTCCAGATAGCTACTCCCAGCATACATCAAGGGTTTCAAATCTTTTCATTAAAATAAGTAATACATATTAACGAAAATAAAGTGAGTTTATTGGTGGTGCCTATTTTCTTTTTAACAGTATTGTGCAGAATTAAAGCACCCACAGAAAAATCCTATAAGTAAATTTGAAATATGAGACAATTGCTGTTGCTGTTTACTATCCATTTTCTATTTCTAGGTATTGCCAATTGCCATGCACAGAACTTTCCTTTGAAGAAGTATCCCAGAAACTATTTCCGCAACCCGCTAAATATACCCATGCAGTTGAGTGCCAATTTTGGCGAGCTACGTAAGGACCATTTTCACATGGGGCTGGATATACGCACAGATAAAAAAGAAAACCTGCCCGTATTTGCGGCAGCAGCAGGGTATATAAGCAGGGTAAAAATTGAACGTTTTGGGTATGGCCGGGTTATATACATTACCCACCCTAATGGTTACACAACCCTGTATGCCCACCTGAACAATTTTTATGACACGCTGAACAGGTACATCAAAGCAGTACAGTACAAGGAGCAAAAATGGGAACAGGATATTTCTTTTACCAGCAAAGAATTTCCTGTAAACAAAGGACAGTTCATTGCCTATAGTGGCAATACGGGTGGCAGCCAGGGCCCGCACCTGCATTTTGAAATACGGGAAAACTATAGCATCCCTTCCTCCAAGGGCAATACCGGCGAAAGCTGGCAACGCAACATCAACCCGCTACTATTCGATTTCGGAATAGTTGACAATATTGCCCCACGCATTGATGAACTATATTGGTACGACAGAAGGTACAGTACCTACGAAACAGGTACCAACAATATTGCTTTGGTAAAAACAAAAAACGGGTTCACTTCAAAAGATTCAATCGTGGAGGTTGGCACCAACAAAATAAGCTTTGGCATAAGTGCAGAAGACAGGACAAGCTCATCCCCTTACTATTTTGGCATATACAGTTCGGCAGTTTTTATGGACAGCATCCTGCAAAACGCATTTCAGCTAAATACCATACGTACCGATTATACCGGTTTTGTAAACGCCTGCATAGATTATCCTTTTTATATTGACACAAAAAACAAAGTGCAGCATATTTCGCCCCTTCGAAACAATGCATTGTATGAAGAGTTCATGCCCAGCGATTCGCTGAGCAATGATACGTACACAGAACTTAAAGACACACAGGTTCACCAGATAAGCGTTGTGGTAAAAGATATTGCAGGCAATGCATCTACCATCAACTTTTTAATCAGGTACAACCCTGCCTTGCAAAAAGACAGTGCATCTGCCGAGAGCAAGTATGGGCTGCATGGCACGCTTGCTTACTATCCAAACATCAGCACAGATACCACCGTTTCCAGAAACATGATTTACCCTGGCAGGTACACCCTTTTTGACAATACACATATAAGCATTACGCAACAACCTAAAACCGGTTTTCCTTATGCAAGCAATATGCTTACCGTTGGCAGCTACCGCATACCTGTGCAGGAGCCTTACGGAATAATGATTGTATTGGATAGCATTGCTGGCAGGTATCCAGACAAACTGGTCATTCAGGCAAAAAGTCCTGTTTCGTACCAGGCAAAAAAAGTGGAACCAAGTATCCAGGTTTTTGGCAACCACAACAATAACAGGAAAGATACATGTCGGGTAACAAAAACATCATTGAGCATGTTTGGCAATATCCAGATTTTGATAGATACCATTGCTCCAACAATTGCTCCAGTGGACTTTCCAAAAACTGCCACCTTCAGTAACGAAAAGGAAATAGTTTTTAAAGTAACAGACGACCTGACAGAAATAAAAAAATTCAAGGCCATGCTGGATGGGCAATGGCTGATGTTTAGCAGAAAAGACAACTACTACATCTATACCTTCGATGAGCATTGCACACTGGGTACGCATCAGTTGAGCATATATGCCGAAGATGCAGTTGGCAATGCTACAGAGGAATGTTTTACGTTTACAAAAGAATTGCCCAAGCCCAACAAAAGCAAAAAGCAAGCATCAAGCAAAAAGAAGAAACACATATCAACCAAAAAGAAAAAGAAATGATTACGTTAACCGAAGGCAGCAAGGCCCCCGCATTTAATGGCAAAGACCAGGATGGCAATAAAATTTCATTAAGCGATTTCAAAGGAAAAAAAGTAGTGCTGTATTTCTATCCAGAAGACGATACCCCAACCTGCACCGTGCAGGCCTGTAACCTTAGGGACAATTTTGGTTTGTTGAAGAAAGAAGGGTTCATTGTTTTGGGTGTTAGCCCGGACGATGAAGCCAAACACAAAAAATTTGAAACAAAATTCGGTCTTCCTTTTCCTTTGATTGCCGATACCAAACATACCATTATTGACAAATATGGTGTATGGGGCGAAAAACAGTTATACGGAAGAAAATACATGGGTCTGCACCGCACCACTTTTTTAATAGATGAAAAAGGAATCATTAAAAAGATTTTCCTAAGGCCCAAAAGCAAGCAACACGCAGAAGAAATCATAGCCGCCTGGAACAAATAATCCAGGCAACAGGTATTGCATCCCAAAGCCATGTTTATCATAGTTGAATGTGGCAATGGCTCAAAGGCTGTCAAGTTCATCCATACCACAATGAGCCTGTCGAACTATCGGCAAAGCTTATTTGATATCTTGATATGGCTTCGACTGACCCAATGTGACAATCATTCAAATAGCCTCATTATCCAACAAGTTAAAAATTGTTCAAATTATTTTTGCTCCTTATATTGCAACAGTAGCAGCCCCCGATGCTTACCAAAACTGCTAAATAATGACAACCATCAGGATAAAGGAAAATTCCTTGCTGGCTAAGTTGGCTGCCCGTAATTTGAAATCTGAAAAAATGGCCATTGTGCTTGGTAAGACCATCAGGCTGCACAATACCACCAAAGAAGAATTTTTACAGAACACAAGATGGGTGCGTCACGAAGTGGCCCATGTAATACAGTTTCAGGAAAAGGGCTTTATAAGCTTCATCATTTCCTATCTTTTAGAAAGCTTCAATCTTGGCTACGAACATAACCGCTACGAGTTGGAAGCAAGGCAAAAAGAAAAAGACCCATCTATCCTAAACAATGTGTCCTTTAATTAATCAACCGCATCTTCATTGTTAAGCTTTTTTATAGATAGCTTAATAATTACTTAAACAACATATCAGATTCATGGCTAAATAAGTTAATTGAGTGCCTTTATACGCCAATCTCAATTTATTGAAACTATCGAGTCACTTTCCTATACTATTTTCACTACCCATCTGATTCAGGCCCCAAAAAATAATTCGTATAACTCGTTTTGGCGTATGATTGTAGCTCCCATCCCTGTTAATGAAGATAAACGGCTAGAAGAACTTCACAGGTACGAAATAATGGACACTTCCTATCAGGAAGAGTTTGATGATATCGTTAAACTGGCATCGCAAATTTGCAATGTGCCCATTTCGCTGATTTCTTTGGTGGAAAGCAGTAGGCAATGGTTCAAGGCAAAAATTGGCATAGACGATACGGAAACCTCCCGGGACGTTTCCTTCTGTGCCCACTCGCTGGATGCAGACACTACTTTTCTGCAAGTGGAAGATGCTACAAAAGATGAGCGTTTTTTTGATAATCCATTGGTTACCGGCAATCCCAATATACGTTTCTATGCAGGCGTGCCACTGGTAAGCAGCAACGGCTACAAGCTGGGCACGCTCTGCGTTATCAATTCGCAGCCACAGCAACTAACCAGCCATCAGACTTTTGCACTGCAAGTACTGGCCGAGCAGGTAATGAAACTGATTGAACTGCACATCAGGAACAAGCAACTTGACAGGCAAAGCAAAAAGCTACAGCAACATGCCGAAATGCAGAACAGGATCATCTCTATCATAGCCCACGATGTAAGAACACCCGTCTCATCGCTAAGGAACATCATTGAACTGTCCAACAGCAATATTTTAAGTGAAGCAGAAACAAAAGAGCTGACATTGATGGCAGACAAACAGTTGGAAACAACCATTCATTTATTATCGGACCTGGTGAATTGGGGCAGGATGCAGATTGATACCAAAAGCATTGCTTTTGAAAAAGTGCACCTGCATGCCCTGATAGCAGAAAAATTCAAGAAGTTTGAAGTTGCGGCTTCGCTGAAAAAGAACCGGCTCGTGAACCTTGTTGATGGCGACCTGCTACTTAATACCGATAAGAATGCCCTGAAATTCATTCTTAGGAACCTCATCAGCAATGCCAATAAATTTACCAGCAACGGCACCATCAGTATATATGCCCAAAAGGAAAACGATAAAGTGCTTATTACCATCAACGATACTGGTATGGGCATGAACGAAGAAACAAGGGACAGGCTGTTTACCAGTGGCGTTAAATACTCATCGCCAGGTACCAACAAAGAAAAAGGCAGTGGGCTTGGCCTGATGTTGACCAAGGATTTTATAGATGTGCTGGCTGGTACGTTGCAGGTACAAAGCCAGCAAGGTAAAGGCACAACCATAAGTATAGAACTTAAAGCATAGCTACTGCTTTATTTAAAAACAGTATACACCAGCCAGGCCATGCTATAAGCAAGTATCGTCATGTATGTAAACTGGAATACGGGCCACTTCCACGATTTTGTTTCCCTTTTAACCACGGCAAGTGTACTCATGCACTGCATGGCCAATACATAAAAAACCATCAGCGACAAGGAGGCAGCCAATGTGTACACTTTGCTTCCGTCCTTTCTGGTAGCAGCATTCATTTTTTCGCGTAGGGATGAATCGTCCGTATCCTCTACACTGTACAAAGTAGCCATAGTGCCCACAAAAACTTCCCTTGCAGCAAACGAAGTAATCAAGGCAATACCAATCTTCCAATCGTAACCCAACGGTCTTATAGCAGGCTCAATTACTTTACCCAAAAGGCCTGCATAGGAATGCTGCAGTTTTTCTGACGACAGTTGTTTTTGCAGGGAATCCTTCGCCACAGGCTGTTGCTGCATCAACAAGGCATATTTCTCTTCCACTTGCTGCATCCGCTTGCCCGGGCCATAAGAACTCAGAAACCATAACAATAAACTGATTACCATAATTACCCTGCCGGCATCACGCACAAAAATCTTTGCTTTTTCAACCATCGTAATGCCTACGTTTTTCCAACGGGGCGAACGGTAAATGGGCAGTTCCAATATAAAGAAACTCTTTTCCTTAATGTTAATGAACCACTTCATTACATAGCTCACTACCAGTGCCATTACTACACCCAATAAATACAATGCCATCATCACCAGTCCCTGCAGGCTCAGGAAACCCCATACACGGGTGGAGGGTATTACCAAAGAAATAAGTATAGTATATACCGGCAACCTTGCACTGCAACTCATCAATGGTGTTACCAATATGGTCAGTAAACGCTCCTTCCGGTTTTCAATATTCCTTGTGCTCATAATGGCAGGCACCGCACATGCAAAGCTGCTAATCATGGGCATTACGCTCTTGCCATTCAGCCCCACTTTACGCATCAGCCTATCGCTCAAAAAACTGATGCGTGCCATATAGCCCGTATCTTCCAATATGGTTATCAGCCCAAACAATATCATGATCTGCGGCACAAATATCATAATGCCCCCAAGCCCTGCTATTACACCATTTACCAACAGGTTGCTCCACCATGCTTCGGGCAAACTGCTGTTCAGGCTAGAGCCCAGGTTCTTAAAGGCATTCTCAATAAAGTCCATCGGAAACGACGCCAGCCAAAACACGCTCTGAAACAGCACAAACAGCACTGAAACTAAAATAATGTAGCCCCATACACGGTGCAGCAACACATTGTCCAGCCTATCGGTAAACAGTTTTTTCTCCAACGGGTCAGGTTCCACCACATTGTGCTGCATTACCTGCCGAATGCGTTGGTAACGCTGCATCACTTCTTCTGCCTGTGTTTTGGTGGGGTTAAATTGATGTTCGGCCTCAATGGCTTCTATCGCCTTCTGAACGGTACCGTCTAAAGGAAAATGTTCGTGGTTAATCAAATAATGCATGGCAGCATAATCGCTCAGGCCAGGCAATACTTTCTGCACGGCTTCTATACTTTCGCCTGCAAGTAGCTTATTGTCAATAAAATCGCCCGTACTGCTTCGCCTAAGTTGCTGCACACTCGAAGCCAGTATCTTTTTGAGCTGATGGATATCCTTGTTTTTTCTGGGGCTCACTTCCACAACAGGCACACCCAATGCAATGGCAAGTCCGTCCACGTCAATCTTGATGCCCTTCTTTGCAGCAATGTCATTCATCGTCAATGCCACAACCACGGGCACTTTCAGGTCAATGATCTGGCTACAGAAAAGCAGATTGCGTTTAAGGTTACTGGCATCAACCAATAGCAATATGGCATCTACCTTAATATCGTCCGCACCCATCAATACTTTATACGCCACCCATTCATCCGCCCTTCGTGGGTACAGGGAGTAAGTACCTGGCAGGTCAATCAGTTCGGCCTTGGTGCCATCTTCCAAACCAATGATAGCAGTTTTTTTGTCAACCGTCACGCCCGGAAAATTGCCCACTTTCTGGTTCAGTCCCGTCAACGTATTAAAGAGCGTACTCTTGCCGCTGTTAGGGTTGCCAACTAATGCAATATTTATTTTTTTTTCTGCCGCCATTGAATAACGCCAAAAGTAGCAGGGCAAAATGGTAGTTGGTTACGAGATTAGGAACAGAATAAACAATTCATTTTACACGTAGATTATATTTAACATGAAGCATCCGCTTACTTTTGCCTAAATAACTTCCTGTATGATGAAATACTGCTTGATGGCTGCCTTACTGTTTCCCTCCCTACTGTTTGCACAGAGCAAAAAGAAGAAAAAGCAAATGCTGCTGGATGAACAAAAAGCAAATACCGTTTTGGTAACCAATTTAAGAAACCATGTACACTATTTGGCAGACGACAAGCTGGAAGGCAGGCGTACAGGCAGCAAAGGCGAACTGCTTGCAATGGAATACCTGGTTAAACAGTACACCGACAATCATATTGACCCCAAAGGCACCAACGGTTATATACAGGAGTTTGAAATAAACGAAGGCAAACAGGTAACTGCCAACAGTTTCTTTAAGGTAAACGGCAACGATTTGAAGCTTACCGAAGACTATATTCCATTGGCATTTTGCAAGAACACTTCCCTAAAAGGTGCACCGGCAATGGCTTTGAGCGAAAAAGGCGAGCCTTGGTTCTTTGACCTGAAAGACGAATTGGAAGCCAACCAGAACAGCCCACATTTTGATGTGGAAACCGTTATAAAGAAACAGGCCGAAACCGTTGCTAAAAAAGGGGCCACCGCCTTGATCGTGTACAACTCCACAAAGCTTACAGACAATGTGCTGTTCAACAAAAACGACAAATCGCCAGCAAGCGATATCCCGGTGATATACATTACTGCCGAAGGATGCAAAAAATATTTTCACGACCATGCTGCCACCATCAATATCGAACTGAACATTGCCATGGAAGAAAACAAACGTATGGCCAGAAACGTGGTGGCCTATATTAACAACAATGCCCCTACCACCGTTATACTGGGTGCCCATTACGACCACCTTGGATACGGCGAAGACAAGAACGCATTGGATGTAGGGCACGAGATACACAATGGTGCCGACGACAATGCCAGTGGCACCGCTGCATTGATAGAATTGGCCAAAATGCTGAAACAGTCTTCGCCCAAAAACAACAATTACCTCATCATACATTTCAGTGGCGAGGAACTGGGCCTGTTTGGCAGCAAATATTGGGTAGAGCACCCATCAACAAATATTACTGCTAACTACATGATCAATATGGATATGGTTGGGCGTTACGATACTGCCCATAAATTGACCATTGGCGGCTATGGCACATCACCGGTTTGGGGCGATGTGTTTGCTACCCATACCAGCCCTAAGCTGATTACAAAATTTGACAGCAGCGGCAGTGGCCCTAGCGACCATGCCACATTTTACCGCTCCAATATTCCTGTACTGTTTTTCTTTACTGGCAGCCATCCAGATTACCATAAGGCAACCGATGACTGGGACAAAATAAACTACGAAGGCGAAAAAGACATTGTACAATACATTTATCAATTGATTCAGGCTACGGACGGCAAGGGCAAACTTGCATTTACCAAAACTGCCGAGCAACAGATGGGCAGGGTTAAAATGACCGTTACGCTGGGCGTGATTCCCGATTATGGCTACACTGGCACAGGTATGCGTATTGATGGCGTTAGCCCAGGTAAACTTGCTGAACGAACAGGTCTTAAAACAGGGGATGTGTTATTGCAATTGGGCGAGTATAAATTTGTGGATGTAATGAGCTACATGAATGCTTTGAGCAAGTTCAAGAAAGGCGACAAAACAAAACTGAAAATTAAAAGGGGCGAAGAAGAAAAAGAATTTGATATTGAATTTTAATACAGGCGTATACAAGCAACCACATACCTATAGGTTGATTGCATAAAACATGAAACTGACACTTGACATAGAATCGCTTACCGATGACTTCTTTGAAGAAACAAGGTTGTTGGGCATTACTGCACCTGTAAAGAATTATCAGCTATGCTGGAAACTGAACAACCTGCTTGGTTACAATTTCCGCCTGAATGCAGATATTGAAATACACCTGCGTAAAAAGAACCGCAACTACTACTTCAACATCTATGAATCCAGTGAACCCAACAGTTTTCTAACGCATTATATTTACCACAACCAATTTGATGGCGAATACCTGCTGCCCGAGTTCAAGCACATGGATTTTTTATGGCTCATGAAAGGCGACTGCGTGGATGATGAAAAATGCAACTGGATAAAGCAGGCCGTTAAAAACATCAATGGCATACAATTGGTAGCCGAACTTACAAACGAGCAGATAAAGAACAAAGGCAATATGGTGTTTTGACAACAGGTTTAATGTTTGAATGTTTAAAGTTTAAACGTTGACGGCATTTAAACAATTCAACTTTCAAACCATCATAAACTTCGCTTCAATACCAATTAACCAATTAACTTGTATTCTATGTGGCAACAACAAAACAACACCCTCTATAAAAAATTCGAGTTCAAGAATTTTTCCGAAGCCTTTGCTTTTATGACCAGGGTTGCTATTGAGGCAGAAAAAATGAACCACCATCCTTTGTGGACCAACGTGTACAACAAAGTGGAAATATGGTTAAGCACGCACGACGCAGGCGATATAGTTACAGACAAAGACCACCAGCTTTCCAAAAAAATTGATAGCCTTCTGTAATATCTTAATGCGATGAAACCGCCTTCAGCCCAATAATGGAGCCCACCAATGTTACCAGGAAAAACATTCGCCAAAAATCTGTTGGTTCCTTAAATACCACAATACCCACCAACACCGTACCAACGGCACCAATACCCGTCCATACCGCATAGGCAGTACCTATGGGCAATGTTTGCGTGGCCTTATACAGCAGGTACATACTTACTGCAAGAAAAACAAAAAAACCTGCCATCCACATCATGGAGCTCTGTCCCGTTGTTTCTTTTGCCTTACCCAGGCAGGCAGCAAAACCTACTTCGCAAAGTCCTGCAATAATCAATAATATCCAGTTCATACACTATCGTTTAAAAGATGATACTACTTAGATAATCCACTCCACTTCGCCAAAAGAAAACGTATGATACAATGCCCCGCTAACCAACAACTGCCCGCTGCTGCTTACGCCGTCCACAGTACAGTTAAACACCACATTCTCCTTTTTCAGTTTTACCTGCTCCCCTCTTTTATACAAAAAATCATTGTATCGCTGCAAAAGCCCCTCTCCACCATCTGCCATCAACTGCCTATAATATTTATCCAGGTAACCGCATAGCTTTTTTGTCAGTTCCACTACCTCAAACTCCTTTCCGGTAATCTGCTTCAACGAAACCGCCTTATGCAAATGCTCCGGAAAGCGGGCCTGGTTAATATTCAGCCCAATGCCCACTACTGCCCATTTCCAAAGGCTACCACGCACAATGTTTTCAATCAATATACCACCCGCCTTCCTATTTTGCCAATAAATATCATTCGGCCACTTCATTCTTGTTTCATCTCCGCCAAAATGGCTATAAAATTCATGTACCGCACTCGCTACCGCCATATTCAGCAAAAATTGCTGATGAAGCTGCAAAAAGGCAGTATCCAGCACCACCGAAACAATGATATTACTATTCGGGTCAGCGTTCCAAACCTTGCCCCTTTGCCCCTTTCCTGCTGTTTGCTCATGGGCAAAAACAGTATGTCCGTGACCCGCAAACCCCTCCTGAACCAATTGCATGGCATAGGTATTCGTGCTTTCAACCGTGTCTAATTGTACAAAAGGTACCCCAACGGTATTTATGGTAGTGGCAGTTGGCAAAAATGATTACTTTTGGGCGAAGATAGAAGTTGCCTGCTTTTTTGCCATTTTATACAATAAAAGCATTTTCCTTCCGTCTTCTATAATATTGGACCAAACTTTGATAAACAACCTCGCTACCCCGCCACTTCAAAAGTGCAACACACGGTAGCAACAAAGGTTTAGGCCCGGTATAAAAAAATTATTTAACACAAAATTCCATCAGTTATTGGCACCTCTTTCTGTTTTAGCAACCCGTAAAAAGAGTACCGTTACAAGGCTTACTCGCAATTCCAAGATTTTCAAGACAATCATTAAGGCCATCGAAGACAAAAAGGGCGAAAATATTGTGAGTCTGGACCTACGTAAAATTCCAGAAGCAATGGCAGATTTCTTCATTGTTTGCCAGGCATCCAGCACCATACAAGTAAGGGCTATCAGCGATAGCGTTCAAGACCTCGTAAAAACCGAATGTGGCGAAACCCCTTATAAAACGGAGGGCTACCAGGCATTGCAATGGGTATTGGTGGACTATGTAAACATTGTGGTGCACGTAATGCACCCCGATTCTCGTAAGTTCTACAAACTGGAAGACATGTGGGGCGATGCAGTGGTAGAAGGACACGACAAATAAGCCATGCCCATGTTAAATACATGTTGTAATTAACTTTTTTGAACAAGAAACATATTTGAACTACAGAGATTTGATCTTATGCAACAACAAGAAAAAAAAGATTTCAGACAAAACCTGAATCCTGACGATAAAGGCCAGAAAAAAGGCCCTAAATTTTCCATCTACTGGGTTTACGCAATCATCGCCATTGTATTGATTGGCTATAACCTGCTCAACTTAGGCAGCCCTGAAGCAGCCGCCACAAATTCATTGGAATTTGAACAGCAGATGCTTGCCAAGGGCGATGTTACCAAGATTGCATTGGTAGACAACAACAGCAAAAAAACAGTACGCGTTTACATTATCCCAGACAGTGCCAGCAAACCTTTCTATGCAGACAAGTTCAAAAAATCTACCATAGACCCCAAAAAAATAGCACAGTCCGGCAATCCCCTATTCGAGTTTGGCGTAAAGGACTGGAAAAGCTTTGACGATGAACTGAAGGATTTTTATGCGGCACAAAAAGCGGCAGGACACGAAATAACCCCGGTACCAAAAATTGCTGTGCCCAACGAAGGCGAATGGCAGGGCCCTGCGGCAAATATTATCATAACCTTATTAATGCTGGTTGGCATCTGGATTTTAATGATGCGTAAAATGGGCGGGCAAGGTGGTGCCGGCGGCCCTGGCGGAATCTTCAACATTGGCAAAAGCCGTGCACAGCTATTTGAAAAAGGCACCAAAGTAAACATCAACTTTGGCGATGTGGCCGGTTTGGATGAAGCCAAAGTTGAGGTAATGGAAATTGTGGACTTTTTGAAAAATCCTAAAAAATATACGGCACTGGGCGGCAAGATTCCGAAAGGAGCCTTACTGGTTGGCCCTCCCGGTACCGGTAAAACCCTATTGGCCAAAGCTGTTGCAGGTGAGGCCCAAGTGCCCTTCTTTAGCATGAGCGGTAGCGAATTTGTGGAAATGTTTGTAGGCGTAGGTGCAAGCCGTGTAAGGGACCTATTTAAACAGGCAAGGGAAAAAGCCCCATGTATCATTTTCATAGACGAGATAGATGCCATTGGCCGTGCAAGGGGCAAGAATGTAATGATGAGCAATGACGAAAGAGAAAACACATTGAACCAGTTACTGGTTGAGATGGATGGTTTTGCCGGCGATGCAGGTATCATTATACTTGCAGCCACCAACAGGCCCGATGTACTGGACAGTGCCTTGCTACGTCCGGGACGTTTCGATAGGCAAATAACCATTGACAAACCCGATGTAAAAGGAAGGGAAGCCATTTTGAAAGTGCACCTGGTACCCATCAAGGTTTCCGAAAAACTGGACCTGCATAAACTGGCCGAACAGACACCTGGCTTTGCCGGTGCCGACCTGGCAAATGTTTGTAACGAAGCCGCCTTGATTGCAGCCAGAAAAAACAAGGATGCTGTAGATATGAGCGATTTTCAGGATGCGATTGACCGTGTGATTGGTGGTCTTGAAAAGAAAAACAAGATCATTGCACCGCACGAAAAAGAAGTGATTGCTTACCACGAAGCAGGCCACGCAGTATGTGGATGGTTCCTGGAACATGCATATCCTTTGTTAAAAGTAACCATTGTGCCAAGGGGCACAGCAGCATTGGGTTATGCTCAGTACACACCAAAGGAACAGTACCTGTACGATATTGAACAATTGACCGACCAGATATGTATGACCCTAGGTGGACGTGCAGCAGAAGAAATCTTCTTCGGCAAAATATCTACCGGTGCAAGCAACGACTTACAGCAAATTTCAAAAATTGCTTACAGCATGGTTACCGTGTATGGCATGAACAATAAAATTGGCAACGTGAGTTTCTACGATCCTACACAGGAAAATACCTTTACCAAACCTTTCAGCGAAGAAACCGGAAAGATGATTGACGAAGAGGTAAGGAAAATTATTGAACAGGCCTATATACGTACCAAGAACCTATTGACCGAAAGGAAATCGGAAGTGGAAAAATTGGCCAAGGAACTTCTTGCCAAAGAAGTACTGCACAAAAGCGATGTGGAAGAACTGATAGGCAAAAGGCCCTACGAAGAAAAACGCATCCTGGATGTGAAAGAAGAAGAAGCTACAGAAGCTCCTAAAACAAACCAGGAAGGTGCCATAAGCGAGGGCGTGCCCCCATTTGACAGCGATGTCAAGCTACCACTTTAATCATTATTCTATTGAATTATGAATGTTTCCAAAGCAAAAGAAAACATCTTAAAAAAAATAAGACAGGCACTGGCACAACCGGTGCCTGTTCCCTTTCCTGCTAGCGAAGGCAGCGACAGCCCGTTTCAACCATCGGTAGAGGAACTGGAAATTGAATTTGCCGAAAACTTCACCAAACTGCTGGGCAAGTTTTCTTTCTGTGCCGATGAAAAGGAACTAGCCGCACAACTGAACCTACTGGCCACAACCAGGAAATGGGACAAGGTTTTTTGCCGCGAAGCAAAACTTAAATACATACTCAATACCAACGGCTATACCAATTTTGAGTACCCCGATTTAAACACCTGCAATGCATCCATTACCAGTTGCGAAACACTCATAGCCCGTACCGGAAGTATAGTGTTAAGTAGTGGCCAGCAAAGTGGCAGGGCCACAAGCGTGTACGCACCCGTTCACATCTGTATTGCTTATACCAACCAATTGGTGTACGACATTAAGGAAGGCCTGCAACAGGTACAGAACAACTACAGCGAAACCGCATTGCCTTCTTTAATTACACTGGCTACGGGTCCAAGCCGGACCGCAGACATTGAAAAAACCCTGGTGGTTGGCATACACGGCCCCAAAGAAGTATTTGTGTTTCTGGTAGAAAGTTCCAACGCCTAATTTGTAATGTTTACATTTGTTTCATGAACAATATCTATCAGCTTTTTGTGTACGGTTCGCTACGCAGCGGTTTCAAAAGCCCCGCTTACGAATACATCAGCCGCTATTTTACATTTGTGGCCGATGCAAAAGTAAAAGGCACCCTACACGATATGGGCGAGTACCCTGCCGCAAAGCCCACCAATGACGAAAGCTATATCATTGGCGAGTTGTATGCCATCAACAATAAAGACGAATTCAGTTTTGCCATTGCCCAGCTAGACGATTACGAAGGCCTCAACCCCGAAGAAGGCGAACCGGCCCTGTTCATTAGGGAAGCCGCAACCGTTTACCTAAATGGTACCACCACTACACAGGCTTGGATATACTGGTTCAACGGCAATGTGGCCAACAGGCCAATAATCCAAACAGGCGATATCCTACAGTATATAGCACAGCAGAAACATTCCCTATAATCCATGCAGGCAACCAACGATAAAAATATTTACTTCCTTTCCGATTTCCATTTGGGTGCCCCCAACTATGAAGCCAGTTTGGTGAGGGAGAAAAAAGTGGTTGCATTTTTAGACAGCATCAAACATACCGCAGCCGAAATATTCATTGTAGGTGATATGTTCGATTTTTGGTACGAATACAAAAAAGTAGTGCCCAAAGGCTATGTAAGGCTTCTGGGCAAACTGGCCGAACTGGCCGATGCAGGCATTGCCCTGCACTTTTTTGTAGGCAACCACGATATGTGGATGAGCGGCTATTTTGAACAGGAACTGAACATGCCCGTGTACTACGAACCGCAAGTGTTTGAAAGGAACGGAAAGAAATTCTATATTGGCCACGGTGATGGTTTGGGCCCTGGCGACCATGGCTATAAATTCATCAAGAAGATTTTCAGGAACAGGTTCTGCCAATGGGCGTTTGGGCAACTGCACCCAACATGGGGCATTGGCCTGGCCAACTACTTCAGCAGGAAGAGCAAGGAAAAAACAGGCACCAGCGACGAGCATTTTTTAGGCGAGGACAAGGAATGGCTCATTATCTATTGCAGGGAAGTACTTAAGAAAGAGCATTACGACTATTTCATTTTTGGGCACCGGCATTTTCCGATTGATTTTAAACTAAGCAACAACAGCCGTTATATAAACCTAGGCGATTGGATCAGGACATTTACCTACGCAAGCTTTAATGGTACAGATGTAGCACTTTGCACATGGGAAAAATAAGGCTTACCATAACAGTATTATGTTGTTTGCTGCTACTGCAGTCAAAAGCGGCAGACAGTACCGTGAACCTGAAACTCGTTACCAGCATACAAGGCTCCTTTGCCGATTTCTCGGTTGACAATCTCGGCAACATCTACCTGCTCACTACAACCAACCAGGTTAAAAAACTCAATGAAAAATTTGACAGCGTGGGGTTATTCAACGATGTAAAACGGTACGGGAATATTTATACGATAGATGCAAGCAACCCTTTAAAAGTGCTGGTGTACTACAAGGATTTTTTAACGGTTGTGGTGCTGGACAGGTTCTTAAACATACGCAACACCATCGACCTACGTAGGCAGAACATTGTACAGGCAAGGGCCGTAACCCAGAGTTACGACAACAATATCTGGGTGTTTGACGAGCTTGATGCAAAAATTAAAAAGCTGGATGAAACAGGCAAACTGTTAATGGAAAGTGCAGATTTCAGGATGCTATTCGACGAAGTGCCCAATCCTTACAAATTAATAGATGCCGACGGCTTTTTGTATCTATACAATGCCAAACATGGTTTTACTGTTTTTGATTACTATGGGGCCCTAAAAAGCAATTACGCACTAACTGGTTGGAAAGATGTGCAAGTACAGAATGGCTACTTAACAGGCTGCGATAGCAACTATTTATACAAAGCCAAACCACAGGTACTCCTCCTCGAAAAATTCAAAGTCAATATCAACCTTGACAGTGCAATAAAAATATTCAACAGCGCAAGCCTTTTGTATGTATTAAAGAAAGAAGGTCTTTACATATACATGCAATAAAAAATTGTTTAACTGGTAGCTGTAATATTTGCCCCAAACATTCAACACGTATCGACACAAACAAAAAAAGCATGTCCATAAATGCCAGCGGCAATTAGCGAACATGCTTTTATAACTATTGTTAGCAGTACAAATTACCCTAACAAATCATCTACGTATTTTACAACTTCGGCAATACGTGGATAGTTTACGGAGTAATAAATGAATTTGCCCTCACGCTCTGTTACCACGATACCTGCACGGCGAAGGATGGCCAAATGCTGCGATGCAACAGATTGCTCCAAACGTAGTTTCACGTACAGTTCTGTAACGGTGATTTGTTTGTAATCATCAATAAGCTTGATCATTTGCTGACGCAGCTTATGATTCAATGCCCTTAAAATAAGGGAGGCTTTTTTGGTACGTAAATAATCCAACTTGATTTGCTGCTTACCATGTGTAAGCGAGATTACTGATTGACTCATAATGAAATTTGGGGGGTTATGAAAAAAAATAGTCTAATGGGATTATAAAAGTAGATAAAATTTTCATTTGTGCAATACCACATAAGTAAATATTTTTTATATGACATTTTTCTTCGGTTCGGGACTAAAAAACTCCTTTAAGTAAAAAGGTTCGCTATATGCAAGGTTGGCAAATTCCTGCTTGCTAAATGCGTTTTCAGCCAGTCCAACCATGTCCAATACACTATACGCCACATCGCTAAACAAAGCATTGGCATTGTTTTCAATCATATCCTTAAACTTCATGTGCCCGTTTCCGGAGAAAAGCACTGCACAATTATTGAGCCATTCTGCAAAACTGTTGCCGTCAAGTACTACAGCCGCTGGGGCCATCACCGTGTTCAGGTCCATATCAAATACCGCTGTGAATACTTCCATCCTCCTTGCATCAATCATTGGGCACAGCAATGTTTTTTTATGGTTCATCGTTTCTGTTGCAACTGTACGTACCGCTGCGGCAGCCATCACCTTTAAGGTATTCAGCAATATCAATGGCTTGTTCAGGGCATAACAAAGTCCCTTGGCCGATGCCATACCTACACGCAAACCCGTATAGCTACCCGGCCCTTCGGTTACTGCAATGGCATCAAGCAACGACAATGATATACCGGTTGTTTCGCTGATTTTCTGGATGGCCGGCTGCAGGAACGAAGCATGGTTCTTCTGCTCCTTACTTTCCTCAAAGGCAAGCACAGCACCATCTTTAGACAAACATACACTTGCGTGTTCAGTTGCTGTATCAATATTTAATAATAAGGCCATGGCTATAATTAAAATTGGGTAATGCTGCTTGCTTCGTCAACCAAAAGCTGGGCAGGAGCATACCGACCGTCCTGCCTGCACAAGGTTTGCAACAGCAACAAGATTTGCTGTTTGCCAATTTTTTCAGCCCATTCAAAAGGGCCATAAGGGTAATTGGTGCCCAGTTTCATAGCTGTGTCAATTTCATCCTTGGTACTAATGCTATCCTCCAAACCAAAATAGGCTTCGTTCACAATCATCGCAACGATTCTTGGTGCCACCATTCCCGGTTCATCTGGCACAAATTGATACTTCCAGCCCAATGCCTGCATGGTTTGCTCCACATAGTCTTGCAACGATTGAGTAGAAACTTCCACAATATCCCTTTTCAGGAAACTGCTCCAGGCATTCATCCTGATATAATTTGCTGGTAGGTCCCTGCTGGTAAGCACCACGGCATTTACAAAAACAGGCACATCTGTTTTGTCAACCACCGGGTACTGCTCATCCACAATCAGGTCAAAAAAAACATCGCCCGATGTATTGATGAAGTCAATCTGGTTGTCACCTGTAAAAACAAATTCAACATTTGCAGCAGTAGTTTTTTCAAGCAATTCCTGCTGCTGCTGCTGTGTGCACCGTACCACTACTTGCATACACAAAAAATTTATGGGCAAATGTAAGTTTGTTGGTTGATGGAAATACAGTTATTTGCAATGAATTAAAAACCAAACCATGTCAAAACAGATCATCAAAACCGATAAGGCCCCTGCCCCTATTGGCCCATACAACCAAGCCGTAAAAGCCGGTGACCTATTGTTTGTAAGCGGACAGATAGCCATAGACCCTGCAACAAACGAAGTAATCAAAGGCACTGTTAAGGACGAAGCACACCAGGCCATGCAGAACATAAAAGCCATATTAGATGAAGCCAAGATAACTTTTGAGCATGTGGTAAAAACAACCATTTTCTTAAGCGATATGGCCCTGTTTGCAGAAGTGAACGAAGTGTACGGAAGCTATTTCAGTGGCGATTATCCTGCAAGGGAAACCGTTGCCGCCAAAGGATTGCCCAAAGGTGTGAATGTAGAAATAAGCGTTACCGCAACCATGAGTTTATAAAGTCGCTTCATACGTACCATTGCTGATGCCCATTTCATAAACCTCAGCAGTGATCCCAAATTTTGTTTGATAGGCAGTTGTAATAGCTTCTACTATTGCAACTGCTTTTTCTTTTGCAATGATATTGATGGTACAGCCACCAAAGCCACCGCCCATCTGCCTTGCACCCAATACAGCGTTATATTTTTTTGCTTCATCTACCAAGAAATCAGATTCGGCACAGCTTACTTCATACAGCTTGCTCAACCCTTCGTGACCTTCAAACATGATTTTGCCAAATGCAACAAGATTATTTTGCTGCAAATATGTTGCGGCCAATTGTGTGCGTTCAATTTCCTGGGTAACAAATAAGCAACGCTTATAGATTTCATCGCCCAGTATTGCTTTATAGTTCACCAGTTCTTTTGAAGGGATGTTCCTGAAAGATGTATAAGTACTGTTAGCAGCCTTTAATACTTTTATCCCGTCTTCACAATTCTGCCTGCGGTTATTGTAGCCCCCACTGGTTAATGTATGGCTTACCTTGGTATTGATCAGCACTATTCGGTAATCATCTAACTGCAATGGAAAATATTGATAAGCAAGCGAAGTGCAATCCAGCAACAGCACATGATCTTTTTTGCCATTCAGGCTCGCAAACATATCCATGATACCACACTTCACACCGGGGAAAGCATGCTCTGCTTCCTGTGCCAATAGAGCCATCTTAACCCTATCCATACCTAAATCAAAAAGTTCATTCAATGCAAACAGCAAACCACCTTCCACTGCGGCAGAAGAAGACAGACCGGCACCCACGGGCAGGTTGCCACCAAAGGCACAATCAAAACCTTTAATGGTATAACCATGTTGCTGCAATACATACAGCACACCCAATACATAATTCTTCCAGCCATCATTTTTTGCAATGTTGCTTAACAGTGTTGTGTATGTTTCATCCAGATCGGCACTCACAAAATTTGCTTCATTGCTATTATTGGCCGCAATACAAAAAAAGATGCCTTTATCAATAGCAGCAGGCATTACAAAGCCATCGTTGTAATCAATATGCTCGCCAATTAAATTGATCCTGCCTGGTGCAAAAAAGGCCCGTGGCTGTTTGTTGAAATGCTGCTTAAATGCTGCGTGTACCTGCTCTTGTGTAGCCATTATTTATAGGGTATTCAAAATGTATGAAGTAGTAAAACTGTATGCTTTATTGGGTTGCAGCAATAATAAACCAATACCGTTATTAAAAGCATCGGGTGCCGCAGTTAAATTTTCTATGGCAATGCTTTTTCTATGCAATGGCGTGTACACTTGCAAGTAACCATAAGAAGCATCAGGCTGAATGGTCAATTGCAACTGTTCATTTTGCAATACACAGTTCGATATGCCAAGTTTATCCAACTCGAAACAGTTATCCAAGAAAATACCTTGTAATGAACTGCCATGCAAAAACCTTTCATCCTTTATCTTTTTACCGGTGGGCACCAATGTATCATCAAATTCCAGCATCAGTTTACTATCAAATTGTAAGCTGCACGCATCAATGCTTGCACCCAATGTAAAATACGGATGCCAACCATCCGCATACGGAATTTCAAAAGCATTATTATGTTGTACCGTAGTAGTTACAGACAGTATATGATTGGCTTCAAGCTTCCAACATATTGTTATATCAAAAGCAAAGGGGTAGCCTTTATCCGTAGCATTATATGCATATCTCAATTCAAGTTCGGCCTTGTTATCATCTGCATTCGTTGAAACGATGTCAAATACTGCATCATAAACAATTCCATGTATGGCATGCGGTGCCAAATAGAACTTATCAATTTTGTATTGCTGATTATCAAATCGGTATTCGCCATTGTTCATCCTGCATACAAAAGGGCTAAGCTTGGTGCTTTTAAATGCAGGTGTTATGTTTTGCAAAGCATCGTTAACCGATTCAAACCCATCTATCACATTCGTTTTTTTGCCATCAACTATAATGGAGAAAGCATTCAACAAACCACCAAGAGCAAATATTTCGGCTTCGCAACCTGTAATGGCATCTTTTAAAACAATAACCGGGTGCTGCTCATTCGTCAGAATATTTATTTCAAAAGACATAGGTAATTTTTTCAGCCCCAAAGTAGCAATATTTTGAAACGAAAAATAAACCACGAAAAACTAACAGTTGTTAACCATTACCTGCAAACACGTAAATTTGCCTTTCTCAATTCAACACATATGTCGTTTACACTTACCAATAAGGTCCGCATAGTTACTGCAGCCAGTTTATTTGATGGGCATGATGCTGCCATCAACATCATGCGTAGGATCATGCAGAGCAAGGGTGCAGAAATCATCCATCTTGGCCACAACAGAAGCGTGCACGAAATTGTGGAATGTGCCATTGAAGAAGATGCACAGGGCATTGCCATTACCTCTTACCAAGGCGGGCATGTGGAGTTTTTTAAATACATGAAAGACCTGCTGGAACAAAATGGCTGTGGGCATATCAAGATTTTTGGCGGTGGTGGCGGCACCATTTTGCCCGATGAAATAAGGGAACTGCACAATTACGGCATCAGTAAAATATACAGCCCGGATGACGGCAGGCAAATGGGCCTCGAAGGCATGATTGAAGATGTGATTAAGCAATGCGACTTTAGCCTGAACGGAAACGGTGTGTACAAAAAAGCAATGACTTTGGGCGAAGTGAAAGATGTAAGGAGCATTGCAAGAAAAATTACCAATGCAGAAAATAACGTACAGGTGTCACAGGTGTCTGACGCTTTAAAGGCGTCTGACACTTTAAAAATCCCCGTGCTCGGTATTACCGGCACCGGCGGTGCAGGCAAAAGCTCCGTAACCGATGAAATTGTAAGAAGGTTCCTCACCACGTTTACCGACAAGACCATTGCGGTTATCAGCGTTGACCCAAGCAAGAAAAAAACAGGTGGTGCCTTACTGGGCGACAGGATACGCATGAACTCCATCTCCCATCCACGTGCCTATATGCGTAGCCTGGCTACACGTGACGACAACACAGCTTTAAGTGCCTATGTACAGGAAGCAATCGATATATGCAAAGCAGCAGGCTACGATTTTGTGATTCTTGAAAGTGCAGGTGTGGGCCAAAGCGATGCCAGCATTTTGGATTACTGCGATGTAAGCATGTATGTAATGACACCCGAATACGGTGCCGCTTCGCAACTGGAAAAGATCAACATGCTGGACTATGCCGATGTGGTGTGCATCAACAAATTTGACAAAGCCGGTGCATTGGATGCCCTGCACGATGTACGCAAGCAATACAAACGCAACCATAACCTCTGGTCGGCACAAGACGAAGACCTGCCCATTGTAGGCAGCATTGCAGCCCAGTTTAACGATGCAGGCATCAATGCCCTGTTCATAAAACTCATGCAAGCCATTCAACACAAAACCAATGTCCAGTTTGGCACAATGCATAATGGTGAAATAAAGGAACTCAGCAGCAAACCTTCCATCATTCCACCCAAAAGGGTGAGGTACCTATCAGAAATTTCTGATGGCAACCGTAGTTACGATGCCTGGGTAAAGGAGCAATCGGTTATAGCAAGCAAGCTTTACCAGATCAATGGTGTTATTGGTGAAAGAGAACTGAGCAATATTCCCGAACTGCAATCCATTAAAAAGAAATATGAAGAGCAGTTGCATATTGAATGCAAAAAACTGATTGAGCAATGGCCTTTATTGGTTGACAAATACAGCAAAGACTTTTTTGAATACCAAGTAAGGGACAAGGTTATTAAACAGCCATTAACCGTAAAATCGTTAAGTGGAACAAAAGTGCCCAAAGTGGTATTGCCTAAGTATAAAGATTGGGGCGATATTTTGAAATGGCAATTGCAGGAAAACATACCAGGCGAGTTTCCTTATACTGCAGGCGTGTTTGAATTGAAGCGTACCGGCGAAGACCCCACCAGGATGTTTGCCGGCGAAGGCGGACCTGAACGTACCAACAAACGCTTCCACTATGTATCGCTGGGACAACCCGCCATACGCTTGAGTACTGCATTTGACAGTGTTACCTTATATGGCGAAGATCCTGCGGCACGCCCCGATATTTATGGCAAAGTAGGCAATAGCGGCGTTAGCATTGCCACGGTTGATGATGCAAAGAAACTGTATAGCGGTTTCGATCTCTGCGATCCCAAAACATCGGTGTCTATGACCATCAACGGACCTGCACCTATGTTGCTCGCCTTCTTTATGAATGCTGCTATTGATCAGCTATGCGAAAAACATATTGAAGCAAATGGTTTATGGAAAGAGGTGGAAAAAGTATTTGAGGCAAAGTATAAAAAGCCTATCAAGCCATTGTATTACAACCCCTCCTCGCCCGAGCGTTTGCCCGAAGGCAACAATGGCTTAGGGTTGAAACTATTGGGTTTAAGCGGCGATGAAGTATTACCTCAAGAAGTATATCAACAGATAAAAGCACAGGCACTGCAAAGTGTGCGTGGCACCGTGCAGGCCGATATATTGAAAGAAGACCAGGCACAGAACACTTGTATCTTCTCCACTGAGTTTGCATTGAAACTGATGGGCGATGTGCAGCAATATTTCATCACGCAAAAAATAAGGAACTTCTACAGTGTGAGCATCAGTGGCTATCATATTGCAGAAGCAGGTGCCAACCCCATTACGCAATTGGCATTCACCTTATCCAACGGCTTTACGTATGTAGAATATTATTTGAGCAGGGGCATGAACATTGACGATTTTGCCCCTAACCTATCCTTCTTCTTCAGCAATGGTATGGATCCCGAATACAGTGTAATTGGCCGTGTAGCAAGACGCATCTGGGCCAAGGCCATGAAGTATAAATACAAGGCCAACGACCGTTCGCAGAAATTAAAATACCATATACAGACATCGGGCAGAAGCCTGCATGCACAGGAAATTGACTTTAACGATATCCGTACAACCTTACAGGCATTGTATGCTATTTATGACAACTGTAATTCCCTACATACAAACGCTTACGACGAAGCCATTACCACACCAACCGAAGAAAGCGTACGCCGTGCAATGGCCATACAATTAATCATCAACCGGGAGTTGGGTACGGCCAATACCGAGAATTTTATTCAAGGCAGTTTTGCCATTGAAGAAATGACCGACCTTGTAGAAGAAGCCGTACTGGCCGAGTTTGACCGTATTACCGAGCGTGGTGGCGTATTGGGTGCCATGGAAAGGATGTACCAACGCAATAAGATACAGGAAGAAAGCATGGTGTACGAAATGCAGAAACATACTGGTGAACTGCCATTGATTGGCGTGAATACCTTCCTCAACAAAAAAGGCAGTCCAACCATTACCCCAACAGAAGTGATACGCAGCACCACCGAAGAAAAGGAACAGCAGATACAGAACCTGAAAGCTTTTTGGCAACGCAACGACAACAAAAGCGAAGCGGCATTGACCAGTTTAAAAAACGTGGCCATTGCCAACGGCAATCTGTTTGCCGAGTTAATGGAAACCGTTAAGTACTGCTCACTAGGACAAATTACCAATGCCCTGTACGAAGTAGGCGGGCAGTACAGAAGAAATATGTAGCTGAATAAAGTGGTTGCATTAATTTTAACGCTGCCACTTTATTTTACCTAAAAGCATTTTACCGGGATGAAAACAAAAATTATTCTTGCATTGTTACTCATAACCCTTGCAGCAAACGTACATGCACAGCAGGGCAAGCGTTACGACAGTACCATGAAGCTTGGCAAAGCCGGGTACAGGGTCAGGTGCAACAACAAGAATGTAGAAAAGAACAGCCTGAACGTAAATCCCATAGGTTTTGAAAATGGCGTACGCGACGTGGACCTGGAAGTAAAAGGCAGGGTAAACAAGGCCGAGATAGACGACCTGAATAATGACGGCTTTCCAGAGTTGGTGCTGTACGTGGTAAATACGGCCGACAAAAACAAGATCAATATATTCTGCATTTCTTCAAAAGGTAATTCCAGCATGGCAGGCGTGTACTTTCCCGATATTCTGGACGACCCGAAACTACGGGTAGGCTACAATGGCAATGACGAATATGAACTGCTGCAAGGCACACTGCTACGCCGCTTTCCCCTTTATACAACCGACTCAACTGATGTTCGCCCAACGGGTTTATACAGGCAGGTACAATACACCGTAGTAACGGGCGAAAGGGGCGAGCTGCGGTTTAAGGTATTAAGAAGCTATGATTATGACAAGAACAAAAAGTGATCTTTTTTGTTTCACTATTCAACACACTTGTAGCCTACTCAATATTGCATTATGGAATTTGGACGTGTACCGGAGAACGAACTGAGCAGCATCGATTTCTCGTTGCCTAAAGAACCTACGTTCAATAAACAGGTCTTAAAAGGCAAGCCACACAAGCATCCCAAAGTATATGTAGGCTGTGCCAAATGGGGACGTACCGAATGGGTGGGCAAGATCTATCCACCCAAAACAAAAGAAAAAGATTTCCTGCAGCATTATGTGCAGCATTACAATTGCATTGAACTGAATGCAACACACTATAAAGTGTACGATGAAAAAGCCATTGCCAAATGGGATGAAAAGGCAAAGGGCAAAGACTTTCTCTTCTGCCCCAAAATGTACAAAGGCGTTACACATTTTGGCAGCCTCAGCAACAAGCAATTTATCAGCGATGAATTTTTAAAAGGCGTGTCTGCTTTTAAAGAACACCTGGGGCCCATCTTTGTACAGGTTAGCGATGCCTTTACTCCTAAGCGTAAGACTGAACTGTTCAGTTATTTACAATCATTACCAACAGACCTGCAGTTCTTTTTGGAAGTACGCCATCCAGATTGGTTTGGTGTAGATGCCATACGAGAAGAGCTGTTCTCTTTTTTAAAGGACCACAATATTGGTGCAGTAATAACAGATACGGCTGGCCGCCGCGATTGTGCACACATGTACCTCACCGTTCCCAAAACATTTATACGCTATGTAGGCAACAGCCTGCACCCATCAGACTATACCCGAATCGATACATGGGTTAAACGCATGAAACACTGGCTGGATAAGGGTATGGAAGAACTCTATTTTTTCATGCACATGCACAACGAAGCCACTTCGCCCGAACTGACGGTTTATTTGGTTGATCAAATGAATAAGGAATGTGGATTGAATTTGACAAAGCCAACATTTGTAGAAAAGCCGAATACCTTGTTTTAGATGGCCACTAATGGTACGAATATAAAGTCAACAATGATTCGTGTTTTTATTAGTATCATTTGTGGCAAGTCTTACTTCACCTCACACAGTTCATTCCACCTGCTGGTATATCTAGGGCTATGGAAGTTCTGTTGCATTTTCCAATTTCGTTCCGTTCCGCTACTGGCAAATTTCAAAATATCATTGCGTTGGCTAAAGTTGATGTTGTCTATTGCATCCATCAACAGCTTGCTCCTGTTTTTTGTATCGGGCAAAAATAAATTGCCTTGTATGGAAGTGTCGGGCACAATATTGCTAAGCATTACACCCGCTTTTTTGTAGCTCCTTCCTTTTTCAAATAAACGCTGGGCAATTGCAAGTGCAGGCTTGATCAGTTCATGTGTTTGTGATGTGGCAAAATCCAGCGTTGCATAGCTGCTGATAGTTGCCCCACGATTAAAGGAGGCAAGATGGTCCTGTTCCTTAGCCACAATAAAAACGCTGATGTGTTTGGCTGCGCCATTTTGCCGCCTCAATTTTTCTGCTGCCCTTGATGTGTAAGTAGCAACAGCTTCCAGAATACTTTTTAAATCATCCACAGGTTCACCAAACATTCTGGTGGTCATAATCATTTTCTTTACTTCCAGTTCATCTTCCATTTCAATACTGGTTATGCCTTTCAGCTCCCTCCATAAACGCAAACCGGTAACGCCGCCTAAATGTGTTTTTGCAAAGTGCATGGTCTTCAAGGTCAATTCATAGGCATTATAAATACCGTATCTTTTAAGTTTCTCTGCATACTTATAACCCACGCCCCAAACAGCATCAATATAGGTTTGCCTTAAAGCATCATCTGTTTTTTCTTTGGAATCCAATACCATTATGCCTTGTGTTCCAGACTTATTTTTTTTCGATAACCGGTTGGCCACTTTTGCCAATACTTTTGTTGGGGCAATACCTACCGAAACCTTAATGCCCGTCCATGTTTCAACGGTTTGCTTAATCTCTATTCCAACTTGTTGCATCTTGTCGGCAGGAATAAAATCAAGGTTCAAAAAAGCTTCATCCACGCTGTACACTTCCACATTGTTCTTACCAAACATGATACGCAATGTTTCCATTACCCGCCAACTGAGATCGCCATACAAATTATAGTTGCTCGAAAAAGTGCTCACGCCATATTTTTCAATCAATGGCTTTGCCTTAAAATATGGACCGGCCATATCAATACCAAAAGCTTTGGCCTCATCGCTTCTTGATATGATGCAGCCATCGTTGTTGCTCAAAACAACAACGGGTTTGTTTTCCAGCTCGGGCCTGAACAGCCTTTCGCAGGAGCAATAGAAACTGTTACAGTCAACAATTGCTTTCATGTTACTGTTTTTACAACAACCGCCGTCAAGGTTAAAACCGTTGACGGGGTTCGGTGCATCTTTTTAATTAAACAAAACATATCATTCAGGTTTATATCATCAACTACTACAAAGCCAACCCTGACAACGGCTCAAGCCTTGTCAGCGGTTACACCAAACACCTTCAAGTATTAAAACACTATTCCATTACCCACTCCTTAATTGTTCCTTCATCATATTTATTACAATGTATTTTCTCAAATGCTTCCACACTGCCAAACCATTCCAACACTTTCTTAGAAGCCAATACACGATTGTCGTTTTTCAAAATAGTATGATACGAACTAAACTCCCACTCTTTAAAATCATCTACAAAACCATGCAACTGTGCATTCAAATGGCAATACAAAATCATCGAAGTAATGTAGTAGTCATTATCAATTCTTTTACGTTCAAAAGGCGATTCAAATAACGGCCCTGTACGCCTATATGCCCTGTTGATAGATTGAGCATAAGAATTAAAAAAGTGGGCCAATTGCCTTGAAGCATTTAACCGTATAGTGCCATCTCCTGTATATCTTGGTACTACTACATTTTGCTTTACATATACCAGTAAATGAAAATGGTTTTTCAACAAAGCATAAGCCCATGTATCAAATACATCAGAGCAATAGGTTTTGTATTGCTGCATAAAATAAGCATAGTTCTTCTTCTCCCGAAAAATGTCTTCGCTATTAACACCTCTATTGTAAATATGAAAATAGCACCCTTCTGTTAATGGTTCAATATCCATATAGCAATGCTTATTATGTTAAAAACTATTCTCCTTTTTAATATCGGCCCAACCGCCGTCAAGGTTAAAACCGTTGACGGGGTCCGTTCATGTTTACGTTCAAAATATATTACGCAACCAGCTACGAAGCCAACCCTGGCAATGGCTAAAGCCTTGTCAGCGGTTATACATATTCATGTTTGTGTTTAAATACATTACTCCCATGTAAATACTACTACCAACCACGAAGCTCAACCCTGACAACGGCTAGAGCCTTGTCAGCGGTTATACATATTCATGTTTGCGTTTAAATACATTACTCCCATGTAAATACTACTACCAACCACAAAGCTCAACCCTGACAACGGCTAAAGCCTTGTCAGCGGTTATTTGCATCTGCAACTCCCTGTTTCTCAAGCAAACATATCCGGATCAAAATCACCATGCTGCTGTTTATCGGTCTTCTCTTGCTTCTGCTTGTCTATTCTTTTGTTATATGCTATCAACGAGGCATCCACCATATGCACCACACAGGTAACAACGCCCCAGCTCATAAACTGTGTAAATTCATCGGTTACCATATTGCCATACTTCTTGTTCGCTGCATAAAGCGTTGCCTTATTGAACTCTTTTTCATAACGGCGTACAAACAGCTCCCCATTAACGCTGGCCACAATAATTTTTCCGCTCACCAGTTTCACGCTCCGGTCCACAATCAATACATCGCCTGCATAAATACCGGCATCCTTCATGGCATCACTGTTCATCCTGAAAAAAAAGGTAGCAGGTTTATTCATGATCAGGCGTTCGTTCAAATCAATGCCACGCTCCATAAAATCATCTGCCGCCGCCCCAAAACCGGTGGCATTCGCCATCTTTACTTCCTGCTGGCTGTACTGTTTCGTTCCCGCGTAACGATGCGTGTAAAATATTTCCTCGTCCATAAAAAAATAATTTCGTTATGCTAAATTAATTAGTATTTTTATACCACAAAATTTAGTTTACAAAACACGGCACCATGAAAAATATTTTATTGAACTGCGGCAACAGCCACCAGCAATACAGGATCGTGGCTGAATACAATAACCCAACCACGCCATTGGCCTTAGCGGGGTTCTGTGCAGAAGAGCATACCGAAAGCACCCTGTTCAGGCACCTGCAAAATCTATGTGTACAAAGCGATGGCAGCCTAAACAGCACGCATATTTTACTCTGCAGCATGATGCAGCAATGGCAAACGGCCTTTAATATGCCTGCATCGCAAATGCTCAAGAATATTACGGGCAGCAGTGCAGAAAAACTGAAATCTGTTTGCCTGTACAAAACAAAAGCCGGCGAAGAAGAGAAGTTGATCAATAGGATTTTGATGTAATACGTCATGTATGTCTGCCAACCGCAACAGCAGTTATTAAGCAATCCAGCTTCTTTTCATAACAACTATTTACAGGGTTACAAACCGCTGTAAACCCAATTAAAAGAAAAACCAATCATAGGAATTCCGATGCAGCCCCACCGATGTTTATCAACCTCGGCGGCGGTTGCCAAACAACAAACTTTCTTTTACTACAACCGTTGAAAGGGTTAATAACCGCTGTCAAGGTTCAATTAAACGAAAAACCAATCAGTACAATTTCGATGCAGCCCCGCCCACGGTTACCAACCTCGGCGGCGGTTGCTAAACAACAAGACTTTCTTTCGCTACAACCGTTGACAGGGTTATAAGCCGCTGTCAACGGTTAAAACAAAACACCATGCAGCATCCTTTTATTATAGACAATATTCCGCAGCAACCATTCAACGAGTATCAACTGGCATTGAACGATTACCTGCTCATTATACAACCGCATGAAGACCTGTACAACAAAATCATGTCACTAAAAAAATCATTTGCCGAAACCTACGACTGCTCAGCAGCCATGTACAGCAAGCCACATATAACGCTGCTGCGTTTTATGCAATGCAATATGCAGGAAGCAAAAATTGTTCAGCAGTTAACAAAAATTGCGGAGACCATGCAACCATTCAGCATTGCGTTAAATGGTTTTGGCAGCTTTCCTACGCATACCATTTATGTGAATGTAGAAACCAAGAACAATATTGTGCAACTGGTAAAACAGCTAAAACCCACGCAGGCACTGCTTAAGCTGGATAAGGAACGCAAGCCCCATTTTATTACCGAACCGCATTTAACCGTGGCCCGTAAACTACTGCCCTGGCAATATGAAAAAGCATGGCTGCAATACAGCAACACACCCTTCACCGCAAGCTTTATGGCAAGCAAACTGCTGTTGCTAAAAAGACAAGAAGACAGTAAAGGCTACACCATTGCCGCCACCCTGCCCCTATTAAACAAACAGCCAGCAATTACCACACAAGCATCCTTGTTTACATAGCAGCCAAGAAATACCAGCCACGAATTACACGAATAGGCACGAATAAAAACCATTGCCATAAAACCCTTTGTATACCTAATGTCATTCATGGCATCAAAAAAATAGCATGTTGGTATCAGCCACCAATAACACCAATGCACACCAATAAAAACATTCGTGTCCATTTGTGCCATTCGTGGCAAACCTATTATACACATGCCATTCATGGCATCCCCACTTTGTGCCTCAGTGCCTTCGTGGTAAAACAATAAATGCCATGTATGGCATTAAAAAATTATCATGCTGGTATCACCCACCAATAACATTCGTGCCCATTAGTGGCAAGCCTATTATACACATGCCATTCATGGCATCCCACTTTGTGCCTTAGTGCCTTCGTGGTAAACAAAATAAAATGCCATTTATGGTATTAAAAAAATAACGTGTTGATATCAGCCACCAATAACACCAATGCACACCAATAACATTCGTGCCCATTAGTGCCATTCGTGGCAAACCTATTATACACATGCCATTCATGGCATCCCCACTTTGTGCCTCAGTGCCTTCGTGGTAAAACAAAACTGCCCTTGTATCAAAAATCAAAGTAAAAAAAATATAGTACATGAAAAACATAAACGACAACCCCAATGCCAAACCCAAACCACAAGCCCCCCCTTTAGGGGATGGGGGCGAATACCTCAAAGGCCGTGGTGCACAGATCAACACCAAAAACCGTTTCCTCACCAACCAAACGGTAAAGCAACATATAGAAGCCATAGACGAGTGGACCGAAACCAACCAGGCAACCATCTACCTCGAAGACAAAGCCAAAAGCATTGTAAACAAGGTAGATAGTCCCGATGTAGGCATGTTCTACAGCATGAACCCCTACCAGGGCTGCGAGCATGGCTGCATATACTGCTATGCCCGCAATGCCCACGAATACTGGGGCTACAGTGCCGGCCTCGATTTTGAACGCAAGATCATCGTTAAAAAAAATGCACCCGAACTGCTACGCAAGTTTCTCATGAACCCCAAATGGCAACCCGTGCCCATTAGCCTTAGCGGCAATACCGACTGCTACCAGCCTGCCGAAAAAAAGTTCAGGCTCACCCGTCAACTGCTCGAAGTATGCAACGAGTTCAACCAGCCCGTAGGCATGATCACCAAAAACGCAGGTATGTTGCGTGATAAGGACCTGTTACAAGAAATGGCCGCCAAAAAACTCATCAGCATACTGGTAAGCATTACCAGCTTTAACGAAGACCTGCGGCGTGTAATGGAGCCACGCACCACCACCGCCACCCAGCGTTTACGCATCATAAAAGAGCTGAGCGATGCCGGCGTACGCATGGGCGTAATGCTGGGCCCCATGATACCCGGCCTCAACGAACACGAAATGCAACGCATTATGCAGGCCGCCAGCCAAAATGGGGCCACCTTTAGTGCCTATACCTTCATACGTTTAAACGGGGCCATCAAACTCATGTTCAACGACTGGCTGTACAAGAACTTTCCCGACCGTGCCGACAAGGTTTGGCACCTGATAGAAAACGGACACGGCGGCCAGGTAAACGATAGCCGCTACGGCACACGCATGCGTGGCGAAGGCCCCATTGCCGATCTGGTACGCCAGCAGTTTAAAAAGTACAATAAGATCTACGGCCTCAATGCCGAACGTTGGGAGCTGGATGCTACCCGTTTCAGAAGACCGGGCGAACAGGGGCGTTTGTTTTAAATTTCTTTATGTTACCAGCAGCGGTACATATTGCACCGTTCTCGGCGTCGCACCCATCAGCGGTTGTAACGCTATTGGGCTATGTTATGCCCATACCCTTCATTGCTACTATATCCCATTTTTAATGGAAATGTGAAGTCACACTCGGCTTTCACAAACTTATCCAACGTGACTTATAAGCAAATGTACTATGAGTCACGTTGTTGATTTTTACCAAATGGATATTCAGGTAAAAATAGGGTTGCGTATAAAAGAATTACGCATTGCTAAAAATCTTACGCAAGAAGCGGTTGCCTTTAATGCAGATGTAGACCGCACATTCATGAATCATGTAGAAAACGGCAAAAGGAATATTTCTGTGGCAACACTAGAGAAAGTTATATGTAATGGATTAGAAACAAATTTTAAAGAATTCTTTGAAGGGGATGTCTTCAATGGCAAAAGGAGGAATAAGAAATGATAAAAGAAAAAGGTATAGTCCTTGAAAGTTCCAAGATACATTTAGTATCTGATAAGATTTGGAAGGTTTCAGTTTTTGGACCAGACAATTATCGAACAGCTTTAATTAGTCATTTTCTAAGAACAAAAAATAAAAAATTAAGAAAGCCCGCTATTGAGTTTGCTGTTGAAATATTAGAGGGATATTTTGATGAGGTAATATCTAATAAAGTTGCAGAAGAAGCATTACAATATCTAATAAGATTTGATGAGTCTGTTTTATTTCCGAAGCCTGCCAATCCTAAATTTACTTTCATTGACTTGTTTGCTGGAATAGGTGGATTTAGAATTGCAATGCAGAAAAATCAGGGTGAATGCGTGTTTTCATCAGAATGGGATAAGATGGCACAAAGAACCTATTACGCAAATTTTGGTGAAATCCCTTTTGGAGATATTACAAAAGTGGAAACAAAACAATGGATACCTGACAACTTTGATATTTTATGTGGAGGATTTCCATGTCAACCATTCTCTATAGCAGGTGTTTCAAAGAAAAATAGCTTGGGAAGAAAACATGGTTTTGAAGATGAGAAACAGGGCAATCTATTTTTTCATATTGCAGAAATTTTAGAGAAACACAGACCCAAAGCATTTTTTCTTGAGAATGTAAAAAACCTTGTTTCGCATGACAAAGGAAATACTTTTAAAATCATAAGAGAAACGCTTCTTGATTTAGGATATTCTTTTCATGCAAAAGTGCTAAATGGAAAAAGTTTCGTCCCACAAAATAGAGAACGAACTTTCATGGTAGGATTCGACTCAAATATTTTCGATTATAAAGAAACATTCGAATTCCCAATACTCCCAGAACCTACTAAAAAAGTAAGAGATATTTTAGAGAGCAAAGTAGATGCAAAATATACATTAACCGACCACCTTTGGAAATATCTTCAAGATTACTCTCAAAAACATAAAGAGAAAGGCAACGGCTTTGGATTTGGTTTAGTTGATTTAAACGGTACAACAAGAACCATGAGTGCAAGATATTATAAAGATGGTTCAGAAATATTAATCCCACAAAAGAACAAGAACCCAAGACGGCTTTCAATAAGGGAATCTGCACGACTACAAGGCTACCCAGACTATTTTGACGTTGAAGCTGTTTCAATGAATCAAGGCTATAAGCAATTTGGAAATTCAGTTGTTGTTCCTTTAATAGAAGTTATAGGAGAAAAAATAGTTGATGTACTTCAAACTAAGATAAAATGACAATCAAAACCCTGCTAAAAATCTATGGAGACCTAGACTGTTCTAAAATTTACGTAAAGCGTTTAGCAGCCAATGACAACTCTAAAAATCAAGTATACTTTGGCGGCAGCTTCGATATTTTAAACATTCTTCCAATTAAAGAAATAACAGCACATGACCCAGGCGACTGGAAAAGGACAAGGTTTAAAACTCAACTAGATTTTTCTTGGGTCAATGAACAAGGTGAAATAAATATCGCCCCAGAAGCTCAGCTTATTTTATATCCAAAATATCCAGAAGTCCGCTTCTCTGGCTTTTTGAAACGTTCACATAATGCACCTTCTGATTTAATGGCAAATCGAATTGAAAATCGTTTGCTTTTTCTGGGTATATCTAATAAAGAAAAAATTATCGGCTTTGTTGCTGCTCCAGATTCTCAAATATCAAGAGAGTTTGATGAACTACCAGCCTTAAATGAAGTTGGTGTATTTAAAGAGATAACGCTTAGTAATGATGAAATACAATTAAATACCAAAGAACAGTTAATCACTGAATTAAGGAGGATTCATCAACTCGGATGGATTGACTCGAAAAGGCTAAAGTCAGCAGATGTACTTCTCCCATGTAACAATACTAATTGTGGGGGTTATACTTTAGAAGCAGAACTAGGCGTATACTCGAATGGCATTGCAGAACCTGACTTTTTAGGATGGGAAGTAAAACAATTTGCCGTTAGAAATTTTAAAACATTCAGTGCAAAACCCGTTTCATTAATGGATCACAGCCCTAGTCATGGCTTCTTTGCGGAAAATGGTGCTGAAGCATTTATCAAAAAATATGGTTATGCAGACAAAATGGGTCGCGAATCAAGGTTTAATTTTGGAGGTACTCATAAATACAATATCAAGCATAAATTGACTAACTTAAAACTAATTGTAGAGGGATTTGATATTGGTACAGGGAAAATTATTAACTCAGATGGCTTCATTGGATTAATAGATGCAAATGATAATATGGCTGCTTCTTGGTCCTTTAGCTCTTTAATCAAACATTGGAATAAGAAGCACTCAAAGGCTTGTTATGTTCCTTCGCTAAAAAGAGACAACACTAAACAATCTCCTTTTAGCAAACTGCAATATTCATTTGGCAACAAGATAATATTAGGTACAACCACAGATATTACATTATTTTTAAAACAAGTGTATTTGGGCAATATCTATTATGATCCAGGTATAAAATTAGAGTTAGCCATTGAGGGCGAGAGAGGTCAAAAAACAAAAACAAGAAGTTTGTTTAGGATAAACTCATCCAACTTATCTTCTTTATATAAAGAAAATGAAATTATTGATGTAAATAATTGTGTTTAAGTGTATACTGAATAGAAAATACAATTAAACTTCAAAATCCATCAACTTCTTTAAAGGCACTTCAAGCCCTTGCGACAATGCAACTATTGTAGTAATTGCAAGATTTACTTTTGCTTTCTCTATTCTTTGCACTTGACTATATTCTAAATCTGCAGCAGCAGCTAATTGCCTAATACTCATTCCTTTACTTTCTCTGATTTTAGTAAGATGCTTAGCAAAGCTTTCTAATATTTGTTCTTTATTCTCCATTCAAGGACAAGGTCACAGGATTTTTAAAAATTATTGGCGTATAATCATACGTCATAATGATATTGTTTTTATATTGCATTCAGCTAGCAATTTGCTTGATCTAGCATACAAAACATTACTTTGAGAGAGCAAAGAAGATGCTTATAAATAAATTGGTACTTACTTACTGCTAACCTACTGCAAGACTCCACCCAAAACATTTAAAATCACTGAGTCATGCAAACAATTACCAAAGCCCAGTATCAACGCCTAATGGCCCTTCAACAAAAACATATCACGGTTATGGAAGAGCTGTACAAAATAATTGGCATCCAAAATCAGATTCTGTTAAACAACAGCAAGCAGGCCAAACAGCTTAGTCAACAGCAGTTGGCACTAAGGCAAGAGCTTGCAGCCATTAAGCAGGCAATGGGGCAAAAGCCCGTTCGCAAAAAAACTGCCCGCACCAAACCCTAACAGCAACAAGCCATTGGCCATGCCTTTGTTAAGCAAACGCCACTACAGTATTTATAACAAAAAAAAGTTACCCGTTTTATTTTTTAATATGTTTATTTTTCTTTATTTAGCACTGCTAATTACTTAGCTACTATACGGCCATACTATCATCACCACTTTTGTTCTGTAACCAAATTTTACAAATATGGCAAAGTCAAAAAACAACGTGGTAACGCATGGCCTTAGTGGCAAGGTTGGCGATATACTCGTCTTCTCGCAACGTGCAGGCAAAACCATTGTGGGCAAAGTGCCCCGCAAACGCAGCACCCAACCAACTGCCGCACAAAAACAACAGTTGCAACGCTTTCAGCAAGCAGTTATTTATGCAAAAGGGGTTATGGCCAATGCCGTACAAAAAGCGGCTTACAAAGCATCGGCCAAAGCTGGCGAATCGGCCTACAACATAGCCGTGGCCGATATGCTGCATGCACCCAATATAGAAAGCATAGACCTAAGCACTTACAAGGGCAATATTGGCGATAAAATAACCATTATAGCTACCGACGATTTTAAGGTGGTGCAGGTAAGCGTAACCATAGAAAATGCCGATGGCAGCCTTGTAGAGCAGGGCAACGCCGTGCAAGATGCCCAAAACAACCTGCAATGGGTGTACACCGCCACTGCCGCCAACACCGATTTAACAGGCGATAAAATAACCGTAAAAGCAACCGACACACCTGGCAATTTGGCAGAAATGCACAAACAAACCACCTAAAAACAGCATACAACGATAACGGAGACATAACGGAGAGGAAACGGACACGTAACGGACCGATGCACACCCTTTATTACACAAAATTGCCAACTGAAAAGTTGGCAGTTTTGTTATGTTTTACTTATCTAAACGTAAACCACAGGGCCAGCAATATATGGGGCATTACTCCCCTTCATAAAACCGCAACCTGTTTTTCAACGCAACTATTTCATGGTCCATAGCCTTTACCTGTTGCAGCAAATGATGTATGGCATCAATACCCTCTAGGTTAATGTTCAGGTCGGCATACAGGTGCACCAGCTTCTCCGCTTCCGACAACTGGTTTACGGGTAGGTACACTGTTTCGTCAATAGTGGTTACTTCAATCAGCCCATACTCCTGCAACGAAACAATAAAAGATGTTTCCACTTTATGGTGCTGGCAAAAAATAGCTATCGGTATAAATTCCTGTGTGTCCATACAATAAAGTTTTAGCTGTTTGTGCTTTGTAGTTTCTTAAACAATTCCTTTTGTTCTTCGGTCAGGTTGGTTGGTAGCTTAATGTTATAGGTAACATACAGGTCGCCAAACTGCCCCTCCTGCTTGTATACGGGGAAGCCCTTACCCTTTAACCTTGTTTTGGTACCGTTCTGTGTTTCGGGCTGCACTTTCAGTTTCAGCTTGCCATCAAAGGTTTCAATAATGGTATCGCCACCAAGTATGGCTGTGTATAGGTCAAGGTCAACCGTTGTGTAAATATCGTTGCCCGTTCTTTTAAACTTGGCATCATTGGCAATGTTGAAGGTAATGTACAGGTCGCCATCTGGTGCACCATTGGCACCCTTACCACCATAGCCTTTCAACTTAATGGTTTGCCCGTTCTCTATACCTGCGGGTATGGTTATGCGTACGTTACGTCCATTAACCGTTAATGTTTGTTGATGCGTGGTATACGCATCCTTTAAACCAAGCTGCAACTCACTGTTATAATCCTGCCCCTTAAACCTTGTTTGCGAGGTTCGGCCATTTGCACCGCCACCGCCAAACATAGAGCTGAAGAAGTCGGAAAAATCTGCACCACCAAAGTCACCCGAAAACTGTTGGCCACCACCTTGAAACCCTTGCTGCTGCTGGGCTTGGCGGTACCGCTCATGTTCTTCGCCATGCTCCCAGTTCTCGCCATATTTATCGTACTTTTTTCTTTTCTCCGGGTCGCTCAATACTTCGTTTGCTTCGTTCAGTTGCTGAAACTTTTGGTTCGCTTCTTTATCGTTTGGGTTAAGGTCGGGATGCAGCTTTCTTGCCAGTTTGCGATAGGCTTTTTTCACCTCCTCATCCGTTGCATTTTTATCGATGCCCAAAACTTTATAATAGTCTATAAACGCCATGTTGTTACTGTTTTGCTTACCTGTTTTATTTATTCTAAATGTACTAAGATTATACCGAAGCAACTGTTGCCATTTATAACACTCACCAAAGCAAACAACCAGTTCTTGAAACAAAAACCGAAAGCATCAGCAACAAACGCAGGTAACAAAAAAATTTCATACCGCTAAAACCCTTTATCCATCAATGTTTCAGCAGATTGAAAACAATGTTGCAAAAATATTTTCAAAAATATTTTTGGTGCAATCAAAAAAAACGTTAGACATTTGCAACAGCAAAAAAAGTAATACATGCGTCAAACAATTTTACATATAGAATCGAAAAGCTGGTTTAACCCGGGTATGGGTTATACAGTTTGCGGGGCATGTACTGCTGAAAGTTAGGTTACTAAAAAACACAACTCACTATACAAGGGCCCTGCACAAAATGCAGGGCTTTTTTGTTGCAGCAATGCCCTAAACTAGCAATAAAAAAATAGGGGTCGGTTTTGTGTAATTGAACATAAATGGAATCTTTAAAGCAAACCGCTAACAAGGCTTAAGCCGTTGTTAGGGTTTAGCAAGAGCGGTGGAATAATTGAACGGAGCACCCCGTCAACGGTCAACAACCTTGACGGCGGTTGATAGGACCGAAACACTCTATCGCCAACACGAACAAACAATAGTAACGGAACACCCCGTCAACGGTTAACAACCTTGACGGCGGTTGATAGAACCGAAACACTCTATCACCAACACAAACAAACAATATTAACGGAACACCCCGTCAACGGTCAACGACCTTGACGGCGGTTGATAGAAACGAAAGACTCTATCACCAACACAAACAAACAATATTAACGGAACACCCCGTCAACGGTCAACGACCTTGACGGCGGTTGATAGAAACGAAACACTCTATCGCCAACACGAACAAACAATATTAACGGAACACCCCGTCAACGGTCAACAGACCTTGACGGCGGTTAACCGAAACAAATTAAAACAACATGGCACAGATACAACACACACTACACACAACAGCAATTAGCAAACAAGGGTTGCGTAGCATAACCACTGGTGCAATTACTATAAGCCCCAATACCATTTCGGCATACATGGGCTTTAGTGTGAAGCAGAAGTACACCAACATACGACCGTATAATAAACAGCTTGGCTGATCCGCAAATCAGCAAGGAGGTAACAACCCGGTCGAGTGTAATAACTGACCGGGTTTTTTAATGCTTGTACACAAGCAAGCAGCAATTAAACAATTTAAAAAAAACAATGATTGACAAACAACCAACAAAAGGAGGAACACAAAATGACAAACACATTATTGGTAAAGGCACTGGTTAAATGTTTTGGCGAAACCAACACTATAAAAATGTTGAACCAAGTACAGATGCCTATTGTAAACAAGAAAGCCAAAAAATACAGGGCCAGCATCAAAGCCCGGTAAAGAACAAAGCGTTGATGGGTGCGACGCCGAAACAGCTGATAGCAGCACCCAAGCTGGATACATCAACAACATATATCCAGCAACCTATAGGAGCATTCCGATTGGCTGGATACTTCACCTGGAATGAAGAGGCTGCAGGTTCGAACCCTGTCTCCTATACAAAATGGTTTTGGTGGGATTCGATTTCCCAGCAGTCCACAACAATGTTGAGTAGTGCAATGGTCAGCACATCAGACTTTGATTCTGATAATGATATTTCGAATCTATCCTTAACAACAAATGTTGGCTTTAGCTTATCCCGATAATTATCGGGAGGTAAGTGCCTCACTGTGAATGAGGAGTACAGGGTTCGAGTCCCGAAGTCAACCTAACAACTAACTGACTTGTAGTTCAACGGATGAGAACACCATGCTACGCACATGGAGATAAAAGTTCGATTCTTTTCAAGTCAACTATAGAACGCAATGCGATTTGGTGTAATGGTAACATGCCCATCTTCCTCTCTTCCTGAGAGGTAAACATAAGATGGTTGTATCCAGTTCAAGTCTGGAAGTCGCACCAATACTGGTTTGTAGCTCATCCCGATAACTATCGGGAGATAGAGTACTTGGCTTTTAACCAAGGGGTTCAGGGTTCAAATCCCTGCAGGCCAACATAAGGATGAATAGCTCAATGGCAGAGCGGTAGCCGTTAAGCTGATGGTTGAAAGTTCGAGCCTTTCTTCATCCTCAAAAAAATATGGAGAGGGTCCGGCTGGTCGAGGAAGCTGTCTTGAAAACAGTTGACTGTAACAGGTCTGGGGGTTCGAATCCCTTCCTCTCCGCTGGAAGGGATAATCGCAAGATTATCCCTTTTTTTTTCATAAATCAGGTAGCCTTTTTCGCTCATTAACAGCGAGTTATGGCTAAGCATATCCATCATTGTAGGTGTTCGATAGATACCATCCTGATAGTATAAATTGTTGTCGAACACCATGCTCACAAATTCTCTCTTCTTTATAGTATCGGCAGTCGTATATACGTATCGCATATCAGTAAGCAGATTGAGGTGCCTATTTAAGATGCCGAATGCTTCACTTTGATCTTTGCTTAGACGATCAATAGCTCCTTTAAAAGTAAGGATACTGCTGTTGTAAGTGGAATACCATCTGTCATAGGTATCACGGTTTATTTCGTTTTTAATCCATTTTTCTTCCACAGCAAAAAGCTTTTCTTCTACTTCAGCAAGTTGCTGTTTTTTCTCACCTATCTTTTTCCTGTTGCCTTCCATTTCAACCTCAATGGCAGATTTACAGCCGTTCCTGATTTCCTGTACTTTGTTTTCAGAAAGACTCATTAATTCACATGCTCCTAAAAATTGATCATTCGCTTTTATAGCACTGATGTTATTGTGCTTTGAAAACCTGCATTTGTAGTAATAGAAGTATTTCCCAGACTTGCCCCTTGAAGGCGCGCCCGAAAGTGCGTTGCCGCAATGACACTTTAGAACACCTCTCAGTGGGATTTCATCATCAAGCACAGTTCTTACCTTTTCAGGCTTTTTCATTTTGCTCTGAACCATTTGCCAGGTGGTCATATCAATGATGGGTTCATGGATGGCAGGAAACAAGCCACCGGGATATTCTTTATAGGCATCTACGTGCAATAATCCGGCATATACAGGATTTGACAATACTCTCTCGACAGCCATATTGCCTTTTGTACAAAACCCCAATTCATGGGCTTTCTCTTTGATCTTATAAAGCGGCACATCACGCAAATAGGCATCATATATGAACCGAACTATCTTTGCCTGTGTTTCATCCACAAGTAAGCGGCGATCCTTTCTTTCGCCTTCCTTTCTGTAACCGAATGGAGCATTCTTAAAAACAAATCTACCCTCTTTAGCCTTTGCAGTGTAAATACCACCCTTCACTTTGATGCTTCTGTTGATGTTATCTTCTTCGGCAAGTAAAAGTTGCAGACCAGCTCTGAAAAAACTTCCCGGCGTATCATAATCAAACGTGATCCCTTCTGTTACGCTTACTACCTGAATACTATATTTCCTCTGTAGTTTTTTAACCATGCTCATGGCCTCACCTGCATCACGGCTAAATCTGTCAAGCTGATCCACCAGCAGGTAATCAACACCCTTGTAATGACGAGAAATAAATTCCTGTAGTTTAATGAAGTCCGGGCGGTCAAAAGTACGTGCGCTCTTTCCCCGGTCTATAAAAGTATCAACAAGGTCTATGTTGTTGAACTTTATCCATTGATCTGTGTATAATTCCTGTCTCTCTATTGACCCGTTACTTTGTCCCAACTGACTAAAGCGTAGGTATCTAATCGCCCTTTTCATAGTATTCTTTTAAGGTAATTGCTACTATAATTTCAACTATTAAATTTACGAATTTTTTCTCTTTTTCCCGCTCTAAATCGTCATAAGTTTTCAATATTAACTGATCGTTTTTTAAGTCGGTATTCTCTCTCAACTTTTCCATTTCACACCTCCTTATGTTGACAGCAAAAGCCCGTTCGGGCTTTATACTATGTTATTAATTTCATTTCTTTCATTTATTCGGTTGCATTAAAATATACCTTACTGCCTTTGTTTCTTTTGAATGAAGGTTCATACCTGATATAGCCATAACTATTGAGATCCTTAATACTTTTGTGGTAAGTAGTGCTTGCAGAAATTTTTGCTATCTGCATTATTTCATAGCTGAAAACCTGCACCGGATTTTCATAGTGATGCTCACTCCAGTATTTCAGTAAGGCAGCATATATACCAATATGGGTAATGCTAATGCGGGGGTCGCCCGCAATAGCATTAAAGAAATCCGATAAAGGTTTCAACTGTTCCATCTGGCTGGTTATGGCATACTATAGGTTACAAGATCATAGGCGTATGAACTGCAATCAGCGGCGTATCCGGCATTGCCGCTAACTATAGCGCCGCCTATATCACTGGTTACAGCAGCAATCCATTTAATGATGTTCTTTAATTTAAAAGCCGCCACAGGAGGGGGATTAATATTCATCCAGTAATAGATGGAGTACCTGGTCACTGATGCCGATTTCAGGATGATCTGACGGTCTTTCTCGCTGAACCTGATATCTTGCATTATCTCGTTTTCAAACCCCGTAATAGCGTTTTTAATTGCGTAATATCCGCTACTGTCATCAGACAATCTTTTTACTATTTTAATCAATGAATCTAAAGCCGTTTTAACCGGATCAGTGTAGGGGCAATTCGCAATAACATTGCTGAAATCATTGTCCCTGTCATCTACTGTTTGTTTTACGGTCGAGAACAAAGACACAGGAATTTCCAATGACTGTTCCCTGCAAAATTTAAGTACACAACCAGTAGATGTTTCGACATCCGGTGTATCAGTTTCCGGCTTGCAGCTTTGTACATAAGCCAAAATGATATTATGCCAGTACCCAATGCTATCGTAAACATTTAAAGGGTTTTCCGGGCCTGCAATATTTGATGATCTTTCAGCAAACGTTTTACCTGTTTCCTGCACCTGTACTTTTTCAGTATTGTCCTTTTTACAAGCTGATAAACCTGTTATAAAGGCTGTCAGCAGTATTACTATATTTTTCATCTTTTAATGATTTAGCTTTTACAAATAATAGTTATCTCGTCACATTTTCCACAGCACGGCTATTCTCTGTTAGCCATATCAAGACTGCTTCTCCTTAGTGTACGGAATTGCTTTGCTTCTTCCTTCTTTTGTTCGATGCCTTTGGCATCGCATCGCTATCATCCGCATCACCCGCGTTCTGGCTTTCGTTCTTAGCATTTTGTTTTGCTGACCTCTGCTCACCCTGTCCCTGTTTTTCGTCCTGTGCCTGTTTACCATTGAGGCGTTGCATATTGCTGTCATAGATATTAATAGTTTTAAACTGGGGATTGGCTTCGATAAAATGCTTTTGCTCATTTCCATTTTGCACAAACGTTACGGATTGCCTGTTTCCTTTTTGCAGGGAATCCACCAGCTTTGTTTTATCGTTTTCATTTTCCAGTTCCTTGATAGGATGTTTTGCCAATGCTGCATTCAGGTCATAGCCGTAATTTTCGCTGTACTTTAATTGCTTAAAGTTTCCCTGCTCATCAGCTTCCTTAAAATCCAGTTTCATCCAGGCGGTGTATTTTTCATCTGTCGGCTTGAAACGTGCATTTTCGCCTTCACCCACTTTTTCCAGTTTGGCAAACTCTTTATGTATCGCCCGGCCATTCATAAGGTTGAAGGCTTCTTTCAGCGTGATATTGTTATTGCCCTTGTTGATATAAAAAGCCTGTGTCATCTCATCTTTTGTTCCTTCAGGCTTGAGGGTGGTATCGTAGCGGTTGAAGAAATACATATCCGTTTGGTCGGATTTTTTAAAATGCAATACAGACGAAACCTCATCGTTACCGAATTTGGTTTTGTGTGCGATCTGGAAATCCGGCGTTTGTTTTTCCAGTTTTTCCTTTAGCTCATTTTCCAGCCCCTCACCGAAGCCGGTAAACTTTACCTGGTACTTCAGGAAGTCATAATTTTTCTGGTTCATAACATTTTGTTTTTGATCATTAATTAATTGCTGTCCTTCCAGCCTTTGATAATGCAGCGTAACCATTTGCCCTACGTCTACCAATCCGTTCTTTTCGACAAGAAGTTCTTTGTCCTGTAACCCTTCGCTCATGCTATGGCACACTGATCTTAAAGACAGATACTCATAGCGATCCACATCGGTAGACATTTCATAGCAGAACTCCATCGCTTCGTATGCGGTGGCAAAACAGAAAAGTTCTTCTTTCTGCAAGGCAACCGAATCATCAGGAAAAGCGACAAACTCATTGCCTGCCCATCGCTGGTTGATCATCTCATGCAGGACATCTGTATAATCGGTTGAACTGATTTTCATAAAGCTGCGGCTTACTGCGTTAGAATGTTATCTGACCGGCTTTGCTTTTACAATGGTTTTATTGTGCAGGGAAAGTTCGAGGTTCCTGCCGCCATCCTTTTCCATGAGCTGGATAGCCAGGTATTTTTTATCAGGAATGGTAAATTTGGGAACGGCAAAAACAAATACCTGTTCTGAATGCCCTGTTACCGATAAGGTATCATTGGATATATGCAGCGGGTAGATCTCCACTTCCTGTGTTGCAGTACGCTTTGATTTTTTCTGGTCCCTGATAAAAAATCGGAGTTGGCTAATATCATAATTGATATTTGTCTCGTTGGCTATTTTTATGCGGAAGTACATGACCTCACTATTGACATAAATACCATCCAACCGGAAATCGATGCCGTACGATTTATCTTTTATAGCCCTTGTAGTCTTCCTGGCTGCAACAAGTTTTTCGGCATCGGCCTGCACTTCGGCCTCATTGATCCCGCTTTGGGAGAAAAATGCTTCGGGGTTCCATTGCATTTTATGAGCAAAGCTGATATTGAGGATGGAAGGGCTGTCTACATAATTCAGTATATAGGAATAGAGCTTGCCATCTGCCGTTATCACAGTCAGGTTGGTTTCATCAAAACCTAATTTGCCTGCCTTCACCTGTAACACATTTTCAACACCTTTCGCTTTTTGGGCAAGGATGTCTTTGCTTCCCCGGTCAACACTTTTAATAGCATAGGGAAATACAAGGTTGGTTGTTTTATAGTAAGTGACCGCAAGCCGATAAGGAGCAATCACTGAATCTTTGATAATAGGCATTGCTATTTGTGCGGATGCCTGCACACTTATTAGTAAGGCAACAATTCCTGTTATCATTACTGCACATATCTTTTTCATACTCGTAGGAATTTTAAAATGATTAATTAATGTTCTTTTTCGTTTAGTTATTCTGTTTTTGTTTTTCATCATGAAGCAACACCTGGTATCCTGCTTTCACAGTTACCTTGATGAGTTTTACTTTTTTACTGAACAGGGTTTTAGCAGCTTCGATACCTGCACTGGCAGCCTGTGCACCGATGGATGGATCTAAAGAAGTGTATCCAATTCCCTGAATAGAACGGTCAGCAGATTCCTTTGCAACGTCGCGGGTGATTGCGCCGGGAATGTAAATCCCATCCATCCCATCTATGTCGTAGACTTGCAGCTCAACAGGGAACAGCGAATTGCGGTAACGGATGCTGCTGATCTTGATACCTAACCGTTCCCCATTAAGCTGGGTAGTACCAAAGACGAAATTGTTTTTAGGTATCAGAACGCCATTGATATAAATATCATTGACAAGTCTTAATTTCACGGTAGAGCCATTTACCAAAGTTTGGGTTTCATGGATTACAGCCTCAATAGCATTTTGGCTTACATCTGATAAAGCATCATCAAGGGAAAAGAAGCCATTTTGAGAAGGAAAAGAAAAACCGGTATCACTCTTTATATAGTTACTCCCCCCGTTTTCTAATAAAGACACAGGATTAGGTTGGGTTTTTGCTGAAACGGCAAAAACCTGGCCTTTCCTGGTTTCAGACGCTTTCCTGATTTGTTCCTGCACACGGTCAGGATGCTGGATGTCCAATATCCGTTCAAGCATACTGTTTAGCTGCTGCATCTCGGGATCATCGCCGTTTTTTTGATTCATTGCATTCATCATTTGTTCCAACCTGTCCACATCACTGCTGTTAACCGAAGCATTGGTTGTGCGGTTAGGCGTATTGTTTTCATCTATGTTTGCTTGGGGGGTAGCCGCATTATTCATGACCTCATTCAATTGCGCCAGCTTGCGATATACTTTCGCTTCATTCGGATCTGTATAGTCTGAACCAGTTTTTGTATTCACCCTCTTTCCTGAACCACTGTACTTGATACCCGGCATGGAGGTATCCATAAAATGGCTGGTAATGGTATCAGTGTCCAGCGGCATCTTATAATAGGGATCGTTTTTTATCTGCTGTTCAAGTTTCAACGAATCGGATGCAGCTTTCTCGTAATAACTTAGCTTATCCAGTGGTTTGTCATCTTTCAGGTTAGCCCCCGGCAATTGCATGTTAAAGCCTTTCTTTACATCCTGTGCATTTGCGTGATCCATTTTTCCACCGCCCAATGACCAAAACATTAGGGTCATAAATGGCAAGACCAATAGTGGCATCACCATGAAAAATTTGCGTTGCCTCAGAAATTTCTGAGAATGTGTTTTCTGTTCCATAATATTTGTTATTTAGTTTGTGACTGATATAAATTTTCGATGAATGCGACACTATCCATCAATCCCGGTCGCTGCTTCAGGATGCTGTCATAAATTGGGCTGCTGGAAGGACTTCGTGCAAGGCTATCCATATAGTGCCTGAACCGTTCTATCCTTTGATATTCCTGCTTTGACACAACTATGGCAGATCTGGTATTTTCATCCCCTGAGCTATTTGTATGCAATGGAGTTTTGATTCGTGATACAGAAATGGAAACGGAAGGCTTGCCCATCAGGCTGCTGGCGATAAGATAAATACTCAGGCTTCCAGCAATCAAGCAGAATAATAACAGGGCGATTAATTTCCCCTTGCCAGAAAGCCGTTCCATTCGCCCCTGCATAAATGCTGCCCAACGTTGTTGTTGCCTGATGCACCACACAACGATATTTTTTGCCATCCTGTCCTGGGCTGTATTGCCTGCTGCAGATGGTGTTTTCCTTTTGTTTTTGAATAGCGATAACATGGCTTAGCGGTTTTCAATTTTTAAATCCTTATTGTCTATGGTAGTCCAGCGTTCGATCAGGAAACCGTGCGGGTTATTGTCGGAGCGGCTTACATTACGCAGGTAGCCTTCTGTTATTAGGTTGCGGGCAACTGTGCTGGTAGTACGGATGATATGTTGCGTGGCATAGCACCGGAAATGGTAAGGGTATTCATTAATGTCAACAGCTACGCTATCCACTTTAATCTCCTGGCTGATATTGCCGGCGATCACATTGGCATAGTAACCGTTCTCTTTCAGGTTATCATATTCACGCTTTGCAGAACCATCAGCGAGGTACAAGGCTTTGGTAATATTTGCCTGAATGACTTTATCATCCGGATCGAGCGAGAAAAAATACTGATGAAAGTTTTTGACATGATCCTTTGCTTCAACGGGTATGTTATCCTTGCGGTCGGATGCATAAGCTTCAAGGGCTTTGCCGTTGGCCAGTATATATACTTTACTCTGCATCTCATATACCAGCCTGAAACTTTTATACACGGCAAAGCAACAGATGACCGTGCAGCCGATAACAACAACAAGTGTGAACGTGCGGATATGCTTGAAAGCAGTATCTATATTTTGCATTTTTTTAAACATGACTGATAGCATTAGCGTTTAAAAATTATTCTGTTATAAGGCAGCTGCGGTTAAGATTTGCCAGAGATTTTATCCTGCATATAATTCGATTTGCCGGAGGAACCACCTTCATTGAAATACCCTGAATTAGCACCGTAATTGTTCATACTGTTGCTCATCCTTTCTGCCGCATTGCCCAAAGCATCCGCTGCCATACCTGCACCTGAAGACATGGTATTAACTGCCCCTCTGGATGTGCTGCTGAAAAGGCTGGTAACTTTCTGCACCATTGCACCGCCACCGCCTGCATTCACGATATAGTTAGCTACTGAAGGGACAGTGAAATAGCCAATGATGCCGATGATCATAAACACGAGATAAGCAACGTCTGTAGAACTAAAGAAGGTATCCCCCGAAGTCTGTACCTGGCTGATGTCCAGTTGCAGCATCTTCTCTTGTATCTTACCGATAATAGAGCCGAAGATATTCGCTACAGGCAACCATAAGAAAATATTGATATAGCGGGCTATCCATACTGTTAATGTATGTTGAAACCCATCGAAGACAGCTATCCCGAATACCAGCGGCCCGAGTATGGCAAGGACGATTAAATTGAATGTTCGCAGGGTATTGATACAAAGTGCCGCCGCTTCATACAGCACCCTTAAGACTTCGCTCATCCATTCCTTTACCGAATTACGGAAATTGTATGAGGCTTTAGACATTGCAAATTTGATGTCGTTGCCAATGCCTTCAAATATCCCTTCATCGCTGCCGGTGGGATCATCCGGATGCGTGTACTTGTACCATTTATCCCGGTCGCCACTGCCTGATTCGCCCACATACATTTGCCATGCTTCAGTTTTCTTGATAGCTTCTTCTTTTTGTTTGAGCAGTTCAGTAATCGCCTTATCCGAATCCTTGACCATTTCTGCTGTAGCGGTAACGGTTGGCTTCATTACGCCATTGATGATACCCAATACAGAGGGAAACACCATTACCGCAAAGCCTATTACGAAAGGACGGAACAACGGATAGAAATCAATCGGCTCTGCATTGGCAATATGCCGCCATACACGAGAGGCAATATACCAGGTAGCTGCAAACCCGGCGATACCTTGTCCCACACCAATTAGCTTGCTGCACAAGGGCATCATTTCATCATATAACTGATCCAGCACACCGTGCAGGCTGTTCATTTCATCCGCCAGGCCCTGTGCCTGCGAAAACTGCGGCAAGATCATTACCACTGTTGCTATCAAAGCAACCCTTATCCACTTTGCCATGTTGATTGATTTTAATTGTTTACGCCATATATTTTTTTCATTGTAACCGCATCGTTTCTTCCCCTTGCCCGTTGTACAGCCAGTATCGTTGTGTTGTTGTTGAAGTGCCGGAGGAAAAGCAGTTTATCATTCATGTTGCCGTGAATCCTGTCGATTGCTTCGAGCCGCTCATCATCGGACATCCGCAGCTTACTGTCGGTCATCACCATTGTCAGCTCATCGAGGTCGTTCAGGCTTTGCTTGAACAGGTTGTTATAGACTTTTGACAGGTAATCAATTTCACCTGTATTGAAATTGCCATCTTGTTTGTACCTGTTAAATGCAGCCTTGTATTCCTTTACAATCATCACCTGGTCGTTGATTATGTCGGCCACTTTGCGGTACTTCCTGACTGCGGGGCTAACAGTCATCAGCCCGTCAAGGAAAGTTTTATGCAGGTTGAAATTGCCCTGTGATAAATCCTTGATGGTCGAGTAACCGGTACTGACGATCTGGTAGCTTTTTTTCAGGTCGCTCAATATTTGTTTGAACTGTGCCAGTTTTTCTATATTGAGTGCTAACTGGGCAAGTTCCTGAGCCTGTGCTGCTGCTTTATTGCTGATCCCGGCACTGAGGATGATTAAAAGAAGGATTATCTTTTTCATAGCTTTTATTTTATGCCGTTGATCGCACGGCTTGTTCGTATATCATTTTGTTCACGGATACGGGAAGCTGCCAGCAATTTTGCCTCGTTGGAAAAGCCCTGCACAAAAGTGTATTTGCCCTGCATATCGCTGTACAAAGCATCAATTCGTTTCAGGCGCTCGTCATCTTTCATTTCTAGTTGGTTACTGGTTGTTACGGCCATCAGTTCATCTATCGTTTTGGTGCAGTCATCTATCAGCCTGTCAAAAACGCCGTTCAGGTAAATGATTTCTATATCGTTGAAAGCCCCGCTTTTGATGACCTGCTTTACTGCGGTTTTATATACCTGCACGATCCTGACTTGTATAGCAATGATCTCAGCAACTTTTGCGTAATTCCTGACGGTTGGATTGACGGTCTTTAAAGAATTGAAGTAATCGGTATGCATGTTGAACTCGCCATGCTTGATATCACTGATGGTATTCAATCCTTTTTTTGCAATCGAGTAACCTTTTTGAACATAACCGATATATACCTGTAATGCCGCTATCTGCTGTAAGAGGTATTTTTTTTGTGTTGAACCCTGTTGAAACCATTCGGCGAAAGTCTGTGCCTTTACGCCGGTTGAACAGAATGCAAATAATAAGATGATAAATTGCTTTTTCATAACGGTAGATTTTATTGAAGGCCATATAATTTTCTTACGACATCCACATCGTTTTGTGCTTTTGCCCTTTGCAGGCTTAGCAGTATACCCTGCTGGTTGAAGGCTTTGAGGTCATTGTAATTCACATCGGTGCGGTTAGCTGCTGCATTGATCAGTTCCAGTCTTTTGGCATCGCTCATTTGTGTCTGGAATGAATTAACCACCATGTATATCTGGTCAATGTTCTTTACGCTTTCATCCAATATGCCGGAATATACCCGGCTCATATAGGCAAGTTCATCTGGAGTAAAATGCTTGTCCTGCTGAAACAGTGCCCAGGCCCTTTTATATTCACCCACCAAATGCACCTGCTTTTCAGTCATTTCCTTTATGCGCTGGTAATAGGAAATGATCGCTTTTACTTTTCGCAGTTCTTCGTAGTAATCCTTGTATAAGGTCTTTTGCTTATCTACCCAATCCGTTATCTCATCCAGCCTTGTTTTTGACATGGTATTCTCCAGTGTCTTTTGTGCGTTTTGCAGCCAGATCACTTTATTTTGCTGCCGCTGAATTTGCAGGTCAATGGCCTTGATGACCTTTTTGATCGCACCCTTGATAATGTCCACAATGGGTATCTGTGCCTGGGCGTGCTGCATGGGTGCTATCGTACCCAGTCCCACAAATGCCAGTATGATTAATAGCTTTTTCATAACTCATATTTTTTAAGTTCTTACTTTTTACTCGCTTTCATATCTGCTACCAGTGCGGCAATTCCTTTCCGTACATCACCGTACTTTTTAGCGTACTGGGTTACTTTCACTTTTTCAGTCTCCTCTGTGGTATAGGCGAAATATTCTTCAGGGGAAACTTCCGTCCGGTACACTTTAGAGAGCATACCGCCGAGGCTGATAAATACTTCTTTATATTTTTTGGTAGGGTCATTGGCTTTGTTCACTGAAAGGATCAAAGCCTTTTCCTTTTCTGTCAACCCGAGCAGTTCCTGTATCTGTTCAAACTTGTTCTGGTACTTTGATTGGTCTAAGAGTATCTTGCAATCGCTGTTATTGATGATTGCTTGCTTGACCACAGGTGAACTGATAATATCTTCAACTTCCTGCGTTACCACGATAGCTTCACCAAAGAATTTGCGGACGGTTTTAAATAGGTATTTGATGTACTCTGCCATGCCTTCTTTGGCGATGGCCTTCCAGGCCTCTTCAATGAGGATCATTTTACGGATACCTTTCAGCTTCCGCATTTTTGAAATGAATACCTCCATGATTATAATGGTCACTACCGGAAATAGAATGGGATGATCCTTGATGTTGTCCAGCTCGAATACAATAAAGCGTTCGGTGAGCAACTCTAAATTTTCTGTAGCATTGAGCAGGTAATCAAATTCGCCGCCATTGTAATATGGGCGAAGCACATACAAGAAATTGTTTACATCAAAATCCTTTTCTTTCACTTTGTCATTGGTCAGGATGGCTACAAATTCATTCCGCAGGAAATCGTAGAAGGTGTTGAAACAGGGAAAAAGGTTAGCATCCTTGTCCAGCTTTTCATAATAGAGTTGCAGGGCATTGGACAGCGCTACATATTCGGAACGGTTGAAAGTTTCGTTATCCTTTTTCCATAATGCAAGCAGCAATGTTTTGATGCTTTCTTTTTTCTCAGTGTCCAGGCTGTTGCCTTCGCCGATATAGAAAGGATTGAAGCGGATGGGATTCTTTTCATCATAAGTGAAATAATACCCATTCACCATATCGCACAATCCCTTGTAACTGTGTCCTACGTCCACAAGTACGATATGTGTGCCTTGTTCATAGTAAGAGCGTACCATGTGATTGGTAAAGAAGGATTTTCCGCTACCTGATGGGCCAAGAATGAATTTATTGCGGTTGGTGCAGATGCCTTTTTTTATGGGTTCATCGGATATGTCCACATGAACGGGCTTCCCTGTGAGCCTGTCACCGAGCCGGATACCGACTGGGCTAAGGGAGGAACGGTAATTGGTTTCAAGGTTGAGAAAGCAGCTTGCCTGTTCTGCGAACGTGTCAAATGTGTCATTCATTGGGAAGTCAGCTTCGTTGCCGGGGATGCCTGCCCAGAATATTTGCGCTGCACCGAGTGTTTCCTGTTTTGCTACCGCATCCATTTGTGCCAAAGCAGAAGACACGAGGTTTTTAAGGTCTTTCAGTTCTTCTTTATTGGAAGTCCATACCTGTACATTAAAGTGTGCTTTTACAGGAAGGCGTTGCTGGCTGATGGCTTCATTAAGAAAATCATTGGTTGCATCCCTTGCAATGGTATTTTCACGGGAATATGCAGACAGGGATTGCAGCCTTAAACGCTTGCTCTCCAGTTTTTGCATGGTTTTCTGCGTGTCCTCAATAAATATGTATTGATTATAGATATGGTTACAGGGAAGCAGTTGCCCCAGCGTGGATGCAAAGCCTATGCTGAATTTTGTCTTATCGGTGGAGTACCTGTCAAAGTTGATACGTGAACCGCATAAAGCGGGTAGATCCGCTGCATCGCCCAATGTGTAAAGCTGACTATGCTGGTTGCCGATCTGTAAGCCATCCTGAAAGGTGATATCCTTCAATAGCAGCTCATCATTCCTTTCAGATAGATAGCAATAACGCTCAATTAGTCCCATCTTACGGCTATGGCTTTGGAGTTCATCATTTTTGAGGCGGGTAAGCTGTATAAAGCCGCTGTCTTCGAGTATGCGCTTAAATTGCCCTGCACTATCCAGGAAATCCTGTAACAATTGCGGCTTTAGTGTTTGTTCCGGCACGATTGACCTACGGAGCAGGTTGGAAAATAAAGAAGTCGCGGGTTTCCTTCCCGCAGGTTTCTTCGTGAGCAGTATATAACAACTATGGTCTAAGAAAGGACGTTCATTAAAGAAGCGTTCACTGCTAAGGGTTAAGAAAGTCGTATCTTCTTTTGTAAAATCTGGCGAGTATTTACTGTCAATGAACCAATCCTGCTTATGGAATATGGACATCTTTGGTAAAATCTTTATCGCTTTTATCCAAGCCTGGTGAAAGGCTTCGTATTCCTGATCCGATAGCGTAAATATCTCTGGCAATTCTGCCTTAAAAACTAATGTTATATCCCCTTGTTTGGAAAGGATACAATCATGCTCCACGCCCAATATTGGTAAAATATCATCCAACTGCTTTTCCATGTTCACTTTTTTACCTTGTTACTAATTATGGTCAACTGCTTTTTCCGAAGAACACCGCTCTACTTTTTGATTTAATGACTTTCGGTACGCTGCGTTTGGCTATGGTCTTCATCATACCGTATTCGCCATAAGTATTGCTTAGTGCGTACAGCTTAACTACCAGTACAGTTCCGGCAATGAGTATGATACCGATACAGATAAATGAATTGATGCCGATGATGTACATGATGGCAAAGAAAATCAGCAATGCAATTACACCGCCCCCGAAATACCAGATATACTGTGCTTTCAGCCCCTTGAACTCAATACTTTTATTGATGCCTTTATTGATTGGATATACACTGTTGCTCATAATATTTTCTTTTAAAGTCTTAACCTGTTGCTGCGCTTGTTCCGCTGTGCGACCTGTTCTTCTCTAACCTGATGCTGATTTGCTCCGTTGACTACTGTACCATTGACTTTTGCGATTGCCACCTGCAAGGGCGTAGTCACTTTGGGGTTCATTTGTATCAGCGGTATATCGACAACCTGATTGGGCTGTTGCTCTTTTTGTTCAGAGGATTTTTCATCAAACAGGCCGTTCTGCTTCATTTGGTTTTCCTGTATCTTGATAGCTATCTTTCTTTCAAGGTTTGCCAGTTCACTTTTCATTTGCAGCAGTTCCTTTTCCTTTTCAAAAGGCTTGTTCACGAATGCAGCAACCATCGGGATATTTGTTTCCAGTTCTTTTAATGTCTTTTGGTATTTTTCCTTTAAGGGTTCAACCCGGTCAATCGCATTGAGGAAATAACGGGCAGCGAGCTTTGCATTATCCATGTTGGGATGCCCCTGATTATAGGTGTACTTGATGTCTGTTTTCGGGTTGACGGCGTACAGCGTATTATAACACCTGTGCTTAAACATTCCGTTTTCTTCATACGCTTCCTGTTGCTGCCGGATGCATAGGTCAAAACCGTACAGCGTTCCAATCTTCGGTTCGTCCGTTGGTTTCCAGTGCTGGTAAAGTTTGATCAGATGGTTGCCGATGATTTCAGGATCGGCGGTCGTAAGCCCCGTTAACTGTACAGGATTGGCTTTTGTGCCATCCTTTTCATATTGCAGCTTGCCTTTATAGAGTTTTTCATCTTTAGACAATTTGCCCAGCGTCTGCACAGTGCTTTCCTTCTCATGCTGGAGATTATTGAGTTGGTATTTGGAGCGGGATACTTCCCTGAAGTGTGCCGTTTTCAGGCTTTCCAGCACCGCTACTTTCTTTTCCAGTTTTGATTTTTCCAGCAGCGAGGTATCGCCGGAAAGGATAGCGATGTATTCGGAAAAGTTCATCCCTGTTTTTTCATCAATAGCCCCTTCGTCAATCGTGCGGATGTTCAGCTCACAATTCTTCATTTGGCTGATGAAGGTTTGCTTATTCTTCAGGAGGTTGAACTTGTAATTGTCCAAAGACTGCTCAACGGCATAAATGAAATTCTGCACCTTGTTATCGTAGTGTTCCTTCGCAATAAGATTTCCCTGTCTTGCACCACGGCCATTGCGTTGCTCCAGTTCAGCAGGTTTCCAGGGTATATCCATGTGGTGCATTGCGATTACCCTTTGCTGCACGTTTAAACCTGTGCCTGCTTTTTCCGTGCTGCCAATAAGAATCCTGATCTGCCCGTTGTTCATTTTCCTGAACAGTTCCGGCTTTTTCTTATCAGTCCAGTCATGGATAAATGTGATCTCACCGGCAGGGATATCAAAGTCCCTTGTCAGTTTTCCCTTCAGTGCATCGTAGATATTAAACTCATTGGGTTTAGGCGTACCAATATCACTGAAGATGATCTGTGTTCCCCTGTGTGGCTGGCTTTGATAATAGAGTTCTGCCACTTTACGGGCACAGGTGCTTACCTTGTTTTCAGGATGGTCATCATACGTTCGGCTATCAATAAGACGCAGGTCAGCAGCCATTTTCTTTGCATAGTTGGTGGCGATCAGCATCCTGCCTTTATCTTCCTCACGGGTCAGCGGGGCACGGCCTATCAGCATGCCATCCCCTGTTTTGGCAAACTGCATGAGCTTGTTAATAAATTCGGTTTGCTCCGGTGTCGGCTTGATGTTCACCAGCGTTTCATGCAGTACAGGTTTGTCAAGCTGTATATGTTTGGCTGTTTTATAATCGGTTATTTCATTATAGAACAGTGCCAGTTCAGGCACTTTAATAAAATGCCTGAAACGTTCTTTGGCGATGATTTCATTGGTAACAGAAAATTCAAAGTCGGTCGTTTTCCTTGCGAAAACCGCTGCCCAGCCATCAAAGTTTTCGATGTGCTGCCGCTCCATTTCTTTGGGACGTAGATATTTGAACAGCAGGTACATCTCTGTTAGGCTGTTGGAAATGGGCGTGCCTGATAAAAAGGTAACACACAGGTCTGCATCAAATTTTTCCTGTAAAGTGCGTACAGCAAAAAGCATGTTGAGTGCTTTCTGGCTGCCTTCCATATTGCCTATCCCCGCAACACGGTCATGGCGTGTCGTAAAGGTGAGGTTCTTGAATTTATGTGCTTCATCAATAAAGAGGTGGTCAACACCCAATTCCTTGAAGTTGATGCCTACATCTTTCTTTTGTTCGATGTCGGTAAGCAGCGTTTTGAGTTTGCCCTGCAGGTTGTTCTTGTGGATCTCCAACCCTTTGAGCATCTTTTTAGAAACATCGCCGCCCAGGTCTTTCAGTGTGTCCAGGTCACGCTCTACGTTATCCAGTTCATTCTGAAATATCTCCCTTTGTATTTCCGGTGACTGTGGTATTTTCCCGAACTGGTCATGCGTTAGGATGATACAGTCCCAGTTATTGTTTTTGATTTCATGGAACAGCCGCATCCGTTTAGCCGGTGTAAAATCATTTTCGCCCGGTGCGAGAATGCGAGCATGTGGATAGGCTTTCTTATAGGTTTCAGTGATCTGGTTGATATTCGATTTTAATGCCAGTATCATGGGCTTATGCACGATGCCGAGCCTTTTCATTTCGCTTGCCGCAACGATCATGGTCAGCGTTTTGCCCAGGCCTACTTCATGGTCTATTAATGCACCCCTGTTTTGGATAACACGCCATGCCGCATTTTTCTGTGAACTGTACAGGTCGGCTATGCCTAAATTTTTTCGTTCCAGGCCGGGGAATGTCAGGTGATCACCATTGTATTCCCGGAGTACATAACAGTTGAATGTATCGTTGTATAACTTTTCAAGATGCTTTTTATCGGCATCGGGCAATTCCTGCAACCAGGTGATAAAGCCGTTGCGTATGGATTCGATTTTTTGATGGGCAAGTTGTATGGCATCATTATCCGGTAGGCGTATGGTCTTGTCATCACTAACTTTTACTTCATAGGTAAAAAAGGGAGTAGTGTTTTCCAGTGCATGTTCCAAAATGGTTGTGCCATAGGTGATCCTGCCGCTTTTAGGCGTTACCGCATATTCCTGTGTGATCTTTGCATTGTAACCTGACGCGTTTACCTTGAATGTGTCTAACGACTGAAAATAATTGATGCTCGTATTTAGCTCAAAAAGCTTGCTTGCATAGCGGTCATAATAGCTGTTAGGTATCCAGCGTTCACCGAGGTTAAAGTCCAGCAGTTCAAAGGGAATTTTCTCAGGCTGTACTTTGCCGATAGCTTCAAAGCTCCTTAGTAATTGTGCATCGCCGGGATGCAGGTCAACCTGTTGTTTGGCAACTGCTAATTTGACAACAACATTGCCGGAGAGATACTGGTCAACTGTTTCCCATTCCCTGCTTTGTGGGTTCAGGTAAATATGGCTATCCAGTTTACTGATAATTTCCGGCTCTGATAATCCTGTTGCCGCCTCAATAAAATCAAGGCTTACTTTTCCTTTTTCATTTAAGGAACGGGCAAGGGCTTCAATAGGGTCGTCTGTCCTGAACTGTTCCTGCTTTTGGATTAAGGATTGTAAAACAATGTCTGCTTTTACATAACGTTCTCCTTCCTTGCGTTCCAATGACGACAGTACAGTAAAACCAAAAGCGGTATCGTTGGTGATCAGTTTACGGTTAACAGGATAGTTAAGCGGGCCGTATTGCGATACAAACTGTTCATAGTGCTGGTTCAATGTTGCTCGAAGCCCCGCATATTCCTCATTGCCCGATATTTCCTTTACAGCCAGTTCCAGGTAGGTATCGCGAATAATAATGTACTGCTCATAGAATCCTCTTTCCTGTTGTCCTGTAAGAAGCGGACGGAAAGCTGCCTGCTTGTATTCTGCATCAGGGCTTTCAATGCTGCCGATGACACCATTATGGATAACTAATGTACCTTCTTTATAATAAGGTTTGAGATCGGTGAAGATGCCTGGCTCATTACGTTCCAGTCCGAAAGCTGCTTCCAGTACCTTATCACCTTCATAAGTATAATGATGATCGTATTGTTGCAGTTGCCTTGAAAGTCCCTGCAATTCATGGACAAGGGCGCCGCCGTTTTTCCAATTCGCAGAAAAAGTAATTTCTTCTGCATTGGAGTACATTTTATAAACGTATTGTTTGAATGCGGTAGCCTTTGCAGTAACCAGCACGATGGTTTCATGTTCCGGTTTGTCGGTGGTTCTCACCATGCTGATGATCCTTGCCGTCTGCTTCTGCACAACGGTTTCATCCAGTGGGTTGATATATGCCATCGCCCGGTTGATATTTTCAGCAGGTGTGCTGTCAAACAATCCCAACTGCACATTTACCTTTTCTGCTTTGTTTTCAGGCATAGGAAGAAGGGTCAGTAATTTTCCTGTTGTTTGCGGTTCCACTATTAGCGCAGCTTGTCCTTGCTGGAATAACTGCTTATTAAAACGTTCCTGCAATCCGGCCTGAATAGTAACCGAAAGATTTTCAGCTATGACGTTTATATCGCCATGCTGCCATACACTTTGATTGGCACTTCCGTATTGGTTCCTGCCTGCTTTGATTTCATCGCCATTAATGATCTCAGGATGGCGGTGGATGTATTGATTCAGTTGGTAATTGCCAAATTCATTTTGCTGTTCAATGGTTGCTATAAGCAGTGGTTCTTCTGCTGATAGTAATTGCTTCTGATCGTTCTTCTGTACAATGAGCAGGTGGCTTGGAGCTTCTGTGTTACCTGTATCTTTCATCAGGTTATCAGGCATCACTGAAAGGCTGATAAAGTCTGCTTTATTGAACAGGTATTCCCTGGCTGATTGATTGGAAGGGTTATTTAAAAATCCGTCTGTGGTAAGGAATGCCATTATCCCGCCATTGCTGATTTTATCAAGTCCTTTGGCAAAAAAATAATTGTGGATTTTACCGGAAATGGCCTTGTCGGGAAAGGCTTCATCATATACAGCGAAATTGCCGAACGGGATATTGCTTACGATCAGGTCATACTTTCCGTTATCATTGGTCGGGGTATCTTCAAAACCGGTGATATGTACTTTGGCAGGAACAGGCAAAGCACTGCTTAATGCAGCCAGTACGCGCCCTGTAAGCATGTCCTTTTCTACAGCCGTAACTTCTTTTAATGATGGGAATGCCTTTGCGGCTTCACTGATGAATACGCCTCCACCACTGCTTGGCTCATACAACCGTTCAGGGTGTATGCCACGTTCGTTTAATGCGTTGTATAAAATCTGTGGAACAACCTGCGGCGTATAGAACGCAGTAAGAACACTGTTCTTGATGGATTGTATGGTTTCCTTGTATTGCTGTTCGGTAAGATGTTCCTGCAACAATCTGTGCAGTTCCATCATTTTGGAGTACAGTCGCAGGTCGTCATTCGTTGCATGGAGTTTGACCCATTCTTCTTTATCTGCATTAGGGAACAGGATAGATTTGATACCGCCAAAACCTGCATATTTCTGTAAGGCCGCTACCTCTGCTTCATCAAGGGCTTTGTCTTTATCCCATGAAAGTGCGATACGGATAGCCGCTATATTATCATTGAGCTTTTGTAATTGATTGTAAGCCATACCCTGCACATTTCATTCTTCACTGCTTATCTAAATATTCTTTGATTGCACCCGTGATCGCATACCGCAGATGCCTGTCATCCTCATTGGCAGAAGCGAACCCCAATGTTTCAAAAATGGGGGTACAGGCTCCGATCAGGTTAATGACTTCATAGGTGAGTATGCCGCTTTCTTTAAAGCGTTTGTAGTCCGTTTCAGAATCTTCTTCTAAAGCAGCAAGGAGGTAGTTAAACTTTGAAGGCCGCAAATCCTTTGTAAGAAATTCAAGGCATTGTTCCTCGATGATGTAAGGCGGTGTATTTGCTGATTGCAACTGGCTAAGCAAGTCATTTGCTGTAGCCATTTTTTCCTGTAGGTAGCTGTTTACTTTCCCTTCTTGCTGAAGCGAGATGAGCAGATCCAAATTGTTATGGATGGCATACCAGTGAAGTTTTTCAATCAGTACCGCTTGCATGGTGTCTGCTTTGATGGATGAGGATGTTAAACGCCGAAGAAGGATTTGATAACGGTGGCTACGATCACAAGGAAGACGCAACTGCCGAACCAGGCGGCGGCAACCTTTCCTGTGTCGGGATCACCGGCGTTCCATTTCTGGTAAACCTTCACCGCACCGATCAGCCCGAGCAATGCACCTACAGCGTACATCAGGTTAGTACCTGAATCGAAATAGCCACGCACTTTCGTGTTGGCTTCATTTATCCCGGCATTTCCGTCTTGGGAGAATGCTGCGATGTGCATGGCGACAAAGAACACGGTTGCCATTATGGTTAATCCAGCCTTGCGGGAGAAACTCTTAAACTTTCTATCACACATTTTCATATCACACGATTTAAAAGTTGAACACTGTTGATTTTAATGATACCCTTCCTTGACCTCTCCGCCATACTGCGGAGAGGAAGGAGGGCGGCTTCATAACTACACCTCTACCCACAACATCTCCAGCTCTACAGCACTGAGGTGGATGAAGCCTTGTTTTTCACATTCGGATGCAATGAGGTTATTGATGGGAACCTGAAAGGGGCCGCCTTTTAGTTCAGGATATTCTTTCAGTGTTAGTTGCAGTAAAAAGGAAAATTCTTCTTTATTGTAGCCTTTTTCAGAAGCGTCTGAGACAGCATCTTTGATTTTTGCAGAGAGGATTTCCACTTTTTCAAATAGATCATCAGTTTGTTCTTTGCTGAGTGTAGCGGTTGTTTCCGTTTCATGGCTTATTGCTTCGTCATGTAGGAAGGACCTGAACTCACTACCGGCAATCTGAGGGGCTGGCTTTCTTTTACCTGAAAGAAGGATTTGCAGATCGTTTAGATAAAATCTCAACCCAATAATGAGATACCATACGATTAAGAGGAGGGCTACAAAAGTCATGTAGGTCGTCCAGGAGATGTTTGTAAACATATGCTTCTTTTTTTTCGTTTTCACTAAATCAATCCGGCTTTCATCTCTTGCAAAAAAAACCGGGTTGCTTACAATTTCTACACAAAGAAACGGTCACTGAATACCCCTTATCAAGTCCAACTTTTGTTGTACCCTACGTTGTACCCCATGTACATTGCTGATAATCAGGAAGAAAAAATTTTAAAAAAATAAAAAAAGCCCCGGTGATCGGAGCTTATTGAATGAGCTAAAAGATTGAAGGGCGTGTCCTTTCTGGCCGGGCTATTCGCTTCAAGTCCTCGCCACTCATGCTTCGTGGCTGTGGGCTATACGCTGCTATCCCTCACGCTAATGGTGATAGCAAGAATTTGTTTATACAGAGATTTTAAGATTCAGCATACCCGCTGCAATAGCATTAATGAGAGTTTAAAAGGATTGCAGCCGGTATGCTGTAGTAATTGGCATCCCGTCTCATTTCTTCATGTCGTTTCATACTTCCACTCCATTCATCAATTCGACCGGATGCAAAGATTTATTAATGCACTATACGGTTTTCAACCTGCCAGCTACCATCACGTAATGACAGATACGCTTTATGTTTTTTAAGGACTGTGAAATCCTGATTAACTAAGGCTGCAAATGGACTAACGTTTTTATAGATTGTTGTATATTCAACAAGTTTAGTTTTAGTGCTTTCATCATCTTGTATTGAAGTGATTTCTGCGATATCCTCATCGGCCAGTTTAACCTTTTGTATGCCAAATGTTTTATCCTTTGGCGAAATAGCCAATAAATATGGCTGCGCTTTAGCGGTAAATTGTATCAAGGGCTTACCTCCATCACTTAGCTTTTGTGTCTGCAATACGGTCACCAAACCATTTTTATCAAGTCCGGCAGCCATAAGTTTACGGGCATGTTCCGGGTCACTGCAATAAATATCACGGTCTAAGCTCAATGGATAGCCCGCACTTTTTTTAATGACTTCTAATGCGGTTTGTTTATCTAATTGTTTAGTGCCGCAACCAGTTAATGCAACGCTTATGGTGAATAAAATAATTAATGACGATTTCATAAAATTAAAATTTAATGAACAATATAAATTTCGCTAATTATAAACTAAACGGGAAATCAGGTCTATTAATATTCCATGATTTTATTTATCATTTGTTCTAATGTTTGTATGACAACTTCCTTATCTCTTGTTTCAATAGCGTAAGATTTACTACGCATACTATCATAGGATATATTTTCTTGATAGGGAGTAGACAAAAATGGAACAATACTTTTAAAAAGGGCGTTCAGGGAACGGCTCATTATAATTTTCAAATCATCAACACACCGAAGTACTATTGCCATTTGGTCAACAGATAAGATACATAACACCTTCTGTACATTATTATTTTTACTGTGTGGCGGTTCAGAATCTCCCTGTAAGGATACAATAGAGTAATGTAGTTTCTTTTCCATGTAGAATATTTCCTGTGTAAACCAATTGCTGATCTCCACTTCCAGATCATCAAAATTTGCGTCAAAAGCCAATCCGGGTTTGTGGTGCATTTGCTTAAAAGCTTTGAAGTGAAGCAGCAGCATTTCCATTTTATCATTAATCGTATGACGGCAGTTTATTTTACTAGCAATTCGCTGAGTGAAATTATCTGAGTAAGGCTTACAATTGAAATTCATGTACACAAGTAATTGATCTAAACAGGTATAAGTTGTAATGTCATCGCATTTTCCGTTATTTAACTGTTCAAGTTCCTTACACATTTCCTTCATGTAGGATATTTCTTTAAAATTAAACATATGTTCCTGCCTTGAACAACCTATAAAAGCAGATAATTCATGCAACACAATATCAATCGTATTTTTGTCGGTAGTCTCATCTTTAAATTTTGCCCTCAGCCTATTCAGCTTGTTATTTAAATCTTTTTTTGTGATGGCAAGAAAAGTTGCTGGAACACGTTCATTGATGCTTAGATAATCCGGAAAGCGTAATTCAATAAAAGACAATAATTCATTTATGCATAAAGTCAGGTTGCTGATAAGTTCCTTTAACTCTATAAATTTGGTCGGGCATTTGGCATTATTTTCAAGAGCTTGATCAAGTAAGATAATTAAGCTGGAGTGATACTGTCTCACAAGCAATTTTATCTTTTTTTCATTGCCCAGGCTAAAAACCATGCTTTTAAGAAAAACTTGGATTTTAGCCTTTTCTTCCTCAATCTTGGATTTTAACGCCGTCAAACAAACGGACTGGATTGCGTTAAAATCGGTTTTCATCGGGTTTACTGATATCATAATCAGGGAATCCAGCCACTCCAAAGCATATCCTCCACACATAGCCTTTCAAAATGGTTAGCAATATCTATTGCAAATTTCAGGCACAAAGTGTTGAAAATGAATACGCAAATACTACTATTTACCTACGCAATTATAAGTATATTGATCCCTTACTATGCGCCGTGTGCTATTATTTAGAAAGTTTGCTGAGTAATTCGACCTTATTGGACACCACTGCTTTTTCAAAAATATTCTGAATGTGCTTATTAACTGTCTTTTCAGAAATAAACAGAGTTTTAGCAATAACCTTGTACGTAACACCCTTGGAAATCAGTTTCGCAATTTCCATTTCCCTGCTCGTAAGATTAAACATTTTGCAGTTTTGTTCAAACTTGGCTAAATCCGTTGGCGAATTAATATCGTCACTACCTAATGTTTTCAGGTTTGAGATCGTTGAAGTTAAGATTGCCCTTTGCTGTTTGATAACATTATTGATTACTGTCTCAATTTTCTGGCTTAATTCCTCGAAGGAAAATGGTTTCGATATAAAATCGATAGCGCCCAACTTTAATCCTTTTAGACGGTCAGTAGGGGTGGATTTGGCTGTCAAAAAAATAACCGGAATATGATTGTACTTGTTTTGCTCAGAGATGACTTTCAAAAATGCAAAACCATCCATTTTATCCATCATTATATCAGATAGGATTAAATCAGGTACAAAAGGTATATTTTGGAGCTTCTTTAGAGCTTCCGAGCCATTCAGCGAACAGATCACATTGTAGTGTACATTTAGCTTATTAAAAAGAAAATGAATCATTGCTTTATTGTCTTCCACAAGAAGAATAGTCTTTTTTTCCTGCGTATAAACACTATCAGGAACATCATAATCCACAAGCGTGTGTATGGAGGAGTTAGATTCTGTTGCAGTATTCAAAGGTGCATCTTCTTTCTGCAATAAATATCTGTCAAGAATTATGGTGACTTTTGTGCCGGGATTTATTTTAGGGTTACTTTCTATGTGTATTTCACCTTTTAAATCTTCTACTACTCTTTTTACTATTGGTAGTCCAAGTCCCATTCCTTGCAAATTGTTCGTTTTATGGCTTATCTGGTAATAAGGTTCAAATATCTTTTGCTGCTGCCCTGAAGCAATGCCGATTCCTTTATCTGATACAGTAAAGGTAATTTTATCGTTTTCCCCTTTCAAAGATATTTCTACCTGTCCACCCATACTTGAAAATTTTATTGCATTTTCAATAATGTTATTAACGATCCTGTTGATAGCATTAGGATCTGCTTCTATAAAAATATTACCCTCGATAGACCCGTGGCAGGCGATTTCTCTTTTTTTGCAATAGCATTCAAACAGATATAAATTGTTCTTTAATATGCTGCTAAAATCCGACACTTTATTATGACGGTAAACATCAATTCCTTTAGTAAATCTTTCGATGTCAAATAAATTAATCACATCTGCCGTCAGTTTATCAATACCACCTTTTATGATGTCCAGCTCTTCAGCAGAGCCATATTTATCGATATATTCGTCCAGATAATTTTTAACCAGCGTTAGTGGTGTTTTCGTTTCATGTACGAGGTTTATAAAGTTGTTGGTCTTTTGTTCATTTACTTTTTCTAATTCCTTTGTTCGTTTATCCACCTCTTCCTGCAAGTTAGTATTCCAATTCAGCAAGTACTGTTCAGATTCAATAAGTCGCCGGTGTTCCTTCCTTAATTGCTGTACATTTCTATTCACCTGCAAGCCAAATAATAATAGGAAGCCTATATTAGTAATGGTAGCTTCTATAGCTTGAGCCAAATTTAAGTATGTGATAATAGGCAAGCTAACCCAAGGTGTCAGGCTAGATAACAATACGATCATCTCCTGCCTGGCTTCAAGACTTCTGAAGTTAATGTTGTACTTGTAGCGAATGGCTTTAATCAAAGAAATAATGACCCAAACCGCGTAGAGTACTGGAATAACCAGAAGATTTTGAGCGTCATGTAGATTGCCAGACACTCTGAAGACAATAACGAAAATCAGATATGGTACAATCAGAAAATAATATATACCTCGGTAGGCATGAAATTTCAGCTTCGTAAGACCGAATGCTTTGTACACATAGTATGGAAAATAACAGGGAGTAATAAATCCAGTGGCGTACGCAATTACTTCTTGTAGAAAAAAGGAGCCTGGCAATTTAGGATCAGGAAGCAAACCGCCAGTCACATTATACGTGATGAGTAAAAACAAAAGTATAATATTCAGGAATGTCGTCTCATCATCTGGCCGTGATAATTTAAAGATGACCAGATAGAAAAAGAAAACAATTTCTATGCTCACAAAAGCTAATGTGACAATGTGCATCTGTGTCCCGAACACCGACATTGCATTTACTTTTTAGCCGCTCTTCTGTAGAAATATAGATGGTACGTCAATTCTTCTTCGTGATAAGATTGAAAACCAAATTTGTTATACCACGGGAGGTTTCTCACTGTTGACGTTTCGAGATAAACAGGTCGGTTCTGCTTGTCATAATAATCTAGTATAGAATTTAGTAGCTTACTTCCGATACCTTCGTTCTGATCCTTTAGTGCAACACCGATAAACCATAAGTACGAGAATGGTGTTTGGGGATGGACGCTGTTGATTATCTTCTCTCTTTTAAGTGTTTTAATGACATTTTCGATGCCAATACATTTGAATATCAATTTGAGGTCTAATGAAATTGATTTTAAGGTGACTTTTTTCTTATCCGGATAGACAATAAGGGCGCAGGCCCTTTTATCGTCGGAAAGAAATACTTCACCAAACAAAGAACAGACTTCAAAAGAATAGTCCATTAACGCCCGGATTCTATCAGATCTTTTAGCATCTTGCTTTATAATGTAATTGACGCTCTTATTTGCTTCAAACGATTTGGCAAGTATATCAATTACCAAATCTTTTTCATGATATCCTGCGTTTTTCATACGGCATATATTTTGTTGCGATAACTGTTTTACCTAATCTCACGCTATTTACACATCAATGTTTTGCTTAAACATCTATTTCAAAATCTTCAATCTTCCTGTATAAGGTCGCAATACCGATATTTAATAATTTAGCAGTTTGTGTTTTGTTTCCATTAGTATATTGTAATACACGCTGGATATGCATGCGTTCAACACTGGCGAGGTCAAAGGCCGATATTGTTTTCGACTTAAGCGTATTATATTGTAATTCGACTGGAAGATTTTCTACCGTTAGTTGGTTTCCTGTGCAGACAATGAGTGATCGTTCAATCACATTTCTTAACTCACGGATGTTTCCTCGCCAATCATTTTTTTTCAGTTTATCGATAAAAGCAGGAGTCATACTTTTAACGTGTTGATATGCACTTTCTGTGATTTTTTCTACAAAGTAATTTGCCAGTAATGGTATGTCGTCCTGTCGGTCTCTTAGAGGTGGTAAATTAATCGTCACCAGATTTAACCTATAAAAAAGATCCTCTCGAAATTTCCCCTGTTTTATTTCCTGTTGAAGATTACGGTTTGTTGCAGCTATTATGCGAATATTAACCTTGATTTGTTTGGTATCACCAACTTTAATAAACTCACTCGTCTCTAATATACGTAGCAGTTTGGCTTGAAGTTCAATAGGCATTTCCCCGATTTCATCTAAAAACAAAGTGCCCTCATTAGCTTCCTCTATTAATCCTTTTTTTTCTTTTACTGCTCCGGTAAACGCACCGGCCTTATGCCCAAAAAGTTCACTCTCCAGCAGTTCTTTATTAAAAGAACTACAGTTCAGACCAAGAAATGTTTTGGTGTTGCGTTTACTGGCAGAATGTATGGCTTGGGCGAAAACTTCTTTTCCCGTCCCTGTTTCACCTAATAATAATACTGGCGCATCAGTAACCGCAGCTTTTCGGGCTAGGCATACAGACTCAGCTATAGATGACGATCTCCCAATAATAGAATCAAAACTTGCATACCTACCCACTGCTTGTTTTTCGAGTACTGCCACTCTTTTTACAAGCTGTACCTTTTCCCATGCACGGTATAATAGTGGTAGAATGCGTTCGTTATCATTGGCCTTAGTTATATAATCGAAAGCGCCATTTTTTATAGCCTGAACACTATCCGGTATATTCCCATAAGCGGTTAATACAATTATTTCGATTAAAGGATAAATAGTCTTAATCTTCACAATGAATTCGACACCGTTGCCATCGGGTAACTTTACATCACATAAAGCCAGATCAATGCTTTCTCTTTCGAGGATATGCAAGGCCGCGGCACAATTTGCAGCATCAAACACCTTAAATCCTTCAAGCGTAAGGACTCGTTTTAGTAGCTGTCTTACGTCATTTTCATCTTCTACGATCAAAACATTTGCGATGCTCATAATTTTCACTTTATATTATTATGCGAAACAGTGATATTGAATCCAAAAGTGCTACCTGCACCATATTCACTCTTTAACCATATAGTTCCACCCTGGGCTTCAATAAATTGCTTAGATATAGATAGGCCTAACCCTGTGCCGGATTTCTCGATGGTACCCGGCACCTTAAAGTATTTATCAAACACGTGAGGTATATATTGCTCTTCAATGCCCTTTCCCTTATCAATCACAGAGAAAACCAGCTGGTCATTTTCTTTGACTACCTTTATTTCTACAACACCATTTTCATTTGAGTATTTTATGGCGTTAGTTAGCAGATTAATTAACACCCAGGTCGTTTTTTCTTCATCAACAGAAATGGCAGGCAAATCTTTAGCTACATTTTCTTTCAAAATCACTCCCATTTTAGATGCGTGTTGTTGCACTGCCTGCAAAGCTCTCAATACAATAATGTCGGGTTTGGTAGGTTCTTTTCTGAGCTGTATTTGACCCGTTTCTACTTGCGACATGTTTAACAATTCTCCGGTTATTTTTAGCAGACGGTCGGAGTTCCCCTTCAAACTTTCCAAGATTTCCTTTTGATCTTTATTTAATTCTCCAACTCTGGTATCTTCTAATAATTGTGTGCTCATCCTGATAGCAAATAAAGGCGTCTTCAATTCATGAGATATGGTGGCTATGAAGTTTGTTTTAGCGACATCCAATTCCTTAAATGGCGTCACATTGCTGAGTATGATGACCTGACCTCCAATTCCATTGTCCGTCTGGATAACAATTGATTCCTGATTGAAATAACTTTCCTTTTTGTCTATAAATATCTTTAACTGCTTTTTAGTGTCATTCTGCAAAACAGTTCTAAGCAAGTCATTATGTAAAGCTACTTCTGACACAAACTTTCCAACGATCTCTTTTTCTTTTAGTCCAAATAAATTTTCTGCGACTGAATTTAAAAACAAAATTTGTTTCTTTTCATTAAGCCCGATAATGCCATCATTCATCTTGTTGACGATTGCTTCAATCCTGGTTTTCTCCAACTTGATTTCAGCAAGATTACTGTGTTCGTATTCGTCCAGCTTTTCTGCCATTGTATTGAAAGTTTCTGCTAAAACACCAAATTCATCATTCCGGTCCAGGTGTATACGTTTACTGTAATTCTTTTTTGCAATTTCTTTTATACCATCGGTTAGCACACGAATTGGCTTGGAAATAATAGAAGGAAAATTCACTATAAACGTAAAGGCGATCAGCGTAAGGCAAGTTGCAATAATAGTGAACCATAGATTTGCTTGTGTTGCTGTTTTAGCAGCAATAGCATTTTTATGGATTATTGCCGCCTGGTTAGCATCTTCTATCTTGAATACCGCTTTTCTTATTTCTTTAAATTCCTTAAAAGAGTCCGGCTCATTTTTAAGTTTATCGAATAACAACCGGACCTCAGAAGTAGCTTTAAATTCGCCGGGTTCAGTGATGTTTTTCTCTTGTAATTGAAGTGTCTTTTCAAACTGTAAAAACTGGCTTTTATCCTCCGGCAGCTTATCGAGCGCTTTCATCATGTGATTACAATATTCCACGCTAATATGATTGTCTTTCAGTATCATACTGGCATCATTGCTTAAACGGTTTACATAGAATATACCCAGTATACCGAAGCATATAATTACGATGAACAGGAAAACCAATCCCAGGATTAATTTTGTTTTTATTTTTGTACGCATTATGATAGTATAACTAAGTCAATA